>Ga0074198_1000002_pt1 | contig 976691 bp, 964 predicted proteins | sample EPASupsiteSAE323_FD_64527 | JGI IMG/M metagenome (GOLD analysis project Ga0074198, IMG submission 64527) | Bioremediated contaminated groundwater from EPA Superfund site, New Mexico - Sample SAE3-23 | ecosystem: Environmental > Aquatic > Deep subsurface > Groundwater > Contaminated ... | reverse complement strand
TACTTGGTGTTTCTTTATCCAATCTAAAAATATTCAGTAAAGAAATAACAGATGCTAATGTTTCAGTAATCAAAGATATAACACAAGAAGACTATAATTTATTATATATAGATAAAATATATAGTGTGTTTAATCTAAACATAAGCAATCAAGAAAAAATAACATATGTAAGCTATGATTTCATAGTTGATAGAAGTTGGTTAACAGAAAACAAAGTAGGCGCAAGAGATATGGTTGCATACACTATATCTAATGATCGAGAATCAGTTCTTAAAATCAAATATCTTGGTGATTCTCAACAAGGAAGCACATACAATCTAACAGTTGCACCAATTGATGGAAAAATAATTATTGGTAGTCAAACACAAGAATACAAGGATATATTAAAATCTAAAAAAACAGTTGGCTATATTATTCTTATAGCAATTATACTTGTGCTTATATTCATTATTCTTCTTATTATTAGGATAATGAAGCATAAGACAGAAGGACTGGAAGAAAAACCAAAAGAAATATTTGACGTAATTAAAAACACACCATCAATAGAAAACAAAGAACAAACAAAAAACCAAGATAAAAAAATAGAAATTAAATAAAAACCAATAGGCACAATTAATTGTGCCTGTTACTTATTTTTTTAATTTTAAAAAATACAGATAGTTTAAGCTAATTTTCCTTCTTTTTACGATAGTTTTAAAAAGCTTTCCGGAAAGGGTTTTATTCTTTTTGGATTCTATATTAATTAATAATTAAATAAAAACGATTTATAATTAAGATAAAAACCAAGATGTTTTAAGGAATTAATTAATTTAAAATACAGCTATTAGTGGATATTATGACTGAAAAAAGCAATAAAGAAGAAGTAGAACAAACAACTGAAAAAATAAGCGAAGAAAATAGTTCCAAAGATGATGAATTATTGGCAACTCAAAAAAAATTAGAAGAATATACGCTTTTATTAAAAAGATCCCAAGCAGATTTTATAAATTATAAAAATAGAATCGCAAAAGATATTCAAGATATTGTATTTTTAAAAACTAAAGATATTGCTTTGGAGTTTATTTCAATAAAGGATGTTATGCAACTTGCCAAAGACCACGAAGAGAATCAAGATACAAAGAATGCACTTTCTATTTTAATTGAAAAGATAAATAATTCTTTAAATAGATTAAACATTTATAAAATTGAATTAAAAGAGGGGGTTTGTGATTATAATCTTTGTGAATGTGTTAATGTTATTGGCACAAAAAACAAGGATGAAGATAATAAAATTATACAGATAATAGAAGATGGTTATTTTATGAATGAAAAATTAATTAAACCCGTAAAAGTAATAATTAATAAATTGGAGGAATAATTTATGTCAAATAAAATTATAGGAATTGATTTAGGAACAACTTATTCAGCAGTTGCTGTAGTAGAAGCAGGAAAACCAGACATCTTAATAAATTCAGAAGGAGGAAGAACAACTCCATCTGTTGTTGCATATAGTAACAATGCATTTATTGTTGGTGCTCTTGCTAAACGTCAAGCTGTTGCAAACCCAAATAATACAATATATTCAATTAAAAGAAAAATGGGTACCACTCAAAAAGTAAATATGAATGGGAAGGATTATACTCCAGAAGAAGTTTCTGCAATGATTTTACAAAAATTAAAAACAGATGCTGAATCACAACTTGGAGAAAAAATTGAAAAAGCAGTTATAACTGTTCCTGCATATTTTTCTGATGCTCAAAGAAAAGCAACAAAGGACGCTGGTAAGATTGCTGGACTTGATGTTCTTAGAATAATTAATGAACCAACTGCAGCTGCATTAGCTTATGGGCTTGATAAAACTCATGCGCATAAGGTTTTAGTTTTTGATTTAGGTGGGGGAACATTTGATGTTTCTATTCTTGAACTTGATAATGGGGTTTTTGAAGTAAAATCTACTGCTGGAGATAATTTTTTAGGCGGAGATGATTTTGATTCAAAAATTATTGATTATTTAGTTTCTGAATTTCAAAAAATTGAAGGAATTGATTTAAGAAAAGATAAAATGGCTCTTCAAAGATTAAAAGATGAAGCTGAAAAAACCAAAATTGAATTATCTCAGACAATGAAGGCAACAGTTAATATTCCATATATTACTGCAACACCTAGTGGTCCAAAGCACTTAAACATAGAACTTACAAGAGCTAAGTTTGAAGAATTATGTGCGGATTTATTTAAGCGTTTGGAAGCACCAGTTAAACAAGCTATCTCTGACTCAAAATTGAGTTTATCAGAAATAGATGAAATTTTACTTGTAGGGGGTGCAACAAGAACTCCAAAGGTTGTTGAAATTGTTGAAAAATTAACAGGAAAAAAAGCAAATAAATCTATTAATCCAGATGAAGTTGTTGCTCTTGGTGCTGCAATACAAGGTGCAGTTCTTGGTGGGGAAATTAAAGATGTTCTTTTACTTGATGTTACTCCATTATCACTTGGTATTGAAACACTTGGTGGAGTATCAACTAAATTAATTGATAGAAATACAACAATACCAACTAAAAAATCACAAATATTTTCTACAGCTTCTGATAGTCAAACTGCAGTTGATATTCATGTTCTTCAAGGAGAGCGTGCACTTGCTAAAGATAATAAAACACTTGGTAGATTCCAGCTTGTTGGTATTCCACCTGCACCAAGAGGAGTTCCACAAATAGAGGTTACTTTTGATATTGATGCAAATGGAATAATTGGGGTTTCTGCTAAAGATTTAGGCACTGGTAAATCTCAGAACATAAAAATAACTGCTTCATCAAATCTTAGTGATTCAGACATTGAGAGAATGAAAAAGGAAGCAGAGAGTTATGCTGAAGAAGATAAGAAAATAAAAGATGAAATTGAAAATAAAAATAAAGCAGAAACTCTAATTTATAGTGTTGAATCTATAATTAAGGAGGGTAGCGAAAAGCTATCTGAAGATGAGAAAAAAGAACTTGAAAGTTTAAAAGAAAAACTTCGTAAAGCAATTGAAGAAAGTTCAAGTGAAATCACACAGATAACTGAGGACCTTCAGAAAAAACTATATGAAATTTCAACAAAAATGTATCAACAAGCATCTCAACAATATCAAGAAGAACATAAGGATACAACAAATGCCTCTTCTTCTGCTTCTGGAGAGGAAGAAGGCAAAACAGTAGATGCAGATTATGAGGTGCAGGGAGATAAGCCAAAGAAGAAGTAAATTCTTCTTTTTCTTTTTATAATTTATGGACTTGATATGTGATGAGTGAAAAAGATTTATATAAAATACTTGGAGTAAATAAATCTGCAAGTATTGATGAAATAAAAAAGGCATATAGAGAGCTTGCAAAAAAATATCATCCTGATATGGCAGGTCCAAATGGAGATGCAGAAAAATTTAAAGAAATAAGTAATGCCTATTCTGTTTTGTCAGATCAAGCAAAGCGAAGTCAATATGATACATATGGTTCTGAACAACCTGGTGCTGGCAGTGGATCTTACAATCAAGGATTTAGAGGTGGGTTTTCTTCAGGTTTTTCTGGATTTGATTTTTCAGATATTTTTTCTCAATATGAAGATGATGACGATGATGATGCGCAAAGTAGTTTTTTTAGACGATTTACTGGTGGGGCACAAAATCGCAAACGAAAACAGAATACAGATGAACTAAATTTAGTTTATAGAATTGATATTGATTTTAAATCATCATATGCTGGAAGTAAAGAAAAAATAGAAATTAATAAGGAAGGACTTTGTAAAACTTGTGATGGTACTGGATCAAAATCTGGAAAGAAGCACGTTTGTTCTGCTTGTTCTGGACGGGGAACAGTTGTGAGTTCAAGAAGAACTCCTTTTGGAATGTTTTCTGTTCAATCAACTTGTTCTAAATGTAATGGCGAGGGCGAAACAATTTCTGATCCTTGTTCTGCTTGTTCTGGAAAAGGGTATGAGAAAATTAAAAGAACCATTTCAGTGGATATTCCTGCTGGAATTTCAATTAATGATGTTATTAGAATTAAAGGAGAAGGTAATGAACGCAGTCGTGAAAAAGGAGATCTTTATATTAAAGTAAATATTAAAGATTCAGACTTTTTTAAACGTGATGGGAAGGACATTTATTGCCAGATTCCAATAACGTTCTCAGACTTAATTTTAGGTACTACTCTTAAACTTAATTTGTTTGGTAATGTAGTTAAGATTAAAGTTCCAGATCATACAAAAGCTAATGAAACTTTTAGGCTTAAAGGAGAGGGCTTTCCGGATGTTAATGGAGGAGGAAATGCAGGTTCTCTTTTTGTCAAAGTTATTCCAGAAGTACCAGATAGGACATCAAGTGAGTATAAGGATTTAATTAAAGAGCTTTTTAAATTAGAAGAAGGGACTATTAAAAAAGATATTAAAAAGAAGTATAATGATTATTTAATTTTTGATTAATTTTTTTTAGATTGATTTTTAAACTTCTGTACACACATATTACTTTACATATATTAAAATTTATAATTGAAAAGGAGGTTAGAAATTATGAATAAAGTATTCCTTTATATTGGAATTGCAATGCTTGTTTTATCTGGTTTATTTATTGGTGTAACATCTACAAATGTAAGCGCAGATTCAGAAGGAGATTGTATTGCTCCAGAAGTATTTGTATGTAATGATACAAATTCACCATTAACAGGCACAATTACTACTTGTGGTTGTAGTCACTTATAAATAAGAAAGTAATTTCTTATTTTTTTTATTTTTTAGTAATTATCTTGAGTTTAACTAATATCTTTATATTGCTTTCTAACATAATAATATATATGTTAAATAATCAGGTTATTGGATATAAAGAATTTCCTAAAAATTGTTTTTCTAAAAAATTAAACAATAAAATCCTAAAATTATTTGTGAATAAATCTGTTTTTTCTAAAATTCCTGCTTCTGCACTTGAACAACTTGAATCAATAACTCAAATAAAAGAAGTAGAATCTCCAATTATTGCTCACTCAGATATTTGTCCTGGTTTTTCAGTTCCTATTGGCACTTCTTTTTTAAGCTTAAAGCAGTCAGGAATTATATCCCCTTCTGCTGTAGGGTATGATATAAATTGTGGTGTGCGATTAATTAAAACTAATCTAACTAAATCTGATTTGACAAAAGAAAAATTAATTGAATTAAGAAATAAATTAAATGCACTTCCTATTGGCTTATCTAAAGCTGGGTATAAGATTACTAAAACAGATTTAGATGAAATATTAAATATAGGTATAAATTGGTGTATTAAAAAAAAGATTTGTTCTTCTCTTCAAAAAACTAAAATTGAATCTAAAGGTGTTTGTAAATTTGCATCTTCTAATTGCGTTTCTGTGCTTGCAAAGAAACGTGGGTTAGTTGAGCTTGGAACACTCGGACAAGGAAATCATTTTATTGATGTTCTATTTGTGGATAAATTATTTAATCAATCTTTTTCAAAGAAGTTTGGTTTAAAAAAAAATCAAGTGGTTATTCTAATACATACTGGTTCTCGTGGTCTTGGGCATCAAGTTGCAACTGATTACAATCAATTGTGCGAGAAAAAAATTCCTTTTCCATATTTAGAATTTAATTCTATTTTAGGCCAGAAGTATTTTAAAGCAATGAATGCAGCAAGTAATTTTGCATTTGTTAATAGAGAAATATTATCTTTAAGAATTAAAACAGTATTTTCTGATATATTTGTTGGACAGTTAAATTTAAAACTAGATCTTGTTTGTGATTTATCTCATAACATTGCAAGTCTTGAAACTATAAATAAGCAAGAATATATTGTTCATAGAAAAGGATCAACTTTAGTAACAAAAAGCGCACCCATTATTCTTCCTGGTTCAATGCTTGATAATTCTTTTCTTTTGTTTCCGGATAAATTTATTTCTAAAACATTTAATACACTGCCTCATGGGCTTGGAAGAAGTAAGTCAAGGCTTGATGCAAAAGAAGAAATTAAAATTAATGCTTTACATAGTTTAATGACTAATAATGGTATCTTACTTGGTGGACGAAGTGAGAATGTTATGCGTGAAGAACAACCAGGGGCGTATAAAGATTCATCAGAAATTATTTCAACACTCACACAATTAAAATTAGCAAAAGTAATAGTTTCATTTAAACCATTAATTGTAATTACTGGTTAGATTAAATAAAATGGATGTGAAAAATTATGGCATATGGGTCAGGAATTAGTTTACTTTCAACATGCTCAGGTAAATATTTTGCGGATTTAATTTTACCTCATTTAAATAAACATTTAGAGGAATCAGGAATAAAATCAATTACTTTAACAAATACTACTGAAACTAAATTTGAGAATACTGAGATTAAGTCAAACATTCTAGAATCAATAAGGGGGCACGATGTATATATTGTTTGCGATGTATCTAATAGAATAGATGGCAATTCTGTTAATGATAATGTTGTTGCTCTAAAAACATTAGTTTCTTCTGCTAAAGTGGCAGACGCGTCAAGAATAAACTTAATTTTACCTGCTTTTCCATATGCGCGTCAAGATAAAGCTTGGGGGCGTGAAGGAATAACTGCTAAGATGTTTGCTCGCGAGCTTGAGTTATGTGGTGCAAACACAATTATTACTCTTGACATTCACAATCCTGCAGTTGTTGGTTTTTTTGATAAATGTGTTGTTGAAAACTTAAAAGGATTTCGTGATCTTTATAGGTATGTAAAAAACAATATTGATTCGCCTAATTTAGTTATATCCAGTCCAGATGTAGGTGGAATAAAGCGCGCTACTCTTTTTGCAACTGAATTAAAAAGAAATGTAGTTGTTATCTATAAAGATAGAAACTATGAAAAAATTGACTGTATTGATAAAATGAAAATTATCGGAGATGTTAGAGAAAAGGATATCTTAATTGTTGATGATATGATAGATACTGGTGGAACAATATATAGTTCAATTAAACTACTTAAAGAGGAGGGCGCAAATAAAATTTATGTTGCTTGTTCTCTTCCTTTCTTTAATGGAAAGGCCATTTCGAGAATGGATGAATTATATGAGCATAAATTACTTGAACAAATAATTGGCACAAATTCAGTTTATCATGATGATAACTTTTCTAAAGAACATCCTTGGTTTGTTCCTGTTGCAGTTGAAGGTTATTTTGCAAAAGTAATTGTAAATATGCACACTTCTCGATCAATTAGTTCTTTATTAAATGATATAAGAGATAATTCAAAAATTTAAAATAAAGTCTTTTGTTCTGACTTTATTTTTATTTCTTGGTCTATCTCTTCTTGTTTTTTTCTTTTTTCTTCTTCTGTAAAACTAACGTATGGTATTCCATAGAACCCAGCACCACCAGGCTTAAATACAACTAGGTTTTTTCTAAATGCAATAATGTATTTTGTTATTTCTGGATCTATTTTATTTAGTTTACTATCAGAAAGATTGAGCATAACATTAATTTCTGTGTTTTCTTTGATAAACAATTCATACTTTTCAATAACTTTTGGAGAATCAATGTTTTTCTCTTTTAGAGCTAATTGAATAATTTGTGCAAGAGGAATTAAATAAATGTAGTCTGGTCTTTTAATTATATTTTTAAGTTCTTTATTGTTTTGTGATCTTGCAATTTCAATAATTCTATCTCTTACTCCTTTTTTAATTATTCCTTTACACTTAATGCATCTCCAATTATTTTTTTCTGCTTGTTCAAGTTCATAAATTTGTCCGCATTTTCTGCAAGCTGTTCTATTGTATTTTCCTTCATTTGGATTAAATCCAACATTGTACATTATTTTATTTTTGCCAATGTTATTTAATAAGTTTGAAAATGAATTAAAATTTGGTTCTTCTAGTTCAAGGGTTACGTATTCTCTTCCAATACGATAACTCATTGGAGAATGAGAATCTGAAAATGAAAAGAATTTAATCTCTTTAAGATCTGGTATTTTGTTTGCAGTTTCTGTATCTGCTGATAGACCGAGTTCAATAAATTTTATGTATTTGTAGTTTTCTCCATATGCATCCTTAATTGAATCAAAATGCGAGTATACTCCAAAGTAAGGAGTAAAAGCATGAGCTGGTCCAATTAAAATTTCTTGTTCCTTACATATGTCAATTAATTCTTTTGCAGTTATTGGAAGTCTTGGTCTTCCATCTCCGTACTTTTCAGGACCATTTTTATATTTAATTATTTTTTCTTTAAATTTAGTTACTGCATTAAAATCTTTAAAATAAATAAGATGATGCACTCTCATAATGGTTTCAACTTCGCAACCTAATAAAAAATATGTTCTTTGATTTATCGGTAGGTCTTTGTCTTCTTTATAGTAGTATGTACCTTTTTCTTCAAGAAGGTTTTCTTTAACGTGCTCAAGCCATTTAGAATGAAGAATGTCTGCACTAGTTAATAAGTTTAGTCCTTTTTTCTTTGCTTCTCTTGCGAGGATTGGGATTGATATGTTTTTAGCACAAGCAGCAGCATAAGGTGAATGATAATGCAGATCACAATTGTAAGTGCTCATAATTAATTGCCTTTAATTTTTATATTCTTAATATAAAAGATATATTGATTTGTTTTTATTTCTTTTGATACTTCTAATTATTTATTATGGTAAATAAAAACCAAATAATTTCTCAAATAAAGAAAATTGTTAAAAGGGATATGCAAAAACATAAGTATCACAATTATAAGCATGCTTTATTTGTTTATAAGATGGTTTCAATTTATGGGCCTTTAGAAAAGATTAAACCCAATGATTTATTTCTATTAAAGATTGCTGCACTATTGCATGATGTAATTTATGTTCCGTTTAGAAAAGATAATGAAATCAAATCAGCTGTTTTTGCATCTAAACTATTAAGTAAACTAAATTTTAATTTAGAGGATATTTCTATTGTAAAACAATTAATTATTGCAACTACTTTTCCAACAAACGCAAAAACTAAACTTGAACAAATTATTTGTGACGCTGATATTTCTGTAGTTGGGTGTGATAATTACTTTAAAGTAACTGAGCAATTAAGAAAAGAATGGGGACTTAGTAAGAAAGATTTCTTCGTTAAGAATCAATCTTCTTTTTTTAATAATTTTAAATGGTATACTCCGTCTGCTAATAAGCTTGGCAGAAAACATTTTCTTAAAAACAAGAAACAAGTATTTAAGATAATTAAATCTTATTCTAAATGATACCAAAGAACTTTAATAGAAGCATAAACCCAAGTCCAGCTAAACCAAAAATAGAAGTTACTATTAACGTGAATATAAATGGTAACTTGAAACCAATTATTGAGCAAATAAAAAATCCAATAACACCAATAATACTATTTGTAATAAAGTTCTTTAATAAATACATTATTAATATAGTAATTCCAATTAAAATAACACCTAAAATTAGAATTTTTGGATTGTGGAGTAAATTTATGGTTTCATTTCCAACTTGTGAAATAAGGTTTGCGTTCATAAATTATACCATTGTCTCTAATAATAAAGAAAGGTGTATGCTTTGCTTTTTATATTTATCTTATAACTATATTATATATACTAATAAATAAATCTGATAGCTTATGAGTGAAGAAATAAAAGAAGATGTTAAATCTTATAAAGATGAAGAACTTAAAAAAAGCATATCTGTTCTTGAACTTAGAAATGAAATTGCAAAGCAATTATCTACTGGTTCAAAAACTGATGATGAACTTAAAAAATTAATACCTGGTGCAACTTATGAAGATATTGTTTTGGCTCTTAAAAACATGCTTACTTTAAAGCTTGTTAATAAAGATGGGTATCCTGTTAAATATACTTTATCAAAAGAAATTATTGATAAATTAAAATCAAGAAAAGAAATATCTGGATCAGATTTAAATCCAATAAGGGTTTCAATTATTATTGAGTCTATGGCAAGCGATAAGGGTGCACTAAGAGAAGGAATGGAAAAGATTGAAAAACTATTAAGAGAAGATAAGTCTTATTTTGTTTACGATATTACTTTAGCTGAGATAATTATTCAAGAGCAAACTGGTCTTTTTTCAACATATATTGAAGGAGAGGTTTCTTGCCCTGATTTTAAGTCTCTATTAAGGCTTGTTTATTATTATGGAGTAACAGCAATTGATGTACTTAAGCCAGATAAACTAAATATACCAATATCTGATCTTCAAGAAGCATTGTTTACAATAGTTGATATGACTCACGGTTATGCTGAAATGATATATAAGTTAAAGCAAGAACTAGGGCATATTAAGAAAAAATAAAATGCATGATTAAAGGTAAAGTCTATGCCACTCAAGCAAGTAATTAAAGAGTACAAAAGACCTAAGTTTTCAATAGCAATTACAGAAAAAGGAAAGGATAAGGTTCTTGAAACTAGGCTTTTACGAGATATAAAAAATTGTAAGTATCATCCTTTAAAAAATGCTTGCGGGGATTTTGCAGCTTATAAGGAAAAAGGAATATTTATTAAAAAAACAAAATCTATTTTTGATTCTCATCAATTATCTGATTATCAAGAACAAAGAAAATTAATCTCTAATATTCCTGAAATATATGGCTATGTTAAAGTAAATAGAGAATTAATTTTAATTTCAAGAAATATTCCTGATGCTGTGCCTTTGCTGGATGTATTGAATGAAAATAGTTTATCTAAAACAAGAGAACTAAGAAATGAAATTGAAAATATTGGTAAAAAGCTAATTTCAAAAAATCTACTTCCTTGGGATTTTAAACTTAGGCAGTTCTTTTATTCTAAGTCTAGAAAGAAACTTTATTTTGCAGATAATGCAGTTGCTTTCCAAAATCCAGATCAATTGTGTGCATTATATAAGGAATGTAATTTAAGAATACCACAAGAATTACGTTTACTTAATTTTATGTTTGAAAATCACCCTTTTAGGTTGGCAGGAAGTATTGCAAGAAAGTTAATTGGGGCTAAATCAAAAGGTACTTTTGAGCATGCTATTAGTAATAGGCGCGGAAGTAAGCAATTAATGGCAATTAAAAGAAAGGCTAATAGTGCATCTGCAATTGTGATTCAAGAAATAAATAAAAAAACAATTGAATTCTATAAAAAATTAGACTATAAGACAAAAAATGTAATTCAGAAAAAAGTGCTTGTCTTGTGCTTAAGAAATTTTGATAATTTAGTAAAATAGGTTATTATTAACTTTTTTTAAATGGATTGTTATATTCTTTCAGAAATTAAGTATCAAATAAAGAAAAGTGGAAATGAAATTAGGTTTACTTGGTTTGAAGAAAGGTTAAATCTACTAGTAGATCGTAAAATCAATATTCCTATAATTAAAGAGATTAGAGTATTAAGTTATGCTTATTATTCAAAGCTTGAAGAAAAGAGTTAATAATAATACTTTAGTAGTTATAAAGCTTGAATAGCCTAATCAAGCTTAATATGCCTAAAACTTGAGAGATGGGCTAAAGTAATAAGGAAAGCTTTGCAAAGGGGTAATGAGGTAGGCGTATATACTATATAGCTAGAATATACATAATAAATTCCACCTTGTTTTTTAATATTATTCCTTTAAAAACCTATTGTTGACTTTCCAAAAACATCACCTTTTTAAATTAAACTCCTCTTAAGTATCTTACTAGAATCAGTTTAGTTAGGTGTAGGACCATTAATTTTTTAGTTCTATCCAAGGATAACCTTCCAAGTTAAGAACATCCTAGTACAATATCAAGCACTGGTTCAATCTTAATAACTAACATCAAACCAAGGAATAAGAATTAGCTATTCTTAATTTTTTTGGGAAAAATATAAAAAAAAATATAAAAACAAAACACATGAGGTGTAAGAAAATGAAAAATATAAACATGAAAAAAGTTGTAGCTGGGGCAGCTGCACTTGGTATTTCAGCAATGTTCGCTGGTGCTGTAGTTGCTGCTAACGTTACAGACAGTACATGGACAGGTCCAACTAACTTAACAAAGGCTGTCCTTTTCACAAACGGAGTTCCTGCATACAACATTATTATCGGTTCAGCAGCAATGCCAATCGATGTTGTTTGGGGTGGAAACATCGCAGCAGCAATAGGTAAGAAGGCATACACAACAACAACAACAGGCGGAACATTAGGTGACGTTGTAGTTGAAGTTGGTGGAGAAAGCACAACAACAACAACAGGCGATGGATTATACGAAGATGGTATTGCTATCACAATGTCTGAGACTGCATTTAATCCTGCTCTTTCATTAGCTGAAAGCGATTATTCTGTATTACACGACGAAGATGTTACTGGAAAGATAACTGGAGATAATAGTTATGAAATAAGAGAAACAGAAACATTAACAGTTGGCGGAAATACATTATTTTCTGAAGATTCAGATGTTGAAGATTTCATGGCATTAATTGCACAAGGAGATATAAACTACACAGCTGAATTCGTAGGAAACGGAATCCCACATAACGAAGATGTTGGAGATTATTTTGGAACAGGAGACGATTTAGATATCTTCTTCATGGGAAATAAGTACTCTATACAAAGTATTTCTTCTTCAGGGGATAAATTAGTTTTAGTTGGTACTGGATCAAAGACAACTTATAATACTGGTGATGAAATATCAGTAACTGGTACAGATGATGTTGCATACACAATAGAAGTAGGATCCTCATATAATAACGGTGAAAAAATCCAATTAAAATTAATGAAAGACGGTTCTGTTGTTAATTCACAAACATTTGAAATAGATGACGATGTTGAATTTTCTGGTTATCCATTAAACGAAACAATATCTGTTATTGATATTTTAGATGCAGGAGAAGCTGGAGCAGCAGATAGTGTAACATTAAGTCTTGGTTCAGGTTCAACAATAACTGTTGAAGATGGAGAAGCATTAACAGGATACGAAGACGGTAACGATAAGTTATGGGAAGTAAATGTTAATGGAGACGTAAATTACATTACAAGTATTAATGTATTCAATAAAGCACAAGTATGGGATACATTAGACAAATCTGATAACGATGCTGGTTTAGTAATTGGAGATAAAATTACAATGCCATTAAATCTAGGTACTGTTGAATTCAGAGGACTTACAGAAGAAACATCTTATGATTTTACAATCGGTAATAGTTTAGTAAAATGGGAAGATGATTCTGGTAAATCACATGAAGCTCAAATGTATGAAGATAATGTAAAAGATGATACAGTAACAATTGATGGTGAAGATTACTACTTTGCATATACTACTGCTGCATCAGGAACAGTAACTATTAAGAATGATGATAGTTCAGGTTCAACTGTAGGGACAATTACAGGTGTAGATAGTGGTTGGGTAAGTACAGCAAGTAATATTACTGGAAACGACAACGTAGTAATTAAATATAAGATGAAGTATGCTTCTTCTAAGTTAATGTTATCACTTGAAGCAAATTCATATGATTTAGGTAAGAGTACATCTGCAACATGGGCATTTGTTGGAACAGCATATGACTTAAATACAAGTAGTGTTATTGATGTTGACTTAACTAACTTATATAGTACTGAAGATGAAGATGCAAAAGAAACAGCTGTATTTAGAATAACAACAGATAAAAATGTATTTGTATTCGTTGATCCATATACAGAAGACTTAGCAATCAAAGATGATTATTCAAATAATTCTGAAAACTTTGTTGCACAAGCATGGTATGATTTAGGAAATGATGCAAACACAACAGATTCTGATTCAACTGATTGGACATTAGATCAAGATGATGCAGATACAGATATGGCAAAGGGTTATACTGTTTATGGTGCTTCATTTGAAGTAAATGGAGCAGAAGCAACTGCAGTTATTCCTCAAGATGATTTAAAGTTAGCATTCTTCGTTGGTGGAGCATCATCATCTGAAACTACACTTAACGGTGGAGAAGTTACTTTAACAGAACCAGGAACAGTTGTTACAACAGAAGACGGAGCAATATCTGTTAAGTTAGTATCTGGCGGAGCAACAGGCTCAGAAGCTATGACACCTTCAACTTGGAATTCAAGCACAAACAGACTTGTTTACTTAGATAACGAAAACCCAGCTGGAAATATGATCCTTGTTGGTGGATTCGCTGTAAACACATTAACTGTTGGAACATACGGTCTTGAAGACAAGTTAGTACAATCTGGTGCATACGTAGTTGGAAAAGCTGCAAACGGTAACATTGTTGTTGCTGGAACAGATGCTGCTGATACAGCTGCTGCTGCAAAAGAATTAATAGCTGCTATCGAAAACATGTAAATGTTTGAGATACACTAGATACAAAAATTGAAAAGATTAATTTCTTTTCTTTCTTTTTCTTTTTTTTTAATTTCCTTGAGACGTAAGTCTAATTTTTTTTACGTTTATTTAATTAGTTTTAATTTAAAACATGCCTGTATTATTTTTATATTCAAATAATAATTTTCTTACTCTTAGAAGTTATTTATTTTTTTAAAAAAAGTTATGTTTTTAAATCTAACCTATGTTAAATTATACTTAATTATACTTAATATTTGTATATTATATATTCTAAGTATATTTATACGCCTATTGGAATTCATAAAATTAAATAATTTAAGGGAAGGTAATTAAAAGATGAATAGTAAATATATAACTACTTTAATTCTAGGAATTTTTTTAATGTTTTTTATAGGGGGTGTAAATGCATCTTTAACTGCAATACATGTAATTGCCCCAGATGGAGGCGAAGTGTGGAGTGGAACGCACGATATTAATTGGACAGAAGAAGGTGATGCAGATACAATAAATATTTATTATACAATTAATGGAGGTGTTACATCTACTTTGATAGCTTCTGGTATTGCTGTTGATGTTAATACCTATTCATGGAATACTCATGCAGTTGCAGATGGAACTACTTATCAAATAAAAATTCGTGCAACAGGAGATCCTGATGTTTTTGATTTATCTCAAACTTCATTTACAGTTGATAATAATCATCCAATAGTTGCAGAAGTAAGTGCAATAACAACACCTACATTAGATAATACACCAAATTATACTTTTACTACTGATCAAGCAGGAACAATAACCTATGGTGGGGATTGTAATTCAGCAACTGTAAATGCAACAGTTGGTAGTAATACTATTACATTTAGAGCATTACCTGATGGAGAACATAGTAATTGTACAATCACAGTTACAGATGTTGCTGGAAACGCATCTAATGAATCAGCAGTAACTTCTTTTACTGTAGATACAACTCCTCCAGTAGTTGATGCTGGTGTTGATGCAAACAAGAATGCAACATACACTCAAAATGCAACCGTAACTGGTGCTTCAACTTATTTATGGTCTCAAGAATCAGGTACAGGAACAATTACTTTTGGGACAGCTACAGCAGTAGATACAACTGTATCTTCAGATACAAATGGTAATTTTGTAATCAGATTAACTGCAACAGACGCAGCTGGTAATTCTGCATATGATGAAGTAAACTTAACTTGGGATGAAGTAGCTCCAATTGGGTATACAGTTTCATATGATGGTGCATATGTAAACGATACAAACAAATCTGCAATTTCATTTACCTTTGCAGATGCAGAAATAAGCACTACATATAATTATTCAATAAATGATACAAACGCAGAAACATCTGCAGTAACAGGCACAGGCACAATTGCAAGTGCAACAGATAACATTTCAAGTATTGATGTTTCTAGTCTTTCAGATGATACATTAACCTTAAGCGTAACCTTAACTGATCCTGCAACAAATGTAGGATTAGCAGTAACAGATACAATCACAAAAGATGTTAATCATCCTACTCTTGTAGTTACTATGGATGATGCAACATTAAATATAGCTGATACTTCCAATGTAACCTTTACATTTTCAGAAGCACCGATTGGATTTACTACTGATGATGTAACTGTTGCTAATGGAGCAATAGGAAATATAAATACAGATAATCCATTAATTCAAACTGCAGTTTATACTCCTACAAATGCAGTAGAAGATGCAACAAACATTATTAATGTTGCAATTACTTGGGCTGATGCAGCAGGCAATGCTCCAGTAATTGATTCAAATTCACCAAATTATTTAGTGGATACAAATGCACCAAGAGTTGGAGTTGGAGTAGATATAATTACAAATACATTATTTTCTAAAACTGCAACAGCAACAGATCTTGGTATTGCATCATATGCTTGGAGTATGATAAGTGGACCAACAGATGGAATAATTACATTTGGGTCATCAACTTTAATAACAACGACAATTTCTGCAAATTGGGCAGGAGTATATGTAATTAGATTAACAGTAACTGATAATGTAGGAAATATTGGCACTGATGATTTTACATTGACTTGGGAAACAACAGCTCCATTATTTAAAAAATTATCTCCATCAACTGCATATGTTGGTGATGTAAACATTGTTATTGAAGCAACTGATGAAACTGCATTTGATTTGACTTATGCAAATAATCTTGTTTCATTAGAAATAGATAATGTTGCTTTCGCAGGAACAATTGGATATGTTGGTAGTGATACTAATGATCTAAAAATACAATTAACACAAAGCTTAGCTGCAGGAGAACACCAAATATTTGTTCAAATTAAAGATGCTGCAGGAAACAATAAAGATACTGCATTTAATATTGTTGTTTCAGAATTACCAGACACAACAGATCCAACAATTGTTGTAACAAATATTAATACAACTGCACAAGGTGCAACAATTGAAGCTGATATAAATGATGATTTCGGAGGAATGTTAGATGTTTATGCATATGTTTCTATAACAGATACAAATAATCAATTTGTTGCTCCAACAAGAACATACGCAGCAGGAACAGACATTTCATATGAAATATCAAATTTAGATGCAAATACAGATTATAACTTTACTATATATATAAGAGATGCAGCTGAAAATATAGGCCAGGATACAAATTTATTTACTACAAGTGTAAGCTCTGATGATGTAACAGCTCCTACAATTGAAAACTTAGAAATATCTAATATAGCTTGGAATGGAGCATACATTAATGCAGATATAAATGATGATTCTGGAGCTATAATGCAAGTTTGGTTAGAATATAGTGTAGTTGGAGAAGAAGGAACTGCTGTTAGTTCAATAACTTACTTTGAAGCAGGTTTAATTACAATGGCAATTAATGGACTTGATGCAAACACAGCTTATGATGTAACATTAAAAGTAAAAGATTCAGCAGGTAATATTGGAAACGATTCTAATACATTCACAACAGACGTAAATGGTCCAATAACATATGCAATTGATTTCCCTAAGTCAGGAAGTGGATTTACATCTGCTAGATTTGGAGATTATCTTGCTAAATATGAATTAGATCAAATGACTGTTTGGGATGTTAATTTAGTTTTAGATGAATTCCTAAATGCAACTGCAGGACCAGATGAAGAAAGATTAACAAGTGATTTAGTAAATGTTGTTTATGTTTACGATTTTGCTGGTAACACTTGGGAAACAGTTGATGATGCTAACTTTGATTCATGGAATATGTATGATAATTTTACATCATTAAATTATGTTGTATTTGATTTAAATGAATCTGCAATCGGGTTATCAATTAGACATGCAACTGTAGAATAAAGAAAAAAAGAGGGTATATAAAATTAAAGAGGTAAAATAATATGATAAAACAGAAAAAACTAAATAATATAATTAAATTACTCTTTTTATTTTTCTTTATTAGTACTTTAATGAGTGTTGTTTTTGCAGAAGGACCATCAACTGTTCCATGTTGGGTAAAAGGAACAGTTACTGGTGATGGAATAACCGTTGCTGGTTTAGTTGTTGAAGCTTACGATGGAACAAATTTACTTAAAAGTGGAACTATATCTGATGGAGAATATAGTTTAAATTCAGTTGGGTCTATTGATGGAACAACAATTACTTTAAAAGTTTATGGAGCTCCTTTTGATACATTTACTTTTGTTGGTTTTTGTGATACAAATGGAGATCCTTGGGTAGTTGAAGATTTCAATGTGTCTACAGTTGAAAATGGAGTTACTTGTTCAAACAATGCAATTTGTACAAGTGGATATTGTTCTGGTACAGTTTGTGCTAATGCACCATCTGGTGGAAGTAGTACTCACACAGGAAGTTCTAGCGGTACTACAGGAATAGATACAAATACTGAAGTAGATACAAATACTACAGTAGGTGCTTTAATTACTGGTGCTGAAAGAGAAATGATATTATCACAAGCTGATATAGACGGTCTTTTCGGAGAAGGAACTATAGAAGATGATTTAGTTGTTACTTATTTATATTCTGAAACAAACGTATTAACTATTGATGAAACAAATAACTTAATAGAAAATCTTGATTCAGTAACTATTGATTTAATTAATAGTTTAATTACAAGTAATTCAACTAATAATGTTCAAGTTACAACACACTTACAATCTTATGAAATTACAGACGCTAGTGGTGTTACAAAAATTGTAAGTAGGATAACAATAACAGTAACTGCTTTAGATGATATTGGGCAAGTAACTTATATTGAAGAAATTCCAAAATCAATTGCTGCAGATGTAGCAGAACTTGTATTTAATATTCAACCTACACAAATATTAAATGCAGATCCAATAGTTTTATTTACTTTTAATAACCTTGTTAGAGGGGAAACAAAAGAAATAAGCTATGTGGTAAATAAAAATGTGTCTACCTTGCAAAATAATAATTATTTTGCAGCAGGTGCTCTTCTAGTAGTTACAACACCAGACACAACAACACCAAATGTTGATTCAACCATTCCAACAAATGTTTTAGAAACAAAAAATACAACTTGGATTTGGGTTGTTTTGATTATTGCTGTTATTTTATTAGTTTTTGGCTATGTTCTATTTTTAAACAGAAGAAAGAAGAATAAATTATAAAAGAAGATTACTTAAATCTTCTTTTTTATTTTATAACTTTTGAGTTATATTTAGATAAATTACTCGAACTTTTTAAATTAGATATTACTATTTTTGTGGTTTAGAGTAACTATTTATTACTAGATTTTAAATTTAGGGTGAGTAAAACAAAACTTTTTATTCTTCTTCTACTTGGTCTTTCTTTTCTTCGTTTACGCGTTTTACAATCTTTGGAGCAAAGCTTTCTTTGTACCAAGTTTTCCATGTTTCAGTAACTTTATTATAATCAATCTTACCAACTTCGCTTAAATAATCTTCTTTAATTAAAAGTAGTTTATTGTGTGCATAAGCTGTGTTTTCTGCTTCTAGTAATTGCGGGCATTCCATTTCATCTGAAACATTTACCTGATATTCCTTTTCTGTAGCAAGCATCTTAATATTATCCCAAACTTCTTCTATACCCATTCCTGATAGCCTGCATATTTTTGAAAAAAGTTCTGAATCTTTAAGTGCGTCTTCATTTAATATAAGGGTATCTTTTCCAGCCTCATACTCCATAATGTTCAATAATCCACCTTCAGCATCAGGATCTTTGTTCCAATGTTTCCTAACTTCTGTTATTTGAACAATCCTACGGTGACTCTTTAAGGAACCTTTAAACCTTATTGGCTTACCAACAACAACTAAGTCTGTGGCCTTAAATGATGTTGTGGGCACACCTAAATCATTAACTACTCTATCCCATACTGCATAAGCTGAGTCAGCGTGAATAGTTCCCATAACTACGTTGCCTGCTGCCCCAATTCTCATAGCTTCATATAGTACTTTTGCTTCAACACTTCTAACTTCACCAACAATTAAAGCTGAATCACCAAGTCTTAGTGCAGTTCTTAGTGCATCTTCTGGAGGAACTTCTGCGCTTTCTTCTCCTGCTCCAATAGCAGATCTAGTTTTCAATCTTTGAATATTATATCCTATTTCTCTCATGTATTCAATTGGTAGTTCAAGAGTGTCTTCTTGAACAATAACTCTTGCATTCTGTAATATTTCAAGCATTAGTGCAGTCATTAGAGATGTTTTTCCTGCACCACGTGAACCTGCAACAAGAATTGTACAATTATTATTAACAAAGAAAGATAGCATTCCTGCAGCAAGTGGTGACATTGATTTAGCTTTTATTAATTGTGGAAGAGTCCAAGGAGTTTCCTTATGCAATCTGAAAGCAAAAGCAATTCCATCAGTTGATAAAGGCTTACCAATAATTGCTATCCTTGTATTTAAGTCTGCAAGATCGTAATCGAGGATTGGGTGTGCATCATCAAAAGGGCGGCCTGACATTGCTCTGATTTTTCCAACAAAGCTTTCTGCATCTCTTTCTGTATAGTTTATGTTTGTTTGGCATTGCCCATACTGTGAATGAACTAAATAAATTGCTTTGCTACCAAGTGGTGAATCTAAATAAATGTCTGTTAATCTTTTATCTGATAATAATAATTCTAAAATACCATATCCAATAGTGTATCTTGTTACAATTTCTGATAATGCATCAACATCTTCTGGTAGGAGACTAATATTATATCTTCTTGCAATATCTGCTATTGTGCTTGTATATATTCTTTGGAAATATTTTTTTGTTGATGTTCCAGTTGTTAATGTTACTTTACCAGGTTGATAGTTTGCAACAGTTTCTTTTGTTTTGGTTAGAACAAAATAATGATCTGGTGAAAGAGTGTATTCTGGAGGATTAATTATATATTGGTATTCAATTTTATCTGGATGGCGAAATATTTGTACTTGTGTATTAAGAACCATGTATTCATCAATTAATTGAAGCTTATCCATGTCTTCAAAGTTAACTCTAGACCCAATAAAAGCAGGCTTAATTTCCACTTCAAATAACGCTCTATAGATATCTGATAAATCTGTTAAGTCTGCAGCTCTAAGTAGTAAAGGTTTAACTGCCTTAATAAATTTAGTTTTATCATATTCTTCTTTAATTGAAAGAAGGTGTTTTAAATTAGCTTTAAAACATTGATTGCAAGGCTGTCCATCTGACTCATGAGTTCTTGTGTTATTATTATCTATTTCTTTTAATAAAGAAACGTATGAAGCTATTGGATCAAAAGATAATAAGTCTCTTGCAAATTTTAAAATAATGTTATGTCGTTCAGGATAGCATTCATCGCAATCTATGTCCTTTACACCAAGATGGCTTGAGACCCATATTGCTCTGTTTTCAAAACTTATTAATAGGTTCACCATTTCTTTTAAGTATTGTGTTTGGGTTTCACCATAAACTCTTTCATAAACATCAGCTAAAATAACCTCGTTGGCATCTACTGTTTCAAGAACTTTCATTATATGATACCTACATCTAGGATCATCTGAAACAGAAGTATTGTAAACACAATTACGGCAATCAAAAATTAGTTTTTTCTTATTTCCTTCATTTGTAACAACGTAATTACCAACCGTGTATTTTCCAATCTTCATTATTAATTACCTTTTAGTCTATAGCATCTATATTATATACATCTTTAATATTTTTATATATTTGTATTTTTAGTTTTTTTCAACTTATTGTTTAATTCTCTTTTTTTCTGCACACTTCCTTTTATTAACTTTTCCTTTTAATAATTATATACTACTTTAAATTAAATAAATGAGTTGAAGATATATGGCAAGCACAATTTTAAATAATTCAAATGAAATATATAAAAAAGTTAAAGACGAAACTGGTAAGTCTGATTTTGAGCTTAATGAACAATTAAATAAGATTAAAGAAAAATACCAAGGGCTCCTCTCAGATGTTGGCGCAAACATTATGCTTGCTAAATTACTTGGAGTAAACCTAGATTTAAAAAAAACAAATTCTTTTTTAAAAATTAGTGAAATAAATGGATCTATAGATGGAGTTAGTTTATATGCTAGAGTTAAGTCTATTTCTCCAATTAAGAAGTTTGTGGGTAAAGATGGGTCCCCAGGTGTGATTCAAGCAATTTATTTAGGAGATGAAACTGGCTTAATTAAACTAAATTTATGGCACGATAAAGCAAGCTTAGTACAAGAACTTAATTTAGATAAGAATAGTTTATTATTAATTAAAGATGCTTATGTTTCTGTTTATAATGATAAGCCTGAATTGTCTCTAAGACAAGGTGGAAGCATAAATTTAGAAGAAGATGAAAAAAGAGTTCCAAAGATAATAGAAAATTATATTCCTTTATCTGAAATTATTCAAGCTCATGAAACATTAATAGATACCACTGGAAGAATAATTAATATTTATCCAGAAAAAGCATTTGCAGATAAAGACGGAAAACCAAGAAAACTAATATCTTTTGAAATATCTGATGGGAAAAGAACAATACGTTGTGTTTCATTTGATACTCATGTTGATTTTATAAAAACAAATTTAAGCAAAGGAGATATAATTAAGCTTTGCGATGTTAGAGTTAAGGATGGGTTATATGATCAAGAAATAAATATTAATTGGAACTCAACTCTTATTAAAAATCCATCTAAACTACGAGAAGAAATCCCTCTATTAAAAGACATGATTTCAAATAAAATGGAAAAAGGAGAGATTGGTTCTATTCTTGAAAATAAGCCTTACATTTTAGAAGGAATGATTGTTTCTGTTAATAGAAATAAAATTCGCTTCTTTAAGTGTCCTGAATGTAATGAGAAAATACAACCAATTGAAAATGATTTTATTTGCGAGAAGTGTAATAAAGCAATATTAAACCCAATAATTAACTTATTTGGTTCTCTGGATATTGATGATGGAACAGGCTTAATTAAGCTTGTTTTCTTTAATGATATTGCAACTAGATTATATAACTTAAAACCAGAACTACTAAAGAAAGAATTAACTGAAGAAGAGAAAAATGAAATCTTTGAAAACTTAGAAGCTAATCTTGTAGGAAAGAAAGTTTCAGTTACTGGGAAAGGAAGAATGAACAATTTTTCCGGAAAGATTGAATTTATTTGTGATACCTTAGAGATGGTTTAATTTCTTTTCTTTAGATATCTTTTTAAATTAAATATTCTATATATAGTTATGGTTTTAAATAAAAAATCAAGAAAGCATAATTTAAAAGTTAAGCAAGAGGATGCAGGTTCTATTTCTGCATTGATTGCAACCATTCTCTTAATTGTTATTGCTGTTGCAATGGTTTTTATTTTATTAAACTGGGGGCGTGATTTTACTCTCAAGTCAACGTCTTTAACTGAAAAAACCATTCAAGAAGCCCAAGAATACAATGATGTTTTTGTAGTTAACAGAGTTTATCCAGAATTAAATAAAATAGTTTTAAAAAATTCTAATCTAGAAAAAGATTTTAATGTAATTGGTTATAAAGTCACTTCAGCTGAAAGTTATCCTTTCTTGAATGTTTATACAACTCTTGATGTCCCTGTTTCTTTTTCTTCATCTGGCTTAAATTCTCTTTCTCTTGATTGCCTTCCAAGCGGGAAGTCTACTTTGCAATTATATACAACAGATAATGCGTATATTAATCTAGTTGTTAATTTTCCATATAATCCAAGTTCATGTCAAGATTATAACACCAGCTTAGTTTTATCTCCTTTGCAAGTAAGTCCAGTTGCAGGAAGCTTTACAAGTGAGCAAGATATTACTTTATCTTCAACGGATTCTAATGTAATAATTTATTATACTCTTGATGGAAGCACACCTACTGAAGATAGTTTAGTTTATTCTTCACCAATTACTATTCCACTAGATTCAAATATTATAATTAAAGCAATATCTACAAAAGAAGGATATTATTCAAGTGAAATTTATTCTGGAACTTATTATATTACTCATACTCTTTCAACACCAGTTGCATCTATTCCCGCAGGAACTTATTTTTCTTCTCAAAGCATAACTTTATTAGCAGAAGAGGGTTCCAATATATATTTTACTCTTGATGGGAGCACACCAACAGAAGCTAGTGCATTATATACAGTTGCAATTACAATGAGTTCAACAACTACATTGAAAGCAATTTCTGTAAAAGATGAATATGCAAGGAGTGATATTTATTCAGGGATCTATTCATTTGCATTTCCTATTCAATTAAGTGCAGGGTATAGGCATACTTGTATTACCTATAGTAATGGGACTATATATTGTTTTGGAGGAAATTATGCTGGACAATTGGGTGATGGTACATTAGTGGATAAAAATATTCCTACACTTGTAATAGATATTAATAATGCAATTAAGGTTGGTGCTTGCGGAACTGGTGGTGGGCAAGGATCGCATACTTGTGCTTTATTGAATGATGGACAAATAAAATGCTGGGGAGATAACGCAGTTGGGCAATTAGGTGATGGTACAACTATTGCAAAATCTACACCCACATATGTTAGTGGAATTAATAATGCAGTGGATATATACATGAGTGGACCTCACTCTTGTGCATTGCTATCAACAGGAACAATAAAATGTTGGGGTTTTGGGCAATATGGTCAACTTGGAGATGGAAATACAAATTATTCTAATTCATTACCTGTGGATGTAAATATAACTGATGTTAATCAAGTTTCAACTGGTGGATTTCATACTTGTGCATTATTAAATAATGGAACCGTGAAATGCTGGGGTTATAATGGAGATGGAAGAGTTGGAGATGGTACCACAACACAAAGAACAACTCCTGTTTTTGCAAATATAACCGCTGTTAAAAAAATTAGTATAGGATATCAACATTCTTGTGCATTATTAATTGATGGAAACATTAAATGTTGGGGTATGAATGATTATGGTCAAATTGGGGATGGAACCTTATCTACAAGAGTAAATCCAGTGTATGTTAGTGGGCTTTCTAATATTTTAGACTTGTCTTCAAATGGAAGGCACAATTGTGTTATACTTGATACAAATGATTTAAAATGCTGGGGAGCAAATCTTTATGGGCAATTGGGGGATAATACATCCACTAGACGACCAACTCCCGTGTCTGTATTAAACATCTCAGATGTTAAATATATAGATACTGGTGGAAATAATTATTCTTCTGATGGGCATACTTGTGCAATAAAGAATGATAACAATATAATGTGTTGGGGTAATAATGAGTATGGCCAACTTGGAGATGGAACAAAAATTCAAAGAAGAACTCCGGTTTATGTTCTACATCCTTGATTAATCGTTTTTTGTGTTTTTTGCAAAGTATTAGTTTACTTTCCAAACTAAATTAAATTATATTCTTTTTCTTACTTATTATATATTGAAATTTTACAAATCCGTTTTTTCTTTTGAGAAGTACTTGGTTAAAAATAGTTTAAAATTGCCTTTTAAACAAATAAATACCAAAAATATAGATTTAGGTGTAATATGGTAGTTTTGCTTGGCCAGGTACCCCCTCTCCCAAAAACTATATATTTATCAAACTCTATTAATATATGCAGTAACTTTTATAATAAAATAATTGTGATTAAATATGGCAGATTTTGATTTTGATGATTTTGAAAATAATAATGTTGAAAACATAACTAGAAGCAATGTTGCAGTTGATGAATATATTAATCAATTTCAAGAATTCTTTGAATCCATTTGTAAACGTGATATTGAATACCTTGCGTCTAATTATCCAACTGAAAGAAGTTTAATGGTTGATTATAAAAAACTTGAAGACTTTGATTTACCACTTGCAGAAAAAATACTTGATAATCCAAACTTACTTTTAGAAGCAGCAAACATTGCAATTAAAAAAATGGATGTTGGTATTCTTGATTCTGAAGTTGAAACTAGGTTTGAACCAATTGTTAGATTCTTTAATCTTCCAAAGGAATATAGAATTGAGATTAGAGATATTGGAGCAGAGAGTATATCTAAATTAATTTCTGTTGAAGGAACAATTAGAATAATTACTGAAAGATTAGAAAAATTAACTATTGCTCATTTTACTTGTAAGTCCTGTTCAGCATCAGTTGATGTTATTCAAAAAACACAATTAATGGTTAAGCCTTTATTCTGTCCAGATTGTAAGAAAAGAGAGTTTGATATTGATCTTGAACAAAGTAAGTTTATTGATTATCAAAAAATAAATATGCAAGAGCCTCTTGAAAACCTAAAAGGTAGTGATCAAGCAAATAATATTGAAGTTTATTTGTCTGATGATTTAGTTAACAAATGTTCAGCTGGAGATAAAATAATTGTAACAGGAATAATGAAGCTTCGCCCTCCAAAAGGAGAAACAAACATTTATACTAAATATCTTCTTGCAAATCATATTGAAAGAGTTGATCAAGAATATAGTGAGCTTAAGATATTACCTGAAGAAGAAGTTGAGATTAAAGAGCTTTCTAAAAAAGAGGATATTTATGATCTATTGAGTAAGTCTGTTGCTCCTGGAATATTTGGGCATGAGGTTGTAAAAGAAGCAATCACTCTTCAAATGTTTGGTGGTGTGAAAAAAGATTTTGCAAAACAATCTTTAAGAGGAAACATTCATGTTCTTTTAGTTGGAGATCCATCAACTGGAAAATCTCAATTACTAAAGTACGCAGATATCTTAGCTCCTAAAAGTATTTATGTTGCTGGTAAGTCTGCTTCTGGTGCTGGACTAACTGTTACTGCTGTTAAAGATGAATTTGGAGATGGTGGCTGGACTCTAAAAGCTGGTGCTGTTGTTCTTGCTTCTGGTGGAATGGCAATGATTGATGAATTTGATAAAATGCTACCAGAAGATAGGTCAGCTTTGCATGAAGCAATGGCTCAAGGAACAGTTTCAGTTTCTAAGGCCGGACTATATACAAAGTTTAAAGCAGATACTTCAATTCTTGCAGCTGCAAACCCTAAATACAATAGGTTTGATAGATACAAAAATCCAATTGAACAAATTGATTTGCCTTTTTCATTAATTTCTAGATTTGATCTTTATTTTATTATTCCTGATTTACTTGATAGAACAATGGATATAAATATAACCAAGCATATTTTAAAAACACACAGGCTTGCTCAACAGTACACTGGAATTGAGCACAATAAATCTGTTTCAAAAGAAGAATTACAAATTATTGAAAAAGAAATTTCTCCAGTAATTAGGCCTGATATTTTTAAAAAGTTTGTTGCATATTCTCGTCAGAATGTTGTTCCAGTATTATCAGAAGAAGCATCAAACAAGATTATGAATTATTATGTTGAGCTTAGAGATTTAGGGCGTGGTAAAAAAAGCTTTACTGCAACTCCTCGTCAATTAGAAGGATTAATTAGATTGTCTGAAGCAAGCGCTAAAGTTAAATTAAAGCAAATAATTGATATTGAAGATGCTGATAGAGCTATTAGAATATTTAGAACTTCTCTTGAACAAACAGCAACTGATAAAGAAACGGGTGCAATTGATATTGATATTTTAACAACTGGTCAATCTCAAAGTGAGCGTAATTTCATGAAAAATATTACAAAGATTGTAAGAGATTTAACAGTTAATGGTAATCCGGTTTCTGTTAGTGATGTCTTGGCAGCAACTGTTAAAGAGAACATGCCAGAAGAACGCGTAAGAGAAGCAATTTCAAAACTTAAAAAAATTGGAGATCTTTATGAACCAAGATCTGGTCTTCTAAAGGTTACAGAGCCAGAGAACATTTAATCTTTGGTTCTGGTTTTTTTATTTTTTCTTAAAAATAAACAAAACATATGCTTTTAAAAACAAAACTCTAATAATTATAATTAAATGAAAGCAAATAAATTTAAGAAAGCGGTGAGTGCACTTATTGCAACAATTCTTTTAATTGTTGTTGCTATTGCTCTTGTTGTAATTATCTTAACTTGGGGAAGAGGCTTTACAAACACAAACTTAGCAAACACAAACGATTTATTAAATGCACCTGCTAGTGATGCCCAATATTACTTAACCATTGAAGATGGATTAAATGGAAGGTACTTAGCAAAATACAATCCACCCCTTTCTTTTTATAAAAGAAGCTTAACTATTATAGGATATAGATTATTTGATTATAATAATATAATTGATTTTACTACTCCAATAGATATTAATGCTGGAGACACACAAGCACTGGATATGGGGATAATCAATTCTTCTTTTGATCTTGTTTTATACTTAGATGATAATGCAATAATAACAAAACAAAATATAAAAAACACAAATTTAAGTCCAAGAGCAAGTGATTGCCCAACAGGATTCATTTCAGTTCCAGGCAATTATTTATATGGTACGGTAGAAGGAGATGGTGGTTTTTGTGTTGCAAAGTATGAAATGAAAATTGATCAAAATGGAGATGGAGCTGGAGATTCAAACACCAGTTGTCAAAATTCAACATATGCAACCTGGGATAATAATGCTTCTACTTGTGCATATACAATTGGTTCAAGAGTATTAGTTTCAAGTGCAAGCGGTTATCCTTTAGCAAATATTTCTCAAACAGAATCAATTATTGCTTGTCAAAGTATTGGGGGGCATTTAATAACAAACAACGAATGGATGACTCTTGCAAGAAACCTAGAAATGGTTTCAAGTAATTGGTCAAGTGAAATTGGTGATGGATACATGTATGCAGGGCATAGTGATAGTACTCCAAATGCAGCTCTAGCAGCAGACACAAATGATAATAATGGTTATTATTTAACTGAGGAAACTAGCGGGTATCAAAGACGAACATTAACTTTAACAAATGGAGAAGTAATTTGGGATTTATCTGGAAATGTTTTTGAAATAACTTCTGTTGTAGTCCCTGCTAGAGATCAACCAGATGCAGTATATGATTCAAATGATGGAACATATACAGGAACTACTTGGTTTGATTATTCAAGTGGTGGTATTGGTTTACACATTATTAATGATGGTAATGATTCTGTACTGGGGTATAATTCATTACATTTACTTACGAGTCCTAGTTATAATTCTTTAAATCATATTGGTAGAGTATACGGCGCTAGTAATTCTGGAAGCTCAACAAATTATATTGTAGCAAGGGGATTTGGATTTTCTTATCCTGATCAAACAGGTGTGCTTGGAATAATTCTTTCTGCGCTTCCCACAAGTAAATCTTTTTCATATGGATTGCGTTGTGTTTATGTTCCTTAGTATTCTAAAAAACAATTTTTTTTATTTATTTAATTAAACGCATATACATTTATTTTTTGGTGTTGACTATTTTAACCATCTGTTTTTAAAAACCATACAATTATAGATATATTTGAATGAAACAAAAAAATATACCTCTAAAAAGAATTTCTTCAAAAAAAGAAATTATACCAAAGGATAATAGCTTTATTATTTATTTAATTATTATTTTTATAATTATTCAAATTATTGGTCTTATCGTATCTAATTATTATTCTAAAACAGGTGCTGTTAGAGGAGTAATTACTTCAGATCCAAATGATATTGTAAATGCATTATTTATTATTGGAGAAATTCTTGTTTTTACTGGAGTTCTATTATTATTAAAAAAATATTTTAAAAGTGGAAACTATCTTTTTGTTTTTGAGTTTCTTGCTCTTTTCGCAGGAATGGTTGTTGTTTTCCAAATCTTTCTTTCTTACTTAATCTCTATGCTTTTAGCTTTTGTTCTTTTATGGATTAAATCGATATTATCAAATCATATAACTAAATTTAAGAAAATAAATTTATGGTTTAATAATTTCTTGCTTGGAATTGCTATTGCTGGAGCTGGTTCAATTATTGGTTTGTCTCTTGGTATTTTGCCAGTTATTATTTTTTTAATTTTATTATCTATCTATGATATTATAGCTGTGTTTTATACAAAGCACATGGTTGTTCTTGCAAAGATGTTTATTAAAAAAAAGATAGCTCTAACTTTTTCAATACCAAGTAAGAAGAAAATTTATCAACTTGGTGGAGGAGATATTGTTGTTCCTCTGGTTGTCTCTTCAAGTTATTTATTTCTTTTATTAAAATACGTTTCCTTTAATATTGCAATTATTCCAATAATTGGAATTTGGGTTGCATCTTTACTTGGCCTGGTTTGGACATTTTATGTTCTTCAAAAAGGAAATATTAAAGTTATGCCTGCTCTTCCACCTCAAGCAATACTTATGCTTAGTGTAATCATTATTAGTTATGTGCTTCTAATTGCTTAATTAGGATATAAGCTTTGGGATAAAAGCCATTAATATTCTTATTTAATAAAATAGACACGTGAATAAAATAAAATTATTTTATTCTCCTTTATTATTGTAATAACCATAATTAGGCAAACAGTGTACCATATTAAACTGAAAAGAAATGCGAACTTCATTAAAAACTTTTTCAATAGCCCTATAGTGAGGATTTAAAAAGATTTGCTTTAAATATATCCTATGGATTTACAATAATATATAGATGTAAACATAGATATTATTTTCTAAAAATAAGGAGTTGTAGATGGTTTCTACAGACCTTTAATTTTTTTAAAAATAAATATAAATTGGAGCAGATATTATATGCGTATAAAAATATTATCTTTTATAACTTACAATAATACTTTTTTGTTATTAAAAAATAATCCTGATCCAGTACATGGATTTAGCAGGTGGTTTACGGTTACAGGATCTGTTGAAGCAGGAGAAACATTAGAAGTTGCAGTTGCAAGAGAAATTAAAGAAGAAACAAATTTAGATATTATTAAGATAATTCCATTAAATACATTTAGCGAATATTATTCTAATTTCGATAAAAAAGATTGTAAAGAACATAATTTCATATCTATTGTTAAAAATAATCAAGTTACTTTAGATAATATAGAAGTTATAGATTATAAATGGGTGCCAATTGATGAATATATAACTCAAATTTGGTGGAATGAAGATAAAAACAAATTAAAAAAAGATTTGTTGGCAAAAATATTCTGAACTTATATGTAAATTTAATTATAGATAATTCTAAAGAGTGAAAGGTAAAAAGGATGTTATTTATGTTATTAAGTAAATGTGATTTAAGTAGATATATAATTACCAAAAACATTAATATTCAGTAAAAAGCTATTGCTCATTCTCACCCCATTTTAATTTTAAATACAATCTCATTTGATGAAAATTATATTTTATCTGTATTTATACCTGAATAAATACATTGGTATTTAGATAATAAAAAAAAGAAATAAAAAGCATACTTTTAAAATTAAGATCGAAGTACAAAGACGTATCTTGTAAATAACTTGTGGTGTAATAAATAAAACATCTATATATTTACATATAATTATTAATTCCGTAGAATATAAGACCATAATTAATATTACTGGGAAAAAGAAATCTAAGAAAGTTTTATTATTTAAACCTCATTATATTTGGGTGTATAATATTGAATTTAGTAATTCAAAGATTGATGGCAATTATTTTATGTTTGAAGCAAATAATCATGCTGCAAAATTATTTTGTGAATCTCATTGTGGGATCTATGATGTTTTATTAATTTTTGAAGGCACATTACAAACTCTTTATTGGGCAGGATACTTTTCCCTTCCTTGTGGAAATTCTATAAGTGTATTATGGCGTCAATCATTTGGTGCTTTTTAATATTATTATTATGCAAATATGTAGTGTAATTTTACTTAGGAACTTTATACTTGCTTTTTCTTTCTTTTATTCTTTTTTCTTAAAACTTTTCAGTGTAAATTATTCTCTTACCGTTTTTGTTTAATTCATTTACTTTTTAAATAGTTATTATACTATATTATATATTGAGTGCGATTATATATGGTTGAAACAAAAACTAAAGAAGAACTAGACTTAAATTATAAGGAATTATTAAATAGAATATATATGTCTTTACCTGATAGAACATTAAGTGATTCTCGTTTTGAACTCCCAACAGTTGATTCAATTATACAGGGAAAACAAACTATTTGGAAGAACTTTACTAAATGTTCAAAAGACCTAAAAAGAGAACAAGATCAATTATATAAGTTTGTTATGAAAGAAATTTCAACCTCATCAGCAATAACAAATCAAACGCTTGTTTTAAATGGTATTTTTAATAATTATAAGTTAAATCAAATATTAACGAAATATATTAATAATTATGTTTTATGTTCAGCTTGTAAAAAACCAGATACAGAAATTGTTAGCACAACTGGAATTAAGGTGCTTAAATGTTCTGCTTGTGGTGCTATTACTCCTCTTCAGAAATTATAATTAAATGTGATTAAGTAAAATGATTGGTAAAAAACATAACTTGAATGGAAAAATAATTTTTGCTTGTTGTGATTGTGAACTAATCAATACAAAAATAAATCACGATGATGCGATTATTGAAATCAGTTCTGATTTTTTTGGAAAAAATAAAATTTCAGAAAAAGATGTTCTTGAAGCAATAGAAAATTGCGATAGTGCAAATATTTTTGGAAAAAGAGTTTGTGATTTTTTAATTGCAAATAATCAAATTTCAAAAGATCATATTATTTATGTGGGCAAAATACCTCACACTCAGATATATAAATTATAAAATTAAAGGTGAAAAAAATTGGAAAATAAATCAGGACCGAGCACAGATTTTAGTGCTAGAAAATTAAGAGTACCCAATACTGCAATTCTTGAAATGTTTGGTAAAGTAATGCAACTTATGGGTGTTAATAATATTCAAATCATTTGCGAAGATGGTAAAGAGCGTATTTGTAGAATACCAGGTAAGATGTTTAAGCACATCTGGTTAAAACCAGGGGATATTGTTATTGTTAAATTATGGGACTTTCAACCAACAAAAGGGGATGTTATGTGGAGGTATATTGGTTTTCAAATAACTCAACTTGAAAGAAGAGGACTATTAACTGAGCTTTATAAGCATACACATGACACTATAAGACAAGATACATACAGATATAATTCTCCTGCACAAGCAGTTGCACCAGAACCAGAAGTTGAACTTGTAACTGATAATGAATCTCTTGAAAAAGATTAGATTCATTAATTTTTATTTTAATCTAAACAAAACCTATTAAGGAAAAAAATTATGGAAAGAAAATTTGAAATTGACACAAAAATTGAAGGTTATGTTTTTGATGAGTCAACTAAAAACGCATTATTTAAGCTTGCACACAATAATATTATTGATTCAATTGATATGCCAATTGCATCAGGTAAAGAAGCAGTTACTTTTTTAGGCCACTTAAATGAAAATGCAGTTGTTGCAAAAATATATAAAGTTTCAACAAGCAAGTTTAAGAACATGGAGAAATACATTAAGGGAGATTACAGGTTTAGAAAGGTTTCAAAAGATAAAAGAGATATTTTTATGGTGTGGGCTAGTAAGGAATACAAAAACTTAACCTTAGCTTTAAGAAATAATGTTTCTTGCCCGATTGTTGTTGCTAAGGAATCAAATGTTCTAATCATGTCATTTATTGGAGAAGGAGATTATCCATTTCCTCAATTAAGTAAAATGAAAGATTTTGATTTTGAGGTTGTTTATCCACAGATAATAGAAAATTATGCAAAACTATTGTATGGCGCAAAGATAGTTCATGCTGATTTTTCTGCATATAATATTTTAATTAATCCTGATACTCAAAAAATATTTATTATTGATTTTGGGCAAGCAGTAATTTATTCTCATCCGAAATCAAAGGACTTTCTAAAAAGAGACATAGTAAGCATAACTGATTTTTTAAATAGGAAGTTTAGAAAGAAAAAAATAACTTATGAAGTTGTGCTAGAAGATTTAAAGAAAAAAAAAGAAGAGCTTTATGGAAGAAATAATAAAAGTTGGACACAATAGAATTCCAGTAATAATTGGAACTAATGGGGCAACTAAAAAAGATATAGAAAAGAAAACAAAGACTTCTCTAGAAATAGATAGCGCAAGTGGAGAAATAAATGTTATCTCTGATGGGTCTTATTATGAAATACATCTTGCAAAGAATATAATTAATGCAATTTCTCGTGGGTTCTCTCCTGAGCATGCATTTAAACTTCTTGAAGATAATTATACTTTTGATGTAATTGATATTTCTGAATATGTTTCTGATTCCAGAGATAGGCATGCTCAAATAAAGGGTAGAATTATTGGGCGAGAAGGTAAAGTTAAGCAAATGATAGAAAAAAGAAACAGATGTTATCTTTCAATTTATGGTAAGACAGTTGCAATTATTGCTCCTGTGGATAAAGTTGAAGATACGCATGAAGTTATTGAAAAAATATTATCAGGAGTAAGACATACGACTGTTTTTAAAATGCTAAAGCGCAGTTCATTTAAGGATAGAGAAGGTTCAATTGAAATTGACGTAAATAAAGCAAAAGAGATTGATGATATTAATTTTAAGGAAGAAGAATAAGGTGAAAATAAATGAAGAAATATATTGAACATGAAAAACGTGGAATTATTATAACTAAAGTTTATTCTATATTAACATGGATCTTTGCAATATCCGCTCTTTTCCTTGGATCTATATTTATTTTATTTAGTTCTAAACTTGCTGAGTTTTATTATAATGGGTTTATTGCAGGCTTAACTAATAATCCTCAATCTTTGTTTATTCTTGTTGGAATTATAATTTTTGTTTCTGGTATTATTGGGGTTGCTGTTGCTTGGGGGCTTTGGGTTTACAAGAACTGGGCAAGAATATTAACTTTAGTTCTTATTGGGCTTAGTTTGTTATTTACAATTTTAGATTTATTTGTTGTTTTTGATGTTTGGAGTCTATTGGCAGGTATTTTTTATGCAATTGTAGTTTATGTGTTTGGATTTTATTCTCCAGTAGTTCATTTATTCAATGACCCATTTATTACAAAAAACAAGAAAAAAGGATTATAATTATAATCCTTTTTAAGTATCTATTTTTAAAAATAAAAAAAGAGGATATTATTAATATCCTTTAAATAAAGCAATCATGTCTTTTTGTACTTGGAATAAATAAATTAGCATATACACAATTAATGCAAAGTACGCAGTTATTATTAAAAGTATTATTCCTAGTAATGGACTTGTAAATAAAGTTATAATTGTTACTATAAGGTAAATTAAAACTCCAACTCCAAGTAAATAGAACAAAATTAATTGCATTATTCTTGCATAATTTTTATAGTTCCAAAGTCCGTATGCCATTACACAAAAGTATATTCCAAAAATTAATATTAAAACCCCTATGCCAGTAACGGGCCCTGTTACTTGAACATTATTTAATATAAATGGTATCTTGTTTATGATTTTGGAAATAAATATTGTTGCAATTCCAAATATTCCAAGTAATATACCAATCACCCAGTGGTTTATTGCTAAAAATCTTACTAGATATTGACTTAAAGACCAATTTTCAAACATATCTTTTCCTCCAATTATTTTTAATTATAATTTAAATTATATACTAGTTACTTTGGTTTAAAAATGTTATTGATTTATTGTCTTAATAAGATTTAATCTAAATTATTTTGTGTAGTTAATTATAGTTAATTAAGAGGTTATTTTATATATATTTTGGTTATTAAGTTTATATGACAACTAATACAACTTATATTAATTGGAAAGATATGATATCTAAACCAAAAAATAATTCTTTAAAGAATAAATCCATTTCTTCTGTAGCTATAAATAAATCAACACATAGAAATAGATTATACGCTTATTTAGTTATTGGTTTACTTTTATTTGCATTTCTTACTTTTGCGTTTTTTAAGTTAAATGGATCTGACACTTCAATTCTTGGAAAAGGAGCTTTTGCAATTACTAGTGTTCTTGATTCAAATTTAGATTATAATTCTAAAAGTAATTTAAATCAAGAAGGAAATAATAATTTAGAAAGCTCAGGTATAGAATCTAAACAAAAAACCCCTTTTCTTTCAACTAAAAATAATGATTTAAACAAAGAAAGAGAAAGTTTAGTAGTTACATTTAATTATACTGATATTGATTTATATACTAAAGATCAATTAACAAAGGTTAATTTAAATAATTTGCCCGATTATTCTATTGAAGGCAAACCAGTTATTCCAACTCAACCTCTTGAAATATTACTCCCGAAAGGAAAGATAATAGAAGATTATGAAATTATTTTTGAAGAAAAAGTACAAGTTATTGGAACTTATGATTTAGAGTTTGGTTCAAAAATAATTCCATTATTATCTACTGAAGAATTAACCGCAAATGGATTTGATTTAAATAATTCTATTAAAGATGAAGATACTTATAATTTAGAAATATACCCTCCTATAAAAAATACCATTCCAATGATACAAGATAAAACAGGTTATTCGTTTGCAATATTTAATTTATTTCCAGTTAATTATAGTCCTAAAAATAAAACTATTTCTTATTATAAAGACATAACTATAAAATTGTATTTAAAAGATGGGCCTGTAAGTACGGCTTACAGATCTAGTTTATCAGATTATTCAAAAATTAAAGAAATGCTTGATTTAGAAAGAATTGATCCAATTAGTTTTAAACCATTAAATAAACAAGATAGCGAGTATCAAATTAAAGAAGATGTATTATCTACTTATTATCCAAGTAGCGGAAGCTCAAGAGATGGTAATGGAGCTTGTCAATATTTAATAATTACTACACAAGAATTTGTTTCTGCTTTTCAAGAAATTGCAAATTTAAAAAGCACAAGAGAAATTAATCCAATAACTTCTTGTGTTTATTCTGTTGAAGAAATTATTTCAAATCAAGACTATTCTTGTACTGGAGAATGGAACTGGAATGATGGATGTGGAACTAATAATCAATTAAATGATACTCAAGCAAAAATTAGAAATTTTATAAGATATTCCTATTCAGCTCAAGGAACAGAATATGTACTGCTTGGTGGAGATTCTGATTATAAAGTAGTTGGGGGGGACACACAAGTACCAATTGTTCCAGTTAGATATTTTGGGCCTATGGATATGCCAAGTTTAATGCCTATGATTATTGCATCTGATATGTATTATTCAAATTTAAATGGGTCTTTTAATATTGATAACGATAATAATTTTTTAGAATCAAATGAAGATGCAACTTTATCAGATTTATATTCCGAAGTATATGTTGGAAGATTACCAGTTGATAGCATTTTAGAAATTAATAATTTTACAAATAAATTAGAGTTTATGCAATCAGGGAATGTACCCATTTTACCATACATGGTTGGAGAATATCTTGGTTTTGGTGGAGAATCTGATTATGCCACAGAAACTTTGGATGAAATAAGATTTGGATCTAATGATAGTGGGTATTCTACTACTGGATTTATTCCAAGTTTTGATCAAACACAAGTTGGAACTTTATATGATGATGCAAATGTTACTTGGACAAAAAATCAATTATTTAACTTAATTAACGGAGGCACTAATTTAATTAATCATCTAGGTCATTCAAATACTCAATATGTTATGAGATTATACAATTCAGATGTTAATGATTTGAATAATATTTATCCTTTATTTATTTATACTCAAGGTTGTTTTCCTGGAAGTTTTGATAATTATAATTCAAATTTAATTACAGAGTCTGCTGATTCAATTTCTGAGCAACTATTGTTTAAAGAAAGCCCAAGTGGTGGATTTTCAGAAATAATGAACAATAGATATGGTTTTGGGAAATTTAATTCCACAGATGGGCCATCACAATGGTTTGCAAGATGGTTTTGGGATGGGGCTTTTAATTCAATGATATCTATTAAGTCTATTGGTAAATTAAACTCATATAGTCATGAAAAAAATAATTGGAGACTTTCAAATCAATTCGAAGAAAATAATTATGCAAGATACATATATACTGAAACAAATTTACTTGGAGATCCAGAATATGTTTTTGTATTTAATGATCTGGAAGTAAATAGTAAGCTTGAAATGCAAGTTTCTGATAATGTTAAGCAAGATAATAATCTAGATGTTAATTTTATTTTGTCAAACACAGGCATAAATGACTTAAACAATCTTGTTTTGAATGTTTATTTCGAAGACAATTTAATATTTACAGATAATATTCCTTCTTTAATTTCCGGGCAACAAATAATTGTAAATCATATTTTAGATACTTTTTTATATTTTGATTTGTTAGGTTCTCATTTTAATTTAAATGCAGAATTAATTTATGTAGGCGATGAACTTGTTTTTGATAATTTCACTGATAAAAATATTTGGGTGTATAATGTAAGTGAAGGGTTTGTAATTCAAAATAAATCGAATTATATTTTTGATTGTGCAACTACACAAAACCCACTTGGTAGGCCAATTGATTTAATTGTTGGTCCCGGTAAGGCTTCAAATGTATTTTTAATTAGTTTAATTTATTCAAATAACGTAATTATTAAGAATTGTAATTGTAGTGGGTCTTTATATGGGGTTTATTTCAGTGGGTCTGATAATAATATTTCTTTACTAAATAATTCGTTTAATAATGTTATGGCTCCAATTAGGATTAATCTTAGTATGACTCAAGTTAGTAATTTAACACTAAAAAATAATACTTTTGATAATTGTTATGTTATTCCTATACATCACACAAACAAATTTGAATTTACTAATAATATTATAAACGTAGAATATGATTCTACAATACTTACTTTTACTGGACTAAATATTAGTGGGGGTTCAGGAGTATATACAATATCTGATAATAATTTTCATGGCAGAAGTATAGAAAATTTAAATGTACTCTATGATGCACAATTAAGTATTTATAATTCAAATGGAAATACTACATTTATAAACAATAATCGTTTTTTATATGGTGTTCGGCCAATTTTAATTGATAGTTCTAGTAATATTACTTTTTCAAATAATTATATTGAATATTTTGGGGCAGGAGTAAAAATAGATTCTTATTTAAATAATTCTCAATTTATTAATAATAAAATAATAAATATAGAAATGCCTATAAGTAATTATACTTATCAAAAATCTGGGTTTGCAATTAAAGCTGGTCTTTCTAATGTTTTATTTAAAGATAACTATATTGAGGTTGTTAGTAATGGATTTATTTTTGAAAAAGATCCAAGTAAGGCGTATTTGAAATCTGTAGAACTAAATAATAATATTATTGTTCAAAGTCCGATTGTAGAATATGGGGTTACTGCATATAAAGGAATTAATTTATTATTAAATGGAATTGATGTTAATACCTTTAAACTAATTGAAAACCTATCTTGTAAGTATGGTGGTTTTGCAGATTTATATCATAATGTAAACACGTTTAGCACCAAGATTTTACCTTACAGCTATAATAATCATTTCAATTCAGTTTCTCCAGAAGTAAATAGTTCTTCTTTTTATTGTGGTTGTGAGAAGTATTATGATGGGAATACTTGTGTGCTAAGAGATTATAATTTAAGTACAAACTTAATTGCTAATGGAATATATGATCCTAATGCATTAGTTAATTTTGCAGTTGTTAATTCTAATAATTTACCTCAAGCAAGTTGTGAATGGTATTCTTTTTTCCCTTTAAATAAATTTGCAAGTGATTGTAATTTTTGGGCAAGTCCAGTTGATTTGGGGTTAGACTATGGAGATGTTAACTTAGTTGTAAAAATATTTGATTATAATACTAAATTTGTAAAGTATATTCCTGTTTCAATAATATTAGGTGATGATTATAATCAAAGAGTAAGTGATATTGTTTCAAATCCTGCTCCTGGTATATATACTGGTTCAGTTTTAGTTGATTTAAATACCCTCACTCAAAATGCAATTATAAGATATACATTGGATGGTAGCCAACCAACAATATCAAGTTTAGAATACATTAATCCAATATTGGTTGATCATAATTTAACTTTAAAAGCAAGAGCATATAAATCTGGAATGCTTGATAGTAATGTATTTAGTGGGGATTATATAATTGTTTATCCTACAGTTGCAAAACCTATAGCAAACCCAGGAACTGGTAGTTATGTAAATTCTGTGAGTGTGTCTTTAAGTACATCTACTCCAAATGCAATAATTAGGTATACAAGAAATGGAACTGAACCAAACGCATCAAGTCAAGTTTATACTAGTCCAATAAATATAAATAATACTTCTAATACTAATCCAGTAATATTAAAAGCAAAAGCATATAAATCAGGAATGAATCCAAGTCAAGTTTCTACAAATTCATATACACTTACATCTATAGTTGAAACTCCAGTTTCAAAACCATCCCCTGGAAGTTATAAAGAGCAAGTGGTTGTAAGTTTATTTACTACTACTGTTGGTGCTACAATAAGGTATACTTTAGATGGAAGCCAACCAACTGAATCAAGTACTAAGTATGTTTCAGAAATTACAATAAAAAATACAACTACTCTAAAAGCAAAAGCTTTCAAGTCTGGTACTAGTTCAAGCAAAGTTTTTAAAGGGATATTTAAGATTACATACGGTTAATTGTTTTCTTAAAATCTTTTTGTTTTTTTAATTTCTTTGTCTACAAGCTCTGCTTTCTTAATTGTAATGTAGCCAGTAAATTCATTTTTAATAATCTTTGTGCATTCTTTAATAATTATTCTTTTTTTAAATGGAGGCCCACCAAGAACAAGCGTTTCATATTCTCCACCTTCTCCAGCAATATTAAATCCATATTGCTTAGAATTAATGTAACTTCTACCAAGTGAGCTTCTAAGCTTATTATTCAGTTTAATTAATTCTTTAACATCTCTTTCTTCTATTCTTTTGTTTAACCACTTTTCACTTAAGCCATAGCCTGCAATCTTGCACATAATAAATTCAAAACCAGAATCCACTAGTTCGAATAATTCTTTATCTTGTTTCTTATGCCATAATGGAGAAAACAGGCGAAGATTTAAATCATTACAAATTTTTTGTATTCTCTCTCTTTGATAATTGCTATATAGTGCACCTGAAACAACTCCTTGAATACTATATATTTTCTTAGCTTCAGCTAATGCAGAACTTAATTCATTTAATTCTTTTTCTTTTTCTCCTTTTGTTTTTTTAATTAAAAGAGGAATTTCTAGAGCTTGTGCTTGTAGTTTTAAAAAATTAATATTAGGCTGTTGGAACATATACGAGTCTGGGTTTTCTGGAATAATTGAAACAAGACAAGAAATATCATAGTTTTGTCTTTGCATAATATAAAGAGAAAGGTTTGAATCTTTTCCTCCAGAATAAAGACAAGCAAGCTTTAGGTTTTTTTCTTTAGCAAAAGTTGCTAAGTAATCTGCTTTTCCTTTTTGATTACTTTCTTTGGCTAGTCTTTCAATTGCTTTATCGAAGTTACTTCCGTATTGAGCGGCTGTTTTTTTTCTTTCTGAAATTTCTTTTGATTGTCCTAGATTTATTGCTACTTTTCTTAAGATAACTTTGTTTTCTGTTTCATTAATCTTAAAGTTATCTGGAATACCAAATGTAAACTTAATTACATCTAAATCAAGATATGGTAATCGTAGTTCTATGTTATTCTCCATTGTTAGGACATCATCTCTATAAATATCATTTTCATGTATTTGAAGTAATAGGTTTTTACTATCAAGTAAAATAGTGTTTGATTCTTGAAATCTAGAATATCCAGCAAACAACTCATCAGCTCCAAGACCTGAGAATAAAACTTTTATTCCATCTTCTTTTGCTCTTTTGCTTGCTAAGTAAATTGGAAGAGAAACTCCAACTTTAATAGGATTACTTGATTCAATTAAAGGAACTATTTTTTCAATTAATTTAGGGATTTCTTTGTATTCAACAGAAGTTGTTATCAAGTTTAAACTCATTTCTTTTGCGATTTTTTCTGCAAAGAAAAGGTCTGATGGATCTCCAAAGCTTGAGCAATATGCAAAATAGCAATTAAAATCTATGTTTAAATCTTTTAATATTTTAGCTAGAATAACAGAATCAAGCCCACCACTAAATAGTAAACCCAATTTCTTTTCTGGTATTCTTTTTTTAAGAGATTCAATTAATAGTTCTTTTAGTTTTTCTGTTGCTTTTTCTAGATCTATTTTCTTTTTAGTAGATTTAATAAATTCTCTTTCAATAAAAATTAGTTTTTTAGTTTTAAGATTATATTTAATAACTTTTCTTGGGCTTAATAGTTCAATGTTTTCAAATCCAAGTTGCTTAAGAGATTTCTTTTCTGAAGAAAACCCAAATGAACCTTCTTTAGTATCATAGAAGTACCAGATTGGTTTTTCACCAATAATATCTCTTGAAACTATTACATCATTACCAGAAACATAACAAAAACCCCAAACTCCATTAAGCTGGTCAAGAACATTAACGTCACTTATTATTTTTTTATTTTCAAGAAGAACAAAAAGAGTTTCTGCATCATTTTCTGTTAGAAATCCATTCTTCTTGTTTATTTCTTTCCAGTTGTATATTTCACAGTTTGCTACAAGATAAGTTTTGTTATTTGTTAGGGGTTGATGTGTTAGAGAAACAACTGAATGAAGAACGTGCCCGATTGCATTTTTGCTCTCAGAAATTGTTGAAGTATCTATTCCTTCTGGTTTCTCAAAGTATAATGGTGCCTTTGTAAGGTCAGTTATCCCGCACCCATCATGCCCTCTATTTTTCATAATTACAAGAGACTTTTTTGTAAGTTCACTTGCTTTATCTATATTAAAAAATCCAGTTATTCCACACATAATAAAATCAGTTTAAATTCTTTTTTATTGTTATAAGAAATAGTAAAGGAGAAGGTTTTTATTTAATTCTATATAGTATATTATTGATTAATTTATGATATATCAAATAAGAAAGAAAGGTGTTTCAGCATTAATTGCGACCATTCTTTTAATTGTTGTTACTGTTGCTTTAATTGCAATTATTTTAACTTGGGGTAAAGGTTTTACAATAAATTATGTCTCTTATACCTTTTAATTGTTTTTCTATTTAAATCTTTCTCTAATATATATTTATAAATATATTTAAGTATATATATTTACAATAAAATACTTGGTTGAAGATTACATTTAAAATTTATTAAAAAGTGATTAAAAATGGTTGAACAAGATAAAAAAGAAGAAAATAAGCTTAAAGAGAATGGTAAAGATGGAATTGACGCAGATGTTCTGTTTACTGAGTTTAAAGAACACTCAGTTGCTGACTTTTTCAAGAAAAACAGGCAAATGCTTGGACTATATGGTAAGCAAAGAACATTAACTACAATTGTTCATGAACTCGTAACAAATTCACTTGATGCTTGTGAAGAAGCAGGTATCCTGCCAGATATCGATGTTAAAATCTCAGAGATAGGAGAAGAGTTCTATGAGATAGGGGTTATTGATAATGGACCAGGTATACCTGAAGAGAAAATAGGGTCTGCCCTTGGTAAATTATTAGCAGGAACAAAGTTTCATAGACTAGTTCAAACAAGAGGACAACAAGGAATTGGAGTTTCTGGTATTATTCTTTTCTCTCAAATTACAACTGGTAAACCAACTAAAGTAATTTCTGGGACAAATACAGGTAAAACTATATCTCTTGAAATTTCAATAGACTCGAAAACAAATACTCCAAAAATAACAGATAAGCATTATTTAGATAAAAAATTTAGAGGAACAGCAATTAGATCTAAGTTTAAAGAAATACAATACAAGAAAGGTCAAGCTTCAGTTGATGAATACTTAAGAAGAACAGCAATTGCTAATCCTCATGCAACAATCAGGTTTGAAGATCCTTTCCAAGAAGTTACTGAATACAAAAGAACAGTTAAAATTATGCCAAAAATACCAAGCGCCGTTAAACCACACCCAAGAGGAGTAACTGTTGATGAAATGTTATCTCTTGCAAGATATACTCCTGCTCGTAAGATTTCATCTTATTTATCAATAACATTTGATAGGTTTGGACAAACTGCTGTTGATAATGTTGAAAAGCTAGTTCATTTTGATATGAATAAAGATCCTAGAAAAATGAGCTGGGAAGAAGCAGAAGAAATTGTTAATGCTATTAAGGAAACTAAGTTTATTGCACCAAATACAGATAACTTAGTTCCAATTGGAGAAGACTTTATTGAAAAATCTTTAAAATCAATTGTTAGTCCTGAGTTTTGTTTTGTTTATACTAGAAAGCCTTCAGTTTACAAGGGAGGATATGCTTTCCAAATTGAAGTTGGGCTTGCTTATGGAGGAAATGCTGGAAGATTAATTTCTGTTGAAGTTCCTGCAGTTCCTGTTAAAAAAACAAAAGATAAGAATGGTAAAGTAATAATTGTTAAAGAAGAACAAGAAACTAAAAAAGAAGTGAGAGCTTCTGAAGTTATAAGATATGCAAACAAAGCCCCCTTATTATTTGATACAGGGGGTTGTGCAATAACTAAAACTGTGGACTCTATTGATTGGAAAAGATATGGAATAAGTAATTTCGATACAAGTCCTGCAACTGTTTTTGTTAATGTTATTTCTGTTCATATTCCTTATACTTCAGCTGGTAAATCAGCTATTGCTGATGAAGATGAAATTGTTTCTGAAATTAAGCTTGCATTGCAAGATGTTGCAAGAAGGCTTGGAATTTATATTATTCAATTAAAAAGAGAAGCAGAAAAGAAAGAAAAAAGAAAAGTATTTGCTAAGTACGCTCCCGAAGTTGTTAAAGCTCTGGTTCACACAACTGGTGCTGATGGTAAGCTTTTACAGAAAAATTTGGATAAAATGGTTCTTGAAAAGCTTAAGATGGATGATGAAGCTGAAGCTAGAGGTGAAAAAGTGCATGATGATTACACAGAAGAAAAATTGTCAGGAGATGACGAATAGAGCCTTTCTTAGGTGCCAAGAAACCCTCGGGAAAGAAATACGCAGGTAAAGAAATATGGTTGAAGCAAAATTCGATGAAATTGTAATGTTAGTTCATCCATTATATGATGAATTCATATCTGCTTTAAATCCAATTGATATTGATTTAATTGCACTTGGAGATAGAACTAAAAATTTTTTAAAACCTGATGAATTAAAATTATATAAGCTTAAGAAAGCAGAGCTATTAGCAAGGATAAAAGTTAAATTTGGAGTTTATGGGGAGACTTTGTTAAAATATAAAAATAAGCCAAACTCATTGATTGTCTTATTTGAACCAATTCATAGAACTAATAGTATGGTAAATTGGAGAGCAAGAAATATTCAAGAAGTATATGATAATTATTCAAAAAGATTTTATGATTTTTGTGAAAAAAACTTTAAGGGAAGATTTTTGGTTAGTAGTTTTGCTAATGGGTATGGTAAACTAACTGATAATTTATTTTCACAAAATGGGGATGTAGATCAAAAATATTTTAATAAATTAAATAAAAAAGTAAAAATAGTTGGATTTGGGGAATTTATCTTTGAATCAGAAGATGGCTGTGTTAATGACTTGGCCAAAAAGGTTAAAATAAGATTAGAAGAAAAAGATCACATAGTAATTTCCAAAGATATATTAGCAAACAAATCACTTGGGTATTATACAAAAGATCAATTACGTAATATTACAAAGGAAAATGCGGTATTGAGAAAAATATTATTAAAAGTAAATAGTGATAAAGTAAACAAGGAATTGGTTTATAAAACCATTCCAGGTGTTTCGCGAAACTCCATGAATAAAAAGTTTAATTTAAATAAAGGGCATAAAATTTTAGTAAAATAAATGAGATAATGTATGGTCGAAGCAAAATTCGATGAAATTGTAATGCTTGTTCATCCATTATTTGATATAATTGGGAATGAACAAAATATATTTGTGTTAAAAAAAACAAACATAAGCAATGGGAAATTAATATTTAGTGATCAATTAGATAAAAAAGAGGTTGAATTATTTAAAAAACAAGTATCCGTTTCATTAGCAGTGTATAGAAAAACAATTAAAGAATATAAAGCCCCAAATAGGTTTTTTTTAATTGTTTATCCATACCGCAAAAAAGATTATTCAGACATAAGGGGATTTTTTAATAAGCAATTAGTTGATTATATGAAATCTGAATTAAAAAATCAGTTTAAGGTTTATCCTGAGTTTTCACTAGGCTATGTAAAATCAGAATTAGATAATGTAATTCCAAAATTAAAACCAAAGGTAAAAATAATTGCATTTGGAGAATGGGCAGATGGCTGTGTACCTGGCCAAATACATGCACTTACAAAATTTTTAGTAGATCACAATATATGTGTAGTAGATTCAAAAATATTAGTGGATAGATCAATAAAATACAACGATTTTGAAAAGGATCTAGGTAAAGATTTTAAACATAGAATAATTTCGTGGAGTCAAAAAAGAGAGCAATTTAGAGAATTTAAATCTAATAAACAAGAGCAATTAATAAAAGTAAATAAAACAAGAATGAATTTAAAATAAAATAGAAGTTGATTAATATGGTTGAAAAAAAAGAAAAGAAAGAAGTACAAAAGCAAAAGCTTGAAAAATACGAAGTTGAAACAAGTAAAGAGATTGCTGATAGATTATATAATATCGCAACAAACATTGTTCATCAAATTGAAAATTCACATTCTCCAACCTTTACTACAAAGGTAAGAGGATTATCAAACGTTTATTTTGATGAAAAGGAAGGTTACATTCAACTTGGAGATAAAGTTGTTACAAGACCATTCTTAAATCTAGGTGCTGCTCGTAAGTTCATGCAAACAATGATTGTTAATGATAAATGTTGTGAATATCTAAAGCATGATAAAACAGCATCAATAAGAGAAATTTATTATGAATTAAAACACACTGTTGAAAACACAAAAGAAAACACTTTTGATGGTCAAGAAGAATCAAATGATGTTATAGTTGATTTAGAACATTCAGTTTCAACAATAAGAGAAAAGCTTGGGCTTCATGCTGAACCTCGTGGATCTTTATATGGAGACATTACTCTAAAAGATCTAAAACATAATAATGATGTTTTTAATTGTAATTCACTAGGACGTGGTGGATGGTCAATTATGTCCAGAATTGAGCCAGAGGAAATTGAAATAGTTGATGTTAATGCTGAAATGGTTTTAGTTATTGAAACTGCTGCAATGTATAATCGTTTAATTGAAGAAAGATATGCTCATAAGCACAAAGCAATCCTAGTTGGAACAAGCGGTCAAGCAGCAAGAGGAGCAAGAAGACTGGTTCATCGTCTTCATTATGAGTTTAAATTACCAGTTGTTGTTTTTACAGATGGAGATCCTTATGGTTGGTATATTTATTCTGTTTTAAAGAGTGGTTCAATGGCACTAGCTGCTCATTCTAAATATCTAGCTGTTCCAGATGCAAAGTATGTTGGAATGACTTTAACTGATGTTGAAACATATGGTTTACAAAATGTTACTGAAAAAATGAAAGATGGAGACATTAAGAGAGCAAAAGAAATGCTTGATTATCAATGGTTCAAGAGTAAGGAATGGCAAACCCAGTTAAAGATTGCAATTGATAAAAAAATAAGAATAGAGCAACAGGCTCTTGCAAACAAGTCCCTTGATTTCGTTGCAAAGAAGTATTTACCAGAAAAGATAGAAAACAAGATATTCTTAGATTAAAGAATATCTTTTATTTTTTATATCTTATTCTTCTTTGTCTTATTCCTGCTTGATCTATTTCATCATGCAGGTTTTTTAAATTAATTAATAATTTTTGAATTATTTTTTCGGTTTGTGTATTTTGTTCTATATTACAAATGTGTTTTAAATTATTTACTAGTTCTTGTGTATATTGATTTTCAATATTTATAAAATAATTTGGATTTTGAGGTGCCCATTCTTCAATTATTTTAATTATTGAGTTATCAAGTGCTTTTACCTTTTTTCCATATGCTTTTCCATTTTCAGGAACACGAGATATCCATTTTCCTCTAACTAGTTTGTTTTCCATTTTTGTTTTAATAATTTGTTCTGATTGTATTATTGTTTTTGGTTTAGGTTCAAAGAACACTGGTTTTGTCTTAAGTTTTTCTTTTCTTTCTGGGTTATTTAATTTAACTTCTTCCTTTCTTAATCTTTCAAGAAGATGTATATTTATTTTAATTTCTGGCATAATTATTCATATCTGTTTTAATAATTGAAATATAGTATAATGTAATTAATTTTTTAAAGATATCCTTGTGTTTTTTTAATTATTTTTTTATTTTAATTTTGGTCTTAATCTTTCAATTCTTTGTCTTGCTTGTTTAACATCTATTTTCTTTTTGTATAGGTTATTGCTTGTTTTAAGATATTCTTTTTTAAGTGCTTTTAGTTCTTGCTTTTTATTTTCAGGAGATAAGTTACTATTTTTCAGAATTTGCTTAAATCTATTAAATAGTTCTCGGTTACCTGCAACAATAGAAATATTATTTTCTTTTTCTAAATTATTTTTTATTAATCTATTTTTATCTGCTGATGTTTTTTCTAATTCATTTCTTAATGTATAGGATGCACTAGATGGTTGATATAACCCATTATCCATTATGTGTTTTACAATATAATCCATTTTTAGTTTATCTGCTCCAAAAATATTTGTGTTACAATGTTCTTTTAATTTATATTTGTTATTAAACTTCTTAGTAAATAACTTAGAAGTTAATTCCATTAATTCATTAGTGTGCATAACTCCAAATAAAACTATTATTTTATCTGTTGTAACTAATTTATTTAATATATTTTGAGATATAGCTATATTTCTAGATTTAGCTAATATTACTTGATTTTTTTCTTCCTCTAGTCTTTTAGCTAAATAAAAATCTTTTTTTTCAATTGCGCTAAATATTTTTTTATCTAAATTAACCACTTTTATTTGATATTGATTAGTATCTAATGGGATTATATTTAGTCCTCTTTGTCTGCAAATAGATAGTATTTGTAGTACTTCTATCTGTCCAGTTGTATATCCAAAATCATTTGGGTGCAATAAATCGTGCTTTTCCATTGTTCTAATTGTTTCAGATTCACTAATCTTATTTGTTTTTTTGTGTGTTATCCGGTTTGTAAATCTATCTAGGTATTCTATTACTAAAGGGGAAAACTCAACACCTATAGCTGTCCCTTTTTTCAAAGTTTTTAGATAATCTAGAGCTTGAGAATGTGCTTTAAATTGAGCACTATGTATCCAGGGTATAAATTCGATTTCTTTTTCATAGCCCATATTTAATCAGTATGTATCTGTTAATTCTATATCTTTTTAAATGTTTTTACTCTAATATTAAATCTTAGACATTTAATTTACAACAGGTTGGCTTTTCTGTTGTTTTAATTCTATTTTTAAATCTTTAGTGCTAATTATTATATTACTTAAATTTTAAGTATAGTTGTTATAATAAGAAATATGTGATAAAAATATGGTTCCTGAATTATTATCTTTGTTTGTGCTTTTCTTTGTTATCTTAGACCCATTACAATCTTTTGTTTTCTTTTTTGTAAGGACAAGTGGTTTAAGTAAAAAAGAAAGAATAAATATTGCTCTTCTTGCAACAGGAATTGCTATTATAATCTTATATTTATTTTTATTCTTTGGTAAAGGAGTTCTTGATTTATTTAATACTAATATTGATAGTTTTAGAATTGCGGGTGGGGTTTTACTTGCTTTACTTGGAATCTCAATGTGCGGATATTTAAAAAGTCATGATGATGCAGAAAACAACACAAAAGATTCACATACAACAATTGCAACTGTAATTGCAACTCCTCTTCTTTCTGGCCCTGCAGCAATAACTGCTACCATAATTTCGGTTGTTGATCATGGGAGAGTATTAACTGGTCTTGCAATTGGTTTTGTGTTATTGCTTACTTTTGCACTGTTAATGATGTCAATTGCATTTAATAAAATTCTTAATAAAAGTAAAGTTGCAATTAAGGTCCTAACAACAATCTTAGGTTTAATTACTCTTGCCTGGGGAATTGATTTTATTTTAACTGGACTTCATTTTGTTGTTTAAAGTAATTATTTGGAATTACTTATCTTCTCTTTTAGAAGTAATTCTTTCCATTCTTTATCTACAAAAGCTTGTATCTTCTTTATTTCTTCTTTGTTCTTAAGAACTGCATTGAACTTTGTTTGTGTTTTTAGGAATTCTTCAATACTTTTTCTTTTTTCTGGTTTGTAATTTATTTTATATTTTCCATCTTCATACTCATATAATGGATAAGAGTTTGTTTCAATTGCGAGTTTACTAATTGGAATTGTTTGGTTGCTTGGTGCTTTCATGTTTGTTGGGCAAGCAGCAAATGCAACAAGTACGCTTGGACCTTTCTTTTCAAATGCTTTTTTAATTTTTTCAAACATGTCTCCAAGGTCTGCTGGATTAATTGTTGCAACATATGGTATATTGTGAGCAATTGCAATTTTTGCTAAATCTTTTGGAAATTCGGTTTTACCAAGGGATGCTTTTCCTGAAGGTGTTGTTGTTGTTGATGCTCCATATGGTGTGTTTGATGAACGTTGGGCGCCAGTATTTTGGTAACCCTCGTTCCCATAGCAAATATATACTGCATCGTGGCCTCTTTCAAGTGCACCAGACAAAGATGCTAGACCAATATCCATAAGTCCACCATCTCCACCAAACACCATAAATTTAATTTCTTCTTTTATTTTTCCTTTTTTCTTTAATGCAAGGTATGCGCTCTCAACGCCTGAAATTGTTGCAGCTGCATTAGCAAACAAAGAATGAATCCAAGGAGTGTTCCATGAAGTGTAGGGGTAGATTGTGGTTGTAACTTCTGCACAAGAAGTAGCTGATGCAACAACAACTGGGCAATCTTGGGTTGCAAGAGCTGTTCGCAATATTATACAGATTGGGCAACCAGGACAAGTCCTGTGGCCTGAAACAATTTTTTTACTTTCATGTATTTTTAGAGCTAGTTCTTTTTGATTCATAGTTTTTCACATTTTATTTAATATTTTTATTTTTTAACTTCATTTTTTAATCTTTTGTTATATGACTTTTTTATTTGATTAACAAAAAATAAAACTAAATCTTCATAATCTTTAGTTAATAATTGGTTATAGTCATCATGTGGGGCAGAAGTCCATTTTTCGATTTCATTTTTGTAATCTATAAGTTTATTTACCTCTTTACTTGGATTAAATAAAATTGCATCTATTTTATTTATTGTTTCAGGAGTATATTTTGGAAGATAATCACGTCTATTATCTCCTTTTCCTCTTATTAAATTGTAATGAGTAATTATTGTTTCTTTATTATTTTGCTTTAATACCCCGTTTATTGAGTCTTCTGGTTTAGTGTACATTTCATATGATTGGTCTTTAAGACCTACTAGGCTTGATGGCATTCTTTTATTTTTTGACGAGTCTATAAAAACAAATAATGGATTTTTTTCTTTGTACCTATTGATTAATTGAATTAATTCTTGTTTTGCAAAATTTAAATTTTTTACAGACATTTTGTTATCTGAAAAATATGATGATGGGTAATGCAATTCTACTTTACTTAAATTTTTGTTTTCTTTTATTGAGGAGGTATATATTTTTCCTGTACGCAGAACACTAACAATTACAATTGGTCTTTTTGTTTTTTTACTTAATCTACTAATAAATGCTTCTGTAATATATACTTCTTTAGCCAGAAATTTTGCAATTGCTATATTATCTGGTTTAATTTCTCTTAATTCTTTTCTTCTTTGAAATAATTTCTCTAAGGGTTTTTCTTTTAATTTTTCAATTGGAGTTCCATCTACTTCGTATCTTTCATAATACTTCTTTGGTCTTATAGGTATTTGTGAAATTTGCCTATACCTTTGCGAAATTGGTGTATTCATATATTATTCCTTTATCTTTTAATTTCATTTCTTAATCTTTTGTTATATGATTTTTTCATTTGATTTGCAAAATGTAAAACAATATCTTGGAACTCTTTTGTTTGGAATTCTGTCCTATCGTCATGTGGTGCTGAACGCCAATTGGAATAATCTGGGTTCCAGTTCTGATTTGGGGCTGTATATTGTAATAACTTTTTTCTTTCAATACTTGGATTAAGTAAAATAGCATCAATATCTTTAAGTTCTAAATGTGTATATTTTGGCAAAAAATTTCTGTTTGTTTTATTTATATATTTTTTAAAATCCCTATCTATTCCAGTTTTTGCATATTGATAAGTTGCGATTTTTATTTTTTTATTGTTTTTTTCTAATTGCCCTAATATTGAATCTCTATTACTAGTATAGTCTTCATTTAGATATGCCCCGCCTAAAGCTGCTGGCATTCTTTCAGATCTAGATGAATCAACAAAAACGAATAAACTTCCTTTATATTCTTCTTGTATTTTATTTAATTTTTGTATGTGTGTTGGGTTGAAATAGTCTCTATTTGATGGATATTCTAATGGCACAATTTTGACTTGCTTATTTTCTTTTATATATGTGGTATACATTACTCCTGTTCTAATTATTGGTATAATTATTATTTTTCTCGAAGTTTGTTTACTAATTCTATTAATAAATGCAGATGTAATATATGCTTCTGTGGCAAGTTGTTTTGCGGCACCAATTATTTTTTCTTTTAATATTACCCCCCCATACTCTCCACGTTGCTTTTTATAAATGGATACCTTTTCTATATTTTTTAATGTATTTTTATCTTTTATTTTTATTTCTTCAATTATTTTTCCTTCCAAAGTTCTTTCAAAAGGTTTTTTCTTTAATATATTTGGTTTTTTAATTATTGTTGGCATATCTTATTCCTTTAACCCAATATATTGGTTCTTTGGTGCTTTATTGCTTGATACATCTAATATTAATTTTTCAATATCTTTCTGATAAATATCGCGTCCTCCAAGCCCAAATATATAACTATATACTTCTGCATTTATTTTATTTCTTGCTAAGGTTATCATAATATCTTTATAGATTGGAGGAAAGGATCCTGGGCCAGCACTTCTTTCTAGAACAATTATTCTTTTTGCGTTCTTTAATGAGGATGCATAATCATCATATAAGAAAGGTCTATAAAGAATTGGTCTAAGTAGGCCTACATTCTTTTTTTCTTTTCTTAGTTTATCAATAACATCTTTTGAGCTTTCAGCTGTTGAACTTAAAACAATAAGAACTGTTTCTGAAGAGGAAGCAAAATAATCTTCATAAATATTTATTTTTTTATGGAATAATTTATTAAATTCATTTGATAGTTTAATATAGTTTTCTCTAACATCTAAAAATGAATTAAACATATTTACTCTTATTTCAAAGTAAGTATCTGGTAGAGCAAGAGATCCAATTGAGATTGGTTTTTTTGTGTTTAGTAAATTATAGTTTGGTTTGTATTCTCCAATAAACTTTTTTACTTTTTTATCTTCAAATACTTCCACACCAGTTACGTTGTGGCTTGTAATAAAACCATCTTGACAAACCATAATCGGTAGAGAAACAGATTCTGCTAGTCTTAAAGAAAAGAGAGTCATTTCATAAGCTTCTTGAGCATTCTCACAATAAACTTGCATCCATCCTTGATCAAGGCATGACATTGAATCTGAATGATCACAATGAATATTTATTGGAGCTGAAATTGCTCGGTTAACTATTGGCATAAGTATAGGTAGCCTGAAACCAGAAGCAACACTTAATACTTCATACATATAGAGTAAGCCTTGAGAAGAGGTTGCAGTAACTGCTCTAACACCACTTGCTTGTGCACCAACAACAGCAGAAAGAGCTGAATGTTCAGATTCCACTCTAATTATTTCAGTATCTACTTCTCCATTTGTTTGATATCTTGCAAATGTTTCAATAATTGGTGTTTGTGGAGTTATTGGGTACATTGCCATAACTTCAGGTTCAATTTGTTTTAAGGCATAAGCAACAGCTTCGCCGCCAGATAATGCTAATTTCTTATTCATATTTTTTCACTTAATATTTCTTTTTTTTAATAGTAATTATTTGTTTATTTTATATTTTATTCATCAACCATTTTTATGCACTTTACTGGACAAACTTCTGCACAGATTCCACAGCCTTTGCAATAGTCTAGATCTGTTTTTGTTCTCTTTATTTGGCCTTTTTTAACTTCTGCTAGAATACAGTTCTCAGGGCAAGCATTATAGCACATCATGCATTGGATGCATCTTTTGCTATCCCATTCTGGTTTTTTATATCTCCAGTTACCTGTTTTATTGTTTTTGCTTGTTCCTCCTGGAAGAACTCCACCAAGCATGTGCTTATTTTTAATTTTTTTTTTCATAAATAATCTTATTTTCTTTCAATTATTATATCTAAATTCCCAAGTTCTACTTTTCCAATTACTTTTAGGTTATATAAAGAATCTAATTTATATCTTTTAAATATTTCTGTGAGTGCACTATGCGTAATTGTTGGATTTTGAACTACAATTACTGCTACTCCTCCTGGTTTTAACATTAATGCAATTTTAAGTAAATTTCTTTCTGGGTAATTTGTATGCCAGCCAGCACTAAAGACTGCTGTTATTCCATCATACTTTCCAATCATTTCTGGGTTATTATAATTTTCTAATCCTTTTTTGTATGTAATTTGATTTGAGATATTTTTTTTGTGTACATCTTCAATTTCATTAATAATATCAAATGTATCTATTGTTGTTTTTGGTATATTTTTTTTAATTAATTCAGTTTCATATCCTTTTGCGGGTCCAACAATTAATACTTGTTTATTCTTTTTTGGATTTTGTTTTAGGTATTCTATAAATTTAAGACGTGAATTTTTTGCAGTAGATGATTTATCAAACATACATTCTTTTGTTCCTTTGTGTCTCCAATTAACGGGTGACAATCCCGATTTCACTACGAAGTTAGACATCTCGGATAATTTTTTTTTACTGGTTTGTTTTAGGTTTATTTCTTTTGATTTTTCTCCATTTGGTCCAATTAATTGAAATGTTTTTTTATTTATTATTGTTCTTTCTGGTGTTTTGTTTTTGTTTTTAAAAATGGTTGGTAATTTTAATTTCATTTAATTTCACTGAGTGTATTTATATCCTGCAATTAAGCATTCTATATTTGGTTTAACTAATTGCTCTTTTCCTTTCTTTTTAAATTCTTCTTGTATTGTCTTACTTATTATATCTAATTTAATATCAAATAATTTACAAAGAAAGCCAAGAAGAATCATGTTTGGATTGTTATCTTTTGTTATTTCTAAAGATATCTTGGTTGCAGGAATAAAATATGCTTTTTTATTTTTTAGTTTGTTTTTAATTTCTGGTTTATCTGTATTAATTATGTAAGTTGAATCATAGTCTTTTGTTCCTGCTAGTGTTGTTAAGAGGTTAGCATCAATAACAATTACACAATCAGGCCTAGTTATTGGTTCATGCATTCTTATTTTATCTTTTGAAATTCTAACAAATGCTTTTACAGGAGCACCTCTTCGTTCTGGTCCATATTCTGGAAAAGCAAGAACATTATATCCCGCAAAAAGAAAAGATTCTGCTAATATTTGAGCTAGTGTTTTTGCGCCCAGTCCACCCCGACCAAAAATAATAATATCTAGATTATCTTTCATAATTATTCACATTAAATACTATATAATATATTACTATAATTAATGTAAAAGGAAGTTTTTTTAAAGTAATTCCTTATAAAAAGATGATTCCTAAACTTAATTAATCTAAGAATAAAAAAAGAAAAAGATTCTTCTGAAAAACTAAATTTTCAGAAGATGTTTGTATTTTAATTAGAAGGATATCCATCTATGTATTGTCCGTCTGTTAATATAGAAAGTTCTGTTTGTTCTTCTGTATCGAAGTTATATGTTTTTAATAAATAATCTGATATTGTGTATAATTCATTATCTATATATAAACTTCTAGTAATGTTTGTATAATAGTAATTGTTATTGAAAGGATTAGTGTGTTCAATAGTTGTTACTTTATTTACTCCATTACTATCTGCTTTTAGAACTACAAAACCAAACTTTGGTGTGGTTGTATTATATGATTCTGAGATTGGAATTACTACTAAGTTATTCTTTTCAATGTAGAGGAATGCTTTATGATCATATGACACAGTTGTGTTTGAATAACTTGCACTTGAAACCCATTTACCTATTTCTTTTGGATCTTCAAATACACTTACATCAAATAGAGCAACTTTAACTCCTGTTCTTGTTTCTCCACCCCATTCATTTGTTTCTGTTTCTTGGCCAATTCCTAAAATTAATGTATCAGATATTGGATGTAAGTAATCTGAGTATCCACTAATTTTTAAGTAACCTAAAACTTCTGGATTTTGTGGTGAAGCAAGATCAATTACAAAGAACGGATCAACTTGTCTATATGTTACTAAGTATAATTTAGTTCCCATAAATCTTGCACTATAAATTGTTTCTCCACTTGCAAGATTATCAAGTAAACCAACTTCTTGTAATGAACTATCAAGTATAGTTACTGCATTTTTTGTTGTAGAGTTATATCCATTATAATCTCGGTAGGTTGTTGCTATTCTTAAGTATTCATCTGATTCATCTAAAGAAAATTGATTTAATAATCTACCTTTTACTTCTCCTTGGGTTACATCTCCAAACAAACCATTATCCTTAAGCTCAATTCTATTGATATATGTTTTATCATAATCTACTCTTCTTTCTTGATAGTATTTGTCTGATTCTTCACTTATTTTTGTGTATAGTTCTTCTTTTTCATCTTGATCCAATGTATTATAGTACTCATTTAAAATTTCAACTAACTTATTTTGGTCATTTAAATTATCTTTTATTTGACTTGATACATTATTTGGATAAATCTTATCATATATTGCTTCAAAAACAATATCTCTTGTAGTATTAGAGTAATATCCTCCAAATCTATAGAATGGATAATACATGTTCTTTTGTGTTGCAATGTATATATTGTTATTACTCATATATAATGTATTTGAACTATCAAGAACTAGATTTAAGCTATCTTTAATTGATGAGTTGTTTTCATTATATTCAAGAGTAGTTAAATTGTACATTACTTTTGATTCTTCAGTTACATCCCTTGGAACTACAATTTTTGGTTGGAAGTTACTTATTTCATTGTTCTTTGTTTCTGAAACTGGAATCATAACTGTATCATAGTACGCTATTGGTCTAAAATTATTTAAATAATCACTTGTTATTATATATACTATTTTATTTTTCATTCTTGATTCATAATAATTTCCTTTGATTTCAATTGAATTTAGTTTATCAAGAGATGAATCATTAATTTTATATGTGTTAACTACAGTAAATGGAATGTAATCCATTTGAGGATAAAGAACAGAGTATTCTGTAAATTTACTTTCAATTAAGTTCTTTTCTATAATTACGTATAATAATTGATTATCAACATCTATAAATATTGCTTTAATGTATAACTGATTTGTTGAATTAGTGTCATTTAATATTAAAGTATATTTATTTTCATCTGAAATTGGAGGAATTACTTTGTTTATTACAATTATTGATTGATCTTTAGCAATAAATATATGCTCTCCATCAGTTTTTACTATGTCTCCTTCGTCAATACCTGAAACTTGTACATTTGTGTTTGAGTAGTCTGTACTATCCCCACTACCTCCACTTATACCGGTATCCATTATTGCAGTTGGTGTGGATATTGTTTCTATTGATTTTGATGACATCACATCTCTGCTATCAAGCATTCTTGTGAGTGTACTAGAGTTACTTGAGTTTGTGGTTGTTAATAAAGCTAATAGTTCTTCTGGAGTAATTGTCATAAATGGACTATTATCTTTTATTTTAAAATCACTATATGTTAGATTTGCATATTGTGGTTCTGTAATGTTAGTATTTTGTGCTTGATTACTTAATGCTGTATTTGTGTTGTTTTGTTTAATTTGATTTTCTAAATTGTTTTTATTTATTACTAAGCCTACAATAAAGATTGCTAAGACTAATATTACTAAGCATAAAATAAAAAATGTAATTTTCTTATTCATAAGTTTTACCTCTTCTAAAATTGTTATTTTAAGTATTTTGTTTAGATATTTTATACCCCAAAACCAATATAAATCTATTTTGTTGTTTCGGTTTATACCTAAGTTTTGAACATAACTATAAAACACTAGTTTTTTATATTTTTGCGCCTATTATTATTTCTGAATATTTATGATTAGTACAATTAAACCTAATAATTATAACTCAGATATTAATAATATATTTTATCCAAAATCAATTGCAATTATTGGAACCTCTGATAGATTGGGGTCAGTTGGGAGAACCATATCTGAGAATTTATCTTCTTATCAAGGAGATGTATATTTTATTAATCCTAGATTGTCTGGGTGTAAGTTATTTAGAAGAGATATTTATAAGTCCATTTTAGGTTTACCAAAATCTGTGGATCTTTGCTTTGTTGCGGTTCCAACCAAAATAATTCTTTCAGTTGTTGAAGAGATTGCAAAAACCAAATGTAAGAACATTGTTATGGTTACATCAGGGTTTAGTGAAATTGGGAAAGATAAATTAACTTCTGATTTAAAAACAATTTTAGAAAAAAATAGTATTAATTTAATCGGGCCTAATTGCTTAGGGGTTTTAAATCTTGAAAATAATTTAAATGGCACCTTTCATTCAAAAGATAAACTTACCTCTTTAATTCCAGGTAATGTTTCAATTATTTCTCAATCAGGGGCACTTGGAATTGCGATTTTAGATCTTGCTAGCTATCATGGATTAAGACTTAATAAGTTTGTGTCATATGGAAATGCATTGATTCTTGATGAATGCGATTTATTAACTTATTTAGGAACTGATAAAAAAACAGATGTTATTTTAGTTTATCTAGAAGGTTTAAAAAATGGTAGAAAATTTATTGATACTTTAACTAAAGTTTCATTGACTAAGAAAGTAATTATATTAAAAGGTGGAATTAGTAAGTTTGGTGCAGATGCGGCAAAAAGTCATACTGCTGCAATTGCTGGAGATAATATTGTTTTTTCATCAGTAATTAAGCAAGCTGGCGCTTATCAAGTTAGTTCAATTAGTGAGATGTTTAATTTAGCAAAAGTATTTTCTAATTATAAAATTAAAGTAAATAATATTCAAATAATAACTAATGGTGGGGGTCTGGGAGTATTAACTTCTGATCAATTAGATATTAATAAAATTAATTTAGCAGAGATGTCTTGCGAATCAATTAACAAAATTAAAAGAATAGTGCCTGAATATGCAATTGTTAAAAATCCAATTGATTTAACGGGGGATGCAACAACAGAGAGATTTATTGAAACAATTAAGATTTGTTTAAATGATAAAAAGATTGAGTCTATTGTTCTTTTGTTATTGTTTCAATTGCCTTCTTTAACAAAAGATATTGTTGAAAAACTTGAAGAACTAAAAAGAACAACAACAAAACCTATTTTTGTGGTTTCGATTGGCGGAACACAAACAAAAGAATTTACAAATTCTCTTGAGAATTCAGGGATTGTCTGTTTTTCAGATCCAAAATATTTTGCAGATAGTTTTAAGAAATTAACTTTGTAATGTTATAAATGAAACTGCGATTTTCTAAGTTATATTCATTTATAAACTTTTTCCTTATATATTATATATAGTAATTTTACGATTTTTTTAAAATATCAAAATTAAAACAAACCATAATTAATGGAGGAATTAAAAATGGCAAAATCAAATTCAAATGAAATGGCAAAAGTTGGAGGCTGGGCTTTTATTATTGGAGTAATCCTTGCAATTTTAGCAGGTTTATTCTTCGGTGCTAATACAGCTGTAGTTTCTATACTTATCATACTTGGTATTATTGTTGGTTTTTTAAATATTAAGGATAAGGAAACAAACGCATACTTAATTGCTGCAGTATCTTTAATTATTGTTACATCATTTGGTGGAATAGTACTTGGTAATGTTGCAATAATTGGTACATATATTGAAGGAATATTAAATGCAATTATGACATTTGTTATCCCTGCAGTAATAATTGTTGCTCTTAAGGCAATATATTCATTAGCACATGATTAAAGGGAAAAATACATCTTTTCCTTTAATTTCTTTTTTTTTATTTTACTTTTCGAATTAATTATATTTATAAATCCTATATTCTAATATATTAATGGTACTAAGATATAAGAAAAATAGAAGAGACGTGATAAAATATGAATTCACCAATGTATAGGAATATACAAAAAAAGAGTTATAATGATTTGAATCCAAGACAAGCTGAATTTTCTATGTCAAGGGTTTACTTGAATGTTAAGACTTTACAAAGATTGGTTTCAACTAATTTATCAGTATTAAGTAAAGACCGGTTAAAGCAATTAAAGCAAGATATATTAGATCTTAGAGATTCAATTGATAAGGACTTATCAGAGCATACAGCACCTGATCATGTAATGGATGATTATGATGATGCTAGATCCGAAATTCCAGAAAAATTAATACAAATAGATAAATGGATATTAAAGTAAAATATCCTATTTTTTCTTTTTAATTATTTTTGCTTTTTCTCTTGATTTGGCCTTTTCTAGAATTTTCTTTTTGTGAGGTGCAACCTTTTTTGCTATTGGTTTATTTAGGTCTTTAATTATCGAATCAACATCAATTCCATACCAAGAACCAATTTGTTCAAGAGTTAGTGTATCCATTTCCATTTTTGCCATAGGGCAAGTAACGCAAGGCACTTTATGTTTTGAAAGCACATCTTCTGAACCCTTTACTTTTAATACTTCAAAATATTTTGATTTTTTCGTAATCATATTCTTTTTCATCTCCTTTTATTTATGACAACACTTATAGCATGCTTCTTTTTTAATAGTTTTTGTTTTTTTTCCATTTGGATTTTTTTGTTTTGATAAATAATCTTTAATTGCTTCATGAAGAGTATCGGCTGCCATGTTTGAGCAATGCATCTTTATTGGAGGAAGCCCTTTTAAGTTATCTGCAACATCTTTGTTTGTTATTTTCATTGCTTCTTTTAGAGTCTTCCCTTTTGCAAGATCAGTTATCATTGATGAAGTTGAAATTGCAGCAGCGCAGCCCATTGTTTGGAATTTAATATCTTTAATTATTTCTTCTCCGTTCTTGTTTTTTGAGACTGTGATATATAACCAAAACACGTCTCCGCAAATCGAATTTCCAAGTTTGCCAACTCCATCTGCTTTTTTAATTTCACCCATGTTGTGTGGGTTTAAAAAATGTTTTTTAACAGTTTCTGAATAAGTTGTATTCTTTGTATCCATTATTTTTCACCTTTTCTTTGATAGTGGAGACATTTTTGTTAGCTTCTCAACTATTGGTTTTATTTCTTCTAGAACATATTTAATATCTTCTTCTGTAGTTTCTATTCCAAGAGTTATTCTTAATGCCCCATTTGCAATCTCTGGGTCCACACCTATTGCTTTAATTACATGATTTTGAGAAAGATTATGAGATGAACAAGCAGAACCAGTTGAAACATAAACTCCTTTAAAATCAAGATGAAGAAGAATAGATTCTCCTTCAATGTACTTGAAAAGAACATTAACGTTATTACAAAGCCTTGCTTCTCCTCTTGGACCATTTAATGAACTATTTGGAATCTTAAGAAGCCCATCAATTAACATATCTCTTAGCTTTTGCATTCTTTTAATATCTTTTTCTTTAATTACTTCAATTGAAGTTGCAAAACCAATAATTCCTGGAACATTTAGTGTTCCACTTCTTAGATTATTTTCGTGTCCTCCACCATGAAGAAGAGGGGTTATATTTATTCCTTTTTTAACAAGTAATGCACCTACTCCTTTAGGCCCATAAATCTTATGAGCATTAATTGTAATTAAATCAATATTATCATCTTCTAAATTTATTGGAACTTTAGTAAAAGATTGGCAAGCATCTGTATGAAGAATAGTTCCCATTTCATGACAAACTTTACCTATTTCTCTTATGTTTTGAATAGTTCCTATTTCATTGTTTGCATGAATAATTGAAACTAGAATTGTATCTTTTCTTATGCTTTTTTTTAAATCATTAATATCAATAAATCCTTCTTTATCTACTTTAAGATAAGTTACTTGATAACCTTGCTCTTGTAACCATTTTGCTGATTGCAATATACAATCGTGCTCAATTTTAGTTGTAATTAGGTGCATTCCTTTTTTTTGGTTTGCAAATGCAATTCCTTTAAGTGCTAGATTATTGGACTCAGTTCCACCAGAAGTAAAGATTAAGTTATAGTTGCTTGCATTTAGCTTATCTTTTATTTTTTTTCTTGCAACTTCCACTTCTTCATGAGCACTAGTTCCAGATGAATGCATGCTTGATTCATTACCAAACTTTTCAGAAAAGTATGGTTTCATGCTTTCAAGAACTACTTTTGCAACAGGTGTTGTTGCTGCATAATCAAGGTATATTGTTTTCATATTTTTACTTCCTTTCAATTTCACAAATTTTGCATTTGCCTTTGCAAAAATCAGTTTGATGTTCATTTAATATTTTAAGAATTGGTTTAATTGTTTTTTTGTTTAATGAATATATTATTTTTTTTCCTTCTCTTTTGGAAAAGACAATGTTACAGTCAGAAAGTGTTTTTAGAGCGTGGCTTATTTTGGATTGTTCAATTTTAGTTATATTTGAGATATCACTCACACAGAGATCTTTCTCATAAAGAGAATTAATTATTTGCCATCTGGTTTCATTTGCAATTACAGTAAAGAATTGATATGATGTGCAGTTCATATGTATATATCTGCATATATATATTTAAAAATAGATTTATTTATTCAAGATTATCTCTTTTGCTTTACTTACATCTCCATTATACAGGAGATCAAATATTCGTTTTGAATCAAAGTCTGAAGAGATTTTGGTTTGAGAGAGTTGCTCAAAAAAGATCTGTTTGGACATTTCTTCAAGGTTACCTCTGTTGTTTTCTAGTTCTTTGAGCTTATCTATGCTTTCTTTTAAACTCTTTTCTTCAATATTATTTGAAAAAGAAAAATAGAAATCAGGATAAATTATTTCAAACTTCTTTAAATTAATGTCTTTGGAGAAAAAACCGCTTTCAAGATCTCCTTTTATTCTAATTCTAATAAATGGTGCTTTTTTTAGATTCCGTTCTTTAATTTTATCTAGTTCTTCATTAATTTTTATTTCAATATCTTTTGGATTTGCTTTTTTAAAAATTAAATCTACATAGATTACTGGTCTTGTGTTTTGTAATTCAAGAAATTTTAATTCTTTTGTTTTTGTGTCCAACAAATATAACCCTTTTGGAGTGTCTGATTCTATTTTCTTATTTTGTGTTGCGATAGTTGAACCAGGCATAATAAAGGTGCCTCCTTGAGAGAGCTTAACTTCTTGTTTCCAATGAAGGTGGCCATTAATAATTAAATCAAAACCACTTGGGAGGTTTGATAAAGATAATATTTCTTCATTTTCAATTGGCAAATATTCTTTAAAAGATTGATGAATCATTAAGATATTATATGAATCGTTAACTGGTTGTGGGTTCCAGGTCTTTAATGCATCTTGTGCATACTTATCAGGAATACCAGATAAACCAAAGATGCTTACTTTTTCGTTTTCATAATTAATTGTTATTGATGAAGCATGCAAGAACTTAGAAAAACCCATAACTTCAAGAAGCTCAAGAGTAGATTTATAGTCTTTACCTCTATATTCGTGATTACCAAGTATTCCAATCATTGGTATTTTTTGAGAAACTTCATTAAATCTAAGATTAATCTTATTTTCTATGTTTATATGATTAAAAAGATTTATTGTTTCATAAATTACTTCTGGGCTTGGTATTTGTTTATCAAATAAATCACCTGGAACTAAAACTAGATCTACCTTTTCTTTTTCAAGAATAGAAAATGCTTCTGATAATTGATTAAATGAATCCATTTCAAGCTTTGGGTCTCCCCAAAGGTATCCTAGATGCCAATCTGAAACAATACCAATCTTCATAAGTTTAGTCCTTCTAGTTTTAAACAATAATAAATATAAACTCTATCCTTTATTAATTATATTATAATAACCTAATTAAATAGGTATGCCTCGGTGGCAGATCGGTTATGCATCCGCCTGCAGAGTGGAAGAGTGGGGTTCGACTCCCTACCGAGGCTTTTAATATTTGTAGAGGACCAAAAGTTATGTTGCCTAAATCTATTCCAAAACCCATAGGTAGAAAATCATTTCCTGGATCTTTAAATAAAAGTAGGAATTTAAACTTAAAGCTATCTAATAAATCTATACAAAAACCAATTCTTGGTTTTTTAAAAGGAAAAACACCAAGTGAATTTCTTAAAGAAAGGTTAATCAAAACTTCTCTTCCGGAAGATAAGCATACTATTTTTTATGGCACAAAGAAAAATCAAAAGCCAATTACTAAAAAAATATATCCCAAGGCTTTTGAAAAAGATACGCAATTGATTCAAGATAAATTAAATCTATTAACTGAACTTCTTGAATCCGGCCACATAAAGGATGTGAACAGAAGTCAAAAAGCAAAAGCAATTATTTATAATTTAGAGTTAGAAATTGAACATGCAATCTCAAGAGGAGATAGTAAACACATAAAACAAATAAAAGAGAGATTAATCTCTTTTATGCAACAGTATTTTTCAAATTGAAAGAAGGTTCTTTAAAATTTCTTTTTCTTTCTTTGCAATTACTTCTTTGTATTTCATTTGATCTTTGTTTAATAGAACTGCATTAACCTTTAGTTCAATGAGATTTTTAATTACTGTTTCATCATATTCATTTTTAATTTTAAATATTCTTTGTATTTTGCTATCTTTGCACATGTTAATTACTGCTCTTAATTTCTCAAAATAATCTATTTCAATAATATCGAATACAATAAAATCAGTTCCTGCTTCTAAGTATTGTTTTAAAAGAGCAGGTTTATTTAAATCACTAATTACTACCCCCGTTTGGAGTCCAGTTGTATCTTTAACATAGTTAAATTCTTCTGTTGATTTTATGTTTTCAATAACAACATTAATGTTATTGTGATCTTTTGCAACTTCAACTAAAGTTTCAATTTCAAGATGAGATAAGTTTTCATCAACTAGATTATCTTGATGTAGATTCAAGATATAATGTATTGTCTTATCAGGTAATGTTTTCATTATTGTTTTTAATTTTAAAGTTAGATTTGGGATTATTCTATCTTGATCAGTTAGCATTTTGTATATTTCATCACTTGTAAATAAAGATTTAAAAGTAATTAATAATCCATCAACATCAGAAAAATTAATTGCAGAAATTTCATTTGGGGTTCTTAATTTAATTATTGTTTTTGTTATTGTTTCTGGGTATTCTGGATCTCTTCTTTGTATTTCTCCAATAACTGTTGAAATCTCTTTTTCTTCTTGTTCTTCTTCAATAACTTCTTCTTCAGATTTTACTCCAGTTAATTTATAGATTGCACCAGTTGTTCCATTTATTTGAATATAATCTCCATCCTTAAGAACAGATGTTGCATTTTTAGTATTAACTATGCAGGGAATTGAATATTTTTCTGCAACTAAAGCTGCATGACAAATTGCACTCCCAACATCTGTTATTATTCCACAACTATCTTTAACAATATCAGTCATTAATCCATTTGTCATCTTGGTTACAATTATTGTTTTATCGTTAATATCTTTTAGATCAAGTTTAACATCTTTAATAATTTTAACATGCCCGTTTGTAATTCCAGAAAAAACAGGTATTCCTTCAAGAACTAGATCTTTTTTGAAAGCATCCATTTTATTTTGGAAATATACTTTTTTCTTTTTCTTTGTTTCTTTTAATGAATAATCAAGTGGATCAGCTGAAATTATTGCAATTTCTGATTTTTCAAGAGCCCAATCAACACATAATGCACATCCAAAATATTGCTCTAATTTTTTAGCTGTTGCTGTTAATTCTTTTAAGAATACTGATTCAAGTTTTTGCTTATCTTGTTCTTTTTTCTCAATTGGTTCTTTAACGGTTTTGCCTAAAACTCTTTTTAATTGCCATTCTTGAATTGCTTTGCTTTTTTTAACTGTATCTAAAGTTTTTTTTGACATTTCATAATGATCTGGAGTGATTTCCTTAATTATTGTTGAACCACCAATACCCCAGATTGCTTCAATTATTGTGTTCTTTTCTCCAACTTCTTTACTTGTTATCATTATTCCTGAAACTTTTGCATTAACCATTTTTTGAATAATAATACACATTCCAATTTTTGTAAAATCTATTTTTTTTTCATGCATGTACTCAAGAACCTCAGGAGTAAACATTGTAAAATAACATTCTTTAATGTTTATTACAAGGCTATCAAAACCTTTTATGTTTAGGTATCCACATTGTTTTTCAATAAAGTCTAAATCTTTTTGAGAAACTTCTTCACTTGTAAGTGATGCTCTAATTGCGACAAAATCATCAATCTTGCTGTTTAACCAGCCGACCTTTGTTTCTCCAACCTTATTATACATTTTTTCAAGATCAGATCTTAGATCATCTGTTTCTCTGTTTTTAACAAATAATTTTCTAATTTCATTTGATTTTAATTTAATTGATTCTTCATCATTAAAATTAGTGGTTTTAATAAATTCCATTATTCTTTCTTTTAGATTATTTTGCTGTAAATAAGTGTAATATACTTTTGCACTAATTGCAAACGCACGAGGAACTGCAAATTTTTCTCTGGTGAGTTCTGCAAGTCTTGTTGCTTTATATCCCATTGTATAAATATCATTATCATTAATATCTTTTAGCCATTTAATTAATTCTTCCATATGTTATCATTACCTGTTTACTTTTCACAAAATCGATTTTTTATATATTTTTGCAGAATTTTTAAATATATCCACTATAATATTATATAGAAACATATTTATACTTTATTAGTTTGATAAAACTTAATTTTGGATGATTTTGGAACTATTTAACTGTGTTGAATTCTTTTTGTGAGTTATAGTTTTTAGGAATGGCAAATTAAATTTTGCGTGGCCAGCACCCCCCCTCCCATAACTATATAGGTTTGAAATATATAATATATTTGGTGGTTTGTATGGTTATTAATAAAAATATAATTAATAAAGAATATATCTCTTTTCTAAATGATATTAAGCAAAGAATAATTGATTCTCAATATACTGCACTTAGAGCAGTAAACAAAGAATTAATTAATCTATATTGGGGAATTGGAAAAGAAATTGTTGAAAAGCAAAAAGAATTAAAGTGGGGTAAATCTGTTGTTGAAACTTTATCTAAAGATTTACAAAACTCGTTTCCTGGAATAAAAGGTTTTTCTTCAGGAAATCTTTGGAGAATGAGAAACTTTTATACTCAATATGTGGTTGTTCCAAAACTCGCACCATTGGTGCGAGAAATTAGTTGGGCAAAAAATATAGTTATTTTAGAAAAGTGTAAGGATAATCTTGAAAGAGCATTTTATATAAAAATAACATCAAGATATGGATGGACAAAGAATCTTTTGATTAATCAAATTGAAAATAAAGCTTATGAGAGATTTCTTTTAAATCAAACAAATTTTGATAAAGTAGTTCCCGAAAAATACAGAAATCAAGCAAAGCTTGCGGTTAAAGATGAATATACTTTTGATTTTCTTGAATTAGAAGAAGAGCATTCAGAAAAGATGCTTGAAAATTCACTTATTAAAAACATTAAAGAATTTTTAAATGAAATGGGTGGCTACTTTTGTTTTGTTTCTAGTCAATATAGATTAGAAATTGATAATGAAGAGTATTTTATTGATTTAGTTCTATATCACAGAAAATTAAGATGTTTGATGGCAATTGAATTGAAGATTGGGAAGTTTAAACCAGAGTATGCAGGTAAAATGCAATTTTATTTATCTGCTCTAGATGATCTTGTTAAGCTTAAAGATGAAAATCCATCTATTGGAATGATCATTTGTAAATATAAAAATAGAACAACAGTTGATTATGCATTAAAAGATGTTTCTAAACCAATTGGAATATCAACCTATAAAATTACTCCAAACTTACCAAAAAGCTTAATAAAATACTTACCTTCAAGGAAAGAAATAGAAAATAGAGTATTTAAGGTATAGATTAATTTATTTAAAAGGTGGTTGAATGGGAGAAACTAGTTTAATTGTTCATAAAGACATAAAATATAAAATATATGCAATTAGAGATACTCAAGTTATGCTTGATAAAGATCTTGCTGTACTATATAAAGTTGATACGAGAGTTTTAAATCAAGCAGTTAAAAGAAATATTACTAGATTTCCAAAAGAATTCATGTTCAAATTAAATCCAATAGAAATAGATTTAATGGTATCACAAAATGTGATACCATCTAAAAAGTATTTTGGAGGAGCTACTCCAAGCGTTTTTACTGAACAGGGGGTTGCAATGCTTTCTGGTGTTTTAAAAACAAATTTTCAAAAATGAATAAAGAAAGCATAAAGATACTTAATAAACTTACCTAAATTTTGCGTGGCCAGCACCCCCCCCCTCCGAAAGGGATATATAATTTAAGGTTGTATTATATTTATGTTTGTTCCAGAAGTTAACCTAACTTCTTTGGAAATTGAATTGTGAGGCGAGAAACACAAGAAATAAAACGCAAAAGTAAAAAGAAAAAAAAGAAAAAAGGTGTATAAATATGAGTAAAGTAAAAAGAGCAGAACCAGAATATGTTGAAGGTGTTGAAGAATACCCAGAAACAACAGAAGAAGTTCAAGATGATGGACTTGAAAGCAAACCTAAAAGAACAAAAACAGAAGATATTATTGATAAATTAAAGCCAAAGGATATATCTGAGCTTCCTGGTATTGGTGCAACTTCAGCAGAAAAGCTTAGAGCTGCTGGTTATGATTCTTATGAAGCAATAGCTGTTGCTTCTCCAATGGAACTTGTTGCTGTTGCTGCAATTGGTGAAGGTACAGCAGTTAAAGCTATTAAAGCTGCTCGTGATTCTCTTGAAATGGGGTTTGAGTCAGCTGATAGAATTCTTGAAAAAAGAAAAACAATAGCAAGATTATCAACAGGATCAAAAAATATTGATGAACTTCTTGGAGGAGGTATTGAATCTCAATCAATTACAGAAGTTTATGGTAAGTTTGCATCAGGTAAATCACAATGGTGTTTTCAGTTATGTGTTATGGCTCAAATGCCACCTGAAGAAGGCGGGCTTGGTGGAAATGTACTATACATTGATACAGAAAACTCATTTAGGCCTGAACGTGTACAAGATATTGCAAAATATAGAGGACTAGACCCTGAAGAAGTTACAAAGAACATATTTGTTGCAAGAGCTTACAATAGTAATCACCAAATGTTATTGGCTGAAAAAGCTGCTGAGTTAATTAAAGAAAAAAATATTAAATTATTAATTGTAGATTCTTTGATGGGCCAGTTTAGATCTGAGTATACTGGGCGTGGTACTTTATCTGATAGACAGCAAAAGATAAACACACATATGCGCCTTCTGCAAAAGTTATCTGAATTATATAATATTGTTATTTTTGTAACAAACCAAGTAATGTCTCGTCCTGATGTATTATTTGGGGATCCTACAGATGCAGTTGGTGGTAATGTTGTTAAGCACGCTTCAAAAACAAGAATATACTTACGAAAAGGAACAGGAACAAAAAGAATTGCAAAGCTTGTTGATTCACCATCTCTTCCAGATGGAGAAACAGTATATAACATCACAGAAGAAGGGGTATTAGATTAAAGGAGAGAAGGGGTAATATTTCCCTTTTTCTTTTTTTCTTTTTCTATAGGTGTGGGTTCAAAGCTTCTCTGGAGCTTTACTAATCACATATTTAATAACATTTTTGTTTTAATAAAATTATTTTTTTCTTTTTAAATTTAATCTTTTTGCATCTTTAAACTTGCCTTTATGTTCTTTCATTGCAGTTTTTTTGCAGGTTTCTCTATACTTTATAATTTTATCTTCTTTATCTTGTTGAGAATCTTTTGAAATAATTCCTGGGCCTCCAATACAACCACCTTTACAGAAAAGAATGTCTATAAACTTAATTTTTTTATTTTTTTCAAGTTCTTTAATTGTCCAATCTATATTTTTTGGGCCATCAATAACGAGTACTTCTTCAGGGGTTAAGATGGATTTTGAGTGCATTGTTTCAGCAACTGCTCCTGAAAGTGGATAAATTTTGGTGTAATCATTATACACTTTGTCAAAATCAATGTTATTTGTTTTTTTAATTGGTTTAAATAGTTTATTTTTTTTTGTGTAGTTTACTATTTTTGCAAGTTCAAAAAAAGTTAATGCGAAATTTATATCTTTTTTGTTCTTTTCTGCTTCTTGCTTTTTTGCAAGGCACGGACCAATAAAAATTGTTTTGTGTTTAGGATATTCTTTCTTTAAATATCTACCCATTACAACCATTGGAGAAGCAATATCTGAAAGCTTATCTTTGTGAGCAGGATATTTGTTTTCAATTAATGTAATAATTGTTGGACAGTTAGCACAAATAAATTGTTTGTGATCTTTTTTCTTTATGCTTTTTTTTATTTCGTCATGATATTTATGGCTAATTAATTTTGCTGAATATGTAAGTTCAACGATTTTATCAAATCCTATTCCTTTAAGGTCATAAAGTATATCTGGATACTTGTAATCAACTACAAAAGAAGGCGCAAGAAGGCAGATGCATTTTTCTGTTTGCAATGTTTTGATTATGTTAAGTAAATCTGTATTTAATTTTGTTTTCATAGTTATATAAATTATAAAAAGATTTAAATAACTAAGTAAATATTCAAATTTATTTAATGAATTTATTATATTTACTTTTCTTATTTTTGAGAAGAACAATTCTTGATTGAGCTACACTATCAATTATTTTATACATCTTTGATTCCTTTTCAATTAAACGAGCATAAATTGAAACCTCATCAAAATTAGGCATATTATCGATTTTGAGTGTATTTCTTGATTCTCCAAGATACATGTATGATTTAACTTCTAAAAAATCAGCATTACTTTTTTCAAATAATTTTACATATTTTTTAATATATTCGGGTTTATCATTAATTCCTTTAATTAGCGTAAATCTTATTACTCTTCTAGTTTTTAGTTTTGAACAAATAGTAAGTGATTTAATTAACTTTTCCCAAGATCCTCTTGTTTTTGGTCTATTAATGATTTTATGATGTTCTTTATCTGGTGCTGCAATTGAAATATATAATTGAGTAGGAAGTGCTTTTTCCTTTTCTAATTTTGCAAGCATTTTTGGTTCTTGTCCATTGGTTACAAGAAAGATTGATTTAATTTCTTTTTTAGTTTTTAAAAATTTAATCATTTGAGGTAATTTTGGATATATAGTAGGTTCTCCGGATAAAGAAATTGCAACATGGCTTGGAATTACTGCTTCTGCTAGTAATTTTTGATTAGTTTTAGTGTATCCAAAAAAACCAGATAATAGTTTTTCTCGTTCTTTAAATAATCCATTAATTATATCTTCTGGAGCATCTAATTTTTCTTTAATTTCTGGATTTTTCATGTTTTCTGCTGGTCTCCAACAAAATGTACAATTTTGATGACACCAGATAACTGCAGGGGTTATTTGAGCACAACGGTGGCAATCAATATTATAAAATTTTTGTTTATAGCAAATCCCTTCATTTCTTAATGCTTTTTTATTCCATTCACAAATTTCTACCGCAGAATGAGAACCATAAATCCCATAATGTTTATGTTTTAAGTCTTTAAATGTTTCTTCTTTATCCATGCTTTTTTCCCAAAAATTAGTGTTAGTTTTAAGTATTATAGATATTATGATAGAAATAATTTAAAATAGAGTATGTTTTTAAACTTTTAGATACATCAATTGATTATAAATAATATAGTATAAAATAGATGATTAGAAATGATGGATAGCATAAGAATAAAGAAAGCAATAAAATACTTTATTATACTTGGAGTCATTTTTATTATTGTATTACTTGCAATTAATTTACTTAATAATAATTCTAAAAAGTCAGTTGATTCTAATTCTACTATTGGAATTGAAGATCCATTACCGCAAATTGTAACTATAATTAGTGTTTTTCCATTAGGTACTAATAGTAGTCCTCAAGCTTCTGCTTGCGTAGATAATTTAAATGGGTATATTAGACTAAATTGGGACAAGAATGGAATTAATGAAGCTTATACAGTGAAGGTATATACTAATAAAAATGGGGGACAGGTTTCAATTGATGTAAATGGAACTTCAAATGGTTTTGAAATTGTAGATACTCCTGTAGATTTAAATATTAGTAACATACTTTATTGTAGTGATGCTTATTGGGTGGAAGTAATAAGTACAAAAAACAATATTTCTGTAGCTTCTAAAAAAATTAAATGGTATTGGTAATTGATTTTATACAGAACAATTAAATATAGTTCTAATTCATGGTGATATTTGTGAAAAAAAAGATTGTTAAAAAAAATGTAAAAACTGAAGTTAAAAAAACATCATTAAAGAAAGTAGTTAAACCTACACCTAAAATGATGGTAAGAAAAGCAGTTTCTACAAAACACGTTGAATTAATTAAATTAAAACCAAAACTGGAAAAATTACATATTAGACATTCTGGTTTAACTAAATTTCAAAAATGGATGATTGGAAGTATAATTGTTTTTGTAATTTTAATAATTATAATTGCATTTTTAATTCCTAAAAGTGTTTATGAACCTAATAAAAATATTGATTTGAACATTACAAACAATAACACCTTAGTTTCAGATAATAATCAATTAAAAGATCCAACTGAAGTTATGACAATAGAACAATTTCAAAATGAATCGTTAGCATTACAACGCTCAATTTATAAAGATATAATGATTGCTCAAAAAATTATTTTAGAAAAATATTATTCTGAATTAGGATTAAATAAATCATTAATGGATGTTTGTATCTCTCAAAATGATTTTACTAGATTGGATGTTAATGTTGAAAATTCAAATATATTAATGAAAATACAAAAAGATACTTATCTTGCACCTGTTCTTGGTGTTATTGAAGCTCCAGGTATTTTTGTTAATGGTTATTATCTTTCTGGAACAAGCAATTATTCTTCGTTAAAAACAATAATTGATTTTGCGCTTATAGATTCAACCATAAACTGGGATTATAGTTTAAAAACATATAAAACAGATGTAAATGCAAAAGCAACAGTTGCTGTAATTTACAATGAGGATCATAAATTAATAAAAGATAATACTGTTGAATTTATTGAATCTCTAAAGACTTCAGAAGTATTAACTCCTCAAGTTAAAAGTTTTTTTATATCTTTATTTTCTGAATCTGGTATTAATTATTATAATTACACCTCAATAAAAGGAAAGCAAATTATTCAAACACTAGATGTTCAAGTAATTCCTGTTATTTATTTGGAAGGTAATATAGCTGATTTAACCGTAACAAAAGATAAAAATTTTGCAGACTTGTTTAATTATTTGTTTATTAAAACTGAGGCTGGAGGGTATATTTTAAATCAAAAAATATTATTTGATATGCTTGTTCAATCGAATATAACCAATGTGCATCAGGTTATTGATTATCTTGTAATTAATGATAAAGATGATTATGTTATTGGATCATCAACACCAAAGGTTAGTGTTTTTATTTTTACTGATTATGATTGCGTGCCTTGTGCAGAATTTGAAAAAAATAATTTAGATAAATTAACACAAGAATACGTTAATACAAATAAGATTAAAATAATTAAAAAAGATTATGTAATTCATGAAATGTCTGCACTTTTCCCTTCTATTTTTGCACGTTGTGCTCAAGAACAAAATAAATATCTTGAAGTAAATAAAAAATTGTTTGATCTTTCAGGAGAGCTTGGGAATAATGGTTTAGTTAAATCTATAATGGACGGGTATAAAACTGAGATTGATAATCTAACAACCGAGTATCAAAAAATTGTACAATCACAAAAGGGGCAATAAAATACCCCTTTCTTTAGTTTTTAATAAATAAATACCTATTTTTAAAGTTTCTTATACAATAAATATATAAGTGGGCCCGTGGCCTAGTGGATAGGGCAACAGCCTTCTAAGCTGTGGGTCGAGGGTTCGAATCCCTCCGGGCTCGCTTTTTATCTTTTTTTAATAAAGATTAGATTTTAAGCAAGAGAAAGGAAAATTAAAGATGGATTATAAATTTGAATTTGCAAAACTTTTAGAAGTTGCAATAGCAAAACCAGAGTTTGATTTATCTAGATTAATTGCTTTAATTGAAAGACCGCCTGAAAGAGCAATGGGGGACTTATCTTTTCCTACCTTTTCATTATCTAAATTATTTAAAAAAGCACCATTACAAATTTCAAACGAGATTTTAGATAATTTAAATAAAATAAATTCATCTATATTTGTATTTAATTTTATTTCAGGGTATGTTAATGCAACCATAAAACAAGATATTTTATTTTATGAAACATTACATGAAGTAATAACTAAAGGAAAGGATTATGGACGCCTCGAACTTGATTCTAAGCAATATGTTATTGATACATTTAATGCAAATCCATTAAAAGTACTGCATATCGGGCATTTAAGAAATATAGTTACTGGTGATTCAATTTATAGAATTCTTAAGTTTGTAGGTGCAGATCCAAGACCGGTTTCTTACGGTGGAGATATTGGGACTCACATAGCTAAATGGTTATGGTATTATAATAAATTGTCTATTAAAGAAAAAGAATTACCAAAAAAAGATGTATCTAAATGGTTTGGTAATATTTATATAAAAGCAGGACTTGAACTTGAAAAAAATGAAGAAGTTTATAAAAAAGAAATTGATGATTTACAAGTTGAGATAATGAATAATATTTCTTTACAAAAAGAAATAAAACTATTAGTTAATGAAAGTCAAGAAGCATATATGGCAATTGGTTGTGAGCTTGGAGTTTATTTAGATAATAATTTTTTTGAATCGGATACAGAGAGAAAATTTCTTGAAATAAAAGAGGAATTATTTAATAATCACAAAGATCTTTTTATTGAAAGTCAAGGTGCAATTGTTGCAGACTTAAAAGATGAAGTGCTGGGTAAATTTATATTAGTTAAACAAAACGGGGCTCCATTGTATGGTGCAAAAGATATTGGGCTTGTTATAGTTAAAAAGAAAGCATACCCGGCTTGTGATAATTTTTTATATATTATTGCTTCTGAACAAGATTTTTATTTAAAACAATTATTTGCTCTATTTAAGTTTATTTATCCTGGCACTAATCATTATCATATCAGTCATGGTTTAATTAATAGTGTTGATGGGAAAATGAAATCGAGAGCAGGAAGTATTATTTTATATGAAGACTTTAGAGATGAATTATTTTCTCGTGTAAGGACTGTATTAGTTGAAAATGGACTTGAAGTTGATGAGGAAATAGTTAAAGATATCTCTTTTGGAGTAATAAAGTTTGAGATGTTAAAGACAGGAGTTAATAAAAATATAATTTTCGATTTGGATTCTGCTCTTGACTTGCAAGGTGATTCTTCCCCTTATTTACAGTATAGTGGAGTTAGAGCAAAAAGTATTTTAAGAAAAACAAACTCAACTACTATTAAGATTACAAAGAATATTGATACCTTAGAATTAACTTCTGAAGAAAAAGAGCTTTTATCAGAAATATCTATTTTTAAAGATAAGGTACAAGAAGCATATAAAGATTTTAGACCAAATATAATTGCTACTTATTGCTTAAATCTTGCAAGAGTATTTAATAAGTTTTATGCAAATTGTCAGGTTCTTGATCCAAATCCAATAATTAAAAATAACCGTTTATTATTAACCAAGTGTTTTTTAATTACCTTAACAAATGCACTTGCTCTTCTTGGGATTAATGTACCTGATAAAATGTAAGTTTGTTTTATTTTTTTGTAGCTAATTTTTAATGTTGTTTTGTTTAGTTATATTTTTAAATCAGAGTATATAATATATTACTTGATAAATTATGATATTTAAATTAAAAAGTATTTCAGCATTAATTGCAACCATTCTTTTAATTGTTGTTGCTGTCGCTTTAATTTCAATTATCTTAACTTGGGGAAAAGGCTTTACAAATACAAACCTAACAAATACAAACGATTTATTAAACGCACCTGTTAGTGATTCTCAATATTACTTAACAATTGAAGATGGATTAAATGGAAGGTACTTAGCAAAATATAATCCTCCTCTTTCTTTTTATAAAAGAAGTATAACCATAACAAGATATAGATTATTTGATTATAATAATATAATTGATTTTAATACTTCAATAGATATTAATGCTGGTCAAACACAAGCACTTGATTTAGGAATAATCCATTCTCCTTTTGATTTAGTTTTATATTTAGATGATAACACCATAATAACAAAACAAAACATAAAAAATACAAATAGAAGCCCAAGAGCAAGTGATTGTCCAACAGGATTTGTTCCTGTTCCTGGGAACTATTTATATGATACAGTTGAAGGGGATGGTGGTTTTTGTGTTGCTAAGTATGAAATGAAGATTGATGAAACAGGAGATGGAGTAGGGGATGTAAACACTTCTTGTCAAAATACAACTTATGCAACCTGGAATAATGGAGCAGCAACTTGTGGTTATAATGCAGGAACTAGAACATTAGTTTCAAGTGCAAGCGGTTATCCACTTGCAACTATATCTCAGACAACATCAATAACTGCTTGTACAAGTATAGGTGGGCACTTAATAACAAACAATGAAAGAATGACAATAGCAAGAAACATAGAAATGGTTACAAGTAATTGGTCAGGTGGTGCAGTTGGTAGCGGTTACATTTATTCAGGACACAATGATGGGACCCCTAATGCAGCGCTTGCAGCAGATACAAATGATAATAATGGTTATGCAGGAACTGGTCAAACAACTGGAAATCAAAGAAGAACATTAACTTTAACAAACGGAGAAACAATTTGGGATTTTGCAGGTAATGTTTGGGAAATAACAAGCTATACAATAAATGCACAAGATGAACCAAATGATGGTACCTTACCCTCAGCAGATGGTGAATGGATAGAATACTCAGCAATCACAGATTTAGGAACAATGACATATAATGATTTGTTTTTATTAACAAGTAGAGATTATAATTCCAGTAATGGAATCGGAAGGGTTTATTCAGATGCGGGGGATACTGGTGCTCGGGCTCTGTTCTTTGGCGGGCGCTGGTACAATGGCTCTCCTTCAGGGTTCATGGCCTTGAACTTGGGTCTCGTATCAAGTTACACGTTCAACAACCACGGGCTTCGTTGCGTAGTAGTCCCTTGAGCTTTTGAGCAATTGAGCAATGGTAGTTCTGGGGGTCTGACCTCTGGCGTCGTCGTCGTGGTTTATGGCAAACCCTTTAGAGTTTGTTGGTGTAAAATTATAAAAAATCAAGTATTAATTTATGTTTTACCTTTTTTAGATAGTTTTTAAAATAAGATAAATCATAGAAATAAATAAATTAGGTTCTATAAAGAATATACTTATATTTTTTAGTATATAAGTTATTTGTTTATAGAAATAAACATTTGTTGTAAATGAGGAATTAATTTTGAATAAAACAAAATATATTGATTTTGTGTTTGAAGAAATACTTGAAAAAGAAGGTTTAGATAATCTGGAGTCTACATTTTTGGATTTAGGTATTAAAAAAGTTTATTTTGTAAGAGAAATAAAAAATAAGCTTAATCTTGAAAGGGGGTTTGTAATTCCTCCAACTAAATCTAAAAACATAACTTATGAAAAAGCATATTTATTTTATGATATCTCCTTATTGCCTAAGTTTAAAAACCAAGAGAAATCAATAATCTTGGGTTATGGGGAAAGTCTTAAAAATAATACCGAAATATTAAGTAAAGAGAGAGGGATATCTATTCTTTTAAATCCATTATCTGATAAACTTGCTTTTGATACTGCATCAAGTAATTTATGTAAAGACAATAAAATTAAAGTTGGGTTTGATCTTAATTATATAAGAAATAAACCAGTTAGTTCAATAAAGCAATTGAACTTTATTATTCCTTTATTAATTAAAGAAAGAATTGATTTAGTGGTTGGTTCATTTGCAAGAAAAAAAGATGAATTAATTGATCCTAAAATTACTTTATCTTTTTTATTGAATTTTAAGGTTGAAGAGCAAACTTCCAGAAAAATTTTAGGAGAGGGAAAATAATGATTAAAAAAAAATTAAATGTTATTCCTCCAACACTACGAATGAAAAAAAGGTATGTTGTTCTTAAATGTTCTAAAATAAGTACCACAAATCAAGTAGAGATATTCAGGCACATAATACATAATTTTGAAAATATTTTTGGAATGTTCAAATCAATTAATGCAGGTATTATTCTTGTGTCTTTTTCTTTTGAAAAAAAAGAAATTACCTTAAGAGTAAATAAAGATAATTTAGATGATTTATTAACTAGCTTTTTATTTCTTGAGCACGATTTTGGTTTAATTTCAATAAAGGTATCTCAAACCATTAAAAAATCAAAATTATAAGGTTAGGTAAGCTTTTTAATGTTTATCCCCTATATATTATATAAGTACTATTTTATTTAATCAATAGTTTATTTTAAAAGTTTAAGAAGGTGTAATTTATGTTTCCAGTTTCTCAAAGTAATAATATGGCTCAAGCATATGATAGGTCAATTACTGTATTTAGTCCAGAAGGACATTTATATCAAGTTGATTATGCTTCAAAAATAATTGAAAAAGGTTCTCCAGCAGTAGCAATTACTTACAAAGATGGAATTATTATTGTTGCAGATAAGAAGATATTTTCAACACTTGTAATACCAGAATCTGTTGAAAAAGTATTTAAAGTTGATCAACATGCTTGGATTGCTTGTTCAGGATTAATTGGAGATGGAAGACGTCTTGTTGATTTTGCTCGTCAAATTGCACAAGAAAATAAAACTTATTATGATGATCCAATAGAGATTGAAACATTAGTTAAAAAAGTGGCTTCAATTGTTCAATACTATACTCAATATGGAGGAGCAAGACCTTTTGGAGTATCAATAATTACTGCTGGAATTGATTCACTTGGTAAGCACATTTATGAAACTGAACCTAGTGGTGCCACAACAGCATATAAGGCAGTTGCAATTGGACAAAATAGAGCTAAATTAATGGCAAACTTAGAAAAGAATTATAAATTAAATATGAGTTATGATGAGGCTTTAAAGCTTGCAATTAAAACAATTGAATTAAATTTAGAACCAAAGCAAAAGCTTGAAGCAAATAATTTAGAAGTATTAAACATTACAGAAAACGGGCAAGATACAATTATACCGCAAGAGAAGTTTTCTAAGTTATTATAGATAAATTGGTGGCAGAAATTATGGGTAGAATACTAAAATCTAATTCTTATAGATCTAAAGTTGCTATGAACTTAAAAAAGAATTCAGAGCACATTGAAAATGTTAAAGACTATAAGTTATTTAGTAGACTTAAAACAAATAAAGAACCCGCATTACAAAAATATAATAAATTAGGAACCACTATTGGAGAGCATTTATTACAAGAGAGATTTAAAGGTAATAAAGAACTGTTAACTAAAATAAATGCAGAATTTAATAATTTTAAATTAAAACATTTATGGAATATTTCTTATAAGCCTGAACAAGTTAGTAAGATTATAATTCAAATAAGAAAAGATATTAGTAGATTACCTGATGATAAAGTTTTAGATTATTTAAAGAATATAGATAAATTAATGGCTGAAAAATATCCGTTTAATAAAAAAAAATAAAATAGAGGTGATGATTCATGTTTTATAAGGGCGAAAAAAATAATGGAAATCTAGAAAACACAGTTGTTGCAAAACTGAAAAAAGATGGACATGATTTTGAAATTTTAGTCTATCCTTTTATTGCATGGGATTATAGGCATAATCATCCAGGAGTAACTATTGAGCAAGTTGTAGCTTTTGATGAAGTTTATTCAGATGTTCAAAAAGCTAATACTGCTTCAAAAGAATTATTAATTGAATGCTTTAATACAGACAACATCCATAAGATTGCGGATAAAATAATTAGAGATGGAGAAGTTCAATTAACAACATCTCAAAAACAATTATTAGCAGAAAATAGAGAAAAAGAAATAATAGATTATATTGCAAAGAATGCACATGATCCAAAAGCAAAAACTCCAATTCCAGTTCAAAGATTAGTTAATGCTTTTATTGAATTAAAAATTAAAATAAATATTACAAAGCAAAAAGAAAAAGAAATTGAGGAAATTATTGATAAGTTAAAAAGAATAATGCCAATTTCTCTTGAAAAAATAATTATTGATGTTGAAGTTCCTGCACTATATACTGGAAAGGCATCTGCAGTAATTTATAAGTATGAAGTTGTAGAGCAAAATTGGTTGCCTTCAGGAGATTTATTTTGTAAAATAAAAATACCTGCAGGGACAAAACAACAATTGGTTTCTGATTTAAATAATGTAACTCACGGTAATATTGTTCTAAGAGTTGAAGATGCAGATTAAAAAATAATAGTTATAAAAGGTAAAGAGACATAAAAAAAATAGAAGGTTTTAATATGGATAAAAAAATAGTAATTCCTGGTGATTTATTAAGCACCGATAAAAAGAAATGTGGTCAAAACACATATGTTGAAGATGGAAATATTTATAGTTCAGTTATTGGACTTATAAGTGATAATCCTGATTTTGTATCAGTTATTGCATTAAATGGCCCATATACATCCACAATTGGAGATGGGATAATAGCTGTTGTTAAATCAGAAATTGTAAACGGATATTTTCTAGATTTTAATTCTCCTGGAGAAATTTATTTACAAAAATCTGCTCTCTCAAAAGAATTAAAATTAGGTTCAGTTATATTTGCAAGAATAAAAAATATAAATGAATCCAGTTCAATTGAACTTGATAACATAAATGTACTTCCACAAGGATATATTTATTCTACATCTCCAGTTAAGGTTCCAAGATTAATTGGTAAGAACGATTCTATGTTAAACTTATTTAAGACATACACAGAATCAAGCATAGTTATTGGAAAGAATGGATGGGTATGGTATATTTCAAAGAAACCACAACTTTTAGAGAAAGCATTAAACTTAGTTGTTAATAATTCTCAAAAATCAAATCTTACAAATACAGTTAAGGATTATTTAGAAAAAAATAATAGTTAAAATTGTCTTGAGACAAAAGAAAAATAAACAAAAAGTGATATATTATGAGTGAAAGAATTGACGGTAGAAAAAAAGATGAACTACGTCCAATCAAGATTAAACTTGGTATTGTTAAATCTGCTGATGGATCTTGTTATCTTGAATGGGGAAAGAATACAGTTATTGCAACAGTGCATGGACCAAGACCAATATTTCCAAAGCATTTAGCTGATTCAGAAAGAGCAGTTATTGATTACAAATATAGAATGGCACCTTTTTCTGTGGGAGATAGAAAATCACCAGTTCCAGCTAAAAGAGATAAAGAAATTTCTCTAGTTTCAGGTAATGCTCTTGAATCAGTTATTTTAATTGAAAAATTTCCTAACACAGTTATTGATATTGATACATTAATTTTATCGGCTAATGCAGGTACAAGAGTTGCAGCATTAACTGCTGCTTCACTTGCTTGTGCGGATGCAGGATTGCCTATGAGAGGGCTTGTTTCTGCAGTTGCGGCAGGTAGAGCAAATGGTGATTTAATCTTAGATTTAACAAAAGAAGAAGAAGATGCACCAGATGCAGTTGATACTGCAATTGCTGTATTAATGCCACAAAAAGAAATTGTTCTCCTTCAAATGGATGGGCATGTTGAAACAGAAGATTGGAAAAAAATTATTAAGATGGGTGTTATTGGTTCTGAGAAGGTTTATGAACTTCAGAAGAAAGCACTTCTTGAAAAATACCCAATAGATGGTGATATTAATGAGTGAAACATTAAAAATTGTAAATTCAGAAAATGTATTGACAAAAATGAAAGAAGGAAAGAGACTTGATAATCGTGGATTACTTGATTATAGAAATTTAGAAATTAAGGTTGGTAATGTAAGTTCAGCAGATGGATCTTCTTGGGTAAAATTAGGAAATACAGAAGTTGTTTGTGGAATTAAGTTTACTATTGGTACACCATATCCTGACTCTCCTGATGAAGGAAGTATGAGCCTAAATTTAGAGTTAACAGGTATATCTTCTCCTGATTTTAATACTGGTCCACCACAACTTGATGCGCTTGAGTATGGAAGAGTTGCTGATCGTGCAATAAGACATTCAGAAGCAATTGATTTTAAGGACCTTTGTATTGTTCCTGGAGAAAAATCTTTTGTTATGTTTTTAGATTGTTATGCAATAAATGCTGATGGTAATTTAATTGATGCCACTGAAATTGCAGCTCTTGCAGCATTACAGAATGTTAGGATACCAAAGCTTGATGAAAATAATGCAATAATTCCTCATGAGTATGAGAAAGGACTAAAGTTAAATACATTCCCATTATCTTTTACTTTTGAAAAGATTGGAGATAAAATCGTTCTTGATGCTACAGATGTAGAAGAGTTTGCTTCAAGTACAAGATTCTCTTTAGGTATATATAAAAATAAAATATTATCTTGTCACAAAAGTAAAGGTGGGATATTTACAGAAAATGAAATTAATCAAATGATTGATATTGCAAAAAATAAGTATAATGAAATTGAAAAAAAAATAAAGGATGCAATTAAAGAAGAATAATTTGGTGATAAAATATGGTTACAAAGAAAGTAAAAGTTACAGGAAAACATGGAGTTAGAGCTGGAGTTGGAATAAGAAAGAAATATCTTCTTGCAACAACAACTGATAAAACAAAATATGTTTGCCCTAAATGTGGTTACATTGGAAAAATAACTAGACAAGTAAAAGGTATTTTTTGTTGTTCAAAATGTAGTACTCAAATAGCTGGTGGAGCATATAAGCTTAAAACTAAATAAATTTAAGGGTGAATTATAAATGTATTCATGTGCAAGATGTAAAGAAACTTATGAAGAAATGCCAGAAAACAATAAATGTAGATCTTGTGGATCTAGAATATTCTTTAAAAAAAGAGAGCCCATTTTAAAGAAGATAAAAGCATATTAGGCAAACAGATAACAAGAAATATGGTTTTGATGACTGAGATGTATATTACTGTATCTAGAAAATCAAAGAATTTTACAAAAAGATTTTCAAAGTATATGTCTTTGTTTCTACCAGGAATAAAAAGCATACCTAGAGGAAATACACCTTTATCTAAAATCTTTAAAGACGTAATATTTCTTGGACACTCCTACTTTCTTGTTTGCGAAGGCACAAAAAAAAATAAAGTTTCTCTTTTAATCTATAAACGAAAAAATAATGAGTTTATTCCAGATAAAAGAATAGATTTAAATGTTCTTGAAATGAAAAGGACTCTATCAATTAAACAAATAAATGAAATAAAGGCTCAAGAAGATTTTGTTGATGGTAATAATTTATTTTATTTCCTAATAAATAAGAAGAAAGGAGATTATGGGATATTTTTAGAAGATAAATTAAAAAAAATTTATTCTTTTAAGTATAAAGATCAAGAGCTTGGTTTTTTTTTAAATATTGTTGATGTTAAAAAAATTAATTAAAAAGAAGTGTAGTAAATATGATTGATTCAATTATATCCACTGTAATTATTATTAAAACAAAAGATACAAAGAATTTAAAAAAGCTTTTAGATATTGAGTTTGATAGAAAGAAATATAATAGATCTGAAACAAAAACAATTATGGTTAAAGAAGGCTTAAAGATTGAAATAAATGCAAAAGACATTATTGCATTTAAAGCAACAGTAAATAATTATATTAATATTCTAGAATTAATTAAGAAAATTTATGAGGTGGAATTATGAATTCAGTAGCAGGACAAAAAGATAATGCAGGTGTAGTTAATGCCTATAAACAACAATTGATGTTTATAACTCAGCAAAAACAACAAATGCAATTTCAAGCAAATGTTTTTGAATCAACAATTAAAGAGCTTGAAAAAACAAAAGAAAAAAAGGTATTTAAAGGTGTTGGAAACATTTTTATTCAAAAGGATGTCTCTGAAGTATTAACTGAGACAAAAGATACAATTGAAACAATAAATCAAAGAATAAAAACTCTTGAAAAGCAAGAAAATGATGCTTTAAAGAAGTTAAATGAATTAACAAGAAAAGATGATAAATCAAGCAAGAAAGGAAAAGAAGAAAACGAAGACGATGTAGAAGGAGTTGCTTAAAATTAAATTTTAAGCAAATCTTTAACTTATTTTAAATAGATGATTTTATTACCATCTTTTATTTTCTTTTTCTTTGATTTTTTAATTAAATAGTGTATAGTAGATTTTGGCACGCCAAGTTTATCTGCTAAATCTCTATATGAAAAGTCTTTATGCATCTCAACAATTTTTTGCATTTTTTCAATTGGAATGTCAATTGGTCTTCCTTGTTCAGTTTTAATAATAAAGTTTATTCCTTTTACTTTAATTATTTTTTTTGTGGCTTCGGAAATTCTTTCTTTTGTGGACTTTGATGTTGTTATTGTTTTTAGTTTTTTACAAGAAAGAAGTATTTTTTGCATGTCTTTTTTTGAAACTGCAATAGTTAAATGTAGTTCATCGCAATCTTTGTTTATTGATTTTATTTTATTAATTGAATTTAAACAATCTTTCATAAAAATAATCACGTTCTCCAAATCTTTTTAGTGTCCAAGATTAATATCTATTAATTATCTAACTACAATATATTTATAAATTATATTGTTTTCTATCTAATAGGAATAGATATTATTTTTATGGATAGATAAATAATGGATTTTTTAATTTCTTTTTGTATAATTGTTTTAGTTGCAACTGTTTTCACTTATATATTTAATAGATTAAAGCAACCATCAATACTTGCCTTTATTATTACAGGTATTATTGTCGGACCTCTTGTGTTTGGCTGGGTATCAAATACTGTAGAGATTAAGTTATTATCAGAGATTGGAATTGCTTTTCTTCTTTTCAGTGTTGGTATTTCAACTGACATCAATCATTTAAAAAAATTAAATTTAAGTGTTTTTATTTTGCCAATTCTTAATGTTATTTTTACATTTGTGTTTTTTATATTGTTTAAAGATTTATTAGCAATAAATTATATTCAAGCATTATATTTAAGTTTTATTGTTTCATTTAGTTCTACAATCCTAGTTGCGAAATTAATACTTGATAATTTTGAAATGGGTGCACTTTATGCTAAATTAAGTATAGGTATTCTTTTAGTAGAAGACTTAATTGCAATACTTGCAATTCCAATTTTAAAAAATATTGATTCTATATCCTATTTATTTGTATTACAGATAATTGGAGAAATTATTATTCTTGCACTCTTTGCCTTTATTTTAAAGAAGTTGGTTTATCCATATATTATTAAAACAACTTATAGTTCTTCGCAAGGTTTTTTTCTTTTAACAATAGGAAGTTGTTTTTTATTTGTGTTTATTTCTCAATTAATGAAATTTGATATTGCTGTTGGTGCTTTTATTGGAGGGTTATCAATTGCAATTTATCCTTATAACTTTGAGATGTCGCATCGTATTTCAAGTGTTAGAAATTTATTATCTATGATCTTTTTTGTTTCATTAGGTTTGCAATTATCATTTAATTTTACTGGAGGTTATTTATTATTAATTTTCTTGTTTATTGGGGTATATGTATTAAAACCTTTAATTCATTTTATTATTCTTATGTTCTCAGGATATGGGGCAAGAGTATCTTCAAAATCAACTATTTATTTGACTCAAGTTTCTGAGTTTTCGTTAATACTTGCAATGCAAGCTTTTGCACTTTCTCAAATTACTTCTGCACAATATTCTGCAATAATAATAATTACTTCTGTTTCAATGTTATCTACGCCTTATCTTGCAAGATATACAAATGAATTATATTTATTTTTAACTCCTGCGTTTGATATTTTTAAGCACAAGTTTTTTAAGAGAAAGGTCGAATATATTTCTGAGTTTAAAGAGAAATTAAAAGACCATATTGTTCTAGTAGGTTGTGACACAATTGGGGAGGGGATTACAAAAGTATTAAAAGATAATAATATTCCTTTAATAGTAGTTGATATTAGTCCAGATAAAATTGAACATCTTCTGAAAAAAAATATTAATGCGATTTGTGGGGATATAAATAATGAAGAAATACTTCATCAAATTAATATCGAGGGGGCAAAATTAATTGTTTCGACGCTTCCTAGATTTGATACTACTATGCAGTTTATAAAAACAATTAAAAAGATCAACTCAAAAGTGCCTATTTTTACTGTTGCAAATAGAAAAGAACAAGTTATTGAACTGTATAATGAGGGGGCAGATTTAGTAATTACCCCAAAAGTTTTAGAGTCTAATTTATTACTTGAAAAAATTGGGGAATACATGTTTTCAAAGAAAGATGTATTAAATTATAAATTTGAGTATTTAGCATATTTAAAGAGAGAAGAAGAAATTGATAAACGATCCAATTTAAATTTAAAAAAGTAAATTGTGTTATTTAATCAAGAGATCAATTAGTATATCAGTATTTACTAATTACATTTTATATATATTAAAAATTTTATACTAAAATGATATTTTATGATAAAAGGTATTCGTTCTCTGTTTGAATGATTTTTTTAAATTCTTTAAATTAAACAAATAATATAGCATCTCTTTTTAAATTTTTCTTATAACATATAATTATTACAAGCTTTTTTTATATTTAAAATTGATATTATGATGTATGATGGACTAAGTGCAGAGGATGCAAAAAAGAATTTAATTACTTATGGCCCTAATGAAATTATTGATGTAAATAAGATTTTTTGGTATACTATTCTTTTAAGGCAAGTAAAAAATAATTTTATTATATATTTATTGTTTTTTTCAAGTGTTTTATCTTTTTTAGTTGGTAAATCAATTACAGGATTTGTAATTATTGGGGTAATTTTGTTGGTAATTGGTTCTGGTTTTATTCAGGAATATAAAGCTGAAAAAGCTGTATCTGCATTAAAAAAAATGATTGTTCCAATTACGTTAGTTATTAGAGATGGAAAGGAGCAAGAGGTATTATCTTCGGATATTGTTCCTGAAGATGTTTTGATTTTGCGAACTGGAGAAAGAATACCTGCTGATGGGTATATTTTATTTGAAAATAATTTATTAGTTAATGAATCAATTTTAACTGGTGAATCAAAGGAAGTTAAAAAATTAATTTCTAAAAATGAAGATTATAAAGATGAAAACAAAGTATATATGGGTACGTTTATTGTAAGTGGTAAATGTATCGTTAGAGTACTACATACAGGAATGAATACCAAATTTGGTAAAATTGCGAGTTTAATTTCATCAACTGAAAAAGAATTACCTTTACAAAAAAAAATAAATAAAATAACTAAAATTTTAGCATTTATTGGTGTTTCAGTCGCATTATTAACAGGTGTGTTGGTATTATTACAGAGCCAAACAATATCTGCAGAAGTAATCGTAGATGTAATAATATTAGTAATTGCAATTTCGGTTTCTGCTTTCCCAGAAGGTTTGCCAGTTGTTTTAATTACTACTCTTTCATCAGGGGTTTATAGAATGGCAAAGAAAAATGCAATTGTTAATCGTGTATCAATTATTGAAACATTAGGAGAAACTACAGTTATTTGTTCTGATAAGACAGGCACTATTACTAAAGGGGAGATGACTGTTAAAAGAATTTATACAAATACTAAATTTTTTGAGGTTACAGGAATTGGTTTTGAGAAACATGGGCAAATACTATATAATAATAAACCTATAAATAAGGATTCTGATTCTGATTTGAATTTACTTCTAAAAACAGCAGTAATTTGTAATGATTCTATGATTAAAGAGGCAGAAAATGAGGCCAATTATAAAATTACAGGTACACCAACAGAAGCTGCATTATTGATTATGGCTTCCAAATTTGATTTATTTAAAGATGATTATAGATTAATTAGAGAAAATGAAATCCCATTTACTTCTGAAAAAAAGAAAATGAGTGTTTTGGTTTTAGAAGGTAAAAATAAGTATGTATATGTAAAAGGGGCAATTGAGTTTTTATTGAAAGATTGTTCATATATATTGAAAGATGGTAAAATTAAAAAACTAACTGAAAAGAACAAAGAAGAAATATTAGATGTTAATTTTGGTTTTACAAAGAGTGCATTAAGAACACTTGGTTTAGCATATAAAGTTTATGATGATAATTTAGAATCTAATCTTGTATTTATTGGTCTTGTCGGAATGGAAGATCCTCCTAGAGAAGAAGTTAAAGAGACAATAGAACTTTGTAAGCATTCAGGGATCAAAGTTAAAATGATAACTGGGGATAATAAAGAAACCGCAATAGCAATAGCTAAAGAAATTGGAATTTTTGATGGGGATGTTATTGAAGGTCATCAAATAGATGCAATGACTGATGATGAATTATTTAAGATAATAAATAATATAGTTATATTTGCTAGAGTTAGGCCAGAACATAAATTAAGAATTGTAAAAGCATTAAAAGCACATGGCGAAATTGTAATGATGACCGGCGATGGAGTAAATGATGCTCCTGCGTTAAAAGAAGCACATATTGGAGTGGCAATGGGCAAATCAGGAACTGATGTGTCAAGATCGGTTGCAGATTTAACTTTAAAAGATGATAATTTTGCAACAATTGTAACTGCAATTAAAGAAGGAAGAACTATTTTTTCAAATTTAAGAAAATTTATAACCTATCAACTTGCTTGTAATTTTGCACAATTATCTATTATTTTATTTGGGGTTATTTTTGCAAGTAAATTTGGGTGGGCAATTCCTATTTTATTACCTTTACAGATCTTATTTATGAATATTGTTACAGATGATTTATCTGCAATTGCGTTAGGTTTTAATCCCTATTCTAGAGATATAATGGATGAGAAACCAAAAAGGAAAGCAATTATAACTAAAAACTTAATTGGCTTATTTTTGCTATCTGGTATTTTTGTTGCTGGATTTACTTTATTTACTTATTATCTTGTTTTTAATATTCTTGGAATGAGTACAGTTCATGCTTCAACTACTGCTCTATTAACTTTAATTATATTAGAAATATTTGGAGCGTTTATATTTAGATCTTTTAGAAAAGGGGTTTTAACAAGATCTTTATTTACAAATAAATATTTATTCTTTGCATCAATTGTTTCAATTATTGCAACAGTTGTTATTATATATACTCCAATAAATAGTATTTTTGGCACTATTCCTTTGTTAGCTGTTGATTGGTTAATTGCTATTGGGTTTGGAGTTTTGTTTATATTTATTTTTGATATTTTAAAAATAATTAATGCAAGAAGAAGATTTTGGTCTGTAGAATAGTTAGATTGTTTTTTATTTGTATTGTTTAATTGATAATAATTAGGAAGAGATTATAAATGAATAAATTAAGTATTAGAGATAAAATCTCATTAAAATTTGAAACTCCAATTGAATGTATTAAGGCCGTTGTTAAAAACCCAAAAATACTTGCTACTGCAGGTCTTTTAATGATTGGAAATAAACCAGTTCCTGCTCAAGAATTAGTGGGCATAAGAGATTTATCAATAACTCCTCTTGTAGAACCGGTTGGTCATTCAATGCACACCAATACCTTCTTTTTACAAAATCTAGATAATAAAACTCAAGATTTTTTAATGCAATCACTTGAGTATAGATATGGTGGACAAATAAAAGGAAATAAACTAGGTGGAACTTATAATGTGGGTGTAGAGGTTGGATCTAATAATCTCATGATAAATAATAAGTTAGTTACTGATAAATTGTATGAACAAATTCATTTAATTGTTGGGTTATCAAAAGTGTTTAATACTCCAGTATCTATTAATTTAGGGTATTTTCAAAAATTTGGAAATTATTATCTTGATGGTATGGGGCTTGCAGGAAATGTAAAAGCAGGAAAATCAGGAACAGGAGGAGTAATAAACTTAAATAATAAAGGTAAAATAACTTCTTTTGAAGGAATACAAGAAGTAACTTTTGGTAAGAAGTTTACTGGTGCATTAAGATTTTTTAATACCCTTGATAAAAATATGAAAGATGCTTATTATAATGTTTATGGAATTGTAGATATGAGTTCAAGTAAATGTGTTTTTGTTCCATATGTTTCTGCAGCATCAAGTAGAGAAAACATAAGTAGAGGAATTATTGATCATAATCTAGGTATCTTTTTTAAACCACTTGCAGGAAAAACAAAAGGGAAAGCATATGCATATGCAGAAGTTGGGATTAATAATAATGGGAAATGGAGTTTCTTTACTAGATTAAATTATAGATTAACAACTCCTGACGCACATTTATCTTCTGATGCTTTATTAAAAAAAGTTCATGAAAAAGAAATGAAGATAAGAGAACGTGAAAATAAACTAAATAATCATGAACGAAAAAGTATTTTTAAGCCAAGAAATAAATTAAGCCCAAGAGCAAGATAAGTTTTAACTTATTACAAATAAAAGGATGTGCAAAAGAATATGAAATCAATAAATTTTAAAAATAAATTAGAATTAATTAAAACAATACTTACAAATCCAAAAGTAATTAAAGCAGAGGCACTTGTTGCAGGTGGATTACTTATTGGTGGACAACAATTAAAAGCACAAGAGCTTTTAGGTCTTAAACCAATGCTTTTAAATCCAGTAACAAATGCAAATGGATTATCTGTTCATAACAGAACTTATTCTTTTGATAATCTAAACACTCCTTTTGAAGGAAACAATACTTTATGGTCAACAATGGAAGCAAGATATGGTGCAGATCTTAGACCAATAGATAGTGCACACACAAGTAATGGAGTAAGATACAATGTTGGAATAGAGGTTGGATCAAATAATCTTCAAATAAATAAAACCCCTGTTTCAGATAAATTATATGAACAAGTACATATGGTTTTGGTTTTATCAAAAGTACTAAATACTCCAATAAATATGAAATTAGCATATTCTCAAAAAATTAATCAATGGGTTTGTCAAGATGCTTCTCTGATGGGAAATATAAATGTAGGAAAAGAAACAACAGGAGCAACCATTGTTTTTAAGGGTGGTAAAATAATTAGTTACGATGGAATCCAAGAAATTAAATTTGGGAATATTTATGCAGCTACATTAAGAGTAAGAGGATACCCTCATAATCCAAAAATGGATACTTACTATCAATTAATGGGGTGTGTAGAATTAAATAAAAATAAATCATTTAAGTTCACTCCATATGTTGGCGTATCTGGTACTAAAAGCAGAATAAATCAAAAAAATTTAGATTATAATTTTTCTGTAATTTTTAAACCAAAAGGTAAGTTTTCCGCATATGCTGAAGTTGGATTTAATAAAAGTGGTAAATGGACTTGGTTATCAAAAGCAAGTTATCAAATAAATAATGGTAAATCAAAATTAATACTAAAAGATACATTAAAACAAGAATTAAACAAAGATCAAAAAGCTAAACAAGATAGAATTAGATCAAAAGAAGTAAATAAAAACGAAGTTAGTTCAAGAAAATTCAATTTATTCAAGCCAAGAAATAAATTAAGTTCAAGAGCAAGATAAGTTTTAACTTATCTTCTTTTACTTTTTTTTAATTATATTTTTAAACCTTTCCTAAATCAATCTATTTTGGTTTTAATTTATGCAAATATTAATATGTGGTTTTTCTGGTTCTGGTAAGAGCTATTTGGCAGAAAACCTTGCAAAAAGGTTTCCTGGCCATAGGGTTGTTCATTCATCAGGAATCTTTAAGCAAATGCAAGAGAAGCAGAAAATAGATTCAAGCAAAACAAAAATGAATAAAGGATGGTATGAAGAATCTAACTTTACAGAAAAAAGAAAAAAAGATTCTTCTCTTGATAAAAAATTAGATAAATATCTTCTTTCTCTTTTAAAATCAGAAAAAAATATAATTATTGATTCTTGGACTCTTCCTTACTTAACAAAAAAAGGAATAAGGATATGGTTAATTGCAGGAAAAATGCAGAGAGCAGAAAGACTTGCTTTAAGAGATAAGATTTCATATAAAGAAGCAATCAAGGTAGTTAAAGAAAAAGATTCTTTTTCAGTTGCTCAATATAAGGCTCTTTATGGTTTTGAGTTTGGAAAGAAATTAAAAGATACTTTTGATTATAGAATAGATACAAACAAGTTAACTATTCCTGAAGTTTGTTCTAAAGCATATGGATTAATTAAAGATAAGATAAAATAGAACTGAAGATTAATCTAAATCCGTTTTCTCACGACTTAACTAGAAAGATATATATATATATCGGATCAAAACTATTTATTTAAATTAATTAATAATTAGGAGATGAATTTATGAAAATGAAAATACCAACCAAACAAATTTTTATTACTTTAGCAGCTGCTGCAATTATATACGGTGTTGATAAATGTAATGCTAATCTTAATAAAAAAATAGAAATTACTCAACAAGTAAATAGATTTGCAGTAAAATCATTAACAGATTCATTTAATATTAAATTAAATACAGCAGATAGTGTTTTATTTTCTAAATATCTTAAAGATTTAACTGCAAACTCAATTGTTAATCAAAAGATATATGATTTATATAAAATTGGAAGAGATACAAATTTACTTAAGAACGACAATTTTATGTTGAATCGAGATAAAATTATTCTGGATTTGTATTCTGGTTTTAATATGCATATAACTTCTGAATTAGATAGTATGCAAAAATTATTAGAAGTAAGATTAGCAAAGTATCCAGAATATAACAAATTCCAAAAACATTGGAATGCAACTCTTGAAAAGGAAGGTTTTACAAAAATATTTTCTAAAAAATATGTTCCAAAAAAGGATACAATTAAACCAAAAGAAATTATTAAAAAACCTGTACCAAAAGCAAGAAGTAATTTAATGAAACCAAGATCTAGTTATAGACCAATGTGATGTTTAGAAGATTAATTTCTTCTCTTTTCTAGTTCTTTTACTACTTCTTCTTTTGTCTTGTATTCTCCAAGTTTATTTTCTGGATGAGTTGTGTCACCATGAAAATCAGAACCACTGGTCTCAATTAGGCTGTTTTCTTTACAAAGAAGCTTAACTTTTGTAATAAAGTCTTCTCCTTGGAACTCTTCTAAACCACTTGGAATAAATCCACTAGTTTCAATTCCTGATAGACCATACTTTACAAGCTTTGTTATAAAGTTTTCTATGTTTTCTTTCTGATCAGGTTTTAATAACCAAACGTGAGGAAGAACAGAAATGCCTTCTGCGTCGTTAATTACATCGACTACTTTTTTAATCCTGATTGGTTCACTTTCAAGCCTAACTCTTATTTTTCTAAAATATTTCTCATATATTTCTTGAATTGTTTTACCATATCCTTTTTCAATTAAAACTTCTGCAAGTTGTGTTCCCATTATTTGCTTATAATTGTTTTTAAGTGCATATTCTTCAACTTCAGAAAATTCAATATCAACATTTAATTCTTGAAGCCCATCAATTCTTTTCTTTAGATGTTCAAGCTTTGCTTTTTGGTTTTTTTCTAAAAGAGAAGTTAAAGCTGAATTTTCAATATCAATAAAGTATCCAAGTATTTCACAATTATATGCTTGAATTTCAACACCAGGAATAACATCAATGCCTATGTTTTTACCTGTTTCTATTGCTTCTGGCAGCCCAAAAACAGAATCGTGATCAGTTAATGATATTCCGTTTAATCCGATTTCTTTTGCTTTAGTCATTAGATCTTTGGGAGAAAGGGCCCCATCTGAATAGTTTGAATGAGTATGTAAATCATAATATTTCATATTTATTTTCCTTCTAAAAAATGGATTTATTGCATTGTTTTTGTTGCAAGCTTTATATCTTCTCCAGTAATTGTTTTTCTCTTAGCGTGCAATGCAAGTTCAATTGCTTGTTTTGAAATATCTATTGCAACCTCACTTAATATTTTAGATAATTCTTCAGCTGCGTCTTCTGAAACTCTTTCAGCACCTGCTTTTCTAATAAGCCTATCTACTGCTGCGATTGGTAATTCACTCATAATTATTCCTCCGAATTAAAAATTAGCTTAATATATATCTTATTACCCAGAAATCCTTTTAAATTAATCTATTTTTGGTAAGCCTAGTATTTTTAACAATAATTGTTTTACTAAAAAAAGGTTAATGATTATATATTTATGTGTTTATATATTATTTATATACAAGAGGAATTTAAATGGTTCTACAAGACTCTATTTTACTTCAAGTTAGTCAAAAGCAAACAAATTATAATGATTTATTAATTAGAATGACTCCAAATTATAAATCTAATGAATCGGCCAAGGCAGCTCTTTCTCGTGCTTTAAAAAACTTAATTGCTTTTGGAGAAATTGATAAAAAAGAAGATTTTTATATTTTAACTGAAAAAGGACGGCATACAGTTGAATCTAAGTTAAAAAATAAGATATTAATTGTTATTAATGATTTATTAGCTAAATCTAAAAAAACAAATTCATTACAATATATTGATGATGTTATAAAAAACATACAAGTTTTTATTGAGAAAGCAAAAATTGATCCTAGTTTAATTAAGGTTGCAAAAACAGGCTCAACTTTTTATATTTCTGATCTTAGTTTACTTTTTGAAGATATTGAAAAAAAAGTAAATCATTACACTCATCTTTTAGGAATACTTGATAAACAAATAAATATTTTAAAAGAACAAAACTTTGAAGACTTTTATTCAACAAATCTTGATGAAGCCGGAATTGCGCATATAGAGAACTTTGCAAAAAAAAATAATTTAACAGATATTACAATTGATTGTGATAAAGATAGTCCGGAAACTATTTTGTTATTTGTTAAGAATGATAAGTTTGTGAGAAAATCAGATTATGTTTTTTCAACAACCATTTCAAATATGCCTGAACTTAAAAACATATTATTTTCTAACTTTGAAAATACCTTGCAAGCAAAGTTTAAAATATATTTAAATGAATTACTAATTAAAACTAGTTTTGGTCGTCTTTATTTCTTTGGAGCATATAGCTTAATTTCAAAAATAAAAGAAGAAATGAATAAGCAAGAAGAATTAAAAAAAGAAGTTGACTTTAAAAAAGATATAATTTTAAAAAAAAGAAGAAAAAAAGTATGAAAATTAAATATTTAGGGCATTCTTGTTTTTTAATAGAGGAAGATGGTATAAAAATATTAACTGATCCATTTATTTCTGGAAATTCGTTAACTAATTTTAATCATTTAGATTTAAATCAAGATTTAATCTTAGTTACTCATGATCATCAAGATCATTTAGGTGATGCAATTGAGATCGCAAAGGAAAGCAAATGTGATTTAATGTGTATATATGATCTTGGGCATGAATTAGCTAAACAAGGGATATCTATTATTGCAGGAAATCTTGGTGGAACCATAGATTATAAAAAAATTAAAATAACTTATGTTAAAGCAGAGCATACCTCAAATCATGGAGTTTCTGTTGGTTACGTAATTAGATTTAAAGAACACAGCATTTATTTTGCTGGAGATACAAATATTTTTTCAGATATGAGTTTAATTAAAGAATTATATAACCCTGATATTGTTTTTCTTCCAATAGATGGTTTTTATAATATGGGCCCATTTGAAGCAAGTCATGCAATAAGATTGTTGAACTCCAAGATAGTTATTCCAATGCATTATGGCACCTTTCCTTTATTAAAAGGAACTCCAGAGCAATTAGAACAAGAGATAATAAAACTTAATTTAGATGTTAAATTAATTGTATTTAAAATTGGAGAAACAAAAGATATTTAAAATAAGGGTTTGGTGGGATTTGAACCCACGACCTATTGGTCCGAAGCCAATTGCACTATCCAGACTATGCTACAAACCCATCTAATATATCATCTTTAACAAAACTAAGCTTTTTAATAGGATTGTTTACTATATATATTATAGAATCATGTATTTTTATATGGTTTCTATTTTATCAATTTCATGCTATAATTTAATATTTATAAAAACAGAGGTGTACCATCATATGGAGTCATGTACAAGTTGTAATAAGGAAGTTAGAGAAGAATATACACAATTTAAGTGTCCAGCTTGCGGTAAGTCTAAAATAATTAGATGTAATAGATGTAAGTCTATTTCTAAATTATATAAGTGTCCAGAATGCGGTTTTATTGGACCTTAAGTAAAAGCAAAAAAAGAGAATTTTTCTCTTTTTAATATTATATGGAGCAATTAATTATGGGTTATATAATGTCTATTTATAAAATTTATCCAGAGGAACCAGAAGATATAGATAAAATTGTGGAAGTTTTAAAAGCAGGTTTTACTGAACCATTTAGAGTTCAAACAAACGATATAAGAATAGAACCAATTGCTTTTGGATTAAGTTTAATTAGAGTAGGAATTGTTTTTCCAGATAAAATAGATGGTCTACTTGATAAACTTGAAGAATTATTAAAAGCAATACCTGGCATTAGGGAACTTGAAGTTGAAGGTTCGACTTTAATTTCATAAATTCTTTTTATTTTAAGATTTAAAAAACATTTTTAAACCCTTTATGCATATTTAATATAAGGTATAATTATGTTTTTTTCAAAAAAAGGGCAAGGTTCAATAGAAATAATTTTTGGAATATTTTTCCTAATCTTATTTTTATATATTTTTAATACTTTAGCACAAGATACAGTTAATACTATAGAAGTAAATAAAATAAAGGAACAAGAGCAAGAAATTGTTTTATCTTTATCTGATTTTTTATATTCTGGTGCAAATATTTATGATGATAATAAATTTAATATTATTGATTTGAATATGGTATATAATGTGCCTCAAATAAACATACCTTCTTCAAGAGTATCTTGTTCTATTGTAATTACAGATTTTAGATTAAGTATAATTACAGAATACAATGATGAGAATATAATTTATTTTGTTTCAAGTATAGTTCCAGATACATTTGTTCTTCCAATAAATACCAATTGCGGGAATCAATTATCTTGTATTACAGATAGTGGTAAAATAAGGTGTACATAAATGAAATACAGTAATAAACGTAAAGGTCAAGTTATGGTGCTTGATGTAACCTTCACTATAGTTTTAGTTATACTTATATTTTTTTTATTATTTAGATGGGTTGAAATGAAAACTTATGAATCAATTTCTGATAGAAAACAAATAGAACTAAGTTATGTTGCAGAAAATATTTTCTTTTCCCTAACTAATAATTATAATATTAATTGTTATGCAGGAGATAATAATAATCAATTTTTGATAACTTCATGTTTTAGTTCCAATTCTCCAATTACAATTGAAAATATTGGTCTTCCTGCAAACTATAATTGTAGTTTTATTATAGATGGGTTTAATTTGAGCAATAATTCAGGATGTTCTAGTGTTTTTACTGATTCTAATAATTATTCTATGATTAAATTTAAAGTAATTACAACCATAAATAATTCCATGGCTGTGCAAAAAAGCACTTATTTAGATAATATTTTGAATAGAAGTTCAAATTTAGTTCAAAGAGATGCAACATTGGTGATTTGGAAATGAATAAACACGGTTTTTTATTTACAATAACTACATTATATTATGCAATAATATTTCTTATCTTTTTATCATTAATTGTTTTTATTTCAAGTAAACCCATTTATTTTGGGGAAGACAAGACTCTTTCTCAGAGGAATAATAGTTTGTTTATTCAAGGAGATATTTCCATTTCAGAAACTACAGATTATTATTGGTGTTCGTACCATGTAGGAGCATATGATGCAAACTTGGATTTAAGAAATCAGACACCTATTGATTTTAAAAAATATTGTGAGGGATACAATGGAAAAAGGATTATTTAATTCAATATTTTTGTTAATTATGCTTGCAATGTTTATTCCAGGTGTATCATTAATTACAAAAACACAAACTATGATTGATACTAAATATCAAGTAGAAGAAATTAGTTTTGCAGTGGATTCTATTATTTCAGATGCATTATCTGATCAAACAACAACAAATGCTTGTTCATTTGATTCAAAAGCAAATTATGATAGGCAAGTAAATACTTATATAACCAATTTTGAAGATGAAAGAAAAATGCATTCTTCTGTTACTTGTACTTATACTAATCTTAATTCTATAATTAATGGGGCAAGATATGCAGGAAGCTTAAGTGTTTCTTGCTTTTCTCAAAATGATTTAGTTACAATTAGTCTTAAAAAATTAGTTTATTTTGATAAAAAAGTAATTGCTGTTGGTGGGCTTAATTGTAATGTTAAGATTGAAGATTATTTAAATGCAAGATATCTTCAAGTTGATTTAAACAGAATTTAAATCTATTATTCTTATTTTCTAGTTATAAGGTATAATAATACTTATTATCTTTTTTCTGTTCTTGATCTTTTTGAGAGCCAGGTTTATTTGCTCTTGGTCTTTTTGTATCTGGGTCTTTTCTAAATGTTATATCTTGAGTATTTAGAAATCTATTAAATGAGTTTTCAATAGTGTCTATTTTGTTTGCAATTCCGCTCTCTCCGGGGACTCCTTCAAATAATAATATTCTATCAGAAATATAATCAATAAATAAAAGATCGTGATCAACAACAAGAGCACTTCTCCCACTCTTATTAATTACACTTTTAATTACATTTGCAATTATTAGTCTTTGTTCAATATCTAAAAAAGCACTTGGTTCATCAATTAAATACACGTCACAAAATCTAGATAAAGAATAAGCTATTGCAACCTTTTGAAGTTCTCCGCCAGAAAGATCTCCAATCTTTTGTTCCATTAATGGTTCCATTTCAAATTGATTTTTTATTTCTGAATTAAACAAATCATTATCTGTTTCTTTATTCATAAATAGTTCGAAAACAAGTTGATTGTTATCTAAGTTAATGTATTGTGGTTTATATGAAATTTTTAATTTTGATTTAAGTTCAATGTTGTCTGGTTCTACTTCTCCTGCTAGGATTTTAATAAATGTGGTTTTACCAATAGCGTTAGGTCCAAGTATACCAATAACTTCAGATGTTTTTAATTCTCCTTCTTTAACATCAAGTTTAAATTCTCCTAGTTTTTTAGTAAGCTCTGGATAAGCATATAACGTTTCTCGCTTTATTGTTGTTGAATCTTTTAGGGATTTAAACTCAATTTCATGATCTCTAATTCTTATGTTTTCTTCTTTTAAGAATCCTTCTAAAAATTCATTTATTCCTTTCTTTGTTGTTTTCTTATTCGATGAAATACCATAAGCTGCTTTTGTTCCAAACATAATTTGAATGAAATCAGATGCATAATCAAGTATTGCTAAATCATGTTCAATTAGCATAATTGAATTGTTTTCATTTACTTTTTCATGAAGTAGTTTTGCAATCTTAAATCTTTGTTTAATATCTAAAAAAGTAGTATATTCATCTAGAAAATAAATAGACGCGTTCTTTAGAAGAGTTGCTGCAATTGAGACTTTTTGTAATTCTCCACCAGAAATTTCTTGTGGTTTTTTATTAAGAAGTGAACTTAGATCTAGTTCATTAATTATTTTATTTAGTTCATCTGAGTTATTGTTTACAGATTTTAGAAGATCAATTATTGGTTTATCAAAGTATTTTGGAATGTCTTCTACTTTTTGTACCTTATAAGCAATATTAACTTCTTTGTTTTTAAGATCAATAAAGTGTGTTTGTATGGACTTACCTCTAAAGTGTTCTATTATCTTATCTATATCTCCTTTTTCTTTATAGTCTCCGAGGTTTGGTATTAATGCGCCTGAGAGGATATTAATTGAAGTTGATTTACCGGATCCATTTCTTCCAATAATTCCTGTAATGTGCCCTTTCTCTGGGAAGGGAAGCGAATATAACCTAAATGAGTTCTTTCCAAACTGGTGAAGAGGTTCGCTCATTTTAACACCAATGTTAATGATTTTAATTGCTTTGGTTGGGCACTTATGTGGGCAAATACCGCATCCAGTACATAGGTTTTCGTTAATGATAGGTGTATTATACGTTTTATCATCTATTACTATTGCATCTTCCCCCATTCTAACTGGTGGGCAGGATCTATAGCATAGATAATTACAGTTTTTAGGCTGGCATTTATCTTTATCAATGATTGCAATTCTTGTATATTCTGTTCCCATATCTTTTTTTCACTTTTTTATAAATTTCATTCTTTCTTTATCAAAAACATATCCTTTGGTGGGTATAAAATGAATTATTAATCCCATTTTATTGAGACATTGTATGTGATAATCTGCATTTGTTTCTGGTTCTTTAATAAATCCTAAATAACTATCTGTTTGTATTTTTGTAATTATTTTTGATCTATATCCCCTTACAAAATCCATTATTGATTTATATATTTCTGAAAATAAATCCAAATTTTCTGATTTTTCTGCTTTAATTAATTTATTATTAAATTCAATTAATTTCTCTTTAAGTTCTTTTGGTATTTTTTTGGAATTAACTATATATTGTAATCTACCTTCTATTTTTCCATTATTATTTTGAAGTATTGTTGCAGATAAATTTTGGGTACCATATTCAGACTTGAGAAACAATCTGGTTATATCTCTTGCAGAGGGCATAATATTTTCGGTAATGTGATGGGTGTGGATTTCGTTTAAACTTTGTTCTTTTTTTATGTATTTTAACCAGGTTTTATATTTTCCAGTCTTTTTAGCTTCCGTGTATTTTCTTCTTAGAATATCTGCTAGATATTTTTTAGTTTTCTTTTCATTTATTATAACTTTATTTTTGAACTGAGCTTCATAAACTGGTTTTATTTTTTCTTTTGGTACTTTAACAAAAGCAAATTCCATACTAGGATTACTCTTTTTAATTTGTTTTTCAACTTGAGAAGTTATGCTTGGTCTTCTAGGGTATCTTGGTTTTGGAGTAGGCATATTCTTTTTCCACTTCTATTTTTTTTCAAACATTATTTTATCATAATTTAACTGGTATCCTTTTGCTGGGCTTACTCTAACTTTTATTCCAAGCCAGTTATAGAAATCAAATATATTTGAAGTTTTATTTTCTTTTTTCATTTCTGTTTTAAATTGGAGTGCATATTTATAAAAAAGAGAATCTATAATTTCAAATTGTGCATACTCAAATTCTTTCTTTTCTATTTTTATCATCATTTCTGTAAAATCTTTAAGAAATATTTTATTTTTTAAAAGTGTTTTATAGTCTATTGTTGCTGTTGTTTTCCCAATTATTTTTCCTTTTTTATTGTGAATATATATATGTGCGTAATCAGGTTCATTTCTAATTGATGATGCCATTAATGCAACTACATCTATGTAGGAAGGAATTGCTAACTCGGAATGTGTGTGAATATATTTCTCTCTTTTTGGATTATAATTATTTATTTTTTCTTTAAGTCTTTTTCTGTATTCTTCTATAATCTTTGGAGAATAAGATACAGAGTACTTTGTTGCATCTAGTGTAGTTTCTTGTATTTTTTCTTTTGGATATTTTATAAATGAATGTTCTATATTTTTATTTTCTTTAATTGCTTTTTCTATTGCATGTGGTGGTTTTCCTTTAATTGCGTGTAGGAGTCTTGTAATTATCTTCATGGTTTTTTAGTCCTTTTTTCTTTTTCAGTTACTATTCCAGTTATTTCTTCAAATTTTTTTTCTGTGATTTTACAACCAAGTGCTTTTGCTTCTTCAAATTCTAAATTAAAATACTTTATTATGTCTTCATTAAATTTATTTGTTCCTGCAATTATTAAAAAGATTGGAAGATAATCTCTTTTAATTATGTGATGAGATGCATGAACTTTAAGGCCCATTTTTTCAACAACTGAGTTTAATATTACTCTTTCTTTCTTTGTTCCTGATAATTTTTGTAATATTGTTGGAAAGGTAAATGGAGCAAATGCAGAATAATCTTCTTTTTCAGTTTTTGAATATGCAATTCCAATAGTTAAATAATCCATAACATACTTGAGAAGTATCCATCTACTTGCTTGTATTCTTCCTTGATAAAGATCAGCTTTACTTAAGGCTTCAAAACCAGCTGCTAGATTTTTATGATTTTTAAACTTACGAGGAAGGTTTTCTTCAAGCCAAGCAAATAAAAGCTCCCAATCAATATTTGAATTTTCAATTGAAGATCTAGTTTCAGTAAAACTTTTTGGGTAGAAAATTGAACTTAGTGTTTTAAAAACATCTTCCTCCTTTTTTCTATCTCCTAGGCTTTCTACATCTTCTAAAGTAATCTTCTTAAATAAAGATAATGTCCATAGATCATAAAGAAGAGCACGAACATCGTTTTTTGTGTTTTCAACTAATTGCTTTAGAGAAACCAAATCATAATCTATTCCTTCTTTCTCACAAATTTCTGTTGCAAACTTTAAAATAGATAGTTTATTTGGTAAATCAAACTTAGCCTTTTCACATTTTTCAAAAATTGGTCTTAATTTTTTATTTTCATAAGCGTCATTAGCAATTAAGATTATTGGTTGTTTTGTTTTATCTAATATTTTTATAAATTCAGTAAAAAAACCAGCATCAGTGCTTCCTCTTTTATCTTCAATAGCATCTACTTCATCAATTAATATTAATCTTTTCTTTCCAAAGATGGTATTTGATGTGGTGGCTATATTAAATAGATTAGTTATTGCATCCTTTCCTCTAATATCTGATGCATCTGTGTGGTAGAGCGCCCAGCCCATTTCTTTAGCTAACAGTTTAGCAGTTAAGGTCTTACCAATTCCAGTATCTCCATAAATAAATAAGGGGGTCTTGTGATCTTTAGCCCAGTACTTAATTTCAGTAATTGTTTTTTTATTACCCACAATTTCATCTAATGTTTTTGGGGTATATTTATCAATGAACTTTTGCATATATATTATATTAGAGCATAAGGATTTAAAGTTTCTCTTGTTCCCAAAAATATATAAATCCATCTGTCTATATATAGATTAAAAGAACAAGAAACAAGTGAATAATTATGATTACAATTAAAAATACTAGTGTTTTTAAGAAAAGTCTCGAAGCCATTTCGGGAATAATTCAAGAAGCAAACGTAAGATTTAAAGATGATGGAATATATATTAAAGCAATAGATAAGACTCAAATTATTTTAGTGGATTTTGTAATGCCTAAGTCTTGCTTTGAATCATACGTTATTGAACCAAACTTAATTGGTTTAAATTTAGTTGAATTAAACAATATGGTTTCTCGTACATTTGAAAAAGATAAGATTAAATTAGAATTAAAAGAGAATTATTTAGATATTTATCACATAGGTGCAATACAGAGAAGATTTAATTTGCCTTTTATTGATTTAAATGATGAAGATATTAAATTACCTGAAATCAAGTTTGATGCACAAGTTAAAATTAATGCATATTTATTAAAAGAAATATTAAAGGATGCAAGTATTGTTTCATCAACAATCACGTTTAAGGTTATTGATGGTAATTTTGTAATTGAATCTGAAGGTGAAAAAGGAAAAATACAAACTGAAGTTAGTAAAGCTCAAATGAAATCCAAAAAACCACTTTTTGTTAAGTTCTCTTTATCTTTTTTAAAGAACATTACAAAGACCATAGACAATGATGTAGAGGTTCTTTTAAAGTTCTCAGAAGAAGCACCTTTATACCTAGAATATAATTTAGATAAAGATGTTAATATTAAATTCTATTTATCAAGCATGCTATTGTAATTTGTTAATGGGAAATTTATGAAACCAATTAAAATAAATCGCCCTGGTTTAAAGTTAAGAAATAAATCTTCAATTCATGCAAATATAATTGATGAAATAACTGGAAGAAGAAAAATAGATGCTTGTAAAACTGTAATGGATAAAATAAAAGTACATGAAATTAAAGAAAATTATTTTAAATCTGATAAATCAAATAATTTAAGAGATTTATTTGCTTCAGAAGATTGGCCTATTAATGGGTCTAAAGTTTTAGAAACTAGACCTTTTTTGAAAGATAATGAATTATTATTGAAAAAATTTCCAAACAAACATAAATTAAATATTTGTGTTTTGGGTCCGGGTATGGGGGCGGAAGTAATTTATATAAATACTCTTTTTTCTAAATTTAAAAATAAAAATATAGATACTTTAGGATTAACAAATTATTTATCTCCTGAAGCAAAATCTATTGTTAAAAAAGATTATTCTCCGTCAAAATTATCAGAATCAAGTTTATTTGAGCACATGAATCATTTACATTTAACAAATAAATATGATTACATTTATTCTAATGTTGGTCCAGGATATCATACTAATCATCCAGAAATAGTGATTTTAAAAGTTGCAAGTATGTTACGACCAGGGGGATATGCGAGAATTGAAGTAAAAGATACAAATATTATAGAAAATATAAATAAATACTTGTCTATGAAAAAATTAGAGAATAATATAAAATTAAGTGGTGAGCTTTGGAAGGATGCTTATTCACATACTTTTTTTATTTTAATTGAAAGACTAAAATAGAAAAAAGAAAAGGATTAATCTATTTATATCCTTTTACTTTCTTTAATAATTCTGTTTTTTCTTTACTATCCTTGAATGCAACATCAATTACTTCCCAAATGTTTTTAACAGGAGTTATCTTTATTTTTTTGCTATCTTCTTCTGAAAGAACTACATCATCTTTGTTTGCATAAGGAATGATTACTTCTTTAATTTTTGAATTGATTGCAGCTCCAATCTTACCAGTTACTCCACCAACAGGAAGAACCTCTCCTCTTATTGATAAAGACCCAGTCATTGCAATGTCTTGCTTAATTGGAACGTTTTCAAGAACAGAAATAACTGCTGATGCAATTGAAATGGAAGCTGAATCTCCTTCAACATCATATGTTTGAAGGAATTGAATATGTATATCATAGTTTGCTATATCTTTTCCTGTTAGTTTCTTAAAAATTGCAGAAACATTTGAAACAGATTCTTTAGCAATTATCCCAAGTTTACCTGTTGCAATAATCTTACCTTGTGATTTTGAGTGAGCTGGTGTTATTTCACATTCAATTGGAAGCATTACTCCTGCATCAGTTTCTCCAAGAACAGCAAGGCCATTTACTCTTCCAAGAAGAGTTCCAGCAGTCTTAAATATATCATATTCTTTTTTAATTTCCATCATTTTAGATACCATTTGTTGTTCAAGTGATCCTGATGATTGTTTAGCAACAAGTACTTCTTCTCTTGTAACAATTGTTTTTCCGCGTTCAACTGCAACATCTCCTGCAGCTCTAATCAGACCACCAAGTTCTCTTAATTTTAAAGTTAAATGATTTTTTCTACTAGCTTTCTTTCTTGCTTCAAATATAATTTCTTCAACTGCATCTTTTGAGAAGTGCGGTATTTTTGTGTCCTTTGTAACTTCTTGAGCAACAAATTGAACCATTTTGTTTCTGTTCTCGATTGTGTCAGGTACATCCATATTCATATGGCATTCATAACCAGAACCTCTGATTCTTGATCTTATTGCTGGGTGAACTTTATTTAAGTCTTGATAATTACCAGCAGCAACTAAAATAAAATCACAGGGAGCAGGAGTTGTTCTTACCATTGCACCACTTGACATTTCTGATTGACCAGTAATACTATATTTTTTCTCTTGTAAAATTGTTAATAGTTCTTGTTGTGATTTTGAAGAAAGGGATGCAATTTCATCTAGGAAAAGAACTCCACCATTTGCTCGGTGAATCATTCCAGGAACTACACGAAAGTGAGCAGGAGTTCCAAGTCCCCCTGATTGAAGAGGATCATGCAATACATCTCCTAGTAGAGCACCTGCACGTGCACCAGTTGCATCAATAAATGGAACATGTTTTTGTTTAGAATTATCAATTAATAATTTTGGAGTTAATGCTTTCTGTTTTGGTCCAAGTTGAGATGATAAGCCTGTTGCAACCATAACAAAACCAGATAAAATTAAAAGTGCTGCAAAAACAACATCAGAATACCATTTTAATTGCCAAAATACAACTGCTAAGATTAAGAATGCAAAAGGTAAGATGAAGCCTAGTATTTTTCCACCACTCATTTCTTTAGCTGCTTGTATTGTTGCTTGATCAACTATTTTTTTACCATCTCCTGCAGGAGACTCTTTAACTATAGGTGTATGATTATCTTCTGGGTTTGGATAAACAAGAAGATCTTTTAATTTATATGGTGGAAGAATCTCAGCAAGAGCTGAAGCTATCATTGATTTACCAGTTCCTGGTGCACCAATTAACATAATATGTCTTTTTTGCTTAGCTGCTTTTTTAATAAGTTCAACAGCTGAATCTTGACCAATAACTTGATCAATTAATTGTTTTGGAACTTGTATTTCACTAGTATCTTTATACTCGAGTGCTTTAACTTCTTTTATCTTTTTATCCATATTAAATTCACATTTAATTTTATTATAAGTTTAAAAAATTAGAATAGAGATGTTATTTGTTCATTTCTTATATATTTATTAATAAAACATATTAAAAATATATTTGTTGCCTTTATTATTTATGTCTGATAAAATTAAAGTATATTATTTAGGAACTAGTGCATCTAGTCCTACAAAAACAAGAAACTTAACCTCAGTTTTAATTAATTATAAAGGTAAGAATTACTTATTTGATTGCCCAGAAGGAACCCAGCAACAAATTATGAAAGCTGGAGAGAGTTTACTTAAAATAGAGAATATATTTTTAACTCATCTTCATGGAGATCATTATTATGGGCTTCCAGGGATGCTTGCTACAATGGGTTTAAACAACAGAAGTGAACCAATAAATATTTTTGTCCCTCTTTTACAAAAAAGAATTCTTCTTGAGTTTTTAAAAGCCGCAAGATTAAAGGTACCCTTTGAAATAATTGTTAATGAATTAAAAGCAAATGCAAGTTATAAAACAGATGCATTAACCGTAACTGGTATTTCTTTAGCTCATTCAACTCCTACTCTTGGTTATATATTTAAGATTAATGATAAAATTGGTAAGTTTAACAGAGAGAAAGCAATTAAACTTGGTATTCCTGAGGGTCCATTATTTAGAAAGCTATCTGAAGGTAAATCAATTAAGATAGAAAAGAAGACAATAAACCCAAAGGATGTAATTGATTTTAATTTTAAAAAAATTGGAAAGAAAATTGCGTATTTAACTGACACAGAACCATTAAAAACTCCACCAAAAGTGCTTGATAACTTAGATCTTTTAATACATGAATCTACTTTTGGGCCAGAGTTTATTTTACAAGCAAAAGAGAAGAAGCATTCAGAAATAACCGGGGTTATTTCTTTTGCAAAAAAAATAAAAGCAAGAAAAACAGTTCTTGTTCATTATTCTCCAAGATATAAAGATAAGGAAGAATTAAGTAAGCAATTAACAAAAAACAAAACAATAACAATGGCAGAAGATTTATCTTCTGAAGTTATTGAGGATTATAATTAAAATAATATAATAAAAATAATTATGTTGCCAAAAATAAAATATCCAAAATTAAATCTACCAGGTATAAAATTAAGGGCGAAATCTCAAATCCATTCAGATATAATTAATAAATTTGATGGAAGACGGCAGAATTTTTTTGCATCCAGTGCTTATGATAGTATACTTGAAAATAAGTACAAGGAAATATGGCCAAATTTTGGTAGGTTTAAATTCTTGGTTTCTGATAAAAAATTAATTAAAGTAGACATTTCTAAACTTAAAATTCGTTCTCAAGAAGTTAATAGAAAATTAGACTTAATGTTTTTAGGACCTGGAAAGGGTGCTGAAATAAGATATTTTAATGATGTATTAAAGTCATCTAAAATTAAAGCTAACTTAGATTCTTATGCATTATCTGATTCTTTAACTGAGAAAACCAAACAGATGGTTAGAAATAATCATTTCTCAAAGATAATTACTGAAAAAGACTTTTTTGAGCATATGAATCATTTAAAATTTGTAAACAAATATGATTATATTTATTCATATCTTGGGGTAGGATATCATACTTCTAATTTAGAAGTATCTTTACTTAAGGTAGCAAGTATGCTTCGAGTGGGTGGTTTTGCAAGAATTGATGTTGGAGATAATAATAATAATTATAATTTAACTGTGTCAAATATTAATCAATATCTTAAATTAAGTAATAAAAAAGAACACTTGAAACTAACTCAAGAAAACGAATATATAATTTTAGAAAGATTAAAATAAATTTTGTGAAATAATTATGTGCCCAGAAATAAAAGCTTTTAAAATAAACAAGCCTGGCTTAAAGCTAAGGGCGAAATCAGAAGTTCATGCAAACATAATTGATGAAACTACAGGAAGAAGAAAAACAGATATAAAAGAATTCAAAGGAAGTATTATTGCTTCAAACCTAGAAAAATGGCCCAGTAATGGGGTAGAAGTTAGTGATAGACATCAGGAAAGATTAATTAAGGATATTAACTGGATAAAAAAGAATTTTAAAACAAAACCTGCAGATTTATTGATCTTAGGCCCAGGAAAAGGCGCAGAAGTAATTTATTTTAAAGATAATTTAAGTGGTACTAAAACAAATATTGATACTCTTGGTTTAACTAATTATTTATCTATTGAAGCAAGTAAACTAATTAGAAAAGATTTATCTAAAGATAAGATTGTAAATAGAAATTATTTCGAGCATTTAAATCATTTAGATCAAGTTAAGAAATACGATTATATCTTTTCTAAAGTTGGGCCTGCAGTTCATACTAACTATCCTGAGATTGTTCTTCTTAAAGTTGCAAGTTTGTTGCGGCCAGGAGGATTTGCAAGAATAGATACACATGGAAATCCACAGGTATTGATAAATATAAAAAAGTATTTAAAAACAAAAAATTTGAATAAAAGTTTAGATCTTGCTCTTAAGGGAGATTGGGTATTAATTAAAAGATTCAAATGAAATATTATGCATTCTAAAGTTAAACTTCTTACATTTAATTATGCTGGCTTAAAGCTAAGGAAAAAATCTCAAGTTCATGCAGATATAATTAGTGAACGTACGGGAAGAAGAAATAAAAATATAAAAAGTGTGGTTAGACATCAGCTTGATTTATTGGGTAATTCGGAACATTGGGGCTTTAAAGGGGTATCAATAGATATTAATTGTAAGGGCTTAATTATAAAAGATATATTTGATATTGCACAAACCAAGAAGTCAATTACTGCTATGGTTTTGGGCCCAGGAAAGGGTGCAGAATGTAAATACATTAAACAAATGGCAGATGCTTTTGAGCTTAAGAATGAGATAGATACTATTTCACTTAAAAAAGATATTTCTGATGAATATAAACCAAATATAAGACAAGAATATTTTTCAAAAAATAATTCTTCAAAAGAAGTATTTGAACATCTTAATCATTTAAAATTTGTAAATAAGTATGATTATATTTATTCTTATTACGGGCCTGGAGCACACACACTTTATCCTGAAATTGTTCTTCTTAAAGTTGCAAGTATGTTAACTATTGGGGGAATTGCAAGAATTCATATTAATGGTAAGGATCCTAATAACATAATTGAAAATATTCATCAGTATTTAAATACAAAAAAGCAAGCAAATACTTGTATATTTACTCCTGAGTATCATTCAAAAATAGATAATTGGATTGAAATTAAACGTGTTAAATAGTTTAATTATATTTAAAACTTTTTCCTGGTGCAAGAACAACTGTTTTAATTTTATAACTAGTGTCATCTAATTTATATTTTAGTTCTTGTGGATTTCTTTTAATATCTTCAAATGTATTATAGTGCATTGGAATTAAAATCTCTGGTTTCATTTTTTTTGAAACTCTAACTGCAGTTATGAGATCCATTGTTCGTTTTCCTCCAATTGGTAGAATTGCAATTGTTGGCTTTATTATTTCATGATCTCTTGTCATGAAAGTATCTCCTGCAAAATAAATTGTTTTTCCAGCCTTGCTTTTTATTAAATAACTAAATGGATAAAAAGAAGTGGGATGATGTGCTGGATAAGCACAAATAGACACGTCATTAACAAGCTTAGTTTCAAATTCATCAATTGGAACTTTTGATTGACTATTCATTTCAATTTTATTTAGTATACTATGATGTGCAACTACTTTTGGGTTGTGTTTTTTACATAGGTAATTAATACTGGCAAGATCAAATGAATCCATGTGTTCATGACTTATTAAGATGGCATCTAATTTTAAAATATCATCTATTTTATTTGAACAAGGAACTAATCTTTTATAACTTCCAAGAGAAGTATCTCCAAAATAAGGGTCAGTTAATATCTTTTTATTATCTACATCAAATAGAAATGATGAGTGGCCGAGATACTTTATATTTATTCCCATACTTATATTAGGTACGTATTTTATTTAAACCTTTATGCTCAGAGGTATGCGTGTATTTTAATGATATGTTATTTAAATGTATTTGTATATATAATTATAGTACCAAGAAAAGGACTTTTAAAGGTAAAATTATATGGCTAAAAAATATTTACTAAGTATAATTCTAATTTTATTTTTTGTTTTATCTATTTTGCCTAATATTCATTCCGCAAAACTAACTAATTATGAAACATATATTTACATAAGTGCACCTACTTCAACCCATGTTGTTGAAAATTGGTATATTGAATCAGATAGTTCTAATGTAAATGATTTAAAAATATTTAAGCAAAAGATTTTGGATGCTGATCTTGATCCCTCAAAATTAGTTCTAATTGATCCAAATTTAAGACCGCATATATATATTAATATCCCTACAAACTTTACAATCAAGTTTGATGATATTAAAAAGACAGTTACGATGGAATATAAAATTACGGATCTTGCAATGATAAATTATTTTGAAAATGATGATGAGATCTTATGGCAATTTAACTCAAACATGTTTAATAATTTTGTAATTAATCATCTTTATTCAATACCTAAAGAATCAAGCTTGACAATAAATTTATACGCTCCATTAATACTTGATAATTCAACACCTGGTAAAATTGATGATAAGAAACTTATGTTGTCTGGATATTCTTCAAATCAATTAAAAATTTTGGCACTAGAGAAGAAACCTCCAAAACCAAGTTTCTTTTTTACAAATATTTTTGGAGACATGAGTCAAAAAGGGCTATATAATTATTTAATTATTGTTGTTGCTTTCATTATAATTGTATTTATATTTAGAAAAAGATTAAAATCAACATTAAGAAAGTTTGTAATTAAAAATTCAGTAATTGAACCGAGAAAAGTGAAAAAAGAATTCTTTGATGATGAAATTATTGAAGAATGACTTTTTTAGATAACTTTTATTAAATTTAAAAAGTATGTGATATATAATGGCTATACAGTTTACAAACATAGATAAGGAAGTATACGAATATATTAAATTAAATAAAAAAGTGGAATTTAATAAATTGGTTTCTATTTTAAAATTAGATGTAGATTCAATTAGAAGAGCAATAGAATACTTAAAATCTTTTGAAATTATTTCTGAAGAGTTAATTAAACAAGATGTTTTTGAGTTATCTGATATTGGTAAAGTCGCAATTTCAGGAAAATTAATTGAAGATCAATTCTGTAAGGCTATTGCAAATAAAGATATATTTGTATCTTCTATAAAAGACCTAAAAATAGACGGTCTTTTGCAGGAAGATATTTCTTTAGCATTTGGAATTGCAAAAAGAAATAATTTAATTGAAATTATTGATGGTAAAATAAAATTAACTCTTGATTATACGCAAAAATTATCCATTACAATTAATAATTTAAAAAATATTGATTCTAATCTTTCTTTTAAAGTAAATTCAGATGAAATTAATGAATTTATTAAACGTAAATTAATTATTAAAAAGCAATTAGTTGAAAAAAATTATTTGTTTAATAAAGATGTAGATTATAAAATTGCAGAAGATTCTATTTTAGAATTAACTTCTGCGATTATTAAATCAAAAGATTTTTCTGAACTTAAGTTTAAAGAGTATGATGTTTCTGTTCTTCCAAAACAATCTGATGTTGGAAGAATGCATCCATTAAGAGATGTAATAAATACAATAAAACGTGCATATCTTGAAATGGGTTTTTCAGAAATGAGAGGACCATATGTGGAAACATCTTTTTGGCCAATGGATGCTATGTTTATTTCTCAGGATCATCCAATGAGAGATATTCAAGATACTTTTTATTTACCAATTTCAGGAGATTTACCTGATAAGAAATTAGTTAAAAAAGTAATTGAGATGCATACAAATGGTGGGAAAACCGGTTCTACTGGGCATCGTTATGATTGGAAGGAGAGTATTGCTACTCAATTGGTGTTAAGACCACATACTACTGCTGTAACTTATAGAACTTTTTTCTCTCTTGAAAATAAAGATCAAGCAAAATATTTTTGTGTGGGTAAAGTTTTCAGAAATGAAACCACTGATTCATCTCATTTACCTGAATTTCATCAAGCAGAGGGGTTTGTAATTGGTAAAGATATTGGACTAGCACAATTAATTGGCTTTATTACTGAGTTTTCTAAAAGACTAGGACTTAAAAAGATTAAATTCAAACCAACTTATAATCCATATACAGAACCAAGCGTTGAAGCATACGTTTATTATGAAAAAGAAAAAAGATGGATGGAGTTCATTAACGCAGGTGTTTTCAGACGTGAAGCACTTGAGCCATACAAGATTAAGAATAATGTTATTGCTTGGGGGCTTGGAGTTGAACGGGTTGCAATGATATTATATCAGAAACCAATTAAAGAAATATATGGTGATGAATGTAATCTTGATTGGTTAAGAACATATAAAATCGCAGATAAAAAATTATAATTTTAAAAAAAGAGAATTGATTATGGCAAACTTAGAAATTAGTTTTGAAAAAATTAAAGAAGAAATAAATAGACCTGATTTAACAATTGAACAACTATCAGATATTCTTTTTGATTTTGGACTTGAAGTTGATTCTTATGAACCAGATACAGACATATTAAAAATTGAATTGACAGCTGAACGAATTGATTTATTATCCATTTCTGGATTTTTAAGAGCATTAAAAGAATACCTTTCTTTAGAAGAGCCAAAAACTTATTTAGCAAAGGATTCTGGGTTCGTTGTTAATATTGAATCCAGTGTAAGAGAGTATGGTTCTTTTACAATGTGTGCAATTGTTAAGAATCTTAGTCTTGATGATAGTAAAATAAAAGAAATAATTAACATTCAAGAAAAATTACATATAACTTATGGGCGAAAACGAAAATCTGCTGCCATTGGGGTTTATCCTCTTGAAAAAATAAAGTTTCCAATAACCTTGTTAGCAGAAGATCCAAAGAAAATTAAGTTTATTCCACTTGGAGAAAATAAACTTTTAACTGGTGAAGAAATTGTTAAAACTCACCCAACAGGTATTGAATATTCTTCTCTTGTTGCTGGTAAAAAGAAATATCTTTTATTCTTAGATTTTAAGGGAGATGTTCTCTCAATGCCTCCAATAATTAATTCAGAAAATACTGGAAGAGTAACTGAAGAAACAAAAGATATTTTTATAGAGTGTACAGGGACAAATTTAATTAAATTAAAATACATTATTTCTATATTAACAACAACCTTTGCAGATCTTGGAGGATATATTTATTCTTTAACTTTAAATTATTCTGATGGGAAGAAGATTATTTCTCCAGATTTAACTTATGAAAAAAGAATAATTTCAATTAAACAAGCAAATAAGATTTTAGGAACAGATATTACAATAGAGTCTGGTGGTAAGTTACTAAAGAGAATGGGTTATTTTTCAAAACCAATAGATAAAGATAAAATTGAAGTTTTAATTCCACCTTATAGATCAGATGTTTTACATGATTATGATATCTTCGATGATTTGGGGAGAGCTTATGGATTTTCAAACATTGTTCCAAGAGTCCCTGAAATTTTCACAGTTGGTTCTCTTGATAAGATTACTGAAAAGCAAGATAACATAATTAAGATTATGAGTGGAATGGGTTTTTGTGAAGTGATGCCATTAACAGTTTCTTCAAAGAAGTTATCTTTTGAGAATTTTAATATTGCAGGAGATAATTATATTGATCTTGGTTTTTCTGCAGATTCATCTCTTAACATTATCTCAAATTGGTTAACTCCGAAATTATTTTTAATTTTACAAAACAATCAGCATAGGTCTTATCCTCAAAAAATATTTGCTTGTGATGAAGTTGTGTTATTTGATAGAACACTTGAAACAAGATCTAAAAATGTACTTCACACTTCTTGCGTTATTGCAAACACTCAAGTAAGTTTTACAGAAATATCAAGCATTCTTCTTGCGTTATGTAATCTTTTAGGAAAAGAATTAAAGCTTGAGAAAGATAATTTCCCATATTACATAAAGGGAAGAAGTGCAAAAGTTATTCTTGATGGCAAGGTTTGCGGAACAATTGGAGAATTTAGTCCAGAGGTTTTAGTCAAGAACAATTACCAAACTCCAGTTTGCGGGTTTGAAATTGAAATTTAGATTAGGGAATAGAAATTTAAATTCTTTCATTCTATTTTATATTTATGATTAATACAATAAATATTCCTAAGAAGTTTTATATAACAACTCCTATTTATTATGCAAATGGGCGTTTCCATTTAGGGCACGCTTATACAACAATAGCTGCAGATATTTTTGCGAGATATTATCGTCTTATAGGAACAGATGTTTTTTATTTAACAGGGACAGATGAGCACGGGCTAAAGGTTTTTCAAACTGCTCAAGAAGCTGGAATACCTGTTAAACAATTTATTGATAATATTGTTTCTGAAACAAAAAAAACATGGAAAGAATTAGATATATCTTATGATGGTTTTATTAGAACTACAGATAAAATACATGAAGATTTAGTGAAAGATGTTGCAAAAAGGATGTTTGATAAAGGGGATATTTATTTTGGAACTTACGAAGGATATTATTGTAAGGGTTGTGAATCATTTTATACAGATAAAGATGTTATTGAAAATAAATGTCCAGAAGGACACCCAGTTGCATTTGAAAAAGAAGATGGTTATTTTTTTAAATTAAGTAAATATCAAGATTGGTTACTTGATTATATAGAAAAAAATCCTGGTTTTTTACAGCCTGAATCAAAAAGAAATGAAATTATTGCATTCATAAAAAGAGGACTTCAAGACCTTTGTATTTCCAGAGAAAAAGTATCCTGGGGAGTGCCTTTTCCACCTGATGAAAAATACACTCTTTATGTATGGGTTGATGCTTTATTTAATTATCTTTCTGCATTAGATAAAAATAATTATAAAAAATATTGGTCACCAGATCTACAGATTATGGGTAAAGAAATATTTAGATTTCATGCAATATATTGGCCTATTTGGTTACATTCACTAGATTATCCACTTCCAAAAGTAATTTTTGCACATGGATGGTGGTTAAGTGAAGGGAAAAAAATGTCAAAATCATTTGGAAATATGGTTTATGCAGATGATTATGTAAATAAATTTGGTGCAGATGCATTTAGATATTATTTAATTAGAGAGGTTTCATTTGGTTCTGATGGTTCATTTTCTAAACAAAATTTTGTAGATAGAATTAATCATGATTTAGTTGCTGAAATTGGAAATCTTTATTCAAGAGTGTTAACTCTAGCACAAAAGCGAAATGAAACTACAGGTTATAAATATTATAAAGATGAGCTTGGAATTAAAGTCGAAGAAAAAATAAAAGCAATTCATGAAAAGTATATTTCTATTGATTTAACTAGAGCTCTTTTAGATGTTTTTGAAATAGCTTCATTTGCAAATAAATATGTTCAAGAGAATAAGCCTTGGGAACTAATTACAACAAACCCTGAAAAGTTTGATTTAGTAATGTATTCTCTTCTTGAAACATTAAGAATACTAGCTCTTGAATTATCTCCATTCTTAACTAGTAAATGGAAGATTGCCTTTTCTCAATTAGGGCTTGATTTTAATAATCCTGAACATAGAAAACTTGAATACACAAATATTATGGAAAATAAGATTGTTAAACGTGGAGAATATCTTTTTACAAAAATAGAAGACGAAAAGAAGATTTAACTCTTCTTTCTTACAATTCTAATATTATCCCCAGCTTTGATGTATTCTACTTCATCTCCAGCTTGAAGGCTTGTAAATTCTCTTTTCTCAACTTCATATGTCTGGTAATCAGCAATGTCCATCATTTGATACTTTTCTCCAAGATCAGCAATTATTTGTCCATTACCTTTATCAAGAATAGGAACTTCAGTATCTGTTTGTGTTCCTTTTAAGAAGTTCATTTTTTTATCATTAAAAACACCTGTTGCAACCATTCTTGCTTTTGCAGCTCCGTGCTTACCAGGTTTTGATTTATCAATTGAATCTATTTTACAAACAACTCCATCAATTAAGATATATTGTCCTTCTTTGATTTTTCCTACTTGTTCGAATCTTATTATTACTTCTGCCATAATTTGTCACCATTTTATTAATTTAATAAATAAGCTCTATCTTATTATATATTCTTGTAAAGTAGTAATTAAAAAGCTTTTCTTGTTAGTTTTTTTGTAGTTTTTCAACTTAAATTTAATTTATAAACCTTATGGTAATATATATTTTGTAAGAAGATATAATATTTAGACGGTGAAAGTACCTATGGTTATGAAAAAAAAAAATTTAGCAGAAGATGAAAAAGACATAGCAAGAATATGTCCAAAAAAGCTTGTTAATCATTTTTATAATAAAGTAAGTGTTAAAACCGCAGCGATTGTTATTTTGATTACTGTTCTACTTGAAACAATAATTATGGCTCTAATTGGAGTTAAAAAGATTTGGTTGTATTTCTTAATTACTCTTGGTATGGCTTTTATTGTTTGGTGGTTAATTGCTGGAATAATATTATTCTTATTAATGTACTTTATTAGAGGAAATTATAAGGTTAAGCCATATGACTTTAATCGTGTTCTTTCTGGTCTTGCTTCGTTTAAAATAATAAATATTATTTCAACTTTAGTTGCAACAATAATAACTTTAGTATTTATTCCACAAGCAATACCTTTCATTAGATTAGTATTTGCTAATCCTTCTCTTGCTTATAGTGCAACTGCACTTCCAGTTATTGGGACTTGGGGTATAATCGGTATTATTTTATTGATTATACTTGCTATCTGGGTTATAGTTTACTATATTTCAATGTTCTATAACTTAATTGGGGAAATGTTTGAAACTGAGAAAATTGGAATAAAGTTATTATTATTGATTATCTTTATTGGAGTATTTTCTCTTCTTTTATTTTTATTTTAAATAGATTCAATCAGATCTATTTTCTTTTTTTAGTTTCTTTTTTAAATTATTACTAGTTATATATATTTATGATTGAAGAAGTAGTTAACTCAAGAGTAGGTATAATCATTGACGTTTATTATAGAGATTCTTTAACTAATCTTGTTATTAAAGATGAAATTAGTGGAGAAAAACATATATATATTCTTGATTTTCTACCTTATTTTTATATTAGTTCAGATAATGAACTTCTTGAAAAAGAAATAAAAGGCTTGCATGCAAGCCTTAAAGGGGTATCTGAAATAATTAAAACAAAAAAAGAAAATGCAAAGAATGTATATAAGATTATATTTACTGATGTTGAGTCTTTAATAATTTCTAGAGAGCATATATTTAGAAATTACCAAAGTATGGAATCCTCTTTTCAATTATATGAGTTTGACATTCCTTTTATTCATAGATTTTTTTTAGATAACAATCTATCTAATTTTAAAAGAATTAGATTTAATTATATAAATAATAAGATACTTTCTTTTGAAGTTATTGATGATTTTGATATTGAAAATTTATCTCATGTAACCATTGATCTTGAGGTTCTTCCTCCAAAAAATGGAACTTTTCCAGTTCCAGAAAACGATTCAATTATATCTATTTCAATTATTGGAAATAAGATTGGAAAACACATATTTTTTTTAGGAGAAGGGGTAAATCCAAATATAAGTATCCCAGAAGTTAAAATTAATTATTTTACAAATGAAAGTTTAATGCTTGATTCATTTATTTCTTTTCTAAAAGTAAAAGATCCAGAGGTTTTATGGACTTATAATGGAGATGGGTTTGATTTAGAATACCTTTTTAAGAGATATAAAACCTTAAAATCAGAAGAATTTACTTTTGGAACTCATAATCTCGTTTTTCACAAGAGTAGATCTAAGGTAGTTTCAATTAATGGTTGTGTTCACTTAGATGTTTATGTTTTAATTAAATTATTAAATTATTTACAAGTATTTAATTATTCTAAATTTGATTTAAACACAATTTATACAAAAATAACCGGAAAAGATAAGCTTAAATGCCCTCCAAAAGAAATGATGTTTTCTTATGAAACTAAAGATTATAAAAAAATAATTGAATATAATCTTGATGATACAATTGCAACACAAGAACTGGGATTATCTTATTATTCTATAGTTTATGAAATTTCTAAATTAATTCATGTACCTATTTTTGATGTGCTTAGAGGTTCAGCTGGTTCTTTTGTAGAAAAATGGTTTATTAATTATTATTTGAAAAATAATTTATTAATCCCAAATAAACCTACTCAAGAACAAGTTTCTTTGCGTATGAAGCATACTTTCCAAGGTGCTTTTGTTAAGACCCCGCTTTCCGGACTTCATAAAAATATTGCAGTAGTGGATTTTAGAAGCTTTCATATTTCTTTAATAATTACATATAACATAAGCCCAGAAACTATTGATGTTTCTGGAGTTCCTGAAGAAAAAACTACATTAATTCTTGGACAGCATGTATCTAAAACTCCCAAAGGCTTTGTACCAACTTTGCTTGAATCTCTTTTAGATATTAGAATACAAATAAAAAATAAGCAAAAAGAATATAAAAAAGGAACCAAAGAATATAATCAATTGTATGCTAAGCAATATGCGTTTAAGATACTTCTTGCGTCCACTTATGGGTATATGGGATTTTCAGGAGCAAGATGGTATTGTAAAGATTGTTTAACAATAATGTATCACTTGGTTAGAACAAAGATACAGGAAACAATTAAGATGTTTGAAGATAAAGGTTATGTTGTAATCTACTCAGATACAGACTCTTGTTTTTTAAAATATGAAGACGAAGATAAATTAAGATTAGATTTACAAGAAGTTAATGATGCTCTTCCAATATCCATGTCACTTGAGCTTGAAGATTTATTTAGTACAGGAATATTTGTTTTAGCAAGGTCTGAAAAAATTGCTGCAAAAAAAAAGTACGCACTTATGGATAAAACAGGAAACTTAAAAGTGAAGGGTTTTGAACTTGTAAGGCGTGATTGGTGTCCACTAGTAAAAGAAACACAAAGAAAAGTTCTTGAACTGGTTCTTGCGCAAGAAAATCCAAAAGAAGCAATATTGTTTGCTAAGCAAGTTTTACTTGATTTAAAAGAAAAAAAAATACAAAATAATAAACTTATTATTCAATCTTTTATTCATAAAAAAATAGGTAATTATAAAACAATTAATCCAGCAATGTCTGCAATAATTAATGCTAAAGAACAAGGAATGCAAATTAAGTCTGGAGATGTTGTTGATTTTATAATCACCGGAAAGAATGGTAAAACAATTTCTGAAAAAGCAAGAATCCCAGAATTAGTTTTGGAAGGAGATTATGATGTAGATTATTATATTAATAATCAAATTGTTCCTGCAATCCATTCAATTTTAGACGTTTTTGATGTTTCTGTTGATGAGCTATTAACTGGGAAAAAACAAAAAGGACTTGGAGATTTTTTATAATTTTTATTTATTTCCAAGATTATGCCTATTAACCCATAAATATAGAGATTCAGAAGAGAATACTCCTTCTTCGGTTATAAACTTATCAATTAATTCATGTGGAACAATATCAAATGCTGGATTTTTAATAATTAAATTTTCGGGTTTGCCATCTTCTCTTGTCCAAACTTCATCTCCATCTCTTTCTTCAACTTTTTCGGTTAGCATTAAAAGTGAATTTATTTCACAACAATGAGTTGTGGTTAGAACTATGTGTGGTGTAGAATATCTTGGACAAACTGAAGAAATTAAGTTTGTTCCTACTTTATTCATAATGCTTCCGTCCGGAAATACTACGTCTGCACCTGTGAAAAAATAGTCTATTTCTTTTAAGTAATGAGTTACACTAGAATCAACAATAGAAATAGTTTTAATCCCATAATCAGCTAAATTTTTTGCAGTTATTCTTCCTTGATATCTGGGTCTAGTTTCTGTACAATAAACTTCAAAATCAAGTCCTCTATCATGTGCCATTTTAAACATGTATTCTACCATTGTTGAATGGCAATGAGTAAGATATTTACCACCATTAACAATTATGTTTGACGCAATTTCACAAACTTTTCTATTCCCTTCTTTTGTTTTTTCCTCATATAATTTTATTTCTTCAATTAATTTATTTTTGTTTTCTTCAAACTTATGATTGTTTGCAGTAATTAAAATAAAATTAAGTGAGTTTCTAAGCTTTGGTTCATTTGGTCTCTGAGCAATTAAGTGATTAATGTTTTCAGTTAATTCAATAATAAATTCTTCTCCAATTAATTTAGTTATTGAAATATAATTTTTAATACATTCAATTGAAGCAATCTCAATATTACTTGCTCCTTGTATTTTTATATCTTTAATTTCTTTTGCAATTTTTAATACTTCTAGTTCAATCATGTTTTTTCCTCTTTTTTATAAAGAAAAGGTAAGATATTATATTTATAAAGCTTTCTTTATATATATTATATATACTTATTTTATTATGAGTTAAATTTTGTTTAGTTATAGCTAATGTTAAATATGGAGAGTGAGCCAGTTTGATTAACACAAATAAAAATATAGTTAATGAAAAGTCAAATGCCCCAATGAGTCAAGAAGATAAAGAATTAGAAGAATTTTTAAATACTTCTCTTCCAAAGATTTTTGTTTTCGGTGTTGGAGGATCTGGTAACAATACTCTCCTTAGAATGAATACAATTGGTATTGAAGGGGTAACTACAATTGCATTAAATACTGATGCACAAGCTTTAATTAAAGTTGTTGCAGATAAAAAAATACTAATTGGTAAAAAAACAACTAAGGGACTTGGTGCAGGATCAAACCCAGATGTAGGCGCAGCAGCTGCAGAAGAATCAAAAGATGAACTTAAGAAAATAATTTCTGGAGCTGATATGGTTTTTGTTACTTGTGGGCTTGGTGGAGGTACTGGAACAGGTGCAGCGCCGGTTATTGCAGAATTATCAAAAGAGATTGGAGCATTAACTATTGGGGTTGCAACATTGCCTTTTGCAGTTGAAGGAAAAAGAAGAATAGAAAATGCACTTTCTGGTCTTGAAAAATTAAGAAAGGAAGTAGATACATTAATATTAATTCCAAACGATAAAATTTTAGAAATTGCACCTGATCTACCACTTCAGATTGCATTTCAAGAAGTTGATAAAATATTAACTGAAGCAGTTAAAGGAATTGTTGAATTGATTACAAAAGCAGGAATAATTAATCTTGATTTTGCTGATCTTAAAACTATCCTCTCAAAAGGTGGAATGGCAATGATTGGTGTTGGAGAGTCTTCAACAGAAAAAGCAAATGATCAAAGAGCAATGCAGGCAGTTGAGAATGCATTAACTTCTCCTTTACTTGATATTGATATTTCTACTTCAACAAGAGCATTAGTTAATGTTTTAGGAGGAAATGATTTAACTCTTAAAGAAGCTGAGTTAATTGTTGAAACTGTTGCTTCAAAAATATCTGAAGATGCACATATTATTTGGGGTGCAATGATTGATGATAATTTTAGTAGAAATACAGTAAGAGTTATGGTTGTTATTGCTGGAGCTACAATACCATACCTTGATGGGAATAATAATTATTCAGAGCCTAAAAATTCAAAAGAAGAAGATGTTGATTTTGGAATAGGTAGTATTTAATTTATTAGATATAAAAAAATGGAAATTTGTGACAAAATATGAAGTTTGTAGAAAAATTTAAAGAATTTTTGTCTTCATCAAGAAGAATAATTTCAATTTCTCAAAAACCAGGCAAAAAAGAGTTCTGGTTAATGGCAAAAATTATTGGACTTGGAATTATAATTATTGGGGTTGTTGGTTTTTTAATTAAAGTAATTATGAACTTTTTAGGATTTTAAATTAATTGCGTGTGATAAAATATGATTTTTACAATAAGAACTACTGTTGGACAAGAAAAAGTAATAATAGATATGCTTCAAAATAGATCCAAGCAAGAAGAACTTGAGGTTTATTCTCTTGTTGAAATGGCTGATTTAAAAGGCTATATTCTTGTGGAAGCAGATTCTGAAAAAACTGTAGAAATATTAATACATAATGTACCACATATTAAAGGTGGAAAAATTGTTGAAGGAAATATTAATATTAAAGAAATTGCAGGTGTTCTTGAATCTCGTCCATTAATGACTTCATTAAAACCAGGTCAAACAGTTGAAATAATACTTGGTCCATTTAAGGGCTCACGTGCAAAGATAGTTAGAGTAAATCTTTCAAAAGAAGAAGTTGTTATTGAGTTATTTGATGCAACTGTAAAAATACCAATTACAATAAAAGCAGAAAACATAAAGGTTTTAAATTAAAATAAAAAAAAGTAGAGTGATGTAAAATATGGCACAAACAATAAAAGTTTTAGTTGATGCGGGACATGCAAATGCAGGCCCACCAATCGGTCCAGCTTTAGGCCCACTAGGGGTTAATACAATGGATGTAGTTAATAAGATTAATGAAATGACTGCAGATCTTGAAGGAATTACAGTTCCGGTTTCAATAATTATTGACAGTAATAAAAATTTTGTTATCGAAGTTGGTTCTCCAATGACGAGCGCATTAATTAAAAAAGATTTAAAAATTAAGAAAGGAACTGGAAAAGCAGGAACTGAAGTAACAGGAAACCTAACTTTTGAGCAAGTTAAAAAAATTGCAAAAGCTAAATATCCTCAATTAATTTCAAAAACAGAAAAATCAGCAGTTTTAGAAGTTCTTGGAACTTGTAGAACAATGGGTGTTACTGTGGATTCTAAATCTATATTAGATATAACTGCAAAAGTAAAATCAGGGGAATATAAATTATAATTCCCTAATTTTTTTCATTTTTTTAAAATAACACACATTATATTTTATTAATGGTTATTTTTATTTCTCTTTTTTAAAAGAATATATTTATATATACTTTATATATTATATCTAATAACTAAAATATATTTTATATGGGGGATTTTGACATGAAGTCAAATATTGTATTTATATTTGTTATGATTTTAATTATTCCAAGTGCATTTGCAGCTTATTCTGATTATGGAATTAATGATGTAATTGTGCCTCAATCCTTAAGATCTAATGAGGATTTAAATTTAGGTATAATTATTGCAAACAACAGTTCAGTTACAACTGATGTAAATATAACCCTATCAATAATTAGGCCAAATAATACAGTATCTTATAGTGCTTTTAAAAGCTATTCTGTTACTGCAAACACAGCCTCTACTTTTAATGATACTATTTTATCAGGAGATCTCAATTTAGAATATTCTGCAGATTCATATGCTGTTTTGGTAACTATTAGGGATGAAGCAAACGGTAATCCTACAAATAATACTTATAAGAAATATTTTTCTGTAAGAAAGGGAGATAAAAAAATACCTGTGCCAGATATGCCAATTATACTTGGTTTTGTAATTGCATTAACAATATTATTTATTTTCACAAGAAATAATTCAATAAAATCAAAATTTAAGAAAAAATAAATATTAATATTATTAGAAATTTGAGAATATATGGATAATGAAATAATTAAAAAATATATTAAAGCTGGAGAAATAAACTATAAGGCCCAGAAGTTTGCATCAACAATAGTTAAGCCTGGTGCAAATTTATTTGAAATAGGAGATAAGATTAATCGTTTTATTTTAGAGCATGGAGCAAATCCTGCTTGGCCAGTTAATCTTTCAATAAATCATGAAGCAGCACATAATACTTATAATCCTGAAAAGCAGTATATCTTAAAAGAAGAAGATGTTCTAAAAGTAGATATTGGTGTTTCTGTGGAAGGGTATTTATCTGATTCATCTAGAACATTTATTTTTTCAAAAAAACATGAAAAATTAAAAGAATCAAGCGATATGGCACTTGCAAACACAAAGAAATTTTTAGTTGAAAACACAAAAACTGCAACTATTTCTGACGTGGGTAGAATAATAGAAGATACCATTAAATCATATGGATTTAAACCTATAATAAACTTAACAGGGCATGTTCTTGATTATTATGTTGTTCATTCATCTCCTTCAATTCCTAATGTAAAAAATGGAGTTAAAATTAAGTTTTCAGAAATAAATAGTGCTTTTGCAATAGAACCATTTTCTTCAACAGGAGATGGGTATGTTGTAGAAGGAGAAGAAGTAGTTATTTTTGAATATATAGAAGATAGGCCAATTAGAAATAAAGATTCTAAATTACTTTTAGATGAGATTAAAAAATATAATGGGCTTCCTTTTTCTGAATTTTGGATTGGTGGAGGAATGACTAATTTTACTCGGAAATTTGCATTAAGAGAATTATTAAAGGCTGGGGCTGTTGGTACCTATCCAGTTTTAGTTGATAAGAAAGGAAGTTTTGTTAGTCAAGCTGAAACTAGTTTTTTAATAACTAAAGACGGGTTAATAGATTTGGTGAAAGTTGATGAACTTTAAAGATGATTTTATATCTAAAGAGAGTATTTTAAAAATATTTTTAATATTTATTTCTATTCTTTTATGGATGTATTTTTATGTTTCATCAAAAGTATCCTTAAAGTTATTAATTGTATTTGATTTACCTTCAATTGTTAATACTTTTTTTACAACCAACTTTTTATTATTTTTATTGTTTTTTCCAATTACAACGTGTATAATTATTGCGCTTTCAAAAGGTAAAAATAAATTATTGGATCAATTGCAGGTTGCTGTTGGAATAATTTTTGGATTTGTCTTTGGAATTATTTTATTTGAAAAAGGATATTCCTTTTTATTATTTGGATTATTTTATTTTGTATCTCATATAATTTTAGTAATCTTGACTTATTATAAATTTAATGAAAAAGGTAAAGATGAAAAAAAATTATTTACTGTAAGTAATTATGCAACCTCAAAAATTAGTTTAATTTTAACAATTTCTTTATTTATTGTAATAATTATTTTAGTTTATCCTCACCAAAAAGATTCTGCACATGCAATGGAAGCTGGAGTTGTTAATTTATTTGTAGGAGATGATATAAGTAAATGGCTGGGCACATCCTATAGCATAAGTAAAATAAGTACGAAATCCGCAGTTGATTATATAATTTCATCTCCAGAGTATAGAGCATTAGAAACCTCTACAGATGTAAAAGCAGAGAATTTTACTAATTTTATTAATGATCTTTCTGTTCAATTATCTAAGCCAACTACTGAAAAAGATATTTCGCAAGCATATGGTAATTTAAATAATATTAAACTTAAAAATCAGATACTCGATACTATTCAGTCATTACCATTAATGATAATAATTGAAGAATATTTTGCAATTGTTTTTGCGGTGTTAATCGTCTCTATTGCTCAATTATATTTTACAATTGCATTTTCATTACTTGGCTTGTTATATATATTTATATTTTATAAACTGTTTGTTAATGAAAGTAATTATTCTGAGAATAATGAATTAATTTCTGAGGAAGAATGTGAAAAAAAATGAATAAATTATTATTTATATTTTTATTATTATTATTTATTTGCGCAGGAACTGTTAATGCAATATCTTTATTTAATGCACAGGATATTGCAAAAAGTTATTTACAAGAAAATGAAATGATTGATGCATTTTCACAAGGTCCAATTACTTGTGATAGCAATAGTTATTATGTAATACCCATTATTTCTGGAACAAATGATATTTCCTTTTTTGTAATTTTGTATGAAAAGGATGGTAAAATATATTCTGGAAAGGATCAAAGTACTGCAATGGCTATATTAAAATCAGAATATATTCTTAGATCATTATATTATTCTAGTAGTAATAATTATTTGTCAACTCAACTGTTTGATAGAATGGATCAACTAAACAATTTATTAAATTCTAAAAAATCAAGATTAGAAGGATTAATTGCATCCAATTATCCAATTGAAGTTAAAACTGAAATAACTAATACTAAAAATAAAATAGTTACGCTAAGTACTTCTATTGATAGTTTAAAAAACAATTTAAAAAATCTTTATGATATCCAAAGTGATTTTGTATATACTCCTAATTGTTCTAAATTAAATGAATTAACTAGTAAGTTTAGTACTGCTTTTATTGGGTATTCAGATATTTCTAAACAATCACTTGATTATTTAGATGCTATTGATAATACTACTAAAATTATTGTTGCAAATAAACAATTAAATGATGATGAAAAACGTAGTATTTTAAATTTTATTTCTGCTCCAACTACATTAAATTCAGAAGTGTCTTTTATTTATGATTCATTATCCTCGACAAATATATTTTATTCAAATTTAATTCTCATAACAAATACTACTAATGAAAATAAGGGATTAATGATATATTACAATAATTTTATTTCTAGAATGGATTTTGTTACTGCAAAAGTAATGTTATATGACTTTGATTCTGATTTTCCAAGGTATGATAACTTAGATAGTGTAATAAATGTGGTTTTAGATCCTACAAACAGAATTAATTGGAAAGCACAAGAAGATGTAGATGCATTATATAGTGAATATGTGCAAATTAAAGAATTATATTCAAAAGGACGTTATAAAGAAGTTATTCCTAAAATAAAATCTATAAAAACAAAAACAAAAAATATACTCGTAGAAGGTTTTATTGAGTATGATACTACAACTAGTTCATTATATTATTGGCTTGCAGGCGGTATTCTTTTAGTAATATTGATTGTAATTATTTCAAGAAATATACGTGCTAAAAATCAGTTAAAAAATAAGACTAAAAAAAATGATGATTTCAGTAGAAATTTTGATGATGATTCTGTGTTCTGAAATTAATCTATGTTTATTGCTTCAGTAAGTTTATAGGCATTTAATAATTTTTTAAATGCAATATAGTCTGCTGGTGGATTTTTGGTTAGAGATTCAATAAAGTGTTGTCTTTTTGTAATCATATCTAAAAGCACGTTTGGTTCAATTGTGTGTTCTCTGGAGATATCTTTTAATAAATCTGAATTATATATGATTGGAAGGGTTGTTGTAAATAGATCTCCTTCTTGTTTATCTGGTTCTTTTTCATATGATTTATATATTGCATTATATTCAACTTTTCTGGTTTTAACATTAAAACCACGTATTTCATCTAATTCTTTAATTTCTCTTTTTGTTTCATTTGATCCTTTAAATCCAGTAACAATTACAATATCAAGACATGTAAGTAGACTTGGATCAAGAGATATTGGTGGAGTAGTTAATCTTGTTACTAAAGAATCTACGTTTTTAGAATGAACAGTTGATAATGAACAGTGACCTGATGCCATACCCTGGAACATTAAAGACATTTCTTCTCCTCTTACTTCACCTAAGATTAAGTAATCAGGTCTTTGTCTGAAGGATTCCTTTAATAAGTCCATCATTGTAACTTCACCATATCTTTTACCTGATGAATCTGGTGGTCCAAAACCTGGTCTTGTGATTTGAGGTATCCAGTTTTCCATTAATAAGTTTATTTCTCTTGTGTCTTCAATTGAAACTACTCTTTGTCCAGGTGAAATAAATGATGATATTACATTTAATAATGTAGTTTTACCACCAGCAGTAGGTCCAATTAATAGCATATTCTTTTTAAATTCAAGAGCAGTCCATAGATATGCTGCTATTGTTGAAGTTATTGTTCCTGAATTAATTAAATCTATTGCTGTTAATGGTTTTTGTGGGAACTTTCTGATTGTAAATGTAGGTCCTCTTGTAGATACATTGCTAGTTAATATTGCATTAACACGAGATCCATCTGGTAGTATTGCATCTAGTAAAGGGGATGCATATGAAACATAACTTTTACATAGGTGAGCCATCTTAATTATGAACTGTTGTAGCTCTTTTTCAGTATCAAATTGAATATTTGTTACTATATGCCCATATTTACGATGAACAATAAAAATAGGTATTCCTATTCCATCACATTCTACATCTTCAATTAATGTATCGTGCATTAGAGGTTCAATTTTATCAAGACCAGAAACTTGTCTAATAATATAATATACGATTTTTTCTTTTTGAGTTTTGTCAAGTTTGATTTTATTTTTTTTAAATAGATTCTCAATCATTGTATACATTTGAGATTCATTTGAGAGATCTGCTAGTGAAATTTTATTTATTAATGTTGTTTTTGTTTCTTCAAGTATTCTTGTTTCTTCTTTGGTTAATTCTGGTTCTGCAACTGTGTATCTTTTTGATGAATTATTTAGATCTTGTATAAAAGCATATGCAAAACCAGGTATTAATGCCTGATAATTTTCAGGAAGTAAATCTTTTGGCATTTCAAACTTAGGAGGAAGAATAATAAGTTCTTCTTTTGCGATATTTTGAGATATTTCTTTTTCTTTTTGTGATTTAAATATTTCTTTTAGTTCTTTTGAAAAACTAGTTATATAATTATTAAATAAATTTTGTTTTTTCTCAGTAATTGATATTTTTTTTTGAACAATAGGTATTTCTTCAGGAATTGTTTTTGAGCTAATAATTGGTTCTGTAATTACATTTGGTTTAATTTGTTCTTTTTCAGGAATAGAAATTAATGGAATTTGAGTTTGATTTTCATTTGAACTAATTATTGTGATTTCTTCGGGTTTAATTGCAACTGTACTTATTGGTATTGTACTTTTTGGAGTTTCTTTAAGAACAGGTATAATTTGAGTTTTTGATTTAGGTTCTATTTCGGTTTTTAATTTAGGGCCTAATACTAAACTAAGTATATTTGTTTTTGTTTTTTTGAGCTTATATTTTGGTATGCCTATAACTCCTAGAGTGTTACATACCTCAATAAAAATATTATTGTAATTTATAATTTCCTCAATTATTTTATTATCTAATTCTTTAGAAGAAGATATTTTTTTTTTAGTTTTAAGAATTAGATATGCTTCTTTTTCAGAAATTTCTTTATTGATTAGTTTTTGAAAAACAGAACTATCTTCTTTATCTCTACTTGACTCTAGATTCTTTAGGTTTTCAATACTTTTTATATATTTTTTTAATATTTCTGATTTGGGAAATTCCATATTTCTTCATTTATTCCCATATTTTACTTTTTAGTTTCACTTATTATTTGTGAAGCATCCTCAATAGTTGCTTTTTGGTTGTATGATTCTTTTAATGTATTTAGATTATCACTGATGGTATTAATTGCTTCTGCGATTTCATTCCAAATTTTCTTTCTTTGGTTTGTATTGTCTTCTAAATTCTTTTGATTTAGTTCTTGCATTGTTGCATAAGTAAATTTTGTTATTGAATCGTCTTTAAGTTTATTTTTGGCTCTTGTAATTTCTTCATCAATTTTTTCTTTTTGATCCTCTAGTGTTCTTAGCATTTCAAGTTTTGCAGTAATTCCATTACTCTTTGTTTCAATAACGTCTAATAATTCAATCATATTTGTCATAAAATACACCTTTTTACTTTTAATTATAATATATAATATTATACCTTGAGTTTACTATCATAAAATATATGTTGATATCATTTATAAATATATCTATTTTTATTACTTAACTGTAAATTTATTACTGATTTTATGGAGATATAAAGTTAGAATCATTAAAATTATCTCCTTTAATAGAGGTAATTTCTTTTGTTTTTTCATTTTGTATTTCTAGATAATAGGATATTTTTTTATCTGAATTATAATCTATGACACAATTTTGAAAAGATATATCTGTTTTGTTATCTTCTTTATTTATTTCAATTGTTTCTTTATGTGGTATTTCCTTTGATTCTGTGCCGGTATAGTTACTAATATAAATTTCAGTTCCGTCATCTATTATAGTACATATTTCTACTTCATAATTATGCGATCTTATAAACTCATAAAACTGATTATTAAAGTTATTAAGGTCAGTTATTGTAAAATTTGAATCAAGTAGATAATTTAGTTCTTGTTTATAGTTATTTGTTAGGTTTGGAGCGATTGTTTCTACATAGGGTGTATCTTTAATTAAGAGAACAAGTAAAGTAATTAATGAAATTAAAATTACTACAATTATAATGTAAGTAAATCCTTTTTCACTTGAAGTCATAATTTATTCTGCCCATGTTTTTATTGATATAGTTTTGTTTAAATCAAAAAAATAATAATCTATTGTTGTTGTTATTCTGTAATTATTGTCTATGTTAAATGTATTACAATCATTTGTATACCCAGAACATAAAATTATTCCATAAGGCACATCAATATAATCATATATTGCATTATATATTTCGGTGGTATTGCTATCATTAACAAGGCTTCTAAACGTTGATTCATCTGCTTTTAGTTTAAGTATATCAAATATTCTTTCTTTTGTGTTACTTGATATGCTTTGTTGGGGGATATTTTGAAAAATAAGAAAGAGAAAAGAAAAGAGTATGGTTATTGCAATTATTACTTCAAGTGATTTAATCATAATTTCATGCCTGTAATTTAATTTATTATTCCATCAATCATATTTTCTATTACAGAATAATATCCGTTTTTATCATCAGTTTCAGCTAATGATTCTGGAGGAATTGCATAATATGCAACTTTATTGGAGTTACTTGTAATAATTATTGGAAAGACATCGCTTGAACCTACACTGCTGTTTGTATCTTTAAATAATCTAGATCCGTAATCCACTTTTAATGGAATGGGGTTATTTGAAATAACTTCAACAATTGCAAAATCATCTTTTATTGGAAGAGTACTTTTTAATGCATATACTAATGGATGATTTGGGGTTGGAATTAAATTTCCATTCATATAATCTGGAGCTCTTACAATTATTTCTTTATTATCAAAATTATTAATTTTATAAACTTTTTCTTTACAATCTTTTATGTTACAGAAAGTGTCAATAAAGGTAACTCCTATAAATTCATCAAATCTTATCATGTATCCTTCACTATCAAGTCTTGCCCAGTTGCTAACTATATTGCCATCATAGGTTCCATCAATATCTCCTTGAGTTAGATATTTATCAGTGGTGCCTTTTCTGTCAGTATCAAGTTCAACACCTGCATCTCCTATCCAAATTAGTCTCCCACCTTTTGCAACATAATCTTGAAACATAATTAATTTGTTTGTTGACATCACTCTTGATCTTTCAACAATTACTAAACTAACCCCTTTTAGTTTTTCTGTACTCATATAGTTTATGTTTTCAAGACTTGGATGAAGTCCTAAATGTTTTTTATCAGTAATTATGTTTTCTAAGAGATAAGGGTTACCAAGGCCTTTACTATCGTTTGGATCATAAACAATTAATATTGCTGGTTGTGTTCTTCCAGTAATTAATGTTTGTGTTCCCCAATAGATATTACACATTCCAGGTATTGCTCTACATCGTAGGTTTCCAGTCCATATCATTGCAAACAATAATATAATTAATAAGAGAAGAATAAATAAACCTCTTCTTACAAGCTTTTTTTGTTTTTCATCCATTTATTATCTTTCTTTTTAGTATAGATTAGTTCTTTTTCAATTAATATATAATATAGTAACCTATTTAATAATTACCTTTAATTAATATATATACAATTAAGGTATAATATTATTTAAAAAGGTGTTATTTATATGAAATGGCAACATTCAAAGAATACTACTCAAAATCCAAGTTCAGCAATTGGAATAATGAAGTTTAATGAAACCATGGGTGGACCAAAGCTTAGTCCTGAGATGGTTGTTGGATTAACTGTTGGTTTTGCAGTATTAATTATAATTTTAAAATTTACTGTTTTTTAAAATTAAGTAAAATGAGATTAGTTTGGTTTAATATAGACTTTAACTATCTTTTCTATTCCATCTGAAGAAAGATATTTAGAATAGTTTATAAATATTTTTCCAAACGTATTTCTATTTATTCCTTTTTCTATGTTAGTATCTTGGTTTGTTAAAGTTAAATAGTAGTCTGTTGGAGACAGAGAATCAATCTTCTCGTTTGTAATAATTCTTTCTTTTGTTTTAATTATTCTTAAAGCTGGATATTCTTGGTTTATATCTTCTTCTCTGAATCTAAGCTTTATGATTGTATTTGTGTTACAATCCTTTATTCCTATTTTGTTTTCATCAATTGAATAGAAATTACAATCTGTTTTATTTCCATAATCATCAAATACGTTTAGCATAAGAAATTTATTTGTGCTTCCAATTAATTTAAGAGAATCTTGTTTTATTCCTAGATTATAATCAAGAGAAACATACATCGCGCTAAGAGAATCACTTAAGTTAAGACTTGTGGATTTAGACGTAACGCCAATTGCTGTGTTTGGCATTCTTACTTGGTAGTTAGTTAGAGGGCTTGCTTCATTATTCCTTATTTCTACTTTATATGTGTTTGAGTTAATAGAAGTAACAGTTATTGTAGGTTCATTAGCAGTATACTTTCTTATAAATAAATACAGATAATTCATATCTCCTATGTCTGCATTTGAGGTGGTGAAATTTCCTAAAGTAAGATATTTTAAGTTTTTTGCCCAGGTAATTGATGCAGAATTATATAAACTATTTCCATCTCTAAAATATTGGAATGTTGTATTTCTTAAATATAAATCATAATTGTAAAATGTATTGTAATCAATAGAACCAGAGATTATTGGATTATTTGCAATATTATAACTTGCTGTACTTCCAGTTCCTGCAAATAAAACTAAATCATCTGAAGTCCCTCCTTCTTTTATTGGAAATATAGTTGCATCTGATCCTGTGTTGCCTCCAGGTACAAATCTAGAAGATGCTAATTGAGGAAGGGTTCCTCCGTATGTTGTGCTATTATTTATGGTTGTTGCTCTTAGTTTAACAATATAGTTTGATTCAAGGTTTACATCAAATGCAGTTTTAACGCTTATTCCTCCTGTATTTAATCTTAAACTATTGGATACAGAATAAGTTGATCCTGCAAATACTTGCCATTTGTTTAAATCAAGTGTTGTTCCATTGAAATCATCAAAAAAGAAAAAAACATTATTCCCATCTGGAGAATATCCATTTGTTTTTGTAATATATATTGTTTTTGTTTGATTTGCATCTAGATTTACTTTTGTCCAGATATACTTATTTGTATTATCATCTTCTATATAATATGAATAATTGTTTGCTCCAATTGCTTCTGAATTATCCATACTTAAATTAATATCTTCTGTTAATGGAATATAACTCCAAAACTCTTTTGCTTGTGGAAAAACAATTAATCTTTTTTCTCCACTTGGATTTTTAATAATTGAAATATTATTTGTATCTTCTATAGTTAGGTTGCTTGGAAAAATTAAATTAAAATCCATTGTTTGGTTAGTGTCCTTAAATAAACTAATTTTTGCGTTTGCATCTGTTATATTTATATCTAGATTATCTGTGTATACTCTTTTTATTGAAGAAACAGAAACTAGATTATTACTTGGAGAATTATAATCTGCATTTGCATCAAAGTTATAAAATTTATTTTTATCTGATACTATGCTATAAGCAATATTATTATCAATAATAAAACTTGAATCTCCTCTTCCTGTGTTTATATCTAAATTTATGGAGTAAGGGTATACTTCATTATCATTATTTGGATTTATTATTGTGTATGTGGGAACCACTTCTGTAATTGTATTAAATATATTAGAATAAGCAATGGAATCATAATCTACTCTATTAATTGGAATATAGTTTGGGAGAAAAGAAATTACTCCAATAAGCACAAGAAAAAAGATTGCGCTAGACATTATCCAATCAATATATTCCATAATTTTCCTCTTATCTATTTTAACCTAATATAATATATTTTAAAAACATATTTATTTAGGATATTATAATATATTCAACTAAATTAAGGTAATCTATGAATCTCTCAGAAAAAAACGTATTTATAAATAACGTTAAATGGCTTGCCATTTCTAAACTTATTCTGTATATTCTTTCAATTATAACTATTACTTTAATCCCAAGATATCTTGGTGTAGAAGCATATGGTCAGCTTAATTTTGCAATTGCTTTAATTTCTTTTTTTATCTTTTTTGGGGATATGGGGTTATCTACATTAATATTTAGGGATATTTCAAGAGATAAATCTAGATTTAAAGAATATTTTAATAAATTATTTTATTATAAGTTAATTCTTTTAGGTATATTGTTTATAGTTGGTTTAATTCTAACTTTAGTTATAAATAAGCCATTAATTGTAAAAGAAGTAATTATTATTTATTTAATTTATGTTATAATTATTTCTTTTGAGACATATTTACTTTCGTATTTAGATGGCTTAGAACAAATGAAGTATCGTTCAATTTATGATGTATTAAACAAATTAATATTTACAATTATAGTTTTAGTAGTAATTGCACTAAATTATAAATTAATTGGAATTGTTCTTTCTTATTTATTGGCTTCTCTTTTTTGTCTTTTATATTTATTGGTAGTTTTTAAAAAACATATTAAATTTAAACCTACAAATCATTTTTCTTTTTTCAAACAAAAACTACTTATTGCTTGGCCATTTGCATTAACCGGTTTATTTGGTGCACTTTATTTTAGTGTAGATCGAGTAATGATTTCTTTTTTCAGTAATGATTATCAAGTTGGTTTATATTCCATTGGATATACCTTTTATTTATTTGTAGTTAGTTTAATATTGATATTTTCAACAGCCTTCTATCCATTACTTTCAAAAAATGTGCATTCAAAAAATTTAGTACCTATATTAAATAAATTTTCTAAAGTAATTTTGTTATTAATTATCCCCATATCTTTAGGTTCTTTGTATTTAGCAAAAGGAATAATAAAACTTATTTTTGGGAGTGCATATTTACCTGGATTGATTGCATTTCAAATTATACTAGGGTATTTTTTATTATCTTCAATAAATATTATTTTCCATCATATTTTAACCATTTTTGATTTTCAGAAATATCAGTTAAAAGTAATAATCTTTGCAACTATAGTTAATTTTATATTAAATTTATTTATGATTCCTTTATTTGGAATAACTGGGGCTGCAATTTCAACAGTTATTTGTGAACTATTTATTTTTATTACTATTTATCTATTTACAAGAAAACAATGTATTAAGTTTAAATTTTGGAATAAATTAACTATTCCTGTAGTTTCTTCTCTATTAATGATTGGCATGCTATATTTTATTGATGTATTTGGAGGAATACATCTACTTCCCCATAACTTAGATGTATTAATCTATTGTTTAATTGGTGTAATTACTTATGGAATATTTATTTTATTATTCAGATATATAACTAAAGAAGAAATAACACTAGTAATTAGCTCTTTTAGAAAATGAATAGAGTCTATTTAGTAGATTCTACTCTTTTCCAAATTTCTTTTTGGGATTTTTTCTTTAAGTTAATGTCTCTATATATTACAAACCAAAGATATAATCTTGCAATAAATAAACAGGTCATCCAAAAGAATTCACGTATGGTGGAGATGTATTTAAGGATCTTAAATGCACCTGCGCTTTCTGAACTAAATGATCTTACTTGGAGGTTGGTTAGTTTTTTAATCTGATTATATCCACCAGCACTTCTTTTCTTTTGTATTATCCAATCTTTAAAATTATCAGGGTATTTAACGTATACTTTTGCTTTTGGTGCATATTTAATTATTCTTTTCTTTTCATAAATCTTATGAGAAATATACCCATCTTCAGATAATAGTTCTGTAGGAAGTTTAGGAAATAATTCTTTTCTTATTCCAAACAAATATCCTGTGCAAAAAAATCTACCTGATGAGTTTAATTTTTCTAATCTAATATCGTTTGCTATTTTAGTTAAAACATGTGCCCAATATCCGTACATTGTATTTCTTTGATTTGTAGATACTACGTTTCCAGATACTGCTCCAACCAATGGATCAGAAAAAGGTTTAATTATTTCAGAGATTGCTTTAGAATCAATGTAAACATCTCCGTCTGTTAAGATTAATATATCTCCTTTGGTTTTTGGAACAACAAGATTTAAGGCTGCAGATTTACCATTACCTGTATCTTTAATTGTAATTACTTTTTTGTATTTTTCAGCAGCGTGTAGTGTTTCTTCATCAGGTGCAACAACAAGCAATTCAAGATCGAGAGATTGGCTTTGTTTAAGTATTGCTTCAATTGCTTTACTAATGGTATCTGGTTCCTTATAGGATGTAATTATAACACTAATTTTCATATCTATTTTATATATACACACAAATATAAATATTTTGTTAATTATAATTATGTGAATAAATATGAAGATTGCATTAGTTGTACCTTATTTTTCTGGGTTTGGATCAAATGAATCAGAGATAGCTGAAGAATTTAGTAAAATGGGCCATAAAGTCACAGTTTTTACTACGAATGTAAGATCAGGTTCAAGACTTAAGGATATTAGTTATTCATTGAATAAAAAATTTGATATAAGATATGTAAAAGTAATTTATAATTTTATGGGATGGCCATACACTGTTGATTTTTCGGATCAATTAAAGGATTTTGATTTGATTATGGGAGAAGAAGATTATCAATATACAACATATATTGCATATCTTGCTGCAAAGAAATATAATATTAAGTTAATTGTTTCAAATGAAAGATATTATTTACCTTCATTTCCTAAATCTTTATTTTTAAAAACTATTGAAGCAATGTATACTTCAAAAATACGCAGTTATGTCTCATTTTTAACAGTTCACGCAAATAGTGCAAAAAAATATCTTAGATCTATTGGATTTAGAAAAAAGATACATGTGATATTTACTGCAATAAATCTAAGTAAGTTTAAAATTAAGAAATCAAATATTATTAGAGAAAAATATAATTTAGATAAAAAAGATAAAATTATTTTAAGTATTGGAAGACTGGTTCCATTTAAAAATTATTTAAAGTTGATTGAAATATTTAGTAAACTTCCAAATAATTATAAATTAATTATTGTTGGTAAGGGATATCTTGAAAATGAATTTAAAACTTATTTGTTAGAAAATAAGGTGCAAAATATAATTTTAGAAACTAATTTTATCGAACCCAAAACAATACAAGAATACATTAATTCAAGTGATATTTATATTCAGCCAAGTTTAATTGAACCGTTTGGAATTGCAGTAAGAGAAGCAATGGTGCTTGGTAAGCCAATCATAGTTACAAAAGAGGGTGGAATGGTAGAAGCAATAAATGGGAATGGATTCTATGTTTCAAAAGAAATAAGTGATCTAAAAGAAAAGATAGATGTTTGTTATAAAAATAAAGTGAAATATGGTTTGCAGTCCAGAAAATTAGCAAAGATGTATGATGTGTCCAGGATTTGTAATCAATATTTAAAATTAATTAAATAAATTCTCTTTTTAATTTTAGTATTTTTTTAATCATGTTTGTTGGAAGATGACTAATTAAATAATATATTAACACCTTGTCTTTATAACCGTATAATCTAAAATATTTTTTTGAATATTTTTTAACTAGTTTATATTCTTGTTTATGAAAATTATAAAATATCTCGCAAGCAATCACATCTTTATTTTCGGAGGTGTCTGCATTTAAATCCAATATTTCTTTCGGATTAAATTGATTATAATTATCTTTTCCTGTTTTTATTTTTTCGTAGTAAAATTCAGTTGCTTTTTTTGCAAACAATAATTGTTTGTTTCTTTTTGCCATTGATGTTTGTGTTGTATGTACTCTATAATGAAATAAGATATCATGTATGTTTGTGAGCTTTTTTCCTTGTGCCATTAATTGTAAGAAGAAATCTACGTCTTGGGCATAATATATTTTTTCACGGTATCTGATTTTAGTTGTATTTCTAAACATTACGCTTGGGTGGCAAATTCGATTTAGTCCATTTATCATATCTTTTTTTATTTTGCGACTATTTGTTATTGTTTTTATTTTATTTAATATTTTATTATCTTCATCAATATAATAATTACCTGTTCCTACAAGGAATATGTCTTTATGTTTTTCAAGAAAATTGATTTCTCTTTCAAATCTTTCTGGTAAAGAAATATCATCGTGGTCCATCATTGCTATATATTTTCCTTTTGCAGTATCTAATCCTTTATTTGACGCAAGAGAAATGCCTAAATTTTTAGAGTTATTTATTATTTTTATTCTTTTATCTTTTTTTTGATATTCTTTTATTGTTTTTAAGGTATTATCTGTTGATGCATCATTAATTATTATAAATTCAAAATTAGAATATGTTTGATTAAGTATGCTTTTTATTGTTTGATGAATTAATTGCCCTGAATTATATACTGGCATTACAACACTTATTAGTGGAGCATTCATAATTTTTCACTTTTCTACTTTTAGTTCAAATTCTAAAAACATAGCAGGAATTATTCCTGATAATCCAATTACATACATTTTTTTTAAAAAACTACAACTATTAAATAACCATTCAAATAGGATTAAATATTTATTGAATTTTATTCTTTTTTTAATTATTTTAAATCTTGCTTTTGAATAATAGTTTAGTGTTGCTTCTTTTGTAAAATAATCTAATGTAAAAAACGTATAAAATTGTTTGTGGGTAGGATCACAAAATGCCCATACACTTGGAGTATAAGGCACAATTATTTTAATGATCGCATTTTTTTTGGATATTCTCCATGTTTCTGCAATTGGTTTTATTATTGAATCAAGATGTTCAAATACATTATCTGCATATACTTCATCGAAATAATCATTTTTAAATGGCCATGGATATTTATCTAGATTGTGAACGACATCAACCCCTTTTAATTTTGTAGAGTCTAAATTAATGTAGCCGTTCATTATTTTATTTCCTGAACCTAGATTTAGTTTATTCATATTTATCACAAATATATCTTTTTAATTTATTTTTGTTTTTTTGAATATATGTAGGGAATGAATTATCAATGTTTACAAAATTTATCTTTCGTTCTGTATTTAATATTAATACTTTGTTTTCCTTTACCTTTTGTATTATTCTTTCTTTTTCTTGAATTGTATTAATAGTATCATAATCAGAAAGTGCTTTTAATTTATCATTTATTCTTGCAACTCCTCCCAGATATGAAAAATGCCATCCTGAAGTTATTGAGTTTCCTGAAAATATATTTCTGATATTGTGAGGTTTATTTTTAAGATCTGTTTTTAGGGTTATATATTTACAAACTCTGGTAGTTATTGCTGCGTGATTTGAATCTCCGTTTAAAAAATAGAAATACCATTCTTGTTTTAATTCAATTATATCTTTATTTGGGAATATTTTTTCTATAGTTCTATTGATTTTTCTAAATATCTTATTTTTTAAGTTTAGTTTAGGTGTGTTAAATAAATTAAAAAAATTAAGCAGGGTTATGTTAATTAACCTACTAGTTTTTTCAAAGATATTTCTTTTTTTATTTAATCGATTTATTATTTCTGGAAAATCCTTTTTATTTGGAATTTCATCTAAATCAGAAATAAATATAATATCATTATTCTTACAATTTGTTAGTCCTCTCATAATTTGATTTCGTTGATAATTTTCAAGAACCCAAGAATTGTTTAATTTAATATTTGGCATATCATTTACAATAATGTGGATTATTTTTTTGTGAAATGATATGTATCTTTCTTTATTGTCATTGAAATACAGTGGTTTAGTTATTCCAGTCTGTGTTTTTGTGGCTTCTACAATTACAAAATAATCTACTGCCTCATTTAGTTCATTTAATCTTATTTCTAATAAGTCTAATTCATTATAAAACGTAAAGCAGTCGTATATTTTCATAATATCCTTTATTTAATTTTTTTAATAAAATGAATTTCAAATACTTCATTACCAGTCATATATTTGTTAATGTCAGTTTCTTGTATTTTTTTTTGTTCATAAATTAAATGATTTATTTTTAATCCATTTATTTTCATTAATTTTAAAAATGATTTTGCTCGTTCAATGTCTTGTATATTAAATAAGTGCAATTCCATTCTTATTTCTTGTATGTATTTTAATATTGTTGGTGCACTTAATAAGCTATATTCGCAGCCCTCACAATCTAGTTTTAGTAAATCTATTTTTTTGGGCGAATCAATTAATTTATATAAATCATCCCATGTAATAGTTTTAATTATAGTATTCCCATCAGAAGATATTTTTGAACAACCGTCCTGTTCAGGTACATTTATTTTTACTGTTGTTTTTTTAGAATAAATACCTAAATTATATGCCTGAATATTTGTAATTTTATTTAATTTCAAATTATTTGTAAATCTTTTATATATTTTTGGAACTGGTTCAAATGCATATATTTTTTTTGCATCTTTACTTAAAAATATAGAAAAGTCTCCTGCATTTGCACCTACATCAATAATAATTTCTTTATTTTTTATGTCTTGTATATTATAATAGTTATAGAAATATTCTATTACTAATAAATAATCTGTAACCTTTTCTAAATTAAATTTAATCCCATTTTCTAAAGTTATTATAGGCAGTACATTAATTCTAATGTATTTCTTTAAAAAATAAGAAAACATAAAATAGTTTGGATGTGTGTATTGTTTTCCAATTGATTTTTTTAATCTTTTAAACGCATTTATTTTTCTAATTATTAAATTCATGTTTATCATTTTTTAAATATTTTTTTAATATAAAATATACTCAATTTAAATATTACTTTGGGATTTTTGAAAAATGTTTTTATGCCTTTTACAAAAACATACTTTATTCTTTCTGTTTTTGACATCAATCCAAATGTAAGTCTATTACTTAGCATTATTAATTCTTCAAAATTATGATCTAGTGAATAATATGGCATTGGTTTATCAGTTAACCAAAAATTATCGTTTATTTTTCCTTTATTTTTCATTGCAGTATATATTTCGGTACCAGGAAAAACAATTAATATACTACCTCCTCTTATCGGATTATCTGGTTTTATTTTCTTTAACACTTTTATTGTTTCATCAACGGTTTTTTCATTTTCTCCAGGATTACCAACCATAATACTCGCATTTGCATACATTTTATGTTTATGGCATAAATCAAATGCGTCTTCAATATTTTTAACAGTAAAACCTTTTTTAATATTATGTAAAATGGTTGGAGATCCAGATTCTACTCCAAATATTAATTTATTACATCCTGCTTTTTTCATCCAATTAATTGTTTCTTCATTTAAGCAATCTACTCTTAAACTAGTTCCCCAAGTTATTTTTTTGTGGAGTTTTCTCTTAATTATTTCTTTACAAATTTCTATTGCTCTTGCTTTGTTTAATGTAAAATGATCATCCCAAAAACGTATATTATTTATTCCATATTTGTTATATATATGTTCCATCTCATCAACTGTATTCTTTGCAGATCTTGCTCTCCATTTGCGTTCCCAATATAAGCAAGTTGAGCAAAATGTACATTGATAGGGGCAACCTCTTGATGAAATCATCATACCATTAATTGCATCTTTTGCACGACTAAATTTATCATCTCCCCTATATCTTTTTATATCTAGTCCATTATATATTGGAAAGGGAATTTCATCTAAATTTGTAATTAGTGGCCTTGTTTGGGTTTTAATTATTTTGTTTTTTTGTTTATACGCAATTCCTTTAATTTTAGAAAATGATTTATTATTTGTATATGCTTTTAATAATTCTTTTAATGTTTCTTCTCCTTCTCCCAAAACAACTACGTCTATTGGAGCTAATTTAAACATGTGTTCTGGAAAAAAAGTTGCGTGACTTCCCCCAATTATAATTTTTATGTTTGGGTTAATCTTTTTTGCTAATCTTGCAACTTCTATCGTACTCATTCTTGTGTCTGTCCAGCAAGATATTCCCAGAAAATCAGGTTTTTCAATTTTTAATACTTCTTCAACATGGTGTAGAGAATCTCTTGCTAAATCTAGAGTTTTTGCAGTGTATCCTTCTTTTTCTGCAACTGCAGCTAAGTAACATAAGCCCAGAGGAATCCACTCTAATTCATCTGACTTTGTGTCATTACTTACTTTTCTTTGTGGAGGATTAATAAATATAATTTTAGGCATATGGCTCACAATATTTTATTTCCAAGCATAAGTTATCTTATGTTCCCCAAGCTTGGTTTTTATTTTATATCCTGCTTCTTTAAGGCTTTCTTCAACTATTTTTTGAGTATCAGATCCATAATCTTTTCTATAATGATATGTTGCAATTGCTAAATTATTTATGTTTGGAATAGATTTTATATCCTGCGTTATTTCAATTTCACTTCCTTCGGCGTCCATTTTTATAAAATTAATCTTATTTATGTGATTAGTTTTAATAAATTCAGAAAGAGAGATTGCAGGAACAGAAATAATTGAGTTCTTTGTATTTGTTTTAAATGTTTTTGCTACAATTCTTGAACCTGCTTTTTTTTTGAAAAACCTAAATTCTCCTGTTTTGTTATATATTGCTTTGTTTATAGCAATTATGTTCCTAATATTGTTTTCAAATAAATTTTCTTTTAATACTTTAAAACTATCTGGATTTGGTTCAAAAAGGTATATCTTTCCTCTTGGTCCTATTCTTTTGGAGATTGCAATTGAATAAAGTCCATGGTACCCCCCAATATCCATTATAACGTCGCTTTCTTGAATAGAATAATGCTTATTGTATGCTTCTATTGAATGATTTATGTCGTAAACCATTTTTAGGTCAGTTTTTACAACATAATCTTGGAAGTTAATTAAGAAGTTATTTGTTGTGTCTATACTATTATCAACTGAACTAGAAAAGACTTGTTTAAATACTTTTGGCCCAAGCTTAATTTTTTTATAATCTGTTTTTATTGTTTTATTGCCTGCAAAAAGATAAATATAATCTTTTTCTAGTTTGAGCTTTATATTATTTAACCTAAACCTAAGTTTTAAAAAAAAAGACATCTTATTTTCAATCATAATATATATTAATTAATAATAGTTTATTTAAAATAGATTGTGAGGTTTTCAAGACTGGAAAGATATTCTCCTTCTCTATATGGGTGTAAGTAATTAATTTTAATTGGGCAAAGTCTAGAAGTATTGATTAGATTTGCAAGATTATTTGTATCCTTAGCTTTAATGTTAATTATTGCCTCTTGTTTTGTTCCTGGAAGGACCGTAATATTTGAATAGCTGTCAGAAATATAAATAAAGTTACTACAATCATTAGTATCTGTTCCATTTTCAATTGAATAACTAACTACTTTAATGTTGACTTTACTTTTATTGTCTAAAGTTAGGGTCCTATACTCTTCACTTAAAGTATTTGTGTTTATATCATAAATAAGATTTACTGTTTTATTAGAAATGGTTGGTATAAAACTAATTATTGGTTCTTTTATTTCTAGTTCTATAGGGATGTTTTTATCAAGAGATGGGGCTGTGCTTGAAGTTACATAAAGATTACCTATGATATTGTCTGCTTTAGCTGATGCTGGAATTGTTAAAGTTAATATTTGCTCATTTGTTTCTTGAGAGTTTACAAGTATTTGATTTACTGGATAATTAAACCAATCATTTACGTTTTCGTTTATTTCTGAATTAATGTCCAGAGAAATAATTATATCATTTATTGTAACTTTATTTTTAGAATTATTTATTTTTATTTTAAAGGTTTGGGTTTCTCCACTGGTTAAAGTTGTGTTTATGTTTTCTGGAGTAATTGTAATTATTGGTTCTTTAATCACATTTATGGTTGTACTCTTTTTATCTAGTTTATATCTAATTCTAACTTCTATTGTTTGTTTGTCTCCAATTTTGGTAGTTTGTGGGAGAATGAAATCAAAATAAATTGTTTGTTTTGTTTGAGATGGAATTTTAAAATAACTTTTATCAAGGATATTATCTTCTATATCAGTTATATTAAAATTATTAATATCTTTAATAATTCCACCGAATACAAAATTATCAATATTATAATCTTCTGTTGGGCTTGTGTTTTCTACTTCTATATTGAATTTAAGAGATTGTCCAACAAATGCTTGTGGAGAAGCAGTAAGATCAATTAATTTTAGTTTAATATTTTTTTCAAGTGGATCAACATCTACTTCTATATTACTCTTTAAAGTAAAACTTCCTTTCTTGGAAGAATAATCTTTGTTTTGAACACTATAATAATATTTACCTTTCTTTAAAGTAATAGAATCAGTAGATGTTATTTTTTCTGTTTTTCCAATCATATCTTCTGATTTAGATATTACTATGTTTGCAGAAATTGATTTGCCTTCAGTGTTTTTAACATTAAATGTTGCTGTCGCATTATTAAAGAAAAAATAGTAGATAATTCCTCCAATAATTGCAAGAATGATTAACCATGTTATTAATGATTTTGTTTTCTTACTATTATTATTTGAGCTTTCAGAATAATTATCATAGGAGTTATATTTTTCAGATTTATTTCCTCCTCCAAATGGATCATAATTACTCATAAATAATTTCACATTTATATTTGTTTTAGTTCATTACTAGCTTTTGTTAAGGCATATCTTGTTGTTAGTAACTCATCTTTTAATTCTTTAATTAATTCAAGTGCTATTTGTTCTTTTTCAATATGAGAATTGTCAAGATGACTAATATCATTATTTAATTGTTTTATGTGACGATAGATGTTTGCTAGTTCTTGTTCTATTTGAATAATATGAAGCTTAAGTAAGGTTTGGTTTTGTTCATTTGCTTTTGTTTTTTTTAATAGTTCTGCTTCTAAATCAGATACTTTTGACATCATTGCTTTTTCTTTAGCTTCAAGCCATCTATATTCGTTAATCTTTTTATTTAACTCAAGTATTTTATTATCTTTTTGAGAAACAAGATTCATTAATTGTTCATTGTCTTTCTTTTGAGAACCAATGTCAATATACTTGTGGTCCATATTTTTCTTGCTTATATCTAAAAATAAAATAAATATATTTAATTCATTCTTAACTTCTTCTTCTAGATCATAATATGCTTGTGGTCTGGTTATTGCATCTTTAATGTTCATTAAATTATTGTTTATTTCTTTTTTATGCAATTCTAGAAATATGTGTTCATTTACTTTATTTGAAATTGCAGAAAAATTTTGAGAAAAGAGATCCATTTTTTTAGGATTAATATCACTTGCGTACTGTAGATTGGTTGTTTTATTTATTTCATATATTTTTTTACTTAAGTTTTCAAGTGATTCTTTTAATGATATTAATGTTTTTGTAACTTCAGTTTTATCTTGTGTATGAAGTGGAATAGATATTATGTTATAACTTTCTTTGGCTATATTTAGCAATTCTGTAATTTTTATTTGTACGTCTTGCATTTTTATCATACTTTTTATTATTTTAACATTATATATAATATACTGTTACATTTAATAATTTTTGTATTTATATTATATATTAAGATAATAGATATTTAAAGTATGGTGAGGGGAAGATGTTTATGAGTGAAACAATAAAAAATTTAACAAAAGCATTTATTGGAGAATCAATGGCCAGAAATAGATATACTTTTTTTGCAAAAATTGCTCAAAAAGAAGGTTATGAACAAATATCAAACATTTTTCTTGAAACTGCAGAACAAGAAAGAGAGCATGCAAGTAATTTATATAAACTAATTAATGAACTTAAGAAAAAAGAAGGAAAGGTAGTTGATTCAATAATTGTTGAAGCAGAAGCTGGAGTAGTTTATGGAGATACAATAGAGAATCTTAAGGCATCTATTGCTGGAGAAAACTATGAACATGTTTCTATGTATCCTGAGTTTGCTGCGTTGGCAGAAAAAGAAGGTTTTTTTGAGATTGCAAGAAAACTTAGAGCAATAGCAATTGCTGAAACTCATCATGAAGAAAGATATTCTAAATTATTAAAAGAAGTTGAAAATAGTACAGTATTTAAGAAAACAAATAAAGTTTATTGGATTTGTATTAAGTGTGGGTATATGGAAGAAGGAATGGTTGCACCAAAAGAATGTCCTTCTTGCGGACATGATACCTCTTATTTCCAAGTAAAATCCGAAAATTATTAAAAGTAGCGGAGGAAAAGATTATTATGACAAAAGTTGGAGAAAAATATAAATGCCCAATTTGTGGCAATGTTGTTGATGTTATCGAAGCAGGAGGCGGAACTCTTGTTTGTTGTGGTAGGCCAATGGAAGTTGTTGTAAATGATAATGCTGGATCTCCAACAGGGGATGAAAAGAAGCACGCTCCAGTAATTGTAGTAAAAGGAGATAAAGAAATTCAAGTTATGGTTGGAGAGGTTGAGCATCCAATGACACAAGAACACTATATACAATGGATTGAAATTTCTGTAGATGGCGCATTGTATGTTAAAAGCTTAAATCCATGGGATAGGCCAGAAACTACTTTTAGAGTTCCTGTTGGAAGAAAAATTGTTGCAAGAGCAAAATGTAATTTACATGGTGTTTGGAAAACTGTTTATGGTCAATAAATATTGATCATACTTTTTCTTATTTTCTTAAATAAATATATTTATATATCTTTTCATACTTATTTTATATATATAAATTAATAAAGTGCATCAATTGATACTTATGATTAAAAAAAGTTTAATAGATAATGTAAGATATCCTAATCTTAGTACTATTTTAATGATTGAAAACTATCTTAGAGTTCATAAGGATGTGCCCATTAATATGTCTGCATTAAAAGAAAAACTCCCAAAAAAGATAATGCATAACACTCTAAAGATTGCTTTAGATTATCTTTACGTTAGTGGGAAGATAATTTATGGCCCAAAAGGTTTTCAATGGACTTATGAAGAACCTAAAGATATTAAAAATTTCTTGAAAGATGCTTATGAATTCAAGTATACTGTTAAAAAAAGAGATTAAGGTTTATTTAAAGGATGATGCCAAAACTAGTTATTTTCTATTAAAAACAAAATCAGATAAAGATTCAAAAATATTACTTTCATCTATTGATAGAACCATGAATTTATTAGCATCAAATCCTCAGTTTGGAAATCCAATACCTAAAAAACAATTCCCAAAACAATTAGTTGAAAGAAATAATATAAATAATTTATATAGAGTGGAATTATCTAAATTTTGGAGATTATTATATACAATAAAAAATGATGAAATTTATATATATTTAATTGTTTTAAAAATAATAGATCATAAAGAGTATAATAAACTATTTGAGTATAAATGATAATTATGAAAAATTTAATTTTAAAAATTACTGACTTGAAAAAATCAAAGACAAATAGTTTAATCTTGACAAGAGCAAATGAATTTCTTAATTTCAAAAGAAATAATAAAGATCTATTCTCTGAGCTTTGCTTTTGTACACTAACTGCAAATTATAATGCAGAGAAAGCAATCTTAATCCAGAAAAAAGTAGGGAATGGATTTATTACTCTTTCAGAAGATAAGCTTAAGGAAAAATTAAAAGGGCTTGGATATCGTTATCCAAATAAGCGTGCAGAGTATATACTTGCTAATAGACAACATTATTCTCATCTCTCAAAGATTCTTAAAGAACATTCTGGAGAGCATCTAAGAGAGTGGATTGTAAAGAATATAAAAGGGCTTGGATTTAAAGAAGCAAGTCATTTTTTACGTAATATTGGATATGGAGAATATGCAATAATTGATTTTCATATAGTTGATTTACTTGAAAAAGAAAAGTTGATTACAAGGCCAAAGAACTTAAATCCAGAAAATTATATTAAGATTGAAAAGATTCTTCTCAAGCTTGCAAAAAAAGTTAACTTAAATTTAGCAGAACTTGATCTTTATTTGTGGTATCTTGAAACTGGTAAGGTTCTAAAATAATTAAATTGTAAGACAAATGCGTACATTTAAAAAATAATTTACTTATATATATTTATGATTCCAGATATTAAATTAAAACCAAAGATAGTTGTAGATACTTCTTTCTGGATAAATATAGTTTCTCTTGGATTGGATAGATATTTAATTAAATATTTTGATGTTTATTTTGTTTCAAAAGTTGAAAAAGAGATATTAGATGATAATGAATTTAAGATGTATGATTCAATAGATATGGAACAATATTCCAAATCAAAAGATATGAAATCAATAATTATAAAAGATCCACGAAACATTTCAAAAAAATTAATAGATAATCTCCAGCACAATTCTGGGGAGTTATATAGTACTGCACTTGCAATTGAAGAAGAGATGATTTTAGCTACAGATGATAAAGGAGCAATTGAATTTTGTTCTAGAATAAATATTCCTATCCTTACCACAATAGATTATATTTTGTTTTTGTATGATTTAAATGAACAAACTTTAAATGATGTGAATAAATATTTATATTTATTAAAAGGAAAAATAAAATCGAAGTATATAGATTAGGGCAGAATTTGCTTACAAAATAAAAGATGATTAAATATGGAAAAAGAAATAAATTATAAATTAAAAAAATCAAAAACAATAAGATTATCTGATTCTGCAGTTAAAAATATTAATTATATGGTTAATGACACTAGAATTAGTGAATCTGAATTATTAAGGTCAATAATTGAAAAAGCAATTGATGAATATAGATTGAAAAAAGCATTAGATGCAGTTAAATCCGGGAAAAAAGGGATATCTGGTGGAGCCGAAATAGCAGGTATATCTTATAGAGCTTTTTATGAAAAAATGATCGAAAATGGGGTTAAGTTAGATTATGGAGATTACAATGTTGGAGAAGGATTAGATAAAATAAAAGAATTAGTGCATGGGTCAAAATTAAATCTTAAAAAGAAAAAGAGATTAAACTATGGAGATTATCATATTGGCGGTGGTCTTGATAAAATACAGAAATCAATAAAATCTAAGAAAAATAAATAATTTATTTTCCAGATTCAATTTTTTTATTTATCTTTTTTCTTTTATTGTACTTTTCGATAACTTCTACTGTTGCAGAATTTAAATCTATTTTCAGTTCATTTGCAAGCCTAATTAATACAAATAGTACGTCTCCAATTTCGGATTTAGTTTCAGGAGTTATTTTTCGTATTTTACTTTTACCATAATCCGTTGATTTTATTATTTCTTTTGCAAGTTCTCCAATTTCTGAAGTTAAATCAATTATTAAAATATCTGGATTTTTTGAGAGGTTGTTTTTTATAGAAAAAGCATCTACTTTTTTTTGTAATTTATTCATTTTAATTACCATTTATTATTTTATAATTAAAAAAGTGCAGGGGACAGGATTCGAACCTGCGAAGCACTAAGCACATGGTCCTAAGCCATGCTCCTTTGACCACTCGGAAACCCCTGCCTTAGCTGGTTACGCTCGGTTAGCGCGCAACTATTGCACACCAGATTAAACGAGCACATGATTAACGAATAACTATTTCCTTTTGCCTTTCGTATGAAGAAAGCCATAAGGAAAAGAAGCTAATTTATATTCTTTATAAAAGCTAAAACATCCATTTTTCTTTTTCTTTAAATTAAAAAATGCAAACTTAAAGAAATTACTAGTTATCTATAGATATCTTCTAAACCAATATATATTTATATTATTTCTTTTTAGTATATATGTATAAATAGAGTAATAATTTGATAATTATGATTGATGAAAAGAAAAGAATTGAAAAATTTGAAGAAATGATTCAAACAAGAGGGTTTTATTTTCCATCTGCAGAAATATATTCTAATTCATTTGCAGGGTTTTATGAATTTGGACCAATTGGAAATAAGATTAGACTAAACATAGTTGATTTTTGGAGAAAGGAACTTGTTCAAAAACAAGGTTTTTTAGAAATATCTGGTACTGTTATTTTACCAAAAGATGTGTTTATGGCGTCTGGTCACTTAACTTCTTTTGATGATCCAATTGCAACTTGCTTAAAATGTAAAGAAACCTATAAGCTTGATAAATTAATTTCATCAAAAACGGGAGAAGAGGTTCCCGAAAAATTATCTGATCAAGAATATAGAGAACTCTTAGATAAAAATAAAATTGTTTGTGAGAAATGTAAAGGACCACTTGGAGAAATTACTAGATTTAATTTAATGGCTTCAATTAATGTTGGGGTACAAAAGGGTAATATTGGTTATTTAAGAGGAGAATCTTGCCAATCTATTTTTCTTGATTTTCAAAGATTATATAAGACAGGAAGGGATACTCTTCCAATTGGGGTTAGCCAACACGGAGTAGTTTATAGAAATGAAATATCTCCCAGAAATGGGCTTTTAAGAGGGAGAGAGTTTGAACAATTGGAGTCAGAACTATTTTTTGATCCAGATAAAATTAATGATTATGATTTATCTAATATTTCAGATTACAAAATTAGATTTAAATTATTAAAAGATAAAGACGAAAAAGATTATTCAATAAAAGAAATTATTGATAGGAAAATAACTGTTGGAAATATTATTTCAAATTATCTGTTTGTTATGCAAGAGTTTATTGAAAAAATAGGTATTACTCACGACAAGATAAGATTTAAAGAAGTTCCAAATGATGATCGTGCGTTTTATTCTTTACAAACATTTGATTTTGAAGTAATGTCTTCTTTTGGTTGGATTGAGTTGTTTAGTTTAAATTATAGAACTGACCATGATTTAAGTAGTCATTCTAAAGGTTCCAAAAAGGATTTAAGTGTTAAAGAAGATGGGAAAGTAATTATGCCACATGTTCTAGAAGTATCATCAATTGGGCTTGGAAGATTATTTTATGTTTTACTTGAAAATTCTTTTGAAGTTAGAGAAGTTAATGGAGAAGAGAGAAATATTCTTTCAATAATACCGAAGATATCTCCTTACTTTTGTGCAATTCTTCCACTGGTTAAAAAGGATGGATTATTTGAAAAAGGAAATGAAATATTACATAATTTGTTGGACAGTTCAAATAATCTTTTTGAAGTTTTCTTCGATGAAAAGGGTTCTATTGGTAAGCGTTATGCTCGTCTTGATGAAATTGGTTGTAATTATTGTATAACAATTGACCATCAAACAATAGAAGATAATACCGTTACAATTAGAGATAGAGCAAGTTTTGAGCAAAAAAGAATTAATTTAGATAATCTTTCAATAGTTCTTTTAGCACTTTATTTTAATAAAACTACTTTTAAGCAAATTTAGGAGTTACTGAATAAATAAATGAGTATTAAAAAGTATTTTAAAAATGGATTAATAGTTACTATTGGTTTTTTGTTATCTCCGATTTCTTGGTGGAATGATTTAGTTATTAACATTCCTATTGCGTATTTGTTTTCTTTCTTAGTTTCTTTATTGATTAAGAATATTTTTCTTGAATCAATGGTGTTTTTTTATTGGTTAACAAATATACTTGGTCTTTTTTTAATGCATTATGCTATTAATAAAATCAATAAAAAGGATTTGCATTATATCAAATATTCTAAGACTAGTCTATTAAAAGATATAATCTTTGCTTTATTATATACTCTTCTGGTTGTTCTTTTAATTAAATTTAATGTATTACGACTTCCAGTTCAATATTTCGGTTAAACTTAAATTTAATCGCAAATAATCATATTATGCTTAATTCCATTTTCTCTTAGTAGACTATCAAAATCAGTAACTGCTTTTCTTGGTCCAGAAATTAAGTAATTCCATTTGTTTTTATCTTCTATTTTATTAAAAATATCCTTAAATACATCTGTTGTTGTTCTTGAACTATTTTCTTTTGTAACTAGAGAAAAATATGCAAAATTAGGATTATTGGTTTCTAGTTCTCTTAATTCTTCATTATAAAACATATCATCGTAATGAGAATTAACATACAATAATTTCATTTCCGTGGTTTTATCTTTAATTAATGTGTGTATTAATTGTCTATATGTTGAAATTCCTGAACCAAATGCTAAAAATAAAAGTTTTTTTGAATTAATTCTATCTTGTAAAGAAGTTCCAAAAGGGCCTTTATAAAATAATATATCTCCCTTTTTAAGTTTAGATAAATGTGTTGAATATATTCCTTCTTTTATTATTCCTATATATAACTCTAAGAAATCTTTATTGCTTGCGCTTGATATTGTGTATGGTCTGGGTGCAATAAAATGCCCAAATTTATCTTTTAGGTATACTTCTAGATATTGTCCTGGCTTGAAATCAATTATTTCATCAATAATTAAGCGGTAATGCTTATTTTTTAATTGTATTTCATGTATTTTTGCTTCTTTAATCAATGTATCCATATCAAAATGTATATCCTATTAGCTTTAATTCTTTTTGGTATTTGAATTAATAAGTTTGTGCCCTTGTAGCTCCAGTGATAGAGCGGTTGTTTCGTAAACAACAGGCCGTGGGTTTGAATCCCACCAAGGGCTGTGCTTAATTATAAAAAAAGAAAAAAAAGAGGAAGATTATCTTATTTGTGTTTTAATCTTCTTTTTTTTAAAATAGAGAAACATCCTGCTGCTAACATTACTATTGCTATTCCTGATAAAGCAAGTAAACCTGGCTGATTTCTTGAACTTAATGTGAAAAAACCAGTTGTTGGGCTTATTGTATTATCTGTTTGTGCAAGATTATTTTCTTGATTTTCTGTAATTGTAGTTGTTGGATTTGTGTTTTCTTCTCTTTGTGTATTTTCTGTATTATCATTTGTAGTTGTTTCTTCTGGCGGGTTTACAATTTCAGGGTTAGTTGTAACTGCAGGGACAACGTTAATAATTGGCACTACTGGTACAATTGGTGTTAAACGTCTTCCTCCTCCGCTTCTTGGAATTTCATTAACAATTACTTCTCTTGTTACTTGTGTGGCTGCATTTCCTGCAACGTCTGTTAAATTATAAGTAATTGTATATGTTCCTGGATTTGCAGTATTAACTAAATTTTTAATCACTATGCTTGATGTTAAATCCACATCTCCATCTTTTCCAGTTGCGCCTGCATCTGTATATGTATTGTCAACAGTAATATTTATTATTGCGTCTCCTAATAAGGTGATAACTGGTGCAATGGTGTCTATTGTTAATTCGTTTTCTGTTGTATCATTGTAGGTATTATTAATTGGTATTACTATCTCGTCAACATCTGAATTTATTGTTCTTTGTGTGTTTAAAGTAGCTTTGATTTCATATATTCCATCTACTAATGCTGGATTAATTAGGTCTTCTTTAAAAAACCAAGTGCTTCCATCTATTACAATTCCAGTTTCGGAAGTATATTCTATTCCATCAACAGAAACAATTAAAGACACGAAATCTTCATCTGCTAAATCTAATGTACCTTTTATTACTGGTTTATTGTTATTTGTAATTAATGAGCTTATTTTTATACTTGCTTGTGTTAAATCTGCAACATTAATTTTTCTTGTAATGCTTGTATCATTTCCTGCAAAATCTATTGAAGTATAAGTTATATTATAAATCCCAATTGTAAAGACATTAACTAAAGATGAATCAATAACTAAGCTTGGACTTAAATCTAAATTATCTTCTACTGTTGCTCCTAGTTCAATATATGGTGTTCCTAAGTCCATCACAAGTGAATTACTACCGATTAATGTGATTATTGGTTCTGTTGTATCAACTATTAATTCATCGGTTGTTAAATCAGAATATGTATTGTAAGTAATTATTTCATCTATATCTGCATTAACATCAGAATTTGATGTGCTTGTGTCTAAAGTAGCTTTAATATCATAGATTCCATCTATTAATGAATCGTTAATTAAATCATCTTTAAAGAACCAGGTACTTCCATCTATTATAATTCCAGTTTCTGAAGTGTATTCTATTTTATCAACAGATACAGTTAAAAACACAAAATCAGCATCAGCTAAATCTAATGTACCTTTTATTATTGGGGTGTTGTCATTTGTGATTAATGGGCTTATAGTAACAGACGGATCTGCTGCGTAAGTTGCACCTATAAAAGACATTAGAAATAATCCAATGACTAAATTAAGTATGTATTTATTCATAAATTTAACTCCTTTGTTTTTTTAATTCAATCTTATTATTGTATAAATAGAATTTTATTTATAAGAATGTAGTAATATAATTATGCATAATTAAGTTTAAATACAGGTGTTTTTGTGAGGATAGAGATTAAATAAATAATATCTATTTCTTTGTCTAAATTTTTACTGAAATACAATTATTTTTCGGTTGTTAGTGAATTTTTGATTAATCCAAAGGTTTATATATTAGGTCTTACTTCTTCTAAAAACCATTATATTTAAAAAGATAACTCCCACTTTAATTATTTTACAATAGTGTTCTTTTTTAAACAGGCATAATGCAAGAAGAATACATATAAATCAAAAAATATTTTGGGAGAAATTACTATGCCACAAGAATTTAATAAAAAGAAACCAGCAGATGATGTTTACGATGACGACGACGATCTTTCAGATTTTGAGGAAGAAGAATCTGATGACGTAGAAGAAGACGATGACGATTACTAAATAATTGAATAAAAGTCAAATGTTAACAATCTAGTGTAAAAGAGAAAAAAACATCTTTCTCTTTTTACTTGGTTCTATTTTTTACAAACAAATTTAAAATGTATTATAATTATATTTTATGTGATTATTATGAAAAAATATATATTGCCTTTGATATCTATTGTAGGTTTAATAGTTGTTGTAATAGTTATTTCTTTAATTGTAAATAAAACTGATTCAACAAGCGTAGTTAATACTATAGATGTAAATAATATTGATGAAAATAAATTAATAGGAAATGATGTAAATATGGTAAATGATAAAAATACAAGTAATATTGTTGTAATTGAAACAACAAAAGGAAATATTGAAGTTGAGCTTAATCCAAGCGCGTCTCCAATAACTGTTAAGAACTTTAAAACTTATGTTTCGGCTGGTTTTTATGATGGAACAGTATACCATCGTGTTATTCCTGGGTTTATGATTCAAGGTGGGGGTTTTCTTCCAAATGGTTCTCAAAAAGAAGTAATGAGTCCAATTAAACTTGAATCAAATAATGGTTTAAGTAATTTAACTGGGACAATAGCCATGGCAAGAACAGATATTCCTGATTCTGCTACCAGCCAATTCTTTATTAACACAAAGGACAATCTTTTCTTAAATTATGCAAATGCAGCTAATCCAGGATATGCTGTATTTGGGAAAGTTATTTCTGGTCTAGATGTTGTTACTGCAATTGAAGGGGTTTCAACAACAACCAAGTTTGGCGCATATCAAAATTGGCCAGTTGATAATATAGTAATTAATAGAGTTTATTTTAAATAAAGGTAAAAGATTATGGAATGTAAGAAATTAAATAACTTAAAAGATTGTCCTTGTACTTATCCTTGTGAGAGGAAGGGCCTTTGTTGTGAATGTGTTGCTCACCATAGAAAAAACAAAGAATATCCTGCTTGTTTAAGATTTGATGGGAAGAAATAAATTTATTTCTTTTTTCCTAAAAGAAGAATGTGCTTTTTCTCAAATGGATCAAGCTTTTTCTGATCAAGCAAAATGAAATGTTTTCTAAAAAGGTCTAATTGATCTTCTCGTAGGTTTGAATCTTTCTTTTGTGTTAAGGCAGATAATTTTAAGCTTAATAAAACAAAACCACCTTCTTTTAAGAAAAGATCAGAGTTTTTTATCAATATTTCTACTTGATTTTTCTGAGCAATATCTTGAATAATCAAATCAAATTTTTCTCCTGCAAGTTCTTTTGTGTATTGATCTGGTTTATTACAATCCCCTAGAAGAGGGATTAAGTTTGATCTTTGTAAAGATAAGAGATAAAGCTTCTGCATTGAATGAGCAGAGATATCTGCTCCTACAACTATTCCTTTGCTTGCAATGTCAGAAATAAATGAAATTGTATATCCTTCTGCTGCTCCAAGGTATAATACTTTTGAGTTTTCTGTAATTGGAAAATCATTAATTCCTTTTTTTATTCCTGCAGCAACTTTTGAATGATTAGGATCCCATGTTCTTTTGTCACCAGAATTAATATCAAGAGTAAATATCATTCCATCTTTGTAAATTAAATTTTTTATTGAGTTCATATTTGATCAACTACTTTATTCTTTGAATTACAATCATTTTTGTAGGTTGGTTTTTTTCATTTAAAGAAAAATCATTTTTTAAATCATGATATTTTGCAATAAATCCTCTCTTTTTAAGATTAAGTATTATTTGATTCATTTTGTCATTATTTATTTCTATTGGTGTACTAAAGAACCCATACCCTCCTTTTTCAAGAGAATAAAGGTGTTTTAGAAATACTTCAGTTCTAAGTTCAGTAATTGTATATGTTGTTGCTCCATATACAGAAAATATAAAATCAAATTTCTGTTTGGGGTTAAATTCACTAATATCTCCTGAATAAATATTATCTATTTGGTTTGTTTTATTTACTTCTTTTGAATTTAATACGATTGCATTTGTTTCTAATTTTGTTTTTATGTGATTTTTATTAGTATGATATTTCCATATTTTTTTAAGGGCTCCTAAGAAATTACCTTTTCCAGCTCCATCATCAAGCACTTTTATAACTTTTTTATTTTGTAGTTTTGCATACGTAGCTATTCTTTCAAGTATTGTTGTTTTAGTCTTGTAAACACTATTTAATAATAAATTATAATCAAAATATGTTCTACTATTACTATAGCCTGTTTTATTGCCGCAATTTACCTGTAGTTTATAATCTTCAAGTAATACATTAAATATTCGGTTATCATTTTTGGTGTGTATGTATCTATTGCTTAGTTTCTTATTAATTATTTTTTGTTGAATCTCTTCCATGCCAAACTTTTTTGGTTTAGATTTTGGAATTCTTAATTTCATATTTTTCTTTTATTTTGTATTTTTTATCTTAAAGTTAATTTTTTCAAGAAGCTCTTTTGAAATATCCTTTCCTGCAAGATCTGATTTTATAGCTATAACTATTTTTGAAGCTATTGTTCTGGCAATTTTTCCTTTCTTTTTTGCAGGAAGAGAGATAATTAAAGGATGATTAAATAAAATTCCATATTTTGGAGTTGCTTTTTTTTGAGCGAGTGCCTTAAAAAAAGATTTTTCAGAACCTAAAAGTTGAACAGTTGAAGCTGGAAATCTTACTAGTCTTGTTATTCCCCCACAAATAACAAGCATTTTAATTGCAATATCTGGTGTTGCAACTTTAGTAAATGTAGGATAAACTTCAGATAATAATTTTTCAATATTTCTTTTAATTACTTCTTTTGTTTCAATTAAAATAAGTATTTCTTTTGCTAATGATTTAGTTTGGTCTTTTTCTTTACTTGAAAAAACAATTCCAACTTCGGAATTTATTATTTCTATAATCTGCTTTATTCTTTTGTTATCAAGCCCAAGCTTTTCCAAGCTTTTTTCATTAATGGTATCTAGAGTATAAACTTGGCAGTATTCTTTTATTGAAAGAATAGAATCAAGAGTAGGATACTCTAAATCAGTTACCACTCTTAATGCTTCAAATAATTCATTAATGTTATTTGGAAGCTTTTCAATCATTAAAGAAAGAGAGATTATTCTTTGATCAGGAGCAGTCAGTTCTTTTTGAAGTCTATCTTTTGTATTTTTTAACATTTCTTCTTTATTTAAAACCATATTTAATCAATATACCTTAAAACAATAAGTTTTTTTAACTTAATCAATATATATTTTATAGTATATTAGCATTTATAAATAGTTTGAAGTAATAAATAATAACAATATAATGGTGTGATTTTATATGAATAAAGAAAAAGTATTATCTTTTGTGTTTGCAATTATTTTAGCTTTGGCTGGAACAATTACAGCTTACTTTAAAGGGACTGTAACTACGATGTTTGGCTTATCTAAAATACCTTTATTGATTATTGCTTTTATTCTTTCATTTGCGATTCTATTTTGCATATTTTATTATTTAGTTTTTGGTTTTATTCTTAAACCAAAACTACCGTTACAAGCTAAGGAAATACCAAAAGTTACTTCTAATGTTAAAAATACATTTGTTCCTGGTAGTAATGTTCCACAAGTAAAAGAACCTGTACCCAAACCCATTTTTACAAAGGATCCAATTAAAGAAGAGGTTCATAAGGACGTATCATTAATGGTTGAAAACTTAACTTCTCAGCCAGATGTAGTTCCAGTTGCTAAAAAAGAGGTTTTAGTTGTGGATAACACTATTAATCATGTTCAGGATGATATTAGGACAAAAAGAAGAGATGACATTGTTAAAGAAGTTGAAGCTAAATCTCTTTTAGATATAGGTACAAAGAATAATCCTATAATTGAGAAAACAAAAGAAGAACAAGAAGCAGATATTGCTAAATTTAAGAAATTAAGTAAGTTTGATGATGTTGATAAAAAATAAGATTAAATAAAGTTATTTAATCTCTATTCTTTCTCCTACAGCAGTTCCTGGAAGTAAAGTTTCAAAAGATACTTTTACAACTCCCTTACTACCATGAGAACCTGTAATTTTCCCATTTATTGTTTTTCCAGTAATTGTTTTGTAAACAACTTTCTTTCCAAACAATGGAGCAACTGAAGAACTGGTAACGTATTTTGGATCTTCAATCTTAATTAGATATTGACTTGGGTGTATCTTTGATATTCCTCTTCTATTATTTTCTATTTTTCCAATCATTTTATTTTCACCTTTAATATTTAAATTTAAAAACCTTAAATTATAAGTAGTTTTAATATATATTATATAAGCAAATTCTTTTAAAAGGTAATTGTTTAACAATTATCTTATGACTAAACAAATTTATACTGCTGGAATGGACGAAGCAGGGAGAGGGTGTGTTCTTGGGCCTATGATTATGTGTGTTTGTGTTATAGATAAAAATAAAGAAGCGTTCTTTAGAGAAATAGGATGCAAAGACTCAAAATTATTGACTCCAAAGAAAAGAGAAGAACTAGCTAAAATAATTGAAAAGGAAGCAGAAGAATACAAAATTATTGTTGTTCCTGCAGAGGAGCTTAATGTTTTAATGAATCAATTTTCGTTAAATGAGATTGAAGCTCAAAAAGCAAGTGAAATGATTGCAAGTCTAAAAACAGAATTGCAAGAAGTGGTTGTTGATTCACCAGATACTATTCCTGAAAAGTTTAAAAAAAGAATAAATGATAATCTTAAAGCTAAAGGGCATGAAATTAAAATTAAGATTGTTTCAGAACACAAAGCAGATGTTAATCATGTTTCTGTTTCTTGTGCTTCTATTTTAGCAAAGGTATTAAGGGATAAACTTATTCATGAGTTAATTGGTGATATTTCAGGGTATTCATCTGATCCAAAAACAATTGAGTTCTTAAAACAATATATTTTAAAACATAAAGAACTACCAGTCTATGCAAGAACCCATTGGGAAACAATAGATAAGGTCATGAAAGAGCTATATCAAAAGAAAATAAGTTGGTTTAAATGAAAGAAGAAATATCTGAAAAGAAAGATAATACAAAAAAGAACATTATTGCAATAGATAAGGTTATTCAAGAATTTTTTAAAAATATCACAACTAAGAAAAAATCATCCTCAAATGTACCTTATTCATTTAATATTCAATTTTTAAAAGACCCAAGTATTATTGATAATGCAAATAATCTTGAAGATAATTTAGATCTGGAAGGAAGTGTAGAAGACATAGATTCAGTTGTTATTGCTGATAATTTTGTATATTTGACCTTATTCATGCCACATTCTCAAAATAATCTTTTATTTGATGTAGATGATAAAAAAGGAATTCTTGCAATAGCAACACAAGATACTTCGTTTTATAAGGAATTTCATTTTAAAATACCAGTTAAGAAAGAAACACTTGAAGTTAAGTTTAATAATAATGTTCTTGAGTTAAAACTGGAACTTAAAAAAGAATAAGTAAATAGATTATAATTCCAATCTATTTTTAAATATTTTATTTTATATATTATATATTAACCTACAAATAATTTTCGGTAACCTATTTTTCTAATTTTATAGCTATTAATATAATTTATGTGATATTTATGATACAAAATAAGATAATTATTAAAGGTGCAAGAGAGCATAATTTAAAAAATATTAATATTGAAATCCCAAAGGATAAGCTTGTTGTTATTACTGGGCTTTCTGGATCTGGGAAATCAACTCTTGCTTTTGATACAATTTATGCTGAAGGGCAACGTAGGTATGTTGAGTCTCTTTCAAGCTATGCTCGTCAGTTTCTTGGAATGATGACAAAACCAGATGTGGATTCAATTGAAGGTCTTTCTCCTGCAATTTCAATTGAGCAAAGAACAACATCTAAGAACCCAAGATCAACTGTTGGAACAGTTACTGAAATTTATGATTATTTTCGTCTTCTTTATGCACGTGTAGGTGTGGCTTATTGTCCAGAACACAATTTAAGAATTCAAAATCAATCTCCTGAAAAAATCTATCACACAATAAAAACAGATTTTTCAAATAAAGAAATTCTTATTCTGGCTCCAATTGTTAGGCAAAAGAAAGGAACCTATGAAAAATTAATCTCTGATCTTAATAAAGATGGGTATGCAAGGGTTAGAGTTAATGGATCTATTTATCGTACAGATGAACGAATAGTTCTTGATAGATATAAAATGCATGATATTGATATTGTAATTGATAGATTATCTTTAGATGATAAGCAACGTGTAATTGAAGGAATTACAAATGCAACAAATAAAGCAGAAGGGCTAGTTAAAATTGTTTCTGTTGATGATAAAGCTAAATCTAAAGAAAAAGATTTAGAAAAAATATATTCTTCTAAAATGTCATGTCCAGTTTGTGGATTGTCTTATGAGGAATTACAACCTAGAATGTTTTCATTTAATTCTCCTTTTGGAGCTTGTGAGGAATGTACTGGGCTTGGAATAAAAATGATTTTTGATCCAGATTTAATTATTCCAGATAAAACTAAATCAATTGCAGATGGAGCAATTGCAATCTATCGTAATGCAGTTGATGGATGGCGTGGTCAACATCTTGCATCAGTAGCAAAAAAGTATGGTTTTACTGCCTTAACTCCGATTAAAGATTTAAACAAGAAACAATATGATGCTCTAATGTATGGAACAGATACTGAGATTAAGTTCTCAGTTGAATCAAGGGATGGTTCATCTAGTTTCTCTCATACAGGAACTTGGGAAGGGCTTGTTAATCAGATTCAAAGATTATATCATCAAACAGAATCAGAGTATAGACGTCATGATATGGAAAAGTACATGAAGACGTTGCCTTGTACTAAATGCCATGGTCAGAGATTAAAAGAAAAGGTTTTAAGTGTTAAAATAAGCAATAAATCAATTATTGATCTTACTTCTCTTTCAATTAAGGACATTATTCTCTTTTTTAAGGAACTTAAATTAAATGATAAAGAAAAAGAAATTGCATTTCATATCTTAAAAGAAATTAATTCCAGACTTGAATTTTTAGATAAGGTTGGACTTAGTTATTTAACATTATCTAGAAACGCAGGAACATTATCTGGTGGAGAATCACAAAGAATAAGACTTGCAACAAACCTTGGAACAAATTTAACAGGTGTATTATATGTTCTTGATGAACCCTCAATTGGGCTTCATCAAAGAGATAATCAAAAGCTAATTAATACATTATTCAAGTTAAGAGATTTAGGTAATACAGTTATTGTTGTTGAACATGATGAAGATACAATACTTCAAGCAGATCATGTAATTGATATTGGGCCAGGTGCTGGAATACACGGAGGGCATGTTATTGCACAAGGGACTCCAGATGATATTTTGAAAAATAAAAATTCATTAACTGGGCAATATCTTTCTGGTACTAATAAAATTGAAGTACCAAAAGTAAGACGTAAATCAAATAATTTTATAAAAATTATTGGAGCATCTGAAAATAATTTAAAAAATATTGATGTTAATATTCCAATTGGAGTTCTAACTTGTGTTACTGGTGTTTCTGGGTCAGGTAAATCAACTTTAATTTATGAGATACTTCATAATTCCTTAATGAATAAGTTTTATAATTCAAAGCTTGATGTTGGTGCTCATAAAGAAATTAAGTTTGATTTAGAACTGGATAAAATTATTTCAATTGATCAATCTCCAATTGGAAGAACGCCAAGGAGTAATCCTGCAACATATACAAAAGTATTTGATGATATACGTGAAATATTTGCTTTAACTCAAGATGCAAAAATGAAAGGGTATGATCAAGGTAGGTTTTCGTTTAATGTTAAGGGGGGGCGTTGTGAAGCTTGCTCTGGTGATGGACAAATTAAAATTGAAATGAACTTCTTACCAGATATTTATGTTGATTGTGAAGAATGTAAAGGTAAGAGATATAATCCAGATACTCTTGAAATTAAATATAAAAATAAGAATATTGCTGAAGTTTTAGATTTATCTGTTGAAGAAGCATATAAATTCTTTGAGAACATTCCTTCACTTAAAAGAAAGCTTGAAACTTTAATGGATGTAGGGCTATCTTACATTAAGCTTGGGCAAAGTTCAACTACTCTTTCTGGCGGAGAAGCTCAAAGAATAAAATTAACAAAAGAATTATCTAAGAGAGATACTGGTAAAACTGTTTATCTTCTTGATGAACCTACAACTGGGCTTCATTTTCATGATACTAAAAAATTAATTGATGTGCTTTCAAGTCTTGTTGAAAAGGGTAACACAATTATAGTTATTGAGCATAATCTAGATGTAATTAAGTCTGCAGATTATATTATTGATCTTGGGCCAGAAGGTGGAGAAGGTGGAGGGCAAGTAATTGCTACAGGTACTCCAGAAGAGATTGCAAAAAATAAAAACAGTTATACAGGTGAATTTTTGAAGAAGATGCTAAAATAAGAATTATTTTCCAAAGGTTATTTTTTTGTTAACAATAAAGTTCCAAAAGAAAACAATTATTATTGAAATGACTTTAGCAAATATATACCATAATCCAAGAGAAACAAATAATTTTAAGATAACTAAATTTATTAATAGCCCAATTAAAGAAATAATTGCAAATTTAAAAAATTGGAACTTAATCTTTGTAGTAACTTCTTTAAATGTATATTTTTTTTGTAAATAAAATGCAATTACAAGCCCACAGCAATACCCTATGGTTGCAGATACAAGATAATTTATTTTTAAAAAGTCAGTTAAAGAATAAAGAACTGCAACATCAATTATTGTTGCCATTAAAGATACCAGTGCATAATCAAACATAAGTTCAATTTTATTAAAGTAAGGAATCCTACGTAGTATCTTCTTCATTTTTGTATCCTTTTTAATTTTCTAAGATACCAAAACAATCTCCATAATTCTTTTGAAAATTTAAGTATTTCTTTTGGCATATTTAGTTTGGTTGTTGTTTGTTCATTCCATTTAACAGGAATTGATTTTATTCTAAATTTAAATATTCGTTCCGAAACCAATAAAAGTTCAAGATCTCCTGACCAGGTATTATTTTGGATATATTTTTTAATTAGATTGTATTTATTGTGTTTTATGGCTTTAAATCCACACTGAGAATCACTATATTCAACATTAAATAATATTTTTTGTATAATAATTAATCCTTTACTTATAATTTGTCTAAAAAAAGTTCTTTTTGATTTAGATTCTTTAGAATGGCGTGTTCCAATTGAAACATCGTAGCCCTCATTTGTAATCGCTGCAATTAATTTTGGAAAATCAGTTATATCTGTTGCAAGATCAGCATCCATAAATGAAAGGATATCAAACGTTTTATTTGCCTTATTCCAAGATTCTTTAATTGCATACCATTTTCCTTTTTTTGGGAGGTAAGTGTATTTTACATTATTGTATTTTTTAGTTAACTCTTTTAAAATAATTGCAGTATTATCTGTTGATTTATTGTCAACGACTTCTATTACATAATCTAATTTTTGTGCTTGGAGGTACGTATGTAATTTTGTAATATTTTGTTTTAATATTTTGCCTTCGTTTAGAGAAGGAATAGTAATTAAGACTTTCATAACTATCTTATAATCCATTTTTTGTTCTAAATACCCAATAATTATATATTAAATAACTTTCAATTGTAATTAATGGTAATATTATTATAGCAGAGACATATTTATTAATGGATAATATATCTATACTAAGAAAAATAAGTGCTTCTGAAAAAAGAAGCCCAGCTATAACTGCAACAATGTACTTTTTAAACATAAACCATTTTCTTTTTGAATTGGGTTTAAATACCCAGTGAAGGTGTAAATGAAAACTCACATAAGATGCAATTGAATATGCAAAAATATTTGCAATTAAGTGATGTATTCCTAAATATACTAAACTAAAATATGTAATTAAGTTTATGATTGAATCAAAACCACCCACAAAACTGTGTTTAATGAATTTGTGATATTTAGTTATTAGATTTTTAATTATCATATATCTATATTTAAAGGATATATTATATAAAATCTATTGTTTCTTATAATATATATGATTGATTTATCAAATATCCCTACTACCTCTGGGTGTTATATTTACAAAAATAAAGATAATGAAATTATTTATATTGGTAAAGCTAAGAATTTAAAAAAAAGAGTAACTTCTTATTTTACTAAGAAAGATTTAGATCCAAAAACAACTGCTCTTGTTTCTAATATAAATTCTGTAGATTTTATTGTAACAAATAATGAACTCGAAGCATTAATCTTAGAATCAAATTTAATTAAAAAAAATAAACCAAAATACAACATTGAGCTTAAAGATTCCAGAGAATATTCTTATCTTCTTTTAACAAAAGATAAATTTCCTCGTTTTATTATATTAAAAAAGAAGCCCACAAAGGAAGATATTGTATTTGGTCCATTTATTCTTTCAGGGGACCGAAATAATATTCTTTCTTTTGTTAATAAGACCTTTAAATTAAGAACTTGTTCTAAACTACCCAGAACTCCATGTATTAGGTATCATATTGGGTATTGTACTGCCCCTTGTATTAACTTAGTTAATGAAGATGAATATAGTATTCAAATAAATAATGCAATTTATGTTCTTGCAGGTAAAGAAAAGAGCTTAATTGCAAATCTTGAAAAGAAAATGTACGCTTATAAGTTAAATAAAGACTTTGAACATGCTCTTATACTTAGAGATCAAATTAAAGCTATTAATTATTTAGACGAAAAACAAAATATGGAAACAAATAAATCATATAATCAAGATCTTATTAATTTTATTTTAAATGGAAATAAATGTTATCTCTTAGTATTTAATATTTCTAAAGGTATGTTGCTTAATAAAAAAGAATTTGTTCTTCCAGTTTTTGAAGATGATTTCTTGGACGAGTTTATTATTGATTATTATTCAAAGGAAGGTGTGCTTTTGCCAGATGAATTAATTCTTCCGAGAGCAATTGAGCCAGAAACTATTGAATTTATTTTAAGATTTAAGAAAAAGATTAATTTTGTGATTCCAGAGAAAGGAGAGAAAAAAGAGCTTTTAAATCTGGCCCTAAAAAATATTGAAGTGTCTTTTTTCTTAAATCAAACTGTTCTTTTATCATTAAAAGAAAAACTAAAACTTGTAAATATTCCAAAAGTAATTGAGTGTTTTGATATTTCTCATTTATCTGGTACAAACACAGTTGCTTCTATGGTTCAATTTAAAGAAGGTAAACCAAATAAAAGTCAATATCGTAGGTTTAAGATTAAAACTATTGAAGGAAATAAGATTGATGATTTTGCATCAATTTATGAAGTAGTTAATAGAAGATATAGTGGCCTGTTAAGAGATAATTTGCCTTTTCCAGATTTAATTATTATAGATGGAGGTAAAGGTCAGTTATCATCTGCCAAATCTGCACTGGATGTATTGAACCTAGAAGTTCAACCAACCATAATTTCTATTGCTAAGAAAAATGAAGAAATTTATAAACCAGAATTAATTTATTCTTTGAAACTAGATAAAAAAGATAAGGCGTTGCATTTAATACAAGCAATAAGAGATGAAGCGCATAGGTTTGCAATAACTTATAATAAGTTGCTTAGAAAGAAAGAAATTAGAAAGATTTGACTTTTTTTAAAGTTTGCGATATATTTTTAAATAGGTAGTATGTAACATATTTATTACGTAATATATTTATTACGTGACATATTAAAAATTACAGATGTATAGGAGAGCGATAAATTATGATTGGTAAAGCTGATTGGTTTAAGAGGAGAAAATATACTGGTTGGGGGGTTACACCTTCTACTTGGCAAGGATGGGTATATGTTCTTGCAATTATTATAGGTGTATTAATTATACAGTTTTTAATACCAACTACAATTAAAATTAAAGCAGTTATAACTTATGCTTGGGTGTTGTTAATTATTCTTGATGTTATACATATAATGGCAACATTAAAGAACGATGAACGAGAATCAAAAATTGAAGCAATTGCAGAAAGAAATGTTGCATGGGCAATGATTGTTGTTCTAGTAGTTGTTATTTTTTATGAAACTATAAAAACAACATTAGTTGGTGGAATTCCTGTTGTGAACCCATTATTGTTAATTGTACTTGGTGCTGCATTAATTACTAAAATAGTTTCAAATATCGTTCTTGAAAGAACTATGTAAAATTAAGTTTTAATTGGATGGATTATTTATGAGAACAAAAATGGTTACATTAAGAAAGCGATTAAATATAACTCAAGAAGAGTTAGCAAATATTGTGGGTGTTGCAAGGCAAACCATTATTTCTTTGGAACAAGAGAGATATAATCCATCTTTACAACTGGCCTACAATATTACAAAAGCACTTCATAAGAAAAATATTCAAGATGTATTTATTCTAGATTAATATCGGATTATATTTAAATTATTCCATTTGTTTATTTTTCTTTTGATGCTTCTTCTTTTAATATATCAAATATGTCTTTGTTTAATATTATATTATTTACCTTTCCAATTTTTTCTTTGGTTATTATATTGTCATCTTCTAAATCTCGTAAAACCCTGTGAATTTTAACTTTATTGAATTTTGTAGATTGTAATAATTCATATTGTCTGCTTTTACCATTGTTATCTAATAAGTGTTGGATAATGGAGCGATGTGTTGATGGGAGCATTTTAAGTATTACATCTGTATTATTTGCTAATTTTTTTTTAATTTTTATTACTTTTTCAGACATGGCCCAATATACAATTAATCCAAAAATAAACCCAATCATTGCTGCAAAAGGAATGATATATTTATGATATCTAAATACAAATGGTTTTGTTGTTGGTTCCAATCTTTCATTTTTATTAACTATAAATTCACAACTAGAGACATTGGTATTATTATCACAAATTGCAAGGTACGGTCTTAGTTCATTTATAGGTTTGTTTTCATCAAATGGGGGGCCCCCTAATTTTGATTGCGCAGACATATAGAAATTTATTGTTATGATTAATAAAAAAAAAATAATTGCAATAAATAATCCTAAAAATATATTTTTGTTTAATTTCATGAAATAATTAATGTATAATTAATTTTAAATACCTTTTCTTTTCTTTTCTTGGTTTCATTTATATGAAACTATCTTTTCAGGGGTAATTATAGTTTCAAAAAAGTATATATATAGTTTCAGACTGAAGTATATATGTAATTAACAGATTAAGAATTATGGTGACTTATGTTAGCAAATAAAACAATATTAGACTTAAAACAAAAATGCAAAGAAAAGTTAATTGATATTACAGAAGTATATAAAATATATAAGTTAGGGGAATCTGAGCTTTCCGTACTTTCAAATATTAATTTAGCTATTTATGAAGGTGATTTTGTAATTATTTTAGGTCCAAGCGGATCTGGGAAAAGTACATTGTTAAATATTGTTGGTTGTTTAGATAATCCTTCAAAAGGTATTGTTAAATTAAAAGGGAATGATATTACAAAATTATCTGAGAGTACACTTGCAAGATTACGTGGAAGAACGATTGGATTTATATTTCAAGAATATAATTTGATTCCTTCACTTAATGCAATTGAAAATGTAATGCTGCCGCTTGAATTTCAAAACATAAATAAATCAGAGGCAAGATTGGAAGCTCAAAGAGTTTTGTGTTTAGTTGATTTAAAGGATAGGTTGTATCATTTACCAAGGGAATTATCTGGTGGCCAACAGCAAAGAATTGCAATTGCAAGAGCGCTTGCAGGGAATCCAGAAATAATATTAGCAGATGAACCTACTGGTAATCTGGATTCCAGAAATGGTGCCTTTATTATGGATTTTTTAAAAGATTTAAATAATAAAGGAAAAACAATAATAATGGTTACTCATGATCTTAATCTTGTAAAATATGGGTCTAAAATTATACAAATTATTGATGGCAAAATAATTAAAATTGAAAATAAATAAAAAGGTGGATGGAATGATAAGTAAAAAAAATAATTTTTTAATGATTGTAATTATGTTAATTATGTTTAGTGCAAATTTATTTTCTTCAGGTAATGGGGATATAACTTCAACTTACTCACTTAAGGCTGATTTAATTAATCAAACTCCTGATCCTGCAAGGTCCGGAGATGTAATTGAGCTAAAATTTAGTGTTGAAAATCGTGGAGGAGTCGGAATAAATAGAGTAATTTCTAATTTACAATTAGATTATCCGTTTATAAAAATGTCTGATGACAACTTAACTATAGATGCAGGTAAATTATATCCTTTACAAACCGGGGATTATGCGAAAATAATTAAGTTTAAATTTAAAGTGGATAAAGATGCTTCTGATGGGATGTATAAAGTAACTCTTAATTTATTAAATGCAGATACAAATATTTCAAATGTTTTTGATTTTAATTTAACTGTTGTTGGAAAAGAGTATGTGATTATTAATTCAATTAATAAATCAAATATTGATTTTGGTAAAGTTGAGCCACTTGATTTTATAATTAGTAATGTTGGGTCTTCTCCATTAAAAAATATTGTTTTTTCTTGGACTGATTCTACTGGTACAATATTACCTGTAAATTCAGATAATACAAAATATATACAATATTTAGATGTAAACTCATCAGCTACAATAAGTTATAATGTAATGGCAAATACAAGTGCAACTCCTGGGCTATATAAACTTGATTTAAGTTTAGTATTTGAAAATAATGATTTAGAAGAATCGTCTTTGTCTACATCTGTTGGTATGTTTGTTGGAGGTACAACTGATTTTGACATTACTTTTTCAGAGAGTAGTAGTGGAAGCGTATCTTTATCCATTGCAAATGTAGGTAATAATCCTGCGGCATCAGTTAATGTTATTATTCCAGAGCAAGATAATTTTAAGGTTACAGGGAGTAATTCATCTATTATTGGAAATTTAGATATAGGTGACTATACAATTGTAACTTTTGCAATTACAAGTAAATCTAAGGCTATAAATACAAATAAGTTATTAGTTCTAGTTCAATATACTGATTCTTTAGGTAACCGAAATACAGTAAATAAAGAAATGAACTTATCTTTAAGTGGAAGTAGTAATTTAGGTTCTGATCAAAATTTCAATTCGTTTAATGGCGGGGATTTTCCACGAAGTAATACAAAAAGTACCTCTAAGATATATTTGTATTTATTAATTGGGCTTGTTCTAATTGGAGCTGGTTATTTAATATATCAATATAAAATAAAAAAAGATAAGAAAGAGAAAAAATGAAATTAAATAGAACCTTAGCATTAGCTTTTAATTCTGTAATTCATAGTAAACTTAGAAGTTGGCTAACAATAATTGGAATAATTATTGGGATTGGTTCATTTATAACTATTTTTGCAATTGGAAATGGGATGGAAAAAAACATAAATGAAAGATTGTCAAGCTTTCAATTGGATGTGATAAATATAAGTCCTGGATTTTCTAGAGCAACATCAAATTTTGGTCCTGAAGGAGGTCCAGGAAGAATGCCCACAAGTCAATCAGATATAAATTTAACCATAAAAGATGTTTTTACTCTTAAATCAATTAATGAGATTGCAGTGATTTCAAAAGAAATTTCTAGTCAAGAAAAAATTTATTATACTGGAGAATCAATTAAAAGCAATATTACTGCTGTTGATGTTCCAAATTGGTTACAAATTACAAATATTACTTTAGATAGTGGTAGATTATTAACACCATCAGATAAATATAGTGTTTTAATTGGAGACCGTTTTGCGACAGATAGTTTTACAAAAGCAATTCCACTAAATATAGTTATTGTAATTAATAATAAATCTTATAGGGTTGTTGGAATAATTTCTAACAGTAATGATATTATAATTCCATTAGAATCTGCTAATGGGACATTTACTGATGTAGTAATTACTAATTATGATAAGATTACTATAAAAGTAAAAAGTGATGCAAATGTAGATAATGTAGTTACTGAAATTAATACAAAATTAATGGCATCAAGACACGTTAATACAAAAACAAAAGATTTTTCAGTAAGCGCGATTAAAGACACAGCAAGTTCCATGAGTGATATGACTAGTTCTATGACTTTATTTCTAACTATTGTTTCAATTATTTCTTTAATTGTTGGAGCAATTGGGGTTGCAAATACAATGTTTACTTTTGTTCTTGAAAAAACAAAAGAAATTGGAATCATGAAATCAATTGGGGCATCTAATTCTGATATTTTATTATTGTTTGTTTTAATTGCTGTTCTTTATGGAATTGTTGGTGGAATAATAGGGGTTCTTTTAGGTGGTGCACTATCTGGTGTTATGAGTAATCTTCTTGGTTTTTCTGCTGGTGCTGGAAGAGGAGGAATGAGTGGATTTTTAGCAAGTGGGTCTATTACTTTTTCTCTAGCAGTATATGGTGTACTTTTATCAATTGGAATTTGTGTTTTATCAGGATTTATTCCAGCATATCGTGCATCAAAATTAAAACCAGTAAAAGCATTAAGATATGAATAATTATTTGATTTTTAATTATTCTTTCTTAAGCTCAATTATTGTAATTTCATTTCTTGAAAAGTTTCTCATTTTAAAACCCCAAATATACGTCCCTTGATTAACGTATAGTTTCATATTTTCAACCTCATATAATCCTTTAATGTAAGGTCCTGCAAGATATTCAAGAAGGTTGAGTGGAAAGATCTGTCCTGCATGGGTGTGGCCTGATAACATTAAATCATAACCTTTCTCTTTTGCAGCATTTACTTCTTGTGGTCTATGATTTAATAATAGATTATACTTTTCTGTGTTTAAGTCTATTTTGCTTAATGCTTCTGTAACATATGTTTTTGTGTCCTTATCTTTAATACCAGTTAATACAATTCCATTTATTTTATACATTTCATTATTTAATGTAATTATTTTTGTTTGATCTAAGATATCTTCTACAATCTTATCTCCAACCATCACATCATGATTGCCATAAATAAAGATTACTGGGATATTATAATCGTTAATAATATTTATGGTATCTTTTGGTATTGTGCCGGGATAATCAAAGAGATCACCAGTAATTACAATAAAATCAGGATTATTTTTAATTGCTAGTTTATATACTTTATTAAATCTATCTTGTGAATGAGATCCAAATATATGAATATCTGATAATTGAACTAATTTTACATTTTGTTCTATTTTTGGAGATATTAGAATTATAGTTTCTTCTTTGTAACTTAATGTGTTAACATAAGAATATATGCTCACAATCAGAGTTAATATTATTATTGTATACCCTAGATATTTATAATTTTTTTTATTAAATTTAAATATTAATCTTATCAATTCAACAATGATAGTAAATATAATTAAGTATATTATTGTTCCAATTAATAAATAGATTAAATAATATAAAATGGTTGTCAATCCTGTATTTAGGTTTTGTTGTGAAGTAATTGATATTGGCAAAAGTACGAAAATAGTTGCAATTAAGTATAATATATTTTTATTGTATTTTTTGTTAAATAGTTTAAATAGTCTCTTAGATGAAAATATAGTTAATGGGAAATAAATTATTGCAAGAATAATAAGATCTATAATATAATGTATAAAGTATGTGTTCATAAGTAAAGCATCTCTCTTTTCTTTTAAACATAAGAATGGAATAATTTAAATACCTTTTATTTTGCGTGGCCATGAGCCCTCCCTTCCAAAAGATATATATGAATATCCAAACATAATTATATATCTATTAAATAAAGGTAATTAAATAATGGAAAAAAATTTATTTAAGCTTGTTGCTAATTATAAGCCCGCAGGAGATCAACCTAAAGCAATTAAGCAATTATCAGAAGGATTAGTAAAAAAATATAAGTATCAAACTCTTTTAGGAGTAACTGGGTCTGGAAAGTCATTTTCCATAAGTCAAGTAATTGCTTCTCATAATAAACCAACCCTAGTTCTGGCTCATAATAAAACTTTGGCGTCTCAACTTTATCATGAGCTTAAAGGATACTTTCCAGAAAATAAAGTTGAATATTTTGTTTCTTATTATGATTATTATCAACCAGAATCATATGTGCCTCAAAGAGATTTATACATTGAAAAAAATACAAAGATTAATCAAAAAATAGAAGAATTAAGATTGTCTGCAACAGCTTCTGTAACATCCAGAAATGACACTATTATTGTTGCATCAGTATCTTGTATTTATGGTCTTGGTTCTCCTGAAAACTTTAAAGGACTTGGTTTTGAAATTGGAATCAATCAAAATATTTCAAGACGTGAAATATTAAAAAAATTAATAAATATTCAATTTAAAAGAAATGATATTGAGCTTCTTCCAGGAAGGTTTCGCGTAAAAGGAGATGTAATTGATATTATTCCAGGTTATTATCAGAACATTATTAGAATTGAAATGTTTGGAGATGTAATTGATAGAATATTAGAACTTGATAAAAATACAGGAGATATAATTTCAAAACCAAAATCCTTTTTTGTTTTTCCTGCTCGTCATTTTGTAATTACAGATGAACAAAAAGAAAATGCATTAATTTCAATTAGGGAAGAACTAGATACTAGATTACCAGAGCTTGGTGTTCTTGAAGCTGCTCGTCTAAAGCAGAGAACAATGTATGATCTTGAGATGATTAAAGAAACTGGTTTTTGTTCAGGTATTGAAAATTATTCAAGGCATTTTGAAGGAAGAGAAGCAGGAGATAGGCCATCAACTTTAATGGATTATTTCCCAGATGATTTTTTGCTTGTAATTGATGAGTCTCATCAATCAATTCCTCAATTACATGGAATGTATGCTGGAGATTATTCTAGAAAAAAGAATTTAATTGATTATGGATTCCGTCTTCCAAGTGCATTTGATAATAGGCCTTTAAAATTTAATGAGTTTGAAAAGAATTTTATGAACAAGGTTATTTTTGTTTCAGCAACTCCTGCAGAATATGAACTTAAGTTGTCCAATCAAGTAGTTGAACAAATTATTAGACCAACAGGGCTTGTTGATCCTCCTCTTTTTGTTCATGAAACAAAAAACCAAATTCCTCATTTAATTTCAGAAATAAAAATGGCCATAAATGTTGGACACCGTGTTCTTATTACAACATTGACCAAAAAACTTGCCGAAGAATTATCTGAATATCTTGCTGAACAAAAAATAAAAACCAGATACCTTCATTCAGAGATTAATACTCTTGAGCGTAGTGAAATAATACGTGAATTAAGGCTTGGTAAGTTTGATTGTTTGGTTGGAATTAATCTTTTACGTGAGGGTCTTGATATTCCGGAAGTTGGTTTAATTGGAATTTTGGATGCAGATAAAGAAGGTTTTTTAAGAGATGGAAAGAGCTTAATACAAATAATTGGAAGAGCAGCAAGAAATAGTAAATCAAAAGTTATTCTTTATGCAGATAAAATGACTGATTCAATTAAATTTGCAATTTCTGAAACAGATCGTAGAAGAAAGATACAGCAAGATTATAATCTAAAAAATAATATTATTCCAAAAACAATAATTAAGCCTATTCCTGAAAAAGAAATAGAGATTAAAGATATCAAGCATATTCCAAAAGCAGAGATTGATAAAGTTATAAAAGGGCTAGAAAAAGAAATGAACAAGGCTTCAGATGAGCTTAACTTTGAAGAAGCAATAATGTTAAGAGATAAGATTGAAGAATTAAAGAAGAGAAAAACTTAATATTCAAGCTTATAAATAGTTTCATTTAATATATTGTTTAATCAATTAAATAAGGAGATGATTTTAAATGGCACCACCAAAGCCAAGACCAATAAGATTAATAAATTCAAGTAGACCTCAAAGAAAAGCGGGTTTAGGTCCGATGTCAAAAACAATTGGGAAAGCCCCAATACTTAAGTTTGGGAAAAGCATTTCTAATCTTAAGAAATAAATTTTATTTTTTTATAAAAGAGATTAGTTATATATTTTTAATAATCTCTTTCCTACTTTTTCTGCTTCTTTACATACAAATAAGTTATATAATGCACTTTTGGGATAATATGCGTTTTTCATTTTATTTCTAATATGTTCAAGTCTTTCTTTTGGGCCTTGAAAAGTAATTTGGTTTTCAACAACTAATAAATGAGATAAGTAGCTTGCTGATAAAGCTGAAGCAATTGGAGAAATGGTTCCAAACTCAATTAATATTTCATAATTCTTTTTAGCTTTTGTTTCTTTTAAAAATCCTTTTGCTAGAGAGTAAAGATTGTATATATGCACTCCTGTATGGCTTGCAAGATTTTTAATTATTTTTTTACAATATTTATATTCTTCAGAATCCTTTTTATGATAGGTTGAACCTGACATTTCAAATTTTCTACCAAGTCCGGTATGAAGGTCCAGAAGCGTAACTTCATTGTACCCTTCAGTTATTTTTGAAATATATTTTCTAAATATTATGTTTTCTTGTTCGGGTTTTGTTCCTGAATAATTTATTCCTGTTGAATAAAGTGATTGTCCAACAACTCCGGCTTCTATAGTTTCAACAATTCCGTTTTTAATTGCAGATTTAAATATTGTTGTATATAGTTTATAATTTTCTTTTAGTTTATTTTTTCTTGGCCTATTTGCTTCAAAAATGCTTTCATTATTTTTTATAATATCCATAATTTTTGGGTTTAACATGTCTTTGAAATTTTCTGAAAAATTTCTATTTAGGTCTACGTTGTTTTGGTTAACTCTTCGGTTGTTTTTAAATCCATAAGGGTTAAGAGAATGAACTAAGCATACAGAAACCTTATCTTTTAGTTTAGGGTATATGTTTTCTAAAAAGTAGAGCTGAAACATACTTCCAACATAACCTTCAACACCATGAACTCCTGAAACAAGAATTAAAAGCTTGTCTTTTTTTGGAGTTTCTGATATTGCAAAATCAATACTTAAATCATCAACAATTATTTCAACAGATGTATTCATTCCACATACTTTGGTTGCTTCTTTGAATTTATCTCTTGCCTGGTAATAATTTTCAGAGCTATATTTGTTGTGATTAAATTCTTTTAGATTAGGCATTTTTGGTAAGTTCATAATAAATCCATTTTACGCGTAGCTTTTAATTATTTGGAAGTTATCTCTAAAGGTTTCCTTTTTTGATAAATGTATTGGCTTTGGTTGCCCACCATTACTTATTCTTCTTTTATCAAATTCATCATAACTTCCTGGTTTTAAAATAGAAAGAACTGGTTCATCAAGCCTACCAAACTCTTCTCTCATTTGTCTATAATCAGAAATATATTCTTTGAGTGTTAAATCAAGCTTGTTCTTAATTTCAATTGCGACTTTATCATTAATTTCTTGTTCAGAAAGGAATTCAATTAATAATTCATATCTTGGCTTCTTGTTTGTGTCTTTTGCATATGGAAGGAAAGTAAACGATTTAACTTTTAAATTTAGTTCTTCAATAAGCTTATGTATTATTGAGATTAATATGTTTTCGTGTGCAAGCTCTCCTGCAATATTTAAATAATTGTTTCTATCTACAAATTGAATTAATGGTAGCTTGTTTTTGTATCCCGTAACTTTAACAATATCTCCCATGTTATATCTGTATAGTCCTTCTGTGGTTGTAATTATTACTTCGTAACTTTTTTCAAGTTCTAGTTTTTCAATTGTAATTGGATAAGAATCGTATCCATCTTCTCTTTTTTCAATAAATTCAAAGAAGGTAACGTGTGCTGGAATTATTCCTGAGATTCCATCTTTTTCAAGACCTAAAGATAATCTACCTTCTGAAGCATAGATGCCTGGATCCCTAATCTCAATATCTGTTTTTCCAATCTTGTCTTTTAGAGTATCAAGATAATGTAAATTAAACTTAGATTTAATACATCCAATTAAGCAAAGGTTTGGCCAGATGTTTATGGGTTTAAATTCAGGAAGTGCTTTAAGTTCTTTTGATCTTTCTATATTTCCATTAAGTTCAAGTTCATTAAGCAATTCATCTTTATGTTCTGTAATAAAATCAATAAATAGGATTGCTTCAATTGGAGATGCAAAAGCAAATTGAGTAATATTGCTTTTTAATGCACATATTGAAATTGCTCTAATTTTTTTATCAAAATCAAATATATTGTATATTTTTGGTGGTACTACAACTTTGCTTTTTATATACCAGGGTGATTTTGCAACTAAATATCCAGAGATACTTCCACAAATTAGGCCTGATTTTGTTCGTCCTTCAATGTATGGTCCTGCAAAGTATAGTGTTTTTCCTTTTAATACATTTGTGTGATCTTTAAGTACGTACATAGACCATAAATAGAACTCGCGCTTAAAGTTTTTTATTCGATCTTTTGTTACTGGAATTAATTTAACTGATGAGGTTGTACCAGACGTTGTTGCAAGAAATATAATCTTATCTTTTGTTAGAATATTTTCTTCTCCGTCCTTTATTCTTTGAATGTATGGTATAATATTTTCATAAGTTATTATTGGTACATTTTCTTGATATTGTTGTATTGTTTTTATTTCTTTGAAATTATGCTCTTTACCGTATATTGTATCTTTATTTTTTTTTAATATTTCTTTTAATATTTTTTTTTGAATTTTTAAAGGATTAGTTAAGGCTATTCGGAATTCATTTAGATATTTAATTGGTCTTAAAGGTTCTGTTAGGTTTTTTAGTTCTAGATAGTTACCTAATTCTTTGAAATCCTTTTCATCTATATCTAATGTTTCTTCTTTAACATGTGTAATATCATCACTCATATTTTTTCATAAGCTCAGAATTTTATTTTAATATATCTAATTAAAAAGTAGGTTAGAAAGCTTTATATAATATTAGTGTTTACGTTTTTGAACTACGCTGTGTGCTCGATCTTCAATTTTAGTTCTAAACAGAATTACAAACATAGTTAATAATATGATTATTAATATTAAAACAATCCCAAACAAATAATTTGTATTTGCAAAAGATCTTCCTGCAAGAGAAAAAAGAATAATTACAGGAATTCTTCCAAGTAAAGATATTGTTAAAAATCTAGAATATTTTATATTTGTAAGTCCAGCAACATAGCACATGGCATCTGGAAAGATTGGCGCAAGGAAAAAAATAAATAACATAATATCTCTTTTTATTCCATCATAATTATCAAATTTAGTCATTGCTTGCTTTGAAACAACCTTTACTACAAAGGGCCTACCAAGTAATCTTGCAATAAAAAAAGTTATGGCACCCCCAATTGCAAACCCAATTAATGAATAGATGGTTCCATTAACAACTCCGAAAGTAAATCCACCTGCAATAATTATAGGTATTTGAGTAATGAATCCAAATAAATGAATAATTACCATGATTCCAATCATTACAAGAGGGCCATAGATCCCAAAAGATTGTATTGTTTCTTTTATTTCTCTAATGTCAGTAAATTGTTTAAAAATACTAAGTCCTAAAAGGATAATTATTGCAATTATAATTAGAATGGTAATAATTACTTTAATTGATTTTTTTCTATCTTCTTTGGATGCAAAATATTTCATAAATTTTTACCATTGTTTAGTTCTTTTAATAATCTACAAGATGAGCAGATATCTTGGCTTGAAACATTATTACAAATCTTACATTTTCGTATTTTGCTTTTGTTGTGGTTGTTTGTTGTTATTTTATCTATATTTATTACGTCTTTAATTTTTAAAAATGATCTTATCATTCCAAACTTACTACCAGGATAATTTATTTCTAGGTTATTAAGAAAAGCTCTATAGTGATTTCTTTTCGCTTCTGAGAAGAAAGGGCAATTACAATCATAGAAAGGAATATTATTGTATAATGCGTATGCTCCAATTTCTTTTTCAGGGGTTAAATAGAATGGTTTAATTCTAGGCCTAATTTCTTCTCCAAGTTCAATTATTCCAGCAACTGGTCCAGTTCTAAATAATCTAATTGCATCATTACTAAACATGTTCATTAGAACAGTTTGTGCTTCATCATCTAGGTTATGTCCTGTTGCAACCTTTGTTACTTTTTCTTTTTCTGCAAGTCTGTTTAATGTATCTCTTCTTAATACTCCACAATAAGTGCAAAGAGTTCCTTCTTTTTTATTGTATTTTTCTGCAATTTCTCCAGTTGATATTCCAAATTCTTTTTTATGAGATGATGAAACTAGTTTTATTTTTTCTTGCTTACAAAAAGTAGTTACTACTTCTTTTGTTTTATTTGAATAACCAGGCGTTCCTTCATCAACAAAAAGCGCGCAGATTTTCGTAGGGGATTTTTTATAAATTTTATTCATTAGATAGAGAAGAACCATTGAGTCTTTTCCACCGCTTGTTGCAATTCCAATATAATCCTTATTGTTTGTGAGATTATACATTCTAATTGTTTTTCTAAATCTTTTTTCAAAAAAATCATTAAAATGATTAATGCAAAGAGAGTGCTTGCCGTAAGCTAGATAGATTACAGCTGGTTTTTTACATTTATTACATTTAATAACCATAATTTATTCCTTATTTTTAGAATTTTATTATATGTAGTACTTCTATTTCTGTCTTTTTATTTATTGTTTCTGAAATTGGAGTAAATACTCCATTTATTTTAACAAGAACAACCTCAGGACTGATATCAAGATTAATTAGTATTTCTTTAATGGTTTTTCCAAAATCTTCTTTTGTAATTGTAATCTTTTGTGTTCTCATACTAAATCCATCAAGTTCATTATCTCATTCTTTAAAAGAAGCTTAATTCTTGCTTATCTAAACTAATTATATATAAACCTTTTGTTTTATTAATTATATATGGTAATTGAAACAATAATTTAAGTTTAACTTGTTTCTTTATTAATATAAAAGAAGATAATAAATAAAAATGGTGTGATTTTATGACAACTGCAACAAAGTATATAATGCAAACAATGCAAGATGAATATAATAAGAAAAAAGATAAAGATTATGATTATAAAAAAATCTATTTTGATAAGCTTGTTAAATTCAGACACATGGATGGATCAATTATTAGAATAGAAAGACCATCAAACCCAATTAGAGCAAGAACTGTTGGATATAAGGCAAAACAAGGATATGTTATTATTTTTGTTAAGGTTAGAAAAGGGTCTGGAATAATGAGAAGACCAACAGCAGCAAGAGATCCTAAGAGAATGGGTGTTAATAAGTTAACAAGAAGAATATCAATACAGAGAATGGCTGAACAAAAAGCAGATAGAAAATTCCCTGGACTTGAAGTACTTAACTCCTATTATGTAGGAGAGGACGGTCAACAAAAATATTTTGAAGTAATTATGGTTGATCCAAACCATCCATCAATTATTAATGATAAAAATATTAATTGGATCTGTTCAGAAAAGCATAAAGGAAGAGCATTTAGAGGATTAACTTCTGCAGGTAGAAGAAATAGAGGCCTAATCCAGAAAGGAACAGGTAATGAAAAGAATGGTCCATCTAATCGTTCAAACCTAAGAAAAGCAAAGTAAATATATAAGAAGGTAAATTAAATGGATAGTTTATTTTTGATTGCAAACAATTTTGAGCAAACCTTGTGGATTGCTCTATTAATTGTTTTTGCTCTTGCAATATACACCTGGAGTAAAGGGCAAACTGCTAATAAAACAGTTGCAGTAATAATTACTATTCTTTTAGTTTATTTAATTTTTATTAAGTTTATGGAAATGGTTTGGTTAATTGCAATTTTTGTAATTGTTTGGTGGATATATAGTTCAGATGTTAAGAAATGGCTAAAAGATAATGTTAAGCTATGATATTTGAGGATAAAATTAAATATGTTTGATACTTTTTCTTTTTTAATTATTGTTATTCTTTTATTTGTTTCTGCTCAATATAATTTTTATTTAATTTCTGCTTTTATTTTAATGATTTATTTTTTATGGACTCCATCTTGGTGGAATCTTCTTTTACTTGGGGTGTTTGTATTTAGTTTACAAATAACTGGAGGTTCTCTTGCTGGATCTGGATATTTAATTACAGTAATATTATTAGTAGTATTGTTGATTTCAAATGTATTTATTAAGAAAAAACCAAAAGAAGAAGCAGAGCCAGATTTTTCGGATTTTTCTAAATTGTTTGGTGGAGGAGCTGAGTAAATAATGAACTTTATTAAACCAAAAGTAAGGCCAAAGCCAGCTCATCCAAAGAAAGAATCGAAAGAAACTATGCGTTCATTAATTAAAGAACTAAGAGATAAAAAAGAAGAAATTATGCGTCATCCTGGAATAAAAAAAATAGAAAATGTAAGAATTTTAAATTTATTGAAGGAATCATTTATTGCAAGAACTCATCCTGAAGAGTTTTTACGAGGATCTGCTTTTATTAAAAAGATTTTAATATATAAATTAGAGAATCCATTGTTGTTTACTGTTGGTAAACAAGCATCTCTTATTCTAAATAAGCTACCTGAACTTAAAAAACCAGAAATAATTAAATCTATTTTAATTGCAAGTGCAAACCCAAAATTAAAAATAGAAGACATAAATAAACTGGTTATAGATATGTTTTCTGAAAAAGATGAAAAGAAGAGAGATAAAAATATACTTTCGTTTATTAGAAACATAAACAAGAAGAATTATGGATATCTTCTAGATTAAAGTTTTGTTAGTATTGTTCTATTTTCTTCTAAAATGTCTTTCATAATTTTTGTTAACCCTTCAATTTGTGCTTTTATTTCTGAAACCTTAGTTTCGAGTTCAGATATCTGAACGGATAGTATTTTGTAATCATCCGGAAGTATTCCTTGTAACCCAATCGGTTTAGCTGAGGTTTGTGGTGTAATTATTTTATTTATTTCTTCTTTAAATTCTTGAGCTTCATGTTTGGTATTAATTCCATTTATTTCTTTAGTCGTTTCTTTTAAGGCTTCTTCATGCTTATCAATAAGGTTATTTGATCCTATATCATCAATTCCAACGTATGCTAATTTTTTTGAATCATCTTTTTTTTCTACGCTTATTTGTGTTGGTTTTTCTATTGTAGCTATTTGGTCTTGTTTTTCTTCAGAAATTGGTTTTGTGCTTTTTGAATTTATTATTTCATTATAGCATTCATCAATATAGCCTTGGTCGACACCAATATCTCTTAATGTAGAGTAAATTGTTTCTTTATCTACATTTGCATCCATTAATTCTGTAATTGTTTCTTGTATTAATTTTTTATCAACCATATTATATCATCTTATCCTCTAAATATCATATATTAGATAATATGTTAATTATTAAAAATGTTTTGTTTTAAATATAGATTGTTATTAGTATATTTATGGGTTAATAATGGGTGAGATTAGTTAAGTATGATATCATTAAATACGTGGAATACATTATGTGATGGTAGATATGGTAGTTCAGAATATTCAATACTATATCAGGATGATATATTTGTTTCTATTCTTAAACTAAGAGATCAAGCAAGTGCTCTTGTACAAGTTTACAAAGTATTTTTCGTTCAAGGAGATATTGAAACATTTGTTTCTACTCTTCCATATCCAGGAATACTTTATGAGAAACATTTTAATCTTGGAGAAAATAATACTTATAAATATTTATTTTTAAATACTGATATTGAATATGCAGAAATAAATACTCTTTCATTTTATGTTGATAAAAAGATTCAAGAGTTAAATAAGAGAGTAGGTTCAGTTATTTCTGTAATTAAATCTTATAATATAAAGTTATCTTCATTAAAACTAGCTAGTGAAGATGCTAGAAATTATTTTTTTTCAGATCCTGGAATCGTTAAATTATTGTCAAATTTACCTCCGGCTCTTGATTTTTCAAGAACTACATTAGATAAGTTAATTATTGGTAAAAAAAATGATTTATTAGTCACAACTTCACTTGAGTTACAAAAATCTGTAACCATTGTTAATGGATCTTTTGATAATCGGATATTTGCTCTTAAAGTTGTTTGTGAGAATTATCTTTTGTCTTCAAAAACTGTAATTGTTTTAGATCCTACAAAAATGTTTTTAACTTTAGCTTATCCTCAATCTGATAGTGCTGTACTTAATGATTATGAACTTAGAATGGATCCATTTGGGTTTCCAGTTAAACCTATTGAATCAAGTGAGATTAAAATTCCATTAGGAGTGATTCCATTAAATGCGTTTACGAATTTATTTAAGTTATCTCCAATAGAACAAAAAATAATGGAAAAGACTTATTCAACAAGTCTTGTTACTATTAATGATTTAAGAAAAAGAATTATTGCCCAAGGAGTTGATGAAGAATTTAGTGATTTTGAAAAACAAAGATTATTATCTAAATTAATACTTTTAGATAAAAAATATGACTCTAGATTTGGGCAAACAGATCTCGCAGTTTTTTTCGAACAAAGGTATAAACATATTGGTTCTGTAAAATTATTATCTGTAGATTCAACAGATCCAATTTATCCATATTTTGTATCTCAAATAATTAATCAATTGTCTTTATTAGTAAAAGATGATATTCTTTTAGTGCTTCCTGAGTCAGCAGATATTTTCAATAATCTTTTTATTGGAAGAGAGGTTATTGATAAGATTAAGGCAAATCCAAGAATATGCATATTATTATCTTCTAAATTAATTACTGATTTTAGAGATGGTAAGTTAACTGATGTAATCATAACTATGATTGAAGATAATGATGCAGTTATCTTTTATCCAAATAGAGATCCATTAAGATTGTTATTAAGACCAACATTAACTTCTAGTAATATTAATTATAAAAAAATTGAGAGTATATTAAAAGATGAAAAAATTAAAGAGGAATAAATATGCCTGAAACAATTAAGTATACTTATGAAGAAATCGAAGATAAATGTGTGGCTATTTTTAATAAAATAAAACAAGATGGTTTTAAGGCTGATTATATTCTTGGTATTTCTGTTGGTGGTTTATTTCCTGCAATTCTATTTGCTAGACTTTTTGATACAAAAAATTTTTCAAGTATAAGTGTGTGCTCTTATACTGGAAAAGTAAGAGGGGATATTAAAGTAATTAATATTCCTGATAAAGAACTCTTAAAAGGAAAGAATGTTTTGATTGTAGATGATATAGCTGATAGTGGTTCAACAATTAAGTTTGTTTCTGAATTATTAAAAAAAGATTATTCTGTTATGGATGCAAGAACAGCAGTTATTCTAATAAATAAATCTAATTGTAAATATTATCCAAATTATTCAAGTGAAGAAATAAATCAGTGGATTGATTTTCCTTGGGATAAATTCGAAAAAAAATAAATTAGTTATGTGTGAGCAATCTACGTTTATATGAGTTTGGTTTGTTGACGAATCATTTCATCTATTGTTTAATTTAGGGAAGTATTATTCTGTTTTCCCTTTTGTTTTTTAATTATTTTTATAGGGGTTAGTTTGCTACATAATAAAGGAACCAAAACCTTTATATACTTAAAAAACTATATTATTTATATAGCTTTTGCTTTTCAAGAATAATTTTTAGTTCTTTTATGTGGTTTACAATTTTCTTGATTTTAGTAATTGTATGTTTAGATTTGTGAGGATATATATTTTAGCTAATTTTTATTATTGTATTTTTAATTTAGAAATAATTAATCTAAGACTTTGTATCCTATAATTAAAAAAATAGAGGTGTTAACAAATGGTTAAGTGTCCAGAATGTGGTTCTGAAAACGTAGTAAGAGATTCAAGAACAGGGGAATATGTTTGTAAGAAATGTCATGTTGTAATGTCTGAAGATCAAATTGATATGGGTAAAGATTGGAGAAGTTATGAAAACTCGGACAAGCAAGATAATGTTGGAACAGGCTCTCCAATGAAGTACACAAAGATCAATAAAGGTCTTGAAACAATGATTGAACGTAGTGGAAGAGACTTAAGAGGTAATAAACTTTCAACTAAGTCAAGAGCTCAAATGTATAGATTAATTAAATGGCATAAGAGATCATCAATTTCAAACTCTATGCAAAGAAATTTATCTATTGCTCTAACTGAACTGCGAAGAATAGCATCATATCTTAATATTCCAAATTCACTTGTTGAAACTGCAGCTCTTCTTTATAGAAAGACTGTTGAAAAAGGACTTATTAGAGGAAGATTAATTGAAGCTGTTGTTGCTGCTGTTCTTTACTCTGTTTGTAGAACATATAATATTCCAAGAACATTAAATGAAATGGCTGAAGCATCTGGTTTAACAAAGAAAGAAATTGGAAGAACATATAGGTTTATTGTTAAAGAACTTGATATTTCTGTTCCATTAACAGATCCAACATATTATATATCTAGATTTGTTTCTGTTCTTAATCTTTCAGCTGAGGTTGAATCTAAGGGTAAGCAAATTGTTAAGAAAGCAATTTCTTCAGGTTTAATTTCTGGTAGAGGACCAACTGGTGTTGCAGCAGCTGCAGTTTACATAGCTGCTTTAATGTCAGGAGAGCGTAGAACACAAAAGGAAGTTGCTAATGTTGCTGGTGTTACAGAAGTAACTATTAGAAACAGATATAGAGAGCTTAAAGCTAAACTTAAGCTTAAGGTTGATGCAGATATTTAAAATATCTGCATCTTAACATCTTTTTTATTTTTTAAATAACATCCATATATTTATATATTATTTATTTCTTAATCTATTTATGCCAAGACCAATACTAAAAAAAAGAATGAGTGTTTTAAAGGAACATAAAACTTTACTTTTAGAAAATAGACGGAATCCGGAATTTAAACAGAAATTAGAATTTGATAACCCGAATTACGCACTTTGTAGTAAATCTTTATTTATTGGAAAAGTTTATTTTAAAGAAAATGGGAAAACAAAACCAAAGACTGTAGTTATAAAAGAATTAGATTTAGACAGATCAACCTATCGTGTAGCAACAGGAAATGCTCCTACAGTTATACAAGAAATAAAAGATTATATAATCATTAAAAAATTAAAAGCAACTCCAAAAACAATTACAGAATTTTATAATAAAACAATTATTGAATTAAGAAAAGCAGGAATTCCTCTTCCTAAAATGATGGCAGTTACAAGAGATGAAAAAGTCCTGATAATAAGTCAGTATTTTGGGAATAAAAGATTAAGAAAATTAACAAAAAATAATTTAGAATTATTTTTATTAGGCCCTGATAAAGAAAAATTAATTGAGTTATATGCAAGAATAATAAATAAGGGATTTATTCCTACACTTGATTTAATAGAAATAATGAAAACTAAAGAAGGAAAATTAGAACCAATACCTATTGATATTGACCAACAAGTAATGTATTATTTAAAATACGGCAAAATAAATAAAATTAAAAATAATGGTATGCAAATACTTATAGCAAAAGATATTTCCAGATCTTTTTTCCGAAATTTGTGTTTGATGCTTCATGAAAACAAGGCGAAAGAAATAAGGGGTATAATGAAAAGTATACTTACAAAAATTAATATTGATTATCTAAAAGAAAATTTAATCCCTATGATGAAAAAAGATATACTTCTTCGTGATTATTTACAGAAAGAGAAATAAAGTGAAATTTATGGAAAAAGAAAATGTTTATGATTTAGTTATTGTTGGCGGAGGCCCTGCTGGACTTTCGGCTGCAATTTATGCTGGAAGATATAAGATGAATACAGTTGTTATCTCTGGTTCTATTGGGGGAACAATTACTCTTGCTCATGCTGTTTGTAATTATCCTGGTTTTATTGAAATCTCTGGAATGGAACTTATGAATAAAATAACTGAACAAGTAGAAGCTTTAGGTGTTCCAATTTATTATGAGAAGGTTATGGATATTAAAAAAGAAAAGAATGATTTTATAATTAATACAGATACAAGAACATTAAAGGCTCATAAAGTTCTTTTAGCACTCGGTAATACTAGACGAGAGCTTGGACTTAACAAAGAAAAAGAATTAATTGGTAAGGGTATATCTTATTGTGCAACTTGCGATGGTGGATTTTTTAAAAATAAGGTTGTTGGAGTTGTTGGTGGGTCTGATGCAGCTGTTACTTCTGCTCTTGTTCTTGCTGATGTTGCAACTAAAGTGTATATTATTTATAGAAAAGATAAATTAAGAGCAGAACCATCTTGGAGTGAACTGGTTTTAAAGAATCCAAAAATAGAAGTTCTTTTTAATACTGAAGTAACTGAGCTTTTAGGCGAAAACAAGCTTTCTGGAGTAAAATTTCAAACAGGAAAGGAACTATCTTTAGATGGATTATTTATTGAAATTGGGGCTGTACCAAATACATCTCTATTAAGTAATTTAGATGTTAGTCTTGATGAATTTGGGTTTATTAAGGTTGATAGGGACCAAAAAACTAATGTACCTGGCTTATTTGCAGCAGGAGACATTACAAATGCTTCTGAATTAAAGCAAGTACTAACTGCAGAAGCACAAGGAACTATTGCTACCTTTTTTGCATATAAGGAATTAAAAAAAGATGATTCTATAGTTGAATATACATAAAACAATATCTTTTAAAACCCAAGCTTAATTTATATATTATGGGGTTTATTGTTAAAGATATAAAGAGGTAATTTATTATGAATGATGTTAATACTAAGCTTAAGAAGACATTTGAGTCTTTAAATAAGAACCTATATAGAACAAATAAGACTCTTGAATTATATAATCCAGTTTCAGAGATATTTAATAGTATAACTACAGATATTAAAGAAATTGAAAGCTTATTTGAGAAGAATAGTCATCTTGAAAAAGAAATAGAAGATGAAGTTAAGAAAAGAGAATTGATTGCTTTATACAAGAAAATGCATAATGTTGTTTCTCAAATTAAAGAAGAAATAGACTATTTATATAAAGATATGAATGATGGAGATAAGTTCTTAGAGAAGTTTAGAGGATACCGAACATATATATTTAAGGATTCTGTTAAAACAAAGGATTTCTTAAAGAAGATTATTCAATCTTTTTCAATTGAGACATTTACTTTAAAATTTAATGTTGTTGGTAATATTGATCTAGCTGATGTTGCAAACCGAGTTCAAGGTAAGAAGAATGGTATAGATATAATTGTTCCTTCTGAAAACGTAAGCTTAATTTTTGAGGAAGTAATTAAAGCACAAACCACAAAATTTAGATTAATGTCTGAAAAGATTACAATTTATTTTGAAAAAGAAAATATTGTTTATATTGAAGGCCCAAGCAAGTCTATTGAGTTTGCAGATGGAGATGCAAGACAGTTTGGAGCACAAATTTTAGAAAACTAAATTCTTTTCTTTTAGTTTTCTTACTTCTTTTATTTAGATTTATGTGTATTAATTAATTATATAAATTATCTATTCATTTTGATTGTTTTAAAAATGTTTTCATCCCATATATTTTTATGATTTATAAAAAATCCATTTCTGCTTTAATAGCTACTATTCTTTTAATTGTTGTTGCTGTTGCACTAATTGCAATTGTTTTTGGTTGGGGTAAAAGTTTTACAACAAAGAGTTTAAATGAACCTGATTTAATTGTTTATGATAAGTCAGATTTGATGGGACAGATTGATGTTTCTAAAGTACTTCCTTCTGGGCAAGTAAATGTATTAGAAAATAATCGAGTTATATTGAGAAATAAGAATACATTTACTGATGCTAATATTGTAGGTTATAAAATTATTTCAAATACTCCTGAAAATTATAATTTTATTAATACTTTAATTGAACTTGACACTCCTATTGCATTAAATAAAAATAGTGTGTCTGCAATTGATATTCCGTGTTTTCCAACTAAAAGTATTACTCTTCAATTATATACCTCTACTGGAGAATATATAGATGTTCCTGTATCTAAATCTGATAGCGATAGCGGGAGTTGTGAAGTGTATGATCTTAAATTAAATAAACTTATTTCTAACTGGGATTTTAACGAAGGTACAGGTTTACTTATTGAGGATAAAGAAGGATCAAATGATTGTACATTAACAGGTACTACTTCTGATGATTTTTGGGCTAATGGAGCTGGAACTGGAACATTTGATGAAAACACAATTGCAAATTGCGGAGATGATTCTAGTTTAAATTTAGATAATAATTTTTCATTAGAAGTTGATTTTGAAAATATAGATTCTTCAAGTTATATTATGAAAAGTATAACTTTAGGTTACGGTGGTTATAAAAGTTATGTACTTTTGAATAATGGGAAATTATATACTTGGGGTAGTAGTGATATAGATTATCCATATTTTGAAATGGATTCTAATTTTGTTAAAATTGCAGGTGCATATTCTGATGGTTCATTTTGGTGTGGAATTACTAATGTTGGTGGTTTAAAATGTTGGGGATCTAATTCTAATGGTACACTTGGTAATGGGGGTTGGAATTGGGAAAATACACCTGTGGATGTTAATTTTTTAAGTAGTGGAGTTAGTGATGTTGGTGAAGGCCGTAATCATGCTTGTGCATTATTAAGTAATGGTACTGTGAAGTGTTGGGGAACTAATTGGGAAGGACAATTAGGAAACGGGACAACCTCTCTAAGTAGGGTTCCTGTGGATGTTTTAGAAGTAACAGATGCAATTAATTTTTCTGTGGGCACTTATCATGCTTGTGTAGTAATTTCAAGTGGTACTGTTAAATGTTGGGGTTATAATAGTTATGGTCAACTAGGGGATAGTACAACAACTAGTAGAAGTACTCCTGTTAATGTACTTGGAATTACAAATGCAGCTCAAGTAAGTACAGGAGAAAACCATAGTTGTGCACTATTAAATGATGGAACTGTTAAATGTTGGGGTAGAAATTATAATGGACAATTAGGTGATGGGACCACTACTCAAAGTAATGTTCCTGTAAGTGTTCTGGGCTTAACAGATGTTGTTGGAATATATGCAAGGGAATCAGTGAATTGTGCAGTATTATCTAGTGGGGTAATTAACTGTTGGGGAGAAAATAATTACGGTCAACTAGGTGATGGTACAAAAGTAGATAAAAATATACCTACGTTAGTAAATAATTTTTCAAGTCCAAATCAAATTTATTTTTCTTCAGGTGATAGTACTTGTTTTGTAATTAATAATACTTTGAAATGTATTGGTCAGGATCATAGTAATTTTTTTTATGGAGATAATATTTCTGGAGGAATTAAAACTATTCCAGTTTATATTTCTTCAATTACAGATGTAAATGAATTAGTATCTTCTGTAGATAATACTACTTGTTATATTAATAATGGGGGTTTAAAATGTTTTAATGGATATTATCTTGGTGTAGTTCCAACTCCCAGTAATACTTTAATACCTGTTACTCCAACTGGTTTAGGTAGTGGAGTTTCTAAAACATCTTGTGGAGAAAGCTTTTGTTGTGCATTAATTGATGATGGAACCGTAAAATGTTGGGGTTCAAATAGTTCTGGCCAACTTGGTGATGGTACTTTAAATACAATTAGTATTCCCACTGCTGTTCCTGGATTATCAAATATCATTGATATTGCTACTGGTAGTAGTCATACTTGTGTATTAATATCTGATGGTACTGTTAAGTGTTTTGGAGATAATTCAGAGAATCAAGTTGGTATTGCAAATACAGAGTATTGTACAATGTATGGAGGATATTGTATAAAAACACCTACATTGGTTTCAGGATTATCTGGAGTAACTCAACTTAGTTTGGGGCGTTATCATTCTTGTGCTTTGTTAAATAATAGCACTATTAAATGTTGGGGAAATAATGGTTCTGGTCAATTAGGGGATGGAACAACAACTAAAAGAATAAGTCCTGTGTTAGTTTCAGGAATTAGTAATGCAATTAAAATTAAATTAGGGTATTTTTTTAGTTGTGCAATTCTAGATGATAATACAGTTAAGTGTTGGGGTTTAAATAGTTATGGTCAATTAGGAGATGGGACAACAACAAATAGAACAACTCCTGTTAGTGTATCTGGATTGTCAGGAGTTAGTGATTTAGTTCCAGTTTCAGCTAATTTAGATTCAATATGCGTGATAATGATTGATAAAACAATGAAATGCTGGGGTCGTAATTCTAATGGAGGACTGGGTAATGGTACTAGAACTAATAGCAGTCTTCCGGTTAATGTTTTAGGGTTAACTGATATTGTTTCTGCAAGTTCAAATTATTATTATTTATATGCAGTAGATTCTAATCATAACTTATATTCTTGGGGATATGGATCTACTCCTCTGTGGGATATGCCTTCCATTTATCCATCTTATGGTGTTTTATTTGGAAATAGGTTTATAGATAAAAACTTTAATTACATAATTACTCAAAGTATGGGTAAGCAAACACTTACTAATTATATAAATGAAAATGCAATTGTTTATTCTTCTGGACAGGCTGGTGCTCAGCAATATATTTTAAGTTATGATGGAAATAATATTTATACTTATGTTAATGGAGTTTTAACTAGTACCAAAAATTTACCAAAATATTTGAATATAGATTCTAATCTAATTATAGGTAATGGTTTTACTGGTAAGATCACTGGACTTAGAATTTATGATCAAGCAATAAATCCATATTTAGCAACACATATGTATCAAACATATTTACAAAAGCAATCATAATTAGTTCTAAAATATATTTATAAACATGATGCCCTATTCTATTTAATAGTGGTTACTAAATAATTGTAGTTACTAAAGTTATTATGATGAATTTAATTGGGTTTTAATAGATGGAAGAAAGATTAATTAACATGATAGATCAACCAAATTGGAAAATACTTCTTTTTGATCTAGTTAAGGAAAATAATTTTAATATTTGGAATATTGATATTATTAATCTTACTGATTTATATCTTGAAAAGATTAAATTATTAAAAGAAAGTAATCTTTTAATTCCTGCTAATGCTCTTCTTGCTGCAGCTATTCTTTTACGTCTTAAAGCATATTCAATTAAACTAACATCTATTGATGATGAGCCTTTACAAATACCAACTGATCAAGATATTTATAATCTTAATTCAATTAATTTAAATAATTCAATTAAGTTAAGAGAAGGAGCAGTATCTTTAGATGAATTAATTAATATAGTTGATAGTATAATGAATAAACCAACTAAAAGTAATTTAAATCGTCAATTAAAAGAAAAAGCAGAAACTGTTTTTGTAATTCCTCGTAAGTCTATTGATATTACTGAAAGAATCGATAGATTGTTTTCTATTTTAAAAGATGAAAAGGATAAGGAGGGATGTCTTGTTTTTTCTAAATTACAAGAAAGAACAAAGGATCCGTTTGAAATTATTGAGTTTTATTTTGTTCCATTATTATTTTTATCACAAGAACAAAGAATAAATGTTTGGCAAGACGATTTTGTTTCTGAAATATTTATTAAGGTTCTTTAAATAGATTTATAAATTGTAAAGATAATATATATTAAATAAAAACAGATGATTTTATGTTTAAAGAAAAAAAAAACAAAGGGCAAGTGTCTCTTGAAATTGTAATCTTAATTGGGATATTAATTGCTATTGCAATTGTTTTTGCAGTCATTTTTTTAGATTTTACAGGTAAATCTGTTGAGTCCACTCAAAATAATGTTGATGATTCAGATGGTGCAGTTGATGATTTTATATCTGATCTAAATACTTATCAAAATACTGGTTTAATTTATATTGGAAATAATTCTTATTTTATATACAAATAATTCTTTTTATCCTAGTTCAACTTTTCCAAAGAACCCTTTTGGGTAATAGATTAGTATTATTAATAGAAGTAAAGCAAATAATATTTGTCTTCCTGGCCCAATTAATGATGATGGAAGTCCCACAAATCTTAATATTTCTGGTATTAGTGTTAGTATGATTGTTGCAATTACTGTTCCTTTAATTGATGCTAGGCCTCCAACTATGATTATTGTTATAACTGGGATTAATGCCATAAAAGTAAAAGAAGATGGATCAATAAAAGTTATAAAATGAGCAAAAAGGCAACCTGCAATTCCAGCAAAGAAAGCAGAAATCATAAGCGAGATTGATTTTATTCTATATGTGCTTTTACCAAGTGCTCTTGAAGCGGGTTCATCATCTCTAACCGCTTGCATTAATAATCCAAATTTTGAATTAATTATTTTTTTAATTAATAAGTATGATATTAATGAGATTATAATTGTTAAAAAAAGAAAGCTCGTGTTTGAACTAAAAACATAACCAAAGATTTCTGGTTTTGGAATTCCTGGTATTCCAAGTGGGCCTCTTGTTAGATTTGTCCAATTAATTAGGAGAGCATAAACTAGAAAAGAAAAACCAATTGTTGCAAGTCCAAGGTAATCTCCTTTAAGCTTATTTGTTGGAATTGAAAGAATATACGCAAAGATAGATGGTATTATTGCAGCAAGAAGAAGAGCTAAAAGGAAAGGAACTCCATTAACTGTTAGAAGAGCAGAAGTGTATGCACCAATTGCAAAGAAAGCAATGTGCCCAAAGTTTAAAAGCCCAGAATAACCCATTGATATCTGTAAAGATAAGCATAATATTAATTGAATTAAGATAATTATTAATAAATGTATTAAATATGCAGTAATCATTTTTATATTTCATCCTTTTTTATTTTATGCTTTTATCCATCCTTTGTTAATTCCAAGTATTCCATTTGGTTTAAAGAGAAGGAAAATAAACAATAGCATAAAAGCTATTGCATCTTTATAACCGCTTGGAAGATACCAAATTCCAAAGTTCTCAACTATACCAAGAACAAATGAACCAAGAACAGCACCAGGAACTGAAGTAATTCCACCAATAACTGCTCCAGTAAACCCTTTAATCATGAGGCTTGAGCCCATGCTTGGTTCTAGGTTTTGTTCAAGAGAGACTAAAACTCCAGCTGTTCCTGCAATTAATGAGCCTATAATAAAACTATATGCAAATAATTTCTTTGAAGAAATGCCTTGTATTTCAACTAAATCTTTTGATTCTGAAACTGCTCGCAATGATTTACCTAAGCTTGTTTTCTTCATTAATATAAATAAAGAACTAAATAAAACAATTGATGTAATAATAATAACTATCTGAAGAGGAGTAATAATTGAACCCAGTATTTCCAGTCCTTTTGTTGTTTTAATAAACCCAATTGTTTTAACATCTGCTCCAAATATAATTAATATAAGAGATTCAATAATAATTAGAATACCAATAGAAGCAATCAATAAAATTGATGAACCTGCTTTTTGTTCTCTTAGTTTTGTGTAAGCTGTCCGATTTATTATCCATCCAATTGCACCTGCGCAAAGAATTGAAAGAATAACGGAAATCCAAAAATTTATTCCAACCAAGCTATAGAAAAGGTATAGCATGTATCCGCTTGCAACAACAACTGAACCATGAGCAAAATGAACAAACTTGTTTGTGGAGTAGATTAAAGAAAAGCCAGTAGCAACAAGAGCATAGATTGCACCAGCAATTAATCCATTAAACAATAATTGTAGAAATATCATATTCTTCTATTCTCTTTTTTTTCTTATATCGTGATATTAATATAATATAACTAAACAACAATAGTTATTTATACCTTTTTCCAAAGGTAATTATATACCTGCGGGGTGATTATATGTTAAATAATAAATTGAAGATTTCAGAATATAGATTAACTAAAGGAATTGAAAGTTATAAAAATAAAGAAGTTAATCTTTCAGGCGCAAGCGAGATTGCAGGATTACCTTATCGTGAATTTATGGAAAAGCTAGAAATAAAAGGAATTCCATTAAATATGGATACCGCTCCTATAGAATATGGGCTTAATTCAATTAAGAAATCATTAAGAAAGAAGAAATAAAAATCCTTGCAAATAAAGAATAATATATTGGTTACTTATGCTTAAAATAAAAAACTTAAAAAAATATTTTGGAGGGGTAAAAGCAGTTGATGATGCATCCTTTGAAATAAATAAAAACCAAATTACTGGGCTAATTGGCCCAAATGGAGCAGGTAAATCAACTATCTTTAATATTATTTCTGGTTTTGAAGCAGAAGATTCTGGCAAAGTCTATTTTGAAAAAAAAGATATAACCTCTCTATCTCCTGAAAAAAAAGCAAGGGAAGGCATTTCAAGAGTATTTCAAAAGTCTCGCCTTTTTGATAATTTAAGTGTTTTCCAAAATCTACTGGTTTCAATTGATGAAGAGAATACTAACTTTTTTAAAAGCTTAATTAAAAAAAATAAAATTTCAAAAGAGCATAAAGAAGAAATAGATAAAATATTAAAATTATTTGAAATTGAGCATATTAAAAACCATAAGTGCTCAGATTTATCATTTGGTCAAAAGAGGCTTGTTGAGTTTGCAAGAGCAGTTATTAGACCACACAAATTATTAATCTTAGATGAACCAGTTGCTGGTGTTTCTCCTCAACTAAGAAATAAGATTATGGATATTTTAAAGAAATTAAAGAAGAACGGAGAAACAATTCTTTTAATTGAGCATGATATGATATTTACATTTAATATTTGTGATAAGATTTTTGTTCTTGAGAAAGGAAAAGTAATAGCATCAGGAACCCCAGCTCAAATAAAAAATAATAAGAAAGTATTAGAAGCATATCTTGGAGATTAATTATGTTAGAACTTAAAGATATTCATGCTGGGTACAAGGATCAAGAAATCCTAAAAGGAATAAATTTTACAATAAATCCTGGACAGATTACTTGTATTATTGGCCCAAATGGAGCTGGAAAATCTACTCTTCTAAAAGTAATTTTTAACTTATGTGAAATTTATTCTGGAGAAGTTATTTTTAAGGGTAATAACATAACAAGATTACCAACCTTTGATTTAATCTTAGAAGGAATTAGTTATTCACCACAAGGAAGGCAAGTCTTTTCAGATATGACTGTTATTGAAAACCTTGAAGTTGGTTTAAGTATTTTTAAAGATAAAGATTATAGACTTAAAAAAATACAAGAAGTTTTTACTAGGTTTCCAATTCTAGAAGAAAAGAAAAAAGATTTAGCTTATACTCTTTCTGGTGGGCAACAGCAAATATTATCTATTGCAAGAAGCCTTCTTCATGAGCCTGAGCTTTTATTACTTGATGAGCCATCTCTTGGGCTTGACCCAAAAACCCAAAAACAGATATTTAATATAATTAAAGAACTTAACAAAGAAGGAATATCAATTATTTTAGTTGAGCAGAATGCAAAAGCTGCTTCAGAGATTTCAGATGTAATTTACATTTTAGAAGATGGTAAGGTTGGTCTTAAGGGAAGCAAAGATATTTTAAAAGATAAGAGAATAAAGGATATTTATTTTGGTGGGAGATAAATGGGCTTACTCTTAAAAGTTTATTTCAATCATTATCTTGAAATGTTTCTTGGTTACCTCAAAGGTCAATATATTAGAATTACAAATCCAAGAAGATATTTCTATTTAAAAAAAATGAGGGGGAATAATTCTGTTCTTTTAAAAAAGAAAGCAGAATTACAAAAACAGATTACTTCTATTCTTAAATCAAATCAAATATACACAAATATAATTTCAAGAATAAAAACAATTGGAAGTATTGATAGAAAAGAAAGGTATTCAAAAATATTAAAGAAGAGTAAAAATTATTCTTCAAATGATGTTATTGGGTTAAAGATAATTACAAAAAACACGAAAGATTGTTATAAAGTATTAAAGTTAATTTTGTCTAATTTTATTTTACAGAAAGTAGAAGATATGCAAAATCCAGAGGATTTCTTTAAAGAACCAAAAATAATGAGAAACACAAATAGTATTGCAAAAAACCATATTTTTGTTAAAATTATATTTAAGGGTTCTCCAGTGCATATTATCTTAATGCAAAGATCAGATGTTGCTTACATCCATAAACAAAGAAGCATATATATTAAGTTTGTGAAAAATGTTATTAAGAATAATTAATGTTTAGTTTAATTAAGTTATATATTTATGTTTGTATCTTCAATAATTATTTTTTATTACAGTTAAATACAAAAGATATATAAATTCTTATATTATTTAATTTATTCATGCCTATAAGTATTAAATCAAAATTACATCTTAAAATTAAGAATCTAAATAGATTTGGGTATAAAATAAAACACGTAACTCCATCTTCTCCTTTTGAAAAGCATAAAATTAATTTTGAATCAAAAACATATACCTTTTGCTTATCTGAATTAAATGATAGGATTGCTGATTTAAAAAAGGAACATTCTAAAATAAAAGAACAGAGATTAGAAAGTGTTCTTAAGAATAAGAGAGAACACTTATTGGATTTAAATCATTCTTCTTTTCAAAAAAAGCTTGAACTAGCGAAATTAGATATTTTAAAAAATTTAATTTTACAACATGTTCTTTTAGAGAGTACTCCTGAATTAAAACCAAGATATCTAAGAATTATTAAAAAAATGGAAGAGAAGATTGATGTAATATACTCAAAAGATTCTTTAAATAAATCTAAGAAATATTTGTATCTTGCAAATATTTTTAAATCATTAACCGAGCAAATTAAATTAAGAAATGCAGACAGCAGACATAGATTGTTTTCTCACATTGATCAGGAAATATTAAGTAAGCCATTAGATCAATTAAGTTTAGATATTTAATTGGTTTATTCTTTTGCCTTCTTCCATAATCTTTATATTCTTTATCTATTATATATTCATAATCATTTAATTAAATAGAAAAAAGATATGATTGATTATGCAACAAGAAGAAAGAGCACAAACTGAACAAAAGAAAGAAAATGCAGTAGTTCAAGCTAAGCTTGATGTTGAAAAGTTTGATTCTAATTATCTTAAAGGTGCGCTTGAAGCAATTATTTTCATGTCTCCTAAATCAATTAATCTTAAACAAATATACAAGGTTCTTCCAGGTATCTCTCATGATTTAATAGATATTGGAATTTCTGAACTTATGCATGAGTATTCTAGAAGAAACTCAGGAATTGCAATTGTTAAAGATGGAGATAATATAGAAATGGTTTCTAAACCAGAATATTCTTCTTTTAATGTTTTTTCTGCAGGTGCAACTCTATCTAAAGGTGAACTTAAAACATTAGCTTATATATCTCTTAATACTCCAGTTATGCAATCAAAGATTACTGGAAAGAGACCATATGAACATATCCAGAAGCTAAAAGATCTAAACTTAGTTACAATTGAGAAGAAGGGTAGAAAGAATCTCTTAATTACAACAAAGAAGTTTGAAATGTTATACCCTGATTCAAGAAAAAAGAAGAAATAAGATTTTTCTCTTTTATTTATTCTAGGCTTTCTAAAGAAGTAACATTTAAATAATCTATATTCTATATATTATAATACTATTAAAAGGTGTAAACTTATGTTTAAAAGAAATATTCTTGTTTTAAGTATGCTATTTTTAGCAATGATAATTATTAGTCCGTTTTCTTATGCTTTAATTGAGCATGGATCAATGAAAATATTTGCAGTTTCTGGTACCGATTCCGCAATGGATGCAAATCTTGAAATAGAGATTCATCCAGGAACTGGTCAAATCTTAACTAATATTAATTCTCTTGTTGGTAATGCAACTCAAGAATCTCAGAAAAACGCAGTTAATGCAACTGATAAAGTTATTGGGGATACGAAAACCAAGTATGATTATGTTTTTGATATACAATCTGGAGCTTATTCAATTGATGGGCCATCAGCTGGTGCTGCTATGGCACTTTTAATGGTTTCAATGTTTAAAGATAAAAACATTGCTACAGAAGTTAGTATGACTGGAACAATTACTCAAGACGGGTATGTTGGAGATGTTGGTGGAATTTATCAAAAATCAAAAAGAGCTTCTGAAATTGGAATTAAATTATTTATGATACCACTTGGAAATAGAGAGCAGGTTGTTACAATTGATGGAGAGGTTCAAAAAATTGATTTAATAGATTATGCATATAAAGAATGGGGTATGAAAATTGTTGAAGTTCAAACATTAAGTGATGTACTTGGGTATGTTTCAAAAGATATAGACGAAATTGATATTAATGCTATTCCAAGTAAGACAACTACAGTTTTTATTCCTGAAAAACTAGAATATTCAGATGCATTAAACCCAATGAGAAACTTAGTTGATAAGTATATTGTTGATTCTGAAACTAAATTAAAAGAAGTTAAAGATAATCTAAATAATAGTAGCTTAATTAAAGATCCTAGTATTCAAGAAAGTATATTGCTTGTTATTGAAGGAGCAGATGAAGCAATTAAGAATGCAAAAATTTATTCTGGTAGAAACTATCTTTACTCTGCAGCAAATAATTCTTTTGTTGCAATTGCAAATATTACAATAGCTAATGAAATAATTAGTAATCCATCAGTATTAAGCTTATCATCTACTGCTTTTGATGAAAGATTAAATACTTTGGAAGAAAAGATTAATTTAACTGAAAAACGTAGTACACTATGTTCTCTTGAAAAAATGGAGTGGTGTATTGGCGCAAGACAGAGACTAACCTGGGCTAAAGATAAACTTAATTCTTTAAAAACAGATATAACTAAAGATCCATTAACAAAAATATCTGATTATAGTTATGCAATATCTTGGGTTGAAATATCAAATGATTTCTTAGATATTGGTATTACTGATTCTAAGTATAAGTTTGTAGAATCAAGTAAATTTAAGGAAGAAGCACAACAAAAAATAATTGATGTTGAAAATAAGCTTGCATTATCAAGTATTGAAATATCAAAAGACGAAGACTTATTAAAAAGATTAAACTCAGCAAAAATTAATTATTCTAGAGGATGGTATGTAACTTCGATTTATGATTCTTCTACTGCTATGGGGGTATTAATCTCAAGAGAAGAAGGAACTGAAACTGTTTTTAATAATAGCTCATTTCAAACAAAATATAATAAATTAATAACTGAACTAAGAACTGTTAATGCTCTTAATTCAATTGATCATGTTTGGTCAAAAATGTATCTTGATCATGCAATTTACTTCTATAATTCATATGAAAGTAATTTAATTATTGATCCAGAGAAAGCAGGAAGTGATCTAAAAACATCCAATTCTATTGTTAATATTGCAATTAGTTTATTTGAAGTTGAAGATGAAATAATAGGGTATTATAATAGTGCAGATATTCAAGTTGTAATATCTGATACAAATAATGAAACAATAGATGTAATTAATACAACAAATGATAATATAGACGATAATGCCCAAAAAGTATATATTTATGAAAGAGGTAATTCATCTAGAAATAATACTGTGTTATATGTTATCTTGGCAGGTCTTTTCTTAATTATTGTAATTGTTGTAATTGAAGTTGAGATACTTAGAAGAAAGAATTCAAAAGAGTTTGTTCAAAAGCAAATCTCTCATTTAGATGAGATGTTACTTGAAGGAAGAGTTAGTGCTTTTACTTACAAAGAGATGAGAAGCAAACATCTTGAAGAATTAAGATTAATTAAAGAAAAAGAATTCAAAAAGAATAATTTAAAATCAGATTTAAAAGTTAAGAAAGAACACTTTTCTGTAAATCCAAAACCAGATGGAAAGAAAGCAATTAAAAAATTTGAAGCAAAAGATAAAGAAAAGTCTCAAGTAAAAGAAAGAGACCAAGAGAAAACAAGTAAGCAAAAGCTTTCCTTAAAGAAAGGACTGTAAGATTTGTATTTATTTCTTTACTTGGATATCAAGAACCACTTGAACTGTTGTTGCTGAGAAGCTTCTTATTATTCTTCTCTCAATTATTTTTAATTTAACTTTATTTTCTATTTCTTTTTTCTTTAATATTTCTTCTAGTTCTTGATATGGATTATCTTTTGGTACAAAGTTATAGATATGTATTGTTCCTCTAGATTTAATTGAATAAATTGCACTATCAAGGAATAGTTCTGCTGATTTTGGGAGAGGCATTGGTATTCTATCGAAATAATTGTTATATTTCTTGGACACTTTTTTGACATCCCCTAGAACTGCAGTAACTTTATCTTGTACTTTGTTTAAGATTATGTTTTCTTTTAGATACTTAACTCCAATAGGATTAAGCTCAATTGCAATTACTTCTTTTGCGTTAGTGTGCTTTGCAATTGTTATTGCAAAAGGCCCAACTCCTGCAAAAAAGACACCAACTACTTCTCCTGGTTTAACTAGGGAAACAATTCTTTGCCTTTCAGTTGATAGACGCAAAGAATAAAATACTTTTTCAACATCAGTTTTAAAGAAGCATCCGTTTTCTTTAATTGTTGTTTCCTTTCTTTTTTCTCCAAAGATATATGAAAGATCTTGGGTTCTAAAGACTCCATGATGTTCTTTCTTTTTGTTTAGAACAACTTTTACGTGAGGATGGATTTTAAGATAGCTTTCTCCAATCTCTTTTTTATATTTCTTAATTATGCTTGGGCTTATGTTTGCTATAATAATATCTCCTACAATATCATATGAAGTAGGAACTTGAGAAGCAATTTCTTTTGGAACTTTTTCTTCAAGAAGAAGATCTTTAATTGTAAAACCAACGTGGTTGTTATTATCTTTTTTCTTAAGTTCAATTAAAGGATATTTCCTAAGATCAGTTGTTACTTTTTTAATTGGTATGATCACACTTATTGAATCTCTTGTAATCTTATAATCTGTTAATAGATTATTTTTAGATTTAAGAGAACTTATTATTTTTTGAGCATCTTCTCTTTTAACTTTTATTGCAATTTCTTTAGTCATATATTTATTAATATAAAATTAGTTATAAAAATAGATTGGTAAACTATATTAGTTAATGAATGGGATGATATTAAGCTATGGGGTTGCAAATACTCTAATTATTACATTTATTGGCCTCTTTATTTATTATCTTTCTTTTCTTTATCTTGTTAGGTTTAGAAGAACAAGAATTGATTTGAATTTTGTTTATTCAGTTATTCCTTTTGTGTTTATTGGAATAATTATTAGAATAATGGGGGATGTTGGGCTTATTAGTACAAGATATCTGCAATATCCTCTTCTTTTTGGGGTTTTGGGTGTAGTTTATCTTCTGGCCTTTGAAATCATTAGATTAATTTCAAAAGAGCACCATATTAAGCACATAACTATTCTTGGGCTTATTCTTCTTTTGCCTTTACTTGTTTGGTTATTACTCAAGATAAGTCATTGGTTGTATTTTTTTGAAATTTTATTTGCATCTTTATTGCTGTTAATCTTTTTTGTTTTTATTTATTCCAAAATCAAAGACTTTAATATGTTTAAAACAAGAATAAACAAGCTTTTTTTGTTCTCAGAAATACTAGATACATTTGCAACTAGTTTTGCACTAGTTTTTTTTGGAAACAAGTTTGTTGAAGAGCATTTCTTTTCAAGCTTCTTAATATCAACAAATATAATTTGGTTTATTGTATTAAAGTTGTTTATTACTCTTCTTCTTCTTTATTTAATAGATAAGTTAGTTAAAGATGAGCAAGAAAACCATTATTACAAGTTACTAATTATAGTTCTTGCAATATCAACTGGTGGACGAGATCTTTTCTTAATTTCTATTGCATAAAACCAAAGGGTTATATTTAAATACTTTTAGATATAAATATTATATAATAATTCAGATTATTTTTAATTAGTTTATTTTTGTATAACTGTTATTTTTTTAGGCGCTCGTTAACTTGGCGCAAGAGGTTAAGCCCCGGTAGCTCAATGGTGGAGCAATCGACTGTTAATCGATAGGTTGTAGGTTCGAGTCCTGCCCGAGGCGCTATTCTCGTTTTTCAGAATTGTTTTCTTCTTCTCTTCTTTTTTTCTTTTCAAGATCAGCTAGTAAATCTTTTCCCCTTCTTGAAACATATACAATCTTTCCTTTTCTTAAGTCTTTGTTGTTTATTGAAACAAGAGATAAATCTTCAAGCTCTTTAATTGTTTTTGATGTTGTTGGAAAGTTAATGTTTGCTTGTTTTGATATCTCTTTTGGTGTTTTTGGAAAGGAGAGAGAAAATAGAATCTTTTTTTTGTTAGGTGACGCTAGCACTTTTCCAAGGGTGTAAGCATCGGTTTTAATATTGTATAAATAGTTTATTGCAGATCTCTTTTCATGTGAGTTCATAATTCTATCTTTGTAGATGTAATATATATCCTTTGTTGTTATTTAATTATTTATTAGTTATAGTGTTTATAAGGTTATTGTTAGGACTTTGTTTCTTGATTTTAGTATAAATTCACTTGAATTTAGAATATACTACTTTTTATAAAGCTTATAGAGTATATATTATTTATGCTAAACGCAAAGAACAAGAAGTTGCAAGATTCCAATTTAAAAGAATTTTTTAACAAGCACATGACTTTTTCAGTTATGAGTATTGCTGTTTTTGCAATTATTCTCTATTCTTTATTTAATCTTTTAATGTATGGCCCTCCAGGCCAAGATGTATTTAAATTTTGTTTAAAGGTAATTATCGTAGTAGTTGTGTTTTTTATAATTAAACTATTACTTGATATGTTTGACAATAAAGAAATAATTGATTTGAGGGATTTATAATGGAATTAAATATAAATGAAAGATTAAGATTAATTAAAGAAGTAGGAGAAGAAATCCTAATTGAAGAAGAATTAATTGAAAGATTAAAAGAAAAAGAAGTATTAACTGCTTATGATGGATTTGAACCAAGTGGAAAGATACACATAGCTCAAGGTTTATTTAGAGCAATTAATGTTAATAAGCTAACCAAAGCTGGAATTCATTTTAAATTTTTTGTTGCTGATTGGCATGCAATGGTTAATAATAAAATGGGTGGAGATCTTGAAAAGATTCAAACTGTTGGGAAATACTTTATTGAGGTTTGGAAAGCTTGTGGAATGGACATGAAAAATGTTGAGTTTATTTGGGCTTCTGATATTGTTAGAGATTCAAACTATTGGATGATGGTTTTAAAGATTGGGTCTATAAATTCAGTGCCAAGAATAACTAGATGTTCACAAATCATGGGTAGAACAGATAAGGATTCATTAAATGTATCTCAAATAATTTATCCTTGTATGCAAGCTGCAGATATTTTTACGTTAAATGTTGATATTGCTCAGCTTGGAATGGATCAACGTAAGGTTAATGTTCTTGCTCGAGAGATTGCTGAAAAACTAGGAAAACGAAAACCAATTGCAATACACCATCATATGATGATGGGCTTAACTGATCCAAAAGATAGGATTAAAGATGGTGTTGATGAAGTTCTTGCAAAGAAAATGTCAAAATCCATTCCTGATTCAGCAATTTACATGGCTGATAGCAAGGAAGAAGTTGAAAGAAAATTAAAGAAAGCATATTGCCCAGAAGGAATAGTTCAAGATAATCCTGTTCTGGAATATTGTAAGTATATTATCTTTGAAAAGATTGATGAGTTTGTAGTGAAGAGACCAGAAAAGTTTGGTGGAGATGTAACATATAAGAGTTATGAAGATCTTGAAAAAGATTTTGTAGATAAAAAGCTTCATCCAATGGATCTTAAAGGAACTGCTACAGAATACATTAATGGATTTTTGGAACCTGTAAGAGAGTATTTTAAGAACAATAAGGAAGCAAGAGAGCTTCTTGCAAAAGTTGAAAGCTTCCAAGTAACAAGATAGAAATATCTTGTTATTCTTTTTATTTTAATGGATATTTAATTATGGAAAAAAAATATTTAAATCAAGGAGCAGAGGAATTCTTAAACTCTCTAAAACCAGGTACCTTTCCAAGAATGGAAGAAGATACTTTTCTTGCTTATTTGATTAAGGATGCTGGTAAGTATCTTGATAATGATTATAAGCTTGTTTATGATAATTTTGATTATAATAATCAAGCTGATCCATCAGAAGAATATCTCTCAAAGATGGAGACAACTCCAAAAGTTATGGTTATTCTTTCAATCGATATTGTTGGTTCAACAAAACTTAGTAAAAATTTAAACTTATATGATAATGCAAAAATAATTACTATTTTTTCTAGAGCAATGGGTGCTATTATTCATAATTTTAATGGGTATGTGCTTAAGTATGTAGGGGATGGGATTATTTGTTATTTCCCAGAACCTGATTATAGTGGAATGCATGATAATGCTCTTTATTGCGCATATACTATGAAAAAATATATTCTTAAGTTTTTAAATCCTTTACTTATAGAACACAAATTTCCTCCTCTTAATTTTAGAATAGGTATTAATTCTGGAGAAGTTATTAAAACAATTGTTGGATATAATAAGATTAAGCAACATTTTGATTTAATTGGAGAAACAATTAATATTGCTTCTAAAATACAAGCAATTCCACTAGAGAATAGTATTCTTTTAGGGCAAGGCACAAACCCACAGTTACATAATTTTTGGAGAACAAAACTAACAGAGATTGATTTGAGTAAGAACTGGGATCTTCAAAAGATTATTGAAAAAGAAGATTATAAAGTATATAATTTAAATTTATTAATTTAGTTTTATTGTAGTAGATATACATTTGAAAGTGTGATTAATTATGAAAAGACCAAGTGTTGGAGTTGCTGTTCTTATTTATAAGGGAAATGATATTCTTTTTATGAAAAGATTCTCAAATAAAAAACTTGGGGATAATACTTGGTCAATTCCTGGTGGGCATGTCGAGATGTTTGAAGATTTAGATTTTACGGTTAAGCGTGAAACGATAGAAGAAGTAGGGATAAAAATTAAAAATCTAAGATTTATTGATATTACAAATGATATTTATAGAAATATTAATAAACATTATATTACTGTGTTTTTTTGTGCAGATTATCTTTCAGGTGTACCTAAAGTAATGGAAGCAAAAAAATGCAAAGAAGTAAAATGGATAAATAAAAATGAAATTCCAAAGAAGTTATTCTTGCCAATAAGTCAATTATATAAAAAGCATAAAACATTATATTTCAAATAAAACCTTAGATGTTAATAACTATTAACAAATGTTAACATTTATTAATATTTGTATATATTATATATATAGGTGATATATATGAAAACTTTACTTGACCTGCCCACAAGCATAAATCAAACATTAAATATAATTAAAGCTAAAAATAATCTTAAGAATAAAGCAGAAACAATATCTGTTGTTGTTAAATATTATGCAGATAATGAACTTGAACCCGAACTACGTCCTGAATTTATTAAGAAAATTCAAGAAGGAGATAATAAATATAAGGTTGGTTCAGGATATAAATTTAAAACATTAAATGATTTAAAGACAAGGTATGATATTGATTAAAAATGGAATTTGAAATACATTCTGAATTAGATAATCAAATTAAAAAGTTATCTAAGAAAGACAAATCTCTTGCAGTTATGTTATTAGACAAGATAAATGAAATAAAAGATTCAGAATATATTGAACATTATAAGAACTTAAGAAGTCCATTATCCAAATATAAACGAGTTCATGTAACTAAACAATTCGTTTTATTATTTTATTTAAATCCAGAAAAAAATATATTAATTTTCAGGTATTTTGATTACAGAGATAACATATATACAAAGAAATATGATTAATTATGGAAAATAATGATTTTAAAATAATTGTTCTTGAGAATGCATATAAGCATAAAGGAAAAGCAGATCTTAAGTTTGCACTTGGTTCTGTTATTTCAAAGTATCCTGTTTGGAGAGAGAAAACAGGAGAATTATCTGCTATTCTAAAACCAATTATTGAAGAAGTAAATAATCTAAGTATTGAAGATCAAGAAAAAGAAATACATGAATTTGCTCCTGAGCTTCTTGAAAAGAAAGAAAAAGAAGAAAGAAATATATTTGCATTCTTAAATATTAAACCTGGAGATAAGGTGAAGTCTGCTTTTCCACCAGGGCCAGAGAAATATTTTCATATAGGACATGCTAAAGCTGTTTTACTTAATTATCTTCTTGCTAAACAATATGGTGGTAAGTTTCAATTAAGGTTTGAGGACACAAATCCACGTTTAGTTAAACCTGAGTTCTATGAGATCTCTCAACAAGATTTTAAATGGCTTGGAATAGAATGGGATGAACTTGTTTTTGCTTCAGATTATATTGATATGTTAAAAGAGCAAGCAGAGAAATTAATTTTAAAGAATCAAGCATATGTTTGCTTTTGTAATCCTGATAAAATGAGTGAATTAAGAGAGAAGATGGAAGCTTGTGAGTGTAGGTTTGCAACTCCTGAGCAAAATTTAATCTATTGGAAGGAAATGGAAGGGTATCCTGAAGGAAAAGCATCTTTAAGATTAAAAATTGATTTAAAGCATAAGAACTCAAGAATGAGAGACCCAGTAATTTTTAGAGTTATTGATTGTGAGCATCCCAGAATTGGTTACAAGCATAGAAACTATCCAGCATATGATTTTCAAAACGCAGTTCTTGATGGTTATTTTGGAATAACTCATAGGCTTAGAACACTTGAGTTTGAGATGGCAACAGAGCTTCATCATTATATTAGAAAGATGTTAGGTTTATATGATACATACACTTATGAGTTTTCTAGATTTAATTTAGAGGGTATGCTTGCTTCAGGTAGAGCAATTAGAGAGAAAGTAAATTCTGGAGAATTGATTGGTTGGGATGATCCATCTCTTCCAACACTTCGTGCATTAAAGAGAAGAGGGTTTAGTCCAGACGCAATTAAGCAAATGGTAATTGAGTCAGGAATAACAAAATCAAGTGGTTCTCTTCTAACTTGGGATACAATTATTAAGTATAATAAAAGAGTATTAAATGATAGTTCTAAGAGATTCTTCTTTATTGCTGAACCAGTTGAGATTAGTGTTTTTAATGATCCATTAAGAGAATATCATTTAAGAGTTCATCCAAATCTTGATTTAGGTTCAAGAGATTTCAAGTCTAATGGTTCTTATTATATTGAAAGAGTAGATTTAGAATCATTTAGAGATGGAAACTTTGTAAGACTTATGGATAATATTAATTTTATTTATGCTCAAGATATTAATCATTTTAAAAGTAAAGATCACATTGATTTTAAAAATGAGGAGAGCACAGATAAAAAGATAATACATTTCCTTCCTGTTGATGATTCTCAGATAGTTAAAGCAACAATTTTCAAGCCAGATCATTCTCTTATAGTTGGAATTGCAGAAAAGCATATAGAGACTCTAAAGGTTGGGGCTATTATTCAATTTGAGAGATTTGCTTTCTGTAGACTAGATTCAATAACAGAAGAAGATGGAAAGAAAGTATATAATTTCTGGTTTACACATTAAATTATTATTTAATTTTTATATTTGTGTTAACTAGATTTCTGTTTTCTAATTTGTATTTATCTAAAAAGAGATCTATAATCTTCTTTGCTCTTTCTTTTGTTATTCTAAATGGCACTTTTGGAATTATTTTTTCAGAGATTGTGTTTTTCATATCAGTATAAGCAAATACTTCTAAATAATATATGTCTAAATCTTTTACTAGTTTAAGTGTTTCTTTAAAATCTTTGTTTGATTCTTTTGGGAACCCAACCATTACATCTACTTGTATTTTTATTTCTGGTATTTCTCTTTTTAATCTATTAAATATTTTTAAATATTGTTCAACAGTATACCCTCTATTCATTAATTTAAGTATTTTATTTGATCCAGATTGAACAGGAATATTAATTGTTTTCTCAATCTTTTTTGATTTAAGTAACTTGAAAAGAGCTGGATATTTAATGAACCATTGAGGATTAAAGTACGTAAATGTAATTTTAAAATCTCCTTTAATTTTATTTATTTCTTTTATAAGTTCAGTAATATTTGAGTTAAGATCTTGCCCCCATGCTCCATCATCTTCTGAAACAAGTGCTATTTTTGAGTACCCTTCTTTTATACTCTTTTTTATATCTTTAATAATTATATTTAATGGTCTACTTTTTATGCTGTCTGTTGCTCTTTTAATTGCACAATATGAGCAATTCCCTTGGCAACCTGTTGCAATTTTAATTATTTGTAGATTTTCTCTTTTGAATTCCGGAGATATTTTTTCAATATTTGATTTTAATCCAAATATTTGTTCAACCTTATCAAGTTCTCTTGCTCCAAAACTATAATCTGCGAGTTTACAAACAGATTCATCTATTTTTGGAACACAACCACCAAGTATAATTTTGGCTCCTGTTTTTCTAAAAGCTTTAAGTTTAGTAATATTATTTTTTAACATTATTTTATTAAATCCACAACTCATTAATATAATATAATCTGCTTTTGTAATATCTGAAACAATTGTTTGCCCATTCTCTGCAAGATATTTTTCTATTTTTTTAGAATCTGCTAGATTTGAATCGCAACCCATTGATTCAATATAAACATTTACCATATTTTTTTCCTCTTCTAATATATATGCTGTACTTATCACTGTAATGAAACTAAAGAAGATATAATATTATCTTATTTATGTTTAAATTTAAATTAGTTATAATTCACGCATACGCTTCCTGTTTTTACTATTCCTGTTCTAACTGCTCCGATTGTTACTTTACTGTAATCAAAATTAACTGCTCCTGTTGTTATTGCTTCATTTTTTTTATTTATTTTTTTCATAAGTCCACCCTCCTATAATTTGAGTAGTTCTAATTAAATTAGGTGTTTTGATTTATTTAAGTAATTAGGTGCTTATTTTAAATAAAATAGTAAGATTTATAAATATTTTACTTATTAATTTAATTAATATGGAACTAAATGAGATAGATAAGAAGCTAATTTATGAGTTGTCAGTTAATTCCAGGCTTAGCTATAAAGAACTTGCAAAAAAGATTGGATCAAAGAAAGATACAGTTGCTTATCACGTAAACCAATTAATTGATAATAAAATTATTACTAAGTTTGTTCCTGTTTTCTCCTTATCAAAGCTTAATATTCTATCCTATAAAATATATTTTAAACTACAAGGATTAAATAGTACTAAAGAAAATGAACTTTATAATTACTTAGTAAAAAATGAGAAAATTAATTGGGTTGCAAAAGTACTTGGTCAATGGGATCTTTTTATTGCTGTATATTGTAAAACTCCAATTGAGTTTTCAAAAATAAAAGAAGAATTATTATCTAAATTTAATGATATTATAACACATTATCAAATTGTTCAGATGGCTGATCAGGCATTAGCTTTCGGTAGAGATTATTTAATTAATAAACCTGTAGTTTATAGAAAAGAGTTTACTTTTTCAGGGAAAGAGGATAAAATTAAATTAGATGGGATTGATTTAAAGATAGTTTTGGCAATAAGAAATGATGGTAGGTTTAGATATCTGGATGTTGCAAAGAAGATTAAGGTAAATGAAAAAACAATTAGAGAAAGGATAAAGAAAATGGAAACTAATGGTTTCCTTCAAGGGTATACTGCGTTTATTGATCCAAGTAAGATAAATTATTTCTTATATAAATTATGTATCTACTTGAATAATCATAATATTGAAAAATTTGAAGAATTAATTGATTATACAAAATTATACCCAAATACAATTCATTTAATTAAGTCACTTGGGCCATGGGAGCTTGAGATTGAACTTGAATCAAATGATGTTTTAAAGGTTTATGAATATGTTAATCTTCTTAAAAACAAATTTTCAAAAACAATAAAGCAAATTGATTTATCTATAATTACAAATGAATTGAAATTAGATTTTTTCCCTGGAGATTTTAAATTATAAGTTATATAAAATATATGTTATATTTGTTGGACAAAATTATGCTCTCAAAAATTAAAGAAGGAATATTTAAATTAAGTAACTCATCTAACCTCTTCTATCTTTCAGAGTTTAAAACTTTAATTGATGCAGGAGATAGGCTTGATAGAGAAGAGATTCTTTTTGATTCCCTTTCTGTTTTTGAACCAAGTGAAGTTAATCAAGTAATTTTTACTCATCTTCATTATGATCATATTGGTAATTTTGATTTATTTACTAAAGCAAACTTTTTTGCATCAGGTAAAGAAATTAAAGCTCTAAAGGAAAACCGAGAAGGAACTATTTTTGATTTATCTTTATCAAAAATATTTAATTGTAAGATAAAGAATATTTCTGCAATAAAGCTTCCTTTTGATAGGTTCTTAATTTTAGAAACACCAGGGCATACTATTGGTAGTTTGTGTATCCTTGATAAGCAAGAGAAAATTTTATTTTCAGGAGATACCTTGTTTAATAATGGAGGAATTGGTAGAACTGATCTTCCAACTTCAACTCCAATACTTATGAAACAAAGCTTGCAGAAACTAAAAGCAATCGATTACAAGGTTCTTTGCCCAGGGCATGATTACTAATTTTTTCTATTTTGCGTGGCCAGCACCCCTCCCCTGCAAAAGAGATATACGTCTTAAGGATGTAATATATTAGGCGAGGTGATATTATTATGGATAATAAAGAAAATGCAATTGCTGTGTTTGAAGATAAGAAAATAAGAAGAATATGGTATAATGATGATTGGTGGTTTTCAGTTGTTGATGTGGTTGGTGCACTAACTGATAGTTTAGAACCAAGAAGATATTGGTCAGATTTGAAGATTAAACTTCAAAATGAAGCTGACACTGAAGTGTACGATAAAATCGTACAGTTGAAATTATTGGCTGAAGATGGCAAATTAAGAGAAACAGATTGTTCAAATCTTGAAGGAATCTTTAGAATTATTCAATCAATTCCATCAAAAAAAGCTGAACCATTTAAGCTATGGCTTGCAAGAGTGGGTAATGAAAGAATTAATGAAATGCATGATCCTGAACTTGCAATCAATCGAGCAATGAAAGATTATCTTAGAAAAGGATATTCTAAAGAATGGATTAATCAAAGATTAAAAACAATTGAAGTTAGAAAGGATTTAACGGACGAATGGAATAGAGTTGGTATCAAAAAGAAAGCAGATTATGGGATATTAACTAATGAAATTACAAAAGCTTGGTCAGATATGAGTGTTGCTGAATATAAAGAATTAAAAGATTTAAAGAAAGAAAACTTAAGAGATAATATGAGCAATTTAGAGCTGGTTTTAAATATGCTTGGCGAAGTTACAACAACAGAGATATCAAAGGACAGAAATCCAAAAGAATTTAGTGAAAGCAAATCTATTGCAAAAGAAGGGGGTGGAGTTGCTGGAGAGACTAGACGTAATATAGAAAGCAAATTAGGTAGAAGTGTAATTACTAAAAAGAATAATTTAGGTATAAAACCAAGGCAAAAATTAAAGTAAAGAAATAATTAAATTTTCTAAATTCTCTTTTCTTCTTCTTTTGTTATGTAATTATATGATTTCTGTAATCATTATCTTTTTAAATAAAATGTTCTATATTATATTATCTAATTATATTTTATAGTCTGCCAAAGTCTATTTCAAGAGTGAAAAGTTATGCCAACAAAGATTCGAAGAAAAGTATACAAGGACGAATTGTGGTCTGATACTATTCTTTCTGATATTAAGAAGGGAGAAGTTGTTGACATAACTAAGATTTTACCTCTTGTAACTCCTGGAACAGAACTTAGAAAAGGGCTTGATGAAATCTTAAATGGTAATCTTGGAGCAATTATTGTTCTTGGAATTAATGACGAGCTTAAGACAATCTTACAAGGCGGAATAAATATTGATGTACCGTATGGTTCATCAAGATTATTTGAGCTAGCTAAAATGGATGGAGCTCTTGTTCTATCAAGTGATTTAAAAAAAATAGTTTCAGCTAATGTTCACCTAATGCCCGACCGAACCATACCTTCTTCAGAAACAGGAATAAGGCATCGTTCAGCTGAGCAAACAGCAAGGCAAACTGGTCTACCTGTTATTGCAATATCTCATCGTAGAAGCATAATCTCATTATTCTATAGAGATCAAAAATATGTGCTACAAGACTTAAGATTACTTCTTGTTAAATCAAATAATAGTTTAAATAATCTTAAGGACTATAGATCAAGAATAGACTCTGATCTAAGTTATTTATTGCATAATGAATTAAATTCAATGAGCTCAGTAACTGAGGACGCTCTTTCAATTATTCAAAAAATACTTTATTTTTTTAAGCATTCAACAGAGCTTGATTCTTTAATTATTGAGCTTGGTGAGCAAGGAACAGACATTATGCAAAGCTTGTATGAGTACACTTATGGAATTGAAGATACTCTTGCTATGCTAATTATGGATTATGCAACAAGAGATGCTCAAAAGCAAGAAACTTTAATTTTAGTTGAAAACCTAAAGAAGATGGGGCTTAGATTAATTTCAGATACTGATAAATTAACAGAATTAATTGGTCTTGGATCAAACCAGAATGTTCCTTCTCTTGATTTTCATTATCCTAGAGGATACCGTATATTATCAAAAATACCAAGATTATCTCCTAAGTTAATTGAAGACTTAATTAAGAAGTACAAATGCATTAATAATATGCTAAATCTTGAAGCCGAAGACTTAACTAAGGATCTAAACATTAATCTTGCTCAAGCTAAGTATATAACAACTCAGCTTGGAATGTTATCTGAGAACGTTACAACAGACTTTTTTGAAGTTTAGGTGTATTTTCTATTTAAAAAAGAGCTTTAAATTCTTATTTAAATATGTTTATATACCTTTTCCTACCTATATTATATTAGTTGGTTAAATTCAGTTTAGAGGATTAAAATGGTTTATTAGTAAACTTTGATTTTCCTTTTTTTTGAAGAGAGCCAATTAATATCAGCAAAGACTGAACATCGAAATAAAAAAGTGATTTAAAAATGGAAGGAACAGTAAAGTTTTATAACTTCAAGAAGAGATTTGGTTTCATAACAGGAGAAGACGGTAAGGATTACTTCGTTCATGAAACAGGTATTGTACAGAAGGGTTCTGTAAGAGATGGTGCTAAAGTAACATTTGATGTAACAAATGATGAAAGAGGCGCTAAGGCTGTTGACGTTAAAATAGTTTAAATCACTATTTAATTAATCAATTACAAACAATTAGATTCTTATATTTTTTTAAAAAGAAGCATCTAATTTCTTTTTTCTTTTATTTTAATTTTTTCTTATTAATAGGTCTATTCTCTTTACTTGCTTTTACAAAATATACAAATAAAGGATGAGGGTTTAATATTCTTGATTTGAGCTCAGGATGAGCTTGTGTACCCACAAAGAATGGATGATCTTTAAGCTCAATATATTCTACAAGTTGCTTGTTTGGAGAAAAACCAGATAGTATCATTCCTTTCTTTTCTAAAATCTCATGATAAGCTGGATTAACTTCATATCTATGCCTGTGCCTTTCAGTTGATATCTTTGAGTTATAGATTTTAGAAATTTTGCTTCCTTCTTTTAGGTTTGCTTTGTAAGAACCAAGCCTCATTGTTCCTCCTAATTTATTTAGGTTCTGACCAGGAAGAATAGTTATTATTGGGTTTTTAGTATTAATATCAATTTCAGTTGTATTTGCATCTTTTAGATTACATTTATTTCTTGCAAACTCAATAATTGATAATTGAAGTCCATAACAGAGCCCAAGAAGAGGAATATTGTTTTCTCTAGCATACTTAATTATTTTTATTTTGCCTTCGATTCCACGAGTACCAAATCCTCCGGGAATAATTATTCCATTTAATTTTCTTATATAATTAATATCTAATTTCTCTGTATCTATAAAATCAATATCGATGTGAATATTATTTGGAATAGATGCATGATTTAATGCCTCTACAACTGATGCATACGAATCATTTAAAGACGTATACTTCCCGCAAATTCCAATTTTTATATTTTCTTTTTCTTTCTTGGTTTTTGAATTTCTATTAATTATATTGATTCTTTTTTCGTATTCTTCTAAATTATTTTTGTTAACTTTTAAATTAAGTTTTTTAGAGAGTAGCTTATCTAGATTTTGGGTTTTAAAATATATTGGAAGATCATAAATATTATTTACATCCTTTGCAGAAATTATGCACCCTTTATCTAGTCCTGTGTAAGTTGAAAGCTTATCTATGGATTTAATATCTAAGTCTCTTTTTGTTCTACAGATAATAATGTCAGGTCTAATTCCACGATTATATAGTTTTTCAATTCCATTTTGAGCAGGCTTTGTTTTTTGTTCACAACTTCCAAATAGTTCAGGAATGTATGTTAGGTGTACATTAATTGCGTTCTTAATTCCAAGATTATAAATTATATTTCTTGCAGCAACTAGATAAAGTTCATTTTCAATATCTCCAACTGTACCTCCAATTTCAAGAAGAACAATATTCGATTTATGATTAAGAGCAATTCTTAGTATTTTATTTTCAATGTAATCTGTTACTTCTGGGATTAATTTAACTGTCTTACCTAAAAACTTACCTTCGCGTTCAAGATCAATTATTTCTTTATATATCTTTCCCATAGTTAGGTTTTCGTTTCCATCACAAGTAATGTTTAAAAACCGCTCATAATGTCCAAAGTCCATATCAACTTCAGTTCCATCATCTAGAACAAAAACTTCACCGTGCTCAATTGGGTTCATTGTTCCAGGATCAAAGTTTAGGTATCCATCGCATTTAATGGGTGTTTTTACAAGCTTATTTGAGATTAATGCACCCATGCTTGCTATAGTTACTCCTTTACCAAGGCCCGATAGGACACCACCAGTAATAATTATAAATTTAATTTTTTTTTGTTTTACTTGTGAGTAAGTTTCCTTAAGATTAAAAATAGCATCCATATATTCTGTTGTAATAAACAAGGCTTTTAAATGGTTTGTAAAATCGAAAAAGTATATAACTTTTTTACTGAGAAAAATAAATTAAAATTATTTCTTAGATTTATTCATTCTTTCTTTTTCTTGTAATAAATCTATCTGCATTTCTTGTATTTCAAGTAATCTTTGCCATTGATCTCTTGTTAAGTGATCTAGTTTATCATGTAAGTGTCTTATTTCAAGCTCAGCTTTAAGATTAATCTTATAATCGTTTTCTGCTCTTTGCCTATCTTTATCTTCTTTTCTGTTCTGGCTCATCATAATAATTGGAGCTTGAATAGCTGCAAGACAAGATAAAATTAGATTTAATAAAATAAATGGAAATGGGTCATATGGTTTTGATATAAGTGTAATTGTATTAATTAAAACCCAACAAAATAATATTATAAAAAAGGTAATTATAAAACTCCATGAACCTCCAAACTCTGCTACTTTGTCTGCTATTCTTTGGCCTTTTGTAAGTCCTTTTATGTCTGTATTTAATTTTTTTACAAGAGATTCTTGTTCAATTAAGCTTCTTACTACTTCTTTATCAATTTTTGAGAGTTCTCCTTTTTCTTGAACAAGTATGTTTTCCATATATTGATATCTGAATTTCTTATGTTCTTCTCTTGAAAGATAGGAATCTTCTTTAAAATCAGGATATTTTTGTTTTATTAAAATTATTATTTTTGGATTTATTAATTCATATGGTATAGCATCATCTATTGATATTTGCTTTTTGGAAATAAAGCAAGTTACTAATTTTTTTTGAGAAGCCATATTAAATCTTTATATATTTTATATACTATTTATAAAAGACGAATAAGAATTTAAATATATGGTTTACTTTTTTTCTCTGCATCTTTTACATCTTTTAAGTAAATCAGAATAGCTTTTCTTTTTATTGACTTTATGGTTAATATGATCTTTAATGGTTTTAGAAGATAAGCTAATTTTTGGAAGTGGGCTCTTATGATTAAACCCTCTTTTTTTCATCTCAATTGAGATTTCTTCATGTCTTGAGTAAATGCTTTTAGGTTCAAGTAAATCATTTTTTATATATCCAGAAATAGATATCTCTTTTTTAATAGTTCCAACAAACATGTGTATTTCAACATGTTCACCAAGAAGGTGCTTATTGCACATCTTGTTTACTGGTACCATCCACATTCTCATAATTAATCATCTTAGTTTATATACTTTATTTCTTGTAATTAGTATTTTTATATTCAATCATAATAAAAGTGTACTTATTATAAATATAAAAAGATTTAAGGAAATATAAAATTAGAAGCCTCTAGAGGGATTTGAACCCCCGACTTTCAGTTTACAAGACTGACGCTCTACCACTGAGCTATAGAGGCACACAACCGTTCGCTCGGTTAACGAGCGTTGTTGACATGCGATGATATTTTAATTTTCTTTTTTAAATGTAAAAAAAGAGTTAACTATAATATACTATAGATTGGAAATCTTTATAAATAATTCCTTCTTTGCTTTTTACCTAAATTAATATTTATTCTTTAATGCATCAACTGTGTTCATGTGCTCTGCACGGCGTGCTGGAAGTATTCCTGCTAAAAAACCAGTTAATAGTGCTAACCCAATTGCAAGCAGAACAATACCCCAAGTAATATTAATTGATAGAATAGATAAATTCTGTGTGCGAGTGTAAAGTTCAACTGCCTTTGCAATTAATATTCCTAAGCCAAGACCTAAAATTCCACCAATAAATGAGAGAATAACAGATTCAGAGATAAATATATAATTAATATCTTTTGGTTTTGCTCCAATTGATTTTAAAACTCCAATTTCTCTTGTTCTTTCTAAGACGGAAGTATATATTGAGTTCATAATTCCAATTGAACCCACAACTATTGAAATACCTGCAATTGCTGTTAATATTATCTTAAGAACATTTAATACATTCTTTATAATGGTTAGAACTTGCTGTGCAGTTACAACAATAAAAGTGTCTTTCTTATGTGTTTTTTCAAGCTTGTTTTGTATTCTTTCTTTTACAAGTGCTGGATCATCGCTAGGGTATGTTTTTATTAGTACTTCATTAACAGTATCTTTAAGTTGATACATTTCTGTTGCAAGTTCTCTTGTCATGTAGATTGCACTATCATTTTGTTGATCTCCAAGGTATTCAAAAATACCAACTACCTTGCAATCAAAGCCATCTACTTTTATTGTATCCCCTATTTTTATGGGCCTTGAGAACATACTATCTGCAACATAGGCTCCAATGGATACTTTTCTTCCTTGTTTACCTGCAAGGCCAGTTCCTTCACGGAGATTAACTCCCATTATTTTTAATACTTCTGTTACTTGTTCTTGTTCTGCAATGTAAACCATTTGATATTTTTCTTCTCTATTATATTCTATTTTTGCATTTTGAAAGGAAAATCCATATGCTTCTTGTACTCCTGCAATTTTGGAAATTGTTTTTACATCATTTAGGGTTATTTGTATGTCTGTACCAAGTCTTTGTGAATCAACAGATGGGGAACCCCCAGCAAAACTAATTGGCATTACAAAAATGGAATTAACTCCCATCTTATCAAATTGTCCTTGAATTGCATTAAATAATCCATCACTTAATAATACCAGTGCAATAACTGCTGCAATACCAATCATTACAGAGATAATTGTTAAAGTCGATCTTAGTCTTCTTCTTACTATATTTTTAATAGTAAGATTCGTTAATGACTTGTATTTTATATAACTCATATTTAAACTTCTTTTTTAACTTAGATGAGAAAAAAGGAAAAAAAGATTTATTTCTTTCCTTTCTTGAATACTCCTTTTATTACTTCTATTGCTGGCTTAAAAATTACTTTATTTAACCATTTTAAAATTAAGATTAATATTGCTAAGCCTACAAGCAATCCAATTATTGTTAAAATAGTTTTAATTACTGTACTTATGCTTGATGCACCGTTATTTGTGTCATTTAAAGTAACATTAATTGTTTTTGTTATTGTTTGTTCTTTTAAGTTACTATCTTTGTAGTGTACAGTAATATTTACTGGGAGAGTTACAGAAGTTAATGATCCGAAATCATATGTTTTAGTTTTGAATTTTAAATCAACACTATCATAATTATTCTTTTCAATAAGTCCAATAAAATTACTTTTCGTACTTTCAATTATTGTGCTTTCAATTTCAACATAAACTGCTTCTGAATCTACATTACCTGTGTTGTATATTTCAAGAGATATGGTTTCATCAGCGTTTACTTTTAGAGTATTGTTTTCAGAAGTACCTACACTTAAAACATTTATTACCATATTTGGGTTATCTTTTATTGCAAGACCAACACTTCTGGTAATATTGTGATCCCCATCAGAGTCTTTAAAAGTAATTGTTATTGGAAGAGTATAACTTTTATTTATTGAGTCCTTTGAAACTCCTGCTTGAAAACTAACTGTGTGCTCTTCTCCTCCATTTAATGTAGGAAGATAAATAGTTTTAAGATTTAGGATTTTTACAAAACTATCTGAAGAATCTCCAAGTGTTAAAAATATGTCTTTTGCATTCTTCTGACCTAAATTTTTAATTACTAGATCTATGTTTGATGTTCCACCAACTGTTGCATCTTCTATGTTTGAAGAAACAATGTCAATTATTGCTGAGCTTCCAGTTACATCAATAGGGTAATTGAATATTGTCTTTATGTTTTGTGTATCTTTTCCAGTTTTAAATTCTAGATTGTAAGTTCCATTAATGGTTTGAAGATCAGTTCTAACCTTGTATTTAATTATTGTTGTAGCATGTGCTGCAAGAACTGGTATTGTTCCGTTTGAATTTGCATCAACTACAGTAAATGGGTATTTAGATGTAAGTTCATAAACTATGTTGTTTGCAACAGAGTTGCTGTTGTTGTTTAATTGAATCCAAAGTTCAAAAGTTTCTCCAGAAACAACTGGGTTTGGATTGTAGTTATAGATATCTGCTACAAGATTTGAGGTATCCGTTGGATTTCCTGTTCCTGGGGCATAAATCATTGTTGTTAATAACAGCATAAAAGCAAATATTGCAATTAAGTTTGCTGTTTTTTTTATTTTATTCATATATCTTTTCACCTTTTTTCTCTCTAATTTTTATATTTTAAAAAAAATATTATTCTTCATGAAGAGCATCTACTGCTTCTTGCTTTGATGCACGATAAGCTGGAAGAAGGCCTGAAATTATTCCAATTACAAATGAAAAACCAAGTGCAATTAGAATAATTTGAAAATTAAATGCAATTGCAAGTTCTGCTCCTAATTGGTTACCAACAAGATTAACTGCAAAAGCAAGTAAAAATCCACCAATGGTACCAAGTATTCCTCCAACAAACCCTATTAAGCCTGCTTCAAGTAAAAACATATTTAAGATGTCTTTTCTTTTTGCACCAATAGCTTTCATTACACCAATTTCTTTTCTTCTTTCAAGAACAGAAGTGTACATTGAGTTCATGATTCCAATTCCTCCAACTAATAGAGAAATGGATGCAATTCCAATTACTACAATTGAAACAATTTTTAACATATCTTCTCTATCTTTGCTTGCTTGTTTTGGGGTTGTAACATCAAAATCAATTGTGCCTCTGCTTCTTTCAAGCTTATCTTTTATTCTTTGTCCAATAACTTCAACATCAGTGCCATCTTTTATTATTGCATATATTGAATCAATATCTGTTTCTTTTGTTCCTGTTATCTTTCTTAATGTATCAATTGGCATATAACACGAAAGATTTGTTTGTTTGTTACCTGTATCTTTTAGTATTCCAACAACAGTATATTTTTCATTATTTATTTCCAAAGAGGTGCCAACATCAATTTTTTTTTTAAATGCACCACCTATATTTATTGGAGAATTTGTATTTTGGATTTCGCTTGTGTTTTCATAAAAATCATATCCTACTATAAGTTCTTTTGATTTATTTGAAGATGGTATTCGTCCTTTATATAATTCTAGATTATTTTGATTTAATATTTCACTAATATCGTCTACATCATATCCACTGACTGGAAAATATTTATCTTCTCCTGAATATGTTATTACTATGCCAGAATTTAGTTTTCCAATAACCATTTTTATATCGCTAACTTTTTCAATTTCTCTAATATCATCATTTGTTAGGCCTACATTTGTATCTGCCCCAGTAGAACTTAATTTAGAGGTAATGGTTATTTTCTGAGCACCTAATTTATCGAATTCTTTTGTAATATTATCTTTTAGTCCTTGAGATAGAGACATTAATGAAACTATTGCAAGAACACCTACAATTATACCAATTATAGTTAGCCAGCTTCGCAGTTTTCTGCGTCTAAGATTTTGAACTACAAATAAAGGTAAGTTTTTCATTTTATTTCTTATTTTTATTTTCTGTATCTGATATTATTTGCCCATCTTTTAGAACAATATTTCTTTTTGCGTGTAAAGCTACATTTTTATCGTGAGTAATAATTATAATTGTATTTCCATCTTTGTTTAGTTTTTCAAGAAGTTCAATTATTTCAAGACTTGATTTTGAATCAAGAGCTCCTGTTGGCTCATCTGCAAGAATAATTTCTGGTTCATTAGCAAGTGCTCTTGCAATTGCAACTCTTTGTTGTTGACCACCAGAAAGTTCAGTAGGTTTATGATCTATTCTTTCATGTAATCCAACTAGTCCAAGTAAACCTTTACAACGGTTAGTATGATCTTTTTCTTCATCTTGGAATAATGTTGGTAACATTACATTTTCAAGAGCTGTTAAAGTTGGAATTAAATTAAATTCTTGAAAAATAAATCCTATTGATTTACCTCTTATTTGAGCAAGTTCGTCTTCGTTTTGTTCTGCAAGTTTGTGGTTATTTATGTATACCTCTCCTTTGCTTGGAAGATCAAGTGCACCAATTATATGCATCATTGTGGATTTACCTGAACCAGATGCACCCATTATTGAAACAAACTCTCCTTTTTTTATTTTTAGAGAAACTCCAAAGAGAGCATGCACTTCAGTTTCCCCCATTTTGTATATTTTATATACATTTTTAAGTTCTACAACAGTTTGAGAGACCATAGTTAATCAGATTATTTTTTTTAAAAATAGAATTATATTTATTTTTGATTATAGATATTATATGTTTAAAACCCCTTTTAAATATATTGTAAATAATAATTCTTTATTATGCATAAAAAGATAACCCCTGAACAAGAGTTTTTCGAAGATCCAAATCGATTTTATACTAAAGATGAAGCACAAAGATATGATCAATCAAATGGGATGAGAAAAACTCAAGAAGAATTAACTTCTATTCTTCTCTCTCTTTTAAATCAGAAATTAAATAAAGAATCAAAGATATTAGATATTGGGTGTGGAACTGGGTTTTCTATAGTTTATTTACAAAATATAGGGTATAGAAATGTAATTGGTATTGATCCATCTATTGAAATGATCAATATTGCAAAACACAAGAAATTAAATGTAATGATTGGTGGTTTTTTTGAATTATCTAAACTTAAACTGGAGTCTAATTCTTTAGATTTAATAATTTCTGTTTCTGCTCTTCAATGGGTAATTGCTAATAAAGAGGAAATGGAAATTAAAAATATTATTAAAAGAATTGGAAAAGATCTATTTAATCTTCTTAGTGCAAATGGAGAATGTATTATTCAATTTTATCCATCTAGTGAGTTTATTTTTGATGTGGTTGCAAGTTCATTTCAAAGATGTAATTTTATTGTAACTAAGTTTATTTATAATGAATTTTCAATTAAGAAAAGAAAATTTATACTTATTTTAAATAAAAAAAGTTTTTAAAAATCACATTATTAATTATTAAAGATTAAGTTTATCATTTAATACACTTAAAATAAAGCAAAAATGAATAATCATTAATAGTTAATAGTTAATTATCTAAAGTATACTGCTGATTTTGTTTGACTTTCTAAACAAATATCCTTATAACTGTAATAGATAACACTTATAGTATATCATATTTAAAGGTTATATTATGTGTAACTAATTTAAATTGATTTTAAAATTATTTTTTAAAAATAGTTTGTGAAAAAAAGGTGATAGGAATATGAAAGTTAATACAGAATATTCGAATACGAAAAAAAAATTAATTAAATGGGGTATTGTTTCTACTATAGTAATTGTAGTAATTGCATTTTTTGCATTTGCTTATACAGATGGTAAGAAAACAATTAATGAACCAATTGTTACTTGGGTATCCCACACTGAATATTGGAGAGATGATAGTGCATCTACAATAGTTAGACTTGCAGATTATAAAGGAGAACCTTATGCAGTTGATACTTGTAATGTAACTATTTTAAAGCCAGATAAAAGTACATTTGTTGATAATGCTCCTATGGCTTTATCAAATATTGCTGGAAACTGGTATCGAACAGATTCACTTGTTGGCGCTCCTCTAGGAACATATGAACAAGAAGTTACTTGTAGGAAAGGACCACAAATAGTAATTACTTCTCAATCATTCCACTTAAATCCAGCTTTAGAGCAGGTTAAGACAGTTACTGAAAAAGTAGATGCACTTGATGCTAATCTTGGACAAGTAAATGTTTCTTTAAGTGCACAGATTGCAGATAGTAATCAAACAATGACAACTAATTTAACAAATATGAATACAAATTTAAATAACATTTTATCAGATGTTAATGCTGGACTTGCTTCTCAAGTTCAAGACGGAATAAACACACTTGGAACTAGATTAAATGATGTTAACTTAAGTATAACTGGAACAGTTATATCAACTGGTGAAGAAATAAAAACTAGTGTTAATACATCAAATACAACATTAACAAACTTGTTAAATTCAGTTAATACTGGTTTATCAGGACAGATGTTAAGCTCATTTAATGCAGCAACAGCACAATTAAATGATGTAAATGTAACAATCATGGCAAAAGTTGGAGAAACTGGTCAGATTATTACAACACAGTTAAATGATGTTAACGCATCAATGACAAGTATCTTAAATTCAGTTAATACAAGTTTGTCAAACCAAATGGGCTCTGAATTTAATACTCTTGGAAATAATTTACAAGATATTAATTTAAGTTTGGATGGTAAGATGAATGCAACAGGAGATGCAATTAATGCACACTTAACAAATGTAGACACATCTTTAACAAATTTATTAAATACAGTAAATACAAATTTAAGCACACAAATGACAACTAAGTTTGAAGAACTTGCTTCTCAACTTGATAATGTTAACTTAAGTTTAAGTGCTACAGTAGAAGATACTGGTGATGAAATAAATACAAACTTAACAAATGTTAATACAAACTTAACTGGTATTTTAGATTCATTAAATGTGAGTTTATCAAGTCAAATTACAAATCAATTCAATAACACAAATGCTTTAATTGCACAAAAATTTTTGGATTCAAATACATTTTTAAGTTCAAGACTTGATAGTTTACAAGTAAGTGTTAATGGGCAAATGGTTTTAACAGGACAAGAAATAAGATCAGATTTATCAGATGTTAATGCATCTTTAGCAAATATGATTACAGGCCTTGTTACTGGAGATTTAAATGTTCAATTAAACTCTGTTCTTGAGCAATTAACAACACAAGTACAAAGTGTTAAAGAAGATACTATTTGGTTAACAACACATGCAATGAATGATTCAGATAGAGCTGCAATTGATAATAAGTTTGCAAATGTAGATGGAAATCTTGCTTTAATTGAGCAATTTTGTTCCAATTCAGATACAAACTCAAGTGCACTATGTCAAGAAATATATAGCATAAAAGCAGCTGCAGTTGTAATGCATAATGCACAAGTTACTAAGCTTGATGAACTTGATAATACAACTACAACAACATGGGAATTTGTATCAGGTAGTTTATCATCAAGAATTGATACAATATTAACAGATGTTGGAATCATAAAAGCACAAACAACAGATATTAATTCTACAGTTCATGAGATTTTAAATAATCAAGAAAGTCAAATTGATGCAAGAATAATATCCTAGATGTATTTTTTAGAAAGCAAAGGGCTAATATCTAAACCCTTTGTTTTTTATACTTTTTGTTTTTATATATTAACTATATATTTATAATTAATAATGGAAAAGTAAATTATGGGTTTTAGAAAATATAGTTTTGAAACTAATCCTGAAAGTAGAAGAACAATTTACATAGTCATAGGTATAATTTTAATAATTGGAATAAGCATTTTTTTAATTCTATTATTTAAGGGTAGAGTTGGAACTCCAGATCTTAAAATGGTATCTGGAACGGAATATATTAGTAATGAACAAGGTCAAGTAATTGTTAGATTACAAGATTCAACAGGCTCATCAATAACTGATGCCAGTTGTATTGTTTCTTTATTATATCCTGATAAGTCTTATTTTTTTGTAGATAGAGCTATGAGTCCAACAACTGTTCCTGGCAATTATTATGTTTCATTTATTACTCCTGAAAAAGAAGGAGTTTATGAAGAATATATTAATTGTACAGTTATAAGAAATGGAAACCAGAAGGTATTACAAATTTCATCTTCATTTCATGTTTCAACTGGGCTTAATTTAATTGTTGAAGTTTCAAGATCGCAAAGAGAGCAATATGATGCACTTGTGCAAAGATTAAATGATCTTGATAATAATTTAACTGGAAGAATAAATTCAGTTGATGCTAGAGTTTATGGGGTCCAAAATTATATTGATAATAATGTTATGCCTGAGTTTTCTGAGATTAACACAAGTATTAATGATATTAACCTAAGTATCTCTGATTCTATGAATGGAATTGAAGGTAGATTAAATAATACAATGTTAACTAACTTTTCTGAATTGTATTCTAAATTTAAGTATAGTTATAATGCTATGGCAAATGTATTTGATATTAATTATTCTTAATTGAAAGATTAGTTTTATTTTATTTATTATTTAATTGTAAGGACAGGAATATTAAAAGAATTAATCAATAAATAGATTAATGTATCTTAAATTAACACCTAAAAATATTGCTGATATTTTAGTTAATGACAAATCTAAACGAAATCTATTTACTAATTGTCCGTATGAATTTATTGAAAAAGATGTCTTTACTGTTTTTAATTGTAAGAATTGTTTAAATCCAAGTTGTCTATCTGCATGTAAACGAGAAGCAATATATTTTTCTTCAAATCAAGTAATTTCTATTGATGTTTCAAAGTGTAATGGTTGTAAGGCTTGTCTGGAAGCATGTGTAAATAAAGCAATAATTATAAGAAACAAAAAAGCATACAAATGTGATTTGTGTTCTAATTTTTCTTTTGGAATGTATTGTTTAAAAAATAATCCAGACATATTAGAATTGGTTAGAGATATTGATTATACTAAAGAAATAGAAATTAGAAATAAATTTTTAGGATATAGATTAGATGAAATTAAATCTCAAAGAATAATTGCCACAAATATTGTTGAAGATAAATTTGGTAAGAAAAAATATAAGCTTCCGGAGCCTATTTTGTCTATAGATGAAATTGATTTAATTAATTCTATATTTGAAGAATATAAACTGGAAGCAGATATTCGAAAAGAGAACCAAAGTATTACGTTGGATAAACTTCCTGAAATTGTTAAAGGGGAGCTAGAAAAAATATTAATTAATCATTGTTATCTTGAAAAGATTGAACTTGAATCAGATCAATTTAATTACCTTTTGGAGATAACATATAATAATTTGTATAATTTTGGGGTATTAACTATTTTATTGAATGATTATTCTCTTGAAGAAATTGCTATTATTGGCGAAAACAAATCTGTGTATGTTTATAGTATTCTTTTTGGTTGGCTTGAAACAAATTTAGTTTATACAAATTCAAAAGTAATTAAAGATTTGGTTAATAAACTTGCTTGGAATACGAATAAATATATTACTTTAAAAAATCCATTACTTGATGCAACGATTATTGGAAAATCTAGAATGAATGCAGTAATTAATCCAATTACAGATTCTGTGTGTGTTACAATTAGAAAATTTGCTGAAAAGCCTTTTACAATTTCAGATTTAATAAAAAGAAATACAATTTCTTTAGATGCGCTATCTTTCTTATCTTTGGTTTTTTTAACAGATTCAAATATTTTTGTTGTAGGAAATACTGGTTCTGGCAAGACAACTACTTTAAATACGCTTCTTTCTTTTGTTCCAAATGATGAAAGATTTGTTATAGTTGAAGAAGTTAGAGAAATAAATATTCCTCATGAGCATAAGGTTTATACCTTAGTAAATCAAGATCTTGGGATAAATATTGAGTCACTTGTAATAAATACTCTTAGAATGAGGCCTGATCGAGTTGTTATTGGAGAAGTGCGGTCACGCGAAGAATCTAGAGCAATAATTGATTCTATGCTTTGTGGTCAAGCAAAAGGAACGTATACTACATTTCATTCTCAAAATGCAAAAGAAGCTCTTCAAAGATTAGTTTCTTATGGGGTTTTGGAGAATGATTTAGGAGTAATTGATTTAATTATAGTGCAACGAAGGTATAATAGTTATGATAAAGGCAAAATATCTGATTTGCGAAATATTACAGAGATTTGTGAAGTGGTTTATGAAAATCAAAAACCAGTTATTAATAAATTATTTGAATTTGATAATTTAAAGAAGAAACTGATTGTAGTTGGGAAATCTAAAAAGATATTTGAAAAACTAAAAATTAGTTTCGGAATTAAGGATTATAAAGATTATTCAAAACTATTAACTACACAAAAGAAAAAACTATTATATTTGTTGGATAGAATGCAAGATCCAACCTCTTCTGAAGTCATGGAATATTTTACAGAAGGGATAATATGATTTTAAATAAGATAAAATTATTATTTTCAAAAAAGAATGTTTGTATTTATGCTATTTTGCTTCTGTCTTTAAGCATAGTATACTTTTTAGTGGATTATGGTATTTATTCATTAGATAGTAATTATTTATTAAATTTATTGCTTCTTTCTTTTCTTATTTTTTTTTCGGTAGTTTATTTTTTGCAAAAAATAGAATCAGATATAGTTAAAAAAAAGATATTACAAGAAATTCCTTTCTTTTTAAATAATTTGGGCACGGACTTGTCAAGAAACATTCCTTTAAAAATAGCTTTAGAAGCAAGATGCGATAAGTCCGAAATTGGAAGAAGAATAAAAGTTGCGCTTGGGTTAATTAAAAATCACGGATTTAATTTGTTTGAAGCATTAGATGAGGTATCAAATGATATGCCTGAATTGAAGCGAGTATTTTATCAAGTTCAAGATATGATGGAGATGGGTTCTAAAAATAGAGAATACGCTCTTAAAACTTTAGCAGATATAATTTTTGAAGAGCAAGCACAAGCAATGAAAAGGTTTTCAACAAAACTAAATTTATTCACTTTATTGTTTATTGTTTTTTCTGCAATTATTCCATCCATGTTTTTAATGTTTCTTCTCGTTGGAAGTAGTTTTCTTGAAATTAATTTTTCTCCAATTACGATAATATTTATTACTGTAATTTTATTTCCAATAATTGATATGTTTTTACTATTGTTAATAAGATCGAATAATCCAGTGTAATTTAAATTTAAATAGATGAAATTATGATTAGTATATTTGAAAAATATTTTTTTACAATTGAAAAAAAGAAGCTTGAAGAAGGCCTAGTTGATGAGATATTAAAACTATCTTCTCTTCCTAAATCTAATGATTTAAAGATAATACTTGAAAGATTAAGTAAATCAAGAAACAAAATTATTTCAAAAAACTTTCTTGAGATTATAAAACAGATTGATAAAGGGAGTTCTCCAAGAGATACTTTTGAAACTTTAAAACAAAGGTATAATTCAGAGATATTAAATAGGTTTTTGGATTTAATTTATCTTGCAACAACAACAGGGACTATTTCTTTTCAAGACTATAGAACGGTTGCGAATAATTTTATTAAAACTAAGCAAATCTTAGATGAAAGATCCTCAAACTTGTTAATGCAGAAATATACTATTCTTTTTGCAAGTTCTTTAATAGTTCCAGGTATACTTGGAATTGTAATTTCATTAATTAAAAGTTTGATTAGTTCTATTTCTCAAGTGAGTACCACTCTTTACCAAGTCACTTATTGGTGTGTAATTATTTATATTCTAGAATACATTGTGATTTCTTCTTTTTATCTTTCTATTTTAGATGAAAATAAGAAAAGATTTATAATTTATCTTTTAATCTTGCTTCCAGTAAGTCTTTTAATCTTTTTCTTATCTAGTTTAATGTAAGGAGAGAAGAAAAGTTTATGTTTGAAGCAATACTATTATTCTTAAATTCGTTAATATACACTATTGGATATTTTGGTGTATTTATTTTAATGGCAATTGAAAGTTCATTTATTCCTTTTCCTTCTGAAGTTATAATGGTACCTGCAGGATACCTTGCGTCTCTTGGTAGATTTAATTTTTGGGTGGTTGTTCTTTTTGGTGTGCTTGGTTCAATTGCTGGAGCAATAATTAATTATGTTATTGGAAAATATTTAGGCAGGGCATATTTATTGTCTCATTCTAAAATGTTTTTTATTAAGAAGGAAAGTCTTCTAAAGGTTGATGTTTATTTTAAAGAACATGGTGGGAAAACAACATTTATTGGGAGATTAATTCCTGTTGTTAGGCAATATATTTCCCTACCTGCTGGATTTGCGAATATGAATTTTGGAAGGTTTGTGTTTTTTACTGCTCTTGGTTCTTTTATTTGGGTTTTTTTCTTAACCGCTCTTGGTTTTTTTATAGGAGAACAATTATCTAGTTCTATAATTAATTACTATAATCTTATAATTATTGCTGTAATTGCAATCATAGTAATTATGCTTGGGTACATTTATACAAAAAAGAAGCTCAAGATATAAATATAAATGTTTTCTTAGTTAATTATATTACTAATAAATTTTTTTTTAGTTAAAAAGAATTTAGGCCCTGGTAGTCTATCGGTTAGGATGCGACCCTGTCAAGGTTGCGGGGCGAGTCCGACTCTCGCCCAGGGCGCTTAATCTTTTTATTTAATTAAATTCGCTATTTTTAATATTCCTTTAGTTTTTAATTATTTCTTTTTATATATTATATATCTATAATACTTAATTTTGGGAATAAATATGTACAACTATAAAGATTATGAAAAGAAATGGCAAGATGCTTGGAATAATTCAAGAGTTGCTTATCCAGAAGTAGATGTAAATAAGCCAAAGTACTTTATTATTTGGGCATACTTAACTGTTTCTGGTTTTCAACATGTTGGGCATATGAGAGGTTATTCTTATGCAGATGCAATTGCAAGATATAAAAGAATGAAGGGCTATAATGTTCTAATGCCTGCTGGTGGGCATGCTTCCGGAAACGGTGCTGTCGCTAAAGCTCAAAAGGTTAAAGAAGGAGATAAAGAAACAATCGCTTATTATAAAGAAAGAGGATTAATTGAGACTGATTTTAAAAAAATATCTACTCCAGAAGGATTTGTTTCTTTCTTTTCTGAAAAATATTTAGAAGACTATAAAGATTATGGGTTTATTGTTGATAATAGAAGATTTACAGTAACTACAAATCAAGATTATAATAAGTTTATTGAATGGCAATTTAAAAAATTGAATCAAAAAAATCTATTAATTCAAAAACCATACTTTGCAACAGCTTGTGTTAAGTGTGGGCCTGTTGCAGTTGATCCTTCAGAAATGGATTTATCAAAAGGTGGAAATGCAGAAAAGAATGAATATACTATTCTTAAATTAAAATTTGAAAACGATAATCAATTTATTGTTGTTGCAACACTTCGTCCTGAAACAGTTTATGGGCAAACAAATATTTGGCTTGACTATAATATAGATTATTATAAGATTAAAGTTGGTAGTGAAATCTGGATTGGTTCAAAAGAATTTGCTGAGAAATTAAAATATCAAATGGATGGAATAGTTGTCCTTGAAAAAATTAAAGGTGCAGATCTTGTTGGAAGGTTTGTTGAACCTCCACTAATAATGCGAAAAATAATTATTCTTCCATCAAAGTTTTGTGATCCCACTATAGGAACAGGAATTGTAACTAGTGTTCCAAGTGATGCACCAGCTGATTGGATGGGGCTTTATGATCTGCAGAAATCAGAAGATGAATGTAAGAAATATAATCTTGATTATCAAGCAATTAAAAAAATAGAATTAATTCCAATAATTCAATCTAAAGGGTATGGAAAGTTTCCTGCTCTTGAAATATGTGAAAAACTAAATATTAAATCCCAAGATGATACACAGAAACTTGAAGAAGCAAAGAAAGAAATATATAAGGTTGGATTTCACACCGGAATTATGCTTTCCAATTGTGGGATTTATTCTGGTCTAAAGGTTGAAGTTGCAAAAGACAAAATTAAAGAAGATTTAATTTCAAACAATCAAGCAAGTATATTTTATGATTTATCTGAAGAAGTTCTTTGTAGATGTGGGTCTCAAGTGGTTGTTAAAAAAGTAGATGATCAATGGTTCATTAAATATTCTGATAATCTTTTAACTACAAAAACAATAAATTACACAAAAGAAATGAATATTTTACCTAATCAATTTAAGAATAATCTTCCAAATATCTTAAACTGGTTTGATGATCGTGCTTGTGCTAGGCAAGGAACTTGGCTTGGAACTAAATTACCATTTGATGAGAGCTATACAATTGAGCCAATTTCAGATAGTACATTGTATCCAATTTATTATCTTGTTTCACTTTATGTTAATTCAGGGGAATTAAAAGCTGAACAATTAACTGAGGATTTTTTTGATTATGTTTATCTTGAAAAAGGTTCTATTGATGACGTTACAAAAAGTACAGGAATAAAAAAAGAATTATTAATTAAGATTAGAAAGGATGTAGACTATTGGTATCCACTTGACATTAATCTTGGAGGCCAAGAGCATCAAACTGTTCATTTCCCAACCTTTCTTATGAATCATGTTGCAATCCTACCTGAAAAATATTATCCACAAGGAATATTTGTTAATTGGTGGGTTGTTTCAAAATCAGGAAAAATCTCTAAGTCTAAAGGTGGGGTTGGTTCAATTGGAAAGGAAGCTGAAAAATATTCAGTGGATGCAATTAGATTATTCTATGCTAATGTGGCTTCTCCTTTTTCAAATATAAGTTTTGAAGAGAGTGATCTTTTTATTTACAAGACTAGACTTGAAAAAATATTTGGATTTATTGAAAATATAATTATTGATAATAGTTTAGTTGAAAAAAGAGAAGATAAGCTAGATTTATGGCTTGAATCTACATTTAATATTAGATTAAATACAATTATTCAGGCAATGGAAAAGATTGAATTTAAAGTTGCTAGTGATGAAATTTATTTTAATTTCTATAATGATCTTGTTTGGTATCAGAGAAGAGGAGGAATTAATAAGAAAATAATTAAACAAATTTTGCATAAATGGGTTAAGTTGTTTGGGATGTTTACTCCGCACATGGCAGAAGAACTTAATTCTCTTCTTGGTTATGATGAATTAATTGTAACTTCAGTTTTTCCTGAAGTTGATCAAACAAAGATTGATTTTAATTTAATACAATCAGAAAAGAAGATAGATGATATTACTCTTGAGATTAGAAATGTTCTAAAAATGGCAAATCTTGAAAAACCAAGTAAGATAACTTTATTTATTTGTGAAGACTGGAAGTACAAGTTTTATAAGGAAGCAATAACCGAATTAAAAAACACCAGAAATATTGGACAGTTAGTTCCTTATTTTATATCCCATTATGAAGATCATAAAGAGGATGTTTCAAAGATATTAACTAGATTAATTAAGAACCCAATAACTGAGGAAATAAGAACACAGATAGAAGAGTTTGATTTTTATAAAGAAATAGAAGGTTTCCTTGAAAAAGCTTTTGATTGTGATGTTTCAATTAAGAAAGGAGAAGAATCAATTAATCAAAAAGCAAAAGTTGCAACTCCTGGACATGTTGGAATCTTGGTTGAATAAAAAATTTTGGAGTAATTAAATTTATGAAAAATAAAATTGTTGGAATATTAATAATTATTATTGCTTTATTGATTGGAGGGATAATCTTTTTATTTAATCATGCAATGACAAATATTGTTAATGAATCTTGTACTCATGGTGCGTCTTGTACTATGTGGGACACAATTAACTTTGAAACCAATATAAGTATAGGTATTATGGCTCTTGTGGTCTTAATTGGCTTGTACTTGGTTTTCTTTGGGCGCGAAGAAAGAATTATTACAAGAGTAGAAATAAAAAAAGTTAAGGAAAAAGAAGTTCTTAAAAAAAAAGATTATACAAAGATTCTTTCTGAGCTTGCTAGTGATGAAAGAATAGTTCTTGAAAAAATCATTGCAAATAATAGTTCTATTTATCAATCTGATCTTCTTTCTAAAACCGGATTTACAAAAGTTAAAGTTAGTAGAATTCTTGATAAGCTTGAGTTTAAAGAATTAATTGAAAGAAAAAGAAGAGGAATGACAAACATCATTCTTTTAAAAAATTAATTTCTTCTATTTTTTTTATTTCTCTATTTTTTTACATGAAACTAGTTTCAATAGTACATATATAAGTCGTTACAGATAAGGTGTATGTATAAGTAACTTAAAATAGAGAAGGAATAATATATGATAAAAGAGTTTGTTGTTAAGGGAATGCATTGTAAGAGTTGTGAAATGCTTCTTAAGGAAAGCATAATGGATTGTAGGGGTGTTTTAGAAGTTAATGCATCAAGTGCTAATGAGAAGATCAAAGTTATTTATGATGAACAGAGGATTACAGAAAAAGAAATCAAAGATATTATTAAAAAAGAAGGATATGTGGTGAAATAATGGAGCATAAGCACAAAGCATTTGAGATTGAGAAAAGAGCAATATTTATTGTGATATTAATCTTTATTGTTGCATTAGTTATTGAGGTTGGAGCTCATTTTTTGTTTTTTAAAAGTTCTGGATTAATCTTAAAGTATTCTTTATGGTTCTTATATCTTAATCTAAGTATTGCATTTCTTTCTGGGAGTGTATGGTATTTTCTTGCTTACAAGGTTAAAATCAATTGTATGACTGGAATGATGATTGGAATGACTCTTGGAATGCAATCAGGAATGATGATTGGTGCAATTATTGGTGCAACCAATGGGTTTTTTGTAGGTGCAATGACAGGGACAATAATTGGAGTTGGAATTGGTTTATGGGCTGGACTTTATTCAAAAACAACTATGGGTGCTCTTCAAGGAATGATGTCAGGAATTATGGGCGGAACAATGGGACCCATGATATCTGTTATGATGTTTTCTGATCATATAAAGATCTTTATGCCAATTTATATGCTAATTAATGTTGCAATATTAGTTGTTATGTCTTATATGTTTTATGAAGAAGCAGTAAAGGATAATGCAGAAGAATACCAGCAAGCACCAATTGATATTTTAAGTACTTTACTTGTTACCATAATTATCACATTGATTTTAATTTCAATTATTTTATTTTTACCAAGATCTGCATTTTTAATATAATTAATAAAAAAGGAGAAAAGGAGTTATGAAAAAAAGAATTTTAGTTTTAAGTTTAGTTGTTATTGCAACAATTTTGCTTTTTGGAATTATTTCAATTAATGTTTTCAAAGATCAATCAAAAACAACTCAAGCAAAAAATATTACAAGTATAACAAATACTTTATCAAATACTAATTCATTACTAAATACAACTCAAGAAATACAAAACGTAACTTTAAGTTTTAGGAATTATGAGTATGTATTAACTCCAAATACTTTAAAAGTTGGAATTCCAGTAAAAATAACAGTAGATACTACAACTGTAACTGGATGCATGAGAGATATTGTTATTGGTGACTTGAAAGTAAGAAAGTATGTTACTCCAGGAGATAATGTAATTGAGTTTACTCCAAATAAAGAAGGAACCTTTTTAATTGCTTGTTCAATGAACATGGGTAGAGGTTACTTTACAGTAACCTCTAATGGAGTAGTTAATAATCTTACTGAAACTTCAATTCAAGCTGCAAAAGCAGAGGCTCCAAAATTAAATGGTGGATGCGGTTGTGGTAGTAACTAAAATCCATTTATAAAATAAAATTAAGGAATTATATTTATGAAGAAAAAAACAATTAATCTTTCAATTAAAGGAATGCATTGTGCTAGTTGTTCAACTATAATTGAAAGAGGCTTAAATAAAAAAGAAGGAATAATTTCAACAAATGTTAATCTATCAACTGAAAAAGCCACTGTTACTTTTGATGAATCTATTTTATCATCTACAGATATTATTAAAACTATAGAAGGAAGAGGATATGGTGCGAAATTAATTCTTGATAATCAAGATACAAGTAAGCTTGAAGAAGATAAGAAGAATGAATTTAAGAAACTTAAAAATCTTTTTATATTTTCTTTGTTTTTTGCAATCCCCACTCTTCTTATGATGATTTTAGGATTTTGGGGTATAGAAGTTCCATATATGGATTATATTATGTTTGTTCTTGCAACTCCAATGCAGGTTTTTGTGGGTTGGATTTTTTATAAAGGTGCATGGAGTGCATTAAAGAACAGAACAGCAAACATGGATACTTTAGTTTCAATTGGTACCCTCTCTGCTTATTTATTAAGTGTTTATAATGTTGTTTTTAATTCTGGTTCTTCTCAATATTTTGAAATTTCAATTATATTAATTACTTTAGTTTTGCTTGGTAAGCTTCTTGAAGGAATTGCAAAAGGAAGAACAAGCCAAGCTATAAAAAAATTAATGCATTTATCTCCAAAGAATGCAATTGTTATTAGAGACGGAAAGGAAATTTTTGTTTCTGTTGATGAACTTAAAGTTGGAGATGTCTTTTTAGTTAAGCCTGGAGAAAAAATAGCTGTTGATGGGATAATTATTTCTGGAGATTCTTCAATTGATGAGAGCATGATAACAGGAGAGAGCATTCCAATTGAAAAAAGAATAGGGGATAATGTTATTGGTGGAACAATAAATAAGTTTGGAGTTTTAAAGATTAAAGCAACAAAGGTTGGAGCTGATACAACTCTAGCTCATATAATCAAGCTTGTAGAAGATGCTCAAACAAAAAAAGCACCTATTCAAAGATTTGCAGATAATGTTTCATCTTATTTTGTGCCTATTGTTATTGGAATTGCAATTCTTTCTGGTCTTGTGTGGTATTTATTACTTGGAGAAACTCTCTCTTTTTCAATCTTAATTGCGGTTAGTGTTCTTGTTATTGCTTGCCCTTGTGCTCTTGGTCTTGCAACTCCAACAGCAATCATGGTTGGAACAGGAATTGGTGCAGAGAATGGGATTTTAATTAAGGGTGGAGATGCACTTGAAGCAGCACACAAGCTCAAGTATATTATTTTTGATAAGACAGGAACAATAACTAAAGGTTGTCCAGTGGTAACTGATATTAAAACAATTAAAGAAATAAATAAAATTGATTTTTTAAAAATTGCAACAAGTATTGAGAAGAGTTCAGAGCATCCATTAGCAGAAGCAATAGTTGCTTATGGATATGAAAATAAAATAAAAATAACAGGCACAAGCAATTTCAAAGCAATTCCAGGTTATGGAGTTAGTGCAAAATTAAATAAAATAGTTTATTATTTTGGCAACCCCAAGTTTATGGAATTAAAAAAAATAAATTATAAGTTTTTCTTAAAAGAAATTCAAGAACTTGAGACTCAAGGTAAAACTGTTATGATTTTGAGCACAGAAAAAAAAGTTCTTGGTATAATTGGAGTAGCTGATGTTATTAAAGAATCTTCTAAGCAAGCAATTACTGAGCTTAAGAAGCTCGGAATAATTACTTATATGATTACAGGGGATAATAAGAGAACAGCAAATGCAATTGCTAAGCAAGTTGGAATAAATAATGTTTTTTCTGAAGTCCTTCCAGGTGATAAAGCAAGCTATGTTAAAAAGCTTCAAGAGAATGGACTTTACAAGGTTGGAATGGTTGGAGATGGAATAAATGATTCACCTGCTCTTGCAGAGGCAGATATTGGTATAGCAATGGGTGCTGGAACAGATATTGCAATGGAAACAGGAAATATTGTTCTTATGAAAAATGATTTACTTGATGTTGTTAAGGCAATTAAGTTATCAAAACAGACCATGAGAAAGATTAAGCAAAACATGTTTTGGGCTCTTTTCTATAATGTTATTGGTATACCAATTGCTGCAGGAGTTCTTTTCCTCTCAACTGGTTGGCTTTTATCTCCAATAATAGCCGGTGGAGCAATGGCATTAAGCTCAGTTTCAGTAGTAACCAATTCATTAATGTTGAAAAAAAAGAAGATTTAAGCATCAAAATTATTTTTTAAAACAATGATGTTTGAACTTTGTGCAAACTGGAAGATTGCTTTTTATTAAATCTTTGTTATCTGAAGTACATATTTTTGTTTTGATATTGTATTTGTTTAAGGCTTGTATTATTTTTTTAAAAGAAGTAACTTTGTTATCATATGGAAATGTAAATTCATTTTGTGTTATTTCTTTAACTTTTTCCGAAATTCTGTGATTTCCACAGTTAAGTATATTTTGTTTTTGTTCATCAACTAGTGTTATTGTTCCAAGTATTACTCTTTTTACTCCTATTCTAGATAATTTTTTTGTAAAACTATTTATTTCTTTGTCTGTATAAATATCAAGCCAAGGCATGATTACTACAATAACTGGAACGCCATTAGAGATTAGTTTTTTTATTATTTTTAGTCTATTTGATATTATTTTTCCACCTGGTTCTAACAAAGATGTAATTTTTTGGTTTAAGCTTGGAACAGATATTTGGAGAACTAATCTATCTTTATTTTTTATAAATAATTTAATTGTTTTAGGTGGTATTTTATGCTTAGTTACAACTAAGGGTATGAAATCAGGTTTTATTTTCCAGATTTCTTTAATTAGTTTATGTGTGATTTCTTTATTTTCGTCTAAAAAACAATCTGTAACTCCACTAAAGTATGCACCTTTATATTCTTTTAATTTTAATAATATTTCTTCTTCTCCTTTTGCAATAATCTTATCAGAGGGAAATTCTTTTTTATACAATCCACAATAAAGACAAGGATTTGGACATCTTTTACCTAAAACAACAACAGGGATATCCTGACAAGGATACATTGATTTTACAAGTATAGCTTCAGACATATTTTTTTATCCTCTTTAGTTTTTAGGTGTGATTCAATTAAGAATCACAACTTCTCCATTTCTTATTTCTTTTAGAGAAAAATCAATTATTGGATCTCCTTTATTATCTATTGTTAGTTTACCGTATGCTCCTTGCCAGTCTTTTACTGCGTACAATTCTTTTTTTATACAGCTTGTATCTTCTTTGCATTTATATATTGCGTCCTTTAGAAGATAGGTTGCATCATATGCTAACGCTAAGTAGAAGCTTGGTGCTGTTGAAAAGATTTCTTCTCCATATGTGCTTTTCATTTTTGTAATAAATTCTTTTGTTTTTGGATTATTTTCATTATACACTGGTTGAGTAAATATTACTCCTTCTGCTTCTTTCTTATATGTTTTAATTACATCTTGGGAAGTAACCATATCGTTTGAGTATATTGTTTTATTGTAATTGTATGTTCTTAGATTTTTCAGAATTAACCCTAATGTTTCTCCTGTTTCGGGTATAATATATATTGCATCTGGGTTCTTTGCTATTAACTTAGTTGTGTATGTTGTGAAATCTTTTTCATTAAGAGTATATTTTTCAGTTGCAATAATGTTTCCGCCTAGTTGATTGTATCTGTTTTTGAAAACATTATATAGTGCTTCTCCATAATCATTATTTTGATAAATTATTGCTATTTTTTTGTGATTGTTTTTAATTGCGGTTTCTGCAATTATTTTTCCTCCAAATGCATCTGATGGAGCATTTCTAAATACATAATCTCCTGCATTTGTTACATCTGGGCTTGTTGACCCTGGTGAAAACAGAATTACTTTCTTTTCTTCTGTGTATGGTGCTGCTGCAAGTGTTTCTGAACTACAGATTCCCCCAATAATTACTTTTACATCATCTATCTCTATTAACTTCTTGGTTGCGTTTAATGCGTCTTTTCCTGAACACATTGAATCTTCAAAAATCACATTTAATCTTTTATTATTTATTCCTCCACTTTGGTTTATTTCTGTTTCTGCAAGTTCTACTGCTTTTTGTAATGGTATTCCATAAGCTGCAACATCTCCTGATAGTGGCATAATGGAACCAATGTATATTTCTTTATCTCTTGTTTGTATTATTATTCCTCCGATAATTGCTATTAAAATTATGATTAATGGAATAATTACGTATATTTTATTTAGTTTTTTATTTGTCATAATATCACCTTTAATTTACTTTTGGTAGTAAATAAATTATTACTTTCCTTTTAATTAAGCTTATTATTTAAAAGTTAATCAAAACGAGATATATTAATAAACCTATTGGCTTTTAATTAATATACTTAGGAGATATTTGTGGGTTCAAAAGAATTAGATTTACTTGACAAGAAGATAATGTATTATTTAGACATTAATTCAAGGATAAGTGCTTCCAAACTTGCAAAGATATTAAAGCAAAGTAAAGATACTATTAATTTTAGAATAAAAAGATTATTTGAAAATGATTATATAAAAGATACCTACATTATAACGAATAATTCAAAACTTAGATTATATTATTATAAGATTTATTTTAAATTTAAAAATACAACTTCAGAAAAAGAAAAAGAAATATTTGAATATTTAAGAGTTCAAAAAAATATTGCTTATTTAGCTGATGTTGAAGGGGTATATAATTGTATAATGTTGTTATTAGTTAGAACTCCAAAAGATATGGTTGATTTTTTAGTTCCATTTATGCATAATTATGGGACCTATATACTAGATAAATCAATACACACAGTTGTAACTGCACATAGGTTTAATCAAAAGCTTTTGTATGTAGGAAACACAAATACTAGTTTTACTTATCCTATTGAAATTGGGGATTATAAATTGGATTTAATAGATAGTAAAATAATTAATCTAGTGTCAAATAATGCAAGGATGCCAATTATTGATATTGCAAGAAAAATAGGGGTTGATCCAAAAGTAGTTAGCTATAGATTAAAGAAGCTTGAAGAAGATAAGATTATTCTTGGTTATGTAACTGCAATAAACATAGATAAATTAGGATTACAGTTTACTCAAATAAATATTGCTTTAAATGATGTTGAAGTTAAGAAAAAAATAATGAGTTTTTTTGATGAAACAAATAGGTGTTTATATGCTGTAGACGTTTTTGGAAAATATGATTTAGTTATTGAGATACATGTTGAGAACAATGCTCAATTAAATAAAATAATGACTGAATTTAAGAAGAAGTTTGTAAACAAGTATAATGATTATGATATTTTAATAGTAAATAAAGAGTTAGTTGTTGTTTGGAGTGCATTTTCTTTTTGATTTTTGTTTTCAGGGAATAAAACCATTTTAATCTTTTCTTATATATTATTTTTCTTTTTTTTTATTTCCCAGCAACTATTTCTATATATTTATAAATCCTTTCAATTATAATATGTGTGTAAATGTGATTAATAATCACAAAAGGTGATTTTATGATAAATGCAAGAATTTGTTTAGATGATGAAACAAATAAAATAATTAATGTATTTAAAGCTAGAAATGGATTTAAAGATAAAAATGAAGCTATTAATCATTTTATTAAAACATACGGTAAACAAGAAATATATCCTGATGTAAAAGAGGAATATATTTATGAAATGGAAAAAGGAATTGCGAAATATTTAAGAAGTAACCCTAATTTTAAAAAACATATGACTAAAAAGGAATTAGATAAATTATTTAAGAAGTGATAATTTGGTATTTAAATTTGATTTATCAGATAATTTAAAGAATAAAATAAAGAAACTATCAAAGAAAGACTCTTTGCTTTTGGATATGCTTTATAAAAAGATAAATGAAATTATATCTCAAACTCCTGAGACAATTGAACATTACAAGAACCTAAGTAACAAATTATCAGATAGAATGCGAGTTCATATTGGTAAACGTCATGTATTAACCTTTGTGTATTATAAAAAAGAAGAATTTATTGTATTTTGGGATTTCGCACATCATGATGATATTTATAGAAAATAGTTTAATCTTTTCTTATATATAATTTTTTATTAAAGTGCTTTGCAATCTTTTTTGCTAAATTTAATCCTTCTTCTGAATACGGCCAAACAAATAAGTGATTTATTTCATATGTTTTTAAAATATGATTAATTGAATATATAATTGATTTTAATATAATTCCTTTGTGTCTGTATTTTTTTTCAATTACTGCAAAGCAGATATATAGTGAGTTAATTTCGTTTTTTTCAAGCTTCATTGATCCAGTAAATAACTCTTGTTCCCCAATTTTTAAAGCAAGAAACTTATTCATTATTTTTTTATTTGTTGGAATGAGTTCGATTGAACCAATTACTTTTTTAGAATCATATATAATTGCAATGCTTTTTGGATATTTTGTTGCAATTAAATTAGTTTCTGCTAGACTCATACTATAGTATATTTCTTTGAAATATTTCAAGTATATCTTTTGTGTTTGATTATAAGTTGTTTTATTTATTCTTTTTGGATATTTAACAATGATATGTGCTGTCATAGATATGACTACCTTTTATTTTCCAGCAACTATTTCTATGCAATCATTGTTCTTTAAAGGATGATCACGACCAAGAAGCATTCTTGTTTTTACATCTATTGCTTTAATAAAATTGTTCCCAAAGTCCGAATGAAGTTTATACGCAAAATCTATTGCCTTTGTTCCTGGTGGCATTAAAAAACAATCAGGAAGAACATTACCATCTTTATCTTCAAGTTTCTTTGTTCCTCCGGGATAAATTGCAATGTACTTTAATACATCAAAAACAACTTTATCAATTACGCTTTGAACACCGCTTTCTTCATAAATATCAAGTATGTGTGTTTGAATAAATTCAAGAGCTCCTTTTTGCTTATCAGAAAGATCTTCTTTTAAGATCTTAAATGATTTATCTCCTGGCAGGTAATCAATAACATGTGCTTTATCTGCTGCTTTTAATGCAAACTCACTTTCTGCTGAGCAAGGAATAATCGTAAGATCTGGAAATTGTGCTTTTAATCTTTCATAAATTTCTTTTGCACCAGGTACATCAATTTTATTTGCAGCAATAACTATTGGTTTTGATCTTTCTCTAATTGTTCTTGTAAAAGTCATAAGCTCTTCTTCTGACCAAGTAATAATTTCTTTATCTTTAAGCTTAAGCTTAACTAATATTTCTTCTAAGTCTTTTTCTTTGGTTCCAAGAGAAGCATTCATAAATGACATAAGAGTAGTTACTGTTTTTGCTTTTCTCATTTGTTGTTCGCGTCCAAGCTTTTCAAAGTTTTTTTTAAAAATTCCATATAACCATTGTTCAATCTCAGTTAAAAGAAATTTAATTTCAAGAGCAGGATCATACAAACCAACTTTAACGCTTCTTCCTTCTTCATCTGTTCCGCCAGATATATCAATAACTTGTATTAATGCATCTGCTTGGTTTAGGTCTGTTAAAAATTTATTTCCAAGTCCTCTTCCTTCACTTGCCCCAGGAACAAGACCAGCAACATCAATAATATCTACAGATAAGTATCTTATGTGGTTCTTACAAAAACCAGTTCTTGGATTACATTGAGTATTAAAAAAAGTATCAATACAATTGTTTCTAACAAAACCAACTCCTTTGTTTGGATCAATAGTTGTAAATGGATAGTTTGCTGCTTGTGCATCCATTAATGTTAAAGCTTTAAAAAAAGTTGTTTTTCCAACGTTTGGTTTACCTACAATTCCAACAAGCATAAATATTCTTTTCCTTTTCTATTTCTAAATATATTTATATTAAGAAAGCATTTAAAATAAGTTCTATTAAATCAATTTATATACTTTTATATGTATGTTATTATTAGAAATATAAGTGAGGTAAAAAACTTGAATAAAGAATTTAAGAAAAAAGGAAAGATTTCTCTTTTTGTTTATGTAATTGTTGTAGTTTTAATAATTCTTGCAGGAATCTTAAGCTATATTATATATCTTCCTGATGAGTTTGTAAGAAACAAAGATATTGCAACTTCCAGATGTATTGATTTGTGTTTTAAAAGCTTAGGAGAATCTACTGATTTATCAGGGGAAGGGCCTTGTCTTTCAAACCAGATTGCAACTGGGTGGGTTTGTGATGTTGTTCATGATCCAAGAGTAAGTTTAATTGATGATAAAACTCAAAATCAATGTTCTGAGTACACTCAAGGAATGCATTTTGTGGAAATAAGTCCTGAATGCAAGGTTCTTAGAGTTAAGTAGTTTATTTTTAGGATAATTAAATATAATTAAAAATTGATTTATCTATATGTATATATGATAATAGTTAGATTAATTTTTTTGAAAACTAGGGTATTTTTGTTTTATCGGATTTAAATGATTCTATTTGAGTTCTGTGGTGAAATAGAGGTTTATTTTAGATTTCGTCTGTTTTATGGTTGTTTTAGGTGAAAAAAACCATTTTAAATACTCTATCTATTTTTAGTTAAAAATTTCATGAGAAAAACTACAGATACCTTTTTAAACCTGCCGACTCAAGTATTATATTACCGCACTGAGTTTTTTCAGGGTCTATTTTATTAGATTTTTTATAAGCGGTTTTGACTGTTTTGAAATTTATCAAACATTTTTTGACTATTCTTAAAACAGAATGAAAGAAGTTGTGATATTTGTAGTTGTAATGCATGTTCTAAAATTACGTTTAAAAAATTTTTAAGAATTCTTGCATTTTCTTTGATTTCAACTATGCTAATTAGTGGATAACTTGGCTTGTAAACCGAGTAAGAGCGTGGCAAGCTGCGATAAGCTTGGGGTAGGCGCATGCAGCCTTTGATCCCAAGATACTTGAATTGTCCAATTTCATAAAGGAGATTGGATGGGAACCTAGGGAATTGAAGCATCTTAGTACCTAGAGGAAAAGAAAATAAAAATGATTCTGTAAATAGGGTCGACCGAAAGCAGAAGAGAACAAACCGAATCTCATATAGCAATATATGAGACATGTGGTGTTAAGAGGTAGTTACATCTAATGCATCCAAACCGAAATTATCTGGAAAGATATACCATAGAGGGTGATAGTCCCGTAGATATAAGATGACAAGAGATGATTGCTGCTGTTCGAGAGTACTGCGCGTCGGATATCGCGTAGGAATACTGGCAGACATTTACTGCTAATTCTAAATATTTTACAAGACCGATAGTAAACGAGTACTGCGAAGGAATGTTGAAAAGTACCCCTAGCGGGGGGTTAAAAGCACTTGAAACTAATTAGCAACAGTTCGGGTATGGCTCGAAAGAAATGAAAATAGACAATAAGTGAATATTGGTAACGATATAAGCGTGTTCTGTTTGATCAGGGTCATACTGTCCGTCAAGAAGCACGGGCGAGGGAGTTTGTTTATGTGGCAAGATTAAGTGATGAAGTCACTGTGTCATAGGGAAACCGATTTTGCGCAAAATTTCCAGGCAAGAGGTGTTAACGCGCCTTTAGTCATATGAACAAGACCCGAAAGCAGGTGATAAACTCCTGAACATGATGAAACCGACCGTCTGGTTGGTGGAGGTCAGCAGCAGTTCCAGTCTAACTGTTTGTGTGATTTGGGAGTAGGACTGATAAGGTTATCTAACCTGCTGATAGCGGGCTCCTATCAAAATAACTCTTAGGTTAGCCTGGCTGGAGAATGATAACGAGGTAGAGATACTGATTAGGAAGTACTGGGAAGAAATTTCCACCTTCCTTGTCAAACTCCGAATTTGTTATACTTCTAAGAAGGCCGGAGCAGGGGGTGGGGGATAAGCCTCTATTCCAAAAGGGAAAAAACCCGAACTATGATTAAGGCCCTTAAGTACTAGTTAAGTGTGAACTTGAAAGGAGTGATTTACCTAACACAATTGGGAGGTTGGCTTAGAAGCAGCCATCCTTTAAAGAGTGCGTAATAGCTCACCAATCTAGGTATTTTGCCCTGAAAATTAACGGGGCTAAACTAGTCGCCGAAATCGTAGAGCACAGTTAACTCTGTGATCTGGTAGATAGGTGCTTTGATAGAGCAGAAGGTAGGCGGTAACGTCTACTGGATCTGTCAAAGATATGGATCCTCGTGTCAGTAACATCAAAGAAAAGTGAGAATCTTTTCCGCCGAAAGGGCAAGGGTTCCTTAGCACTAATCTTTAGCTAAGGGTAAGTCGATCCTAAATATCTTCGTAAATCGAATGTATATGAAAGGGAAACAGGTTCATATTCCTGTACCAATAATGCACGTGTGGCAACGCAAGTATAGTTTTTAACGCTTTTGGCAAGGTAGAGTATGAAAGTCTTCATATCTAAGTGAAATAAACCTCTGGAGAATTGTAATAATGAGAAGGAGGTCAAAGCACGAATGGGGGAAACCTTTTATTGTAGTCAAGGGCCCATGAAAAGAAAGCTATACAGTGTTTTATTGCTCGTACCAAGAACTGAGAAAGGTGTCCCTAGCTGAGAAGGCTTAGGCGTAATAGGAGAACCAAACCAAGGGAATTCGGCAAATTAGTCCTGTATCTTAGGTACAAGGGATGCTTACGGTTGAGTAAACTGTAAGTTTTAATCACAAAGATGGTCCGACTGTTTAACAAAAACACAGGTGACTGCTAGCCGGAAACGGTGTGTATAGTCACTGACTTCTGCTCACTGCTAGTACGTGAACATCAGTTCCAACTGATCTAAGCGCTGGTAAAGAGCGGGCCTAACTCTGAGGCTCTCATGGTAGCGTAATACCTTGCCGATTAAATGTCGGCTTGCATCAAGGAAGTAACGAGATCGTCACTGTCCCTGGTTTGGACCTAGTGAACGTGCACTCGTGGTGAATACGCCACGGACGACCAAAGGGAGGATAAGACCCCACGGAGGTTTACCACAGTCTGATGTTGTTGTATTATTCCTGCTATAGAGCGTAGATGGGAGTCGCTTATGCTACTTTCGCTAGGGAGTAGATAGACACCAATGTAACACCATCTAGTGGGAAAAATACATCTTACGTCTTTTGAAGACGGACATCATTTGATTTGGTGGTTGGACTGGGGCGGTACACCCCTGAAAGGATATCAGGGGTGTCCAATGGTCTGCTCAGACTGGTCAGAAATCAGTCGTAGAGGACAAAACCAAAAGCAGGCTTAACAATGTTCCTAAAAGCACGGAACGTTGGAAGGAAACTTGGGTTTAGCGAACGCTAGTGTCCCTATTTATGGGGGCCTAGTCTGACAGTGAACTTACCCTGGGGGTAACTGGGTTGTCGCGGGTAAGAGTTCACATCGACCCCGCGGTTTGCTACCTCGCTGTCGGCTTACGGCATCCTGGCTGTGCACAAGTAGCCAAGGGTGGAGGTGTTCACTCATTAAAGCCGTACATTAGTTGGGTTAAGAACGATGCGAGTCAGTTTGGTTCCTATCTTTTGGTCGTGTAGGTTGTCTGAGGGGAAGATACTTTTAGTACGAGAGGAACGAGGTGTCGCAGTCTCTAGTCTATGGATTGTCTGACAAGGCACTGTCCAGTAGCCACACTGTATCCGATAAGTTCTGAAAGCATCTAAGAACGAAGCGGTCCCTAAAACGAGACAGCCATTCTTCTCGAAAGAGAAGACAAGGACTCCGGAAGAAGACCGGTTTGATAGGTTAGTGATGTAAGTTTCTAGTTTTACTACGAGATATTCAGTCTACTAATACTAATCGTCCGAGTGAAATCACAAAATATAAGGAATGGAAGATTTCTTAAAAAAAAATAACGTCGTCTATAGGAAATGTATTAACTAACTACAAATATTGCAACTTTTTTCTTGTCAATTTTTTTATTTAAATAAAATTGCTTATCTTAACATCAGTCTTTTCTATTTATTTTAGAAAAAATTATCATAAGTCTATTTATAATTATTTTGTTATTTTATTTTAATATGAATGAATTAACAACAGAAGATATATTTGATCATTTTGAATTAAGAGTTCCTATAAGAACATTTGATAGCAAGCAAAAAAGTATATTACTTAAATATTTTAAAACTAATAAAGATTTAATTTTTGGGATACAGAATCTTAAATATCTTCCAAATGACATACCATTTGATTTAAAAGTAAAATCTTTAGATTATAATTTAAAAAATAGACATAAAATAGATGCTTTTTTAGAAAAAGAAGTTTATCTAGGTAATGAGTTTAAATTTAATTTTGAAAGGAAGATTACTCACATAGAATCAATGAATCAAATCAATGTTTTAAATAAAAATAATGAAATAATTTTAACATTTAATCCTTTTTTTATATTACGTGAAAAAAATACACCCACATTAATGGTTAATAATTTACAAGCAGGATTTTTTCCAATTAACTCCGGTAATAAAAAGCAAGAGAGATTAGCACATTTAAGAGCTGAATTAAATAAATTAAATAAAACTCTTGGGCAGAATTGGAGAATTTATTTTATAAAAAAGATAAATGAATTTGCTCTAAAAAATAAGAATTCTTTTATATTTAGATTGCCACCTAGGTATGATCCAATCTATAATAAATCCCCAGAATACATAAGACAAATAAGGCAGTATATCCAAACAGCAATTAAAGCAGGAATTCCTGCTCAAAATATTGATTTAAGTTTAGTTAATTCTGAAGTTAAGGAACGTTTTGAATTAAATTTAAAAAATAAAAATAAAAATCAAGGAAAACAAAAAAAGTTACAAGAAAAGAAAAAATTAAGAGAAGCGGGATTGAAAATAAATAAACCACGTTTTAAATAGAGGTTTACTTATTTACTGGAATTAACTACTATTAAATTCAATTAAGTTTAGGTGTATTAACTAACTACAAATATTGCAACTTTTTTCTTGTCAATTTTTTTATTTAAATAAAATTGCTTATCTTAACATCAGTCTTTTCTATTTATTTTTTATTAACTTTTTTAGTCTAGTCATCAGACTCTTCTTTTTTAAACCTATTGTCTCATAATATTATTATTAACAAAATAAATTTAATGGTGGAAATATGATGAAAATAACAAATACTTTTAGTTTCTATTTAAATAATACATCTATTTCTGTCAGACGTTACCAATAGACTTATCTAGTCTATTCTTTTTTAAGTTTCTTACATCTATATCTTATATAATTTATATTTATTTGTACTTTTAGATGTAATTTAACTTTTTAAGAATAGTTATAATTTTAAATAAATTTATTGGTGATTAAAAATGCAAATGAATGAAAATAATAAGCTTAAAAAAATGGAATTATATCTTGAAAACGCAAAAAATAATGGGCTTCCAAAGGATGCATATTTACAAGTGGGATATTCTTGTAATGCTAAATGTATAATGTGTAATATTTGGAAAAATCCGTTTATTGGGGATATTGATGTTTTATATTCAATAATCAATAAACTTTCAGAACTTAATTTTGAATGGATAACCTTCTGGGGTGGAGAACCTCTTCTTCATCCATTAATTGATGATTTAATTATTTTTGCAAAGAAAAAGAATCTTAAAGTTCAAATTATTACTAATGGGTCTTTAATTAAAGATCATATTGATATTATTTGTAATCTTGTGGATAATCTAGTTGTTTCTATTGACTCTGGATTACCAGAGATACACGATAAAATAAGAAATACAAAAGGAATTTATTATCAAGCAACAGAAGGGATAAAAGAACTATTAAAAGAAAATAAGCATCCAAATATAGAATTGGATTGTACAATACTTAATGAAAACATAGATACACTTGAGAGTATTGTTGAATTATCAAATAATTTGGGAAAGATTTTTATTGATTTTGATCCTGTTCAAATATCTGGAGTTGGAAATAATTCAAAATACGAGTTTCAATCAAATATATCGGGACTTTTTAATGCTAAAAAGCTTGCAGAAGATTATGGTATTGAGATAACTAGTAAAGAAAGAATGAATCTTATAGAAAAATATTTAAAAAAGGAAAAGATTGTGATGCCTTGCTATAGTTATTGTAAAGATCTTCTGATTTCCCCAAAGGGAGATGTGTATGCTTGTTGGACAATTGGAGATATTATAGGAAATATACTTGATGATAATTTTGTTCAAGAATGGAATAATGGATTATTTAATCACAAAAATATATTGACAGGGCATAAGAAAGAATGCTATAATTGTGGATTTAGTCATAGCAGAATGCCAGATAAAGCATATTTAAAAATTGTAAAAAAAGCAAACAAGATACGTTTAAGAAATATTAAAAAACAAAAGAAGTTATTAGAAAAGAAACCAGACTGAAGATAAATACATTTTGAAATTGATTAATCTATATTAGTTCAGCTAAGTTAAAATTAATATCTAATAATGGCAATACAAAGAAAGCAATTAAACCAAGTAAAATTATAATAACTATGCCAATTATCAAAAATTTAATTGTGTTTCTTGATTTTTTAGGTTGCACTTCATTTGAATTTGATGTACTTAAATTAGGATTATATTTTTGCGCAGAGATATCTTGAGTCGAATTAATTTCGTTTGCAGGTTTATAATCTTGGGTATATGTAATTGAACTATATGGTAATTTTGAATTTGGCTGACTGGATATAGAATTAACATTTTGATCTTGAGGTATTGTATTATTATTTATTTGATTGCTAGTTGGGCTTGATTGGATAGGAGATGAGCTATCAGTTTTCTGAGGAATATTTGTGTCTTTAATAAATGATTTTAATAAATCTAACTTATTTTTAGCAACTAAATGTGCTCTATTGAAATCCTCTTCTTTGATGTCAAGCGAGTTATCGTGTATTAAAAAGTTATATATTTCTTCTTTTGATTTTCCTTTCTTAATTTCATCAAAAATATAGTTTACTAAATCAGTATCTACTTCCACCATTAAAACCTACCTCAAAATATACACAAATCACAATAAATTTATTTAAGTTCTTTTCTTTAGGTATATATTATAGGCAATTGTTTTTAATACTTTCTACATGTTATTAAGCTGCGAGATCTTTTTTATTTTTAATTTAAATAATTATATATATAAATTGTTATTTGCATAATTATATTATGATTAATAAAAATAAATTAAAATTATTTTTACAAAAGTGGTCTATTGCTTTTAAAATTACACCTATAATTATATTAGTTGTGGCATTAAAGTTTTTATCGCATAGATTGGGTTATGAAGTAATAACTTTAAATGCATTATTTACAAGTCTTGTTGCAGGAACTATTTTCTTAATTGGGTTTCTTATTTCTGGAATACTTACAGATTATAAAGAAAGCGAAAAAATACCTAGTGAATTTTCTGCGTCTTTAGAATCTATGTATGATGAGTCATATACTATTTATATGTCTAAAAATTCAAAAACCGCAAAAGAATTTATTAAATATCAAAAGCAATTCATAAGTTCTATTAATGATTGGTTTTATAAAAAAGAAAAAACACAATCTATTCTAGATAAGTTAAATAAGATGAATGATTATTTTGTAGAGCTTGATAAAGAAGGAGTGCAAGCTGGGTTTATAATAAAAATGAAAAATGAACAGAGTAATTTACGAAAAATGATTCTAAGAATACATACTATAAGAGATACTGATTTTATTGCTTCAGCTTATGCAATTGTTGAGGCTCTTGCTTTTGCAATAGCAATTGGAATGATATTAATTAAAATCGATCCATTTTATGAATCATTGTTCTTTACGGTATTAGTTGTATTTTTAGTTACGTATATGATCTTTTTAATTAAGGATTTAGATAATCCATTTGATTATTCTACTGTTGGTGAAACCGGTACAGAGGTATCCTTAAAACCAATTCGTGATTTTGAAACACGAATAAATAAGCAAGACATATAATTATTTATTTAAGTTATTACAATAATTTTCAATTAAATTATATGTTTTTTCGTTTAAATTAACTGTCAAGTAACAAAAATATTCTTCTGTGGGGTTTGATTTACAAGACAGAATAAAGTATTCTTTGCTGGTATTTTCTGGCGTGGAGTAAACGCAATATCCATTTTTGTATTCAGAATTTGAATTATTAATTATTTTATTTGAAAACCCTTTAGTTTTAATTCCAATAAATATTATTAATAATAATAATATACCAATTATAATTAGTAATATAATTACATTATTTTTTAGAAATAGGATGTGTTTTTTTTGTTTTTGTGAACAGTCCATGATTGGTCCCTTATTTATTTTAGGAATATAATGTATATATTTTTTGAAATTGTTTTTAAAATTTAATTTACTTTCTGAAATAAGAATTTATTTCTTTTTCGAAATTTTGTTTTCCTGAATTTATTTTTATATTTATATTTTCTATAATTTTGGGGTTTATAGTTGTTTTGTTAATTATATTTTTTGTTTTTTGTGAATGATATTTCTGATTACCAAATATAAAAGATAATAATTTATTTTCTTTTTGTTTATTATTGGTTTTAAAATATTTAATAATAAAATGTTTAAGTGCATTAAATGATATGTTATACATCCAGATATGATATATCTTAATTTTATTTTTATCAGTGGAATAATTTTTAAATTTTGAATTTATTGTTCTTGAAAATAATTTCTTTTGAAAAGAAGAATGCGGAAATAAAAATTCTAAATAGTTTGCATCAATAGATAATTCATTTACAAAATGATCTTCCCAAGTAATATTTTTTGTGTGTTCAAGATAGGAATGCACTTCTTTATCTAAAATTACATGGGATAAAAATCCTATTGAAAAGGATATTTCTTCTTTTGTTTTTGAGTTTTTTAATAATGCCTTACCAAAAGATATTGCCAAATCATAGTTGTGATGCATATATGCAAAAAGTTTTACTTTTAATCCTGGAACATAGTAAATGATGTCTGGAGTGATTGATCCAAGTTTCATTAATTTAAGATCTAAACTTTTTAATTTAGGATTGTTTTTTGCTTCTTGAACAATGAAATTGATGTGGGTGTATAGAGAAGGCATAAATCAGGCACATTTCTCCTTTAACTATACTTCTTTACAAATATTGCAGTTGTGTTTGTACTATACATTATAAATAAAATAAGTAAGATATATCTTAAAATCATGCTTGCAAGTTCATTATATCCAAAAATAATATAGTATAGTTCGTCTACAATTAAATATATTATTCCTAAAATAATTATCATAATTATAATAAATCCAACAATTAACCAAAATCTTTTTCTAACTAGATTCCAAGAATCAAATAGAGACTCTTTTATAGTCTTTTCATTTATTCCCATATAGAATATTCCAAATGTAAATGTTAGTGCAATTGTAATTAGGAATAATCCAAGTAATATTAGAAGAATAGTTAAAATTATTGTAAGTAATATTGATACTCCTAAATACGTTATTAGAATCGATCCAATAACTATTAAAACTAAGAATACTATTGATAATATTATAGAATAAATTATTGTTTTCCAAAGCCCATTATTTGTATTTTTTAATTTTTTATCCGTTTCTGATTTACCTGCAATGTAACTTAGATAATTTATAAATATAAGCCCAATAAACCATAGAAGCCCAATAATAATTAATTCTTTAGAAAAATATGCAAAGAAGTGTATTGCTTTAATATCTACCATTCTTGTGCTTATTTCTTCAATTAATGATTGAATGTATCCGCTGAATATAATTGTAAATCCAGTATATAATAACGCGATTATGAATAAATATAGGAAATATACTTTTTTGGAAAATACATTCCATCCTTTAATAAAAATATCTAACATCTAATTATCTCCTGTTTATCTTCTTACTTCTAATTTAATTCTTTTAAAATAATTATTATCATTAAGTATATACTTAATATCGAAACTATAGGTTCCTTCTAGTATTTTATCAATTTCAGAATATCTTATGTCGCAATAAACTGTTCTTTGATTTCCAGATCCCATTTTTGTAATTATAACTGTATTATTGTTTGGTGTATTTGAATCTTGACAAAAAACAATTAATGAATCTTCTACTGGGGTAATACTTAGTGTGGAATTAATTGCGTCTATTTCACTATTGTTTTTTAGATTAATTTCTATAAGCGTATTTGTATTCTTTGATAGTACTAAAGGATTATTGTTAAATTTTGCAGAAATATTATTGCTACCTCCAATAGTAGTTAAATTTTTGTTTGTTATTATAAAGTATAATCCAATAATTAACACAATAATAATTGCACCTGTAATAATCATTGTTTTCCAATTAACATCAAATATGCTTTCGTTATATAAACTCATAAAAATACCTATTTTATATCTATATTTTATATTATATTATTAAAGAATATATTTAAAAAACTTGAGAACTACTATTTTATTGTATGATTGAAAAAAATATTACTAAAAGTAATACTTATGATAGTTTATCTGAAATTATTTCTAAATTAATAAATCTAATTATTAAGAAAAATATTGACGAAATTCATGTTTTAGAAAGCCAAACTCTTGAAATTGCGGTAACTAAAGATGACAGGGATTATTCATCTTTATGTATTATTATGTATGGATTAAGAAAGATGATGTCAAAAACACATATTAATACTAATGAGGTTTGGAAGAAGGCGGAAAATAATATTTTAAATGAACTCAAAAATTGTATTTTTGATTTAAATTCAAGTAAGATTGATGATTTTAGGCAAACTATAAAGTATATTGAAGATGAAATTAGAAAGACAGATAAAGAATTAGGGCATTATATTAATCAAATAATTGATGATGCAAAAATTAAGCTTGCATCTTCTGCTTATGCATATGGTTTATCTGCTTCTCAAGCAAGTGATCTATTTTCTATTTCAAAGGATCAATTAATGAATTTTGTGGGTGTTACAAAAATGCCAGATGAAGACATTAAGTTTAAAAGTATTAAAGAAAGAGTTGGGCTTCTTGAAATGTCTATTAAGTCTTAAATAAAAGTAAAATTAGGATTAGGTAATTATGAAGATTGTTTTTGATTCTGGGGTTTTAATTGGGTTTTCAGAAACTTGTTATTTATCGCTATTGCATCCATTAAAAGAGGCTATTGGAGAGTTTATAATTACAGAAAAAGTTAAGTATGAGTGTATTGGAAAAGTAGAAAACATCATGAGATTTAAGTTAAGTTCAATTAGGATTGCTCAAGAAATAACTTCACAAGTGTTTACAGTTCAACCAAATTCAAAAAAACTTGAAGAGGCTACTTTTAAAATAATGGAACTTACAAATAGTATGATTTTAGTTAGAAATAAGCCGATTACTATTATTCAATTTGGCGAAGCTGAGTGTCTTGCTCTTTTAGGCTTAACTGATGCAAATTGTTTAGCAGTTGATGAGCGAACTACAAGAATGTTAGTTGAACAACCACACGCATTAATTGAAATAATCAAAAGAAAATATAATACTAGTGATGTTTGCTTAGATGAAAAAAAATATTTACAATTTAAAGAAATAATTGGGCCTGTAACCGTTTTACGTACTGTTGATTTATTTGCGTATGCTCAAAAGCATAAGATGCTATCTAGTGAATTTGATAATCCTGAAAACTTAAAAGCTGGACTTTATGCATTAAAAATAAAGGGTTGTTCTGTTTCATTTGAAGAAATAGATGAATATATAAGATCTTTGTATAAATAACCTCTATATTAGCCTAAATTTGTTTTGGAGTTTCTTAAATTATGAAGATTATTAAAAAAGATAAGACTTACTTTATTAATTATAATAAAGAAGAAGATACTTCAGTTCTTAATGAAATCCTAGATTCTAATCTGGACATAAAGAAAATAACAAAAGACGTTTATTCCATAGTTTTAGATAAAAATGTAGATAATACAAATAAATCTAGAGAGGTTGTTACTTTAAAAAAAGATGAATTAATTAAGCCTGAACAACAGAACATAAATACAATTAAATCAAAGATTTTATCTTTTTTAAATGATAAGTCTATTTCTGGTGCTGATTTAATTGAAGGTAATTTTGAAAAGCTCTTAAAAAAAGAAGATCTTCCTGTTTTTCTTGAAATGCTGAAAAAAAAGGAAGTTACAATCTTTCAGTTACCAAAATATAAGAAAGGTATATATAAGGCAAATACTTCTATTCCTAATGTACCAGTTTCTTCTAAGGTTGACGAAAAAAGGCAAGCTTTTGTTTCTGCATCTAAACTTGATGTTGATGAGGATACAACTTCTAGCTATGAAGCAAATTCTTATGTAATTATTAGAAATCAAGGAGATGCTGTTTTCTTTTCTGAAAAGTATGGAGATAGAATTAAATCCGGAGAGATAATTGGTCAAAAATCATTTGATGGGAATTATTATGTAATTGATTCTGATAATTATCAAAAAATCAAAGGAAAGATTCTTGCTCTTAAGTTTAAGGATGCATTTAATATTGAGGATATTAAAGTAAAGCTTAATTATCCTGAAGATGAAATTAAGGTAGTTCTTGAAATATTAAAAGAAGAATGTCTTGTTATTGAAAAAAGAAGAGGAAATTATTTATTTGTTTAAGTTAAATAAAAGAAAGGAATGATTAATTTATGGTGCTAACAAATATATTATTAATAATTATTTTAATTTTTGTTCTTGGAAACATTGTTCTTGGGTTTCTTCTAAAAAGAAAGTATTTGAGATATCTTCCATTAAATGAAGATGCAAGAAAGGATACTAAGTTTGATGTAATTGAATCAAAACTAGATCTTTTAAATAAAAGAGTAACAAAACTTGAGACTGATTCTAGGAGTAAGAAGAAAAAATAAATTTAAAGTAGCTCAGCCCGCCCATCTATCATCATGTTTTTCAGCAGGTGTTCAGTTATCATCATTGCTATATATATTTATTTTATAAAGAGCTTATAAACCTTACCTTTTACTTAAAACAAAACTTTTAAAAAACAAACCAAATAAATAATTAGATGAACGTACATGAATATACCTTTAATAGTTACTGAATTTGTTAAATTAATTAAAAACGAAGATGTTATATCTATTGGTAGCTGTGATATTGAAAAAGAATTTATTGATGAACTGGTTAAAGAAATATTATCTAATAATCTAGATGTGTTCTTTATTCCTACTACAATTATGCAAGCAAAGCACATTCAAGATCTTGGGCAGAAGAACGTTTCTTTAAATGATAGAGAAATAGATATTGCAATTGAGTTTGTGGATCAAGTGGATCAATATTTTAATTTTATAAAAAGAATAACTAAGTCTTTTATTAAGGATAAAATGATTAGTCAATCTGCATTAAACTTAGTTGTTGTTTCAAATAATTATAATGTTGTTAATGAAATTACAAATGATGTTTATGTTGAGATATCAACCTTTGCATATCAGAGAACAATTATGAATCTTCAAAGTTATGGGCATGCAAGAATTGTAACTGATCAAACTAATAATCTAATTAAAACAGAGATTGGGCATTTTATTGCAAGAATAACTATTGATAAAAATATTAGTTTAGAAGATTTTGAGTATTCAGTTAGAACAATACCTGGTGTACTTGAAACTGGTCTTTTTTTAGGTCTTGCAGATACTGTTTATTTAGTTGATGATACAAAGAACCAACTTAAGGTATTGACTAGGAAATAAGGTATGCAAAAAAGACAAATTCCTCCTTTGAGATTAAGATTAAAAAGAAAAATAGACTTAATTCCTTCTAAAAGAAAGATTGTTCATTTGGGTAATGTTGGAGAAGATGCTGCTTATAGATCTAAGATGCTTGCAAAAAGATTTCCTAATTTTGAGTTTTATGGTGTTGACTTAAAAGGAATAGATAGTAGTGTATATGTGCATGAGGGGATGAGATTTTCTAAGTTTAGTAATCGAAAAGAACGTTTATTAGAAAAAGTTCCAGAAAATTTAGTTCAATTAAAAACAGATTTTTTGGGTGGGTTATCTAAATTTAAAGATAATTCAATTGATATGGTAACTAGTGATTTTGCACTTGGCTTTTATGAAAAAGCACATAGTTTACTTAAATTAAAGATTTTAAATATAGGCAGATCTATTTCCGGACTTGCAAAAAGTTCAAAAGAATATACCAGTGAAGTAATCACTCAAATACATCGTAAATTAAAACCGAATGGTAAGATTGTTGTTTATTATTTCGTGGATAATCTTAATTTTGAAGATCAAGTATCTGGAAAGTTAGTAGAAAACAGAAATTATTCACAATTTGTTGAACGTGATAATTTAAGATATAAAAATAATATTTTAGATGCATTGCAAGAAAATAAATTTAGGAACATATCTATTATTAAAATAGATAAAGAGAAGTTAGATCCAAGTCTTAGAACTTATTATATGTCTATATTTCCAAAAGATCGAGTTGTTTATAGGGTTAGTGCAAAAAAATAAATACAAAATATATATAAATTATATGTTACTAAAATATATAAGAATAGTTCTTTTTTAATGCGACTATTAGTGATTATTAACGCTTGTTAACTGGGTGAAGCAGTTATGCCTCGGTGGCTTAGTGGTTAAAGCGCCAGACTCATAATCTGGAGATCGCCAGTCCAAATCTGGCTCGAGGCATTCAGCCCCTCGCTGAGCTGGCGAGCGATGGTTGACGTGCTATTGAGCTTGAAGCCTTTGGTTTGTGGGTTGTAGAGCACGACTTCTGCAAACAATACAAATGAAACCTAATTAACAAAATATTTTTAGGTTATCAAAAAAAGGGTATAATTATTTTGGTCTTTTTTTATAAAAAATAAGTTGTAATGTTTAAAAAATTATTATTTTTAATTAATTTTTAAGCATTTCATAAATGTCTTTATCTAGTACAATATTATTGACTTTTCCTAATTTTTCTTTTTTAATTATATTGTTATCTTCCAAATTTTGAATTATTCGATGTACTTTTACCTTGCTTAATCCTTCAATGTAGGTTAATTCATATTGTCTTATTCTTCCTTCATTTTCAATTATTTTTTCAATAACTTTTTTATCTGTAGAAGATAAAAGATTTAATATGGTTTTATTTTTTGTTTTAATTGAATTTTCTTTCTTAACTAGTTCATCAGATAGAAGATAATACATTAATAGTCCTGTAAATAAACTTAGTAGCGCAGTAATTGGAATAATGTATGTTGCTGATGGAGTTCTGGTAGGTCTGTTTAAAACATATGCTTTTAGTTCATCTAAGGTATAACTATCAATTTCAAGTAGATCTATTCTTTGACTTTGTTTTATTTTTTGTTGTGCAGATACATATAATACAATTGAAGTGATTAATAAAATAAAGGAAATTAATAGTATTATTACAAGTATTATTTTTTTATTCATAATATATATTAATCTTCAATTATTATATAAATTGTTTGATTTTTTTATCATAGTTACATACAAATTACACATAGTTTCACTTTTTTTAAGATAGTATCAAATATGGCTATATATAGTTACAATCATAAGTTTAGTATACACAGAAGGTATGAATTGGAGGTAATTTAATATGAATATGAAAATAAAAATAATTGGAGCAAGCTTGGTGTTATTAAGCTTTATTTTAACACTTGGTTTTGTTAGTGCATATAGAGGAGATGTTACAAAGGCAGGTCCATATTATGATGCAGAAGTTCATGATAATATTCAAGCTGCAATAAAAGATGGTAACTATCAAGCATGGCGTGATTTAATGTTAACAAGAGGGAATTCAAAAATAACTACAGTTGTAACTGAAAACAATTTTTCAGAATATAGTGCAGCTTATTTAGATGCATTATCTGGAGATTCAACCAGTTTGATTAATTTTAGAGAATCAAATGGTTTTGGATCAGGCATGAAAAATAGGCCCAATAATAGAAGTCTACTTGGTAATAATTTACACAAAGGCGCTAATAGTTCAATAAACAAATTTCAATACCAAAAAAATAGAAATAATTCTAATTGTATTTACAATTAGGTCTTTTTATTTTTTTTAAAATGTTTTAATGGTTTTTTTATCTAAATTAAATTAATCATTAAACATTTCTATTTTTATATTATCTGTTAATTATTATATCTATATGAGATTTGATAAATCAATCAATAAATTTATAGAAGATAAAAGAATTGTTAATTCAGGAGTAATTGTTTTAAATAAAAGTGAAGATAATGAATTATCTATGTTATTATTGAAAAGAAAAGATTATTTGCATTGGGAATTACCTGGTGGAAAGGTTGAACTTAAAGATAAAAAAAATAATTCAAAAATAAATACTTTAAAGTGTGCTGCAATTAGAGAAGCTAGAGAAGAAATCGGGATTAATTTTAGAAATAAGCTTGAGAGAATAAAACCATTCTATATTGATTTTATTAGCCCTGGTAATAAAAGAAGAAGATCATATAATTTTATTGCTTTTTCAAGCAGATATCCTGTATTAGAGAACTCATTTTCTGATTGGAAGTATGTTCCTATTTCTGAGTTTAAGAAATATAAGCTTGCTCCAAATGTAATTAAGCTTGAGAAGTTAATTAAGATAGGATTGTTCAATAAACTAAAACTAGATTAATATTTGCTTTTAAAATAAATCTTTACTTATATTTTGGTTACTTCCAAATAAAAGATAAGGTTATTTAAATATTTCTACATTTTACTTATTTGATTAGTTTAAATTGTGGTTTTAACTTATGGAAAAAAAATTTAAATGGCTTATCTTATTAATTATAGTATTCTCAATTTGTATAATTGGGTTATCTATTATTCAATTAAATGATTCTAATCAAAACAATTACGCATTAGCTCCAATAATTGTATATAAAACAAACGGAGATTATTATAATAATATATTTATGCGTGGACTTCCTGATCCTACTGAACCCATTCCTTATCCTATAAGATTATCAAATGATTATTTGCTTGGGGAAGGTATCTTAGAATATGGGGCAAGTAGAGCATATGTACTTGATTTTAATCATGACACCTATTCAGAAATTACTCATTCTGAATTTATTGATGAAAATTTTTTTAATGATCATATATTAGATAGGCACCCATTTACTGAACTTTATGATTGTACTATTCCACATCAGGAGTGTATAATAGAACTTAGTAATAATGGACTATGTGATTTAGAAAATCCTGCAGATTCAATTATTTGTGAACTGAATTATTTTATAAATAATAATAAATTAAAGTTTTGTTGTAAGAATATATTGTAGTTTTGTAAAGTATATAAAATTTAGCATATTTCTTTACTTTTTTTAAAGTGGTAGATTATAATAAATAAATTCATTTAAATATTTTTTGTATCGTTTATTTGTATGATACACTTAATTATCGAACTTATTGTTATTTTAATGTTTATTCTTATATTTTTGTTTTTTAAAGATAAAAGAAAAATGTTAATCTATTCTCTTGTATTTTCAACAGTGTTTGAGTTATTAGGTCTTTTATCTAACGGATATACTTATAATCAGAATTTTAGTTTTTCTATATTTAATCTTCCTTTGTTTGTAGTTTTATCTTGGAGTATTATTATTGTTACATCTTATACACTGGTATCTAAAATTACAACTCACAGATTAACAAAAGCATTAATTTGTTCTTTGTCTGTTATTTCAGTAGACTTAGTTTTTGAAGCACCATCAGTTGCTATTGGATTATGGAAATGGACTAATTTTTCAAATTCTCTTTTCGCAAATATTAATCCCTATAATTTTATAGGGTGGTTAATTGTTTCTTTCTTGTTTGTTTATTTCTATGAAAAAAGGCCAATTTATTCTCTTGTTCTTGCTCTCCCAGTTTATGTTTTAGTTGGAGTGATTCATTTGGGTTTATCAATGATACCAATAGTTGAGAGTATTAATTCTTTTATTATGCTTTTTATTCTTTATCTTGTGTTTGTGATATCTTCAATTGTATTGTATAGTAAACATAGAATAAAAGAAAAGAAAAGATTAGGTTTAAAAGAATTAATTTTAGTGTGGTTATTTAGAGCTCCTTTCTTCTTGTTTGGAATTGCAGTTTATATTTGGAAAGGAGACTTTAATTCAATATTTGTTTTATTAATTATGTTTATTGGGATTATGCAAGAAATAATCTTATATATTTTAATAATTGCTGAATGGGGAATAAAATTAGAAAAAAGGAAGAAGAAATGAATTACTTCTTCTTTTTTTGTTTAACTTTAGCTTTTACTACTTTCTTTTTTTCAAAGAAAGTTATTGCTTCTGCAAGTTCTTTATGTGTTTTTGCATAAACATGTATGTCTATTTTCTTTTGATATGCTTCACAAGCTTGAACTAATGCTTTTGCTCCTGCTTTTGTTCCGTTTGGATGAGCATGACATCCTGCACCCATTGTAGTTATAAAATCAACTCCACCCATAACATCAATAAATGGTTTAAGTAAAGTTGGGTTTAGTCCACCAGAAATAATTGGAGCACATTTTTTCATTCCTCTCCAACTATCATCTTGTAAAATTACATGATGAGCGCAGTCTTCTTTAACTAATTTTAATACGTCTGCATCATCTTCTGGAACTTCTGCCCAGTTTTGAGAAAATAAATGACCTTTAGCAGCAAGATCTAAAATACCATCAGCTGCAGTAATATCTTCATCAGGCGTTCCTGCCATTTTACCAACGCCAGCAGTTCCTGTGTGTATTCCTGATGCTCCTGCAAGACGAGCAAACTTAGATAGAACTAGAACAGAGAAACCAAATGGATTTTCAGGCCTAGTAAATGCACCATGTGCAGCTCTATGGAAATGAATAAAAGTATCTGGATATCTTCTTCTTAGTGTTTGAAGAGCCATCCATCCTGCAGTAATACCATCAATTAAGAATGCATATGAACCTTTCTCAAAACCTGCGTTTTTTATCATTTCACATCTTTCAATCATTGTATCAAAGTCTGAAGAAGAAACATTAAATGAATGAACTTTCTTTTTTCCTGTTTCTTTAACTGCTTTATCCATAGCTTCTTTAACGTGTTTTACCATTTTATCATATGGGCAGAAGTCTTGGTTAGCTTGGGGTTCATCATTCTTAACAAAATCTCCTCCCCCCACCCAAAAATCATAGCATACCTCTGCATATTCTGCTGAAGTTAAGCCCATCTTTGGTTTAATTATAGTTCCTAGAATTGGTCTGTTTTTAACACCTAGATATTTTCTCATATCATCTAAGGTATAGCTTGGGCCATCATATTGTTCGAGCATTGATGGTGGGAACCAAACATCTATTAGTTTAAGAGCGGATACTTCTTTCATTCCAAGAACATTACCAACTATGTAGGTTAAGATATTTTGAACATTTCCTCTTCTATCAAATAATCTCCATGGATATGCAATCCACACAAGATTCTTTTTGTAATCTATCTTATAGACTAGAGCATTCATTTCTCTTGAAAATGCTGTTTCAGTTTTAACTTTGAAATTTGTTCCAGTTGATGATTCAGCTGCAACTTCACAAGAAGCTTGGAGTATATTTAATTTTTCTCCAGGAAGAAGGTGGAAAGCACAAAGCATGTATTCTCCATTCTTAACATCTTTAATTTTAAAATTAACATAAGCTGCTTGATGTGGGTTTAGAGTTTTAATTAATTCATTTTGGTTCATAAATAATTCCATCCGTATTTATCTTTGAATATAAGTATAGATATTAAGAAGATATGTAAGGTTTAAATAATTATTTATTCTCTATACTTTGGAGTAGAGTATGAAATATATAACTAAAGTTAAGTTAAAAGATAAATTATTTAAAATATATAAATTAGAAGTAATAGATGTGCCTATATTTAAGGATTTACATCAAGAAATATTGGATACTCTTAAAGGTGAAGACAAGGAATTTAATTCTAGTTATAATTATGTTCGTTTAAAGAGAAATTTAAAAGGTAAATCTATTATTTATATGGTCTATTGTAATAAAGAGCTAATTGCTTATGGTTTTGTGTTTTCATTAACTAATAAAGCTGCTCCTTATTGGTTGAATAATTGTAAGATAGATAAATCAGATAGAAGATTAGTTGCAGAAATGGTTGGTGCAGGTGTTCTTCCTGATTTTAGAGGATATGGGCTTCAAGATTATTTATTTAAGTTAAGAGAGAAGTATTTAAAAAAAATTAAATATAAGTATGCAGTTTGCTCAGTTCATCCAAAAAATATTTATAGTTATAATAATTTAGTTAAGAACAACTATGTATTAATTAGTTTAGGGAAGAATAAATATAATCATGATAGATTCTATTTTAAAAAAGAAATAAACTAGTTGATTTCCCAGAATACAATTTTTCTTTCAATAAATTCAATTAGATAGAAAAATAATATTCCTACAATTGAAATCATTAGTATTGATGCAAACATAACATCTGTGTTAAGGTAATAAGAACTATTTACAATTAAATAACCAATCCCGTGGCTTGCTCCAATAAACTCTGCTATTGTTGCTCCAATAATTGCCATTGTGCTTGCAATTTTTAGTGCAGGAAAAAGATAACTACTACTGCTTGGTATTCTTAGTTTTTTAAATATTTGTAACTTACTTGCGCCTAGTGTTTTGAAAAGATCAAGTGTATTTGAGTCAACTGAAGTAAATCCTTTTACAAGATTAACTAGTATTGGAAAGAAACATACTAAAGCTGACATGATAATCTTAGAGAATATTCCTGTTCCAAACCAAACAACTAGTATTGGACCAAGTGCAAATATTGGTGTTGCTTTGAGTGCAATTGCATAAGGGTAAAGTGCATTCTTTGTTGATGCTGAAAAAACAAATAAGCTTGCAAAGAAATATGCAAAAAAAAATCCAATCACAAAACCAATGATTGCTTCAAGCGTTGTTATTCCTGTTTCTTGTAATAATAAAGGTAGATTATTAACTATTGCTAGAAATATTTGATGAGGAGATGGTAAAATTAAATTATTTATATCTAATATCCAATCAAGTAATTCCCACATACCTATAATTAAGATAAAAGAGATAATTGGTAGTAATATTTTATTATTAATTATAATTTTTGTTTTAAACATCTTATCAACTCTTTAAATCTTTTTGAATCTTTGATTTTTATTGTTCTCTTCTTTGGAAGATCAACCTGTTGAGTATAAGTTATTTTTCCGGGTTTATTGTTTATTACAATAATCTTATCTGAAAGATATACTGCATCTGTAATTGAATGGGTTACAAGGATTATGTTTTCAACAAGCCCCTTCTCCCATATATCTATTATTAATTGATTCATTTTTTCTCTTGTAATTTCATCAAGAGCTGAAAAAGGTTCATCCATTAATAATATTTTTGGATTAAATGAAAGTGCTCTTGCAATTGCAACTCTTTGTTGCATACCACCAGATAATTCTTTTGGATATAGATTTTCGTATCCTTTAAGACCAACAATCTCTAAGCTATTTGTTGCATTTTTTTTAATTTCCTCTTTACTTAAGTTGTTTAATATTTCTAGAGATAATGTAACATTTTCAATAGCAGTTCTCCATGGAAGAAGGGTTGGTGATTGAAATATATATCCAATAATTTTTTGTTCTTTGATGTTGTTAATATCTCTGTCATTAATCTTTATTGTTCCTGTATCAGGTTTAACAAGTCCACTTATTATTTTCAATAATGTTGTTTTACCTACTCCGCTTGGCCCAATAATCGAGATTATCTCCCTTTTATTGATAGATAAATTGATGTTCTTTAGAATATCTTCATTATTATAACTCTTAGAAAGATTTTCAATCTTAATTATTGGAACCATAATTTATCTTTTCCATTTTTATTTTATTCTTTTGGGGTTAATGTAAATATTCTCCATTCCCCTCTTTGTAATCCAGTTTTTAGATTTGTTTTAAAACATTCATTTATGTGATGTCCATATTTTGGTGCTTGAATTTCTGGATCATTTGTTGGGCCAGCAAGCTTTAGATAACTGGTAATTATTATTCCGTCCTTCTTAAGATATTCTTTTGAGTCAATTAAAAATCTTTGAAAAGTATTTTCTCCACCAAGCATAGATTTGCTAATTATTTTTTCTTCTTGAGGTTCATCTGCAAAATAGGGGTGGTTAAAGATTATCACATCTGCTTTTTTTTTAATATTCTCGAATAAATCTCCTTCATAAACTTCTGTTTTATTTTCTAGATTATATTGTTGTATGTTCTCTTTTGAATTCTCTGTTGCATGTTTTGAAATATCTGATAATATTACTTTATCTGCACCATGTAATGCACAAACTATTCCTAATATTCCTGCTCCACACCCCATATCAATTACTGTTTTGTTTTTGTATAATCCATTATTGAATAGCAACCATCTTGCTTTTGCAATTCCACAGGTCATTATATCTGATCTATATACATTTTTCTTAATTTTGAAATCTTTGAGTATTTCTCCATCTGTTAATCTAATATCTGTTAGATAATCATCGTGATTATGATATTGTAATTGTTTTTGAACTTGTCTTTTTTGTATTTTATTTAATTCCATATTATCACCTTTTAGATATAACTGACTAGAAATTAATCTAGTCAATTAAGAAACTTTGTTGTAAAAACATCTGATACATTGAAATCATTTGCTAAAACCTTTTCTTCTTTTAATCTATCATATGTTTCTTGGAACATATGGTTATCCATATATCCAGCCTCAAGACCATTTGCATTACTCTTTAACTTATTGTGAAGTGTTAATCTTTGTAATTCAAGGGATCTATTTCCATCTGGTATATATTTCATTATAATATCTAATGCCTCATCAGGATGTGTTGATGTGTATTCAATCCCTTTTTTTGTTGCTTTCCAAAATTTATCTACTAACTCAGGATTATTTTTAATTAGATCATCTCTTGTGAATATTGTGTATCCATGAACAGGTATTCCATATTCTGATGGATTAATTATATTTATCTCAATTCCTTTAGCAGGAAGGTTAATTGCAGCAGTAAACATAAATCCCCAGGAAGCATCTATTTGTCCTGCAATTAATGGATTATAATTCATCCCTATATCTACTTCTTGGACATTAATATCTTCTTTTTTAAATAAAGTTCTTAATACATCTGTTGATATATGTCCATAATTAAATCCAATTTTTTTTCCTTCTAGTTGTTCAACTGTTGTTATTCCTGAACTCTTTAATGTAATTAATATTGGTAAGTTTGAATTTTTGTGAAGAACAGCAATTGCTTTAAGTGGAATATTTTTAGATCTTGCAACTATTAGTGTATCAGGTCCTCCAAGTAATCCAAAGTCATCTGCTCCACTTGAAACCATTTTTATTGGATTTAATTCCGGAGATCCTAGATTAATTTTTAAATCTAAGCCCTCTTCTTTATAAAATCCAAGTTCTTGTGCAACATAGAAGTCTGTAAATTCAGCCTCATTCATTGGGATAGGTAATCTGAAATTTATTGTTTGAAGTTCTGCTGTTTTATTTTTATCTGAATTTGTTAATGTTATTGCTGCTGTTGTTTTTGCGTTTCCAATTATTACAAATGCAATCGCTAAAATAACAACTGCAAAAATACCAATCAGAATTTTATATTTTTTGTCCATAATTTATTCTCCTTTTAATTAAATTACTTTTATTAGTTAATTTGTTAATCAATAAGTAACTTAGGATATTGAGGTATATATTTAAGACCCCCTACTTAGGTGGGGGTTGGTTTATAAAATAATTGTATCTTTATATTTATATGAATAAAGAGGTTCTAACTCAGATTGGGCTCAATAATACTGAGATAAAGGTTTACTTTGCGTTATTGAAGCTAGATAAATCAACTGTAGGACCAATTATTAAAGCAGCACAAATTCCTGATTCAAAAATTTATTATATTCTTGATACTTTAAAAGAAAAAGGATTAGTTAACTATATTATAAAAAACAATTTTAGATATTATCAAGCAAATGATCCAAAGAATCTTTTATATATTATAGATAAGAAAGAAAATGATTTAAATAATTTAAAATTAGAATTAAAAACAAGAATAATACCTGAAATTGAAGCTAAACGAAAAGAAAATCAAGATAAACAAGAAGCATTTGTTTATGAATCAATTCAAGGAATTAAATCTGCATTTATTTATATGCTTGATTCTTTAGATAAGGGAGATACCTATTATGTAATTTCTCATGAAGATGATTATCTGCAAGATAAAAATGTGATTAATTTTTTTAGTCAACACCATAAAAGAAGAATTGAGAGAGGTATTAAATTTAAAATATTATATCCAAAAGAATATGAATCAATAATTAAGAAGAGTTATGAAAACGAGTTTATGAAAAATAAAGAGTACAAATATGTTTATTCTCAAAAAGTTCCTGCAGGAACATATATTTTTAAAAATAATGTAATGACACTTGTTTGGGGAAGTAATCCTACTGCTTTTATAATTAAATCTAAAGTTAATTATCTTCATTATAAAGCTTTTTTTGATGATTTATGGAATAAGACAAAATAATTTTTTTTTATTGTCTAGTAATATATTCAATTATTTTTGGAAGAACTACTTCATGATGCTCAAGTGTGTAATGATCTACTCCGGGTGCGACAAAGAATTCTCTATTTTGAGAAATTACGTTATCTAATATATAACGTGATTGATCAATTGTATTTAGTTCATCTAGTTCGCCATGTATGCAAAGAATATCGCAATCAATTAGTTTTAATCTTCTTCTTGCAAGGGACGCCAGTTTAAACATTTCAAGATAAGTGGAAAGCCCCAAGGATTGACTATTATTGTGCACTTCTTTGTATTTCTCTAGAAGATATCTTGCACTTATTTTGAATGCATTGAAATTATAGTTTATTGGAGTTGAAATTAAGATTAGTTTGTCTGGTTTTATTCTACTTGCAAGTTTAATTGAAACTACTCCTCCAAGAGAGTAACCTATTATTATTAGTTTTTTATATTTCTCTCTTAATAATTTTACAAGCATAATATTTGGTTTCATTAATTCTTTGTAGCTTTTAATATCTACTACTTTAGATTCTAAGTGGCCTGTAAGTGTTGGAGCAAATACATCTGCAATTTCTTTTAATTGTTCAATGTATGGTATATGTATATTTGCAGTTTGGGAAAAACCATGAAGAAGGAGTATTGCTGTGTCTTTATTATTAACTTCACAAATTCCGTTTTCGCAAAGTCCATTGTTTAAATATTTTGTGTAAATATCTTTATTATTCTTTGGAACTTTCTTAGTCATAACTATATATTGTTTGTAACTGGTTTTAAAGTGGGGTTTTTATGACCGCTTAGTAATTAATGCAATATTTGTTGGACACTTATCTCTATTAGTAAAATAATTTTAATTAATTTGGTATTATTTGATGTTAGTGCCTAGTTATATATTCAATTAGTTTTGGAAGAATTAGTTCATGGTGCTCAAGAGCATAATGGTTTATTTCTTTTAAAATATATAACTCTCTACTAATTGATCTTATGTGTGTTAAAATATAATATGATTGGCTAAGCAATACAAAGTTATCTTTATCTCCATGCATGCAAAGAATATTACAATCAATCTTGCTCAATTGCCTTTTTGTTTCAAGGGATAATTTATACATTTCAAGATATTTGGTAAGAGATGGTTTTTGATTATTTGTTTTGATGTTCTTAAGGTTTTCAATTAGGTATTTTGCACTAATTTTGAATTCTTCATAATTATAATCTATTGGAGTTGAGATTAATATTAGTTTATCTGGTTTAATCTTACTTGCAAGATAAATAGATATTACTCCTCCAAGAGAGTAACCAACTAATATCACTTTTTTATATTTTTCTTTTAATAATTTTGCAAGTTCAAAGTTTGGTTGAAGTAAATCTTTATAGTCTTTGATATCAACTATATTGGACTCAAAATGTCCTTTTAGGGTTGGAACAAATAAATCCCCGCATTCTTTTAGTTTTTCAATATATGGTCTATATATTTTGCTTGTTTGAACGTAACCATGAAGTAGAAGTATAGCTGTGTCTTTATTATTAATCTCAAAGAATCCATTATTTAGGTATTTAGAATAAATATCTTGGTTTGTTATTTTTTCTTTTGGTTTTTCTTCTGCCATATTTAATCCTTTTAATAATTAATATATACTTAAGTAAGGATTTTTAAGTATATTTTTTTGTTTATTTAAAACATTACTGTTATATTTATTGGACAGTTCTTATTCTTTTACCAAAACTATTAAAATACCTTTCTTTTAGAAATATATATATAAATACTATTTTTGCAGGAGAATTTTATTATGAGTGTTAAAGAAAATGATTGGGTAATGGTTGAATACACTGGAACATTTGATGATGGTACAGTTTTTGATAAATCTGAAGGACGTGAACCATTGAAGTTCTTAATTGGTGGTAAAATGGTTATTCCTGGTTTTGAAGCAGCAGTTCTTGATATGAACCCAGGTGAAGAAAAGGATGTTAAGATTGAATCCAAAGATGGTTATGGAGATAAGAGTAAAGACGTTATTGAATTACCAAAATCTTCTTTCCAAGATTTATCTGTTTTAGTTGAAGGTAAAGAAATTAGCATGATGACAAACATGGGCCCAATGTTAATTGATGTAATTAAAGTAGGAGATGAAAAGGTCTCAGTTATCTTGAATCATCCAATGGCTGGAAAGAATCTTAATTTCAAGATTAAGTTAGTTAAAGTTCTTGATGAAGAAGAAGTTAAGGTCATGGAGCAAGAAATGCTTGAAATGCAAAAGCAACTTGAAGAAGTTTATAAGTCTCAAGGTCATTCACATTCTCCTCAAGGTTGTTCATGTGATGATGATGATTGCCAAGGTTGTTCAGACGAGTGTGATTGCGAAGATGAAGAGTGCGAACATAAGCACTAACATCTTTTTCTCTTTTTCTTTTTCCAAAGTATTATTTATATATTCTTTGTCTTATATTATATTTAATTATAGCTCTATGCATATTGCAAAAAAAATTTAAAGGAGGATGTGATTTATGCTAGATATAAAATATATTAGAGAAAACAAAGAATTAGTACTAGAAAACTTAAAAAGAAAAAACCAGGAGCATAAGTCATCATCCGTAACTGAACTTCTTGCTTTTGATGAAAGCTTAAGAGAGAACATACAAAAAGTTAATGCTCTAAAACAAAGAAGAAACCAAATAACTGATGAGATATCTGTTAGAAAAGCAAAGAATGAAGGAATAACTGAGCTTTTAGCTGAAGCAAAAACTCTTCCAGATAAGATTGATGTTTTAGATAAAGAACAAAATCAATTAAGAGAAAAGATTCTTGAAATTCAAAAAACAATTCCAAACATTGTTTCAAAGTACACCCCATCTGGTAAAGATGGAACAGAGAATGTTGAAATAAAAAGGTTTGGAGTAATTCCAAAGTTTGATTTTCCTCTTAAAAGTCATGGCGAGCTTGCAGAGTCTTTAAACTTAATAGATCTTGATGCTGCAAGAGATAATGCTGGGAAAGGATTTTATTATTTAAAAGGAGATCTTGCTCTCTTAAGCAATGCATTAATGAGGTATGCTCAAGATTTCTTAGCAAAGAAAGGATATACATATGTTCTTCCACCATTAATGATAAATAGGCGTGCAACTGATGGTGCAGTTGATATGAGTTTCTTTAATGAGATGATATACAAGATTGAAGGAGAAGATTTATTTTTAATTGCAACAAGTGAGCATCCAGTTATTTCTATGTTTGTGGGTAAAGTAATTGAAGAAGAAAAGCTTCCAATAAAAATGTATTCTTATTCAACTTGCTTTAGAAAAGAAATTGGTTCTCATGGGCTTGATGAAAGAGGATTATTTAGACTTCATCAGTTTGATAAGGTTGAACAAGTAGTTTTATGTAAACCTGAAGATTCAGAAAAGATTTATGATGAAATCCTAAATAATACATTTGAGATATTTACTTCTCTTGGACTTCCAACAAGAATAATTGAAATCTGTACTGGAGATTTAGGGGACTTAAAGTATAGGTCTGCTGATATTGAAGCATGGTCACCAAGAAGAAATGAGTTTATTGAGGTTGGATCTTGTTCAAACTTAACAGGAGCTCAAGCAACAAGGCTTAACATCAAAGCTAAAACAAAGGCAAGTGAAAAGTATTTTGTGCACACACTAAACAACACAGCAATAGCAAATTCACGTGCTCTTGTTGCAATTTTAGAAAACTATCAAACAAAGGAAGGAACAATTAAAGTTCCAGATGTTTTAGTTCCATACATGTATGGTAAAACTGAAATTAAGAAAAATTTGTTTTTCTAATCTCTTTTTTGATAAAGAGATTAAGAAGAATAATATCTTTTAATTTCTTTTTTCTTTTTTTTTCTAAAGTCCATTGATTTAAATACTTTTCGTTCTTAATTTTATTTGAATTATATTAATTAAAACTGAGAAATAATTATGAAAAAACAAATTATTAAACCAAAAATATTTTTAAGAACCCCGGAAAGAACAAGTATACCTACTGCACATAAAGGCAAAATACATATGGATATATCTGCAATTTCTGAGTTTAAAAAATTAGAATCTGCGTTTTATAATCCAGTTATTTCTGAAAAAAATAAGGCTCCTCCAAAATTTAAATTTCCTTTGAAATCAACCCCCAATTCAGTAGAATTATCTAAATCAGATGTACATTTTATTGCGCTTAGAAAAAAAATTTGGGGTATTCAAGATAAGAATAGATCTTCAAGGTTAAAACATTTTATGAAAGAATTTTCTAAAGATACTATTTCTGAATTTAATCATCGTATTTCAAATAAATATCCAAATCAGATTAATGTTGCTGTTCATTTTGATAAGAATATATCTATTCCTCATGCAATTAACTTTAAATGGAATTATGATGCTGAGAAAAATGTAGTTCATATGTTTGAATGGGATAATTTTTACGGTATTGATTCAAAAAATCCAATTTATAAGAAGTTTAAAGAAGAAACCATAAAGAAGCTAAAAGCACAAGCAAAAGAGCATGGTTTTAAAGAATCTCCAAAGTTTATAGTGGATTCTGAGAGACTTGAGAAATAAATTTGATTTTATCTTAAACAAACCATATTTAAATATATTTTGGTATATTATTTTATAGTCATATCTAATTTATTTATATTATATTTAATTATTGATTTACCATGCAGATAAAAGAGCTTGTAATTAAGAACTTCAAATCATTTGAGTTTGCTAAAATTCCTTTTTCTAAGGGTTTACATGTTGTTGTAGGCCCAAATGGATCTGGAAAGAGTAACATAGTTGATGCGCTTCTGTTTGTTTTTGGGTCAACCTCTCTTAAAAGACTAAGGGTTGATCGTTTATCTGAACTGATTAACCATAATTCTAGAGCAAAAACTGCTAGAGTTAGGGTTTTAGTTGAACATAATGGAGAAGACATAGAAATTGTTCGTGAAATTGATGAAAATGGTAAGTCTGTTTTCATGCTAAATGAAAAAAGAAAAGCACTGCATGAAATAACTTCTTATTTAAATGAAATGGGAATGGACACTGAAGGATATAATACTGTTCAACAGGGAGATGTTAACCGAATAATTAATCTTAATCCAGAAGAGAGAAGAGAAATAATTGATGATGTTTCTGGAATATCTCTTTTCGATGAAAGAAAGAAAGAAGCTGAAGATAATCTAAAGAAGGTTGATGAAAAGCTTTCAAAAGTTAATATTGCACTTGCAGAAAGAAAACCATATGTTGAGCAATTAAGAACAGAAAAGGAATCTGCAATTAAGTTTAAAGAGCTTGAAGAGCAAGAAAACAATTATAATTATACTTTGTATAAAAAGCAAACTACTTTTTTTATTCATGAAATTGAAAATGAACAAAAATCAATTCTTGAAAATAAAAATAAGCTATCTTTATTAATTAAAGATAAAGTTAATATTGATTTAGATATTAAAAAATTTGAAGAAAAGCTCGAACAAATTAATACTGAGCTTATATCTCATTCAGAAAAAGTACAATCAACTGTTGGGAAAAATTATTCTGATGTTCTAGCAAATAAAGAAATAATATTAAACAACATAAATATTAATCTTGAAAATAAAACTTATCTTGAGAAAGAAAGCAAGGATGCAACTGAAGTACTATCTCTTCTAAAAACACAAAGAGAAGAAATTAATTCATTAATTAAAAACATTCAAGTTAAGGTTACTGAGAAAATTAAAATAAGAGATTCATTGAAAGGTAAACTTTCTGAAGATAAAAAAGAGTTTGAAAAAATAAAAGTTATGCAGGATGAATTATATACTACTCTTTCAACCTATAATAAAGATCTTAGAACAAAGCAAGATATGCTTTATGATAAAAAGAACAAATTAAATGCATATATCATGCAAAAAGAAATAATTGAGAAGAAAGATAAAGACGTTATTGAAAATATAAGAGTTCTTGATAAGAAAAAGCAAGATATTGAAAAAGAATTAAATGATCTTGAAAAAAGTATATTAAAATCAACTAAAAAGCTTGATGATATAACTAAAGAATATGATACAAAAAAAGAAGATGAACAAAAAATAATTTCTAAAATCCAAGAGAAGAAGATAAATTTAATGTCACTTAATAAGGACTTATCTTTCTATTCAAATGAATTAAAAAAGAAAGAAGGAATTAAACCTATTCTTTTAAAGCATAAAAGTTATCTTGGTTTTTTAGAAGAAATGGCATCTCTTAGTAAAGATGAAAAAACATATTATTCTTCTTATGTTGTTCTTGAGAATGACTCAGAAATAAAATCAATAATTAAAGCAACAAGCGAGTATAATCTTTCTTTTGTTATTCTTTCAGTCCTAGGAATTAAGAAAGATGATTTTGCAGATTATTTTAATAAATGGGTAGAAGTTAAATCTAAGTCTGATATAGCAATTGATAATTTTTATTTTGATGGATTTTCATTTAAGAAAATCGCATATAAAGATTCAAGTAAAATTGAAGAGGATGTAGTTGCTTGTGAAAATGAATTATCTCATTTAAATAAAGAATATGATAGTATTTTAAAAGAAATAAATAAGCTTGAGACTCAAAGAGGAATTGATATTAAAGAAGCTTCTACTCAACAGATTTGGTTAAATACTCAAAAAGAACTTTATAAGGACGTTGTTGAAAAGATAGCTGGAGAAAAGTTTGAATCTCAAGATAAAAAAGTATATACTACAATAACAGATAATCTAAGTATTATTCAAAAAGAAATACCTTCTCTTGAAAATGAAATATCAGAATATTCTACAAAGAAGAATGAACTTGAAGAAAAGCTAAAGAAGTATTCTGTTTCTGCAAACAATCTTTTAAGAGATGAGTTTGATGATATTTCTGGAGAGCTTAATCTTTTAGAGCAAAGCTTGATTGAGAAAACTTCTGAGAAGAAGATGCTTGATGAAAAGATTGATAGTAAAATGGATTATATTGAAGTTAATAATGATAAACTTAAAGCAATTAACGAAAGATTAATTTCTTTATCCGATCAAAAGATTGTTCTTGAAAACAAAATTAATGAGCTTAAGAAATCTCTAGAAGGAGAGGATTCTAAGAAGATTAATCTATTTAATGAAAAATCAAGTATAACAAGTAAGATTACAGAGTATCAGAATAGATTGCATGCTTATGATGTTGATATTTCTGAGCTTAATCTTTTAATAAATAATTCAAATATAATTATTTCTACAACTGAAAATAAGATTGCTGGACTTGAACAAAGCTTTAAGCTTCAAGATATTAATACCGAAAATCTTGTTGAACTTGATTTACCTCTTGAAGAACTAAATGCAAATCTTAGAAGAATAAGAAGAGATAAAAATGCTCTTGGGAATATAAATTTTAATGCAATAGAATCTTATGATAAATTAGCTGCTGAGTATGATGAAATTATAAGAAAGTGCGATGTTCTAATTAAAGAAAAAGAGCAGGTTAAAGGAATGTTATCTGAAATAAATATGAAAAAGCAAACTGTGTTTATGGATTGCTTTGAAAAAATGAATAAAGAGTTTAAAGAAATTATTAAGAAGATGTCATCAACTCTTTCCGGGTACTTGGCTCTTGATGGAGAAGATCCTCTCAAGTCCAAGCTTTTAATTAATTTAACTAAAGCTGGGCATACAAAAGATATTGATATTATGTCTGGTGGAGAAAAAACAGTAACTGCGCTTGCTTTTATTTTTGCTCTTCATGCTTATAAGAAGGCTCCTTATTATATATTAGATGAAGTTGATGCTGCTCTTGATGATTATAATACTTTAAATCTATTGAGCTTTGTTAAGGAATTATCTAGAAATACAACTATTATTTCTATATCTCACAATTCCACAAGTGTTTCTGGTGCAAATCAGGTTATTGGAGTAACCTTAAAGGATCACACAAGCGTGATTGGCCTTAACTTAGGATAAAATAAGGTAGTTTTTCTTTAAATCACTACCTTTAAAAACCTTTTTCTTCTTAATTATTATAAGTAACGTCTATAAGTTAACCAGTTAATTCTTATATTTGTTTTTTTAAAAAAAGGTTATCTTATGATGTATTTGTTTTAAATTTGAATATGTTTTTTTTATATAAAAGAAATACGGAGAAAATAAAATGGAACAAACCAAGATTTCACAATATATGATAAATAAGAATGATCATAGGTTTAAATTTAAGAGAATTTTATTCTTAGTTATAGCTGCTTTATTTATATCTCTTTTCTTATATTCAATTAAAGCTCATGCAAGTGAGTTTGAACTTGTAGTTCCAAATAGTATAATTGTTAAAGATAATCCTGTAGAATCACAGTTAACTATTTCAAATTTAACAGATGAAACAAATCTTTATGAATTCAAAGTTTATTCTTCTCCTTTTAATGGAGTTGTTAATCCAAGTTCAATAAGGCTTGGGCCAAGAGAAGTAAAACAACTTAGTTTAATTATTTATCCACTAGAAAATAGCACTAATCAAGAATATATTTCAACAATATCTGTTCTTGTAAATTCAGAAATTTATTTTAACAAATTTACTATTGTTCAACAAACAAATAAAGTTTGCTCTCTTGATATTAATTATACAATTGATTATTTAATTGATTCTAATAGGTTCCATCTTGATCTTAATGTTACAAACAAAACAACTAAATACCAAACAATAGAAATTAAAGAAATAAGCCCAATAAATACTAAAATTGAAGAAATGAGTGTTAGTGTTTATCCTAATGAAAACAAGCATTCAACCTTTTATTTTGATACTAATGAAAGTAAAGTAATTGTTTCTTACGTATGTAATAGTAATTTTGAAGAAATTAATATAGATCTTCCTTCAAGACCGGAAGTAATTGATTTAAATCCTAAAGAAAATAAGATTTGGAACTCAGTTTCTGGGTACTTTACAATTTCAAATTTTAAAAAGATATTTGAGTCTTTAACTTTTCAAGTAATTCTAATAATAATAATTATTTTATTGGTTTTATCCTTTACATCAAGGTATATTAAGCTTTTACACTTAACCAGTTACAAAAGAAAATAAAAATAAAATTAAATGTGATTAAATATGTATGATTTAAGAAAAAGAATATTAGTAATTTTTAGTCTAACTCTTCTATTCCTGATAATTGTTTCAGGAGTTGCTTTTGCAGGAGTATTAGATCAAGTTAATTTAGAATTTGATAAGGAAGTGTATTCAACTGTAGATTATGGTACAGTTAAGATTGGTTTTACTCTTGAGAACAATAATAATGTTCCTGTAAACCTAAGATTATATACAAATTGTGATGATGATGAGCTTTCTTGTAATTATTCACAAGTATTCTCTCTTTTAGGTACAACAAGCGTTACTAGTTCATTAAATGTTAAACCTCAAGATAATGGATCTTCTACTTTAACAATATACGTTAAAGATTTAAATACTGGAGATGTTGATTCTTATAATGTTACAGTTTATTCAGATGATGGGCTTGATGATGGTAAATTTGAAATAGATATTGATGGATCTAGTTTATGTAAAGATCAAGAAAATCAATTTTATTTTATTATAAATAATAACTACACAAGCGATTTATATGATATTACAATTGTCTCAAATCAATTAACTGCTAGTTCTGATTTTATTAATCCAATTTATTTGTCAGGTAATGAGAAAGAATTACATTTTAACATTGCACTTTCTTCTCAAGTTGATATTGATTCAACAATAAATGCAACCCTAAAAATATATAATGATAGAATTACGGTTAATAAACCATTAAGTTTTTATGTAAGAGATTGTTCACTTGAAATGTATGATTTCCAAGTGACCGGACCAAACACAAATAATTTTGTATTAAAAAAAGAAAATAAATTATATTTAGATTATGTAATTAAGAATATATCTACAAAAACAAAAGATTTTTTTGTTTCTTATGATAGTAATTCAGAAATTGAATATAATTTATCAACTACACAAATTAGATTAGGCCCTGGAGAATCTAAAAAAGTAACTTTAAGCGCATATGCTATAAGAGATATTTCTTCTGGATCTTATCCACTACATTTACAATTTTTTGATGAAAAGTCAGTAATTACAAAGAAATTAAATTTCTATGTGGATCCTTTATTTAATTTAGATGTACGAACCACTCAAAGTTCATTAGCATTAAATATTGGCCAAACATCAGATTTATTAATAATTCTTGAAAATAAAGGAGATATTGAAGAAACATTTAATTTAACATATAATTTAACAAACGATTTAAAATTGTATAATGATGTTGAAAAAATAACAGTTCTTCCTCATTCAACTAAATCAATTAACTTAAGAGTTTCTGCAGGAAGTAATACACGTGAAATGACCTCTAAAATAACTATTGAAGTAAATGGAGAAATAAGTAGTTTTTCAAAAACATTGTTTGTAGACGTAGTTGCATTTAAAGGTGGGCAAATAATTAAACTTAACTATTTATCTTTCCCAAGAGAAATAACAATAGATAGTAATTCAGAAAAGAATTTTTCTTTTGAAGTTTACAACTTTGGTGAGGAAGATATTACTTTATCTGCAATTGATCTTGTAGGTGTTCCTCAAGAAATAAGTATATCTCTTCCAAGCAATATAATTATACGTAAATCTGAATCTAGAGTAATATCAGGAACCATAAGAGTAGAAGAAATTAGCTCACAAACAATAAATGCTAATTTTGTTCTTACTTCTGATAAGGGGGGAGTTCTTGCAAGTCCAATAAAGATTATAATTGGGTCTGGAGAATATATTGCACCTGAAAACGAAGAAGGAACAAAAATACCAGTAACTGGATTTTTTACTTTTAGAAATTCTTTGTTTTTTGGTATTGTTGGTTTGATAATAATAATTATTTTGTTATTTTTACTGGGTGTATTTAAGAGAAGAAGAGATTATTCCAGTAAATTAAGAAGATAAAATTTTTTTGGGAATTATTTATTTTAATTCCCTTTTATTTGTTTTACTCTTTCATTTAATACTTGCATGTTTTGATTCATTACTTCTATGTTTTTATCAATTACTGCAATAAATTGTTCTTTAAACTTTGCAAGTTCATCCATTTTTTCTTGTAGGGATCCAATTTTACTATAATCGTTTTCAATTGTTTTTTTAGTTTTATCTATTTCTTTTATTTTTTCTTTGAATTCTTGAGTTAATGATGATTCATATATTTTCAAGCTTTGAGATATTTTTTCATCAACTGATGAAAGCAAGTTTTCTTCGAATATTTTTAGTTCGTCTAGTTTTTTGTTTATTATTTCTGGATCTGTTTTTTTAACAATGGTATCTCTTACATTTTTAATCTCTTGAAGTTCAGTAGTTATTTCATTTTTCATTGCATCCTTTGCTTTTTCTAAGAATTCAATTTTAACTTTTTCGAATCTTTCATCATATCTGTTTGCAAGTTGTGTTTTAAAAGTATCCAGTTCAGCAAGTTTATCATATATCTGTTTTGGATTAATGGTTTTTTTAAGTCCATCAGTATATTCATTTAGTTTTTTAACTTGGGTTTCAATTGAGTTTTGTGTATTTTTTACTAACCCTTCAGTTATTCTTGATTGGAGGGCTAGTGTATCGTTTATTTCTTTAATTTTTACATTAAGTTTAATGGTCAAACTAGTTACAATTTTTGAAATGTCTTCATCTACTTTTTGAGTTAATAAATCATTTTGTTTTTTTGTAAGTTCAAGTATTTCTTTAAGTTCATTGTTTCTTGCTTCAAGAGCAGTAGATAGTTTAATTATTGCATTTTTATCCACTTCTAATTTTGTTAGATCATTTCCGATCTTTGATTCAATCATTTTCAATTTAGCAAGTTCTGTTGCAACTTTTATATTTGTTTTTTCAATTTCATTATTAACATCTGTGTTAATTTTAGATAAAAGTAATTGTCGTGATGAATTTTGAACACTATTAAGTTTATTTATTTGATCTGTAACTATGTTTTCAATCTTTATTTTACTTTCATCTATTTTTGTTTTAATGTTTTCTTCAAGTACTTTTTGTTTGTTTTCAAGTTCTGTTAATTTCATATTAATTGTAGTTATTATTCCTTTTTGCCAGATGTTTACATCTTCTGCAATTGCACCTTTAAAATCTAGATCTGGTTTATAATCTAAATTATCTATTCCTATATTCTTGTTTGTTAATTCATCAGTTTTTAGATCTTCAAGTTTATTCATTTCAAGTCCTTTTGAAACATTAACTTCTTCAGGGAATAAATCATTATCTGGGGTATCCATTTTTTCATTAATTGAAATATCATCATTGCCAAAAAAATCATCTGGAATTTCGGTTCTATTTTCTATTTTTAGATCTTCTTTTTTTGGTAGAGCTGTTCCTGTTTCAATACCTTTTTCTTTATTTATTTCTTCTTCTGCTTTTTTAATTAGTTCTGCACTTTCTTTTGTGAGTCCCATCCTTACAAGGTTTTCCATGATTTCTTCACGAGACATTCCAAGTTGTTGTAATTTTTTAATGTTTTCTACAACTCTATCATCTGCAATCATAAGTGCTTACTCTTTTTAAGTTTATTAATAATATCTTTGTTAATTGGTTCTATTTCTCTGTTTCCATTAACTTTAATTAGAAGTCCTTTGTTTTCAAATCTTTTAATTACTGGTAATGTTTCTTTATAATAAATATTAAGTCTTTTAGTTATTGCATTTTTGGTATCGTCTTCTCTTTTTCTTTTCATTAATCTTTTCAAGCATTCTTTTTTTGTAGAGTCAACGTAAATTAGGCCTTGTATTTTATTTTTTGTTTTATAAATATAATAATCAAGAGTTATTGCTTGATTTATTTCACGAGGGAATCCATCAACAATAATTTTAGTAGATTTAGTTTTATCTATTTCATTAAATAAGATATCGCAAGTGATTTCAAATGGGACCAGTAAGCCTTTTTGCATTTGGGTTTTAAGTTCAAGTCCTAATTTTGTTCCTTTTGCAACTTCTTCTTTAAGAAGATTGCTCTCAACTATGTGCTTGTATCCTAGTTTTTCTGAAATTAAGTCTGCTTGTGTACTTTTACCAGAACCAGCTGGACCAAGAATAAATAATATATTTTTTTGTTCCTTCATAAGCATCAAAAGACATTTATTAAATATTTGTATACAATTATATTATATATAAGCTATATATTAGTAATAGCTATAATATTTAAAAAGATATGGCTTTCTTAAAATTAGAGAAAATAAGAGTTCTATTTAGAAACCTTCCAAAAATAGACCGGTAGTACAGCCTGGATAGTACGCGAGCCTCCTAAGCTTGAGATCGTGGGTTCGAATCCCACCCGGTCTGTAACTGCTCGTGCAGTTAACACACGAATATGAGAAACCCTCGGGAAAGATACAAAATTGTATTATTGAAAAGATTTTGGTTCAAAGCTCCTCTGGAGCTGATTTTTAAAAAACTACCTACCAAATAAATATTGATGTAGAGATTAGATCTATATATAATAATTATAATCTAAAAAATATTAGAAATAGATGTTATTGAGGTTTTTATTGATGGATAAATTAAAAATTGAAAAAAATAAAATTATAAATTCTAAAGGCCAAGAATTTATATTAAAAGGAATAGATATTAATTCTCCGTGTATTCTAAAATATCAAGAAAATCACGATTTTTTGGAAGATATTAGAGATATTAAAAAAATGGGAGCTAATGCAATTACAGTCCCAATTTGTCCTGCTTATTTTCAATCAAGAGAAAATTATTGTGAAGATATATTAGATTCGATTGTGTCTTTATGTAAAGAACTTGATATGTATTGCCTTTTAGATTGGCACGGTCAAGGAAATCCAATTACAAAAGAAACAAGGCAACCAGATACTTTGATTGAAGGGCATATGAAATATGATGCGAGACCAGAAGTAGCTAAAAAGGTAGCTGAAATATTAGCTAAAAGATATGGAAAAGAATCACATGTACTTTTTGAAATCCTATCCGCTTTATATTTAGGAATAACTGGTAAAGAATGGATGGAATTTACTTCTTCTATTGTTAATATAATCCGAAAACATTCAGAAAATATTGTTGTAATTGCGGCTATGGATTGGCCTCAAAATCTTAATGCATTGTTTGATAATAAATTTAATGAACAAAACATTGCTTTTGGAATAATGATTTATCCTGGAAGCAAGGATTCAGATAAAATGAATCTTATAAAATTAAAAGAAGATTATGCTATAATTATAACCGAGTGCGGTTATGAGCGATTAAATCCAAAAGAAAATATGATGAAGTCTACAAGAGAAGAATATGCCACCCCATTAAAGAAATTCATTACAGAGAACAATTTTAGTTGGTTTGCTTGGTGTTATCATCCAACAAGACAGCCTGTTCTTCTTAAATCATATAATCCAAATGATTTTTCTGAATGGGGCTTATTTGTTAGAGATGAATTGCTTTAAATAAGATCCAATAGTCAAAATTTGGAGCTTTTTCACTTTAGGGTAGAAGCTCCTCTGGAGCTGATTTTTTAATTAAAATATACAATTTGATAATTATAAATTATTTTTTTCTTTATAGACATTTATTAAAGCATCAACCTTATTTTTTGGATAGTTTATGTGCTCTAAGCTTTCTCTTATATCTTTGAAGGAATAATGATTTTTATAAAGTGCATCTATAATTTGTTGGTAACTATATCCCCCTAAATTTAAATAACGCGCAATACCTTTATCATTTAAGTTACTTTGAACTTTCAATCCTTCAGCAACAGAAATATGATTAAAACCATTATTTTTTAGACATTCTACAATATTAGCAATATCTGCAGACTTAGATCTTAAAAGTGCGCCAGTAATTGAAGTTGGATGAATGTTTATAATTTTTAAAGCTTCTACAATTGAATTAAGATTAATATGATTTTTTTCAAGCATTTGGACTATATTTGTTGGATTATCATACTTTATATTTTTAAGAAAGTGCGCAATCTTAATATGTGCATCTTTTTGCGTACTTAGTTCCTTAACGGTAGCATTTATTTTAATATATAAAGATTCTATTGTTTTTGCTTTAGGTGTTGATTTTTTAATAACAGCTTTCTTTGTTGGTTTAGTTGGTTTTTTAATTTTTAGTTTACCCATATTTTTCCCTCTTTATCATTATAGTCTCAATAATTAAATAAAGAATCAATAAGTATTTATTGCTTTCTTTATATGCGCTAATTGTAATGGTAAAAACCTTGCGCTTTTAACTTTAGGGTAGAAGCTCCTCTGGAGCTTTACTAGTTTTAGTTATTATTTAGTATAGTTTTACATATATTTTTAATTGTTTAGTTGCCTATAATTATATGAGGAATGAATATGGTAAATACATATAATGTAATTATTGAAAAGGATAAAGCAGGATGGTATATTGGTGAAGTTTTAGAGTTACCTGGCTGTTATTCTCAAGCTAAAAGTATGGATGAATTGGTTAAGAGAACAAAGGAAGCAATTAAATGCCATTTACTTGAATCTAAAATAAAAATTCCAATCTCTAATTTTGTAGGTATACAACAAGTAAAGGTGTAAATTTTGAAAGAATTGCCTTTGTTAACTGGAAAGGAATTAGGCAAAGTAATTATTAAACTTGGATATAAATATGATCATTCATGTGGAAGTCACATGACTTACACAAATTTTGAGGATAATAAAAAATTAACTATTCCAAATCATGGAAAAGAGCCAATGAGACCAGGCCTTCTTTTGAAAATTATTAAGAAAGATTTAGGATTAACAAAAGAAGAATTTATCAAATTATTAGAAAAATAATTTTGATTGAGTTTGATTTAATCCCCCCCGGTCTGTGACTGTTTGTGCTAATAAAAATATTCAACCACTTATGCTTCTTAATTTTAGTATTTAGATTTCAAATATCATAGGCTCTTTTATGTTTCCGCCAATTTTGTTTAGAAGCAAAATATCTTTTTTCTTCTTCTTTGCTATTGTTATTGCAAGATCTTGATATGTTCTTCCAATATGAGTTATTGGATTCTTACCATAGTATGCTTCAAGTGTCATTGGTTTTGTTGGAGTTATTAGCCCATTTCTTCTGTTTCCTCTTCCTGTTGCCCCAGAATCTCCCATTTCAAGTGAGGTTCCTGTTTTGGTTATGAACTGAGTATTTTTTGTATCTCCTGCATTAATGTAAACTTCTTCTAATTTAAACTTTTTTTTAATTTCTTTTTCTAGTTTCTCTTTATGTTTAAAATATTCTTCTGCATTCTTAAATGAATCTAGAAAAGCAAGAGCAATGTATACTTTTTTAGATTTATTATCTTCTACAAACATAACTTTATTATCTGTTCCTACGTGTTTATCTTTCTTATGTAAATTATCTATATAGTTGCCAATAGATTTTACTAATCTTTCATTTTTTGTTTCTTGGTGTCCTACAGCAAAACTTGTATCATTAGCTTTCTTATAATCAAATATATTGTTAAGATCTGGGCTTCCTTGATTTAGGAAATTATATATTTCATAAACTAATCCATTCTTTGTTTCAAAATATAAAGTTTCTTTAACTACTTTTTCTAAGATGTTACTAATATTTTTTACTTTTGTGTATTGTCCAGCAAAAACAATCTTTACTGGTTTATTGAATTTATTTGATGTTATTTCTCCTGCGCAAACCATTGTTTTATCAACATTATAATGTCTTGGGCCATTGTATTCTTTTTTATAAGCTTTGTATAATTCTTTTGATAAATTTTCAGATAAATTATCTGCTATTGTGTCTGGATGACCAATTCCTTTTCTCTCAATTATCTCTATTTTCATGTTTAATCTTTTCCTCTTGTTTTTATTTCTGTGCTAATCAGTAACTAATTAGTGTTAGTAAATATTTATAAATACGTCCACTCATTAGTAACTATGTGGTGTTATAGTAGTTACATGGGGTTGATTGAAATGGTTTCAGAAACAAGAATAAGTCCTTATTTTTCAAAAGAGCAAACAAAGATAATTGATGAGTTAATAAATAAGATTGGGTGCACGAGAGCTGATGTTGTTAAGCAACTGGTTTTAATAAAGTTATCAGAACTAGGGTATTTTGATAAAAGTAAGAAATAATTTTAATTTGTGGGTTATATGTCTGTATAGTCTTTAACGATACACTTAAATATATTTCTTTTATTAATTATATTACTATGAGCCCTAGAAATCCTACGGGGTTTCTAGATGCCATTTATTTGATAATATATGGAAAATGCAATTGTATTTATTGATAATGGTTATTTGAAACTTATTCTTAAAGAATTTAATAATATAAAAATAGATGTTAAAAAATTATCTTTCATTCTTTGTAAAAAATTAGATTTTTGGTGTGATTCAATATATTTTTATGATGCTCCACCTTATCAAAATCCAAATTCTCTAGATGATAGAAATAGAAAAAGAAGTTATGATAAATTCATTTCTAAATTAAAAGAAAATGATATTATTGTAAGAGAAGGAAGATGCCAAAAGATTGGTTCTGAATTTCATCAAAAAGGTGTTGATACTTTATTGACTATGGATTTATTGTCTATACCTGAAGAAAAGAATGTAACAAATATTGTTTTAATTTCTTGTGATACTGATTTTGTTCCTGTTCTTAATAAGATTAGAGAAAAAGGGTTGAAAGTTTATTTATTTCACTATACAGATTACAAAAGAGGTTCTATGTTTTCAATGTCAAATTATTTAGACACTGCTTGTGATAAGATAATCTTAATCAAAAAAGAAGATCTAGATAATTCTAGGTTATAGTCTTCTTCTTTAATTTAAGAGGTATGCAGATTTTTATGGATTTAATCTATCTGGATCTCTTGGAAACAATACTGCTTCTTTAACGTTTGCAAGCCCAATTAATAATTGTGCAATTCTATCTAGCCCAAGACCAGTTCCACCATGTGGAGGAGATCCATATGAATCCATTCTTATATAATATTCCATGTCTTTTAGATTCATTTCTTTTTCAATTATTTGTTCTGTTAAGATTTCTGGCCTATGTTCTCTTTGTGCACCTGTACAAATCTCACAACCTTTCCAAATAAGATCAAAACTGTATGTTACTCTTTTTCCGTTTTCATCTTTATAGCACATGTGATAGAATGGACGACAAGAGAAAGGGTAATCTGTTACAAACATAAATTCAGAATTATATTTTTCTTTTGCAATTTCATAAACAAGCTTTTCTGATTCTGGGTCAAGATCATCTTCTTTTGAAAGAATCTTTCCTTTTTCTTTTAACAGCCTTTTAACTTCTTGCATTTTTACTCTTGGAATCTTTTCTGGAATTTTAATATCTATTCCAAGAAGTTCAATTTCTCTCTTATTATTTTCTTTAACATAGGTTATGATTTCTTTCATCATACCTTCCACTACATCCATAACATCATTATAATTTTCAATAAACCCAATTTCAAAATCAATTCCAGTAAATTCAGTTAAATGTCTGGTTGTATTACTGTTTTCTGCTCTAAAAACCTCTCCAATTTCATAAACTTTATTAAATCCTGCAATTATCATCATTTCTTTGTAAACTTGTGGGCTTTGTGCAAGGTAAGCTGGCCTACCAAAATAATCAACTTTAAATAATTGTGCTCCTGATTCAACGCCACCCTCTACTAATTTAGGAGTGTTAATGCAAAAAAATCCATTATTATCAAAATAATCTGTTGTTGCTCTAACAATTGAGCTTCTAATTTTAAAGATTGCTCTGTTTTTTGGAATTCTTAAATCAATATATCTATTATTTATTCTTGTATCAAATGTACTTTCAATCTTTCCTGAAATGTTTAATGGTATTGGTGCTTTTGCAACTGAGAGCACTTCTAATGTTTCTGGAATAACTTCATAACCATTCATTGCTTGTTCAGAATTTTTCTTTTCTCCAATTACTTTAATTATTGATTCTTTAGTTAGGTCTTTAGCAATTGCATAAAGATCTGGATTTTCTTTCTTAAAAAAAGTAATTTGTTCATAATCATATCCATTTCTAATAATTAGAAATAATAAGTTTCCAAAGTTTCTAGTTTCAAATATATATCCTTTAGTAGTATATTTAGTCATAAATAATTCCTCTTACCTTGTTATATAATCATAGTATATATCTATTTATATTTATTTTGAATTATTTAATATATGTGAACAGATATGAATTATACAATTAAAGAAGTTATTGAAAGAACAAAAAAAGCAAATCAGAAGGTTAAACTTAATGGTTGGGTTAATGTATTTAGAAATCTAGGTAAAATTGCATTTATTGAACTTAGAGATTTATCTGGTAAGATTCAAGTTGTTATTACTGATAAAGAAATAGTTTCTAAGTTAAAAGACCTAACTCCTGAATCTTGTATTTCTGTTCTTGGAACTTTACAAAAAAAACAAGGAAGTGAAAAAGATTTAGAATTATTAGCAACTGAGGTTGTTGTTCATTCAATTGCAAAAGAATTACCTTTTAATAATACAAACTTAAAAGAAATTAATCCTACTGAAGAAACAATTCTAAAATACAGAGTTCTATATTTGAGAACTGAAAAAATTCAAAAAAATATTATTCTAAGATCAAAAATAACAAAACTTGTAAGAGATTATTTATATAATCTTGATTTTAATGAAATTGAAACTCCAATTCTTGGGAAAAGCACACCTGAAGGAGCTAGAGATTATCTTGTTCCATCAAGAGTTAATATTGGTAAGTTTTATGCTCTTCCACAAAGCCCTCAATTGTATAAGCAATTATTAATGGTTTCTGGATACAATAGATACTTCCAAATTGCAAAATGCTTTAGAGATGAAGACTTAAGAGCTGATAGACAACCTGAGTTTACTCAAATTGATATTGAAATGAGCTTTATTGAAGAAGAAGATATAATGAATGTTACTGAAGGATTAATTAAAGAAATTTGGAAAGAATTTAAAGGAATAGAATATAAAGATGCATTTTTAAGAATGCCATACAGTCAAGCAATAACTAAATATGGTTCAGATAAACCTGATTTACGTTTTGGTATGGAATTCCAAACAAAAGAAGATGTAGTTTTTTTCTCTGTAGAAAATAAACCTGAAATTATAAGTTATCTTTCTGATAAAAAACATCTAAATCATAAAATTGAAGGAGATAAAATAATTGTTTCTGTAATTAAATCAAAAGAAGAATATATTACTAAGCCCTATACAGATCTTGGAACTGCAAGATGCGATATTGCAAAGATTCTTGGACAGAATAGTGGTCCTGATAAATTTTTGTGGGTTATTGATTTTCCAATGTTTGAATATTCAGAAACTGAAAAAAGATTTATGTCAATGCATCATCCATTTACTCAACCAAAGAACATTAATGATGAACTTGGGGTTATGCAAAGTAAAGGGTATGATATTGTTCTAAATGGAACTGAGCTTGGTGGCGGAAGTATAAGAATACACGATAAGGATATGCAAAAGAAGGTATTTGAATTACTTGGGCTAACTGAAGAACAAGTTTCAATTAATTTTGGGTTCCTTCTTGATGCTTTTAACAAAGGAGTTCCTCCACATGGTGGGCTAGCAATTGGTCTTGATAGGCTTGTTATGCTTTTATGTTCAGAAGATTCAATAAGAGAGGTTATGGCATTTCCAAAAAGTAAATCTGCAGAAGGCTTAATGGAAAATTCTCCATCTCCAATAGATAAAGAAAAATTAGATGATCTTGGCTTACAACTCAAGAAATGATTTTATTTCTTTTTAATATTTCTCTTGTTTTTGGCTCTGTAAAATCTAGAAAGAAGCTTGGCATAGAATTAAACTGCATTTCTTTTTTGGTTCCATCCTTTTTTATTACTGTAAAGACAGTTCCTCTAGAATCATTTTTAAAGGAAATTACTTTTTTAATATCTTCTCTAAATATTTTATTGAATGTTTTTTGTTCGGTTTTATTATATTCTATACCATATCTTTCTGCGATATTTGGATGTGTTGCAAGAATCCAGCTTGTCATGTTTACTCTTGCTTGCGGATGTTTATCATAAAGCTTTCTTATTTGGGTATCTATTTCTTTAATAAATCTTCTTTGATCAGAAAAGTTTTTAATTTTAAAATCCTGTGCCCAAAATTGGTAATCTCTACTCACTGTTACTTTTTTTATTTTCATTTTTGGTTTAGGCTTAAATGCTTGAGTAATTCTTTCTTTTATAACTTTTAGTTGCATTATTTATCATCTGTTTTAAATTAAATTATTAAGGTAATGATTCTGTTGAACCCGCAAAATCAATTGGTCCGAATAAAAACTTTTTTGTTTTTGGATTGTAATCTAGAACTAAAATGTTTCCACTAAACATGTCTGCAATATTTTTAAATGTAGAATCATATTCTTTTACTGCTTTTTTAAGTTGTGTATAAAATTCCTGTGAGTTAATTTTTGGGTCTTTGTTTTTTAAGAAATTATCTGTAAATTTATGATATCTATTTTCTTCTATATCTTTTTTGTCAATAGATATATATTCAAACGCTGATTGAGTAGGGTATACTTTTTCAAGAATTGCATACTTTCCAGATAATAGTTTTTTAATTCCGAGAATATTAATTGGTTGTATTGTGAAATTCTCAAAATGATTATTTCTTTCTTCAACTTTATCGTAAAATCGGTTTGCGCTTGAAAGATAAAAATCTAAATTGTGTTTATTGGTGAATATTCTTACAGTTCCTAAAACTGATTTGGTTACAGGAAAAACTATTCTTTGTTTATTTGGAATTATTTTTCCTTCTTTAACCCATAATTCATCTTTACTTTTTCGTGCTTCGTTTTTCACTCTTTTGTTAAAAAATTTTCTAAAGGTTCCATTTTCTAGTTTTTCAAAAAAAGAATCTATTGCTGTTTCAGAAACTTTTTTTTTATAAATTGGAGGTGTTTTTTTATTAAAAGAAGATATTTTTTTTTCTTTAGCTTTTATTTGTTTAAGTTCTGTGTGTTTCCAGATAACAGATTTAGGTACATGAATAATTGGTTTTGGCATATTAATCACTGGTTTATTATTCTTCTGATTTTTTTTAATTTAATTTGGCATTGATTTTGTATTATTCCCTGAAAAATCTATTGCCCCAAATACAAACTTTTTTGTTTTTGGTTCATAGTCTAGAACTAAAATGTTTCCTTCGAATTTATCAATCTCTACAAACATCTGTTTATATTCTGTACGTGCTAATTTTAGTTGTTTATCCAATTGGGTGGAATTTATACTCTGTGTTAATCTATTATAATTTTTATCTGTGCCAAATCTATTCTGATTTCTACAATTAAACAATATGTTTGACACGGACATAGAGGGATGTACTTTTTCTAAAACCGCAAAATTTCCATTCTTAAGTTTTTTAATTCCAAGAATATTAATTGGTTGAATTTTAAAATATTGAAAATCATTTTTATATTCTTTAACTTGATTATAAAATGATTTTGCATTATGTATGTATTTATTTAATTGTTGTTCATTAAATATTCTTACAGTTCCCAAACTTGATTTAGTTATTGGAAAAACCACTATTTTATAATTTTCTTCAATTAGTCCTTTTTTAATCCATCCTGATTTTTTCTTACTTCTATTCTCAAAGAACTTTTTAAATGTACCATTTTCTAATTTAGTAAAAAATGAATTAATTGCAGTTTCTGGAACAGCTTTTTCATAAATTTGAGATTTGTTGAAATTAAAAGAAGAAACTTCTTTTTCAAGAAGTTTTATTTGTGTTATTTCTAAATTGTTTTCTCTTCTTATTCTGGGCTTATTAATTAGTCTGCTAATAAAATTAGGCGCCATAACCTATTCCTCATAATCTTCTTCGGGAGCCTTTTTTCGCATACCAATTATTTTTTCTAGTCCAAAATGAATACAAAAGGTATGACGATATACTCTTTGGCCTTCTTTATTTAATCCAAAAAGAGTGTTTGATATCTTATGATCAACTGCGTACTTGTTTTTATTAAGCTCAGTCATGATTGCATGAGTTAATCTTACGTTATCAAGATACATGTCAATTCCTGTTTTTTGAACTTCTTCTTTAACAATGTGTATTGTTGAATCTACATTATTGTTTCCTTTACGATTTATTCCTTCAACAATATCATAAACTTGATTGTATATTTGGTTTCCAATTTTTTTTTGAGTATCTTTATCTAGAAATCTAATCTGTAAGATGGTTGTAAAATAACTTCCAGCAACTCTTGAACAAACTTGGCATACTTCTTTTTTAATTGTTATTCTTTCTTTTTTGTTTAAATCAATTATCTTGTGCTCAACTAATGCTTTGACATTAACTAGAATAAAGTATTCTCCTTTTTCAAAGTTTAAATCAAGTTTAACAGTTAGTTTACCTTGATCTAGTTCCTTGATCTTTACATGCTTTGCAATTGCTTTTTCTGTTTCTTCAATAGTGTCATAAAGTTTTGCAGCATACTTAAGTTTATTACACTTAACACAATATGCAAGATCCACTCTTGGAATAACTATTACTTCGTGATCTTTAAGATAACAATCAAGACAGAAATTATATATTGATTCTTCTTCATTAATGTTTTTTCCACATTTAGGGCAAAGTCTATCCATAATATTTTATTCCTTTAATTTATTTTTAGATATCAAGTGATATTGTTTCTCCCACCTTTGGAGCAATATTTGGGTATCCAAGTTTAGTTAATTGTTTTTGAAAGTTTGCAATACTAGTTGGATCTCCATGAACACAAACAACTTTTTTAGGTTTAACAATTTTAACAATTTCAAGTAATTCATCGTTACCAGGATGTCCTGATAATGAATGTTTCTTAATAACTGCTCTTGGTTGGTATATTTCTCCATCAATGTATAGTTTTCCTGTTTTAACAAGTCTATCTCCATTTGTTCCTTCAACTTGGTAGCCTGATAAAATAATTGAATTTTTTGGATTATCTCCAAGTTCTTTAATGTAGTGCATGATCGGCCCACCTTCAAGCATACCAGCTGTGGTTATAATAATTGAAGGCTTTCCACCATCTACTATTTTTTTTCTATCGCTCTTTGTTACATATTTTACAGCGTCTGTTGCTTTCTTAAAATTATTATAGTCCTTAAAATAATCTTTGTATTCTAAGAATATTCTTGTTGCTTTAATACCCATTCCATCAACATAAATTGGAACTTTGATTTTATAATTATAAAGAAGAGCAATTAATTCTTGAGCACGCTCAATTGCAAAAGAAGCAATAATTGCACTTCCTCCTCTTTTTAATGTATCTTCAATATCTTTAATAATATCTTTTTCAATTAATTTTCTATCTTTATGATTTTCAGAACCATAGGTAGATTCAGAGATTAAAATATCAACAGTTGGTAATTTTTTATTACATCCTGCAAATAATTGAGATGATGAAAATCTATAATCCCCTGTGTACATGATCTTTTTTCCATCCATTTCAAGAACTGTTATTGCTGAGCCAATAATGTGTCCAGCATCATAGAAAGTAATTTTGGTATTATCTGTTATTTCAATGGTATTATTATAATCAACATAGAAAGCAGATTTATTTGCTTCAAATATATGCTCTTTTGTAAAAGGTGCTTCTTTTTTATCGAACTTTGCAATCTTTAGAGTATCAGCCCATAATAGGTTTGATAGATCCAGAGTAGCTTCAGTTAAAAATAAGTTTGGAGTATCATTTTTAAATAAAGATGGTATTGCACCTGAATGATCAAGATGAGCGTGTGATAAAATAACAGCATCTAAATAGTCTTTAACTAGAATAGGGTATTCTACATCTTCTGATTTCATATCTAATTGTGCATCTTCTGCTTCATTTATTATTTCTTCAGCTGCTTCAAACTTTGGACTTAATTTTAATCCATAATCAAATAATATTTTATCTGATCCCATTAAAAGAAACCCACTTCTTCCAACTTCAAAACCTGCACCTAAACATTTTAATTTTAATGTCATCTATTATTCACTTCCTAAAATTTATGTAATCTATTGAAACAATTCTCTAAGTTTAAAATTAGATAAATTGGTTTTAATTTAAATATTATCAAGAATTATTCCTCTTTTTTTTATGTATCTACTATATATTAAGTAACCAATATTATTTTATAACTATTGTATATAATATATTAGTGATGAACTTATGAAATTTCTATCTTTTCTTGAATCTATTGAGTTTTTAGAAAAAAATAAGGTTCCAAACATACTACCTTGTACGATTATTAAATCTGAAAAAGATTTAATTAAATTTAATGATTTTCCATATGTTTTAAAACTTAGTTCTTCTATCCTTCATAAAACTGAGAAGAAAGGAGTTTATATTAATTTATTTACTCTTGATCAATTAATTAAGGCATATAATAATTTAGGTAAGCTAATGATTTCTGAAAAAGTAAAAGGAACAATAATTCTTCAAAAACAAGTTAGTGGTCTTGAATTAATCATTGGGCTTAAGAATGATAATGTATTTTCTAAAATACTCCTTTTTGGTTCTGGGGGTATATTTACAGAAATCTTTGCAGATGCATCTATTAGAGTTCTTCCGATTACAGAAAAGGAAGCAAGTGCAATGATTTTTGAATCAAAGATAGGCCACATTCTTTCGGGTGCAAGAAAGATTAAGTATCCCACAAATGATTTAATTAAACTGATTTTAAAAATAAATGATCTTGCAAAAAAAGAAGATATTAAAGAATTAGATTTAAATCCAGTAATTATTAATGAAAAAGGATTGTACATTGTTGATGCTAGAGTGTTGTTATAATTTATGGACTTATTAATGTGGTTTTATGTTATATAATCTGGATTTACATACTCATTTAAGAAAGAGAAGAGAATCTCCGAAAAGATACTGGAAATCAGTTATTGAAAATAATTTGCTTGGAACAGCTATTACTGAGTACAATAATTGTAATCCTAAGCGTGCTTATTTTGATCTTTTAGCAAGAAAACCAAAAGATAAAGTTTTAATTCCAGGCATAAAAGTTCCTACTGATTGTGGAGAAGTCTTGATTTATGGGCCTGATGAAAGCTTATATGATTATAATATATTATTTGAGGAAAATGTTTCTCTAAAGAGATTAATTGATTTTTGTAATAAAAAAAATTATTTGATAACTATTGCTCATCCATTTGGTTCCATTCAAAATTCAGCAACATATATTATGGGCCTTCCAAAACTTGAAAAATTAATTTCTGAAAAAAACATTGGGGTTGAAGCATATACTGGAATATTAGGTTATCTCTCATATTATATGTATGATTCTTTTTTTATTAGAACTTTTAAAAAGTTAGCTGATTTTTTTGAAATACATAAGTTTTATGCAAAGGTTGGTGTATCCAAAATATTTGAAAAAGTTACAAAAAAAATTGATCAAAAAAGTTATGATGTTGTTTTTAAGTTTTCTGCGGCAATAAAACTTGGAAAAAAAGCAAAGTTTGTTACTGCTGGTTCTGGCAGTTATTATGTGGATCAAATAGGTAATGGAGTATTAACCATTGATGTATCTAACACTAAAAATTTTTTTGAAGAAATGGATTCTAGAAAGCAAATTGAATTTATTTTAGATAAGGTAAGAACTAAAAAAATTATTGCAGTTGGACCACCCGGAAAGTACACTGATGATTTATTTATTAGATCTACTGCAAGAAAAACAAAAATAAAAGCGTATAATGATTTAATTTATTTAACTAAAGATTCAGTAAAGAATAAGAAGAAAGATTAAAATGAGTTTGTGAGGTTTTAAAGAGTGGATTTAATATATTTACCTGTTATTGTAGTTACGTTATTAGTTTTAGGTTATATCTCTTACCAAGATATAAAATCTAGAGAAATAAATATTGTGTATTTATTTTATATTGTTCTTTTTTCTATAATTTATTTAGGATTATTTGTTTTTAAAACTGATTTAGTTTTGTGGAAATATTATGTTTATCAGATTGTAATTGTTTTCATATTTGTTTTAGTTTTCTATTTACTTGGAAAAATAACTAAATTTGCTTATATTGGGGAAGGAGATCTATACACTATATTTGCAATTTCATTTACAAATATATTTTCATCATTATTTGTTATATTCGTTTTTTTAATTGCTTTATTTTTTATGCTTGGAGTTCCAATAATATTGTTTATTTATAATTTTTTTTCTGGCAATTATCCAAAGTATCCTGTGTTTAAAGCAATTTTACTTATGTTTATTGGCTTTCCAAAAAAGATTACTAGATTAAATCAATTCTATACTCCTTTAGAAGAAATAAATTTTAAAAACGGGGTAATGCATAAAGAAATCACATTGATTCCCAATTTCGAACCTCATAAAGATATTTATTTGTTGCAGCAAACTGCAATGCACCACAATATAAAGTGTGTCTGGGTTTCTCCTTTGATTCCATTCATTCTATTAATACTTTTTGCATATGTTTTTCTCATAATTTTTGTATTTATTATTAAATTGCCTTTTATTATGCAATATATTTCTTTTATGGTATAATTATCAGGTTATTCTTAACTAAGATATATTTTTAAAATATACATATGTTCTATTAATATAGTATATAAGTATAATTATCTGTAATTTATGAAAGAAAAAAATAAATCAGTAAAGAGTAGTGATACAAATATAACTATTAAAAAGATTAGTCTATCTATAGATGTACCTGCTAATTTAGATGATAAAAAATCAGATTTTATTGAACTTAATCCTAAGCTTAAAATCTCAAATGATTCAAAAGAATCTTTGCCAGAGAAAGCTATTCTTAAGCCTAGTTCTATTGAGCAGAAAATTGCTCTCTCTGTTTCTGAAAAGAGTGCTCAAGTAAAATTAAAAAAAATAACTATAAACGATTTTACACCCCAGGGATTAACTAATAGCACCAAATCAAATACTCAAATTAAAGATAATTCAAAAGATATAATTTCAGAAGAACTTAAGTATCCACATAAACTTGAATTAATTTCTTATACTAAAAACAAACCAGTTCTTGAAGAAAGTATAGATGCTAAAGATGTTAGTTTAATAACTGAAGAGTTGCCTTTGGTTCTTCCTCAAGAATTACCCACTACTAGTGTAATAACTTCTATTAAGCAGACTCCAAAAATTCCAATTATAGAAGATATTAATGAATTATTACTTGAACTAAATAAAAAAACAAAAGCATTAATTGAAGATGAAACAATTATTGAAAGATTTAGTTTTCTTGGAGATACTCCAGTAGTTGGACGCATTTCTTATAAGACTTATAATGTTAAACACTTATATTCCAAAATCGATGATATTTCTAAGAAAACAGAGTTAAATATTGATAAGCTAACTAATGATATTTCTTCAGGTACTAATAATTCAGTTTCAGGTTCTATTGAATCAAAAGGTATTTTTGAAGAATTAAATATTCCTGAAATGATTGCAATTAAAGATAATATAGTTGATATTGATAATTTGGTTTTGGATAAGTTTAGTTCTGTAAATGAGTTTAATTTAAGTAAATCTGAAGATATTAAGATATCTCCATTTATTAGTACTGCTTCTGGTCCGAAACTAAATGAAATTGTGAGTGCAAATATAAATAGAATACAATTAGCAAAAGCAAATAAAGATTTAGAAAATAATAAGAACAATACTGTAAAAACATATATTCCTGTAATGGTTTCAGATGGAGCGTATTCTATTGCTCAAAAACAAAGTCAAGAAAAGCAAATATTAAATTCAGAAAATAAATCTATCAATCAAGCAACTTCTATTGCTCCTGAATCTTTTTCTAATATCACTACAGGAAATTCATTATTAGATGAACCTGTTATTGCTTCTCCAAAAGAGATGCATATTGATAAAACTCAAGAAAAATCAATTTCGTATATTATGCCTATTGATGCTAGCAAAAATCCAAATTCTGAGTTTGTTAGACAAGACACTCACAATATAAACACACGATCACACAAATCTGATTTAAATAAAATGCCAGCTCTAGTTTATTCAGCACCCATTTTTGTAAATTTAGTAGATATTAAAAAAACCTATGAAAAGTATTCTTTGGATGATTTTACATATGTTACTATTTCTTATGTAAAGGATAAAGGTTTATTTTATAATTTAGTTCAACCTGAATTAAACATGGAACAAGAAAAAATATTTTCTGAAATAAAAAAAATATTTTTTAATACCATTGATCAAAACTTTTATACATTTAAAGGAGACAGATATAATTTAGAGTTATATACTAAGAAAATATTTGATATATCCATTTCAAAATTATCTTTACCGATTAATTCACTTGATAAACAATTATACTATAAATTTATACAACGTGAATTTTCTGGGCTTGGATTATTAACTGCATTATTGTCTGATAAAAAAATATTAGAAGTATCTTGTGCAGGAGAAAAAACAAGTATAACCGTCTATCATGTAAATTATGGTACTCTTGAAACAAACATTAATTTTGATAGCTTGCAGAAATTAAATCAATTCGTTATGATTTTAACTAAGAATATGGGGTTATATGTTAATTCTGCTCATCCTATAATTGAAGGATATTTACCTAATGGTTATAAAGTTGAAGGAATTTATTCGGTAGGAGAGCTTAGTAGTAGAGGATCTTCTTTTATTATTCGTAAATACTTAGATGAACCAATCACTCCAGTTGCTTTAGTTAATAATGGGATTGGAGCAATTGACATTTTTGCATATATCTGGTGTGCAATTAAGCAAGATTATAAAATAATTTTAACAGGAGATAATGATTCATTTATGATTCTTAACTCTATTGCTTTATTTTATCCTGATAAAAAAATAATTTCCATTCAATCTTATGATCGATTAAAGTTACCTCAAAAAGAATGGATAAAAAGAATATTTACAGGTTATTCTGAAATTGATAAGAAAACAATAATTCAGCATACCATTTCAGAAAGACCAGATTATATAGTTGTTGATGATTTTAGTAAAGATTTATTTGAAGTACCATGGTATTCTGTAAATTTATTTTATGTTAATTTTAATTTAATTTCTCAACTTAAAGAACAAATAAAATTAATGTCTCAGAAAGCAATTATAATTAATCTTAGAAGAATTAAAACTGAAATTAATGAGAATATACAAATAACCAAAATTGATGAGTTTAATGATAAGTCTGAATTTACTGTAGTTGAAATGATTCCTGCAGAAAATGCATATAATTTAAATCTTTTATCATCTTCAATTGATATCGTTGAATTTAATAAGAAAAAGAAATACATAAGATGGTTGAAAGACACTAAAATTTATGATTATAGAGATTTTAATAATATTATTAATGAATTTTCAATAAATGAAGAAAAAGTAGTTAAAAGACTAGGTATAGATATAGTTAATTAAGAGGAAAAAAATATATGTTTGGTAAAATATTAACTCAACTCTCTTCTTATTTTGTAGGGGGTATAGTTTCAAAGTTTGAAAATAGATTTAAAAATTTCTCTCAAATACTAAATTATGCAGGGATGGGAGAGGACGTTAATACATACTTATCTAATATTTTGTTTATTTCTCTTATTGTGTTTATATTTTTAGAGTTCACTATGATTCTTGTGATGGTTAAACTAAATATTATGTTTAGTATTTTTTCTTTTTTCATAACTATTATGATTTCATTTACGTTTTCTGGAATGGTGTTTTTATTATTATATAGGTATCCTCATTATATTCTTGATTCAAAGAAGAAAGAAATTGATTTTGAGCTTGAAAATACAATTAGACATCTTTCTGTTCTTGATGATGAGGTATTAACCGTTAAAGATATTTTAGTGCTCTTATCTAGTTTTGAGCAAAATAAATTGTTAACAAAAGATGCACAAAAAATAATCAATTTGTCAAACTTAAACTTAAACCTTAAAGATACGTTGCGTCAAGTTGTTAAAGAAACAGTTTCTGAGCTTGAAAAGAACTTTTTTAGAAAATTAATTGATGTACTAGATAACAAAGAAAAGATAGGCACGGTTGTAACTGGTTTTTTAGATGAACTTGAAGAATCAAGAAAAGTTGCAACTGAGGAGAAGATATCTAGAATAAATTTATTATTTGAAGTAAATGTTTTTTTATTTTTCTTTGTAATTGTTCTTCTAACTAGTTTATTTCTGGTTACACTAGATCAAAAAACTCTAAAGGATTTATTAATGTTTATTGCAATTGTTTTTCCAATTGTTGAGTTTGTTTTAATTGTGATATTATATAAGTAAGGATGTAAATAAAAATAATTAATTAATGATTGTATAAAAGAAATATGATTAAATTAAGATTTGAAAATCTATGGTTGATACAAAAAAAAATCTGAATGTAACTGGAATGGAAGATAAGTTTACTTTATTCTTTTATAGTCATGAGTATGAGATACTAGAAATTGCAGGGATATTATCTGGATTATTAGTTATATTTATTACTAATAAGTTCTTTGTTACTAGTTCAATATACTATGTTTTATTAATTTTAGGTGTTTTTGTTTGTTCACTTGGTTTTATCTTGGAGTATATTATTAAATACACAAAAAAGAAATCTATTGAAGCAGAGTTTGGATACTTCTTGCTTGATCTTTCAAGAGAGTATAAGAATACAAAAAATATATCCCTTGCATTAAATAATGTTTCAATAAATAACACTTATGGTTCTATTGATACTGAAATTAAACGCCTGGCAGTTAGAATGTCTTGGGGGGATGATTTTAATAATGCGTTATTGTCTATAAATAAAGAAATAAATAGTTCTGTAATTTCACATGCAATTATTCTTTTAGATGCATTTAAGGGTAGTGAGATTCCAATAAACCGAATTTTAGTTAATATTTCAAAAGATATTTCAATTTACAAAGAAGAGAGTCAAAGAAAGAAGTATTTTAAAAATCTTTATTCTCTTGCAATTGTGTTTTTTATAATTTTTGTTTTTGTTCTTCTGTATTTAGATTTATTGATTGGAAAGAATTTCCTATGGTATTCAAATACAGGAATGGTTACAAGAATCTTTTTAGATAATTTCTTGTTGTATATTTCTTTACTATTGTCTTTCTTTACTGCTTTTACATTGTATTCGATTAAAGGGGGAAAGAACACAAGACTTCTAAAGTATATTGGAATTTTTTTTATTGTTGTAGTTATTTTATTTCAAGTATTTATTCCAAAACCTGTTGCTCAAGATGTTTTAATTGAAACAATTAACTATATGGAAGTACAAAAAATAGAGGTTTATGAATTGGATAATATAATTGCACTTGAATCTATTTCTTCTAAATATATTAGTGACAATACAACTAATGAAGAAATATATTTTATTAATGAAAAAAATAGAAATTTGGATAATTCATCAGAATATACTATTATTGTTGATGATGCTACCTTTTATAGTTTTATAATTGAAAAAATAGATGAAAAGTACATTGTGTATTATTATTTAGTTACGGATGCAAAAAATTAAGGTTAGAATATAAATATAATTTATAAGTGTAGGTTACATAAATTAATTTTAAGAAGAATTAGGTGAATTGAATTGTTAAGTAATACAAATACAAAAAAAATAATTATTAGAAAAATAAAGCTTGCAGACACTCCTTTTCAACAAGGACTTGGGCTTATGTTTTCAAGAAAGAAAAATTTTAATTATGCATTAATCTTTTCAAGACCAAATGAATCAATAGTTGGTTCATCAATACATATGATGTTTGTGTTTTATAAAATTAAAGTTATCTTTCTTGATAAAGATAAAAAAGTAGTGGATATTATTAAATCTGCAAAACCATTTTGGTTTTATGCACCTAAAAAACCATCTAAATATATTATTGAGCTCCCATTAAATACATATATAGACAATATTAAAATTAATCATAAATTAAATTGGTAAAAAATAAATATAAAGATTATGTAAAGCAAATAAATCTAATTTAAATATTTGTAGGTAAAATAAACATGAGATTGAATTCAATAAAATCCAAAAAGCAAGAACGCATGAAAAAAGTTGCAATTTCTTCAATTGTGACAATTATCTTATTGGTTTTAGTTTCAACTGTAATTGTGGGTTTTATTCTTGCTTGGTCAAAAAACGAAGTTAAGACTAGTCTTGATGTTTCTAAAGAAAACTTAAAACAATTATCTGAGTTTGAATGTAAGAATGTTAAGTATACTGTTGAATCTTGTAAACTGGATAAAGTAAATAATAATATTGAAATTGTTTTTACTAATAGCTCACAGGTTAATCTTTTTAATATAGTCCTTTCAATTACAGGTAGAAATGAGTTGGGAGAGCAAATGAATTATATTGGTTCTTTTAATGATGTAATTAAGAAAGGAGAAAGTAGGACCTTATCAACAAGTGCGGATAACTTTGATGTAATTAGACAAGGAGATACTTTTCCAAATTTAAATGTTACAACTCTTGATAGTATAATGTTAACAAATGGTGCTTGCCCAAATAAACCAATTAATCTATCTAATTGTGATTTATCTCTTCTGGTTGTTTCTACTCCTACTTTTTCAGTTCCTGCAGGAACTTATTCAACTTCTCAAAGTATTACTTTATCAACAGAAGCTGGTGCTACAATTCATTATACAATTGATGGAACAACTCCAACTTCAAATAGTACTGTTTATTTAGTTCCACTTGTTATTCCGCTTGATACAAATAGAACAATTAAAGCTATGGCAACAAGACCAGGATATACAGATAGTAGTGTTTCTTCTGCAAGTTATGTAATTACTCATCAGCTTTCAACACCAGAACCAAGTGTTACACCTGGAATGTATAGTCCTGAGCAGACGCTAACTTTATCAGGAGAAGCAGGCTCAACTTATTATTATACTCTTGATGGTAGTACTCCAACAACTGGTAGTACTCTTTATTCTGGATCAATAACAATAACTTATGGGTATACTACTCTTAAGGTTCTAGCAGTAAAAGATACTTATGGGGATAGTAATATTTATACAGGAAATTATTATGTTTATAGGCCAGGAAGGTATTGGATTGGTGGAAGCGGTTCTTGGTCTGATACCAATCATTGGTCAACCTTTCCTGGAGGAACCAGTGGAGCAAGCGTTCCAACTTTAAGCAATGATGTGTTTTTTGATGAAAATTCATTTAGTGCAAATGGTGGGATAGTAACACTTGATGTTAATGTATCTGTTAAAGATATAAATTTTTCAGGTCTTGATCAAAACATTACTTTAACTAGTTCAGTTAATTCATTATACGTTTATGGTTCATTATTATTATCAACAAAGCTTGCAACATCATTTACAAACATAGCTTCACTTTATTTTAAGTCCACAACAACTGGAAAAACAATTACAAGTAATGGAAATACAAGTGGTTGGAATTTTATTTATTTTAATGGGGTTGGAGGTTCTTGGACTTTAATGGATAATTTTTCAAGTTATTCTACTACGTTTGTGTATTTACAAAATGGTACTCTTGATTTGAATGATTTTAATGTTTTAGTTTATAGATTACAATTGTTGGGTGGAACTTTTAATGCTGGATCAGGGATAATAACTATTTCTAGATCGTTGGTTATAAACGGAGGTATAAATAATTTTGAAACATCAACATTAAATTTTAATGGTATTCAAGGGATTTATGGTCAGAGTGTTGATGTAAATTATTATAATGTTACATTTAGATCTTCTTCAACATTATGGATAAATAATAGTACGTATTTATCATCATTTAATAATCTGACAATAGATAGTCCACTATTTTATTTAACAGGAAATATAACTGTATCAAATACTTTAACTGTTGAAAAGATAGTTTCAACTCAAAGAGTTTTAATCTATTCTGATACAATTGGAACTCCACGAAAAATAACTGCCGCAAACGTAGTTGCATCTAATGTTGATTTTAGAGATATTAATTTTGCAAATTCTATTAATCTTGCAGACATTAATGGTTATTCAGGAGACGCCGGTGGTAATTATGGAATAACTTTTACTTCTGCTCAACTACAATATTTCAAGCATACAAGTGGGGCTGTTAATTGGTCAGATTCAACAAAATGGTTCTCAGATTATAATAGAACAGTTGCAGGAAGAGTTCCTCTTCCACAAGATGATGCAACTTTTGATGCAAATAGTTTTACTGGAACAAGCACATTAACAGTAAACGTCCCAAGGATAGGTAGAAGCCTTGATATGAGTGCAGTTGATGATGCAGTTACCATGTCTCTAGCTAATGATATTCAAACTTATGGTAGTTTTATTCTTGGAAATAATATTACTCCCTCAGGAAGTTATTCTATTAATTTATTTGGAAGAAATAATTTTGATTTTAATAGTGCAGGCAAAACAATTTATTATGTTAATCTATATATGTATACTGGAGTATATACAAATAAAAGCAATATTGTTACTTCTAGTGGAATGAGATCATATTCTGGTACTTTTGATTTTAATGATTATAATTTATCTACTGATGGATTAATTAATTTTGGACATGGTACAGCAGTATATCTAGGGAATGGTACGTTTACGTCTAATAGATCAACTACTGCTGGTTCTTGTTTTACTTTTGGTACTTCTATAAATGTATATTCAGAGGATTCTACTTTAATTTTAGCTTCGACTGGTACAGGTGATGCAAATGTGTTATTCCAGGGAGGAGGTAAAGTATTTAATAAAGTTTATTTTTCTGGAACTCATAATGGAAGTTATAATATTGAAGGGTCAAATACATTTTCAGAAATTAGAATAGATCCTGGTCGTAAAGTGCGCTTTACTGCAGGAACAACACAAACAATAACTGGAGATTTAAACGCAACAGGAACTGATGTTAATAATAGAATAACTTTAACTTCTACTGTTGCTGGATCTTATTGGAAGATATCAAAAGCTAGTGGTATAAGTTCAAATGATTATCTTGATATTTCAGATAGTAATGCAACTGGTGGAGCAACCTGGTATGCTGGTGCAAACTCACTTGATACGAACCACAACACAGGATGGATATTTACTGCAATTCCTGGAAGGTACTGGGTTGGTGGAACTGGTAACTGGTCTGATACCAACCACTGGGCAGTCTCACCTGGTGGAGCTGGTGGAGCAACTGTTCCAACATCAAGCGATGATGTATTTTTTACAGCTGCTTCATTTAGTGTTGATGCTTCTGTTGTGACTATTGATACAAATGCATATACTAAAAATATTGACTTTACAAATATTGATCAAACAGCAACATTATCTAGTTCTACAAATGCATTTTACGTTTATGGTTCTATTACATTAAGCAATAAATTAACTTGGTCATTTACTAGTACAGCATATACTTATTTTAAAGCAACTTCATCAGTTACAATGAAGATGAATGGATCAATTCCACATTTTAATAGACTTTATATGGATGGAGTTGGAGGAAAATGGACTCTTCAAGATAATATGAATTGTGGAGTAATAAATCCATGGAATTTTGTTAATGGTGAGTTTGATACAAATAATAAGAATGTAACAAAATATACTGGTGGAGATTTATCTTGGCAATTAGGTACTGGAACAAAGAAACTTACGCTTGGTTCATCAATAATTACTTTGGGTAATGGTGTTTCTTTTGGAACAGTAAATGATGGTGGTTTAACTCTTGACGCAGGAACTAGCACAATAATAATCCAAGGGGATTGGTTTACTGGTGCAACAAAAACATTTTATAATGTTGAAATAAATACCACTAGTAGATTAATAGGTGGATCTATTGGCGCATTTACTTGTAATAATCTTTCAAGAACATCTGGTGCAAACACGCTTGGAAATATGCCTATAAGCACAGATATCAATGTTACTGGAACTTTAACATTAACAGGTTATAATGATTCTAATTATAGATTAATAATGGCATCAAATACAACTGGAACTCGTAAAATAACTGCAGCAAACGTAGTTGCGTCTAATGTGGATTTTAGAGATATTAATTTTGCAAACCCAATTAATCTTGCAGACATTAATGGTTATTCAGGAGATGCAGGTGGTAATTATGGAATAACTTTTACTTCTGCTCAACCACAATATTTCAAGCATACAAGTGGAGCTGTTAATTGGTCTGATGCAACAAAATGGTTCTCAGATTACAACAGAACAATACCAGGAAGAGTTCCTCTTCCACAAGATGATGCTACTTTTGATGCAAATAGTTTTACTGGAACAAGCACATTAACAGTAAACGTCCCAAGAATTGGAAGAAGTCTTGACATGAGTGCAGTTGATGATAACGTTTCTTTTGTAGCAAGTGCAGCAATTGAAAGTTATGGGAATTTTATTCTTGGTTCAAATATTACTCCTACAACAACTACAAAAACATTTTTAGGAATAGGAGATTATAATATTAATACTTTTGGAAAAATAACACAATCATATATTTATATTTATAGAGGAAATTATACTGTTCTTTCAAATATTGATTTAGGTAGTGCAGCTTCAAATCAGTTAGTTGTTTATAGTGGTGGTTTAAATCTTAATGGGTTTAATTTTAATGGAATATTATTCCAAATTTATGCAGGGGCAACTTGTAATTTAGGTTCAGGTACAATAACATTAACAGGGAATTCTAGTTGGAGTTCTAAATTTGCATTAAGTGGTACCTGTACAGGAAATTCTGCAACTGTAATTATGCTTAATAATTTTACTGCAACAAATGATGATGTTCCACTTACTTTGGGATCAAATACTATTGGAACTATTATTTTACAAGGTTCAACAACAAGATATCATAATTTTAGTGGATCTGCTACAATTGAAAATTTAGTTATATATCCAGGAAAGAAAGTAAGATTTACTGCAGGAACAACTACAACAATAACTGGGGATTTAAACGCTACAGGAACAGATGTAAATAATAGAATAACTTTGGCTTCTACTGTTGCTGGATCTTATTGGAAGATTTCAAAAGCTAGTGGAATAAGTTCTAATGATTATTTAGATATTTCTGATAGTAATGCAACTGGTGGAGCAACCTGGTATGCAGGTGCAAACTCACTTGATACAAACCATAACACCGGTTGGATATTTACTGCAATTCCTGGAAGGTACTGGGTTGGTGGAAGTGGTTCATGGTCTGATACCAACCATTGGGCAGTTTCACCAGGTGGAGCTGGTGGAGCAAGCGTTCCAACATCAAGCGATGATGTATTTTTCACAGCTGCTTCATTTAATGTTGATGGTAATATTGTAACACTTGATGTTAATGCAAGTGCACAAAGTATAGACTTTTCTGGTCTTGATCAAAATATAACTTTAACAAGTACAATTAATTCATTAAGTGTTTATGGTTCATTAACATTATCAACAAAACTGGCAACATCATTTACTGGGATTGCATATTTATATTTGAAATCAACTACTACCTGTGATATTAGATCAAATGGATGGGGAGGCAATTGGAATAAATTATATATTGATGGAAGTAATGGAATATTTACATTACAAGATAATGCAATGTGGACTTATAACGGAACTATAATTTATTTACTTAATGGTACATTTAATCTTAATGATAAAAATTTACAAGTTAATGAACTGTATACAGATACAGGCACAAAAACATTATTACTTACAAGTTCAACTTTAACAATTAGAGGATATCATGGAGGGCAGAATACAACTGGATTAACTTTTGATGCAGGAACTAGTTTAGTTAAATCAACAGACGTATTAAATAGAGGTGCATATTTTAATCAAACAATGTATGATGTTGAATTCCCAATAACTACAGATACAACTAGTGCTGGGTTACAGAGTTGTCGTAATTTAACAATTGTTCCTAGTACAGGAAGACAATATAGTTTAACTAATGATTTAAATATTACAGGTACTCTTACACTTACAGGTTATAGTGATTCAAACAATAGATTATTTATTGTGTCTAACACAATTGGAACTGTTCGTAAGATTACTGCTGCAAACGTAGTTGCATCTAATGTTGATTTTAGAGATGTTAATGGAGCAGGAGCATTTAATTGGGATTTAACTGGGGTTACTGGAAATTCAGGTAATGCTGGAGGTAATACAGGTATACTTTTTAGTACTGCAACTCCTCAATATTTTAAGCATACAAGTGGGGTTGTTAGTTGGTCAGATTCAACAAAATGGTTCTCAGATTATAATAGAACAATACTAGGAAGAGTTCCTCTTCCACAAGATGATGTATTTTTTGATGCAAATAGTTTTACTGGAACAAGCACATTAACTGTTAATTCTCCAAGAATTGGAAAAAGTATTGATATGAGTGAAGTTGATGATGCTGTTGCAATGAATTTAAGTACAGATCCACAAAATTATGGAAGTTTAATACTTGGGGAAAATATTACTCCATCTGTTGGAACAAGTAAGGTATTTTATTTAATGGGTAGAGGAGATTATGTTATAAAAACTTATAATCGTCCTCTTTTTGGATTATATTTTGATGCGCCTAGTTCAAACTATGTTGCATTATCAAATATTACTACTTCTGCAAGCGATGGTATTTATACAACTCATATAAATAGTTTTGACTTAAATGACTTTAATTTTACTGGTGGGAGAATAGTAATTAGTACAGGCACAAATAATTTTTATTGTGGAAATGGATTAATTACACTAACAAGGACTTCTGCAACAACTATATTTGCAAATTATATTGGTGCAGGCCACTTCTATGCTGAAAACTCTACAATTAAAATTGAACCTGCAAGTGGTTCTTCAAATTTAAATTTTAATGCAGAAGGATTTACGTATAATAATATTTGGTTCTCTGGAATGCACACAGGTAATTTTAATATTTCTGGGTCTAATACTATTAATAATCTTCAAATTGATTCCGGGCGTAAAGTACAGTTTACTGCTGGAACAACACAGACAATAACTGGAGACTTAAACGCAACAGGAACAGATACAAATAAAATTACACTTAGTTCAATTACACCTGGGTCTTACTGGAAGATATTTAAAGCAAGTGGAATAAGTTCTAATGATTATTTAGATATTTCTGATAGTAACGCAACTGGTGGAGCAACTTGGTATGCTGGTGCAAACTCACTTGATACGAACCATAACACCGGTTGGATATTTACTGCAATTCCAGGAAGGTATTGGGTTGGTGGGAGCGGTTCATGGTCTGATACCAACCACTGGTCAGTTTCACCTGGTGGAGCTGGTGGAGCAAGCGTTCCAACATTAAGTGATGATGTGTTTTTCACAGCTGCTTCATTTAGTGTTGATGGTAATATTGTAACACTTGATGTTAATGCAAGTGCACAAAGTATAGACTTTTCAGGTCTGGATCAAAATATAACTCTAACTAGTTCAATTAATTCATTAAGTGTTTATGGTTCATTAACATTATCAACAAAGCTTGCAACATCATTTACAAACATAGCTTCACTTAATTTTAAAGCAACAACATCAGTTAACATTAATGCAAATGGGAATACAAGTAGATGGTTGCAAATTATTTTTGACGGAGTAGGAGGAACCTGGACTTTATTAAGTGATTGGAATATAGTAGGAATAAATACAATATATTCAACAAACGGAACATTAAACACTAATGATTATAATTTAGCAACAACAAGTATTGTAACCACAAGCACAAATGCATTCAATTATATACTTGGTTCATCAACTTTAACTTTAAATCAATGGTATGCTTATTATGGCGGAACAACTCTTGATGCAGGAACATCAACTTTTAAAGTTGCAAGTTTATGGTTGCCAGGAGATAAGAATTATTATAATGTTGAATTAGATAATGTCACTCAAACTTCATCAGCTGTAAGTGTTTCAAGAGGGGTATATAATAATTTAACTATAAAAAGGCAATTTATTGTTGGTGGTAATCAAACAATTAATGGAACATTAACAATAAAAAATACAATTGATACTCAAAGAGTATTAATCGCATCAAGAGATATTGGTATAAAATATATTTTTACTACTCCTAGTGCTTTAATTGAATCTACAGATTTTAAAGATATTAATGGAGCAGGAGCATTTAATTGGGATTTATCAAATATATCTGGTGGGTCTGGTAATGCTGGAGGAAATTCAGGTATACTTTTTACAACTGCACAAAACAACTATTGGGTTGCTGACACCGGCTCTTGGTCTGACTCCACAAAATGGAAGCTTTCAGATCACACAAGTTCAGGAAGAGTTCCTCTTCCCCAAGATAATGCATACTTTGATGCAAATTCATTTACAACAACAACAAGAGTAGTTACAGTTGATGTTCCAAGAGCAGGAAAAGATATTGATTTTAATGCAATTACAGTTGGACGAAATCCAGTATTTTCACAAACTATGGATTATGAAGTGTATGGAAGCTTTGTATTAAAACCAAGCATGACTACTAGTTATCCATCACTAAAATATGGATTAAGTTTAGTTGGAAGAGGGAATCATATTTTAAGTTTACAGAATATTCAAACAACATATTATTTAGGAATAAATTCTATTGGAGGAACATATACTCTTGATAGTAATCTAAATTTACCTGGAAATAATTTTGCAGTTAATTATGGTACTTTTGATGCAGCAACAAGTAGTGTTACAGTTTATGGATTTAATTCATCTAATTCAAATGTAAGATCAATAAAGATGGGAACTGGAATTTGGACAATAATAGCAACCACTTGGGATATGGGTACAACAACTAATTTAACATTTGATGCAGGGACTTCAACAATATCTTATACACACACAAGTTATCCTGTAAACTTTTATGGTGGAGGATTAACTTATTATAATTTTAGATTTTTAAATAATGGAAGTGGGCTATTAAGATTTTATAGTACTGGTTCATTTAATAATTTTATTTGTAATTATAAAAGAACAATTACAATGCAAGCTGGAAGTACAACTACAATTAGAGGAGACTTTAATGTAAATGGAATTAATGATACAAATAAAGTAACTTTTGTATCAAGCACTCCTGGATCTTATTGGAATATTTCTAAAGCCAGTGGAATAGTTTCAAATGATTATCTTGATTTATCTGATAGTAACGCTACTGGTGGAGCAACTTTCTATGCAGGTGGTAATTCAATTGATACAAATCACAACAGTGGTTGGATATTTTCTTGGCCAGCAGATAATCTTGCATTTGATAATAGAAAAAAAATAACTATTTCAAAAACAAATGTTGATTCAAACTTAGTTGACTTTCCATTACTGGTTAAGATTTCAGGAGATGCAAATATTGGTGCAGTTGCAATGGAAGATGGTAATGATATAAGGTTTACAGATGCTAGTGGAAATTTATTATATTCAGAAAAAGAAGATTTCAATATTAGTGATGGGCTAGCAACAGGAAACTTCTGGGTTAAGGTTCCAAGCATATCTTCAATTACTGATACAAATATTTATGTTTATTATGGTGCATCAGGCGCATCAGCACAAACAGGATCAACAAACGTTTGGGATAGCAATTATGTTATGGTTCAAAATCTTAATAACTTAGTTATAGATTCTACAGATAATAATAATGATGGAAATATTATTGGAGCTACATTAACAACAGATAGATATTCAAGACAAAATCAAGCATATAATTTTGATGGAAACGACTATATATCCTTACCTTCAATTACTTTGCCAATCAATGGAACAATATCAATGGGTATTAATTTAAGTCAAACTACAGTTACACAATATTTTATAGGTGGTACAAATCAAGGGATAAGATATCACGGAACCAAATTTTTAGTTTATAATGGAAATGAAGGTTGGATAGCTCTAGATTGGACAAAAGAAGATAGATGGATTAACTTTAGTGTAATTAGAATTAATTCTACAGATTACGATATTTATATTGATTACAATAAAATTGGTACATCAGTAGCAGGAATTCCTGGAGATGATATAATTATTAAATACTTAGGAAAAAGATCAGATGGTTATTATTTTATTGGACCTATTGACTATATTCGTATTTCAAATAATACTAGATCAGATGCATGGATTAAGTTTGAATATTATAATATGAATAGCGCAAATAATGAACTTACTTTTGGAATAGAAGAATAAATAAATATATTTTCTTAGATGATATTGTATATTTTAATGCTTTTGTAAGTATTATACATTTTTTTGATTTGAGGCAGAGATTTAATTATTTAGATTTAAGATAGTATTTAAAAATATATTATATATAAATATATTCAAGCTATGAGTAAAATAAATAAGCTTTTTTTAAGTAAGAACAAAAAAGGGATTTCAGAAATAATTACTTTAATTCTAATTATACTTATAGCTACAGTTTTAATTGGTATGGTTGTTTCTTGGTCTAAAGCTGAAGTTAAGAATAAATTAGATGCTTCAACTGAAAGCTTAAAACCAGCAAGTGAAGCTGAATGTGTAAATAGTAATTTAGTAGTAGATGATGTAATTATTAATGTATCTCATAAGTATGTTACTATTTTAACTTCAAATAATTCTAGTTTGAAATTCTTTAATATAGGTTTGACTCTTGAAGGTAAAGATTATTCTGGAGATAAAGCTAAAGTTGTAGGTTATTTTAATAATATAGTTAATCCTGGGGAAATTAGAACATTAAATACAACAGAAGATTTTATTTTATCTAAAAATAATTATGAAGATATTAATTTTAATGAAATAACAAGTCTTGTTCTAACTAATGGAACTTGCCCATCTCAAGTAATTGATTTAATTGGAGGGTATGATATTACTTATATTACTTTAGAAGCGCCAACTGCAGATCCTGGGAGTGGAACATATTCTTCTGCTCAAGAGATTACTTTAAGTGCTGAAGATGGATCTATTATCCATTATACAATTGATGGTAATACTCCAACAATTAATAGTTCAATTTATATTGTTCCACTTGTTATCCCACTTGATACAAATAGAACTATTAAAGCAATTTCAACAAGAACAAATTATTCAAGTAGTAGTGTTTCTTCTGCAAGTTATGTAATTACTCATCAACTTCAAACTCCTTCTCCAAGTGTTACACCAGGAATGTATAGTCCTGAGCAGACTCTTACGATATCAGGAGAAGCTGGCTCAACCTATTATTATACTCTTGATGGTAGTATTCCAACAACTGGTAGTACTCTTTATTCTGGATCAATAACAATAACTTATGGGTATACTACTCTTAAGGTCCTTGCAACTAAAGACACTTATGGGGATAGTAATATTTATACAGGAAATTATTATGTTTATAGGCCAGGAAGGTATTGGATTGGTGGAAGCGGTTCTTGGTCTGACACCAATCATTGGTCAACCTTTCCAGGAGGAACAAGTGGAGCTACCGTTCCCATTGCAAGTAATGATGTGTTTTTTGATGAAAATTCATTTAGTGCAAATGGTGCTGTTGTAACACTTGATGTTAATGCAAGTGCACAAAGTATAGACTTTTCAGGTCTTGATCAAAATATAACTTTAACTAGTTCAATTAATTCATTAAGTGTTTATGGGTCATTAACATTATCAACAAAGCTTGCAACATCATTTACAGGTACAAGCGTTTTAAATTTTAAGGCCACAACTGAAAAAACAATTACTGCGAACGGAAATACAAGTAGTTGGAGAAATATTTACTTTGATGGGGTAGGTGGTTCTTGGATTAATCAAGATGATTGGAACATAAATAGTACTACAATTAATTTAGTAAATGGTACTTGGAATACAAATTCTAAAACAATTACTTTTTCAGCATTTATTACAGGGAGAACAAATAATGGTACTGATCAAGGTACAAAAGTATTGATTCTAGATTCAAGTATAATAAATATTTCATCTAGTTGGACTGCATCATATAATGCAATTAATTTTACTTTAAATGCAGGCACTTCTTTAATAAATTGTAATGGGCATTTTTATGGTGCAGGATACACATATTATGATCTTAATCAAACTCTAACAACTACAGCAAATATTTATTTTACAAATACATTCCATAATTTAACAATTATTAGAGGTGCATCTACTTCAGCTTCAGTTGGTTTTCATGGTAATCAAACAATTACTGGAACTTTAACATTAATTGGGAATAATGATACAAATTATCGGTTATTAGTTTCTTCAACAACTATAGGTGCAACAAGAATTATAACTGCAACAAGCGTAGTTGCATCTAATGTTGATTTTAGAGATATTAATTTTGCAAATTCTATTAATCTTGCAGATATTAATGGTTATTCTGGAGATGCTGGTGGTAATTATGGAATAACTTTTACAACTGCTCAACCACAATATTTCATGCACACAAGTGGAGCTGTTAGTTGGTCTGATGCAACAAAATGGTTCTCTGATTATAATAGAACAATTGCAGGAAGAGTTCCTCTTCCACAAGATGATGCTACTTTTGATGCAAACAGTTTTACTGGAACAAGCACATTAACAGTAAACGTTCCAAGGATTGGTAGAAGCCTTGATATGGGTACAGTTGATGATGCAGTTACATTTAGTCTAAGTAATTATGTTGATATTTATGGCAATTTTATTTTAGGAAATAATATTACTGTTATAGCAAATAGTAATTATATTAATCTTATTGGAAGAGATATTTTTGAAATTAACACTTATAATAAAACATTATATTCTTTAGGCATATATCTTGGGACATATACGAACAAATCAAATCTTACTTTAAGTCAAATATATCAACAGTTTAGTGGGGTTGTAGATTTAAATGATTTTAATGTAACAATAACTGGATTTCAAGTAAGAGGAGGAACTATATATTTAGGTAATGGGATTATTGATGCAACATCTACAAGTGGAACTTCTTTATACTTCCCAACAGGTACGATTGTATATGCAGAAAATTCAACATTAAAAGCTAGTCCAGCATCAGGATCAGCTGCATTTACATTCCAAGGCGGTGGTCAAGCATTTAATAATTTGTGGTTAGCAGGATTACACACAGGTACTTTTGATATTGTGGGGAGTAATACTTTTAATAATCTTCAGATTGATCCTGGACGTAAAGTACGCTTTACTGCAGGAACAACACAGACAATAACTGGAGATTTAAATGCAACAGGAACAGATACAAATAAAATTACACTTAGTTCAATTACGCCTGGGTCTTACTGGAAGATATCAAAAGCCAGTGGAATAAGTTCTAATGATTATTTAGATATTTCTGATAGTAATGCAACTGGTGGAGCAACCTGGTATGCAGGTGCAAACTCACTTGATACAAACCATAACACCGGTTGGATATTTACTGCAATTCCTGGAAGGTATTGGGTTGGTGGAACAGGTAATTGGTCTGATATCAACCACTGGGCAGTTTCCCCTGGTGGAGCTGGTGGAGCAAGCGTTCCAACATCAAGCGATGATGTGTTTTTCACAGCTGCTTCATTTAGTGTTGATGGTAATATTGTAACACTTGATGTTAATGCAAGTGCACAAAGTATAGACTTTTCAGGTCTTGATCAAAATATAACTTTAACAAGTACAGTTAATTCATTAAGTGTTTATGGTTCATTAATATTATCAACAAAACTGGCAACATCATTTACAAACATAGCTTCACTTTATTTTAAGTCCACAACAACTGGAAAAACAATTACAAGTAATGGAAATACAAGTAGTTGGAGAAATATTTATTTTGATGGAGTTGGGGGTTCTTGGGCTAATCAAGATGATTGGACAGTTGGTAATACTAGATTGTCTTTAAGTGCTGGTACTTGGGATACAAATAATAAAAATATAACCACTACGAGTCTTTTTATTACTGAGACTGCAAGTACTAAAAGATTAACACTTGGTTCTAGTATTTTTAAATGCGCACGATTTTATCAATTGACTTCATTTACATTTGATTCTAATACGTCTACAGTACATATTATTCTTAATAGTATTTCTGAGGCTGCTCCAATTTCAGGGAGTTTTACTTTTTTTAATTTTACAATTGAAAGTACAAGTTCAAGTTATTCTACAGCACAATTAATTAATCAAACCATTTCTAATACTTTATCTCTAATTGGATTAAATTCTTCAACTGGTAGATTATTAATTGCTTCAACAACTATGGGTGCAAAAAGAACTATTACAGCAGCAAACGTAGTTGCAAGTAATGTAGATTTTAGAGATATAAATGGAGTAGGAGCATTCAATTGGGATTTATCTGATATATCTGGAGGAAGCGGTAATGCTGGAGGAAACTCAGGTATTCTTTTTTCAAGTGCAACTCCTCAATATTTCAAGCACACAAGTGGGGCTGTTAATTGGTCAGATGCAACAAAATGGTTCTCAGATTATAATAGAACAGTTGCAGGAAGAGTTCCTCTTCCACAAGATGATGCTACTTTTGATGCAAATAGTTTTACTGGAACAAGCACATTAACTGTAGATTCTCCTAGAATTGGTAGAAGCCTTGATATGAATGCAGTTGATGATGCTGTTGCAATGACACTTGCAAATAATATAGAAAGTTATGGTCATTTTATTTTAGGAAATAATGTAACTCCTAACGGAAGCAAAGTAATTGCACTAATGGGTAGATCTGATTATAATTTTAATACTTATGGGAAAACAATTTATTCATTTTATTCTTATGCATATGGTGGTACTTATACAAATCAATCTAATTTAGTTTGTACTGGTGGAATTGCATTTTATATGTATAATGGTACTTTTGATTTTAATGATTATAATCTTTCTGCTGTTGGATTATATAGAAGTGTTGCTGGATCTACAATTTATTTTGGGAATGGGATATTTACTACAACATACAATACTACAAATCAAATAATTGGTCTTGGTAGTACAAATTATTTTGAAGGGTCTACATTTAGATTAAATCCTGGAAATGTATCTAATACTATTACTATTAATTCAGGGGTTAGTATATTTAATAATATTTGGTTATCAGGAACGCACACAGGTTACTTTGAAATTATTGGTAGTAGTACAATTAATAATCTTCAAATTGATCCTGGACGTAAATTAAGGTTTACTGCAGGATCAACAACAACAATAATAGGAGATTTCAATGTAACTGGGACAGATACAAATAGAATTACACTCGGTTCAATTACCCCTGGATCTTATTGGAATATTACTAAATTAAGTGGGCTTGTTACGAGTAATTATTTAGATATTTCGGATAGTAATGCAACTGGTGGAGCAATTTGGTCTGCAGGTGCAAACTCAGTAGATGTAAACCATAACACCGGTTGGACATTTGGTGCACCGGTTGGAAGGTATTGGGTTGGTGGAACTGGGGAATGGAGTTTAACAAACACTACTAATTGGTCAACATATCCTGGTGGACCAGGTGGAGCATCTGTTCCTACATTAAGTAATGATGTTTACTTTGATGCAAATAGTGGGACTGGTACAGTTACTGTTAAACAAAATATGGCTGCTAAAAGCTTAATTTGTACAGGATATACTGGTGCTCTTTATGGAGAAACTGTTGCAACTTCTCTTAGTGTATATGGAAATCTTATATTATCATCAACCATGTCGTTTACTCAAGGAGTTGGGTTTGTAATTTATTTTAGAGGAAATGAAACTGGAAGAACAATAACAACAGCTGGCCAAACTCCAAGTTATTTTATTTTTCATTTGACTGGAGGAGATATTACTTTACAAGATGATGTTACTCTTAATCAATATTGGAGATTCTATGATCTTAATGGGGGAACAGTTAATACTAATGGTAAAACAATTAATGTTACAAATCAGACTTTTGATTTTTCAACATCATATACTTTTACAGGAACTTTTAATTTTACAAATTCAATTATAAATCTAAATGTTTCTGTTATCGCGTTTCCTACTACTATGACATTAATTAGTACGGGATCTAGAATTAATTTATTGCGTTCAACAAATACTTTCCAAGGTGGAGGACAAAATTTTAATATTGTTTCTGATGGAGGAGCTGGTGGAGCAATTACATTTACTGGTGCAAATACAACAATAGCAACTCTTGATGTTAATAAAGCAACAACTCTAACTTTTAATTCTGCAACAAACATTGGTAATTTTAATTATAAAGGAGCAGCAACAAATAATCAAGTTGTGTTAGGAGCAAATATTACTGTTACTGGAGATTTAAATATTCAAGGATATTCAACAAAGTATAGACCATTAATTACATCAGATGTACTTGGCACCCCCAGAACAATAACAAATAATGGAACGAGCTCATCAACAAATGTTGATTTCAGGGATATTAATGGAGTAGGTACATTTAATTGGGATTTATCAAGCATTACTGGTGGGTCTGGAAATGCAGGGGGAAATAGTGGTATACTTTTTACTACTGCTCAAGATAATTATTGGGTTGCAGATACTGGTTCTTGGTCGGACTCTACTAAATGGAAGCTCTCAGATCATAATACTGCAGGTCGTGTTCCTCTTCCACAAGATAATGTATTTTTTGATGCAAATAGTTTTACTGGTGCAAGCAAGATTGTAACTTTAGATGTAGCAAGAGCTGGAAAAGATATTAATTTTAGTGAGATTACAAATTCTCCAACCTTATCTATTTCTCAAGCATATACAATATATGGTTCTCTTACTCTTTCAAGTTTACTTACTTATAATTATATTTCTTTTAGTCCTAGTTTTGAAGGACGTGGAACACACACAATTACATCTGCAGGAAAAATAATTGGATATGGTATTTATATTAGAGCACATGGTGGAACTTATACGTTAATGGATAATGCAAATACAAATAGTTTGTTTAGAATTGAGAATGGTACATTTAATGCTAATGATTATAATTTTATTGCATATGCATTTAACTCAAATGCAGGAACAACTATTAATATGGGTTCTGGAACCTGGAAAACAACTGGGAATAGTGCAACATATAATACATGGTATCCTTTAGGAGATGTAAATTCAGGTTCTTCTACTCTTGAACTATCTGGAGATGCAACTGCAGCTTATGTAAGATCTTTTAAACCATTATCTGGATCTGTATTTAATAACATTAATGTTTCTGGTAAATCTACTAGTTTAGCAGAATGGGATTTTACAAATAATTTTACTGTCAATGGTACACTTACAATTGCTGCACCAAATAGAATAAGAGTGACTGGTGACAAAACAATAACAATGGGCCCATCATCTAATATTGTTCTTGTAGGAAATAATGATACTAATAAGATTGATATGAATGTTCTTTCAGGAACAACTAAATGGAACATTACAAGACCTTCTGGTACTCAAGTATTTAGCTTAGATTATTTAACACTTGATTATTCAAATGCAGTTGATGCAAATACTTTCTATGCTGGTGCAAACTCAATTGATAATAATCATAATACAGGTTGGTTATTTAGTGCTCCTTCATCAGGACAATTAGCAACTCCTATTGCAGATCCTGCAGAAGGAGCATATACTTCATCTCAAGAAGTAACCTTATCTGCAGATTCTGGAGCAAGTATTTATTATACACTTGATGGAAATACTCCTACTATTGATAGTAATCTTTATTCAGGAGCAATAACAATACCACAAGATGCAACAACTGTTCTTAAGGCAATTGCAGTTAAGGATGGTTCTGTTGATAGTAATATTTCTTCTGGAACTTATGTAATCTATACAATGTCTGCGTTATTTACTCTTGGTGCTGGAGAGAACGGAAGGTATTCAGGAACATACGTTACTGTTGATGGATTCCCAGAAACAATAACAATAACTAAATATTCTCTTGATCCATATGATAATAATATTATAATTGATAATAATATTATTTATGCAAAAGGAGAAACAAAAGATTTAAATTTAGGAATAATTAATACTAGTCCAACAATAAAATTATATTTATCTGATAATAATATAATTACTAAAACTACAACAAATACAAACAATGCACCAACTGCAGGAGAATGCCCAACAGGATATATACCAGTTCCTGGTAACGTAATTTATGGCACAGAGTCTGGAAGCTATTCAAGCAAGAAAGGTTTCTGTGTTGCAAAGTATGAAATGAAGGTTGATGAAAATAATGATGGAACAGGAGATTATAATACTACTTGTAAAGATGCAACTGCTGATGTTTGGAGAAATACAGACGCAAGTTGTGGAGTAGATAATGTAAATAGAATATTAGTTTCAACTGCAGAGGGGTATCCTTTAGCTATGATATCTTCTGTAGCATCTGCATCTGCTTGTTTGGCACTCGGAACTAATTATCATTTGATTACAAATGAAGAGTATATGACTATTACAAGAAATATTGAAATAGTTACAAGTAATTGGTCTGGAGGCGCAATTGGTAGTGGTAAAATAAAAATTGGAAATAATGGTGGAGCAGTTGCAGGAATATCATATAATGGAGCAAACCCTGAATCAGGAACCGGAAGAAATTCACTTGCAAGTTTAACCTTAACAAATTCAGAAGTAATTTGGGATTTATCTGCAAACTTATGGGAAATAATAAATAAAACAGTTTATAGAAAAGATCAACCAGATGCAGTGTATGATGTAAATGGAATAGATATTAATGGTTCTAGAGTTGTAGATTATGCAACTGGAGGGGTTAGTGCAAATCCTCCCGCTCATTTAATAAATGATGGTAATTCAAGTATTTTAGGATATAATGCATTAAGATTAATTACTTCATCATTATATACTAGTAATACTTCTGGAATTGGGGCAATTAATACATATAGTGATATTTATGATACTTCAACAACCAATTATGTAATGACTCGTGGAGGATATTATGTAAGTGGAAGTCAAGCAGGTATTCTTGCAACAAATTTAGTGGTTGGAACAACAACTAATAATACAAACATGGCGTTCCGTTGTGTTTATGTTCCTTAATTAAAGACGTAAACATAACCAAAGAAGAGATTTATTTCATTTTCCAAACCCCTACATGAAAGAAGTTTGGAAAAGAAACTAGTTCTTTATTAAAAGGATTTTATTTATTAGTATATACGGTAAATCTATTACCTAGTTTTCACAAAAGAAAAAAAAGGCAGAAAAGAGGAAGGAAGAAAGAAACATACTGTGATTCTTAATATTACAGATCCCTGTTATCTTATCTCCTCCTTTTTATATTAGAGAAAAAATAAAATTTACAAGCATCTATTTTTCAATTTAAATTTTAGTATTTAATTTACATTTAAATTATTCTAATAATATATAATAAAAGTATTTAAAAATATATTAGGTATCAATATATTCTATTTATGAATAAAACAAGCAAGCTTTTTTTAAGTAAAGAAGAGAAAGGAATTTCAGAAATTATTACTTTAGTTTTAATTATACTTATTTCTACAATTTTAATTGGAATGATTTTTACTTGGGTTAAATCAGATACTAGAGAAAAACTAGATACTTCAACTCAAGTCTTAAAACAAGCAAGTGATCTTGAATGTAGTCAAGGGGATATTAAGGTTGAAGAATGTTCAATTGATTTCTTTAAAAAAAAAGTGAATATCTTGATTAATAATAAATCCAATATTAATCTATTTGATTTTACATTAACGCTTGAAGGAAGTACTTATGATAATAACTTAGTAAAAGTTGTTGGAAAATTCAATATAATTGTTTTAAAGAACGAAAGCAAATTAATCTCAAGCGATTCAAATTATTTTACATATGAGAAAGGAAATTTATTTACAAACAATGATTTAAATGTAAATGCAATAACTCAGTTTATGCTTGTTTCTGGTGCCTGCCCAAATAAAGCAATTGAGTTAACAGGATGCACTATTATTGATAATGAAAATAATTTAATTAATTTAGAGAACTTTAATTTAAGTTCTTCAAAGTATACAACAGGAGCCGATAATAATTCTCTTCTTGCTCTTGATTTAAATTCTTCGGAGTTTGTTGTTTATGATTATAATATAACTAACGATTATAACTTAAGCCTAAGTGCTTGGGTTAAGATTCCAAAAGTAAGAGTTAGAGATGTTGCTGTTGGAAATTCAGGTGGGTGTGTAATCTTAGATGATAATACAGTTAGATGTTGGGGATTTAATCAATATGGATCACTTGGGAATGGTACATTTTCTAGCGAGGCAGAAAATTATTTAGAAGAATACCCTGTAGTTTCAAATATTAGTAATGTTAAAGAAATACAAGCAGGATACTATCATTTTTGTGCAACAATTAATGATGATAATAGTATACTTAAATGTTGGGGTTATAATTCAAATGGAGAAATTGGGGATACAACTACAACTAATAGATCAACATCAATTACTCTAGATTTTAATTTAGAAATTAAATATTTTCAAGTAAATTATTATAATACTTGTGTGATATTAGAAAATAATTCTTTAAAGTGCTGGGGGTATAATGGTTATGGAGGACTTGGAACAGGAAACACAACCAATAAATTAATTCCTTATGATATTAATAATAATGTTGCTTCTGTTGGAATTGGTCTGTATCATATTTGTTATTCACTTGCAACTGATGGTAATGTTTATTGTTCAGGATATAATGCTGCTGGGCAACTTGGAAATAATAGCACTACATATAGTACTAGTTTTGTTAAAGCTATAGATATTAATGAAGTTGTTAGTCTATCTTGTGGATCTGGTCATACTTGCGCAGTTAAGAGTAATGGAAATGTTTATTGTTGGGGTAGGAATTCAGAATATCAATATGGGAATAATACCACTACTCAAAGTTTAGTTCCAATAAACACCGGAATAACTGATATGAATTATATTTTTCCAGGAGGGTATTATCATTCAATTGGATATTCAAATTCAGGAGTGTATAAGTATTGGGGGTATAATGGTTCTGCTACTATTGGAAATGGTGCTACAGCTTATAGTAAGACTCCATCAAGTTTATCTACTAACATACTTAAACCGATTTTAGGAGATGGACAAACTGCTTGTTATGTTTATTTAGACGGGAGTGTTAGTTGTGCAGGTGCAGAAACGTATAGAAATTTAGGAAATGGAATTGTAGATGAATTGTATACATTTACTAGTTTAAAAAATTTAGTTAATAATTCAGACTTTGATGATGTTAATTTTATTATTTCTGGGCTTAATACTTTATGTGCAGTTTTAAATGATAAGAATGTAATTTGTACAGGGTATAATGCACATGGAGAACTTGGAGATGGTACGACTATATTTAAGCAATATCCAGTATATGTTTCTAATTTAAATAATGTTAAGAAAATAACTGCAGGAGTTTATCATTTCTGTACTCTTTTGGATAATAATACTGTAAAATGTTGGGGATATAATGGGCACGGTGAAATTGGAGATAATACATATACAAGTAGAACTATTCCTGTTGTTGTTCAAGATTTAAATTCTGTTATTGATATTGATTCAGAATATTATCATACTTGTGCAGTTCTTTCTGATGGTACTGCAAAGTGTTGGGGTAATAATGGTAATAGTCAAATTGGTGATGGTACATATACTGTTGCAAAAATTCCAACAACTGTAATTGGTTTAACAAATGCAATTAAGATTTCTACTGGATATACTCATTCTTGTGCATTATTAAATACAGGTGAAATTAAATGTTGGGGTAGAAATAATTATGGGCAACTAGGAAATGGAACAACAACTGATAGTAATGTTATTGTAGATGTAAATGGAATAACAAACGCAATTGATATTAGTTGTGGTGATTATTTTTCTTGTGCATTATTATCTGATTATACTGTTAAGTGCTGGGGAGTTAATAGTACTTATCAATTAGGAGATGGAACAAATACACATAGATCAAATCCAGTAAATGTTATTGATTATAATAATTCTATTTTATCAGGAATAATTAGTATCAAATCAAATTCTAGTTTTAGTTGTGGTGCACTTACAAATAAAACAGTAAAGTGTTGGGGATATGGAGGAAATGGGCAATTTGGAACTCGTACAAGTATATTTTCAAAAGCTAGGGATATTAATCTTACAAATGTTAAAGATTATTTTTCAGGGTATTATAATATTTATTCTATTTTAGAAGATGGAAATATTTATGGAGCAGGGCCAAATATTTTTAATTCTCTTGCTCTTGGTTCCCCTTCTTGGTCTTATGGTTTGTTTCCAGTTATGACAGGGTTTGTTATTGGAAAGGACAAACTAAATTTTGGAATAGTTCATAACTTTGGAGAAAATAATACTATCTCTGCATATTTATCTAGTAACACTATTGATTATAATCTTCCAAATGATGTTTGGACCTATCTAGCTTTTACTTATGATTATAATAAAATGAGATTATATTCTAATTCTTCACTTGTTGGGACTTATGATCTTAAAACCAAAATTAATGATTTTAATAGTGGGATAAATATTCTTAAAGGAGTAGATGGAGAAATAGCAGATATTAGAATATTTGATAGAGCTTTGACTCAAAATGAAATTGATGCAATATATGAGTTTGGGGTTAACTAATTTTTAGTTATTAAAAATAATAATTTCTTTTTCTAAATTTTAAAATATATTTCTTTCAAAAGAATTAAATGAGAATTCAACTATTCGAAATTTTCGAATAGTTCAAAAAGAAGGAAATAGAGAGATATCTAGAAATATAGATTTTTATAGTCTAGATGCAATAATCTCAGTAGGATACAAGAGTAAACTCTTTAGAAAGCAACTAATTAAACTGTGGGTATAATTTAGAATATTTGCACATTTATTTCTTTCACTGCCAGTGAACAAATTTCTTGTTTTCTTTCACTGCCAGTGAAATAATTATAAACTTAACTATATATAATATTATTATGGATAGGAATTATTTACAAGAAATTGTTTTGGATCAATTTGAAGAATTGAAAAGAAAGAAAAGAGGGCTTTTAAGACATAAGTTAAAAGAAATAACCTCATTAGTTAACAGAAATACAAATATAGTTATTACTGGGCATCGAAGAGCAGGTAAATCCACTTTTCTATATCAATTAATGGATACTTATCATAAAGAGGATTTTTATTATTTAGACTTTTCAGATGATAGATTATCAAACTTTGAAACAGATGATTTCCAAAAACTAGTTGAAATATATGTATCTAATTTTAAAGAAAAAAAAATATATTTTTTTGATGAGATACAAGGAAAACCAAATTGGAACAAATTTGTAAATAGGATGTATAGTCAAGGTTGTAAATTCTATATAACTGGGTCAAATTCCGAATTATTAAGTAAAGAGATATCTACTTATCTTACTGGACGACATATAGATGTTACTTTATTCCCGTTTTCATTTTCTGAATATTTAGATTATAAGCAAATAGATCCTGATTATAATTACTCAAAAAATAAATTAGTAGTAATAAAAGAATTAGAAAATTATATTAAGTTAGGTGGATTTCCAGAGTCAATAATTTATTCTAACACTGATTTATTAAAAACAGTATATTTAGATGTAATAAATAAAGATATACTAATAAGGCACAAGATAAAAGATAGTCCTTTACTTAAAAAAATAATATTATACTTAATTTCAAATATAGGAAAAGAATTTTCATATAATGGAATAAAAAAGAATTTTAATTTAGGGAGCCCAAATACATCTAGAAAATATATAAATTATATAACCGACACATATATGTTATTTGAACTTGCAAAATATAACTATTCCATTAAAAAGCAAGAAACTTATTCAAAGAAGATATATTGTATAGATACTGGGCTCGTAAATAAAATAAGTTTTTCTTTCTCTGAAAATATAGGTAGATTATATGAAAATATTGTTTTTATAGAACTTTTAAGAAGAGAGAAAGAAGTATATTATTGGAAAGATACAACAAATAAAGAAGTTGATTTTATAACTCTAAATAAACAAAAGGTAGATGAGTTAATTCAAGTGTGTTATGATTTAAGTAATATACAAACAAAAGAACGAGAAATAAGTAGTTTAATTATGGGAATGGATTATTTCAAATTAAATAAAGGTACAATAATAACTTCTGATTTAGAAAAAGTAGAAAAACAAGATAAGAAAGAAATAAGGTATGTCCCTTTATGGAAGTGGCTTCTTGAAAAAGATAAAGATAAAGCAAGTTAACTCTCCTTTTTAAACATTTTGGGTAAATAGTATTTATAGTTTTATTTATACTTAAAAATAGGGGGAGAAAAAAATTATGCAATTACAAAAATTCGGAGCATTCTCATTTCTTTTAGGAATATTAATTGCAATTATATTTGCTATAATTCCTGGACTTAGAAATGTTACTTGGGTTGTTGTTGTTTTAATGATTCTTGGTATTCTTGTTGGACTATTAAATGTTGAAGATAGAAACATATCTCTATTCTTACTTGCTGCAATCTCACTTGTTGCTATGAGCACATCACTTAATGCAATGCCAATAATTGGAGATATGCTAAGGTCAATTATGAATAATTTAGTTCAATTTGTTGGACCAGCAGCATTAGTTGTTGCAATCGTTGCAATAATTAGAGTTTCAAATTCCAAATAAAATAGCCTTTCTTCTAAAAAGAAAGCCTAGAGAAAGAAGATTACTCTTCTTTTTTCTTTTTCTTTTTTTCTAAGAACATTTGTTTCGGTCTAAAATACTTACTTAATTGAAAAAAGTTAATCTTTTTATACACTTTTATATTTAGTATATTTATACTTTTAAGATAAGATATATAAATATAACTATATTATATATAAATATTACAGAAGACCCTTGAAGTACCTTTATTTTACTCTTTAATTTAAGAGAAATAATTTAAGGAATAAAAAGAGAAGATTATTGATGGCTAAAGCAAAAGTAAATGAACCTATTGAGCAAAAAGATTCAAACTTTTTCTCAAAAACTTACAAAAGAATGGAAGAGGGATATAATAACTTTTCTTCTTGGGTTTCAGGTATTGGAATCCCACTTGATAAGTTTAATACTTATCTTGAATCAAAAGGAATACCATCTTTTGCGTTAATGGGATCTCTTCTTTTAATTATAGTTCTTTTTGTTTTATTTTTATTAATTTTTGGACTTAATTCAGGAATTAATGCAAGCTTTAATATTCAAGACCCAAATGGGATTTCTCTATCAAATGTTGATGTTAGTTTTAAAGATCAAATAAGCGGAAAGAGCATTGCTCTCCAAGCAAGCAATGGGGATGCAACAAAAATTAAATTAAGAGTTGGAAGAACCTATAAAGTAGGGGCAATTAAGGATGGATATCCAAATAAATATTTTGAGCAAGAAATAACTTCAAAGGATCAAACCATAAAAATATTATTTGATGAAGAAGTAGAATATGGTACTCTTAAAATTAAAGTTCTTGATTCAGAGACCAATAAAATAATCGGAGATGCCAGTGCATTTGCGACTTATACTTTAAATGGAGTGGATGAAAATATTTCTTCAGTTATGGATGAAGCATATAATCTAATTTTAAATATTCCAATGAATAAAAATATTACATTAATAATTTCTGCAGATAAATATCAAGATAATAAACTAGAAAATTTTAAATTAAATAATTCAGAAGAAACAAGAGAAGTAATGCTTGACATTTCTTCTGCTTTGTTTGAAGGAAAAAGTAAAGTTACGTTTATTGTTATTGATAAGGATAATAAGCCTATTGATGATGCAATAATTAAAGTTTATAACTTAGCTGGAACTTTAATTGATGAAGGAATATCAGCAAATGGAAGAGCTCTTCTTGGTATAGAATCTGGAGAAACAATAACTTATTCTGTTTCAAAAGAAGGATATCGTAGCGTTATAAGTGATTTTAATAAATCTTATAGAATATTAAATGATGAAGAAACATATACTATTACTCTTGAACTTGGAGGGACAAATCTTTCAATTAAAGTTATGGATCTAACAGAAGTTTTACCAATCTCTGGTGCAATTGTTTCAATATATACAATTTCTGGACAAATGATTGATTCTAATGCTTCTGATTATTCAGGTTTAATTAATTTTAGTGGGCTTGTTGTTGACTCAGATATTTTTGTTGTTGGTTGTAAGGATAATTATTTTTGTTCAAGTTCACAAGTTTCTTTAAAGAGCACAAATCAATTAGATTTAAAACTTGAAAAAGTCACAGTTACTAATTCTTCTCTTTTGTATGTGTTTGTTGTGGATGGTAAGAATCTTCCTCTAACAAGTGCAAGAGTTAGTTTATTCCAGATTAATGGAACAAGCGAAGTACCATATGGATCAGAAAGATTAGTTGATGTTCAAGGGGGAGTTTCTATTCCTCTAAAAATAGATTCAAAGTATTTAGTTGTTGTTAGAGCAGGGGATGTTAATGATTTTGAGTATATAACAATATCAAAAACTAATGAAAATAAATTAATTTTTGTGCTAGATGAAGCCTCAAAAGTTATGACACTTGAATTATTGAACATGGATGGAACAAAGATTGATTCTGGGTTTATTACAATTAAAACAAAAGATGGTACAGTTCTTTATGATTCTGATGTTAATTCTGATGCAATAATGTTTGAAACAAAAGGATATAATGATTATATTATTGAATATACAGATGTTAATGGAGATAAGACTACAGCTAGCATGTCTGCAGATGATGGTACTCTTTTAACATTAACAATTAAACCAAAGACTATTGGTAATAATCCTGTTGTTGAGTTTAGTGGAATATTAAACGAGAAAGGAGAAAAAGTTAATTATATTGCAAAAGATAAAGATTATTTTTTAGTATTTGATGTAATTTTTCCACAAGGAGCAACTTCTGGTGGGTTTCATATTAGAGCAGGAGAAGATGATGAAACTGATTCAGAAGATATGAGTTATGGTGTTACTGGTTTTTCTGCAGATTCAACTAGATTTAGGTATTCAACAACATATAATCCTGAACCAAACCCTGGTAATCAATCTTTGGATGTATTAAATTCAGGGACTGAAGGCGAAATCAATAAATGGTTAGAAATTGAATGGAAAAATTCTTCTGGACTTAGTTCTAAGCAAATTAAAGTTAGAGTTAAAGCAACAGAATTATTAGAATATAAATTAAAATTTAATTATAGAGCATGGAATATTGATCAGAGAAGTTATTATAGAGATCCAGCAGATACTACACTTGGAACTACATTTTCAAATTCTAGAAAAGAAGGACTTTATGCAGAAACAAAAGTATTAGAAGTGGACTTATTTGATATTCCTCTTAATTGTAATGATGATGTTTGTGTTTCTTATGAGTTTATTGATGTAAACCTAAATAGATATACTAAGTCTGAATTCTTTGCATTGAACAAAGATATTTATGCTGTTGAAGCAACTATTTTTTCTGAAAAGAACAGAGAACTAACAATGGATGCTGAAACATCAAGTACTCTTCCTATTATTTCTTTTGTATCTAGTGCTGATAATCTTAATTTTCCAAGTTATTATAGTACAGAAACTATGAATGAATTAAAAATTGTTAAAGATAAAATAATAATAACTGGTGGGCAAAGACAAAAAGCATATTTCTTTTTTGTAACTAAAAACATTGGAGTATCATATATTAATTTTAAAGTTAGTGGCGGAGGAATTAATACAAAAACAGAAAAAATAAGTTTTAATATTACAGATAGACGTGACTTGAGAGTAATTTTTGATCCTGATTATGTTGTTCCTTATGGAAGTTCATTAAATGTTGAAGTTTATGATTCTGCAACAGGAACACCAATTGAAAATGCTCTTTTAACAGTTTCAGATGAGAAAGGACAATTTATAACTTCAATAAAAGGTAATAATGCAAATGGAAAGAGCGGTAAATATTATTTTAATACGAAGTTTGTTGTAAATAGAATTAATGTGCTTGTAAGTGCACATGGTTATGTTCCATACAATAAAGAACTTGTTGTTGCTGATGATACGGTTTTATCTGGCCCAAATGAGATTGTTCTAAACTTAGGCGAAGATGAAATTACAGACACTGTGTTATTTAATTTAAAAAACACAAGTGAGTATGGCATAACAAATATTAGTATTGGTCAAATCATTTGGGTTGATCCAGTTGATACTTTGACTCTTGATATTAAAGGGCCTATTGGAATTGTTAAGAAAGGGCAAGGAGAATTTAGTGCGACAGCTACTGCTTCTTCAACAATGAAGTTCAAATCTGCAAGTGCAAAGATACCAATTTATGGGCTTTATGGTAATCGTCAAGTTGCAAAAATAGTTAATGCTAGAATTATTAGAGGAGTTCAAGCTAGTACTTGCTTGACAATTAAACCTGCAAAGATTGAAACTTATGTTGGAATTGCAGAAGGTGCAGAAAATAATATACCTATTCTTGTTCAAAATTCTTGTGATAAGACTTTAATAATTACACCTGAGCTTAAAACAATTAAATCCACTTCAAATAATTTACTTGATATAGAGTTAACTCAATTAATTATTCTTCCAGGAGAAGAAAAAGAGTACATGATAAATATTAAAAATACTGCAAATAGAAAACAAGTAAAAAAATATGATTATGAAATTGTTTGGAAGAATCAATATTATTCAGTTCCAAATACAACATTAATTGTTAGTCTTTTAGATTTATCGAAAGCATTATGGGCAGCTCCACCAGTTATTTTTGTACCTATTGTTCAATTAACTGATCAAGAAGCAGGAGTAACGTCTTCAAAATTTACTATTAAAAATATTGGTAATGTTCCAATAACAGATATTCAATTAAGTGCATACCCTCAAATTTATTCTTCTAATATTGGAGTAACTGAATACCCTAGAGAAATTGAGGTTCTTCAACCAGGTAAATCAATACCTATTGATTTACAATTTCAAATAAATATAAATAGACCCACTCTTGATGATATTTATTACACAATTACTGGTAATGCAGTTGGAGTTAAAGATCCAATCATGACAAGAGTAGTTGTTGTGTTTGTTATTTCTTCTCCTAATTGTATAAAAGTAACTCCGAAAAACTTAGACTATACATTAAATATTGGGGAAACCAAAACAAGAAATATAACTTTAACAAATCAATGTGCTGAATCAGTTACAATTATGGGTATTGATAAAACAAATAATACTTATTTTGAAACTTTTGGAAATAATCCATTTGCAATTTATCCAGTTTCTGGAAGCTTAATTAATAATGTTCTTCCAATGGGGGGAAGTGCAACTTATGCATTAAGATTAACTGCAAATAATTTTGGGGGTTCTCCATCAATGCCACTTAAGGTTTGGGGAAGAACAGCTTCAGGCGGAAATACTTTATCTGAATCAATGCTTGTTTCAATTAATATAAATTCAGAAAATCAAGATGATATCCTAGATAATGAACAGTTTACTGGGCTTGAAGTTCCTGTTTGTGGTAATACTTCAGAAGTTAGAACTTTAAATTTTCCAATTATTTCAACTGGTGAATGTACTGGGCTTAATGGTTATTGTGATGCATATAGTGCTAGTGAATTAATCTTAAAGAAGATTGATGAATTAAGCAAGAATGTAACATCTATTTCAGCTCATTTTGGAAATAAGGTTGCTCAAACAGGGTGTACGCAAACAGCAATGAGAGGTTATTGTGCAATAACAAATCTTGGAAATATAAAAACCCCCCCTATTTCATTTACATTTTATTTACAAAATGATGTAATTAGTCCAGATGCATTATCAAGTATACTTACAAAATCAAATTATAGTTTTAAGAATTATATGGTTGAACTTAGTACTATTGAAAAAATGCCAACAGATGTTTATGGTGTTCTTGCTTCTGGAAACAAGATTATGATTAGTCCTAATTTTAAAGGATGTGGAAGATATAAAGTTACAATTGATGGATTCATGGCTGCTGATTATGAAAACATTTATCCTGATAGATCTTATTATTATGTTTTAATTGAAGATTATAAAGATACAGTTCAATGTGAGAAAAAAATTGAAAACTTCCTAAACTATATGCCTTGGGATAAAAAGCTAACTAAAGCTAAACCAGAAAACACCTGGCTTACTGTTTTTACTGGGGATGAAAATTTAGGTAAGGCAGTTGCAAAGAATGTATTTTCAGATGAAGCTAGATATGCAAAAACAACTTCATTATCTTCAAAGAACAATAAGCTTGATATGCAGATTGGTAAGGTTACAGAAAACCCAGATGCACTTGCAAGATTATTCTTTGTGGATACAAGTGTTAATACTGTTGCTAAGCCAGAAACAATAAATATTTTTATTAATGATGCTTATGCAATTAATAATAAGCAAAAGCTTCCAGAAAATGTGGTTTCTGATGCTACAAAAGTTATTTCTGCTCTAATAACAAAGCAAGATGTTGCAGAAACTTGTATTTCAGAAGACGGGAAATCATTATTAATTTTAAAATTAATTAGTGCAGGAGAATTAAAGTTTACTCCAAGTAATGATGTTAGTATTCCAATTTCAGTTGCTGAGCAATGTAAGGATTATAACATAGTTTCTGGAATATCTGAAACTATAAAAATTAATTATTCTTCTCCAAAGGATCTAAATACTTACTTTAAGTATAATGGAAATAGGTTTGATAATAATTTGACTCTTGAGCTTGAAAGAGGAATTGATGTTAATTTTAGTGTTTGCTTTGTTCCAAACGTTCCTGAAGTGTATTTATTTGTGGGCAGAGAAATAGAACTTAGTGCAAAGAGCATTTATGTGTCTTCAGGTAAACTTGGTGGGCAAAGAGAAGCAATTGCAAAAATTAAGCTTACAAGTTGTGGAGTACCACCTGTTAATATCTTAATTGAATCAGAAAAATTAATTTCTAATATTAATAAAAAACCAATAACTATGCCTTATAAGATGTATGCGTTAGTTGATTGGAACAAGAGTTATAGTACTCAAGACATAGAAACTTTTTGTGAGACATTAACTAAGTTTAATACTGCAAATCCAAATGCATCTCTTTTCTATAATTATAAGAAGGGAGATTGTCAATTAGATACTCAGACTGCAGAAAAAGATGCAAGATTAACTAAAGCAAAACACAATGCAGGAGTATATGGTGGATCTTGTATGGTTGCTTGTGGATTGTGTGTAACAGGAATGGATGCAGGAATGTCATGGATACCAGTTATTGGGCAGACAAAATATATTAAAGATATTTTATGGGATTGTGGTCTTGGTTGTGGGATACCAACTCTTAGTATATTTACTAATACAGCTTATGATGTAAGTATTAGTGAAGCACTTGATAAATATTTATTTAGTAAATTATTTGGGAATGCAAAACCTGCTCAAGCAGTTGTTAATGGTGTTGGTGCTGTGTTTGGTTATATTGAAGAAGTATTTACATCTCCTGGTGCAACTGGGCTTAGTACAGTTGTATCTGGAAGTTCTGCTGGAAAAAGAATGATGTCTGCAACTCCACTTGGTACTGCAAAACCAGTTGCAATTTATGATAATGTAGTTCCATCAGTTGGAATTATTCCAGCTACGCCAGGAACTCCAGCAATACCTGCAGTTCCAGGCACTCCTGCAATACCAGCAGTTCCAGGCACACCAGGAACAGCTCCAATTGTAATACCTGGTAATCTAGGAACTGCCCCAACTGTAATACCAGGCACTCCTGCAATTCCAGATGAGTTTAGGCCTAACCCTGCAGTTAATATGAGTGATGTTCCAAACTTAAATTCACAAGCAGATAGGTATGTACGTTACTTTAATCATACTGGAGAGTATGTTTATACAAAACCAGGTGCTGGAGTAATTACTTCTACTCCTTCAAGTGGAGCTTTCATTAGTGCAGAAGCTGAGTTTGATGATATTGTTAAAAGATTAAGTACTGGTGGTACTTTCCAGCCAACTGTGTTTGAAAGTTTATCAAAACAAGAACTTGCAATATTTACTGAGTTTGCTGAAAAAGGTACTTATAATCCTGCTACTTGGTATGCAGGTAGAGCTATACCAAATCCAGCTTCATTTAAAACAAAACTATTAAGCTATCAAGCAAAGAAGTTTACTTTTATTCCTGGAACCACAGGAACACCAGCAATAACAATACCAGGCACACCAGGAACCGCTGGTACAATAATACCTGGTACACCAGGCACACCTGGTACTCCTGGTACTCCCGCAACACCCGGAACGCCTGGAGTTGCTGCAATTGATCCTACAGATCAATTAAATTTATTGCTTACTGATGAGTATGATGATATGATGAAAGGAATGGATTCACAAATCAAAAAGTTTTCTGCAAGCGAGAAATTAATCGATGAAAAAATTGCAAAACTAAATAAGGGCAGTAAGTGGAGACAGTTTGGAACAAACAGAGAAATAGATAAACTAACTGCAAGTAAGAAATCAATAATTGCAGCAAGAACTAAATTGGATAATATTAAGTCTTCGATTGCAAAGAATGCAAAAGTTGATCCTTTAGATCCTACTCAGATGATTGTAGATAATGATGCATTAAAGGGTGTTAAAGAATTAGATGATGTGGTTAGCCGTGGAGACAAAGTTGCATTAAAAACAAATCCAAGTTCAGGAAGAAAATGGACAAACTTTGGAGCTGGGCTTGTTAGAGGCGTAGCTTGTACTCTTGTAGGTAATTGGGCTGGAACTCAAATGCTTGAAAATAATGGTACAACTGGTTTATCTAATTCAGTAATATTAGGTAATACTATTACTTTTAATAGGAATACTCTTTACGAGATTACATTAACAAAAAATCCAGAGTTTGATTCAACTGCAACTCAAGATAATGAATCAGAAGCAGAACAAAAGGCAATGTACATGATTACTGTTGAAAAATACACTGGTAATAATGCAATACCTGATGATCAAAGAATTGATTCTTGTGTTATTCCTGGTGCAGTTTCAAGCATAAACTCTCTTCCTGCTAATCCATTAGAACCCAGGCAACACCCAAGTAACCAATAATTATCTGAATAGTTTTCCAACAAGATCTTTATATTCAGATGATTATATTAAATCTAAGTATATTGGTCTAACTACTTATCAAGGGAAATGCGCACAGTTTGTTAGAGAAGCTGGAAGCAATTTATTTAATTATCAAGAATCTTTAGTTCCAGCTAATGCTTGGGATCTTGCTATTAATAACCAGAGCATAGGAGTTTATTCTGAAAAATCCATTAATTTTGATAACGTAGTTCCTGGAACAGTTATTGGAATATACATTGATGGAGCAAACGAAGTTCATGATCTTGAACCAAATCAATACTCACATGCAATTTTATATGTTGGAGACTTTGATGGAAGTAAGCATGTTATTATGGATGGAGGATGGAGTAGTACAAATAGTAATCAAAAAAGTTTTTATACCACTATTGAAAAATACTTTGCAGATCATCCAACATATCACATGAGAGATTTAATCTTACCAAAGAATACTCTTGATTTTCAATCCACTCAAAAACTTGTTTCTTGCGTAACTGATAAGTCCAAGACATGTGCATATACTTAAAGTATGTTATTATTCTTGGACACTTTCTTTTCTTCTTTTAACTTATTTCTTTAAATCCTAAATAAACATAATAATATAAATCTAATTTACAATATAATAGTTTAGGTCTATATCATGTTTAAAAGAAAAAAAGGATTTAGTTTATTTACAGCACTTGTTTCTTTATTACTTATATCTATATCTTTAATTTTAATCTTTAACATGCTAAAAACAGAAGACACTTATTTATCAATGATTGAAGATCAATCATCTAATTCTGATTTAATTACAATTGCAGATCTTGCAAGAGCTGATGCATTTAATTCTTTTGTAATTTCACTAAGAGTTGAATGGGAAAATTTTAGAAATAAACCTGATAATAGTATTAATCTTGGTAGAGAGGATATAGATTTAAACTGGGATTCTTTTGTTGATAAAGTTGCAAAAGATTATTTTTTTGATAGAAAGTTTAATGAGTTTTTTGCAACAACACTAATTAATAAACTTGAATATACTCAAGATGTTATTGGATACAAGGTTAAGGTTGATTCTAATAATTCTACAACAGACCCTAGTAAAACTCTTGGTGCAGTAATTGGTGTGGCTTTTCAAGATGCAGGAAATAAAGTTGATGTTGTTAATTGTAAGCAAGAAAGCGAAAGCTCTTGTACAGGTTCATTTTATTTTAAGTTTTCAACAATAAATTTATCTGAAGAAAATTTTGAGTATCTTCCAACTGTAACAGTTATCAGGTTTAAAAATAATGAGGTTATTCAAAGGCCTGTTCTTTCAAGAGGATTATATAAGATTTATATGCCATGGCGTGGTTTTCAAGCTATGAGGGTTGCAAGAAGAATAGCAACAAGCCCTGAAGTTGAGATGTCAGAGAATCCAGTATTATTTGATATTGAAGAAAATTTAGGCTTATTTAATCCTTTACTTCATAATTCTTTTGAGCAAGCAAGGCTTGGGGTTTGTGATCCAGGGTCTTGTGCACCAAGAACAAGCTTCTTTAAAACAGTTGATGTGGATGGGTTTAATGAAAGTTGTAGTTCTTCTTATCCAGTAGAAGGAGAAGAAGAAAATTTCTTTTCAGCAACAAGTCAGATAAATATTTTTACTCCTAAAGTCGATTATACTCTTGGTAATGTAGGGTATGATGATGTTATTTCTTTGTTTAATCAAATGGTTATTAATACAGTTTCAGATAATCTAGATTCTAGAAGTGGGTCCGAAGGTATACTTTTTACAAAAAGTTTAAAAATGTACGGAGATGCACTTTCATCATATCAAGGTCCAATAATTCTGCCTTTAGAAAAACAAATTATTATTGATAGAATAAATACTAAGATTTCTTCAAGAGCTACAAAAAATATAACTGAGGTTTTAGTAAACCAAGGAATTAGTTCAATTGAGCTTGAAGAATTTAATCCAAGTAATATAAATAGTATCTCTGGTGGGCTTGGTTTATTTTATGATGAAGTTACAAAAAGAGGAAAGCAAGCTTATGAAATTGATAACAGATATAATGATGGTGTATTAGATCCAGCTCCACTTGAGAGTTCAAATCTTAAATGCTATGAGCTTGATGATTCAACTGGTATTTCTTATAATCTTATATTTCAAGAAACAAATTCAAAATATATAGTTGGAACAAATCAGCCAAAAATTTATATTAATTTACAAGATGGGTATTCTGGATTTACTTATCCTTCAGATCAACAATCTTCTTTTTTTATTAATACTGCTTTTGGGTACATTGAACCATATCCCACAGAAATTATTCCAGATAATAGTCTAGATGCTCAAAATAAATGGATGTGCGATGATTATAAAAGCGGTGCAGAAGATGCTGCTTGTTATCAAAGAAAAGAACCATAATAATTATATTAAAAGAAGTTGGTAATTCACTTCTTAACATTAACAAAAAGGTATTTAAATAGATGGATTCAATATATAAATATATAGTAGGTTTCTATATAATCCAAAAAAGGATAAAGTTTATAAAATATTCATTATCTTAATATATATAATATACTTAAATATAGAGGGTATGAGCAGATATGAGTTTAAAGTCTTTTTATCATAAAATGGAAGATAATTATTTTAACTTTCTTGATCGAATGGAAAAAAAAGGAGTGAACTTATATAAGATTGTAGATCCACTTGAAAAACGTGGTATTCCTACCTTCGCTTTATTTTGTTTAATCATTATTGCAGTTCTTGTGCTACTTGGTTTCTTAATTGCAGGCCAATTTACAAGCGTAAGTGCAAATGATGATGTAGTATTAAACTTTTTAGATGCAACTGATAATCCTATAGTTAATGAGAGTTTTGATCTTAATATTTCTGGAAATATCAAATCAATAAGAACTGATTCAACTGGAATTGCAAGACTTAAAGGAATAGAAACTGGATTTTATTATCTTGAATTAATAGATAACAAATATATTATTGCAACTCCAAATAATATGGAAGTAACAACAGTAAATAAAACATTTAATATTTATTTAGAAGAACAACTTAATTCTTATTCTAAAACAATTTCTTTTATTGAAAAATCAAGTGAACAATTAATCACAAGTCCAATTGTTGTTAAATCTATAACTTGTTCAGATAATACTGAATTTATTAAAGAAAACATAACTGTTGATGATGGAACATATACATTAAATGGAATTCCAATTGATTGTGGAGAATTAATTGTTGATCTTGAAAATCAAACTTTAGAATCTACAAACTTAAATAATAAAAATGAAACAGGCATTGTTTATTTAGAAGCAAGTGAAGATCGTAAAGGAGACATAACAATTTCTGTTCTTGATGATGAATTAAATATTCCAGTTACTGGTGTAATTGTTAAGCTATTAACTCAAGATGGAGTTCTTGCAGGACAAGAAACAACTGGAACAAGTGGAATGGTTCAATTTACAAACATTAAAGTTGGAGAATATTATTTATCAATAAGTGATCCAAGTGCAGTATATTCTGGGATTAGTCCTTATGAAGGAATTAAAGTTAATGTTATTGAAGGAATAAGTTCAGAGCAAGTTAAAATTAAAAAAGATATTATTGGTACAATTAAATTAAGAGTTATTGATAATGATACAAGTCTTGCAATTGCAAATGTTTCTGTATCTTTATTTAAAGGTGTTGACAAATTATCTGAATTAAAAACAGATGCAAATGGATTAGTTAATTTTGGTATAAGAGAAGACATTGCTTATACAATTAATTTTGATCACGCAGATTATACAGTAAGCTCTCAAAAGAGTCTTAGAAAAAATGAAGCAGTTCAAACAATTAGATTAAAGAGAATTAATCAAGATAATTTTAGAGGAGTTATTGTTGCAGTAGTTGATAAAACAAATCAACCAATTGAATATGCAAACATTAGATTATGGGATCTTGAAACCAATACTATTGTTAAAACTGCAATAACTGATGTATTTGGAAAAATAATTATACCAAATCTTGATCCACAAAAAACATATAAGATAGATGCTGTTTTTGGTAAATATGTTTCAAGTCCATCATCTCCATTCATGATTGTTGAAAGACAATTAACTGAAGTTACAGTTGTTATGGAAATCGGGGAAGTAACTTATAATATAAGTTTAACAGATGGTTCTGGACCAGTTTCAACAGAGGTTTCTGTTTATGATGTTTATAATAATTTAGAAATTCAAAATAAAAAGACAACAACAGGAACAGATGGAACAACTATTATTAGAGTTAGAGCTGATAAAACAGTTTATTTTGTTATTAATAATTTTGAAAGCAAATTTATTACTGGTAAGTATAGTGCAGAAGCAAACAACACAGTTAAATTAAATTTTGTTATCCCTAAAGTATCAAGTTCTTCAAATATTGAATTGCTTGGGTTCTATGATGCAAGTGGAAACTTAGTGACTTCAGTTTCTCCTGGTCAATCAGTTAAGGCAAGATTTATTTTAAATGTTAATAAAGATTATTCTAAAGCAGTAGCTCATATTAGAGTTGGAAGCGGAAACAAATGTGATAATTTAGCACATGTTATGGAAGCAGATGATATTTATATTAAAGATATTAGTGCAGCAACTGATAAAATATCTGGTTCAGTTTCATATACTCCTTGTAATGGAGAAGCACAAGATCTTTCAAGCAAGACTGCAAGAGATGCAAAATGGTTTAATGTAAGTTTTGATAAACCAATGTTTGGAAGTTATTTAGTAGAAGCAACTTTAGTTGTTTCTGATCAAGCAACAAGTGCTCTTCCACTTTATTATAGATCTGAGTTCTATACTGGTGGAAGTATATTAAGATATCCACAAGATGAAGTTCTTGGTAATGATTATACCTCAAGCACAAAACAAGCATTATACGCTTATTCAAAAGAAGCACAAGTATTTACTGGGCAATCAAATTTTTGTGATTCTTCTGTTTGCTATAATTTTTATATTTATAATGAATCAAGCAAAACCACAAAGAATGTAATTGATAAGTATTCAACTAAATCAAGTACAGCTCATAAATTATATTTTAATTTAAATTTCTTAAGACCAGTTCCAGGTGCACAATTAAATGTTACTGGTAATGGTTCAACAATTTTATTAAAGGATTATTCAATTGAGAGTGTAGGTTCAAAAGTATTAACTGGTAAAGAATTTGATGCAATTGATCTAGGCTCAATTGGTGCAAATGATTTTGTTTCTGGAGTTATTTCTTTTGCTATAACAAATGATAGTTCAGATATGTTAAATTTTAGTATTTTATCAAGTGCTGATGTTATTTTTAGTAAATCTATATTAATGGATATTAAGCCTTCAAAAGCAATGAATCTTGAAATTATTCCACGATCATTTACTCCATTTGTTCCAAATGAAAGCTTAATTGTTATAAGTGATGATGATAATAAAACTATTGACAAGGCAGATGTTACTGTTAAATTAAACAAGCAATTAATTTATTCTGGGCAAACAAATAATAAAGGAGAGTATGGGTTTGTAGTTCCTGCTCCTGATTTAGCTGATAGTGTTGAAATAATTGTTAAAAAAGAAGGATATAGTACAATTGATACAACTCTTATTGTTAGCTCAAATTTAGTTACAACTATTCCAGATAAGGTTGATGTTTACTTAAATTTATCTCAAGAATATAGTTCAACAACAAATATTGCATTAATTAATAATACAACTTTACCATTAACTATTAAATCTGTTAAATATAATGCAAACAATCAATTTGTTAAATTACAATTAATTGGAGATGAGCAAATTTTAATTGGTGGAGCAAGCATCGAGTATGCTCTTAAAGTAACAGTAACAGAAGAAGGAATAAATTTAATGGTTGCAAAAACATTTGTAACAGATATTGTAGTTACATTTGAAAATCCAGAAACAAGTAAAGAATGGGAAGTTAAAATTCCAGTTAATGTAAGAATTGGATTTGGCAATTCTCTTGATACTCTGGATTGTTTACAAATAACTCCATTAACTCTCGAACTTAGAGGAGATGGAAATAGTACAATAGAATCAAGTTTTAAGATAAAAAACAATTGTACAGTAAATAGTGAAAATGTTAACTTAAATAATTTAGTAGCTGAACTTGATTGGAGCACAACAAAAGAAATTGGTTCCTTTTCATTAGTTGCAAAGAACAAAACACAAATATTAGAACCACTTGTAGAAACTCCTATTCTTTCAACAATTGCTGGTGGTAAAGAAGAAGTTATTAAAATAATTTTTAAAGTTGGAAAAATAAGTTCTGCATCAAGTGAACCAAAAATAATTTTAAGATCAAAAGTTCCAAACTTAAATGGTGTAGATATTGTTGAATCTGAGCTTGATTTAAGTGTTATTATTAATAATTATTCTAAGTGTATTGATGTTCCAACAACACCAGTTACAGTTCTTGCTTGCCCATATGGTTCAGGTTCAAGCCAATTCAATAACTATTATGGATATGGTACTGGAACAAACTCATGGAATACAACAGGTTCATACAATACAGGTTTAAATAATACTAGTTCATATAATACAGGAACTGGAAATGCATTCTCAAATGGATATAATCCAAATAGATATTATAATGCAGGAAATACATATAACTATAGTCCATATTCAGTAAACCAATCATATAACCAAGCATCTCAAGCTGGCACATATAATTATGGGTCAAGTACTGGTTACGTTGGAAGTAATATGTCAAGTATGTACAATTATAATAATCAAAATTTATTAAATAATACAGGAATAAATGCAAATGCATATCAAACATATAATATGCTTGATTCAGGATATGGTTATGGTGCTGGAATATCTGGAAATATGATGGGCTGTCAATCAAGACCTATTTATATTACAAATAATTGTTCTGAATCCATTGATTTACAATTAGAGAATAGTTATGGTGTTAATTTAGTTTCTGGTAATGAAGTTACTCTTGAAAAAGGAGAAAAGACACAAGTGTTAGTTACTGGTGCTGAAGAAATGGGTACCTTTTCTTTAGGAGTATCAGCAAGAGCAAGTACAGAAACAGAAGGAGATTATAAGTTAGTTAAAGAAATACCAATACAAGTAACTTTACCTTTAAGTTATTTGCCTTCAAAATGTATTGTTGTAACTCCACAAAAACTTAATTTCTCTGGTTTGAAATCAGGTTATCAAAATGTAGATATTTATAATATGTGTTATGATCAAGGATATAGATTAATAGAAGTAAATTATCAAGATTTAAATGAATTAAAATTCCAAGATATTTATTTCTTAACAATAACAGAAGCAAGAGCAAGAATTGAGCCTATTAGAGTTGATCAAGTAACAGATTCAAAAACAAATAAGCCTATTGAAAGATGGACAATAACTTTAAGAAGAAATCCTGAAGTGGAAAGAATTGTTGTTCAAGATTATGTTGATAAATATGGTACAGATGCAGCAGGAGTTGTTTCAGCAATTAGAACAGCTGGTTTTGATATTGGAGAACAAGTAGCATTAAAGTTTATGCTATCTGTTGGAATACAACAACCTAATTTAACACAACAACCAATCTATACAAACGTAGGAATGGAATTAATTGATAATATGCAATGGGCAGGTTTATTAAATAATTCAAATGCAGGGTTATTTGGATTAAACAATCCAGCAACTCCTGAACAAAAACAAAAATGGTTATTAATGTATGTTAACCAAGAAGATAAAGATGCAATATCATATGTTCCAACTTTCTTATATGATAATGATCTAATATTTATTAAAGTTAAACCAGAAGCATTAACTGCAGATAAATTTAAGAGACTTGATAATGATAATTATGCTTCAGTTTGTTTTATTGGTTTAATTAAGGACTTCCCAATAGCTGGGATTTCTGAAACTTCATTTATACCATTTGATCAAAATCAATCCTTCCAGAACAATGGAAAAAGATTAAATGTTCAAATATCTTTCCTTGAAGAAGGATATTATAAGTTATGCTTTAAGAGACCACTTGATGAACTTACAGCAGATGAAGTAAAGGTTTACGATAAGTTCCCTAATCTTTTTGATTTAGATGCATATACTCTTGATGGTAAAAAAGTATTCTTACAAAGAAGAATATATATCGGAGTAGATGCTAATGTTGGAAGAGATAAAATCGAAGGCGGATCTCCAATTGTAGATGCAAATATACCTAGGGATTTAAATACAACAAACCCTGATGGAACTCCAACAGGGGTTACATTAAGCACATGTTCTGATCCACAAGGTAAACCAACAACAGATGCATTTACAGGGAATGTTGCATTTGAGAAGTATGGGTTTAATAGAGTACTTCTTGATTGGGTAAATGTAGATTACAAGACATGTGATATGGGTAATTATTATTGTGATCAAGAACAATTATATAAATCAATTTCAGAAAAACAAAAGAAAATAAATAATGGTCAATATGTTGAACTTTGCGATTACAAATTTGCAAAAGCAGATGATGGTAGTCCAGAGAAATTAACTCAAATTTGGTCTAAACAGAATTTTAAGTTAGATACGACTGTAGAAGCAGCATTACTTGCAGGAGATACAAATCTTGCAAAATATATTGAAGTATCAATGAATGTTTTAAATAAAGTACCTTATGAATTACAAGAAACAACTATTGTAGAAGTATCTGAAAATTCAGCAGAAATAACTGATACAAACTTTGAAAACTTTGTTAAGGTTATTGTAAATGATTCATCTAGTTGTGACGTATATTCAAATAATAATATACATTATTTTACAGTTAATGCTTATGTTTATGGTAATTTAATGGGTCTTTCAGATACAGATATACTTACACCTATGAAAGCTAAATTCAATTGTACAGATTTAACTCAAAATATGGTTTGTAAAAATGGAGTAATTGATGATAATCTATTCAATGCATATTTACAAGAGTTCTATGTTAATATGGAATTGTTTTATGGTGTTGGATTAAATGTTTTTGTTGCTAACATTACAAAATATGCTGATTTAGCATCTTCTGATAATGTTGCAATCATGAAAACAAGAGGATTATTTAATGATTATGAAATGGAATTAAACACTTCCAGTGGACTTAAGAATATTAATGTGCCAGGTGCATATTATATTTCTGTAGAATCAGCTAATAAAATAATTACAATGGATTTCTTTTCAAAAGTTGAAGAGCTTGATGAATTCACTGATACCACAGATAGAATGTATTCTAAGAATCCTATTTTCTATAATCCAATAAATCCAAATTATAATGCATATAATACTAAAGGTGCTCCTTTCTTAGCAGGTGGATATACTTCAATTGATTATTATTCATTATGGAATAAAATGCAAGAAGGATATATATTTAGATATTCACAAACAAGCACAAAGACAACTCCACCAATATTTATTAGTTCAGTTCCTGTTGTTGTAAGTATAGGTTCAGTAACACCAACTGTTCAATTAATAAGAAATAATAATGTTACAAGCTTTACAAAGACTTGGACAAACCCAACATTATTATATGTTTTAAATGAAGATAAAACAGGAACATCTGCATATCAATTGCAATTAAAATCAAGTACTGCTTTAACATTTAATAAGTTTGTTACAAGTACAGTAGACAAGCAATATGAAATTGCAAAGAATATTAGTTCAACTTCAGGTGTAAACTATACAACAATAAAAGAATTAATTGATGCAATTAAAACTGAAAAAGTGTGCTTCAATACAACTCAAAGTGAATTAAAAACATGGAATGCAATTAAATAATTATAAAAAAAAGAATTCAATTTACATTTAAACAATAAACTAGAGGTCGTTAAAATATGGGTCTTAAAGAATTTTATTATCGTATGGAAGATAAATGGTACAAGTTTGTAGAAAGAACTGGATTATACAAAATAACAGATAAGATTGACAAGGTTATGCCATCTTTCTTATTATTTATATTGTTAATAATAATATTTATTGCAGCAATAATTTTATTTGTAGTTCCTTTAATCTTTAGTCCGGTTGCTGGGGGTTATCAAGTTCAATTTAAAGTAATTGATGCCGAAAGTGGAAGTAATCTCTCAAGTGTGCCTGTAATGGTAACTACTTCTAAAGAAGTGTACACAATTACAACTAATGAAGAGGGTATCACAGATCCAGTTAATGTGCCTAAGAATCAAACCTTTAGTTTAGATGTTGATTATCAAGATTATGGTTACGCAAAATATAGTAATGAATATATAGCAAGCACTGATAATGAAATATTTACAATCCCACTTGAAATATTAAGTGCTCAATTAAAAGAAACAGATTATGAGTTTACAGTTATTAATAGTTCTACTTCTCAACAAATTTTAAAAAATGGAAGAGTTACATTTAGATGTGTTAATGGGATTGGAACTTCACCAGCAGCAGTTGATGTAATTAATGGTAAAGTTAATGTTTCAGCAGATCCTAACTGTTCTTTATATGGAAATATTATAATTGATGGTTTTAATCCAAAATATGATGTTCCAATTACAAGCGGAACAACAAATGTTTATTTAGATCCTTCAACAGGTAATTTCCAAGCAGGAGAATATACTGTTAGTGTTTATGTAAAAGGAACAAGCGGAGATGCTATTTCAAACATTAAAGCAGCAGTTTTTAATGATATTGGAATAAATGTCTCTGAATGTATTACAAATACAGGTGGAAATTGTGTTCTTGAAAATGTAGCTTCTGGAACATACACTTTAAGATTATCAGATAATCGTGCAGTTCCAATTTATAGTAATTATTCAGAAAGCTTATTTGTAGATTCAGATACTACAAAATATTTTAATTTAATTACAGAAAATGTAGGGTATATTAGAATATTAGTTGTTAATAACGCAAATAATAATAAAATATCAGGAGCATACGTTGCATTAAAGGTTGCAGATCAAACAATAATGGATAATTATACAGATGCAAACGGAGAAAAATTATTTGTTGTTTCTGATAAAACCTTAAATTATAGAGTTGTTGTTGATGCAAATGGATACATGATTAAATCAAGTTCAGTTACAGTTCATGATTCAATACCAATAACTCCATTAAAGATTAGATTAGATTTAGTTACTCCTAATACATTAGCAGTTTTAAATTTAAGAGTAATTGATGATTTAGGAAAAGGATATAGATTTGCTAAAGTTGCATTATATGATTCAGAAACCGGATTTTTAACAGACTATCAACCAGTTTTAACAAATTATGATGGAAATGCACACATGCACGTAACTAGTGGCAAATATTACGCAGTTGCAATTAAAGGAGCTTCAAGAGGAGAGAGCGCATCATTTGATTTTGATGTTAGACAAGCAGAAACATACTCTCCAATTATAATACCAATGAATATTACAAAAGGAACATTAGCTATTAAAGTTGTAGATAAAGAAGATGCAATGGTTCCTAATGCAAAAGTTACAATTTATGATAGATTTAGTTATATGGACTCTAGTCCACCAATTGCAATTAAATCAGATTTAACAAATTCATCTGGTGAAATATCTTTTGAATTAGATGCAGAAAATGATTATTTTGCAGTTGTTACAGATCCAATTAATGAAGAGCTTGGAACTGCACAATCTAGATTCGTTAGAGTAGTTCCAAACGGAATAAATGAATTAAAGGTTGTAATGTACGATAAAGTTCCTGAATTATCTAAACCTGAACTTATTTTATCAGGGTTATATAAAAATGATTTATTAGTTTCTGGTAACTTAAAAGCTGGAAGCGAGTATGAAGCTAGGTTTACTTTATTTGTTCCACAAGATAGGAGCGGGGATGACCAGTTCCAAGAAGTGGGTGCAATTATTAGAACAGGTAATACTGTTTATTTAGAAAATGATAATTTATATATTAAATCTATTGATGTTCCAAACACAGTATCAATACAGAAGTATACTCAATATGATGCTGTTAATCATAAAGTGGATGGAATATATGATTCAGATACTTTAACTGACGGCGATAGTAAATGGGCAAAAGTTGTTTTCGAAGAACCAGATTATGTTCTAGGAGAAGACTTTTGTAATACTTATGAAGTTGTAGCTATTATTAAAGTTAGAGATAGTGCAGTATTTGGAGAAGAATTAAAATTATTCTATCTTGGTTATGGATTAAATGATGATGATGACTATGAAACCTATAATCCATATACAGGTAATGAAGATGAAATAGAATACTTTAATGTTTATAGTTTACAAACATATGGTATTGGAGATGAAATCTTATGTTCAGATGATTTCTGTTATAGTTCAAAAATAACAGATGTATCTGCAAACTTAAGATATGATGTAACAAGCAACTTTGCAGCAGAACCAAGTAAAGATTATACGCTTCATTTTGTTTTAATTAATAATCAGCAAGATAAAAGATATATTAATTCTAGATTAATAATTGAAAATAAAGATGAAGGACTAAACTTTACAAATATTAGAATCGTTCGTCCTGATGGAAGTGTATCAAATAGCTCTATTCCTCAAAACGAATATGAATTTGATTATGCAATAACTCAACTTGATGCTAAAAAGAAAGTTGAAGGAGATATTAATTTTTCAACAGAACTAATGGGTGATAGACACATTGTTCTTAAGTTTATATCTGATCAAAAAATATTATTTGTTCAAGATTTAATAATAACTGTTAATTCAAATAAAGAATTTGAAGTTAGTATTACTCCAGAAATAATTCCATCTGGAAAAATATTTAATATTTTAGTTGAAGCTAGAGATTCTTTAACAAACATTGAAGTTGAAGATTCATATGTTGTAGTTAAAGATAGATTCTTTGATGTTTTAAGAACAGAACCAATTGGTGTACTTGGAACCGTTTCAATAAATAACTTGCCTGCACAAGGTGTTGATGATTTAATATACGTTTATGTTTCAGCTCCTGAATATAAAACATATATAAAAGAAATAAAAATTTCAGATAATTTATTTTCAATAACTCCAAAAAGACTTGGGTTTTCATTGAATATAAATAATGAAAGAATGAAAACAGAAACATTTACAATTACAAATATTTCTGAACTTGATCTAGAAGTAGAAGATCTTGTAATTAAGGGAGATAATTTAGATATTATAGATTTAGATAGATTAAATAATGAACTTGCAGGATATGTTGGACTTATTATCGAAGGATTGGATACTACTTCAAATCTACCTGATAATTCAAATTCAACAAAAACACTTGATATGAGATTAACAATTAATCCTAGAGCAAATGGAATTACTGAAGTTCAAAATATGTCAGCTAAACTTAAAGTTTCTTTAAAACCAAAAGGAGAGACATCTCCAGTATGGGTTTCAGAAATACCAATTACAATAACTGTTGGTTTTGATGGGGTTTTAGATGATTCAGCTTGTTTAGTTTTAACTGAAAATACATGGAAAGATGTTGCACTTGGTAAGCCTGTTGAAAAGCAATTTATAATAAATAATAAGTGTACAATTAATGGAAAAACAGTTCCATTAACCGGCGGGCTTGAAGTTAAGGTTGAGTATGAATCAAGTCCTCTTGGAAAATTAAGTGCAAACATAAATAATAGACTTGTAGAATTATCAAGTGGTTATTATAAAACAATTGTTGATGGAATGGATCGTGACGTTGGTTATCCTGTAGTTTTAAAGTATGAACCACAAGGTAGAATGCAAGGAAACATAAAAGGTAAAATTATATTTAGATCAATTAATCCTACAGCATCTGGTAATCAAGAAATAAGAGCAGAATATAATTTTGATATATCTGTAATTAATCTTGAAGATTGTTATGTGATTTCAAAGAAGGTACTTGAATTATATAAAACTCCTGATACATTCACAATTGAAAACAAGGGTTGTGGAAAAGATACAATTTATCGTTTATCATGTGATGATTGTAGAGGTATTGTTCTTGAACCTAAAACAGAAATTAATGTTCCAGAAACAGGAACTAGCGAGACAATAACAGTTACATCAATGGACGCTATACCTGGTCAATACTTAATTAATATTTATTCTAAGATTAAAGACGCAAGAGGATCTGAACGTAATGTTGGACAAATTAAGGTTCACGTAAGACCAATTAATTCTTGTCTTGATTTAGATAGATATGAGTTTGATTTGTATAGACGTAATGTTTCTGAGAATACTGGAGATGAAGTAAACGCTAAGTCATATGATACTGCAAACATTATTAACATTTGTTATCAGCAAGAAGTTATTGGTAAGGGTAAGATAAAAGAAAGTTCTCGTCTTGGAATGGCTTTAATTGGTGCATTAAGAGATGGGGTTTACACATGGGCTGGGTCATCAATTGCCCAGTTCCTTGCTGGTAAAGATTCAAATTGTTCACTTGGAGAAATAATGGTTGGTAAGACTGGAGAAAAATGTTCACAAGCTAAAAATACAGAATTAGCTAATAACAACAATCCTGCAAATACTAATCCTGCAGATAGTAATCCTGCAAATACTAATCCTACAGATAATAATCCTCCAGTAAATAATGATAATGATTCACTTGAATTTGGTGATTTAATTTATATGGGTACAATCTATACAAATAGCCCATTAAGTATACCAGTAGCACAAGTTAGTGCAACTTATCAAGGCACTTCTACTGAACCAATTATTTATTCCATAAGTTCAGGAAATGGAAGTAATTATTTTGCAATAGATTCTACAGGCCTGATTAAAACAAGTTCAGATAATATTCCTGCAGACACATATACACTTACTGCAAAGGCATCTAAAGGTAATTTAAATAAAGTACAAACAGTACAAATAACTGTTAATGCTCCGGTTACGCCTCCAATAACTAACACCGCACCTGTATTTAATTCAAATTCATATTCTTTTGAAATTTTAAATACTGCGTCTGTGGGTACTGTGGTTGGATCTGTAAGTGCAACAGATCCAGAGAGTGATTCTATAGTTTATTCTTTAATTTCAAATGTAGGTGAATTTATTATAAATTCTTCTACTGGAGAAATTACAACAAATTCTACAGATATAGTTTCTAGTGAATATATTTTAACTGTTCAAGCATCTGATAGTATATTATCTGTAACTGAAACTGTTATTATAAATGTAAATGATGATTCTCAATAATAATATTTAAAATTAAAATTGTAATAATTGATTAAATAGGTGTATGAAAATATGGAAAAGAAAAATGTAATTTGGACAATTGCTATAGCAATTATAAGTTTAATGATCTTTGCAGGAACAGTTAACGCTGCGTGTTCTGCAACTAGCTGTCCTTCTGGACAATCATGCGTAAATAATGCATGTGTAGGATCAGATCCACAGCCAAATGCAAATAATGCTTCAAATGTTGCAAGTAGCTTTCTTAGCGGAAATGGAAATCTATTAGGTAGCGTTTTTGGAACTGGAGCAGGAATATTAAACAAAATTGTTGGGCTTAATCCAATTGTTCATGGCTTAATTGGAGCTGCAGTTTCTGGATTTTCAACCTATAATCAACTTGATAGTGTAATTGACTTTAAATTAATAAAAGACCAAGTTAATATTTCAGATTCATTGGATGATTACTCTGATAGCAATGATACTATGGACCAATATGAATTATACGGAGACGGACTTTACACTAATAGAATAAAAGCTTGTGATTATTCAAGCGGTATTAAATGTACAAACATGATATTAACAGATCAAAATATATTAGATATTGAGTTTATAAAAACAAAAGCTTTAAATGATCCTCAATTCATGAATGATAATCTAAAAAAGAATCCAAGATTCAGACTTGCAGAAGACACTGAAGTTCTTGACTTAACAACACCTGATGGAAATTCAGTAACTAGCCAAAAGAGAGGAATTCTTTTTGAAGATCCAGATAAAACAATAGTTAATAGTTATGAGTTTAGATATTTAGTTGCAAGATATAATAAAGCAACATATAAAGATGATATTACAATTGAATTAAAAACATCAGATCTACTTGGAAACGGAATGATCTGGACATATTTATTAATGCCATATTCATCAGGAAAAAGCTTTTTTACACTTGATAAAGTATTAGCAAATAAAGCTGCAAAGGAAGATGTTAATAATGCAAGAACAACAGACACCATAACACAACCTTTCCATTTACAATTTAATTCATGGACAACTGATTCAAATAAATCACTTGATCTAACACAACTTGATTGTGTAAATGAAGATGGAACAATAATAGGAACTACAGGTACAGAAATCTTACCAAAGGTTACATTTGATTGGGTACTTAATTCACATAAGTCAACTGCAATTAATGGAACTGTTCTTGATAATTCTGAATGGTGTGATACAAACGCAAATGGAAAAGAGAAGAGTGGAATCTATTGTGATGCAACTCAATTTACAATTGAATTAATGCATAAATTAAATTCAATAGATGCTTATGTTAAGGCTCATTCAAATGAGTTTATTTGCCCAACTCCTGGCGTTTCTCAAAAGTTAGTTACAGATATTAATAATTTCGGAGTAACTAAACTAGATTCAAGCTATGATGGAGTAAGAAACATTATTGTAAATTATGAAGTTGATGGTAACTATAATGGATTAAGTATAGTTCCTGTAAAATATTATGATATTGAATTAAAAGTATCTAAGTTAAATGCAGGTGTTTGGAACGTAGTTGATACTCAAACAATACCTGTAACTTTAGTGGGTAAGCAAACAGGAAGCATAACCTCAAATGTAGGTTTATTCCAAACAGTTACTGATTTCAAAGTTGAAGCAACACTTAAAAATTTTAATGCTGTAGTTAGAGATTATACAGTACTTGATGATTCTTTAATTAATCAGTTTACAACAAGTTCTGTTGAATGTGCTCTTGAAAAGAATAGTACAAACATAAAAGATTTTGCAAAGAATGTAACTCCAAAGTTTGAAGACACAAAATTAGTTGATTTCAGATCATTCTTAATGATGGATGGTTATTCAAATGATTTCAAGATTGACTTTGATGATTACTTTAGAAAAACTTTAATGCAAAGTCCAAACTTTTATAATGATCCAAATACAGGATTTTATAAATATTTAATTGATAATGAAAAGTTTATTTTTACAACTTCATTTGAGTCTGAACCAGGTAAATTAGTTCTACCAGGACCTGGAAGATATGAAGTAACATATAATGTAATATTTGATAATCAATGGAGATTATTTGATAATAATGGAAACATGGTTGGTAGCGTTGTTGTTAAACTAAATAAAGAAGTTGGACCAGAATATGATGCTCCAGTTTATTATATGCCATACAATGGTTTAGTTGGTATTTCTACACAAAATGCAAGACAAGGATATGGTGTTGATTATGTTGGAGATGTTATTACATTTGATAAAGATATTTCTATGAAATCTGAACCATTTGTTTCTTCAAACACAGTAAGTACAGTTACTGTTAAAGAATATGGAGCAAAACCAGGAGATATTTCAATTTTAAATAATGGGGAAACAAGAGGAATGTTATTTTCAATTACAAGTGATTCAACACACACAAATCCTGAATTAAGATATTCACCGTCACGTGCAACTCCAGTTGTTATGAAAATTAGTAATACTCAAAATGATGCATATGCATTCTATAAACTTGGTGTTGGTAAGCCAATTAAAGATGGAGGAGAAGCAGCTCATCCAGGTATGTCTTTAACAAAATGGACTGGTGTTGGAGAATGTCAAAGCTTTACTGGAGTTCCAATACAAGAAGAATTCTTAAATAGAGATGATATGCTCGCAACTGAATCTGAGTTTGCACCATACATTCCAAGTGACACAGTTGCTTATGGTGTTGAATGGGGAGATTCGGAAATTATTAGAAGAGGAAATGTATTTTTAAGAACTGTTTTCTATACTCCAAGCAATTTTACAACCGGAGTAGGAATGTCTGAATTAATAACAGATGCAGTAAATGATGATGCATTGTTCTATACAATTAAAGATACAAAAGGGTCAAATAATGTTTCTTTAGGTGGAGCATATCCAGATATTAAATCTCTAAAAGAAATATATGCTCTTGTAGCAAGTAAGGATGCATGTATGAACTATAATCCTACAAGTATGCAAGTATATTATAATCCAAATAAGATTGCAGAAAAGTTCTTTGGTGGAAGCACAGATAGTGCAACACAGAACGCATATGTTGCAAAGAATGGCGGATGTATATCTGTTAGCCAATAAGCTTAGAATCAAGAAAATAAAAGAAGTAAATTTTACTTCTTTTTTTTATTTTTAATTAATTACATAATAAATAAAAACTAATCTATTGTTTATATTTATAATATTACTATTTAATATTTTTAAATAAAAGGGGAGAAATTAGATGTCATTTGGAGAAAAGTACCAGGCCTTCTTAGATAAGATAAATACAAGATTACCAATTAAAATTTTAACTGGTCCACTTGACAGAAAAAACCCACTTATTTCTTTTTTTGTTTTCTTAGCTATTATTGTTGTTGTTTTATTTTTAGTTTTTGGGAATTCTTTTACTAATGGTACAGGTAAAGGAACATATACAGAAATAACAATTAAGATAGCTGATGAAAATAATAATGTTCTTAAAAACTTTCCTTTTAAAATAAAGGATGAATTAGTAGGTGAAGATAAGGAATATTTTACAGATAATTCTGGTAAGCAAGTTGTTTCTTTATTAAAGAATGGTAGTTATACTTTCCTTGTTGAAAAGAAAGGTTATAAATTATTTACAGAAAGCATAGATACTAGTAGTTCTGAATTTAAAGTTATTTTAAAATTGTTTGCTCTTCCTTCTACATCATCTAAGACATTAAGCTTTGTGGACTCTAAAACTAAAGAAGTAATTAAAGATACTCTTGATGTTGTAATTAAATGTGAGAATGGAACCATAATTAATCCAAGTTCATTAGTTGTTATTGATGGGAATTATACTTTTGATGTTCCAAATGATTGTGGAGACTTAGTTGCAACTATTACAAGTAATAATTATTATTCAACAGGAGTATTAATCCAACCTACACAAACAATAGTTAATGTGACTGCAAACCAAGTTGCAATAGATAAAGGTAATCTTAATGTTACTGTTAAATCTGGAGACTTATTTATTGATGATATTACAATTAAGGTTTTTGAAAAAGATGATTTAATTAATCCAATTAAAATAGCAAATACTCAATGGAGTATGGCTAAAATAAAAGATATTCCAATTGGAGATTATTCTGTTGTTGCAAGTGATCCTTCTAATCAATTTCTTTCAAGTACAATTGATGTAACTATAGTAAAGGATGCAACTCTTGAAAAAACAATTAATCTAGCTTCTATTAATCCTGATGGAACAGCAACAATTGTTCTTGATAATAATGAAACTATAATTATACAAACAAGAATATTAACTGCAAGTTTAAAAGACGAAGTTACAAATCAAGATATTAATGTTACTGATGCAAAAGTAGTTTTATTACTTGATTGTAATTCTGTTCTTGATCAAAGACAAGTTAGTCAAGGAATAACTTTTGTAGTTGATAGTAATAACAGCTATTGCTTAAGAGGAGAAGCAGAAGGTTATATTCCTGAAATTGTAAACATTAATTCTACAAATAATAATTATAATATACTTTTAGAGAAAATTACAATTTCAAATGTTTCTGATATCAATGCTTTAGTTATTGACGAAGATAATCTCCCTGTTGTTGCTGCAAAAGTAATATTATATGATGGAAACACAAATTATATTGATGTAAGATATGATGCATTAAACACTGATGAAAATGGAAAAATTACTTTCAATGATATTCCTGTTGGATATTTTTATTTAAAAGTTAAAAAAGTATATCTTGAAGGAGATAGTAGTAAATTTAATCATGTTCCACCAGTTAATTCAAATATTAATGTTCTTGTTAATATTGGAGATGGTACATTAAAATTAGATATTAAAGATAAGCTTGGAGATGTTGTGCCTGAAGCAGACATAAAGATATACACTCAAGATGGTAATTTGCTTGGATCTGATTTTGGAAGTAGTTCTGGGACATATCAAAAAGAAATTAAAGCTGATAAAAGAATATATGTTGTAATTACAAAGAATGGGTTTATACCTTACTTTACTGAGCTATTAACAATAAATAAAAATATAACTATTAGTAAAGAAATAGTAATGAACAGAGATGATTGTCAAGCAACTGTTCCTTGTATTGATTATTTAGGAGTATATACTCCTGAAGGAAACTTAGTTACAAAGTTTGAAAATAATAAAATGTTTTATCTAAAATATAGATTAATTAATGGTACTAATTCAGCAAATATGGGCTTTGTTCTTAAGGTTGGTTTAAAAGACAAAGTATCTCTTGATAATGTTTATATTAAGCCAATTACATTAAATAAATCTGTAGCAACATACTTTGCAGATTATCCGTTCATTCAAGCAGTTCAAGAAGGAACAGAAGCAAAGCTTGTGGATGTTTTCTTTTCTAGTATTGAAAAAGGAACATTTGAACTTACAATCCCATTACAAGTTCATGATGCAGCAGACCAAGATATGATCCCAGTTTATTTTAAATCATATTATGGTTCTAGTTCAAGTTACATTAATAATTCAACTTTTACTAAGTATGAGTATTATGTTGGGGTTCAAGAATTATGTTCAGATACATTTTGTTTTTCTGGGCAATACATTGATGTAATTAATGATTTAAGATATGATATAGAAAGCAATATGAAAATACCAATGCTTGTTAATTCAGAATATAAGCTAGAGTATAAGATTAAGAATGCTAAAGATATTAGTTATGAAAATGGTAGATTAAAAATATTTAATTCAGATTTAGAATCATATCCTACTCAAAAAGTGAAAATTGAAAGCTACTTAATTGAAGGTGCATTTAATAAAGGTGAAAATGCAGGCACCACAAATTATTTTAAGATACCTTTTAATGAAGACGAGTTAACTAATCAAACAATTGATGGTTACTCAGAAACAAGCTTCCTTTTAAATATATTCCCCATTTCAGTTGATAATACTTATCTTGCACATAAAATAATCGCTGGGCAAGAAGAGATATATAATTTCAATCTAGCACTTCAAGCAAAGAATCTATATACAATGAAGATTGATTATCTTCCTATTAATATATTACCAAATAATACTTTTGATATGTTGCTAACTATTAAAGACGAGCAAAATAAACCAGTTGAAGATGCAAGAATAAATATTTATTCTGAGCTTGAGGGGTATGAGTATTCAATTTATCTTGATAAGTACACAGACTCAAGCGGGAAATTAAGTTTAGTAATGCCTCCTTTAGTTATTGGCTCAAAATTAATTATTGAAGCAGAAAAGCCAAGCTATTTTGCAGAAAGAAAAGAAATTATTATTGATTCAAATATAACTAAAGTTTTATTTAATAATTCTCTTGTGTCTATTTCTTCTCCTGTGACAATAAACATTAATAAAAATAATTTAAACGGGGATATACAAACTATTGAAATTCAAAACCTAACTAATTATGATTTAGAATTAAATGAAATTAATGCAAGCGATGTTTCATTTAATTATTCTAATCTTCTAGACCTAGGTCAAACTCTAACTTTTATTAATTCTCAAATAAACAATAATGGTAAATTTATTATTCTTGCTAATGAGAAGAGAGAACTAAATGTAAAAATAACTCCCGGAGTTGATTCTTTAAACTTAGTTGAAAATCAAGAAGTTATAGGTAGTATTACTGGGCACGTAAATACGGATGGAGAAGCAATCTATCCATTCAATATTCCAATTAAAGTTATTATTTCAGTTGGAAAAGGAGTTGCAACAAATAATTGTTTAGTTGCACAAGGGTATGTTAATCCATGGGTTACAACAATTAATTCAGGCAAATCACAAACAATATCTTTTGAAATTATTAATAATTGTAGATCATTTGAAGATGAGGAAAAACCATTAGCTCTAAAGAACATAAGAGCAAAGATTCTTTCAGAAGGGGATAAGTATGGGTATTATGATCTAACAGTTAATACAAGCACTGCTAGACTTGCAGAAGGAGTTTATAAAACTATAATAGAAGATGTTGAGGCAGATAGAACATATAGTGGAAGCTTAACTTATAGTTCAGGTTCAACTAAGTTTGGATTGATTAAAACTAAAGTGTATTTAAATGCTCAAGTTGAAACAGAAGATGGGCTAGTTTATGTTAATAATGGAGATGGAGAAGTCTTAGTTAATACTGAAATAAGTATTATGGAAATTTCTGATTGTTTTAAGTTTTATGATGGAACAAAGGAAATTGGAGATTCTGGAATGTTTGTTATTGATTCAGAAATTATTATTAATCAAACAAAAGATTTGGTTCTTAAGAATACTTGTTCTGATAAAGGTAGGTTTAAAGTAACTCTTTCAGGTGGAATGACTTATAGTTCAAGTGGTTTAACTTATGAGAACTATGATGATAGGTCCGGGGAAGGAGACTTTGAGTATAATTTTAATATTGGAGATAGCGAAAAAATAATTTCTGTTAGAAAGCCAGATGTTCCTGGTGCATACATGATTAATGTTAAGATAGAATCATTAAACAATAATCTACGTGCAGTTTCAACTGTATATCGTCCATTAAAAGTAAATGTTAAAGATTTATTGTATATGGAAGATCCATTCCTTGAAGTAGCAGGAGATGCAACAACAATGCCTGTTAAGTTATATAATAAAGATTTAAATAGAACTCCATGGGATTATGCTACAGCTTATACTGGAGAAGAAGGATTTGGGAAATACATGAATGACCAATTTTATTCTTCTGGTTCTTGGAATACATGTCAAGCTGGAGATGAGAACTGTTTATATAATGGAGAAAGCTCAATTTTAAGAATGAAATTTAATGATAAAGATAGTTTAGTAAATGCAGGTACAGATGGACCAGATACGTACCAATCAGCAGCAATTGGAGGCGGTGCTGCAGCTGCAATTGGAATAATATTAATTGTAAGTACTTCTCTTGCGTTAGGCCCTGTAGGAATAGCAGCTGCTGCTGTTTTTGTTATTGCATCCAGTATTGCACCATTATTCTATTCTGATTATGATATTGATAATCAAACAAGATATTTAGATATTTCTCAAATGAATTCTACAGATGGACTTGAAGTTTCTAAAATAATTACTTTAAGTAATCTTGAAGATGAAAATGCATGGATTAATGTATTTGATATAACTGGTGCAAGGTATTATAAGTATTTTAATCAGCAAATACATGCACATGGTAAGCTTGCAAGTACAAAAGAAATTAGTAATTCTCTTCCTAAGTGTAATGGACTACCAAACTTAGTTCCAGTTGAAAGTTACTTAAAAGTTTATAATAAACCCTCTTTTTGCGGTGAGATTAGCATAGAAGAAACAGAAGAGTCTTATTTATTTAAAACCAGTTGTTCAGGACAACTTGTAAATAGATTTAAACTTGATTTATGGTATGATACATTTTCTGTTTGTAAGTTTGATCAAACTTATTGGCCAGATCAAGCAGGTATGAAGCCTCTTGAATTTAATTTAAATTCATCTTTGCAAGAAGATCTTGCAGCCTCATCCACTCTTGGCTTATATAAGACAATAACTTTCTATCCTACTCTTGATGATACAAGTGATGTAATTGATTCTGCATTTATTGATGCAAAACCAATTTCTCAAAATGGGAAATTTAGGTTTGAGTTCCATGAAGCACCAAAGCAAGAAATAATTAATGTTGATTTAAACTCATATGCTTGCTCAACAGACTCAGATAAAACTGGTAAGACAGGTCCTGGTGCAGTTCCAAATGTTTCTCTTGATTGGGATTGGAAGGATTTAAGCAATATAGATAAATGTAATAATACTTATTGTGATGCAACACAAATTTCACAAGTTGTATTGAATAGAATTGAACAATCACAAAGTATCTTGGACAGTTCAAGCATATCTTGCCCAAAAAGCTATTCTCAAGTTCTTGATGATGTGCTTGAAGGAACATACGAGTATATAGCTGATCCATCATCTGTACAAAATCAAATACCTGCTGGTAAAGTTGGAATAACAAGTGTTAATATGCAAACACAAGAGAATAATTTTAAAGTTAAGGTTGTAATTGAAAATAATACAGTTTCAAGCACAAGTGGAGATATTAGTATTTCTCTTGAAAACAAAGAAGTTACTTCTATTGAATATTATGATTATTTAACTGGAACATACGTAACTGAACAAATAACTTTACTTCCATTAAATTACATCTATGTAAAAAATATTACAACCCCAATAGGTAATGATAATACCACTGAAATTATATTTACATTTAAAGAAAACGAAATGGGGGCAAGTCTTCCATTGGTTGTAACTTATACTGGGCTATCTACATCTTATGGAACATTTAATACAGATGTAACTTTACAGACTCATCCTGCATCAACTTCTGGATGTTTGGTTCCAGCAATAACTTCTCAATTTAATGGAACTGATTATATAGATATGTGGTTTAATAAGACCCAATATCCAGATAACGTTCAATCTGAATGGTCACAAGACAAGATTACAACTTTAAAAAATCTTTTATCATTCAATGCATATTTAATAACAGACAATTATAATTTTGACTTCCAAGATGCATTTGATAAAGCATATGGTGGGAGTGCATCTGTTTCAGAAGGACTTGGAACTTATTCATTTATGTCATCTCCTGGAGCATACAGTGAAGGTTATTTATCTCCATTATTTAAGAATAATTTAACATATACTTTAAAATATTCATTAAATGAAGAAGGAGTTGAAATTAAAACACCTGGGCTATATAATATAAGAATTGATTTATTCTTTAATAATAATGATTGGGACTTTACAACTAGTAATGAAGATATTGATGCAAACGTAGTTGTTACATTCACTTATCTTAAAGGCCCATCTGAAAACAGTGTGTTCTATAGACTACCATTTGATGGGTTTGTAGGCTATGAGAGTAATGGATATAATAGACAAGGTTATGGTACCACTTATCTTGGTGATGATGTATTAATTACAAAAATTAAAGATAATGAGTTAAGAACAACAACAGATGTAGGATCTAATCCATTAAGATATTTAAGAGTAGTAGACGAACAAGATATCTTTAAATTAAACTCAGATATTGAATCAAGAGGAAGTGTGCTTAAGATTATTAATCAAGAAAATAATCAAACAGAAATGATATTTTCTCCAAGTACTGCTACACCAATTATACAAAGAATTGAAAATAGAGAATTAAAACCATTCTCTGTGTTCTATCAATTAATTAAAGATAGTTCATCAGAACCAATAACTGGGAATGCAAGCTTAACTAAATGGAGTGGAATTGGAGATGGATGTGATTATTCTGGAGACTATATTTATTCTTCTTTTAATAATGTGTCTGATTATCAATCATCTGTTGAAGATAGATTACCTGGAACTTACATGCTCCAGTGGCCTACAGTTAATCAGAAAGGAAACCTATATTTAAGAACAATCTTTTATACTCCATTAGACCAGAGGTATACGCTTGGTTCAAAAGAAACAGGAGTAAATCAATTTAGTTATGATGGAGTAGATTATAGTGGATCATTGGCTATTCCTAGATTAAATAATGTAATTACATTAAAATCTATTAAAGATGTATTTGATAATGTTTCTTCAGGGAATATTTGTGTTGCAAACTCAAGTGATGGAACTTATTCTGAGTTCTTTTATAATCCTGTTGCAATATACGGAAAAGATGAACTCTACGTTGTTGGGCCTGATGATAGATTAAAATGTAATTAATTTTGCATTTTAATTTAATTTCTTTTTATTTTCTTTCATAACATATTTAAATATATTGGTCTTATATATTACTAAAATATATATAAGAAAGAGAGAATATGAGATATAAAACTATAGTTATAATTATGATTGTATTACTATCTATTTCTATATTCTTTTCAAATGTATTTGCAACAGAGAATTGTCCTTATGGGTTTGTTAAAAAGAACGGTTCTTGTCAATATTTTGATGCTTCAGCTTATACTTATTCAATAAATCAAGATATTATTTCATCTAAACCTTTTCTCTTTGGGCACATTAAAGTTGTTGGAGGAAATTATATTGATATAAATAATTCTACTACAACGCATAGAGCAATAAAAACAATTAGTAATTCTCAAGATCTTAGCACAAATATTTTAATTTTCAATGATTTTACTGTTGAAAAAGATTTTGCAATGTATTCTTCTGAAATAATAAATGATTTTAATTATTTAGGTGGGTATAAGTTTTTCTTTAATCTTAAATATCAATCTCAACCAGATAAGAATGTTAATTTATCTTTACCATTTAGTTTAAATAAATAAAACAAGGGTCAAATAAAATATGAATAAAATAAGTAAAATGATCATTTTAATTGTTTCAATGATTATTATAGTGCAACCTGTATTTGCAATTTGTAGTGCTAATTGTAGTACGCAGTGTTGTATTTGTACTTCTGAATTTAGTGAAATTTCATTAATTCAAAATGATTGTAATAACACAGATTGTGATTTTAACCTATTTGCTCCTGCTGGGCAATATACAATACCTAATTTTGATCTGAACTTTACAAAGTCAGATAATTGTGATAATTTAAAAATAAATCTTAATATAGTTGATATTAATTTGAGTTTTACTCGTAGTAGTTTTATTGGTAATCAAGCCCAAAGAGTTTATGTTAGTGGAATTGATACAGTTACTTTGATTAATTCAAATCTAGTTGTGTTATCAAAAGCAGAATTAAAGAGAGAACTAATTTTTGATTTAACTAATATTGATGTTATTTTTAAGAATAATTCTTCTATATTTTTAGATGAAGAAATTAAAAACGGTTGTGCAAGTTCTCTTGTAGACCAAACTTCTTATGGACTTGGTTTAGAATTTAAAAATATTGAAATAAGTAATGATTCAAATAGTTTTATTAAAGTACAATCTGCAAAATCTGCAAATGATTGTCTTACAGCAAATATTGGTAATCCTGCTAGTATTACAGGAAATACAATTACAAATTATAGTAATGATTTTAATTTAATTATGATTAGTGGGGATTCAGCAAATGGAAGAACAACAGGATACAATGGGAATTTATCTGGTGGAGATGCAATACGCGGAGGAAAGACAGTTATAAATCTTGAAAATTATTTTAATTATGGAAATTCTCTAATTTTTGGTAAAGCTGGATTTGGTGGTAATGGAGGCCAAGGAGAAGATAGCCCAAACTCAAATGATGCTCCAGGAAATGGAGGAAATGGAGGAAAAGGTGGTTCTATCTATTTTACTTTAAATAATATTTATAATTTAAATTCAGATGCAAATTTAATTATTGATCTTAATGCTGGTGATGCTGGTAATGGAGGAAGAACTGGATTTGATAGTGGTGGAAATAATCAAGGAAATTATGCTGAAGGTGGAAATGGAGGCCATGGAGGGGACATAAAAAGTTTTGTTACTGGTGAGGGTGTTATTGATTTAAATTTAATTTATAATACAGGTAATTTTAACTTTAATGCTTTTGCTGGTAATGGTGGAAATGGTGGCGCTAAATTTAATCATGCTTGTGGGCAAAGTGATGCTCAAGGAATAGATGGTAATGCTGGTAATGGAGGATATGTTTTTGATTTAAATGTAAATACAATTTATAATGATTCAAATAATTTTAATTTTAATTTAGTTAGCGGAGAAAAAGGAAATCTAGCAAATCCAATTTTTGGCGCAACTTATCCTTGTAATCTTCATGGAATTGATGGTATTGAAGGTATTACGAAGAACATTTATTTTAATAATTTTACAAACACAACATCTGATGGGATGAATATATTTTCACAAAATGGATCTAATTCCACAAATGACATGTTTTTAAAAATTGGTTATTTAAGACCAGGAAGTTATCTTCCTAAGTCTATTAGTTTAGTTGATAGAAATTATGATAGTCCTGATTTTAATTATTCAATCAATAGTTCTATTTTTATTAATGGTTGTTTTGCTGGTGCAAATTCTCTTGCAGAGTATAAATATATCACAAAAAATATTGATTTGAGTTTAATGAACTTAAATGATGTAATTTTAAATATTGATTATTCAAAAGTAGATAATATTGATTATTCAGTTCCTTCAACACTTAATTGTAATTATTGTGATTATAACGAGTTTGGATCAAGAATAGATGATGTTTATTCGTTGTATTCTAATCTTCCAGGTAATATTTTAGCAAGAGATCTTAATATATATTATTCAAAGGAAGGGGTAATTAAAGGATTAATTAATTCATTTTATCCAGATTATCCAGTATATACAAACAAGAATTCAATTACAGGTGTATTTGATTCTAAGTATAGAATGTACAAATACACAGTTTATCCTGAAAATTTAATTTGGTATGATTCTCCAGATTATAATCTTAAATTATATCCTGGTAGTGATCCATTATGTCAAGGACAAGAATATTTTATTACAGGTGATGTGAATGGAACAATACCTTTCCAGTTTTCATTTGTACCGACATTTAAAAGATTTATGTGAAATTATATGGCTTTTTTAGAAAATTTAATTAAAGAAAGTAGAAAAGGGATAAATCTCTTTGGTAATGCATTTATAAATAAACCAATAAGTATGATTACTTTAAAAGAGGATAATTTAGAGGGTATTATAAATAATACAGATAGAATAACTAAAGAGAGAATTAAATTTAATTTAAAAGATGTAGATAAAATTACAGACAAGGAAAAAATCCTAAAAGAATTATCAGAGAACATAAAAACACCAAATAAAGAAGATGAATTAAAGAAAGATAAAGCTAAAAACATAGAAGAAGTAAAATCAAAAAAAGAACCGAAACCTAAGAAAGCAAATGCTTTAAGAAGAGCATATTTAAATTCAGAAGATAAATATTATAATTTTATTGAAAAAATGGGGCTAACAAAAATAACTGATAAAATAGATAAGATAATCCCTAGTTTTATTATATTTATTTTATTAATCTTATTAATTCTTGCAGTTCTGGTTTATTTCTTATGGCCAAGCCCACAAGTTTGGAGTCTTGGTATTCATGTAATTGATTCTACAGGTAGTGATATTTCTGATGCAAATATAGTTTTAAGTTATAAAGATAAGAATATAATTTCTTCAACAACAGATGTATTTGGAGAGGTAAAACTAAGTGAATTTAGTTCTGGTAAGAAAGTAATAATTACTACTTTTAAATCAAGATATATTTTAACTGAAACTGAGTTTAGCTTATCGAAGAAAAATAATTTTTTAGAAGTTACTCTAGAAATAAACACAAATGATTTATTGTTTGAAAGCAATTCCACAGAAAAGATTAGAAACTTATCTTTTGTAGAAAATAATTCTTTATTGGTTGTTTCTCCACTATCTGTTACCTTTAATTGTTCATCACCAAATAAAACACCTGATCCAAGTTATAAGAATGTAAATACAGGAAAAGTAACAGTTAAGCAAGTTGCTGGCTGTGGTGAATTAAAGGTTAGTGTTACATCTGATAATTATGAATCAATATCAAAAATGATTGTTCCAGTTGATGATAAAATTAATTTAACAAAAATATCTTCTGAGAAAGGTCAATTAACAGTTAAGTTAAAGAACCTGAGTGGCAATATTATTCCTGATGCATTAATTAAAACTTACGCAGTTGATTCAATTGCAACAATTATTGATGAATCAGAGTTTATTTTAAAAACTGGTAATTCAGATATGTATGGAAGGTATGTTTTTGATTTTGGACCAGGTAGTTATTTAACATCAGTTGAAAAGATTGGTTATTTATCTTTATCAAAGCAAGGACCATATAATGTGATTACAAATAATAATACTCTTGTAGAATATACGTTAATTACTCCTCAAGAATTAATTGATTTTAATTGCTCTAAACCTAAATATCAACCATTTTGTATTAATGGGCATATTGATTGTAATAATCCTATATTTAAACCATTTATTACTATGAATCCAGATGGAACTTGTATTCTTGGAGTTCCTGGGTACATTGATGTAAGTTTAAAAGATAGTAATTCTCTTTTATCAGTAAGTGCAGATATTTCTTTACTTGGTAGATTAAAGGATACAAATCAAGCATACCATACAATAGAAACAAAAGAAGATATTAATCGTTTTAATTTTAATGTAGTTAATACTTATGATTATAGAATACAAGTTTCAAATACAGAAGTAAATGGATATATACAACCAGATGCAATTGATACTAATGGAATTGATAAAAACATAACTATTTTACTTGATTATTCTTCAGAAATAAATTCAGGTACAATTGGGGTTAATGTAAATTCAAATGGGTATAATATTGCAAATTCTCAAGTGTATTTATTTAGAATGGATGAGAGTGGAGATGTTCTTGTTAATCCCATTCCAAAATTAACTGGATCAACTGGGGATGTTAACTTTTATGCAATGAGAGCTGGCCGAGATTATTATGCATTTGCAATTCAACCTATTGAAAACTTACAAGGTACTTCTGATCAAGGAGAGCTTGATGCAAATGAATTCTTAGAACTTGAAGTTAACTTAGAAAATACCCCTAGAATATTAAATTTAAAAGTAATTCCTAATGATTTTAATATTTCTTTTTATACAATCTCAAATAATGAAGAAATAATAAGTTATCTTGTTAATGAACTACCTGATGGAAATAAGCAATATATTTTTACAGAAGATATTTCTCAAATTTATGCAATACTAAGAGCAGAAGGGTATGCTTCTTATCAAACTGAATTAATTAAAATTATTCCTGGTCAAGAAGTTTATAGAGCATATACTTTAACTTCTTTTGAAAATTGCTCTGCATCTAAAATTGAGTTGATTGGTTTATATAATGCATCAAAAGGGGATATTTTAGTTTCAGATATTGATTTTAATAATCATTTAATGACTGATGAATATAAATTAAAGTTTAAATTTACTTCTTGTCTTGCTGATAAAGAATTTGCTTATGCTCATATAAGAACTGGTTCAAAGAAATTAGTAGATAATGATTCATTGTCTCTCGTAGGTGTAAATTATACTGTTGAGAACGTAGTTGAGGAAAATGGTTTTGCTTTCCAAGGAGAATTAACTGATTGGAATTTAAGTTATTATAATTTATATAATGCACCCGATCATGCATATTCTTGGACAGGACCTGGTCAAAAGTGGGTTAATATTGATTTTACTGATTCAAATATCGATGTTATTGAATTTTCTGTGGATTTTAATTTTAAAGGAGACATATCTCAATTAAGTGATTATTTAGTAAGTTATAGATCTCTTTCATTTGATGGAACAACTAGTTATCTTTATCCTATATTTAGTGGATATAATAATTGGTCAATCGTTCCTGAGGGTTATTTTTATGCAAAAACAGATGCTTATTTAGTTCCATTCTCAAATACAAATTATATTTTAGATTGGAGTCTTACTGATTTAACAGGAAATCAAATTGTAAATAATGGAGACGCATATATTATTGATATTGGTAAATATTATAAGTATAATTTAGAGTTCTTGCATCTTTTAGATCAAAATAAAACTAATGTTTCTATTCTTGAAGACTCAGTTTATACAGCTGAGCATTTGTTATTTAATTCTTATACATTTAAAGATAATACTCCCAGAACAATTACTGGATCTCAATTAAATTCTACAAGTATAGACATTAATGATATTAATTCAGGAAGAGGATATAACTTTGATTTAAATTCTGTTTTCTTTTCTTCTGGTTTTTTCGAAGTTGGGGGAGCAGTAAATCCTAAACTTAACACAAATATATACAATAATTTTGCTAGACTTGAATTTCCAATGTACGCATATTATGAAGGAAACTCAGTATATTTAGTAAGTTTAACAACAAATGATATTACTGAAAATAATAATATTTATTTTGGAAGCAATGACATTAATTTCTTTGTAACTAATAATTCAGGAGTACCTCTTGAAGGAGTTAAGATAAAGTATAGTTATTCTTTTAGTCCCAATTATGAATATATTTTAGGAACAACAGATGGAACCGGTTCTTTACTTAATCAAAATCTAATTTTTGACTTATCATTAGTTGGAAATTCAGTTTATTTTATATTCGTCTTTGATGCAAATGCAGGATACAATGGTTGTTTTGATGTGATTGAAAAAGAAATTTTATCAGGATATTCTACAACTCCTGACTTATTGAATTATAATGCAGACGTAGTTTCAATAAATGGAATTAATCAAGTTAATATTAATACTAATGAGTATAATATTGTTCAATTAGCAGGTAGTCCAGCAACGTTGAGTTCAGTTAATATTAATACTTATTCAGAATTAATTAATGTTCTTGAAACAAATATTGAAATTCAAAATGCAAATAATCTTCCAAATAGATTATTAACAAATCAGTATACTCCAATTTTAGCTCCAATAACTTTAAGTTCTACTGGAAATTTTAGTAATCAAGTGGTTGTAAGTAAGCTTTATAATGATATTTTTCTTGGTAATTCTAGTTCTGGGGATCCAATTAGTCAAATAATGGATACAAATGTAAACATATTTGTGGAAAAGAAGGGAGATATAAATTTTACTAATATAAGTTATGAAGAAGGAATATATTTTGATAATGATAATCTTACACATATAGAGCTTATTAAAAATGTTGTTGAAGATTTGAATTTAGATTATAATATTACTGGGTTTTCTGAAAATAATAGTTTGGATTTAAAGATAAATAAAATTATTGCTAGTGCAAGTTCAAACGATATTAATCTTGATTACATTAATTCTTTTTTAGAAACAAACTATTCTGGAAAAGATATTAATTCCAGTGGCATAATTATTAGTGTTCCATTTAAGCTACTTGCAAGTTCAAATATTGGGTTTGATAATGAAATCAATCTAGATTTCAATTTTGGTTTTGGAAACAATTATTCAATCATACAACAAAATATATATGTTGATGTTTATGATAATACCAATATTTTAATTGGAGAACTAGTTGGAAGCAATTTAATTAATTGTAATTTAGATTCTTGTGAAAAAGAAATAAAATATAAGCTAACAAATAAACTAAAATCTTATAATATTAGAATTAATAGTCTAACAGATATTAATCAATCAGAAATACCACTACAAATTAATAAACCAATATCTGGTATTCCAGAGGATGTAAACAAAGTTAATTCTATTGATTTAATCGTGTCCTCAAATTATGATTATTTTATTAATAATGGTTTAAATTATTATTTTAGTCAAGATAATAATCTGGTTTTAGATTTTGGGTACACTATTAAAGGAATTTCAAAAGATATAAATAAAACTCAAGAGATATCTATAAATATAAATCCAGAAAATGCACTTCCTCCTGAACTTGGAATTAAAGATAACCTTTGTATTGGTTCTGGAGGACTGAAATCAAATAATAATTTATTTATTTTTGCAAGCTGTGAAGATAGAACAAATACTTGTCAGACAGGGTCAGAATATTTGCCTAAAGTAAAGTATTGTTGGTCCGCACTAGATTGTACAGATGTTAGTTGGAGTGGACTTGATCAAGATAAAGAGAGTTGTATATCTGATAGTTCCGAATATAATACTAATAATAAATTTTATTGTGATTCTTTACAAATGTTATTTTCAGTGTTAACTAGATTATCAAAAGAACCGTCTATTAATAATGTTACTCAAAGTTATTATGTGTACTTATTAGCTGATGGTACTTCAGAGGATTTAATTTCAGATTTTATGCATACAATTGATGATTTTGGAGGAATGGATCCAAATTTTATTACTGATATTAAAGCAATGTATGAGGCTGATCCTAATAATTTTACAATTACACGAAATGAAAATGAACAGTATAAACCAGGATTATATTCTGTTACTGTAAATTATTCTCTTGATGATTCTAAACTTGATATTTCTTTAATTAAAGAACAAGATTTATTATCTACTGAATTAAGTTTATTTTATTATCTTCCTATTGATGGAAAACTAGGTACAGAAGATAGTAAAAGAGAAGGATATGGAGCAAGAATAAATTACGGAGATAATCAATCAAATATAAAAGTATTGGCTGGTCAAAATTATTCTGATATTGATTTGAATAGTTTTAATTATGATTCTTCTTCTAAAATTGTAATTAATGCAAATAATTATTCTTATACAAATATAGACTCTCCTTACTTTAAGAACTTGCAATTAACTTCTGGAACATTAATGGATTTGTCTCTTGAAAATACTAGTGGAGGCTTAACTGCTTTGAATGTAATGTATTCTTTATCAAGACCAGTTCCGGTTTATTCTAGAGTTGGATGTTTAAATAATTCTTATAAGTATGTTTTAAAGGAGACAAATAGTAATGATGTTATTCCTATCTGGTTTAGTCCATTAATAACTTGGGATTATAATATTAGTAATAGTATTAGTCAAGCAGACGATATTCAAATAAATTCTACAAATGGTTATGATCATCATGAGGTGAATTTATCAGGATATATTACAATACCTGCAAATTTAGATTACAGTGTACTTAAAACCATGATTTATCTTCCTGTTGGAGAAGACTATAAATTAAATCCAGAAACATATAAATTATCTATTAATGGATTTAGTAATTCATTAAACTCAAAATTATATAATATTAATTCTGATGGAAATGAAGTAATTTTGAAAACAAACATGGGGCTTGATACTACTCTTGTGTCAATACAAGATTTGTTTAATTTAATTAGTTCTCAAAAAGCATGTATTTATAATGGTTCAACTTCAACAACTATATCTTGGAATGTAGATAAAATTAATATTAATGAAGATAGAATTAATGAAATAATTAATAATGCAGCTACAGGAATAGTTGCTGATGATTGTTCAATAGGGAATATTACATAAATTGGGATTTTATGGATTTAATACTTTTGAATTTTTTTGATGATTTTGATTTTGTAATAAAAATATTCTTTGTTTTAACTATAATTGCTTTTGTTAAACAAAAGGTTACACATAATACCACTTCTCTTGTTTTAATTTCAATTGCGGTTATTGGAATGGTTTTTTTATGGTGGCCATTTTTTAAGTTAACTTATATTGTGTATGTTGTACTATCTATTGGAGCAACAACTGTTCTTGTTGATATGTTTTTTGTTTCTATGGGACATGGAGGAGAAGAAGCTATGGAATTAAAAGATCAAATGCACCATAGTGAAGGAACTGAACATCAAATGCATATGGCTCATAAAAGTCATGGTTCTCATAAACCACATAATCCACTTATGTTTGGTGGGCATTAGTTTATAGTAATTAAAGGATAAATAAAGATGAATAATAAAGGGTTTTTATTTGGAATATTAAAAATACAATCATTAGTTCTTAAAATTATAATTGTAATGGTAATGGCTGTATTAGTAGTTCCTATTGTTATGGCCGCTTTTCCATTAGCACGTTATATTATTGCATTCATCATATGTTTTTTTATATATGAAACGGTTGAAAACGCAATTGGAAATAGTGTTATTACCTATATTATTACACTTGTTTTAATTTACTTTTTAGTTTGGAAATACATCTATCTCACATCCAGTCTTATGATGGTGTATTTATTTTTAGGATTTGGATTAATGTCTGTGTTAACTTGGGGAACTGCAAAATTATCTAAATAAATTAAGTTTTGTAGTTTTAATAATCTTTTTAAACATCTTGTTTCTTAATATTTATATCTTTTATGGATCTATGGTGTAGCCTGGATAGCATGTAAGCTTGCGGAGCTTGCGACTTGGGTTCGAATCCCAATGGATCCATTTAACCGTTCGCCCGGTTAACGTGCGAGTATTTGACACGCAATAGTTGATATTCAATGGTTTTTCTTTTTATTATTTATTTATAATAGTTTAATTACAGCTTATAACTTTTTTTATTTAAATTAATTTATTATCTATCCTTGATGAAGTATCTTGTTTATTGGTTTATTTTGGTACGTTGGCTGGTTTGGCTTGATTTTGCCTGTAGAGACAAACATATCCATTTAAAAACTATTATATCTATATTTTAATATATATATTTTATTCATATAAAAAAAACTATAAACATGGGGGTTATACAAATGAATAAAGAATTTTTAATAGAAACAATGGCTAAGAAATCAAAACTTTCAAAGGCTGAAATAAAAAGATTAGTTGATTTAACACTTGATTCAATTAAGACAATTGTTAAGACAAAAGGAAAACTTCAATTAATTGGTTTTGGAACTTTCATAGTTAGAAAGACAAAGGCAAGAGTTGGAAGAAATCCACAAACAGGAAAAGCATTAAAGATACCAGCAGGAAAGAAAGTTGCTTTCAAGTCTGGAAAAGAATTCAAAAAAATGTTATAAATCTTTTTTTGAATAATACAAAAATCTTTGGGAAAGAAAATCTTCTTTCCCATTTATTTCCTTTTTTTTGTAATATTTGTTGGACGGTATTTCTAATTTTTTAAAAACCATTTTCTTTTTAAATCTAATCTACTTCAGTTTATATGATAAATTATGATTGGGTTTGATTCACAAAAATATATTAATCTTGAAGTTAATGAAATTAATAAACGTGCAAATAAGTTCGATAAAGTCTATTTAGAAATTGGTGGGCACATCTTAAAAGATTATCATGCATCTCGTGTTCTTCCGGGTTATCATATGAATAATAAAATGAAAATTTTAGAAAAAATTAAAGATAATTCAGAAATAATTTATTGTATTTATTATAAATATCTCATTTCTAAAGTAAAGGATTATAATAGTAATAAAGAAATACATAATCTAGTTTTAGGTGAACTTAAGCTTCTTAGACAAAAAGGATTTAAGATTGCTGGAGTAGTTATTACTAGAGTAGAAAATTCAAAAAAGATTCTTGATTTTAAAAAATTACTTGTAAAAAATGATTTTAAAGTTTATCAAACAACTCCAATTAAAAATTATCCAAAAGATATAAAAGAAATACTTGGTAAATCAGGTTACCAAAAGCAACCATACATTAAGCTTGAAAAAAAGATAGGTATTGTTACTGGCCCTTTTTCTAATGCTGGGAAAATGGGGGTTTGTTTAGCTCAATTATTCTTGGATACAAAAAATAAAATTAATTCAGGTTATTTTAAGCTTGAAACCTTTCCAATATGGAATCTACCTTTAAATCATCCAGTTAACCTTGCTTATGAAGCAGCAACTGCTGATATTGAGGATACAAACATGATTGATCCATTCCATAAAAAAGCTTATGGGATAGATGCAGTTAATTATAATAGAGATATTGAAAATTTTAAGATTTTAAAAAAGTTAATATTTAAGATTGTTTCAAAAGATAATCCTATGAGAAATTATAAGTCTCCAACAGATATGGGAATAAATCTAGCAAAGAGTGCAATAATAAACCAAAGGATTGTAATTGATGCAGGAATAAAGGAAGTAAAAGCAAGATATAAGAAATATCTAAAAAGATATAAAGACGGAAAAGAAAGTATAAAAACAATAGAGAGAATGAATAAAATTTTAAATGCATTTTGAATTGTATAGTTACTGTTAATTATTTATTTCAATGAACTCTTTATTTTCTAATTTATATATTGCAATATTGTATTTAATTATATTTTTAGTATATGTGTAATCTATTACTCTCTTTCTGTTTGATGAAGTTAATTCTTTTGCTATGCACTCTTTATTTTTTGATTCGCACTTATTGTATGCATAACTTATGTCTTGTATTGCATCATACGTTTCTGTTGCTGCAAATATTTCATAACCATTTAGATTAGGGTATTTTTCTAATATCTTTTTTTTGTATTCTTGATCCATTGTTTTAATTCCATAAGAAATACTTCCTTCTGGTGCAATATCCATTAATTTATTTAAAAAGCATTCTTCTTTTCCAATCACACAAATATAAGGTGTAGTTATTTCATATTCAATAAATTTATTATACAATCTCTGGTTATCTACTTCATAACCGCAATTTAGAATTGCATTATAATCATTGTTTTTTACTTTAGTTATTATTGTTTTGAAATCTTCTTTTTCTGTTTCAAAAGGATAATTCTCTATTTTAATTTTATCTTCTACTACTTCCTTAATTCCTTTAATACATTTTAAGGATGCATCTACTTGTGCATAAATATAAGCTACAGAAGTATAATTTTGATCAAGTATATATTTACCTAGTATCTTACAATCTTCTTCATAATCATAGTCCCCAATTTTAATTGAATTGGAGTGTGTTAAGCTTGGTTGAGAGGTACCCGAACTATACAGATGTAATATGTTCTTATCATTAGCAAGATCTCCTACAGAAATAGAAGGAGAACTAAAAGTAGTTAGTAGAATATCTACGTTATCTATATTTATTAGTTTATTTGCTGCATCAACTGCGATGTTTCCAAAACCTTTAGAATCTTCAATAATTATTTTTACATTATTTATGTCTAGGTTTTCAACAGCAAAGATTGCACCCTTTTGTGCAGGTATTCCTGAATATGATCCAAACCCGGTTAATGGTAAAATTACCCCTATAGTAATTGGATCTGTTTTTGGTTTATCTTTTGAGATCGTAAAAAATAGTAATGCGAAAATAAGTAGTATAAAAATTAAGATAGAAATTATTATTTTTACCTTTTTCTTCATAAATATATTTGCCCACTAATTCTTTTAAAACCTTTGCTTTATAAGTTATTTATAATTCCAGTTAAAAGGGAGTGAAATTAATTTATGCAACAAACAAAGATTGATGAAAAAGGAAGAATAAGATTATCAAAACAAATAATTAACTTGTTTAAAGATAACTCTAACTTAAGTTACGATTTTGATTTAATTAACTCTAAATTAATTTTATCAACTAATTTTCAATTAGCCCATCGCCATTGATGCAAAAAACCGAATAACAATACCATCTTCTGTAAGAAAATCATTAGGATTTTTTAATTATGTATTTATTAGTGTAGATGAAGATAATAAAGTTATTATTACAAATTAATCAAAAGATGGTCCATGTAGTGTAGCCTGGTAGCATATAGGACTGTGGATCCTATGGCCCGAGTTCAAATCCCGGCGTGGACCCTTTTTAGCCTTTCTCACTATGAGAAAGCCTAGGGAAAGAGTAAATTAAAAAGAAAACAAGAGTTTTTAATTGTTTTTATAATCAAAATAAATATGGTTTAAAGAGATGAATAGTTTATGGAAAAAGATTTTGAACTTGATATTGCTAAAGGATTTAGAGATTTCTCTCCGGCTGAGAAGATACTTAGAGATTCTGTTATTTCTAAAATAAAGAATGTATTTGAGGTATATGGTTTTTCTCCTCTAGAAACTCCAACTGTTGAAAGATTAGATATTTTAGAAGCTAAGTTTGGAGCAGGAGAAAACTCAGATGCAATTTCAGAAATATATAGGTTTAAAGACCAAGGAGGAAGGGATCTAGGTCTTAGGTATGAGTTTACGTTTGCACTAGCAAGATACATTGGAATGAATCCACAAACAAGATTACCATTTAAAAGATATCAGATAGGCCCTGTTTTTCGTGATGGTCCAATTAAAGCAGGTAGATATAGAGAGTTCTACCAATGTGATGTTGATACTGTTGGTTCTTCAGGAATGATTGCTGATGCAGAAATACTTGCTCTTATTTCAAATGTATTTAAAGAACTAAATTTAGATGTAAACATAGAATTATCTTCTAGAAAGCTGCTTTCTGATATTCTAAACTTTGTGCAAGTTTCAGAAGATTATCAAACAACTACAATAATTACAATAGATAAACTTAAGAAGGTTGGTCGTGAGGGAGTTACAAAAGAGCTTCTTGAAAAAGAAATATCTCTTGATAAAATAAACCAGATATTAGATATTCTTCTAGTTTCTGGATCCAATCAAGAGAAGTTAAATAATATTAAAAAGATAATTGGAGAAACAGATGGTATAAAAGAATTAAATGAGCTTTTTGGTTATCTGGAAAAGTTTAATACAGAGTATGTGTTTTTACCATCTTTAGCAAGAGGACTTGGGTATTATACTGGTCCAATCTTTGAAGTATTTTTAAAAGAAGAGTCTATTCTCCCAGTTTCAATTGCTGGTGGTGGGCGTTGGGATAAAATGATTGGTAAGTATCTAAAGGATGAAGCAAGAAGTTATCCTGCTGTAGGGGTTGCTTTTGGACTGGAACCAATTATGGAAATAATCAAAGCAAGAGATGGAATGGAGAAAGAAACAACAGCAGATCTTTACATTATTCCTATTAAGACCGAAAAAGAAGCTATTAAAGTAACTCAAGAGCTTAGAAGTCAAGGAATAAGAACAATGGTTGATCTTCTTGGAAGAGCAATTGGAAAGAATATGGATTTTGCAAATAAGTCTGGTATTCCTTTTGTTGGTCTTTTAGGAGAGGATGAAGTTAAACAGAACAAAATAAAAATAAAAAATATGAAGTCCGGAGAAGAAGTTCTTGTAGATATAAATAAAGTAAAAGATGTTGTGAAATAAACATCTTCTTCTTTTCGGGTTATAATTTTATTCCAAGTATATGATTATCATCTTCTTTGAAATTAAATTTTATATTTTTTTGATTTATTTTTTTAATAAAGCTTTTTTCATTTATTTTTATTGAGATCGATAATAATATTTTCTTTTTATTGAATATTGGTGTTTTTGAAATAAACCATTCTTCAATTTTATTCTTTCTTTTATTGAAGTTTACTTTTATTTTTCTAGATTTCTTTTTTATTCCAATTAGGTTTAATGGTTGGGATATAAAATTAAATCCAGTTTCATTATTGTATTGTTTAATAATTTCATTTATTGGAATCCCGTTTAATAATTCAATTCCTATAATTAAGTTTGAATTAATTGACTCTTTTTTAAGCAGGTTAATTAGATCTTCCCAATTGTCTTTATTAAATAGCGTGCCTCCAAAGATTATAAACGTAGAATTTTTAAATTTTGTAAAATCAATATTTTCAAATGAATCATTTATTAGAGTAAGATTTTGAGCTGGCACTTTTTCTTTTGTAATCTTTAATAAATCTTCACTGATGTCTATTAAAGTTAAGTGTTTGTTTGTGCTTGGCAGTAATTCCTTGATCTTATCTCCATTCCCTACACCAAGAACAACTATATTTTGTTTAAGAAAAGATTGTAATTCTTTCTTGTTTTCTTTAATTATTTTTAATTCATTCTTAGTGGTGTAGTATTCTTTACTGTTTAGTACTTGTATAAACTTGTTTGCACCCTTATTTAGATATGAAAACTTAAGTAATGGTTCTCCTTGTAGGATGCTTTTTTTAATGTCTTGTTTTATTGCCATATTTTTAATCCATGCCTTTATGTTGTTTGATCTAACTGGACAAAAACCAGGCATGTGTTTTTTTATAAAGTTTATCTTTATTGGTTTTAAAAAATCAAAAGCTTTTTTTATATTTAAATTGAAATCTCTAATGTTTGGTAATACTTTTGATGTTTGGATTGCATGTGCATCTAGTAATAATTGCCCATCAAAATTTAGGTCTATTCCGAATCTAAAGAATCCACAAATATTTCTTTTGGTTGTTTTATCAAATACTTCAACTATGTGTTTTTCTGTAATTTCATTAGATATCGACATTTCATTACCAGCAATACTTGAAATACTAAACAGAGTATCTTTAGTTACTATTTGTTTAATTTCATTAATTTCATTAATGTTTTGATCACTAATTGTTGTGTGTATTGCAAGTCTATATATATTCTTATTATCCTTTACAATCATTGTATCTTTGAATATATTTTGAGCTAGTGAGATATTTTTTATAACTGTTGTAAACATTTTTTCATTAGTTCCACTCAGATTTACAAATTTGTTTTTATCTAATGTATCAAGACTTAAGATTAGAGTTACGTTGTTTGCTTTAAAAAATTTTAATAGCTCTATAGTTAGCAATGATGCATTTGTTGGAATGTGAGTTATTAATCCATTTTTGTTTGCAAAAGAAACCATTTCTTTAATTCTCTTATCCAGTGTTGGTTCTCCAGCTCCGGTTATTCCAAGTACTTTAAAACCATTCTTTTTTGCAGATAGTATTATTTGTTTAATCTCTTTTAAACTTAAGTTCTTTTGAATTTTTAAGTTATTCATGTCTCCAATGAAACATTTTGTGCACCTAAAGTTACAGACGGGTTTTAGATGTATTCCAAAGAAGATTGGTTTATTGTTTTTAACCATATCTTCTGGAAATCCCCGCAATATATTTTTATTCATGTTTTGATTCCTCCTTTTTTTTAAGAACATTACTTTAGGAATCAAAATTAATTTATAATAAAAAAAGAATCAAAAACTTAAACTATTGGTCTGATAACTAAAGTAATCAAGTGTTTTAGTTAAACCAATAGGCATACTTATCAATAATGGAAAAAGAACTTAAATTAGATTTATTTTTTTTACTCATATTATTTCCATTATTTTTATGCGTTAATAAATATAATTAATTTAAAACAGTTTATAAATGTATTTTTCGAAGTAATTAAATCTTTTATTTTAGATTATAGTGCTATAATTTATTTTAAAAACATTTAAATATATTTCTATAAGTATATTTAATTAAAAACGATTTTATTTTTATTTAATAGATTATGATTTTTTTCCTAATCCTTTGAAAATAAAATTCTTCAAGAAATAATCATACAAAAAGGTGTTTAAAAAATGGTAACTGATTCAGCAACTAAATCTATACTTGACTATATGACATTTGACGAGTTTCAAAAAATTATTGACTTCTCTAAGAATAAAGAAACTCCTTTTCTTTTAATTGACTTAAATAAAGTAGAAAAGAGGTACGATGAACTTAGAACTAATCTTCCTTTTGCAAAGATATACTATGCAGTTAAGGCAAATCCACACATTGAAATTTTAAAATTATTAAAAGAAAAAGGATCTAATTTTGATGTTGCAACTATTTATGAATTAAATAAACTTTTAGATTTAGGAGTTAGTCCTGAAAGAATTTCTTTTGGGAATACTATTAAAAAAGAAAAGGATATTAAGTATGCATTCGATAAAGGAATTAGAATGTTTGCATCAGATTCAACAAGCGATATTAGAAAGATAGCAAATAATGCACCTGGTTCTCGTGTTTTCTTTAGAATATTATCTGAAGGAGGAGATGCTGATTGGCCATTATCTAAAAAATTTGGAGCACATCCTGATATGGTTTATCATTTAATTATAGAAGCAAAAAATCTTGGATTGATTCCTTGTGGAATATCCTTCCATGTTGGTTCTCAACAAAGAGATGTTGGACAATGGGATAGTGCAATATCTCAATGTAAGTATTTATTTGATTCAGTTAAGCAAGAAGGAATTCAATTAAAATTAATTAATCTTGGTGGAGGTTTTCCTGCTCATTATCTTCAACCAACACATGAACTTAGTGTTTATACTACAGAAATTACTAGAAGACTACATGAAGACTTTGGAGATAATCTTCCAGAAATAATAATTGAACCTGGTAGGTCTCTTGTAGCAGATGCTGGGGTAATAGTTACTGAAATTGTAATGATTTCAAAAAAATCAGTTTTAAATCAACATGAATGGTTGTATGTTGATTGTGGGTTGTTTGGTGGATTAATTGAAACAATAAACGAATCAATTAAGTATCCTATCTTTGTAGAACATCCAAACTCTGGAAAAGAAAGAAAGGAATTTATTTTTGCAGGCCCAACTTGTGATTCAATGGATATTTTATATCAAGACTATAAATATTCTTTTCCTGCAGATTTAAAAGAAGGGGATAGGTTATATATTTTTACAACTGGGGCATATACTACAACTTATAGTTCAATTGAATTTAATGGTTTTCCTCCATTGAAAGCATATATTTTGGAATAATTCAGGTTATTTTTTGGAATAATAAAAACCTTTAAATACATATATATGTATAATTATTATACATTTAATTTCTTTTTTTTATATTTGAGTTAATATAAATTATAAAAATATTTGTGGTGATTATTGAAATGGGAAACGGGGATTCAAAAAATATATTTGATTATTTAAGCTTAGAAGAGTTTAGTGATGTTAAAGATTTTGCAAAGGATAAAAAAACACCTTTCTTAATTATAGATTTAAAAAAAATTGCAAGTAAGTTTGATGAGCTTACTCATCTTATGCCTTATGCAAAAGTATATTATGCTGTTAAAGCTAATGCAACTTTTGAAGTATTAAAATTACTTGCAGAAAAAGGATCTAATTTTGATGTTGCAACTATTTATGAACTTGATTTAGTATTGGGCCTTGGAGTTTCTCCTGATCGTATTTCTTTTGGTAATACTATTAAAAAAGAAGAAGATGTAAAGTATGCGTTTGATAAAGGAGTAAGATTATTTGTTTCAGATTCAATAACTGATCTTAAAAAAATAGCAACTAATGCACCAGGAGTTAATGTTTTCTTTAGAATAATTAATGAAGGTGGAGAAGCAGATTGGCCTCTTTCAAGAAAGTTTGGAGCACATCCTGATATGATTTATCATTTAATTATAGAAGCAAAAAATCTTGGACTTATTCCTTATGGAATTTCTTTCCATGTTGGTTCTCAACAAAGAGATGTTGGACAATGGGATAATGCTGTTTCACAGTGTAGATATTTATTTGATTCTGTTAAAGCAGATGGAATAGACTTAAAAGCAATAAACATTGGTGGTGGTTTTCCAGCTCATTATTTAAAATCCGCTCCATCAATTGATACATATGCTAAAGAAATAACTAGAATTTTAAAAGATGATTTTGGAGATAACTTTCCAGTAATTATTGTTGAACCAGGAAGATCAATTGTAGCAGATGCTGGTGTTCTTGTAACAGAAGTTATAATGATATCTAAGAAATCAATTATTAATCAATATGAATGGGTGTATATTGATTGTGGGATATATAATGGATTATTTGATACTATTAATGAATCAATTAAGTATCCTATATTTTCAGAAAGAATTCTTTCTTCAAAGGACACAAAAGAAATAATTCTTGCAGGCCCAACTTGTGATTCACTAGATGTTTTATATGAGGATTATAAATATTCTCTTCCAACAGATCTTAAAGAAGGAGATAGGTTGTATGTCCTAACCACAGGAGCATATGTTCCAACCTTAAGTTCAATTGGGTTTAATGGTTTTCCTCCATTAAAAGTATATGTTCTAGAATAAGTTTAAATTATTTTAGAATTATCTATTTTTTTTTTAAAAGAACTATTTTTATATATTGCTGTTATTAATTTTATTTAGTAGTTAAATTGATGTTCTATATTCTTATTTTTTGAAGCCTATTTGGTAGAAAAGGCCGAAACGGTGATCCTGATTTACGGGTGATTTGTAAGACTTAGTAAAATAAAAAAATATATAGTTTAAATTTTAACTAAATTTATTCCTAGAAATAAAAAAACAATCTTCTTATTTTATGGTTTTTTCTATTATATTTATAAACTGTTTTTTTCATAGATATTATATGAATTCAATGATTACTATTTGGTTATATTCAATTATTAGTGTTATAATTGTTAGTTTAATTGCACTTGTTGGTATTGTTACTATTTTTGTTAAAGAAAGATACATGAATAATCTTCTTTTGTTCTTTGTTTCATTTTCTGCTGGTGCGTTAATTGGGGATGCATTAATTCACATTATGCCTGAGGTTGTTGAAGAGTATGGTTTTACTTTATCGATCTCATTATATTTTATTTCTGGGTTACTTATATTTTTTGTACTTGAGAAGTTTATTCATTGGAGACATTGTCATGTTCCTACAACAAAAGAACATCCCCATCCTTTTGTTTACATGAATCTAGTTGGAGATGCACTTCATAATTTAATTGACGGGCTTGTTATTGGTGGAACATATCTTGTTTCTATTCCACTTGGTATTGTTACAACACTTGCTGTAATCTTTCATGAAATTCCACAAGAACTTGGAGAGTTTGGAGTTTTAATTCATGGAGGGTTTACAAAGAAAAAAGCATTATTTATGAATTTATTAACTGCACTAACAGCTATTGTTGGTGTTGTAATTGCATTAATTCTTGGACAAGTAGGAGATGCCTTTTTTATGTTTATTCTACCATTTACTGCGGGTGGTTTTATTTATATTGCAACTGCAGACTTAATACCAGAAATGAAAAAAGAATGTGGTGCTAGAAAATCATTAATACAATTTGCAGGAATTGTTATTGGTATTGGAATAATGTTATTGCTTTTACTTTTAATTGGTTAAGTTGATGACAGAAATTAGAAAGAGAATTTTTCAAAATGTATTCTCTTTTTATTAACACCTAGTTTTCTTAATATCTTAATTAAGTTCTTTGTCATTTGGTTTGGACCACAAATAAAAACATCAGTTTGGGTTGGGTTTAAGATAATGCTTCTCAGTTTATCTTCAGATAAATGTTTTTCTTTATTAGATATATGGTAGTATATTTTATTTTTCTGTTTAATTGAAGAAAGCTCATCTTTAAACACTAATTCATTTTCGTTTTTAACACAATAAACTAGAGTTACATTTTTAGATAAATTCTTTGATAATTCTTCAAATAACGATCTAACCGGAGTAATGCCAATACCTCCTGCAATTAGAATTACGTTTTTGTGCTTAACTTGTTTTTTAGTAAATACTCCAAATGGTCCTTCAATAACTATTGAAGTCCCAACTTTAATGTTTTTTATTTTGCTTGTAAAATCTCCTAAGTTTTTAATAGATATTCTAATTTCCTTACCATCATATGTTTTTGAAAAAGAAAACGGATGAGCTTGATAAAATGTATTATCAAGGAATCTAAATATACCAAATTGTCCTCCATCAAACTTAAAATTATTTATGTTTTTTCCGGAAATATAAATAGAAGTAATTTCTTTATTTTCATTAACTACTCTATTGACTTGAAATCTATATGTGTAATAATTATAGATTGGAATTAAGAAACGATAGACTAATAGTAGACCAATTATAACTATGTATAGAATATACCAATAGATTAGAAATGCATTATTTGAATAAAGATCCATTCCATTTTCAATTTGGTGAGAGAAAGCTAAGATTATTACTAAATATGTAAAAAGATGAGTAAAATACCACAATTCATATTTTATTTTAATTTTTGAAAAAGTAATAGATAAGATAATTATAATAATTAAGATTACAAGTGCAAGAATAGCAGAACCTATTTCATCTCCACCAATAAATTTTGTTAATTGATTCAAGAAAGAAATTTTTGCAATTAATTTATACCCTATAACTAAGAATAAACCGTGTAATAACAATAAAATAAAAGCAACTATCCCATTATAATGATGAATTCTAGTTAGCTTATCATGTCCATAAGTTTTTTCAATCAGCTTGATTTTAGAGATTAATAGAATCTGGATTAAAAATAAATAAGTTCCAATTAAGCCAAAGATTCTTCCAAGTGCATTGTATAATGAATCTCCAGTTAACATTGATTGATTATTAAAATACCAAAATCCAAGAATAATTAGGATGTTTAATATAAATAAAGATAAAAATATTCTTTTTTTAATTGGATTCATTTTGTTTTCCTTTAATTAAACTTTATTTAAAGTATCATGTATCTTGCTCATAACTGTTATGTGCTCTGGTTGGAAGGTACGATGTATATTTTTTAAAATATTTAGTGTTTGTTCTTTATAGTATTTTCTAAATTTAATATCAGCTACATCTAGATCCGAAACATTATCAAGCCTATCTGAAAGCTTAATTAATAGTGCTTCATTTGTCATATTATTTAGCTTATTTATTAAATATTTAGTTTTACCAATAATGTCTACAATTTTATTATCACTAGTAAGCTCATAAACCAAGTAAACAACTTTTTCTCCAAAATATTCTTTTATTTGTTCATAAGTAATATATCTATCTTCTACAGCATCATGCAACCAAGCAGCAGTAATCGTATTTTTATTGTTTGTTAGTTTGGATACAGTTTTAACAACTTCCTTTAGATGATTAAATTCAGGTTTTGTTGGATGAAATTTCATATACTTTCTTTTCATTTTGTCATTAATGAATTTTTCTGCAAGTTTATCTTCTTTATATGTATTAGATAGCTTTTCGAGAAGTTCTTTAGAAGTATATGCTGTGTTCATTAATTATCCCTTATAATTAGTGTTTTTAATCTTATTTTATCCCTAATAGTATATAAATATTCAAAACATATAAAAATACTATTATTTCTTCTAAAAGAAAGGTATTTAAACTATTTTTCCTATAATTATATTATCTAAGTAACATTAAATAATTACACGACCACACTAATTGCATTTTAGCAGAAATTCTGTTCTTAGATTATATCCTTGTAAAGGGGGCTGTTATTATGGTAAATATAAATAAAGAAAAGGTAGAAGAATTAATTAAGTTACAATTAAATAGAAAGAATATTAATAAATATGTTTCAAAACCACTAACTATTGATTATTTAAGAAAATTTAAGTTTAATATTAAAGAAACGATTTTTAAGTTTAAGAAAGCAAGAATTAAAAAAATAGTTTTTAATAACTTAAAAATAGATTTTAAGCTTTTAATGAAAAATGGATATACAGTAAAGAATTTAAGAAGTATAGGTTATACTGTGCTTGATTTGAGAATACAAGGAATTACTTCAAAAGTACTTAAAGAAGCAGGATATACATTAAAAGAATTATTAACTTCTTTTAAATTAAAAGAACTTAAAAATTTAGGATATAAATTAAAAGATTTTAAAAGAGCCAAAATTACTATTAAAGAACTTCTTGCAAATGGGTATAAAGTTAAAGAATTAAAAAAATTAGGATATTCACTTAAAGCATTAAAGAATGCGGGAGTATCAGCTAAAGAACTAAAAAATGCAGGATTTACTTTAAAAGAATTATTAACTAGTTTTAAGTTAAAGGAATTAATTAAACTTGGGTATAAGTTGTCTGATTTAAAGAAACTAGGGTATACCTTAGCTAAGCTAAAAGCATTAGGCTTAGGTTTATCTGACTTTAAGAAACTATTTACTTTAAGAGAAATTAAAGGGGTTGGATATAAGTTAAAAGAGTTGTATGATGCAGGATATTCTGTTAATGAGCTTAAAAATGCAGGTTTTACTTTCAAGCAGTTTATAGCAAATAATATTTCATTAAAAGAAATATTCGATTCATATTCACTTTCAACTTTTAAAGATAATGAATATACTCTCCTTGATTTATTGAATAAAGGAATTGAATTTTCTGAGCTTAAAAAGAAAGGAGCAATTCTTTCTGAGTTTTATAATGATAAAGTTCCATGTAAGGTATTATACAAGCTTGGAGTTTCTTTAAAGGAATTAAAAGAAGTAGGTTATGATATTAAGGAATTAATAGATATTAATTTAGAAAACTATTCCAAAGATAGTATTAATCCTATTGAACTTAAGTATCTAGGATATAATATTACTGAAATATTAGCTTTAGGATATACAATTAATGATTTAAGATTAAGTGGTTTTACTGCTAGAGAATTGCATGATGAAAACGTAACTTGTAGAGAGTTAAAAGACGGGGGTTATTCTCTTTTAGAACTTTATAGAGGGGGTTGCTCCATAAATTCTTTGATTGCTATTGGTTATGGACTTGAAGAATTTAGAAATCTAGGTGGAGGCGATAGTGGACTTTCTTGTTTGGATTTACATTTAGCAGGTTATTCTTTGTCTGATCTTAAAAGAGCAGGGTTTTCTCCTAAGGATCTTTTAAATATAGGTTATACAGCTAAACAATTTCATTCTGTGGGTTATACTGGTAAAGAATTGTATGAAGCAGGATTTTCTTTGCAAACACTTCATTTTGCTGGTTATGCTGCTAAAGAGTTTAATGGACTTGGGATACCAACTAAGGAATTTTATGAAGCTGGCTATCAAGCTAAAGAAATGTCTCAAGCAGGGTATACTCCAGTTGAACTAAAAACATATTATCCTGCAAAGGAACTAAGAAGAGTAGGTTTCTGGGCTTCATCAATGAGAAAAGCAGGATACAATGCAAATGAGTTGTATGAGGTAGGTTATACTGTGAGGGAATTGCATAATGCTGGTTATTCTGCTAGTGATCTATTCAATTTAGGAGTAGGAGTTAGAATGCTGCGTATTGTTCATTATTCTGCAAAGGAATTAAGACCACTTGGGTTTTCTGCTAGAGACTTAAAAAGTGTAGGATATTCGCTTCAGAACTTAAAAGAAGCTGGGTATTCTCAAGAAGAATTATTGTCTTGCGGATATTCAATGGACAAAATAAAAAGTTTAACTGTTTATTAAATTAGATGAGTTTAACTGATTTATAGATATTTTCTTTGAAGAAAGATATATCTTATAAATCATTTGATTTGTATTATTATTAATCTTTGTTAATTGGATAAAAATTTAGAAGGGAGTATTATGGATTATTTAATCTTTATTTGTTTAGTTGCATCAGCTTTTGTTTGTTTAACTGGGCTTGCATTATATTATAAAAAGAAGACAACTAAATTTTCAAGTAATAAGAAATCTAAGGTTAGATAATTTTTTTCTTTTCTATCTTAATTAGAGATGATTAATTTATATTTTATCTTTTGGATTTTAGAATAAATTTCCATTAGTTTTTGGACAAAATTATATAGGTGATAATTTAAATGAACAAAAAGATAATGATTGGAATTATTGTTTTGCTTATTCTTATTGTTGGGCTACTTATTTTTTATGTACTTAATTTAAAACAAAATATTGATTCAACTGGAATTGCAAACCCTGCTTCTGTGTATTGTAAAGATAATGGAGGTACTTTAGAGATTATATCTACTGAATTTGGGCAATATGGTATTTGTGTATTTTCTGATGGTACAAAGTGTGAAGAATGGGCTTTTTATAGGACAGTTTGTAGTGCTGGGGTATATACTGTAACTACTGGTAAAGCTTGTCCTTTTATGTATGCTCCTGTTTGTGGAGTTGATGGAAAGACTTATAGTAATGACTGTATTGCTGATAATGTTCCTATTGCTTATAATGGTGAATGTTAAGTTATTGTTTTTGTAGATCCATTATTTTTTTTGGATTTTCTTTTTTTGTTTTTTAATTCTTTAATTTCAATATTTTATCTTTAGTAATCTTATTTTTAAGTCTTTTTTTTAAATTTATTTCTTGTTATATTTGTTGGACAGTATCTGTCATATTCTGTGACCTGTATTAAATTATCCTATATTTAAATAATGTGATGTTTAAATAGCTAATTACATAATCATTAATATTTATAAATCCTTTGGTCTACAATTGTTACGTATAATAAATATAATGCCGAAGAGAAGGAAACAATATGGGTGTAATTACAATTTCATTAGATAACGATACTGAAAAGAAATTAAGAACATATGCTACTATGCATTACGGGACTCGAAAAGATGCGTTATCTAAAACAATTATTCAAGCAATGTCAAGAATGGAAGAACGGCAACAAGAAGAAATTGAGAAGCTTAAAGTAAATATGACTTTGCAAAAGACTGAACGAAAAATAAAAAAAATACCTCAAACACGAGCTGAATATTATGAAAGATAAATATTTGATAGATACAAATTTATTAATTACTGCTTTTACTTCTTTTGATTCTAAAGAAAGGAAGAAAATTGTTGTAGAATTAATTACTACACACATAACTGATAGGTCGCTTGTCTTAAGTACTCAAAATTATATTGAGTTTGTTAATGTGATTAAGAATAAACTTAAATGTATGACTGACAAGGAGTTAAGTGAGGTTTTAAGGAATTTAAATAATACTATTGAATTAATAACTTGTGGACAAAATACAATTCAAGATGCATTTGCTTTATCTGTTTCAAAAAAAATAAATTTTTCGGATGCACTTTTGTTACAAAGTATGTTGGACAATAAAATAAGTACGATATATACTTCTACCCCTGAAGTATATACTAAAATTAAAGAAATAAAAGTAATTAATCCTTTTAAAAAATTGAAAAAATAGAATAAGAAAGAAAAGATTTATTTTCTTTTCTTCTTTTTTGCTGGTATTACTTTTGGTGTAATCTTTGTTTCGTCTCTACTAATCAATCTAACAAAAACAGCAAGAGAAACAAGTAAGCAAACGATATTTAAGAATGCTACATCATTAAGCCCGCTTGAAAATCCATCCATGATTAGAAAGATTACTCCAATTAAATAAAATAAAACAAATTGTGGTTGTATATTTTTACTCCCTTTAAGTGTTGCAAGTAATTGAAATATCCATGCAATAATTACAAGAGATAATCCTAATAGTGCATAAAATTGCATTTAAAATCCTCCTTTATATTTAAAAATCTCCTTGATTAATCTTTTCATAAGCTTTTTGAAGTGCTTCTGAAAAATGAGAACATTTTGTGTTATCAAAGTTAGTGTAAAAATTATCGTCTTTGTCAATAAAAACAATCACTTCTCTTCCTCTATATGGCCTTCTTAAGTATGCTACGTCCTTAGCACTATTTTGTTGTTGTGATTGTACTTTGGTTGCTTTATTTCCAAATGCTGATGGTCTTACGTCTCCATACATATTTAATCATCTCTCTTTTTAAGTATCAAAACCTTATCTATATATAGTATATTAGATTTAAATATCTTTGCATACTTTATTTTAGATGAAGAATAATCTTTTTTATAAAAAGATGAAATAAGGTTAACTAATATTATTGATTTATTTGGATAATTACAAATGTATTTTGCTCTTTAAATTAATTTATAAATTGATTAGGGGATAATATTATAATAAATATAAATAGATGATTTTTTATGATAATAAAACCGAAATCCACAAAATTAAGTTCATTTAGTATTTCTAGAAAAAAGTTTGGAGTAGTAAGGGATGGAACTACTAAAAATTTTATGAATGTTTCAAAAGCTAAAACTGGTCTTCAGAAAAGAAATACTCTAATTAAAGTTATTAAAAAGAAAATTAAAGATGTTTTTAAAATAGACAATAAATATGTGTCTCTTGCAAAAAGAATGAAGTCCAATAATAGAACAACGTATGAAATTGCAGATTATATAGATTTAGAATTAAGTGATGAACGGAAATACTTACGATTATCTGATACTGTAGCTGTAGCGTTAAAACGAGCTGGTTATAATCCAGTAGATATCGTCAATACATTGCGTTATAAATCAATTTCCGTAACTCAGATTGTATCAATTTTAGATTCTTTATTTTATACACATGATCAAATTAAAAATGCATTAAAACAATCTGAATTTAAAAGTGCTGATGTTAAACTAGCATTAGATTTTTTATCTACTTTAAAATAAAATTTATTGTTGAGTTATGCTTATTTTTCGAGCATTATTTCTATATTTGTAACTGGTTTTATAAATCTGTTGGTGAATAATATTTTGTATTTAATTCTATAATAATAACTTTAAGGTGATTTTTATGCCAGGTAAAAAACCAGTGCTTACATTTAAAGCAAAGAGAGAAAAATTTGGAATAACCAGGGATGGTCGAAAAATATTGGGTCCTTGGAATGAGATTTCAAAAAATGTGAAAGTAAGACACTTAGAAAGTTCAATGGCTTTGCCAGAATATAAAACATTTTCTCAAAAAAAAGATATTGTAATTAAGACTATTAAAGATGCTCTAAAGCATGCTTGTAAACCTGAAGAGAAATATGTTTTTCTTGCAAAAAAAATGAAAGCTAATAAGGCAACGGCTAGTGCAATTGCAGAAGAAATAGATGCAAGGTTTTCAATTGCTCGTAGCAAGAAGATAAATCCAATAAATACAGTTAAAAATTCAGTTATTGAACAAGGATCTATTGCAGTTTCATTAAAAAGAGCTGGATTTAATCATATTGAAATTACAAAAGCATTAAAGCATATTACAACTTCTCCACTTATTTCTGTATTTATTCTAAATGATTTATTATACACTAAAGTGCAGATTAGAGACGCATTAAATAAAGTAGGATATACAGAAAAAGACTTAGAATTAGGGTTATTGGCTTTAAAGCAAATTAAGTAATTTCCGCTATATTTGTTGGACACTTTTTCTTCCTGCCCAACAACTTCTTAAACCTTAAATAGAGATTCTTTGCTTTTTTGACTTAGTCCTGCTACATAAGATTCTTCAATTGGCTTATTTACGTCGTCTATTTCTTTTTGATGGATTTCTCTATGGCAATTCTCACAAACAAGAATACATTTATCTGCTTCTTTTTTCAGAAACTCAAGAGAATACCTGTTTCCTATCTTTACACTTATATCATATTCTTTTGCTTGGTTATGTAGATGATGAAATGTTAATGCAACGGAACTTTTATTATATCCACAAATAGAACAAGCCCCGCCCTTATATTTTATTAATTCTTCCTTAATTATAGTTCCTCTTATTCGTTTGCGTATTTTAATATCTTCTACATGCTCGCGATCCCAATTTTTTTTATATTCTCTAGTTTGTGCGTAATCCATAGAATAAATAGTTAATAGAAGTATTTAAAACACTATCGGCGTTTTTAAAAATGCCGTTCCGGATAATGCACCTTATGCCGAAGAAATCCCTTGAAAAACTTAAAAAAAGCACCAAAAACATGGTGTTTTTGGGAAATACTGAAAAACAAAGAAAATGGGGTGAAAATATAGTTGATTTACCCTACCCCAATCGCCCTCAACACACTAAAAGAAATTTTGATCTTTTTTATATATTATAAAAACTATCGTTTATTTTTAATTTATTTCTTTTTTACAATTTTCTTTTTAGTTACAACTGCTTTTTTCTTAGCAACTACTTTCTTTTTTGGTTTTGGTTCTTCACAACATCTACAATTCATTTTATTTCCCCCGGTTTTTAAATTATTTAATTTTATTAATATCTATTACAAAGGAATTAAAAACATATTGGACAAAGATGTGTCCAATATTTTATGTAAATTGATTTCGAGATACAATAGATAAAAAATCTACAAATACAATCTACAATTTTTAGTGGTTGGCTACATAACCTATCCCCACAACTAACCGATATCTTTTAATATGTATTCTAATCTTATTTTTAATAAGGGAGATAATTATGCCTGGAAGAAAATTAAATATTATTAAAAGACTAGGAAAAAAGCAAAATGTTTTTGGAAGTCCAAAGCATGTTTCAAAGATATCTGCAAGATCAAAATTTCAAAAGAATATAGATATTAGTAATTCTGTTGAGAAAGAAAAAATTTCATTGAATAAAGCTTTGTTTGCAGAAAAGATTAAAGGAATACAAAATGAATTCTCAAATCAAAAAATTATATTTAGTTTTAAGAAAAGACAAGAAACCAGAAAGGGACTTATTGAATTAATTAAAAAAAATAAAGGTAGATTACCAGATAGTACTATTATTCACTTGGAACAATAGAGAAAAGATTAGAAACACTTCGTAATTCTAATCAATATGATAGATATCTTGAAACTTTAGATAAAGAATACACAAAAGGACTAGCTAGATTAGCAGAAAAAGGAAATAATCCAGATAAAGTAACAGACATAGTTAATAAAGTTGGAGTTGCAATTACTTTGCATTCTGAATTTTTAGAAAAAAAACTAAACTTTAATAAAAAAGTAAAAGCAAAAGAGGAGTGATACTGTCCAACAATTAATGTAATTTATCTTAAAATTAATTAACACCAAATAATTTATATTTGAATTATAAATAATAGGTGATAATAATGATTAGTGAAACTCAAATACAAGACGTAATCTCAATTCAAGACCTATCTGTTTCTAAAATAAATTATATCCTCTCTATTGCAGAAGATATAGAAAAATATCCTGAAAAATACAAAAATGTATTAAATGGGAAAGTTGTTGCTAATCTCTTTTTTGAACCTTCCACAAGAACAAAACTCTCTTTTGAAACTGCAGTTAAAAAGCTTGGAGGAAATACAATAGGTTTTGATGATATCTCAAATACATCTATAAAAAAAGGAGAAACCTTCTCAGATTCAATAAAGATTATCTCTGATTATGCAGATTTACTAGTCATGAGAACCAAGTTTGAAGGTGCTCCTCGTCTTGCAAGTGAAATAACTCTTAAGCCTATAATTAATGCAGGAGATGGAACAAATCAACATCCAACTCAGACTTTACTTGATCTTTACACCATAAAGAAAGAAAAAAAAAGATTAGATAATCTAGTTATTGGTTTCTTTGGAGATTTAAAGTATGGTAGAACAGTTCATTCTCTACTTGATGCAATTTCATTATACAATCCAAAATTAATTAAATTTATTGCAGATAATAATTTTCAAATAAGTAAAGATTATCTTGATATGCTTGATAAGAAAAATATAAAATATATAGTTTCAGATACTCTTGTAGGTAACTTAAAAGATCTTGATATTTTATATGTTACAAGAACACAAGTTGAGAGAATTGTTGAACCAATAGACATTGAACCTCTAAAAAAGAAGTATACAATAACTAAAGAAATTCTTGAAAAGGAAGGTAATAAAGATCTTCTAGTAATGCACCCTCTGCCAAGAATATATGAAATAACAACAGATGTTGATGCAACTCCGCATAACATTTATTTCAAGCAAGCAAAGAATGGAGTTCCAGTAAGGCAAGCAATACTTTGTATTTGTTTAGGAGTTTTGTAGGTGACATTATGGAAAATGATATTATTCAACCAAGAAAAATAGGGACAATAAAAAATGGAGTGGTTATAGATCACATTGATGCAGGTAAAGCAGTTGGAATCTATAAAGCTCTTAACTTAAGCCAAATAGATACATTAATTGTAATTGCAAAAAATCTAGATAGTAAAAAGCAAGGAAAAAAAGATTTAATCAAAATTGAAAATAAAAGTTTAACAGAAGATGAATTAAATAAAGTTGCAATTATTTCTGAACATGCAACAATAAACATTATAGAAAACAATATTGTAACCAAGAAATGGGAAGTTAAGATGCCATCAACAATTGAGAGAATAATTATATGTAACAACCCTAATTGTATAACTAATATAGAAAAAATACACACTAAATTTACAGTAATTGATAATGGTACAAGATTTAAGTGTAATTATTGTGAAAAAACACAAAACAAGGCACAAATAAAATACTAAATTACTGTCCAATAATTTATGTGATTATTATAAATAAATTAAATTAAGAAAAAAGAGAAATATCTCTCTTTCTTTAATCAACATAGTATATTATAGGTTCATTACTTTCCTTATTTAAAATTAAAGTCTTAATCTCTTCTAGGGTGTTTAGATTATTTAACTTTAATTTATTGTTTGATAAAGTGTACAATATATTATCAATATACAAGCTTCTCTTAATGCTTAAGTTACCCCCAGAATAGTAATAACCTGTTTTTAGGAGTGTATCATCATTACTATCTAAATGAGTAATCTTCCCTCTTAAGTTTAACCCATCTTTAAGTGATATATCATAAACATATGCACCATCAAATGTATATTGCCCTTGTTCGTTATTTGCTTGACCTGGGCTTAACTCTGCAACAGTAATTGGGATAACCAAAAGATTCTTTTCTTTATCAAAAAGGAAAGCCTTATGATCAGTTGTTGCAAGAGATTCTGTTCCTCGGTCACCAATTACTACTTTGTGCATTTCAATAGGATTACTTACATCACTTACATCAAAAATGGATATCTTTACTCCTTGTATAGCTGTATAGTAAACTGCACCTTCTGTGTGTACTAGATTTTCATCAATCGAAGCATCAACTTCTTTACCAATCCCAATTAAGTGTGTTTCATCATAAGGATGTAGGTAATCAGAATAACCAGGTATTTTTAATTGTCCAAGTATCTTGGGATTTTCAGGTTCTGATAAATCTATAACATAAAGAGGATCAACATGTCTAAATGTTACCATATATCCTCTTTCTCCCATAAATCTTATTGAATAGATTCTTTCGCTCGGTGCAATTCCTTCAATCTTTCCAATTACAACAAGCTTGTCATCAAGTATATATATATTGTTTGTTGAAGTATCTTTATTATTTGAATAACCTTCAATTGTTGTTGCAATTCTAAAGTTATCATTATATTCATCCATTGAAAATTGATTTAATAAAGTTCCATTAACAGAACCATATCCAATAAATTTAATCTCTCCATCTTTAAGATTAAACTTAGTTATAGTTGTTTTAATGGTATCATCTCTGTTTTCATCACTTACTAATCCACCAATTCCTCTTGAATAATTTGGGTATGTAGTTTGAGCTATATATATGTTTTCAAGAGATGCATAAATATCTTGTCCTGAACCAAGTATAGTTTCTTTTTTTATTTCTTTTGTTTCATCAAGCATTGAAAGAGATGCAATTGTAATAAAGTTATTTGCTTGAAGTGGTTTAGAATAACCTACATCTGTACATTTAGAAATTGGTTCTGGACTTAAGTCTGAACTAAGATCTGTTACTTCTCTATATAAAGGCAAGATATCTGAACAATCACCTTTCGTTAAATAATCATAATGTGGGTTACTATTTATTACAAAGTAAACATATTCTTCTATTTTTCTAGAACTAATATAAGTTCCTTCAAACTCAAGTGTCTTAATTAAAGTTGGATTTTCTTTATCTTTAACATCAAGTAACCTAATTGTTGTTCCTGAATTATATCTCATTTCTGGAGAGCCCATTATTCTTGAGCTTCCTGCATATTCTGGTTGATCCTTAGTATAAGGATAGAATATTTGTGAACTTGTTCCAAAGATTAATACTCTGTTTTCCTCAATAAATAATTCTTGTGCATAGAATTGTGGAGTATTTCCATCATTACTATTAATTGCATTTATAGATAATATTTTTGCATCTGTTCCAGGGTGTGCTTCAATAATATAGAAATCATTTCCTGCAATTGCATAAATATACTTTCCATCTGTTTTGATTATATCTGCTTCATCAACTCCAGCAACTTGGATATTTGTTTCTGAATAATCTGAACTTCCTGGTGCTGAACCCCCTGATGCATTTGTTGATGCCATATCTTCCATTGCAAGCCCTTTTGTCATTATTCCATTATAATTTCTTCCATAATTATTATTTGCAGTTTCAAGTGCATTAATTAATTCTTGATCAGAACTAAATCTACTTAATGTATATACTGGTAAATCATTTTGATTACTAGTGTACATTGTGTTAGTTCCTCCAAATCCAATTATTGATATAATTATACCTATAGCAAATAAAAGTATAATTCCTCCAACTAATACATTTCTCTTCATATAATTCCCTTCTAGAGCAAGAACAGTTTTTTCTTCTTCTCTTGCCTTATATTTATTACAGAAATATTTCCCTTTAGGTGTTAGAGAATAATACTTCCACTTTCTTTCTGTATCTTCTTTAATAATTAGTCCATTTTTATTTAAGATATCTAAATGTTCTTTAACAGTAGAATTACTTAATTTAAGTTTATCTGAAATATCAGATAGAGTATAATTTTTATTATTTAATAAGTTTAATATTTCCGATCTAGTATCAGATGAGATTGCTTTAAGTGTTTCTTTATCAAAAAAATTTTTGTCATCCATAATGAAATGATTAATCGAGAGGTTTTTAAATACATTTTTATTATTCGGTTGATACCTAAACATTGTTTTGTCCATGAAATAATGTAAATTACCTGGATTTGGATATAACCGTAATATTTATAATAACTTATTAACTTAATATATTTAATAATAAAGTGAATAAGTATGGATTTTATAACTAAATTATTTTGGTCTGCAATTTTTTTTGGTATAGGGGTATTTATTATTGAACATTTTCAGATAGGACATACTAATGCAAGTTTAGTTGCTTTATTTGTAATTTGTTTCTTATATGCATTAATACCTGATTTTGATAGTAATCATTCTTTATACGGTCCAATTATGGTAATTATTGCAGGTATAGGAGTTGCTTTTTACTTTATTAAGCACTATATTCTTCCCACTCTTTTAATCTTTACTGGGCTTACTGTAGTTTATTATTTAGCTCAAGACAAGAAGAGAATGGGTTCTCTTTTTACAGGAGTTCTTTTTGCAATTCCTTTATGGTTTATTAATCCAATATATGCATTTTTTGGTTTTTTAGGATTCTTCTCAACTTGGATTGGAAATAGAATCTAAAATAAAATAAAAAACATTTAAAAATGGGATTATCTAAAATATAAGTAGTGATTTTATACTTATGAAAGAAAATATTCAAAAAGAAAATCTTGAAACTACAGATAGTTTAGCTTCTGGTATAGCTGATTTCTTATATAATACTATATATGGTATTATGTTTTCATTTCTTTTAATTATTATTAATAACTTAGTTGATTTCTTTTGGGGGAGTACAATTGTTCAAATCTATATGACTGTAACTTCTTCATTTATTGTTGCAATTTATTCAGCAATACATAAATGGACAAAGAAAAGTGTATTTTATTTAATGGGATGGGTAATAGGTTTATATGTAATATATAGATTAAATTTATTTTCTAGTTTTAGTTCTAATCAATTATTGTTGTGGATAATTATACCTATTGCAATTCATATATTTAGATTTATTATAAACTATAAAAAAAATAAAGGATAAGAAGTAAATATGGAACAACCAAAACTATATCATCATGCAAAGCATACTTTTTCAGGAACTAAAGCTTTTATTTTAAAGATTGTTAAAAGTTTATTATTGCTTGGTGCGTTATTATTTATTAATGCTTTTACAGAATACTTTCTTGGTAAAGAAGTTATCTCTTATCTTGCAATTATTTTAATTACAGTAATATTTTCAATGTATGCAGTTATTTCTCATTTTACAAAAGCAAATTTCTTTTACTTAGTTGGCTGGATTGTTGGTATTATGTTATTATATGAGGCAGAGATTTCTTTTATTGAGCTTGATGCAATTCATTTATCCATTTACATAGGAGTACCATCAATAATGTTTTTAGTAAGATTTATTATGTATTTATACTCAGATAGAGAAGAATTCTAAAGTGATAATCATTTATGGGAAAAATAATGCCAAAAAAAGTAAAAGCAAAAACCGTGAAATTAAACATTACACGAAAAAGATATATTAGTAGACTTCCTGAAAAATCATTTGCAAAGGTATTATTATCTAAATTTAAATCAAGAAAGGATTTAAATTATGAACAAACATTTATTAGATTTTCTGAAGATAAATCACTTTGTACTGTAAGTTCAGGGGGAAACGGATTTGGGACCAACAGAAGTAGGATTAAAAGTACTTATTATCCAGGAATAATTAAATATATAGCTGAAAAAAATAATTACAATTTAGAAAAAGCAACTTTAATACATCAACATCCTTATTCTAAAAATGAAATTTGTTTTATATCTATAGGTGATTTAAAATCTGCAATTAGTGTTTATATTCAATTAGGAATAAAAAAGCATATAATTGTATTTCCAGATAGAGATAATATAAAAGAAAGAGCTAGAATACATTATTTTCTTGATAAAGATATAGAAACTTCAATTAAAAATAAAATGGATAGATTTAAAATAAATGATAACAATAGAGCTGAATTTATAGAAAAAACAATTAATAAAATTAGTGATTTATTTGAATATGAACCAAAAACAGCAGAAGACGTAGTTGAATATCTATATAAAATTAGTTCAATGTTTCATATAAAAACCTTACCTCTAAATGGGTATAGATTAGATCCAAGTAAACTTACATTTGTAAAATAATGATAATTATGATTAAAAAAATAGTAACTAAAACCTCAGAAATACAACTTAAAAAAAAATTAAATAACAGATTAGATACTATTAGAAAAATTCATATTGAATCTCTTCCAGAAAGATCATTTGCAAGAAAATTCCAAGAACAATTTAGTTCTCGTAAAGATATGAGTAAAGAAAGAGCTTTAATTAGATTTAAAGAAGACAAATCAAAATCTGTAATTGATATTTCCAAAAGACGAAAAAAATATTCAACAGGTATAGATGCCACATTAGTGAATAATATTTTAAAACATTACAAATATAATTTAAAAGAATCAATATTTATTCATCAACATCCTAATGCGGAATCAAATATTTGTAGGCCATCATCCTCAGATTTATGTGTTTTTGCAGAGGAATATCTTGTAAATAAAATCTATAAATTCCAAGTATCCTATATGGATGATTATAATATCAAAGAAATAGGCAGAACATATCTTCAAGTAAATAAAGATAAACAATCTATAGATAAATTAGGAGAATGTCTGATTAGACTAAAAAAATTAAGAACAGACTTAAATTTAATAAAATTAGCAAATTTTAACTATACTATCTTGGAGAAGAATAAAGAAGCCGAGATTGAAAGAACATATGCTTTAATGATTAAATGTTTCTTTGTTAAGCAAATTGGTTTAAATGGATACAAATATAATTCCCAATTTAGATCGTTTGTAAAATAATAAAATGGGCAAAATTATGATTATTAAATATATGTTTAGCCAAGATAATAAAAAAGTAACACTAACTACTATTAAGCATAATAATTTTATGCTTGGCATAAGTATAAACAACAAATATTTTACAAAGGATAATTTATCTGAAATCATTTCCTGGATGCTTGAGAATACTTCTGGACAAGTTTGCGTCTTAATAGTTGATACAATTCAAGCAATCAATAACGAAGTCCTAAATCATCAATCAAAAGAAAAAGCGCTTGAAAAAGCAATGAGAGATGCAAAAAAAATAAATAATAAATGTAATTCTATTATTAGTTCTTTTTCTAAAGAAAATAAAGATAGAATAATTATACTTAGATGGTCAGATATTACTACAGATCCAACATATATAAAAAACCAGAAAATAGTAATTAATGAATTTAATCATAACCTCCAGTTTAAAGAATTTATAATTACTTTTGTTAAAAAGCAATTAGGAAAAATAACTGATCGTCTAGATGATATTGAAATAGAATACATTTCTCATTATTTACTTAATGAAATTCCTGAGCTAATTAATGGGATAAATTATAATAATAAAGTATATGATGTTTGTGTTTATCCAGGTAGTTTTAAAGAACTTATGCAAGGTATATTTTCATTTAAGCAATTAATTTCTAAATTGGATATTAAGAATAATAATAAGTTTATAGAATTATATTGCTAATTTTTAAGAAAAAAGAAAAAGGATGAGGTTGGGAGCATCGTTTTTCTTGATGCTCCTTTCCTGTTTTTATTTAAAATCAGTTAGATTTATAATTCATCTAAACCGAAATCGTTATCATATGATCTTCTACCAGATCCGCCTTTTGGTGCTTGTGCTCCACCCTTTCCATTAAATCTTGTACTTCCTTTAATGAATGGTGATTTTACTCCTGTAAAGATTGCAATTACTTCAATCTTGTTATCGAATGTAGGATCTATTCTCGCACCCCAAATAACGTTTGCGTTTGGATCAATTTCGTCTGTTAACATTTCACCAACAGCGTTTGCTTCACCAAGTGTTAATTCTGCCCCGCCTGTAATGTGTATTAAACAACCTGAAGCTCCAGAAATATCAACATCTAATAAAGCATTCTTTAATGTGTCTTCAACAACTTCTTCAACCTTATTAACTGATTGGCTTTCTCCAACAGCGATTACTGAAAGACCTTTTCCGCCCATAACTGTTCTAATATCTGCGTAATCTAAGTTAATTAATGATGGTTGTGTTATTGTTTCTGTAATTCCTCTAATTGTTCTAGCAATTACTTCATCAGCAACCTTGAAAGCGTCTTGTACTGGTAAGTTTGGAACTAATTCAACTAATCTGTTGTTATCGATTATAATAATTGTATCACAAACATCCTTTAATACGTCAATACCTTCTTCAGCTTTCTTTGCTCTTGCTCTTTCAAGAACGAATGGGAATGTAACAATAGCAATAACGATTGCTCCTTGTTGTTTAGCTATTTGAGCAACAACTGGACTTGCTCCTGTTCCTGTTCCTCCACCCATACCGGATGTAATAAATAATAAATCAACACCATCTAATATTTCTTCAAGTGCTCCTTTTGATACTTCAGCAGCTTTTGCTCCGATTTCAGGATATGCTCCTGCACCAAGCCCGTTTGTTATTGACTTACCGATTAATAATTTAGTTATGTCATCAGAAATTATTCCTAAATGTTGTCTGTCTGTGTTAACAGCAACAATCTGTGCACCAGCAACTCCCATTGCTGAGATTCTGTTTACAGAATTATTTCCTGCTCCACCTACACCAACTACCATAATCTTTGGTGCTGCAAATTCCTCATCTTTTGAGAAAGATGCAGTGCTTTCTGATTTATCGCTTATTGCTTTTGATACAATTGACTTCATCTTTTAACACCTTTTTTATTTTTTTTATTTTATATTATTAAAATTTAAGATATTCCTTTAACCCCTTTTGTATGTCACTTGAATTGAATCTGATTACCTTTAGTTACCACATTTCTACTGATGTCTCTGTTTTGATTAACGTTTTTTTAGGCAGATTTTTATAAATTTGTAGTAAACTCCCCTGTTAAAATAATATCTTTGATATTATTAATTAGTTCAAATACTTTTTAAATACATATTATGCATAATTTTCTTGGAAAACTATTATTTTTTGTAATATTTTTAAAAATAGAGGAATAACCATGTATAAGTTATTAGTAATTGTAATCTATGTTTTAGTTTATTATTATTTTATTTATAAAATAACAAAGAAGCATATGGATGCAACTACAGAAACAATAAATATGTTTAAAACTGATTTTTATACTTCTCAATATTTTACTGTATTCTTTGTTTTAGCTTTAATTTCTTTAATTTATTATGTATTTTATACAAATATATTTTATTTTACTGTCCAAGATATTTTGTTTTTTATAATTATTATTTTATCTGGGGTAGTAGAGTATAATGCAATTAAAAACTTAGGAGAAAATTATTATCCACAAATCGGACCAGAAAAAAATTTAATTACAATCGGAATATATTCTAAAATAAGGCATCCAATTTATTTGTCTGCATTGATACTTGGTCTTGGTCTTAATTCTCTTCTAGCTTTAGATCTATTAATATACATTTATCCTGTACTTATTATTTCTGTAATTATTAAAGTTGAGCAAGAAGATAAATATCTTACAAAAAGATTTGTTGGATATAAAAAATATAAATTAGAAAGTTATAAGCTTATTCCATATATCTATTAGATAACTATTCTCCAAGCTTATAGCCTCCTCTTTCAAACACAGCTTTCTTATGACTTGCAAATCTAGTGAAATTTATTATTAAGTCAGCAATTACTTTTGCCCAGAATGCACTTAGATTTAAAAATTCCACAAAAAGGATAATTAATATAAATACAAGAATAACTCCAACAATATTTATAAAATAATATCTAGTAAATAAAATTATATTCTTTAAAGATATGGTTTTGGTATCATCTTTGAAAGTAAACTTCTTATGTAACGAAAAATTAATGAATCCTTTTGTAAAATCTGATATTACAACTACAGGAATATAGAAGAAGTTTAACCAGTTAACAAATATTAGGATTAGTCCAAGATCTGCAATTGTACCTACAAGCCCAAGAGTAACATACTTAAGGTATCTTTTATTTTTATAAAACAATTTATAACTGATTAAGAAGTAATAAAATTTATGGAATATTGTATGTTTTTTAATATCCAGTAAAGATTTTGAAAATTTATATTTATCAGATTCCATCTTATTATGCTTCTCCGATTTTTATTATAATAATATATGAATTAAGATAAATATATAAAGTATACTATCTATGATTTTATAGATAAATAAATAAAATTAAAAAGAAAGAATATATGGAAAGAAAATTATTCAATAAATATTTGGCAATTACAATTGTAATTATATTATGTGCTATATTTTTATATCATTTGAGACCATATTTAAATGCTTTTTTTGGAGCATTGATTTTATTTTTCTTATTTTATCCGATATATAAGTTATTTACAACTAAATGTAGAATAGGAAAATCTCTTTCTGCGATGTTAGTTATTATTATTACTTTAATTATTATAATTGTTCCTTTGATTTTTATTATAAATGCAGCAAGTAAAGAAATTAGTTATGTTACTAATAACTCAGAGGAACTTTTATCCAAAATAGATATAATTGATGCAAAATATCCTACAATTCATATAAAAGAAACTATAAATAACAATTTACCTACAATTACTACTTTTGGAGGCAAAGTATTGATCACTCAGATTAATAATATTATTAAGGTTATTATTCTTTTGTTTATAATGTATTGTACATTGTACTACTTATTTGTTTATCATGATAGTATTCAAAAAAAAGTAAAAGATTTGCTTCCATTTAATAAAGAAAATTCAAATAAACTTGTAAGTAATTTTAGACGAGTAACAATGGGGATATTAATATCTACTGGTTTAATTGCAATAATTCAAGGTTTATTACTTGGGCTTAGCTTTTTCTTATTTGGAATAAAAGGAGCTATTCTTTGGGGTATAGTTGCTGCAATTTTTTCTTTTCTACCAATCTTAGGATTAACTGTTATTTATATTCCATTTTCAATAATATATATTTTAAATCAGAATTATTTAGTTGGTTTTGGAATATTAATTTGTGGAGCATTAATTAGTTTGTCAGATTATTTAATAAGACCTCCATTACAAAGAAGATTTGGGGATATTCATCCTCTTATATCTATTATTGGTTTGTTTATTGGAATTTCTGCATTTGGGTTTATTGGTATTATAATGGGACCACTATTAATTACATATGTATTGTTAACTTATAATATGTTTATGCAGGAATATATTAAAAATTAAAGGGGATATTTATGAGAAAGGAAGATAAAAATACAACCGTTCAAATTGCAAGCAGAATAGGAACTTCAACAGTAATACTAGTTGCTCTTAATTTAATTTTTGCAAGAAATTATGCGTGGGTATCAATTTTTATGGTATTATTTATGGTCATTTTTGGTATAGTGCTAGTTATTTTAGAAAATAAAAAAAGGAATAGAAAGTAAGTTTACTTTCTATTTTGACCAAGCTATAATTCCAATTATTATTAAATGTGCGATTATTGCAAAGAAATTAACAATTGGTATAAACATTAATGCTGGTGCTAAACTTAACCATCCAGGATATTTTCTTTTCTCGAATATATCCCACATCCAGAATATTGACATAATTATTACAAATATTAATCCACAAAAATAGATTATAGGCCCTAATAATGGTATAAGCATAATTGGCATTAATAAAAAAGGAATAAGTATTATTAATCCCCATCTGTAATCTTTTTTTGCTAATATTGGTAATAAAAAGAAATTTGCAATTGGTATCCAAGCAAGCCATGCTTTTTTGTATTTTAATTTTTTTGCAATTGAAAACCATGCCCAAGATTGATAAACATAAAGAGCAAGAGCCATAATTACAAAGAAAACAATAAATACTCCTAATGCAATTCCTAATATTCCTGCAATTTCTGCGATTTGAGCAGAACTAATATTATTTACATTCATCATTTCTGATCTCATTGCAAGAGTAGCTAATGATTCAAACATAATTGTTCCTCCTAGAATATAAGTATTAAATATAATAAATATAGTTTCTATTTAAATATATTATGTTCTACGTATACATACTAAAATTTAGATATTAAGATAATTATGATTGAATACTTAAAAATAACCTCTGAAGGCATAAAAGAATTTAAAAAACCAATTAAAGATAGTTGGATAAACTTAGTTAATCCTGATTCTAATGAAATTAACTCTGTTTGCACTACAATGGGAATTAAAGATTTTGATGATTTTGAAAACGATATTATTTCTCTTTCTGATAAAGAAGAAATTCCAATGTTTGAAAGAAAAGATAATGGAGATTTATTTTTTATTATTAGAACACCGCAAGAAGCAACTGGAGATAGTAATCAAGATTATATAACCGTTCCCCTTGGAATCATTTTATCTAAAAATTATGTATTAACAATAAGCTATCAAAAGAACAATACAATTGGAAGAATGAAATTAAAAAAATTTAAATTTAATAAAATTTATTTTGTTTTAAAATTAATGTTAACTTCGTCTAAATCTTATCTTTATTTCTTAAAACAAGTTGATCGAAGTTTAAAGAGATTAGAACATAAACTTGAAGAAAGTCAAAAGAACACAGAAATGGTAGATTTACTTGAACTTCAAAGATCATTAGTTTATTTTAATACATCTTTAATTAATAATCATATTCTTTTTGAAAAAGTTTCAAGGTCAAAAATATTTAGAACTACAGAAGACAATGAAGATATTATTGATGATTTACTTGATGAAAATAAGCAAGCAATTCAAACATCTCAAATTTATTCTGACAATATTACTCATACCTTAAGTGTAATTTCATCAGTTATTTCAAATAACTTAAATAGAATTGTTAAGTTTTTAACCTCTATGTCAATTATCGTTGCAATTCCAACATTAATTGCAAGCTTATATGGAATGAATATTGGGCTACCTTTACAAGATAGTTCTTCTGCATTTTTATTTGTATTAGCTTTATCTGCAATTTTATCTATTGGAATAGGTTTGTTTTTATGGAAAAAGAAATTGTTTTAAAAATAAAAAATATAGATATTTATGGATAAATTTAAACCAATTCTTCTATCCCCTGTAGGATCTTGGGAAATGCTATCTTCTGCAATTAATGCCGGGGCAAATGCAGTTTATCTAGGTATTAAAGGACTTAACATGAGGGATTCAGGAGCAAAGAACTTCTCAATTTCTGATCTTAAAAAAATAACTACTATTTGTCATGCAAAAAAAGTAAAAGTTTATTTAACATTAAATACAATAATTTATGAACCTGAGACTAAAAAAGTTGAAAAAATATTACTTGCTTGTAAAAAAGCTTATATTGATGCAATCATTGCATGGGATTTTTCAGTTATTTCTTTATGTAAGAAGTATAAACTTCCAATCTATTTATCAACTCAAGCAAGTGTTTCTAATTTTCAAGCAATTAAACAATATTATGAACTTGGGGTTATGAGATTTGTTCTAGCACGTGAATGTACGCTTTCTCAAGTAAAAGAAATTACTAAAAAAGCAAAAAAATTAGATAAAAACATTCAAATAGAAATATTTATTCATGGAGCAATGTGTGTATCTGTTTCTGGAAGATGCTTTTTATCTCAATTCTTGTATGGAGATAAAACCAGTGCTAATCGTGGTAAATGCATTCAACCCTGTAGGAGAAGCTATATAATTAAAGATCCAGAGACTGAAAAAGAGCTTGAGGTTCACAATAATTATATCTTAAGTCCAAAAGATCTATGTACGCTTCCATTTATTGATAAACTTATAGCATCCGGTATAGATATTTTTAAGATTGAAGGAAGAGGAAGAAGTCCGGAATATGTTTCTGTAGTAACTTCTTGTTATCGTCAAGCAATTGATGCTTATTTTAATCATAAATTAACTTCTTCTCTTAAAGAAGAACTTGTTGAAAAATTAAAAACTGTTTATAATAAAGGTTTTTCTTCTGGATTTTACTTAGGTAAACCAATTGATGAGTGGGCTGGAACTTATGGTACACTTGCAACTAAAAAAAAGAAATATATTGCAAAAATATTGAACATTTATAAAAAGATTAATGTTGCAGAAATTAAGCTTGAGAATGGTCCTCTTAAAATAGGAGATACAATTCTTTTTATTGGAAAAAATACAGGTGTTGTTGAGCAGAGAATTACAAGTATGCAAAAAGATACCTCTCATTCTCTTGAAGTTGCAAACAAAGGAGATATAGTTGCAATTAAGCTTGAAAAAATGGTTGAAAAGCAAGATCTAATATATTTATTTAAATAAAATTTGATTATTTATGGGTTTAGATAAGTTTGTTAATATAATTTTTCCAAGTCATCATAACTTACATAATAAAGTCATTCTTAAAAATTATATTAAAGAAGAATTTACTTATTATCCTGATTCACAAACATTGTGTATATTGTGTCCTCCATGGCACCTTTCTGGGTTTGCAACAACAATTGTACGTCAGACTTTAAAGAGATATAAATATTCTTATTTAACTTATGATATAGATCCAGATGTTCTATCTCCTGATCTAGTTTCTACAAAAAAGTATTTTAAAGGAATTATAACAAAGATGTTATTGGATATAGATAGACTTGATAAAAAATATAAGTTTATTGATATTCATATAGTTGGGTTTAGCTTAGGTGCTCTGTATGCAATTAATATTGCAAATAGAAATAAAAAAACAAGCAAAGTTATTTTAGTTACAATGGGTAATTCTTTAGCTGAATGCTTATATGATGGGGTAAGTACAGTTGATTTAAAAGATAAATTACTTGAAAATGGAATAACTATAAAAAAGTTCAATAATTACATGAAAGAATTTAATCCTGAAGAAAATATTTCTGGTCTTAAGAACAAAGAGATTAGAATATTAATGTCAAGATCTGATCAAGTTATAAAATACAAATATGGTTTAAAGCAAATACAAAAAATGAGAAAATTAGGAATAAACCCAGAGGTTCTTGTTAATCAAAATCAAGGGCATTATGGAACCAATTTAAAGTTCCTTTTACATCCAAAAAACTATTTATAGTTTCTTGCCTTAATTTATTTTCTGGGCAACAATAATAATTGATTCACTTGTTTTTCTATTAAATTTAGTAAATTCAAAATCACCATATATTTCTAAAATTTTAAATTTCTTTTTTTTTAACGTAGTTTCTAAATCTTTGTAGGAATACATTTGAGCATCCCAAGATTTATTTATTATTTTTGGTTTTGAATATCCTTCTTGAATATATATTTTTTGAGTGTCATTAAATATATCTCCATCTATTTTGTATTTACAAAGTCTAGCATATCTTGTATCTCCGATTGTAATTGCAGTGTCTAGAAATTCATAATCTTGACATTCTTTTTCCCAGTATTCTTTGTTTATAATATCAAATATATAATATCCTTTTGGATTAAGACTTTGTCCAACATGTTTTGCAGTCTCCTCAAATTCTTTCTTTGTAACATGAGCGATTGCATTAAATATAGTAATAATGCAGTCAAACTTATTTTTTCCAAAATTAGCATTCCTCATGTCTTTAACAAAAAATTTAGCTTTTGTTTGTTTTAATTTCTTTGCCTTCTTTTTCGCTTCTTCAATCATCTTTTTGGATATATCAGATCCAACAACAGAAGAGTACCCGTTATCTAAAAGATGGAAGACTTGTAATCCAGTTCCACAAGTAAGATCAGCTATACTTTTAATAGCTGAATATTTCTTTATTGTTTTAATAAGAAAAGCATTCATGTCCCTTACATCTTTTTCATCAAGTTCGAAAATATCATAGTATTTTGCAAAATAATCATAATCATAATCTTTTAACATAATTTATTACCTCTGTTTTTTTATTTATTATTTATGCTTTTTATTAATTATAATCTTATTCCAATTAAGTTACCGCTTTCATACTTTTTAAGTCCTTTATAGAATACATATATTGCAATAAGCAATATTGCTATTGCAAATGCATACAATAATATAAACCAAATCCAATTAAATGAATTTAATATAGTAACTGGAATTCCGGATACAAATCCAGCAGGAATAATAAATAATAAGATGAATTTTGTAATTCCACTGTATATAGTTGATGGATATAAACTAAATGCAATTAATGCAGAATATAATGAATCTGAAATTGATTGTGAATTTCCAATATAGAATGAAAAAGACTCAGCAATAACCCCAAATGAAACAATAATAATTGTAGCAGGAATAATTAGAGCAAAAAATAAAGGTATTTTTATAATTGGCAAAAACATAAATGCAAAAATCATACCGAATAACCAATCTCCCAGATCATACCAGCTTATTTTTGAAATTAAAATGTGATATAGTGGTTTTTTTGGGTTTGTTAAAAAATAATCCAATTTTCCATCTACAATATTATTTGAAATATATTTATGACCTCCAAAAATTAATCCTGCAAAACCAAATGATGTACATACGACTGCATATAGTAGAATAATATCTGTAATTGTCCATCCATTAATATTTGGAAATCTTGTGAAAAATATTGCCCAAAATAAAACCCAACTAATATTACTTATAAACATAGATATAACTTGCACAAAAAAATTAATTTTATATTCAATAGCAGTTTTTACTTCTATTTTAATATATTCTTTATGTAGTTTAAAATATGTTTTGATTTCTTTAACCCCCATTAATAGTCACCTTCTTTGAAACAATAGAATAAACAAATAAAGAAATCATTACAAATACAGTAATCCATGCTAATTGAATTAGAATTATATTAAAAAAATACTTAAAACTAAACATTACAAACAATTTTGCTGGATGATAAGCTATATAACTAAGGGGTAAAACTAAACCTATCTTTGCAAGCCATAATGGTAATATTTCTAATGGTGTTAACATTCCACCAACTATAAATACAAATTTATTATATATAAAAGATATTCCTCTAACTTCTTCTATCCAAAATGCTAATAAGCCTATATTTACAATTATCATAAAGTTAAGAGTGATTGCTAAAAATGCAATAAAAAATACAAATGGGATTATATACCAATTAATGTTTATTCCACCAACTGTTAGGTATGCAACTAATCCGCCTACAAGTATAACTAATAAGAAAGTAAATATTGCTTTCCCAATTGTTTGTGCATATTTATAAAAAACATAATGATATGGCTTATTTAAATAATTTGAAATGTCTCCACTTCTTATTTCTATTCCTATTTGAGTTACTATGTTTCCAAGTGAAACAACTATTGCTTCAGTTAATACCAAATACCACACCATCATCTTTATTGTAAAACCAGATATTAGATTTGTTCCATTAGATTTAAAGATGACAGTCCATAATTGAGAAAATATAAATATTAATATAGCAATAAAGAATGCAGTTCCATATATACTATCCCAAATATAAACAAAACTATTTTTGAAATTGATTTTTGCAATTTCCTTATATTTCTTTACATTTTTTAAGAGGGTAATTGTCATTATATTTCTTCCTTTCTGTAAATTTCTTCAATTATTTCTTCAATAGGTGGTTCTTTAATTGAAATGTCTTTTACTTTATTCTCTTTCATAAGATAATCAATAACTGAATGAATTGATAATTTCTTTGTGTTTACCTCAAATTCAAGAGAATATTTTGTTTTTTCTATAATTTTAATTTCTTTGGTGTTAATATTTTTTATTTCATTTTCAGTTATAATTTTAATTATTTTCTTTTTTATATAATTCTTCTTTAAGTTATCAAAGGAGTCATCATAAACAATATTACCATGATTAATAACAATAACTCTATCTGCTATGCTTTCAACATCACCCATATCATGGCTGGTTAAAATTACAGTTACTTTTTCTTCTTGATTAACTTTCTTAATTAATTCTCTAATATTTTTTTTAACAATAATATCCATACCTATGGTTGGTTCATCAAGAAAAAGAATTTTTGGATTATGCAATAAAGATAATACAAACTCGCACCTCATCCTCTGTCCAAGTGATAGTTTTCTAACTGGTTGATTAACAAAATCTCTAATCTCAAATCTATCTATTAAATATTCTAATCTTTTTTTATATTCTTCTTGATTAAGGTCATATATTTTTGAAAATAAATTAAAAGAATCAATTGGAGGTAAATGAAACCACAATTGTGGTTTTTGCCCAAATATAGTTCCGACTTTATAGGATAATTTTTGAGCTTCTTTTTGTGGATTTAGGTTATTTACTCTAATTACTCCCGAATCAGGATAAAGTATACCTGATAACATTTTAAGTGTTGTTGATTTTCCTGCTCCATTTGGGCCAATAAAAGAGATAAGCTCTCCTTCCTTAACTTCAAAAGAAATATTATTTACAGCTTTAATAATCTTATATTGAGGATTAAATATATTTTTAAGTCCACCTTTAAGTCCAGGTTCACTAATCTTAGTTTTAAAAGTTTTATTTAGATCTTTGATTGAAATAATAATTCTTTCTTTAGTCATAGTTTTTCTTATTTTTAATCAATTAATTAACAAGATAACTATAAAGTTAAAAGGATTTATATATCTTTTTGTTAATTAGAAATTATTATGATTACAAATACTGCTGTTAAAGCAATTATATTTAATTCTAAAAATAAATTCATTTTACTTTTAAGAAATCCATTGCACAAAAGAACAATTAATAATCCATACACCAAAAACATATCTCAAGATAAAGAAGGTATATGGGATTTACCAGGTGGAAGACTTGAAGATAAAGAAGATCACATAAAAGCATTAAATAGAGAAATTAAAGAAGAACTAGGAATAGAAATAAAAAACATAAAAAAATCATATACTTGGAACTTTATTGGACTTGATAAAAAGAAAATAAAAGTGTACAATTATATTTGTGTTCCTGTAAAAGTATTAAAATCAAGAGATATAAAGTTAGATTCTGAGCATATAAAATATAAATGGATTAACCCAAAAGATATAGAAAAATACAAGGTCAAAGACAATAGTTTATATAATGCAATATTGAAATTAAATAAAGATTAATTAAATTTGTATCTTCTTAAATCTCCAACTTCCAAGAACAATAAAGATTATTGCAAAGAAAAGAATACCAAAAAAGCTTGCAGTTAAACTAATAGAAGTTATTCCTGTAAGACTTGCACGAAGTCCAGCAACCCCATAAGTTAATGGATTAATCTTTGTTATCCATTGAATAACTGATGTCATTTGATCTAATTGCAATAATGTACCCGAAAATTATTTGAATTTTCCTTCGACTATAATTTCAGATAATTTTTTTCTATCAGAAATAACTTCTTTTTGTCTTAGTTCTTTTGTAAGCTCAGATTTCTTGCCTGGTTTACCTATAGCAATCATTGCTAAGATATCATAATCTTCAGGAATATTTAAAGTTTCTCTAACTTTTGCAAAATCAAATCCAATCATTCCATGTGCTACAAGCTTTTGGTTTGATGCTTCTAGTGCTAAATTTTCCCAAGCTGCTCCTGCATCAAATTGATTTGTAGGAGACGCATATCCACCAGGTGCTTTATTTGAAATAAGTATAACTAAAGCTGATGCATTTTTTACCCATGATTTATTAAAATCAACTAAATGATTAAAAAATAAATCCCAGTTTGGTGTATTTCTTTTTGCATATAAAAACTTCCATGGTTGATTATTATATGCTGATGGAGCAAATCTTGCTGCTTCAAATAAAGAGAATAATTGTTTATCTTCTATTTTTTCTCCGCTCATAGCTCTTGGAGAATGTCTATTTAGAATTAGTTTATTTATTTTGTATTCTGATGTTCTTTTATTTACCATATTTATTACACCTCAAAATAGTTTATTAAAATTATCTTAGAAATAAATCTTAAAGTATTAGGTACTTAAAGAATATTTGTATTTGTTAATTCGTTTCTAAAAATAGATTTTTAACTGTAAGTAGAATAAATTAAGAATTAGTTCTAATAAATATTATATACATCAATTGCTTTTTATAGGTATCTATTTCCATATTTTATAAGAAAATACAAGAAAATGAGATATATGAATAAAATAATTGTTGATATTAGAAAAGAGCTAAAGAAAAGCACAAACCCAAAAACAAAAGAAAGCTTTAATCGTTTCTTTAAAGAACCAGTTAAGGCTTATGGTGTTAGTTCAGGAGTAGTTTCAAGAATAGGGAAAAGATATTGGCAAGAACTAGTAAAAGACTTAAGCAAGAAAGAAATCTTTTTCTTATGTGAAGAATTATTAAAATCAGATTATTGTGAAGAAGCTTTTATTGTATGTAATTGGTGTCCAAGATTAACTGTAAGTTTTGAAAAGAAAGATATGAAAATATTTAAGATTTGGATAAATAAATATATTAATAACTGGGCTAAGTGCGATAGTTTTTGTAATCATACAATTGGATCTTTGATATTAAAATATCCAGAGCTTGTTAAAGAACTAAAGGTTTGGGCTAAATCAAAGAATCAATGGATGAAGAGAGCAAGTGCAGTTTCCCTTGTTGTTCCTGCAAGGAAAGGTCTTTTTCTAAAAGAGATTTTTGAAATATCAGATATTCTTCTTCTTGATAAGCAGGACATGGTACAGAAAGGATATGGATGGGTGTTAAAAGAAGCAAGCAAGAAGAATGAAAAGAAAGTTTTTGATTATGTATTCAAGAACAAAGAAGTTATGCCAAGAACTGCGTTAAGATATGCAATTGAACTAATGCCAAAACCACTAAAAGAAAAAGCTATGAAAAAAGGTTCAAGGATTTAATCCTTGAACTTGAATCTAGCTTTGAAATGACGAAGAGCAAGCTCTTTACCAAACATGATTTCAACACCAGGTATTTCTTTACGATGATCATATATTTCTTTAACAGCTTTAACTACAGCTTCAAGATCCCCTGCCTCATATCTTAATCTAGGAACAGCAAACCTTACAAAATTAACTTCAGGGAAAGTCTCTTTCTTTGTTTTAGGATTATATGAACCAAATGCAAAGTTACCAAGCTCACATGCACGATGCCCATACTTAGCTAAAAGAACTGCAGTAAAAGCAATTCCTCCAAAATCACCAGGCTTCATTTTAGTGTCTTTAAAGAATCTATTCATATCAACATAAACTGCATGCCCACCTATTGGAGTAATTACTGGAATTCCAGCTTTTATCATATTATTCCCAAATTCTTGGACTTGGTTAATTCTAGAATCTAGGTATTCTTGCTCAGTTATTGTTCTTAGGCCTTCACAAAGAGCCATAATATCACGACCAGACATTCCACCATAAGTTGGATGCCCTTCAGTCATTATTTGATGGTTCATAAGCTCATTTCCTATACTTGGATATTTCTTCATGAAAAGAGCATTATTCTTAATAAATATTCCTCCACCCATGTTAACAAGCCCGTCTTTTTTAAATGAAATAGTAAACCCGTCCACATAACTAAACATTTCATGAACAATATCAATTATTTCTTTTTTATTATATCCTCTTTCATTCTTTTGAATAAACCAAGCATTTTCTGCAAACCTACAAGCATCAAAGAATAAAGGTATTCCTGCATCATGAACAATTCTAGATACTTCTTTTATGTTTTCAAGAGATACTGGTTGTCCACCACCTGTGTTATTAGTTATAGTTAGGAAAGCAAGTGGAATCTTATTCTTTGAATCCTTAATTAACTTTTTTAATCTTAAAGTATCCATGTTTCCTTTGAAATTAGACTTAGATTTAATGTCTTTAAGTTCAGAAGAGAAAAGATTAATTGCTTTAATATGGTTGTTTTCAATGTTTCCTTCAGTTGTATCAAAATGTCCATTGCTTGGTATTATTAGGTCTTTACCAGTTCTTGCAAGACTTGAAAATAAAGCATTTTCACAAGCTCTTCCTTGGTGAAAAATAAATGCATTAGGATTATTCATTTCAGGATCATTAAAGAAAGAATCTCCAAATGTTTTTCTTACTTGTTTAATTAACTCAAAATATCCTCTGTTTGATCCATAAGATTCATCTCCTAATAAAAGAGAAGCCCATTGCTTGTTTGTCATTGTTGTTGTTCCTGAATCTGATAGAAAATCACAACCAGTTATCATTTCTGCAGGAAAACCAAAAACATTAAGCCCAACTTTTTCAAGTGCTTTTGTTCTTTCTTCAACCGTGTTTGTTTTCTTAAACTCAACAGAATGATTAAAATAAGGTCTCGTTCTTGCGTTTAGTTCTTCTTCTGTTTTATAACTTAATATTAGTTTTGATAATTGCATGCTCTATTCTCCTCCTTTTTTCTTGATTGAATCATTTGTTTAATTTTTTTTAATAAAAACATTAGCTCTAATTTCAACAAGTGCTCCAATCGAAGTTAGAGGTAGTTCTTTAACTGCAAAAGCAAGTCTACAAGTGCAAGGCATCTCACTTTCTTTGTATGCTTGGTTTACTTGTGGGAAATCTTCCATTTTGTTTAATAAAACAATTGTGCTTGTTATATGGTTTAATGCTTCTTCCCTAGTTAATCTAATATTGTAATGATTACCTACACAAATAATTGTATTAATTAGATTTTCAATAATAAATAGAGTTTGAGTCTTGCAATCTCCAGGTATAAATTCTCCTTTTTCATTTAAAGAAAGAAGCCCAGATATTTCTAGTTCAAAAATGTTTGAACCAATTCGCTTAGAACAAACGTGCTTATAAGCTCCAATTGCTGGAGATAAGCAAGTAACATTAAATCTTTCAATAAGTCCGTTGTCAATGGTTTCTAAATCAGTAATTGTATGTGACATAACTATAGTGCACTTTTAAAGATTATATATATTAAATACCTGAGTGTCTTAGTTTTTAAATATTATTATTTATTTTGTCCAAGATACGATGTAATATTATTTAAGTTATTTGTTTATTTGAATCTTTAAATGATGTAAGAAAGGTCAAATTATTTTCTAGTAATTTTAAATATAAAAACAGGTAAATGCCTTAATCCGTTTACTGGAACAAACTTACAATCAACATTAAATCCAGACTTATTTAAAGATCTAGTAATATTATTAAAAAAACCTTTATAATTTACTTTTTGCAAAACTAATGGTTTATATGCGCCTAGTCTATTTACCCCAATAAAAAAAACTCCATTTTTACTTAAAGAATTAGCAAATTTTAATACTAGATTTCTATCTAATTCTTTGATATTATAATGAATACCCCCAAATACAGAAAATATTAAATCATATTCTTGTAATTTGGTTGTTTTTAAAGAATCTTTTTTAATTAAAATATTTGCGCGTGTATTTTTCCTTGTAACTCCAGGAGTTAGAGTAATTGCTGTTGTTTCTGACTTAATTCCTTCTTTTAATAACAGGTCTTTAATTTCATTTAAGAATACGGTTTGCCCTGCACCTTCTTCTAATATTTTTAGTTTTTTTGTTTTAAATCTATTTTTAATAAATTCAAACAATGATTTTTCTGTTAATATGTCATCGAATGCAAGATTATAATCTTTATACCCTCTGTTTGTTTTATACAACGGATTTTCTGAGTACTTTAATTTTGGTTTTAATTGATGTAATATGAATTTATCTTTTAATTTAATATCAATTAATCTCTGTTGCTCTAAGATTTTAGGGTTAACTGGTTTTGGTTTTAGATTACGAACTTTAATCATATAAATCCTCTGACAATTACTATTGGAGTGTTTGCATCTGCTGAACCAGAAACAAGATCAGCAAGAGCAGAAACCAGATTTTCAATTTTTCTTGGAGTTGTTCCTTGTGCATTGAAGTTATCCTTCTTTTTTGCTTTCAAGAACTTTTGCTTTTCTTGCTCAATTATTCTTAATATGTCTTCTTTATTTTTTCCTTCAGTATATAACTTCTGCATTAAATACTTTGTCTTAACTCCAACTCTATTTTTATTTTTTATTCCTGGAGTAACTCCAAAAGCTGAAACTGGATCAGCGAGTTCATATATTCCCGACTCAGGATCTTTATATCCTCCATCACCATGGATTATAACTTCAATATCTTTATGGAGTTCTTTTTTAACTTTTAATTGAATATCTTTTGCAAGCTTATCTGCTGTATGAGGTGCAAGCTTTAATATTTCTCTTTCAGGATCTAAGATATTTGATCCTAAAAGCCCATATTCAGAAAATACTTTTTGTTTAGGATTAGAATAAATGTCTTGAAGAGTGATTACATTTTTAAATTTCTTTTTAATATTTTCAATTGTGTCTTCTCTTGAATGAACGTTAGCAACAATTATTGCATCTGGTTTTTTATTAATCATATGATCAACCATGTTTGATAAATATATTTCTGCTTTTCTTCCGTGATTAGCAATAATATTTTTATAAAATTCAATATAGTCCATTCCTGTTTCTGGATGGAGATATCTTTTATTCTTAGGTAAATCCTTTTCAGTAATTATATTTTCATATTTAATATTATTCTTAGTAGTATATGTTTTATCCAGAATTGGGTTTCCTTCTTCATCTGTTGGGAAAGACAATTGAACAATAACTTTACCTTTAGGAACACACTTTGAGATTGCTTTTAATATCATTGAAAACCTATTTCTTGAAAGAATAGGGAATATTACTCCAATTGTAGAATTATCTTTTAGTTTTAATCTTTTTTTAATTTCAACTTTAATATCATTTAAATATACTGTATTATGTTGAGTAATAGCTGTTACTGCTTCTCCGATGCAGATTATGTCTTTATTTACAAGAAGTTCTGGGTTTTTTTTAAATGTATTAATTACAACATCAGAGATATTGTCATCAAATGTAATTATTCCTGTTTTAACTCCAAATGCAACGACTCCTAGATTATTTTTATTTTTTGAAAACATAATTCTTTTCTCCACCTTTTAATCATTATCATTATTTCATAATAAATTTGAAAGAAAATTATTTTTTTTGATATATTCTTAAACAATAAATAAGCTTTATCTTCTTTAATTAAATTTAGTTTATTTATAATTCTTGAAGCCATAGAATACACCTATCTTAAAAAAACTAAGACCAATATATTTATAAATATAATTAACTATATTTTACTTGAATATAAAAATTAATTGGAGTTAAAAGTGACTTAATATGGTATTATACAAATATTGTCCTGCTTGTTATTCATTAAATGTTAGATTAGATGTAGCAAGTGGTAACTATAAGTGCTCAATGTGTGGAAGAAGCGGAGACGCAAAATCAGATTCTATTGATAGAATAAATGAAATGAAAAAGACTTCAAAACCTGGTGGAGCAAAATTTGTTGAATCAAATTCAGCACCAAAGCATAAGATGGATGATGGAATATCTTTATCTGAAAAAATAAAGAATAAGCCAGGTGCATCAAAAGATTTTGAACTTGTTTAAAACAAGTTCAGACTTTACTATTTTCTTTCGCGTTCTAAACAATAAACTTAAGCTTATGTATTTTTTTTCTTTTTCTAAGAAGATTCTCTGGATTAATGGAACTTAATTTTGATTTAAGACTTAATCTCATAATTTTTCATATTCGTGTTTTAATAATAATGCATCTAGCACAGGTTCTGGAGATTCGCAGATTACTGTTCCTTTTGCATTTATATCTTTTAATCCTTCAAGTATCTTCTTATAAGGAATATCTGCATCCTGAAGCATTAAGTGATTTCTCTCTCCTTTTTCTGTGTAATTGATTCCAGAAAGATGAATATGCATTTGTTCAAGTACATCTGGATAGCTTTTTAAAATTTCAAATGTATTGTCCAGGTTTTTCTGTAATTTAAAAAAACCATTCTCTCTTGCATGAAGATGAGCAAAATCAATTACAGGGAGAAGAAACTTATGATCTAGTTTATCATATAAACTTAAAATTTCTTCAAGAGAACCTATTTGGGTCTTCTTTCCAACAAGTTCTGTTCCAAGTAGAACATCTCCTTTAAACTTATCTTGCAAGTAAATAATTTCTTTTTCAACTCTATTCATAGCTTGTTTTGGTTCATCTTTCAAGAAAAAACCAATATGGAAAACAACAACTCTAGCACCTATTTTGTTTCCTACTTCTAGAGAATCAAGAATATATCTATAACTGTTTTGAAGTTTTATTTCTTCTTTTGCATTTAAGTTAATAAAATAAGGAGCATGTATACTTAATGGAAAATCAAACTTCTTTGAATTATTTTTAATAGCATCTAGCTTCTCTTGGGCACTATTTTTAAGATAAACGCTGTGCACAAACTCAATTTCAAGAGTATCAAGTCCTGCTTTCTTAATAGCAGGAATAGCATCAGATGTTGGATTAGAAGAAGAAGTTGGTATTTTAATTAAGTCACTTCCACCAAACCCTGCTGGACCAAACAATAACTTATTTAATTTCATAAATTTATTTCTTCTCAGTTATCTTTATGCATTGAACAGGACAAATGTCTGCTGCTTTTTTATTGCATCCAATTTCCTTAACTTCAGTTTTTATTGGCTTAGGTTTTGTTCCAATTACTTTCCAATTACCAGGGCAAACAGAAACACAAGCACCACAACCAATACATGTATTTTGATCTTGCTTAATAATAAATACCATAATATCACCTTATACTTTTACTTAATTAACTAAGTTCTACTAATTAACTATAAATAAACACATATAAAAATATTTCTTTTTATGTTATATATGAATAAATATATTTATCTTTAATATTAGAAAGAACAATAGTTGAATAACATATGGTTGAAAAATTAAAAGATAGAAAAAGCCCAGGAGAAATCTATTCTAGGATATCTGTAGAATCTCGTGATTTCTCAATTGGGGACGACAAGCTATCTAAAAGAAAGGATAATCCATATGTTGCATTTTGTAGAAAAATATTCCAAAAATTTCCTGGTCTTGGAGCAAACTCAAAATATGATCCTCAGTTCCAAACTGCAATGGATTTTCTAGATTGGGATCTAAAATCTGAAGAATATAATGCAGGAGCTAAGTTTGTTCTAATAGTTGGTTTAATAATAACAGTAATAATTGCTTTTATTCTTTTCATGTATGCAGTAGGTCCAATGATATCTCTTTTTGGTAACCAAATAATGCCATACTTAATTGCTATAGGTATTCCTGCAATTGTTTTTATTTATGCATTTATTACATTTAGAAATTACCCTCTAACAAAAGTAAGAGACGAAAAAATAAAAGCACTAACCTTTGTTCCAGAAATCTTAGGGTATATGATAATGTCAATGAAATTAGTTCCAAACCTAGAAAAAGCAGTCGAATTTGCATCTAACCATGGGCACGGTAAAATAGCAGATGACTTAAAAAGATTATTATGGGAAGTTAAAGTTGGAATTAAAGGTTCTGTTGCAGAAGCAATTGATGAACTTGCATATAAATGGGGAGATGTTTCAACTGAGCTTAAGAAAGCTTTAATGAAAATAAGATCATCAGTTATTGAAACAAGTGAATCTAAAAGATATGCTATTCTTGATCAAACAATGGCAGACACTTTAACATCAATTAAAGGTAAGCTAGAAGATTATGCAAGAGGTTTAAATCAACCAGTTATGACAATGTTCTATTTAGGTGTGCTTCTTCCATTGTTATTAATTATTGTTCTCCCAGTTGGTTCAGCTTTTTCAGGTTCAGCAATGGCTAAACCAATTTATTTAATCTTAATTTATAATATTGCAATTCCAATAGCTTGTATTTTATTTGCAAGAAACATAATCAGAGATAGACCAGCAACTTATGTTCCACCAGTTATTCCTGATTCTCATCCTGATTTACCTCCAAGATATACTTTAAGAGTTGGAAAAGCAAAAATTAGTGTTTTTATTATAATGATTGTTATTGGTGTTCTTTTAATCTTTAGTTCTGTTTTTTTACAAACAACTTTTGGTAAAACAAAAGAGAATGTATTGCTTAAAGAAGGATACATTACAGAAGGGCAAGATATTTCTGCAGCTAAGTTTCAATGTACTGCTAAAGAATTAGAAGAAAAAGCGAATAATCCAAAAGCAATGTGTGCAAGTGAAACTGAATTTTGGCAAGATGCTGCTCATGATACAACTCCTTATTTCTTAATCTATGGAATCTTAATTGTGTTTTCTTTACTTCTATCTTTATTTTTATTTGCAGAAAGCTATTATAAGCGCCAAGTTCAATTACAAACAGAAAAAATGGAAGACGAATTTAAAGATGCTCTTTATGTTATTGCAAGTAGGCTTGGAGAAAATAAACCTATAGAAGATGCTTTTGCTCACACTCGTGATTTCTTACCTAAGTCTTTAATAGCTAAAAATGTGTTTGGTAAAGCAATAGATAATATAAGAATTCTAGGACTTAATCTAAACTCTTCTTTGTTTGATGCAAATTATGGTGCGCTTAAGAACAATCCATCAAGTATAATTAATAGTGCAATGAGATTAATGGTTGATTCAGTTCAACTTGGAGTTTCAGTTGCAGCTAAGACTTTAATGTCTTACTCTATGCAATTAAGAAACTCTGATGAAGTTGCAAAAATGTTAACTAACTTAATATCAAGTGTAACAGGAACACTCTCAAGCATGGCAAAATACATTGCTCCAGTTGTTCTTGGTATTACAACAGCATTACAAAAGATTGTGCTCTCAACTCTAACATCAATTGCAAATAGTGGAACATTAAATGAAATGAACACTGCTTTTGATTCTATCTCTAGTTCAGGAATAAATACTGGTGGGATTGATATTTCTAGTGTTGGAAATATGGGTTCCATTGATATGAGTGCAGTTAATCAACTTGCTGGACCAACAACCTTTTTAATTATTGTTGCAATTTATGTTATTGAAATTGTAATTATAATGATCATCTTTACAACAATGGTTGAACAAGATAACATGACCTTAGCAAAACTAAGAGTTGCTCAAACACTTCCTGTTGCAATAATTTTATTTATACTAACAACAATTGCAGCAAACATGATATTTTAAATAAAGATTAAATATGAAAACTTCAAAACTTGCAATATTAAGACACAAATTATTAAATCAAAATCTTAAAAAATCCTATCGTGAAAAAGAAATAAAAACAGAAGATTATCATTTAACCTTTCAAAAAAATTTTAATAAACTTAAAATACATGATTTTGTAGCACATGGTAAATTATCTCCACGTAAAGCAATTGAACTTAGAGAAAAAATAATAAAATACGCACAAGAACATAAATTAAATAAGATTGTTGCAAAGTCTTGGATACTTTATGAATACCCAAAATATGCAGAACTATTGGGTTTTAAGCTTGTTAAAAAGACTGCTAGTTATTATGAAGAATTTAAAGATGAGTATAATATTAAAAAAGTAATTGGAGCAGATATAAATAAACGTACTCTTTTTGTAGAAGATAAAGAGGGCAGATTACAAGAAATTACTGTTTTTCCAAAATATCAATTTCCAGAATTTGAAATTAATCTTAAAGGAAAAGAAAAAATATGATTAAATTTTTTAAACTTAATGAGAGAGGAGATGACGAAGCATCTGAGTCTTTTCGTTTATTAATTGCTTTTGCAATTGCAGCAGCAGTTCTGGTTATAATTATAGTAATGGTTGGAAGAGTAAATCATCAATCAATATTAATTAGTACAGCTAAGTTTGAAGAAGGCTTTATTTCGGCTAGTAAAGGTCCAGGAATAAGTACAATAACCCCTTTTGTTATTGAAGATGTCATGCTTTCTGGAATAATTTCAAAAGACCGATTAACATATCTTTCAGGTTATTCTTCAGAATGTATTATAATTGAGTCAGGCCCTGGTTTTGAAAATACTGGTGGAAAATATGTTTCTGTACTTAAGAAGTATATTAAAACAGATGTAATCGTTTATTGTGGATTTGGAAATGATCTTCATGCAAATCAATTTGTAAATGAGGATGATTGTCCTACATATTGTGTACTATTTATGAATAAATCTGCACCAACTTCAATTTATGAATAAATTATAGAGATGAATAAAAATGAGTATATTAAATAAAATAAAATGGTTCTTAATTGCAATATTAATTTTAGTTCTAGGTTACTTTTTTGGTATAATTATTCTGGGCATTATATTTGGAATAATTATTCTATTAACAGTATTCTTTTTATTAAGTTTAATTTTAAATAGATTAATTGATCTTGTGAGAAGTAGTTTTATGAAGAACCTGATTAAGACTATTTTTGCTTCAATTATAACTGTAGGCTTGATATTAATCTTTTGGAGGCTATTATTTATACCAATAATACAAAAATCTACAACTATTGGAATAACTTCAATTTGGGTAATTTCTGCAATTATCTTTGGAACATTATGGAACTTAATGACTTTAAAGAGAAGAGTAATGTATAGTTACAAGAATCATTTACTTGATTACAAAGAATCAAGAAGCCAGCCAGGAATACATGCTTGGGATATAGTTTTCATGCTTGTAATTCCAACAATAATTACGGTTTGCTTTAATATAATCTATTCAATAGTTTAAAGAAAAAATGGAAAAATACATTTAAATATGTTTTGATGTAAATTTAAATGAATAAATATTATATTTATCTCTAAAATACGGAGGAGAAAACAAATGTTAGACTTATCAAGAATTTTAAAATTTAAAAACAAGAAAGGACAAGCTTTTTCAACTTTTCAATTATTAATCGCAGCTGTTGTTGCACTTGCTCTTTTAGGGGTATTATTACCAATTATTATGAGAAACGTAGATATTGGTGGGGATCCATCTCAAGCTGCTCAATCATTATTAAAAACACAAATAAACAATCCAGGTACATTAGCATTTACTGATCCAGTTACATTTTCAGCAAAAAACAATTCATTATCTGCAAGTGGAATAGCAAACGACACAGGTCTTGATAGACAACAAATCGTATTTTCAATAAATGGTTTAGATGATGCGTTTAGTAATGTTGGAGAAACAGCAATTACATATGATAAAACAGATAAAGGAAAATATATGATTGGGATACTTTGTGATAGAGACAAAGCATCATTAAATGATTCAATTGATTCATATATGGGAGCAAATAAAATTATGTTTGGATCCACAGATATTGTTTATCAAGATGGAGATGAAACAGTAACTAATTGTGTAATCTTTCCAAAGAGATCTCAATAAATCTCTTTTTCCCCTCCTCTTTTTATTTCTTTTCTTTCCAATATAATACTTAAGAAGGATTAACTATGAACAAGATAATTGCAGATTTTAAAAAAATTTTAAAAGAGAATAGAGGACAAGCTGAATCAAGTACTCTCTATATGCTCCTAATTGTAGTAATCGTTGCAATTGTTCTAATAGCTGTAGTTAAACCAATGTTTAATAATTCAGTTAAAGCTAGTGCTAAAAAAGCAGCTCTTCCATCAGAAACTGTAACTGGTGGAACAACAGGCACTGCTTAAATTAATTTTTTCTTTTGAAAAAGAAAACTAATTTAAATACTTCTTATTATATTCTATAGTATTATGATTTCAAGTAAAGATTTAAGAAAAGGGCAAGTTAGTGCTCCTTTTGAAGTTCTTGTTGCTGTTATTGTTATGGGTTTTGTAATATTAGCTGGAACATATGCATTAAAGAATCTCTCAGAAAATACTTGTCTTGGAGATAAAAAAAAAGAAATGGGGGAATTAACTTCTTCTCTTCGTGATGTTGTTCTCGGTTCAGATCTTACTTTTAGAAATATAAGCTTTCAAACTAAAGCTTGCTTTGATGCAAAATATGAAAGAATAGAATTAAATCAATATAGTGATCCTGCAAGATGTTCTGCTTATTGTGGTGGAGGAGTTCAATGTGTGCTTCTAGAATATATTTATGAAGATGAGGTTAAGCTACAAAGAAAATATCCTATTCAACCAATCTGTACAGGAATTGCATCAAACATAAATTTTACAACTCTATATTCAGATTGTGGACTTGTTGAGGATGATCCTACTTGGCAATTGATTAATGCATTAAATGAACCCATTGGTCCTGGAAACTATAGATTGTTTAGATCCAGTGGAGCAACTGAAACTTCAATTAATTTTTGCTTATTAAAAAGAAAAATATAAATTTTGGTGTAAACTAAACTATGATGGAATTTGCGTTATCTAAATTTAATCTTTTAATTTTTGTAACAGCTATTGCAGCAATAGTTTTATTTTTTATGAATACTGTTACTTCAAACTTAACTACAAGACAAGGTTTTGAACTTGCATATAAGACTGGAAAAGAATTGAAATCAGGAATTGATTCAGAAAGTTATTGCACAATTAAATATATTGATATTCCCACAAAACTAAAAACAAATGAAAGTTCATCAGCAGTTTATAGTATTCCATATATTCTTAATCTCTCAACTTATGAAATTCCTGAAAATGAAAATAGTGGACTTGAAAGAAAACTAGTTCTAGCTATTATGGATAAAAAAAAAAGTAAAATAATTGCAGCTTACGATGTTGATTATAATGGTGAAATCTATTTTGCAAATGCATTTCTCCCAGATAATTCTAATGATCCAACATATTATATTCAGATAGATAATTGGGAAATGAATCAAGATACATTGGATTTAAACCCAAATAGAGTAACTTCAATTGATACAACCATTTTATTTATGAAAAAAGTAGTTAATACAAAAAGTTACTATTTTATTATGCCTTGCTCAAAAAGAAATGGGCTTAGAACTTGTAAGGATTTTGTTCAAGAAAAATTATACAATGAAGATACTTTAGAAACACCTCCAGGAATTAAGATCAATTGTATAGACATAACAGATGATTTAAGCTTAATTTAAACAAAAAATTAAATTTTGAAAAAATATGAATGTATTTAAAAAAATTAAAGAAAAAGGTTTTATTGGAGCAATAGGAGATGATCTCCCCAGTTTAATACCTATTTTCCTTGGTTTAATTATATTCTTTGCAGTATTTTTAAGTACCTATAATACATATAAATTAAATACTTCATTATATTCTTTAGAGCAAGAAGCAATTTCAATATCTATGACTATTAAAGCCGAACCACTAATATCTGATTATAATAATTTTAAAAGAATCTGTAATAAAGTTAGTACATCCAAAGAATGGAATGCATTCATTACTCCATTACCTATAAATGTTAATATTCAAAATGATCCTGAAAACAAATTGGATATTTTAAATATAGATAATTTGTTTAATAATCAAATTTTAACCTATACACCCTCGGAAATAATACCTGCTCCAGAGCCTAAAAAATATATTTGTAAAGATGATGGTGAGCAATTAAAAGAAATATTAAATACAGATGATCCAACCAAAGAAAGAATTGTATATCTCTATCCAATAACTGTTCAACAAGGGGAATATGCAGTTCCTGCAAAATTATATGTTATAGTTTCTGACAAATAAAAATTAATCTGATAAAAATTATGATCTTTGAAATATTAATTAATCTAAAAAGCAAGAACAAAGGACAAGCAGCAATAACTGATGCTTTATTTTTTTTAACCATAATTGTAACTCTTTCTGTATTATTATTTAGATTTTCATCAACTTATGGGGATAGAATTGATCTTGCAACATCTAATCTTTATTTTAAAGAATATTCTAACTCAGCAATGAAAACCATTTTTTATACAGAAGTTCCACTTGATTTTTCTCAAGAAATAAATGAAAGCACTCTTGAAGTGGATTATTTAATGACTTCAATTAAATCAGACTTCTATATTGATGGAGTTATTGGAGATGGTGGCGATACTTCCAATCATAGTGGAATAAATAATTTGGCAGTAATTCCGCAAGATATTCAAAAATTTAATTTATACCATACAATTAAAGCAGTAATGAATCCTTTGCCTACTTATGATTATTTATTCTATTTATATAATGTTTCTGATGGGAGATTTGAATACGTTTTAATTAAAATTAATAAATATACTCTTGAAGAAAATCCATCTAACTTAAGACCTTATGAAGTAAACTATAATCCAGAAAACACGATATCTACTTATTATTTATGTAATCCATTAGATTATGAAAAAATTAGAAATCTAGTTAGTAAAGTTAATAGAGTGTATGCATCATCCATTCCATTATTATTTGTGCATAACGGGATTAGTAAAGAAATAAATAGTACTTTTGCAATTTGGGCATCAACTCCATCAATAACACCTGAAGAATTAAATGCAGAAAATTTAAATTGTAAGGAAATAAATGATGAAGAACTAGATGAAGATATTATAAATTATATCACAAACTATATGGATTAAAATTTTAGTCCTATATCGTCTTCTTCATTATCCTCAGATAAATCCAATTCATCATCAGATAACAAATTTTTAATGTCTGTATCCTTCTTAGGTTCTATTTTTTCTTTTTGTGATTTATTTTTTTCAATGGGTCTTGAAGGCTCTTCTTTTTCAGGAATACTTTTTTTCTTAAAATCAGCTTTTATTTTATTCACTACTTCTTTCTTAGAATCCGCATTGATTTTTTCATTTTTGTTTTCATTATCTATTTGAATATATAAATCATCAACAACAAGTTGTAGTTTATCCCTATCTATTGGATTTTCAAAATTATTAACCTTGCTATTTTCTCTTTGATCTTCTCCAGTGGCTCTATAATGCTTGGAAACTGTATCTTTAATTGCTTCTTTAGTAACTTCCATATTACTGTTTTTTAACTGATCATAAATAGTATCTGCAATTGCATCTAAATTTGGATTAATAATTTCAGACATATTATCAAGAACTTTATTTACAAGTTCCTTTTTGTCCATTGGAACAGTTGACGAAATTATATTTTGAGTTTTTGATTTATCTTCTTTTTTTGAAATTACTTTAACATCTTGATTAACAGGTGAATTTGTATAAACAATATTCCCATCTATTATTTGTCTATAATGTCTCTTTTCTCTTCTGTTTAATGTATTTGCATCCATAATTATCTTTATTTTTATAAATTTACTATATAAGAAGTAGATAATAATCCTTTTAAATGTTTCAATTATAAATATAATATAGGTTTTATAAGGAAATTGAGAATAAATGATTGAAACAATTCTAAATTATGTATGGTTTGTTCTAAAACTTTTAGCATTATTTATAATTATCTCTATTCCAATATTAATTTTAGTATATATTTTTCAAGGATATTTCCAAAAATCCAAAAAATCATTTCTTTGGAAACTCTCAATTGTAACTTATTTTATTTCTTTGATTGGAATTAATCTTCTTTATTTTATTCCTGTATTCAAAGTAGATTTAGGATATAACTTTGGAGGCTATTTAGCTTTTATTGGTTTGCATCTTCTTTGGTTGATTTTAATTAATCTATTGCTTACAGGTATATTCATTATTTTTGGGTTTATTTGTAAAGGTATTTATGATTATTTAAGTAAGGATAAAAATAAAACTAAGAAAATTAAAGATATAATTCCAATTAATCTTAAATCTTTGTGGATAAGTCTAATTATTACATGGACAATTATATTTATTATTTATGTGTTATTTCCAAAATTAATTGCAATGCTATTATTTTTAATATATTTAATCTAGAAATAGAAACGGATGATGAAATAAAATGAAAGACTTCGATTATACAAAAATAATAACAGTTATATTTCTGTTAATGTTCTCTACAAGTGTGTTTGCTAGTAACGTAGATTATGATAGATTGTATACAAATAAAACCAGTAATCTAAATAATACTGTTTTTTTTGCAGATCCAATAAATAATTCTTATGGGTATAATAATTATAATGATATTGAAATAAATGATTTTAGTGGTGGCTGTTATACAGAGACATTATCCGAGGATAGCGTAAATAAAATCTGGAATGATATTTTGGTTAATGGCTTTAGAATCGATAATTTATCTTCTGATATTCCAGCAAACACAGCAAGAGATAAATTGGATAAAAATGAAGTAATGTTAACAAACTCAGATTCTAAATCAGGAGATGTAGTTGTAAAAAAAGAAATGCCCTCAGAAATTATGGAACCTCTTGAAACTCCAACTATTTTAGGAGAAGTATGTTCTGGACCTTATTCTTATTCTATTAATTTAAATTCAACATTAAGGGTTGGTAGATGTAACCCTGATAGTAATAGTCCTTGCTATTTGTCAAGCGATGGGATGTTCCGTCAAAATGGAAATGAAGGTTTTTTTAAAGAAATTAAAACTATAGGTGCAGATACTCTTGATATGATTGGTTTAAATAAATTAAAACAAGAAGCAGGAGAAATAATTACTGGAGATCAAAATTATGAAACAAACGTTGATCTTGGAATGTTTACTGAAATGTCAAGTGAAGAATTAGCATATTTTAGACAAACACAATTAACTGATGCAAATAAAACAAGCATAAATATTGAAAAAACACAATTAATAATGGATAAAGCAATAAAGAATAGTTATAAAACAGATACTTTTAATGCAAGCATGGAAACAACTTGTTCTGGAGAAAATTGTTATATTAATGTTTATTCTTTATTTGATAAAATATTCAATCAATATTTTTCAGCAGACCTTGTAATGTCTTCTGTTTCTCCTCTTTTGTGGAAAGCAACTTCTGGAATATTTGCTGGAGCAACAGGAATAGTTAGAAAAACATTTGGTATAGATAATATTAGTCAAGGCGTAGCAGGAAAAGGTAAATTTTTTAAGCAAGGTGGGTTCTGGGATAATGTTCTAAATAATAAATATAATCCAGTTAAAGCACTTACAAGCGCTAATGAGCTTAAGATTGCAAGAAGAAATATAGATTCTTATTCAACCTTACTTGCAGAAAAACAAGCAACAAACTTAAGAAAATTACAAAGATATGAAATAGAACCATTAATGAATGATTATACTCAAATGCTAAAGAGTAAAGGAAATATTGATAAATTAAAAGCTGGATTTTTTAATTCAGGAGAATTTACTAAACTTAATAAAGCACAAAAAAGAATATTTTTTGAAGTTGCTCAAGATTATCAAATGCAAATAAAAGTAACAAATACATTGTATGAAGGAATGTTATCAGATCCAATATATAAATCTGCAATTGGAAAAGCAAGAAAAGAACTTCTAGATATTTCCACAGGAGAAGTAAGATTCGGAACTACAACCTTAAAAGACATGACTGATTTTTATAAAGCATTAACTCCTGAAGAATACGATGTATTAATTAAAAACACAGAAAAAATGAACTTATTAAATAAAAATTGGGAAGCATATACAAATGATCAAGTTTCTTGGTTTGATAGAAAAACTGATTTTGATAAATTAAAATCAATTAGAGAAAGAAAAGTTTATATTAATGAAATTGATCCAAACACAGGTGAGCTAATTAAAAAAGAATATATGGCAAACAAGATTAAACCATCAAACCAAGGTAATCCAACAACAATAGCTGAAATGCCAACTGGAAAGAATGCATTCCAACTTGATGCAACTAAATATTCAACTAAACTAGATTCCATGGTTAAAGTAGAAGATACCATAGTTACATTTTCAGACGGTTCAACAAGAACATTAAAAAGAATGGTACCGTACATTGAACAAGCAGACACAGTTCCTGGTGGATCTTTTTTTATTAATGATTTAACTTCATTTAGATCTAGGCCAGATGTTTATATTGAATATAGACAAGCAGGAACAGGAATAATGAAAAAAGTTAGAGCTACAGAAATACAAGAAGTAGATATTGACTCAACATATACTTCATTTAGATGGTTCCCTGTTAAAATGCAACCTGCAAATACTCTAAAGTATGGTTATGATCCTGTTGAACTTGCAATTGATTATTCAGGAAGTATTGGTAATAATGCATTAAAGGATATGGATATAGTTTCAGATAAAGCAATGGAACTTATGAACAATCAGGGATGGACAAGCGGAAGAGGAATAAATTACATTAATCAACAAATGAAAGCAATGGATATAACTCAATACAAAAAAAGTCCATTAAATATAATTGCAAATCCACTTAAAGCATACGCATATAATGTAGGTTATTGGCAATTTAAATCTGGTCTAACACATACACCATTTGGATTTGAAGTATTTAAGGATTATTCAATGTACCAAATTCCAGAAACTTATACAGCAGTAATTATTAAACATGGAGAAACAGAAAACATCTATAATGATGCATACATTGATTTCTTTGCTAATGATGGATCTGATCAGGGAGATCTATTTGAACAATATTTTAATTCAATGCTATTTTGGGTTGTTAAACTTACAAAAGAAGGAGTATATAATTGGGATATAGGTGCTGCAGAAAGTGTAAGTGGTTGGATTAAAGAGTTTACTGAAAACTCAATTAGAAGAAGCTCAACTGATGATATTGTTCTGTTAACTGATGCAGAAAATGGAGGTTGTTCAAGTGGGTGTACTGTTAAAATTGGAGATGGGCTTGTACTTGAAAAAAGAACTTTAGAAAATTCATTAGAACTTGATGGAAATATTACTAGAAAAGACGATAATTTTATTTCAAATAATTTACCTCCTACAAAAACTTTAGATAAACTAAATATAGTTATGTCTGTTCCAGATGGAGTTAAGCTTCCAAACTATATACTTGAAAATACAACTTCAAAGAATCTAAAAGATGAAGGCCAAACTTTAATTGCTTTCTCTCATCATACAAATTATGATGGTTCAATTGCAGGAGAAACAACAAAAGATTCTGTAAATCTAGTTAATGAAATAAATGCACAAAATACATGTAAAGATAAATTAAGAGATCTTGAATTATTAGGAGTTCCAATTGGATGGACAACTTCATGGACTGATAAAACCTATAGAGCAGGACTGGTTTCAGCTGTTTCAAGTAATCTTGCTTACTTAGTATTATCTGCTCCAAGTCATCGTATGATGATGGGTATGTTCTTTGGAGATATTGTTCCACAAATGCTAATCATGCCTGAAATAAATAATTGTGTTGATGATGAAGAAGGTTACTATACACATATCTTTGTAGCAAAAGAAGAATACACAAGAATTGAAGATGATCCAAAGAATAAGGTTGGAGATATGGTATCAAAAGGCGCAGATGGAGTGACCCAAGCATTATCAGGAGCTGCATCAGGCACTAAACTTGGAGAAGCAATTAGTGCTGGAGCAAGCGAAGTTAAAAATTTAGCTGAAACTCAACTTAAAGATGATCCTATTGTTCAAGCAAGATTTGAAACAATAAATAGCACTAGTGGTAATCTTGAGGGTAAGCTTTTCTTTTTTGAACTGGGTGCACTAGCAACTTGTAGAGCAAGCGGTTATAATGATAAAGGAATTGAACATTTAACTGATGCACAAACTGGGCAAACTCTAATAATAGATAAAGATAATGGTGAACTAAGCCTAGTTGATGAAAATGGGAATAAGAATATAATTATTTCAGATAGGCAAAAAGACTTTGTTAGATTAATTGCAACAAATCTTGGTATTCCTGCAAAAGTTATTCCTCATAAAATTAGTTATATCCCAGTTCCTGGTGATAGTAATCCATTATTTACAATAGATGTTTATGGTAATTTAACTATTGAAAATTATGATGTTCTAAATTGTTTGAAATCCAATTATTATTCTCAAACAGGAAGAACTATGAGTGGAAACGTCTTAACTGATTATCTTGGGCCTGTAAAAATTGCAACAACAACAAATCCTATTAATCCAACAACACAGTATGATATAATCCCAAAAGGATTAACTGGTGGAGTTACTGAAATTGTTGCAGAAGGAATGCCTCGTAAGATAGCATATGGGCCTGGTGCAAGTGCAGTAATTATAGGAAATCGTATGACTAGATTATCTCCTGTTGATGGAAGAACAGAGGCACTTGGACAAAATATTGCAATTCAATTTGAAAAAGGACAATTAATTTACAATGGAGAAAAGAATAGTTATATTTTGTGGGTAGAACAAATTGCAACAATGCACCAAAGTGAAATTGCAGGGCTTGATACATCTCTTGTTAAATATACAAATGCAGATGGTTGTGAAGAAGTTGCTCTTGATTTTAAAGTCAAAGCAAAAGAGGGTAGTGATCAAGCAGCAAATAACGCAACAGAAATGAATAAAGCTCTTGAAAATGTAGGCCCTTTCCAGATGTTTGATACTCCAACTAAATCATTTATTTTCTATACAACTCCTGCTCCTGAGTGTCAGAAAAGATTAAAAATAATTGATAAGTTAACAGGAAAAGTAATAACTGATCAAGCAATAACAGATATTGTTGAAACTCCAAATGGAATGATTGTTACAACTGCTGATGGGCAACAACATAATTTTGAATTTTCAGCAGAAGATGGAGTTCCAAAACTAAAATACAATGATGAAACCCAAACACTTTTATCAGCTCAAGGAAAGAATGGTTCTTTCTATTATGATCCAGCAACTGGAACTTGGAATGCAGAAAATGGGCATCTTATACCAATGAATCCAGAATACAAAGATGGAATAATGTTTAAGACCGGAGAAGATGGTAAAGTTAATGGTACCCCTGGAACAAACCCTATGAACATTAATATTGGTGGAAGCGGAACTTCTTCAGGAAAAGGATTTAATATTCCTTTAACTCCAGAATCCAATTTATTTTCTCTTGTATATCTTTTGACAATAATATGTGGTATTCTTTTTATTTATACTAGAATAGAACCAAGATTAAAATCAAAAAAGAGAAAGTAATTTCTCTTCTTTTTTTTTCAATTTCTTTCTTTCCTAATCTTTTTTTCTACTTTTTCATATAAAAATATATTTATAAAGTATTTCCTCATAGATTATATATAAATTATATATACGTGAGTGATTTTATGTCAAGACTTGATGAATACGAAGAATCTAGAAAAAATAATTATAACTATTTAGTTGAAAATAAAATTGAACCTTATCCTTATGTGTTTAATAGAACCCACACATCAAAGGACATTAAAAATAAATATCCTACTCTTGAACTAGATAAATATACTACTGAAATTGCAAACTTTGCAGGTAGATTACTATTAATTAGAAACATTGGAAAAATAATCTTTCTTGACCTATATGACTCAAATGGAAAAATGCAAATTGTTGCTAAAGAAGAATTATTACCTACTCTTGATTTTTCAATTCTACAACACATTGATGTTGGAGATATTATAGGGGTAACTGGAACCATCTTTAAAACTAAAAGAGGAGAATTATCAATTGAAGCTAAAAACATTGTTTTCTTATCAAAAGCATTCCTTCCTCTTCCTGATAAATTCCATGGTCTATCTGATCCTGAACTTCGTTATAGAAAAAGATATCTAGACTTAATGATTAATCAAGATGTTAAAGATGTATTCTTTGCAAGAGCAAAAATATTAACAATCATTAGAGAAATATTTGAAAAGAAAGGTTTTATTGAAGTTGAAACACCACTTCTCCAACCTCTTTATGGTGGAGCAAATGCTAGGCCTTTTGTTACAGAAAGCTTTGTTTGGAAAAGAAAACTATATCTTTCAATCTCTCCTGAACTTTATTTAAAAAGATTATTAGTTGGTGGGTTTGATAAAATATTTACTATTTGTAAGAATTTTAGAAATGAAGGAGTAGATAAATCCCATAATCCTGAATTTACTATGCTTGAAGCTTATGAAGCATACAAGGATTATAATAGTGCAATGGATTTAATTGAAGAGATTTATGAAACAATTGCTCTAAAACTATTTAATTCAACTAAGGTTAATTATCAAGGAAAAGAACTTGATTTTAAAAGACCTTGGAAAAGAGTAACCATGAAAGGAGCTCTCCTTGAGTTTGCTAAAGTTGATGTTGATAAGTTAAGTGATGAAGAAATACAAAGAATCTTAAAAGAGCATAAAGTTGTCATGGAAGAATATAAAAGAGGGCTTGCAATTTCTGAATTATTTGAAGCTTTATGTGAAGAATATTTAGAAGGCCCAATACATGTTATTGATCATCCAAAAGAAACAACTCCATTATGTAAGTTACATAGAAAAGACAAGACATTAATTGAAAGAGATGAGCCATACATTAATGGAATGGAGCTTGCAAACATTTATTCAGAATTAAATGACCCATTAATTCAAGAAGAACTAATGAACGAGCAACAAGACCAAGGAAGAGGAAAAGGAGAAAATCATCCTGTTGATACTGACTTTATTGAGTCTTTAAAGTATGGTATGCCTCCAGCTTACGGTATTGGTTTTGGTGTTGATAGACTTGTTATGTTATTTACAAACTCGCAAAACATAAGAGACGTAATATTATTTCCAATGCTTCGTGAAGAAGAAGGAATAAAGACAAAAGAAGAAGAAAAGAAGTGAAATTGATTAAATGTATAGAAAAATCCCTACAAAAATACCAGAAGCACTTGAAAGAAAAGGGATTACTCTAGAACACGTTAAAACTAAATATGCAGAAATTACAAACTCAGGGAAATATAAAGCAAAAGTAAGTTTTGCACAAATTCCAAAATCTTTTGAAATAATGAAGAGAGAAATGAGTAAAATATCAAAACTAAATAAAGACATCAAAGTAGCAAAGATAGAAAATAACCATCAAAAAATAATGAAATTAACAACCGAAAAGAAGGATATAGAAAATAAGCTTTGTTTAACAGAAATGGGGCATACAATTCAAGTAAAATTCAAATTAGAAGATTCAAAAGCACTTAATTACTATGCTTCATTTATGAATATAATTGCGTTACATCGTAGAGAAAAAGCAATACAACCCAGAGAGCTCAATGAATTTCTTAAAGAAATGAATAAAGAATTATACAATCTAAAACCAGAAAATAATTTTGAAAAAAATAATGAAATGATTATTGATTTTATATTAAAAAAATCACAAAAATATGGGATATTATTTAAATTAGCAAATAAATTGCAATTAAATTAAAACAAAAAAAGAAGTGAAAAAAAATATGACTACAAAATGTGTAAAATGTAATAAAGAATTAATAACTGATAATGAAATTTACTGTTCTAGCTGTAAAGCAGGAATAAAGCAAAAAATGGAAAATATAGCTAGATTAGATAAATTTAAAAAGATATAACTGTATATATATTATATCATTTATTAATTAAAACTAAGGGATAAAAAAGAAAGGGATCTAAAATGGTAAACAAATGTATAGAATGCGGAAGAATAATTGATTCAACTAGGATCTATTGTAAAGCTTGTGAAGCTAAAATTAAAGAAAGAATAAAAAAGAAAGAAGAAACCGCAAACAGAATAAATAAAGCGGATTTTTTTGAAAGACAAAGAATCTAAATTCTTCTTTTTTATTTTCGGTTAACATCAAAAATTCTAATTATATTATGATATAAGTATATACTTTAAAGGCATAAATTTAATATGAAAAGTAAATCATTAATAATAACTCACCGAGATGCAGATGGAATAACTTCTGCAATTGCTTTCTCCTTTCTTTCTTTAAATTCTCAAAAACCAAGCCTTAATCAAATTTTAAAAAACTTTGATATTCTTGATATTAATTATTCTGATGATTTCCAAACTTTGCTTTCTTCAAGAAACATTAAGCTATCAAACTATAATAAAGTAATTATGCTTGATTTTACTTGCCCTACACAAATAATGCAAAAACTAAGAGCTGAATTTAAGGAAAACTTAATTTGGATTGATCATCACAAAAGCACATACCAAAGAATAGAAAAAGAACTAAATGAAATAAAAATAAATGGACTGAGAAATGATTCACAATCTGCTTCTCTTCTAGTTTATAAATATTTCAATAAAGAACCAACTAACTTTGCAAGATACATCTCTGATATGGATATGTGGACTTTTCTTCTCCCTTCATCTCGTGAATTTATTGCAGGAACACCTAACTTTGAAACTAGATTTACAAAAGAAAATCTTAAGTTTGTTCTAAACTTAATGGATAATACTAAATTTAATCTAAAATTTAAAAGAATTATTAAGAAAGGAAAGATAATACTTGAATATCAAGAAGATTATATTAAATCTACTCTTGAACTTGGAAAAGTAGTGATGTTTGAAGGATACAAAAGCTTTATGATTAATACTATATTTCATGCAGGCAAACTTTCAGAAGCTATCTTTTCTAATGAAAAATACAAAGATGTTGAAATAGTTATTGTTTGGAAAAGAGAATATTCAACTAACAAAGATCAAGTCTCCCTTAGAAGCAAAACAATAAACATTACCCCCATTGCCGAAAAATATGGTGGTGGTGGACACCCAAAAGCAAGTGGGGTCTCACTTAATAACATATCAGAACTTAAATTACAAGAAATAAAATAAAGAAGATGAAAAACTATGCTGTATATAATAAACTTATCAAGATTTGTTTCAATTAATGAAAAAAAAGAAATAATAAATGAAATTAAAAAGCAAGGAATTGAAGTTAAATCAGATTCATGGTCATCTATGAGACTTATTACAAATAAGCCTATTTTTGATAAGCCTTATGTGTCAAATGTAATTGAACTAAAGGAGACATTTTATCCTCAATCATTGTCTGAAACTGTTGAACACTTAAAAAAATATGAAATTAAAGACATAAATGCAAAGATATGGGATAATGTTCCTTTTCACAGAAAAGCTATTGTAGATAGGTTTAGAAAGAAAAATAAGTTTATAGATACTGGAAAGATAATTTATTTAGAGGCAAAGCCTGCAGAGAATAGAAAAGAACCAGAAGTTAGGCTTGGAATAATACTTGATACAAAAAATAGAGGAAACCCTATTAATCAAAATCAAAAAACGCAACAATCAAATAACTTAAATTCAAATAATAGAGAAAGAAACAACAATAGAAATCAAAACTTCAAAAAAGCAGAACCTGAACCAAGAAGATTTACTCCTGGTGCTAGTACAATTTATCCTGATTTATTAATTGAGTCTCCAAAAACAATAGGAGAGATATCTGATTTTGTAAGGTTATCTAAGACATTTAAACTAAAGATATTTATCTCTACACTTAATGATCCAGATTGTGCACGCGCAATTGCTGAGTTTAAAAAATCAAATACTTTTGATAAAGCAGATATTGAAATAATTCAGTTTTCAGATGATCTAAAGAAGGATTATACTCTTATTGGATTTTCTTTATGGGGACGTCAAACAGTAGCTGATCTTAAAAGAACAGATCAGAAGAACAAGAAGCTTCTTTTCCTTTTTGGAAACGAAAAGAGAGGGCTAAAGAAGAGCACAATGGACATGTGTGATCTTGTAATTAAGATTGGAGAAAACTCTTCAGAACCTTTAAGGGCAACCCAAGCAGCAGCTTATGCTCTTGGATATTTAATTTAAGAGAAGATTATAACTTATACTATAATCTTTAGTTCTTATATTTTTTAACTATTACCTTCTTTTCAAAAAAAAGATGTAATAATAAGTCTTTAATTGGTTTTTTTACTACTTTTGAGATTGTAATTTTAATATCTATTTACATATCTTCTATAACCTCTCTAATATCAAACTTTAAAAGAGTCAGGGAAATATTCTTCAATATTTAATCCTTTATTTCATTTGCTTTGATTAAAAAAATTAAAATATTCTGCAATAAAGTTATGTGCTGAATGAGCTAAACCAATTAAAATAATATTTGGATAAAATAAATACATTGTAGCAAGAAGTATGCCTTCTACAAAAACAAGTAAAAGATCAACATAATTATGCTTATAGATTATATGTATTAGCATAAACAAGAATGCATTTACAATTACAATAATAAAAAGAGAAGTAAATATATTATGAAGAAGAGGCATTAGAAAAGCTCTAAACAAGAATTCTTGTAAGAAGCTAATTGGGATAAACAATAAAATAAGATGACGGTTAGTCCACCAATGCACAATATGCTTTCTTTTAAGAATAAGAATAGACAATAAAACAATAATAAAAGAACCAACAATTGTAAATATAATGTATGGCACAATACTTGGTATTAGGTTATCAAACCTTATTCCCATATTATGCAAACTCCAATTTTCAACAAGCATGATATGCAGTGCAATAATAGAAATTAAACCTAAAGCAAAGAGTCTATATCTATAGTTAATAATATTTTTATAGAATAATAATGGGGGGATGATAAATAGAAAGATTACAAGAAATAAGTTTAATATTAAAAGGTTTTCAAAAATCATAATTAATCTATTCAACTTATGTAATTCCATTTTATTTTATGGATATATATGTTTAATAAAATATATTTATAAATAGATATTGTTTAAGAAGAAAAAAAGAAAAAGTTAAAGGTTAAAAATTAACCTTTTAAAACTTATGAACAACTTGCATCTGTGTTAGTACTTGTTGAATCAAAACCAAATCCAGGACCAGGTGTTGTTGTTGATAATTCAGTATTACATTCGCTTGGTTTATCTGAATCTGTAAATGCAGCACAAATATTGTCCAAGATACCTTGTGAATCCCTTGGCATGTTCTTAACAAGAACACCGTTAATTACAGTTGAAGGGGAACCTTGCACACCATACAATTGGTTTTCTGCATCATAAATTGCAAATGTAGGGAAATCTCCTTTCCAAGTTGCTTTATCTGCATACATTCCACTTATATTAAAGTCAGTATCTGTTTGTGTATAACATGCTTCTAAAAGTGTAGTATCAAATCCTTCCTTAGCAATACATCTTGAAGTATTCCCATCTTCTAAGAAACAACCTAAGTAACTATAATATTTGTCAGAATATTCTTGTTGTATACAATATTGATTAATTTCTTCGGTTATTTCAGTTGTACCGTGCATTGCATAGTTAACAAACTTAATTTGTATGTCTGCCTTATCTTTTAATAAATTAACTACTGGAAGAAGCCCCTTTTCAACTTGTGTTCCATATGGACAATGTGACATTACAAAAACATCTACTTTGGGTTTAGTTGTTTTTGGTACATCTGCTGGCTTTGCAGCTTCTGCTTCTGCAGCTGCTTTTTCTGCAGCATATTCAGTTTTATAGATTGGTGCTCCACCAGGAATGAATAATATTTCTCCATCAGTTGATGTGAAAATATTTAAATCCTGTCCTTGAACAGATATTGTTACATTAACAAGCCCTCTTTCAAGAACTGCATTTTTTAAAACAATTCCTGTAACTGGAAAGTTTGCACTTAAGAAATCTACAGTTTGCTCTCCAATTAAGTTTGCATCTGGTGTTATTGAACAACTTGCATCTGTTCCTGTTGAATTGGAATTATTAGTTCCTCTATCTGCAGTTAAAAATAAAACAAAAAATAGAATAAATGCTATAGCAAAAACAATTGTTGCAATTTTCCAAATTCTGTCTTTTCCTAAAAAGCACTTTTTATGCTCATGATGATGCTCTTCATGATGTTCTTTATGAGCTTCATGATGATGCTCGTGATTTTCACTTGCCATATTAACCCCTCTCTTAAAATTTTAAAATAATAAAAATAGATATTATTATTATATAATATATAGGAAAACATTTAAAAATAAAAGTATTTAGTAAGGTTGAAAGAAAAAAGAAATAAATTATTTTAAATTTTTTCAACCTTATCAAAATAATATTTATTTATTTTTACATTCAGCATCTTCATTGATTTTTGTTCCACTAACCTCTTTTTGGTTAACATATTTTCCAGAATAGCCTTCTTTTACTGGCTTATCAAGTTTAACAAACATAATCTGGCATATTCGTCTTCCTGCACTTACTCTAATTGGAACATTACTTGCATTAAATAATTCAAGTGTAATTTTTAGTTGGTGACCTGGATTAATCCAACCAGCATTTTGAATAAATAATCCCATTCTACCAATTGAAGACCTACCTTCAATAATAACTCCACAATCAAGAGGAACCTTAATATATTCCATTGTAACTCCAAGCACAAAAGATTTAGGAGGAATAATTATAGAATCAGCAATTATTTTCTTATAATTTGGTTTAGAATCAAAATCAATAATTTCAGTATAATTTTCATCCATTATTAAGAATTCATTACCTAATCTTAAATCAATTGTTGCCATCTGAAATTGATCGGATTCTGCTCCTTCAATTAACTCATTATTTTTATTTAATTCTAATAACGTATCTTTTGATAATATCATATTATTCCCTCACATATGTATTAAATGAATATCCTTCTTTCTTATCCTCTCTAACTAAATTCCAAATATTTTTGTTAATTTCTGGAAAATAAGTATCTCCATCATAAACTCCATCAACTATCGTAATTTCAAGAATATCTGCTATATTTTTTTCCATTGCTTGCTTATAAACTGATGCTCCACCAATTATAAATATCTTATCTTTTTGTAATGTTTTAGCATAATCTATTGCATCTTCTAACGAGTGTTTAATTATAACACTCTCACTATCAAAAAAGAAAGAATCGTTTGCAAAAGTAATAACAATATTTTCTCTTTCAGGAAGTGGTTTTTTTGGTAAAGATAAAAAAGTGTTTTTACCCATAATTATAGGATAACCTTTAGTTAATTCTTTGAAATGTTTAAAATCTTCAGAAATATACCAGGGTATTTTATTATCTTTACCAATCACATTATTTTTAGCAATTGCAGCAATTATAATTGTTTCTGTCATTTTATAATCATTTTCCATAATTTACACAATACCGTTAAACAGCAACAACAAAACTAATTTTTGGATGATATTTATAGTCTTTTACTTCAGTATCAGTATATTTCCAATCAAATATTGATTTAAAATCTTTTGTTTCAATTTTTGGAAGATCATATGGATCTCTTTTTAATTGTTCTTTAAGGCCATCTATATGATTAACATATATATGTGTATCAGCTAAGAAACCAACCAGTTTTCCTTCTTTAAGACCAGATTCTTTTGCTAATAAATGAAGTAATAAACCATAACTAGCAATATTAAATGGAAGACCAAGAGCTGAATCAACTGATCTCTGATTCCATAATAAGTTTAATCTACCATTAATTACAGTTACTTGAAAACCATAATGACATGCAGGAAGTGCCATAGCAGGAACATCAAGTGGATTCCAAGCAGAAACTATCATTCTACGATCATCAGGATTACTTTTCAATTTTTCAACTACATTTTTTAATTGATCAACACCAATTCCTTCAGGAGGTTTATCGAATGAAATATATTTTGATCCAAAATGTCTCCATTGATAACCATAAACTGGACCTAAATCTCTTTCTTGCGCCATTTTCATTTTAGTTTCTTCATCAGTACCATAAGATACCTTTTTTGGAGTACACCATTCATCCCAAATATGATTATTCTTTTCTTTTAACCATTCTTTATCTGTAATTCCTTTTATAAAAAATTCAAGTTCAGAAGCAACTAATCTAAAAGGAACAGATTTAGTTGTTAAAAGAGGAAAACCATCTTTCATATCATGTTCAAACATAGCACCTGCAATTGCAATTGTATCTACTCCAGTTCTATTATGTTTTAATGTTCCTTGATCAATTATTTTTTGTATAATATCAAGATATGCTTTCATAATTTTCACTTCCTTAATTAAATTCAGCAATATTTGAAACTAAAATTTATATTTTATTTATTGGAAACTTTTTTAACATTTCCACTATTTCTTGTTTAATCTTCTGATGTAATGAATCATTATCTTTATTGGTTATAATTTCATTAATGTATTTAGCAATAACCTTTATATCTTCTTCTTTTGCTCCTCTTGTTGTTATTGCTGGAGTTCCGATCCTTATTCCTGAAGCTATCATTGGTGGCTGTGGATCATTTGGAATTGCATTCTTGTTAACTGAAATACCACATTTTTCAAGAAGTGCTTCTGCTTCTTTACCAGTTACTCCTTTAGGCCTTAAATCAACTAAAAGAAGATGATTATCTGTTCCACCAGTAACTAAATTAAAACCATAACCTAAAAGTTCATCAGCTAAAGTCTTAGAATTTAAAATAACTTGCTTTTGATATTTCTTAAAGCTTGGTTTACTTGCTTTTCTAAAACAAATTGCTTTACCTGCAATTATGTGCTCAAGTGGACCTCCTTGAAAACCAGGAAAACAAGCTTTATTTACTTTTTTACTTCTTTCTTCGTCCTTCGATAAAATAAATCCAGATCTTGGACCTCTTAGTGTTTTATGTGTTGTTGAAGTGACAATATCTGCATAAGATACTGGTGAATTATGTAGCCCTGTAGCAACAAGGCCAGCAATATGAGCCATATCAACCATTAACAAGGCTCCTGTTTCATCAGCAATTTTTCTAAATTCGGAAAAATCTATTTTTCTTGGATAAGCAGATGCTCCTGCAACAATTAATTTAGGTTTAACTTCCATTGCTTGCTTTTTAATAGCATCATAATCAAGATATCCATCAAGACCAACACCATATAAATAAGAATCATAAACTTTACCTGAAAAATTAAGCTTGTAACCATGAGTCAAATGTCCTCCAGCATCAAGTGACATACCCATAATTTTATCTTTTGGTTCAAGACAAGAAAAATATGCAATTTCATTTGCATTTGATCCAGAATGAGGTTGAACATTAGCAAAATTTGCTCTAAATAAAGATTTACAAGAATCAATTGCAATTTGTTCGATTTTGTCAACATTCTCACATCCAGAATAATATCTTTTAGTAGGATATCCTTCAGCATATTTATTTGTAAGAACAGAACCACAAGCTTTTCTAATTGCTTTTGAAGTTATATTTTCAGAAGCAATCATTTCAATTGTATTTTGCTGTCTTTCTTCTTCTTTTTTAATAAGTTCAAATATTTCTTTTGATGCATTCATAAAAAATCACAACTTATAGTTTATTTCTTATTTACGATTAAAAATATTAATTTTGGTTTTATTTCAATAATTCTTCTACTTTATTATACACTTCTTTTGAAATATCTTCTCTTGTTCTTATTCCATCTTCTTTATTTGAACAATCAATTGTTATCCATTTATACTTGTTTGCAACATATTTAAATGATTCACTTGCTTTTTTCATGTGCTGCTCGTCTTTCTCGTGAATATCCTTACCCTTAACATCATTAGTAAATTTTTTGCTAGTATTTTCTTGAGCAAGCCTTCTTGCAATTTCGGGTTCAAGATATAAAAAAATATTAATATCAGGTTTTGGGATTTCAAAAATATTATATTCTAAATCAAATAACCAATCAAGATATTTGTCTCTTTTTTCTAAGTCTAAAATTTTACCTGCTTGGTGCCCCATATTTGCTGAAACATACCTATCACAAATAACAATCTTTCCTTCGTTTAACCATTCTTTCATTTTAAAAGAAGCAGCATATCTATCTACTGCATAAAGAATAGAAGCTCTATAAGCTCCAACTTGATCAGGAGTTCCAAATTTTCCAGAAAGATATTCTTCAGCTGGCCCAGCAGCTTTTGTACCATATTGTGGGAAATCAATTTTTTCTACAAAATATCCTTTTTCTTTAAGTTTTTGCTTTAAAAGCTCAACTTGAGTGGCTTTACCAGATCCATCAGTCCCATCAAGAACAATTAATTTTCCAGTGCTCATTTTAACTCACTAAATATTTTATTTATTTCTTCTATTGCTTGGATAATTGTTTTATACTTAATTACTTTTATTCTTGAATTCCCAGATATCATTGCGGACAATCTAGTTTCTTCTTTTTCTCTATAAAAGCAATATATTTTTTTTCCTAAAGATTCTGCAAACCCAAGCTCATAACCTACTCCTAAAGACACTTGAGTAACTTCAGCAATAATTATGTCTGCTTCTTTAATCCAGTTTACGTCTCTTGTATATATTTCTTCAAGACTTATATGTGTTTCTCCATAGCTTGAAAGATTAGAATTAGCAAGGTGCTCAGTTAGAACACGACCTTTAGTTTTAAGATGATTAATTAATTCAAAATATATTTCTTGATCACCTCGTCCACCAGTAATTGAGCCTGCGAAATATATTTTAATCATTCTCTACCTCTATAAATCAATAATTTAAGAGTAGACTTTAAACTACTCTTAATGTAATTACTTTTTCAGTTGTTTGTTCAATGTTATCATAAGCTCCATAATGCTCATATGCTCTAACAATAATTTCTATGGTTCCAGTTCTTAAGTTACTATTCGGATGTAATCTATACTTGAAACTTCTTGCTTCTCCAGACTTGAATTCACCAAGCTTATAGATTTCTGATTTTTTAGAGCCCTTAGCATCTATTGTTATTCCATCTGGAAAAAGTATTTCATAAGAAATTGTTTTTGGTAATGGATTTGGATTTTTTAAAATAACTTCAAATTGCAGTGGTTCTCTTGATTTAATATCTATTCTATACGGAAATATATTATTTGAAATCAACATCATATCTTCTCTCCCCCAAAAAATAATTAAATTTCATAGTTTAAACTAATTATCTTATTAATAATGTAACTAAAAATATTTATAAATGGTTTCTCTTACTCTTATACTTAAAATAAAAGCAAAATAAGGGTTTAATTATGAACTTTTTAATAATTATCTCAAATCAAGATATAGCGTCACTTACTTTTAAGCAAGTAATATTTTCAAAATACATGCTTGAAGAAATTAAAAATAATCTTTTTCTTATGAAAAATGATGCAAAAAACAAAATATATATTAAAATAATTGATTGTCTTCATATAACTTGTAAGGAAGAAGAAATACTTAATGATTCTTTAATTATTGATCAAATTATATTTTTAACAAGGCATTCAACCTTATCTGAAATTAAACCAAAATCAATGACGGTTCATGCTTGTGGAAATTTTGGAAAAGCAGAACTTGGAGGGCTTGATCACACATTAACAAAAACTGATCCTATTCTTATAAGATCTCTTCTTCTAAAACTTAAGAAAAATAAACCATTATTAATCAAACCATATGAAGTTAAGCAAGAAGCAACTCATCATGGTCCAAGCCTTTCTATCTCAACTATATTTTATGAAATTGGTTCAAGCCAAGAAGATTGGAAAAATGTAGATGTTGCAGAATATATGCTTGAGATATTGTTTAATATTATTAACAATTATGATAAAGAAGAAATCAAAAAAGAAAGAAAATGGATTGAAGCAGTTGGTATCGGGGGATCTCATTATTGTACTAAGTTCAATAAAAAAACATTCGATGAAAAAGAACTTAATTGCTTTGGTCATGTTGTTGCTTCTTATGCTCTTTTTGAAATTAAAGAAAGACCAGAACTATTAGAAGAAGCAAAAGAAAAGAGTAATTCAAAGCTCATAATTAAAGAAGAAGAACTCTAAAACTTAATTTTTATTTTTTTTGTCTTTAATTAAATATTTTTCATTTAATCTGGTAGATATTTTTTTATCTAAAGCATAAATAAAACTAAGATCTGGTTTCTTTGTATATAATTCTTTATCAGTAATTATATTTTCAATTATTTTATATATGTCTACGCCTATCTTTAATTTTTTAGTATACATTAATTCAGTTAGTTTATCTAAAGCTAAATAAAAGAGAATAGGTGTTGACCCTCCTTTTTCAAGAGCATTTATTCCAAGCTTCAATAAATCAAAATTATTTATATCAATTTTATTAACTGACAAAGTTAAAGAATCATAAATTATGTATTTCTGATCAATTAATAAATCTGAATCTAAAAAATAATAATTAAATATGCTTTCAAAGTTTCTGCTGGTCATATTAAGTAGATTACTTCCATCTTTAAACTGAGCAGCAATTGAAATTACAGGTTTATTCTGTTCATAAAAGCTCATTTGAGAAACAGGAATGTTATAAATATAATTAACTAAGTACGCTTCAAATAATATTTTTGTTTTAATTAAAGAATTATATTTCTTAATAAATTCAAAATACGTTTTATAATTATCTGGATCTATATCTTTTATTTTTTCATTATGTTTTGAAGAAAAGAAATGTAATGAATAAACGTCATTTGTTCTCCTTGCTTTCAAAAACTGAACTAAAGAAAATACTTGATAAGTAAAAACATCTAATGATACTCCTCTTGATTTTGCTTCTTGAACAATGATAGCCCCCGAATAAAGTAGAGGTGCAGAATCAAGTAAAGTTATATCTTTGTGTTCATGTATTGAAGATAATATTTTCTTAACACAAGAACTCCCTCTCAAGCTTGATACAACAATATCAATTTCTGTTGATCTTATAAACTTAATAAAAGAATCTTCTTCACAAAATACCTCTACTTTATCAGAAAACTCATTTTCAGATATTAACTTATAATCCTCTTGCCTATCAAAGTATATGCTTTTTGGGTTTAAGCTTTTAACTTGTTTAAGAAATAGATCTAAATTATTTAATGTATGATCGTACGTCAATCCCACAATTTGAAATTTATTTTGATATTTTAAAAAGAGTTCAATTATTTTTATTCCAAGATCAGTATTTGACCCCAAAAGCACAATAGTATTTTTCATATTAATAATACAAGAAGATAATGTTTTAAAAGGTATTGGGTAAAGACGAAAAAATAGAATTTAGAAAAAAAATAAAAAAAATATTAAAAAAATAAAACTAGGAAATAAATTTATTCAAATTTACTTCTTCTTCTTTGGTTTTGCCTTTGCTTTAGCCATTTTTATTTCTCCCCCTTTTTATTTTGTTATAATTCTGAAAAAGTATTTCAGAAAAATAAAATAATTAATTATATCTTATACAGAAACATATATAAATGATATTGTTTTTTAGTGTCCAATTAATTAGGTAAACGTCCAAAAATGTATGTAAGCGTTTAAATTAATATTGAAATTTAGAAGTTGATTAAAATTTAAAATTAGATAAAATAAAAAAGGAAATAAATCTAAAAGATTTATTTCAATATTTAAAAAAAGAATAAATCCTAAGATTTACTTCTTCTTCTTTTTAACTGGTGTTTTAGCCTTAGTTGGTTTCTTTTTTGCAACCATAATAATTCTCCCCCTTATTTTATTTTCTGTAAAAAAACTTACAGAAATAATATTATATTAATTATAATTGTAATTAGAAATATATATAAAGCTTTTTAATTTCAATTTTAAAAAAAATATTAAAAAAATAAGTGTCCAATATTTCCTGAATTGTAATTTGCAGAAGATCCACTGAAATGAAGGGTACAGCACACATCAAAATATAATCCAAAAAATAGTTATTACGCTAGAAAAAAATGAAAAAAATAAATTTATGCACAAAATTTGTTTCGTTTCATAAAAAAAATAAGTGTCCAATATTTCCTGCGACACTAAAAAAGACAATAATTTTAAAAAAATAAAAAAAGAATGCTCAAAAATAAATTTCAAGCATCAAAAAAAGAATTCCCACAACCTAACAAAAGGAGGGGGAATTAATTTTGATTCTATGCATCTAAGAAAAATTCCCAAGACTTTGGTTCAAGTTCCATTCCTTTTCTTTTTCTAATATCTGCTATTGTTTCTTTCAAGATTGATTTAGGAATCTTTTCATATCCTGAATATTCAGCAGTCCACACAGCTCTACCTTGTGTTTCTCCTCTCATTTCCTGAGAGAAGCCAATCATAGACTTAACAGGAATCTTACCAATTATAATTGATAAATCTCCTTCACTTTTTATGTCTTCAATTTGTGTTCTTCTACCAGAAAGAACTCTAGAAACTGAACCCATATAATCTTGTGGAACAGAAACAGTTAAGTTCTGCTTTGGTTCAAGAAGAGTGTAATCAGAAGCAAGAACACCAGCATATATTGCTCTTGTTATTGCTGGAAGAACTTGAGCAGGACCACGATGTATTGCATCCTCGTGTAATACTGCATCTTCAAGGTTAACTAAAATACCAGCAACTCTTTCTTTAGCAACTGGCCCTTCCTTTAATGCATCTTGGAATGCTTCGATAATTAATTCTCTTGTTTCATTCAAGTTTTGTATTCCTTTAGTCCTATTAATTAAAATAGAATTATTAAATACAGCCCAAATGTTTTTAGATTCATCACCAGAGAAACCAATTTCTTGAAGCTTCTTCATAATCTCCATATCTTTATTCTGTCTGATCTTACAATGAAGCTTTAATTTTCTTAATTTTTCAAGCATTTCTCCTTCAATTGGTTGTATTCTAAGCTTAAACTTATTGTGTTTATTTGGTGTCTTTCCTTCAATTACAGGAGATGCTTTTTGTATAGTCTCATAATAAACAACAATAGGTGGAGAAACAGTTATTGGAATATTATTATCCTTCTCAATCTTATATTGAGTAATTTCTAAGTGAAGTTCCCCCATTCCAGAAATTAAGTGTTCTCCAGTTTCTTGATTTAATTCAGCTCTAATGTTTGGATCTTCCTTACTAATATTATGAATTACTTCAATTAGTTTAGGTAAGTCTTTTGAATTTTTAGCTTCAATTGAAACAGTCATAACAGGTTCAACATCTGATAAGAAATCTTCAAATGGTTCCATTTCTCTACTTGCAATTGTTTGTCCTGCATAAACTTCTTTCATTCCAATAACACATGCAATATTTCCAGAATAAACTTCATCTAAAATTACTCTTTCAGGACCTAAATAAATTCCAACTTGTTGAACCTTACCAACTCTTTCGGTTCCTAAGATTCTAACATCCATTCCTTTCTTAATTGATCCAGCATATATTCTTCCTGAAGCAATATCTCCAGCGTGCTTATCAAGAACAATATCTGTTACCATCATAGCAACATCCTTTTCTCCAAGAACACAACCTTGCATTGCTTTTCCTTCATCTGAATTTAAATCTCCTTTCCAGATAACAGGTATTCTGTATGCTTGAGCTGTTTTTGGATTTGGTAAGTGATTAATAACCATTTCTAAGAAAACATCTGAGATTGGTATTTTTTCAGATAATTCTTTTTGCTTTTCTTTTTCACAATAATCAATAATATCTGAGAACTTCATACTATATTTTGCCATTGCTGGAACTGACATAGCCCAATTATGGTAACCTGATCCAAAACAAACAGATCCATCTTTAATTGAAACTTGCCATGCTTGTTTTAATTCATCAATAGCATATCTTGATATTAAATTATTAACATCCATAACAACCTTAACAAACTTCTTTTGCATGTCTTCAGGTGTTACGTGCATTTCAGTAATTAATCTATCAACCTTATTAATAAAAAGTACAGGTCTAACTCTTTCTTTTAATGCTTGTCTTAGAACAGTTTCTGTTTGTGGCATAACACCTTCAACAGCATCAATAACTAAAACAGCCCCGTCAACTGCTCTCATTGCACGAATAACGTCTCCTGTAAAATCAACGTGGCCTGGAGTGTCTATAATATTAATTAAATACTTTTCATCTCCAAAAGCATATGGAACAGAAACATTTGAAGCATTAATTGTAATACCTCTTTCTTGTTCTAAGATATATGAATCCATGAAAACTTGGTCTCCTGCTAAGTCTTTTGAAATTAATCCAGCAGTTGCAACTAAGTTATCTGTTAGAGTTGATTTACCATGATCGATATGAGCAATAATTGCAATATTTCTAATGTTTTTTGTATTTGACATTAAAGTTTGTGCAAGCTCTGCTACTTGTTCTTTTCTTCCCATTGTTTTTCACCTAAAGTTATTTTTATTTAAAATATTTATATTAATAATAGATAATACTATTTTTTAGTCTAAAAATAGATTATATTATATATAATATATACAAAAATAGGTTTATATATATTGCTTTTAACAGTCTAGATTATTACTTTTTGTACTTCTTAGAACAAGCCAAGTTATTCTAATTATCTTTATAATAGCCTAGACTTATTTGGTTTTCTCTGGAAAAGGAACTTATTGTTATGAATAAATTCTTTCATTTCTGTTCTTGTTTTATTTAATTTAGGCTTACTATTAACTTTTTTGATATATCTACTTAAATTACGCTTTAATTTAATTTGGTTCTCTGAACCACGCATATTCCCTAGATTATCAAGATATGCAACTATATAAGGATTATCTTTATTTTTAGTATTTGTAATACTATAAATATCAAGTGAAATAGGATCAATTGCAATCTTAGCTATTGCATCAGTAGGCCCAGTCTTTGTTTTAACAAGTAGATTAGTAACTATATCTCCTTCTTTATACTTAATTAATCTTAATGTTTTTAATCTAATTGCATCTAAAAAACCACCAATTGTATCATTACAATTAAATGAGGGTTTATATGCTACTACATCATGTGCAGGAAGTCCATTTTTAATTCTAATCATTTCTAAAAATGGATTATATCTTTTTCCTGCTAAATTTCTATATCTTTCTGATTCTAGAAATACATAAAATTGGTTTTTTTTAAGATTCTTCATTTCTTTTAATAATTTTGCTTTGTATTCATCTGGTTTAGAAGAAACATTATCAAGATGAGCTTCTACTTCTCTAATATAATGATTCATCCTAGTGTAATGACCAGAAGTAGCTTTTAGAAATATACTAAAAAAAGAAGGGATATAATCTTTTTGTAATGAAGTATATTTTTTATAATTAGGGGTGTTAAAATAAAGAATTTTATCAGTAGTTGAATAAAATAGTTCATTTTTATTATCAGGATTACTTAATTCTATTTTAATATTTGACATATATAAATCTACCTTCATTTTCTTTCTTTTTGAATTACTTATTACAATTTTTATTCTATTTTGAAATAATCTTAGCTTCAAGTTTATCAAGATAATTTTTATATGCTTTGCTCTTTGGTTTTAGAGAATTAAAAACACCTATTTTTATAATGTCCAAACAAGCATCTTCGCTTTTTACTACATCCTTTAAGTAAATCTTTCTAGCTTCAAGATCACGAAAAACAACTTCTGTTGCTTTTAATCTTAAAGCAAGAGTAATAGGCCCAATCCAGGTCATTCCAGGAAGCCAAAAAAGGCGAACCTTATTTTCACCTTTAAACTTACGAAACATTTGATTATAGAACTCACTTGATTTTGGATACTTCTTATTTAACGTAAGATATAATTTGAATTTATTATATCTATAAGCTAAATTTGCTTTATCTTTAAGATTCTTAAAACTTGATTCCTTCTTTTTATTTTTTTCTTTTTTTTCTAATCTTTCTTTTCTTTTTAGTTCCATTTCTGGAGTTAACGCTATCTTTGATTTAGGTTTAAGAGGATTATTAAATATCTTCTTTAATGGATTTATTTTTGATTTCATTTATTTTTCCTTCTTTAATAGTCTAACAACACCGTTATCTGCATCAACTTCAATCAAATCTCCAGTTTTAAGAACTTCTGTAGCAATCTTTGTTCCAATCACACAAGGTTTTTTAAGTTCTCTTGCAACAATTGCAGCATGACTTGTTATTCCACCTTCATCTGTAACAAAAGCAGAAGCTTTCTTCATTGCAGGTAGATAATTTGGCATAGTCATTGCTGAAACCATTATTTCTCCAGTCTTAAAATCAGAGATTTGGTTTTTCGAAGTAATAATCCTAACAATACCTGTAACTTTTCCTTTATACCCAATTTGACCTTTTATTTCTTGTACGCTTGTTTCTTGCTTTTCTAAAAATAAGTTTAGTTTATCTAAATTCTCATTTACATCTCCAGTATATAACTTACCTTGATAATAAACAAACCCTTTTTTTCTCTCAGCTATTATATTTAGCATTTTATTTTTATTATTAATATCCCCATTAAAGATATCCTCTGGAAGAACAAACCTACTATTACCTTTAAGATATTTATATTTATTTTCAATAAATTCAGAAATAACTGGTTCAAGCGCTTCATTGTATTCTTGTGTTTTTGTTCTTGCATCTAAAGTTAATTTTTTTATTTTTGACGAAACTTTAAAATTGGATTCAGGAAGAACAAAAGCAACTGCAATTTCTGCCCAATATTCTCCATATAACTCAATAACTTTCTTATATTCTTGTATTGTTTTTATTTTTTTTGCTTTATTGAAATATGGTTTTAATACTTCTAATAAGTTTAATAATCTATTAACAGATTTTTCTACTAACTTAAAGTTTTTGTTAGCTGATGTTTCAATAATTTTAAATACATCTAATAATTCTTTATTATCATAATAAACATCAACTAAATCTTTTCCTGTGTAAATAAAGGTGGTATGCTCTAAACCTTTCCCAACTAAATCTATCTTTGTAAAATAATATGAAAACCCACGATACCATGCGTGCATTCTAGACAAAGAATATTCTCTTGAATGTTCTTTATGCAATTCAATTTTATTATCTACTTCTGAAGTATTTGTTTCTTCTTTTTGAAGCACTATGTTTAATTCATTAAGAATAGAATCAATTGAACCTGTATAGATCTTTCCTTTGTAATAAACATATCCTTTCTCTCTTTTTGAAATTCTTTCAAGCATTAAATTTTTATTATCTACGTCTTTAGACCAAACCTCAGATGGTAAAACAAAATTACTCTTATTTTTAAGATAAGCATACTTAGTTTCTAAAAATGAAGTTATTGCTTTTTGTATAACTAGATTATATTCTTGTGATTTTACTCTCATCTTAAAGGCAATTTCTTTTAATTCTTCAGAAACTGGCAAGGTTGGAAGAACAGTTAAAAGTTGCATATACATCCAATTGTCTGAACAAAAGTGTTGTATACTCTTTAGTTCATCTAATGTTTTAATTTTATTTTTACTATCCTTAAATTTATTATATAAGTTATCAAATTGCTTAATATTTGTTATTATTCTTTTTTTAATATCTTCTGGATCTTTAATAGATAATTCAATTATTTTTTGAGATATTGATTGTATTTCTCTCATATCATAATATGCACCAACAAGGCCTTGATTATTAAAAACAAAACAAGTATTATTCATTTTTTCATCAACAATTGTAGGAAAAGCAATTGTCATAGAATCATACCCTGCACTTAATCTAAATAAAGTAAATTCATCAGGTTCTCTTGAAAATAATAATGTTAAATCCAGTTTTTTATTTGGATTTAATATTGTAAGATTATTTTTATCTAAATAAGACCCTAAATTAAAATTAATACCTAAATTATCAATAATACAATTAGATCTGCTTGTAGTATTTATAATCTTAGCTGTAGATATTAATTCATCATATCTTACTAATTCTGATTTTGCTTTAGCTTGTAAAGTTTCTTGGATAATTGGGAATAATTTTTCAGTGTTCTCTCTTATGCTTATTGCAAGAGATTGTAATTTATGATTATTAATATTACCTAAGATAAGGGTTATAATAAACCCTGAAAATAATTTAATAGTAAATGTTTTATCAAATATCTTATCTGGATTTTGTAATAATAATTTATAATCATTCTTATACATCTGGATTAATTTATTTATACTTGAAACATCCATTTTTTTTATACTATCTTCCATTAATTTTAAATCATCTTTAATTGTATACCCCTTTATTATTCCAGAATCATATATCCCAAATACCCTTTCATAACTTCTATCCTTCCAATGGAATATATTTTTACATACATTAAGATAAGATTTTAACCATATATCAAACATATATATTGAAGTTTCTCTCTGAAATTCTAGTTCAAAAATAATTTTTTCTTTTTCTTTTAATGTTGTTATTGGTCTTGATTGAGTAATATAAATCTTGTTCTTTTCTATTGCCCACTCAACATCAACTGGAAAACCATAATGAGACTCAATCTTTTGTATTAAAGATGAAAGAGATAAGATTTCTTTATCTTCTAGAACTTGAGAACTTGCCCTCTCTTTTGAAATGTTTTTCCAAACAATCCCGCCTTCCCCTTCTTCTTCTCTTTTTTCTGACCTTACAAGCTCTCTTGCTTGCTCACTTATTGTCTTGTCCAAGATTCTATGTGGTTTCTTTGAAACAATATATGAGTTTGGAGTTACTTGCCCAGAAACAATTGCTTCACCAAGCCCAAAACCAGCTTCAATAATTAATTGATTATAATCTTCAGTAACTGGATGAACAGAAAAAGCAATTCCTGACTTTTCAGACTCAACCATCTTTTGAATAACTACTGCAACAGATATTTTCTTGTTCTCAAGCTTCTTTTCAAATCTATAAAATATAGCTCTCTCAGTAAAAAGAGATGCCCAGCATTTCTTAATGTTTAGAATTAGATTATTGCTTGTTGTGTTTAAATAAGTATTAAGTTGCCCTGCCCAAGCATCATCTTTTGAGTCTTCGCTTGTTGCACTAGATCTTACTGCAACAAAACTAGAATTAAGTTTCTTAAACGAAGAAAGTATTTCTGTGTTTAAATCTTTTGAAATTGATTTTGATAAAATAAGAGCTTGTATTTTTTTAGAAGCAAGAGTTATTGTTTTTTGATCCTTTACATTAACTTTCTCTAAAATACGATTAATTTCTTTATCTAGTTTTTGAGAAAAAATAAACTCATCAAAAGTAGAAGATAGAATTACAAACCCTTCTGGAACAGGAATCCCACAGTTAAACATCTCACCAAGAGATGCACCCTTTCCTCCAGCTAAACTTACATCTGATTTATTAATATTATTAAAAAATCTAATAAATTTCATAAATATATATAGTTAAATATATTTAAAAAAGAAACTAAACTTGAAAAGAATCTATTTTTTCTTATACCCGAATCTTTTATTGTATACGTCATGATTCATAAATTCAAGCAAGATTGATATTATTTCAAAAGAATCTGTTTTTATTGTATAACATAATCTCCAAAAATTAGGTAAATCTACTTTCCTAAGATTATTTATCCCAAGTTCATCAATATATATTTTTGGGATTAGATTTTTAGGGATATTTATTCCATAATCAGGATCTAATTTTAAAAGATCTATTGTTCTATCAATTGCTTTTAAAAGTTGAAAATTATAACTATTTTCAATGCCTTTATCCTTTTCTTTCTTAACTGTTTCTAAAAGAATATTGTACTCATTATTAAATTCATCTTAAAAATAAACTTTTATGTCTTTCAAGATATCATCTCACACGAATAGATTTATTCACTAATTCCTTAAATCTTGGATTTTCATTAAATGTCCAAGAAACTCCTGCTTTACCAATAAATATTTTACCACTATCTTCAAGATAATCTAGAATTAAACTTAAAGTCATATGATGTATCTTTGTTTCAAGCTTAGATTTAATGCCTTCTTTAGTTAAAGGCTTATTTGCTTCTTTTAGAACATTCTCAATTGCAAGTACAGTTTTTAATGTAGGATAATGCAATACTGCTTTTTGAATAGTCTCAGTTAATGCCATAATATCACCAATAATACATATATATATATATACAAACTTATATACATCTATTTATTTACAATTATAACTAAACTAAAATAAGATAGTGATTTTCACATAAAAATTAGAATAAGAAAATAAAGAATTAAGTCATGGCAAACTTGCCAGGGCTTATTTTTGTAAAAAATAAAAAAGAAACAAAGGTTTATCTTGAACCTTGTGCAATTCTTTCAATTTCATCTCTTCTTTTTACTGCATAACTCTTTTGATCATTCTTTGATGCAGCAATGATTTCTTCAGCAAGTGCAACATGTATTTCCTTGTTTGTCTTAAATGTTTTAGAAAATGCAGCTAAAGCTAGATTCTTAAGAGCTTCATCAAGTCTTTTTATTGGAGCTAAATCAACTGCTTGATTTGATACAACCCCCCCTCGCTGAAGTCTAACAACATCTTCTCTTGGAGCACTATATTCAAGTGCTTTAACAAGAACTTGTATTGGATTCTCTTTTGTTGTTTTATTAATATAATCAAATGCTAAGTCAACTGACTTAATCATTAAATCCTTTTTTCCACAACCGTGTCTTCCTCTAATGAACTTCCCTGAAAGCTTTTTCTTTCCTTGTCCAGATCTCATCATTTTATTGATTAATCTTTCAACAATATTTATTTTAGCTTTCTCAACAGGAGTACTCTTCATTACTCCATGTGTGTGTGGAATTATTTTAGCTCTCAAGCATAGATACTTTGAAATACCTTGATCAGCACAAACTATGTCTTTTGTTTCCCATTTATTAAAAATCATCATATTTAACACCTTATTAAAATAAAAAAAGAGATATTAAACCTATCTCTTAGATTTCTCCTTTTTACCTGTTCTTAACATTTCAAGTGATTGGTTATTAACCTTAACAACCTTGTACTTTACACCCCAAAGATCTCCAACTGGTCCACCTTTACGTCCACCAATTCCTTCAACAGTAACTTGGTCGTGTATTTCAATAAACTTAATAGCCTTATCTTTTGGTGCAAGAGCTGTTAATTCCTTTCCGTTCTTAATTAATTTTACTCTAACACATTTTCTAATTCCAGAGTTTGGCTGTCTTGCTGTGATTCCTTTCTTTTCAAGAACAATTCCTCTTGCTTGAGGTGCTCCTTCCATAAGTCCAGCTTTCTTTTTAACTTTAACAAATCTTTTGTGTCTTGGATCTTTTTTATTCCATTTTTTTCTATCTTTCAAATTCTTCTTTGCAGCGAATTCTCCGTTTGCTCCTCTACTCATAATATATTCACCTTAATTTTTAAATTATATTTTATTTATATTTTTTACTTATTTTTAATTTTGAATTTTCTGTATTTTTTATTTCTTTTGCAGCTCTTTCTAAATTTATACCTTTTTGTTTAACCAATTCTTGAATTAACAATATAGTCTTTTCAACGTTTTCTGGAGATGTCTTAATTCCAAGCCTTTCTAAAAACAAAATATCTGGATTAATTTTTGATTTTTTTCCAAACGGATTTATTTTTCCTTTTTTTTGTATTTGTTTTCTTTTAAAGCTTGAACTTTTAGGCATATAAAGATATCACTTCTTTTTTATTTTTATGATATCCTTAAATAATTCATCATCCTTAATTGGCTTTTCTTCTTCTTCTTGCTTTTTAATTTCTCTAGCTTTTTTAATTAATTCTTTTTCTGATTTTTGTTTTTCCTTACCTTCTTTCTTCTCAGCTTTTGCTTTTGTTCTTAAGTTTTCCTTAACAACAATAACATCTTTAGAATCAATTATAGTATTAACACTAGATTCTCCTAACTCAAGAACACCAATAACAGAAATATTAAATGGCTTACCACAAACAGAACCAAGTTCAACACCAGATTCAGGGTATTCTATACACTTAATACCAGCAAGCTTAGAATAATGTTCTAATTGTTTTTTTTGAAGAGATTTAACTGTCTTTGCTAAAACAACTAATTTTAAATCACCTATAAGTGCTTCTCTAACTACTTCTTTTGTTCCATAGATAACTTTTCCTGTATCTACTGCATTTCTTAATTGTTGATTAAATTTTGTCCAATCCATATTATTTCACATTTATTTTTAATTTTTTTTAACCTCTTAATATATACTTAAGTGTACAAACTATTTAAAAAAGAAATTACTTCTCTTCGTCTTGTGCTTCCATCATTTTTTTCAAGTTTTTAGGGTCTAGTGTCAATTTAACAAGCCCTGTTCCAGCAGAAATTGGAAGACCTACAATTAAATTTTCAGTAATTCCTGTTAATCTTTCTGTTTCATGATAGAAAGCAGCAGATAATATATGTTTTACTGTTTCTTCAAATGCAGCTCTTGCAAATGGACTTGTTTTTTCTCCAGTTATTCCAGTTCTAACAATTCCTTTTACACGACCTCCAAAAGTCATAAGATCCGCTAAAATATAAATATGCCTTCTATTAACTTCAATTCCATTTGAATCAAATGTTGTACTTAATTCATTTACAATTGAATTTCTTGCAGCTTCAATTCCTAATATTTTATTTATTTCAACAATATCGTTTGTAATTGTTCTTAATGAATCTACTTCTTCAAATTTAAGAACTTCAGATAAATTTGTTCCTCTAGTTGTTATTATGAATTCATCATTTTGTTGTGTTACAACAACTTTTTCTATATGCTTAACACCATAAAGAGGAATGCTCTTCCATTTCAAAACTGCTTTTCTAATATTATATAATGGTGTTGTTGCATCAAATGCAAAATTAATTTTATTTTTATTATCTGCAAATCTTTTAGAATTATAAATTTCATCTATCTTATCATAAACTAAATCCATAATCTTATCTTTATCAACAAATAATTCTTCAACCTTTTCATCATCAAGGATAAACACAACAGATTTATTATCAAAATTTTCTTCAAATTTACCTATATCTTCAACTTTAATATCAATTAGAGTTCCAGCAAATGCTTTAACTTTCTTTTCAACTTTTGCAAGTTCAGGTTTTAAGTATATTTTCATAGATGGATATTTAGCAGTAAGACGCCCATCTACAATTTCAATTACTCTTTGTATTCCTTGCCCAACAGAAACTTCTAAAGATCCAGCATAGTGCTTTGTTCTTAAAGTTAACTGTGTTCCAGGTTCACCAATTGATTGAGCAGCAATTAAACCAATTGCGTCTCCGGGTGTAACTAATGCATTATTATATCTATTAGTTACAATTTCAATTAATTTTTTTCTTTTAGAATCACTAAATTTACTTGATTTAGCATAATCTTCTATTCTTTCTAAAACTAATTTTGGTAGTTCTCTCATATCAATCAACTTTTTTAATTTTTAATAACTTACTGTCCAATATGTATTGTAATTTCACTATAAATGGTTTCAATCATTGCGCGCGAGCCGAGCGAAACTGGCTCATTCGTGGAAGAAATTTATGTTCTTTCCAAGATATGCTTTATCTGGGGATAATCCATCATCTCCGTACAAGAATTGTATTACTTGTCCATCTGCTGTTCTAACACTTAAATCTTCATTAACAATCAAATCTTTAAGCGCATTTGATAATCTTCTGTATAAATATCCAGATACCTTTGTTGCAACACCTGTATCAATTTCTCCTTGACGTCCACCAATTGAGTGTATAAAATATTCTTTTGGTTCCATTCCATTAAAGAAATTATTCTTAACAAACCCATAGTCCATTAGTGCTTTTGTACCAACTACATTTGAACTTAAAAATCTGTTTGCAAAACCAGCTTTTGGTCTACCAGATCTAACTGTAACAAGACCCCATAATGCAACAATGTTTGCAACATTACCAAGCTTTCCACGAGATCCACCAATACTTGCAAGTAAAGTTGAATTGTTATTTGAAATTTTTGTTTGAGAAGTTATTTCTTCAAACTTAATTTCAAGAAGCTTATTTGAAATGTCTTCCTTTGTTTCTCCTGCAGCTTTAATCATTTCAAGTTCAAATGTTTCATCAAGTGTTTTACCAGGTATTAATGGTAATGTTTTTGTTTCATATTTCTTAATTATTCCATTTGTTGTTGCAATTAGCTTTTTAACTTTAACATCAATATCTTCTTGTAAAGATACGGGTGTCTTATATTCATCAAGAGCAATTGTTAAGCCCTTTTTATTTAAAGTATAAAATACAAGCTTAGATAAATTATAATAAAAATCAACAATAACTGATTTAGGATAATGTCTTACAAGAACATCAACAAGGTTCTTTGAAGAAAACATTTTTTCATCAACTACACCAGAAACTAATTTACCTTTTTCAACCTTAAAGTAACAATCATATTTATCAATATCTTTTTGTGTGATTTTACCTTTTACTTTCTTTAGTACAGTATAAAGCTTATTATTATATTCAATATTTAGATCTTTTGGTAATATTTGAGAAAATATAAGTTTTCCAGAATACTTAGTTCTATCTACATCTGCTGCAGGAAGTTGTGTAATTCCAATGGAATATAATAATTCCATTGCTTCTTTTTTAGAAAATACAGTATCTTTTTTTGTTAAAAGATATCCCCCTGAAACAATATCGTGATCCGGAATAATTATTGGATTTCCATTTCTAATACTTAAAATATGATTATCAACCATTAATAAGTTTTGTATTTCAGCAACTGCTGCTTCACTTTGTGGACAATGAAGATTCATTTCATCTCCATCAAAATCAGCATTGTATGGAGGACAAGAAATAGGGTTTAATCTAAATGTTTTACCAGGTAGAACTTTAATCTTATGCCCCATAATAGATGCTCTATGAAGTGTTGGTTGTCTATTAAAGATAACAACATCTCCATCTCTTAACTTACGTTTAATTATTGAACCAATTTCAAGTCCATCTATTAGTTCTTGTTTATTTTCTACACTAATCATTTTTCTTTTACCAGTCTTAGTTAAAATATATTCTACGTTTTTATTTTCAATTTGATCTTTACAATAATCTAAATTCCAAGAAGTAACTCTCTCAGGCATTGTTAATGTTTCTGCAATTTGTTGCGGAACACCAAGTTCATCAATTTTAATATCTGTTGATGGAGTTATTGTTGTTCTTGCACCAGCATTAACTCTCTTACCAATTAAGTTATATCTAAATCTACCTTTCTTTCCTTTTAGTCTTTGAGCAAGAGTATTTAATGCTCTTCCAGAACGATGTTTTGCAGGAGGAACTCCAGCAGTATTATTATCAAAATAAGTAGTAATATTATATTGTAATAAATCCCATAGATCTTCAACAATAATTTGAGGTGCACCAGCACTTATATTTTCTTGTAATCTAGTATTTATTCTAACAATATTAAGTAACATATGTGTTAAATCAGATTCTGCAGTAATTACATTTTCTAAAGATAATGAAGGCCTAATTGCAACAGGTGGAACAGGAAGAGTAGTTAAAATAAACCATTGTGGTTTTAGGGTTTGTGAGTACCCAAATAAAAATAAGTCTTTTTCTGGAATCTTAATTAACCAATCTGTAATTTCAGAAGGATATAATCTTTCTTGATTAACATAGAAATTAGTTGGTTTATCAATTGTAACCTTTAAAATATCATGCCCGCAATGAGGACATTTCTTTTTATCTTTAACAAGTCCATTTATTTCTTTAGTTACTTTTTCAGGATCATAAGCAAGAGCTAATAAATCATTAATATCTTCTTGTGGTATCATTATTCTTCCACAATCTTTACAAGTGCAAGATAGAACAGAATATAATTTATCAGAAAACTTAGGATGGATAACAGGTCTAATTAATTCAATATGCCCGAAGTGCCCAGGACAATCTCTCATGTTCTGCCCACAAGTTTTACAACGAAGACCTGGAGAAATAACCCCGAGATGAAGATCCATAACCCCACGTTCAATTGGATAACCATCCTTATCATACGTTTCTGCTCTTGTAATTTCTGCAGCTGACATTTTTCTAATCATATCAGGTGAGAGCACACTGAAATCAATTGATTTAATTTTCTTTAAAGTCATATTCAATCATCTATTTTTATTTTCTATCTAAATTTAATCTATCTTGTCTCCAATATTAAGTTTTGGGAATACTCCAAGTGCTTTTAGTTCATCAAGCAATAACTTGAATCCATAACTAATCTTAACTTGGTAAATATTTCCACCCTTACAGATTGGACAATATAATTTATTTCTAATTTTATCATTAATTGCAAGAACTCCACAATCTGAACAAATGTAAACATCAAGTTGATCAGAATCGTCCATTAATTTTTCATGAAGCAACATTGCAGCACCATGACCAATAAGAGCATCTCCTTCCATTTCTCCAAATCTTAGACCTCCACCCTTTTCTTTACCTTTAGTTGGTTGTCTTGTTAATAATTGGATAGAACCTTTATCTCTTGCTTGTATCTTGTTTGTTACAACGTGGTATAATCTTTTAAATGAAATTGGACCTACAAAAATTGGCATTTCAATTTTTTCTCCAGTTACTCCATCATAAAATACTTCTTTACCATCTTCACGGAAACCATTAGCTAATAAAAGCTTTTGAATAGCATCTTTATCTGAATAAAAAGCAGTACCATCTATTTCTTTACCAGATAATGCTCCAGCTTTAGCTGCAATTGTTTCAAACATGTGTCCAATTGTCATTCTTGATGGAATTGAATGTGGATTTAAAATAAAATCAGGCTTTATTCCACTTGAAGTAAATGGCATATCTTCTTCATCAATAACTGCACCAACAACACCTTTCTGTCCGTGATGTGATGAAAACTTATCTCCAACTTGTGGAATCATACAAGATCTAACCTTTATCTTACATAATTTAACTCCAGAAAGAGTTAATGTTAACATAACTTTATCAACATAACCATTTAAGTGCTTTCTTGCAGTAACACTAGATTCACGTCTGTCTTCTGAAACAACTCCAAACTCAGAAATTTCTTCAACAAATCTAGGAGGGGATGTCATTCCAATAACTACTCCGCCTTCAGGAACATGTGTTTCAAGATTTGCAATTCCATCAGCACCTAGACTCTTATAAGAATCATCTCCGCGAAAACCAATGGTTGTTTCTTCAGGTATAGTAAATTCATCAGCTTGTCCTGAAGGATATCTGTTTTCTTGAGCAGAATAAGATCTATAATATGAAGATCTACCAAGCCCACGTTCAATTGCACCTTTATTTAAAATTAGAGCATCAATCATGTTATATCCTCTATAAGGCATAATTGCAACAATTGAATTTTGAATCATTGGTCTCTTATCAATATTTAGCATTTTTTCGGTTCTAGTTGTTACAAGTGGTTTTTGTGGATAATATAATACGTGCATTTCAGTATCAAATCTATGTTTATAATTAGTTGCTGGAACTCCTACGGCTTGCTTGAAAATCTTTGCACCAAAAATAGCTTTTCCTGCCATATTATGATGAACAAAAGGTATCATTGAAGTAATAATTGAAAAAATAGCTGTTCCTGATATGTCAAGATGAGTATGTTCAGGAGTTATGTCCTTTTCATCAAGTGCAACATAGCAATTTTCTTCTTCTTCAGCATCAAGATATTCAATAATTCCTTTTTTAACTAAATCTGGCCAAGTCATTTTTTTAGTTTTAATATCATCTAAAATTTCTTTAGTTAATTTAGACTTACCACTTTCAACAATAATAACTGGCTTTTGAACACGCCCACCATCTGTATTAATATACATTTCATTGGTTTCTTCTTTAAATGCAATATTAACCTGAGAATCAATAAGCCCGCTTCTTCTTTTAGAAATTAATTCTTTTCTAAGTTTAGAAGGGTTATTATGGAATCCAACAAGTCCACCATTAACATAAATTTTACATTTTGATTGTGCCATATTCTTTTCACATTTTTTTAATTGTATTTATTTTTAAAATATTTGTGCTAATTTTATTTATCAAGTTCTAAAACATCTAAATATTCAGAAATAATGTTTGGATTAACATCCATTGTTACTCTTGCCATTAAAGCTAAATTTTTAGATAATCCACAATTAGGTCCATCAGGAGTCTCAACTGGACAAAGTCTACCCCAATGAGTTCCGTGAACATCACGTGCTTCATATAATTCTCTTTGAGAATCAAGAGTAGATTTAACTTTTCTCATGTTTGTGAGTGGTGCAACATAGTTTACTCTATCCATAAAGGCACAAACACCAGTAATCTGCCCAACCCAAGTACCAGTACTTACAGCAAATCTTATTCTTTCAGAAATTGCATCAGGTCTAATAACTGTATTAATATTTAATTTACGATGTCTTGAAATAGTTCTATCAATTTGGAATTTTAAATCATTAACAAAATGCTTGAATGAATATCTAAATAAATGTTCCATTAATTTACCTGCAACTTCAAGTCTTTTGTTTGCATAATGATCTTTGTCTGCTTCAGCTCTTAAGTTATATGCTTTCTCAATAATCTTTGTTGCCATAATAATTAAATAATGAGCTTTTGCAATTCTATCTTTTTTATTTTGACCAATATGAGGTAATAAAAAAGAATCAAGAACTTCTTGTGCTCTTCTAAGTCTGTATGTTTGTGTCTGAGATGGTGCAACAGCTTTACCAATCTTATCCAGTGCATCATTAATTGAAGTAGACTCAATTTTATCTAAGTTTAATAAAACTTCATTTTTAATTGTACGCTCATCACCAAATATACTTAAAATTTCTTCTTGCTTTGTCATTCCTAGTGCATTTAATAATTCAATTAAACTTAATTTTCTAGGAGATGATGGGAATGTAACGTATAAAAGACCTTCTAGGTTTCTTTCAATTTTTACTTTACCTTTGAATGCACCTTTAACAGAAATAACTTGTGCTTTAATTAATCCTTCAGTTTCATTTAATAATATTCTATCAAGTGCTAAAACTTCTTGAGAAATTAATACTTTTTCAGAACCATTAATAATAAAATATCCTCCAAGATCCATTGGATCTTCTCCAACTTCAACTAATTCTTCTGGAGATAAACCCTGAATATTACAATATTTTGATTTAATCATTATTGGAACTTCTCCAACATATGCTCTTTTTTCATCAATTAAAACATCTTTTCTATAAAGTCTAATATCTAAATAAACTGATCCTGAATAAGTCATGTTACGTTGTCTTGCTTCCATTGGAGTTAAACGTACTTTAGCACTTCTATCAGCTTCAACGATTTCTGGTCTTGTAACTTCAACGTTAGAAAGTACAACCTTAACATCATTGTTGCATTCAATAACTGATTGTTCTTCAACAATTTCAGGTATCTTCTCTTCAATAAATTGATCAAAAGATTTTGTTCTTTGATTAATTGGTCCAGCAAATTCATAATAAGCTTCAACTAATGCCCATTTATCCATAATTATTCACATTTATTTATTTTTAAATATTACTTATTCATCAACTACTCTTCTATAATAATAAGTTTCTCCAGCAATAGGATTACTTCTCTTTATTCTAATAACATCTCCAATCTTTACTTCAATGTGTCTAATTGCAGGATCAGTTATATAAATATAAGGTAATTTATCTGGTTCTATTCTATTTTTTTCTTTTAATTGAAAAACTTCATCTTCATTTAATACTTCATGAGAAGGAATAAATGAGTGTGTAATTTCTTCTTTTAATCTTCTTTGCTTTCTAGTTTTACGATATGATGCAATTTCATCTGTATCTTGAGTTCCATCTTCTTTTGGTTCTCTTATTTTTATTTTATTATTGCCTTTTCCTTTTATTCTACCCATGGAAAAACACATCCCTTAAAATTTAATTTAAATTATAATTTAAAACTATAGCTGTACTTTTATTTTTATTAACTATAGAAAAAATCGAATTACTAATTTCACTCATAAATATAGTATATCCTAAAAAAATAGGCACTAATGAATATAAAGTGAAAAATAGGAACATGAAATAATTAAATAGCAAAAGATTTAAAAAGAGTTTGTTTTTTATCCTTTAAATCAATTTATGTATACGTTTAAATTTATTTTTTGTTTATAAACTTTGTTCTTTTTAATTTAATCTATAAATATTACTAAAAACAAATACTCCGCTTTAATTAAATACTCTCTCTAAAATTTTATCTAACTCTTTATTAATATCCCCTTTAAAGTCAACATGCTTAATCTTTAAATTAGTTAATACCTTTTCAAATTTTTGATACCCATTCTTATCTCTTAATTCCACCCATTCAACCTTTAAACTATTTAATTGTTTTTTATTAGTATCTGAAAGTTTATCTGCAACAAATAAAGTACTATTTCTTGCAATTACTGCATCTGCACTCTCTGGATTTCCCTTCCCCATTAGCTTAACTTCACAAAGATAATCTTTATTTTTATCACATAAATAAAAATCAATTTCTCTTTCAAAATCAAGATCTGTTTTTAATATATTTTTTACTTTAATTTTATAATTGTCTTCATTAACCCCATATAACTTACATAAGGTTAACATTAATGGTTTTTCAACTCTTTTCCCTGCAGTACTCCAAAGGCCACCTCTAAGTGCAGATCTTTTAACTGCAAGCGTATTAATTACAATTAAACTTTCACTAACATTTAAATCTACACTTACTTTCTTAAATCTTAGAGTAAGAGTAATATTTAATGCTTCATCTCCTTCAACTAAAGTTTTAATTGTTTGATAAAGATTTTCATAATGCTCATTTGAAGCTTCTATTACTATCTCTTTTGTTGCAGAATTATACATATTCGATATTGTTTTTCTATTTAACCCAGAATTAATTGCAATATCTTCAGCAGGTAGATCTCTATTCAAAAATTCTTTCTTATACCAATCAACAGTAATATCTTTATTCTTTAATTTCGCATCAATAATCTTTTTAAAAAAATCAATAGTGTATTGAAGAAACTCAGCATTAATTAAAGTAATAATTTCAATTCTGTAATCTTGACCATTAATTAATTTTCTAATTATATTTTTTGCCACCTGCTCAGTTAATGTCATTTTCATTTTATTACCTCTTTAAATTCTCGCAAAGTAAAAAATTTTGATTTAAACTTATTATCTGAATATATCTTATTTTGAGATACATTTTCTTTTATTCTATCTATATATTTTGTTTCTTTTTCAGTTAGAAAAAAGAAACGATTAAGATTTATTGCTGATTTTCCTACAGTCCCACTTCCAGCAAACGGATCAAAAACAAGATCTCCTTTAAAAGAATAAAATTTAATTACTTTATTACACAACTCAATTGGAAAGACCGCACAATGTATCTTATCAAATGTTGGATCAATCTTCCAAATATTAGAAGATTCATAATCTCCATTTATTTTACTTTCTTCAACAATATTTAAAGGATATTGTTTAATATTCCAATCAATTAATTTATTTGTTTTTTTTCTATAAACCATAATACATTCAGTACATGGATTTGGCTTATACCCTAATGGTTTTCTATGTTGTAAAAATCCAGCATTACGATTTTTTACACTAGATTCAGGCTTCTCCCAAATAATATCATCAATAAACTCCCACCCCATTTTTACTAACAATGGATGAATGTCATAAGGTATCGGATATCTCTTACTTGAATATTGCCTACCAACTCTCGGTATAATTATAGGAGATGTATTTAACACAAAAAATCTTCCTTCTTTTGTTACTCTATAAACTTCTTTAAAAACATCTTCTAAAAAATCTAAATATTCTTTATAACTAGGGTATATTGAATAATCTCTTGCATTATAATATGGAGGAGAAGTAAATGTTAAATGAATAGACTCATTTGGGATAATTTTTAATATATCTTTTACATCCCCCTGTACAACTGTATTCTTCATATAATTTGGAGATAATATATGACCTGAATCCAAACCATTTGAAAAATCATTAAAATATTGATTTTTTATTATCTCTCGCACAATTTCATTAGGGTGATCTTTTAATTGTTTTAATTTATCTTTTACATTATTATCATCTTTAAAAACAAGTAAACCACGTATTGCCTGTAATACTACTTCAGGATCTAAATCAGATAGAAATTTATATAATATAGGAATACAATCATTATTCCTTAATCTTCCTATTGCAGAAACTGCTTCTCTCCTAACATTTGAGCTTTTATCAAGATTAATTAAATTAATATAAATATCAATTAAAGTACTATTTTCTAATTTTGCTAAATTTTTTACTGCTAAAACTCTTATTTTTTCATTATCATGATCTAAAAGATTTAATAATTCTTTATTATCATAATCAGGGGCTAGTCTACCTAACTTATCCAAAGTTTTAATAATTGTTAAATTATTATAATTAATACAATCAGATAGCTTTCCTGACTTTTTAACTAATTTTGAACACATATTTAACCAGATATATTTTATAGAACGCTATATATCATTATGTTCATATCATATATATTCTTTTCGGGAGGTCTTGGCCACGCAAAATCAAACCTTTTTTTCATACAAAAACCCACATTTAAAGTATAAAATTCACGTAAAACACAGAAGGGAAAGTAATTTAAAGCTTACTTATAACTTATATTTAACTTTAAAATAGAATATTAAAAAGATTGGTGAAAAAAATATGGATAGAGTTCCAACAGGTATTAGCGGTTTTGATGAATTAATACAAGGAGGTATACCTAAAGGTGCAACTGTTCTTGTCTCAGGTGGAGCTGGAAGTGGTAAAACAATTCTTGCAACAACCTTTGTTTATGAAGGAGCTAGAAAATATGGTGAACCTGGTCTTCTTGTTACTGTTGAAGATAATCTTAAAAACATAGTTTGGAATATGGAGAACTTTGGATGGGATATTAAATCTCTTGAACAAAAGAATTTAATGAAAATCTATAGAATGCATATTGATCCACGTAAGCCAATTGAACCACAAATAGATAAAGAACTTGATATTATTACTTCAATGGTTAAAGATATTGGAGCAGTAAGGCTAACTGTTGACTCAACAACTGCTTTTGGAGCATGGATTTCAGATTCAGGAAAACTTAGAAATCTTTTATTTAGGTTCTCTGATTACTTAAAAGACCTTAACTGCACAACAATGTTAACTGCTGAAACCAATGGGCGAGATTTTTCTGCATTTGGTGTAGAAGAATTTGTTGTTGATGGTATCTTTATGATGTATTTTATACCCCCTAACCGTTCAATTTTCATAAGAAAGCTTAGAGGAACAAAGCACTCACAAGCAGTTCATCCATGTCAGATTACTCCAAACGGAGTAGAAGTAAATCCAAAAGATGAAATCATGTGGGCTTCAATCAAGCAATACTAGAGCCTTTCTCACTATGAGAAACCCTCGGGAAAGATTAATTGCTTGATGTTTTTTTATTTTAATCTTTCAAGTCTAATATAAGTTACAACTATAGATTTATTTAATGGTTTTAACTTACTTGAAAAAACTTTTTCACTATTAGAATAAATTACATCTAACTTTAATTTATTTAATAAACCTTTTTTCAAAAGATATTCATTTATGTGTTTTATAATTTTACTAGAATTTATATTTTTTTCTGATTGTATTTGAATAGTTGCAAAACCCCCTATTCTTAACATGCTCCCAACTTTTAATAAAGCAATTTCAGGATAGTGTGTGTGATATCCAACGCCTAAATCAGAATAAATATAATCATATTTGCCAATAAATTTTAAATGATTAAAGTGCTCAAAAAAAGATTCAAAATTCACTTCTTTTGGAGAATGATCTTTTCGTACTATATCTCTTGCATTTTCAGATAAAGAATTTGTAAGACTTAATGTATCAATATCTACCCACTTCTGTTTTTCATTTAAATTATTAAGTATCTCAACTTCTACTCCTTCTCCAGCACCAAGTACCATAACATTTATTGACTTTTTTTTCTTAAATTTATTTTTAATTACAAGCAAATCATCGTAAATTAGAGGTATATACAATGCCTCTTTATCTATCTGATCTTTTAATCTCCCAAAATACGCCCATCCATTTTTTTTTTCATTAAAACCAGTAATTGTTGATATATCTCTTTTTCTTCTTCCTGTACTTTCATTAACAATAGACTTATAGATAGCAGTATTTTTAGAAGATTTAAATTCAACTGGTTTCTTTTTAAAAAGATTTAATTTAATCATATATTTTCTTATTTAGGTCTATTTGATCTAGGCATGTGCATTCTAAGTGCTTTGATTCCAAGCTTCTTCTGCTTTAATGGGGCTTTAGAATCTTTAATTACTCTCTCTAGTCTCTTTCTTAATTCTCTACTATCTTGATTTTGTTTCTGAGCAATAAATTCAGAATAAAAGTCATCTAATATTGAAGAATAATCTTTTATAGTATCTGGATATTTATAATTATAATAATTAATTTTATCTTTATGGTAAAGTAATTCATAATCTTTAGCTATTTGTGTATTTATAATTTTTCTAAATTTATCTGGAAAAATATCCATTTTTATATTTGTATTAATTTTATATTTTGAATCATAATTTTTAAGAAACATATTTTTTGTAATAGCATCAATTCCGCCAATATGACTAATTCCAAACAAAACGTGCAAATTATCTTTGGTCTTTAATAATTGAATAATAGATTTAGATACTGCATCATTAACAATTAATTCTTCTTTTCTTCCAGATATTTTTTTTAATTTAGAGCTATACTTATAAGATATATTAATATCCAATAATGTAAAATTTTCTGGTTTTAATGGGACAATATTTAATCCACGTTTACTAGAAAGATAGACAGCGTCTAATAAAGCATCATTTACCTGAACTATGCCTTCTAAGCCATGAAAATCTACAGAAATGTAATATGACCTATCTCCTTGTTTTCTCAAATCAATAAGATGCTTATAAAAATTTAATTCAAAAGGAGTTAACTCCATTCCAATTATTGATCCCTTTTTAATAGTACAAATATATTTCATACAGTAATTATGATAATCCTCACTAAAACTATGCATCCAAGGAATGAATTCAACATTTTTATTATAACCCATAACTATTCTTTCTCTTTTATTTTTCCTTGTAATTCAAACATTCTTCTTATTTCATATTCAGTAGTAGTATCCTGATCTTCTTTATCACTTCTCACTTTTACAAGCCTTGGAAATCTTAGCGCAAGGCCTGTTTCTTTGGTTCTATTAAAACAACAAGTATGCATCTCACTCTCTGTTATTTCATCATAATTAATCTCAATTATTATTTTTGGAATAACATAATAATCTGGTTCAATTTTTGTATCTATTTCTTCAGGCCTTTTTTCAACCCTTAAATCAGAAAGTTCACGCCCAAGCTCAAGAAGAAGCTCATCTGAAAGCCCTGTTCCAACTTTAGCTAAAGTATAGTACTTTCCTGTTTCTGGACTATAAATACCTACCAATAATGCTCCAAGCCCCTTATCACTTCTCTTACCTTGCCCATAAAAGACTCCTAAAATTACAGCATCAATTGTGTCAACTGTTCCAAGATAAGATTTCTTGAACTTAATCCAAGAAAAGCCCCTTCCTCCAGCTATATATTTAGAAGATAAATCCTTTGCAATTATTCCTTCCAAGTTTTCTTCAATTCTTGAATTAAAAAAAGAAGTTAATTCTTCTTCATTATCTGTAATAATTAGTTCTGTTGGTCTAATGATTGGAGGAAAATTAAATCTATCTTCAATTATTTTTCTTCTTTCTCTAAAAGGAACATCAAGCATTTCTTTTCCATCTAAATAAAGCACATCAAAAACTTTAAGATGCAAAGGAAGCTCTTTTGCTTTTTGATCAATATCATACTTTCTTTTTCTTTGTATTGTAATTTGAAATGAATAATATTTTTTATTAACTTCATCAAATGCAATTGATTCAGAATCAATAATAAAGTCTCCTTTAATCTTCTTAATTTCAGTAACTATATCTGGAAACATAGAAGTCATATCTTCTTCATTTCTAGAAAAGATTTTAACTACAGTTCCAAATTTATGAATCTGTTGACGAAAACCATCAATCTTAGAATCAACCCCAAACTTAATAACTTCTTTGGTTTTATTTCTTCCAAGCCTTTCAATAATTTCAGAAAAACCACTTGCTCTCTCACAAAGAGATGGCTTAATTGGTATTCCAGGTGTAATTGTTACTTTAGTTAGGCCTTTAATTCCAGAAATCTTAATTATCCCTGCAATATAACCAAGATCAGAAACTTGATTATATTTGCTGGTTATTATTTCTTTAGCTATCTTTTGTTCAATTGAAGAATCAAGTAAAGCAAGAGCATCAATTATTGTTGAATCTGAAAAACCTAACCTAAAAGAAATTGGAAACTTAACAACATACTTAGCTTCTCTTTGACTAACATTAAATAAAATAGATTCAAATAATTTTAGCTTCTTTTCAATAGTTCCTTTCCCACTAATTTCTGCAATCTTCTCAAAAGTTTCATAAACATCTAAAAAAGAAAGCTCTTTACTAAATAAAGTTTTTTGTTGTTTTGCAAGTGGGGTTCTTTCAATAATCAAGCCTAAATCTCCAACTTGAAGGAGATCTTCTTTAATTTTGGATTCTGACTGTCCAAGATATCTTGCAACTAAAGAAACAATTGTAGCTTCTCCAATATTAACTTCTAAACCTTTATACTTTGGGCCAACCTTACCTTGGCAAAAATAGATTAGTTTACTAAGTTCATCAGGCTCTGCGTCTAAAAATAATTCACTTAAAATTGAAGTCATACTAAGACGTGAAGAGGTATCCTCTAATTTATTAAAATATAAGCAAACCTTACTAAACTGCATATACATATAATATAGCAAAAGATTTTAAAAGAAGATATTTAGCTTGAAAAAAATAAAAGAAAAAAGAAGAACAACTTTTAGATTGTTTTTATTGTTGTTCCGCAATTCTTTAATATGTTTGAAAACATAATTTCGGATTTATTTATGTTCTTTTGATGAAGATATAAATCTTTATGATCTTTATATTTTAAAGAATCTTTTGAATTAAAAAAATGAGATAAATTATTAATTGAAGCTCTATCAAACTCAAAATATATATACTTAGAATTATCATTTGTTCGTAAGATTATATTTCTTTGATCAACTGGGTATTCCTTAATGGTCTTAAATAAATGATTATAAAAAAAATAAGATATTGGAAAAAGAGTTATTGCAGGAAACTCAACAGAACTATCAGTATCAAGATAAGTATATATCTTATACCTTTGTTGCAACTCAATAGGAGATATATTAAATCTCTTTGAAAGATCTTTTAAAAATCCATCTTTTGCAATCGCCTTATCAACGCTTGCTTGCTTTTGCTTAATTGAGAAATCAATATCTTTTTGGCTTGAAAATCCAGTATGTAAAAGAGCCATTTCATTTGTTTTTTTATTATGCCCTTCTATTTCTTTAACCTTATGTAGTTCTTCACGTAAGAGATTCATTAAATCATCTTTTTCAAACTTCTCTTCAGTTATCTTCTTAACCTTAGAACTAGCTTTAGTAATTGTATTTGGTTTAATTCCTTTTTTAATAATTTCTTTTTTTGCTTTAATATTCTTCTTTGTTTTAACCATAAATAATCATCTCATTATCTCTATTATTGTTTATAAATATTATAAATCGTAATAAATAATAGTATAAGATTAATTAATAAATATATTGGTTAAGGAAAACCAAAGAATTAGGTGTTCTTCCTCTTACTTACAGAAGAACATAAATCTTTCTTTTAATCTTTCCAGTTTACTGGATATTTATTACTTTCCTTTAGAGCACTACATATATCCTTAATCATTGCTTGAGCAGCAATTCTTGAAGCATCTGCAAATTTCAAAGGATCTCCCCCTTTTTGATAAGCAAATATGATTTCTCTAGAAGAATTAACAACAGCTCCATACCCATCTTTATTAAAGCAATTAACTAGGTCTTTTGACTTACCACCTTGAGCACCATAACCTGGCACTAAAAATATTGAATTTGGCATAATCTTTCTAAGCTCTTCTGCTTGAGAAGGGTATGTTGCACCAACTACTGCACCAATTGATGAATACCCTCTTAACCCAATATCTTCTTGAGCGTAGTTATTAACTTGTAAAGCAACTAGATTATACACCATTGTCTTATGATCAGTAATAGAAATACCACTTTTTACTAATTTGCTTTCTTCTTCTGGTGTAATTTCAATTAACCTATCTTGAAGCTCTCCTGAACTTGGATTACTTGTTTTTACAAGAATAAATATACCTTTCCCAAATTCTTTACAAACAGATACAAATGGAGTTAAACCATCAGTTCCAAGATATGGATTAACTGTTAATAAATCTACATTTAATGATGGACTTTTACTAAGTTCTGTTTGAACAACTCCTAAATGCCCATCAGCATATGCTTGTGCTGTTGTTGCAATATCATTACGCTTTCCATCTTCAATTACAATCATTCCTTTAGAATGTGCATAATCTACAGTATCTTTAAATGCTTTAAGGCCAGCAACTCCATACTTTTCATAAAATGCAATTTGGGGTTTAATAGCAGGAATAATATCACAAACATTATCAATTATTTCAAAATTAAACTTTCTAAAAGCTTCAGCTACGTCTTCAAAAGTATTTCCTTTAAGAAGATGCTTTGGCATTTTCTCAATAACTGGATCAAGACCAACAACACAAGGATTTTTCATTTCATCAATCTTATCAAATAATTTATCTGCTATCATATTCATTCCCCCATCCTTATTTATTAAATATTATTTTTTCTTAAGTTTATTAAAGTATGCATATTTAGTTTCATTTAAAAACTGTAGAACTAATTTTTTATATTCTTCTCCCAACCTAGACTCATTATCATCATGTGAAGCTGATTCCCACTCTGATTTATAATCTTTATGCGCAATTTTTATTGTTCTCTCTTTTGATGGATTAAACAAAATAACGTCTATTTTATCTAATATATTTTTGTTTTTTGTATATGGAGATATGAAATCATTTCTTAGATTTTCAGAAATCTTTTTACCTTCCCCCCAGTTATAATTTAATACTTTAACTTGATTATTATTTTCTTCTAAAGTATGTTTAATTGAATCACTTGGTTGAGTATACTTAAATACTGGAAGTTTATATTTAAAGTTAGAAGTTGTACCAACCATTGAAGAAGGCATTCTTTCATCTTTTGAGGAATCAATAAAAACAAATAATGGATTTTTAAATTTAGATCTATATATTGCTAATTTATTTAATAAATCAAGTTTAACATCTTCAAAATCAACAATATTACTAGACGGATAATGTAATTTAGTTACTACAATATTTTTTGTGGATTTCAGGCCCCAAGTATAAGGCACACCAGTAGATTTAATACCAACAACTACTATTGGCCTTTTACTTACTTTATGTAATCTATTAACTAGAGTTTCAGTTAATAATAATTCTTGTGCTAAAAATTTCGCGTGAATAATATCAGAAGCACAAAATCTTTCTTTTTCATACAGAGAATGATGTGTTGGTTTTATTTTTGTTTTAAGTCTTTTTTTATTAATTATTAATTCATTTCTTTTTTCTGGATTTCTTATTGTTGAATATTCTTTAACAATTCTCATGTAATCACAAACAATTTATTTTTCAACTTTTGGAAAACCATTCTTTGTTCCCCAATTAAAAGGATCTTTTTTCCAAGCTGCAAGTAACTTAATTTGATCAACAGTTAAATAATTTGTTTCTTTTGCAACTTTAAGTAAGACATCATAAGTTAAAATAGATCTTACTTTTGTTTCTTCTTTTAATTCATTAAATGCATTATTTGCTTCTGCTAGTCCATAACTAAAAATAGATAAGCAATATTCTACTTCTCCTTTTGCATCTCTTACTGCTTGAACTGCTTTAGCTGAAGATCCGCCTGTTGAAATTAAATCTTCAATAACAATTACTTTCTTTCCATCTAAATCTTTATCAGCATCAAGACCTTCAATTTGATTTCTAAGCCCATGATCTTTTGGTTTATCTCTAATATATATCATTGGCTTTTTTAATAAATCAGCTAAGATTACAGCATGAGGAATACCAGCAGTTGATGTTCCAGCAATAACATCACATTCAATATTTTCTTTTTTAATTATTTGTCTAAACCCTTTTGAAATTAATTTTCTATATTCTGGATAAAATAATAACATACGATTATCATTGTATATTGGCATTCTATAACCAGAAGCCCAAGTAAAAGGATTATCTGGTCTTAATTTAATTGAACCAATCTTTAAAGATACTTTTGCAATTTCTTTTCCTGTACTCATAAAAAAAACCCCCTTGATATGAATAAGAAATTAATCTATCTTAATTAATAGCTCTTACCAACATAAACTATACAGTTTGCTTTCTTACCACAAACAACACAAATTGCATCTTCTTCTGGGATATCATCATAATCCATTCTTGTTCCTCTTACTTCTCCGCCTTTTGTGTCTGCTTTTATTTCATCAGCACAATGCAAGCCATCCATTTCAATTGAACATAGAGGAACACGAGCAACTTGGTCTTTATCTAGAACTTCCTTTAAATCATCATAGGTTGTAACTGAAATAATCTTTTCTTCAAAGTCTCTATCAGCTTGTTCTCTTAGGTTTTCAATAAACTCAGATTTTACTTTCTTAATATCATCATAAATATCAGCAAGGAAAACTTTGTATTTTTCATTAATATCTCTTCTGAAAAAAGTTACAACTCCCTCAGCAATATCTTTTGGCCCAATTTCAATTCTTATTGGAACTCCTTTCATTTCATAAAATGTAAATCTTTCTTTTGGAGTCTTTTCTTTTTGATCATCAATCTTAACCTTATAACCAAGTTTATCTAGGTTTTCTGCAATTTCAATACTTAGTTTTTCAACCTTTTCATTATCTTGGTCTTTAAAATAAATTGGAGTAATAATTACTTGTATTGGTGCTAAGTCAAATGGTATTCTCAGTCCAAGCTTATCTCCATGAACAGATATCATTGCCCCATAAAGTCTAGTTATTCCTGGACCATAACAAGTTCCTGATGGATTTTTAATTTGCTCATCTTTATCTTTAAACTTAACTTCAAATGGTTTTGTAAAATTAGTCCCTAGATTATGAGTTGTTACTACTTGTATAATTTTACCATTACTAAAAATCACATCCGCAGCAAAAGAATTTACTGCACCAGGGAATTTATCCCATTGTGGTCTTTTAAAAAAGAGAAATGGTAGTCCAAGCATATCATAAACTATATCTTTTGTTATTTGCATATCTTCAAGAACTTGTTCTTCTGCTTCTTCATAAGTTTCAAAAATATTATGTGTTTCAAAAAAATAGAACTCTCTACCTCTAAAAAAAGGCTTTGTTGCTTTTGAATCATATCTAAATATATTTGCTCTTTGATATGTTTTCATTGGTAAGTCTTTATAACTTTGTAACCAATAACTAAACATAAAATAGAAAGCTGTTTCAGAAGTTGGTCTTAATGCATATCTATTTTCAAATTTTTCATTACCATGTTCTGTTACCCAAAAAACTTCAGGTGCAAAACCTTCAACATGATCAGCTTCCTTTAGGAAGTTTTCTTCAGGAATTAGAGTTGGCATAATAACTTGTTGGTGTCCAGTAGCATTTAATATATCTTCAAAATATCTAAACATAAGATTAATTGAATAAACAGACCAAGGCCTATATACAATTAAGCCTTTTAGATTATATCTTAGATCACAGAGCTCTGCTTTAAAGATAATATCATTAAACCATTCATTGAAATCTTCTATTTTGTACTCAGCACTTGAAACCATAATTTATTCCTATTTTAAGTTATTTATACTAATATATTATATTAGTAAATTTATTTAAAAAGCTGTTGCTTTACTTAAACGGTTTTACTTTTACGTATTTTTGCAAAATAAAATTGTTTTTTAGTATAATAATCAGAATGAAGAGAAAGAATTTCTTCTTTTAATTTATTTATTTTATCTTCTTCATTATTAATAATTTCGTTATAATCTCTAGTTTCACTAGAATCATAAGTATGTGATAATTTTGATATTCTTAATTGTTCTTTTAATTTTAATTCATTTTTTAATTCAACTAGCAAATCAATTATCTTCCCACCTTCTCTTCTTAATGTAATCAAAAAAGTGCGTATGCCAGGTAAATATTTAGAACTTGGATTTTCAGCTATTTTTTTTTCAATAAATACTTTATCTGTTAAAAGTAATTTATCATGTGTATCTAAATAAGAATGTGATGAATCTATAATTTTTAAATTAAAATCAGAATAATTTTTCTTAAGAAATTCATAATTAGAATGCTTATTCTCTTGAACATAAGTAGTTATGTTCTTTTTAAAACTAAATCTTTGATCACTTATTTTTTTGCTAATAATTTGTTTCTTTTTACGTCTTAATAATAATTCATTATCCTCTGCAAAAAGACTTAATTGATTTCCTACTCCTTTTTTTTTGGGTAGTATAATTTTTTTGGGCATGAATAAATCATCTTACACTTTTTTTTAAAAACAAGTGAGGCTGCCCCGATTTGAACGGGGGTCGTAAGCTCCCAAAGCTTAAATGCTAACCACTACACTACAGCCCCTTAATTATATATATTATATATTCAGTAAGGTTTATAAATAAAAGTATATTACTTATTTTAATTCCATAATTCCCAATATTTATTGAAATAATCTAAATAACTCTTCGCTATTCCTGGATTATTAATAAATACAAGAGATTCATCATTTTCTTCTGTTCCATTAACAGATAAATTCATTGAACCAGTCATTACTACTTTATTATCAATTACACAAAACTTATTGTGCATGTTTTGTGGATTTTGATCCACAAGAACAGAAACTCCAGCATCCTTTAATTTCTTATACTCAGAGTATTGACTATTCTGTGTTTCTTCAAAAATAAATCTCTTAGATATGTTCTTTTCTATAATTGCTTGTCCTGCTTCATCTAGCGTAAAAGAATAAAACATACATTCAATTGAAAGATTAGAATCATTAATAAAAGATATTACATGAGATGCACAATTATCTTCTGGACAAAAATAAAATTCTCCGTTTCCAATCTTATTTGTTTCTATTTCTGAATTTATTTCTGGACTAAATTCTCCTTGGAAAAAATAATCTACTTTTCTAGTATACAACTCAGCAACTTCTTTATCATTAATAATTAAAACATTATTATTATTTCTATGTGCATCATTTATTGTAAAATTAAATGAACCAACCCAAGCAACTTTGTTATCAAATACACAAAACTTATTATGCATAATTGAACTTGACTCAGGAGAAATAATAACATTAATATCTGCACTCTTAAGTTGCCCAATCATTGATGCTTTTGTTCCTGCTTGAATAAAATCAGTTACAACTCTTACTTGTAAGCCTTTGTTCTTCTTCTCAATTAATGCATCAGAAATACTACTATCATCAATATCATATATGGAACAATCAATTGATGTCTTTGAATTATTTATCATTTCAATAAGCTTTAACGTACAATTATCTTCTGGACAAAAAAGAACTTGTGCCTCAAGATTTCTATCAGGAGAACCAAACAAATATCTTTTTTCAAGATCAGAATAAACTGTATTCTTTTTAATGTCTATTTGTGGAGTGCCAATTTCTTTATTTGCATCAGAAAGAAGAGTGTTTGCATCATCCTTTAGTCCATTAATGTCTTCTTTAACTTGAGTTAGAGTTGTATTTGGATCTTGATAAACATAAACAGCAACAAGTATACCTACAATTAAGCAAACAAGTAAAACTACAATAAAAGTATCAAAATCCATAATGTATTTACCTTTCTTTTTATTTCTTTCTTAGTTCCATTTCAAAGATATCTATTATTCTTTCAGTTTCTAAATCCTTTAATGCAACTCTGTTATTTACTTTTCTTACTAGTTCAAGATCAAAATTAGAATGAGCTCCAACCATTTTTCTAAGCTTATCATATTGTTTTAAAGAAACAGCTTTATTGTGTCTGTGGGTTAGCTCAGTAAAGATTTCATGAAACCTTTCACTATTTTCAAAAGCAACTCTATCTTGTTCTTTAAGTTTAACTTCTTTTGGCTTAAACATATTTTTTAATAACTTCATAAACAATCACCTTTATTTTTAATTTAAAACTTACCTTGGAAGAGAGGACTTCCTCCTCCTTTTATTTGCTTGCCTATCTTCTTTTCAAGTTCCTTCTTTATATCATCTATATTATCTTTTGAAGAAGATCCTTTCCAGATAAAAACATTTCCATTATTATTATAGATTGCAATTATCTTATCTTTTGATTTCTCATGAACTGAAACTTGCTTAAATACTTTTAATATTTCACTTGTATCTAAATTAAACTTAGCAATAATCTTTTTATCATGAGTGTTAATTACATTATCAATCTCATATTCAGCTATACGATGCTTTAGAGAATCAATTTCTTTTCTTTGTTCTTTCCATTCTCTAAAAAAGTTACCTAATGTCTTTGGTAACTCTGATTTATTTATTGATAATGTATCAGATGCTTCATTTAAGTAAGCTTCTTCTTCTTTAATATACTTAAGAGCTGATCTCTGAGTTGTAAAAAATAATCTTTCAACCCCATCTTGAACACTAGCTCTTTTAATAATCTTAAATACTCCAATATCTTTAATCTCTCTTAAATGCAGGCCAGCACAAGCTTGAACATCAATATTTGGAATTTCAATTATTCTTAAAGAGTTACCAGGAATTGCTCCTCCTTGATAAAGACGGAACCCGTATTTCTTTTCAGCTTCATCTTTTGGTAACGTAAAAATATTAACTTTACTTCCATCAAGAATCCATTCATTAACTTGAGCTTCAATTAAATCAAGCTCTTCTCTTGTAATCTGTTTGTAATGAGTTAAATCTAAATGAGATTCAAAAACATCTTTATGAGCTCCTGCTTGCCAGATATGTTGTCCTAATATTTTTCTTGCAGCAGCATTAACAAGATGTGTTCCTGTATGCATGCATTTTAATTGCTTTTGGCGAACATCATCAACCAAGCAAATAACAGATTGTCCAATTGATATTGCTTTCTTTTGATTATCTATAAAATGAAGAATCTTTCCTTCATAATTATATGTTGCAGTAACTTGATAAGCCCCATTTATTGTTCCAATATCAAATGTTTGTCCTCCACCTTCAGGATAGAAAACTGTTTTATCTAAGATTATAAAATGTTTAGCAGAATAAATAACTTTACTTGTGCATTCTGTTTTATCTTCATAATATAGTTTTTCTGTATTCTTTAACATCTTAATTATTTCTTTGTTTTCAGATTCTAAAAGTTTATCTAAAGGATTAACTTCCTTTGATTTCCCTGTAAGGTTGCTTTCAGCAATCTCTCCAAAATAATCTGCAGGAATATCTATTTTTTTATTTAATTTAAGAGCAACTTCCTCAATTTGTTCTTTTGTTATTCCATCACTTTTATACATTGTAACAAAGTCTTTTGTTTCAAGCTTTCTTCCGCTTGAAAGAATGCTTGATAATTTACTTTCTGCTTTTTCTTTGTTTGCTGCATACTTATTCTTCTCTTCTGCAAGAACATCAATTGCAGTCTTTAGTCCTTTACTTAAGGTTGGATCAAAATCTTTAAGAGAAGAAACATGCTCTTCAAATATTTTTTCAAAATCTAAATTAAAATTATGTTGAAAATCTATATCAAACAATCTTCTAGCTAAGATTCTAAGATTATATCCTCCACCAGAATTGCTTGGAAGTAATCCATCTGTTGAAGTATAAAGTAAGGTCTTTGTATGATCACAAACCGCATAAAGAGCATGAACTGGATTAAGCTTTTTAAATAATTCATCTCTGGACTGTCCAAGATTCTTTGCAATTATTTCTTGTGCATCTTTTAGGTTTGTTACTTCATCAGCATTAAGTTGACCAGAGAGTTTATAAAAATCAGTTAATAATTTATTATCAAACTTAACTCCTGTTTCTTTTTTTAAATATTTTAGAACATCTGCAAAAGTAATATCATAACTTGTTGGTGTACCATTAGTGTACCAAGCAAGTCTTTCAAAACCAGCCCCCATATCAATAACTGGTTTTTTTAATTGCTCGTACTTACCTTGACCATGATCTTGAAACTGCATAAATACACAATTACCAAGCTCAACTCCATTTGCATAATACTCCATTGAAGGCCCAAAATAACCTCCTCCTTCCCAAACATCCTCAAAAAAAACTAAATCTTCTTCTTTAACTCCAATAACTTTAGTTATATATTCAAAGTCAAGTGCTAAAGCTTGCTCTTTCCAATATGGTTTTTTAGGATCTGAATTAAAAGCATGTTGTCCAAACATAACAAAAGTTGTATAATGTGTTCCAGTTACTCCTACATTTGAAATATCTCCAAACCTTATTGAAGTTTGAGGAACAATTAATGGATCATATGGTGGCTTAACTTCACCATTAACAACGTATGGTTGAAAATCAATTATTGATGCATTAGTGAAATATAAGTCATTTCTCCATCTTGGAATTACAGGATATCTTGGAATAGACCCATGCCCATTCTTAACAAAGAACTTTTCAATTTCCTTCCAAGTCTCTTGATAAGTATATCCTTTTGTTTTATGTCCTATAAAATCTCTTGATTGACAAGTTGAATCTGCACAAGTTTCCCGTTGTGTATTACTCCAAAAAGCACGCTTACATTTCTTACAAATTCTTCTTTCAAACCCAAGATCTGTTAATGCTTTAATCTTATAATGATCTTGCCAGTTTTTTTCAAACATTGGTCTTACTTGTTTTTTAAGTTCTGTTTCAGCCATAAATATTCAGTACCTTTAAGTATAACTATATTATATAAGACAAATAGTTATTTAAAGATATATTTTAGGTGTAATTCGATCTAATTAGCTTTAACCTTAAAATCTTTTTTTTAGCATATTAAAAAAGAACAATCCTATTTTTTGTAATTACTTTAAAAATATGCTTTTTCAATAAAATAAATAAAAGTAAGAAAAAGTATTTATTTTTAATATACTTTTTTACTTATCTTTTTATTCTTTTTATTACTTTTTTCGTTTTTAAGTTCTTTTTTAATTATTATTTTACCAGTATGCACAAAATCCTTTATACTTGCAATCCCGTATTTAGTAATTATAAAAGAACCAGTAAAAATAGCACCTGCAAGAAGAGGATTGAGACCTAAAAGAAGGGATGATACCCCTCCAGCAGTTGCAACTTGTAAATCAGGTTTAGAAACAAGCTCACCAATCTTTTCCATAAACTTTTTATCTTTTCCAGTTTCTGGATTAATTTCAGCAACTAGTTCTCCATTTTTGAATATTCTAATTTGTCCATCTTCTTCCGAAGAAATTATTGAAACAACATCTTTATTTTGAGAAATCCCTCTTGCTGCAGAATGACGAGTACCATGCCCAAATAAAACTTTTGTTTTCCTAATCTTTACTCCATAAGCAATAACGAGACCATTATCATCAAAAACAATAGCACCATCAGTTTCAGCTAATGCTAAAATCACAGGAGTTATTGATTTATCAAAAACAGATATGTTCTTTCCTTTAAATAAATCAGGATATAATAGTTCATATTTAGAAGAGATATCATTTTTGGTTACAATAAAAAATGATCCTTTCTTTTTTTTTGCCATTTCTTCTACAAGAAACATAACTTCAGATATAGTTTTTTTATTCATATATACTTACCTTCTTTTTAATTAATTTTAATATTTTTTAATGGAGCTTCCAATTAATATTGCAGCCGTAATTATTCCTGCACTCAATATTACCATGTCTCCAGACAAAGTTTTATAACCTGCCCAACCAGCCCCAATTTTAATTACAAATACAGAGAAAGCAAAATACACAATTGCAAGAACTATTAATAATATCGATGTCATCATTATTCCAAATAAAAACCCAAGCGAACCAATTACTTTATTCATATTTATTCCTCAATTTCATTATTTTTATTATTTACAAAAGTTATCTTTGCATTACTTAAACGAAAATATAATTTTATGTGATTTCTTTTTTCCTTTGAAACAAATATTATTTGATTTAACCCTTCCCATAACAAAAACCAACCAACTAGTTCAAAAATTATTTGAAAAAAAGAAAAACTATCCATCACATTAGGGTATTTTGGTAAAATATAAAAAAACAAAAAAATAACTAAAACTCCAAGTGCAATAAATATACTTCCTAATTGAATTATTTTCTTTTTGTAATTATTATGTAATAGGTATTCTTTATTAAAAAATTCAGTTAGCCTCTTTTTGATTATGCTTTCGTCTTTTATAATTCTCTGACCTTTTGGAATTACAAAAAGAATATGATAATTATTATAGATCAACTCAGGATCTACTCTTTTTAACTCTAATAAAAAATCATTGGATATTGTTCTAACTGAATATGGCCTAGGATCAAAATCAGAAAATAAATCATTATATGTATCCAAGGAAAGTACAATTGTCTTGATCTCTTCTGGATGTTTTAGTTTGTTTATTTTCATATTCATCAACTGATATATATAATATATAGAGAGATATAAATAAATATGTATTTATGAATAATATAAAATATAAATACTTAAATGGTACCAAAATATGATAACTTATAAAAAAATATCCTTAGGAAATAGAAACGAGTTGACTGAGAAAGTTCTTGAAGAAATGTATCTTGCAGACACACTAATCTCACCGTCATTTGAAAGCTTCGAAAAATATGCAAAATATATCCAAGAATATGGCAGTCTAAAAAAACCAATAATATACTTAATACAAAACGATAATAAAATACTTGGAGCCGCACTTGGTAAACAAATAAATAATGAAATATTTAAATTAAATTATTTATTCATCCATCCAAACTTACAAAAAAAAGGAATTGGAACTAAACTACTTTTCCATATTGTTGCAGATATCAGAACCAACACAAAATATAAATTTATAGACATTGCCCCTCTTCAAGGTACAAAAGAAATATTAGATAAACTTGCATGTAAACGAAAAATGAAAAACAATAGTCCAAGAACTTATAATTCTCAAAAATTTAAATATTCTGTAATTGATATTCCTGAAATACACACAAAAATTAAAATTGAAAGGAATCCAAAATCTAAATCTGTAATAAAAAACATACATACTAGAAGTATTAAATATATTAATGCATTCAAAAACAAATTTAGATAATTTAGGTCTTATTCTTAATAACAAACTTGTATATTCCATATGATACAATTATACCTATTGATAAACCTGCAGAAAAAATCGGATCAATCATTGCAGTCAATAATAAAAGAAGAGAAGTTGCGATTGCAAGTGTACCTTCTGGATTTGTACTATATAATTGATTTAATTTATTCTTACGTTTCATATTAATATCTCCCTTTAATTAAGAACATAAACTCCAATGGTTAATGCTGTTGCAAATAAAACCCATAATGCATATGGAATTAATAAATATGCAGAAGTTTTATTTATCTTATAAAATACGATTATGTTTAATATTATTAATAACTCCAAGATTAATATTTCTATAACAGACAATAATAAGAAATGAGTTTGGAAGAATAAATAACACCAAAGTGCATTAAATATTAATTGAATAACAAATAAAACAATTGCTGTATTAACTAAATTAGTTGACTTTAAATGATTTGTTTTTGAAGTTAAAACTAAATAAAACGAAATAATCATTAAAATAAAAAGAATAGTCCAAGCAATTGGGAAAATAAAGTTAGGAGGTAGAAAAGAAGGGCGATTAATTGTTAAATACCAAGTGTCAACATTCCTACTTGTAAAAATATTCCCAATTGTTGCAGTTAATATAACTAAAACAAAAGAAATAATAAATGCTTTAAACTTATTTATTTGTGAGCCCATAATCTTATTATAGATACAATAATATTTAAATAAGTTTCTCTTAAAAGCCTTAATTATCTATTCTGTCATTATACCTACTTGTTGATTGAGATTTAACATGACGCCCTTTTGAAAATCTAGAAAAATTATTCATAGGTTTATCTATTCTTTCAGCAGGAATATCTTTACTAAAAGAATTCCTCTGTCTTGAAAAATGACTTCTATCCGTACGATCATTAAATGATGGCCTGCTTGATGATGATCTATTAAATGATGGTCTTCTAGAATCAAATCCACCAGATCTAGGAGGATTACCAGGACTCCCTTTAATAGGTTTAGTTACAAATATTTGCTTGAAATTTGATTCTTCCTTTAAAACTGGTTTAAATTTATTTTTATTACATAATCTTAAAAAATCATCAACTTCATTAGCTGAGATTAAACTAATTGCTTTTCCGTCCTTTCCAGCTCTTGCTGTTCTCCCAATTCTATGAATATACTGAGTCATATCTTTTGGTAAATCAAAATTATAAATATATTCAATTTCAGGAATATGTATTCCTCTTGCTGCAACATCAGTTGTAACTAGAACAGCATTTTTATGCGGTAGGAACTCTTTAATAATATTTGATCTCTTATTTTGCTCAAGTCCACCATGAAGTCTATATGAATCAATCTTATTTTCTTGAAGATTATGATAAACTAAATCAACCCCACTCCTCATATTACAAAATACAATTGATTTCTTATTGTTTGCTCTAAGTAAATGTATTAATAAAGAAATCTTATTATTTGATTTAACTTTATAATATTCTTGTAAAAGCTTAGTTGCATCCACAAAAGAATTAACTACAACTCTTTGTGCATGAGCCATGTATCTTTTTTCTATTTTTGCAATATCATCTGAAATAGTTGCAGAAAATAAGATCATTTGCTTATCAATAGGTGTTTGTTCAATTATTTTTCTCATGTCTTCTAAAAAACCCATATCGCACATTCTATCTGCTTCATCTAAGATTAAATACTTTAAATCATTAAACTTAATATTTCCTCTCTTCATGTGATCTAATATTCTCCCAGGAGTTGCAATAACAACATCTGCATGCTTTAATGCTCTTGTTTGTGGATCCATTCCTGTTCCACCAAAAACAACACAAGAATACATAGGTTTAAATTTTGCAAGTACTCTTGCCTCTTCATAAATCTGATTAGCAAGCTCTCTTGTAGGAGTTAATATTAATGCTTGTGCTTTTCCTGTATTTCTTATACCAGGCATGATTCCTGCAAGGAATGCAAATGTTTTTCCTGTTCCTGTTGCAGATTGAGCAATAACGTGCTTTCCTGCAATAATTAATGGTATTGTTTTTTCTTGAATTTCTGTAGGTTCACTATAACCCAATTGTTCAACCATTTTTATAATTTCTGGTTCTATTCCTAGTGCTTTAAATTTTTGCATATTTTCTATTCATCTCGGTTTTTATTTTTTTTATAAATTAAATTTAACTTTTTAAAAATTACTTATAATCTATAATATAGCTATATAAACTAACATATATTTATGATACAAACAATTTTAAAAGAAGATTAAAGTACTTATTTTAACCTAGATTTAATTGATTGCATTTTATTTATTATATTTTTTATAATTTTAGTTTTAATAGGTGTATTTTTAGGCTTAGAAATATGAATCTCAGGGCCAATAGAATCAAGATTAACTCCCTGATAATTTACTATTTTGTTCTCTGGGCCAACTTTTCTTAATATTTCCTTAATTTTATAATCAGTTAAACTATTAATTTTAATTTTTGTGCTTCCTACAGCTCTTTTAAAAATTGAATTTGTAATTTTATTCATTGCTATGCATTTAACAGCATTAACTTTTTTTTCATTAACTCTTAAATCAGCAAGAGCTCTTAAAAATATTTTAAGACCAAAATTTTGTTTCTCAACACTAGGGCTAGTAAAAATAAAATCCACAAAAAATTCTTCCCCTCCTATATGCTTAAAATCTGTTCTTTTATATCCATCTAATCCAGCTAATAGTTTATCCCCATTTTTTGCAATATAAATTATTCGTCTAGAAGAATTAAGATCTCTACGTAGATTTACTAAGAAAACATTGGAAGAGACCGAAAGATATAATTGACTAATTTGATAAAGTAATTTGGGATTATTCAATAAAATATCTTTATTTTTAGAAGTTATTTTCAAATATTCTATAGTCATAAATTTAATCTCTCAAAGTAGTTTACTTAATTTTAGGTTTAATTTGTTTAATTCTTGGAACTTTTTTTCTAGTAATATAAATATCTGGAGAAATGGTCTCTAAATTTATTCCTTTATAAGTTACAATTTTATTTTTATTTCCAACTTTTCTTAAAAACTCTGCTTTTTTATTTCCATACTTTGTAAATAGTTCAATCTTTTGTTCACCAGTGGCTTTCTTAAATATAGAATATATAGTTGAATTTAATCCAGTAGTTTTTGCATTAATTATATGCTTATAATTTACTCTTAAATCCGCTATTGTTCTTAATAATATTTTTAGTTCCAAATCATTATTATTATTTTTTACTGTTGGGTTTACAAAAATAGAACTAATGTAAAACTCCTTAAATTTAGAATTGCCTTCAGTAGACCTGATTCTGCCTTCTAGACCAGATAGCAATGTATCTCCTTCTTTTGCTAGATAAATCATTACATCATGTTTAACCAATTTTGTATTAACAATATTATAGAACAAATCTAAATTCATTGATTCTCTAGAATTTTTAGAAAGAGATAACAAATACATTTGAGTAAATAATTCTGAATTATTCAATAGTACATCTTTATTTTTAGAAGTTATCTTTAAATATTCTACACTCATGTCTCTATCCAGTTTAAATATTTAGATACAACAATTAATTATATTATATGGTTACCCATTAAATTTATAAATAGATATAACAAAAAAGAGAAATAAAATTAAATGTAATCCCCCCTCCCAGATTTGAACTGGGGATCTACCGGTCACCGCCAAAAACAGTGTTTACTTTGTTTGTCTACAGCCGGTCGCACTAACCGCTATGCTAAGGGGGGATAAAGAAAGAAAATAAATTCAAAATCCTCTACGGTTATATTATATATTATATAACAAAAAGGTATATAAATGGTAGCCCATTTCATTTAAATTTACTTACTAATTACCTTCTTTAATTGTTTCTTTCTGGTAGGAAAAATTATTCCATGATAACCAATAACAAACCCTTTTGAAATTAAATACTTCTCAGTTAAATAAACAACATATGCTTGAGCAAGAGCATCTTTTAAATCTTTATGAATATCTTCTTTTAAAAAAGGAACTATTAATTTTTTTGTCTTTGCAGAATTAACGTCTGTAAAAAACTTAGTTGGTTCTAATAGCATTAAGCTTTCTGTATCTTTATTAAATTTAGTAATATCAATTATTTGTTCTAAGTATTCTCTTATCTTTAAGTTTGTTGAAACTTGGACTGCAGCTAAAAATTCAACAATATCTGACTTTGTAACTTCTGGAGCAATCTTCATTTTTTTAACAGAAATAAAACCTTTAAGATTTGATATAAATTGTATTGATTCTTCCATACTTAAACCCTCTTCTTCTTTTTAATTAAATAATCTTATTTATCTTTATTTATTCATAGAAATAAATGTTTATATTACTTTTGTTTAAAGCATTTAGTACATCTTGCTTGATATAAATCTGTGCCTCCAATAATTACTGTGTCAGTTTGAGATCCTTTTCTATATGTTTTAGTTGCAGCCTCTCCACAATTATTACATACAGCATCAAGATGCACTACATAGTCGGAAATTGCCATTAAAAAACCAATATGATTCTTTCCATCTTTAAATGGAAATGGATCTCCTAAATATGTTTGATTAAGCCCACATGTAAAAACATTAATTCCCTGATTTGTTAGTTTCTTAATAACTTCTAAAATATCTGATTCAAAGAATTGAACCTCATCAATAAAAACATTAATTAATGGTTTATCTTTATTTTCTGGACTTTCAAGATAATCTATTACTGCTTGATAAATTTCCTGACTGGATTTAACAATATTAGCAGGAATTGCTCTTCCATCATGATTAACAACTTTACTTTCAGAATATCTATTATCAATTGATGGTTTAAATAAAAATGACTTTCTTTTTGCAATTTCTTCTCTTGAAAAAAGTCTTAAAAGTTCAGTTGTTTTTCCAGAAAACATAGGTCCTGTAATGGTTGTTAGTTTGCTCATAAATTTTCACATTATCTTTCTTTTTCAAATATAATTTTTTCAGGATTAAATTTATATCCTGGCATTGGGGTAAATCTTAATTGTATTCCAAATTTATTTCTTAAAATATCAATATATTTATTTGGAGAAATAATAGCATATACAAAATCTTTTTTACCAGAATTATACTCTTTATCCGGGTATAATTCTTGTGTCAAAATATCTTCAAAAATTAATCTTTTTCTAAAAATATCTTCAACATTGTTAGTTCCAAATCTATTTCTAATAGATGTATCTGTTATATTTTGCTTATATTTTTTATAGTATTCTCCCAAATTATTTATTATTTTTTCAGTCTTAGATGTAAATAAAAAAGAAGTATAACCTATGGCCTTATTTATTTTAGGGTCTATTATCATAATGTGCTCAATAGGAATTTTTTGCATATAACGCAAATGTATGGCAATGTCAGAACAAGAAGGGATAGTTGGGTATTTTACAGTATCTATTATGTGTGTGTGAAACCTTCTGTCCTCTAGTTTACTATATTCCCAAATTGTGGCATCTGGATATCTCTTATTACTTATTTCTTTCCATTCTTGAAAAGGTCCTTTTTTTTTGGTAAAATTTGCTTCTAGTGTTGTGATATCTGAAGTTGATTTTATAATCTCATGTGGTGTTTTATATTCAATCGGTTTCTTATATAGCATAATATATCATCATATCTTTTCAAATATAATTTTTTCTGGATTAAACTTATACCCTGGCATAGCAACAAAGCGAATCTTAATACCAAATTCATTTTCTAATGTTTTATAATATTCAATTACTGGCTTTGCAATATATCTTGTTTCTCTTTTTGTTCTAATCCACGGAAAACTTCTTTTTTGAATAGTTTTTTTATCATATAATTTACTAGACATAAATGAATTAATATATATCCCTTTTAGAACCCTTTGAGAACCTTTATCTTGTAAACTTTCTTTTTTCTCTTTTTTATAGTGTTCATTTTTTTCTAAATACTCAGATAATAATTTAATAGTTTTTTCAGTTATTTTAAAATGAGTTCTTCCAATTTCTTTTCCATTTGAAATAATAGATATAATACTTGCACTATTTGGTTTTTCTAAACATCTTTCATAAGCCGAAATTATATCTGTAGTTGATGGCACAGAACTTAATCTATTATTCTTATCTTTCTTTGAGTAAATATGATTATGAAGATCATAATCAAAAGTTTCTTTTAAATTAGAAACTACTCCTTCTCTTGATTTAGACTTACTATTTATTTTTAATTCTTCAAAAGGACCTTTATTCTTTACAAAAATGGTTTCATATTTATTAATCCCATTATGAGATTCAATAATTTCTTTTGGAGTTCTATATCCAGAAGGTTTTTTATAAGGCATAATCTTTAACACTCTATTTTAGTTTTTTCTTTCAAATATTATTTTCTCTTTATTGAATTTATAGCCAGGCATTGGAACAAAACGAATTTTAATTCCAAAAAAGTTATTTAATATGTCAATATATTTTTTTGAAGATTCTATTTTTTCTAAAAACATTATTTTCTTAAAACTAAATTTTCTTTTAGTATATAATTTACTATTTAATAATGCCTCAAATAATATCCTTTTTCTTACGACATTATAATAACTATAATCTTGTTTTAGTTGGTTAAACATCTCAGGATCAGACTTATAATATAGTTTTCTTATATCGTCATCTGTTATTGTGTGCTTATATTTTTTATATTCCTCAGTAATTATCTTATTTGTTTTTGAGGTAAACGTAAAAAACGTTCGCCCAATATTGGTTCCACTTTTTGGATCAACAACAAATATCCCCTCTATATTCAGATTATAGAAATAAAGTTTATCTAAATGCCCAGCAATATCTCCACTTGAAGGAAGTGCTTCGATTCTATCTTTACTTAATATATGAGAATGATATAATCTATCTTCAATTTTTGTAAAATCAGTAAAAACTTTCTCTGTTGTTCTATTTAGACTAATTTCCTTTAATTCTTCAAAAGGGCCCTTCTTCTTTGTAAAGGTAGCTTCCTTTTTTTTAATATCTACAGTAGATTCTATAATTTCTTTTGGAGTCCTATACCCAACAGGTTTAACATATCTACTTGGTTTCTTTATTTGTGGCATAGTTAATCAAATAAACTTAAGAACCAGATATTTTAAAAATGGATTTCTTTCAATTAAGAGTAATAATTTTTTTCCCTTGAGCTTTCTTAACCATTGCGCGTCAACCTAGCAAAACAGGTTGTAGTGGTCTGCTGTAAGCCGCTTTCTGTACTAAATTGGCAATCTGTCTTATGCGGAGGAAAATTTCTCCTTGCACCATTCTTTCCATAAATTTCAGCATCTTTCTCTTCCCTTCAGTTTTACAACATCATAAGTTAGGTAGAAAAGAAATGTATTGTTTCTGTCCAGAAAGCATCTGTTACCAGATGTTTGTTTTGGGTGTTGTTTGGTGAGCGGACTTTCCTTGTCTGTTAACCTTGAGAGATTAACAAGCATGCCAAATCACAAGACCACTAACATAGATATTAAGAGAAAAAGTGTATTTAAAGATATTGATTGGTGGACAGAACAAAACTGTCCAACAAATATAACATCTTTTTATTACTTATATCTTACTTATTCTTGATTACTTCATTTAATGCACAATAAACTGCACCACTTAAAATAAATAAGCAAAATAATAAAACAATTGCACCAACACTATATAATCCAAATTCTCCAACACCAAGTGCTTGAAGAAGAACAATAATTAATGCCATACCTAAAAAGTACATTATAAGATATCCAAAAATGAAAAGAAGAAAAACTAAAAAATTCTTTGTCCATACGACCTTTAAATTTTGCTTAATTTCAAAAAAAGTTTCAAACTTTTTATTTGAAAAATATTTAACTAAAGCTACAGATTTTGCAAGTTCGATAATTCCTGCTGCAATTAAAAAGATAAATAAAATTATGGAAGTAATAACTAATACTGCTGGACTAATTATACTCTCACTTTGAGTAACTAGATAAAAAGGGATAAAACCAATTAAAACAATTATTCCTTCAATAATAAAAAATATTATTGTTATTAAAATAAATATTCCTGAAAAATGTAAAATATTATACCAAGTTTTCTTATTATAACTCTTCAATGAACCTTGATTTAATAGAGTCCCAAAAAAACCAGTTGCTAGAATAAAAACTAATGCTGTTGAAACCATTAAAAGAGTATCACTAATTAATCCTAAAAGTAATACTGCAAAAATAATCCATAAAAATTTAATAGAAATATAAGGGAACCCAAGTGTTTTTCTTAAATCAAACATATTAAATCATTTTCTCCAAATTCTTTTTAAAATAGTAAAATTGAAAATAAAAAAAGATATTATTCGTTAAATAGCTTATTATATTAAAATAAGCAAACCTAAATGGACTCTGCGAGATTCGAACTCGCGGCCTCGTCCTTGCAAGGGACGCGCTCTACCGGCTGAGCTAAGAGCCCATATAATTTTTTTTATTATATAATATAATTATACTTAAATATATTTATAAATACATGTTTTATTAATGCATAAATTTAAATTTTATTGATCCCATTTAATAAAGTAATAATTTATTGCTAAAAATATAAACAAACCAACTCCCAGTACCAAATAACCCAATCTAAAACTTATCGCCATTACAAAACCAATAATAAGTGAAACCACAAATTCAAATAATGATGAAAATTGAGCTTTAATTGATAGCATAGTTGCTTTATATTCCGTATCTAATTTATAATGAGTTAAAAAATAATTATCTTCAATCTGAATTCTACCCCAATAATAACCAGTCATTAACGCAAATAACATAATTAAAATATATACATTGGTTATTATTGCACAAGCAATAAGTAGTGTGGGAAATAAAAACATTTCAATTTTCATTAATTTTTTAAAATTTATTCTTTCAGAAATTTTATGAGAATTATGTCCCACTATAAACCAGATAAATCTAGATAGCCCCATAACCAAACCAACAAGTACTAATGGCAAACCTAAACTAGTCAAGTAAATTTCTTTATAACTACCTGTGGTTATAACCCCAGAAATTAATCCCACAAATATAGCAGTAGAATAAAAACTAGTTTTTTTTGTTTGATTAAAAAAAGTTTTAAAAGAATTCAAATTTATTTTTTCAGATTCTATTTTTTCTCTTGGTTCTTTAAATGAAATTGCTACAAAAAAACCAATAATATCAAACACTAAATATATAATTAATGGGAATAATATATTTATCTTAGTGAAAAATGGAAGTAAAATGATCAATATCCCACTAATAAAAGATACATTTGCTGCATTCTTTCCCATTAATTTAATATAATCTTTTTCTTTATTTAACCCAAGCAAAGTATTATGCATAAACACTTGTTTTGTTCCTGATTCTAAAGCAAATGATGATGATAATAAAATAGAACCAATTATATAAAATAAAAAAGAATGACCAAATAAAAAAGAAATAGTAGATATAATCATCATTAATTTTGCAATTATTAGTGTATTCTTCTGCCCAAATTTATCCGAGAAATATCCACTTGGAATTTCTAATAAGAATGATACAAAATAACCAGCACTAGTATAAATTCCAATTTGTTGGATTTGAGTATTTGGAAATGTTAAAAAAATAATTGATAAAAGAGGAATAAAATTTCTTCTTTGGGTTAAATTATAAATAAATAATTTCCAGATATTTTGATTTAACTTATATTTATCCGTTGAAATCATAAATTATATAAGAATAAAACTAAATATAAACATAATCTAATTTAAGAAAAGTCTGATGACTAAACTTTAAAGAAAATAATTTTCTAAAATTAGAAATCAAATTTAGAAATCTTGTAAGGAAAAGACATTTGCAATGTTCTTTGAAATTGACACTTCAGTCATCTCAAAATTTAATTTATAGAATTTCTTTTATAAATTATTTAGGAGGTGATCCGTCCGCAGGTTCCCCTACGGACACCTTGTTACAACTTAGTCTGTCTCGCGGGATATAGAATTACTTCGACCTCGAAAGATTGAAGTTCATCTACACTCCACTCAACTGGCTTGATGGGCGGTGTGTGCAAGGCGCAGGGACATATTCACCGCGCGATAGTGACACGCGATTACTGGGGATTCCAGCTTCATGAGGGTGAGTTGCAACCCTCAATCCGGACTTGGATTACGTTTCTGTGATTGCCACCCCCTTTCGGGTTAGATACACATTGTCGTAACCATTGTATGCCGCGTGTTGCCCAGGACATTAGCGCTATACAGACCTACCTTCGCCCACTCCTTCCTCATTGTTACCAATGCAGTCTTATTAGAGTGCCTCCAAATCATAAAGAAATGAAGTAGCAACTAATAACATGGGTCTCGCCCGTTACCTGAGTTAACAGGAAGCTTCACAGTACGAGCTGACGATGGCCATACAGCAGCTTTCAGCGTATCAGGTAAACCCTTCAGATTGACCGTCATCTGGCTGTCAGCCCTGGTGAGATATCTGGCGTTTCATCCAATTAAACCGCAGCATCCACCCCTTGTAGTGCACCCCCGCCAATTCCATTAAGTTTCAGTCTTGCGACCATACTTCCCAGGTGGTGGATTTAATGATTTCTCTTCGGCCCTGAGTTAACTCGTAGTTAACCCAACACCTAATCCACATCGTTTACAGCTGGGACTAACCGGGTATCTAATCCGGGTTGCGCCCCCAGCTTTCGTGTCTCATTGTCAGATTAGTTCTCGTCTGGCGCCTTCGCCACAGGTGGTCTTCCTAGTATCTTAAGATTCTACTCCTACTCTAGGAATACCCCAGACGTCTCCCTATCTCTAGTCCTGTCAGTATCTTTTGCAATTCAACTGATTAAGTCAGCTGCTTTCACAAAAGACTTAACAAACCAACTACACACGCTTTAAACCAAATAATGCTGGATACCACTCGGGGATTACGTATTACCGCGGCGGCTGGCACGCATATTGCCCCCCCCTTATTCGCGTTGTTATCGACACAACGCAAAAGCTTACAAATGTAAGCACTTGGAATTCCTTTATCACGGTTTCCCGCATTGTAAAATTTTCGTAACTGCTGCACCCCGTAGGGCTAGGAACATTATCTCAGTTTCCTTCTCCGGGCTCCCTCTCTCAAGGCCCGTACAGATCTTCGGCTTGGTAGGCCTTTACCCTGCCAACTACCTAATCTGACGCAGTCCCATCTTTTCGCGCTTAAATCTACATGATGATTTAAGCCTTTCAAAAATCAATCATTCCAGATTTGATTTTCTATAAAGCATTATCCTCAGTTTCCCAAGTTTAACTCTTCAAAAAGGTAGGTTGACTACGCGTTACTGAGCCGTTCGCCAAAGTTCTTCATGGTTAGAACTTTCAGACTTGCATGTCTTAGTCGAATTCCAATAGCAGTACCCACCAGCAGGATCAGCTGGAATTGGTATTATTATATTAATGCACACAAAGATATATTTGCAAATTGCACAATTAGCTTTGTTTATTGTAGCTATTTATGTTTTCGTCTTCTCCAATATCAGACTCAAAAAAACTTGAGACCTCATTTTTACAAGATTCTTATATTTGCCTATATTAGATATAGACAAAAAAACTTGACTTTACTACATTTGAAATAAATCTCAAACGCGGTAATATAATAATGGAGTAGAAATGTTTATAAAGGTATAGGTTGTTTCTCTCAGAAAAAGTAGTATTTGAGCTTATTTTACTTCTTTGCAGTTAATTTTTCAAGAAATTTAATCCTCAAAAAATGCTTCTTTTTATTTGTGATATTATATATAAGCTTGTAAGCTTTTAAAAGATCATCTATTTTCATTATTTTAATCTTTTTTCTATTAATTTCAATAATATCATATCTTTTATTTACTAAAGAAGAATAAGATACTTTATCTTTTGATTTTGAAGTCAATAAAATAAACTCACAAGCAATAGTATCTATCTTACAAGTTAATTGAGTATAAGAGGAGTATATTTTAATAACTATATTAGAAACTTTGTTATTATTGCTTAAGAACTCAATAATTGAAGATAAATTAGATTTATCCATAATTATATCTATATCTTGAGTGTTTTTAATTAATCCTCTAAGAAGTAAAGATGAACCTCCAAAAATCAAATAATTTAATTTATATTTATTAAATTCAGAAACTAGGTATAAAACAGGTTTATTTATTTCTATATGATTCATAATTATTTATCCAAAACAAAATTCATTTAGATAATATCTTCTTTAGTACTTCTTGTCTTTTCTTAATATCTATCTTTGGTCCAACTAAAGTTGTAATATACCCGGGATATTTCTCAAAATAAACTCCACCAGATAATTCTCCAAATCTAGAATCATCAATCTTATGCATTGGGTATAACTTAGTATGAATGTGATTTACTCCTTGACCTTCAAAAACCATTGCAACTCTTTTAACCTTTAGGCCTTTTTCTAGAATCTTTGCAACTTTTTTTGAAATTAAAAGTAATTTAGTATATACTTTATCTGGCAAATCAAAAACATAAGAATCATAATGCTCTTTTGTTAAAACAAGTGTCATCCCTTCTGTATTAGGATATCCATCAAGAATAGCAATAAAGTCTTTATCTTCATAGACAATTGCTGCGTCAACTTCTTTTTTTGCAATCTTACAAAATATACAATCAGGTTTTTGTTTCATAAAGTGTTACACTGTCCAACAAATAAAGCAAAAAATAAAATTAAAAAAATAGAAAAAAATAAAAAGTAAGAAGAGCTTACTTTCATTTAAATTTATGAAGCAGCTCTCTTTCTTAAGTATCTTCTTTCTCTCTTCTTCTCTCTCATTTTCTTCTTCTTCCATTTCCATCTTTCTCTGGATTTGGTTTTCTTAAACCTACTTGAATCTTTCTTTCTTGTACCCATTTTTTTCACTTCGCTCTTTTTAAGTTTTAATTTAATTTATTTTTTTGAAAAAGAATACTTTTCTCTTTTTATCAGAATAACTTATTGTTTCTTTTTCCAATATCTAGGAATTTTTATGTCTTTTCCCTAGGCTTTCTTTTTCTAAGAAAGGCTATGCCCCGAATGGGATTCGGACCCATGTTGTCGGCTTGAAAGGCCAAAGTGATTACCGGGCTACACTATCGGGGCAAAATATACTGCTTAATAATAGTTATTTTATATAAAAAAACTAAAAACAGTTCAATATATTTAAGAAGCGATTTATTTATATAATATTTGTTTTTTAAATATATAAATGTTATAATTATGGTTAATAAAAAAACTATTCTATTTAATATTAAATAAATATTAGATTATATTTTTAAGGAGTGTTATTTTATGGAAGCATTAGCAAAAGAAAGAAGATTAAAAAACCAATGGGTTTGTATGGCATGTAACGGAACATCAAGAGCTAAAACAAAGCCTGGTTTTTGTAAAAGATGTGGCTCAATTAGAATGAGAGCAAAGAAGAAAGGAAAAAGAACAAAGTAATTTTACTTTGTTTTTCTTATTTTATTTTTGGTTTAATATTAAGTTTAGGAAATTTAATTTCTAATTGATTTTTTGGTATCATTTCTTTTTTAGGAAGAAGATCCTTATATCTTTGAGATTCAATAATTCTAATTATTTTTTTAATCTGCTGGTGTGATTTAGATTTAATTAACTCTAAACTTGTTTTATATTGATTTCTAAATTCATTATGATTTATAAATCTTAGATCTATATTTTCTGGTTTCATGCCTGCTTTAAGATAAGTCAATAAATAGTTTTCAATCTGTCTGTGATAATCTTTTTCTAATGTTAATTTACTAAAGTACTTTGGAAACTCTCCAATAACCTGGATATTTCTGCTTTCTGCAAACTCTTTTAATCGATTAACAATTACTAATCTCCAGTTAAAATTATTTAATTCAGAATTTTTACCTTTAAAGCCTTGAAGATTATTAATTCTTAAGCCTAAAGTCCCATTCTTTTCATAACAGAAATAAAAATTAACAGTAGAAATTCTGCTTCCAGCTTTATTTAGTATATCTTGCTGAAAAGGTGCTTCAATATGAGTGGTCTCAAAAGGCGCAAAATTAATTTTAGAAAATAAGTTATCTTTATTTAATATATCAGCAATATTATTTGATTTAAAAAAATCAAAATTATACTTCAATGATTTTAATTTTTCTTTAAATGTTAAATTCTCAGGAAGTAATTTAAATAATTTAACTAATCTTCTTGCAAATTCAGGTTCAGTTGTAACTTGTTTTAATTTAATGACTTCACTAGGATTTATATAATAAAAAAGATTATTATGCACATATTGGAAGCTATATATTTCTGTTAATAGCTTGTCATTAGATCTTTTAATATCTACCATATCTTAAAACCATTTTCCAAGTGTTCTCTGCTTATTCTTCTCGTCTTTTTCTTTAATGTAATCATCTAATTGTTGCTTTACTCGATCAGATGAAAAACCAGCTTTATCAATTAATATCTTCTCAATTGCATCTCTAGAAAATTTACCAACATGTATTTCAGGAGAAGAAGTAATGTTTGGATTTCTAAATATATCTTCTATTTCTTTATAATTAAACTTAATCTCTTTTTTCTTTTCTTTAAGATACTCCTCTATCTCTTGAAAAGAATTATATTGGCGAACAAGCTTATATGCTGTCTGTGGTCCAATTCCTTCAATTTTTTCATTAAAATCAGTTCCAATTAAAATAGATAACCATAGAAGCTTATCAGGAGTTAATTCTAGTTTCTTATAAATACAATCAGCATGAATGATTTCTGGAGTAACATCAATTGTTATATTCTTATAAGGAATCTTCTTCTTTCCAGAAACAGTTATGTTCTTTAGAAGATGAGGAGAACCAAAGAGAATGCAATCATAATCTTGAGATATAGTATAATCTAGTTGATTTGTTCTTGTAAGATAGGATATTTGAGCTTCAGCTTCTCCAGGAGCATCAATATATGAGAACCCTAGTGCAAGAATTAGCTCTTTTGATTCTTCAATTATCTTTGAATCAATAGTTGCTGCTTGGCGAGCAAACTTTCTCATTTCAAGAAGATTGCCTTCTTCTTGTGCTTTTAAGAAATTATCTTTTGCAACCCCACGCTTATCCCTTCTTTCTTCTTTTGTTCTTGTTTTAAGCTCATGGCTAGTCCCATCAAAAACAAAAGTAATGTAAGGGGTATATTTAGATATATTCATAAGTCTATAGAAAAGACCAGAATAATGACTTGTAACCTCCCCTCTTTGATTCTTTAAAGGTTCTCCATCTATTCCTCTAATGGTTGTAATAAACTGGAAGAGAACATTATAAGCATCAAAGCCTAATCTTTTATTCTTTAGGTTAATTAAATCAAACTTTTCTTTACAAGGATCAATTAGTCCAGAATATGCAATTCCCATAAATCTATCTGCTCCTATTCTTTGCTTTCATAACATTAACCATTGCATCTTGAATTGATGACTTTCTTCTTCTATCATAATCGAAATAATTATCAAAAATATAAAACTTATAAATTGGCCTCCCATTCTTTGTACCAATCTTTTTACAAAACATATCATCTAAATCAAAACCAATAATATCTTTACTTTCAATATACTTTCTTATCCCTTTTAATTTTTTCATTGAAAAATCATCTAAATGCTCAAATTCATCAGCAACTACTTTCATTTTTTCAACAAAGGGATAAGCAGTATAGTTTAGTTTATGTTTTTCATCAGCAATTCCAAATAGAGGTTTAATAACACTGAATCCTAGTTTTTCAAGATAATTCATAGCAAATATTTCTCTGTGAGGTTGTAATGGGTCCATTCTTGCTTTATATGGATAATTAGATTTAATATTTGCTTCATGCATCTCAAAATCAAAACTATTTTGTTTTAAGAAAATAGTAGTTGGTTTTTTCCCTTGATTGTCTAAAGAAATCTTAAATAAAATCTCATGACTAGAACCAAATCCTGGTTCAAATGATTCAATTTTTAACTTTCCACCTTTCTTTAGATGAACAATATTATAAAACGTATTTTTAGAAAGAGTTTTATATAATTCTTTTAATAAACCTAGGTTTTCATGAATTAATGCTTTACCTTTTGAAGTATAACTTAAAACAACTTCATCTGTAAAGAAGTATTTATAATAATCTTTAGTAGGATTACTCTTGTTTTTAACTAAGATTTCTCTAATACCTTTTCTTTTAGTGTCCTTAACAATAAACTCTTTAGCTTTCTTTCTTTTAATTTTAAATATGGGAGTAGTAATTAACTCCTTTCTAATTCTAACCATAAATAAATGTGGGAGAAAAGCATTTAAAAACTTGTTTATTCTATATTATATAAGATGCATCTATAGTACAGTGGTTAGTATGAGAGCCCTCCAAGCTTTAGACTCGGGTTCGAATCCCGATAGATGCATTTTATCTAATTATAAACTAAGAGAAGAAGATAGTGTTAAATTATGCCAAGAAAAAGACTTATTGATCCAATCTTCGAATTAAGTAAAAAAAGAATAGATATAATTAGATTAAAACCAGAAAAAATGAATTCATTTAATGCTAGTAATGAAAAAATTATTACTGAAAAGACGAATCTTATTAAACAACATATTACAAGCCTAAATAAAGTTAAAGCAAAAATAACAAATGCAGAAAAAAATAGGATAGAAGAATTACTTAAATCTATAGATAACCTTAGTACAAAAACTAAGACTCCAGAAAAACCAAATCCTCAAAAAATAAATCCAGAGCAAAAAAATAGAGGATTACAAGTTTTATTTAAAGAAAAAAAAAGAATAATTGAATTAATTAAACAAGAAAAAGTATTTGGAAAATTAAAAAAACATGCAAGAAATATTACATCGATTATACAACATTACAAAACCAAACTAATATTATTAGAAAAAAATAGATCAGATTTAACTGTACACAAATATTATCTTCAAGATTATACAAATAAGATTAATAGCCGGAAAATATCTGAAAACATAGAGAAATTAGCAAATAACAAAAAACTATCAGATTTAATTAAAGCTAATAAAAATATAGAAAATTTAATTTTAAATAAAGCTAGCGAAATACAAAGCACTTTTCCTACAAGAAATACTAAAAGACCAATAGTTCCCACAATAATTGATGAAATTAAAAAAGAATTACTTGTTACAAATAATCAAATAATAACCAGAATAAATAAATTAAAAGAACTAAATAAATCAGATTCAGAGATTATATCAGAAACTTTAAATTTTATAAGATACACACTTAAGAATAACATCCAAACAAGAATAACTAAAATAGATAAAGAAATAAATAAACTAAAACCAGTAATAGATGAATACAAACAAGAAATAAGCCAAAAGGAATTTGGAAGTGGAAATAAAAGATTAGAAGATATATATATCCATATAAGAAAAATAACAAATAATTATCCTGAACTTAAAGATGAAAATTTAACTACATTGAAACAGAAGTTAGATACTACCTCAAAAGAATTAGAATTAGCTATGCAAAAATCAAAAGCAAGAATAGTTATAAATCCAAGAGAACAAGTTGCTCCAAAAAATAATTTAGATGTGCATATTGAGCAAAGAAATAAAGCAATAATATTAAGTAAGATTGAAAGAGAAATATATAAGTTAATTGAAAAATATGGTTTGAAATATTGAAAACTAAATTAACTAAAAAATATTATGGAAAGATATAAAGGAAAAATACCTTGTTATAAAGCCCGATAGATGCATTTTATTTATTTAAAACAAAGAAAAAATATGCCTGAAATAAATAGACCAAAGATAAAATCAAGATTTGAAAAATCAAGATATACTCATTTTAAACCAGAGCAGAGAAAAATAAACTTAGATAGTTTAATTTCAGAAAAAAAACAATTAATTGCAAATCATCTTATTTTACTTAATAAATTAGCAATTAAAAGAAAAGAACCTCAGATTCTAAAATTAATTAAAGATATAACTACACCCACAGAATCAATTAATTCAAATAAAGAAAATATAACATATAAAAGACCAACTAAATTTGATAATATTATTGAAAATAAACAAAATGAACTAAAGGAATTAGAACATAAATTTGCTAAAAAACAAGTAAAGGAAATAAACGAAAGCATTTTACATAAATTAAGATCTTTAGAAGTAGATAGAGAAATAACAACTACAAAAAGAGCCAAAGTAAATAAAAACATACAAAAACAAAATAGAGAAATAAATACCTTACTTGAATTTAAAAAATACATAAATAATTATATTACTGCACTTAAATTACAAAAAGTAAAACCAATAGATCTAGATACTTTAAAATCTAATTTCACACGCCAAAATAATATTACTGACGAATATGCATTAATTATGATTAATTCATTTAAAAATACAATTCCAGATCAAATATCAGCATCGATAAATAATAAAATTGGATTAAGAAAAAATATATTACTAACTCTGAATACAGAAATAAATACATACAATTCAGAATTAAAAAACATAGATAGAAATATTAAAACCATAAGAGAGAATATAACTCAAGAATGGTCTAGTAAACAAAACAAAGAAGACATAACTGTACTCTCAGAAAAAATTAATGGTTTAAAAGATGAAATTGAAAACCTCAAAGCAATTAGACAACCAATGTATAAACCTGAAAGTAACCAAAAACCAAATGAACCAACAAAACTAAAACAAGCAAGACAATTAATGCTTATTGAAAAAAAATTATATTCATTAATTCAAAAAAATAAGATATGAAAGATTATGGCAAAATATAATAAAGATTGTTTATTTTGTAAAATCATAAAAGGAAAAATACCTTGCTATAAAGTTTATGAAGATAAAGACTTTCTCGCTTTCCTTGATATTAATCCAATTGCTAAAGGCCATACTCTAATTATTCCAAAAAAGCATTTTATTAATCTTCTTGATACTGATGATAAATATCTTAAAAAAATGCTTCTAGTAATTAAAAAAATAATGCTAAGCCATAAAGAAAAATTAAATTGCAATGGATTTAATATTCTAAACGCAAACGAGAAAGCTGGCCAACAATCGGTTTTCCATTTACATGTCCACATAGTACCCAGATTTGATGATGATGGATATGACACTTGGCCAAGAACAGGATATATTAAAGAAGATCTTAATGAACTTTCAAAAAAACTAACCATTATATCTTAAAATCAAAATCATATTTATGCTAAAAATAAAATATAGTTCATTTCTTTGGTATCTTTATCTAATAATTATTATCTTAAGTATTATATTTCTAGGTGTGTATATGAATAATGGAATAATTAAATTTATTACTCCTGAAAAGAATGTAAAGAACCCGGAAGTTGCAGGCTACTTCTATTCTAATAATCCTAGTGCACTTGAAGCCCAACTTTCTTCATATTTTACAGATGCAAATGTAAATTATTCTGCAGAAGACGTATTTGCTCTGATCTCTCCTCATGCAGGATATAAATATTCTGGACTAACAGCCATGTATGGATACAAGAAACTATATTATTCTCTTTCTTTGTCTGATATTAATAATTACAATATAATAATTATTGCTCCTGCCCACAAGGTATACTTTAAAGGAATCTCAACTCTTTCTTATTCTTCATATCAAACTCCTTTGGGGGTTACAAAGATTGATAACAGAAAATTAGAAAAATATATTAATGATTCTGCATTTAAAGAAGAGCATTCTATTGAAGTACAAATTCCTTTCTTACAATATATATTTAAAAAAGCAAACAAAGATTTCACAATCACTCCAGTTCTTTTAGGAAATATTAAAATATCTGAAACCCTAAAGATTATTCAACCATTAATAACTGATAACACAATAATTATTGTTTCCTCTGATCTATCTCATTTCAATGAAGATAAAGTTGCAAGAGAAATAGATAAAACAAGCATAAATAATATTCTTTCTGGAAAAACAGAAATTGATGCTTGTGGAGTTCAGGGAATTATTCTTCTAAACCAACTTCTTGCTAAAGATAATACCATAAAAAAAGAATTACTTAACTATTCTAATTCTGGAGATGTAACCAGAGATAAAGAATCAGTAGTAGGATATGCTTCCATTTCCTATTATTATCCACAAAAAGAAAATATATTAATAAGTTTAGCTAGAAAATCAATTTATGATGAATTAAATGGAACTAAAACCAACCTTGAGGAAATTAAAAATATACTTCCAAAAGAATATCTTGAAAAGAAGGGAGTTTTTGTAACTTTAACAATTAACAACAAGCTTAGAGGATGCATTGGTAATATTATTGGTGTTTCTCAAGTTTATCAAGGAGTTATTAATAATGCAAAGAATGCTGCATTTTCAGATCCTAGATTTAAAGAATTAACAAAAGAAGAATTTAAGAAAACAGATATTGAAGTTTCTATTCTTTCAATTCCTGTTTCCTGCTCTCTCTCAGAAATAAAAACAAATGACGGAGTTATTCTTGAAAAAGATTATAGATCAGCTCTTTACCTTCCACAAGTTTGGGAACAACTTCCAAACAAAGATGATTTTCTAGGCTCTCTTTGTGAGAAAGCAAGACTTGCTTGGGATTGTTATAAAGATGAAAAAACAAATTTTAAAAAATTTAATGTAGAGATAATTAAATGAAAGAAGCATTATTTTATACAAAATTAAAAAATAAGCTAGTTCAATGTAATGCTTGCAATAGATTATGTATTATTTCTCAAGAAGGAACTGGCTTTTGTAAAGTTAGAAAGAACATAGATGGAACTCTTTATTCTCTAGTTTATGCAAGACCAGTTGCAATTAATATTGATCCAATTGAGAAAAAGCCAATCTATAATTTTCTTCCAAAAACATTTACTTTAAGCTTTGGAACATATGGTTGTAACTTTGATTGCTCTTTTTGTCAAAACTATGATATATCAAATGCAAGAAGCCAAGAAAAAATAAATAAAATTAAAGAAATCAAGCCCGAAGAAATTGTTTCTCTTGCTATTAAGAACAATTGCCCAAGCATCTCTTACACATATACAGAACCAACTATCTTTGTTGAATATGCACTTGAGACCATGAAGCTTGCAAAAAAAGCAGGTCTCTCTAATATATGGGTAACAAATGGGTTTATGACAAGTGTTGTTGTTAAAGAAGTAGTAAAGTATCTTGATGCAGTAAACATTGACCTTAAGGGAGATAAGGATTTTTATAAAAGATTAATTAATAACGCAGATGTAACTCAAGTTCTAGAGAACATAAGTTTCTTCTTTAAGAAAGGAGTACATGTTGAAGTAACAAACCTTTTAATTGAAGGAGAGAACACAACTCCAACCCAAATAGAATGGATTTGTAAAGAAGTTGGAAAGATATCAAAAGATATTCCTCTTCATTTCTCAAGAAGTTTTCCTTACTATAAAATGCAAGATGTTTGTCCAACAAATATTGCAACTTTAAAGCTTGCAGAAAAAATCGCAAAAAAAGAAGAAATAAAAAAAGTATATCTTGGAAATATCTAATATAAAATATTTACAAGAAATATGGAATAATGTTTAGTATCAATAATATTACTATTATTGCTCCAAAGAACTTTGCAACCTTCTTCATTCTCTTCCTCTCATCATGCTTCTTATCTAAATAATCTGAAAAGATAATTTGAGACATTCCACCACCATCGAATGGGAAGGATGGAAGGTAGTTAACAGTTGCAATTATAAAATTCAATAAAGCTGACCATAAAAGAATACCAAAGATAGACTTATATAAATAATACTTGAAAGGAACCTTGAGATTTGGATCATCTATAACCCCAACACTAAACCCAAGTTTACCCATCTCGTTTGGTCTTAAGATTACTTCTCTTACTTCTCCAGTAACAGCGCTTTTAACAACAAAGTTATTGTCTTCTTTTAATTTTACTACTTTTGATAGATCACTTGAGCTCATTATCTCCTTATTATTAACAGAAACAATAATATCATTAACATCAAGAACTCCATAAGCTGGAGAATCAAATACACTTCCACACACTTGAGTATTTTGATCAATTGAATAAACATAAACTGAATCTACTCTACTTGCTCCAATTGAATGTGAATAGTTTGTCATTACAGGTGTAAAAGATAAGAATAAAACTAAAAAGATAATTGCCAAAATAACATTACTCATTGGTCCTGCAGAATACATTCTTGCAATATCTCTTTTATTCTTTTTCTCAATTGCTTTTTCATCAGGCTCAACAAAAGCACCTAGCGGAAGAAGGGAAGCAAACATGAAACCCATTGATTTCAATTTAACTTTCATTTTTCTTAACAATACCCCATGAGATACCTCATGAACAATTGCTGCAACAATTAAAATTATCCACCCATACCAAGGAATAAAAATATCGACCTTTGGCATCTGTACTCCTGGAATAACAAGCCCAACTCCAGGACAAGCACTTCCTCCTTGTCCAATAAACATTTTAGCAATGATATCATAAGCAGAAAAGATTAAAGAACCCAAAGTGAACCCAGAAAGACCCATAACTCCAGTTAAAATAACAATAATAATAGCAAACCACTCAGGAATTAAAGCACTACTAAACAACATTTTCTGAGTTAAGATATAAGTTAAAAACGCAAAGATTAAACCAGAACCTACAAAAATTAAGAAACGTTGATATAATTTTTTTACTTTATCACGAACCACATAATCAAGACCAAAAGCACCAAAACCAATAACCAATCCAATATCTGTTATTATCTCTAAAAACTTCTTTGGCCTTGCTAAAATATCAAGATACTTAATTAATCTTTTTGTTCTCCACATAATAAGAACACCAAGATATAAATCAAGCTTAAGAACCTTCTTTGCAAATATAGCTGATAAGCCAATAACTAAAATAACTAGTAAAACCCAAAAAATTGCAATCATAATTTATCTAAACTCTTTTCATTTGTTATATTTATCTGTACTTTTATATTCCACTTATATTAATCAAGATATTATTTATAAAGATATTTATTTTAAATAATTCCAAATAACATTAATATCCCTAATATAAATAAAATTATTCCGGCTACTAAATGGAAATATTTTATATTCTTTTTCTTCCATTCCCCAACCTTTTGAACCTCAGTAACCCCAAAATAAATAATAAAAGTTATTGCAAGCATTGGAAGAATAAAAATCACATTATATAATAATAATACTGGTAATGCAGAAACTATGCTACCATAAGATAAAAGATTACTTAAAATAACATATGGTCCAATTGTACAAGGTATTAAAAATAATGAAACAACAATTCCTACAACAAAAGCACCAACAGGAGAAGTAACTTTTGATATTAATCTTTGAACTCTTGGTCTAAATGACATTGGCATTTCAGTACCTATTGTTCCTGGCCTATAATTAAAATAATCTTTTAATTGCATAGTTGCTAAAAACAATGCAAATACTGCAATTATTTTGTAAATTACTGTTCTGATTATATCAACGCCCGGTATTAATTTAAAAATATTAACTAAAAGTATACCATAAATAAAATATAATACAAAAATAGCCAGAGAAAACATAAGCCCAGAATATAATATTTTTCGTCTATTATTTATATTTGAAGTCATAATTGTTAACAATAATAATATTAAAACTGCAAACTCACAAGGATTTACTGCATCAACTAAAGCTAAAGAAACAACAGTCCATAAAGATACTTTCTTTTGAGTTTCGGATTCTTCAACAATTCCTGTACAATTAGTATCTATATTTTGATCAATGTTTACATCTTCTGTTTGACAAGATTCAGATATTGTTGTTGTTCCATTCCAATATAAATTATAACCTTTCAATTGAACAGCATTCTCAAATTCAATCTTACCATAAGATATTTCTATACTTGTATCTAATAATAATTTATGATAATTATCACGTATAATTGGATCTATATTTTCATCAATTAATAATTTATATAAATTTTCATCAGAAATATCAGATGTTCCTGTTTTAAACAAAGCTCTATCTTTATACCAAATAGTTGGAAGACCAGATATTTCATTTATTTTAAGTTGACTAAAAGTAGTATCTCCATCTGCATAAACATCAGCGGGTAATGAACAAGAATTATTATTGGTTGTAGATAAATAATTATTAAACTTAGAAGTTATTTCTTCTGAAAAATAAACTTCATCTTTGCTTAAGATTAATTGAGGAACAAGATAGCTTGATTTATAGCCACCTGTAACATAAGGAATTATTTGTTGAGCGTTTCCTGTCTTATCAGCAACCTCAAACTCTATTATTACAATATCTTCATTTCTTACAGTTTCTCCAAACAAAATAGGATCAACTTTAGCACAATGAGGGCAACCTAGTTTAGTAAAATAGACTGCACAAACATTTTTATCCATTGAAGAAAAGGATTCTGGTGCAATCGGGTCTGATGAGAAAACAAAAGTACTAAATAAACTAATTAAAAATATAATTGAAAAAACCAATATTAACTTATTTTTATGATTCATATTTAATCTTCTAAAATTAGTTACACTATTGTATATATATTATATCTAAACTTTTATAAATGTATATCTATTCTTTGGGAAATATGAAATTATTTAAAATAAAACTTATACCCAATAAGCTTGTAAACAAGTTTTGCTAAAGTATAGCTTTCAGGAAAATAATAATCTTCTGGGCCCGTTGGAGTAAATTCAACAACATCTGCACCAATAACATTTTTTTCTTTAAAGATCACTCTTAGAAGAGATAAAAGCTGATTGTAATTCATTCCTCCTGGTTCAAGTGCAGCAGTATTCCTAATAACAGATGGGTCTAGAACATCAATATCAATTGAAAGAAAAATATTCTTTGGAAGAGCCTTTAATCCATTAAGAAACATCTTGTTTTTTGAGAGGTCATAGAAGGTGCTTTTACTGTCCAAGAAGTCTTGCATTTTTATTATAGAGATATTTTTGTTTTCCTTACTTTTTAAAAATTCATTTTCATAAAAATCCAGAGTTCTTACTCCAAGAATCATAGTCTTGTGCTTTTTTGCAATTTCTCTTGTAGTACATGCTTGCCACCAAGTATCCTTTCCCCAAGGTTGGTAGCAATCAGGATGAGTATCAAGAACAATAATCCCAAAATCATCTTTTCCATAAATATTTTCAAAAGCAGAAATAACAGGCATAGTGTTTGAATGATCAGAACCTAAAATAATAGAAAACTTATCTTTTGTTAGTTTAAGGCTTGAGAGATAATTAGTTATCTTTGGAGAAACTACAGTAAAGTCTTTATCTTTAAGAGAAAAAATATCTTCAGTGTAGATACCAGATAAATAGGGTTCGTAATTTAGCTCAAGATCAAAATAATCAACATTAGTTGATGCTTTTAGGATTGCTTCTGGGCCTTTGCTTGCACCTCCCCCATGAGCAAGAGGAACATCATAAGAAACAGGTATAATTAAAGTCTTCGATTTATTTCTATCACTATACTCTTTTGGAGTATTCATAAAATTTAATTTCTTCTTTTGCATATCTCTTACCTTATTTCTGGTTAATTAAATCCTTTCTAAGATTTTTTAATTTAATTAAAGATTCTGGGAGCTCATCATAAATAAATGGGTCAAATAAATATAATGCATAAGGTGTTTTATATATGTCTATAAAACAATTATTTATTGTTAAATTCCCAATAGGGATATTATATTTTTTGCGTAAGGTGTTTTCAAATTCAAACAACCTATCCTGTATAATACGAGACTCTTTTAAGTCAATTTTATTTAATCGCCTTGCATCAGCTACAGTTAATTTATCCGTAAAATCATATGCAATAAATTTATGTACATAATGTTCAAATGCAAGATGTGGTTTAATTATATTTAACCCAAATTTAGATGTATATTTTTCTATTGTATTTAATAAAATTAATTCATCAGTTGAACTTATGGATTCTTTTTTTAAAAAAAGCAAATGATCTTTTTTATCAGATTTTATCTTAATTAAATAAGTATCATTTTGAAAACCACCTCTCTTATAATCGTCTACAGTATGCATAAAATGTGTAACATTTAAAATTTCAAATTTTCCTTTTAAGTCTATAAAACGTTTCTCATTTCTATTTTGTTCTAGAAATTTAATTGCTTTAATTATTCCTGGATTATCTCTAATTAATTTTTTAGAATAATCATTATAAACTAACTTTGTGCCATTTTCTCTTATAGAATGGGTTTCATTATAGTGAAATTTATTTTTTTGTTCTTGTACTGATCCTAAGATTGGTCTTCTTGGAACCTTTCCTCTTAGTTTTGGAAGTAATTTCATAACCATGTACAATTCATTCCTCAAACTCTATTTCTGGTCTCTCAAGATTAAAAAGATCTGTATAATAAATATAAGCTCCTGCGTTTAAGAAAATTAGTTTATTTCCTATCTTTGGTTCATATCCTTTCTTGAAATACACTCTGTACCTAAAAATATCTTCTGAAGCTGGAGTTAAACCCTTAATAATATACGGTGTTCCACTTTCTTCTTCAACTTCTCCATCAACTAAAAGCTTAATGTTTGTAACTAGAGTATCCATTGAAGAATTAAAAAGAGACGCATCTACAAAAACAACATTATCAACAATGTTTTTTATAGTTGTAACAAGACGCCCTGATGGAGCAGCAATTGCTCTTCCTGGTTCAATAATTAACTTAATTTTATTCTTGTTTACAAAATTCTTAAGATCTTCTATTTCCTTGTGCACATTATTAATTACAGAAACACTTATGTTCTTGTAGGAAACAGGAATTCCTCCACCAATATCTAAATATTTAATTGCACTTAATGTTTCTTTAGTTAATGAATCTGATAATTCATTTACAAGAGACCACTCAGAAAGATTTTGGGTCTTACGATGAACATGAACCCCAAGTGCTTCTATTTTTTTATTATCTTTTAACTTAGATATTTGTTCATTAACTTCTTTTGAGAAAAAACCATACACAAAATACTTTCCAGTTTGAATTGTGTATTCTTTTAACCTCATTCTTAAAAGAAGGGTTATTTTTTCATCCTTTGGTGCAGAAGTGTCCAAGAAATATAACAGCTTTTCTAAATCATTATTATTATCTACAATAAACTTATTTATTTTTTCTTTAAATAAAGTATCTAATTCTTCTTTTTCTGGAGAATGCAACATAAACCAAACCTTGCTTTTATCATTAATATAGATTAGTTCATTAACGTGATGCATTAAGAAGTTTGAAGTAGTATTATCTTCAAGAATAGAAGTAATAAAGGGATTAGACTTAACACTATAAGCTATACAATCAGATATTTTTTCAAGTTTATTGTACTGCTCAATAACTTTTGATTTTGAAAATATAAATTTAGCTTTTGATAACATTATTCTATCCCTTTTATAATTCCTTGATCAACTAAATCATCAAGTGCTTTGATTATTGCAATTGGAAAAATTATTGTAACATCCCCAATAACTGTAACTGCATCAGCATCATCTTTAATTTTACCCCAAGACTTTGCTTCATCTGTTGTTGCTCCAGAAAGTGAACCGGACTTAGGAGAAGCAGTAGTCATATAAAGTGCATAATCAGCTCCACCATTAATTAAAGTTGTAAGTATTACATGATGCTTTGATATTCCTCCACCAAGAGCAATAATTCCTTTCTTTTCATCATGGCTTGTTGAAAAAATAATATCTTTAAAATCATTAATAATATCAACATTAAAATCAGGATGATCTTGCTTGAACATATAAAGATGGAAACCAAATGAACCATCAGTTATTGCTGGGCAAAAGATTGGAACATTATTCTTTGCAGCTTGATAAAGAATTGAGTTTGGATCATTAAGCTTTAACCCAATTTCTTTTAACATGTCTGATATTTGCCAGTTCTTTTTAATTTGATACAAAGAACCAAGTAGACCTTGCATTTTTCCTTCTAAATTTGAATAGCTTTCATTTGTAATAAAAATATTACCTACTCGGTTATGTCCTTTCTCATATAATTCTTGATCATTAGCAGAGAATGTACCTAAAATAAACTTTTCTCCATCTGCTTTCATAATATCTTCTTCAATTGAACCAACAGTTGTAACAATAACATTACACATCTTAAGATCAATTAATTGAGCAAAGAATCCACGAAGACCAGAAGTTACCATGTTTGATGTAAATGATAAATATATTTTTGCTCCATCTTTTTTCATTTTCTTAATTAACTCACTTGCTCTGTATAATTCATAAGATTGAAATCCAACCCCTGAATAAGCATTAACAAGCTCGGAAACACTAAGTCCTTTCTTCCATAAAATATCTTTAGTATATTGCATAATTAATCACTTATATTTCTAATATAATATATAAATTATAAGAAAAAGCAAATATAAACATATTTATTAAGAAAAAGTATATTTTTTAAAGAGAATTTACATTAAAATAAGTATATGCAATTAATTAAAAGACCAATAATAGTTCCTAAACCAAAAATATTCAAGCATCCATCCTTTGGTAAGATTAAATTTTCAGAAAAACTTAAGTCTGATCCAGAGATAAACAAAACAGAAACTGCATTTTTAATATTACCAGGAAAGAAAGGAATGCATGAAATTGGAATAAATAGAAAGAAAACATCATTAAATATTGATGAACCCAAAGTAGAAGCTAAGCTTAAAGAATTTGCAAAAAAAATGAATTTAAGAGGAATAATAAACCTAGAAAAAAAAGGAAGCATTATTCTTCATACTCATATACTAGATTATAAAAAAGGAATAAAAGGTAAAGAAAAATATGTCGCTCTTCCAAGCTTGAGTGATATAAAACATTTAATTTTAACCTTTCCTAAATTTAAACAAGCTTATGAAATTATAGGAGTATTTGATACAAATAGAAATGAATGCGGATACACTACAATTAAAATAACACCTCAAATGCAAGATATAATCTCAAAAAAAAACAATATAATAATTAATGATAAGTTATATAATCAAGAAGATGGTAAAGAAATACTTTACTCACACCTTTCAAGGCAAGGATTAGAAATTTACTTTACTCCAATGCCAGGGTATAAGCTTGATAAAAATTTTAATTATGTTAAAGATAAATAAATAAGGAGAAATAAATTATGGTTAAAAGATTAAAAAGAACAAGAGAGCACATTATTGGTGGAGTTTGCTCAGGATTTGCTAAATACTTTGATGCAGACCCGGTTCTAATTAGAATTATTTGGATACTACTTTGCTTTGCAGCTGGTTTTGGAATTCTAGCTTACATTGTTGCTTGGATAATTATGCCTCTTGAATAAAATAAATGGAGAGATATATGATTAAACATTGTGTAGGTGCAATAATCTATAATGAAGAAGGAAAGATATTTCTAATGACATCTTCTAAATGGGAAGGTTATCTTGTCCCTGGTGGAAGAATAGAAAACGGAGAATCAGAAGTTGATGCATTAAAAAGAGAGATTAAAGAAGAGCTTGGTATTAAAATAACAAACATTAAAAAAATATCTGAAAAAATCAAACCTCCAAGCAAAGATTTTAAAAAAGATGAAACTCTTTCCTTTCATTTCTATGATTATTTTGCAAAAGCAATTTCTACAAACATAAAACCAAACCATGAGATTATAAACTGGGGCTGGTACACCATTACCCAAGCATTAGAACTTCCTCTAATGGATACAACAAGAAACTTTGTGGAAGTTTTTAAAAGATATGTTGATTCTGGTTTAATTAAATTTGATTAAAAGAAGAACTTGAAACATTATTCTTTTGTGCAAAATAATCTATTCTCTGACATTTAGATTTTTGAAATTTTAAAATATCATCTCTTTCAATAACCCCATTATTATGCAAGATTGCATTCATTTTTGAAAATATGCGATTTGTTGCAATGCAATCCCCCATTGCTCTGTGCGCATTATCGTTTGTTACTTCAAAGTAATCGCAAAGTGAAGCTAATTTTCGTGATGCTAGATCTGGAAGCAATCTTCTTGAAAGCTTGAGAGTACAAAGTCTAGGATTAATTAATAATTGATTTAGGTGCTTTTCAGAATTATAATTAATAAAACCATAATCAAACCCAACATTATGCCCAACCATAATATCTTCTCCAAGAAAAGAAATAAACTCAGGAATAACCTCTGTTATTGTTCTCTCATTTTTAACAAGCTCATTATCTATTCCAGTTAAACTAGTAATAAACTCAGGAATATTACATTCTGGATTAATTAAAGATTGATATTTTTCAACTATTCTATTATCTCTAACTTTAAGAGCAGCAATTTCAGTTAGCTTGCAACAATATTTAGAAAGCCCAGTTGTTTCAACATCAAGAACAGTATAATCTGCAAGCATATTTAATCTTAATTTTAATTTTTAGAAAAATAAGTTAGTTATTTAATATGAATAAATATATCAAAATATTTATAAAAAGATTTAAAATAGAATTTCAAAAAAAGGCAGAAAAAAGAAAAAAAGGAAATTACACAGCGAGTAGCTGTGTCTTGTTTTCCCGAGGCTTTCAACGTGCGTTAACTGCACGAGCGGTTAACTTATATTTCATCTAAACCGAAATCATTGTCAAATGATCTTCTAGATGATCCACCCTTTGAACTCATTTGAGGACCGTTCTTTCCAGTAAACATCTTACTTCCTTTAATGAATGGTGATTTTACTCCAGTAAAGATTGCAATTACTTCAATCTTGTTATCGAAAGTAGGATCTATTCTAGCACCCCAAATAACAGCTGCGTTTGGATCTATTTCATCTGTTAATTTTTCACCAACAGCATTTGCTTCACCAAGTGTTAATTCAGTTCCGCCTGTAATGTGTAATAAACAACCTGAAGCTCCTGTAATATCAACATCAAGAAGTGCATTCTTTAATGTGTCTTCAACTACTTCATCAACTTTGTTTACAGATTGGCTTTCTCCAACAGCAATAACAGATAATCCTTTTCCGCCCATAACTGTTCTAATATCTGCGTAATCTAAGTTGATTAATGATGGTTGTGTTATTGTTTCTGTAATTCCTCTAACAGTTCTTGCAATTACTTCATCAGCAACTTTGAATGCATCTTGCATTGGTAAGTTTGGAACTAATTCAACAAGTCTATTGTTATCAATTATAATTACTGTATCACAAACATCTTTTAATAAAGTAATTCCTTCTTCAGCTTTAACTAATCTTGCTCTTTCAAGTGCGAATGGATATGTAGCGATTGCAACAACAATTGCTCCTTGTCCTTTTGCGATTTGTGCAATTACTGGACTTGCTCCTGTTCCTGTTCCTCCACCAAGACCTGTAGTGATAAATAACATATCAACACCATCAAGTATTTCTTCAAGTGCACCTTTAGAAACTTCAGCAGCCTTTGCTCCGATTTCTGGATAAGCTCCTGCACCTAAACCATTTGTTACAGATTTACCAATTAATAATTTTGTAATATCATCTGAAATTATACCTAAATGTTGTCTATCTGTGTTAACTGCAACAAGTTCTGCTCCAGCAACTCCCATTGCTGAGATTCTGTTTACAGAATTATTTCCAGCTCCACCAACACCAATTACCATAATCTTTGGTGCTGCAAATTCTTCATTCTTATTGAATGCTGCTGAACCACTATTTGATTTAGCATCTACTGCGCTTGATACAATTGATTTCATTTTATACACCTCATCCTTTATAATAGTTATAAACTTAATCAGAAAAAAAGGCAGAAAAACACTTCTTTTCCAATATAAATGAAATAATACAGATATTTCATTAATATTATATATACTTGGAAGGGTTTTTAAACCTATCGTCACCTTTACTATATTTGAGCAGGTTGGGGGGTTTGTGGTCCCTTGTTGCCGGAAATCCACACACGCCGGAACTATACTTATTGGAAGGGGAAAAAGAAATGTATTACCCTTTATAAAATCGTAGACGATTCGTCCACAAAGATCGAATCGTGTAGCTAACCCTGCCAGGTCCGGAAGGAAGCAGCAGTATACTATACATTTGGTGCTTTATGGGTAGCGGATCCGAGATTTTACAAAGTCAAGTAATATATTAAACTAGTCTTCGACCAATAAGTGCTCATAATATTTATTTCTTTTTCTTAACTATTTCACATTAATTTCAGCTATTTTTGTGTAAATTTATTATTAACACCATAAATAAGTGTAGATAATCCTCCAAGGACTAAATAGAGTGTATTTATTCACTTTATAAATACATTCCCCCTACAGCTAGCTTACCTTCTTAAATAAAACATTAAATAACTTATTTCCATCTAATAAACCTAAAAATTAATCATATTTAAAAAATCAACCCTGATTTAGGTAAATTATTACTTTAAAAACATTACACAATATATATTATATATGGATTCGTTGTATGAATCTAAAAAATTAAGAGGGGCTGAAAAACAACATGAACAAAATAAAATTAACTTTTCCAGATGGATCAATTAAAGAAGTGGATTCTGGAACAACCTCTACTGATGTAATCAAAAATCACATTGGAGAGAGACTACTTCAAGCAGCCATAGCTGTTAAAATAAATAATGAATTAAAAGACTTAACAACCCCTCTAACTACAGATGCAACATTTCAAGTATTAACTTTTAAAGATGCAGAAGGAATAGAAATATTTAGACATTCAACATCTCACATTATGGCTCTTGCAATTAAAAGATTATTTCCTAAATCTAAATTTGCAATTGGCCCAGCAATTGATGATGGTTTCTATTATGATATAGAAATAGATAAACCATTTTCAGAAGAAGACCTCATAAAAATAGAAGAAGAAATGTATAAAATAACTAAAGAAGATCTCTCTTTTAAAAGATTAGAAGTAAGTGCAGAAGAAGCTAAAAAAATATTAATAAATGAACCATATAAGCTTGAGATGATAAACGAATTAAATTCAACTGGAGAAAAAATATCCATTTATTATCTTGGAGAAACATGGTGTGATTTATGTTTAGGACCACATGTACCATCAACTTCAAAAATAAAAGCAATTAAATTATTAAAAACATCAGGAGCTTATTGGAAAGGAGATAGCAAAAATAAACAATTAAATAGAATATACGGAATATCTTTTCCTGAAAAGAAAACATTAGATGAATTCTTAAAAGCACTAGAAGAATCACAAAGACGTGATCATCGTAAGATTGGACGTGAAATGGATTTATTTTCTTTCCATGAAGAAGCACCAGGAATGCCTTTCTTTCACACTAAAGGAACATTTATTTGGAATACATTAGTTGAGTTTGTAACTGAAATCATGATTAGAAAAAACTATGAAATAAATAAAACCCCAATTATTTTAAATAAATCTTTGTGGTTACAATCAGGACATTGGGATCATTATAAGGAAAACATGTATTTTACAAAAATTGATGAACAAGACTTCGCAGTTAAACCAATGAACTGCCCAGGTAACATCTTAGTTTACAAGGCTCATCAGTACTCATATAGAGATCTACCAATTAGAGCTGGAGAGTTTGGTTTAGTTCATAGGCATGAACTATCTGGTGCTCTTTCAGGACTTTTCAGAGTTAGATGCTTTACTCAAGATGATGCTCATGTATTTTGTACCCCTGAGCAAATAAAAGAAGAAGTAATAGACTTAATTGATTTTATTGACGAGGTTTATAGAACATTTGGATTTGATTATACAATGGAATTATCAACAAGACCAGATGGAGCAATGGGAGATCTTAAGTTATGGAACATAGCAGAGGATACTCTTAAAGAAGTTCTTGATGGAACAGGAAAAAAATACAAAATTAATCCAGGAGACGGTGCCTTCTATGGACCAAAGATTGATTTCCATTTACTAAATGCATTTGGTAAGCCATGGCAATGTGGAACAATACAGCTTGATTTCCAAATGCCTGAGAAGTTTGATTTGACTTATGAAGGAATAGATAATCAAAAGCATAGACCAGTTATGCTTCATCGTGCAATACTTGGTTCTGTTGAAAGATTCATGGCAATTTTAATTGAAAAGTTTGAAGGTAAGTTTCCATTATGGATTTCTCCAGTTCAAATATGTATCTTAACAATTGCTGATAGGCATAACGATTATGCAAAAGAGCTTGAAGCACGTTTTAGAAAAGAAGGGTTAAGAGTAGAATTATCACTGGATGCTGAAACAATGAACAAAAAGATAAGAAATGCTCAGCTATCTAAAATAAACTATATTCTTGTAATTGGTGACAAAGAGCAAGAGAACAAGACAATAAATGTTAGAACTAGAGAAAACCAAGTTCTTGGAGAAAAAAGTGTATCTGAATTTATTTCAGATCTTCAAGCAGAAATAAAAGAGAAGAGATTATAAAAATCTCTTTTTCTTATCTTTTATTTTTAAAATTCTCTTAGATTCTAATTAAAGATTTTTAAAAAATGCAGGGAACAGGATTCGAACCTGCGAAGCACTAAGCACCAGATTTTGAGTCTGGCCCCTTTGACCGCTCGGGAACCCCTGCACAACCGCTCGCTCGGTTGACGCGCGAATAATTAATTAAGCGCGCAAACTACTGCCTTAACCTTTCTTAAGAAGAAAGCCCAAGGGAAAGAAATTACAAATTTGTACTATCTCTTTTTATAAATAATATCTGATAGCATGGGTTTAAATTAATTTATATTTGCATTAAAAATTAAAAAAAGATAAAGGAATAGAACTATTCCTTTATTTTCCTACATTCTAGATAGAATCTCTTTTCTTGGGCTTCCCCCATTGAAAAGGTCTTTCTTGGAAGTGCTCCATCAAGAACAACTGTTCTAAAGAATTGTTTCTTTGATATTACTGGTAAATAAAACCCACAGTTCGTTTCCTTACTTGCAAGAGTTGCTAAAACTTCGTCTCCATGCACATAATCTATCTTTTCAGCAAAACGATTTTGAATGAACTTGTCCAAGAATTCCTGCAAAGTCCCAACTGGAAGATTGTTCTTTGGTGCTTTTATTTTAATTAAAGAAAAACCTTTTTTTGAAACAAAACCAATAACATGCTTTGTTTTTTGCTTGTCTTTCTTAACTGTTTCAATCATCTCTTCTTTAGTTAGGTTCTTTTTAATTTTAAATGAATCTCCAAAGTAAGCTTTCATTTCTTTAACTACATCTTTATTAAGATTAAATAGAACACGATGTATTGCTTCAAACTCAAGTGATTCATCATGAATATTAACAAGTTCAACAAGCGCATATCTTCTTGCATCCATCATAGTTTCTTCTTTGTTGCTTGTATTTCTTTTAAGTTCTTCCCAAATAGATTTAGCTGTTGCAAGAGAATGATTCCCGTCTCCCATTGCATAAAGAAGAATAGGATAATCTTCTTTTAATTTATATTTCTTATTAAAAACTTTCTGAGTTGCAAGCTTTTCAAGTCCTTTAATAATTTTTTTCTCAAACTTCTTATTAACAAGGTATCCTTCTATATGCCCGCCTTTTTCCATTAACTCAAAATCATATAGTTTCTCCATGTCCTTCTTTTTCTCAGTTAAGATATCAATTACCTTTCCTTTAGGATCATCTAATAAAACCATAACGTGAGGAGATTCAATTGGTGCATCCTTTCTAATAGATATTCTTGGAGGAAGACGTTCAAGAATAGTTCCTTCTGTTGCTCTAACTAAAGTTTTTGAACCCTTATTATAATCATATTTTTCTAAGTCTAAACAAACAATAAGCCCTTTTCTTAGTTTATCTTTAATTTTTCTTTCAACATAAACAAATCCGTTTTTCTCTTCAAGTAAACCAGAAGAAAGATAATCATTCATATTTTTAACAATTTCTTTAATTCTTTCTTCTTTATTTGCTTCTTCTAAGTATATCTCAGGATAAACTATATTTAGAGTTGAAGGGGAAGTACTAACTATTCTTTTAACATTATTCCAATAATCAGGTTGTGAAGTATATTGATCAACTGCAACAACAGCCCATTTACTTAAATCTGTTCCTTTCTTTGGAAGTAATACATCTGGAACGCAAAGTCCAATATCTTCGTATTTTCTAATAGTTTTTGATTTCATGTTCTTTTCAACTCCTTATCTTTGTTTGCGGGTGATAGCCTATAAGTTTATAAAATAAAATAGAAAAATAAGTAAATTAAATTGTAGAAGAATAAGTTTAAATAAGCTTCCCTCTCTTTTTCCCAGTTTAAAAATGACAAAATCAAGTAGAGGTGGCAGAATGACTACTGCAAAAGTAAGAGCAAATAAAAATCATGGTAAAAAAGGTTTAGTTAAGAATAGATCAGCAGGAAAAAAGATAATGAAAACATAAATCTTTCCTTTTTTTTAAAAAGATTTAATATTTCCAAAATCTAGAAAATATTTTTACTCTAGTCAAAGCTTTGGCTAGAGAATTTATATTCACCTAATTTTATATACTAAGAAATAAACAATAGCAGTAATAATACTAAAGAATATTGCAAAAACAATCCACAATACCTTTGCTAATGAAGATAATCCTCTGTTGTTTGTTACAACATCATAAATTACCCAAATTGCAGAAATTATTGCTAAAATCCCAAATATAGTTACTCCAAAATTTAGATTATGTCCACCTAATTCAGTAAATAAGCTCATAGTTTTTCTCCTTAATTCTTTTTAATATAATTTATTTTTTTAGTTTATTTGCTAATATTATTAATTGTACTATTACTAATATTCCAATAACAGCCCACCAAATGATATTTATTATACTAACATTTTGGCAAGTTGTTACTGTATTAACTATTGGTAAACTACAATCACTTATTTTTTGAATAATAGTTACATAAGTACTTCCAAAAATACCAAAATCAGAATTTATTATTTTAACATATCGCAAACTAAATACTATAGCTGCAATAAAAACCCAAATAAAATCAAATACACTTATTTTATTTTCTTTACTCATATTATTTCCCCCAATTGTATATACTTATAAATATATACATAATATTATGGTCCAAACTACATATAAGCAGGCGTATTATTCAAAAAACCAAAAAAAAGAAATTTTAAAGAAATAAGTAAGTAAATTCTTTCCAAAAGTTTTGATTCTTAGAAAATAAGTGTATTAATAATAAAAAAATTAGTTTAAGTAAAGTTTCTTTCTTTTATATAATTAAATATTACTTTAATCTTGTTCTTATTCTTTTTATTATTTCTTTTGTTTTCTTAGGTTTTAATTCATTTTTCTTGGAGTTAGAAGTTAAACTTAATTCTGTTTTATATGCTTTTTGATTTTCAATAGTTTTCTTTGTATACTCATTTATTGCAGATCTTAAAAAAATGTCTCTAGCTTTATTTGCAGGATCATGCTTTATTCTTAATTTATAACTTATAATTGTACCCAATTTATTTGTTTTAAATGCATAAACGTCTAAAGTCTTAGTATCTAAAAACATAGGGTTATATCCCAAACCATGTTGCATTGGGGTCTTAATAAATACTCTCCTGTATTCTCCATCAATCTTAACTTTTGAAGTAAACACTTTTCCTTCTTTAAATGAATGAAAAAAGCCTCCATCTGTTGAACTACAATCGAAATAGTTTACTGAATTAGTAAAATGCTTATTTAATAAACCTCTTTTAATATTTAAATAATGATCTTCTAATGTACTTACCTTTTTGTGTCCTTCATAATAAATTTCAGCAATTTTTTTTAAACTATACATGAAAAATTCAAACTTATTTGAATCTATTGCTTTCTTTTTTATTTCATTTAGTACAAAAGTTCTTTCTTTTTTTGTAGTTGCTTCTGCAAGAAACTTATGTAATTTAAATGTACCAATTAATCTATTATATTCAACCATAGTGCCTCTATATTTTGGATTTATTCCTTGATATAAATTTAATAGGGGTTCTAAGAAATTAGGAACATACTCTTTTGCTTTTTGATAAATATTTTGTACACTAGAATCATTAGATCCAAATGTAATTTTGTATAGGTTAATATTTGGATTAGTTTTATCTTGCGCTATTGAAGACAAAGAAATAAATATTCGTTGTTTTGGATTGTAATCCATTTCTATTTTTATCATACTTAATCAAATAAAATAAAGATAAATAAGTTTATAAAAAGATTTAAATGCTTGATTCGTGCATGTATAGTGTATATTGTTTTAAATAAAAATAATTTTTCTCCAAAGTGTTTCTCTTTATGCACGCTAACTTATCTAAAACCAGTTGAAACGCAGAGGACGGGATTCGAACCCGTGTAGTCTTTCGACTCTAGCTTAGCAGGCTAGCACGTTTGACCACTCCGTCACCTCTGCAATAACTTCTCGCCAAGTTAACAGGCGAATAATGAAACCTTGACTAAAAATTACTAATTACCAAAAATACAAAAGTAAAATATAAAAAACTTGATTAAAAAATAAAATTTAACCAAAGAAAATGCTAAAAACAAGCAAATATATATTTAAGAGCCAGAAGTTATTTAAATACTACTAGTCAAAATTAAATACGTCTTTAAACCAATCAATTACGGACTCCATTACACCTGGTTCTTCAACTTGCTTAACAACAACCTGATTTAATCTTTCTTTTTCTATTTTCTTAATATCTGCATTACTTAAAGGTTGAATCTTATTACTTAATAAATATTCATAATAGGAGTCTAAAAAATCAATATAATCGGGAGGTAAAATAACTTCTCTTACTTGATATCCTCTCGACATATATAAACTATCTACTGGCCCAACTCTATAAGTCCCAGCCCAGTTATCCATTCCATAATGCACCCCATTTATTTTACCAAGATATAATGCTACATGAGTATAATTCGCTTTTGGATTTGTACAACCTTGCCTACTTGTATCTCCATTTGGCAAATAAACTCCCAAAATAGATCCTGGGATTATATTATCTAAATCAGTAACTAATAAATGCTTTTTCTTAAGATCCATAATTGGATTGATACACTTTGTTCCGTTATTATAACACCAAAGAGTAGAATTATTTATTCTTAAACAACCTGCATCATTACTTATATATTTAAACTTAAATAAAAATTGAGCAGAAGCAACCGCAAAAGACGCACAATTTCCTTTATTTATATTTTTCCAATAATTTTTAACTAAATTATTTGAAAGACTATTTCTAACATCTAATCTAGTACTATTAGGTCTACTCAAATAATTAAATACATTATTATCAATAGTAAACGTATATGTATTAGAATTTAAAATTAAATAACCATTTTGGTCTTTATATTTTAATCCAGCATAAATTACATCTAAACTATTGTATTTTAAATTTGCAGATGTGTTTAATGTACCTGTTTGATTATCCATTTCAGTAGATATCAATAAAGGATTTATCTTTACTTGATTTTTTAAATAATTATTAAATACAACTTCATCTTTATATCTTCTCTGATAAGAATTTAAATAATCGAGTGTTGCTAACATTTCTTGTTCATCTAAAGTAAGATTGATCTTACTCTTAAATTTATCTGGCAAATTTAAATCCAATTTAGCACGATTATATAAATCTTTATACAACAAATGATATTTTTCAATACTTGCCATATCTTTCATTTCAAATAAAACATTTGCTTTAGTGGAACTGAGTTTATCATCTTCTTCAGAAACATCTGGATTAAAACTATCCCCATATCTTGGTTCTATATCTGGAATAATAATGCCATCAGAATTATCTAAATAAGAGTCTAAATTATTATCTGTAATCAAAATGTCTGAATTAATCCAAAATTTTAAACTATTAGGTTCAGCCCTAAAACAGATCTTATTATCTATTACTCCAGAAAGTAAAGCATCTACATTAATAGTATTAATTCCAAAAAAACTAGGTTCAAGACCTAAATTAATCGGAATTTCATATCTATAATTATTTTTTTTACTCTCTGTTAAATTATAATTCTGAATAGATAAATATAATGGTATTTTTGAATCAATATATGCTTGATAATAATTATCAGATGAATAATCCATTTCAAATGGATAATTCCAATTAGTTAAATTAAAAAATATCTTATTTTTAGAAAAAATATTGTTATCAGAAGAAATATATTCTAGATAAGGATATAAATTTATTAAATAATTTATTTTAAAAGATGTAGAAGTACTGGAAGTAAATAAGACTGGACGCAAGTCTGCATAACTATAGTCCAAATTTCCATTTGTATCTGTAATCTTAAAAACAAACCCTTCTTGTATTCTACTTAAATTATTATAATTTGTATAAAGGCTAGCACTAGCGTTAACTAGATTATTATTCCCATTATTTGAAGTAAAAGGTATCCCTTCATAATTAAAATAACTTGCATTAATTAAAGTTGTAAATAATAGATTATTCTTATACAATAAATTATCTTGATATGCATTTAGATAATAATTTATTTGAGAATCTTTTACAAAAGTAATAATAGCTGTTCTTTTTTCATAATTAATATTACTTAAGTTTAGAATTACAGTCTGAGGATAGGCAATACTTGTTAATCCATTAGAATCAATAATCAAATTCCAATCATTTGTTAAAAATGCAGATTTTTCAAATATATTTTTTGTAACCCCTAATTCTAAATCCCCAAAGGACTTTACATTTATAATAGAATCATTTAACGTAGTTCCTAGATAGATCTTATTTGTAGAATAATCTAGATTAAATCCAGAAAGTAAGCTTGAAAGAACATTAATTGAATTAGAATCATAAAGACTAGCTAGAGCATAACTTTTAATATCAGGATATTTCTCAAGTATAGTATAAACTGGAATTTCATAACGCGTAACTATCTCTTCTAAAGTACCAATTGATTCAATATTTTCATCACTTATATTTTCATACTCATAATCAAAATTAAGTGCATAAGTCTCTTTTGTCATAAACTGATTTGGAACAAATATATTAGAATCAAGTATTGATTTTGCAAAGAATAAATCAAAATCCTCGATATTATTATCTACCACAGCATAAAGAATGGTTCTCTTAGTTATACTTTCTGGAATACTAGAGATTATTTGCTCAATATTAATTAATGAATCAGAAATACTCAATTTTGGAGAAGTATAATTTAAATCTAACTCTAGGTTTAGATCTAGATTAGCATATGAATCTATAATTGATTGATTATAAAAATCTTTTTGAAAGTATATATCATTTAAATTAATATAATTACTTGAGTCTTTAAGTAACTCAAGTTTTTTTGATAAACTGATTTTTAATTGATCAGGATCAACATAGTATGCTCCATAATCAAATAAACTAGATGTAATATCTTCTTCTTTCCAACTAAAATAAAGATTATTTAAGCCGTATTTTGAATAACTATTTTGGCCAGTTTTACCATAATTTTGAATTTCATTATGCGGATCTAAACAAGACTGTATATAACTATCGTTTGAAATATTTTCTGTAAAATATAATTTATTAAACTTATTTAAAATAAAAAGGTTTTCTCCAACATCAGGAACTTGACAATTATAACAATAAAACTTTAATATTTCTTTATTTAATTGAAATAAATCATATTTATATGCTTCAGGCCCACTTACATTAAGAACTGTAAAATAAGATAATTTAAGATGATCTCTTGTTTTTTGATAGAGTACAAAAGACGCTTCATTAATATCTTTACCTAAACTTAAGGTTAATTGCTTATTTTCAATAACTTTATATCCTTTTGGAGAAATGAGATCTCTAGATAAAAATAAAGAAGGCATAGTTTCTTGATAATCTAAATTCAAGTCAAAAATATCTTGTGAATCATTATTAAAAACAATCATGTATATTTCTGAATTACTACTTAAATTCACATCAAAATTATTTAAATCAATATTTAGTATAGTTGGATTTTCTTTTAAAACCAAAAAAGTATGTGAATTATTATATTTTTCAGTACCAATAATATTAGTTTGTGCAGGATAAATATTATCATTAGAATAATAAGAAATTACCTTGTTTAGACTAAACTCTTGCGAACTTACGTTTGTTAAGAACATTAAAAACATCAGTAAAGTTAAAAAATACTTATAGTTCATATATTATACTATATATAAGATAGATTTAAATTCTTTATTATTAATTGAAAGAAGTTAACCAATAGAACTATATGCTTAAAAATCTAAGCATAATATATTATACTTAATATGAATGATGAATACATGATTCTTGCGTCCAGTAGAGATAAACCAACTGCTCAGAGCATAGCAAATAAGTTATATATCCCAATTGGAGAAATTGAGGTTAAGCAAGAAATGGGTACTGAAACAAGTATTGATGTTGAATCATACGTTAACGATAAGAATATATTCTTAATTTATAATATTGTTCAACCAATAAATGAATCAATAATGCAATTATTTTTTATTTGTGATGCAATTAAAAAAGAAGGTGCAAAAAACATATTTCTAATAACAAACTATCTTCCTTACACCACAATTATGAGAGATTATTCATTAAAGCTTAATTTTTCATTAATTACAAGATTCTGTGAAGAAGTATCAATAAACAGAATATATACTTTTGGATTATATAACCCTAGAATAACATATTATACAAAAATACCAACCTACAATATATCAATTTCAGTTGCATTTAGTAAAGTTATTGAAGATAATTTTATAAGTAATAAAAACATGATTGTTACTTGTATTGATTATGAAATGCAAGAAGCATCAAATGATATTGCTAAAAAAATAGGATGTAAGACCGTATATCCCACCAAAGAATACAAAAACGGAAAAATAAATTTTGAAATACATCAAGAGATTAATGGTAAAGAACTATTAATCATTTCAAATACAATAAATTCTGGTGAAAGACTAATTGCTTACTCTAACTATCTTGCATTTAAGGGAGCAAGAAGCATTTCAGTAATATGTACTCATGGAATTATGAGAAAAGAAGCAATACCACTAATAGAAAAGTCAATAATTAAACAAGTATACACACTTACACATAATTTCAATAAATCAAATAAAGTAAAAGTAGTCTCATCTACAAAAGTAATTGAAGAGATAATCAAGAGAACAATAGAAAATAAAAGTATAAAATCAATTTTAAAATAGATTAAATATAATACATAGAACTCAGAAAAAATTGATTTAAATATCTTTCTATGGTATATTATATATAGTTAAAACTAATTGTAATATTAATAAAAATATAAAAGGGTAGATGTATTATGTTAAAAAGTGGGGTTGCAGAAATAATGGGAAAGAACGATAATTTTTTAACTATTGTTCTAGATGATGGGGATGATGTTATTAAGTGTATTGAGAATGCATTTAAGGAACAAGGAATTAAGAAGGCTCTTTTAGTATCTGCAGAAGGTAAGCTTAAGGAAACAAGAATTGCTACCTCAAAATCAGGGGTATTACGTCAAAGAACTTATGCTGAAGGAATTAAGATTAAGCAAGTTTCAGGTGAGTTCAATAAAGTAAATAATGATTATTTTGGAGATATTAATGTATCTCTTGCAAAGGATCCAATTCATGCAGTTTCTGGTATTCTTCTACAAGGATTCTCAGATGGAGAAGTAACAATTAGGTTTAAGATTGTTGCAGACCTATCATACACTCCTGAGAGCGCAAACAAGAAGAAAAGTTTTGAAGAAATGAGAGGAGAGAAAAAAGAACCAGCTCCTTTCTTAATATCATGAACCGGTTTCGCTCGGTTCACGCTCAAAAATAAAGGATTTTTTCCTTTATTATTTTTCTATTTTCTAAACAAAATCAAATTAAGCTTATTTCTTTTGTTTGACAACAACTTCATTAGCAAATTCATTACCTAAATAATAGTAGGTATATGCTTTTGCTTGATTTAGTTTTTTTAAGAAATTATAAAGTTTAGGATTATACTCATCCATAAAAGTATAAAATTTATATACTTCGCTGCCTGGAATGGTTTTATAAAGGCCCTCTGAATATTTGAATTTGCTTTTATTTATACCTTGCTCAGCTGAATTCATTTTCAATACTTTCCCTGCATTATATTTTTTTGCATAAGCTTGAGGGATATATTCAAAAACATCTTTACCATCTAATGTAGACCTAAAATAATGATCTTTTTGCATTGTTCTTTGAGAATCGATATTATGTAAAGAAAAAGAACTTTTAGGTTTGAATCTGTCTTCTATTTCTTCTCTTAAACCTCTAATACCATATGTATCTGATTCTGGGGAATTGATTGCAAGAAGTTTATAATTCTTATTTAGTTGCGAAAGATTATCAGAAATTAATTTTCTAGTTATTTCTTCTCCAGATAATAATCAATCATTACAAACAAATTATCATTCTTATTTATTGATTTTTTAAGTTCAATTAAATCAAAGTGATTAGCATCATTAGTTCTTCTTGAATAAGTCTTAAGAAAAGTAACTCTTGCTTTTGGTAATAATCTTTCAAATATAGCTTTATAGAAATATCCAACTGAACTCATTCCTGATAAAGGCAATAACAAATGTAGATCTTGACCTGTATTATTAAATATATTTATATTTCTATATGATAGTTCTTTTTGAAGATCACAAAAACTAAACCATAATTCCTTTCTAGTTACATTTCCATTGTTTGTGCCTTTTTCTATTTTACCTGCATATAGATCCATTAAATGCTTAATTGCTTTTCTAATGGTCTCATCCTTGTACATTTCAAGAGGAGCTTTCATTTTCTTGAAGTTTCTTGGTTTTTTTTCAGGAAGAAGCTTTATGTATCTTCCTATAGCCAGATCTCTCTTTGTTCCTTCAAGCTTTTCTCTTCTAAAGGTTGAATGCCTGTTCTGTGATGGAATTACTGGTTTTTTTAATATTGGCATAAATTATCTTTATCCTGTTTTATCTTGAATTTCTAATCTTAAGTTCAGCTCTTAAAAGAAATCTGCCAGCAATTTCAAGCATCTCTCTTGCCTTTTCTCTATTCTCAATAACGTACTTTAATGTAACTGGATTTTGGTAAGAAACTTTCTTTCCATCTTGGTTTTCATTTACAACCTTACTTACTAACCCTTCTACTCTTAATCTATTTTCTTTTTTCCCAAATTCTTGATACTCTCGCTCATCTATTCCTTCAAAAACAGGTTCACTTCTTATTCCTGCTTCTCTATATCCTTTTTTAAAATAATAATCAAGATATCCTTTTTGAAATCCACTACTAATCATATCAACCATAGATATTCTAGATACATTCTTATGTTTCTTAATTATGTTTCTTATCTGACCACTAACAATATCTGGAGCACCAGTAATATCTGAATAATTATTCCCATAAGGCCTATATATTGTTCCACCTGAAGTATATTCAAATCCATGAGAAGATATAGTTACTGCATTTAAATCATATTTATTTAATTTTAATCTTTTAATTTCTGAAATAATTCCTTTTGTTAAAAAATAATTAAATAAACTTCCATTTAATGGAAAGACAAGTAAACTTGGTTGCTTTAATGATTTATTTAGAATAGTATCAATAATAGTTAAAGGCTTTGATTCTTTATTTTCAAGTCTTACCTTATCAAAAGAAGTATAAACTTCTGATAAAGTAATACCATATCTCTTGTGAAATAATTCATCAACTTCTGGACCCCAGATAATTGGATTAAGATAATAAGCCTTACTGTTTGCTTCAAGAAATATTTTATATTCTCTTATAGAATAAGCATCATTTGGAGAATTTATGTATTTACTGATTTCTTCCATTTTTACTATGTGCTCATTAATCTTCTTTTCAAGCTCAAGCTGTTTTTTACCTTTTACTAGCTCTTTATAGGACGAGAGAAAAGGATATTTCTTGAATAATATTTTTACAACTTCAGGCTTAATATTATAATAACTATCTCCAGGTCTAATTGAACCTCCCCAAGATCCAATCCCTATAAAATGATTATATAACCTTGGATATCTTTTCCTAACTTTTTCATTCTCTTCAAAAGAACCATGCCTTGTATTATTATAACCCCATTTAGGATAAACATAACTATCCATTGAATTTATGTGTTCAAAAGATAATAGTTTAGTTAATCTTTTCTTAAGTGCTTGGTTTTCAAGATTTGGTATTATTTCTTTTTTAATAAACATGATTGCAAAAGAACCTAGAAGTGCATCTTTGTAGAGATTATCTTGTTTTTTCTCATAAATTACTTTTAAATGCTTTGCTTTTTCTTGCAATTGCTTTAATCTTTGCTTGTATTCTTCATATTTTCTTAAATCTAAATGAAGATCTTTTTTATTTCCAATTAAACCCAGTTCTTTTAGAAAGCCTTCTCTTCCTGCTTTTATTTCTCTAAGCTTAATAAGCTCTTGTGGGCTTAGTTCTTTAAAAGACTTATGGCTAGTTACTGTTTTACCTGATTTTCTTGTTCTTTCAATTCTTTTAAAAACTTCAAGTTTTGGTTCAAAAGCTCTTGGGCACATATCTTTATCCTATTTTAATTTTGGCCTTAATGATCTTAGAAAAATTAGTTTTTGTTTTTTTGTAAGCAAAGCACTAGGAGCATTCTTAATTATATTTTCATGAAGCTTTTTTTGCATCCTTGCTTCTACTTTTTTATTTGTATAAGCTATTTGAGCATCACATTCATTAATTTTTTCTTTTTTATATCCCTCAAATTCTTTTGCAAAGTCAGGCATATCTAATGATCTAGGTGCATTGTGATAATCAGTTGCAAAACAATAATCCATTTGAGTAATAATGTTTTTTTTTTCTTTTTCTGATAAATTATTAAAGTTTATACCTTTATTTAATTTATACTTTGGGAACATATGATTAAATTTATTATCTAAATTTAATTCTACTCCTCTTATATGAGCAAGGCCCATAATAACAGATAAATTATCTTTTGTTCTTAAGAATTCACAAATAGACTCAGCCAAATCACTATCTGTTTTTTCAACCCTCCATTTTGAAAAGGTTTTAGTAATATAATTTTTATTATCTAAATGAGTTGATACCAATTTTGACATTAATTGATCTCTTAGAAGTGGAATTATTTTTAGTCCTCTATGATTACAAGTTTGAACTACTTGCAAAACTGCATTCAAACTGTCCTTGTTTAAATTAACATACAGTTTATCTTTTAATAATTCTGCATAATCTCCATTCTTTTTTAAATCTAGGAAATGATTTGCTTTTTTTAAAAAAAAGGTATTAATTTCAAGCCCTACAAATGAACCTTTTTTTAGTGTATGAAGATGATCAATTACATTATAATGAGCTTGATAATTAATATCATGCACCCATGGTAAAAATTCAACTACTTTATTTTGACTCATATCCTTGTATCTCTTCTTTAAGCTTATAATAAATAAGTAGAAAAGCAACAATATTAAAAATACTTGCTTTTCTTTCTTCTTTGTTTAATCCCTTTCAGGAGAAGAAGAACAAAGATTGTTGCAAGAATAAGGATAAATAAGATTATTGTTCTTTTACTATCTTTAGTTTCTATAACTTCGTCTCCTTTCTCTTCTTGAATAGTGGGGTTATTAACTACTTTCCCCTTTTCTTCTAAGACTATAGAAGAATAAACTTCATCTTTATTTACTAGAAGGTAATTAACATCTTCTTTAATTAAATAAAAAGAAGAAATAAATGGTTCAAGATTACTTGTTGAAAAGAGAGGAGGAGAAGGTATATAATCTATAATTAGTAAATTAGAATCTTTAAGAACCTCAATAAAATAATAAGTTGCAAGCTTATTTCTATCATTAACCTCTATTGTAGTTAAGTATTTTCTTGCTTTTCCCCCAAGCTTATAATCTCCTAAAAGAAAAGCAAGCTTATCTTTATCTATTTCTTCTTTTATTTCTTCGTTATTTATAATTTTAAGAACAGGAAGAGAATCTATGTCTTTTATAATCCTATTATAGTCTAGAAGATAATTTGAATCTCTTAAAGTAAAGTCAATAAAAGGAAGGGTTAGCAAGTAAGAAGAGAATTGGTTTTTATTAAAGATATATTCTTTTTTTAGAAGAAGAAGGATGTCTTTGTAATCATTGTAATCTAGGTTATTAGTTGTTTGATTTATTGTTCCACCTGAGCCTGATCCTCTTGAAGAATTGTTTCCTGTGTTATTTGTTCCATTTCCTGGTGGATTATTTACTGGAGAGGTATAAACATAAGTAACTACGTTGTAATCAAGACCAAGAAGAGAGAGTGGTTGAGATGGAAGGAAAGAGAACCTGTTTTCCTGTCCAAGAAATATAGCATCCTTTTCAGAATTATAAAAGAAAGATTGGTGCCCAAATCCTTCTTCTTTGCAAGTATTAATATCATATATTCTTTTAATAAAAACAAAAGAATCAGTTACAAGATTATAATCAAGAACAATAATCTCTTGAGTTGTAAGAGCGTATATTCTGTTTATGTCGGGGTTAGAAGAAAGAGAGAAGATGTGGGTGTTAAGATCAATAGAAGAAAGTAGGCTAAAAGAATTTTCAAAGTTATTTCTGAAATTATTATCAAGATCAAAAGAAGATATTCCATTTCCATCAGAACTTAGAGAAAAGATGCGAGATGAAAAAGAGAAAAGATTGAAATATAAAATATTTTTCAAACTAGTTGAATGAATGTTTACATCATCCAAATTATATAAATATACCATTTTATGTGTCTTATTCTCAGTTATATATGGAATATATATACTATTGTAATCTGAATCAAACCACCACCTACCAACATTAGATAAAGGTTCAGCAAGATTAACTATATCATTATTCCCAAGAGTGCCACTTAAATTTATTAAATCTGAAACTTTGTAAAAAGTTACTGCAATAAAAAAATCAGTTCCTTGAGAAGCAACAATATACCTTAACCCGTTTTCAAGGGTTAAGGAATCTAAATAACTGGTGTTATAATCCCCCCCACCATAATTATATCTTAACTGTCCAAGATATCCTGCATTTATATCTTCAAGATTGTTATCAGTAATATCATATATTTTTATCCCGTTTCCATTGTTTGCAATAAACAAATATCTTTGCTCATTTAAATCTTGAGTTGCAACTGAATAGATATTATCGTTTGTATCTATTCTTGAAAGAAGAACTAAATTATTATCTTCAATTGAATAGATATTAAGAACATTATTATCTACAAGATAATAAACATCATCAAGAACATTAAAATAAGTAATATTATAATCCAAATCATAGTTAATAATACTTCCAAACTTAATTGTAGAGTTATCTAAATCAAAATATAAAGAATTATTATCTAAATAATTATAATCAAAAGTACTTACGTTATAATTATAATTCCTAAAATCAATATTATTAAAATAAACTAAAAAATCATTTCTAGTAATAACATCAAGTAAGTTATTATCTTCAACTTTATAATTATTAGAATCTCCAATAGAAGTATTAGTGAGCTCTATTCTAGAATCAATAAGTACCCCAGTATCATAAACAATATCAGGGAGAGAATAAGCATTGAAAGAAAGAATAACAAAGAAAATAATAAAAAGTAAGAATGTCTTTAGGTATCTATCTATATATTTTTTAAAATAAATATATGTTCTCAAGATAAATAATTAATAGACTAGAAGTATTTAAAAAATAAAGAGATTATAAGCAAAGAATAAGTAAAAAGAAATAAGGTTTATATAGTAATTGAATAACATATATAATACATCTAAAAAAGGTAAATAGTTATGGTTAAAAAAATAAAGAAAAAAGCAAAACCTCAAAAAAAGAAAACATTCAAAGCATTACATATTCTTCTAATAATAATTGCTTGTATATTTGTAATTTCATTAATAGGTATTACTTTTAGTATGATTACTAAAAATGAATTTAAAGAAACATTTGGTATAATAGTTGGCTCAGGAAACGTAATCTCAGAAACAAGAGAAGTACCTTATTTCAATAATCTAGAACTAAGATCCATTGGTAATGTTTATATTTCACAAAGAGAAAAGCAAAGCATTACAATACAAGCAGAAGATAATATTCTAGAAACATTAAATACAGAAGTTAAGAACAATAAGCTAATTATTAGTAAAGAAGGGTATAGGTTTGCAATTATAAGAGCACATAACCCAATTAATATCTATATAACTACAAAAGACATTACAGAACTTGAAGTTAGTGGTTCAGGTAATATTGTAAGCAATTCAATAATTCTTACAGATAACCTAAAACTAGAAATAAGTGGTTCAGGTAATATTACAATAAGTACAAGCACAAATAACCTAGAGACAATTATATCAGGTTCAGGAAAAGCAGATCTTAGTGGAATAGCAAACAATCATAACCTAAAGATATCAGGTTCAGGCAACATCAATGCATTTAATTTATTAACAAAGAGAACAAGCGCTCTTATTTCAGGATCAGGAAATGCAAGAATAAATGTTTTACAAGAACTAGATGCAAAGATATCAGGTTCAGGTAACATCCAATATCAGGGAAATCCAGAAGTAGAAACAAGCATAAGTGGTTCTGGAACTGTAAAGAAAGGGTAAGATAATTAAGACAATCTTTTAACTTAATACATCTAAAAAAAATAAGAAAATAATAATTAGTTATTATCAATTTCTTTCTCTAATCTTTCCATAACATTCTTGTAATATTGGTTTTTATCAAATTTGCCTGTTTTTTTTAATTTTTGATCTTCTTCACTCATTATTCTGGATATTTGTTTATTTTTTTCATCATCTTCATCAATAAAATCTATTGGTTTATGTAAATCATAAAAACCATTATAAATTTCATAAAATCGATCACTACTTATTTTTATAATATTATCGAAAGTACTATCTAGTTCTTCTTTAGAATATTTAGAACTTAAAGATTCTTTATAATTATGTAAAGCAACAATATTCCAAAAAGTATGATATGCATCCATAAACAAAGAATCTGTTTGCTCGTCCTTTGGGGCAGTCATATCAAAATAATCTTTAATTAATAAAAAATATTTATTATATAATTGAGAATCAATTTTATCTATTAATTCTTTAAAAAACTCATTAATCTTTTTATCCACCTTTTCTATAAATAAATTATTTACATCCGTATTTTTAGTAGCAAATAAACTCCATACTTCTTCCTTTATTTTATATAATGGATAATCTTTGTATTGTTCGTTTTTTAATTGAGATATTGAATATCCAGAATAAATATTTACTGTGTTTTTTATAAATTTATCCATAATTGAAATGGAGGTGGGTATATATGAAGAGATAAGATTAGTATTATAAAAATAATTTTCTTTTGGGTTATATATTTTAACACAAACTAAACCATACATATACCATCCAATAGGTAAATTTAGATTAAATTCAGTATTTATCTTAGCTAATGTTTTTTGAACTTGAATTTTTGATGGTTCTTTTCCAATATTTAGTATCCATTCTTGTCTTATTTTAGTATATAGATAGTTAATCAAATTTTCATCTTCTTTTGATAAACTTAATCCAAAATAAGTATCAATTCTTTTGTTAAGAGAAATATTAGATAAAGAGTATAATTTAGTATTATCTACATCTTTTGAACTGATTAATCCTAATCTTTCAAGTTCTGTTAATGTATTTTTAACAGAAGTAATGTTTTTAATATTTGTTTGTTTTATTATATCTGTGATTCTAATGTCTCCTCTTTCTTTCAAGCATTCAACTATTTTAGATGCTGTATCCAAACTCATAACCTCAATCTCCATTTTATGATAAATAGTAAATTAAATATAAAACAAATAGTTTATAAATGTATGGTTAATGTGGTCATTATTCCGTACTATAATCATAATATATATTATAAACCAATGGTTTTTTAAATTGTTTTATACTTATATTATTTATATATTTTAAATATAATATATGGAGAAATATAATGAATCAAGACAATACAAAAGAAATTAAAATAATGTTTTATCTTGATTCAGATGTATATATTAATACAATTAAGGATGAAGGCAATAGAACCGAAAACACAGATATATTTTTAATGAACTGTTGTCTTGAGAAGAAATTATTTATTACATTAATTATTTCTGAAACTTTAATTTCAGAAGTAATTGGAGTTGCAAATCACCAAAATCTAAACATTGACAATCATTTATTTAATCTATTAGTAGAAAAAGGGAAAATAAAGTATGTTAAACCTAATCAAGCAGACATAGAACTTGCTAAAGAACTTTGGCCAGAGCATTACAAAGATATGTTACATTATATTATTGCTATAAATGAAAAGGTAGATTATATTCTAACAAACAATGTGCCTGATTTTAATAATGCAAAATACTTATACCATCTAAAATTTCTACAAATTAACCAAATACCAATAAAATTACCCAGAGAAGGAACAAAGATACTAAAAGAACTGAAAAAAGGTGAAATAAAGAATGAATCCAATTAAATTAATTATAGGAATAATATCTGTAGCTTTAGTAGCTTATGCAGGTATAGCAATAATTTCAGCATTACTATAAATGTAAAATTTGCAGAAAAAAATTAATTAACATGTAACTGCTAGGTTACATCTTATTTTTTAATAAAAGAATTATTACTGTTTATCCTATATTATGCCATAAATTAACATAATATAAAATAAATTTAAAATATAACCAACATATTGATTATTTTGTTATTTTATAAACCTAACCAATATAGATTTAATTTCTGGATTATACCGACTCATCCAAAACTCTCCATTATCATCTCAACTATCCTAAACTTCGTTCTAACAAGCCAGGAACCAATTATTATTTCAGTAAAAAGTAAGCAAGACCAGATATTATCTATTAATAAGTTTCTCCATAAAATTAAGGAAAAAGCAAGGAGTAAATTATAAAATTGATCCCATAAAATTACAAGTAAAGTATATTTTAGTATACTATTAGAGAATTAAAAAGATATAATATACAAAAAATTACATTAGAAGATATCTTTAAATAAAGATAGCCATTATATTAAATCATGAATATTAAACTTATACCAAAATCAGATTTAAAATTAGCAGATAATTTACAACAACAAATACTAAATCCAAAACACAAGAAAAGATATAGATCATTTGGATATATTACAAAAAGTTATTATCGTAATCCTTCTTTATTTATTGGAGCATATAATAAAAACAAATTAATTGGTATTGTTTTTGGGCATATAAAGAAAGAAAAAATACTACTTGGAGAAATGGCTATATCTGAAAAATATAGGAATAAAGGTATTGGTAGTAAATTAATTAAATTTTTCGAAAATAAAGCAGAAGAGCTTAATAAAAAATATATTGAACTTGGTGCTTTTGGGGACGCAGAAAGATTTTATATTAAAAACAAATACACCCCCATACTTTTTGCTCAAATCTATCCTAAAGATGTTTTGAAGGATTATTCAAAATTAAAATTAGAAATTATACAAGAAACAAACTATAAAGATGCAAAAAGACTTTGGATAAAAGCAGTATATCTTGCAAAATTAAAAAATAAACTCAAAAAACAACTAAATGCATATGATGTAATTTATCTATTTAGAAAAAAACTCTGATTTAGGCACAATTAAATATAAGTCAGAAATAATTTGATTCGCAATTAAATAGTTTGGTGTTGATTTAGCTATTTTTGATCCATTTCTGATTTTTAATATAATATTATAAATTTGTTTTGAATTATTTGAAGTATATTCTAATATAATATTTCTATGAGTAATAATAAAATAAATCTTTTTAGTATCCTTTCTATATAATATTTTTAATGTCATAATTAACTCACTAAACAATAATCTATATCCTCATATATGGATTTTCCTAAGCTATCTAATTGTATTGGGCACCTCGCACACTTTGCTCTTAGTTTGCAGTTTGGACAACCAATAACTTGCTGTTTTCTCCAGTATTTAAATTGACGAGACTGCCAAACTTTAGTTATATCTTTTGAATTATTTAAATTAACCCCAAAATTAAGATTAAATTTAGTATATTCTATCAATGGACAAGGATATGCAATTTTATTTACTGATATATAATAATAATGTATACCTGCGCCACAATTAAATACATATTTATTACTATCAAATCGTTTAAGATCAGATATATCTAAATCTATATTATATGAATTGCATAATTGCATTAATTTATTTACAAATGCCATATTTGAAAATAGTTTAAATATATTCTCTGCCTCTATATGCGATTGATTTATTTTGCCACGCCCTTTTCTTAATAACGGCCCAATCACCCATTTTTTTACACCCAAGTTATGTAAATATTTTGGATATTTTAGTAGTTGATTATAATTTTTAGAGTGAACTAAAGTACCCACAGTAACATAAATATTTTTGGCAGTTAATTTTTTGATGGTATTAATTGTGGTAAAGAAAATGATTTTATCCCTTTTTTTTGGGTCTCTAATAAATGTATGTGTAGATGATGTAATCCCATCTAATTAAATTTTTACAGACAGAAGCATCTTAGATTTGGTTATTTTTTTAAATAGTTTATCCGAAAATAATCCATTTGAAGTTAAGCAGAAAGGTAATTCAATATAATCCAAATAATCTATTAAATCTTCAAAATTAGAATATCTCGTGGGCTCTCCACCAGAAATATTAACATAAATTAAATTTTGATTTTTAAAGTATAATAATAATTGTTTTAAATAAACAAAAGAGAGTTCTTTTTTAACCAAACCATAAGAACCATAACAATGAATACATTGTAAATTACAATCACTAGTTATAGATATGAGTACATGCAATGGTCCTGATTTGGGTAATATCATCTTTAATTTTGTTTTATTCATTAAATTATCTGTCTAATATTGATTATGGCTGCAAGGTACACTTTCCATATTCTTAAGTAATTTAAAATTTACCTGCTCATCATTTTTTTTAACATCTTTAGATTCTGTATTTACTGCAATTGCTGCTGTAGATATCATAAAATCACCAAATAAACTATATTCCAATTTGTATTTAAATATATCTATTTAACTGGCTTTGGGACAAAATCATTTTAAAACCACTAATATACTCTTCTACCAACCGCTTTTTAGAAACCTCTGCTTTTGCTGAGTTCTTAAATATAGTTAATATTCTATCCTATATTTACTCAACTTAATTACCAATAAATTTAGATAATAATCTATCATTCATATCTACAAAAATATAATAATATAAATACAATTATATTGTTTAAATTACCAAAAGAGTGCTGGGTATAATTATACCGAATCTTCGCCCAAGTTATTTCCGTTTAGTACTTCAATAATCCTATATTTATTTAAAAAATACATTAAAAAATCAAAAACAACAAAATAATTTAAATGTTATGTATCCATAATTAATTTGGTGACTTGATGAAAAAAATAAAAGCAACTTATACATTCCAAAAAAGAAATTACAATATAGAAAAGGTAAACCTTAATCTTATCAAAACAAAATTTAGTAAGTTCTATTCATTTGTTAATGATCCTAAATTTAAGAAAATATCAAATCAAATAATACATAATTACAAGTATATAGCATATTGCCAAGATCAAAAAGAAAATATTGTTTCATGTGTTTTATTTAAAGAATTAATTGAATTTCCGTATATCTGGCAATTAGGAAGAATATCTACAGATTCAAAATACACAAATAAGGGTATCGCAAGTAATCTCTTAAAAATAATAATTGATTTCATAAAAATACATAATGGTTATAAGCTCACGGTATATGTATCCAACACAAATAAGATTGCACAAAAGTTTTATAGAAAAAACGGATTTATTAATGAAGCAAGTATAAAAAATATGAAATTAAAAACAGAAGATATAAATATTTTTACAAAAACAGTTATATAAAATAAATTTATTTATAATCCCATATATGCTTATTATTTATTGTTGCATTTCTATCTAATTCTTGAATTTCTTTCCTTAAAACTCTATACATTTTTTCAATATTATTAACTGCTTTTTTATTTCGATCTATTTTGGATAGCATATCTAACAAATCAGAATGCTTATAACCTTTCTTTTCAAGTAATACAACAAACTTATCTTTTATAAGATTAGATAAATTATAAAAATAAGTTTTTGCAATAACTAATTTAGTATTATTAGAAGTAGTTAAAAATAAATTAAAGTTATTATTCATCACTTTGATTGTACTACTTAGTTTTTTTTCTAATTGTTTATAGTCTAAACTTTCTATTAAATTAATTATTTCTTTTTCATCAGAGATATATTCTTTTGATTTTTTAAAAACAACTTTTGTAATAATATTCTTTGAACTAGTCATATGTTTATTTGAATGTATATAAATCTTTGAATTATTTGCATCAACTATAATCTCATCTAATTTCTTTAGTTGTTTAAATAAAGCTTTAGTATCAATACCACCAATGCAAGGGATACCCAACTCTCTTGCTATTATTGCTGGATGAGATGTTATTGAACTAACCGCACAAACAACCCCCTTTGCTTTATAAAAAACAGGATTAAATTCAGGAAATAAAATGGGAGTAACTAATATATTCCCTTTTTTAAATATTTTTGTAGCAACTTTATAATCCATAGCATCTGATATATACTGAGCCTTACCTTTAGCATATCCTTTTGATAGAGTTATTCCTTTTATTTCTTGCATATATTCTCAATATTAGGATATTTTGATTTAACAAATAATCTATAACTACATTTTGTATTTGAATTATATAATCCCTTATAAATACAACCTACGCAATAACTTAATAATTTACATTTCTTACAAATTTTTTTACTAGGAGATGGTAGATTATAAAAATCAATATATTTTTTAATATATAATGCATGTTTATCTTTAAATATATTGCCTATTTCAATTTTATCATTAAATAATGCACAAGGCCTAAGATTACCTAGTGGATCAATACACGTATGTTTAAATAATAAACCACAATTATTTTCATTTACTTTAAATCGATTATCATTTTTACTAAAATCATATCTTTTTACATAATCTTTCTCACAAATATTCTTCTCAGCTCTACCAATTGGTGAAATATATGAAAAATCAATACTTTTAACACCTAATTTAGTTAAAACATCTACCACTTTATTTCTATGTGTAGTATCATAATTATAATCAGAACAGATTATTCCAAGAAGAAGATAAATAATAATTCTTGTAAGTTTAATCTTAGTTCCAAGAAAAGAAATATATTCCATAGATATAATATAGAACAAAATTAATACAAATACAACGTATTTACAACGTATAAATAAAAAGAATGCACCCTATATATCCTTTATGGATCTACCCAAATTACAAATAGAAATTAATCCACTAGAATATGAACAAAGTATTCTACTACGTTTTATAAGAAATAATAACTCAAATAATATACCTTATTATATTTATAAAAAATATCCAACTTTAGAAAAACTAAACGATTCTGAATTTAAAGAAGAAGTTAAGAGAATATATAATAAAAAACAAAAAGAGTTTAATAAAAAAAAACAAATATTTAAAAAAGAACTTACAAAAATAGAAACTACTTTTTTAAAAGAATTATCAAGCGTATTAGAAATAAATTGGCCTAAAAACAAAACAATAACTGTATTTATATCCCTAAATCCAATTAATCCAAGATTTTTACAATACTGGCAAACAAACATTTATTATAAAAAGAATAAATCTTCATTTAAGAAAACATTAGCACATGAAATAATTCATTTTTTATATTTTGAAAAATGGAAAGAGGTTTTCCCAAAATATAACACAGAAGAATTCGATAGCCCACACATGATCTGGCAATTATCTGAAATATTAGTATGCCCAATATTAAATGATCCAAGAATAAGAAAATCATTAGGTTATAAATCAAATAGACTTATAGGTTCAAAAGGATACCTAATGCACAAGACATTCAAAGTAGATTATAATAATAAACAAATATCTATTGTAGAATACTTTATTAAACTATATAATAAACACATAGTTAAAGAGAAGATGCAATTTGATAAATTTTTACAATTATCAAATACTAAATTTGAAAAATATATACCAGAGCTTAAAAACAATAAAATGTTAATATAAATATATAAATAGAGATAAATATGGAAGAATTAAAATACGTACTAAGCGGTCATTTAAGGAAGAGCGTTCTTCTTGCATTAATTATACCAACAACTCCAACAGAGCTTGCAAAGAAGTTAAAAGGAGACAGGTCATCAGTATCAAGAGTACTTCTCTACCTTCAAGAGAATGGTCTTGTAAGGTGCATAAACAACAAAGACAAGAGAGGAAGAATCTATACTCTAACAGAAAAAGGAAAGAAAGTTTACGATGTTGTAAAGAAGATGTGAAAAAATGAATATTAAAAATTTACCATATAGAAAAGAAGTAACAGCATATATAATTAATGAAAACAAGGAATTTATTGTTGTTTTCTCTTCACAGAAAAATAGATTTTGCAAAACACCGGCCGGTGGTGTAGAAGCAGGAGAAACAAATAAGCAAGCAATAATCAGAGAAATAAAAGAAGAACTAGGAATAGATATAATTATATTAGAAGAATCTAAGATTCCATACAAATGGGAGCAAGAAGAAAAAAGGATAATTGAAAACAAACTTAAAGTAAGAGGATCAACAGGGGTGTCTTTTATTGCAAAGATAGATCCACCAAATCAAGAAATAAAAATACAAGAAGAAGAAATATCAGGGTATAAGTGGATTAAAAAAGAAGACATAAACAAATACTTATTAAAAGAGCACCAAAAAGATGTAGCAAAGAAAATATTTGAAGAATTTAAGAAATATTTTTAGAAAAAAGCATACTCAAATATGTAAGCAACAAAGATAATTTAGGAAAAATATACCAGTTAACAGATAAAAGAAAGTAAATATTATTTAATCATGCTTTTAGTAATCCCAATAAATAACTATTTTGCAATTATCTTTTTAACATCATTAAGATCCTTAATTATATAATCTGATTTGTACAGAAAATGACTATAAGGTAAGCTTAATGGATTATATAAAACAGTCTTAATCCCATATTTTTTCGCTTCTATATCCACCGAAAGATCTCCAATATGCAATACATCAGAAGGCAAATAGCCATCTAACTTAATTTTTTCAATAAAATCTATATATGGTTTTCCAGATGCCTTTTTTCCACCAACTTCATTTGACAAAGAAAAATACTTAAAATTAGATAGTTTGCTGTCTTGAATCCAATCTCTAATCCACCCATTCTTTGTGTCACTAATTACACCTAAAACAAAATTATTTTTAATCAAATATTTAATCAGATTAATTGCATGTTTACATTGCTTATCTTTATGTATGTATTTACTTGTGCTATTTTGAATATTATTAAAATTATTTTCAATTAATTTATATAATTCTTTTGAATACTTGACTTTTATCTTTTGTAATAATACTTTTAAAAACGCATCCTCTTTATATTTACTATTTTGATAATCTCTCCAAGTCTTTTCTACTGCCTTTAAATATGCATCATAAGTTAAGTTTTGATTGGATTTTTTTAAAATATTATATTCACTTTTATATATATCAAATAATTGTTTAGGATCACTATGCATAAATAGTGTATTAGATACGTCAAAAGAGATTATTTTTATAGTATTTGTTTTCATATACATTCACCTTATATATAATATTATATACTTCCCAAATAATATTTAAGTGTTTCTTTTGTAGTCTTTTTTATATTAAATTTAAAAATTACTTTCTTTTTAGCGTTTTTTGCTAACTTTTGCATAAATTCTTTATTTTCAATAGCAAATTGTATTTTTTCTTTTAAATCAGTTACATTATTAGATTTAAATATAAGTCCTTCTTTTTTGTCTGTAATTATTTCTGGTAATCCCCCCGCATCGGATACAATTAATGTGATTTCTAAAATAGTTGTCTATTGATCTTGCTTGTAGAATAAAACATTCTAGAATAATTGATTAGGTGTTAGGTGCCAGGGCATAATTATCTAATTATTTAAAATTATATCTAAATATATTAAATTCTCCTGTATATTGGAAATAATTAGGAAACGATTTTTTAAATATATTCTAATTGCGCGGTATACTCTTAAAATTAGTGTTAATTTGCGCGGTAAGTTAATATTCAGTTATGTGCCACGAAGTCTTGTATTAATGGATTTTAGAAGAGGTTGGTATTAAAGAAACACTTAAAAAGATAAATTAATACCACTTTGCGCGGTAATCTTAAAGATTAAGTGTTAGTTTGCGCAAGTTATATTATTTTAGGGTTATTGTTTAGGTTCATAATTTATCATCTATCTTTTTTATTACTTCCCAATATCCACCTTTATCAGGACCTATTCTTCTTATTTTTCCTTCTGCTTTTAATTTTTCTAGATACCTAGTTATAGTTCTTCTACTCTTTTTAGTTTTTAAAGAAAGTAAGTCTATTGTAATATTTTTATTTCTAATAATCTCTAATAATATATCTTTTTCTACTTTTGAATTTACAGTGTCATTTACAGTGTCATTTACAATGTCATTTACACCTACCTCTAAACCAACATTATTAAATTCTTTTTCTTTTCTTTTAAATATAACACTAAACCAATCTGTATCTATATTAAATTTTACATCTGGAACTAACTTTTTAATTCTTTTAATACCAGACCCTATCTTTTCAATTAAATTTATTCTTAAAACACAGTCTGCTAAAATTGGATTTCTTAAGACACTTATCTTTCCAAAATCCTTTGAACTAAAAAGAAGTCTTCCAGGATTTAATATTTCAACTCTATCTGAATAAACTTCTATTAATATTCTTCCCTGAACAAAATAATTTCTATGAACCATAGCATTAATTATTGCTTCTCTTAAAGCATCTTCTGGAATTTCTGGGGTTTCTACTCTTACTAAATTTATAATATCTGCTTTAGTTCTTGTATTTCTCAAAATAAATAATAAAGCATTTTCAAAATTGGATATAAAATCAGCTTCAAAAACTTTTTTATCAAGCATAACTGCTTTAGTGTCTCCTTGATAAAGTACACAACTAATGTCTGCATTTAAAAAGAATTTAGTTATTTTTATTGAAAATAATAACGCACAAGCATTATTTGGTATGTTGTTTGTTAATAGATTTAAATTTTTAAGTATTTGAATAGTGGGTAAATTTTTAGATATACTTGCTTTTTTTAAAAAATTATTAAACTTGTATGTATCAATATCTTTTAAATTGAACTCAGAAGTTTGTTTTTCAAAAGAAACTTTATTTACATTTTGTAAAAAATCAATAATTTCATTTCTATTTAACTTTTGAGAGTTAGACCCTTGCCTTATGTAAAAAGAACCACCAACTGAATAAGGTTTATCTTTCCCAACAGAAACATAAATAACCCCAATATTGTCTATCAATTCAAAAGAAATAATTAAAGATGGATCAATATTTCTTGCAATGGTTTGTATTTCAGAGTCAAGTCTATTACTTTTAGAAATACCTTTTATTTCTCCTTTGTCTGTAATCCCTAAAATTATTTTACCTCCATCTGAGTTTGCAAAAGCACAAATAGATTTACCTATTTCTTTATTGTTTAGACTTTCTTTAAACTCAAGAGTATACCCTTCTCCAGTTTTAATTAAATCTAACACTTCTTGCTTATTCATATAATTTACCAATATACTTTAGTAACATAATTTATATATCCCTTTCGGAAGGGGGGGTTGCTGGCCAAGCAAAACATCTAAGGAACTCAAAAGAAATGGTTAATAAGATAATATTTTATGTTCATAATTATCTACTTATTTAAAATTATATCCAAATATCTTAAAAATTCCTTGTATCTAAGAAATAATGTGGACTTGATTATTTAAATATATTCTAATTGCGCGGTATACTTTTACAATTAGTGCTAATTTGCGCGGTAAGTTAATAATTAGTTATGTGCCAGGAAGTCTTGTATTAGTGGGGTTTAGAAGAGGTGGGTATTAAAGAAACACTTAAAAAGATAAATTAATACCATTTTGCGCGGTAATTTCTAAAATAAAGCGATAATTTGCGCAAGCTATATAATTTTATAGTTCTTGTTTGTATTCATAATAATAATACATTGAGAAATAGTTTTTATGGTTTTCGGGGAAGAGAAAAGGTTAATTTTGAAGAATAAACCAGATTCTAATCCTCAAAACTTAATATTTTATAAATCTGTTGGTTCTTAATTATAATAGTGTCAGCTGCTAGCTAGCTCGTCTGGTAACCAGTCCAGGGGGACGACCTAGGGTTGCAATGTCCTGGTGATATTCTCTGACACAATTATTCTTATTCTTTAATTAAATATTTTTCTATATCTTCTATTCTTATATTTACATAGTTTTCTTTAAATTGATTTTTAAAATCCATTCTCATAAGATATGAATAGCGATGTGCATTAGATTTTGGATCTAATCTACTGAAATTAAGATCATCAATATCTAAATTTAATTTTAAATTTTTAACAAGTAAACTTTGGATATTAAGTTTAATCTGATTTTCTTTACTACTAAAATCTCTACAAATATTTAATATTATTTTTTTATCTTTAATCTTTGGATATATAGATTTAAATAGATAATATAAGGCAAGACAATATATTCTTACCTTTAAATTTGCTTTGCCTTTCTGAGATTTATCATATTTGTAAATACCTTGCCCAAACTTAGAATTAATTATATTAATAAAATTAGTTGTAATCTTATACCCTCTAATTATTTTTTCACTGGCTATACAAATTGTATAATCCTTAGATAAAAGATCCTCTCCAGATACATCAATATCAAATTCCATAAATTAAATTACTCCAAGATTATTACAATATATATAATTGATTTAATTATATTTAAATCTTGCCCAACCTCCTGGCCAAGCAAAAATAGTGCTATTTGGTAGTAATTTAGTAGTAATTTATTTGATTTAGTACTAAATAGTATCAATTTAGTAGTTAATTTCATTTACTAAATATTCTTGTAAACCAATTCCCTAACTTTTTGAAAAAACCTCTTTGGTCTCCTTGAGACCCAGGATCTGAACTGGAATCTGATTCTAAAGCTTGATCTTGAGAATCTTTATTTATTTCTTCTATTCCTCCTTGGAAGAAATAAACATACCCGTTCATTGAATTTATAACAATTATTCTTGTCTTATCATCAAAAATATAAACTGCCCCACGTGGTGCTGGCCACTTAATTGAATCTAATTGAGTTGACCAAAGAGAAGCACCTCTTCTATTTACTAAATGAACAGAGTCCCCCCCATAATAAACAATGTAATTACTATCTGAACTTATGTACCCACTATTTGCAGACCTTAAGTTAAACATAAGATTACCATTTATATCAAAGAATGCATTGCTTATTGCAAGCTCTCCATTTGAACTTTGATATGCAAATAAAGTTTCATCAGGAGATATTAATAAATTATCAGGTCTTGCATCAATTGGATACCTCCAAATAACCTCTCCTGTATCCTTATTAAACAAACTTATAAATCTTCCAACCTTTGGGCCCACAAAAACATAATTATTTGATAAAACCATGTTGTAAGGCCAAGAACCAATTAATGCTTTCCAATTTAATGTACTATTTAAATCAAAATTGAACATGTAAGGATCTGAACCAACATAAACAGAAGTATCATCTTCTTTAAAAAGAATGAACCTAACTTGCCCATTATTAAGATCTTTATTCCATAATACTTCTTTTTTATTAATATCTATAAAATAAAACTTACCAGCCCATGTTCCTGCTGCAATGTATTTGTTATCGTGTGATATTCTAACTTCACTTATTACATCTCCAACTTCACCAACTCCAGGACTATAGTCTGGTTTACTCCAATCTCCAATTCCAGGAATTCTATATTCCCAAATTAGATTTCCAGAATGATTGAATAGAAGAAGATAATCTCCTCCATTCCAGTTATCTCCTGTTGGCCTATGAGCAGTAACTATTAATGAAGCATCATCAGAAACATCAACTGTTGGAATCTCGTTATCAAGCTTGTATTTCCATAAGAGATTACCATCTGAGCTAAAAAAATGCAAATATGCATTTTGATTTATGAATTCTGAACTTTCTGAACTATGGAATGGAACTGTAGCAAAGAAATTATGATCTAGAGAAAAATCAACTCTTGCTGGTGGGAGATTTGTATATATTTTATTTACTAATCTATAATTTGCAGTTTCTGTTTGAGTAATTAATTTAATTTCTGTGTTTATTTCTTCATTTTCTTTTGGAGAAAGAGAATAATTATACTCATCATAACCATTTTTATTTATTTTTATACTATATTGGATATAATTTTTAAGAAAGCTTCTCTGATATGCTCTAACCTTAACATCAAAGCTTCCCTTTGAATCTGTTATAGTTTTATATTCAACTCTTGGACCATTTGCCCAAACAACTACTTCTGCATTAGTTATTGGATTATTAGTTTCTGAATCATAAACAGTTCCTTTTATAGTTGAGTTTGTTAATATTGCTTGTAAATTATTTTTAGTTTTTTCAACTAGAACTTCATTATATAAAGTAATTTCTAATGGGTTATTATTTATTGAAATAGTTATTTCAAATGGATAAAAATATTTCTTTCCTTCTTCCCAAGAATCTGTGAGATCAGAGGGCCATTCTACTTTAAATACAAAATCAACTTGCTCACCAGGTAGTAGTTTAGAAGGGGTTGGTTGAGGCCAACCTTGGATTTCAAAATCCTTCCCATTAACCTTCATATTCATTTCTGAACTTAAAGATATTTCTTTTGTACTTATGTTTTTAATATTTATTATTCTATCAATTGAATGTTCAAGAGGATATACGAAAAGATTAGGAAGCTCGTCATAAGAAACCTCATAAGTTGCAGTTGAGATTTTTGTATAAACTCCTTCTGCAAAAACAATATTTAAACAAGAAATAATAATTAGAAAAAGAAAAATAAGAAAATATTTCTGTAAATTAAACTTATTTGTTTTAATCATAGGGAATATTATAAATGAACAATATTTAAATGCTATGAAATAAATAATTATTTATGAAGAAGACATACTCCTACTTTATAATAATCATAATAATAATCATTTTGGTTTCTGCAATTCTTTTTATTCAAAAAGAAAAAACAATTGAAAATAAAGAAGTAAATATTGGAGCAATCTTGTTTTTATCAGGGGATTTATCTGATCTCGGTAAGGAAACATTGAACTCTTTTCTAATAGCCAAAGAAGAACTTGAAAAAGAAAATAATATTAAAATAAACCTAGAGGTTGAAGATAACCAAAGCACAGCAACTCAAGCAGTTATGGCCTACTCTAAACTTAGTTTAAAAGAATATCCTCTAATAATTAGCGTTGGAGATGCCATGAATCAAGCATTACTACCAATTGCATCTTCAAATAAAACCCTATTGTTTACTATTCTAACTGGTTCTCATGACACAAATGGGGAATGGATGATGAGAGGATGGTTTAATTCAAGACAACAAGGAAGTACATTAGCAAATTATGTGTCTTCTACAGACTCAAAAACAATTGGAATTCTAAAATTAAATAATCCATTCAGCATATCTTTAATTGATGTTTTTAAAGAAAATCTAAGAGAGGACATAAACATTGTTTCCGAACAAACATTTAACATAGCTGATTTTGATACTAAAGTACAATTAATGAAACTAAAAGAAGAAAACCCTGATTTTATACTTGTTACTGGATTTGGACCAACTTACCCAATTATATTTAAACAAGCAAGAGAACTTGACTTAAATATACCAATTATTGCTGATGATGTAATAGGAATTCCTTATTACTTTAATAGTGCTGGCGGATATGATGTATTAAATAATGTATATTATTTTGCAACAGGATTTGATAACGTAAATAATATTAAATCTCAAGAATTTATAAATAAATATAATACTAAATACAATACAGAACCATCCTTTATTTCTGCATTTGCATATGATTCTTTTAATGCAATTGTTAAAGTTATGTTGATTTGTGATACAAAGGATAGTTCTAAACTTAAGGAATGCTTTTATAATTATGAAGAAAAGGGATTACTTGGAGATATAAAATTCAATTCAGATGGAGATATTGATGTTCCAATTTATATAAAACAATATTATAATAATCAAAATATAATTATTAAAAAATACAGTGATTAAAATTGAATAATTTATTTATTCCTGGAAAGAACATAGTTCTTCCAAAAATTAAACTCAAGAAAAAATATAAACTAAAACTGGTTTCTAAAGAAATAGAAGTAACTGTACCATCAAGACTTGGTTCTTTTGTGTTTGATTTAAGAAAAGTTTTTGGTAAAGTTAAGAAGTACCCAAAAACTGGAGTTTTAGGATATTCAATTGATTCAAATAAAACAAAAATAAAACTTAAAGTAATAGACAATAATAAACTTATTTTTAAAGATAGAGAAATACCTGAAATTATTCATTGTTATAAGATATTATCTAAAATACTTGGTAAGCTACCTGGATTATATATTGAAATCTACACACACAATCTAAAAAACAGGGGTTTTGGGTCTTGTGCAAGTAAGGTCTTATGTTTTGCAGTTGGAATTAATGAAATTTTAGGTAATCCATTAACTAATTATGAATTAAGACAAATAATTGGATACAATTATGTTGAAGAATCAAAAGATAAAAAAGGATACCTTGTAAAAGGGACCAACTTTAGTTTAACTACTTCTGTTTGTATGTATGGTGGGATGTTATTATTAGGGCCTGGGTTTGAAATCATTGAACACACAACAATACCACACAACTATTCAGTAATATATTATTACCCAAGTGAAAAAATATTATTAAAAATAAAAAATAAAAAAAGTGCAGAAGAAGAAAACGCACCTGTAGAAAATATAATTAAAATAAATGAACGCAAAAATATAAAATACAGGCTTGAAAAGATTTATAATGAATTAATTCCAGCTATGAGAAATAAAGATTTTGAAAAACAATCAAAAATAATATGGGAAATAAATAATACATTCTTTTATTGGTTTGAAGACATGTATGGAAAAAAATATGTAGAACACTTAATAGATATGAATGAAAGAGGAGCACTACACATTAGATTTAGTTCACATGGTCCAACCACTTTCTTTTTTTGCAAGAATAGTGATATTAAAAAGTTCACAAATTATTTAGTTAAAAACAAGCTCTGTATTGGAAAACCAATTGTTTGTAAATCAAATACAAGCTTAAAAATAAAACTAAATTCAAAAAATAAAGAATATACCTACTCAAATAAGAATTCTTAAAGTTATAAGCTAACTAAAATAGTTTATTACGAAAAAATAGAAAATGAAGTAAATCTACTTCATTCTTACATACTTGAACTTGTTAACTATGTGATCTCTAAAATAATTATCTATATTAATATAGTATAATTTTATCTAAATGATTATATTTATTAGTTATATTAGAAATAATTCTACAAGGTATTTTTGATTCCCTTAAAAATATAGCAACGTGACTTAAAAAACTACCTCGCTCTATAATCACGCCTTTCGCACCATATAAATATAATAATGTATTAACATCTAACTCTTTAATGACTATTATTTTATCTGTAATATCAATATTTTTCAAGTCAGAAATAGAGTGTATAAAATATAAAATACCCTCTATTTTGCCAGGGGATAATACTTCGCACATATAATTTCCTAAATTTATAAATATTTATTTTTTAATAATAGATAATATGGTTCACTTGCTTTCTGAAGAACTTGTTTAATAGATAAATAATTGGTATTTTCTTCAGTGTTTATTCTCTTTAAAATTAATTTCTCTATAGATAAAGTTTCACTTACACCTAAATGTTTCAAGTTCATATTAACTTCATATAGTACTTTTTCTTTATCATTATTAAATTTAGGATATTCTGGTTTAACAGGTAATATTCCTTTATATTTATAATTCTTTAATTTACCACTATATATTGTGTGTCCCGTGATTAAATAAATGGGTTTTTGAATAATTTCTGCACGAACTGTAAATTTACCTTTTGGTAAAAAATATTCTTTATAAAATACATTATCCTTCTCATATATATTAAATCCAAAACCACGATGTATTGGATATTCAGAATCAACAATCAATTCAGCCCATAAAATATATTTGTTAATATCCTCAATATCTTTCCATCCATCTGAATTTATATTTGGATTATTTATTTCGAAAGATGTTTGTAAAGTAGGATCTTTTCTTTTATCAATCAATTTATCTAATATTAGATTGAATAACTCTTTTGAACAGGTAAAATACTTACTATTAAACAACAACATTAATTGAGCTAATTTTAATTCATGATAACCATCTATATTGTTTTTAATAGAAACAATAATTTCATCATTAAATAAAGATAAATTTTCCATAGTATCATAAGGTTTATTATCTTTTTCAATTTGCAATTTATATAATAAAAAATATGTTGTTGCTTGAGCAAATTCATATACAATTCTATTCTTTAATTTTAATCTGATATCTAAACTCTGGTTCATATTTCATCACTTTATTATAAATATATAACACAACTACTTTATTAATTCTACAGGTATCTGGTAGTTTAAATAAATTATCAGATGCAAATGATTCACAAGGACAACCGCCGTAACCATTACACAATTTTAACCTATGCAACTTACAAATTTTACAATCTTGTTTAAGATCATTTGCTCTTTTACTAAGCATTTTGTAGCAACTAGATTTAAATATATCTTCTAATTTATCTATATTATTTATATTACCATAATTAAAATATTCTTTATCCATATCTGACGTCCGATTACAAATACTTATGTCACCGTTATAGTCAATAGTTATAAAATATAAGTTATTTACGCAACCCTGGCCATAATTACAATATTTTATTGGTTTATTATAAATAATAGAACTTACAATAGTATTGAAATTAGAAATTGAAATTGGATTGCTATCTTTAAACCAAATATCAAACATATTTTTAATAAATTTAGTATATTCCTTAGAAGTTACTAATAGCTTTGAATAATTATTCGCCCGTCCTAATTTTAATAACGGATTAAATTGTATAGATATTCCGACTTCTTTAATAAACTTATACAATTCTTTTTCTTTATTTAAATGTAATTTAGTTACAACCAAAATAGCTCCAGAGTGAGAGGTATATTTTTTAAGTAAACTAATAGAGAATATTAAATCATCATATATTGATATATCTTTTGGATATACTCTTAATTTATCATTTATCTCTTTAAAACCATCTATACTTGTAGATACGTGAACATTATATTTTTTAAATAAATCTAGATACTTTTTATTTAATAAAATGCCATTAGTTTGTATTCTAAATTGAACTTGCTCTCTATCTAATAGTGATAATATATTATTAAATGCTTTTTTAAAATTATTTATCCCCCAGAGTAAAGGTTCACCACCATGAAAATAAATAATATAAACTATTTCTTTTAATTTATGATAATCCTTAAATAGTTTAATTGTTTTAATTATATTCTTTTGTTTTAAGTAATTAATATCTTTATAATTACAAGACCCATAACAATATTTACAACTTAAATTACAATTATTACCTACAGGTCTAAACATTATTGATTGAGTACTCATATTTAATAATCACTAAGTATAATAATCTTGGTGACCAACAGCATCATCAGTATAACCATCAGAATAACTATCCCCGTCGTCTACATAATCTGTATGTCCAATATCCGAATAGAAATTAAATCTATTTTTATTTCTATCATGTATAATCTTCTCTAAACAAATAGGTAATTGCATAAACATCCTCCAATAAACATTTTCTATATTAAGTTGTTTAGTTTTAATTATAGTGTAATATTATATAAGTTTACATCTACGCATTATTAATCAATTAATATTATATGTTAATAAACAACACATTTTTAATCTTTTCTATAAGACCATTGAAAACGTTTATATTGCCATTCGTATTTTTTAATTTTAGTAAGTACTTGAAACAAATATAAAATATATGCAAAACAAAATAATAAATAAGAGAAGTAGAAAACAGTAAATAGAAATGAAGTAAGTTTACTTCATTCTTACATACTTGAACTTATTAACTATGTGATCTCTAAAGTAATTATCTATTGATCTTGCTTCTAAAAGCTTGTTAAATTCTTCTTCTGGAAAATCTCTATACTCGTATATCATTGAACTTGTAAAATCTACTTCCATTAACTTCTTTTCAGGATCATAACCAATTGCTTTTATTAATCTTGATTCTATTTCTTTTTTTTCCATTTTTCTTTTCACCTTTGTTTTAATTTATTAATTATAATTAATTCATATAAATAATATGTGATAAAGAATATATATTAATCCTTTTTTAGAAAACATCTAATATTTAAAAGAAGAAACAAACAACCAATACCTTTATATAATTTACATAAATATAATATTATTGTGATAAATTATGCCTATTAGATTAAAACCTAAGCACTTAACAATACCAGAAGCAATAAGACTTAAACAAAACAATCCCACTAAGAACAGAAGACCAGAAAATAGTTCCTTAGCAAATTTCAAAAAAACAAAATATGAAGGATGGCAATATTGCGATGGTGGATTTCATAGATATGAACAAATATATAAAGAAAACTTAAATCATAAGCCCCTAAATTTTCTTTTACATGAACTTAAAGTTCATAACCCGCAAGTTATGATTCTTGGACCTGGAAAAGGGCATGATAATACCATATTTAAATCTGAACTTGAAGATTATGGAGTTAATTTACATATTGATACATTAGGGTATAGTAAAACTATTGATAAAGAATTACTATCACAAGAGATTATTAGAAAAGATTATTCCCCCAACATCTCAAAACCACTGGCTTTTGAACACATTAATCCTATAGAACATCCAAAACTAGCTAATAAAATTATAGGCAAATATCACTTAGTAATAGCAGAAAGATCAATTGGAGTTTATGGAGAATCAAAGCCCTATGCCCTCTTTCAAGCATCTCTTTTACTTGCAAAAAAAGGGAGAGCATACATCGATATAAACTATAAAGCACCAATTAAACAAATACTTGATGTTACTGGAAGAATGATTAATGCTTACAATAAAATAAATAAACTAAACTTAAAATTTAAAATCCAAGAAATAAAAGAACTTAGTGGAAAAAATGAAGACACAAAATACACATACATACAAATAGATAGACTGGAATAGGAAACTAGTTTATATTTCCAAGCCTATTATTTATTCTTTTTTCTATTTTTTTAAATACAAACTCTTCCATTATTAATCCAATTAAAGCAATTAATAATATGCCAATTAGAACCTTATCAAAAGAAAAAGTCCATTGAGCGTTCCAAATAAACCTACCTAGCCCACCAAGTGTTACAACAAGCATCTCAACACCAATTAATGATCTCCAAGCAGACCCAAAACCGAGCCTAATTCCAGTAATTATCTGTGGAAGAGATCCTGGAAGTATTATTTTTACAATTATTTTAAACTTATTTAAACCAATGTTTTTTGCAGCTAATATCCAATTTGGATTAACTGCTCTTACTCCATCAATAACATTATAAATTATTTTCATAAAACTAGATATAAAAACAGCTGCCCAAATTGTCTCTCTTGTAAATCCTAGAAATAAAATAATAAAAGGAATCCATGCAAGGGATGGAACTAAGTAAATTGCACCAAGAAATGGAGAGAATATTTTTTTTAGTTTCCAATTGGTTCCAATTAATACTCCAAAAATGATTGCAAAAACTAAAGCTAGAAGAAAAGGTGGAATTAAATTAAAAATACTTATTAAAATTAATTTCAGAAGAGTTCCGTTTTTTATTAGAACAATAAACCCCAAAAGAACATCTAACGGAGAGGGTAGCATCCAATGTGGAACCCAACTAAAAATATATGCTAATACCCAAGCTAATAACAGAACAGCAAATGGAATAAAACCAAGTAATACATTTCTAATTTTTCTATTCATATATCTCTTCTTGTGCTTTTCTTAGTTTTTCTTCAAATCTATTATCATAAATCTCCATTAAATTAAGATCATTACTTATTATTCTTGAATCATATGCATAAGAAGCAATATCTAAAAATTCATTAGGATTAACCCATAAAACAAATTTCATGCTTGATAATGTATTGTTTATATCTTCAATAGAATAACTTGTAACCCCATCTGTTGCATTATTCATATAGTTTGCAAGAATAACTCTTGTTTCTTCTGGATTTTCTTTCATAAATCTTTGAGATTCAATATATCCATCTAAAAATTTACTAATTATTTCTGGATTTTTAGATGCAAAATCTTCATTAACAATAATTGAAGTGCTTAAAAAATATCTTTCAGTATATCCTTTACTAACCCACTCTGGCAGAATAATTGCTCCAGCTTTAAAAAAATCTTCCTTTGATTCAGCACCCTTAAGAGCTGCTGAGATTATTTTTTTATCCATTAGTGCAATTGGAGAATATGCATTTTCTATATCCACATAAGTAAAGTTAATATCTATATTATTTTCTTTGAGTATTCTTCTAAAAGCATAACCAGTTGTACTATCAACTCTTGTTGCAATTGAAGTATTATTTAAATCAAGTAATGTATTAACATCATTTGGTCTTACATAAGCATAACTTGGAGCAAGAACCATTGGTGCAATAAACCTTATATTTATTCCTTTTGAAATTGGATCTATAAAATTATTGGCACCACCTGTAACAATATCTACTTGTCCTGTTGATACTGCTTGGCGAGAATAATTAGTAGAAGTAAACGGAATATATTTTACTTTCAAACCTTGCGCTTCAAATAAACCTAATTCTTTACCAATAAAAATAGGAGAATGACCAAAACTATCAGCTGAATAACCAATAATCAAGTCAGGTTCACTATTATTATTTTTTAAAAAAATTAATAAAAAGATTATTAATAATATTATTATTCCTGAAATGAATAGTATTTGTTTTTTTTGTTTAATCATATTTAATCACCATTTAATTGTATATTTCCTCTTGTGCTTTTCTTAATTTTTCTTCATACCTATTATCATAAACATCATCTAAAGTAATATTTGTATCAATTAAACCCAATTCTCTAGCAGAAATAATTAATCCTTCTAGTTCTTTTGGATTAATCCACAAAACAGAATTATTTGCATTAATTACATCTAATCCATCTTGTAGGGTATATACTTTAGCATCTACTGCGTCTTTGTTTAATTCATTTACAAGTATTTGAGAGGCTTCTATTGGATTCTCTTTAATAAATTTTTGAGATTTTATATAAACATCTATAAATACATCTATGTTTTTTGAATTTTCTTCTAAATAAAACCCATTTACAATAATAGAAGACACTAAATATCTTTTTTTTGTATACTCTTTATCTTGGAATTCATCTAATAGAACAGCACCAGAACTAGTAAACATTATATTTTCTGTTTCTTTTGCAGAAACAAAATCAACTAGATTTTTATCCATTAATGCTAAAACTTTGTAACTATTATCTACATCTATGTAAGTTATATTTAGATCTAAATTATTCTCTTTTAATATCTCTCTTAACACATAAGCATCAGATCCGTCAATTTTTATTCCATACCTTTTATTATTTAAATCTTGAAAAGTATGTAGTTCATTTGGTCTAACATACAATTGGGGGGTTGCAACTGTAATTGGTGCAATTACTTTCAAATTAACTCCTTTTGAAATGGGATCAAAATAACTTGTTGTTCCACCACCTACAATATCTGCTTTCCCTGTAGATAATGCAATTCTTGCATACTTACTTGATTCAAATAAAACAAACTCAACATTAATTCCATATTCTTGGAAGTAACCTTTTTCTTTTGCAATAATTAAAGGAACTTGGCTTGAACTATATCCAATAACTAAATCATAAGATTCTTTTTCTCTAGATAATAAAAAGATTATTAATAATGCAATAATTATTATAAAAATGAATAACAGAATTATATTCCTTTCTTTAAATAATCTTTTTATCATATTATAATCACTATTAGAATCTTACTTTTAATATTTTTTTTTCAATATCATTATTTATTGCTTCAGCTTTATTTGAATTAATAAAATCAAGATACATTTGCTTTTCAATTTTTTCTTTAAGCAAAATACATTCTTTGCTAGTTAGTTTTCTTGGTCTTTTAATTTTAACTTCATAAACTTGCCTTATTTTAGCAGGCCTAGGAGATAGGAGATAAATTTTATCTGCAAGATATATTGCTTCACTAATACTATGAGTTACAAATATTATTGTTTTACTTGTCTTCTTCCAAATATCTTCTATTTTTTCTCTTAGAAATATTCTATATTGAGGATCAAGAGCAGATAAAGGTTCATCCATTAATAAAAGATCAGGGTTAACTACAAGAGCTCTTGCTATTGCTACTCGTTGTTGCATTCCCCCTGATAGCTTATAAATATTCCAATCTTTAAAATTAGTTAATCCTACAAGATCTAGATATTTAGAAACTTGTTTATTCTTTTCTAGATTATTTAGACTTGTATTCTCTAGAGCAAATTCTATATTTTCAGAAACTGTTCTCCAAGGTAATAATACATAGTTTTGAAAGACCATCATTCTTTCGGGCCCTGGTTTATCTATTGGTTTATTTTCAAAAAGAAGCACTCCAGAAGTTTGTTTAAGAAAACCAGCAATTAAGTATAATAAAATTGTTTTACCGCAACCGCTTGGACCAAGAACACAAATAAACTCTCCCTTCTTAACGGATATATTTAGATTATCAAGAATTTTAAAATCTTTGTTATCAACTGAGAAGCACATATCTAGGTTTTTTATCTCAAGCATAAATATATTTTGGAACAATATATTTTAAAAGAGTAGTAGGTAAGTTAATCTTCTTGAAAAATTAAATATCTTTACAAAACAATAAGAATCTTTAATTCAATTATTAAAAGTACCTTTAATTGATCCATTATCTAGTCCCTTTATTCCTGCGTGCTCCATATAACTATTAATTATTGCGTTAGTAATTGGATGATCTATTCCATTAACGTATATAGTTTCTAAAATATGCAAAACTGAGCTCTTATCAAGACTCTTAAAGATAGGTTCTAAAGCCATTAACTGACGTCTATATTTATCATAAGATTCAAGATACTTACCTTTTATTAAATTCTTTACTTCAGTTATAATCTTATCGGGATCATCTTTATATTTTTGATGTAATTCTTTTATTCTTTTACTTAATGAAATTTCAGCAACCCTTCTTTCAAGAATATTAATCATTGTAAAATAGCATTCATCTGTTCTTTCCTTAGCCATTTTTTGTAAAAAATCAGAAGATAAAACAAAGTCCAAATAACTAATCTTTTCTTCAATTGTTAATCTAGAAAATAATTCTCTAAAATGTGGTTCTTTTGAAATAATATCAAACTTAAAGTAAGGAATATACTTTTCTGCAAATATATTTAATTGCTTGTTAAATCTTAATCTTAGAGCTTTTGGATTTCTTTTAACATAATCTATATTATTACCTAATTCATATTTTGCAAAATTTAGAGATAAAGTTTTAAGTAGTTTATCTTTAATTGCTTTATTTATTCGCTTTGAGTGTATCTTTGCTTTTGCTTTTGAAATATCCCCAAATAAGTGTTCTAAATCTAGATCTTTATACTTCTTTATTTCAGGTGGCTCTTTTTTAATAGGTCTTCTTCCAGCAAAATCAGGAATTGGTTTTCTTATAGGCATAATTATCGAATGATATAGTAGAAGAATATGTATTTATATGTTTTGGAAGGTAAGAAAAGCTAAGCATAAGTAATATAAGTCAAAAAGCAAGAAATTTGATTAGAAAACATGAAAAAAACATAAAAAACAGATATATATACCTTTCCTTACATAAATATAATAGATGCCTTGAGATAAGCTAATAATATTTTTATAATTTATATATAAGTAGTTAGTGAACTAGATAGGTCATTATAAAAAAAACAGAAAAAATATAGGTGAAATAAATATGGGTTTCGGTAGAGATAACGACAGAGATAGAGGAAATAGATTCAATAGCAGAGGAGGAGGCGGAAGTTTCCAACCAAGAGAAATGCACAAGGCTAAATGTTCAGAATGTGGTAATGATTGTGAAGTTCCATTCAAGCCAACAGAAGGAAAGCCTGTTTACTGCAGAGAATGCTATAACAAGAGAAAAGATCAGTAAGTTCTATTAACTTATAAAATCTTTAACTAAGAGAAAAAGGGAGAAAAACCCTTTTTTTCTTTTCCTAATATCTTAATTCTTAAATTCAAATTTTTTTTTTAAATTAACTTAATATTGCCTGATTTTATCTATTCCTAGATTAATTACTACTTTATGAACTTCTTCTGTTAACTCTAGGTCTTTTAAAAGATAGGTTGAAATCTTATTGTAATCTTTTGTAAAACATAGAGTAGCTATATCTGAACCATCTGTTCCTTCTATTGTTTTAACTCCTATTGCTTTACCAAAATCCTTTAATGTCCCTCTGCTTTTACCGTACCTAAAACAGGTTAAGTATTCTCTTAAGTCCATTATTTCTTTTAGAGAGAAAGGATAGATTGCAACCTTGTTAATAAAGCTTCTTGAAACAAGAAAAGACATATCAAAGCTTTTGATGTTAAACCCTACAACTATTCCATTGGTGCCTGGATTTTCTTTTTTAAATACAGATAATCTTTTCCAGAAATCAAGTAACATACCCTCTTCTTTATTTTCATTCATTAGAATTATTGATTCTTTATTTGTTTCTTTTATACCAATTGCTACAACTTTTGAATCAATGGGGTTAATTAATTTTAGTTTATCTTCTTCTGATTTTTGTTCATATCCTTCGAGAGATATTGGGCAGGTTTCAATATCAACATACATATAATTCATAATTTATTCACTTCCTTCTCATTTACTATTTATCTTTTTCTTATTTGTAATGTCCAACATATTCTGCGTTGAAACTATTTTCTTTTTTGTTATTGATTCAAGTTCAGCTCTTGCATTCCCAGAAACTCTTCCACCATCTTTTGCGTCTGTTCTTAAATTAGGTAAATCTTTTGAATCTCTTACTGTTGTTATTTCTTTTGTGCTTGCTTCTCCAAGCATTGTAAAGATTAGTTCCATATCTGTCATATTATCTCTTAGGTTTTGGTTTTTAAACCTTGGGTCTAGGTTTTTGATTAGTTTATGCTCTTTTGTACTTACATCGAAAGTTGCTTGTGAGATTTCATTTGTTAATATTGCATAATCCTTGCTTCTTTTAACTCCTCTCTTGTTCCATTCGTCTGTTAGATCTAATCTAACTATTATTCCTCTTATTCTTTTTGAAATCCAAGCTTCTGGATATCCTTTTAATTCATAATATCTCTTTGCTCTAGCATATAATAGCTCAGGGTTTTCAATTTCTTGTATTCTTTGATAACCAGTTTTAGCTAACCATAACTTAAAGGGCTCTGCTTTTTTAGATGGGATAGATTGAATTATTCTAAATAAACCTTCTGTATTAGAACAATCAGTTTCTCTTAATTTACCATCCTCTGCTATTAATTTCAACTGTCGACAAAATGTCGATAGTTCAATTTCTGTAGTTTCTTGCTCCCTAACCTTAAGCCTATACCAATAATCATTTGAATCTAAACTATCAGTTAATGCTCCAACTACATCCACAACAGAAAACCACCATTCATTGTTATACCACGTCCTTCTTATCTGCTTATTATCAAAAACTACAATTGCGTTTTCCTTATTGTCCATAATAATACCACCTCACTAAATATATTATATCTTTGAAGTGTATATCTTTTGTGGAAGGGGGGGCACCTGGCCACGCAAAACTAGAGATTTACTAAAAAACGAAAAAAAGAAAGCAAGAAGCAGAAATGTCCAAGAAATATAGCATCTTTTCTTTTGAATTAATAAAATAAGTACATAATATTTAGTGGACAGTTACTTTCAAAACAATATAATCTAATTCAATTACAACAAATTAGTAATAATAAAATTTATTTATATTTGAACTTTTTATTATATTCATTATGATCTATTATATCTAAAACAAATGCAATTATTTCTATCTTGTTTGTATCTGTTAACGTATATAACATTCTCCAATATAGAGGGAGCTCAACTCTGAATAAATTTGTTACATTATAAGAATCTATATAATCCTTTGGAAAAAGAGAATGTGGAACTTTAACTCCATATTGTGGGTTTTCTTTAATTATTTCTACTTTCTTATTTATTGAGTCCAAAATTTGTTTTTCTTTTTTTGAATGAAGAGATTCTTTCTTTAAATAATTATAAACTTCGCTTGCTTTTGGAGAAAGTATAACACTTAACTTTTTATTCATAATTTTGTACCTTTCCTAATATCTTCGTAAAGCTTTGGATTAGTATTGTGCACCCAAGTTATTCCTTTTAATCCAACATATATTCTATTATTACTTTCAAGATATTCAAGTATATGCATTAAGGTATTATGATTAACCTGCTTTGGTAGTTCTCTTTTAATATCTGAAATCTTAAACACACTATCATTCATATTTTTTAAAGTATTTTCGACCATTATAACTGTATTTAATGTTGGAGAATATTTTGGTTCTACTTTCTTAATTCCTTCTTTCTTTCTCATAAATCACACCTAATAGTTATTAACTAATAAATATTATATATGAATTAATATATAAAGGTTATTATTAATCTCTAAAAAGGTAAGATTTACTATTCATAATAAATAATATACTACAACTAGTGTATATCCTTTTTGGAAGGGGGGGGTCTTGGCCACGCAAAACTAGAGATTTACTAAAAAACGAAAAAAAAGAGAGCAACAAGCAGAAGTGTCCAATAAATATAGCGTCTTTTTGTGTGAATTAATAAAATAAGTATGTTATATTTGTTGGACAGTTGAGCATAGCAAAATTCCTGCAAGAGAAAGAAAAGACTTTAAAAATGAGTTTTTAACTCAAGCAACATTCCTTTAAGCTTAGTTATTCTTTTATTCTTAACAAGCAACTTGTACTTTTCAGGGCAATTTTCTTTAATTAGTTTTTCAAAAGTAGAATAATCAATCTCTTTAATTAACTTCTTTAGATTTCTTGGGAAGAAAGCAAACAAGATTCTTAATTTATTTGTTTCTTCTTTAACATTATCAATATAATACAATAATTCTTTTTCTGATTTTGAATTTATCCAGTCATACATCTTCTTAAGATGTTTAGAATTATCTTCTATTAAATCATCTCTTTCTTTATTTAATTTATTTAGTACCATACATCTATACCTCTAAATTATTGTATCTTATTTGTTATTCATAAAATTTATAGCTGGAATTTACAATTTCTATTTTTGTAAATCCCAAAAAATATTTGTTTGGAATTACTAAACAATTCCAAAGAACTTTAAGATTAGCATTACCCCAAGTCCACCAAGCCCAAATATTGTAGACACAATAAGTGTAACAACAAACGGAAGCTTAATTCCAATTAAAGCAAGTAGAATAAATGCAACAAGCCCAATAATACCATTCACTATAAATTGTCCAAAAAAGATTAAGATCAAGATAGTTATAATAATAAAAACAATCCCAACAATTAAACTAATTGGATTATGTACTAAATTAATTATTCCAGTTGCACCTTGTGCAACAATATTTGCATCCATATTTTTCTCCATGACTTTTGTTTAAATATTACAAGATAAATGTTGTATTAAAAAATTAGACATTACTGACAAATTATTAGATTTTGTAAAAATAGTTATTAAAAATGAATTATTTTTGTTTTTTAAAAATTTAAATTATTTTGAAGAATAATCAACATCGTTATTAGTTAGTTCTTTTAGTAAATCGTTTTCATCAGATGAATCAACTTCAACAACTAGTTTATTATGATTTGAGCCTTTAACTTTAGATTTGATTTTTGAACCTAAGTTATTTAGAATGTCTTTTGCATTTTCATTATCTTCTATTTCATACTTACCCATAATCCCACCTCCAATTACATCTAATTGGTATGTATATTACAGTGTAAGGCTTCTTATCTCTATCTAAAAGCATAATACAAGTAAAAAGAGCATATTTAGCTTATTTATTTTCAAGCTTTTGTATATTTCTTGAAATTATACAAAACCACTAAAATAAACTAATTATTCAACTATAATAATTTTGTAAAATTAAGATCTCCTTTTAATTCAGTATATATCATTAATATCTCATAATCTTGAATAAAATCATTAAATTTATTTTTCATGTCTTTAAATAACCTGGTGATTTTCTCATAACTTTCACATTCTAATTCTATTTCTAACATCCACGGCCCAATTTTACGTTCGTAATGTATGACATTACCAAGTTGCCTACAATATTCCATTAATTTATAATCTTTTGTTTCAGATAAATTTTTTAAATAGATGATTACTTTGTAATAATTATAACCTAATTTACTGGCATCTATATGTAATCTAAATCTAGTAATTATTTCTTTAGCAACCAATTCTTTTAGCCTATAGGATACAATTCGGGGGGTTGTTCCGGTCTTTTTTGCAATATCAACAGTAGATAATCTTGAATTTGTAGAAATTAATGTTAAAATCTTTTTATCTATATCTGTTAATTTATAATATTTTATATTTTTATACCACCCAACACCCACAGATGGTTTATTCAAAAAATAACCTCTTGAAAATATTTCTACGTCAACATGCGCAGCAAAACTTTGTTCTAAAATATAATGCCCAAATAATGAGTTAAATTCTCTAACTGTACTATAAAACTCTTTAATGTCTTTGATCAATATACCATAAATTAAATCAAATTTGCCAGTGGTTTGAGCAACCCACCACACTTTATTGTTTTTTAATAAATAATTTATAATCCGTTTTTCATTAGTAGGAGTCAGATTATGAAATTTAATATATTGATTCCAAGCAATTAAACCTAATTTACCAGCATCTAAAAGCGTAGTAAACTGTTTAATAATTCCATTTTCTTGTAATCGTTTTATTCTGTATTCTACAACATTTCTATTTGATCGTACATTCTTAGCAAGTATTGTAATTGGCATTCTTGAATCTATATCTAACTCATATAATATCTTTCTGTCTAGCAGATCTAGGTTATTCAACATATATATAATAAACAACAATAACTTTATAAATATTGTAGTTATTTACATTTTTGTAATCGAAAGTTTAACATACTTGTTTGAATCAAATAATATATAAACAATATAAAGGTGATATAATGAGTAAAAAACTAATAACAATAGCTATTGTAATTTTAATTACTGCTTTAATACTAAGTTTAGTAGTTACCTCCACAAAACACACAAACACAATAAAATTTGGAGTAGTTACTCCATTAACTGGAGATGGAGCAATATACGGAGAAAATGTAATAAATGCAAAAACAATGGCTATAGAAGAAATTAACGAAAATGGCGGGATATTAGGGCAAAAAATAGAACTAATTTATGAAGATGGTGCTTGTGATGGTTCAAAAGCACTACTAGCATCTCAAAAACTAATTAATATAAATAATATAAAAATAATATTTGGAGGCGTTTGTTCAGGAGAAACATTAGCAATGGCACAATTTACTGAAGACAATAACGTTATTTTATTTTCATCAGGATCATCAAGTCCAGATATAAGTAAAATAGGTAAATATCTATTTAGGAATTACCCCTCTGAAGATATTCTTGGGGTTGCAACTGCAGAATTAATCTATAATGATGCGCATAAAAAAATAGGTGTACTTGTGGAAAATACTGACTATGCAACTAGTATCTTGGATGTTTTTGCAAAAAGATACTCAGAATTAGGAGGATCAATAATTATAATTGAGAAATATAATTCTGATTCAAAGGATTATAGAACACAATTAACCAAAATAAAACAAGAAAATATTGATTCAATATTGTTCTTACCTCAAACTGGTAAAACAGGAGGGATTGCGGTTAAACAAGCACATGAAATAGGGATAAATGTGCCCAATTATGGGAATGCGCAAATGAATGGGAACGAAGCATTAAAAAATGGGGGCCAATCAATTAATGGACTTAAATTTATTGATGCACCCATGTTATCAGGTTCAAGATCAATGCAATTTATAGACAAATATAATGCTAGATTTGACAAGCCATCGATGGATTATTTTGTGGGCGCAGAATATGATGCAGTATATATTATAAAAGATGCAATAGAATATTGTAAAACAATAAATACTGATTGCATAAAGGATTATCTATATAATATGGGTAGTTATAATGGAGTAATAGGGGACTATAATTTTAACAAAGATGGAGATGTACAAAATATAAAATTTGTTATTAAACAAATAATAGATGCAGAAAAAGAAGAGATAACTATTATTGACTAATATTACTTTATTAGTTTTTATTTTCAAAAAGAGAGGATAAGAAGATCTTGTTTGTTACTCCATACTTCTTGATCTCAATATATCCTTTATCTTCAAGCTTTTGTATATTTCTTGAAACAGTACCTTTTGGAAGGAATAACTTTAATGCAACCTTTTGCTGAGAGAGCCCATCTTGCACCAAAAGAAGCTTAATTATCTTTTGCTCATTCTCGTTTAGCCCAAGCAATAATTTCTCATTAGAATTTACTTCTTTTTCTTTATCTTCTCTTCCTTTATCCTTCTTGTTCTTTAACTTCTTCTTTTTTGAAACATACATGAAAATACTTACAACTATAATTAAAATAATTATAATAAACAATATCCAAGAATTATTTTTATCTTCAACAAGCTTCTGATTTCCAATCTTATAATAAATATTAAATGAAGATAAATTTACATCATTAATAACTAATCTTTTATTAATTACACTAATATTATTTACTTTATTATTATTCTGTAAATCACTTGATAAATTAACAATCTCTGCGTCAAGAGGGAGAATAATTTGGTAGATACCAGTTACATCTGTAAATAATGGATAATAATTTATGTTCCAAACATCATCTTGCTTTGTTGTAAACTTATCAGTTAGATAAGTAACATCCACAATTAATTCACTAGAATTATAATTATCTATATATACCTCAAGCTTGGAATTTGTGTACGTAAAATTTGGGATAGTATTATTAATCTTAACACTTAAATCATAAACAGGAACTATGTCTAAGATTAATAGATTTTCATTAATATCTGTAACATTTAATTGATTATTTATTTCAATAGTACCATTGCTTCTAACATTAATGCTTGTACTAATATCTTGAACTTGATAAGAATAAATGGATGGAATACACAAAACAAGCACTAAAATTATAAATAATTTTAATTTATTATCCATATTCTCTCATTTCCTAAAATCTATACCTATAATTAATAAACACCCAACTGTTTTTTATTACTTTCTAAAACCTCAATTATACTATAACTAAAATCTATAATTTAAAAAAAAAGAAAAAAAACCAATAAGATATTTATTGGTTTGCTAAACTCTCTGTTGCGTCAATTGATTTTGTAACTGTTCTTGTTCCAAATGGAATAAACCCAAAAAGCATTCTTTTCTCTTTAACAGAGAACACGTACTTAGGAGCATCATTAACATTAATAAGTTCAACAGAATCAACAATTGATTCAGGGTTAATGTTTTGCTCAGATAATACGCTTGAAAATTCTTTTATTTTATTTGTTCCATTATCTCCAAGAATAAATACATCTTTTGTTTGACCTAATTGATTTGAACTAGAATCTGCAGAAACTAATACATTTTTAATATTAATTGCTTCAACTCTTGCGTTCTTTCCATCAACACGTCTTACACTTGTTACTTGTGCAGGAGCTATATCTTGAGAAACAACTACAGGATGTGTTTGATTATATGAACTAAATGGATTTAAGTTTGCGTTTGATATTGCTTTTAGGTTCATATCACTTAACATACTACTACTTGTTTGACTTGTAAACTTGATATTTGTAGTTGTTGCTAATGACCCATCTATAGTATATTTCGGACTTGCACCTTCAACACTAAATTCAGGACCCATTGTACCTGAAACCAGGGAGACAAATATATTTGATTCAAAATCATCTCCAAACTTAACTCTTAATTCTTTATACACAGCTTGATCTATTTCAGCAACATAAGTATGCTCATATAAAGTTCCTGTGTAGTTTGTATTCCTGTCTTTATCAACTATAACCTTTTGAGTTCCAGTATATACTAAAGGAACAGCAACATTATTTGCTTGATAACTTGATAATTCAGGAGCTCTATCTGTTAAGTTTTTTGGTCTTAATTCAGATATAGCTAAACTAAGATTAAATTCAGTATAGTTTGCTATATTTGTAGTTAATACTACATTTACTTTATACTTATCTGAAAGAGAGAGCACACCATAAACTTGCTTATCAGTTGTATATCCTTGTTTAATTATAGGACTTATACTTGTATCTAAATTCACATAAGCATATTTTGTGGATTCAGCTGCTCCAACTTGAGGAATTGCAATTGCTAAAACAAGAGCAAAAACTAATGCAACAACAGCAATCCCGATTATTGTGTTTATTTTTTTCATATTTATTTTCACCATTTTTTCCTTTTTAAAAAATAATTAAATCTCATCTTCCAATAAAAGTTACCTAAAATCAAAGCTTAACTTATCAAGGATTGGAAGCTTCTTGATACTAAGCTTATGTTTTTTTGTATTTAAATACTTTAGGTGAAACAAAGCGAAACAAAGCCCAACAATAAGAAGAAAAAGAAGGATTTATTTTAAATTCCCAATAAAATAAGAATCTAGTATATTATATGCATTTGGAGAATGAATTGAAGCAAACATACTTGTTGCATCCTTTCCACAGCCTTGCAAAATTGCACTTCCACCAGGATGTGATGAAATATAAGATGTTGCATTATATACTTTATTATTTACAACCATCCAACAATCATTTGATTTATTATGAGCAGCAACATCACTTAATGTATATGTTGGTACACTTGGTGTTGGAACTGGGGCAGGTGATGGAGAAGGTACTGGTGATGGAGTTACTTGTACTGTTCCATTACCTAACTTTTGAGCAAGGCAAGCATAAAACAAATCATTATTGTAATCAGCTTGAACTGGAACTTGATTTTGTACAACTTCATTATTCTGAGGAGGGATAACCTGGTTTTGAGAAGAACCATCATCTTCAAGATCATCTCCTTCTCCATCAGATTCATTATTACCTGTATTATTGATTATATTATTACTAATTGTATTTGATGTTGGTGTACTACTTGTGTTATAATAAACATTATATAAATATTTACAAGCATTATATGCTTCTAAATTTAGATCTTGTGAATTATTAAATGAATTAGCATCCCCAATTGGGCTAGAAGGAGTATTAACATCAATTGGTGTATTTGATAAATTAACATTAGGATTAATATTTTTAATTGGTGTTGAGTTATAACTCATTCCAAAAATGAATGCAAAAAATATACACACTATAAATAATAAAGAAATAACTAGGGTTCTCCAGATAAATGTTTTATTCATAATTATAATTTAACTAGAAACAATTTAAAAATAGATTTTCTTGTATCTTTAACAAAAACATTATTGATTAATACAAACAGCAATATAATTAAATCTGTTGTATGAAAATGGATCAACAACTTTTACCTCTAAATCAAATATTTCTGTATATATCTGCCCATACATTCCTTGAATCTTAAAATATTTTGAAAGAATTCTTCTGTATTCTTCTAAACTAAACTCAATTATATGAAATGGAGAACCATGTGGCTTTCTTGGAGTTGAAATAATTAATCTACCTTCTGGTTTAAGTACACGTTTTACTTCTTGCAAGAATTTATCTGGATCTTTAATGTGCTCAATTCCTTCAAAAGAAACAATAACATCAAAGTAAGAATCCTTAAACATACTCATATCCTGCATATCGCAAACAAAAAAACAATTATTCTCATTTGAGAACAATTCATTAGCATGCTCAATTGCAGGAGGAAAAATATCTATTCCATAAACCTTTTTTGATTTCTCTGTTAACAACAAAGAACCATACCCGCTTCCACAAGGAGTATCAAGAACCACATCATCTTCATCAATAAAATCAAGAGCAAACCTATATCTAGCTAAATGACTTGGTTCTGCGTCCTCTAATCTTTTTGGAGCTTGCCTTTCTTTATCTGATTCAATCATATTTTCTTACCTGCTACAAAAAATAAGCTTTTTTTTTCAAATATTTTTGTGATTCCTACTCCTTTAACATTCTCTGAATAACCTATAGTCTTTAGGTTGTTTTTCTTAAACCAATTATTAACTTCACGCAAGGTATGATAAGACTCATGTGGAACAACATATCTATCATAAATAGAATTTCTTGGTGCCTTTGTTATTTGCTTAGCAAAAAAATTATTACTATCAAGCCATTTAATTATTTTCTTTGAATTATAAGATCTAGAAATAAATAATCTAATTAAGAAACGAATGAACCTATATCTTAGACGAGAATATTTATGATATAGCCCAAGAACAATAACTCCATCTTCTTTTAATTGATTTGAGAGTTTATTAAAAGCAAGAACTGGATTTTTTGTATGATGAAGTACACCTGTACAAATAATTACATCAAACTTTCCAAGATTTGTTAGAGAATCAGAAACTAAATCTTTTTCAATAAAATTAATATTAACCTTTTGCTCTCTTGCAATTCTTCTTGCATGGTTTAGTTGATTAGTTGATAAATCCATTCCAGTAACAATTGAACCATACTTTGCAAGAAGAATAGACTTCTCTCCAGTCCCACATCCAGCATCAAGAACTTTTAGGCCAGAAACTTGGCTTAACTTAATAGAACCAAATCCAAGAATACTTGACAAAAGCTTGAGATTATGCTTTCTTTGTCTATTTGTGTATAGATTTATTAAAGGATAATTATAAGTATTATAATAATCTTTTACACTAGAAGTTATATCTCTCATAAATTATCTTTTAGATCATTAATTTTATATTTTGTATTTAATGTATCATATCTTTCTTTTAATTGACTAGAAATATTTAAGTAATTATTTGCTTTAGCATAATCTCCATTAAAAGATAAGAGTGAACTTGTTTGGTTAACTAGCTTTTTTGCTTTTAACTCATTTGTTGGAATAATTTTATTTACTTTTTCTTCTAACTGATTAATACGCTTATCAATTTCAATTAATGTTTCTTTAATAATTTCGGATTCTAAAATTTTATATTGCTTTGCATATGAAAATGCATCACTAAACCTACCATCTTTGAGCTTTTCATGAACTGCTTTTGCTCTTAGTTTTCTTGAAAGATTATATGATTCTAAGTTTCCAGGATTATTCTTTGATTCATTTAAATAAAAATCAGAAATTAGATTATACTTCTTTGAAGAGTTTAAGTTTCTAATGGTTTCAATTCCATCAGCTCTACCAGAAAAGAAATCCTTATTATGCTCTCTTAATTTAATTTTAATAAACTCAAGTATTTCTTTTTTTCTTGGTTCTAACTTATCGTTGTGCTCAAGATTATCAAAGAATCTTCTTTTTGGTCTTAATTGCTTATCAACCTTATATAAAATCTCATTAATCATAATTTATTCATTTATTTTTTTTGGTTAGTTTCTTCTTTTCAGTAACTAGATTGTTATCAATTAAGTTTTTAATAATATTTATATTTAAATTTCTTGTAGATTTAATAATTAAGTCTGCTTTTGCTTTTTGAAAATCAGTAAGGGTAGTAAATTCAGTAACAATTCCAATTGTTTTTATTCCTGCTTTTTTCATTCCAATTATTCCTTCAAGCCCATCTTCAATACCCACACAATCCTTAGAAGAAACATGCAGTTCCTTAATTAGCTTAAGATAAACGTCCGGTGCAGGCTTGTGATTAATTACATCTTCATAAGCAATTATCTTTTCAAAGTATTTTCTTAAACCAAGTTTAGAAAGATCATAAGAAATAACATCTCCACGATTAGAAGAAGCAATTCCAAACTTTATTTTATTTTTCTTAAGATCAAGAAGTAGTTCTTTGATTTTGGGGTTTGGAACATATCTATTTTTAATTAATTTCTTGTACTCTGGTCTTGTAAAGCTTCTCATTTCTTCTAAATTTACATTAAGCTTATATTTTTTATTCATGTCTTCAATAAAAGTAGGAGTTCCAGAAGCAAGATATTTTTTAAATTCATCTTTTGTAAACAAAACATTATATTGTTTAAAGAATTTTTTTCTTGCTAAATACACAAAATGAGGAGATGGATAAATAACTCCATCAAAATCAAAAATTACAGCTTTAAGAACCATATTTAATCAAAAAAAAAAGAGGAATTATTGTTCCTCATCATCATAAATAAACTCTAAATCAACTTTCTCATATTCAAATAACTCTGATTCAGCAAAAAATCTTTTAACTTCAATAACACCAGCTGTTTCAGAATCTGAAGCATGAATTACATTACATTGCTTAGATATTGAAAAGTCTCCTCTTATAGTTCCTGGAAGAGCATCATAACCTTTTGTTACTCCTGCTAAATTCCTAACAACAGAAACTGCATTAAGCCCATCAAGAGCGCAAACAATTGAAGGAGTACTTTGCATAAATCTCTTAAGCCCAGGAAAGAAAGGCTTATCCTTTATGTGTGCATAATGATCTTGCAAGATATCATCATCTAAATGCATCATTTTAAAGCCAATAATCTTTAGGCCTTTTCTCTCAAACCTGTGTAAGATTTCTCCAACCAAGCCTCTGTTTAATGCATCAGGCTTAAAAATAACTAATGTTCTTTGCATATTTAATCTCTCATCCTTTTTTATTTTAATTAAAATTGTATAAATATATTTGAATCATAAGAAATATAAAAGAAAGCATTTTTTAAAAATAAAGAAAAGAAGAGCTTTATTCATTTAGCTTTCTATCAATTACTTCCTTGAAAACAGAATAAGGTTGTGCACCAATAACTTCTTCTCCATTAATAAAAAAGCTTGGTGTTGAAGTAACCCCTAAATCTTGACCATCTTTAAAGTCTTGCTTGATTTCAGAAAAAGTTATATCTGAATTTATGCATGCTTGAAAAGATACTTCATCAAGCCCAATTGTTTTTGCATAATCTAAATATGTTTGCTTATTACCTGAAACTCCATAATCATACAACATATTATGCATTTGATAATAACTTCCTTCTAAACCAGCACACTCAGCAGCAACTGCTGCTCCTTCTGCAAATGGATGAATTGAAAGTGGGAAATCTCTATAAACAAATTTTACTTTTCCAGTTAAGATATATTCTTCTTCTATACTCTTATAAGTGTCAGCATAAAACTTAGCACAAAAAGGGCATTGGAAATCAGAGAATTCAACAATTGTTACAGGTGCATTTGGATTTCCTTTAATATAATCTTGAGAAATATACTTAGAATCAAGAACAGAAAGATTAAGATCACTACTCTTTGTAGTAAATATATCTTTATTATAGTTTAGAGGTTGATTTGCTTTATCTATGTTTGATGAAACAATCAAAACAATTGCCAATATAATTACAAGAACACCAAAACCAATTAAAAATTTATTTTCTTTCTTCATAAAATTTATCTCTCCCTAAAAAATATTTAATTACTGTCCAACAAATATAGCATCTTCTAAATAGATCTACTTATATTACTTTTTTCTAAGATATAAATGTTTCTAGATATCTTTGAACCACTAGGAGTTGTGTATGGAACAGGATTTTGTATTGCAAATTTATCAGTAATATCTTTTGGATTTACAAGCTTAAAGCCATGATCTAAAAAAACTCTTTGTGGTAGGAGAATAGTCTTTTCATCAAATGTCTTAAACTCAGGTAAGATACAAACAATCTTACCTTTTCCGTTCAAATTCATATAAAGATTATCGAATAAAGCTGAATAAAGGGAATTTAGTTCTCCTAATATTTGCCTAACACGATGCTCATTTGGTAACTTATCTAGAAAAGGACCCATGTATGGTTCAAAACAAGCTGCATCTGCTCTAAACTCAATTTTAGAAGCATCTCCAATAATTAATTTAACTCTTCCATTTGTTTTAAATTCTTCTTGTGCCCAAGCAATGTTCTTTCTTGAAGCTGCGACCATTTCATTGTTTTTATCAATTCCAATAACATCGTATCCTTGTATTAAAGCTTCAATTAAGAAGTTTCCTGCACCACAGAAAGGATCAAGAATCATTTTACCTTTTGGTTGACCAAGTACATTTAACATCATTTTAGTTAATCTAAAAGAAGTTGAATAAAGTTCTTTTTGAACAGGTCTATGCTTGTCTTTAAAAATAAATTCATTTGAATCTGTGCATGCAATTGTTTTTGCAAAATAATAAGTATCCTCTAAATAAACAACAACAATTTCAAAACCATCTTTCATTAAACCCCAAGATAACACATTATCAGGATTAATTATGTCTTTTCTAATTAATCTTTTCTTGCCCTTATAAACTGGTTGTAATTTTGGTTTTTTATAAACTGCTTTTGCTTTCTCTTCTCTATAATAATCTTTAATTATAGTTGTCATGTTAGTAATATCATCTTCATTTGGAAGATTAATTGATGAAATCCCATAATTAAAGCTTTTCTTATTTGTAAAATCAAGCTTATTAATTAATTTTTCATCAAGAGTTTTTGAAGAATGATAAACTTGTGAAATTCTAGTAACTCCAGCAACATCTTTAATTATGTTTTCTGGGTTTATTGTTTGTCCAGGAAAATCAAGTAAAAGATAAGTATCCTCTTCTTTAATAACCTTAAACATTAAATCCTTTCTTTTAAAATAAACAGATAATTCTATTTTTGATAAACTAGAATCCCTTCCAAGTAAAAATACATACATAAATAATTCCTTTTCTTTTAAAATTCAATTAATAATTTATTCTTATTTTGAGGTGTAATTCTAACCTCTTGACCTTTATCTAAATTATATTCTTTTACAATATCTGAAGGTAGAGTAATTGCTAAACTTCTACCTGCATTAATTATTGGTCTTCTAAACGCAAATTTTTCGTGTATTTTAGTATCTAATTGCTGCATTTGTTCATTTGTTGCAAATTGTTCCTTGCACAATTTACATTCATAATATGGAGAATCTTTAATTATAATACTTCCATTACTAAATTGCATATCTCTTGATTTTAATATTGCTTTACCTTTACAAAGATGACAATTTATTTCTTTTTCATATTCCATATTCTTACTTCCTCTTCATTTGCTTCCCACAATGTAATTACATGAATATAATCTTTATTCTCTTTTTTAATTGCAGTTAAAATATATTTGTCAACATTAAATATAGTCTTAGTATTCTCTTTTTCTTTAATTTTTATTCTTTGTTCTTTAATATTATATTCAATATCTCCATAATTGATACCTAAGACTAGTGCTCTTTCACAAAACCTATCTTGTGCATGAAGACTCCATCTAATTATCATAAATAATATATATACCAATTAATTTATAATAATATCATTTATTAACATGGTAATACCAAAAAGAAATAGAATCAAAGAAAAAGAAAAAAAGAAGTAAATTAATTTACTTCTTTGCTCCTGCTTTTGCAGCTGGTGCTTTTGCAGCACCTGCTTTAGCAACTGGTGCTCCAGCTTTTGGTGCACCTGGTTTTGCTGCTCCGCTAACTTTTGCATCTCCTGCTTTTGCATCAGTTTTTATTCCAGCAGCCTTTGCAGCTTCTGTCTTAAGATCTTCTTCTTGTTGATCTTTAATCATTCTCTTCTTCTTCTTAACAGTTCCAACAGACTTAAAGTTATCATCACTTTTTTCAACAATAACTTTCATTCTTCCAGGAACCTTTGCATCACACTTATCTAAAATACCAACTACAATTGGCACATTAACTTCATCAACTAAAACACTAATTATTTTTTGATTAACTCTAACACGAGAAGCTGCACCAATAACCTTACCAAAAGGACATTGACTCATACCTTGTTGTATTCTATCCGCATGCGCTCCTTGTGCTTGCTTATTCTCTCTTAAGAAAAATTGAGGATAAACTCTTAATTTCATAAAATAGTTATTAACAGTTAACTTCTTTGTTAATTGTCTTGTAATAGTTGTTCTAATTGATTCAAGAGCGTTATCTCTAATTTGAACCTTTTCAGCAGTAACATAATGTACAACATGTGTATATGTTCTATTACCAGTTCCCATATGGAATTGTCTGATCTTTAATCCTGGTATTCCACCAACGAAGTTCTTTCTATGTACTTTCTTTGCAACTCTAGTAAAAGCTCTTTGCTTCACATTTTTACAATAACAATGTCCTGGTCTTAAACCCATAATAATTCACCTAAACTCAATAATATACTTTTTTTTTTAAATCTAATTTAATAAAATTAGTCTTAATTTGTATATATTATATATACAGAAAAGTATATAAATTAAATTATACTACCTAAAGACGAAAAATAAAATAATCTATAGTAAAAATAATTAAAAATAGAGAAATTAAATCAATAGAATAAGTGGCAGAAAAGAAGGAAGGTGAAAAACACACCTTTTTTCTTCTTTTTATTTTTTTAAATTTTTTCTTTTTTTTGTTTTTATTTTTTTTTCTATCTATCTAGTTTTCTTCTTTTTGGCAAGAAAAGAAGAAGGAAGAAAAAAAGTATATTTTGGGGTTTATTGGTAATATAGAGGGGGTCTAATATAGGTAATCTATTACTCTATTTCACAATAAAATATACTTTTCTTCCTGCTTGGATTTTTGTTAAGTATGAATCTCTTGCGAGCTTGTTTAATCTTTGTGAAGCTGCATTTGTTCCTTTATAATTGAAATTCTCTTGAACCATCTCAGCATCAACTTTACCTTTCTCTCTAATAAAGGAAATTATCTTATCATCTACTTCTGCAAGCATATTAAAGCTATTACTCTTTACTTCTTCTTTCTGTTTTAGAAGATTAAATAATACCTCGTATTTCTCTTGCATATCAGACAATAATTGATTAGTTTTCTTTCTCTCTTGTATTAATTGATGCATGATAACAGAAAGAATCAATGGGTCTGCAAACTTCTCTTGAATCTGAATAATATCATTCAGACCTAACTCCTTGGTGTCTTGCCCAAGAAGTAATTCCATGATCTCTTGCTTTGACTTATTTTGAATATAATCATTTTGTGTCATAGTATATCATGATTATGTCATGATGTTATTAAAAAGAGAACTGTTTAATTAAACTTAAAAAAAAGAAGTTTTTGTTTGGTTTTCAAACCAAACAAAACTGGTTTAAACATAACTTAAGGGGGAGTTATAAGAAAACCATTGTAGTATATATGGTCGAATGGGTTTAATAAAGAATCTTGTTTGGATTCTAAAACTAAGCATTTGTTTTTAGAGGATATGCGAAAAACCAAGAAAAAATTAAGAGATTCTAATGTATTTCCTTAACCTTAAAGTCAATAAACTTAGTTTTGTTATGTGTAAGTTCCATTTCCAAAATAGAAATATCTCCTTTAAAGTTATTAGCTTTCTCAATTATTAGCATAATATCAGGAAATAGCTTATTTTCTTTATCTAATTTAATGAATTCAGACAGAGGAGCAAACCTATATTCTCCTTCAATACTATTTTCAATTAGCTCACCTTTAGGATCATCAAACAACACTACAAACTGAACAAAATGAGATAGTTCTTCAACATTTTCTTTAGTTCTAACATTACTAATTGCAATAATCTTTCCATCTCCAGCTAAATTAGTTTCTTCATGTAGTTCTCTTCTAGCAGCATCAAGAACCTCTTCAAAGAAATCAATTTTAGCTCCAGGAAATCCATAGAAATCAAAATATGGTTCCTTTAATCTATGATATAATAAATATTTTCCTTCTCTTTTAACAACCAAGAGAAGAGCAAGAAATGGTTTTTTTCTTTGTTTTCCTGTTTTACCATCAAGATCAGCTTCTAAATTCTTTCCTTTTATTGTTAGAGAATATTTTTTATTTTCATCTTTTTCAACAAAGCCTTCTTCTATTAGTTTATTTAGATGATATGTAAATTCATTTGATTGAAAATCCTTATTTGAATCATATAAATCCGAAAAAGTAGATTTTGGATAATGAATTAAGTGACTAAATATTTTTTCTTTAATATCGTTTGTCATAAATAAATATTAATTAAAACTATTTAAAAAGCAATTACTCAAAATAATTTGAGTAAACAAAGAATCTAGAACATTCTTCCGGTTCTACGTTGACCACGCAACCCAAATATCTTTGCTCTCTCAAAGATGTTTGTCATAATCCTCTCTATTTCATTTTCTTTAAGACGAGATCTTATGTCTGCTTCAACAAGAGGAGCAGGATAAATATATTGCCTGTTATGAGCTGAAACAAAAGAAATAGCAGAAACTAATTTATTTGTGTATTCCTTTAAGGATAAACCAAACTCAGGAAAATAAATAAACTCTAATCTTAATGGGTAATCAAATTCTGAAAGTTTCAAGTAAACAACATAAAGATTCTTAGTAACCTCTTCTGGGAAATCTCTTAAGATAGGATGATCTTTTGCTTTTTTAGTATATAGCATAACTCCTGTTCTCTCTCCAACTTTAAGAAGAGAAGAAATTAAAGTTGAATCGTAAATTACGTCTTCAAGCTTTGTTTCAGGAATAATCTCGTCTTTTAAAAAATTAAAAAACCTATCAGCTCTTGAATCTTCAATTACTCCTACTAGAAAAGTATTTTTTGCAGCACATAAATTATATAATGCAATAAACCTATTAACCAAATTATTATAATCATAAAAAAGCTTAGAATCTGATGCTGGCCTTGTTATATATTGAGGAATAATTGAACCATCTAAAAGAGAGAAATCTATTTTTTCTTTTTCGTTTCCTAAAATCTCTGTAGCAAGAGATAATTCTTTATTTAATCTAAGAATAGAAGTATTGTATAGTACTTCTTCAAGCTCAAGAGTTGATGTTGTAAGATAAGGTTTAGCAAGATTATATGCTGCAGGATAATATTTAGTTCTTGAGAGAACACTATTTTTATAAGTAAAGATAGCCCCCACTTCTTTAATAATTGTAATTGATCCAAAATTAAGCTGACGAGAAACAAACCCAGAATCAGTTCCACTCATTCTATAATTATTTTCTTTTAAAGGAATAATTTCTTCAATAATTCTTTCTTCTTTATTGTATGGATTAGCTTGAGTTCTATAATTAGTTTTAGAGATTATATTTATGATTACTTGGTTCTTCTTATTTGTTTTATCAATAAGATCAACAATCTCTAAAATTTCATTTCTTCCTTGCATATGTCTTCTTCTTTTTTTTAATAGTATATTTTTTTAAATGAGGAAATCGTTTATTAAAATCATCTAACGTACACCACTTTACATTTTTTCTTTTAGCAATATCCTGAAGCACAGCAAGCATCATCTTCTTGTCTTCTTCTGTATCATCGTTTATATTATTTGAAAACTCTTTTTGAATAACTTTATTTGTTTTTGATTTTAATAGTTTTTCTTTTGCATTATAACTAATCTTTGATTTTGGAGATCTAATCGCACTATTATATACTTCTTGAGAATCATCCTGGTCATAAGTATATTCCCCATAAATTGTTTTTCTAGGTCCTACTTTCAAGATATATATTTTATTATCTTTTGGAGTATAGATAAGCCTATAATTTCCAACATGTAAACTTCTTTTGTTTTTTAAAGCATTAGATAATGGTTTTCCAAGTTCTGGATTTATTTTTAAATCATCTAACTTTTTAAAGATGTGAATACGTATAGTTTTATCTAATTTATATAAATCTTTCTTGGCCTTAGGAACATACCACAATTCAGATATCATTTTCAAGACCCATTTCCTTTATTAGATCCTTATGAGAGATTACATCTCCTCTCTCAATTGCTCTTTCTCCTTCTTCGCAATCTTTTAAATCCTCTAATAATTGTAAATCTTTTAATTTCTCTGAAATTGATTTTCTAGCAACCTCACTCCATCTAAGTTCAGGATATTTCTTCATAAATTTGTACATATCATCAGGTATACTCAAAGTTATATTAACCATAAAATTCACCTATATAATTATAGAAGAATAAATTTATAAAATATGTGATTACACATAAAATGCACATTATAACTAGTAAGGTTACTTTTTAGTTGGATTTATTTTCTCAATAGCCCCAGATTCATTTAATTTATAATCTTTTGAAAACAATATAGGCTTACTAATTATTCCTTGATTTAGCAATTCCGAAGAAGAAGTAATATCCAAATAACTCCATTTTAGTCTGCTAATTTCAAAAAAATCATATCTTATTTGATATAGATCTTTATTTTTTATTTTCTCAGTAAATTTATTAGTTAAAAGATAACCCAATCTTCCAATTTCATTGTGTTCTTTATCTAAAAGCATTATTGCAAAATTAGAAATACCATATTTTTTATAATTATTACAAAAACTCATAAAATCTTCTTGACTTATATGATTGCTATTAACGTGTTGATGAATAATAGTTGCTTTTTTCAAATCATATTTTTTTGATAATTCATCTAAAAGTATAGTATTTAAAATCACAAAGTCTTTTGCCCTATGTTTAGATATATCTATTACTTCTTTACCTATTTTAAGTAAAAGAATCTCTTTATCGGGTCTTTGAAAAGAAAAAAATTTCTTAGAGAATGATTTTTCAGGGAGAGCAGAATGTATTTCCTTTCTCCTATTCTCTATCTTATTGATTTTTTCTAATTTTTTATTTTTAAAATAAGAGAAAATTCTTTTAATCATAAAGCACTGTCCAACAAATATAACATTATTTTCGTTTATATGCCTTTCTTTACGTCTATAAAGGCAAACTTTCTTTCCCTAGGCAACAAGAAAAATCAAAGATTTTTCTGTGCCCTAAAAAGCTTTTGCTTTTTATGGCTTTCTCATAGTGAGAAAGACTACTACATGGATTCAAGTCTTTTTATTCTTTCTTCAATTGGTGGATGGGTTGAAAAAAGATTCCAAAAACTCTTCTTCTTGAAAGGATTTGAAATATACATGTGTGCTGTTCCTTCACTTGCAGCCTTAACAGGAATACTTGACTTATCAATCTTACGTAGTGCATTAGCTAAACCTTGAGGATATCTAGTAAGCCTTGCACCAGAAGCATCAGCTAAGTACTCTCTTTTTCTTGAAATTGAAAACTGAACAAGCATAGCAAAGATTGGAGCAAGAACTACAAACACAAGAGCAATAACAATAACTATCCAATTAACGTTACCTCTATCATCTCCTCCACTTGCAGCTCCAAAAATAACTCCTCTCAGTGCAATATCAGCTATAATTGAAACAAACCCAAATAAAATAGAAACAATTGTCATAACTTTAATATCTCTATTTGCTATGTGTGAGAGCTCATGAGCAAGAACTCCTTCAATTTCTTCTCTATTCATTAAATCAAGAAGACCAGTTGTTACTGCAACAGATGAATGAGTAGGGTCTCTTCCTGTTGCAAATGCGTTTGGTGAAGGATCATTAATAATATACACTTTTGGTTTTGGTATTCCTGCTGCAATAGCTAATCCTTCAACAGTATTGTGTAGGTATAGATATTTTCTAGGATCAGCTTCTATTGCTTTACTTGACATTAAAACAATTTTGTCTCCTACATAATATCCAATAAGCCCATAAAGGATAGCAATAACCCCTGCAATAAATAGGATACCATAACCTGCAAAAGAGAAGATTGCTTTAAGTGCAATAGCTATTAAAAATATAATTACAAAAAAGAAAAGGAATAACAAATATGTTTTAAAATTATTATTTCTAATTTCTTTATGAAAGTCTATTCTTTCTGGTTTTTCGTTTGTGCTTTCTGCTTTTTGTTTTGTTTTATTCTCAACCATATTAATTCACATATTTATATTTAATATCTTAATAATAATAGAAGAACAAAGATATTTTAAAGATAATTGTTTTAAGCTTATTTCTTTGATTTGTTTCTTTTAACCCAATCTTTCTTTAATATTGCATATAGATAGTTATCATATCTTTTATTATGATATAAAGCAGCTTCTTTCATTATTCCTTCTCTAATAAACCCATTCTTTTCTATAACTTTTACTGATGCAATGTGAGGAGTTGCAACACAAGCACTTATTCTGTTTATGCTTGTATTTGTAAAAATCCAATTTAGATAAGCATTAAGAGCTTCTGTTCCAAGCCCTTTATTCCAAAATTCATATTTTATTAAATATCCAAATTCCAATGACTTATGATTTAGATTTTCATTAAAAGATCCAATTGAACCAATCAATTCATTATTATATAGTATAAAAAATGAAAACTTATTTTGTTTCTTCCACAACTTAATTTTATCCAATATACTTTTTTTAACATCTATTTTTGTGTGCTTGTTATCTCCACCACCATTTAATTTCCAAAGATTTTTATTTAATAAAATATTATAGTAATCATTAACATACTTTAAACTTGGTTTAACTAGCACTAATCTTTTTGTTTTAATTGGTTTAAACCTATAACCTTTGTTTAGTATCTTCTGATACATAACTTTTTTTACTCCTCTTCCTCTTTTTCATAGTCCAATCTTTTCTTAATAATGCATAACAATGACTATCATATGTCTTATGATTATGTATTGTTGCGTCTTTCTTTACGCCTTCTTTCTTAAAATTATTTTTTAATAATATTTTTTTTGACCCAATATTTGAAACCGCAAAATTTGCTTCAATTCTATTTATGTGTGTATTTAAATAAATCCACTCAATATAAGCAGATATTGCTTCTGTTCCGAATCCCTTGTTCCAAAAAGGATATGCAATATTGTAACTAATTTCTGTTTTCTTCGAAGAAGGATAAACCCAATTCGTAGCCACTGACCCAATTAATTTACTATTATAGATAATAAAAAACGAAAATCCACATCTCTTTTTCCAATCAATTATTCGTTTTTTTATAAACCTTGAAATATTTCTTTTATTTAATGGTTTTGGCGCAAGTGATTCATATCTCCACATTCTTTTATCTTCTAATATTGAAATATATTCATCTGTATAATTAAGATTTGGTTTTATGAGAAGTAGTCTTTCTGTTTTAATTGGTTTAAACCTATAACCTTTATTTAGTATCTTTATCTTCTCAAGCATATATTATATACTGAGAATAATTGTGTTTAAATATGTTTTTATTATTTAGTAATATAATAAACAAAAAGAAACTATATCTAAAAATACAGGTTATAAATAACAATACATTATATCAAAAACAATTACTTTCTTTAGGTTATATTTATTCTTTATGCACTCATTATAATATGCAATTGGACAAAAATCAAACCTATTACCATCTTCTAAAGTAACATTTACATATGTATTTTCATAAATAAAGCCAGCTTTCTCATTAAGTCTTCTTATGTGATCTTCAGATTTTATATGCACAGAAAATAATCTTTTATATCTTGCTTTTTTGCATATTTCTTTGCAAATTCAATTATTTTGGTGCCAACACCTTTACATCTATACTTTGGAAGAACACCCATAAACTCAAGTCCAAAGAACCTATGATATTCACTAGTAAACCCAAGCGTAAAGTAACCAACAGGTTTATTTGTAATAAAGTCAAAAACATAAAAGTTAGTTAGGTTTCTGTTATTATCTGTAAACCCCCCACAATTAGATAGTTCTGTATCTTTAACAATTAACTCATGTATTTTTTTCCAATTATGTTTTCTTGGTTTTGTAGTTATCCTTAGTTTAAGCTTATTATATATTAATGTTTTATACATAGATAAATTTAAACTTGGCACATAATCATTATTATTTACTAAATTATAATCGCAAAGAATAGGGATTAAATTTGATTTATTGGAATTAAATTTATTTCCAAGAATATTAGTTAAATACATTTTGTACTCTAGTTTATTTAAATCTGGAATTAACTTGTTTCCTTTTTTAATAAATCCAATTTTAAGAAGAAAAGAAATAATATCTTTCTTTGAAGTAGACTTAAATTCACAAAACAATTTATATTCTGTAAGGAACAAAGAAGAATGTATTAATTTAGTTCCAAGTTTATAGTTTCTAAACTCTTTTTTAATATTAATTTTTTTAATTACCCAAAAATTAGATTTGGTTTTTTGTAAAATACATGCTCCAACAATCTTGCCATAATATTTTACAATAATACTTATTTTGTTTTCTGTTTGTTTAATTTCAAGAGGATAAATATTTAACACCATAATCTATTCCAAGTTATTTAATTCTGTTAATTAAATTTACAAAAGTATAACTTTATCTCCAACTTTATAGATTTTAGTTGCATCTTTTATTCTTTTACAAGGTATATTTGCTTCTCTTAGAAATATTGATGTATGACTTAGAAGACCACCATCTTCTACAATTATTCCTTTAACATCAAATAAATAAGACAATAATTCTTGATCTAATCTTTTTATAATTATAACTTTATCTCTTAAATCAATTCCAGAAATATCTGTAATAGAATCTATAACAATTGCAATTCCAGTAATCTCACCTTCAGAAATGGTTTGTATCATTCAATCCCACACATATTCTTTAGAACCTTATATGTTTCTTGAATAAATCTGTTTTTATCTTCATCACTTACGTCTTCTGGTATTCCTTCTTTTTCTTTGAGCCCAAGAATTACATCTTCTAAATCTATTTTCTTATTTACTCCTAAATGTAAAAGAATCTTATCTACTGCATACTTTATTTTATCTTTAGGATCATTAAACTTAGGATAGATTGGCTGAATTGGAAGAGTACCATAAAACCTATGATTTGTTAAAAAACCAGGCTTACGATTATGCCCAGTTATTAAATAAACAGGTCTTTCATTCATATAACAAGAATAAATAAACTTACCAGTTATTGGTAGATTATATTCTTTGTAAAATAAATCATTAATTGTATAAACATTAAACCCAAATCCTCTAAAGATTGGATATTCAATATCAATATTTATTTCAGCCCATAGAATATATTTTCTAACAGAATTAAAAGAAGTTATTTCACTTAGTTCCATTTTCTTTTGGTAGTTTAGATCAAGTGATTCTTTTAGGGTTACATCTTTTCGTTTCTCAATTAATTTATCTAATACTAAATTATATATATCAGGTTCTACTTTTAAATTTCTAAAAGATAATAATTGAAGTATTTGAGAAAGTGTAATTTCTGAATAAGTGTCTATGTTTTCTTTAATTGCATTAAAAATATCTTCTCTAAACTTAAATAAGCTTGGAAAAATAAGAGTTGAAGATATAGGATATTGATCTCTAACCCCATAAATATTAAGATCAACAAGAGAGTTTGCAAGCTGGAGTAGGATAGTTTCTTTAATTTCTATATTTTTTATCTCTTTCATTATATAGTATATAGAATTGAATAGTTTAAATAAATATGGTTTCTTAGATGTTTTGGAGGAAACAATTATTTAAGTACAAACAATTAACAAAACAAATTAAAATATAATATACATTACAAAAAATTATCCTTAAATTCAAATCATAAATTTTAGCAGGATTTAAAAATACATATCTATAGTTAGATAGATATACGCAGATAGTTAAGAGAATTAATTAAATTAAATGCAGATAATATGAATAAAGACAAACTAAAAATAATTGTTTTTGATTTCGATGGAGTTATTGAAGAAAATTATGAACTACATTATCAACTTAGTAAAATAAAAACAAAGAATATAACCAGAGAAGAACACAAAAAACAATTTGAAGGAAATATTCATCTAGCAAGAGCCAAATTTGGGAAACGAAATACGAACTTTAATTTTATACTTTACTTTAACAAAATAAAAGAATATTTAACAATAGACAATACAAAGAAAAAAATTTTAATAAAATTATCTAAAAAATACAAATTAGGAATTGTAACGTCTGGCTTTGAAAAATATATATTTAAATACTTAAAAAATAATAATCTTATAAACACATTTGATTTTATATATGGTTTTGAAACTAACAAGTACAAAACAATTAAATTTGATTTAATTATGACCAAATATAATTGTAAACCATCTGAAATATTATTTGTTACAGATACATTGGGGGATATATTGGATGCAAAAAAGAAAAATATAGAATCAATAGCAGTAAACTTTGGATATCACAAAACATCTTGTTTAAAGAAAGGGAAACCACATAAAATCATATCGTCATTTAAGGAACTATATAATCTACTTGAATAAAACCAATATTAACTAGATTTAATTTAAGTATTATTTTCGTACCATCTTTTTAATCTTAATTAATTCTAAATATTTATTATTTACTACTTTGGTTATTGATTTGCATGCTTTTTTAACATTTGACATTTTTTAATCAACTCTTTTGTATTGGCATATATTATTAAATCAGAATTATATTTTGCATACACTTCTATTTCATCAGTAGGCAAATTAGGTAATTTGTTCAATTTTACAATAAATATTTTCACTTTTGCACCTATATTAGATACCTTTAATTGTGTTTTTAAGGGTTTTAGATACTCAAAATCACAGATTTCATCTTCAATCACAAAATCATTTTCTGTAATGTTCAATTCTTCCATTATTTCTCTTTTTAACGCAACAATATTTGTTTCTCCTTTATTTATGCCTCCATGTAATATATCAAAAAAAGGAACGCCAGGTTTTTTAAATAATAACAAATCATTATTATAATAACATAGTGCGCCAACTGCAAAACGAAACGAAAGACTAGAAAATATATTTTTTATAAAAGTTAGATTATATACTCGAGCAACAAACCTATCATTATAAGTTTCACAAAATAATTTTTGCCCATCTAAATCATATTTTGATAATATAGATTTTATATTTTTAATAAAGTAATATAAATAATCTTCATTGTTATAAAACTGTAAAAAATCTAAGTATAAATTATTATAATTGTCCTTAGCTAGAACAGGTTTACCAAAATAGATGTAATCAGTAATAGTACCACTTTGAGATACAACACTGTGTGTAGAAACCCCTACATCAATAGAGTCTAAAAATAATCTATATTTCTCTAAATTATAATTATCTACAATTTCAATATTAATGTGGTCATCAGTATATTTTTCTAAAAGCAATTTATAGTCTATACGATCTTTAGATACTCTATCCTTTCTTTCATTAAATTGCGCATTAATAAAAATATTCTGTTCTATAAACAAATTCTTATTATTCTTTGAAAAACTTAAGAATTCATGATAATTTTTTGCACTATGTAAAAATCCACTCAATCCAAGAACAATTTTTGTTTTATTTGTAAAATCTATTTTTTTGTTCCAGTCGTGTTTATAATTATCTAACGGCAATATTGGTGCAAAGTTACCTTCAAATAATGGATTATGCACAATTATTTTCTTTATTGGTACTGTTTTTAAAAAAGATAGTATTTCACTAAACTTATCTGTATCTTTATTTAATATTTTCATTCCATCTAAGAAGACACTTAAATCATTATGTAACGAAAGAGTATAACTTATATTCATTCTAACTAATTTAGTAATTAAATCTATAAATGGTTTATTATAAAAGTTATATCCGAAATATCCAAAATCAAATTCAATATGAACCAAATTAATATTATTTTTATTACAAACACTTAATATGAAATCATTATTTATGTAGTAATCGCTTTCTTGCTCAAATTCTTTATATTCTAATTTAGTTAAATTTATATCGTTATAGTATTTTTCTAACGCCAAGATTACATTTTCAGAATAAACCTTAATTCCTGCAATTTTTTCAGGGTATATAAATAATATATTCATAATCTGAGCCTCCTTTTATTTTTAAATATTTTAGTAATTATCTTATTATAGATATTGCAGTTATTTTTAAATAGAAAAAGAAAAAAGAAAAGAAGATCTTTGAGTTTAACTCAAAGATATAGATTATTCAGTTTATTGGAAACCGCGAACTGTTACTGGGATTACCCTATCAGTATATCTTGTTCCGTCTCCAATTTGGCCAAAGAAATTATCTCCCCAGCATTTTAATGTATTGGTATTACTTGAGAATGCACATGTATTGGCATTACCCCAATCAGCACTTATTAAAGTAACATTATTCAAATTAAAAACTAAACTAGGATATGGTTGCCCAGAAACTCCAGTGATTCCATTACCTAACTGACCAGACCAATTATCACCCCAACATTTCACGGTTTTATTTAAAAGTAAGGCACAAGAATATCTTTGACCTAAACTAATCTGTGTAACAAAACCTAAATTTGGGACATCCACAGGTGTATATCTACTTATAAAAGTACCATCACCTAATTGACCATTTTCATTTCCACCCCAGCATTTTAACTGTGAATTTGCTGCTATTGCACAGGAATGAGTATCACTAACCGCAATAGAAGTTACATTAGTTAAACCAGAAACCAAAACAGGAGTTAGCCTATTTGTAGTTGTTCCATCTCCTAATGCACCAGAATAATTGTTACCCCAACATTTCACTGTTTTATCTAAAAGTATGGCACAAGAATGACCGCTCGTACTTATCTGAGAAACATTATTTAAATCAGAAACCAAAACAGGAGTTGAACTATTAGTTGTTGTTCCATCACCTAATTGACCACTACCATTCCAACCCCAACATTTAACAGTACCATTAGTTAATAATGCACAAGCATTATTTTGTCCTAAACTTATTTGAGTAACATTAGTTAATCCAGAAACAGTAACAGGAGTTAAACTGTTTGTTGTAGTACCATCACCTAATTGACCGTATTCATTATTACCTGCACATCTTACAGTTTTATTAGCTAATAGTGCACAATTAAAATTAAATCCTGTATCTACTTGAGATACATTTCCAAAATTTGAAATTAAACTTGGAATTAATTTACGAATTGTTGTACCATTACCATATTGACCATAATGATTGTCACCCCAACAAGATAGTTGTCCAGTTGGTTGTAATACTATACAAGTAGTACTACCAGTTGCAATAGAACTAACTTGTAAAGGTGCTATTGTATAAACTCCACTAAAAATATTACTTGCTGGGTAACCTGTCTTAAAAGCTTTTGCTTTCAATGTAGTTGTAAAATAAATAGGTACCGCATCAGAACTATTATATTTAAAGTTAGTTTCTGTTTGATATAATGTTGGCTCATCTCCATTAAGTGTATAATAAATGCTTGCGCCACTTGTTGTTGTACTTAAAGTAACAATTCCAGCAACTGGATAACTTCCTGCAATTGGAGTTGCAACAAGAGTTGCAACTGCAGGAGCAATTGTATAGTTTGCTGTATAAACATTACTTGCAGTCATATTTGTCTTAAATGCTTTAACTTTTAAAGTTGTTGTTGTATTCAATGTAATTGGGCCAGTATATTTAAAGTTAGTTCCTGATTGAACTTGAGTTGGCTCACTTCCATTTGTAGTGTAATAAATATCTGCACCAGAAGTTAATGATGTTAATGTAACTTGTGTGCCAGGAACATAAATTCCAGGAACAGGAGTTGAAGTTGGAGTTGCAGCTTTAAAATAATATGAATCTGCACTTACATCACTTGGGTTCATACCTGTCTTATATGCTTTTGCTTTAAGAGTAGTTCCTGGTAAGGTTACAGATATTGGACTAGTATATAATAAATTACTTGTTGTAACTGTTTCTGTAGGATCAGCCCCATTGGTTGTATAATAAATAGTTGCACCAGAAGTAGAACTTAAGCTTACTAATTGAGTATTATAATAGAAACTACCTGCTGGAGTTGCAACTGGAATTTGAACATCTAATTCTTGTGCAGTAAAATCACAAGTTATACTTGTATAATATTCTACATTTGGTTGACCTACTGATTGACCCCATAATAAAATTGGAGAAGTTGAATGGCTAGTATTATTTCCTAATTCTAAATAATCTCCAAAATAAGGAGTTTGTAAGCCAGATCCTGACATTACACTATCAACATATACCCCACCATGAGATTCACAAAAGGTTTCTGCAGATTTTGTCTCTCCTGCCCAATTCTCTCTAATAACATCTGAATCTAATTTTGGATTTGTAAATATAACTTCATCTGGATTTGTAAAATCACCAGAACATCCATCTGATGTTAATTGTACATCTCTAGAGTAAGTATAATAATCTTGTATATCTGAAACATATAATGGTACATCTATATCATTACAATATTCTTTTAAAACATAATTTGCACTCATTACAAGACTTGGATCCCAGCCTGTTTTTTGAGAAATTGCTTTTAATGTAGTACTTAGATTTACTAAAATTGGACCACCATATAAGAAATTATTTGGTGCCAATGTTGTTGTTGGAGTAGTTCCATCTTTAGTAAAATAAATGAAATCTCCATTTGTTGAACTTAAAGTTACATTTTGAGCAACATCATATGTTCCTGCTCCTGGATTTGCTGTTGGTGTTGCAGTTCTTAAATGATATTCTTCAGTCATAATTGAACTATCTGCATAACCAGGTTTATATGCAATTGCTTTTATTGTTGTATTAAAATTAATTGGAATTGGATTCATATAGATTGGTGAATCCTCTGTTGGAGTACTACCATTATCTGTATAATGTATTGTTACCCCATCAGTTGTTGAACTTAAAGTAATTGTTTGTTCAGAGGTATATGTTCTACCAGGTAAACTTGCAATTGGTTTAGCTGCTTTAAAATCATATTCTTCTGTTGTAATTATACTAGGAGTTAAACCAGTCTTAAATGCCATTGCATTGATAATATGATTTGCAGGAGTTACTGTAATTGAAGTACCGCTTGTGCTTGTATCTGTTGGTGTTGAACCATCAGTTGTATATCTAATTGTTGCACCAGGTGTTGTACAAGTTAGTTCAACAGATAAAGTATTAGAATAAATTCCTCCAATTGGTGTCATTAAAACTGGAGCAACTTGTCCAACATTTAATGTATAAACAAAAGTTGAAACATTACTGTTTGTGTATGTGTTCTTAATACCAATTGCTTTTATTGTTGTAGTTGAATTAATTATTATTGGATTTCCTGGAACAAATTTAGTACTACTAGATGTAGGTATAGTAATTCCATCTGTTGTATAATAAATATCAGCTCCGCTTGTGAGTGTACTTAAGTTTATTTCTTGAGAAGAACTATAAGTTCCTGGAGTTAGATCAGTACTAATTGATGCAACTGTAAAATTATATGCTTTAATCATAATTTGACTAGGATTAAAATCTGTTTTATATGCTTTTGCTTTAAGAGTTGTAATTGAGCCAACAGTTCCACCAGTAATAACAATTGGAGCTCCAGTATATTTAGTACTAGCTATTGTTGGATCTGCACCGTTTGTTGTATAATAAATATTTGCATCATTTGGTGTTGTGCTTAATAAAATTGATTGAGTATTATTATATGAACCAGTTCCTGGTACTGCAATAGGAACATTAACATTAAGATCATATCTTTCAGTCATAACTGCACTTGGAATTAAGCTTGTCTTAAAAGCTTTTGCTTTTAGAGTTGTGCTTGTAGCAATAGATATTGGAGTTCCAGGTGTAAATTTAAAATTACTTGCATTAATTGCTTCAATTGGGTCTACTCCATTTATTGTATAATAAATGTTAGCAGGTGTAGCACAAGTTAAGTTAACCAATTTAGTTTCAGGATATGTTCCTCCAACAGGTTCTGCCATTGGAGTTGCAACTGTATTAGCAGGAACAATTGTCCAAGTACTATCCTTAGATACGAAAGCATTTGCATTAGTATCATCAGTCATTGTAAATTTAAGTTTATAAGTTCCAGCTGTATTACAATCAAAAGGAGCATATGTTGTAAATGATGGAGATAAATTTGATCCAAGAGTTATTGAGCTTGCTCTAACTCCTCCATTATATCTACAATTTGAAGTTGCTTCATAAACAAAAAAAGCATTTTGTTTTTCAAGATCTACTTTTAAAGTATATTTTAATGTTGGTGTTGATTCAGAAGTGTCTGCACTTATTAAAAACCCTTGATTTACATTTGCTGAACCTCCTGTTTCAGGAGTAATATATAATAAGAGATTATTTGGTGTTGCTTGACATTGAGGATCTGTTGAACAATCAGCTGGACAAGTAGTACATTCTCCTGGTGCACTACAAACTCCATCTCCACAACCACCAAGTAAATTAGTACATCCTCTACCATCATATGTACATTCTAATGAATTAAATGGACTTGGAGGATAACATTCAACTGTTCCAATAGTACCTGGAAGTAAAACATCACAAGTCATTCCATTATTTGTAGTATCACATTGTTCAGATCCACTTACAATTCTATCTCCACAAATTGGATTTGTTATAGGGTCATTAATACAATTACTTTTATTTAGGGTACAATCTAAATTACATGTTAAAGTTCCAGAAACATATCCTGAATTAGCACAAGTATGTCCATTTAAGTTTGTAGTATCACATTCTTCTGGAACTTCAATAAATCCATTTCCACAATAAACACTTGTTGCAGTAGAAGTAATATTATCATCTAACCAACTAGTATAATCTGTGTTAGCTAAATTTGTTGCTTGAGTAGTTCTATCATTTGCCATGGATAAATAAAATACACCAAGTATTATTCCTCCAATAACTAGAACTCCTAAAATCATTAAAATTTCAATAGAAGTTTGTGCTTTTTCTTTTTTTCCAAACATGTATAATTACCTTACCCTTATATTTTTAAATTTTATATCTATAGTATGGTCAATATCTTTTTAAATATATCCAAAAATAAACTTAATTTATATTTAATCAATAATTGCCATTTGATTAGTATTATTTGCAGATTCACATCTTTGTGATGCACCGTAAACTTTAATATTTACGTTATCTGTAACTTCTTGGCTTGTAGTTAAATCTTTTAATATTAAAGTTATAGGAACTAAAATAGGAGAACATCCAGTATAATTTATTCCAAATGAACTTGGAGATGCAGAAAATGAACAATTAGTAGAAATGATTGCATCTCCTTCTTTACTCCATGTACAAGATACATTTCCGCTATTACCTATGTGTGTTTCATTAAAATCAATTATTGTATTTTTTTGATAAGCATGATTTGGAAGTGGATTTAATATTTGTACAGATAAAGGAGGATTTGAACTTTGTAGATAAGCAAGAACATTAACTCCGCCTACAGATAATGTTTGAACTTTAACTTCGGTATCAACTAAACCATTATATGTTTTAGATGTTGTGTCCCATACACTTGGAGAATATATACGGGCAATATTATCAAATGTACCAAAATTAGGTGGATTAGTATAATAAACCTCTGCTTCAGTATTATATAAATCTTCAAAAGATACAGTGATATTATTACTTACGTCATTTAAATAATTTTGTTCAAAAACAATTCCTGGGTGACTAACTGTATCATTATACATGTTCATATCTGAATCATACATTACTGTATTTGTAGGATATTGAGCTTCAATATATGCTTCATCAACATGTAATATTTCTAAACCCCCATTTAAAAGTACTGTTTGCCCAGGTACAGGACCACCAAATAACCATTTATCTTGGTTTGATGATGATGAACTTATATACCTGTTTGTTACTATAAAATATTCTCTTAAATTCATTTTGGAATTATCTTTTAATATATATGCAGCTTCTGAATTTGTATCTATTGAATTAATTAAATAATTACCATACATTTCATCTTCTATTATTGTTGGAGTAATCCATCCAAAAAAGTATCTTGACCAAGCATCAAGGTTAATTGGATGTTGTGGATAACGATCTTGTTGAGCCATCATTGTAATATCTCCTAAACCCATACCAACTTGAACTCCTTGTGGACTTAATTGATAAAGATCAGGCAAACCAAGAACATGAGCAAATTCATGAACTTCTGTTAATACTTTCCCTCTACAATCTGTTGGATAAGCATAAGAATTAACATAATTACTACAAAATGTTGGTTTTGTTATTTCATTAACTATTGCAACATTACCATAATACTTTCCCTGAATACTATAATTTGTACTTTGTGCAAATATTCTTGTCTGGCTTCTAATGTTTCCTACCTCTGCTTCTTCTCCAGCATAACCAGCATGAAGTATAACTACACCATCTATTCTTCCATCATTATCGAAATCGTATTGAGTAAAATCAATTGCATTAGGGCCTGTACCAAACAATTGCATTGTGTCTAAAAGAAACTGGAATGCATTGTTTCCTGTCCCATACCAGTTATAAGTTTGAGCTGATAATGTTCTCCATTCGTAAACATCATAAGTAATATTTAATTTACCATAAGATTCCTTATAGTAATATCTACTAACACTTGTTCCGTTTCCATCTAAATAAGTATTATCATTAAACTGATCTTCAAATATTGCACTATCAAGAGTATGTGGAAAATCTGCAAAATCAACTAATAGAACAGGAATGTGATATGATCCTTCAAGTGGAGCTGTATTCCAAATATTAACCACAGTTGAACTATCAGTTGGTGCTCTATTATTCTTAGCATAAGAGAATAATTTCTCTGGGTTTGTTCCAGGAACATACCCTATATCTCCATACATCTTATCGGAGTACTTAATTGGAGGATAATGCTCTGTTCCTATTACTGGATCAGGTTTACCAGATATACCTGGTATATCATAATTATCTGGTATTCCAATTATTTTAGTGCCATTTGAAGAACTAAATCTGTCTCCATTAACTCTTTTATGAGCTCCTTCTTGAGCAATAAATATAGACTGAGCTTGAGTTGTTTGCTTAAAAGGAGAATAAGTTACTCCACCCAAATTAAATATTTTTTCTGAATTTGTGGTTTGGGCAGATATAGATGTTAAAAACATACAAAAGAATATTATAATAGATATTAAGATAACATATCTTAGTTTCATATCTATATTAGATAAGATGTATTTATAAATATTGTTGTTATTGAATAACTTTAAAAAGTAAAGAAAAACCCTAAAATCCATACTTTTTAGAAGAAAATTAGAATTAATATCAATTTTATTCTGTAATAATCATATCTTAAACATAATAATCAACATATTTTAAAAAATGTAGAAGTAAATTATATTATTTAAAATATTTAGATAAATCTTGGTTCTTCAAAATTCATAATTTATCATCCATTTTGCATTTATGCGATTTTGATTTAAGTAAATAAAATATCTCTCTATTCCCCTTTAAGTTATATCCGCCTCTTTCTGATGAGTTTAATTTATGAATTATTTTGTAGGGAGTACTATTAGATAGCCAATTTTCAAAATCAGATAGTAATTTATGTTTATCCTCTTTTGATACAACCCCTTTCTTACCTTCATAATGTGGTTTAAATAATGCAATAATTGAACCACTTGTTTTTAAAAATATAAATAAATTCACCAAAATGTCTCTTATGGATCTATCACTAACATCAATAGAAATAACATCTACTTTTTTTTCGTTTAATAATTTAGATATTTGATTTTTATCAGTAGCATCAAATTTATCTTTATAAACTAAATTATTATAATTACAAAGATTGTGAGATAATATATCTTCTGCAATATCTATTGCAAAAACTTCTTTTGCGTTATGTGTTAAAAAATAATGAGTAAACCCACCTGTAGAACAACCAATATCTAATACAATCTTGTTTTTTACTGAAAAAGATATTTTTTGCAAAAACGAATCTAATTTATAACCACCTTTACTTACGTATATAAATTCAGGTATTAATTTTACAACATCTGTAGTATTAATATTAAATGAAGGCTTTAAAACTATTTTTGTATTTACTTTTACTTTTCCACTTTTTATAAAATATATAGCTTTACTTCTACTATTTACTAAAGCATTACTTACTAAAAATAAATCTAATCGCATTTATTTTCCTCTTTAAAATTATCTCCAAATAACTAGTTCTTCTTTTTCTTCCTTTTTTCCCAATCCTTTCTTAATATTGAATAAATGTAATCGTTAAATAGTAATTATCTTACTTAACTTATTATAATCTTTAATTACTGTATCATACACCCAAATATAATAGGGTTTAGATAATATGACTTTTTTAGATTTCTGTTTACCAATAATATTACTTATTGTCTTATATTCTAAGAAATTAACAATTATATGTAAATATGTAGATGTTTTATTTCTTGCACCATAAGGTAATTTACATGGCACGTCTTTGTATTCCTTTTTCAATTTTATAAGTATGCCTTTTATTTCTTTTTTTTTACTATCTAAATACCAATGCATTTGTTCATGTATAAATACAGATAAAATATAATTCTCATCGAATGAGATAGTGTTTAAAGTTAAAATTGGATGAGAATGAGGTATAACTTTTGACTGTATATTAATATTTTTTGTAATTATGTATCTACTTAAATCATATTTACTTAATAACTTAAGTAATATCTCTTTTACTTTTTGTTCTCTTTGATTATTGGTAATTAAATTTATATGTAAACTAGTCATATTTTTACCTGTGTCTCATAATTTTTTTATATACTACTTAGCTATAATTTAATAAGCAGTGGGGGGGTTTTTGATTTAAATCTATAATCGGGTCTAAAATACACCACTCCACTGGGTTTCTGAATATATACTCCATTTTATTGATTATATTTCAATGCAACAGTTTTATAGAAATAATTTAAAAATAATTCTTTACTACCTTCTTTTTCCCAATTTAAATAATTTAAACGAATAACCTCTTCTAATTTCTTATACTTTTTTACAGAATAATAATAAGTATCAAATACTACTTGTGCTTTTTTAAATTTAGAATATAATACTTGTGTTAAAACATTTGTAAATACTTCATTAAATTCAAAACAATCAATTACTTTGTTTATTTTTTTAAACATACTAGAATTATAATTTAAGTTGTGAATCAGTTCATGTAAAATTATTCTAACAGGGAATTCATTAGTTTCTATTATCGAAAAATTAAAATTACCATATCCTGCAGATACATCTTTAATTGATTTTAGAAAAGTAAAGTTAATGTATAACTCCTCTTTTAAATTAAATATCTTGTTTATGTCTTGAATAGAACTAGAAATTAAATTATTTAATTCGGATAGATTTGGTTTATTTAATGTAACATCAGAAAATAAATAATCAATATTATTTTTGATTACCAGGTCTTTTTTAGCAAGTTTTTTATTTAGAAATACTTTTTTAATGTAGATGTCTAAATAATCATTTTGATTAAACAAATAACTTAATTTTGATAGATCTAATTGTTTAAGGTGCATTAATAAAACTAAGACTAATGGGACCATGGGTCTATTTTTTTTATTTAGATCATCTAAAATTAAAGATTTATTAAGCCCATGTTTAGTTAATAAACTTAATATTAATGTATAGTCATCTGGAAAACGATTACAAATTCTACCTATTGAACTATATGCACAATAGTTTCGTAGAACTGATTTATTTTTGTAATTTACAATAATTATTTTACTCATAATATTCAAAAATCACTTTTTAAGTTATAATTTAATATTATTCTCAAGCTTTCTTTTCCATAAGAATACTTTTGCCATATCCTTCTTGATATACCTCTTCTTTTTTAACATAACCTAACTTTTCATAAAAAGTAATTGAATTAAGGGATGCATTCAAAGTTATATTTTTATAATTTTTAAATATAATATTTTCTGCAAAATCCATTAATCTAGAACCAACTCTTTTTCCATGATAGTTTGGATCAACATATAATGAAAATATATAATTTTTATCTAGACTAACTGTTCCAATTATCTGGTTATTTTCTTCAAATACAAGACAAGTTGTTTTTTTTGCTTTAGAACATAATCTTAAAGGATTGTGACCATTTATCATAAAATTAATAACTTCTGATGGGTAGACCTTACTATTTATTTCTTTAAAGCATCTAATTGTAATATTACAAACAGAATCTACATCTTTTTCTTCAAACAATCTAATCATTTCTTTTTCTTCCTTTTTTCCCAATCCTTTCTTAATATTGAATAAATGTAATCATCATATGTTTTATTATTATAAATTGCAGATTCTCTCTTAAGCCCTTCCTTAACAAATCCATTTTTTATTAGAACCTTTTTTGAACCAATATTTGGGGTTGCAAAACCAGCTTCTATTCTATTAATGTATGTACTTGAATATATCCAATCAATGTACGCTGATATTGCTTCAGTTCCAAATCCTTTATTCCAAAGTGGATATGTGATATCATAATTTATTTCTGTTTTTTGTGAGAAATAGTTAATATAATTTGTCCCAATTGCACCAATTACTTTATTATTGTATATAATCAAAAAGAAAAATCCACTTTGTTTTTTCCAGTCCTTTATTCTTTTTTTAAAAAAAGTTGAAATATTTCTTTTTGTTATTGGTTTGCCAAGTGAATCATATTTCCACATTCTTTTATCTTCTAATATTGAAATATATTCATCTATGTACTTAAGGTTTGGTTTTATAAGAAGTAATCTCTTTGTCTTAATTGGCTTAAATCTATAACCTTTCCTAAAAACAACTATTTTCTCGGTCATATGATATATACAATAATAATTATGTTTAAATAAACTATTATTAAAGAATAATCTATTTAAATTTATTAGATTGAATAAGAATTATAAACTTACTATGTCATTATCTTTATATTTTTTTAATGCATCTTCAATTTTCACCATAGGAACTCCAATCTCTCTAATAAAAATAGATACGTGTGAAAGTAGAGTTCCTTCCTCTACAATTATCCCTTTTACATCATAAAAATTTGGCAAAATGTCTAAAGTTATTTTCTTAATAACAATAATTTTATTTTTTATATCTTTTGTATTAAAATCGGATATAGAATCTATTACAACACACACTCCAGTTATTTTACCATTAATCAATATATCTATATTAATCACCTATAAAAATCTATTTTTTAAAGATTCAAATATCCTATTTGTAAAATTTGTTTTTCGCTCATCATTAAAAGTCTTACTATCTAAATATTTTGGTTCATCCTCTATGATCACATCAGCTAAGTTAATTGTTCTATCAACCCCAAGTTTATTTAAAATTAAATCAACAGCATACTTTATGTTTTCCTTTTTAGTTTCTAAATTAGGTAATATTGGTCTTTCTGGTAAATTACCTATAAATTTATAATTGTTAAAAATACCTTTTTTCAAGGTGTGCCCAGTAATTAAATATTCCGCTCTTTGAATAATTTCTGCAGAATATATAAATTTACCCGTTGATAATTCATATTCTTTATAAAAAACACCATCAATAGTGTACATATTAAATCTAAATCCTCGAAAGATGGGCGCATTTATATCTATTGATATCTCCGCCCATAAAATGTATTTTTTATAATCAACCAATTCTTTAAATTGACTATAATCGATATTCTTAACATAATTTAAATCTAAAGACGTGGTTAACGTAGGATCTTTTCTTTTTTCTATAAGTTTATCTAAAATTAAATTAAACAACAATTTTGGGCACTCAATTTCTCTATCCATTAATAATTGTAATAATTGAACAAGCATTGTTTCGGAATATGAATCTATATTCCTATATATGGCATCAAATATCTCATTCTTAAATAAATTTAAATTTGGTTGAACATAATATATACTTATTGGAAATTGTGTTTGTATACCGTATAAATTTAAATTTACTATTGAATTTGCAAGTGAATGTAACATATTTAGTTTTATTTCGTCAGTCATATTTTACCTATATTCTTTAATTCAGTTTTTGGATTATATAATTGCCAAAATATAGGACATCCGCCATTATCTACTAATTATATTTCAGTTATTGCTTAAAAACATATCTTTTTTATATAAAATTACAAAATATATAAAATAATCTAATTCTTACTTTTTTTACATATATCCATAGTTAAAGATATTATTTAGTAATCAAGTATTCCTTTCTGGGAAAGGAGCTCTATTGGCCTGGAAGGAACCCCAAGCTTCTGAGCTATTCCTTTTGCAAGCTCTTTACTAAACCCGTGCATTGTATAAACTTCTCTTGGACTAACTTGTTCTGCAAATTCCAAAAGGGAAGAATAATCTGAGTGATCTGATAAATGAAATACCTTGCTTCCACGATTGTAATTCCACCCTGTAGCAACATAAGAACTTACCTTCTTTTCTAATTGATGAGATAAAGAATTAATTAAAGCAGGAGAAATAAGATTCATTGGAAGAATTAAAATATTATGATCAAGAAGATTATGATCAAGAAGAGTATATTGTCCAAGAAATATATCATTCTTTTCATAAACCAAAGAATAATTATATGTTTCTTTATCAACTAAAGGATTTTCTCCTAAATATTTATTTACTAAATAAATTAATTCTTGATTCTTACCAAGAGTGTATCCCCCCAGAAGAACAAAGTTGCCTTTATCTATATCTGTTTTAATTGATTCTGAAAAGGATGAACATACATCACTTCTAGAACCAAATGAAAAATCAGGTTTACCAAAAGTTGATTCTGTAATTAATATATCTGCTTTAATAGGTTCTGCAGCTTTTAAAAAAAGAGAATCCACAGAATTAAAGTCCCCAGTATAAAGAATAGTTTTTCCTTCTTGGTAATCTTCAATAAAGAACATACAACTTCCAAGAATATGCCCTGCATTCAATGGAGTAATAAATAGATTATCATTAACTTTTATTTTTTTATTATAATTAATTTCAGAAAAATTAAAGAAATTGTTTTTACTTCTTTCTTGAATTAAAGAAATAGTTTCTTTTGTTGCAAAAGTTGGTTGCTTAGAGTTAGTTACGTGATCAGAATGAGAATGAGTTATATATGAATCAATTTCTTCTTTATGAGCTTTAGACTGATCAATATGTAGTTTATTTAGGTTGTGAGTAATTGATAAAAAATTAGTATAATTTAGTTGCATATTTGATTCTCTAGTTCAATAAATTAGTTACTGCAATAGTTTATAAATATTTACAATCCTTATTATATTATAGACCAAAAAGAAATGGGGATATAGGGTAGTCCGGTCTAGCCTAACAGGCTCCAGACTGACCTTTCTTAAGAAGAAAGGTTCAATCCAAAGAAACGGAAACGTTTTGGTATTGAGAAAGTATGGAACGCAAGATAGCTTTTTTTAAAAAAAGCTAGATGATTGAGAAATACAAGTTTGTTTGAAAAAGAAATTTTTTCAGAATAAAAATAAAGGGAGAAACTTGTTGACCCGGGTTCAAATCCCGGTGTCCCCATTCTATCTTAATTCTTTATCTTTTGCAAAACAATTCTTGCAAGCTTCTGGAATTACAACAGGATAAGTTCCACTCACACAAGCTGTACAAAGATCTCTTCTTATTGCTTTTCTTAAATCATCAACCTCACAATAAACCACTTCATTAGCATTAACATAATCTCTAATCTCTTGTATAGTTTTATTGCTTGCAATTAATTCTTTTTCTGTAGACATATCAATTCCATAAAAGCAAGGATACTTGATTGGTGGACAAGATGAAACTAGAACTATATTTTTTGCACCAGCATCTCTTAATAACTTAATTATACGCTTCGATGTTGTTCCTCTAACTATGCTATCATCAACAAGAAGTATATTCTTGTCCTTAACAATTGAAATAATTGGATTTAATTTAATATGAACTCTTGAAACCCTACTTTCTTGAGAGGGCATAATAAAGGTTCTTCCAATATACCTGTTCTTAATTAATCCTTCTCTGTGCTTTAGGTTAAGAACCTCAGAAATCTTAAATGCACAACTTCTAGCAGTATCAGGAACAGGAATAACAACATCAATATTATATTTCTTAATTAAATCTTCTTTTCTTATTTTTTCTGCTAATAGTAAACCAAGTGCAAGACGTGCCTTGTAAACTGATCTTTCTTCAATCATTGATTCTGGTCTTGCAAAATAAACCCATTCAAACATACAATGTGCTTTCTTGTCTGCATTAAAAACTTTTGTTTGAATATCCATTTTATCTTGAGAAATAAAAATAACTTCCCCAGGGGAAGAATCTCTAATAAATTGGAAATCAAGTGTTTGAATAACAACTGATTCTGAAGATAAGATGTATCCTTCATTATACTTACCAAGAACAAGAGGCCTAATACCATGCTTATCTCTTATTGAAAATAAGCCTATATTTGGAATTATTCCAAGAATGGAGTATGCTCCTTCTAGCACATCTAATATTTTTTTTGAAGATGCAAAAACATCTTTTGTTTTCTTGTATTCAGAAGTAAATAAATGTAAGATTAATTCACAATCTGAAGTTGTTTTAAAAAAAACTCCTTTTTCTTCAAGCTCTTTTTTTAAAGAAAAATAATTAGTAATATTTCCATTAAACCCAATACCAATTTTTGTGTCTTCATCAACTAATGGTTGGACGTTAGTTAAATCAATTGCACCAACCGTAGCATATCTAGTATGCCCAATACCAGTTCTTCCTTTAAGCCCAAGAAGATCATCATCTGAAAATGAATTTAGAACTAAGTTATTGTTCTTCTTAAAATAAATTTCATCTCCATCAACTGTTGAGATACCACAAGCATCTTGCCCTCTATGCTGGAGAGTGATTAAACTAAAATATAATTTTGAAGAAACAGGATGTTTCTGATCAATTATCCCTACAATACCACACATATTTATTATAATTAGTAGATTAGGTTTAAATAGGTTTTGAAAAACATTAACTGTCCAAGAAACCATGAAAAACAAAGTATTCCAGGGCCCTGAAGAATAAAAGATTTTCCATAATATTGCAATAATTTAAAAATTAATTAATCTTTTTTGTTCTGCACTCCATTTCTTGTTTGGAGTTTTCTTAACATATTCCACATAAGCATCTATAAACTTTAATCTTTGTTGAAAATTCTTTTCTTTTTCTTTTTCAAGAATTTTTAAATCAATTACAGGGATATCGTCTTTCATAATAAATACCTTTCAAAATTATTTTTTACCTCAAATTCATTAACTAATTTAATCAATTCCTTTTTGTCTAATCTATTAAGAAATAGTTTATATAAGTATCTTGCATCTTCAATATCCTTTTCACTTCCAAGATATAATTTATATGCAATCTGTAATTCAAAAGGAGATATTAATAGTTTATTTTTATTTAAACTTACTTCAATAGAATTATTTAATACATGATTTTCAATATCTGTTGCTGGTGTTTTTACTTCCATATTTGGAATAAATGTATCTTTCTTTGCAAATCTTAATCTATCATTTAATTTAATATAATCTTCGTAAGCCACTTTTGAATCATCTATTAATATACATTCAAATTCAAGATATAATTCAGTCCATAATTCTTTAAATTTAGAATAATCTATATGTTCTATAATTATATCTATATCTTCAGAACCTCTTGATCTCCCAAAAAGAATAGCAACATACCCTGAAACAATTACATATTTTATATTTACTTTATCTAATATTTTTATAAAGCTTAAAGTAAATAAATCAAGATCATTTAATTCTTTTTCAAGAATTACCTTATTATCTGCATAATTTATTTCCATATAATATATATAAATATGCAAAAGAATATATCCTTTTCGGGGGTATCTGGCCACACAAAAGACGAATAAATAATTGATTTAGTGTCCAACAAATATTACAAAAATAAAAAAAGAAAGAAAAGATTTAGAATGCAACTTTAACATTCTTCTTTTCAGCTTCTGCAGTTTCTAAGAACTTCTTTTCTTGGAACTTAAACATATTTGCAAAAAAGTTTGTTGGAACTGTTTGAACTTTGTTATTGTATATCATAATTGAATCATTGTAGTATTGTCTTGAATATGCAATTTTGTTCTCTATTCCTGATAACTCTTCTTGTAATTGTAAGAAATTCTGACTTGCTTTTAAATCAGGATAACTTTCAACTGCAATATTTAATATTCCAGAAACTGCTTTTGCCATCTTACTGTCAGCTTTCATTTTAAGATCTCTATCAGTTGCGTTCATTGCTTGACTTCTAAGTTGTGTTATTTCTGATAAAGTATCTCTTTCATGCTTCATATAACCCTTAACTGTTTCAATTAGGTTTGGAACAAGATCATATCTTTTCTTTAACTGAACATCAATCTGGCTCCATGCGTTTTCAACATTATTTCTAGATCTAACTAAACTATTATAGATACTAAAAGCAATGATAAATAGCACAGCAATAATAATTAGAATTATTAACCAAATAGCCATAAATCATCTTCCCCTCCGTTCATTAAAATAATTTCTTCTATTATATATAGGTAGGAAATATTAATAAAGTATTTGGTTTTAGAAAAATATAAACTCTAAAACTAATAATTAATTAATATAACTACAAGTATTTACTTATCTGGGCACAAAACAATCTTCTGGGCAATTAAGAATTGTTTCTTTTAAAAATGGTTCACATCTTGAGTTTCCGCAATGTGGACGCATTGATATACTTGAATTTGCTTTCATATAAGATACGTTTGTGTCTTGATTAATTGCAGTGGATGCATAGATTATATTAAATAATATTCCTACACCTAAAACTGTAATTATTAAAAAATTAAATAACTTTGATTTGTAAAGTCGTTTGATACACTTACCTTTCATTTTTAATTCCCCCGCTGTATGATTCATAATTGGTTATTATAGCTGTATTTTAATACATAACAAATTTGAATTTTTGATGTTCTTTTCAAAAAAGAAATTAAATGAAACTTAATTATAACTTCTTTTTATAGACAAAAAGAATAGTTTCAAAAAAAATCTTTCCAATTAAAAATTCAAGGATATAAATACTGATACAATCTAATTAAAATATCTAATGTTTTGATTTTCTAATAAAATCTATTAAAAAGATTGAAATATAAAGAATTAATTTACTTGAAAGAATTATTTTTATATTCACTCTTAAAAATAAACTTTATTTAAATAAATATATTACAATTAATTTTTAAATTCGTCTTCCTTTTAAGTTAAATTCATTTGGACTAACAGTAGGCCCATTTCCACTAATTCTCACTTTATTATTTGAAACTAATTGATTATATTCATTTGTTTCATTAATTTCAATTTTTTTCTGTTTAATAATTAAAAGAACAGTAACTATTACCATAATAATTAATAATCCTAAAATTAAAGGTAAGAGAGGTAAAGATGTACTTGTATTTGGAATCAGTACATTCTTTTGAGAAACTGAAGCATACCCCATTCCCTGTGTACTAATTTGATTTTGTTGGCATGCATAAATTGTAAATAAGGCCAAAATTATTGATAATAAAAATAATAAAGAAATTAACAATTTTAATCTTAATCTGGACTTTAATTTAATTTGTTTATTTTTCATCATTTATACTCACATAGTTTTTTTTATTTAATTTCTATTTTTTTATCTTGGTTTTTTGTTTGTTCTTTGTTTTCTATTGGTGGTGTGTTTTTAATTACATCGAATATTTCTTTTGGTTTTTCTTCCAGTCCTTCTGTCTTATGCTTCATTATCCTAATAATAAGAAGAATAATGAATATAAGTACCAGTATAATTGCTGCAAGAACAATATATCCTACTGTTTTTTTAGATTTTAATATATCCTTGTATTCTTGTGTTTGACTACCAATAATTATTTTTCCATCAATTGGTGCAACTGTTAGATTGTATGTGCTTCCTTGTTGAGAATCACCAAGGTATTTGATTTTAAGAACTGATTCTCGATCATTAGATATAGTGTATGCAACCATATCTCTTGCGCCTACTTTGTTTTCTGTTAACCAACTTCTATCAACTATGAAATCATAGCTTACATATGTTATTTTTTCTTGATTGCTTATGTTTAGATTAAACACACTATATATTTTATCTATATATAATAAATTATAGTCTTCTTGTGTTATATCTTTGATTACTGAAACATTAGCATCTGTTATTTCTTTACTGAATATTTTTAGATTGGATAAAGAAACACCAAGTAAATTAATTGGGATGTCTGAACTTTCACTTGTTATGCTTGTTACTTGGTAGGATACGCTATCTTCTGTTTCATTGACTTTAGATACTCGTGATCCTGAAGAATGGGATGGAGTGGGATTAATTAAATCAATGATTGTTGGATTGTTAATTGTATAAACCTCACTTGCAAGTGAGCTTGGTAAATATCCTGACTTGACTGCAATTGCTTTTAATGTGCATGTGCTGTCTATGATTATTGGTGAAGTATATAAGCTACTGCTTGTGCTTGGTGTTGTGCCATCAAGTGTATAATAAATGCTTGCTCCAATTGTTGTTGTGCTTAAGCTGATTGTTTGTGAAGATGTGTATGTGCCTCCAATTAAATCAATAACAACTATAGATACAGGAGTTGAGCTTCCACCAGAACCTCCGCCACCACTACCTCCTGAATCCCCTCCGTTATCACCAGAATCGCCACCATTATCAATATTAATTGCATATGTGGAAGTGAAAGTATTACTTGGAAGATAGCCTGGCCTATATGCTTTTGCTTTTAGAGTTGTAGTTGTAGAAATTACAATTGTAGAGGTGTATCTTGTACTTGAGTCTGTGGGTTCGCTTCCATCAAGTGTGTAGTAGATGTTTGTATCTTGACTAACAAAAGAAAAGCTTATAGTTTGAGCAGATGTATAGGTTCCTGCTGCAGGAGCAGCAACAGGAGTTACAACTTGTGATTGATAAATATTATAATCTGCAACTAAAGTATTGCTTGCATTCATGCCTGTTTTATATGCTTTGGCTTTTAAAGTTGTTGTTGTGGATATTGAAATTGAAGAAGTATATAATGTACTTACTTGAGTAGGTTGTGTTCCATCAAGAGTATAATATATATTTGCATCACTTGTTGTTGTGCTTAAAGTTACGCTTTGTGCAGATGCATAATTACCTGCAGCAGGATTTGCAACAGGAGTTGCAACTGTTCCTGGAATTGTTATAGTATATAATGAAGTCATTAATGCACTATTGTTCATTCCTGATTTAACTGCAATTGCTTTGATTGTCGTTGTAGAAGATATTGAAATTGCTGAAGTATATAATGTGCTGCTTGTGGTTGGAGTAGTTCCATTTATTGTATAATAAATACTTGCACCACTTGTGGTTGTGCTTAAAGTTACACTTTGTGTAGATGTATAAGACCCAGCTGCAGGACTTGCAACAGGAGTTGCAACAGTTCCAGGAATTGTTATAGTATATAATGCAGTCATTACTGCACTATTGTTCATACCAGATTTTACTGCAATTGCTTTGATTGTTGTGGTTGTGGATATTGAAATTGCAGAAGAATATAATGTACTGCTTGTTGTGGGTGTTGTACCATTTGTAGTATAATAAATACTTGCGCCGCTTGTAGTTGTGCTTAAAGTTACGCTTTGTGCAGATGCATAATTGCCTGCAGCAGGACTTGCAACAGGAGTTGCAACAGTTCCAGGAATTGTTATAGTGTATAATGCAGTCATTACTGCACTATTGTTCATTCCTGATTTAACTGCAATTGCTTTGATTGTTGTTGTAGAAGATATTGAAATTGCAGAAGTATATAATGTGCTGCTTGTTGTTGGTGTTGTGCCATTTGTTGTATAATAAATACTTGCACCACTTGTGGTTGTGCTTAAAGTTACATTCTGTGCAGATGTATAAGACCCAGCAGCAGGACTTGCAACTGGTGTTGCAACTGTTCCTGGAATAGTGATTGTATATAATGCAGTCATAACTGCACTATTGTTCATTCCAGATTTAACTGCAATTGCTTTCAAGGTTGTAGTTGTTGATATTGAAATTGCAGAAGAATATAATGTACTGCTTGTTGTGGGTGTTGTACCATTTGTTGTATAATAAATACTTGCACCACTTGTTGTTGTGCTTAAAGTTATATTCTGTGCAGATGTATAAGACCCAGCTGCAGGAGCAGCAACTGGTGTTGCAACTGTTCCTGGAATTGTTATAGTGTATAATGCAGTCATTACTGCACTATTGTTCATTCCAGATTTAACTGCAATTGCTTTGATTGTTGTTGTAGAAGATATTGAAATTGCAGAAGAATATAATGTACTGCTTGTTGTTGGTGTTGTACCATTTCTTGTATAATAAATACTTGCACCACTTGTGGTTGTGCTTAAAGTTACGCTTTGTGCAGAAGTGTATGTTCCAGCAGCAGGACTTGCAATTGGAGTTGCAACTGTACCAGGGATATTAATTGTATATAATGCAGTCATTACTGAACTATTGTTCATTCCAGATTTAACTGCAATTGCTTTGATTGTCGTTGTAGAAGATATTGAAATTGCAGAAGTATATAATGTGCTGCTTGTGGTAGGTGTTGTACCGTTTGTTGTATAATAAATACTTGCACCACTTGTGGTTGTGCTTAAAGTTATATTTTGTGCAGATGTATAATTACCAGCTGCAGGACTTGTAACAGGTGTTGCAACTGTTCCTGGAATTGTTATAGTGTATAATGAAGTCATTAATGCACTATTGTTCATTCCTGATTTAACTGCAATTGCTTTCAAGGTAGTTGTAGAAGATATTGAAATTGCAGAAGAATATAATGTACTGCTTGTTGTGGGCGTTGTACCATTTGTTGTATAATAAATACTTGCGCCACTTGTTGTTGTGCTTAAAGTTACATTCTGTGCAGATGTATAATTACCAGCTGCAGGACTTGTAACAGGTGTTGCAACTTGAGCCGTAGTACCAATAGTATATGTTGCAATTAAAGTATTACTTGCAGTCATCCCGTTTTTGTAAGCCTTTGCTTTCAAAGTAGTAGTTGTAGAAATGGTGATTGCAGAAGTATATCTTGTACTCACTTGAGTAGGCTCACTCCCATCAAGTGTATAATAAATATTTGCATCACTTGTGGTTGTGCTTAAAGTTACGCTCTGTGCAGATGTATAAGACCCAGCTGCAGGAGCAGCAACTGGAGTTGCAACCATAGGCCCAAAACTCATATCTTTAGCAAGACCAGTCATTGCTGGATTTTGTTGATAATTACCCCATTCAATATTATACTTTGGAATATTTAAATCCCAAGTATATATCATATAATCTGGCCAAGGAGAAATAACAGATACCTCTAATAATCCATCAGAATCCAAATCATCAATTACAGTTGGATTTGAATAAGGCCAGTTAGTAAAATTAGGAAATGAAATTGGAAATTCAGAGATTGTATTTCCTTGCATATCAAATGCATATATTTTTTTAGTAGTTCCGTAATTCAAATTCCAACGCGTTATTCCTATATTCATGACATACTCACTAATTCCATCTCCAGTTAAGTCAATTAAAAGTGGAGTTGAATCCCCTCTTGCAAAATCATTTGCTCCATGAATATTTATTTGAATTAAAGATTTTAAATCAGGTATTTGTCCTCCAGAAACAGGAATGTATATTAAAGAAGTATTCGAATTCACAATAGATAAATTAATATCTGATACTGTAGGTGCAGTGGAATAAAAATTCTTATAAAATACAATATTAAAATAATTCATATCAGAAGGCAATTGCTGAACCGAAAAATCATAAATATAATTAGGTACGCCAATTTGAAGATTAGCATAATTAGTAACGTAAAGAAATCCTTTGTACCAATCAATTGAACCATTTATATCATAAGCAAATACACTAAATAATCCATCATAACCTCCTCCTTTTGAACCAAAAAAGATTTCTTTTTTACAATCAGAATCAATATTTACTAGTTTAGGTTCAATTGTAGATGGCATTAAATAGCCAATAAGATTATAAGTATATGGCAAAGTGAATTTAGATTCTAAAGTACCACTCCCACTTAAAACATATGCATAAGATGAATTTCCTGCGGCAACAATTTCATCTAATCCATCACAATCAACATCTCCAGAAGATATCATTGTATTTGTCCACACACTTAATTTATCTTCAAATACAAAAGTCCACTTAAGTGTACCATTCCCCTCATAAGCAAACACTCTTGAATAATCTAAATTATCAGTTGAATTTGCACCAAATATTATTTCATTAATTCCATCATTATCTATATCATTCAAAACTAAAGATGAATTCTGTAACCAAATATATTGATCATTTAAATAATAATTAAATTGATTCTTAGTAATTGGAAATCCCGAAACAATGCTTCCATTAAAATTATAAGCAATTAAAAAAGCATCTGCTCCTGTTGCTCTTTGAATATCATTAATAACAATAATTTCTTGTTCTGGATCAGAATCAATATTTCCAATTGCAAACTTACTTAATTGAGAACCTAATGTAATAGGAAATCCAGGCATTATAGTTCCATTAATCTTATATGCAAATAAAACATTTTTAACAATTACAACTAATTCAGAATTACCATCATTATCTAAATCTGAATTTACTAAAAATGGAATCCTATCTGCAAGTAAAGAACCATTATAAAATGATGAATCAACAAGATTAGCTAAATTAATTGGATAATTCGGTTTTAATTTTGAATCAAACCCTATATTCAAAATGGTCTTTTCATAAACATTTCCTGAATCATTTATTAATCTAACTAAAAGATCATATTTTTTTAAAGGATTAAATAAACTAGACTGGAAACTTCCAATTAGTATATTTGACTGACGTTCATAATTAATGTATTCAGAAATCAATCCAGAATTAATCCAGGTTGATGAACTTGATTCTTTATATAATAAATTTATAGTACTATATTCTAATGGATACAATGATCCATAAACTAATAAATCAGAATTAGATGAATACAATCCATTAGGAAGTGGGTCTGTTAGATCAATAGATTTAACAGAAATATAAAAGTCAGCAACATCATCATAAGTTAGATTTCCATTAACGTTGTACACAAATCTGAAAATATATTTTCCTTCATCTAAATTATTTGAATTAAATTTAAACAATGCAGTTGGTGTTAATATTGGGGCAACACTTTTGATTTGCAATATATTTTCATTATCCCAATCACTGTTAGTTGTTTGGTTTTTATATTCTACAATAAATGGAATTAAATTAATAATATTAAAGTCCACATTTAATTTAAATATATCTGAATTATAAGAAGTGGTAGCCCACCAATTAGTTCCATCCCAAAAAATAGATTTAGGCATTGCATATACTGTAGTTGGAATTGTATAGGTTTTTATTGAAACCCAATCACTAGTATAATTGTAAACTTTTCTATTTTTTAATCCAAACCAACTTGATCCGTCCCAAAAAATATCTTCTATATCATAACCTAAGTCAAAATTATTTTGAGAATATTCCCAATTAAGATTGTATTTGTAAACCTTGCTATTTGATTGATTAAGAACTGATTCTAATACATACCAAAAATCATTTTGTTTAAAAATGGCAACTGGATTTGTTACTTGTGCTGATAAAGAAAAATTTATACCTAAATAATTAAAATCTGAATCATACTTATATACACTTTTACTTATTCCATCAAGAACCCACCAATTAGACCCATCATAAAAGAAATCTAGATTTGCCCAACTAGCATTAACATTTATCTTTTTAGAATAAATTAAATTAAACCCAGAATCTAATTTATAAACTGTGTCTTTTGTGGCTCCAAATTGACCTAAAAACCATCTATTATCCCCTTCAAAATAAATTTCAGCCATAGAATTACTTGGTATGCTTGTAGTAAAGTAATAATTTTCTCCAACAAACAAAGATCCTGCCACTGATCTTTCATCTCCAGATAATATAATTCCAGGAAGAGTTGAAATTTGTTTAGTCTTATAGCTAACCATAGTACTTGCTACAGAAGAATCAATTCCATCATCAATTGTAACTTTAAAAATATATGCGCCTTCTGCAAAACCAGAAGCTAATAAATCCATATAATTAATGGAATCAAGATTTATTAAATGATTTGTATCTGTTGCAATAAAATTACCAGTAAATACAAACTCAGGAATCCAAACAACCCCATAGTCCTCAAAATAACCAATATCTAGTCTATAGTTATATGTATTATTTATATCTAAATTAGATACATTCGCATCAATATTAAATGAAGTTGTTTCTGAATTATTAATCAATTGAATAATCATATTTTGAGAATATTGATTAGATACATTTAATTTTAATTCTGGATCTCCAAGTATATTTGTTTCATAATAAACAAACTTAGCAATTCCACTTCCATTTTCAATTCTATAATTATTTTGCTCATGACTATATGAATTAATTGCAGAAACTGATTTATCTAAAACTAATGGGTTAAATTGACCATCCCAGAACCATCTTGCAAACCATTGAGATGGACCATCTAATGAATTTCTTGAACCCCAACCATAACGATTATTCATCATTACAGCAACTGAACCTCTTGGAGATGGCAAGAATAATAAATGTTCTGCAAGAGAATCATTTGAAATTATAACCATATTTGAATTAAGATTATCAAATCCTCCTGGATAACAACCTTGAGTGTATATAAAAATTGGATTTACATTAATTAATAAACTTTCAACAATAGTATTATTTAATCTCATTGCAGATAGATTGTTTGCATGCCCTAAGTGGTTGATTATAGTTAAATCATTATTCATAAGATTTAGTAAGTCTAAATATTCCCAAGTATATTCAGGAGAATCATATAAAACAGGTAATTGACTAGGATCAAATGTTGGGAAAAAACCAATAGTGGAATAACCATCATCACTGGAGCCTAATCTAATTTGTTCCATGGAACCTGTTGCATAATCAGATACACCCCCAAACCCAAGATATTCCCCTACAATTAATGGTTTTGGATTAACAGGATTTAATTCATTAAATATAACTTTTTCAACAAAATTATTAACTTCAAGAACTGAATCTGCTGGAACACGTCCAACATAAACTTCAGATTCTAAATCAAGTTCAGTTGCATCTTCTCCAAATACAGTGTCCTCATCAACATCAAAAGAGCCATCTAAATTTGAAAAGTATATATCTGATGCAATGTCTCTTGCATAGCTTGCACCTGTTGGGAATAGATATCTAACTGGAACAATAACTTCTTGTGTTTCTCCACCAGCTAATTGATAATCTGCATCTCCACCAAGTAAAACATATTTAGTTTGTAATTGATCATAAGCATATCTTATAAAATTTCTAATTCTTGCGGGGTTATCATTGAATTGATTTTGAGATCCACATCCATCTTCAAGATTCCAATAACCAGTACAAGAATAATCAGAACTATCATATATTTCTTGAACTGTAAAAACGCATGAACTTAATGGATCTTGTGCTCTTGTGGATTTGTAATCTGCAAGTACTTGAAAAGCAGATGCAAAATCTTGTGTTGTAATTATTAAATATTCACAAGAATCACGAATGCCTCCATCAAATGGAGCATAGGCTCCACCATCAGAACCAGCATCTCCGTCAGGATTATATCCTCCTTCAGGGTCATTAAAAGGAACATCTAAAATAATATCTTCATAACTTGAAAGAACATCTAGTTTAATTTCATCTTCTTGTGGGGTTATTTCTTTTATTGCTGTTGAAATATCTCCTTGATAATCTTTGCTATCAAATAAACTTGCTAAACGTTTATTTTCAATAACTTGCTTATCGTATTCTGTTCCTCTAAATGTATAAGGTGCTTGATTTGTATTTTCTAGATTTATTGTTATTTCAATTTCACTATAATAATTAACTTCTCCGGTTACTGGATTATATCGAAGTGGGTATAAATTTAAATTTAAAAAAGTATAACCACGTTGTATGCTTGTAGAATATTTTGAATATACTTTTTCAGGATAAAAAGAAGATTTAGAATAAATTTCTTGGCTTGCAACAACATCTTTAACTTCAAAACCCATGCTTGCAAGATCATCTTTTGAAAGTAAAGGAACGTCTTGAGTTGCAAAAGATAAATTGTGTACTCCGCTTAAAGAAACTAGATTTTTTGAAACAACATCAATACCAGTTAAAGAATAACCTATTGGTAATAATATGCTTGCTTGCTTTACTGGTATTAATGGATACCCTTCTTGTTCTGCTATGTTTTCTAAATCATCCATAATAACTTGCGAATAAGAACCCTCTGAAACAAAAGTAGGTTCATTGAATTTATAAGATACGTTTAATGTTTGAGTATCTTGCCTATCTTGATTTTGACTAGAGATTATGCTTTTTGTTTTTGTGAGTTTGGTTTTACTTGAATCAACTTTGCTTGAAAGTAAAGCATCAAAAGTATCTGAATTAATATCATTTGGATTTTGTTGATCAGTAATATTACCTGTGCCTAAAATCTCAGAAGACTTACCTTCAATAGAAATCACAGACGAATTATTAATTTTAAAAAATAAAATACCCAATATTGCCAAAATCAAAACAGAAATTATTAATAAAATATATATGTTTTTATTTAATATATCTAACGCTCTTTTTTGTTGAGGTATAGAAAGATTAGTTTTATGATTTTTAGAATTAAGAGTATTTTTTTTATGCATTTTTTTCACGGCCTTAAAAATCTTTTTTTTCATTTTTAATCTAAATTTAAGTTATATTTAATTAAGTTATATTTAATATCTAAATATATATCTAATATATAATATATTTTAATGCAAATTGTTTTTAATCCTTTCTATAGAATAAGTGAATAAATATTTAAAAACATTATAAACAGAGTTTGCAAAAAAATAAAATATAAAATTATTTTTTGTGAAATTAAATTAGTTATTTAATTGAGATTTAAAAATTAAAACTAAAATAATAAAAATAAAAGAAACTAATGAAAATAAAAATAATAATTTATACTCGATAGGCACAATATAATTTAGTTCAGTTCTTCCCGTAGTATACACTAACATGAAATTAGGTGAATACTCATAAACATCTAGTTTACCCTGTTCATTATGCCCTTCCCAAAACCATAAATATGATTTTCTAATTAAAACAGGGACTATTTCTTTTGAATTTACATCAAAAGAAATATGATCGTCTGTTATAGACACATTTGAAACATTTGCGTTAATATCATAACTTTTAACTAAAGTATTAAATGGCTTATTAAATATTCCGCTATAATCAGAAAACATCTTAAGCCCTAGTCCAGCATCTGCTTTATTTGAAATAAATACTTTGTGAGTAGCAGATAATTGATTTAATGTATCTATAAACAATATATTATTTTTTTGGCTTTCGTACAATTTTGAAGAAATAATTATTCCGGATAAATTATCTCTATCTATTAAATTAATATCAACTAACTTAGATCTAGATCTAATTAAAGGATAACTATAAGTCATATCTGATTCAAACCATAATTGAGAAGTTATAATCCAATCTTTATCATTCTTAGTAAAAACAAGGAATGGTTGAGTATATATTTTATCAATAACTTCATATTGATTATTTAATTTATATACATTAAATTCATCACATAAGCTATAAATTTTAATTAATTCTGCATCTTTATAGTTTTCTAAATAATAATTTAACTTAGATGAATTTGCAATAATATAATCAACATTATATTGTTTTAATCTATCAAAGACAATATCAGGATTTACTACCACTTTAGATGATAATACAGCAGGAGTTAACCAATTTGTGTTTTGAGAGAGCAATCGTAAGGGGAAAAAAACAAACCTAGTTGTAGATGTAGATTCAGTATATAACCCTAATAATGATGGCACCTTATTTTTTGCAAGTGCGTATTCAAAAACATGAGGAGAAGAATAACAATCAATATAACTTATTTGCTGTTCTGCATAAACCATATTTGGAGAGAATGCATTTATATCTAAAACCATATTATTTAAAGAATTACAATCTGAATAGTTATCTATTGTGGGTTTGTAATATGGATTAAACCCATTCTCACGATTAAACACAAAAAAAGAATTAAAAATTAATAAATAAAATAAACAAATAACAGGTATCCATGCAAATACTTTTGTGTAGCTTTGTAGCATAAAATTTAAATTAGATAAATAATAAATACCCAATAAAGCAATAGTTATATAAAATAAATAAATGTAAGCAAACAATCGATATACATGAATTGTGAAATTAATACTAATAATATTTAAGCACAATAATAAAGAAAATATCCAAAATACAATTAAAAATCTCTGCTTTATTTTTGTTAAATATATGATCCCAAAAATAAATAAAATAAATAATCCCAAATAAATCCAATGATTATTCGAAAATAAAAATAAAATTGAACTCCAATTTCCAAAATAGTTTGTTGCTTTAACCGCCCCACTATACGCAATATTTTTTAAAAATGGAACTAACCAAAATGCACACAATACAACAACCCCAAAAATAACAATAATTCCTGCAAGAACCTCTTTTTTAAACCAGGACAAACTATTTTGAATTGCTTCTTGCAAAAAAATAAATAAAACTAAGAATGAAAAAAATAAGAAAGAAAACACATGACTCAAAAGCAATAATGAAAACAATAAAATAAACCGCAAATAATCCTTTGCTCTTTTTTCCTTTTCTCTAAAAAAGAGTTTTGCATAAGTAATTAAAAATAAACCAATTATAATACCTAAAAAATTAGTTATTTCTCCTAAACCAAAAACACTAGCAATTCCAATTCCTAAATAATCAAAAGTAGATGGAGCAAACAACCACAAAAAAGAAGAGGTTATTGCAAACAACAATGAATCGTCTCTATTTATTTCAAAAAACTTATTGAATAAAAAATAAAGTGCATAAATAAATAAAAACACTAAAATAACTGATAATAATTTATACACAAAAACAACAGACAATAAATTAAATGAAAGTATATTAATTATACTAACACTCATGAAAAATAAAGGAGGATAAAATAAATAAGTTGAATAACCGTTAAACCAATAACTATCTGAAAAAAAATAATCTCCTTTAACTAGATTATCAGAATATTTTTCATTAGAATAAATGTGAGTTAGCGTATCCCACCCTGCAATTGGAGAACTAGATTTAAAAAAAGGAAAGAAAGTAATCAATAAGAAAACAATATAAATAATTAATAATAAATAGATTACGTTTCTTTTTGTAAATTTCATTTCAAATCTAGTTCTCTTATTTAACTTAACTATACTCTCTTTAAATTACTATTATTAATCCATTTTGATTAAATGAAAAATTATTCTTGCTCGTTACTTTTTACCTTTTTCTGTAAGACTATACATTTATTCTTCTTTTATCCAAATATAATTGCTATCCGAAAATAAACATCTTAACATAACCCCTGGATTATTTACATCTGGAGACATTTGAAACTCTAAAGAAATATCACAAGGCGCACCTTCATAAACTAATTCTATACTTGGTTCTAATAATTCCTCTTCTGAGGTTCCTTGTGGACTAGAAGATAACTGCCAAGTATATACTCCTTCTGACATTAAACAAACTAATTGTTCATTTGAGATTGGATTAATGTATTGTTGAAATTCTTGAAAAAGAGTACATTCGTCTCCTACATTAATAGAATTGCTATTAGAAGAATTATCTTCTGGAGATACACTTGTATTATCATCAGGAGTATTATCTGGTTGAGATAATGATTCCCACATATAAACTGAATTACCTTTATCAACACATGTTAAGATTTCACCAGTGGTCTTATCTTCCCCTGTTTTATTTACATTACGGTTACTGCATCTTTGACCAGCAAAAGCATAAACCTTTTGAGAAATCAAATCTGATCTCACATCTTCAATATTTACATCTAAAGTAACGTTTTTATCTTGAGATACCCAAGTATATTCATTATTAATATTTAAACAAATTAATCTATTATCTTTTATATAAATAACTTCTTCAAGATTATCATTATTACAATCTATTGCATCTATGTTTACGTCATTAACATAAACATCTTGATAAGTATTTATATCTTGAACTAAATTACTTTGATTGTTAGTATTGGAGTTATTAAAAAATAAAAAATAATACATGCCAACTAAAAGTACAATTCCAAAAATAATTAAACAAATTCTAGTTACTTTATTCATATTTAATCAACTTTTATATTTATGGATGATACACACACCTAAATCCAACAGTTGGAGATTTTTGATAAACATTACTATCTACAACATCTACTAAAGTAAAACTATATGGACTAATTGAATACCCATCTAATGGATAAACGCTATTAAATAAATGCCCGCGCACAACATAATTACTCACAGTATTTGTTGTGGGTTCAATATAAGAATTATTTAATCTTATTGATTGATTAGTTCTTAATGGAGTGTATAATGGCAGAGCATCCATATCTGAAACAAATATATTTGCATCTAGTGTATTCAAATCTTTATCTAAAAGCAAACCATAATTACTATCAAGTAGAGTCCATAAATCTAAACTATAGTCAATAGTCGAAGAAGTATATTCTGCAACATTACCTGTAAAATCAAAAATACTTGAATTATTATTTAATAAATAATTCTCTCCTGGATTATCTATATTTCTATCTCCAAATGCAATATCTGGTAAAAATAAATTAATGTCTGTAGGAGTACTACCATCATCTATTGAAACATTAAGATCATAAAAGTTGGATGGAAAATTAATTTCAAGTAAATAATTTTCTATACATAAATAATATTTATTATCTACAATAAAACCATATAAAATATACGGAGCAGCAAATGAGCTCATTTGACTAAGACCCATTTGGGAAACATAACTTAAATCAGATTTTAATCTCTTGACAATACGATGATTCCCAGAATCAGCAACATAAACATAAGTGTCATCAATTGCAATTCCATTCGGATTAGAAAATTGATCATTACCACTACCTTGTGAACCAATCAAACTTACATAACTTAGATCTGATTTTAATCTTTTGACAATACGATGATTCGAAGAATCTGCAACATACACATACGTTTCATCGATTGCAAGTCCTAGTGGCAGGTAAAATTGATCATTACCTGAACCAGAGTCTTCGCCACCAATCTTAGAAACATAACTTAGATCTGATTTTAATCTCTTGACTATACGATTATTAACAGAATCCGAAACATAAACATAAGTATCATCTACTGCAATTCCAACTGGAGTATAAAATTGATCATTACCACTACCTTGTGAACCAATCTTAGAAACATAACTTAAATCAGATTTTAATCTCTGGACTATACGATTATTATAAGTATCTGCAATATAAATATAGTTATCATCAATTGCAATTCCTCTTGAAGAATTAAATTGATTATCTCCAGAACCCAGAGAACCAATTAAAGAAATAACATTATAATTAGAATCTAATTTAATTAATTTATTTAAAGAAACATCCATAAAATAAATATAGTTATCATCCATAACTAAATTATAGGACGACCCATATTTAGTAATTGTATTAACATATTCTGTTGCTGCAGGATATTCAAAACTAACTATTCTTAAATTACTATAGTCTGCAACATAAACAGATGTACCAAGTAATCCAATTCCTTTTGGATATCTAAATTGATTATCTGCAACACCTTGCGTACCTACCTGGCTTACATAACTTAAATCTGATTTTAATCTCTGAACTACACGGTGATTGTAAGTATCTGCAACATAAATATAATTATCATCCGCAATAATATCATATGGATAATAAAATTGATCATTACCTGAACCTGAATTTGTACCTCCAATCTTAGAAACATAACTTAAATCTGATTTTAATCTCTTAACTATACGATTATTAGAAGTATCTGCAATATAGATGTAAGTATCGTCTACTGCAATTCCATGTGGAGAATAAAATTGATCATTACCTGAACCAGAAGAACCAATTTTAGAAACATAACTTAAATCTGACTTTAATCTCTTAACTATACGATGATTTTCAGTATCTGCAATATAAACATAGGTATCGTCCACTGCAATTCCTTCTGGAGCATAGAATCCATCATTTCCTGAACTTGGAGGATACCCACCAATCTGAGTAACATAACTTAAATCTGATTTTAATCTTTTAACTACCTTACATCCATTATCTAAAATATATACATACGTATCATCAATTGCAATTCCCGACCCCACATAATTACTCCACTCCACAGAATTGATTATATTATAATTATAATCCAATTTTAGTAATTTCATTTTCAGATAATCTACGACATACATATAATTATCATCTAAAGCAACATCTCTTGGACTATAAAATTGAACTAAACTATTAGAATAAAACAAATCTACATTATTAAATTTAACAACACGCTTATTAGAACTATCTGCAACATAAATATAATTATCATCAACATCAATTCCTTTAGGGTAATAAAATTGATCAACATTATACCCTCGCGAATTACCAATCCTAGAAATATAACTTAAATCCGATTTTAAATGTATCTTTATACGATACTGATTATCTGAAACATAAACATGCGTATCATCAACTGTAATTCCAGAAGGATTATCAAATTGATCAATACCTGAACCATAAGAACCAATCTTACTTACATAACTTAAATCTGATTTTAAACGCTTAACTATACGATGATTATAAGCATCTACAACATAAACATAATTATCATCAACTGCAATTCCAGTAGGGTTATAAAATTGATCATTACCACTACCTTGTGAACCCATTTTAGAAATATAACTTAAGTCTGATTTTAAACGCTTAACTATACGATGATTCTCTGTGTCTGCAATATAAACATAGGTATCGTCCACTGTAATTCCTCCTGGAGAATGGAATGAATCATTTCCGGAACCATATGAACTAATCATAGAAACATAACTTAAGTCTGATTTTAAACGCTTAACTATACGATTATTATAAGTATCTGCAACATAAACATAAGTATCATCAACTGCAAGTCCTCTTGGAGAATTAAATTGGTCATTGCCATAACCAGAAGAACCAATGGACGTTATTATATTATAATTAAAATCAAGTTTAATTAATTTATGTAAAGAATAATCTACAATAAATATATAATTTACATCTACTGCAACCCCATAAATATTCCCGAATCTATTTGTAGGTAAAAAATCACTTAAAGTTGATTTTAAACCCCTAACTATACGCATATTAAGGGTATCTCCAACATAAACATATGTATCATCAACTGTAACTCCTTTTGGATTACTAAATTGATTATTACCAGAACCATAAGAGCCGATCTTAGAAACATAACTTAAATCTGATTTCAATCTCTTGACTATACGATTATTTTGACTATCAGTAACATAAACATGTGTTTCATCAACTACAATTCCGGATGGATAATAAAATTGATCATTACCACTACCAGAAGAACCAATCTTACTTACATAACTTAAATCTGATTTTAATCTCTTAACTATACGATGATTTCCTGCATCAGATACATATATATAATTAGTATCAACTGTAACTCCATTTGGATTACTAAATTGATCATTACCACTACCAGAAGAACCAATCTTACTTACATAACTTAAATCTGATTTTAATCGCTTAACTATACGATGATTTCCTGAATCTCCAACATAAACATAGGTTTCATCAACTGCAATTCCATAAGGTCCACTAAATTGATCATTACCACTACCAGAAGAACCAATTTGAGAAACATAACTCAAATCTGATTTTAAATGTTTCTTAATACGATAATTACTATAATCCGAAACATAAACATAAGTATCATCAACTGCAATTCCAAGAGGTGTATTAAATTGATTATTACCACTACCTTGTGAACCAATTGAATTAATTACATTAAAATTAGAATCTAATTTCACTAATGTATTAAATCCAGAATCAACTAAATATATATAATTACCATCTTTTACTAAATCTCTTGGGGCTGCAAAATATTCGGAATTACGATAAACAATTTCTTGGTATTTAAATCTAGTTATACGATAATTTTGAGTATCTGCAACATAAACATAAGTGTCATCAATTGCGATTCCTATTGGGTAATAAAACTGATCGCTATTATTTCCACTTGATCCTCTCTTAGAAACATAACTTAAATCGGATTTTAATCTCTTAACTATACGATGATTATAAGTATCTGAAATATAAATATAAGTATCATCGATTGTAATTCCATTTGGATTAAAAAATTTATAATCTTCAGTGCCTTGTGAACCAATCTTAGAAACATAACTTAAATCTAATTTCAATCTCTTAACTATACGATTATTTTGAGTATCTGAAACATAAATATAATTATCATCAACTGCAATTCCTCTTGGAGAATCAAACTGATCATCACCAGTACCATATGAACCAATCTTTGAAACATAACTTAAATCTGATTTTAATCTCTTGACTATACGATTATTACCAGTATCCGCAACATAAATATAATTCTCGTCTAATGTAATACCATATGATATATAAAATTGATCATCACCACTACCACCAGAAGATCCAATATGAGAAACATAACTTAAGTCTGATTTTAATCTCTTGACTATACGCCTATTCCCCTGATCAACAATATACATGTAATTTTCATCGATTGCAATTCCATAAGGCCCATTAAATTGATCATCTCCAGAACCTAAAGAACCAATAGATGTAATTACAGAATAATTATGATCTAACTTTAATACTTTATTGAGTACAGAATCAGTAACATAAATATAATTTGTATCTATTGCAATTCCAACTGGACTAAGAAATAAAGCTGAACTATTATTGTATGTTACCTCTTCTGGGAATTCAAATCTAACTATACGATTATTAGTTGTATCTGCAACATAAACAAAATTATTATCAACTTCAACTGCAGCAGGATAATTAAATTGGCCACTAGCCATACCATTAGAACCAATCTTACTTACATAACTTAAATCGGATTTTAATCGCTTAACTATACGATGATTATAAGTATCTGCAACATAAACATAAGTATCATCTACTGCAATTCCATTTAGATTACTAAATTGATCATCTCCAGAACCAGAAGAGGTACCTCCTATCTTAGAAACATAACTTAGATCTGATTTTAATCTTTTAAATATACGATGATATCCTGCATCTGAAAAATAAACGTAAGTATCATCAACTGCAATTCCTCTGGGAGATGAAAATTGATCATTTCCAGATCCATTTGAGTCAAACTTAGAAACATAACTTAAATCAGATTTTAATCGCTTAACTATACGATTATTAATCGTATCTGCAACATAGATATGAGTTTCATCAACAGCAATTCCATAAGGACCATTAAATTGATCATTTCCAGAACCTGATGAACCAAGCTCTAGACTAATACTCATTGTATTTTTGTCAATCTTCTTTATTTTATTATTTCCAGTATCTAGAATATAAAAATAATTATCATCTTGTGCTAGTCCCCTTGGAGAATATAACTCGAAATCATATCTTGTAACATAATTTAGATTTGAATCTAATTTTGTTAAGAAACGACTAGAAGAAGATGTCACATAAATAAAATTATCATCTTTAACTAATGCACTTGGAGTTAAGACAAAACTTCCAGAAATCACATTTGTTGTATAAAACTTTTCTTTTGAAAAAATATATATATTTTCATCAGTTTCATTTGAAACAAATATATTCCCATCATCAATTGCAATTCCAGAAAGAGAAGCGATTATTGATGAATTTGTAATATCAAAATAATTCATACTAGAGATTATTTCTAAATCAAAAGATAATTTTAAAACCCTACCAAATTCTAATAAATATAAATTATTAGAATCAATTCCTAACCCAATAGGCTTATCTATAGAGTCATCTCCAAAATAACCATATACCCATCCATTATATCCATTCTTACTTACATAACTTAAATCTGATTTTAATAGTTTAACTATTCGATAATTTAAGCTATCTGCAACATAAACGTAGGTATCGTCTACAACAATACCAAGAGGAGTATTAAAATTATCATTTCCAGATCCAAGTAACCCAGCTTGCGAAACATAACTCAAGTCTGATTTTAATCTCTTGACAATACGATTATTTCCAGTATCTGAAACATAAATATAAGTTTCATCAACTGTAATTCCTTTTGGGGATAAAAATTGATTTTCTCCAACTCCTCCAGACCCATCAACTAAATGAGTTCCAGAACCTGATCCTCCACTTCCACCAGATCCACCGCTTCCTCCTGAACCTGAACCAACTTGTAATTCACCATAGTCTCCAATCATTGAAACATAACTTAAATCTGATTTTAATCTCTTGACTATACGATGATTTCCAGTGTCTGCAATATAAACATAAGTTTCATCAATTGCTATTCCTTCAGGATTGTAAAATTGATCAAAACCAGACCCTGGATAAATACCAACATAATCAACTATTGTTAATGTGTTTTTATCTCTTTTAATTATATTTGAATTACTTTTATTTACAATATATATATAATTATCATCAACTGCAATTCCAGTTGGATTATTGTATGTTAAATAAGTAAGATAATTTGCTTTTTCATCAACTGTTGCTTCTCTTTCATTATTGTATCCAAGCGTTCTATAGATGGATTGATTTTGACGATCATAACTTGAAAGGAAAGTATTTCCTAAATACAGGGACCCTTCTCCAGCTTTATTTCCTGACCAATTACTTGAAACCCCTTCTGCATTTCTTAAAATGGTCATCCATTCATCACTAGATATTAATTGATAACCGCTTCCAATTCCTGCACATAGTGCAACTGCTTGATTATAGTCTACATCAGTTATTGGATAACCTTCTTTTGAACTAATTACAGTGTCTGTTTCTGCTACAGGGCAAGTTATCGTATCCCAAATAGTATAATATCTAGTTCCATCATAATAAGCACAACCAATATCTTCTTCACCAATATTATCTGCATTTGAATCAAGCTTTGCTTCGTATTCCATTACACAAAAACCAAGCCCAGAACCATAAGTGGTATTGTACGCACGATTTCCGGGTACAAAAACATAACCACTTGGGCAAGTAATATCTTTTTTTAAAATAATATTTGTTATGTTCTTTTTATTAACTTGAGAATTATTGTCTAAAAATAAAGTTAAGTCAAACTTATCATTAAAAATACCCATGTCAAAAACAACTTTCTCTCCGGCGTTTAGTGTTATTGGAGTTGCAATATCCATTCTTGTATTCCCTGTGACTTTAAAACCAGTAATTGTAATTGATTGTCTTTTATACGTGGTCGGAGGATTATAGGTTAAAAAATATCTACCATAAATTCCAGGTTCAATACTTAAAAATAAATCAATATTCTCTTTTGCATTATCACTAAGTACTGTATCTGTTTGAGAAAGATTATCATTTGCAAAAAACTTACCCCAGTTTAGAACTACAATTATTAATGAAACTGCAACGACAATTAGTAAAACAGTAGCAATTAATGCAGAAATACTTTTTGCTTTATAATTCATTAAGGTTCACATTATAGGCATGGGATTTAAAAAAAATTAAATCAATAATATCGTACATAAAAAAGTATTTAAAACTATCTTAATAATCATAAAAATAAGAACTAGTAATTAATTAATTATTTTAGAAATATTTTCAATAAAAAAAATCAGAAAAAAAGAATTACAAACAAAAGATAATTAAAATTAAATGCTTTTAAAAATAAAAAAGCAAAAGAGTTAAAGAAAATTACTTCTTTAACTTCTTTTCTGTTTTGTCTATTAGAAGAGTTGTCTTAACAACTGAATCAGGATTTAGGCTCATTGATTCTATTCCTTCATTAACTAAGAATTCTGCAAAGTCAGGATAATCACTAGGTGCTTGACCGCAAAGACCAATGTATTTCTTCTTCTTTTTTGCAATCTTAATTACTTGAGAGATTAAAGTTTTTACAGCCTCATTTCTTTCATCATATATGCTTGTTAAAAGCTCTGAATTTCTATCAAGCCCCAAAGTCAATTGAGTTAAATCATTTGATCCTATTGAAAACCCATCAAAGATATCAAGGAACTGATCTGCTAAAATTACATTTGATGGTATTTCACACATTCCAATTATCTTTAAATCTTTTTCTCCTTGCTTTAGTCCATTCTTTTTAAGTTCATCAATAACTAATTTTGCTTCTTTTATAGTTCTACAGAAAGGAACCATTACTTGGATGTTTGTTAACCCAAACTCCTCTCTTGCTTTCTTAATGGCAAGACATTCAAGAGCAAAGCCTTCTCTGTAATTTCCTTGGTAATAACGAGAAGCTCCACGCCAACCAATCATTGGGTTTGATTCTATTGGTTCATATATCTTTCCACCAATAAGGTTTGCATATTCATCTGTTTTAAAATCTGACAATCTTAAAATAACTTTTTTAGGATAGAAAGCAGACCCAATTCTTGCAATTCCATAAGCAAGTTTATCAATAAAATATTGAGTCTTGTTTGAATAACCAATAGTTAATTTATCTATCTTGCTTTTTACTACTTTATCTGTAATCTTATTATAATTAATTAAAGCAAGAGGATGAATTTGTATCCATGAATTAATAATAAACTCTTCACGAGCAAGTCCAACCCCATCATTTGGAAGGAAAGATAATTCAAATGCTTGCTCAGGATTACCAACGTTCATCATAATTTTTGTTTTTGTTCTTGGAAGCTTATTTACAGCAACTGAATGACGATCAAACTTTAAAGAACCTTTGTAAACAAAACCTTGATCTCCTGATGAACAATCAATAGTTACAACTTCACCTTGTTTAATTTTTTCTGATCCATTACCAGTTCCAACAATACAAGGAATACCAAGCTCTCTTGCAATTATTGCTGCGTGACAAGTTCTTCCACCTTTGTTTGTTACAATTCCAGATGCAATCTTCATGATTGGTTCCCAATCAGGATCTGTCATTTGAGTAACAAGGATTTCTCCCTTTTTAAACTGTCCAATATTCTTTACATCTTTAATTACATTTGCTTTTCCACTAGCAATCATTTGACCAATACTGGTACCAGTAACAAATGGAACTTTTTGTTCTGCTAATGTGTATGTAACATATTCATTTCTATTAACTCTTGATTGAACAGTTTCTGGTCTTGCTTGAACAATGAATAATTTTTTTGTAACTCCATCAAGAGCCCATTCCATATCCATTGGCTTATAATGACCAACTTCTTTTGAATAATGATTTTCAATAATTATAGCCCATTTAGCTAACTGTAATATTTGCTCATCATTAATACAATACTTGTGCCTTTGATCTTCTGGCACAGAAATATTTTTGGTTGGATTCTTTGCATTCTTTTCATAAACCATTTTAATTGCTTTCTCTCCAATCTTTTTTGAAATAATTGACTTATAACCTTTATTTAATGTTTCTTTAAAAACATAAAACTCATCAGGAGTAACAGAACCTTGAACAACATTTTCTCCAAGTCCATAAGCAGCATTAATTACAACTACTCCATTAAATCCTGTTTCTGTATCAATTGAGAACATAACACCAGAAGAGCCTACGTCACTTCTTACCATACGCTCTACTCCAATGGATAATGCAATTTTAAAATGATCAAACTTTTTATCAACACGATATGAAATCGCTCTGTTTGTAAAAAGTGAAGCAAAGCATTTCTTACAAGCAAGAAGTAATTCTTTTTCTCCTCTTATATGAAGATAGGTTTCTTGCTGACCAGCAAAAGATGCATCTGGTAAGTCCTCTGCTGTTGCACTTGATCTAACTGCAACATCAAGTTCTTTAACTCCTTCCATTTCTGAGAGTTTATGATAATACTTATAAATTTGAGTTTCAAGATCTTTTGGAAAAGTTGCATTAATTATTAAATTTCTAATAGCTTCTCCTTTCTCTGCTAATGATTTCATATTTGTAGTATCTAGATCTTTTAATATTCTTCTAATTTCTTTTTTTATGCCTGATTTTTCAAGTAAATATCTATATGCTGTTGCTGTAATTGAAAACCCATTTGGAATAGGAACTCCTTTCTTTGATAAGGTTGAATACATTTCCCCAAGAGAAGCATTCTTCCCTCCAACTAAAGGCACATCTTTAATAGTTGTTTCTTTAAACCATAAAACTAATTTCTTTTTTTTCCCTACTTCAACCATAACTCAACAACTCCCTAAAATATATAAATATAATTACATTAATAGAAATACGTTACCTTTTTATAATTAGCGGGCACCACCACCGCCTCCTCCTCCACCACCACCAAAGCCACCAGAGCCTCCTCCATGTGAACCTGAAGAACCTCCTGTTGCTGTAGAAAAAGAAGAAGCAAAAGCTCCAAAACCAGAATAAGCAACAAACCTATCATTATGATTGAATTCTTCTGGAAGAACAGTTTCAAGAGCTTTTGCTGTTTTCTTTGCAACTCCCATTGCGGTCGCATAAACCATGTATTCTTCCCAAATAATTACTGACTGCGGAGGATGTTGCTTCATTAATGAAAAAGTAGTAATGTACCTCTTAAAGGCTTCCCATTTTAAATTTTTTAATCTTCCTTCTCTAGTAAACCTACCAAATATAACTTTATAAAAGAAAAATCTAGAAGTAAATGAAAATATAAAAACAAATAAGAATACAATAAACATATATGAACCATTAAATAATATTCCTGAACTAATAAATGAAATTGGAAACAATAAAACTAAAAAAACAGTAAATACTCCATACCCTGTACCTTTAAATAATTTTGATTTCTCAAACCAAGAATCATATTTCTTTTTTGTGCTAATATATAATTTTTTAAACTCCTCTTGCATCCCAGCATTTGCTACTAACTTAGAAATAAACCCTTTTGAAAATAATTTAACTCCTTTTCCAGATAATCTGCTTTTTAAATCTTCAAGATTAATTTCTTGGGAAGGATAATGTTTAATTAAATATTTATATACTCCAACAACATAATCTGGAAGAACATTAACATCAACTTCTTTTTTGGTTTTAATTAGAATAAAATCGCCATTTGAATTTTTCAAAAGTTCGAAATGCTTTTTCCAAACAAGATATAAAATAGCACTTGAAAACCAATCCTTTGGAAAATCTCCTTTAATAAAATAATTTGCTTTTACAGGATCTTCATCTTCTGGTAAATCTCTTTCAAAAACTCCAAAATAGCCTACTTGCGACCTTGAGTATTCTTTTCCAAAAATTAACCAAACTAAAAAAATAAAACTAAAAATAATTAAAATAAAAATTAAGCCTGAGAAGAATGGATTTATTTTTGGTTCTTGCTTTTTAGTAAAACTTGAATTATAGGCATCATATCCTTCTTGCCAATTACTATCTATTTCTTTTACTTGTTCAATTGTATAATTATTATCTTGATATCTATAAAAGTTAGGTGAATTAATATCAAACCAGGTCTTTGGCATTAAAAGATTAATTTCAATAATTTCATTTGATGAAACTGGTTTTGAAATATTTATTAAATTACTTGTATTCATTGAAATTGGAATTATAGTCATATAACCTTGTGAATGAATAAGTTGCGTGGTTTGATTTACATCTCCCGGCAGGAAAATATTTATGCTTGCAAAAGTAGATACTTCGGTTCTACCACCATAAAGTTGATAATAAAATTGAGCTCCATCAACAAGCACTCTTATTTGATTATTTATATCATAACTAAAATAAGTAGTAACAGAAGTATCACAATAAGACCCTTTTAGGATTAATTCTTTTTCTCCAGATATTGTTTTTGTTGACTTGTAAATGAAATCACAAGTTGAACCTGTACAATATCCACTTGGATTTTCTATTACTAGATCATTTGGCTTTTGAATAAATAGCTCAGTATAACAGCCAGATAACGAATACATTAGTTTCTCAGAAACATTTATTATTCCGTTTGGATTTAGAGTATAATTAATATCAAAAGAATCAATTGAATAAGAACGAGCAGATATGTTTGGGACAAACATAAGCAATAAGACAATAAATAAAGTAAATAAATATAATTTATTTTTAAATAACATATAATTTCACCACAATTTCTTTACAACACCAAAATTAATTATCTTCTTTGCAAAATATTCATTTCCTTTCTTGTTAAGATGAAGTCCATCTTCTTTACTTAAATAAGATTTATAATTTAAATTATTGACGTCATCAAAAAAAGGGATATAATTTACTTTCTGTGCTCCACAAATAGATTTAATTATTTCAGAATACTTTTTTAAATTTTGATTATAAAAATATTCATATTTACTCCAAACGGTAGGGGTTGTCAAATCCTCATTACAAGGATGTGATCCTATGAAAATAATTACTGGTGCATTATTTTTTGCGACTTTAATAATTTGAGCTATATTTGATTTGAATTTATTTTCTAAAGTTTCGATTTTATGGTTTGTAATACATGCATCATTATCTCCAATCTGAATAATAATTATATTCGGATTTCTTGCTTTTGCTTCAACTTCAATCCTCTTAAGAAGACCTTTAGAAGTTTCTCCGGATATTCCTAAACCAAAAACTGAATTAGCTTTATTTTGATTGGAAATATAATTCCTAAAAATAGATACCCAATTAGGATAGCCCCAATTTAATTCCTCAGAAACTCCACTATCCCCAAAAACACAAATTCTTTTTTCTTTAATCATATTTGATTACCTAAAATTAATGATACTTAATATGCCCTTTTTTTTCAAACAAATATAATCTATATATTCCAACTATTGAAACTAAGCAAAATAATTCTAATATCATGAAAGTAAAAGTAAACCCGATTATTGATGCAAATATTGCCCCCACAAGACCTGCAATACCTACTGCAAAACTAACTGATGTGGAATAAACAGACCATTGGAAGGCCTCTCTTCTTTTATCTAAATTTCTAGTCCATATGCTCATCCAAACAGGATATTCAATTCCAGCACCAATACCATAAATTAATTCAGAAACATAAATCCAATAAATGTGATTTGCAAAAATATAAATTATTGGAGCAATTGAAATAATGATAGTTCCAATAAGCAACCATTTAATCTTTTTCTCTTGCTTATCAATAAATTTTGAGAAAGGAAGCTGAACTATGCATTTTGTAATTAAAAAAATTGCACTTGCAATTCCTGCAGAAATAATGCTACCTCCAACAAGGTTGTCTTTTAGAAAGATTGCAAAAATAGGAGCAATTAATCCAAAACCAGTGCCAATAATTATATCAATAACTAATAGATACCATAAAGTCTTACTCATTATTTTTTTTGGATTAAACAATTTATTTACACTCATCTTATACCTATTTAACTAGTTTTTAATCTTTATTTAAAATAAATTCCTTAAGCATAGTATATCTTCCTTTATCTTTTGCTTTTGGATTAATTTTCTTATATACAATTGCTTTTGATGGACAAAAATTATAACATCTTGTACAGGACACACAATTATTTGAAAACTTAACTTCCCTTTTCATTTTTTTAACAGTTATGTTTTTTGTAGGACACATTTCTTGACAAGCACCACACAGTGTACATTTTTCTTTATCAACTACCCATTGAGCTTTGTGTGATTGTTTACTAAACCCCCAATGAATAAAAGAATGAATGAATCGTAAAAATATGTTTTTCTTAATGATTTTTTTAGATCCAGAAAAGATTAGATTAAAATCAAGTTTAATTTCTTCATCTGTATGTTTTATTTTTTGATTCATTTTTTCTTGAGAATCTACATCTTTATTGAACATATAATTTGCATTACTGGGCATACTATAAGCTAATGCCCCAATAACATTATAATTTTTCTTTTCAAGAATTCTTCTTGCAACAGACAAAGCAGATCCAACCTGTGAAGAACAGGTTGCAATAAGCACTACTTTCTTGCCTTCAACATTTGGAAGCTGTTCTAAAAAATCCAGAACAAAATTTGGAGGATACCATGCATAAACAGGATAAGCAATTATTAAAAAATCATAATCTTTCTGACTTGTAACCGTTAAGATATCTTCTATTTTTTGCTTATCAATTATTATTTTATTTTCTTTAAATAACTGGGTCCAAGAATTAATTACATATGAAGTATTTCCTGTTCCTGAAAAATAATAAGCTACACCTAGCTTTGAATCTTTAATTTCTTTTGAACTCATATCATATAACATACAAGATAAGATTTATATTAATTTGCTTGGCCAGGTACCCCCACAAAGAATATATACTAATTGTACTAATATTAAATATAAAACTAATTTTGGATTTTTTATCATGACAGAAAAAGATACTACCTTAATTTATTTTAGGCACGATAAGTTTCGTGAAGGCCAAAAAGAAATAATTACGGACATCTATACAGCTATAAAAGAAAAGAAAAACATTATTCTTCATGCGCCAACAGGAACTGGTAAAACAGATGCATCATTGTCTGCTGCAATTTCATATGCAAAAGAGAATAATAAAAAAATTCTGTTTCTAACTCCAAAAATATCTCAACATAAAATTGTTCTAGAAGTAATTTCTGATATTAATAAAAAATATAGCTTAAACCTAAAAGCAATAGACTTTGTGGGTAAAAGAAATTTATGTATTGATCCAGTGGTATCAACGACAGGAAGTAACTTCTATGAGGTATGTAAATACGCTAGAGAAAAAGGACAATGCCCTTTTTTTACAAATGCAAGACCAACAGATAAAACCACTAAAGAATTATTAGGTTATCACCTAAATCAAGTTTTTTTAGACACTCCAGTAATTTCCCATCATTTAATTAAAGAAATTTCAGAAAACTTTAAAAGTGGCTCAACTAAGCCTCATCCATTGTGCCCTTATGAGGTTGCAAAAATATATGCTAAAAAATGTGAAATCATAGTTGCAGATTATTATCATGTTTTTTCTAAAAAAGTATCAGATTCTCTTCTTGGAGAACTTGGAATTAATCTTCTTGATTGTATACTAATAATTGATGAAGCGCATAACTTAGAAGAAAGACTTCTTAAGCTTCAATCTAAATCTCTTAATACTATTCTATTAAATAAAGCTGCTAAAGAAGCAGGAGATCTAAAAGAAAATAAAATTAAAGAAGTTCTCTTATCTTTAAGTAATATTATTGAAACATTATCTGAGAATAAATTAAAGGAAAAAGATGAAGAATATCTTAAGAGTGAAGAATTATTATCAAACTATAAAAATAATATACTTGAAATAATTGAAGAAATCGAAAAGGTTGGATTATTGTATATTGAAAAAACTGGAGAAGGTAAATCTGCTTTAATTTCAATTGCTTTGTTTTTAGAAGATTGGCTAATTGATACCCAGACTCATATTAGGTTTATTAAAAGAGAAAATAAAATTAGTTCAATTAAGCATAATGCATTATCAATTACTGAGCTTACAAAGAATACATTTGATTCATGCTATTGTTCTATTCTTATGTCAGCAACCCTAACACCATTATCTATGTATCAAGAAATTCTTGGACTTAATAAAAACACAATAACTAAAGAATATCCTTCTCCTTTTGCAGAAGCCCATCGTCTAAATCTAATGGTCCCAGGAGTTACTACAAAATATACATCTAGAAATACAGATAACTATAAACTCATAGGAAATTACGTAAATAAATGTGTTAATTCTATTCCTGGTAACGTTGTTGTTTTCTTCCCAAGTTTTGAAATCTTACATTATATTTTACCTTACATAAAAATAAACAAGCCAAAAATCGTTCAAGAAGAAAAAAGTGATTCAAAATCCTTTGAAGAAATGATAACTAACTTTAAATCTGAATCTAAAAGATTTGGATGTGCTCTTTTTGCGGTTATGGGTGGAAAAGCTTCTGAAGGAATTGATTTACCAGGTGATTATCTACTTGGAGCAATTATTGTTGGAATTCCTCTTGGCAAAATGGAATTATTTACTAAAGCCAGAATTGATTATTATGATAAGAAATATAATAAAGGGTGGGCTTATGCATACATTCAACCATCAATTCAGAAAGCAATACAAAGTGCTGGAAGAGTAATAAGATCTGAAACAGATAAAGGAGTAGTAATTTTTCTTGATGAAAGATATAATTGGACAAACTATAAGATTTATCTTCCAAAGAACATAAAACTAAAAGTAACAACAACTCCTGAAAAAGAAATAAGTGAGTTCTTTAAATAAAATTTATAAAATAAGATTAGTACAATTTATAAACTAATATTTGTAATATTTTAGATATAATCAAACTTTGGGATTAAATATTAAAAGAATAAGGGGAGAAGATGATTATGCCTATATTAAGAAGAATTATAAATAAACTAAAACCAAAAATTACATTTACAGAAAAAAGAGAAAAGCTAGGGTTTGAAAGAAATAAGACAACAAAACAAATTGAACCAACAACTAAAAAAGAAACTAAAATTAAAAGCATACAAAAAAAAGTAATAGTTGAAAAAAGGATAAGCGCCAAACAACAAAAAATGGTTGCACAAATTATGAACAAGCACAAATCACAAATAAAAGCACTTCTAGAATTAAGCACAAATACAAAAACAGAATATGCAAATAGAGCCAGAGGAATGTATAAAGTAAGTAAATATGGCATTCTATTGAAATTAGAAGGAAAACTTAGTGAATTAAAAAAACCATTCTCAAGCTTAACAGAAACAGAAGTACAAGAAGCAATTGCAAAATTAAGAAAGGAATACAAAGAAGATCAAATCTAGAGAAAGAGTTAATCTTTCTTTTCTTTTTTTTTAATAACTTCTTTTTGATCTATAAAAGCTTAAACCAATTTATTTATAAATAATTGCGTGTATATATTATATTAAAGAGTGAACTTCTTTTTAAAGAAAAAATATTTAAATAAATGTGAAATTTTATGGAACTACCAAAACAAATAAAGACATATTGTCCAAAATGTAAAAAACATACAGAACATAAGCTTAAAGCTTTCAAACCAAAAGGAAAAAAACCAAGAGCATTATCTAAAGGAACTAGAAAGAATGTTGAAAAGCACAAGAAAGGTTACGGTGGAATGGCAAAACACATTAAGGGTATTAAAAAACAAAATAAAAAGCCAGTATTCACTGCTGAATGTGTTATGTGTAAATCAAAACATTACTTTGTTATTCCTAAAAAAATGAAGCAAATTGAATTAAAGGAATAATTAGTTTAAATTTGGGTACATAAACGGTATTTTACTATGAAATAAAATACCCATTTTAAACTAAAATTAAATTTATTACTGAAATTTACTGGGAAAGACAGGAATTATTTAAAATATAGAAATAATTTACTTGTTTTGCTACAAAGAATCCAATTTGAATAAACGTATATAAAATATATATTTCATCTAAATAAATTAGAATAAATACTACCTAATAATAGCTTTATTCTTTAAATAATTTATAAAATCAATTATAATTAAATCTAATTTCTCTTTTTCAATAGTATATTCATTTGTAATTTTATGTTTAATAAAATCAAGTGAGTTACCGTTATTAATTTCACTTAAAATAATATAAGCAGTCCAATTTAATTTATAAATTTCTCCAGTTTTTATATTTGCTAACAACCCAAAATTGTGTTCTTGTCTTAATACAAATTGTCTATTTATTTTCATATTTATCACCATTTATTTTATAAGGATCAAACCAACAAAATGGATCTGATTCACAAATATCTTTAGTAACACCATAAACCACTGCCCTACAACCTCCCCCACAAAAATATCTATATCCGCAAATAGAACACTTACCTTTAATATTTTTAAAAATAGATCTCCATTGGCTTATAATTTTTCCATTTTTCCAAATAAGTTTAAAATTATTATTTATATTCTCTGAATAAATATCTGATAATGCAATACAAGGAGTTGCCTTTAAATCATAAGTAACACTTAATCTACTTACACAAGAAGCGCAAGGAACAGAAATATCTTTATCTGTTAAATAAGGTATATTTTTAGATAATAAGAAAGAATGAGGTAATTGACGAATGATTATATCTTCTTTATACTTTTTATTTAAATTAAAAATATCTTTAACGACAGATTTATATTGTTTTTTTGTAACCAAATATTTTTTTGACCTTTCATCAGGAATTAGCATCCTTACTCGATAATATTTTACATTTAAAGGAATTATTATTTTAATTATATTTTCTAAATCAGCAAAATTAAAGTTAGTTAATGTAGTACACACAACTACATCAATATTATATTTTGTTAATAATTTAATTCCAGCAAGGGTTTTATTATAACATTTATTCCGTCTAAATGTATTATGTATTCTTGAATCCGAATGATCTATACTTACTTGTATTTTACCAACACCAATAGTAGATAATTCAGCAACAATTTCTTCAGTTAATAATGTTGCATTTGTAGCAATATTAACCATTATATTTTTTGATTTAATATATTTAATTATTTTTAGAATATCTTTTCTAACAAATGGTTCTCTTCCAACTATATCCACACTAAAAACATTCATTTTTGCAAAAGTATCTATAAGAACTTTTAATTTAAAAAAAGGAATTTCAGTTACGTTTCTTAATTTCCCTGAATAACAATGGACACACTTTAAATTACAAAATGGAGTTACATCTATAAAAATTAAATTCGGTGACACCAACTTTTGTTGCATTTTTTTTTCAACTCCTTTAGATTATAAATTATATCTTTAAAGTTATCATTAAATATATCCCCACAAAATTTATCCACAAAACAACAAGGGCCTACATTCCCAAACACATTAATATTAATTAACTCTGAACCTCCTGGGCAGGAATCAGATTTAGAATCATGTAAATATAATTTTGTTTTTGTTTTAACTTTATCTAAGGATAATTTAAATTGGTGTTTATTTCGCTCGGTCAAATTTAAATCCTTTTTAAATTGGTGACCTAAGCCAATAGGCTTATAAAATAAAAAAACGATAGACGTAAAATTATATCTTTCCCCCATTTTAATAATATCATCTACACACTTATAATTTAATCTAGAAATTGTGACATACATTATTTTGGGGATTTTAATTTTAGATATATTAGTTATTATTTTATCAAACGATAATTCACCTCGTAAACTAGAATGTATCTTTCTAGGCCCATCTAAGCTAATTCCAATTTTATCATAACATTTATTTATGATTTTATAATATTTATCTATAAGTAATCCATTAGTAACAATACTTCTGTTAAAACAGTTATATTTGTGTAAAATAAAACTAATTTGCTTAAATTTAGAATGTACTAACGGTTCTCCACCATTTAATTTAATAAACAAAACTTTTTCTTTTTTTAAAATAGTTAATATTTTTCTAAAGTTAGTTATTGACATTTCATCTTGCCCATGTTGATAATTAAAACAATACTTGCACCTATTATTACATTTAGTAGTAATTTCAATTGATGTCGATAAAGGGGCATTTAAATTTTGCAAAATGATCACTTCCGGATATATAATTAATAACATAAGCTGGGCAACTTTCTTTACAAATGGATGCGTAATTACAGCTTGAACAACACATATCTATATCACTTAAATTAACATTTGAATAATCTTTTAATTTAAATATATTACTTTTACTTGGGAGATACCTACAATTACTAATATCTCCATTTAAATTAATATAAGCACTTTCAATACCAGCACCACATAAATGATTTAACTTGTACTTTTTATAAATTAGAAAATATAAAAAATTATCTAATTCAATATTAATAACACACTTGTTTTGTGCATAAAGTTTTTTAAAATTATTTATAACTTTACTATCAATAAAATAATTTTTCTCAAATAAATCAATTAATTCAAAATTATTTGTTTGATTACCACATGGTTTAATTAAATTAAAAGAAACATTCTTAAATTGTAAATTTATACACAAAGACAAAAATTTATCCATCTCATTTATATTACTTTTCATAATACAGCAATTAATGGATAGAGGTATATCGTTCTTCTTAATCATATCTATATTTGCTAATAATTTTGAATAATTAATATTACCCCTAATTTTTAAATAAGTGTCTTCGAGTCCATCTAAACTAATCCGTATTGCCGAAATATTTTTCTTATAAAATAAGATATCTTTTTTATTTAAAAAAAGGGCATTAGTATTTAACCCCACACCAATATTTTTAGATACAATATATTTAACCATTTTTTTGAAATCAGGATTAAGTAATGGTTCTCCACCTGTTAACCTTATAAACAGTACATTTTTCACAGATAATAAATCAATTATCTTTTTAAAATCTAAATAAGTAAGATAAAGCTTATTTTTCACTAAATTACAATGAACACAATTAAGATTACAATCAGTAGTTATTTGTAAAGCAAAGATATATGGAAAACTAAATTCCCGCATTATTAACCATCATCCATACAGGATAAAAATGTTTTATAAGGCTCAATAGTAGGATTTACAAATTCTTTTTTACTTACATTTAATTGTAGTTTATTATTATTTTTGGTTAAATTATGGTTATCTTTTACAGAAATCATCTTATCACCAAATTATATTAACACCAAAACATTTATAATATATACTATATAAGTAAGGATTACTACTCTGTTGCACAACTCAAAAGAACGTTACTTTACGAACTAATTTCAATTTATTTATAAAATTTATTAATTTATTTTTATATTTTGTTTTAAAAATCAACCAAAGGTATAATTGTGAGGTAGTTATGCAACACACAAGTAAGTATTGACGTGTTCACTATTTTTAAATAGGTTATACAAGGAAAAAAACCGGTGAGTTTATTGCAAAACACACAATTATTTTGTGACCAAAGACTTAAACACATAAAATATTCAAATTCATTAAATTAAAATCAAATGCATAATTCTAAAAAGCTAAGTTTTACTCTTTTTTTTAATTTAATTAAAAATAGTTCTATTTTTAAATGCTTATTTTGAATATTTATAATATATGATTAAAATAGATAACTATTATAAGTTTGTAGCTTCAACTTTTGGTATTGCTTATTTTATAGGCTTAACTATTGCATTAGTTTATATCTTATTTGGGGCAACATACCCTATCCCGCCTAGTTTTATTAATTCACTTCATCTAACTAGCCAAGTTTATTTTAAAAATACATTCTTAGAAATGACAAGCACAAGCTTTAATCTTGCAATCATACCATTTACGTACTTAATTGCTTCGATAACGTATGGTTTCTCACACATGATATTATTAACATCTTCATTTCTTGGTCAAATCAAATTATTGGTTCAATTAATACCACAATTATTTTATTTTCTAAGCTTTATTATATTTTCAACAATTGGAATAAAAATATTTTTATATATTATTAAATCAATTGTAAATTATTTCTTAAAATCAAGAAATATATTCAAAAGATTAGAATTTTATATATTTTCAAAAGAAGATATACAACTGTTTTTTTTGGGAATTATTTTCTTGCTTGCAGGAACTCTTTTTCAGCTTAAATTATTAAAAATATTATTTATATTCTTGATTAATTTTAAAGCAATTACTTTTGTTTTAATCTTATTATTATATATTGTCTTAATTATTTTATCAGGATATGTAACTTATAAAGTTGGAATAGATATATTTAATACACTAAAAGAAAAGATGTGAAACTAAACATGGGTATAGATTTTAAAGATGAAAATATAATCATTGGAAGAAATCAATCATATATTGATAAATATGGAGAAAAAGGAACAGGGTATATTGGTAAAGTTGTAGTTTCTGCTGGAGACGAACCTGTTCTGGGTAAAAAGGTTTTAATGGACTTATCAAAATCACATGTAATGATTGTCTGCGGAAAAAGAGGCGGGGGGAAGTGCGTTACCGGAGATACTCTTGTAACTTTAGAAGATGGTTCTGAAATTCCAATACAAGATCTTACTATTAACAAACAAAAAATACTTGCAATAAATAATAATTTAAAGATAGAAAGCATAAAAAAAGATGAATTTTTCAAAAGAAAAGTAAACAAACTTTTAAAGATAACATTACGAACAGGCAAAGAAATTAAACTAACCCCACAACACCCACTACTTACAATTAATGGATGGATAGAAGCAAAAGATTTAAAAGTAAAGTCCAGAATTGGGACTCCACGAAAAATAATTTGCAATTCAGAAGAAAAACTATCCATTTCAAAAATAAAATTAATATCATATCTTATTGCAGAAGGCCACTTATCTAATAATTTTATTTTATTTTGTAATGCAGATGAGAAAATAGTAAATGACTTCAAAGAAGCAATATTCCAATTTGACAATACTCTTTTAATTAATAACCATGGAAAATACAATTATAGAGTAGTAAATCCAATTGATAAAAAAAGAAAAATAATACTTGACAAAAGAAAAAACGGGAAATTTGAGAAAGGCATACAATTCGATAAAAAATCAACATTACACAAATATTTATCTGAACTAAAATTATATGGTCTCCTATCTAAAAATAAATACATTCCAGAGATAATATTTAAACTTAGTAATAAAGACATAGCTTTATTTTTAAACAGGCTATTTTCCTGTGATGGAACAATCTATAAAGATGGAAATAGATATAGGGTATCATATGGGTCTGCATCTAAAAAAATGATAATTCAAGTTCAAAGTTTATTATTAAGATTCGGATTAATAAGCAAAATCAGAACTAAAAAAAGAAATAAATTCGTAAATTATGAACTCGAAGTTCTTGAAGAACACGTAACTACATTTGTTAATGAAATTGGTTTTTTTGGAGAAAAAGAAAAAAGAATAATATCCCTTCTTAATAAATCAGAAAAAAAACATAATCCTAATTTAGATACAATCCCAAAAGAAATATGGAATATATATAGACCAAAAAATTGGGCAAATATAGGTAAAACATTCAAATATAAAAATCCAAAATCATTAAGATCATCAATAAATTACTCTCCTTCAAGAGAAAAATTGCTAGAAATTGCAAAAGCTGATAAAAATAAAGAAATAGAAAAAATTGCAAATTCAGATATTTTTTGGGATGAAATAAAAGAAATAGAAGAACTTAATGGATCTTTTGAAGTATATGATATCTCTGTTCCAAAAAATCACAATTTTATTGCAAACGGAATTATTGTACACAACAGTTATTCAATGTCTGTAATTATCGAAGAATTCTGTAAACAACCGTATGATGTTAAAGAAAGATTGTCAGCAATTATTATTGATACTGTTGGTATATTTTGGACAATGAAATATGCAAACAAAGAAGAAGGAAATAATTTAGATAAATGGGGCCTAAAAGCAGAAGGAATAGATATTAGAAACATGATTCCTTTTGGTAAACAAGAATTTTATAAATCTAAAAACATACCCTTTGATGTGCCATTTTCAATTAGAACATCACAAATGGATTTAGAAGATTGGCTTGGAATATTTAGATTAACTTGGAAAGACCCAGAAACTGCACTTTTATCCAGAACTATGGATTACATTAAAGAAAAAGTTGGAACATTATATGATGTTGAAGATATTATTAAGGTTGCTCTAAAAGATCAAGAAACAAACCAAGATATAAAAAATTCATTAGTTAATAGAATGAAGGTTGCAAATGGTTGGGGACTTTTTTCTAAAACTGGAACAACAACAAAAGACTTTGCAAAACCAGGAACAATAACAGTTATTGATGTTTCAACATACAAACAAACAATTGGAATGGAAGCTGTTTCTGAACTAATTGTTGGTCTTCTTGGAAAGAGATTATATGAAGAAAGAATGCTGTATAGAAAAGAAGAAGAAATGAATCTCCTTGAGGGAAAAAGAAAAGAAAGTGAAATGCCAATTATCTGGATGATGATTGATGAAGCACACATGTTCATGCCACAAGATAGACCGAGCATGGCTCTTGATGTTCTTCTTCAATGGATCAGAGTTGGTCGTCAACCTGGTTTATCTTTACTTCTAGCAACGCAAAGACCAAATAAGCTTCATAGTGAAGCAATATCTCAATGCGATATATTTTTGTCAATGAGAATGACAGCACAAGATGATATTAATGCAGTTTCAGCAATCAGACCAAGCTACTTAAACCTACCAATAGATAAGTTTTATGCACAAATGCCAAAATCTCAAGGTTATGCGATTCTATTAGATGATAATTCTGAAAAAATGATGCTAATTAAAATTAGGCCTAGACTCACTTGGGATGGTGGAAAAACTGCAAATGTTTTTATTGACTAAAATATTAATTTATATTTTAATTCCCAACTAATAAAACACTTTTAATTGGAGTTTCTGGATCATTACTAGTAATACTTAATATAGATGTTATAGGATTATTATTTGTTGGAGTAAACTTAATTGAAATACTTGCACTTTTGCCTTCAGAAATAGTTAATTCAGTAATCTCTTCAAGCAAAGTAAATTCATTTTTCTCAGAAGCTATACTTGAAATTATAAGTGGAGTATTTCCTTTATTTGAAATTACTAAAGATAATGTTTTACTACTTTTAAATAAAACTTTTCCAAAATCAAGTTCATCTAAACAATAGATAACAGGATAAGTTGTAATTATTTTTTCAATACATACTCCATCCTTACATATTTTATTTCCTTGACAAACATCTTTTAAATAATCTATTCCTAAAAAATCATCTGAACAAAAATATTCTGCGTAATTAATATTATCAATACAAATATCAGGAGCAACAACTTTATTTTTATCTCCATTATCATAAACTAAAGTTATATCTTCATTCTTAGTTGAAACGCCATAAGTTCCATATGCTTTTTCCGAATCTAAACAATCAATAAGAACAGCAGGAGTTACTACAAAATTAGAACATGCGCTTAAATCAATTTTACAATTATTACATGACAAAGTGCCTAAATTAAAACCAAAAGTGGAACACGATAAACCCCCAAAATCAAGTCCATCACATTCTTCAATTGCTTGGTTTTTGATTCCATCTCCACAAATTCCATTTAATGCTTCTGAACAATCATCGGTTAAAATCATACAATCTGCACTGCAAGATAAACTTCCAACCCCCAGACCCAAATCAAAACAATCTTTACCCGTATACACACCTAAATCTAAACCCTCACATTGTTCAGGATATTCTATTACTCCATTATTGCAAATCCCACTATTAACTATTGTTGTATCCTCATCTGAACTCATCCATTTACTAAATGAATTATTTGAATCTGCTAAAGAAGACGCATCATTTGTGCTTTTATCTATTTTTGAAAAATAAAAGGTTGCAAATATAATACTTCCAATAATCAAAATCCCGATAATTAATAATATTTCAATTGAAATTTGAGCTTTTTGTTTTAATCTCATATATATCACTTTCTAATTTTATTATATTGGAAGCAATACATTTAAATTACTTAGGTTAAAAACCAATAAATAAGTTAATTTATCATTTTTTATTTAAAGTATGCATTTTAGATTTAAATTTAGTTACAAATGCTCTTTCTTGCCTTGAGAGTACGTGCCAAAATTGTTTAACACTATAGGATACAGGAACTTGTAAAATTATATTTCTGTATAGATCAATTTCTTTTGTATTTGAATTTATTTTTGTACTTTTTAGTTTTCTAGAATACATAAAAGCAATATATCTAAATACCATTGAAACAACAATAACTAAAAATATTGCTTGAACTTCATTACCATACATTCTTTCTCCAATTTTAATTAATCCTGCTCCAACAAGAGAACCACAAAGCATAGCTGATGCTTGAAAAATATAAAAAAAGCCCATGTGATTAATTAAATCGTCTTTAACATTTTGGTAGAAATAGTTTATAATCGAATAATTAAATCCAGCAAAAATTATTCCAGAAATAAACTGTAAAACAATTAATACAGGTAAGTTATTTATAAAAAAATATTCAATAATTAATGTAAATGGAATAAAAGCAATTGTTGCTTTTAATATTCTTACAGAACCATACATTTGAGAAATATATCCCCAATAAGATAAACTAAAAACTGATCCGAAAACAAATGCAACCGACCACAAGATATAATGAGAAAACTTAAACTTCAATACACTTAACAAAAGATATGAAAAATAAGATGTAGAAATATATAATCCAAAGTAATAAAACAAAACTAAAATTAAAAAATTTAAAAAAACTTTATCTTTTAAAACCTCTTTTCTAAATATAGAAAATATAGGTTTTGACATTTGTTTAGTTTCTAAAATTACCTCTTGCTTATCTTCAGTTTTACTCATTTTATGTAACATACGCGAAGAAATAAACCTAAATACTCCTGCAAAAATAAATAATCCCACAAACCCAAATAAGTTTTTATCAAATGTAACCACATCTAAAAAAAGCCCAGCAAAAATAATTGGTAAAATAGAAAAGGTATCTAAAATTATATTTTTATTTGCAATAAATCTACTAATTATTTCTGGAGGAAACAACTTTCTAATCCAATCACGATAAATTGGATCAATTATAACCCCACAACCAACAAGCAGAACATAAATTAATATTATTATCCAAATAACACTTGAACCTGTAAAAAAGAATTTAACTAATGCTAGTGGAATCCACAAAAATGCTTGAAGAGTTACAAAAAAAATTACTGCTTGTCTCTTTGAATCAAACTTACTTAATATTTTATAAGAAATTAAAACTAAAAAAGAAGTTAAAAAGATTGGAAGAGTATCAATTAAACCAACTTGTAGAGGAGATGCTCCTAAACTAATTATAAATGGAACTAAAAAAGATAGAGAAATAGAATTCATTAAAACCCAAAAGATACCATCAGATATAGAATATCTTCTATCTCTATTTATTTGAGAAGGGGTATTTTTAAAATTTAACATAACTGATTCAATTTAATTTGCTTTCTTATTCAATATAAAATAGATATGCAGAAATATTTATAAAGAAGATTTTAATGCTCGAAGGGGGATTCGGACCCCCGTTATCAGAGTGAGAGTCTGATGTGATTACCGAGCTACACTATTCGAGCAATTAATCTAAATAATATTTAACTTAAACTATAAACCAGATAAATTAAGAATTATTTTTAAAAATAATTAGAACTCTCACTAAATATTATATATATGTAAACTTATTTAAATACTTTTTTTCGTCTTTTTTGTGTTGATTTTTTTACTTTTTGAACTTATTAACTTCTTTTCCTTCTTTTCTGTAGGTTTAACTTCTTCTTCAAAAAGATCAGCATCTAATTGGTCATCAATAGATTCACTTTGGTCTAAATCATTATCTGTATTTTCATTTTCAATATTTTCATCAAACACATCCTCTTCCAATTGATCTTGATCCTCTTCTTCAAGCCCATCCTCATCAAGCTCATCATTAAAATTATCCTCTTGAACTCTTTTTCTTGCAATATATTCTCTTTCTCTTTTTATTCCAAGAATATTTGTATTCTCAGTTTTATAGTTTGAAAAATTAAGAATATAAAAAATCACTAAATTAAGTAAAATAAACCCAATAATAATTACATAGAACAAACCTTGTGAATAGATCAAGATTAGTCTTACAAGTAGAAGAATACTTGAAAATATTTCAATAAATGACAAATATCTTTCTCTTAAAAATAATTGAGTGGTGTTAACAAAAATAAACCCAACAACAGCTAAAGAAATAAATAAATACAATAAAAACGATGTTGTAAAGAAAAAAGATAAAACTGTAAATAAAAATAAAATATATGGTGCAATTCTTCTTAATAGATTTGTTTTAATTGTTATCGTAGTCATAAATAAAAATATAGAAGAGAAAAAGATTTATAAAGATTTGGAAATCATTTATTTTAAGTATTTTTTATAGTTCTTAATAAAAAACGGAATATCTCTCCAGATATTTATAACCATTTCTCTATCAAACATCTCAGAAGCAAAACCATCAGTATTATCTAAAACTTCATTATTATCTTTTATGGGTATCTTTTTATTATAGCAAACTTCATAAAATAATGGAGATTTGCAATTAAATTTTTCCTTTAAGAATGTTTGATGATTTTGCCCCATTGAAACAACTAAATTTGAATTTTCTATTAAAAGGTTATTTAGTTTTCTATGCCTATGCTTTGAGCAATCAATTCCAAGCTTGTTTAATTCATCTTTTACTTCAAAGACAATGTTTTGAGCCTCGTTACCTGTAACGCCTGCTGATTCTATTTCTAGATTTTTAATATTATTAATTTCACAGTACTTTTTTAAACAATATTCTGCAATCATGCTTCTAAACACGTTACCAGTACACACAAAAAGAATTTTAGTTGGCTTCATAATAATATTATATCCCAATATATTTATATTATGGAGGAAAAACGAAAAACAAACTAATATAAAATAAAACTGAAGGATTAGTACCAAAATATATTTAAATTAAGTTTTAGAATATCTAAATATTAAAAATAAGACTAAAGATGTTCCTATTACTCCAATAATGAAACTAATTATAATTGGAAATTCATTAATAATGATTCCATAAATCAACCAAATAATACCACCTACAAAAAAGATAACATATGTAATTAAGCTCACATCTTTAGAGCTTTTATTTTTATAAATTTTATATGCTTGAGGGAAATGCCCAATACTCATAAGTATTCCAAAAATACTAACCAAGAGATAAATAATTTTTTCAAACATTTTAAATTCTTCCTTTATTTATATATATAATAACAAAATACATTTAAAATATAACCACAAAGTTAAAAGCGCAAGGTTTTGCCGGTGAAAAACCCAAAGCTATTGTGTATTACTCACAATCATTAAAATTTCACCAATATTAACTAAATTTGAGTAATACAAAAAGATACGACTGCAAAATGTGCACTTCAAATGCACAAATTAGGATTTTTTGTACATTAACTTATATTGGGGTAACAGAACTTATTTTAGATGTTACCCTAACTTCTCAAAAGCTAATGATATATCGTAAGCTTTTGACACAAAGTTAACGATAGCCACAAATCAGAGTTAAAACCATTTTCTCAATACTATTGTTAAAAAAAGGGTTAATTTCTCAATTGCATTGAGAAAATTATAATCAGCTCCAGAGAAGCATTCTTACCCTAAAGTGAAAAAGCTCTTGATTTTGCTATATAATTATATTAAATAGATATCCTGTGAAGATGATACCTAATGCTAATATTCCTATATATAACAATAATAACCTTAATTTTAGTACTTTCTTTAAGATTACCATCTCTGGAAATGATAAACCAACTACAGCCATCATAAAAGCGAGAGCAGTTCCTAATGGTAGCCCTTTTTCAATTAATGAGCTAACAATTGGTATAACCCCTGCTGCATTTGAATATAGAGGAATCCCAATTACAACTGCAATTGGAACAGCTAATAAATTTCCTTTCCCAGCAATTTTTGTTAATAAGTTTTCAGGAGCATATCCGTGAATAAAAGCACCAATTGCAATACCAATTAATACATAAGGAAATACTTTCTTGATAATTGATTTAACTTCTTGATAAGCATCTTTCATTCTTTCTTTTTGAAGTTTTTTTTCTAACTCTAATTCTTGGTTAACCTTTATTTTCCACACATAATCTTCAACATACTTTTCTAAATGTAATCTTCCTAAAATAAATCCAACAACAACAGCAATTATCCACCCAGTTGCAACATATAAAACAGCTATCTTCCAACCAAATAAACCCCATAATAAAACAATAGCAACTTCGTTAATCAATGGTGCTGAAATTAAATAAGAAAAGGTCACACCCAAAGGAACACCAGATTCAACAAAGCCAATAAATAATGGGACTGCTGAACAAGAACAAAAAGGAGTAAATATTCCTATAGTTGCTGCAAGCATATTTCCTAAAAACTCAAATTTTTTTGATAAAAACTTCTTAACCTTCTCAGGAGCAAGATAAGTTCTAATATAAGAAATAATAAATATAATTACAATTAATAAAATTAATATCTTTATACAATCAAATATAAAAAAGTTAATTGCTTCACCTAATATCTTTCCTTGTTCAAGCCCAAACACAGAATAGACTAACCAATTAACAAACCATTGAAGAGGATAAAATAAATTCATTTAATATCATCAATAATTTTTTTTATCTCTGCAGAAGATAATATTTTTCCCATAGAAACAACTTTTTCATCAATTACTATTGCTGGTGTTGACATAACTCCATATTTCATAATTTCTGAAATATCTGTGACCTTTGTTATATCCACATCTTTACCTGATTCTAAAACTGCTTTTCTTGCATTTGCTTCAAGTACCTTACAATTTGGACAGCCACTACCTAATATTTTTATTTCCATATTAATTACCCCTTTATTTCAAATAATATTTGATTACATAATTTTTTTTCTTTAATACAACATTGCAAAAATTTTTTTTCTTTATGAGTGTTTACAATTCCTTCTTTTTTTAAAATTTGTATATGTTTATAAATTACAGATTGATCTCTATTAAGTTTTTTAGCTAATTGACAAACACAAATACATTTTGGTTCGTTAAGTAAAATATAGATTATTTGTAACCTAATTTTATCACTTAATACTTTATAAAAATTAGATATCTTTTCAAAATCAGTCTTAAATAACGTTTGCATATTAATGAAAATGAACATAAATATTTATAAATAGATTTATTTTTTTAAAATCAGCTCCAGAGGAGCTTCTTATCTTTGGGTGTCAACTGACCTAAAACAGTTGCTAAAGTGAAAAAGCTACAAATTTTGCCTTTCAAACTATTCAGAATATACATTCTGGTGGAGAAACTGAGATAAACTCTTTCTGGAACAAAGACACCTCTATTATCTTATTGTCTGGGAAGGATTCTTCTATTTCTTGTAAGATATCCCTTAAATCATATGGGTTTTCAACAAATATTCCAAACTCAAGGAATGGATCTCCTACATATTCTGCAATGAATGACACTTTCTTATGTAATGAAAGATATCCTAAGAACCTTTCGTGCACATCTATATTCTTATTTGTAATAAACACACTATATTGATATAAATTAAGGTTATATAAGCTAACAAAGATTGAATATTTACTTATTATTCCAGATTTTTCTAAATGTTTGATTCTTGTTCTTACTGCAGGAGGAGTTAACTTTACTTTCTTACTTAAAGAAACATAATCTAATCTTGAATTATTAGATAGTTCTTTTAAGATTAGTTTATCCTTTGAATCAACCTTATAATCAATTAGTTTCTTTGGTTTCTCTAAATCTTTGTCTATTACTGTTCCAAAGTACTTCTCATAAAAGAAACTCGATTTCTTATGTAAAGTAAATCTATGATCAATTATGTCATCTTTGAATTCTTTATAGATTGATATAAACTTAAAATCTAATTCCTTTTCTGATTTACCTATAATTGAAAACCCAAATCTCCAAACTCCTGAAAGTTCAGAAACCCAAGATATGAAATTACATTTATTTAAGTATTCTTTAAACTCTTTTTGCTTTTTTGCTTTAATGTTAATAAAAACAGCAACACCCATATATCCTAATTTTGAATAATCTATCTCTGTTACAAAATTTAAGATTATATTTTCTTTTTGTAATTTTTCTATTCTATAACTAACTATTTTTCTTGATGTTTTTAGTTTCTTAGATAGAGCAGTTAATGGTGTTCTTGAGTCTCTCATTAACTCAGATAATAGCTTTATGTCTATTTTATCCAACTTCATAGGTACATTTAGAAATAAAATATATATAAATACTTCTTTTTTGTGCAAGTTTGGTTAATAACTTATAAATTAATGTAAAGTTATAAGGTTATCTGTGATTAAATATGCAAAATATAGTATTAGAAAGCACAAAAGAGATAGTTAACAACTCAAAACACGTAAAAGTAAACAAAGAGAACCTAATTAGGTTTGCAGAGAGCCTAAAGGATAAAGAACTTAAGCATTGGTTAGCTGAAATCCCATTTGATTTATCTAAGCTTAATAGTTATCAAAAGCTACATTTCTTATTGGTGTTAAACTCAATAAGCTTTTGTTATTGGGCAGGAGATAATGAGAAGAAATGGGCAATAGAGTATAAAGGAAATAACTATGATGGAGCAAAAGGAATGATTGCTTGTATTGGAAGAGCAATTGAAGAAGGAATACCTATCCTTAACCCTTATTTTCTAAAAGATATTAAAAGTGAAGATCTTTCACATATTTTTAGAGGAAATACAACTATTCCATTATTTGAAGAAAGACTTAATATCTTAAGAGAACTTGGGAAAATACTTATTGAAAAGTATAATGGAAACTTTGAAAACTTTATAAACAAGAGTTCATTAGATGTTCAAGATATGTTAGATAGATTACTTTTAGATTTTCTATATTTTGTTGATAAACATCTCTTCCAAGATAAAGAGGTTCATTTCCATAAAAGAGCACAACTCCTCTTATCAGATATTCACGAACAGCACACTCCATTAAAGAATACACATAAGCTTACTGCTTGTGCAGATTACAAAATCCCATATGTGCTTAGAAGATTAAACATATTTGAATATTCAAAAGAATTAGAAAATAACATCAACACAACAAAACCATTAGATAAAGGAAGTATATATGAATTAGAACTTAGAGCAAACACAATCCACACAATAAATGAAATATCAAAACTAATTAATATAGAATCAAGAAAAATAAATGATTATCTTTGGTTATTAGCACAAGAAGAAGAGTTAAAAGAAGAAAAGAATAGTAGGTATCACAGGGTAAGGACAACAGATTATTAATACCCTTTGGTTCAAATTCAAGAAGGTTATTCTAATAACCATTTCCATAATGGCACAAATTTAATTGTTTTATTACTTATTGTTTCTTCTTTTTCTACGTTATTTGTTAAAATAAATAAATTATTACATTTTAATTCCTTACTTGCTTCTATTAATGATCTTGTTTCTCGTTCAAATGTGTTCATATCAGTTATATCATAACAAACTTGTATCAATTTATTTACTTTATTTTTTTCAAATATTAAAAAATCAACTTCAAGATTATTTTTAGTAACATAGTAGTATATATTTGAATATTTCCTATTTAGTTCTATAAATACTTGATTCTCATATAACTTGCCATAATCTTTAGAAAACTTAAAAGAAATACTGTTCAATAATCCATTATCTATTACATATAACTTTTTTGGGTAGTTTATTTGCTTCTTTAATGAATAGTCAAATCTATTTAATTCAAACAATAAATATGATTTTTCTAAATAATTAAGATATTCTTTTATGGTTTTATCTGAAAAATCTAAATATTTACCTAACTTATTATAGGAATAATTACTTGTTACATTCGTTAGTAAATAATTCGCTAATTTTTCTAAGTTATTTGTATCTTTAATATTATATCTTGGGACAATATCTAAAAACAAAATATTCTTGTAATAATTGGATAATATTTCTTTATTTAATTCTGTATTTTTATTAATAACGATCTCTGGGAATCCTCCTTCAAACAAATACATATCAAATTCTCTTATTATCTTTAGTTTGTTTTTTATTAACTCTTTTTTAGAATTCCAATTAAGATTTTTAAATAGTAAATATTCTTTAAAATCAAACGGGAATATAGTAAAAGCTATTGATCTTCCTGACAGTAATGTTGCAAACTCTTGACTCAATAGCCAAGAGTTAGAACCTGTTATTATAAATTTTATATTATCTGATTCATATCTTGATTTTATAAAAATTTGCCAATTTTTAAAAAATTGTATTTCATCTAAAAGTAAATATTTTTTAGAGTCAGGAGATAAATTATTTAATTCTATAAATTCTTTGTAAATTATATCTAAATATTTTGATTCATTTTTATATTTTTCAAAATATGGAGATTCTAAGTTTAGATAAAGTATATTCTTTGAAGGAACTTTTTTGGTATTTATTAAATAATTTAACAATTCCTTTAATAAGGTACTTTTTCCACTTCGTCTTATACCAGTAATAACTAATATTTGTCTTAAATCTAAATTAGAAGATAGTTGACTTAGTTTGTTTCGTATAACTAAATCATCTTTCACTTTTAACTTATTATCCCAGAATGGGTTTTGTTCTAATAAAACTTCTTCAAACATATATTAAATATGTCCATAACTATTTAAATGCCTTTCGTAATACATTCCGAATAAATATAGTTTAATTCGTAATGGGATACGAGAGCTCCAGAGGAGCTTCTACCCTAAAGTTAAAAGCGCAAGGTTTTGTGTGCTGAAATTGCAAAAATTAAAGAAAATAAGGTTTAATATACTTTTGGAGCTATTATATAATTGATATAATTCAAAAAGAAAAGAATATGACAAAATTAAGCATTATTTTAATAAAACCCCCTAATGACTATAATTTAAATCCAAAAGAACAGCAAGGGCTGGGGATACTTTATATTGCATCTATTCTTAAAGCAAAAGGGCATAATGTCAAATTATTAGATTTATGTGATAAAACAATCTCTGCATCAATAAAGTTAATACCTAAAGCAGATTTATATGGATTTACTGCTTGCTTTTTAGATTTATATAATTCTCATAGACTTGCTAAATTAATTAAGACAAAATATCCTCTATCTAAAATTATAATTGGTGGATTTGGACCAACTGCATCTTCAGAATGTATTAATCCCAAAATATTCGATTCAATGATATTAGGAGAGGGTGAACTTGCAGTTCAAGATTTAGTAAATGATGCCATTAATAATAAAAAGTTAAAAAAATATTATTGCAGAGAATTAATGCCAGAAAAAGAACTTGATTCATTACCTTTCCCAGCAAAAGATTTACTGGATTATCAAGGTGGGAAAATATTTAATTTTGGAAAAGATTACTCTTCTGGTCAAAGTACAGGAATAATGACTTCTCGAGGATGCCCATACAATTGTTCTTTTTGTGCATCTGAAAGTATATGGAATAGAAAAGTAAGATTCCGTAATATAAATAATATAATAAAAGAGATTGAAGAAATAATTAAAAAATATAAAATATATACTTTTAAAATTCAGGATGATACTTTTGTATTAAATGAAAATAGAACACTAAACTTTTGTAAAAAAATTAAAAAATTAAACAAAAAGTATAGAAATAGAATAGTTTGGAGATGTTATGGGGGGAGAGTAAACCTAATTACTGAAAAAATGTTAATAGCAATGAAAAACTCTGGATGTAAAGAGATTGATTTTGGAATTGAAACTGGAGATCAAAGAATACTTGATTTAATGAGAAAACAAACAAATATTGAACAAGCAATAAAAGCAATCAGACTTGCAAAAAAAGTTGGATTAGATACAAGAGCATTTATGATGGTTGGGTTACCTGGCACAACAAAAGAAACTGCAAATAAAGATATTACTTTTCTTAAAAAAGCAAAACCTGATGCGGTAAATTTAGCAATATTCACTCCTTATCCTGGGAGTGATATTTATAATAACCCATCAAAATATAATATTAAGATATTAATTAAACCCAAAAATTATACGGAATTATACAAATTCAATAAATATAATATGCATTTATACTCAAAAGACCCAAATAAAAATCAAAAATCCATAATTAAGATTAATAATCTCTCATCATCTGAATTAGAACAAATTAAATCTAAAGTAATTAATTATGTTAAACAACATAAATTATTACATATTATAAAGGACTAACTATGAGTCTAAAATTAATTACATTAAATATAGAAGGAAGTAAACACTTAAACAAAGTAATCCCTTTTTTAAAGAAAGAAAAAGCAGACATTATCTGTCTTCAAGAAGTTTTCAAAGTTGATTTTAAATTGATCAAGAAAGAGTTAAACATAGATGGTTCTTTCTTTCCTATGTCTAATAGAATTACTGCTAATAATAATTACGGTCAAACAAAAGGAATTTGGGGGATTTGTATATTATCCAATTTAAAAAATAATATTAATAAATTCTATTATGTTGGGAAAGGAACAACACCATTATTTACAGATGATTGGAGTGATGATAGGGTTTTAGCATATGGAACCTTTGAAAAGAATAAACAAAAATATACTGTTGGAACAACTCATTTTTGTTTTACTCCTGATGGACAAGCAGATGATGTTCAAAGAATTGCATATAGAAAACTAATTAAATTTGTAACTAATTTTGATGATTTCATATTATGTGGAGATTTAAATGCACCAAAAGGAAGAGAAATATATACTAAGTTCACTACATATTTAAAAGATAATTTACCAAAAAATATAAAATCTACAATTGACCCTAAATTGCATAAAGTTAAGGGATTAAAACTTGTTGTTGATACAATCTTATCAACTCCTAATTATGTTGTTGAAAAAATAAAATTAAAAGCTGAAGTCAGTGATCATAAAGCATTAATCTGCGCAATAAGAATTAAAAAATAAATTAACTTTTCTTAAATATTAATTGCGGAATAAACGGTTCCTTTTTAATTTGATTAAAACCTAATTTTGAAAGAATATTTATAAATTTGGCCCCACCGTATTTTTTATTTGATATTAAATGACTGGAAAAATCAGCTGTATACTCACAAGATTCGGAAACAATTAAAATTTCATTCTTCTTAAGTACCTTTTTAAATTTACCCAATAGTTTTAATGGATCAACTAAATGTTCTATTACTTCAGTACACAATATACAATCAAAATCAAGGACATCTATGTCTTCTTTGTTGAGATCAATCATTTTAATGTTCAATTTACGTTGTTTGAACCTCCATTTAGCATAATCAAATGTTTTTCCAGGCAAATCCGCATAAATTACATTATAACCCAACTCTTTAAATAAAATAGATAATGTTCCTGCCCCACCCCCATAATCTAAAATAGTTTTTATTTTTTTATTTTTTATCTTCTGAGATAATGCATAATATGAATATAATGTTTGAACTATATAATTTGCAGCCATAAGTTCATAGACATAAGCATTTGTAATTCTGTAGAAATAATTAACTTCAGCTTCATTTTTTGGATTTGGATTTATTTTTTTCCAAGATAGCGAAACAGGAGTTTCAACAATTGTTTTTGATTTAATTTTAGAGATGGGTTTATTTAAATATTTAGATAATTCTAATAATGCTATGTTTTTGGGGCTATAATCCTCACTAATAGTTTTAGAAAAATTTGTGGAGATTATTTCTTTAATTAATAAAGCCCCATAAAGAAGAAATAGTTCGTTTGAAGCATTCTTTTCTTTAATCTTAGTAGATAGAATTTTCTTTGCCTGCTTACATTTGTTTTGTTTTATTAAGCTCTCAATTTCTGATAAATATTTGTTATTTGTTAATTTTCTATTTTTATTAAGATTAGTAAGATTTTCTATATCATACATTTTAGAATAATAATTTTCTTTAGGAATAGTTGGTAATTTCATATAAATATTAATAACCAAATATTTTAAAAAGTCAGCTCCAGAGGAGCTTCTACCCTAAAGTGAAAAAGCTCCAAATTTTGTGGGGATAATCCCTATTTATCTTCAATTTTAAAGTTATTTCTACTCCAAAACCATAAGGGGGAATGCATCTCAATTGGAGATATCCCACTACCTTCCAATAGTGTTCTCCAAGCTTCTGAGATCTGCTCTCTTGTAAACTTCTTTGCTTCTTCCTCACTTAATACCCCTAATTTAATAGATGCTTGAATTACGTGTGTATCTGGTGCAATTTCAATATATTCTTTGTTCTTAATTTTAATTCCACCATATTCCATTAATATATAGCTCCAATAATTAAATATCTTTGGACCAGAGAGATAGGGGAATCCTTTTTTATAATCTTTTTGAACAACTTGCTTTAGTTTTAAAAAATCTGAATCACAATTCTTAATTAGATTTGTTATTGAACCCCAATTCTTATCAATAGTTTCAGATATTGTTTTCCAAGTAGAAATATGTTTATTTGGTTGTACTGCAATCTTGTATTTCATTAATTTTGATCTTAAATCGTTTTCAGATATCTTTGCAGAATTAGTTATATTAAATATATCTTTTGTTTCTTTATCATTATATGTATTTAATACTGCTTCCCATAGCTTATAACTATTTCTTTGATAATTAAGAGACATTGGAAGTGTAAAATAAACTAATTTGGTTTCTTCATCTAAATTCTTTAATCCTGGATTAGTATCTTCTGGCATCTTTGAATTATTTAATAAGCCCTTATTATAAGCATCAAGCAAATGTTTACAATTATTAATTATTTCAAATTTATTTGGCATATCAATATACTCACTATTTATTCATAGATTTCAAAAATTCTTGGATATCTTTAAGATATTGCTTGTATGCAAACTCCATTAGGTAAGTAGGATCATCTTTTTCTACAGAATTAACTAATGCATCAAAATATTGGTTTTTCTTATCTGATATGTTAATTAATGGAAAACCATTATCCAATAATGCTTTATTAAATAATAATCTACACACTCTTTTATTACCATCTAAGAATGGATGTATCTTATATACTTCAAAATGAATTAGTACTGCTTTTTCTAAAGAATTTATTCCTGTATTATTATACCAATCTATGACTTTTTTTAATTTATCTACAATTAACCCATATCCTGGTGGTCTATATTTTATTTCAGAGTTTAATATCTCTTTTGTGTGTTTTAAATAAATGTAAACTTGCTTATCTCTGAAAAGTCCAGGTGTTTTTGTTTCAAAATCAGCCATTGCTGTTTTGTGAATGTTTCTAATATAATCTAAATTAAATCCTTGCTTGTTTTTTATATATTCTAAAGCAGAAAGCATATTTTTACAAATTTGCTCTCTTAAGTTCAAGTCCTTTTCTTTTTTATTTACTGCCCCTAAGACATCCTTCATATCCACATCTACTTCTTCTGTAGTAAGAGTAGTTAAAGTAAATAAAACTGTTTTATCAATATCATACTTGTTTCTTTTTGTTGGAGATAATGAATTGTATTTTTTAAAATAGATTTCATTAAATAGAATAATTTGGATTAGTTGTTTTTTTGTTAAATATTTTGTTTCAAATGTATTTGATAAATACTTTCTTATAATTTCATCACAAAAATTATCTTCAATATTATTTAATTCTGCAAGTGTTGGTTTTTTAGAACCAATATATTTACGAAAATTCTTGGTTTTGTCTAAAATACGAAAGCTTAAGCTAAAATAATAATATTCTTTATCTTTAACTTTTTTTTTAATTATAGGCATACATATTTGGGGTAACAAACAGTTTATAAAATGTTACCCCAACTGTTGGGGTAACAAAATTAGTTTAGGGTGTAACCCCAACTTATATTTTAAAAATCAGCTCCAGAGGAGCTTCTACCCTAAAGTGAAAAAGCTCCAAATCTTACCTGATTAAACTGGCCAAGTACCTGTTTCTAATATTTTATTTACTTTTTCTCTACTATTTGCCATAATCAACAAATTCCATCTTAGGATCTCTACTTCTTTTGCAGTATAACTGTTTGGAATATCAAAAGTACCTAATTCGTGAGAGTAACCTGTATCATAGTCCCTTACACTAAATTGCATCTGATATTCACCCATAGGAGTTCCTGGAAGAGGGGTTACAATAAATGGATTTGCAAAATCCATTCCATTATCTACTAAAAACTTAGCATATTTAGTTGTTTCTAAAATATCTTCTTTGGATTCTGTAAATTCATTCATACAAAACCCAATCATAAATCCACCAATTACTTTTATATTATATTTTTTAAACAACTTAATTATATCTAAAGTAATATGCTGGTAAGAATTTATTTTAGGTTTTCCTGAAGCAATTAAACAGTCCTCGCTTGATGACTCAATTGCAAGATAAACAGAATAACACCCACTATCAGCCATTTCTTTAATAATTTGCTCAATAGTTATTCCTTCGTCTATCGCTTGTTTTATTAATCTATAATGAGGTTCATTAAATTCTTTTCCAATAATATCTACTGCATTTTTTCCTAAATATAATGCAATTAAAGAATATAAAGAAATACCTCCTTCTTCCATCCACGAAACCTTGTGTTTTTTAAAAAGGTTGCATACTTCTAAAGTCCACATTGGATCATATAATAAATTATCATCCTCTATTAATATTTCTGTTACTCCTAAATTAGATAATTGAGTTAATTGCTTATCTAATGTATTTAAAGAAAATCTTCTAAAAGGGCCATTTACCAAAGGAATTGTACAAAACAAACACCTTGTATTGCATCCAATTGTAGTTGATAGATAAGCACAATATCCTTCTTTATTTTTTCTTTGACCAGCAGAATGAGTACTCCCACTATATAATTTTAAGTCAATTAAGCTATAGTCTAAAACCCCTAATGAATCTATATCTGGAATAAATGATTGTTTTGGGGTTATAATAATTTTATTTGATTCTTTATAAACTATTCCATTTACTTTTGATAAATCTTTCTTATTAGTCAAAGCATCTAATAAATTATCTATAATAATATCCCCTTCACACATCACGATATAATCTGCAGAGCAATCAGATATTGCATTAAGATAATCTCCTGTTACGTGTGCCCCACCTAATATAACAATTATGCTTGCATCAAAATCTTTAATTAAATCAACAAGATGCCTTGCATTTCCCCATTGATGTGTATAATCAACTGTAATTCCAATTATATTTGGTTTAATCTCTTTAATTTTATCTAATATCTCAGTATCATCTAATCCATATCTGTACAATCCAATTTCTGGGATAATTTCTTTTTCATTATTAAAACCTTCTGCTGCACAATCCATAATTTTAACAGAATATTTGTTTTTTAATTTAGTTGCAATTCTAAGAAGTCCAATAGGGACGCCTATCCTTTTCATTTCTTCTATCCTTCCAACAGGAGATTCATTTGATTCTTTTTTAATTCGTGAATAAGGAGAAACCAAAAGTAAAATATTAGGATTCTTAATAACTGATTTTATAGAATCTCCATAATTAAGTCCAATTTGTTGTTTTAATTTTGGTCTAAAAATATTACTCGATCTTGTAATCTTATAATTAGATACTTCTTGAATAAAATCTTTACCAATTACATTAAACTGATTAATCATAATATATAATATATTGCTTAGATAACTTTATATTTATAATTAAAAATATTAAAAGTCAATTCAAAGGAGTTTTGAACCTAAAGTGAAAAGCTCTAAGTCAGCTCCAGAGGAGCTTCTACCCTAAAGTGAAAAAGCTCCAATTTTGGTAAATAAAATAGGGTATTTTGAGATATAAACTGCTATTTAAGAGGCAAGACGATCTTTAATTTAGATAAATCATTTTTCTATCTTGATTTCAGTGTTAGTTTCTTTGTGGGTTATTTTTTGATAAAATTTAAATATTCTTTTTCGGATCCCAATTAATTCTCCAATAAGTGTTAAAAGAGTTATTGAAAGTAAAGTAAGATAAAGATTTATTATGTAGAACTTGTGCTCTATATAACTTATATTATTTGAAATTGTATAATAATTGTTATTTATTTCCTCAACATATTTTTTTTCAGAATAGTAAGCTAATTCTGTGGATAAGGTTTGTATTTCTTGATTCTTTTTAGATATTTCACCAGTTAAATCAGATATGGTTTGTTCTTTTGTTCCTATTGATTCATTCATTGATGAAATTATAGCCTCTTCTTGATCTATCTTGGTTTGCAAATCAAGAATGTTTCCTTTAAGTTTAGCGTTTTCTGAATTCAATTTGTTTATCTCATCTATTCTTGAATCATTTGTGTTCATAAAAGAAGCAAGTGAGGAAATAATAATTATAAATACAACTACAAATAAAATAGAACCAATTACACCACCAACATTAATTTGTCCTTTATTATTCATATTTATCCAATTTTAGGTATATAATTATAGCCTTCTTTAATTAGTTTTTCTCGTGAATGCTCCTTACAAAGATAAATATCCTTTTCTTTCTCATTTATTACATATTCTGCTTTTTTAGAACATTTTGAACATTTCATACCAATATAATGAATAAAAGATTATTAAAAACTATATGTAATACTAAATCTTATTCATCTTTTGCGTTCTTTAAAAGAATATGCCCTAAACCAATAAGTTCATATTTTACTTTCTGCTCAAACTTTTTTTTTGGAATAGATATACAATTACCGTTTATAGTTAGATAAATTGTATTTCTTTTTTCCATTATAGATAAATTAGTCATATTACCACCTATTTTGATCTTATTTTTTCTTTTTGTGATTAATATCTTCTAATATAGGACAAGATCTACAAGGGCTTTCTTTTTCATTTGGTTCTTCAGGACAATTATCGTAGCAACCTTTACAATTAGGAAAACCAAGTTTCACCCCACGTTCAATAAGACGTTCTGCTGGAGATTTTAAATTATATACTTGCCTTTTAAAATCTGATCTAGTATAATCCATATTATTCAATCTTTATTTCTTTTTTATTTTCTTCAATACCTTGTTTGATTAAATTGTATTCGTTTTCTGTTAGTTCAATAATATTTCTATAAGTATTATCTTCTCTAAGTAGTTTAAATTTATCTTGTAATTGTTTTGCACCTAACCCTCTTGGAGATAATAGTATTGGACTTAGCTTTATTTGGTAAGAATATGGTTTTTTCCAACCATTATATTCATCATCTACTAATTTAACTATTTTAAATATACCAAAAACAACCCCTTGCCCAAAATAAATAATAGTATCTCCAATATTGACTATATCTCTTTCTTCTTTATTTACAAAACCACAGTATTCTTTTGTTTTTTGAAAAGATTCCCAAGAGTGGTTGATTAAGTAGTACTTCATATTATTCTCCAACCAATTCTTCACATATTGCCTTTGCTTGTTCTAATACTTGAATTACTGCTTTATCCTGCTAAAATTATTTATTAGATATATTAAAAAATCTATCAAAGAATCTTGTAAATTTTTCAATAATGCTTTCACGCTTTTTAGTACGCTCTCCCATCTTAGAAAAACGAGATACGGGTGGCAAAACCTTAGTTATTGCTGTTCCTGTTATAGGAATACTGCCATCTCTAAATGCATTTTTTATAAATTTATGTGCTTCATCACTATTAAGATTTTCATCCACGATAATTTTCTCTAATTCTTCAATTTTCTTTTTTTCTACAAATTTTTGCCAATCTTCATCCACCTCGGAATTTATATTCAGGGATGCAATAAATTGCTCAATAAGATCTTTTTTATTTCTTAATTCTACACTTGAAGTTATTGCTTTATTAATATCAATTAAGATTTCTTTATCTTTAGTGTGTTCTTCGTGATATTTTTTAATGAGCGTTAAAATGTAATCAATATTAATTTCTATTTGTTTGATAAGTTCCATTTCAAAAACAATATCATCATTAATATTTTCTTTGTCTATATCTTTACTTTTTCTAAATTCATTATAAAGATCAATGTATAGACTATGATAATCTTGAATATTTCTCTCAGTTAATATCTCATTACCCTCAAATTCATCAAAAGTGGTGAGAATATTACGAACTCTTAATATACCTCCATAAAGTTTAATAAAATCTTTTTGATTTTGTTCTCCAAGTATCCTATCACCGATAGTAAATTTATCTTGTAATTCTTCAACTAAACTTTTATATCCTCTTATTATTTTTTCATCTGTTTTATATCCATTATAATATTCTTTGTAAGTTTTTAATAAAACAATTCCACTTGCTTCTTTATCTCCAAAAAGGGAAATAGATTCATTAGTCGCTTTTTCTAAATTTCTAAAACAAATAATGTTTCCAAAAGTTTTTATACTATTTAAAATACGGTTAGTACGTGAATATGCTTGAAGTAAACCATGTAATCTTAAATTTTTATCAACCCATAAAGTGTTTAGTGTAGTTGCATCAAATCCGGTCAAAAACATATTTACTACTATTAAAATATCTATATCTCTATTTTTAACACGCTCACTAACATCTTTATAATAATTTTGAAACTCACTACCAGTATTAAAAGACATCCCAAACATCTTATTATAATCTTTAATTGCATTCTCTAAAAATTCTCTGGAACTTGCATCTAGTTCGCTTGTGTCCTCTGAATTTTCATCAATTACCCCATCAATTTCTTCTTCTTCATTTACACCAAAACTATATATTGTTGCAATTTTTAGTTTTTTATCACTTGATAAATCTTTTATTTGATTTTTAAATTCTGTATAATATAGCTTTGCAACATCAATAGACGAAACTGCAAAAATGGAATTAAACCCTGCTAATCTACGATCTTTTAATTTATAAAAACTGTTTCTCTTTGTTTTTTGGTCAAAATGCTCAAGAATATACTTAACAATATTACTTAATCTTTCTGGTGCAGAAAGTGCCGCTTCTCTATCAATGCTACTAATTTTTTTATCTTCAATATTTTCTGCTTCTTTAAATGTAGAGTAATATTCTATCTTAAATGGCAAGACGTTTCTATCAGAAATAGCATCTACAATAGTATAAGTATGTAATTTATCTCCAAAAGCTTGTTCTGTTGTTTTTAAGTCCACCCTCCCGCCAGAAGAAGAATTAACTGCAAAGATTGGTGTTCCTGTAAATCCAAAAATATGATAATTATTAAATGCTTTTATGATTGTTGTATGCATATCTCCAAATTGTGAACGATGACATTCATCAAAGATTAATACAACGTGCCCATTAAAAATATTATGCCCTTTATTTGCTCCTATAAATCTATCCAGCTTTTGAATTGTAGTTATAATAATTCTGGTATTAGGATCCTCAAGTTGTTTCTTTAAAATTGAAGTGCTAGTATTACTATTTGCAGCGCCTTTTTCAAATTTATCGTATTCTTTCATTGTTTGATAGTCTAAATCTTTTCTGTCAACAATAAATAAGACTTTATCGATATAAGACAGCTTACTTGCAATTTGTGCAGTTTTGAAACTGGTTAATGTTTTCCCTGAACCAGTTGTGTGCCAAATATATCCTCCTGCTTTTATAGTGCCTAATTGTTTATAATTTGTACTTACTTCAATTTTGTTTAAAATTCGTTCTGTTGCAACAATTTGGTAAGGTCGCATAACTAAAAGTTGTTTATCTGTTGTAAATACACAGTACTTGGTAATAATGTTTAAAATAGAATGTTTAGAAAAGAATGTTTTTGAAAAATCAACTAAATCAGTTATTGTACGATTTGTGGAATCTGCCCACCAACTAGTAAATTCAAAACTATTACTTGATCTTTTACCTTTTTTTTGTATTCCATTATTTGCTTCTTTAATATGTTCTGAACGAGTGGTATTACTATAATATTTTGTATGTGTTCCATTAGAAATAACAAAAATCTGAATATATTCATATAAACCGCTTGATGCCCAAAAGCTATCTCTTTGATAACGATTTATTTGATTAAATGCCTCTTGTATTGCTACTCCTCTTTTTTTAAGTTCAATATGAACTAAAGGGAATCCATTTACTAAAACCGTTACATCATAACGATTTTTATATTTTCCATCTTCAATTGAATATTGGTTAATTACTTGTAAAATATTACTGTGAATATTATCTTTTTTTAATAAATAAATATTTTTAATTGCCCCATTATCGCATTTTAAATTTTTAATACTATCTTCTTGAATGGTTTTTGTTTTTTCAGCTATACTTTGATTTGGATTTGCTAATTCTGTTTTGAAGAAATAATCCCATTCGTTATCACTAAATGAATAATTATTTAATTTTTCTAATTGCTTTCTTAAATTTAAAATTAAATCTTTTTCATTTGTTATATTTACATATTCATAAGCTTGTGTTTCTAGTTGTTTAATGAAAGCCTTTTCTAGTTCAGCTTCACTTTGATAGTCTTTTGCTATTATCCCATAAGGTCTAGAATATTCAGCCACTACTGTGCTTTCAGTATTCTGTGCAACAAGATTGTAAGTTGTATTATTTGACATTTTTACTCATCTTTAAATTTTTCTTTAAAAGTTAAAAGCTTTTCTCGATAATACTCGTACTGTTTTTTTCTTGCTTCTAGCTCTGCTTCTAGCTCTGCTTCTAGCTCTGCTTCTAGCTCTGTAAAACTATCAAGAATTTTAACAATTTGTTCTTGAATTGGGATTGGTGGGGTAGGAATTTTAAAATTATACAATTCTTTTTTATTTAATCCAGGAATACCCGCACCCAATTTTGCATCCTGTAACTTTTTTTGCCCATTCTTTAAAAAGAAATACAGATATCTATTATTAATTTCATCGGTTGTTGGTTTTACAACGAAACAATGTGCCCCTGCCCAAAATTTAGTTATAACAAAATTGACATAACCAGCAGAAGCTCCGCCTTGACTAATAGCTATTGTATTTTCGTTAGTGTTATACTCTGGATAAAAACCAGATGGATTTATGCCACCATTTAAAACAGGATAATCTCCAATTTCAGCAAACGCCGTTTTATTTAATTGAGTTCCAGTTTCTATACTTGCCAATTTACCCAACTCTTTAAACTCAACTCCGTTAGGGCAAAGCTCATTAATTAATTTTTCAATTTTATTCATTATTATCATTTTCCTCAATTTTATCATAATAGTCTTCCATCATAAGTTCATATTTCAATGAATCTTGTTCTCTTAAAGCTTTGCTGTAAGAAATTCCAATATCTGGATATGAGTCATCTAAATAATTTTCAAATTCTTCAAATTGTTCTTTAGTGTAAGATATAATTTCGACCACCTTTTGTTTACGGGCTATATATCTAGATAATAAAAAATAACACAACCCTTCCGTCCACAAAGTAATGAATTTTCCAAAATCAATATCACTATAGTACTCTTTCGGATATGCTTGACCATGAGCTATGTCTCCCCTATCATTACGAATTTGCCCTAAATTAAGTATTAAATCACAATTTTTTTGAAGAAATTCGCCTTCATAACCATCTAATTGAAGAGAACCTATGGCTCTTTTGAATTTTTCTTGAAAATTTAAATGGCTCCATTGATTTGAATTTGTATTTTCTTTATTTAAATTTAAATATATAAACTTTGATATACCTTCAATTAAACTTTTACACCCTTCAATACATATGTCTGGTCGTTTTTGGTTATATGATGAAATTAAATCAATTACTATATCATTATATTCAGTCCACTCAGGGTAATTTGATAAATTATTTGTAATCAATTCTTTTAAGGACTCCATTATTAATTTTCTCCTTCAATTTCGTTTACAATTTTATCAATAACAGTTCTAAGTTCACTTTGTCTTTTAACAATTTCAGATATTTTCTTATTTAAATTTTTAATGTTAGTAATTTCTCTAGTATCTTCTGCTACTACGTAACTTGAAACTGCAACATTATAATCGTTCTCAGCAATTTTTTCATTATTTACTAATTTTGCAAAATATTCAATATCTTCACGATTCTTAAAAGCATCTAAAATCCTATTACGATTAGCAGCACTTAATTTATTTTTATTTCCTACACGAACAAATTCTGCAGAAGCATCAATAAATAAAGTTTTATTATCTTTTTTACTTTTTTTAATTACAATAATACAAGTTGCAATGGTTGTTCCAAAAAATAAATCTGGAGGTAATTGAATCACACAATCAACATAATTATTATCAATAAGATATTTTCTTATCTTTTGTTCTGCTCCTTCACGATAAAGAACACCTGGAAACTCAACAATTGCAGCAGTTCCGCTTGTAGAAAGCCAGGAAAGCATATGCATAGTGAAAGCCAAATCTGCCTTGCTTTTTGGTGCTAATACTCCTGCTGGAGAAAAACGAGGATCATTGATTAATAATGGATTGGCGTCCCCTTCCCAGTGTATTGAATAAGGAGGATTAGAAACAATTGCATCAAAAGGTTCATCATCCCAATGTTTTGGATCAATTAGAGTATCTCCGTGTGCAATATCAAAATTGTTATAGTTAATGTCGTGTAAAAACATATTAATACGACAAAGATTATAAGTTGTTAAATTAATTTCTTGACCGAAAAAACCTTGACGTACATTTTCTTTACCAAGAACTTTAGCAAATTTAAGAAGCAAAGAACCAGAACCACAAGCAGGATCGTATACTTTATTAACGTTCTTCTTACCAACAATAGTAATTTCTGCTAAAAGTTCGCTAACTTCTTGAGGAGTGTAAAATTCTCCACCAGACTTTCCAGCACTACTTGCATACATAGTCATTAAAAATTCATAAGCATCCCCAAAAGCATCAATAGTATTATCTGAATAATTTCCAAGATGGAGTTCACTTATAGATTCTAAAAGTTTAACGAGTTGTTTATTTCTTTGTTCTACTGTATTGCCTAACTTATTTGAGTTTACATCTAAATCATCAAATAATCCTTTTAAGTCATCTTCACTTTCTGTCCCTTTAGCAGAACTTTCAATATTTTTGAAAACAATAGATAAAGTTTCATTTAAATTAGGATCATTACGAGCATTTTTTGTAACATTCTTAAATAACTCACTTGGCAAAATATAAAATCCTTTTTCTTTAACAGTATCAGCTCGACCAAATTCTGCTTCTTTATCAGACAGTTTAGAATAATCAAAATCTTTTTTTACAGCACGTCGTTCATCATCATTAATATAATTAGTTAAATTTTCACTAATAAAACGATAAAAAAGCATGCCTAACACATATTGCTTAAAATCCCAACCATCAACACTACCTCTTAGATTGGTTGCAATTTGCCATATAGTTCGATGTAGTTCTGCTCGTTCTAGTTCTTTAGTATTCATTTTTTTTCTTCCTTAGTTCTTCTTCCATAAATTTTTCAACTTTCTTTGAAACAATCATCTCTATACTAGTATATATTTTACACCTATCTTTTTTAAAATACTACTTACTTGTGAATTTTACTATATTTAAATAACCGTCATTCCAATAAATTCACCACTTACAATAAAATGGATTTTTCTGTATAGTATAGCACCCAATAGCTAGAGAATCTGCACGATCAGCTGACTTTGTTTGATTATCATCTATCTTCTTTTTACCATTTGGGGTTATCTCAAATAACATCTTGCTTAACTGATTGAATAATATGTTATCTTTAGGTATTATTAGATTACCTTCACTTACTATTTTTGAAAGATTAAAGAAAATATCTGCTTTCCTGTTTAGATTATGCTCATCATCAGCTTTCTCACTAAACACAATAGGATTAAGTTCTATATTAAGTTTATTGTTTTGTATATAAGATGTTAGCATATCCTCCAGCCCTCCACCTACACCAGTGGAATCTATATTTATTTTATTAATAAATGTATTATTTAAAATCTGAATTATTGAACTAAAAGTATCTGAAAGTGTTTGTTTCCTATACTCCCACATTTGCTTTACAATATAAAAAGAACCAAACCTATGAATTAAATATATAATTGTAGAATCTTCTCCTAACCTTGCAACATCAATACCTAATATCCTATCTGGTGCTTCTGGTGGATCATTTACCTCTCTTTGAGCTTTTATTAAATCTGAATGCTTAAATAAAGAATTTTCATATTCTTTAGGAAACTCAGCATCATAAAGAACAATAAAATCAATTGGTGTCATATTCCTACGTTGATCTTCTATATCTTCAAAAGATATTCTGCCTGCTTTTACTACTTGTTGCCAATCTATCTTAATAGAGAGCCAATTAGCATCTCTGGAGTGTTCAAAGAAGTGATTCAAGTGCCAAGGGTTACCTATTTCTACTAACTTTGAATTAGGAGAATCAACAAGCATTCTATATATCTTTGTATAAGCATCATCTGGTACCTCTGAACTTTCATCACAGATTATTAGAGAATACGCTTTTCCCATTACTCCAAAACCTCCACCCTTAACATCAGCTGAAAGAATTTCTATGTAACTACCATTCCTAAAAGTAATCTTATGCTTAGAGATTTCTCTCTTTAATCTCTCAAGCTTAGTTAAACCCATAACATCAAGATCAATTATAGGTTCTAAATCAGAAACTGATAGCATTTCAGCAATATAATTCATTATTATTTTTGTTTTATCATAAGTTGGAGCAATTACCCCAACCTTTGATTTATTATAGAAAATAGCATACATTATTGCACCAATAGCAACAGCATAAGACTTTCCTGCTCTTGTAGTTGCTCTGATTGTAACTCTACGTTGTTCATTTAAGATGTTTTCAATAATATCTAATTGATAGCTATAAAGTATTATATTAAATTTTCTCTCCGCAAAAGAAGAGATGTGATTCCTAAGATTATCTATATCAATATGTTATCACTTTTCAATTCAGCTTCATCTTTCTTTCCTAATATAAATTTATCAAAGGCTTTCTTTTCATCCCAGATATTATCTGTTTTAACTTCTAACTTATCTGGAACAGTTTGAATATGACCTGTTTTGATTAATATATCAAAAATGGTTTTATCATTTTCTCTTAATTCTCTTGCAGCCATTATTTTTTCTTTTGGAGATCCAGAGAATAGTATTTTATATAGTTCTGCATCTCTAATTTCTTTTTCCTGCTTTGCTTCTTTAATAAATCCACTTACATACTCTTTTATCTCTTCTTCTGTAAATGGCTTTAATCCTTTGTTTAGGTAAATATCTACAGTTTTATAATTAAGTTGCATTTGCTCTGCTATCTCTCCTATAGAGAATCCAGATAGCCTTAATCTTATGGCTGCTCTTATTCTTTGGCTTCTTTCAGCTTCATTAACTGCTTTTTTCCCCATTATTTACCATCAGAGATCTAGTTTATTACTTTAGTTAATTTATCTTTTAATTCTTGTATATGTATTTCTAAAGCTCTTAATGTATTTTGTTTTATTTCACTCTTTAGATTTAATTTATTCTTCTTTTCGTCTAATTTTATTAAATTTGCATTCAATTTTTGTATTTTTGTTTCTAACATTAATTTATATTTCTCTAAGTCATCTATAGTTAGCTTTTTTGACCAAATATTTATATATTCTATATTTTTTGTTTCCATTGTTTATCATTCTCCTTTAGTTTTTGATTAGTATCTAATGTTTTATATTTGCTGACTTAAAGTCAACATCATATTTATTCTTAACTGACAATAATTCAATTGATTCTTTTAACTTTTTGTAATTATTATTAACATATTTATAAAATATACATTGGTTATTTTTGATATCAATAATGTCTTTTTTCATCTCTTTTATATCCGAAAGATAATTAAGTACAGAAGGATCAGTAAAACTCTTAAGTAACATATCAAAAGGAATTTCAGCTGAATTTTTACACTCTGTTCTTACTCCATATGGCTTATTATATATTTTACGCATATTTCTATTCATTATATCAAAACTCATTAAATTTTCTGATACTCTTACATCCACTTTATCTGTAAACCATTCTTGAGTTTTAAATATCACATCTTTAGTAGTAATATCTAATTTATATATAGAATCAAATTCACGTATAATAGAATCTATAATAAGCATAACAGAACGAGGATCATATCCTGGAGCACCAGATAAATTAATTGTTAGTTTACTATTAGTTGCACCTAGTGTAATTTTAACTTTCCAAATTGGTTTCTCTGAATCAATAGGGTATTTTCTTTCTTCTTCAAAAAAGGTAACTTCTTTATGTAAATCCACAGTAGCTACTATATTTTGCCAATTAATCGGATTATACTGATATTCAGAACTAACACCGTGCATTGAATCTTGCCACACTGGATTTATTTTATAGAATCCTCTTAACTTACCTTCCCGTCTTAAAACGCCTTCTTTTTCTAACCTTGTCAAGATACTTCTAACTGTTGCAGACTTAATAGATAAGACCTTTGACAAGTGATCTGCATTTGCGGGTTCTTTAGAACTAGATAAATAATCAATAATCTTTGTCTTGTGATTATTTGTTCTCACAGCTGGCACCTACCATATCATCTGTTGCAACAGACTGTTGCTTTTCTTTTTTTATTTCCTCTTGAATTTTATGTAATTCTCGCATCCAAAAAGGCAACCTTGATTCAAATTCTTCTGTGTCCATAATAATATAATAATAGACGGAAATAAACTATAACTTTAGGTGGAAATTAGCCAAAAAAAGGAGATTTATGTAGGTTATAGGAAAATTAGGATTTTAAATAAGAATATATTATGTCTGCTATAGTCTTGGTTAAATTTTCAACCCCTAAATTATTTGCAAAATTTTCATTTACATAAATAATTGAATAAAAGTTATTAATTAAAATACTTACTCTTAAATATTTTTTTTCTGCAAAATACTTTGTAGAATCATCGACATCATTAGTGTCCACCCTAAAAACACGAATCCAATAATTATGGTCTATAACTGAAATTATTTTCTCATAAGCCACTTGATGATTATCTTTCAATTCATTTGCACTGTTGAACCTAATATAGGCCTTATTTGGATCTTTTGTATCAAATATTTCTAATAAAAAACAATTATGATAGGTATTATCTGTTGCAAGTAAAGCAAATACTACCTTTCGTCCTGAATTAAGTTGTTCCTGTGGATTTCGTAAGTTCAGCAACTGTAAACCTAACTTAAATTTTTCTTTAAATAAATTAAATAACATAATTAAATTTACATCTTTTTTAATTAAATTAGTTCTAAAATTTGCATTCAAAGAATATAGTTTAGTTGATACATCATATTTTATATCTCCTTCACGTAGTAAAGACTTAATCGCTTTTATAAAACAATCCCTATCTAAATATTTTTTTGTCTTTTTATAATCTTTTTTACCATTATCTAGAGTCAGGGGTTTTAATGGTTTTTTATCACTTGTATCCTTCGAAGTTAGTTCGTAATCATTTTTAAGCTCACAAGCAATTCTAAATAAGTCTTCGCGATTTAAGTCTTTTTCACCTAATGCGTATTTTATCCAATATGGCATTTTATGTGACTTTTTATGTTTTTTAACCATAATTATTCCTTTGAATTCATTAATTTTAACTTCTGTGTAATAAGCTTTTTAATATCATCATCTTCAAACAATTTATTCATAATGCTATCATCGCCTTTTCTTTTCTCTTCAAGTTCCATTGCCGTTTTTATGCTTAGCGGTGATCCACATTTTTTGCAAAAAATTGCTGTTGGTTCATTTTTTTCTTTACATCTTGGACAATCTACAGGCCCTAAGATACTCTTTTCTTTGTTTTCTTCTATTTTTTTCTTACCATATAGGCTTAATATTGTTGAATCAATGTCTCGGCCTGAAAGATGGACATAAACTCTAGGCATATTACTCCCTTGTTCCCATCCGAGAAATTGACAGAGCTGCGATTCGGTCAAATATTTTGCGAGGTAGCTTGCTCGGCTGTGGCGAAATAAATGCGGGGTCACTTTCTTTTTGATTCCTGCTCTTTCAACAGTTACCCTTAAAACCTTTGCAATAGAAGAATAAGTCATTGGAACTCCATCCATTTTTAGCCATAAAGGGCTATTTGGATTATCAGAATGCTTGCTTTCATTTAAATAATTCTTGATATACATTTCAGAGGATATCAAGCGAATTTTACGCATACCAGTCTTCCCATCAACAATAATTTGAGTACCAATATCATCATATGTGACGTCTCTAACCTTTAAATTAGCGATTTCGCCTATCCTTGCACCACTTTCGTATAATGTAAATAAAATTGCTTTATCTCTTGTATTGAATGCAGAAGAAACTATATTTTTAATATCGTTTTCACTTAGCAAATCATCTGGAATTTTTTGATTAGAATGTTTTACATTTGCCTTGATCCATCTAACCATTTCTGGATATTCAGTATCTCCATTCATCCACTTAAAGAATCTTTTAATTCCAACTTTATAATCTTTCTTTGTATTCTCTGAATATTTTGATTGCTCTAATTTTGCTAAATAATTAACTAAATCATCTTTTTTTATTTTATCAAAATCTTTGTTCAATCCTTCAGCTATTATTCTCATCATTGAAAGATATTTACCAATTCTTAATTTGCCTATACCTTGAGCATAACAGGAATCAATAAACTTTAGAATAAGCTCTTTATTCTTCTTAGAAATTTTTGAATTTTCTAATTTATTTTTAGTTGCACTGTTTCTCTTTTCTATATTATAGAATTGGCTTTTCTGTTCTGTATAAGTCATACATATAATGATAAATAGAAATATATATAAAGTTAGCGCTTTTTTACTTTAGGTTAAAAGCTCCAGAGGGGATTTGAACCCCCGACCTCGTCCTTACCAAGGACGCGCTCTACCAGGCTGAGCTACAGAAGCACATTTACATATACTAAAATAAAATAATTTTAGTAACTTTCTGAATTAAACCTCAATATTATGAAGGGATAGTAAAGACATTAATTGCAACGTTCCAAATTATAGATCCGATTTAGTATATATCTAAGACATAAACCATTTAAAAAAAGAACTATAAATAGAAATAATTATACAATTATTCTAATATCACCACCTTGTAATAGTGTTTTTTTCAATGAATGACTGGTGAGATTTTAAAAATTCATTCAAATGCTCTAAATTCAAACCGTATTTTGAAACATATTCTTTATACAAAACAAACCCATGATAAAATTGCATACTATAAAGATCTTTTGTTGGTTTGCGAGATCTAATTTCCCCAAAATATTTTTTTGTAAGAATGTCTGCTAAAAAATCAACAGCAATTTCTTTACTCCAATAATTATTACTATTTTTTTTAAGATAATTATGAAGTAATTCATGTATAATTGTTTGTTTATAAGTATGGACGTGAGTGTTTACAGAAATAACAAACTGTTCTTTTTTATTATCTTTACTATAACCCGATCTAAAATGCCCAAGTACTAATTGATTTAAAACATCATTTCGTTCTGCATTTTTTAAAGAATCCATTGCCAAAACAATATTTTTAAATAATAATTTTGGATTATCATCTTTATAAAAAGAACTCCTCAGAGAATCCATTAAATTAATTTCCATAAATTTGATGTTACCTAACTTATCAAAACTATTTATTAACCCACATTTATTTAAATCAGTTATTAAATTTTGTTCAATAAAATCAATATCTTTTCTTTTTTGTAAATCTAATAGAGACAATTTCCTCAAAGTTTCTTTAGAAATTTGTTTTTTTAAAATAGAGGTAATATTTGTGAAAATTAAATGTTTATATTTGTTGGTCCAATCAACCGATGATTCCACACTAATTTTTTTAAGAAATAATTTAAATTCACTAATCTTATTTACATATATATCTGAAGCTGATTTATAATCTCGAGACAATATTGCCTTGGAAATTAAAATGGGAGCATCATCAAAAGAAATTTTAGATTTAATTTTAGAATATGATCTCCAATATTTAGAATAAGCCGCAGAACTTACTTCGCCTTTTTTTACATTTACACAATTAGTAGATTTAGTTTTTAAATTAGTTTTAATTTTAGATGCAGTGATAAGAGATGTTTTTTTCATAGATATCAAACAAATTTTCAATTAATATTATTATAAGGGACCAGACCGGGATTTGAACCCGGGTCCGAGGATCCACAGTCCTCGATGCTAACCACTACACAATCTGGTCCATTAACTTAGGTTTATTTTAGATGATTATCTCATCAGCACAATAAGAAAAATAAATTATTTTTCTTAGTACTAAAAAAATTTCACTTTTTATAATTCATATCTAAGATTGGTTGAAAAATTAATAAACTACCATTACTATAATATATTTAGTATTAAATATATTTATAAAGATTTACAAGAACTATATAATAGACAAAAACCACGAAATTAAGAGATTTACTATGAAATCAATAAATAAAAGAGGAGATGCAGAAATAATTAGTTATGTTTTCCTAATTCTTATTATTTCTTTAATAGTGGGATCTATTTTTACTTTTGCAATACCAGAAATTGCAAAACAACAATCAATAACTAAATTTAATAATTCTAAAGATTATATTGATAACATTGATCACTCAATTCAGATAGTTATGGCATCTCCAATTGATTCTACAGAAATAATCAATCTAAACTTAAGTAACTTATATTTAGAAATAAATTCAGATGCAAATACAATTGAAATATATCATTTAATTAATGGTAACTATTATGAAAATAAAAGATTAATAACTAACGGTGCAAAGTACACTTATAGAGATGTACAAAAATTATATGCAGGATTGCAATATAATGAAATAGACATTACAACTGATCTAGCTGCACAAAATACAAAAATAACTCTATATCTACAGAAAATTGGAAAAGATCAATTAAGAATTAGCACAAATAATGGAGATTAAAGAATGCATAATTATTTTAAAAACAAAAAAGGACTAGCAGTTATTTTCTCATACATTATGTTTCTATTAATTGCGCTTGGTGTTCTCTCAATTGTACTTGTAGGATCTCTTGAAATTACTAGAAAAAACCAAGAAAACTATGGTTATCAAGGAATGATAAGATCAATAACATATATTAATAATACAATTAATGATGTCGCAACTCAAAGGTATAGTAATAAGCAAATAACCATTAATAATCCTGATGAAATCTTAATTGATTGCCAAGAAGACATAATCTCTGGAAACCTGATTTATTCAGGAAAGTTTAGAACTGATCAAAACTCAAACATTAATGGAATTACAATCTATAAAAAGATAAATAATCTTTATTTTGAAAAAATAATTTCCAAATCCGGAATAATAGATGTCGATTGTAATTCATTTAACCTAAACAAGGGAGATAACACAATTAATATTAATTACATAGATTATTCAAATGAAAAAATAAATATAACTATAACTAGACCAGAAATAAATAGTACTAGGCAATAAAAACTCTTTCCCACAGGAAAGAATTCCACCATAAAACTCTTTCCTCTAGGAAAGAGTTTTTAAACCTATCTTTGTATATATTATATGATAGACATGCAAGAAATATTGAAAAAAATAATTATTGAGTATCAAGATAAAAAAATAGATTATCTATCCAGAAATATAATCTCATATACTGAAATTGATTCTAGTTGTTATGTAATAATTGGGCCTAGAAGATCAGGTAAAAGTTATTATCTTTTTGAAATTAGAGACAAATTAAAAGAGAAATTAAATAAACAAGATACTGATTTTATATATATTAATTTCGAAGACGAACGATTAATTGATCTTAAAACAAAAAACTTAGATCAAATACTTGAAGCTTACAAAGAAATGTATGATAATAAACCAATAATATTTTTAGATGAAATACAAAACATAAAACATTGGGAAAAATTCGCAAGAAGAATAGCAGATAATAAGTATCTTGTATTTATTACTGGATCTAACTATAAGATGTTAAGCAAAGAAATTGGAAGCACACTTGGAGGGAGATATATATCTATAAATGTAAATACACTACATTTTAAAGAATTCTTAAGTCTTAAACAATTTCCAATTACTAAAGATCTATTTTATTCAGATAAACAAAATCAATATAAAAAATTAATAACAGAATATATTGAGTTTGGGGCTTATCCTGAAGTTGTGAAAAACACAAATAAATTAGAAATACTAAAAACATATCTTGATTTATATATCTACAAAGATATATCTGGAAGATGGGCAATTGAAAACATAGATTATTTATTACTAATTCTTAAAAAAATCAGAGGAAGCATTTGTACTGAAATTAATCCAAATACAATTTATGAAGACATGATTAAAGCAGGAATACCAATTAGTGTTAAAACCACATACAACTACATTAAGTATCTCAAAGACGTATTTCTAATATCAGAAATCCAATTATATAAAAAATCATTTAAAAATCGAGAAATTAAAAAGAAGTATTATTTTTATGATAATGGATTTATGAAGTTATTTGAACTAGAGGATGACAAGGGCAAAAAACTCCAAAATTTAGTGTATACTGAACTGCTAAAAAATGAAAAGGAAGTATACTATTGGAAAAATAAAAAAAACCAAGAATGTGATTTTATAATTAAAGAAAAAGATAAAATTATACGTGCAATACAAGTAACTCATGAATTAAACGATAACTCTAGGAATAGAGAAATAAATAGTTTGCTTGCAACACTTAATTATTTTGAATTAAACCAAGGAACAATAATAACCAGCAATCAAGAAGAAAAAATACAAGTAGATAATAAAACCATTAACGTAATGCCAATTTGGAAATGGTTGATTAAATATGATTAAAAGAAAAGAAAAAGGACTTGCTCCAATGTTTTCTGGAATTATGATTATACTAATGAGCATAATCTTTATGGGAATAATTATAACTTTTGCAATTAATTATTTTGATACTCTTGAAAACCAACAAAAATACAATAATAATAAAGTTATATTATCAACAATCAATGATATACTAATTAATTTCCAAGAAACTGACATAGGTAGTTACAAACAACTAGATATATCTAATGATGATGAAATAATTTTTGATGCAAATACAAAAACAATAACGATTATACAAGAAGTTACAAACTCGCAAATTTATGAAAACACTAAAGATAACTTAATTTATGGTAATTTAACCATTACAAAAAAACAAAATACTTTTGAATATGTTCTTGATTTAAATGGAATAATTGATTTAAATAATAACTTAGTAATTTTACCTGGAATGCACACAATTGATTTTAATTTTATTAATGAAATAAATAATACCCCTCAAATAGTAATTGATTATAAAAAGAATTCATTTACTACAAATATAGACATTTTATTTACTCCTACTGCCTCTCCCATTGGTGGAGTATACGGAAGCTTACAAGAAGTAAGTTTATCTGCAGAAGAGGGGGCTGAAATTTATTATACTATTGATGGAACAATTCCAACAAGTGCAAGTAATCATTATACAACCCCGATAACAATACCAGAAGATACAACAATAACCCTAAATTATATTTCAATTAAAGATGGAATAAGTAGCCCATATTCTTCTCAAACATACGCAACAACCCACCAAATATCCACACCTACTGCAAGTCCAGTTGCAAATACCTATACCTCAGCACAAAATGTAACTTTATCTTCTGAAGTTGGAGCAACAATTTATTATACAACAGATGGTAATACTCCAAATATAAATAGTTTTCTTTATTCTACACCAATTTATATTCCATCCGGAACAACTACAGTTCTCAAAGCAATAGCAGTAAAAGAAGGAAATGATAATAGTAATATATCTTCTGGAACGTACACAATAACAGACTGGAATGTAGATAATCTTTCATTTAATAAACGAAAGAAAATTACAATTTCAAGAACAAATATTGATTCAAATCTAACTGACTTTCCATTGTTGGTTAAGATTTCAGAAGATGCAAACATAGGCTCAGTTGCAATGGAAGATGGTAATGATTTAAGGTTTACGACAGCAGATGGAAATCTTCTATATTCTGAGAAAGAAGATTTCAATATTAGTGGAGGAGCAGCAACAGGAAACTTCTGGGTAAAAGTTCCAAGTATATCTTCTGTTGAAGATACAAATATTTATGTTTATTATGGTTCAGCTGGTGCTTCTGCTCAAGTTGGATCAACAAATGTTTGGGATAGTAATTATGTTATGGTTCAACACGAAAATGAAATTTCAGGAACTTTATATGACTCTACAGCTAACGGAAATAATGGCACCCCTAATTTTTTTCCAACAACAAATCAAAATACAATTGGTAAAATTGGAGGTACAAATTTTTTTGATGGAAATGACTTTATTGATCTACCAGACTACTTAGGATATACTACTCAAGTTTCTGCTTTTGCATGGTTTAAAAAATTTGGTTCACCACCTGGTAATTATCATATTATTTTTGGAGGTTATCAATTAGAAACTAGTATTACTCCTTCAGGGGAAATTAGAGTAGGGGTAAATACAAATGTAAGAAATGTTTCAAATCATGGTTCTGGCTTATTAGACGGAAATTGGCATTATATTGGATTTACATTTAATGGTACTACAAAAAACGCATACATTGATGGAAATTATGTTGGACAACAAATAAATATCTCTGGAACATTAAGTTCTTCATTTAGTCGTAGAATTGGTAGATTTGGTACAGATGTAACTTATTATCTAAATGGATTTACCGATGAAATTAGAATATCTAAATCCACTCGTTCAGACGCATGGATTAAGTTTGAATATAATAATATAAATAGCGCAAATAATGAACTTACTTTTGGTTCTCAAGAAACCCCATAAAAATTAAAGAAAGAAATAATTATGATACCAACAAAAGAAGAAGTTAAAATAATATTAAAGAAACATCTTAGTACAGAAGCAAACCTTGAACATAATCTTCTGGTAGGAAATATTATGCAAGCAGTAGCAAGATACCTTAATAAACCAGAAGAAGAAATACATAAATGGTATGTTATTGGTGCTCTCCATGATATTGATGTCGAAGAATACAATGGAGACATACTCCAACATTGTGTTGTTGGAGAAAAAATACTAGAAGATGAAAAAATAGATAAAGATATAATTCATGTAATTAAAACACATAACAAAGTACTAAACCTTGAAAGAAAAACAGAAGAAGAGCATGCACTCTATTCTTGCGATCCATTATCAGGTATTATTAGAGCATATGTGCTTATGAGACCAGATAAAGATATAGCAAATGCAGAAACTAAATCTATTATGAAGAAGTACAAAGATAAGTTCTTTGCTAGTGCTGTTTCTCGTGAACAAATTGGTTTAATTGAGGAAAAACTAAAGATACTTCTTGAAAAGGTAATTGAAATAAGCTTAATTGAAATTAAAAAAAAAGGATATAAATTGTGATTAATTATGCCAAAACCTAAAATAGGTAAAAAACTACCTGTTATGAAAACAGAAGAATTCGAAAGGCATCTTAAAAAAAATGGTTTTGAGCCTGATGGAGATAAACATACTCATATTCAATATATAAATGAAAAAGGAATAAAAATAACAGTTATAAAAGGTAGAAAAGATATACATCCAAATCTACTTAAAATAATAATTAAAGAAATGGCAACAAAAATGAAAATTACAGAACAAGAAGTAATTGAAAAATTATTTGATATTAAAGATAAGAAAAGAAGTTAAAATATCTTAACTCCACATTGTCATGTCTTTTCCTTTCTTTTTAAATAATTTTGTTTTTGGTCTGCTTAACGCAGTCTCTCTTTCCTGCTTTTTTCTAACATTTGGATTTCTTGGTTTTGGCTTTTTCTTTTCAAGTCCTAAAAACTTTAATATTGGATTATCTTGATACCCAAGAGAAGATCTTTTTACTTTAGTATCTCCAGTTCTTGCAGCATAACTATTCCATTTAGATAAACTATCTCTATCAACAATTGCTTGATTTAAATAATCATTCTTGCTCTTTTTTAATAAACCCATAGTGATCAACCTTTATTATTTTATTAATTTAAAAATAAATAACTATATTATTAATAGATAGAAAGGTATAAAAATAGAATTCTTAAATTATTTAAAAGATACTAAAAAATAAGCTCTTTAAGATGTCAAAGATGTAAACTTCTGCTAATGCTCCTGCAAGAAAGAAAACAAGAGCACAAACTAAAAGAATAACACTATACCTGATAATAACCATTAATCTCTCAAAATTGTTCTGTTCTTTTTTAATTCCTACTGCTAAGATATTTCCACTCATGCTTGCTAAGAAATAAGCAAATATTTCAAGAACTATATGCACAGAAATACTTAATAGTAATGGGATCATAATTGAAATAAATGAAACATTATAGAAAGTACTATAAAACAAAGCATATTGAGTAAAAACAACCCCCCAATAAATTGCATTCCAAACAATTAAAAGTATTGCACCCAAAGGGAACACTAAAGCAATTATGAAACAAACAATTAAAACACTTAGGTTGTTTATAAAAATATTCCAAAAGACTATATTTTTATCTTGTCCAGAAAAACCTATGTTTTTAGAAGGAATTAATTTTGCATCCCACCCTTGGTCACTAAATAAATTACTTGATGCATGCTGTGGAATAACTGCAATTAAAAGAATGATTACTGTTAAAATTCCCAAGAAAAAATAAAAGTAAGTAGCAAATAATTTTTTATGATCATTATAAAAATTTGAAAACTTAAACTTATCTGAAGTTACTTGTAACTTAAACAAAGAGATATTATTGGATTTAACTTCTTCTGTTCTACCAACTAATAACTCGTTGAGCTTTACTTGCTTAATAATAAAAGGAGCAAGAAACAAGGTTATGAAAAAGACTGCAAAGATACCTGGATTATCAGGAAATAATATTACTGCAAAAGCAAAACCAATCATTGTTCCAAGAACTGAATAAATAAAAGATTTCTGATTTAAAGTTAAGTCCGAACTAAATCTTTTTGGAGTATTTTTAATATAATTTATAAGTAAGAATAAATAACCATTAAAAGAAATCTTCTTTGGTTCTTCTTTTGGTTTTATATTTAGAGGCTTACCAAGTTTTTTTGCATCCTCTGAAATTGAGACTGAAGAAATAAAACCCACGTCTTTATTTCTTTTTGGAACTGGTTCTTGAACTTGGTCAGCATCTATCTCTTTTACTAGATTTGATGCATTAGGGTCATAAAACTTAGGGCTTGATGCTTGAGAAGAAGTATTCTTTTGATTAATTGTTTTCTTTTCGTTTATCTTGTTTATATTTCCCATATCTAACATAATAGAACATAGAAAAATATATAAATAAATTGATTTAAGAAAAGAAGAAGGAAATAGATGTTATTTCCTTTTATCTACATGCACTGTTACTTCTATATAATTGGCCTTGTGAATTAACACAAGAATATGCTGTTCCTTGCCTAGAAAGATTAGTTAATACAATATTGTGTTTTTATTTTATAATTATACTAATTTTACAAATTATCTTAAATAAACTAAGTTGCGTGGCCAGCACCCCTCCCTCCCGAAAGGGATATATAAACAAATAAATACTATATTTATGGTGATGTTAATGAATAAAGATGTAATTATTAAATTACAAAAAACATTTGAAGATTATGTTCATAAAAAAGATGGTCTTGAATTTTGGTTTGCAAGAGATTTACAGAAATTGCTTGATTATGATGAGTGGAGAAATTTTTTAAATGTAATTGATAAGGCAAAGATTGCATGTACTAATTCAGGAAATAAAATAAATGATCATTTTGTTGACGTCAACAAAACGATAAATATGCCTAAAGGAGCAACTAAAGAAATAGAAGATATTATTCTTACAAGATATGCTTGTTACTTAATTGCTCAAAATGGGGACTCAAGAAAAGAACAAATTGCTTTTGCTCAAAGTTATTTTGCAATACAGACAAGAAAGCAAGAATTAATAGAACAAAGAATTGCTCTGCAAGAAAGATTTAATGCAAGAAATAAATTAATTGCATCTGAAACAGAATTATCTCAATTAATTTACCAAAGGGGGGTTGATGAATATGGATTTTCAAGAATAAGAAGTAAAGGGGATGAGGCGTTATTTGGTGGATTTACTACTAAAGATATGAAAATTAAATTTAAAATACCAAATAATAGGCCTTTAGCAGATTTCTTACCAACAGTAACAATTACTGCAAAACCTAGCAACCGAAATAACAAATTTTAATGTTAAACAAAATGATTTAAAAGGAGAAATAAAAATAACAGATGAACACGTGAAAAATAATAAAGATATAAGAAATCTTTTAGAAAAAAATAAAATTGTTCCTGAAAACTTATCTCCAGAAGAAGATATTAAAATAGTAAGTACAAGAATGAAGAAAAACGAAAAACAACTTGCAAATAAATCAAAAAACAAGAAACTATTAAACTAAATATATAAATAAATTGATTTAAGAAAAGACTAAACAAACACCAGAAAATTATATAAATAAGTGCTATATTGTCCAAGAAATATAGCAGACATCACTTCTTTTGATTTAAATAAAACCTATGTATCTTCTCAAAAGAAATTAAATTATCAAGTTTACTTTTTAGCTCAGGTGCAAAAACACCAGACTTGTAATAAGAGGATAAAGAAGAATATGATACATCTGAAAGGTCTTCCCATAGGCCTGCCATCTTTATTAACTTATCAAGTTCATCTCTTTCTTTGCTTCCTTTCTCTGGTAATTTAATTGAATCATAAGTCTTAACAAGAAGAGAAGAAGTGCTTCCAACAAGCCTTTCTAGATTATTATTCTTTGAGTAAACTATTATTGCTTCTTTTAGTTTCTCAATATCAGAATCTATCTTTTCATTAAGCTCATCTTTCTTTATTTTAAGTTCATTGTATTTATTTACAAGAGTTACTCCAGTATCTAAAAGAAACTCATTAACAGGAAGAGCTCTCAACTTTATGTCATGAGCCATAACTGGACAAATGCTTCTAAAATCACACCAATCACAAAGAGCTGATTGTTTTGGAGGGAAATCATCTTTTCTTTTAGCAATTTCTATTTCTCTAATTATTTTAATTACTTCTTGCTTTAAATTTTCTAAATCTAAATCTGTTCTTCTTGATCTTAGTTCAATACCAACAGATAAAAAATGCCAAATTAAATCAACACGAGTAACAAAAGGAAACATTTCTTTAACAGCAATTGAATAAAGAGCTAATTGCTTATCAGAATCAACTTCTTGTTGGGTTTTAGGAGACATGTTTGTTTTATAATCATGTATTTCAATTATATTATCTGTTGCAAGGGTTAATCTATCAATAAACCCAATAAGATCATAGTTAGTTTGAGTTTCTGGATCATATGCTCTAATTGTAATTTCATGCTCAAGCCCTATTGTCTTACCTTGATTAAATGGTTTATATGTATTATAGTAGAGAGCTAAATAATCTTCTCCAAGTTTTTTATAGTTTTCAATTGAATAACCTGTTCTTATCATTTCCGTTGTGCTTGGATTATATTTTTTATCCCAATTATCTTTATAAAAAGAAACAATCTCTTCTATTGAATTTAGTTTATTGAATTTTAAATCTTTATATAATTGCTCTAATGCCTCATGAACCATGCTTCCCATGAATGCTTCCATTGATTGCTTTCTTGTAATATCTGGTTTTTCAATATAGGAAAATTTGAATTTACGTGGGCATGATTTAAATGCTTCAATTGATGAATGTGAATATCTCATAAATAACTTTACTCCTTAATTAAAGAATGAACTTAAGAGTTTATATATTTTGTGGAGGGTCCTGGCCAGAGATAATTTTGCGTGGCCAGCATCCCTCCCTTCCGAAAAAGATATACACTAGTAAATATAATATATAATATATAATAAAAATGAGAAAATATGAAAATAAAAGATTACACTCCTGAAAACAGACCAATGGAACGAATGATTGCAAAAGGAAGTGATAACCTCTCTAATGCAGAACTGCTTGCAATCATCTTAAAGACAGGAACAAAAAATCAAAATGTTCTTGAGCTTGCAAATCTAGTTCTATCTAAGTTTCCAATAAATTCAATTGACAATCTTGAAATATCAGAATTAACAGAAATTAATGGAATTGGTAAAGTTAAAGCTAGCCAAATAAAAGCAGTTTATGAGCTTCATAAAAGGCTTTCGACAAGGGGAAGCATCTTAAAAGAAGACATTAAAGTTTATGCGCCAAGCCAAGTTTATTCATATCTAAAAGAAGAAATAGGAAATAAGCTCCAAGAAAACTTAGTTGCTATTTTTTTACGAGGGAATAATATTATTTCTAAAAAAACAATAACAATTGGAACTGATAACCAAACTCTTATATCTCATAAAAACATAATCTCACTAGCATTAAGGCAAAGAGCTCAAGCAATAATAATTGCTCATAATCATCCATCTGGAGAAGCATACCCATCAAGAGAAGACATCTCTGAAACTCAAAAGCTCTCCAAGATATCAAAAGAACTTGATATTTGTTTTTTAGATCATTTAATAATTACAAAAGAAGGTTACTTCTCATTTAAAGAAAAAGATATGATATAAAAAGTGCCTTTTTTTAAATAAAATTAAGGCACGTAAACACAGCGGAATCCAAGATAAACCCCTGCAGCATTTGCACTATTGCTTGATAAAAATAATGCTAAAATACCTGCATCTGACCAAGATGCATAACCCCCACCACGAGTAAATACAAATTCGTCTGTTAATATACTACCTGGAGGATTATTTACTGGATTACTAAAACTTGATATTCTTCCAATCCCATTATCCTTTGCTTGATACGTATCATTTAATAAATATAAATCATCTCGTGTTAGAGTAGTATTCCCTAAATTATTACTATCCATGTAATATCCTCTACAAGGTGTTGGACCACAAGGAGGGAATGTATATAAACTATTACTTGCTTTACTATAATCAAAATAAAAAGAAACATTACTAACTTTAGAAGCACCATTTATATCAAATCCATCTGGCATATCCTTTTTTTGAATTTTATTAATTAACATTTCAGGAATATTCCCGGACATATCCCAAACAACTTCTCCATTTGCTAAAGCTAAAGTTCTTCTTTGATTTGCTCCTGAACTTGATGAATTTCCAGTTCCATAATACCCGTCAAAATCATCTATTGCTGCACGTAAAGAAACACCAGGAACAGTATCATTATGTCCTGAATATATGTAACCACTACCTATTGCATTTCCTGACCAATTACTTGAAACCTGTTCTATGTTTCTTGCTATTGTCATCCATTCATTATTAGTTATTAAATGACCACCACCAATACTTGAACAAGCATTATTTGCACTAATTCTATTTAAAAATGTCAATGGACTACCATCCGCACTTGAAACTAATTGACTACCAGGATTATCATACGCACAACCAGCAGTATTATTACTTCTGATCCCAGAAGCTAGGACATCACAAGAATTATTTATATCTCCTATTCCATCTCCGTCTTGATCAACTTTCATTTCATATTTAGCAACACAAAAACCTCTCTTATACTCATAATCCCCTGAAGTTGTGCCATAAACTTCATTACCAGGAACTGGAATAAAACCAATTGGGCAATCTCTTACTTTTATTTCAATAAACTCACAATCTGGATATAAGCCACATTGATTTAAATTTAATGTACAATCATTATTACAAGAAATACTTCCACTTCCACAACCCATATCTTTACAATCAAAATCAGTGTATAATCCTAAATCAGTTCCATCACATTGTTCAGGAAACCTAATTACTCCATCCCCACAAATTTTAGAAATTACTTGTTGAGTATTTTCAATTGGATTTTTAGAAGTCCATTTAACATATGAACTATTAGAATCATAAACAAAAATAGATGTAGATGCTCTTGTGTTTTTATTTACATCCCCTAAATACAGTGCTCCAAATACAACCACACCAACAACAGCAATACCAATCATTAATACTACTTCAGTTGAAACTTGAGCTTTTTCATTAAATCCCATAATAGTCACATTTAAACTTCAATAAATTATAATTATATTAATACCCAATTTGCTTTTAATTCTTTCTATTATAGAAAAAAAAGATTAAAATTATAATCTTCTCTTTTCAACCAATAAATTAGAATGCTTTTTTATAAGTGTTTTAACATCAATCTTCAAATCAAATTTTTTAAGATTATTTGGATGCATTAGTTCTAGCGCAACCTTCATGGTTTCAGGATTCCAATTTGCATTGCCTTCCTTTATTTTTCTTAATAATTCAATTGTAGGTTTATTGAGTTTATTTGAATGATTTTTTAGAAGCAGATCAATAATTTTTTCTTTTTGACTCATTATACTCTTAATTAGACCCTCTCTAATTACATGCACTTGGTTTCTATGTGCTAAAAGATTAACATCAACTGAAATTCCATCCAATTTTAAATCTAATTGCTTTGTTAAAGATGAAACATAATTTGGATTCTTAGTAAATGTACTTCCAACATCCTTTTTTGTTTGAAGATTTAATTTAAGTAATGCACTTAGGTCAACTTTCTTATGTGTATGTACTTGCATTAAAAAATTGCGTTGACTAGTTAATAATTCTAAAATTATGTTTTTCTTAAATTTAATATTATCTGTTAACTTTTTTTTCATGCTATTAAATAATTTTATTCTAGTGTTACAAGTTTCTTTTACTGTATTATTGGGTGCATTTTTTAAATCTTGTATTAATAATTTTTCGGTTTCAGATAAAGCTCTACTAAACTTGATTCCAAAATCGGATTCAAAATGATTGTTATCTTTATTATAAAAAATATTTATTACTTCTGGTTTAATTAATTTCTCAAATACAGTTCCCTTTCTTGAAAGAAAGCTTTCTGTATACCCAGTATCACTACTATTTTTATTTATGCCAAAAGTACTATTAAAATAACCTGCAGGGATATAGCCCTCGTTTATTTTCTTAGGTGTGAATTTCCTTACCCCATTAATTATTTGTATATACTCCTCTTCAGAAAAACTAAAAAAGTCAGATATATTTTTTGAAGTTAAATCTTGACGTAATTCTTGTGTTAATGATAATCTCATTGCTTGACTCATAAATATCATACTTCCATTTTAAATAAATTACATCTATTAAGTTTATAAGAATATTTATTCCCATTTCTTTATGAATTCATCTTGGAATTCTTTGTATTTACCTTTCTTTATTGCAAGCCTTGCATCCTCAACTAACCTTTGCATAAACCTAATATTATGTGTGGATGCTAAAATCTTGTAGTTAGGTTCATCTAAACGATAAAGATGATGAAGATAAGCTATTGTATGATTCTTGCAAGCATAGCAATCACACTCTTTTTCAAGCTTATTAAAATTATACTTATTTATTCCTTTTGTAATATTAACTTGCCCATCTCTTGTAAATAGCACCCCGTGTCTTGCCATCTTGGTTGGATAAATAGAATCAAAGCAATCAACTCCTTTACCAATACACTTAACTACATCTTCGGGAGAGCCAACCCCCATTAAATATTTAATTTTATTTTCTGATAAATGAGATAGAGAATAATCTATTGCCTTATACATTTTGTCTTTTGATTCCCCTAGCGCGAGCCCACCAATAGCAACTCCATCAAAAGGAAGAGAATTAATTGCTTTTGCGCATTTCTCTCTTAGGTCTTTATAGGTTCCACCCTGGACTATACCAAACAATAATTGTTTTTTATTTTTATGTGCAATAACTGCTCTTTTTGCCCAATCAATTGTAATATCAACTGCAACTTTATAATCTTCTTTTGGTTTATTTGCATCAATCATATCATCTAGAATCATTGCAATGTCTGAACCAATCTTATTTTGAGTTTCAATTAATTTCTCCGGAGACATAAATACTTTTTCTTTTGAAAAAGGATTTCTAAACCATACACCTTTCTTGTCCAGAGAAATAAAGAATTGTGGGTCTTTAAGCTGAAAACCCCCACTATCTGTAAAGATTGGTTTATTCCAATTAATAAACTTATGATACCCACCTGTTTTTTCAAAAACATCAAGGCCTGGACGTAAAGATAAAAGATAACCATTTGAAATAAATACTTTTGTTCCAACTTCTTCTAAGTTTTTAAAAGTCAGATACTTTCCTGCGCCTTTTGTAACAACAGGCATAAAGAAAGGAGTAGAAAGAGTACCATGTGTAGTTTTAAGCTCTCCACTTCTTGCCTTTGTTTTTTTATCTTTATTTAATATTTTAAAACTCATAAAAATGTTTTCCCTAATTTATATTTTTCTTGATAATAAAAAACCTAAAAACAATAATATTCCTGCAAATAAAAACATTGATTTTACTGAAAAGAAAATAAATAATATTCCCCCAGCTAACCTACAAAATAAACTAAAAAGTGAATCTGATGTTCTATAGATTCCATAATTTTTTTCAGCATCGATTTTATCTGTTATCTTAAAAAAATATGCTTCAACTGTTGGTTCAACTAAAGAAGCCCCCATAACCGAAAAAATAACAAAAGCAAGTGCAAAATAAATATTATTAATAAAATAAGCAATAATTAAAGAAAGAGACATGATTAGAAAACCATACAAAAATAAATATTTAACATTTACTTGATCAACTAACTTTCCCACTTGGATTTCAGTTAAAATTACGGGAATACCTAAAATAAACAAATAAATTCCAACAAAATACATGGGAAGAGTCTTAATCATATACAATGGAACAAAAACATAAATAAAAGCCCAGTAAAAAGAAAGTGCTCCTCTTAAAAAATAAACAAATAAGTTTTGTTTTTTAGAAAAAAACAATCTTATGTTTTGATTAACGTGACTAATTGTGACTTCAGGTTTTTTATTTTCTTCAAAAGCTTTAATTTCAAAATAGATAAATAAAACCCACCCCAAAAACACAAATAAAGATATCCATAAAAAGTTAATTACTATGTTTGATTTTAATAAAATATATCCTGCAAGTAATGGCCCAATTACCCAGCCTAAGTTTTTAAATGTATAATATACTCCTTCTGTTTTACCTATGGTCTCAAGAGAAACAGAATTAACTAAAAGAATAGGTGTTGCATTCATCTGAAGTGCAAGTGCAACATGAACAATAATTAAGATTAACATTGCAAGAAGTATAGTTGAAGAAAAATATAATAAAATCAATCCAAGAAAAATAAATAAAGTTGAATATAACCATACTTTTGTTATTGGGTACTTAGAATACATTTGAGTTAATATTAAAAAAGACACAAACACCACAAATGTTAGTACCCCAGACATTAAACCCACAACAGAATCACTACCAAATAAAGAAAGAAGATACAAACTTAAAATGGTATCAAACATCCCAAGTCCAATACTGGTAATTAAAGTTATAAATATTAATTGAGAAGAACTACTCTTTAAGAAATGAAGATGGCTTGGTCTATGTATAATCATTTTATTTTACCTCTTTTATTTAAAAGAAAAGAACCCCACCAAATAAAATTATAATTAAGAGCCCCAAGAAGATAAACGGCCCAAACCTTGGAAGTGAATCATAAATTGGAAGAACCTTTAGACCTTTTATCTTTTTTAATCTTTTAATATCCTCTTCTTCTAAAATATTATTCCCAACAAGCTTAAGCTTAATTAATAAATCTTTTTTTATAAAATCTAACGCAAGAACGTCTCCGTCTTCGAGTTTTGATATTGATTTTTGCTTTAAGTAAATATATTTTCTAACTTCTTCTTCAAAAATCATTAACTTTAATCCAAATAAAAGAGGAATTAAAATCAAAAAATATAAACCTGAAACTTGAAACCTTGAAACAAAAATAAAAATGAAAGCAAAAAAAATAATAAACATAAAAATAGATTTTAATACAAGCAACTTCCTCTTTAGCATTATCTTGAACATATTTTTTAGTTTAAGCTTCTTTTTAAGTAAATACAAATAATAAACTGAAACAAATAAAACAGATAATAATGAAGCAGCAATTAATAACCACAAGATAACTATTTGCCCAAGATAATAGGGAATAACTAAATGTATTCCTAAAAATAGCTTGATGTCTCCTCCTCCAAGCTTGCCTGTTCTATAAAGAAAGAAACCAACTCCAAATATTATAAATCCAATTAAAAGAACATTAAAAAAATAATTAATCCCAAAAAAAGTGGATGCCAAAAAAGATTCATAAATTACAAGCAATAAACCAATAATTATTAATGGATAAGTAAGCCAATTTTGGATTAAACCTGTCCTATAATCGGTGTATGCTGCAACCCCTGCTGCCAGAATAACAAGAATAATTTTTAAAATTAATATATCAAACATAATTTATTCATTCCATATTAAATTTTTTTTTATAAAATCTTAAAATATCAAAAACATATTCATTACCTAAATAATAATAAGTATATGCTTTAATTTTTTCATCAAGCTTTAATCTTTCATAAACCTTTTTGTGAGCTTCATCAAATACTCTCGTTTTTATTGCTTCTTGCTTGTATTTTTCACTAATTGGAATAGCTGACTTTCCATAAACATCTTTGTTTGTTTTTCGGGAATGCAATCTTATGGGTGCCCCATTTAAAACACCTCCACTAACAAACAAATCATGACCAAATTCAGGAGAAAAAACCCCTTCTACATCTACCTGTTCTTTATATATGTGAGAAAGAACATCAGAAATTTTATTTAATGTATTCTTACTTGGTGAAAAATAATCCATTACAATAAAATGCTTGTCTTGAGAATTTAATGTTTTTAATAAATTATTTTTAAGGTTTTCTATTGCTTTCAAGTCATAATTCTCAGACCCAGGAGTTACAAGAAATGTAACTCTTGCCTTTGGTGCAATTTGCTCAAGAATTCCTTTATAAAAATAACCTCCAGGAGACATTCCATCAAGAGGTAAAAAAATATGATATCCAATTCCTTTGGTTTTAAAAAAATCACCATTATTTAAAGTGGTTAATTTATGAACTGCAGAATAAACTCCTTTGGTTTCAAAATTAGGTAAGTGATATTGTTTATTATATTCATCAGGATCAATATATTTTGTACGCTCATAATTTCCAAGAATTTTAGTAATTAATTGCTTTGATTTAGGATCTTTAAACTTCTCAAGTGGGTGCTTTAAGTTTTTAAACTTAATAACTTCTTTTGTAATTGGAAGATATGGTTTATTATGTTCAATAATTGTTGTTATTTTAAACTTATGAGGTTCTTTTTTAGAAAGACTTTCTCTTCTTCTTAAAGATACATTTTTTAATGGCATAATTCATTTCACCTTTGGCCAAAGAACATTTCCATTATAATCATATATTGGAGGAATATCATTTATTGTTTTTGCAGTTTCAAGAACAGTTTTAAAAACTTCTTTGAAATTATCTTTATATATCATAATTCCTTTTATTTTCGAACCTTTATTAATTGAAAATTTTGCCCAATCATAAAATTCTCTTTCTAATCCAAAAGCATCAACTTTATTAGAAGCATCTTCTTTATCAAATATTAAACAAACATTCATTGCAGACCTAAATTCTGAATCTAATCTATTTAATGTAATATATTCTTTTCTAGAATATAATCTTGATAATAATTCATGAAGAGAATTAACATCTTTAGTAGTTAAAAAATCTAATTTTTTATTATTTTCTAAATATTTTTTATAATAATTTAATATACTCTTTAATTCACTATTATTTCTTAAATTATTTTCCTTAAGATGCTTAAAAAAGTTTTTGTGCCTAAATCCATTAAATATATCTTTAATTAATCCCTTTTTGGTAATGAAAATGGATTTATCATATATATAATCTTTATGATCATCTTTATAAAATCTATAAGAATCTAATGCAAACCCAAATTGATTTCCATTAATTTTTTTTATATCCCCAAATTTAGCATATGTTGCTTCTGAATAATGTATCCCTTTTAATAATATATTTCTAAGAAAGTGAGTGTCAGTAAAATGAACTAAATTATAATTATCTTTTGATGGTATTATTTTTTTCTGGATTACACTTAGTTCTTCTTTTGTGAATTTTGCTCTTCTAAACCTTGACATTCTATTTTTTAATTCAAGTATATTTTTATCTCTAATTACTTTTGTGAAAAATTCTTTATGTTCTAATTTTCTTTTAAATAAAACTGGCCTTTTACCTCTAAGCATTTATTTTCACATCACTTAAATTTCATTGTCTTTGCCATTTCTTGCATTTGAGCAGGATCCATGTTCTCAAGTTTTGATAAGTCCATTTTCCCACCCATCATCTTCTTCATCATTCCTTCCATATTTTTACCTCCAGCTCCACCAAAGGACTTAAACATCTTTTTCATTTTCTTAACGTGAGTGATTAGTTCTTTAACTTCTTCAAAAGACTTACCAGAACCCTTTGCTATACGATCTATTCTGCTTCTTGTAAGAGCGGAAGCATCTGAATTTAGTTCTTTTTTTGTAAACGAATTAAGTATTACCCTATAAGTATCAAGTTTTTTCTGGCCTAAATTCATTTGATCGTTTGAAACCTTTCCACCAATACCTAAAAGATTCATAACCTTACCAAATGGTCCAAGCTTTTTTGCAGCATCAATTTGTTTTTTAAAAAGCGCAAAAGTAAACTCTCCCTTCATAATAGCTTCAGGATCAAGCTCTTCATCAAAATCTTCTTCTTTTGATAATTCATTTATCTTCTCAACTAATGTTTCAAGATCCCCAAAACCTAATATTCTTGATAAATATCTGTTTGCATCAAATATTTCTAAATCATCTGGTTTTTCTCCAGTTCCTATAAAATAGATTGGAGAATTTGTTATATAACATGCAGTTAATGCTCCTCCACCTTTTGCTGAACCATCAAGCTTTGTAATTATTACTCCTTGTATTCCAACTGCTTGATTAAAATGCTCTGCTTGGTCTTTTGCTGCTTGACCAATGTCTGCTGAAATAACCAAAAAAGAAAACTTAGGTTTAAAAACAGAATAAATTTCTTTAAGCTCAGTTACAAGCTCTCCATCAAGAGCGCTTCTTCCTGCAGAATCAACAATAACTAAGTTAACCCCATTCTTCTTCATAAAAGATAGTCCTTCTTCTGTAACCTTCTTTGCTGAAGTTTCTGTTTTATTACCATAGAAAACAATATCAACTTGCTTTGATAATTGAGCTAATTGCTCATAAGCTGCTGGCCTATAAGTATCTGCACAAATAACTCCAACCTTAAAGCCTCTCTTCTTATAGAATTTTGCAAGTTTTGTTGCAGTAGTTGTCTTACCAGAACCAAACAAACCACAAAGAAGAATTGATTCTGGGTTTTCTGGGAGGACTTTTATTTTGGTTTCATCTCCGCCCATGTACTTTAATAAAACATTATAGCAAGTTTTAATTAAATGCTCTTTACGAGAAACTCCTTCAGGAACGTTTTCAAATGCTTCTGTTTCAATTTCTTTTGATATTTTTAAAACTAGTTGTATATTTACATCTGAAGAGATCAATGCTCTTTGTATTTCCTTAATAACTTCCTTAATTAAGTCTTTATCAACGTGCACTGAGTTTTTAATTCTATCAAGCGCATCTCTGATTTTATCTGAAAATCCCATAATCTTACACCCATGTACTAATATATTATATAAGAAGGAAATAAATATAAATGGATTATTATTCAAGGAATATTTGGAATATTAACAACAGAGATGCTTGGAGTTAACAATTGAATATTATTTGATTGTGCAATTTGACCATATTGATTGTCTCCCCAACATTTTATAGAGGTATCAGATAATAATGCACAAGTATGATATGATCCACCACTTATATTAGTTACATTACTTAAACCAGAAATTAAAACAGGGGTGTATCTATTAGTAGTTGTGCCATCACCTATTTGACCATAATTATTATACCCCCAACATTTAATGGTATCATCAGATAATAGAGCACAAGAAAGAAGCTCACCTAAGCCAATTCTATAAATATTATTTAATCCAGAAACAAAAACAGGAGTTGATCTATAAGTTGTTGTACCATCACCTAATTCACCATACCAATTTCCACCCCAACATTTTACAGTACCGTCACTTAACAATGCGCAAGAATGATCGATTCCTGTACTTATTTGAATAGCAGTGCTTATACCTAAAACCAACACAGGAGATAATCTATGAGTCGTTGTTCCATCGCCTAATCTACCAGAGATATTGGCACCCCAACATTTTACTGTCCCATTACTTATCAGTGCACATGAATAATAATCACCTATACTAACTTGAGTTACATCACTTAAACCAGATACAAAAACAGGAGTTGATCTATTAGTTGTTGTACCATCTCCTAATTGGCCATAATTATTATACCCCCAACATTGAATAGTTCCATTTTCTAACAATACACAAGAATGATTTATACTTAAAGTAGAACTAATTTGAGAAACACCACTTAAACCAGAAACAAAAACAGGAGTTAATCCATTAGTGGTTGTACCATCACCTAATTGGCCATAATTATTTTGACCCCAACATTTTACTGTGCCATTATCTAATAATACACAAGAGTGTGAACTACCAACACTTATTTGAGAAACATCAATTAAACCAGAAACTAAGGCAGGAGTTGATCTACTTATAATTGTACCATCTCCTAATTGGCCATAATTATTTTGACCCCAACAGTCCACAGTGCTATCTGTTAATAATGCACAAGAATGTGAACCACCAAGACTAATTTGAGAAACACCGCTAAAATTAGAAACCAAAGCAGGAATTTGTGATTTAATTATTGAACCATCACCTAGTTGACCATAATTATTATACCCCCAACAACTAACAGTACCATTTTCTAATAAAGCACAGGAGTGAAGATTTCCTAAACTTATTCTTGAAACATTACCTAAACCAGATACTAAAACATAAGTGTATCTATTTGTTGTAGTGCCATCACCTAATTGACCATTACTATTATTTCCCCAACATTCAACAATTCCATTATCTGATAAAGCACAAGAATGAAAATTTCCTAAACTTATTTCTGAAATATTAGTTAAACCAGAAACAAAAACAGGAGTTAATCTTTGTGTTGTAGTACCATCACCTAATTCACCCAAAACATTATAACCCCAACATTTGACTGTCCCATTAGATAATAAAGCACAAGAATCATTTCCTAAACTAACTTGAGAAATATTACTTAAACCAGAAACAAAAACAGGAGTTAATCTGTTTGTTGTTGTGCCATCACCTAGTTGACCATGATTATTATATCCCCAACACTTTACTGTGCCATCATTTAATAGTCCACAAGAGTGAGCAATACCTATATTGATTTGAAAAACATTATTTAAATCAGATACAAAAACTGGAGTAGATCTACTAGTTGTTGTTCCATCACCTAACCTACCATAACCATTATTACCCCAACACTTTACAGTACCATTATTTAACAATGCACAAGAATGATATTCGCCTAAATCTAGTTGGGAAACATTACTTAAATCAGATACTAAAACAGGAGTTAGTCTTCTAGTTGTAGTACCATCACCTAATTGACCAGCATTATTATATCCCCAACATTTAACCGTTCCATCAGATAATAAAGCACAAGAATGATATTTACCAAGACCTATTTGAATTGCATTTGTTATCCCAGATACACTTATTGGGCTAGTTTGTTTGGTTGTTGTACCATCACCTAATTGACCGTTTTGATTGTCTCCCCAACACTTAACAGTACCATTGTTTAATAATGTACATGAAAAGCTATCACCTGTACTTATTTGCTTTGCATATGACCCAAAAATATTACAATCAACTGCACTAGAATTAATATTTTGGGTTTGAAAATCTATATATTTATTATCTGAAGTATATAGTTCAACTGTTACTTCTTTATCAGGATAACAAGCAATATCTATTGCAAATTTTGAACTCACAGGAACAGGGGTATCTAAAGTTATTAAAGAATTAATAAATGAAAAATTATTTGGATTACTTCCTATTATTTTATACCCAACTATATTTTTATCAAGATTATTTAACTCACTTGTTGGAAGAAGAGTATCTATTATTATTTTATTTCTTTCTGCTTTACTAGCCGTTGGTATTGAAAGAATACTTGCTGGTTTTAGAATACCAGCTAAATCCGATTTATCATAAATAACTACGTCTTTTACATTATTTAAGGAATTACTTGTAAAACCCTTACCCCAAGATAAAATAATTGAAATTAGAGCAACAGCAACAACAATTAAAAGAATGGTTGCAATTAAAACCGAAATTGATCTTTTTTTAGATAAGTACATATATAATCAATATATATATAGTCATAATATTTAAAAATAACACGATTTATAGGAACTTAAAGAGAATTTATAAATCTAATTGTAGATTATATATTTATTAAAATATAAGGAGAAAAGATTATGGGATATACATCTTTGCTTGGAGAACTTAAGAAAAAAAACAAAGACACAGAGTATAGCTTTAGAAAGAAAAATAAAGAACAAGATCAAGTTGAAACAGATGTAAACAAAAACAAAAGACTAGACATGGAAAGAAGCGCACTTCTAAAAAAGTTCTATAAAAAATAAAATTGAAAACATTATGATAGAAAAAAATATTTTACTTCAAGGAAATTTGCTTGCGCAAAGACTTAAGGAACTTAAACAAAGAATAGATAGCAATACTGCAACAGAAAAAGATAAAAGAGAATATAAAATCAAACAAATAAGAGCAAAAGAATTGAAAAATAGAGCTGCACAAAAAATTAGAGATATAAAATCAAATTACGGGAATAGACCAGAAACAATAATTACAAGAAAAAAAATGGACAAGCTAGCCGAAAGTAGAATAAAAACACTTAAAGCATACTTAAAACCTAAAAGACCAGTATAAATATAGGACAGTGAAAAAACATATGGATAACTCATCTTCAACTTTAAAAGAATATAACTCAAGATTTAGAAAAAAGGAAAACAATAAACCCGAAGAAAAAGACCCTGAAAGATTAAAGCAAGAAAAACTAGAAAGAGAAAGAGAATCTCTTCTTAAGAAATATTATAAGAAATAAGGCTATTATTTAGCTTCTATCTTCTTTAAATGCCTATCAATTTCTTGAATATATGTTTTGTTTAATATTTCAATTAAATGCGCAATTAATTTAGGATCATTATTTTCTCTAAATAACTTTATTAGTTCCCCAGTATATTGCTTATCTAAAAATCTAATATGCTTGAATTTAATATGATGTCTATACATATCTGCAGAACATTTGTTTTTAATTGAGTCAATTTTATTTGAAAATTCGTTTATAGAATTAGATATTTCTTTATTAGATTTAAATTCTTTTGCTAACGAGAATCTAACTACCTTAAATTTATGATCAATTTCTATTTGCTTCATTAAATTTCTTTTTTGTAAAATAGTATCAGCAGCCACCCCATTCTTAAAGACTATATCTTTGATATTTTTTTTATCTGCAATATTTGTTTTAATTTTTTCTAGTCTTCTAGATGTAGCTAATTTTACAGGCATAAATTATCCCTCAATCTCCAATATATTAAATATAAATCATATACTACGATAAATATATATATTTAGCTATATTAAAGTTAATTTAAAATAATTGAAATTATACTATTCTTTCAATTATGTATTCTGGAGAGAATTTCTCTAGATTATTATATTCTTGACCTGTTCCTAAATAGAAAATTGGTTTTTTGAGCTCGTTTAAAATAGAAATTGCAACCCCACCTTTAGGGTCTGTATCAATCTTTGTTAGAACAACGCCTGTTACTCCTATATCTTTATCAAAGTTTTTTATTTGATCAACGATTGCTTGACCTGATTGACTTTCTCCCACATAGATTGTAAGATGTGGTTTAACTACTCTCTTTATTTTTTGCAATTCTTGCATTAAGTTTATGTTTGTTTCTTGACGTCCTGCAGTATCAATTAAAACAACATCAGCTTTATTTGCTTTTGCACTAGTTACTGCATCAAATGCAACTGCTGCTGGATCAGAATTATAATTTTGCTTAATTACTCTAACCCCCAATCTTTGAGAATGAATTTCAAGCTGATCAATTGCACCAGCTCTAAAAGTATCACTTGAAGCAAGAATTACAGACTTATTTTCTTGCTTGTACATATAAGCAAATCTAGCAATTGTTGTAGTTTTACCAGCCCCATTTGGACCAATAAACATTATTATTAATGGTTCGTCTTTTGTTTTAGAAATATAATTTTCCATGTTACAGTCTATATTCAATTGAATAGACAAAGATTTTTTTATTTCAGATTTTATGTCTTCAAGAAGATTAGATTTAGAAAATTTTGCACTTGATAAGTTTATTTTTAAATCATTAACAATTGCTAAAGATGCATCTAAAGAAACATCAGCTTCAAGAAGAGATATCTCAAAGTCATCAAGAAAGTCTTTTATTTCTTTTTCTGATAAAGAAACTTTTGAAATAAAAATGCTTTTTATTGAAGTAAAAACGCCGGTCTTAACTTTTTCTGGTTTTTTGTCTTTTAATTCTTCGTATCTCTCTGAGTTAACTGGTTCTTGAATTGAGAGCTCTTTAAACTCATCTTCTTTAACTTCTTCACTTATCTTTTCAATTTCTTTTTCAATTTCTTTCTTTATTGGTAATGGTTCTGTTTTAACTGATTTTAGGGTCTCTTGTAAAACTGGTTTTGGTTCTACTAACTTTGACTCAACTGGTCTTTTTTCAATTGGTTTAGAAAGCGGAGTTTGAATAATTGGCTTAATTGATTCTGGAACCACTTTTGGTTTTTGTGGCTCAGGCATCTTTTGAATACCAAGATCCTTTTCCTTAAACTGCTCAAGCTCTGCTTCTAACTTTTCATCAAAATCATCTAAGCCCTCATCTTTTGGAAGTACAGGTTGGACTTTTGGAACTGATTGTCCAAGATTTTCTGTAATCTTTTCTTTGAAAACTGGTTTTTCAGAAATTATTTCTTTTTCAATGGATTTTTCAGAAATAGGTTCTATACTTTGAGAAATAGGTTTATTATCAACTAAAACAGGTTCTTGAAATTCAGAAGTTTGCTCAACAACTGACAAGTCATCTTTTTCTTCAACCTTTTCTTGGCCTTTACCAAAAATTTTACTTGTTAACTCTTTAAATTTATTTTTTAATAATCCAAACATAAAGAATCCATTTTTTTAAATTGGTTTATCAAAATATATAATTACAGATAAACCTAAAGATAAAATCAAATCTAATTAACATTGTCAATTTCAGAAGGGGACTTGTTTTTTTGCTCAGATTTAGCTAATTGATTTAATGCATATGAAAAAGTTTTTAAAGTTTGAACTGTTTGATTATAGTTTTTCATAAAATCAGCTCTAAGCTTATTTAATTCTTCTTCTCTTGATTCAATATCTTTAATTATAATGTTTATATCCTTATCAACCATAATGTTACCAGGAAGAGTAATCTTAGCAATATCTTTGTTTGTTACTTCGCACTCAACAAGAATACCAGCTCCAACATTAATCAAAATTTTATCTTGGGACTTTGATTTTTTAATCTCTTTTAATGTTTGCTTAGATTTAATAACTTCAGTTAATAAAGTTTCAACTTCTTTAATTTTAGAAGTTATCTTATTTAATTCTTGTTCTTTGTTTTTATACATTGCAAATGTTTGATCCTTATTTAATCTTACAGTTTTTGAATTAGTAACTTTAGCATTATGCTCTTTTTTTTCAACCATAAATATAACCTCTTTGTAAAATTATTTTTTAATCAAATTCAACAACAATATCATCAACTTTCATAAGCTCGATATTACTTGTTAGAGATCCAACAATCATTGCATATTTATTTGCAATTAAGTCATTACCAACAAATGAATCCCCGTAGTTAAGAGTAGTTGCAACTGCTGATGTTTGAAATTTAGTTTTATAATAAGCAAATTCTGAATTTTTTATATTTGGATTAACTATAAAAAGATTATCATTTGAATAAAGAGATGAACCTGGAAGATCAATTCCTGCACAAAGTCTAGTTTCAAAAGGAACATTAAAAAACTTAGATATTTCTTTAACAGTTTCTTTAGCTAAAAGAGGAGATGCGATTCCAAATTTAGAATTTAGAGTAATTAAGTTTCCAATTGCATTATAGTCTTGAATTAACTTAACTTTAACTCCTTCTTTTTCAAGAACTTCTAGTTCATGAGGATAAATAGAATCTTGCCCAATAACCATTTTTTTATGTAAGCATTTAGCAAATACCCCAATTAATGGAGATTGATTGATCTCTGTTTTGATTATCTTAACATTTAAATATTCCTCAAGAACCTTAAGCTCTTTTCCTAAAATGTTTTGAGGAACTAAACAGAAATCATCTGTACAAATAGAGTTAACCCCTAAATAGGGAGAATTACAGATTAAAGATTTTGTTAATCTCATTTTGTTTCTACCTTAGATTTATTTGGGTTTTCCATTGGTCTAAGTTTTCCTGTTTTCTTAGGTTCAGGTTTTGGTTTTTCCTCTTCTGTACCTTTATCTTCTTCTTTTGGTTTTTCATCAAGCTTTGGTTTTGCAACTTTAGATTTAGGTGCTTCTTTACCCTTAACTGAAAAATCCTTAAAGGCCTTTGAATCTTTTAAGAAAACATAAACAAGATTATTATCCTTATCTTCTCTTAGACTAATAGCAATAGATCTTGGAGGCTTTGTTATACTTCCTCCCCAGATATACTCATTAACTTCAGAAGTAATTATAATTTCTTTTCTATCTTTTCTAGTATGCTTTTTTAAGAAATTATAAAGAGAAGTTATTGAATACTTTGCTCTTTTTGTTCTTGGCTTATCATAAGCACTTCTTAATGATACGTTATAACTTTGTGATGGCATAATATTTTCACTCTTTTAATTTTATTTTTTCTTAGGTTTTTTTGGGAGAGCAGTAGTATTTCTATTCATTACTCTCTTTGTTTTATTGAACTTTGTTGATTTAGTTCTTTTACCACTCTTTTTACCAGATTTAAGTTTTTCCTTAACTAAATCAAGTTGTAATGATCTATACTTAGAACCAAATTCTGTTTCTCTCCAGTTTCTTTTCTGTCTACGATTCCAGATTCTCTTTCCTGCTTTTTGAATAATCCAAACAGGTGTATTCATATACCCTGGACCAACTTTTTTTCTTTGAGCAATCAAGAATTCCTTCTTGTCTCTGTCTTTATTTCTTGCCATAAAAGATCTTTTCTCCAAATATAATTAATTTATTCTGTTTCTTCTTTTTGTACTTCTTCTTTTTTAGAACCTTTCTTTATTGTTATATGTGGCTTCTTACCAGGATTTAATTCTTTAAATACCTTAGAAGATATCTTGTCAACATACTTTTGACCATTTGGTGTAATTACTCTTCCCTTTTTATTTTCAGAGATTTTAATAAAACCAAGCTTTTCAAGATCTTGCATTGCTTGTCTAATTATTTTTCCACCAGCTTGTCTAAAAATAGGCGGTCTAACACCACGACTTTTCTTTCCACCATAATAATTTCTTAAAGCATTAACTGTTACGTGGCCTTCAATATAAACTTTTCTTAAGATTGATGCCATTCTAATATACCACCAATCATCTCTTGCTGGTGCTCTTTCTTTGTGAGAACCAGTTTTTACATAACTTGTAAATTCAGGAGCTTTTACTTTTTTATTATCTTTAAGATCTTTTGCAATCTCTTCAATTAATGCACCTGGTTGTGCATCTTTAACTGTTGTCAAAATTGTTCACCTCAAATTTTAAATTTAAATTATTGTTTTTATTATAAAATAAGTTATATTTTATCTTTATATATAATATACACATAGTTCTATTTAAATATGTTTCTTTGGAATAATTGCATGCTTTTTTACATACCCGCAAACCAAACAATGATATTGAATGTATTTTTTTAGAGCTTTATTAACTTTCTTTCTAGTTATTCTTATTTTTGTGTTTTTAAAATCCCTAATTGAAAAACAATTCTTACATATTTTTGAATGTATCTCTGGACTTAATCTATAATTTATTCTTTTTGAAAGATTAATTGCAATTTCAATATACCTTTTAATATACGGATTATCTTTGTGTTTTTGAGACTCAGAAATTGCAAAATCTATTAAATAATAAATTTTGTTCTTAATTGCATCTTTATTTTTAACCATAATTTCTCCTTTGGATTAAATATAAAAGAGAAATGCACCCGCCGAGAGTCGGACTCGGGCCGAAAGCTTGGCAAGCTCCCATACTAACCACTATACTACGAGTGCATTATAATAATCTATGATATAATTAATATAAAAAATGTTTATAAAGGTGTTGGCTTAGACCTAAACTTGAACTAAATTATTAACTTTCTTTTTTGGCTTATAAATTATATAAATTATAATTCCAATAATAAATAAAGCCCCTAATACATACCCTGTGTTCTTTCCGTCCTTATTATCTGTATTTACCACTAAAGTGTTAACGTCAACCCATATATCCTGTGAACTATTGTTATCTATTCCTAAATTACTATCTTGAACGGGTTCAATTACCTTAATTTCTTTAGTTGGATAAATAAATATACTTTTTGAATAATCATAATCACCAGATATTAACAAATCTAATTTACAATAATCTTCTTTATTAAAACTTTTGGTATAAACTGCAATTGTGTTTTTTGTAATTACTTTTGATTCATTGCTTAGAAACCCACAATAATTATAATCTATATTTAATGTCTTAGATTTATCAGTGTGATTAATTATATTAAAATCAACCATTAGCTGATTTTCTTTAAAATAAAATATGGGATCAATAACCAGAAATGCTTCCTGATATAGCCCTTCATTAATAAAAATATTTACATCATTTTCTATATCCTTATACTGAGTTGCAAGAATATAATTATAACTCATTGGTTGACTTAGATCAGGGAGAATAAAATGATATATTAATTCAGTATTTTGAAATGGATCTAAATAAATTATTTCTTCACTAAATTTTGGATAGATTTGCTTAAAAGACTCATTAGTTCTTAAAATTAAAAGCGTAGAAATTGGATTTGCAGTAGTATTTGTAATTTTGGCTTTAATTGTAAATGCACTATTTATTCTCATTTTTTCTGGAGACTCAAGAACGATATTTAATACATTTGAATACCCATAATCAGCATAACTTTTTTGAGAAATAATATCGAATGATTTCTCTTTTTCTAAAAATTCTAAATTTACTGTATTCATTGTAGTTATTCTATCTTTAATGTCATCAGGATCTTGTGCTTTTGAAACTATAATATGACTAGAATCAACCATGCCTATTTCTCCATAAGTAGGATCTATTGAAATCCAATCATAACCAGGCACATAAGCTTCCAACCAAGCATGTGCTTCCCATGAAAGAGTACTGTTTGCATATCCTGAAACGTACCTTGTAGGTATTCCTCTAGCTCTAAGTAATGCGGCAGTTAGGTTTGCATACTCATCACAAACCCCAGCTCTTTGTTCTTGAACATTTACTGCATCAACAATAACATCAGCATATGCTAAATCATAAACTATATTTTGATGAACCCAATTTGTAATTGTAATAATTTCTGTAATTGCATCATTTCCTGTTTTAATTGAATTTGCAAGAGAAATAATCTCACTACTATTTGATTGTATGTTTCTAGTTGGCTCTAAATAAATATTATTATCAATTATTAAATTATTTAAATCATACTTTGTTTTTGGAAGAATGGTTTTATTTTCAGAATAAATTATACCCTCAATTCTAAAATCATATCTATCTTGATTAATTGGATCAATTACAAAAGAAGCAGTTTCATTTCCTAGTTCATCAGTTTCAATTAAAGCAGGAATCTTATTACCTAAATTATCAACATAATAAACTTCTTTATTTACTATCTGAGATCTTTGATTTGAAAAAACAGGAGTAATAAAAGTAAAACTATCTTTTTCATTATAGCTTTTTAAAATTACAGGTATAGTTAAATTTATATCAACATTAATATATTTTGTTTTAATTGCATCAAAATTTAATCTTTGAGTAGGAATATCTCCCCCATTTACATACGGGATTAATAATACTAAGACTAAAAGTAATGATGCTAATATCAATTTATTCATATTTAATCTAGATGTATATACTATAAAAAGATTTTTAAATGAAAGCAATAAACATATACTAATAAACTATAGTGATAAATTATGAAAACAAAATATACAAATTGGATTTTAATAATATTAATTGCTTTATCAGTATTAATTGGGCTTTACTTTTATCCACTAATGCCAGAAAAAATGATAACTCATTGGAATGCAAGCGGAGTTGCTGATGGGTATTCTACAAAATTTTGGGGATTGTTTTTATTACCAATTATTTTAATTGCTTGTGCAATAATATTTAGATACATTCCAAAAATAGACCCATATAAAAAGAATGTAAATGACTTTTTAGGTTATTACAATATTTTTATTGTAATTTTTTCTTTATTTATGTTTTATGTATTTATGTTATCAATAATGTTTAATATTTATCCTAACATGAATAACATGTTTATTTATTTAGCGCCTGCTTTTGGAATATTATTTTATTATTGCGGTATATTGATTGATAAAGCAAAGAGAAATTGGTTTATTGGCATTAAGACACCCTGGACGTTATCTTCTGATTATGTTTGGGATAAAACACACAAGCTTGGGGGATATTTATTTAAAATTAGTGCAATACTTTCTCTTATAGGTATATTTTTTGAAAAAATTGCAATTTGGTTTGTGCTATTTCCAATTATTGCTTCTGCAATAACAGTAATTGTTTATTCATATATAGTTTATAAAAAACAAGAAAAGAAAAAGTAAATTAAAATAATACTTTTTGGGTATCTAAATCAGTTACTTTCTTTATTGTAATAAGAATTGCAGTTTTAACTTTATAACCCTTACTTTTTTTAACACAAATATCAAAATATTTACCAGAAGTATATAATTTTGCTTTTCCTTTTATTCTATAATATCCACCTAGTAAAGTAGCTTCTTTGTTTTCAATAAGATTTTTTATTGTAGTGCGCATTTGACAATTTGCAATTAATATTTTCTGATCAATTAATCCTAGAGAAATAACAATATTTGCATTTGGTTTTCCATTAAGTGAACTTGTTGAGAGAATAAGTTCTTTTCCTTCTTTGAATTTGTCCTTCCAATTAATGCTTTTCAAAATTTCACCATATAATAAAAAAGTGCAGAGGACAGGATTCGAACCTGCGAAGCACTAAGCACACGGTCCTTAGCCGTGTCCCTTTGACCGCTCGGGAACCCCTGCCTTAGCCGGTTACGCTCGGCTAGCGCGCAAACTAATGCCTTAGCCTTTCTTAAGAAAAAAGCCTAGGGAAAGAAACTAAATCTAATTTTTTGGAGAAACCAAAAATAATTAATTTAAATAATATTAATATAAAAAACGATAAAAGTGACCCTAAGCGGATTCGAACCGCTGATTCTCACCTTGTAAGGGTGATGTCATAACCGCTAGACCATAGGGTCATATATTTATTTATAATATATATATAATCTATATAATAAAAAGTATTTAAATAAGTTGGTTTTTTGGTTTTTAATAATCTTATACAACAAAAAGAAATATATTCAAAAAAAATGAAAAGGTTTAAATACATAATATCGTAATATATATACCTTTAAAAAGATGAAAATAAATAGGTGAGATTTAAATGTTTAATAAACAATATATATCAAAATTAATTGGAGCATTTATATTTGTATTTGGATTGTTTTTTTTATTACTTGCAATTACGAATATATTTAATGAAGTTGAATTCATTAAAGAATATAATCATTGTGTGACAATCTCTGATTATAATCCAGAAATATTAGATACGTGTAAAATAAATGTATCTAATGGTCTTAACATCGTAATTAGAGCCAATCAAGTAGAATTATCTACAGGACAATACTTAAGAGTGTTCTTCTGGCAAATTATACAAATCTTATTTGCAGTAATCCTAATAATTATAGGAGATTACATATATCTTCAAAAGAGAAAGGAAGAATCACCTGCAAAAACAGAAATAGTAGCTAAAAAAAGAACAGCAATTAAAAAGAAAAGAAGATAAAAATCTTCTTTTACTTTCTATTTTTTTACTTTCTTAGATCTTGGAATGTAACTATGTTTATCTCTTTATCCTCTTTAATAGTTGAAGATGGACAAACTAAAAACATAACTCCTTTTTCTTTAGATATTTCAATTAATTGTGAAGTCAATGGAGTATCTGTTACAATTGCATAAATCTTATTTGCTTTAAATCCTTCAAGCTTAACTAATAGATCCTCATTTTTAGCAGAACCTATTCGTCTAAACTTTTCATTTAAAATTCTAGCAGAACCTGATTTTTCTCCTTCATTAACAATCTCAAGAAGAGATTCTTTTATTTTCTCAGTTAATTTTGGAAGAACAATTACTTTCTTTGGCTCTACTTTTTTTGATTTTAGTACTTCTTTCTTTTCAATTTCTGATTTTATAATTGTTTGTTCTACAATTGGTTCTTGCTTAACTGTAAAATCTTCAAAAGTTGTTTTTTCAATTACTTTTTTAGGTTCAACAAAATCAGTTATTTTCTTAGTATCGTTATTTACGTGATTAATTTCAGATTCAATAGAATTAAACTCATTTACTTCTTTTGGTAATGAGAGATTATCTTCATTAAATTTAGGTTTTTCTCTCATATTTAATTCTTTATTAAAGATATGACTACTTCTAGAATCTTCTTTTTTAAATCCGTTATCTCGATCTCTAGGAACAAAAGAACCTCTATCTCTTGATGATAAATCTCTATCATTTCTTCTAAAACCATTATCTCTATCTCTTGGAGTAAAATCTCTATCTCTTGAAAAATGATTTCCACCTTGTGGCCTATCTCTCGAACCAAATCCTCCTCTTGATTCTCTAGGAGAAGCATCTACTCTCTCAACATTAGGAATTGATGATAACATACTATCAAATTCATTTTTTTTAAAATCATCTTTTGGAGGGTATCTTGGAGTATTATTATATTCATTATGTGGTTTATATTCATGATGCTCAGACTCTAAACCAGAAAGAGGTTGTGGAACAGATTCACCTGGCATTGTTGGTTCTTCTCTTCTAGGAACGTATGCTGGCCTAATTGTTCTTGAATCACTTGGGTTTGTTGTTGAAAACTTTGTTTGTCTAACTAAATTTGGAACAGCATTATTAACCTGACCAATTCCAGGCACTGGCTGAATTAATGGTTTTGGTTTATAATTACTATCAATAAAACTGGGCTTAATTTTCTTTCTAATAGCTTGATTTATTTCCTTTTGAGTTAGTTCTTCAACTTCTTTACCATCAGGCGCTCTTGCCACAAAATCAACTTTAATTGCTTTTAATAATTGAGATTGCTGGATTTCTCCCCCATGATCTCCATCAAGGAAAAGAGTTACAATCTTACTCTTACAAATATCTGCAAGGGTATGCGGTATTCTTGCACCCCCTGTAGAAATTACATTAGTAAAACCATAACGAAGCATGTTAATTACATCTGCTCGTCCTTCAACTACTATAATCTCTTTACTAGACCCAATTGTTGGACCAGCAGGAAGCTTATCTGGACCATAAAGAATAATATCCTTAGTCTTAAATGTTTCAGATATCTCATCCATAAGCTCTTTAGTATCTGGTATTTCTTCTTGCATAACTTTACCAAGAAGCTCAATTGCTCTTTCTTTAATTTGCTTTCTTTTAAGTCCTCTTGTATCTTCTATTTGTTTAATTACAAAAAAGGTATCACATGGACCAACCTTATCTATCGTTTCAATTGCAGCTGCAATTATTGCTGTTTCCACCATAGACAAAGAACAAGGTAATTTTAATGATCCTGTAGTTTTGTTATTTGAATGATTTACTGTAATTTCAATTCTTCCAATCTTACCATTCTGTTGAAGCTCTTTAATATCAAGTTGTGATCCTAAAAGACCTTCAGATTGCCCAAAAATAGCACCAATAACGTCTGGCCTTTCAACTAGACCTTGAACTTCAAAATCTGCTACAATCAAGTACTTGATTGTTTCTAAATAGGTTTTACCCATAATATACTCACCTGTTTTTTTAATTTATATTTCTTGTTTTGTACTAAATTAAAAACAGGAATTTAGATCATATCTAAAAAATAGTTAAATATCAAAAACGTATAGCTGACAAGTAATTATTTATAGAATCTTAATGACTTTTGAGTGCGACTTCTCACCCTTAAGTATCTCTATTCTATAACCATTTTCTTTAAAAAGCTCCATTAGTCGTTTATTTGCACGTCCCTCCAATGGGAGTGCTTTTAACCTGACCTTAAGCTCTTTATCATTGATTTGCTCAATAACTTCTGTTTTAGAATTACAAATTACTGTAACTTTTAAAACATCGTCTTTTTGTAAACTAATTACGTTTGTCATGCTTAATATTTTTGAAATTAATTATAACTATTTTTTAATTCTTAAATTCTGTTCTTTAATAATTTTATTAAATCTTATTTTTTAAAAAAATAAATAAAAATAAAAACTTAATTTTATACTTTATTTGTTACTTTGTATTAATATATAATGAAACAAAATGTTTATAAAAGAGTTTATGAAAGAAAATCAGAAATTCAAAGTAATTTAAATTAAAATTAAATAAGGTATAAAATATTTTTGAAGTATAAAATCTAAAAAGCATATATTTATAAGAAGTAGTAAACCACATCTTACTTATATGATAAGTAAGAAAAAGTGGATAAATATGAATCAAGTAAAAACAGTAACAATTAGTGATAAAGGACAAATTTGCTTACCAGTAAACTTTAGAAATTATTTAAATTTAGATAAAGGTAGCTCATTAATACTTTTTTTAAAAGACGACACAATCATAATTAAGAAAACAGAGAATGTACTAAACGATTCATTCTCAAAAGATGAAAAACTATATTTGTTATCAGAAAAAGCATTAAAAAAAACATGGGATAATGATAAAGATGAAAGATGGAATAAATATTAATCAAAAGGATATTTTTCTTGTATTATATCCATTTTCTGATTTATCGGGGTCAAAAAAAAGACCAGTCTTAATTTTATCTAAAAATGAATTTAATAAAAAAAGTGATGATATTATCTGTTGTGCAATAACTACAAATCTTAGTTATGGAATAGATAATGTAGGACTAAATAATAAAGATTTAGAAAATGGAAATCTAGAATTTGAGAGTATAATTAAACCATATAATTTATTTTATATAAGTAAGAATTTAATATATAAGAAACTTGGAAAATTAAATTCGGAAAAATTTTCAGAAGTATATAATAAAATAATTAATATAATTTCATTATAATAGAGTTGACAAACAGTTATGAAAAATAAAGCCAAGGGTTCAAATGCTGAAAGAGAGCTTCTCTTAATGATGTTTAAAGAGGGCTTTGGGGTTTCTCGTGTTGCAGGTTCAGGTTCTTCTCAATTACCAACACCTGATATCATTGCTTGCAAGAATGGGGCATGTGTTGCAATTGAGTGCAAGACAAAGAGTGGGGAGTACCTTAATATTAGGCCTGAACAAGTTGAAGAGCTTAGAATTTGGGAAGGAATGGCTGGTTTTCCTGCCTTTGTTGCTTGGAGGCTTGGTAAAGACAAATGGTACTTTATATCCTATAAGGACCTAAATAAAACAAAAAAAGCTTATTCAATAAAAAAAGAAGAAATAATGGAAAAAGGAATGAACTTTGAAAGGTTCATAAAAGAATTATGAAATAGATACTATTTTTCCATCTACTACTTTCATAATTTTATATTCTTTTGTAAATCCACCTTTTCCATCACTTACAAGATGACCTGATGCACCATCCCATTCTTTAATGTTATGAAGATATGCTTGGAGAACCTCTGGATCTTCTGAACCAGTTTCTTTCATTGCTTTTGCAATCATCATAACTGCATCATATGCACTTGGTCCACCAACATCTATAGTTTGATTATATTTTTTTTCGTATATATCTCTAAATTCAGGAGTTGAATCCAAAAAGGTTAAAAACTCCATACCTTCATATGCGCCTTGTGCCGCATCAATTGAATCTTTATCTATTGTAATAGAATATATGGGGGAATTTACACCCATTTCTTTTAAACTTTTTGCAACGCGAGATCCAACCAATACTCCATCTGTTGTAGATATAATTGCTTCAACACCAGTTGTACTTTTTATTTTCAATGCATCTGAATAAATATCTACTTGAGTTGGCAAAGGCTCGACAACAACTAATACCTTCCCACCTAATTCTTCAAACCTATTTGTAAATGCATTTGTTTGATCTTTTACCCAAATTTCTTCTGCACCTATTAAAGCTACACTTCTATACCCTTTGTTATATACATAGTCAGCTAAATTTTGTGAGAGTACAAAATCATGAGGCCACGTATTAAATAAGTACTTACTAGATTCATTAAATTCTGCTTTCCCTAATGACGGAGATATCATTAAAACTTCTTTATTATTTGCTAAATCAATTAATGGAATACCTGTTGTAGACCAAGTAGTTCCAATTATTACATTAATATTTTTAATATCTGTTAAATTATTAAATGCATTAATTGCTTCTTTAGAAATACCTTTATCATCTTGATGGTCAACAATTAATATCTTACCATTAATTCCCCCTGTTTTATTTATTTCTTCAACTGCCAGATCTATACTATTTTTTGCAGCTATTCCCCAAGAAGAACCTTGCCCAGAAAGTATACCTATATTTCCTATCTTTATGTAATCCTCTTGATTATTTATTAAAGCAGATTTTAGATTAAATAAAATAAAAACTAAAACCAAAACTACCAATAAAAAAATACTAATTAATAATTTTTGTTTCATCAAATCACCCTTATTTAACCGCTTATAATTAATTAATATCCCTGCAAAGATATAAACTGTGTGCTCCCCTTAGTAGGACACAAAAACAAAGATATAAAAATAGTTAGGAACTATAAACATTACATGGATATAAAAATATTAACTGAACTAGGATTGACTTCAGGAGAAATAAAAACATATCTCGCACTACTAAAGATTGGATCATCATCTACTGGAACAATAGAAAAGGAATCACAAGTATCAAGATCAAAATTATATTCTATATTAGATAAACTAGAAAAGAAAGGATTAGTATCACACGTGATAAAAAATGGAGTTAAATTCTTTCAAGCATCAGATCCAAATAGAATAAAGGATTATATTAAACAAAAAGAAGAAGACATTATAAAACTTAAAGATAACTTTGAAAGTTTTCTTCCACAATTAGAAGAATATAAAAACTCAAAAATTGAATCAACAGTTAGTGTTTATCAAGGTCTGAAAGGAATAATTACTGCTCATGAAAATACATATAAAATATTAAAAAAGGGAGAAGAATATGTTTATCTTGGGATTCCAAAATATCAACCAATAACACATCATCTTTATTGGCAAAGAGATCATGTAAAAAGAATTAAACTAGGAATAAAAACCAGATTATTATTTAATGCAGACACTCCTAAAGAAACATTAATTAACAGAAATAATTATAAATTTTCAGATGCAAGATATATGCCAACAAATATTAAGACACCATCCTATTTTTTAATATATAAAAATATAGTTGTAATTACAATTGTAAGTGAATCTCCAATATCCATTGAAATTATTAATCAACAAATAGCTGATGCATTTATGGCTTATTTTGAAGAGTTCTGGAAGAAAAGCAAACCTTTTAAAAAGTAATAAAAAAGAGATTAAAAACCTTCTGGTGCATATATTATATTATAGAGGGAATAATCATGTACATGGAACTTGAAGAAGTAATTAATGCTCTTGAAAGAGAAGCAAAGAAGGAAAAAGGACTTAAAAATAAATGCTTATTTGATACTGCCCTTAATGCTCTCCATGAACTAAAAACAAGAAAATTAGAAAAATAAAATTAATTCTACAATAATTTATATCTTTTTGTAAACTTATCAACTTCAGTCTCTTTTATTGGACCAATGCCAATACAAGTAAAATCAGGAGCAGGAAGCTGAGTGTGTGCTGCATCTTTAATTAAAACTGCATTTAATTGATTCTTTACTTCTTGATATAAAGAGAGTAATTCTTCACGAGATTCAATTTTTAAAACAACTTTCTTTTGACCTTCATCAAGCCATGCCTGAGCTAGCTTTGGATCTCGCTTAGAAGTTAGGATATATGATTCAACTGCTGCATGAGAAACTTGAGCAGCAATTTTACCTTTACCTAATTTTAAATCGTTTCTAAAAACAATTACTTGTTTGTACATATTTTTTTATCTCAAAACAAAATATAGATATTAAAAATGAACTTATTCATTCATTTCTAATTTTTGTAAAACAACGTCACTATCTTCCATTCCTTCATATGTTACTTTCCAGGTAGTATGATTCTTTCCCCACATAGAAGTTATTTCTTTTGTAACACCAAGTGTTAGTTCAGTATTATATTCATAACCTTTATGCTCATTTTTAACCATATAAAGTCTGTTATACTCAAGAATAGCATGCTTTGGATTTGCTTGAATTACTTTAAATATGTTTTTTCCACCGTCTTCTTCAAACTCTTCGTTTAATTCAACGTAAACCATTTTATCTTCAAGCTTATTGTTTGATGGTCTTTCCATGTCTGTTACTTTTTTTATTAGATGAAATTTTATTTCCATAATTATTCAATCTCCAATATTTTAATAAATATACTGTCTCTTACTATAAAGAAGTAGATAAATATATTTTTAAATATATTTACCAGGTAATAATCGGTTGATCAGTCCTAAAAAGAGGATTAATAGTTGTTTTTTCTAAAGAAACACCACCTGCAACCACAAATTGCTTAAGTCCGAGGTCAGCTATCATTACTCCATTATCTAAACAAACTTGGAAAGGGGGGATATATAGTTTAAGACCTCTTTGAGAACAAAACTTAAGGAGCATGTCTTCAAGTGCCTTACTTGCTGCAACTCCACCAATAACCATAATCTCTTTTTTCTTAGTGTATGATATTCCTCGCTCTGCAACTTCAAGAAGCATAGCATAAGCTGTATGCATAAAAGAATAAACTAAATCTTCTTTTTTTACTTTTCCAATTAATCTAGTTGCATTTGTTAATAGGCCTGAAAAAACAATATCCATTCCTTTAACTGAATAAGGTAAATCAATATAATTTTGAGATTCAAAATAAACCTTGTCAAGAATTGGACCACCCGGAAAACCATAACCCAGTTCTCTTGCAAAAGAATCAAAAAGATTTCCTATTCCAATATCTAAAGTTTCTCCAATTATCTTATATCTTTTATTATCAAGAGCAATTATTTGAGTGTTTGCTCCAGACGTATAAATTACAAGAGGATCAACTGCTTTCATTAAAGTTTTTCCAATTTCTATATGAGCAACACAATGATTAACTCCAACAATTGGTTTATTATACTTAATTGATAAAGTCCTAGCTAAAGTTGCACCCACAGATAAACAAGGTCCAAGACCAGGGCCTTGAGCAAAAGAAATCACAGAGATGTCCTTCATCTTAAGCATAGCAATATCAAGTGCATCTTTAAGTACATCAGTCGCATTTTGGTAGTGAAATTGAGCAGCATCAAATGGTTTTATTCCCTTGTCTGGCTGCTTGTATTGTCTCTTTACATTAGCAAGTATTACTCCATTAGAGTCAATGATACCAACACCAAGAGTATGAGCAGTAGATTCAATTCCAAGAGAAATAATTCTTTCTTGTTTTAATTTAGAAACCATAAATATCATTGAGTAGAATAATTTAAAAACTGAAAAGAAAGGAAGTAATTAAATAAATTAATTACCTTTTTCTCTTGGAAGTACAGAATTAAAATTAGTTTTATATGAATTTATAAATTCTTGATTTGTTTGCTTACACATTTCTTCTTTATAAATCAAATACAATGCAATCTTTTGTGTTATTGCACTTATGTCTTCTGTATAGTTAGTCAAATCAGTAGAAACATACTTTTTAGAAAGATAAAAAGTCTGAGATGGATGCTTATACTTGTAACCAACTGCAAACATTGCATCTATTGCATCTTTATCATCATATGTTTTAAATGAAGAAAGTGTGAAATCAGAATTGTTTGTTCCTCTTATATTTTTTGCTCTTACTAAATATATTGCTCTTGCAAGAACAGTTGAAGCATCTAAATTTGTATAGCCACCACCACTAAACTTTGCACCAATATTAATTTTATCACACAAATCATTATATTCTGTTTGTGTATCAATACCAAAATCTAAATATAATTTTAATTCAGTAAACCCTGCAACTCTTTTAGATGTTGCACACCAAGTATTATAATTAATTTGAGCAAGACCAATATCTGAAGTTATTTCATTACTTGTGCTGGTTCCAAGAGTTGATTCTTGAGCAAGGATAGCCCAGAATTGAGCAGTTTCTTCTGAAGTTAAAGGACTAGACCCGTCTTTTGAAACTTTAAAAACATTATCATTAAAATTATTAAATTCAGTATGATTTGTGCGATTATAAACTGTATCAAAATCTGCTCTCTTTGCAGCATACACAGAATCTAATGTTTTTGAATCATAATTAAATATATTAGTATCAACCATATTTAAATCTGATTTTAATGTATCAATATATTTATCACAATCAGATTCATCAACTGGAGGTTCAGGTTCTGAAGTAGTAACTATTCCACCAGGAATCCATTCAGGAAGAGAGCCACCATAGAAATCAATTATTCTTCTGTTATTTATTTTGTATAATAAAAGATTAGAATAATTTAAATCATTAACATACACAAAAAAGTAATAATCGTAATTCTCTGGAGTTCCAACTAAAAGATATTGTGCAGAGTCACCAGAAACCCATACGATCAAAGAATTTTCTGATTCCACATTAACTTTCCCAGAAATATTCTGCCCAAGCACAAAATTAGTATCTATAAGACGTTCTTGACAACTACTTAAATTGCTAGCATCATTTTTCCAATTTGGATTAATACTATTTGAAAAATAACATGCTTCTCCAGTAACTCCAGAAACTAAGAACTTAAGCCACAAATCAGAAGCTGTAGAATTAACATATGCATCAGAGTAATAACAAACATGATTCTCACAAATATACCCCTCATCACTTGAATTTTCAGGAACTAAAGTTATAACATTTGAATTAGTATTATTTTGATTAACAACTTTATCACTAAAACAAGTATTATATGTAACTTCACAAGAATCACAAAGTATTCTATCATCTTTGTGTTCAGAAACAAATGTATAATTCTTAAATTTACTATAATATGCATAGTTTGGATTAATTAAATCTGCACAAGTTAAGCTATTAGTTGTAGATGTTAATTCTGGATTCCAATTTAATCTAAATATTACACCATCACATTCTTCAGTAGAATCAAGCTTACCATCATCATTACAAATTACATTATTATTAGATAAAGAATTAATTGAATTTAATTGAATATTTTTACCTTGTATATCTTGAGTTAGTATAAATTTAGATGCTTCTAAATTTGGTTCTTCAAACATCAAATATTGCTCTCTGTTGGTTGGATTTGATAAACCTGTAAAATTTGATTTATTATAATTACCAAACCAAATTTGATGATACCATCCTTGACTACAATATACTCTTACTTGAGAAACATCAGTTGTAATAAAATTATTAAATATAACAGTTCCTGTTGCGATATTTAGATTTAATTTTAATTTACCAGTAGCAGATTTAAAATTAAATATATTATCTCCATATTTATAACTAATTAAAGATGGAATTTCTAAATCACTAACATACAAATATTTTGAGGCTTGATTTTCTAAACTAATATCTAAACTACTATCAGCTAATAAAGCAATATCCTGTGTAAGATAAGTTGCAATACATCTTACTTTATCTACACCTACATTATTTTTAAAATCAGAATTAGTTGATGCGGGATCAATTACTTTATTCTCAATATCTACATTTAAATTAGACCCAGAAACAGAAACAGAAGTGATTTTCAACCCTATATCTAAAGGATTAGGATAAGTTATTGCTGCAAAAACACCTCCAAGGTTAATTAAAAACATTAATGCAATTATTGCAAATAGAACATATACTTTATATTTCATGGTTTAATCCCTAATTTATAGTTAATTAGTTAGTCTAAAATAACTATATATTATATGGATATATTTAAAAAGCTTAATTCTTTACTTAATCTTTAATCTTGGGTAGTGGAATAACCAAAAGGGGTATAAAAATGTACTTTAGATTATCAAGCATTCAAAAGAAGACATGAATACTTTTATAAGTTTTTTCTATCTTTATAATATATCTAAACAATATATAAAAAAGGACTAGATTATATGACTATTAAATTGTATAACACACTAACAAGAAAGAAAGAAAACTTTAAGCCTGTAGAAAAAGGAAAATTAAAGATTTATGTTTGTGGTGTTACAGTTTATGATGACGTTCATATTGGGCACGCCATGACATATATCTATTATGATATGCTAATTAACTATTTCAAGCATTTCCATAATTATGATATCTTGTATGTTAGAAACATAACAGATGTTGGGCACATGACAACTGATGCTGATGGTGGAGAAGATAAGATTGAAAAAAGAGCAACAGAACATAAAATGCACCCAATGGAATTAGTTTATAAGTATACACACTCCATGTGGAAGAACTTTGATGCAATTAACCTAACTAGACCTAACATAGAACCTTGTGCATCAGCACACATTCTTGAGATGCAAGAATGGATAAAAAAAATGCTAAAAAATGGTTTTGCCTATGAAGTTAATGGTAACGTTTATTATGATATATCTAAATTTTCTGAATATGGTTCTTTCTCAAATAATAACACAGAAGAAATGCTAAAAGATACTAGATTTAAAAATGATGAAGAAAAGAAACATACAGGAGATTTTGCATTATGGATTAGAGCAGAACCAAAACACATTTTGAAATGGCCAAGCCCGTGGGGAGAAGGATACCCTGGATGGCATCTTGAATGTTCAGTTATGGGAACAAAATACTTAGGAGATAATTTTGATATACATGGAGGGGGAATTGAACATTTATTCCCACACCATGAAAACGAAATTGCTCAAAACTATGGGTACTTTCAAAAAAAAGTAGTTAACTATTGGGTGCACACTGCTCTATTAATGATTGAAGGACAAAAAATGGGCAAATCAAAAGGAAACTTTATTACAATTGAAAACTTTTTAAAAGAACATTCTTCAGAAGCTTTAAGATACTTAATTCTTTCTGGACATTATAGAAAACCACAAAACTATACAGAAAAAGCAATACAAGATGCAGAAAACGCAGTTGAAAGAATAAATAATTTCATAATAAGATTACAAGAAGTAAAAAATGAAAAAGAAAATAAATTTGCAAGCGCAATTATTGAAAACTCAATTGATAACTTTTCAAAACAAATGGACGATGACTTAAATACTCCTGCTGCATATGCTGAAATTTTCTTTTTAATTAAAGAAATTAATAAACTTATAGATGCTGAAAAACTAACTATTCAAGATGCAAATAGAATACTTGAATTTTTAAAAAAAGTAAATCTAGTTTTTAAAGTATTTACTTTTGTTAAAGCAGAAGAAGATGGAAAAAAGAAAAATAGAATGCAAGAAACAGATATACTTCAAGCAATTAAAAAAAGAGAAGAAGCAAGAAAAAATAAAAAATGGGAAGAAGCAGACTTAATAAGAATGAATCTTGAAAAAAAAGGAGTTGCTTTATTCGATAATAAAGAAGGAACAACCTGGAGATATGAATAAAATATGATATTAGAAACAAAAAGATTGATTTTAAGACCACCAGTGCTAAAAGATGCAAAAGAAATATTTGAAGGATTTAGTAATTTTAATGTGAGAAAACATATTAGCCCAGCACCAAATCCTTATACACTAAATAATTCTAAAGAATATATTAAATCAAGCATAAAAAATTATAAAAAAACAAAAATAGAAAAATATAATTTTATTTTAGAACTAAAAGAGTCTAAAAAAGTTATTGGTTGTGTAAGTCTAAGTATTAAATGGAATAACTTAGTTGGAAGTACAGGAGCTTGGATTAATGAAAGCTATTGGAAAAAAGGGTATATTACAGAAGCAAAAATTGCAATTCATGATTTTGCATTTAATAAATTAAAATTAAGAAGAATTGAATCAAGCACACAAAAAGAAAATGTTGCTTCAAGAACAGCTTTACAAAAATTAGGATTTAAAAAAGAAGGATTAAAAAGAAAAGCAGTAATTTGTAATACAACTAAAAAAATACATGATGAATGTATATTCGGATTATTAAAAGAAGATTGGAAAAAAGCAAGAAAAAAAATTAAACAAGAAAAATAAATTATTTCGTTTTTAACTTTCTTATCTTTTTCTTTCTTTGGATTTCCAAATAACTTAGGCATGGATTCTTTTAAATACTCGTAAATCTTTTTCATCAAGATTTATTTCTATTCTTTTCTAACTTATTTAGAAATGCTTTTTCTAAATCTATATTTAAATAAGAAGCAAGTTTTAATGTTTGCCAAAAAATATCTGCAACTTCATCCTCTATGTTTCCAGCGTCCGTTGTATTATTAAATTCTCCTCTCTTGGTTTCTTTATATAATAAAACTCGAGAAACTTCTCCTACTTCTTCAACTAAATGTAAAAAAGCGTGTGTTGGTGTGGTTTCACTTTTTGTATATCCAATCCTTACTAAATGCTCGTAAACAGAATCTTGTGCTTCTTTTATATTCATAATCTTTCACCTTTACTTTATAGATATAATATAATTACAAAAATATAAACACGAAATAAAGAACTATTGATAATCATAAGGATAAATATTCTTTAATACTGGTTGCCAAGCAACTAGATTTGGTTGTCCTTCTAGCTTTATTTCTGAAATATATTTACTAATATTATAATATACTTCCTCATCATTAGATTCCATATCCATTAATCTTGCAACAATCATACGCCCGGACTTATTTGGAGCCAGAGAATAATCATCAAGTGTCTGAACAACAACTTTATCATAATATGAACTTGCGTGTATAAATTCATGCTTACCAGTATTTGGATTAACTCCAATATATATTGCTGCATGATAATAATCATTGAAAAATATAAAATCTCCTGGTCTTAATTTACTATAATCTTTTGGATTTCTTATTATAAATTTATTATCTCCCACATACTCTGTAATTACTCCACCATGACTAAATATTTTTGTCATTATAGTTTTATTTGCTCGATCTTTTGGAATATATCCAATATCATAAAGCACAACATAAAGAAGACCAATACAATCTATTCCTTTATTTAACTTAAATAATCCATTTCTTCCGCCTGAATTATATCTTGTTCCTTTTAAATTTTCAAGCTCAGCTAATATCTTTGATGAAATTTCGGGATTATAATCTCCTGTTGGTTTAGTTGTAACTGGATTTACTGGTGCTAATTTTTTAGGATTTAAATAATTAGAATTATAGGATTTAATAAAAATAGAAGAAGTATTATTATCACACATCTGTTTTTTAAAAAGCTCATAATAAGCAAGTTTCATTGTAACACTATTAACTCCACCAGCAGACAATATACTTTTTTCATTTGTATTTGCACCAATTGTATAAATGTTTTTATAATTAAATGCTTTTCCAGGAGTTACATTATACTTATATGAAACAGCAAACATTAAATCATAAGAATATGTATCATCATAAGCTGAAGAAGAACTATTAGGAAAATCAAGTCCTTTATTTATTGCCATATCTTTATAATAAGAATAAATTGCAGCACCATAAATTACAGAAATATAATCTATAATTTCTCTTTGAGAAGGATATGGTTTAACTTGAGCCATTGCAATTAAGTTATCTAATGCTCTTGTTTCTGTATTCATATCACGATATTTAATAATTGTTTCTCTTGCAAACTTAGAGAAAGATACAGAAGTATTATATTGAGCACCAATTAATTTTGTTAAAGGTTCAGTATCAGGTGTATTAACATAAGTTAAATTTCTAAGATAAGTATCTAAATACTTGTATAAACTAGTATCTGCACCAAAATTCTTAAACCAAGTATTATAATTAATTTGAGCAATACCTATATTTGTTGTGTATGCTGTGTCTTGCCCAAATGTTGATTCTTGAGCCATTATTGCCCAAAATTGAGACGTTTCTTCTGGACTCATATTATATGCTCTTGCAGTTGAAAGAACAATATTATTAAATTTAGAATATGCTTTATCATCTGGAATAGCTATTTGTTTAGTTGTTAATATATCCAAATAAGTTTTATTATTATAAATATATCTTAGATCAAAAATATGTAATCTTGTTCTCAAGAGAGAAATATATTGATCACAAGTTAATTGTGCTTGCTCAATAGAAACATCATCTGGCACAGGTTTACTATTTAATTCTTTTTCAAATTCATCCATGCTTTTTATGATTTCAGCTTTGTTTTCTTCATCTAACTCACTAATATCTTGTGCTATTGTTCCCATATCAATTGATTCAATAACAATAAATGGATCTGTACTAGAATTATTTTCTTTAGAAGGAGTGTAATTTATTAAATCATTTACTAAAGAATCTTTTGCAGAACTATTCATATCAATATTTATAGGTTCATTAATTAATTGTTCAATTGATTTATTTAAATCTAAATTTAGTTTAGCTATGTCTTTTACTAAAATATCTGCAGTTAATTTATTAACATCTGCCTGATGATCTAATTCTTCTTGTATTGGATCAGACCTAATATACTCTAAAGACCTATTTTTAAATAATACATCTATTGCTTTTAGAAATTCAGGAGTAGGTAATATTTGAATTACTTCTGATTTGGAGGAAAGTTTAGAAATTGGAAATAATTCAGTTCTAACTTTTGAAAGTAGTTCTGAAGTTAATTTTGATTCTATTGGAACCTCTATTGGATTAATATCTAGCACAGGAAGATAATCTTTATGGCAATTGATACCATTATAATAGAATGAACAAATCTTTTGATTTATATAGTATAATAATACATTTTCATAATTTAAATCATTTAAGGGAATAATAAAAAGAGTATCATACATAGTTACTTGAGTGGGAGAATTTTGTGCAATTGCTAAATAATAATAATCAGAAATTATTCCACTTAATTTTAGTTCATTTGAAGAACTAGATAATGAAATTGATGTTAATGACCCTAATTTTATTTCACTAGTTTCTTGTGGAGTTCTTGCTAAATACATATTTGATTTAATTGTATCTAAATATGTTTTTGATAAAATATTACTATAAGTATTAATATATGAATTAGTAATATCTGATTTAATATTACTTAACTTAATTTTAAAATCAATTTTTGAAAAATCAGCTTTTCCTCTAAAGTAACAAATATTTGATTGTATACAAAAGAAATCTGTTCCATTTGTTTTAATTGGAGAAATATTTATTTTTTCATAAGTTGGTTCTTTTATTTCTTCTTTAGTCAGGAGTTCTTGTTCTGATTTAATTAAAGTTAGTTTATCTTTAGGAATTACCAGCTCTAATAAATCAGATTGCTTATTTTCAGTAATAAATGTTTTATCTCTTGTATTTTCAGGGATATAAATTAATACTGCATGCCTACTATTAAGACTAGTAGATAATGATTCATTATAATTTTGAATAATAAAATAAGCATCTTTTTCTTGGTCAGTTGCACCTGTTGTTCCAGTAATGTTTTTATATAATATAGAATAATCAATTGTAGTTGTTATTTTTGGAGTATATGCTTCGTTTTCAAGAAGCCCATACTTTGATTTTAGATTTAAGAATACGTTTTGATAAGCATTATTCGCAGAATTATGTTTTAAATAAAAACCATCTATTAAATTTGCAGAATCTTTCATTATGAGTTTGCCTGATGCTTCATTTAAAAAATTCACTCCAAATAAATAAAACTTACCACTTTGGTTTTCTGCAAGTACACTATCTATAGAATATAGAAAATGACCTTGGGATTTACAATAATTATATTTATCCTCGGCCATATTAAAATGATTTACAACTAAAAGTTTATCTAACCCATATTCTGCTATTTTTTTATTAATATCATCAATAGTTATTTTTGATTTTGTATATAAAATATCTGAAACAATATATTTTAAAAGCTCAATATTATTAATTGGATCATTTTTAGAAATGGTTAAATAATCAGGAATAAATAAACCTGCAACATAAACATCAGGATTATCTGAACACCCACTAAACTCAATATTAAAATCCATAATTAGATTATTACCATTAAGATCAACTTTATCTAAACTAAAAGTAGATATCTTAAAATCATAAGGTATTGTTGGTTCAGATATGCTTGCAGCATTTATTATACAAGTAGATAATACAAATAAAAATAATACTGTTATATATCTATATTTTATCTCAGCCATATTAATTATATACAATTGTAAAAGGTATATAAATATATTTATTCTTATATTTATCTATTCTAAATATATAATATAGTGATTCTATGAATAGAGCAAAAAGAACCAAACAATTATACTCTTTTTTTAAAAAAGAAGCAAATAATAAACTATTAAACTTAATAATAGAAAAATCTGATAAAGATTTTAAAAATTACATAGTTCCTTTAGTTAATAACTATTGCCCAGAAATAAAAGAAACTGCTTTTTATACTAAATTAAAACTAGGCTCAACTTCGGTTTATGGGCTTGGAGCATATATAATGATGTTTATTAGTGGGAAAAAATATAATACACATAGATATTTTTTAAAAATATTTAATTTAAATGAAAAATACTTTTTAAAAGCTTTAACTTTAATTTCATTACCTAAAAAAATAAGAAAACAAATAATGTACGCATCTGCTTTTAATGTCATTATTGACCATATTTTCGACTCTGAACTAAAAAATCATCCACCTGCAAAAAGAGCAAAGCTAATTAAAAAAGCACTTAATCTTGAATCAAAAGAATCATCCCTATTATCCTTATTATCTTACTTAGCAAGCAAACTTAACAAAAAAAAAGTTAAATATTTTAAAAAATGGTGCGATGCAGAAGTAAGAAGCATAGCAAGTAAAAAAAGCTTAAGAGAATATGGAGTTAAAGCAAGCATGAATCTTTTACATAGCACAATAAATAATTGTGTGTCAAAAAAAAATATTCAACTAATGTATGATGTTGGTTATCTTGTTCAGATGATTGATGATTATATTGATCTCGAAGATGATATTAAAGAAGATAAGATAACCCCTGTTATTGAAAAGAAATGGGATTACCAAACAATAATTGAGCAATACAATAAATGTGAAAAATCACTATCAAGAATTGCAAGAGAAAACAATATTAGTGAAAAGATAATTAAATTGCTTGAGAGCAACTTAATGGCAATAGCATATAATCTAGTAGACAAGATGGCAAATAAGATTGCAAACTAATAAATGTAAAAACAACATCAGGCAATAGATAACCAGCAAAACGTGTATGCATTTTATTATATATTACAAATTTGCAGGGCGTACCTATTTTATTAATTAATATATTTGTGTTTATACATGTCAGTGTATAACAAGGTTAATTCTTTAAAATTATTTTTCATCACATCATAATCATCATGGTATGCACCAATCCAATTATTATTATTAATAGTAAAGCTTCCTCTATCTTTAAGAGGATTAAACAAAATCACGTCTACTTTCCCATTATTAATTTCATTTAAATGAGGGAGATATTTCAGTCCATTTTTAATTGACCAATCATATCCAACTATAGCTGTTTTTAATTTTATTTTTGTTAATTTAACATTTAATGATTCTTTTGTTTGAGTAAATCTATTATCTTTATTAAAACCAACTAGGCTTGATGGCATTCTATTTGATTTAGATGCATCAACTATTATATAGATTGGATTTTTTGATTTATATTTATTAATAATATTATTTTTAAAATTATTAAATGTATCAGAAGTAAGATGTGATCTGGTTGATGGATAATTAAAGTTTTCAATATGCAATTTATCATCTTTTTTTATTGACCAAGTGTATGCTTTTCCAGTTCCTCCATTTCCTATAACTACGATATCTCTATTTATTTCTTTTTTGATTCTAGAAACAAATGTTTCAGTTATCAATATTTCTTGTGCTAAAAAAGAACAATATGTGGATAATCTTTTTACCATAGCTTCATTATGGAATAACATAAGCTTTTTTTTTTCTATTAATATTTCTAGTTTAATTTTATCCAATTCTTGTTTTTTAATATTTTCCTTTCTTTTAAATTCTTTTGCACTTAATTGGATATTATTTGTTTTTGTTTTGATAACTACAGATCTTTTTTTTCTAAAAATATTTAATATTTGTAACTGTACCATATCTGATTCCATTCATTTTTAGAAATATATTATAATTACTAATATTTAAAAAACGTACAAAAAATAGTTTTTCCTTTTTAACCCTATTAATTAGCGCCTCGGGCAGGACTCGAACCTACAACCTATCGATTAACAGTCGATTGCTCCACCATTGAGCTACCGGGGCATAGCCGGTTATTGCAAGATAACGCGGCAGACCATTGGGTGCTAGCTGACCGAAACCAGCTAAGGTTTATATCTCACCATTGTTCTTGGGAAAGGAATTGCATCCTTAATTGATTCTGCTCCAATAATGTATGAAACTAATCTCTCAACACCCATTCCAAAACCTGAATGAGGAACTGAACCATACCTTCTTGTATCAAGATAGAATTCATAACTCTCAATCTTCTCTCCTTGAGCTATGAGCTTTTCTTTAATTTTAGAAATGTCTGCTTCCCTCTCACTTGCTCCAATTATTTCACCATATCCTTCAGGACCAATACAATCAAATCCTAAAACTACTCTTTCATCTTCTGGATCTTCTTTCATGTAAAATGCTTTTACTTCTTTAGGGTATCTTGAGATTAATAAAAAAGTATCATGCATCTTAGATAACTTATCTTCTTCAATAGTTCTTAGATCTTTACCCCACTCAACATCCATTCCTTCTTTTTCTTTTAAAAGTTCTAATGCATCAGTGTAAGTCATTCTAATAAATGGTTTTGAAATTGCAGTCTCAAGCTTTTTTGTATCTCTCTTTAATATTTCTAGTTCTTCTTTATGTAAGTCTAAAACTTTTTTAATAACGTGCTTTAAAAGACCTTCACCATAATCTTGAAGTTCATCAAAATCAATCCAAGCTCCTTCCATTTCTGCATGCCAATACTCAGTTAAATGACGAGATGTTTTTGATCTCTCTGCTCTAAAAGATGGAGAAATAGTATATATTTTTCCAAGAGAAAAGATTGCAGGCTCAGCATACAATTGCCAAGTCTGTGCTAGAAAAACTCCTTTCTTTTCAAAATAAGGAACTTCAAATAAAGTTGAACCACCTTCACATTGAACTGATTGAAGAATTGGAGATTGATATTCATAAAAATCTTTACTTCTGAAATATTCATGAATTGCTCCAAAAATTGTTGATCTTATTTTAAGAATTGCAGTCATTTTTCTACTACGAAGCCAAAGATGCCTAACATCAAGCAAAAACTCTTCAGAGAAATCTTTTGAAATAGGATATGTTTCTGCAATTGAAACAATTTCTAAATCTTTAACTTTGAGTTCAAACCCACCAGGTGCCCTCTCATCTTTCTTTAATTGCCCAGAAACACAAAAGGATGATTCTATTGTTAATTTCTTAGAATCTGAAAAAACTTCTGGCTTAACTTGAGACTCTGAAACAACTACTTGAATAATACCTGTTTGATCTCTTATTGTTACAAACACATCTTCTTTTTGATCACGTAAACGATAAACCCATCCTCTTAGATGTACTTCTCCTTCTCCGGCTTTAATTGCGTCTTTAATTGTACTAAACTTAATTTTTTTATCACTTAATATTCTGTATTCCATAGTTATTAACTCCTTTAATTATAATTTAATATCTAATTATAAGTAATTAGTAAACTTATTTTAAAAAAAAATAATTCCTGTCGATCTAAAAGATATAGACCTATAAATAAATAAAAGTAGTTGGCCTAGGGGCCATTAAAGTTCTTTATTGATATTTCAAAAATGGTTTTAATATCAGATTTTAATAAAGATGTTTTGTATATCATAACTATATTATGAAAGGATAGGTTTTAAAATATAATGCCTGAAAAAGTGTCCAAGAAATATAGCACGTTTACTTGGGTTTTGGTTTTTGCTTAAGTTGTAACTTCTTTTTTGTTGCAAGAGGAGAAGAACTTGAAAGACGCAAATAATTCTTGCTTGTTACTATTTGGTTTCCTGTTTCCTTTTCTATTTCTTTTCTTGTGTTGCAAGCAATATCTCCTCCTTTCTTTGCAGACTCCTTACATTCTTCTAGGCCTTTTGAGTTTTTGGATATTGTAATATCTGTTGTTGCTTTCTCTCCAATCATTGTTAATATTAATTCCCAATCTGTCATATGATCTCTTAGGTTTTGGTTTTTATTCTTTTCTTCTAAGTTCTTAAACTTCTTATATTCTCCAACAGTTTTTCCAAAAGTTGCTTTTGTTATTTCATTTGTTAAAATCCCAAACTCAATTCCTTCCTTTACATTTCTTGCTCTCCATTCATCAGTTAATTCATCCCTTATTGCTATTCCTCTTATTCTTTTTTCTATCCATTCATCTGGATAACCTTTAAGTTTATATATTTCTCTAACTCGATTTTGAGCAAGCTCTGGGTTTTCTATTTCCTTTATTCTCTCATAACCTGTTTTTGCTAACCACAACTTAAATGGTTCTGCTTTTGGAGATGGAATTGATTGAATTATTCTAAATAAGCCTTCGGTATCAGAACAATCTGTTTCTCTTAATTTTCCATCTTCTGCAATTAATTTCAACTGGTGACAAAATGTCACCGGTTCATTTCCTTCTTCTCTAAGTCTTTGACTTAGTTTGTTCCAATATTTTCTTGGGTCTTCACTATTAGTTAATGCACCCACAACATCAACAACTGAGAACCACCATTCCTCTTTATGCCAGACCTTTCTTATCTTTTTATCTTGGAAAACTGCAAGCTTGTTGCTTAGGATCATTTTATTATCTTCTTGAACCATACACCCACCCCATATAATATTTAATAAATATATTACATCTTTGAACAGTATATTGTTATGGGAGGGGGGGTGCTGGCCAAGCAACTTAGCTTTCCAAAGCAAGAAAAGCAAAAGAAGTAAGAAAATAAAAGTTCAGAAAAGAGGAGATATTCAATTAATAGTATTTTTCAAGAAAAAAGAATAACAAACAGAAGTGTCCAAGAAATATAACATTAATTAAAGCTGCGTTTATTTAGTAAGTATGTAATATTGGTTGGACAGTAGGACAGAAAAAAAGGGGAAAGAAAAAGAAACTAAAAAGAGAAAGAAACTTCTCTCTCAATTAGTTTTTGGGTATTATCTGTAATCTTGCCATGCTCCTGGATTACAAGAGAAGAACTTGTTGCTTCTTCAATTTTTACTTGATTTGCAAGAAGGAAAGATTTATCTGAACAAGAAATTCTTAAAGTTACTTTATCTTTTGGATTCAAGTTATTCTTCTTTCTTAAATCTTGTATTGCTCTTGTTAGTTCACTTTTTTCCCATTCATCTGCATAATTTTTTGGAATATCTAAATCCAGGCATATTGAAATATTATCATTAACAACCTTGCTTGCAAAGTTACCTTTAGGCTCGTTTTTAGTTATCTCTACTTTTTCAATATTTGCTTGATCTTGCATAATAGATATGAAATAAATTAATTTAGAAATATCATTTGTTTTAATTACAACTCTTGGTAATATCCATCTTAATCTATTCTTTGTTTCTTCTCTAACAGATAATATTGTTGCAACAACATTTTGAGATAAAGAAAAATTATCTTCTAAGGATTTATTAATTAAATCTTCATTTGATTGAACAATATCCATTAAATGAATTGAAGCTATTTTTCTATTATTAAACTTTTGAAACAAATACTCTGTAAAGTGCGGTGCAATTGGAGATAATAATAAAAGAACTGAAGAAACACAATAATTTAGAACATTATTCTTTTCTTCTCTCTTTCTTAAAAGCTTAATATAGATTCTGCTTAAATCTTCTAAAATAAACTTTTCAATACCCGCAACAACGGATCCATACTCTGTATCATTATATTCTTTATGTGCTTCTTTTAATAAACTATTTAACTTAGATAATATCCATTGATCTTCTATTGTAATGTTCTCTTTTTCAACATCAAGTGTTGTAACAAAAGATAATTTATCATCATAAAGTTTTAAGAAATTAATTGTGTTATCGAGTAAATTAAATATTCTTTTTACATCTTTAAACTTCTTATCATCAACAATTAAGTCAGTTCCATTATATTCTTTTGCAAAATAATATCTAATATAATCAATTGAATAAAGATTAAACCATTCTTCAAGTGGTTTATCATTTCCTTCTGATTTTGATAATTTTCTTTTAGATACATCGAGAACCATTCCATGCAAAGAAACGTGCTTGAATGGAGCCTTATCAAAAGTTATAGTTGAACAAATCAATTGTGAATTCCACCATCCCCTTATTTGATCACTACCTTCAAAGTTAATGTCTGGTGGCCAGAATAAATTAAACTTATCTTTATTTTCTGGATATCCAATAGACGCCCAAGACGCAATTCCCGAATCAAACCAAACATCAAATATTTCTGATATTCTCACTTTTGTTCCTCCACAAGAACAAGCATACTTAACTTCATCAATAAATGGTTTATGGAAATCCATGTTTAAATCAAGTTCTGGAACCTTTTCTTTTAATTCTTTTAAAGACCCAAATACTTCTATTTCAGAACACTTGTCACATTTCCAAATTGGAATTGGTATACCCCAATATCTTGCACGAGAGATTGGCCAATCAGAAATGGAATTTAGCCAATCATTAAATCTTTCTTTAGCCCAAGCTGGATACCAACTAACTTCTTTATTATTTATTTCTTTTAATCTTTCTCTTAAGTCTTCTGTTTTTAAAAACCATTGAGGAAGAGCAACCTGCAATAATGGGGAATGACATCTCCAACAAACAGGATATGCATGCTTTACTTTTCTCTTTCCAAGAATAGATCCTTTTTCAGTAAGATATTCAATTATATATGGATCTAGTTCTTTTACTTTTTTACCTTTATGAATAGAAACTGTATCATCATAAACACCAGCAATTGTTACTGGGCAATATGCAGGAACTTTATTTTCATGACCTACTTGATAATCTTCTTTACCATGCCCTGGTGCACAATGAACAAGACCGGTTCCTTCTTCTAAATGAACAAATCTTGGGCTTGAAATAATTTTATAACTTCTTGTTTTATAATCTTCAGAAATATTAATCCATTCTCCTAAGATTGGTTTATATGTTTTACCAATTAATTTTTCACCACTATACTCTTCTCCAAGCAAGAAATCATCTTCCCATTTGAGTTCAGTAATTATTTTATTTACTAGTTCTTTTGCAACAACATACTTTTTTCCAGAATGCATAAGTTCAACATAAGTATAGCTTGGATTAATCATAATTGCCATGTTTGCTGGTAATGTCCAAGGAGTTGTTGTCCAAATTACATAATAGAGATTTTCATCTTTTGTTGATTGCATTGCAACATAAATTGAAGTATCACTTAGTTCTTGATGCTCAATTTCATTAAATGAAACTGAAGTTTCACAAGATGGGCAAACATGAACTGGATATTTCCCAAAGTACAGCATTTTTTTATCTACTGCTTTTTTAAAAGTAAACCATCCAGCTTCCATGTATTTGTTATCAAGTGTTCGGTATGGTTTTTTCCAATCCATCCATTGTCCAAGGTATGCAATATCGCGAGACATATCATCTATGTGCTCTGTTGCAAATTTTCTACATTCAACAACGAACTTATCAATTCCAAAAGCTTCAATATCTTCTTTTGATTTAAGACCATATTTAATTTGAACCTTACGTTCAATTGGAACCCCATGAGTATCAAACCCAGGTGTATCTAAAACCTCATAACCAGTCATTCTTTTATACCTTATTACAACATCTTTCATTATTCTATTAAAAGTAGTACCTAAATGAATTGAACCTGATGCATATGGAGGGCCATCAATAAAGTAATATGGTTTATTTGATTTTTTTTGTCTAACCATTTCAGGTATATTTTCCTTTTCCCAATATTTCTTAATTTCTTTTTCTGTAGCGTATGAATACATTGTGCTTACATCTTTTGGTGCATCACTTTCTTCCTTTGGTGTTTGTGCCATATATTTCTGCCCCCATTTTCCTAATTATTTAGCTAGTCCCATGAATCTTTAATTCAAAACTCTTTGTAGTGGAATTAATCAAAATTGATTAGCCACTACAATTGTATAATAGAAATTGATATAATGATATTTGCACTAATCTTTTTATTTAAAAAATTAAGCGAATTATTTGTCTTATTCATATTTAATCAAAGATTTTAGTGTTTCAATATAGATATATATAACTAAATAGGTTTAAAAATAGTTAGTAAAAAAGAACAAATTTAGCATATAATGTGAAAAGATTAATAGACAATAAAAAAAGCTTATTTATTCTTCTTAGATACTTGTTCATATGAACCATTAATTAAGTCCACAATTAGCTCTAACACATTTTTTTTCTTTTTAAATACATTGCTTTTTTCAAACTTATCACTTAGATCACATGCAATTTCATAAGAATATCCTGTTGAAACTAAAATAGAAATAAAGCGATTTTTTGTATTCTCCTTAGCATAAGGAGCAAGAAGATTATATAATACTTCAAGCATTTCTTGGTATTTCTTATCATTTTCGAAAGGAATCTTTAGCTTTGGAATTAATTTAGTTACAGGAACATCTGAATTAATTGGATTAGAATTAATTATTATTTTCTTTTCTCTAACAATTGTTTCTAATTGATTTTGTTTTTGAGATAATGTAGTAACTTGACTATTTAATATTTTCATCTTACTATATAACTCTTGCAAAGAAATAAAATCTTCATGAACTTTAGTTAAAGATAATTTAAGCATATTTTTTAGTGCAGGTGCTTTTTTAGAGGAATTATTTTTATTTTTAAGATCCACTTTTTCAATAAAGTCTTTTGCAACAGGTTCACTTAAACCATACCTAGTTAATATTTTGGTAGCATCAGATTTATTTATTCCCACAGATAATAAATAAGATATAATCTGACTTAAGTTATCTAATGTTTTTGAGACCTCAAGCTTTGTATTTTCAAGCTCTCTTGATTGAAGTAACATTTTATTGTTTATATCAATTATTCTTTCTTGATTAATATTCATTAACTTAATATAAAATGAATCAGGCATTTTTGTAACTAAGATACTCTCCAAGGAAAACAACACAAAAACAACAAATGAAACCAATAATGGGCTAAACGGGTTTGTAATAAATTGAGTGAATGGAGAATAAACAATAACAAAATAAATTGTAATTGAAACAAACAAACCTAAAAAGTAAATTAATTTCCGTATTTTCCTATGTTTTTTAACAGTTAAAATAACATTAGCTGCAGTATCATTATCTACTCCTACAGAAGTCATTAATGAATTAATAGATTCATTTGAGTATTTTTTAATTACAAGTGTGTTTATTACTTTACGGAATTTAGACACCAATGTAGAAATTTCAACTCTTGATTTCTCAGTTGCAATTTCCTTTGATAATTGAGCCACATCTTTATTTTTATTTAAGCACAGTTTAAGCTTAATGCACAAAAAAGATATCTGTTTTGAAAAAAACGCAATAAAAACAAATAATATTAATAGTACTAAACAAATAACCAGAGGAATAAATTTATTTGCATTTAAATAACTAAATAGAGGAATAAACTTAATACCAACATAAATTAATGCTGTAAAGAATAAACCAAACAGTAAGAAAAATGTACTATATAGGTTTCCTTTATTATTCATAATATACCTTTGATTAATACTAAAATATATTTATAATATAAAGAAAATAAGGTTTAAAAATAGAATGGAAATAACCCTTTTTTTATTTGTAGACTGGCCCCTTCATTTCGCGATTGTAAAGCTAAAACTAGCAGATAAAATTAAAAGCTCAAAATCAGCTCCAGAGGAGCTTCTACCCTAAAGTGAAAAGCGCAAGGTTAAACATAATTATCCATTATCCAAGAAATATCTTCTTTTGCTAGGGTAATATTCCTTAACCCCTGGCCAATAGGATAATATACAGGGAATATCTTGATATCTTTATTGTTGATATTTAATAATTCAAATTTACGTCTACATTTAGATACATTAATATTCTTGTTTAATATTATAGAACTTACTTGATTACCAAATGAAATAATTATCTTAGGTTGAAGTATATTTATTTCTTCTTTAAACAAGTCTAAATAATCTTTAAAAACTGCATTATTAAGATGTCTTGCATCTATTTGGGTTGCTTTTGATAAATTAGTAATATAAATTGAATCATCACAAATATTTCTATAAACTTGCTCTGCAAATTTTGGAGTCCATTCACTTGATTTTTTCACACTAATTTGAGTAAATAAACTTTCTTTTAAAAAACCAAGTAAATAAAACAATTTCCAAATATTTTTTGTTCCAATCCACGGTGCTCTCAATCCTTTCCATTCTTTGTTAGATGCAACATTTCTTCCAGTTGGATTCATAAAAACAAACACTATTTTTGGATTTTTTATTTGGCCTGCACCATAGATTGTAGACAAATTCTTGCAACCATGTTTTTGCTGTAGCTTATCAAAACCACTAAATAATTGTTCTATTTGCATCTATAATCACAATCAATCTATTTTAGTTCTGAAAATATATGTTCATATTGCTTCTTGAATCTTCTAACTAATCTTTGTGCTAATGGACGCCCATTACTTGAATAATTACATCTTTCAAGTGCATTGAAATAAGCTTGCTTTTCTTTTGTCTTAATATCAATTAATGCAAACTTGTTCTTGTGTAATATAAAATTCATTAATAACCTTGATATTCTTCCATTTCCATCTTGGAATGGATGTATCTTAACAAAACTCCAATGTACCCAAGCAGATAACTCAATAGGATGTAATTCTTTTTTAAGTTTATTATAATTACCTATAAATATCTTTAAATCAGTTAAAACAAACTCTTTAGGGGTTGTATCAAACTTCGATCCTTTAATTTTGTTATTTAATCTTTTAAACTTACCTGCAATATCAGGAAAACTATCTTTAAAATAAATTTTATGAAGCTTTGTAATTAAGTCTATTGATAAATCCTCTTTACAAGATAAAATATAATCAATTGCTTCTTTTGCAGATTTAACTTCTAAAACATCCTCAAGTGGTCTATTTGGAGAAACATTTTCAGAAAGCAATAACTCTACTTCTTTTGGGGTTAAAGTTGATCCTTCAATTGAATTAGTGTTATATACAAAAACATTAATGAAGTTATTCCAAAAATCGCTTTGCTCTGTTTTTGTAAGTTTATTGTATTTGCTCCAGAAGTTAGAGTTAATCCTCTCTACATCTTTAACTTCATCTTTTGTTAAATAGATAAATCCTTGTATTTCTTTTTTGTTTGGTTCAATCTCTTTTTCAAATTTAGATAAAAGTAAAGATAATTTTTCATCTGTTGGTTTAACTGTACCAATGTATTTTCTAATTTGTTTTCTTTTACCTTTAGAAACAGCTATATTTTCTACAAGATAGTAATAGGTTTTGTTGTTTCTTTTTAATTTAGATAAGTAGCTCATACTATATTGTATTACTCAAAACATTTAAAAAAGGTGTGAGTAATACACTAACTTGAGTAATACAGCTCCAGAGGAGATTTGAACCACAGACCAATTCTAACAAAAAATAAGCCCCAAATCTATAAATTAACGGTATTAACTTTATTCGCCTGTTAACTGGGCGAAAGGTTAACCATTGGGTGCTAGCTGGCCAAAATCAACTAAATGGGAATGGCAGGATTCGAACCTGCGACCCTTGGTGTATAAGACCAATGCTCTAACCAGGCTAAGCTACACTCCCAAAACAAAAAAAAGCAAGATACAAAATATTTTTTCTAAAACACAATGTTTTATTTTATTTCACTAAATTCCCCGAATCTCCCAAGATTAACTCGTAGTTCTTTTTTGAATTCAGAAGAATAAAGATTTGTAAAAGAATATTTCTTTCCAACTAAAACATTATCAATTGAAAAATCCCATAATGTAAGGTATATTGTTCCGGAATCATCTCCAATTTTAGCTTCACAAACCTTATGTTCAACATTATCAAGTCTTGAAGTAACAGATCTTAGTGGTGTCTTTTCTAAAACATCGCCAACAATATCTATCTTCTTTTGATATAACTTAATTTCGTTTATCTTCATATCCCCTTCCTTTTCAAATAAGTGGTTTATAAATATATATTAACAACCCAAAGGTATTTATATTTAATTATTATCATTAAAAAGAAAAGAAGTTGAAAAACATATGGAAATTAAAATTATTCCATATCCATTCCTTGATGCATGCCACCAGGTGGCATCATCATTCCTTTATTCTTTGAAGAAGCAGCAATGATGTCATCAATTCTTAAAATCATTTCAACTACTTCACAAGCTGAAGTTATTGCTTGGGTCTTAACTGATAAAGGCTCAATTATATTTAATTTTTTCATATCAAATACTCTTGAATTAACAACATCTACACCAATAAACTTTCCGCCTTTTTCATGATGCTTGTTTCTTAATGAAACAATAGTATCAATTGCATCAAGACCAGAACTTTCAGCTAAAATCTTTGGAATAACTTCTAGGACATCTGCGTATGCTTCAATTGCAAGCTGTTCACGTCCACCAATTGTTTTTGCAAACTCTCTTAAATGAAGAGCAACTTCAACTTCTGAAGACCCACCTGCTGCAACATACCTACTATCTCTTAAAGTTGAAATTACAGCGCCAATTGCATCGGTTAGAGTCCTTTCAGTTTCAGCTAATATTTGATCACTTGTTCCGCGAAGAAGAATAGTTGCGACTCCTTGGTTTTTTGTACCTTCAATAAAAACCATTGGTTCTCCAGCAATCTTTTTTTCATAAATTATTGAAGCAGTACCAAGATCTGATTTTGAAATATCTTTTATTCTGGTTACAATCTTTGCACCAGTTGCTTTTGCAATCCTTTCAATATCTGATTGCTTAATTCTTCTAATTGCAATAACCCCTTTCTTTGCTAAATAATGAGATGCTAAATCATCGATTCCCTTTTGGCAAATAACAACATTAGCACCAGAACCAACAATTGTTGAAACCATTTTCTTTAGAGTTTCTTCTTCTTGATCAATGAATGCTTGTAATTGCTCAGGAGTTTCAATTTCTATTTTTGCATCAGTTTCTGGTTCTTTAATTTCAAGAGCAGAATTAATTAATGCAATCTTGATTGCTCTTAATTCCTTTGGCATTTCAGAATGAATTATTTCTTTGTCAAGAACAATTCCATCAATTAACTTAGTATCAGATAATACTCCACCAATCTTTTTTTCAATTTTTATTGCTTCTCTATCAATATCTTCTTTTTTATAAATCTTGAGTACTCCATCAACTACAATACCTGACAATGTATTACTATATTCTGAAGCCTTACCAGTCATTGAGGTTTTTGCAATATCTAAAAGAAGAGGTTTATCTTTAATTGTTATTGGTTCTGAAACATCTGTAAAAAACTTAACTGCTTTTTCTGTTGCTAATTTATATCCTCTAACAATAATTGAAGGATGAATGTTTTCGTCAAGTAAATTTTCTGCTTTTGAAACAAGTTCTCCTGCAATAATTACAGCTGAAGTTGTTCCATCTCCAACCTCAGTATCTTGAGTTTTTGCAAGTTCAACAAGCATTTTACCGATTGGATGCTCAATGGACATTTCTTTAAGGATTGTTGCTCCATCATTTGAAATTGTAGTATCTCCAAGTTCATCAACAAGCATTTTATCCATTCCTCTAGGACCAAGAGTTGATTTAATGGAATTTGCTACAGCTTTAGCAACCATGATATTCATTCTTTGAGCATCACGACCTTTATCTCTTTTTGAACCTTCAGGTAAAAACCCATTTTTAGAATTAACTGCGTCACTCATAAATTATTACCTCAATAAATTATTATTAATATTTTAGAAAATAAAAAAAATTAAAAAAGAAAGTTTATTCATGGAACTTTCTTTCAACATCATTAACTAAAACATCACAATCTGCTTTGATTCTTTCAAGAGATTTTATTATTCTTATTTTTTCAAGCTCAATTGTTCTTATGTTCTCAAAGGTTTCTGTTGCTTGCTTAAACATTCCATAATCAACATAACTATATTCAAATTCATTCATTTTCTTACAAATAGTTTCAACCATTCTTCCTAAGAAAAGATTCATTTCTTTTTTAACAGCAGTTTTAATTTGTTTATGAGGATCAAGATTCTTTCTCATTAAATTTACAACACGTGCATTTGGAAATGGAAGTTTATCATCTTCTGCTTCAAGAAGTGCATCATCATCTTCGTTTGCAATTACTTCTGTTGCAATTGGTTCATCATTAGTTATATTTGCTTTTTCATCAATCTTATCTGTATTTTTCATAAAGAATTACCCCTCTTCTTGTTTAGAATTTAATTATTAAAAATAGTATTTTATCTATATTATATATAGGCTATAAAGAGTTTAAAAAGGTTACTTTAGAGGGTTTTTCTACTTAAAAACAACCATTTTTATTTAACAAAGGATTTATTTTTACCAATAGATCTAGAAAAAGAATTAATCTTTTTATCTGAAAAAATCTTATTTATTCTTTTCTTAACTTGTGCTTGCTTTTTTGGATTTTCAACTAATTTTTGTTCATAATGAGCAAGATAAGCTTTTCTTTTCTCTCTAAGATAATTTGGCATTTCTTTTTTTAATTCTCTTAAGATTAAGTCGTAATTTTTATTATCTAAAGAAAGGGAACTAAATCGTATATAATCAGTGCTTACTTTTAAAGATTTAGAAGTGTATAATATATTTGTTCCAAATTTTGAAATATTTATTCCATAAATATCAAATGTTTTTGGATCCATTAAAAGTGTATTGTATCCTTTTAATGTTAAATAACTAAAATCTTTTGATTTTCCAGAAGTAAAATTAAATAAAACTGATTCACCAGGATTTGATTTTAATAACATTGTTTTTTTATTTCCATCTACAGAAACATTTACGATTTGTAGAGTATCTCTTTTTAGTGCTCTTAGAAATCCACCATAAGTCTCTTTACACCATTTTGTTTGAAAAGTACGTATTGATTTTCGTTCAGTTACTACTTTTGGTGTAAATAATCCATTTTTTACTCTATTAATTTCAGAAATAATTGAATGTTTTTTAACATAATCTGGATTAATAGAGTGCATTGTGGAATAAAATAGAAGTACATCTTTTAACTGCCTAAGTTTAGATGAATTAGTTTCATTCTTTAATTGATTAATGATAATATTTCTATCATCCCCAGAAATAGAATCCCACAAATTATTTGGAATAATAGTATAATCAATTGCTCTATGCCCAGAGAATCTAAATATACTATCTGTCATATTTAATCATAAAAAATCAAATATATATTTAAAAATAGAAAAATCAGAATAAATTAATATTCTGAATCCCCACTGTCGTAATCAGTAGTGTCTTCTGTTTCTTCTTCTTCCCATTCTTCAACAGGGACTTCTTCATCAGGAGAATCAAGCTTATCTTCTCTTTTCTTTTTCTTTTTTGGATCTTCATCATAATCAAAATCAGAAATATCATAATCTGCTTCTTCTGTTTTTTCAGCAGCAACTCTTGGTAATAAAATATTATTCATAGAAATATCCCCGTAATCTTTTTTTAAAAAATTCAAAGTAAATTAAAATATATAAAATATTTACTTGCACATTAATTATTTATGCATCAACTTTATTTGCCTGTTAACCGTTGCGAGTCAATCTAAGCGAAACCGATTGAATGGGAATGGCAGGATTCGAACCTGCGACCGCCCGATTATCAGTCGGGTGCTCAAACCAGGCTAAGCTACACTCCCATGGTTTACAAATAAATATATATAAAATTATTATATACTAAATAATTTACATTAAAAACATATAAAAAACCTTCTTTTGCATTTATTATATATAGTTGACCAAAAATATACTAGCCCGATAGTGTAGAGGCCAAGCATGCAAGGCTTTGAACCTTGCGACAGGAGTTCGAATCTCCTTCGGGCTATTAACATTAACAATTGTAAAAATAAATCTTTTATACAAAAAGGATACGAAGATAAATTATGGGGCTTAAAAATTTATTTGGATTTGGAAAGAAAAAAACCGAAGAAGAAAAACCAAAAAATGAAATTGATTTAATCAATGCAAAATACAAAAACGATGTGTGTGCTCTTTGTTCAAAACCAGGTTGTGATAAAAAATGGGGTGGACAATACTGGCATAAGAAATGCTTAAGGAGCGCAAAAGGAATGGCTAAAGGAATGATTTAAAATGGTAAAATATAGAACTCCAGGCCAAGCAGGCCTTGTTCAAAAAAGAACCGCTAAAATTCTAAAAACAAATGCACATAATAAATTAACTATAACAGACCAAAAGTTAACTCCACATAGATTAAAAGAATTAATTGCAAAAGCTAAAAAAAATAAAAAATGGGAAGAATAAATTATTATCTTCCTTGATTATATATATCATTTTTAATAATGGTTTTACAACCATCAATGTTTTCTAAATAGATATTTAAATTTCTTTCAATATCATTTATTTCATTTGTTAAATCTCTTTGCTTACCAGCAACAAGATATTCTTCTTCACGTAGTCCCTTAAGTTGAGATAGTTCTCTTTTAACAATAATTAATCTCTTAAGAGCATAATAATATGCTGTATAATTATCCATCATATCATTAAAAACAGGTTTTGTAACGTCTGTTTTTAGAACTTTTCTACCTTCAATTAAAAAATGACTTTGTTGTTTTGTTCCAAATTTTGCACCTGAAACTACATCATCAATAGTTTTTAAATGAGACATTAACCAGTCAACTGGCTTATCAGAAAATTTTTTATAATCAACAAAACTTCTAGTTTTAGAAAGTTTTGATTCTCTAATCATTTTTTCATCAATTACAACATCTCTAGTTTTTTTTTTCCATCTGAAAATATCAAGAAGAGCCATTTCAAATCACCTTTGGTATATACCTATTACCTTAAATATATTTTTAAGTTTCTTAATATATATGTGTAATTAGGTTTAAAAACAATATTATTGGACAAAATACACCTAAATTTAAAAAATATCAAACTTTTTAAGTAATTTTTCTTTAATTATTATTTTTTTAAGCTCAGTTGTGAGTTCTTTTGGAGATATAGAACAAACTTTAAAACCAAGCGGTAGATCCCAACCAATATCCCCAGAAAACCTAGGCAACACATGAAAATGAAGGTGGGGTATAGATTCTCCTGCAACCTTACCAACAGAACATCCAATATTATACCCTTCTGGATTTAAATATAGCTTAAGAGAAAGAATAGATAAATCCATTAGATTAAATAATTCCACTCGTTCAGACGTAGTTAAAGAATTTATATCATTAACATGTCTTTTTGGAATAATTAAAAGATGTCCCGTAGCATAAGGATATTTGTTTGCTTGAATATAACAAGTTTTTCCTTCTAAAACTAAAAGAAAAGGATCTTCTACCTTAATATTACAAAATGCGCAAGTTTTAGATAATTTACTTTTTTCAGAAATATTTTTTTTAATATATTCTTGTCTCCATGGAGCAAACAATATTTTTTTATTTCCAGTCATAAGTAATCAACTATTATTTATTTTCTTCTAAAAATTTATGTAAAGTTTTATTTATTGATTCAGATAAAATCTTGCCATCAATTGCTCCTTTAGTTTTTGCCATTAATCTTCCCATTAATAATCCAATAGCTCTTTCTTTTTGTTTTAAAACAATTTCTTTATTTTCAGAAATCACTTCTAATAAAAGAGAATCAATATCAATTTTTAAAAGATTATCTCCAAACCCATGTTTGTTTAATATATCTAGAATTGGTTTTCTTGTATTAATATACTCAATAAAAATATCCATAAACTTTGATTTAGGAATTTCAGTAATCACTTTATTTGAAAAGAAAGAATAGATCTCTTCGTCTTCTAAATAATCCAGATTAATTTTTTTATCTCTTTGAGCCTTTGTTAAGTCTTCGAGCAAGAAAACACACAATGTAGTTGGATTAAAATTAAAAGTCGTTACAATCTTTTCAAAAATGGGAGCAAAATTAGACAATAACATTTTTTGTGCAAGTTGTTCATTTAATTTATATTTATCCAAATATAATTTTTTTCTTTCATTTAATGATAATGGAGTTTCTGCATCCATTTTATTCAAAAGCTCATTTGTAAACACAATTGGAGTAATATCTGTTTCTGGATACATTCTTGCAGTTCCGGATAATGGTCTTTGATACTCAGTGTTTCCAACAGGCGTTACCATTCTGGTTTCTTCTGGAACTCCAAGCAATAACTGATTTAATCTTTTTTCAATTAATTGAGCTACAAAATCAATTTCATTAACTGGACTTAAAACCATAATAAATGAATCGTTTTCTTTTAGTTTCATTTCAGATTTAATTAAAAGTACATCTTCTTCTGTAATTCCATAATTAGGAAGTTCATCGGCGTGGAATAAACCTTTAAGACTAGTTTTTACTTTTAAAATATTTGCAATTTCAGTACCAACTCTTCTTCCATCCTGAACTTCATAGCCTAAAATACCTTTAAAGTTAATCAATGGAAAACAATAAATTTTCTTGCCAAGATTAAGTGCTTCAATAATCATCTTTGATTGACTAGATTTAAATAAATTTGATAAATCTTTTTTTTCCAATTTTATTGAATTTATTTTTCTTAAATTTAATTCATCTCTAACTTTAAGAAGAGATAATTGACGAATTACTTCTCGTGTTACAATTTCAGGAATTAATTCAAGATCCTGACAACCCTTAAGTTCAGTTCTTGCCCCATCTTTAATTGAGATATTAATATCCTGCCTAATTGAACCAAGTCCTCTTTTGGTTTTACCGGTGGATCTAAATAACTGTCCAATAAACATGGCAGTTTTTTTAACATCATCTGGAGTAAAGATATCATGCCAAACAACAAGTTCAATTAATGGAATCCCAAGCCTATCTAGAGAATATATTACTTCTTTATCTCCCCTTTCAATTGCTCTTGCAGCATCTTCTTCTAAAAGTATTTTATTTATTCTAACTCGTCCAAAATCAAGATCAATGTATCCATCTGTTGAAATCATCATTGTTCTTTGAAATCCAGATACATTTGATCCATCAACAACTTGCTTTCTCATAACATAAGTTTTAGGAACGATAGTTGAATTTGTTAATTTAGAAATAATCATAGAAATGATTAGAGCATCAGAATTTGGTTGGAGAGGTGGTTGACAATCAAGTTCAACTAAACAATTACAAGCATTAAATCCTCTATAAATAAATGTTTTATCTTTTTTTTGCTCATGACTTGCAGTTGCATCAATCTCCCCTGCTTCAGAAGTTACTGCATGAAGTTTTCTTGACACTGAAAAATCAGGCTTAGTGTCATCTTTAATTAAAATAGACTTACAATTACAAAAAAGTTTATTTGTATCAAGCTGTTGGTGAAGTTCAAGTCCACACATTAAGCCTAATTGTTTGTAATCTAAATTTTCTGAATTAATTTTTTCTAAAACCATAAATAATTCCTATTCCATTGCTTTATCAAAACAATCTGGAGTTTCTTTCTTTGTGATTTCTCCACAAATATCTGTTTTCATATAATTAATTATTTCTTCTCTGGTTTTAAATTTAGCTATTGCGCACCCAAGCTTAATATAAGTTGTCTCCGGAAGCATGTCATGAGACTCAAGATACTCAACACCAGCATCTTTTGCGTATCTTAAATTTGCATAAACTTTACCATTTACTCTTCCAAATAAACATTGAGAAGACATTATTATTATTATTCCTTTCTTTACTGCTTTGTCAATAAATGGCAACCATTGCTTTTCTTTAGGTAAATCTTGACTAGTCCCACCAATTCCAGTAGGGACATGACCCAAACCCGTTCCTTCAAGAACTAAACCTTTGTATTCTTTTTGAATATACCAATCAATAATACTTGGATCTGAATTTGGATATACCTTAATAATTGCAACTTTATTTTCAAAAGTATTTTTTAAAATTAAATCTTTTGTATTCAAAACACCTTGCAATTTAATTTTATCTACTAGATATTCAATTTTTCCATCAACATAAACTTTAGCAATAGGAGTATCATTTATTGCTCTAAACGCATCTCTTCTTGATGTGTGCATCTTTCTAGATTTAGTTGCTCTAATAACATAACAAAAATCATCATTAATTGTGCCATGCATAACAAGAAATACACCTGGTATTTTTTCTTTAATAAAATGAGCTGCGCAAATTAAATTCATTCTCCCATCAAAACTAGCTCTATCAGGAGATCTCTGTGCACCAACAAAAAGAATTGGCTTATTTATATTTTCAATCATAAAAGAAATTGCTGTTCCAGTATATGATAATGTATCAGTCCCATGAGTAAGAATTACTCCATCAACTTCTTTTTTTATAATTGATTCAAATATACTTTTTGACAATACCCCCCAATCATCTGCACAAAAGTCTTCACTTGCTTTAATAAAAGGAGATTTAATTTCTTTAATATTTACAATAGATGCAAGCTCTGGAACAGTAGCAATTATTTCTTCAGGGGTTCTACACATAAATACAGCCCCAGTATTATAATCTACATGTGTACCAATAGTTCCTCCTGTGCCAATATATGTAATTGATGGAAGAAGATGATTCTCTTTTAATTTAATAGTTGGTATTTTACCAAGATTAATCTTTTCATTAAATTTTTGAATAGTTGTTTTGGAATCCAATACAACATCAATATTATATGCATTATCCATTAATTTAAGCTTAATTGAATTAGGAGTAAAATCTATAATATATCCTTTATAGCATATTTTCTTTTTTTCTTCATCTCTTGAAACCAAAACAAGAAACCCAATGTCATCTTTTGTTAAATTAGTCATAATTATCAATAATATTGTATATATAAATAATTAAAAACATTGGGTTTAGAACAAAAGTTCATTTCTTCCAAATAAATATCTTTGGTTTACTTAAAACAATTGAATGCCCATTAAAATTAAGTGCAAAAACAATCATACCAGTAATTAATTTTGCAATAATATAATGAATATTAAATAAACTAACCAAAACAGCCATTAAAACTATGGTACTTACTAAGCCAGTTATTGAAACTGTAAAAAATCCAAAAAAAGAATTTAAGTATTCTTTTAAATTACGAGTTCTATATTTAAAAGTATATTTCTTTTGAAAATTAAAATTTACAAATATAGCAAAAGTATATGACACAAATGCTGATAAAAGATAAAATACGTTAAATATAGTTGTTAATAAAAATAAAATTAAATAATCTACAATCTCTCCCGACAATCCTACAGAAGCATACTTAATCCTTGTTTTATTTCTATAAAAAAATGGGATTGAAATTAACCAATAATATATCCTGTGAAACAAAGAACTATTTTTATGACTAAGAAGAGTATTTGAAAATTTAGTATTATTTCCTGTAATTCTAGTGCTCATTTGATTTTTCCACAATATTATTATAACTGTTTTAATTAAATTATATATTATTTATTATATAATATATAGTGTATGTATTTTAAAATATTTCTTAATATAAATATAATATGAAACCAAATTCTAATTTTAAAAATAAAGATATAGATAATTATATTGATAGAGTTAAATCATACTTAGATTCAAAAAATCTTGATTATTATGATATAAGATTAGAAAAAAATAAACGCACAGGAATAGTAATAGATAATGAAAAAGTTAGAACTATTGCAGATAATGAAATTACAGGTATTGGTATAAGAATATATCAACATAAGAAACTGGGATTCTGTTCAACAACAACTCTTGAAAACTACAAATCAATAATTGATGAATGTATTAGTAATACAAATAAGCTCACAAAAAAAACTGAATTGAAAAACTTTGCATCAAACAAAGATAAATTAAATTTCAAACATACTAAATTTGAAGATAAAGATATTGAAAACAAAGTTAATGAGTTATTAAAAGTAAATAAAGAATTAATGAACTCAAAAACAGATTATAAAATATTACAATCAGAAATAAGATATAAAGAAGAATATACAGAAAAATATTTTATAAACCCCTGGAGTTATATTTATCAAGAAATGCCATACACAATGATGTTTTCTTTTATAACTGGAAAACACAATAATATAATTGAAACAAACCTTGAAAGAAATTGTAAAAAAGGAGGGCTTGAATCCATAAATATAGATACAAAAAAAAATGTTTTGTTTAACAATAAAAATACATTAAGTGAATTACTGGCATCAAAACCTTGCCCTGCTCTTAAAACAAACATAATTCTTGATTCAAAAGTTGTTGGTTTACTTGCACATGAAGCGATTGGGCATCCTTGCGAAGCAGATGCAAAATTAGTAAATGCAACTGTTTTAAAGAAAAAAGGAATGATTTTAACAAAAAATAAAGAGATAACCATTGTTGATGATCCAACAATAAAAGGATTTGGGCATATTAATTATGATGATGAAGGAATAAAAGCAAAAAGAACAATTCTAATTAAAAATGGAATAGTTAATGATTACATGACAAATATTGAAACTGCAACCATTGAAAATGAAAAATCAAATGGGTCTGCAAGAGCAGAAAGCTTTTCACACCCTCCAGTAGTTAGAATGAGTAATACTTTTTTCTTAAACGGAAAAGATAAACAAGAAGATATGTTATTAAATTTTAGTGGATTCTATCTTAAAGGATTTGCAGGAGGAATGGTAGATCCATCAATAGGTACTTTTATGTTTGGAATTAAACAAGCATTTAAGTTTGAAAAAGGCAAGATTGTAGGCAAATTTAAACAAGCATCAATTTCTGGAAACATATTAACTTATTTAAATAATATTACAACTGTTGGAAATAAGCAAGATTTAAGTGGAGCTGGATTTTGTGGAAAAGCTAATCAAACTGCATACGTTGGAGATGGCGGTCCGGTATTAAAATTAGAAAATGTAATTGTTGGTGGAACCAGTCATGAATAAAGAAGAAATATACAATTTATGTCAAAGAATATCAAAAGAAGAAAATGTTGAATTCATTTATTCAGTAGGTAAAAAAGCAAGTATTACTTTTGAAAAATTTGATATCACAAAAGGAACAAATATAGAAAGCAATGCACTTTACATAAAAGTAATTATTAATGGCCAAATTGGATTTTATACAATTACAGAAATTACTAAAGAAAATATAATAAAAGGCATAAATCGCGCAAAAAATATTGCAAAACTTAAAAATGATTTAAAAATAAATGATTTTGGTAATGGAAAAGCAAAAACAAAAATTGAATACGATCAAAAAATAAAAAAAGTTGAATTTTCAAACTATATTCCTGAAATAAAATCAGAACTAAAAAACGAAAAATATATTACAGCCTATGATGGAACATTTAATAAAATTGACAATTATGAATTTTATATTAATCCATACACCAAAAGAGAAGAAGAAAAAACAGCAATAAATCTTGGAGTAGGAGTAATTACAAAAAAAGAAAAGCCTTCTAGCGCAACATTTGGAGATATTTTTACAAGATCAGAAGATATAAACGTAGCAAACACATTTAATCAAGCAAGACAAGATGCAAAAACACTACTTGATCCAAAAACTGGTGAAAAAGGGGTGTATACTTTAATATTTACTCCAGATGTATTTTCTGAATTATTATCTGCATTAATTATTCCAGCAACTATCGGAGAGACTATTGAAAAAAAAGAATCATATTTATATTCATTTGTAGGTAAAAAAATATTTTCAGAGAACTTAACTATTTGTGAAGAACCCCACATTGATGATTTTATGGGATCTTCTACATTAGATGACGAGGGATTTAAGACTAAAAAAAAGATAATTTTTGACGCAGGAATATTTGAAACCCCAATCTATGATCAATACAATGCAACAAAATACCATAAAAACACAACAGGTAATGGATTTAGAATGGCAAGCACAATATCTTGTCACCATACAAATTTAATTCAATTACCTGGAAAAGAAAACATAGAAGATATAATTTCAAATACTAAGAAAGGAATATTAGTATACGGACTTATGGGATTACATACTAATAAAATTACAACCGGAGACTTTTCATTGGTTATTTCTTCAGGTAAAGAAATAATTAATGGAGAATTCGAAAATACAATAACTGATTTAAGCTTTACAGGAAATCTGGTTAATGAATTTAAAAAAATATATTTTTCAAAAGAACAAAGATTCTTTGGAAATGGGCTATATTCATTTGGAATTATCCCGAATGTAAAATTAATTTAAATAAAATATGAATACTAAAATTGATTCAATTTATAAAATTCTTAAAAAAGAATTATCTGGCTACAATATACCCCTTGCTCAACAAATACAGGTAAAAACGAAACAGCCATTTTTTGTACTGATTGCAACAATACTTTCTGCAAGAACAAAAGATACAACCACAGCAGAGGTATGTAATAAACTTTTTCTAAAAATAAAATCTTTTTCTGATCTTGAAAAAATAAAAAAGAAAGATCTAGAAAAATTAATATACCCTGTTGGATTTTATAAAACAAAAGCAAGACATCTCAAAAAGCTTCCAAAAGAAATAAATAAATTATATAATGGAATAATACCACCCAAAATTGAAGAACTTATAAAACTACCTGGCGTTGGAAGAAAAACTGCAAACTTAGTTGTTTCAGTTGCATTTAATAAACCTGGAATTTGTGTTGATACACACGTATTTAGAATAACAAATAGAATTGGAATAGTTAAAACCAAAAGTCCAAAAGAAACAGAAATACAATTAAGAAATATACTTCCTACAAAATATTGGAAAAGTACAAATTATTTATTTGTAATTCTCGGGCAAAATATATGTTTGCCAATAAACCCAAAATGCTCAATATGCCCTATTAACAAACATTGTTTAAAAATTAATCTTAATACAAAAAAATAAAAATTAATTAATGTGTACTTTCAATTATGTGTTTTGGTTTTGGAAGATGAAGCATAAATTCATGGAATTCTTTTTGAGCTAAAGAATATCTTTTTAACATTTCAGCTAGATACTTTTCTTTTAAATAATAATGTGGATAAATCAAAGTATTTATTCTATAATCATATGATTTAAGTGGAGCATAATAACAAATTTTAAGAAACAAATCTAAAAAGAAATTCTTCTTTGGATATCTATGAAGATACTTACTAGTTAACATATACCTAAATACAAAATCATTTGCAAATTTATACAAAATTAATTTTGGAAAGTATACATGTAATTCGTTTTTATATTTCTTATATACTTGAGGATAGTCTTTCCTTAACGTTCTTTTAAATAATGCTTTAGGATATCTTTTTATTACCATTAAATTTTGCTCTCTTGCAACCTCAGCTTCTAAAAAAAATTCAAGAGTCATATGTTCTACTCTACTAAACATACCAATTTCCATTAAATACCCGTGTATATGTTTATCCAAAATAAAATGAGATGCAAAACCAAGTGCAAATGATCTTTCTCTATAATTATGCGCATCATCAAATAACTTTTTGGCTAAATATAAACCAAAATCTCTTGTATGAAGTGCAACTCCGAAATTTGCTTTCTTTCTACCATATAATTTGACATAATAAACATCAGCTAAAATGGATCCAAAATAAGCTTGAGAAAGATCAATTTTATTAAATAAATCTGGATGTTTATAATATTCTTCTTTAACGAAATGGATGTGGGTTGCTTGTGTTGCCATAAATTTATTCACCTTTAATTAAAACAATTCATATCTTTTAGTTTAGTTACATTATAATATACGTTTTTATCGACTACGATTGCAGGATAACTATTTACATTATAATCTGAGAGTATTTGATTTAATATTATTATATCTTTATTATAAGGAAGTACAAAAACATTAACGTTATTACATCTATCAGACAAATCGTTTAATGTTTCTTCAAAAACACTATTAATTTGCTCATCTCTTATTCTATCTAATTTACCTTGACTTACAGTTTCTGAATAAAAATAAAGTATTAATGTTTTATTCTTATCACAATCTAGATTTAATTTCTTATGATACATCCACAACTTAACATTAGTCAAAACATACATATACTTAATATAATTACTTGTAGGTACAAGTGCATTTTCATTAATATTTCTTAATCTATCTAATAATTGTCTATTTAAATTATATTCTGCTTGATATTGTTTCTCAAGGACACCACATTTTTCAGCAGTATTATTTGAATCATTAACATAAACCACAAATAGATCATCAAGTATCATTTGCTGATTTAATAATTTTATATCATCTTCATACGTGCTTTTTTTATAATTATCATATGCAAGAACACTAAAAAATATAATAATTAAAATTATTAATAATATCAAAAATGCAGTAATAAACACATTTCTATTAATATATTTTACCATCTATATTTCACTCCAAATAAACTATATAATATACTAATTATAGCTATGAAAAGTAATATAAAACCATGCACAAAAATTAAATAAAATAAAGGAATTATATATCTATTTTTCATTTTAAAATGATTATAATCAAAAGAGATAGAAATAAAATATATAGAAATTGCAAGAGAAATTAAGACTAATATTAAAAAAGAATTAAATATGGAAAAAAGTGAAATATGTAAATTTCCTAAATCCGCTAAAGACAACCCATATATCCATATGTTTGAAATTGCGGAATACAAATTCAATACTAAATTACTAATAACATCATATATTGTTTTGGATACAAACATCATTCCAATAACTAAAGATAAAGTAGTATACACAAAGAAAAAAGAAAAATAGCCTAATCCTTTTTTAAATATAAAATGAATATATTTGTTTGTAACATCAAAACCTCCTCGCGACCATCTTATCCTTTGAATAAAAAATTTTTTCCAAGTAGATGGAACTTCTGTTTTTGATTTGGCATCAATAACAAATTCAGTTCTATATCCATGTTCTATAAATTTATAAGTAATTTCCTTATCTTCAGTAATATTATTTACGTCATAACCCCCAACCTCATCAAATGCAGCCTTTTTAAATAAACAAAACGCACCAGTACCAATATCCAGTGAATTCATAGCAGTCATAACCATTCTTGGAAAACCAAATCCAAAGTTATATTCTAATACTTGTACTTTTTCAAGAAAATTGTTTGAATTAGTAACACCTACAGACCCAATAGCCATTACAACTTCATCTCTTATCGTACCAGTTAACTTCATTAATGCATCTTTACTTGGAACTGTATCTCCATCTAATTGAAGAACTAGTTCTTCATGAATTTGCTTTAAGCCTTCATTTAATACTTTGGATTTTTGATTAGTTCCTGATTTCTCAAAGAAATATTTAGGTAATATTATTTGCTTAACTCCAGAAACCTTATCTAAAAACTTACAAGTACCATCTGTAATTACATATATCTTAAATGGAATGGGATACTTTAATGTCTTTATATTTTTAATTGTATCCATTATTGGCTGAAAGTTATTATAAGCTATAGTTACAACTGCAACAGTTGGAACTTTTTTTGGAAATGGTCTTGCATTTGATACATCTGCATATTTTTTTACAATAATAATAGATAAAATAAGAAAATAGAATGCAAACCCAAATATAATTAAAGTTACATATATATTTATTGATTTTACAAATAGAATAAATGACAATAAAACCATAAAAACAAATATAAAAAATAGTTTATTTCTTAGAAATTTTAAAATGCATTTAATACTCATAATTATCTTATTTATATTTATTAATTGTATGTTTTCTTATTTTTAACTATATATAATAATTAATTAATATAATATTACTTAAAAGTGTTTAAAAACTATTTCTCTTAGCTAAATAAATCATAATTAATAAATTTACATGTGTTTTCTATAAAACTAACCTTGTGAAATAGAATATTACATGGCTCAGTATAGCGATTATCTATGGTATACACAATTATATTTTGTTTAAAGATATCATTAAACTGAACATAATAATTATCTCTATTAATACACTTATCCTGTGAACCAAAAACAATATAAAAATCATCTTGATACATTATTGATAGCGATTCACTTAATTCTTTTAACTGATAAGAAGGGATAGATTGTTTTTCTAAAAACAAAACTTTATTTTTATATTCTTCTAATTTATTAGAATAAATTTCTATTGGTAAAAGAACAATATTTGAATCTAGATAAGGATAAAAAATCCAATTATTTGAATACATCAAACAATGTACTAAATTTTGATCATAAATTACATGAATACCTTTTTCAGATCTCAATTTTAAGTTATCATTAGTGGTATAAATTACAAATATGATTAAAATGCAAGTAACAATTACAGAAAAAAATATAATCCAAGAAATTAATTTTGAATTGGATAAACTAATATTCTTTTCTTTTTTTTTTCTATTAAACCAAACATATATTTCATTAATTCCAATATATGTAAAATATGCAATAGGCAACATTATAGTGAAAAGATATCTAGGATGTTTAAATGGAATTGAAAAATAAGAATAAATAGTATAAACTAAAATAATAAGCATAATTAAATTTATTTTCCCAAAAACTGAATCAGTATTCCAATGTTTAATTAATTTATATATTACAAAAAATAATCCAATTAAAGTAAAAATAAAAAAAATAGATTGGGGCGATATAAAATGCGTTAATTTAGGTGCTTGTTCCAATCCAATTCTATTAACTACGTTTTGAAAATATTGGTCTGCAATACTTTGAAAAAAATTGCCAAATTCAATTTTATTATATACAAACCAAGGAATAAAAGTTAAACTAAACAAAATTAATGCATAAATTTTATTTTTTATACCTTTATGAAATAATAATAATACCCCAAATACAATCCCAGTATATCTGGTTAATGCGGATAATCCAATAAAAAATCCAGAAATCCAGTTATTTCTTAAAATAAAATATATCCCAAATAGTAAAAATGCGATAGATAGCAATTCTGTGCCATTAATTAGTCCATAAAATAATACAAAATAACTAAAAAATAATAAATAAAAAACATATCTGTTAAATTTAAGCTCATTTGCGAGAAGAGTACAAGCAATTAAAAATAAGAAATTAGCAAATATAATAAACGCAATTTCAGCTAACGGGTATCCCAAAATTACTCCAAATATTCCAATAATAAAAGAAGCTAATGGTGGTCTAAATATTTCAAAATACAATCCGTGTGCAAACCAATATTTTGCATTGAGTACGTAAGAAATAAAATCCCATGAAAAAACAAATAAATATTGAATAATAAAATAAATTGTTATAATTATAAACATCAATATAAGATACTTATTTTTCAAAGTAAAATCAAATAATTTTGCAAATACTTTATTCAAAATAAATTCATCTCTATAGGTTTATATTATTTAATATATTTTTAATGTGTGGCACAAAATATTTCTTTCTGGATAATAATCTATTATAGGTCTCATTTTTAAAATATAGGGCTAATTCACCGAAATATTGAACTTTAGAAGTTTTATATACAATATCTTGAATAACAAAAACAATCAAATTAAAACGAAAATCAATATATTTATTAATTTTATTTAATTCTAAATGATCTCCAAAAGAAATCAAATTAATCAATAAAATCTTTTTATTTTTATATTCTAGTATTTTTTGATCATGATTTATTCTATTTTTTAAACTCATATTTTTATAACTAGAAAATAAATCATCTAACACTTTATTTACAGACGGTAAATTTTTAAATCTCATTTTTAATTCCATTATGGCAAGTTTATCTTTTTTATTAACCGAATCAAGTTCTAAATTAAAAGTATCCGAAATTATTGAATAATAAAATAATTTTGCATCTTTATAATCTAAATCAATATTATTATTTTTATAAAGCCAATATATTATTGTTGCACATGATCCAACCACATCTATAATTTTAAATTTGGTTATTGTTACAATATTATTATCTTCATGATGATCAATAATACCAAGTATATTATCATATCTATTAATTGAAAATACTGGATTATTATGATCGACTAAAACAAACAAGTCATCTTTTTTTAATCTATGATTGTGTGGAGGCATAAACTTAATTTGAGAAATAATCTTCTTAATACTCTTATCAAGTGCACCAATAAAAAAGGGTTTTGCCTCTAAATTATACTTTTTTTTAATATATTTACATGCTAGAATTGATGATGCAACACTATCAATATCTGTTGTAGGATATATATGCCCAATTACGTAAATCATAACAATCAACCACAAATGTAAGGATATCAAATTTATTTGTGTCTAATTAAAGATAATGTAAACTATATATAAATAGATGCCTTAAAAAACAAAGTTGCTTGGCCAGCACCCCCCCTCCTATAACTATATACCCCAGAAAGATGTACATATATATTGGAAAAATAGGTTAATGAAAGTCTTAGGAGGGTTATTACCATAACCCTCTTTTGAAACTTAACTTAAAAGGATGGTTATTTTCTTTGCCAAAAATAAACCATCTTTTTTTCTCTCCCAAATAATTTTGTGAAAACTTAATGGATAAAATAGATTATGAATAAATTGTATTTAATTAATTCAACATATGATAATTCCAAAAATAGAATCTTACTTTATTTCTCAGAAGATCCTTCTTCACAGAAATATAGTTTTGTATATAAAGATAAATTTAATCCTTACTTTTACATAGATCTTCAATTTGATTTAGCAATTAAATTATTAGAAGAATTTAAAGGAGATATAAAAATTGAAAAACACGGCCCAGAAAAAATAAAAATAATCGCCAAAAATTACGATCTATTACAAAAATGCTCGAAAATAATTTCAATTTCAGCATATAAAAATATAATACTCCTTGATCCAGAAAGACAATATTTACTTAATAATCAATGGAGTTATTTTGACATATTTTGTTTAACCCATGAAAATAAGATTAAAAAAATAAATAATGCAAATGAAATACATTCTGCAATTAAAAAAATTACAGATAATCTTATGGATTCAGAAAAACTAAAGCTCTGTTCATCATTAACTAAAAAAATAATTACAAGTAATTTATTAAATATTAAACCAAATACAGAAATTCCAAATGAACAAATATTAAATGCAATATTTGAAAATTATTTTTATAAAAAAGGTATTATGCTACAAAATCACCAAATTATTTCTATTCCAAAAAAAGTGGAAATTCAAAAGAATAGTTATTGCCTTGATTTCTCTAATCTTTTATCATATTTAATTAAAAAAGACAAGTATAATATTGGTTATGAAACATTAAATTGTTCCTGTTGTAAACCCGAAAAAATATTTGATACAAATACACTCCCAAATTCATTAGTAGAAGTCATGTTTTTAAAAAATGGGGTTTATTTTATTTCAAAAGACAAACATTTTGCAAAAGAATACCATAATTTAGATTCTAGAAAAGAAAATAGAATAATATATATGCATGAAAATAAAATAAAAGACTTACCAACAGGGCCCTTCTTTGAAAATGAAAAACAACAAATACCATTAATGGATGCAATATCATTAATTGAATTGCAAGAAGTAATATTAACACATGAGAACAATAAACTTAATTGGTATTGTAAAATACAAGAATCATTTATCTCTGAAATAATTACAAAAATAATTAACAGACTAAAAGTAATAGAAGAATCTATATCTATAAGTAATTATTTAAATTATTCTACTAAAGTATCAAGTGAACTAGAATATAATTTTGCATATACATTATATATGACAGAATATGCACTACTATCGGATTTATTATCTGAAATACCTAGTTTTATGGCACACACGAACACAAAATTCTATGATCCACTTGTATCAAAAACAATTAGATCAATAAAGCAAGAAATAATTATAAAGTCTTGCCCTATGGAGAATAGCCCTAGATATTCTGAACATCCATCAAACCAAAAAGAAAGTATTTATACAACTGATAAAAGTTTTATTGCACACGTAAATAATTATTTTACAAAAATAAACTTACCTGTTCCAAAATTAGTAATTAATTAAAAAAAGAAAAAAGAGAATATATATTTATATATTCTTTATTCTAATTATTGCGTAGATTGCAGCAACACCAACTAATATGTAAATTAAATTCATAAGTATAGGTATACCTGAAAATAAGAAACTAACTAAGTTAAATTTTAATGTACCTACAAGTCCCCAATTTAGTCCACCAATAATTAAAAGTGCGATTGCAATCCAATCAACAGGATTTCGATTCATATTTTATTCCTCCATTTTTTATTTTTCTAACATAATTTAAAAAAATAAGTATAATATTTACTTTGTTAAACCAATCTCAATTGCAGATACTTTCATTGGAGTATTGTTTTCAGTAATTATTTCTTCTGTAGAGATATCTATATTCTTAATTTTTAAAGTATTCACAAATTTATTTTTAACAATCTCTGCAACATCAACAGCTTTTGAAATTGTTTTACCTCTGGCCTTAATAACCACAAAATTAGCACCTTGGTTAAATTGGGTGATAACAGCTAACACATACGACATTGTGTTTTTTTTACCAACATAAATTATGTTGTTATCTGTTTCGTTCATGGTAATACCTCCGGTCCTACTCTTAAGAACAGCAATAAATTGTTCTTTGATATAAGTTACTAGCTATATTACTATTTACTATATATTATAGATAGAAAACCTTTAAAAATAGTGATTTTTACAGAGAATAATTAATTAACAGAAATTATTTATTCATCTTATTTATTTTATTTAATGAATCCAAGAAAATATCAATTTCATTTTTTGTATTATAAAAATAAAATGAAGCTCTATTTAGCCCATTTTTATTAAATCTGGAAACGATTGGTTCAGCACAATGCATTCCGGCTCTAGTTGCAATATAACTCATATCATCTAGAAGTGCAGTTAATTCACTTGACCCCATTCCATTAAGTTCAAATAAAACAATAGGCCCTTGATAATTTATTTTCTTTGGATTATAGATCTGGATTTCAGGCATTTGATCCATTCTTTTAATTGCATAACCTAATAATTCCTTATCTTTGTCTAAAATATTATCCATTCCGATTTTTAATAAATAATCAATTGCAGCACCAGTCCCAAAAACACCAGATATATTTGGAGTACCCCCCATAAATTTATAAGGTAAATTATTCCAGGTTGCATCCTTTAAAGTGACGTGACTTACCATATCGCCTCCAAATCGTGTAGGGGATAACTTATCTAAAATATCTTTCTTGCCAAGTAATATACCAACTCCAGTTGGTCCAAGCATCTTGTGCATAGTAAATACAAAAAAGTCCGAATTTAATTTTTTAAAATCAATTTTGATGTGTGGTGCGCTCTGAGAACCATCAATTAAGACTAAAGAACCAACTTCATGACTTAACTGAATAATTTCAGAAATTGGATTTTTAGTTCCAATCGTATTTGATATATGAGTAATTGCCACAAGCTTAGTTTTCTTATTTAGCTTATGTTTAAATTCATCTAAATCTAACGTAAAGTCAGACTTAATATCAATAATATTTAATTTTAATTTTAATTTCTTTGCAATAAATTGCCAAGGCACTAAATTTGCATGATGTTCCATAACTGTTGTAATTATTTCATCCCCTTCTTTAAAATAATCAGAAAAATAAAGAGAGTGCATAACCATATTAATTGAATCTGTGCTATTGTTTGTAAACACAACTTCTTCTCTAGAAGCATTAACAAAATTTGCAATCTTATCAATTGTTTCTTCATAAACTACTGACGCATTCATTGATAATCTATGTATCCCACGATGAATATTAGCAGGACAATCTTTATTATATAAATTCACTGCATCAATTACTGATTTTGGTTTAAATGTAGTTGCAGCATTATCAAAATAAATAACTTTTTTTGATTTGTTTAATATTGGAAAATCTAATCTATACTTATCTATATTCATATTACTTCACTTAAAAATATATAACCCATAAGGTTTATAATACTTTTAATATATATAATATATTACTTATGAGCGACAAAGAACAAGTATTTAATCCTTGGCAAGTAGAAGGAACAATAGATTATAAAAAATTAATTAAAGAATTTGGAACAACTGAACTATCAGAGGATTTAAAAGAAAAACTAAGAGAAAAAACAAAATCAAAAAAATTACATCAATTCTTTAGAAGAAACTTTATTTACTCTCATAGAGACTTAGATAAAATAATACAAAACATAGATAAAAATAATTTTTACATATACACCGGAAGAGGTCCATCAGGTTCAATGCATATAGGACACTTAATTTCATTTATTACAAGCAAATGGTTCCAAGATGAGTTTGGATGTAATGTTTATATAATGATTTCAGACGATGAAAAATATCTTGTTAAAGACAAACTAACTTTAAAAGATATTAAAGATCAATCTCAAAAAGATATCGAAGATATAGCTGCACTTGGTTTTGATCCAGATAAAACATTTATTTTTAAAGACACAGAATATATTAATCACCTCTATTTACCTGGGCTTGAGTTTGCAAAGAAAACAAACTTTTCAACAGCAAAAGCAGTATTTGGTTTTTCTGGAGAAACAAATCTAGGACAAATGTTTTATACTTCGATTCAAGTTACTCCTACAACTTTTGAAAAAGAAAAATTTTGCTTAATCCCTGCAGGAATCGATCAAGACCCATATTGGAGAATACAAAGAGATAAAGCTGAAATGCTAGGTTATAAAAAAGTAACTGCAGTTCATAATAAATTATTATCTCCTCTTCAAGGAATGGATGGGAAAATGTCTTCAAGTCAAGAAAACACAGCCATTTACTTATCTGATGACCCAAAAATGGTAGAAAATAAAATTAAAAAATATGCATTTACTGGAGGACGCCCAACTCTTGAAGAACATAGGCGTCTTGGTGGAATACCTGAAATTTGTGTAGTTTATAATTGGTTGGAAGTATTATTTGAAGAAGAGGATAATAAGATTAAAGAAATATACCTGGATTATAAAGCAGGAAAAATAACCAGCGGAGAAATAAAAATATATTTGATTGATAAATTAAATAAGTTCCTTGAAGAACATAGAAAAAGAAAGGAAATTGCAAAGAAACAAAACTTAGTTGAGAAATATATGTACACAGGGTTACTTGCTAAACAAATGTGGGAAAAGAAATGATATCAAATAAAAGAGTTAATATAGAAATAACAAAGATTAAGCAAAGAAATAAAAAAGTAGAACTTGATAAAGCTTGGGAAACGAGCACAATTAGAAAAATTACAATTTTTATTCTAACTTATATTATTGTATTAATTGTTTTTATTGTAATTGGTTTATCAAAGCCGTTTCTAAATGCAATAATACCTGCTATTGCTTTTCTACTTTCAAATTTAACAATTGAACCCATAAAGAAACTTTGGATAAAAACACAAAAAAAATAAAAAAGCCCGATAGTGTAGTGGCCAAGCATGTGAGATTCTGGATCTCACGACAGGAGTTCGAATCTCCTTCGGGCTATTATATATATTTAAATTAAAAAATAAAGATGTATTATTATGAATATCGGTATTGATTTAGATGAAGTAATGTCTGAAACAATGATTACTTTTTGCAAATGGTACAATAAAGAAAATAATACAAGCATATATTTTAGAGATTACACAGACTATAAAAGACATCTGCCAAACATCCAACACATTAATGATTCTTTTAAACTATGGTGGAAGTTTTATAAAACAAAAGATCATGAGAATATGGATCCAATAAAGGATGCAGTAATAATATTAAAAAGATTAGCAAAGAAAAACGATTTATATATTATTACTTCCAGACATGAAATTACAAAAGAATCAACATCAAAATGGATTGATTTGCATTTTGGAGATATATTCAAAGACATAATCTATCTTGAATATTTAATTGAAAATAAAAATCAACTTCTCAAACACGAATCTGAATTAATTCTGGAAAATAAAATTAAAATAGTAAAGACTAAAGCACAAATAGTAAAAGAATTAAATATAAAAATTATTATTGATGATTCAATTAATAATTTAAATCAATGTGCAGAAGAAGGAGTTACATGTATATTATTCCAACCAGAATACAGATATACTCCTGAACAACTAACAAATCTTAATCAAAACATAAAAATTATTAATTCTTGGACAGATATTGAAAAAGAAATTGAGAAACAAAACAGTAAATGAATTTACTCTTGTTATGGTGAAGCATTATGAAAATTGGTATTGATTGTGACGATGTATTATCAGTTTCTATTGCTGCATTTAGAAAATATTTTAATAAAAAATATGATAAGGATCTTTATTACATTAGATGGGAAGAACCAGGAAAACTAGGTTTAACCGTTAATGAATTTTATAAGGTGTGGGAAGATTTTTGTAAAGCTGATGAACATAAAAAAATGGACCCAATTCCTCATTCTTTTGAAGTACTAAAAAGATTAAACAAAGAACATGAACTAATTGTAATTACTGCTAGATCAAAACAACTTAAAGATCCAACTGTAGAATGGATAAACACAAACTTTCCAAATATATTTGACAACATACTCCTAATTAATGAAGCTAACAAAACCAATACTAAAACCAAATTAGAAGTTTGTAAAGAACTTGGAATTAACCTAATGATTGATGATAGACTAGATAATCTTCTACCTTGTGCTAAAGATGGAATCAAATGCATATGGTTTAATCAATATACAACTCACAAAGAAAAAATATCCTATCCAAAAAAAAATATTATCAAAGTTAAATCTTGGTTAAATATAGAAAAAGAAATAAAAAAGGGAAATAAATAATTTTATTCCCCAAGATCAACAATTGTTGAATCTAGATTTTGATCTAAAACACCAACATCTTGTGAATCTAAATTTTGCAAATCAGATGAAAGATTATCTATGTTTGCATCATTATTTTTTGATGACACATCTTTTGGTCCAACAATCATTAATGCAACAATAGCTACAATTAAGATTGTAAGAACAATAATTATTCCTAAAATTAATTTTCTATTCATTTACTTTCAACCTCTTTTGCAAGTGATTTAACTTTTTCTTTTAAAGCACTATATTGTTCTTTGATACTATTTATCTCTTGATTTGTAGATTCATTAGTTATCTCTGAGATTTTACTATTTAAAGAATCAATTTCTGTTTTTAGATAATTATATTCATTATTATCCCCAAGATAAGTAGTTATTATTCTTTCAAGCTCAGTTGTTTGTTTCTTTAAACTTGAAACAATAAATTCTTTATTTGCTAAATTATCTGCAATTCTTGCATCCTTTATATAATTCTTAAGTTCATCTGTTGTTTCTGAATTAATTATATTTGTTTTTAACATATCAAGATTTGCAATTTTAGTATTAATTGAATCCACTTGCTTAGTTTTAGTTGCTTCAACCATCTCTGAATTATCTATGTTTTCAATTAATTTATTCAAAGATTCAATTTTTTTATCAATCTTTGCAACCGTATCACTTTTGATATCTACTGCATTTTCTTGAATAAATAGATCTTTCTCTCCAGGATTAGAATTATTTATTCTATCTTGAATACCTTCTATTTTTGATCTTAAATTATTGATTACTTGTTGTTGTGCTTGTATTTTTGATTCAAGTTCTACAAGTCTGTCTTTATAACTTTGATTTTCTTGAGAAAATTTATTTTGACAAGCAAATTTAGCCACATCTTCTTCTATTCCTGCCTTATCTATAAGATTATTTACACAAGTATCTATATTTACTATTCCTTGTGCCTGAACTTCAGATTTATTACCAGAAACTGCTGAAGAAGTTGTAGGTTGTGCACAAACTACATTTAAATATTTTTTATTTAAATAGTCTAATTTTATTTTTAATTCATAATTTGCTTGATCACTAGTTGAAGTTTCCATATCTTTTCTAAGATCATCCATCTTTCTTAAAATATCTGTTTTTTCTTGACAAATATTTTCAACTTTGGTTAAATTTTGTCTAGTTACACAATCATTTTTAATTGCAGCAATCTTTTGTGAAATTGCAAAATATTCTTCTTTAACCTTTCTATATTCTTCTTGATTTAATTGTGTAGCTGTACTTTCGGAACTTGAAACTAATGCTTCTTTTAAAATATTTCTTTGTTTGTCAAGCTCTTTAAATTTATTAATTAATTCTTCTGGAACCTTACAATTAAAATTATTTTCTTTTATTCCAAAACAATTTTTTAATTTTTCATTTCTTTGTGCAATTAACTCTTTTAATTGTACTAAAGTTTCTTTATTATCTTCTCTAAATTTTTTTAATTCAGCAATATTCTGTTTAATTATTTCTATTTGTTCTTTTATTAAACTTAATTTTTCTTTACAATCTTCAGATAAATTTAAATCATCATTTAATTCTGTATCAATTCTACCTTGAATTGAATCCATATAATTTGAATTTTCAGTTTCAATTGTTTCAACAGATAAAATTTCTGAATCATTAATAGATTTTTCATCTTCTGCTCCAATTGGCATTGTTATTGATGTCATACTATCCACAGATACTATTGGTGAAGTAGATGTTGAACTTACAGGATCAACTAAAACTAATCTACCAGTCATTGTTGAATTTTGGGTAGTGTGATTTTCAAATTTTTGCCATTTACATTCTTTATAAGCTTGGAATAAATTATCTATTCTTTGCCTTGCTTGTCTAATATTTATTAATCTTTCCTTAACATAATCTGTATGAGGATTATTTAATTCTTGAATTTTTAAATTTAATTCTTTAATTTCTATACTACATTCACTATTGATTGGTTCAATAGTTCCTGTTCTAGAAGTATCTGGAACTCTGGTCATATCTGGCTCAGGTGGCACAGTTTCTGTTGAAGATCCGCCTTGTGAATAGGCACAAATGCCCATATACGATATAATTTCAGATCCATTTTCATCTGTTGAAATGGTTTCTTGACATGTACAAGAAGCTCCATCTTCCCCAACCCAAGTTATTCCTGCTGGTCCAGTTTGAGAATTACAATCATTAACAGCATAAACTTGAGAGAATAAAAATGTAAAACTAAAAATAATAAATAATGGTATTAATTTTTTATAGTTCATGTATATTACTCCTCCTTTATTAAATATAATTAGGTATATTAGGGTAAATTAAGTTTAAAAAGCTTGTCTAATAATTCGGTTTAATCCAAACTAATGTAAAAAAGAAAATGTCTATGTTCTAATAAACTTAATTGCTTCAGGAGCTAATGATAATAACTTAGGTTTTGTTAATAATCTATAAATAAATGCGCTTGGAAAATCCATGTCCCCATACTCTTCTAAAAACTTTTCGATTCCTGCTCCCTTAAGTTTAATTAAAAGATTATCAAGATCTACATTGTTTTTAGAATCTAAATACTTTCTAATCTTATAGTGGAATTTAAGTTCACTAATGTATTTTGATAAATGAAGCTTATAGTTTTTATCTAAATCCTTAAATTCTTTTATTCTTTCATTTATTGCTTTAGCAGCTGCTTCGGCAGATAATAAACCAAAATTAAGTCCACCACCAGTTGTAGCCTTTACAAAGCACGCAGCATCACCCACAACTAAACGATTATAACGAGCATAAACCTCTAAAGGCTTAGAAACAGGTATTACTCCTGAAGTTGATTGTAAAATTTTATCAAACTTAATCTTACTTTTTTCTAAAAATTTATCAAACTGTTCTTTTGGGTTTCTTCCAATTGTAGTTCCAATACCAATCTTTGCTCTATAAGGAGATTCTGGAATTACCCATCCAAAAAGTCCTTTAGCAAAATCTCCAAGATAAACCGAAACTCCTTCTGTTCCAAACTCACCCTCAACTAAAATTTGATAAGCGTGAATAAATTCCATTTCTTGCTTACTTGTAATTATACTATCTCTAACAATAGAATTTGGACCATCAGCTCCAACTAAATAATCAAAATGTAGATCAGTTACAACCCCACTAATTAGATCTTTATATCTTAAATTATCTTCGTCAACAGAAATTAACTTTTTAGAATATAATATTTCAACATTCATCGATAGTGCTAAATCTCTTATTCTTTTATCAAATTTTTCTCTATCAATAACTAATGCTTTATAGCCTCTTGATTCTACTTTTAAGAAAGCTGCATGAGGTCCAAATATTTCCACACCTCTAACCTTATTAATTACAAAATCATTAATATTTATATAATCTTTTAATCTAGTTTTATTAAATCCAGATAAAGAAATTAATCCTGAACAAGATACAGGAGTTCCTACTTCCTCATGTTCTTCAAGAACAAGAACAAGAATATTTGGATTTAATTTTTTAATCCAATATGCAGTATAAAGTCCTGTTGGTCCAGCACCTACAACCACTATTCTTTTATCAATTCCTTCAATCATTTATTATCTCTATTTGATCTTTTTACTGCATCTAAAATAAAATCATAATTACTTTGAAATTTATCTTCTGTTACTATATTACTTACATTTGGATTAGTTGTTTCAGTAGATTTTTTAACTGGATCTGAATTACTTGGTTGTTCAACAGTACTATTACCTAAAACATTATATATCTCTGATTGAACTGTTGGCTTTCCAAGTTCAGGAGTTTTAGTCTTTGATTTAGAAACAATTAACCAAACTAAAAATAAAATTATAATTAAAATTAAAACAATTATAGCTATGTTTATTAATAATTTATTTTGAACTCCACTTTGAGTAAATTTTATGTTATCAACAGTCAAGTTTCCAGACAATATTACTGGAGATTTAAAGGTTATTGTGTCAAATTTTGTAACCATATCAAAATCAGTAACTGGACTTTTTTTATTATATCTAATTATTTTTGAACCACCAGCGGGAATAGTTATTGAATAATTAACTAATGGATCTGTATCTAAAACATTCACCTTATCACTAAATATCAAATCCGAAATGGTTTGTGCAAACTCCTTTGGTATTTCTTCTATAAAAGTAATATTTATATCTTGTGAAGAACTGTTTTTAAAATCCAATAAAATTAAATAGTATTTTTGAGATTGAATCTCAATTATAGTAAAATTTCTATCTACTGTAATAGATCCTGCAGAATATAGTTTATTTGTATCTATAATAGTGTTTGCATCATAAGTTGATGCTTCATAATTTATCCCTGAATTCAAATCATATACTGTATGTATTGTTTTTGTTTTAATAATTGTTTCAGTTGGAAGTGCTAACATAATTTCTGCTAACAAATTATTTGCTTGGTTATATGCTTCATTAGATGCAATTTCATCAACCCCGATTAAAGTTTCTGCATCTCTAATCTTTGAATTAGCCAAAGTTAGTTTCTCAGAAATTAAAGCCTCAACCTCAATTAATAATTGAGCATAAACTTCTAATCTTGAGTTAATAGTATCAATATCTGCATTTATTTTTGTAACTAATTGTTCTCTTTCAAATAATACTTCATTAACATTATCTATAGTAATTGAAACTTCCTTTAAACCCACATTTAAAGCACTATCGTAAACTAAAGCTGAAAGAACATGCGTTCCATCTGTATAATCCATAGAATTAAAATCACAATCATAATCTACAATTGTACTTACTTCTTTTAAACAAAGTTCTTCAGTTCCATCAAGTAAATATTGAACTCTATATATATCTGTAGAATAATTAGATACACTTAAATTATAACCTCCATTTGCTTGCAGAATATAATTAAAATCAAATACAGGAATATTAGAATCTGCAGTAAAATCAAACGTATCTGTTGCAGATTCATTATTTTGATTTTTACCAGTTACCTCAATTATTCCAATTCCACTAGTTAAGACATTATAATCTCCAGATATTGTTCGATTTTGTGTAGAGGTAACTAAATAAGAATAACTACCAACCCCAATTTTTACTTTTATTGTTCCAACACCAGATAAATCTTCATCACTAGTTGCAACAATATGTAACAATCCAGATTTAACATAACTTATTTCATTTACATCATTAACTGGAGAAATAGTAATTGAAAAACTTGGCCCAAATCTTCTGGAAGTTCCAATTACAACTGCACTTAATGCAGATTCATTTCCAGCATTATCAACAGATGATATCTTAAAATATATATTTACATCTGCATTTGGATTATAAGAATAGGAACTGTCTTCTGCAATTTCATATGTTGAAGTTGCACCAACTGTTGAAGAGGTAGAATAATAAACTTTATAATGAGAAAGTCCACTATTATTGTCAGTTGAATCTCCCCAATTCAAATTAATTACACCACTTGTTAAACTATTTGCAACAATCAAAGACGGAATTGCTGGCGCAATTGAATCATACTTAATTGTATTTGATTGTCTTGTAATCGTATAAGGACTATCTTCGCTTCTTGCTTCAATGTATATTGTCTTTGTTTCATTATTTGTGGTGCAGCCATTACCAGAAGTAATATTAAATTGAGTGTATTCGAAATCAGTGTTATCAGTTATTTCTATCCAAGATGAAAACGTGGATGCATTACAACTAAATCTCAGTGCATTAACATCTGAAGAAGTAGTAATTGTAAATTTTGGCGTTGCTTTATTTGTATAGGTATTATCGTCATCTATATCAAAAGATAAACTTGGTCCAGTACTAACTGAATTTACATCAATTAAACTTAAATTTTCTGCTTTATCAACTGCTGCAACTCCATAATAATAAGTTGTATCCATTGACTTTTCTGTTGAATCTAAACAACTTTTAGTAGCAGTTGGCAAAATGGTACAAATTAATGTTTGATTAGTATAATTTGTAAAAGTCGAAGTTGATCTATATATTCTATACTCTAATAATCCGCTTCCACTATCTGTTGAAGTCCCCCATGAAGATATTGTAATATTATCATCTACTGCTCTTGTCAGTATTGGCTTAGTTGGGGTTGTAGGACCATTTGTATCAATTATTATATTAAAATCAATAGATAAATTATTATCAACAATATCATTAACATCAAGTGCAATTTTGTATATATTACTATCAGTCCAAGTTCCACTTTGAGAATGATAAAAACCTAAATTAGTTAAATTATAATCTTTAGTAACTGTAGTATTATCTGGCAATGTGATTACCATTTTAGTTGCGGCTTGCAAGGAATCAATACCTGATCCATTTTCAGAAATAACTATATTTATTAAAAAATTATTTGAATCCACATAATACGTGTTACGATCATATAATGTTCCTAAATTAAAACTTGAAACACTTGGCTTTGTATTATCTATTAATAATAAGTTATTAGTATCGATTACTGCTTGATAGGCACCATTATTTCCAGCAGCATCTTCTGTATCAAGAATTACATAATAATTGCCATCAACAAGACCTGTTCCAATTGCAAGATTAATTGGAGAAATATTAGTATCTTTTTGTACTCTCTTTGTATAACTAGAACTATAACTAGATAAATTACTTAAAGTTACAATATATGCAATGTATTTTGAAAGATAACTATCAGAATCGGAATAATTTGATGCAACTAAATTAACATCTCCCCGATAATAATTATTAGATGTAGTTCCAAGTGAGCTTATCGTAAATGTTCCAATTACTGGATTTATGGATTCTACTTGCAACGTGTCAGACACACTTTGAGCATTATTATCTTGCACAGTTATTGTATCTAATGTTACTGAAGGAATAATTGGTCTAGTTGGATATTGCACATCATAACTTGCTTGGTTAGCATTAAGATCAATATAAAAATAAGCAGTAAAATTAGTTCCAGAAACTATTGCATTAAAATCAAAATTACTAACAATTGATGAGGATATTTTTAATGGCAATAAATAATCAATTATCCCCTCTGTATCTGATAACGTTCCAGAAACTGTATATGCAATCGAAGATGGAACTGCATTTGTGATATCATCTATTATATTTAAATCACTTATAATATATGCACTAACATTTCCTCCAAAATTAAGTGATAATAATACAAATAAAATTGTAAATAAATACATTTTATAATTCATAATTAACCATATCTTTTTATATAAATTTTATTTAAATAAATGGATTTATTAAATAATTTATATAATATATAATATAATAGTTAAGATTTAAATATATAACCATATACAAAAAAATGAATATTTGGGATAAATTATGATTAGGATTATAGAAAAGGGAGATAAAAAAGTAACCATTATTGGCACAGCACATATTTCCAGCAAAAGCAGAGATCAAGTTAAAGAAATTATTGAAAGAGAAATGCCAGATATTGTAGCCATTGAACTTGATGCCGCAAGATTTTATGGAATGATGTCTGGAAAAAAAAGTACCGCAAAATTTTCTGATGCATTTAGATCCAGAAAACCTTTTCTTTTTCTTCTTCAATATTTTTTATCTAAATATCAAAAAAAAATTGCAGCTGATTTTAATATTGAGCCTGGAGAAGAAATGAAACAAGCTGCACTTTCTTCAAAAATAGTAAATGCTAAAATTCTTCTTGCAGATCGTGATGTTAACATAACTCTTGAAAAATTGTATAATGTATTAACTTTTAGAGAAAAATTTAAATTATTAAGAACAGGATTTAAATTGAGAAAAGAACTCGGAGATGATATCTCTGTTCAAAAAATATTAGCAGAAGCTGAATCCGAAGATAGTGCATTTATAACCAAAATAATGGATATTCTTGAAAGGCGTCATAAAAAACTAAAACAAGTTTTAATTGATGAAAGAGATGAATTTATAGCTTATAATATTCAACAAGCTTTAAAAGAAGAGAATGTAAAAAATATTGTACTAGTAGTTGGAGCAGGGCATACAAATGGAATTATAAAAAATTTAGATAATGAAAATATAGATATTAAAAAAATATTAAGTATTAAAACAAAATAAGTTTCAAGATGAGGAAACATACAACATACATTTATCCGGTTAAACCTGGTGAGTTTAGTTCCCTCAACTATCGGATTGAGGTCGTATCATCATTTTTCTACATTCTACTCCTTTCTCTCCTAAGATCTCCCTTAATGGGCTAATCTTGAAATTTTACAATCCAAATTAATATAGGCAATATACATATATATAAACACATGCAATTTAAATATACTTGAAGTTACACTCATTTAATCTAAAGTGGCCCAATAAAATGAAAAGAAAAGAATAGGTTATTGATTTTAATGAATTAACTAAAAAGAGTAAATTAAAATTTAAGTATAATTAATTTTAGATTTTGGTTTATTATCTAATTGCTCTTCGAGTACATGATAAAAAGCACCAACTGACAGAAGTTTTTGAGAACCATCAAAATATCTAACAATAAATTTATGTATTGATTTTTCCTTTGGGCCAATTACAATAATATATGGTATTTTATCTAATTCTGCATTTTTTATTTTTTTTGCAATATTATCTTGTTTATTATCAATTTCAACTCTAGCACCAGTTTGAGATAATCTAATAAAAACTTCATTACAAAAATCAAATGTCGAAGAATCATTTGGAATTAATCTTACCTGTATTGGATGTAACCAAAAAGGTAATAATTCTTTTTCTTTCTTTAAAACAGTTTCGGGGATAATATAGGTATATGTTTTATCTTTATAGCTTATCGAAAAGTCTTGCTTTATTGCAATATTTTTATTTTGTGTAATTAATAATTCATCATTATTTACAGATGCGTCTTTTATTACTATATCCTCATTTCTAATAACTGAATTTTGAGTATTTAATGAGACTATATCTGATGCTTGATGTTCAATTTTATCCTGATGTTGTGTTTGAGAAAAATTATTTGAATTATAAGGCCTGTATTTATTACTATTTCTATTATTATATTGAGTTCTACTAAAATTTACTGATTGATTTTGATTCTTAGCTATTGTTTGTGGATTTGATTGAGTTCTACTAAAATTAATATTTTGCGTTTTATTTTGATTTGAATTAAAATTAGTTTCAATATTTTTTGTTGCATTTTGATTTGAAATGTAATTACTAGACTTATAATTTCTCGATTTATTTTTTTTTGTAAATATAAAATTACTTGTTCTTTCCATGCTTTATCACATACTAAATTTAACCTAAAACCATAAATGCATATGCCACTAAATTATATAAGAAATGAGCAACAAACGTTACCCATAAATTACCTACTTTTTTATAATACCTAGCAAGCAACACACCAAGCACAAACGCCCCAATTACTTCAGTTATTGAACCATAAAGAATATGCCCTGCAGCAAATAAAGCAGAAGAAATTATAACCCCTACTTTATTAACCAAAAAGCCTCTAAAAAACCATTCTTCTAAAAACACTCTTACAACAAACAAATATAATACATAAATTATTGGCAAGGCTACAATCGTACTTGACACTAAATTTAAATCTTGGGCTCCAAAAAACATAGCAACTAAACTGATTGCATAACTTATTACAAACATTAAAAAAAATAAAATAAAAACTTGTTTAATAAGTTTTTTCCAATAAATGTTTTTAATGCCTTGATTTTTAAATATTAATTTAAATGAATTAAGATTATCATAAAAATATAAAAAATAGAGAGGAATAAATAATAAAAAGAAATCAAGAAAAAAATCATTTATTATAAAACTCATAGTATCTTAATCTCTTTTATAGCATTTAGTTTGACATTTATTCCCAAACAGTCATCCCACAATTCCCACAAGCAAATCTAGTTCTTCCATCTTTTGCTTTGTGTGCACCCATAAATGTTGCAGTTCCACATTTAGGACAATCTTTTCCTTTTCGTGTAACTGTATTACCAGATACTTCATAAAATTTGCTTTTTTTAACTTTAACACTTTCTTTGTGCTTTGGTTTACCTTTTTTTTCTTTACCCATAAATTATCACTTTTATTCTTCAACCTTTTCTTTTTTTTCAACTTTTTCTTCGTCGTGTGTTCCTGTTCTCTTTAATTTATGATCTAATTCAATTTCTTTTAAATATTTCATATTCTCATAAACCTTAATATATGCTTTTGAGATTTTGGTACCAAAATCTTGAGATATCTTGTCAATTACAATCAATTTATCATCAACACCTAAAAGAGCAGCAACTTTTTTTTGAACTTCTTTTCTTGACGGTGTTTTCTCAGATCTAATTTTTGCTAATATTGATGTTCTATGTAATAATTCATTCTTTGCTTTTTCCATTTCGATTTCCATATTATTTCACCTAATAATTATTTTTTATTTTGTCTATATTATTAATGCCTTTCTTTTCAAGAGAGGTCATGAGAGGAGATAAAAACTTAAATTCACTTTCGTAAATTCATATATTTTACTATTATTATTTTACCTACTAAGTCTTAATGCGTACTTTCCTGGAGTTGTAACACCCATTGCTTTACCAACTTCTGATTTGTCAGGATCTAATATTAAAGCAGTACCTTTAAAGAATGTAGTAAATGAATTAAGTCCACAAACAGGGCAAACTTTAACTGATTCTTCCTTACCATCTTTATTAGTTTCTGTTTCTTCAATTATTTTTCTGCATTTCCTACATACTTTTTTACTCATTTCTTGTCACCTTTCTTACTTGGTGTTTTTTTTATATCTTTTTTCTTTGTTTCTTTTTCGTCTTTATCTATTTTTTTTGTTACTCTTATTTTTTCTTTTTTAGTATCAAATAATTGCCATTCAGGTTTACCTAAACCAAATGATCTCATAGTAAGACCAATCTTGGTATCAGCAATTGATTTCTTAAAACTAATATTTGCAATACGAGATAAAACTTTATCTCCTACAACTAAAGTTCTTTTACTTTCTTTTGCAACAAAACCAGGTAATTCTGGATTAAATGAATTAAAATCTTGCATAACCTGAGAAACGTGACATAATCCTTCAAAAGGACCAATATTAATAAATGCACCAAAATCAGTTGCTTGAGTTATACTACCATTAACAACTTCATGTAAATTTGGCATATAAGTTATAACTTGAAATTTAACTTTGAAAAAAACATTAGGATCTCCAGGAATAATCTCTCCAATATTATTTTCAAGAACATCTGTAACAAGAACAATTAAGCCAACATCCTTATCTATTACTCCTTCATAATCTTTACTTAATTGAGTAAGAATAATATCTTTTAATTCTCCAGATAAACTCAATGGAGATACTGCAACAATTCCTTCGACATTGTATTTCTTATAACTCATTTATTTTCACCATAATTTATTTTATTCTAATATTGCGCCTTGTGTTTTTAAAGTAATTATTTTTGCTCTTCTTAATTTTAGTTTTTCTTTTAATATTCTATCATTAGTATATATAATATAATTATTACAATAATATATTAATAAGTTATCTATTTTTAAATATCTTTCTCCTCTACTTAAAACTTCATCAGATACCTTTAATATTTTATATTTTTCTTTGTCTTCAAGCTTTTTTAAATACCTAATAAATAATGTCTTTCTTTGGGGTTTATCTTTAAATACCTTATTTATTTCATCATATGTTCTGTCAAGAACATAAAAATCTGCACTAGGTATAATTTGTGTTACTGCATCAAATATATCTTTTCGATTATCAAACATATAAATTAATATGTTGGTATCAATTAAGATTTTATTTGATCTTGCCATAACCTGATAATCTCCATCTACTATTAACATTCCTACTAATTGCAATTGTTTCGCCTTTATAATAAACCCCATCTTTATCAAGAACTAAAATTAATTCTTTATCTTTGGTTTTTATAATTGTTGCTAAGTATGCAGCAGAACCTATTATTACAACCACTTTTTCTCCAAGTTTTAATGGGGTTTGATTAGGTTCAATTAATCTATCAATTTTACTATACTCTAAGGTTAACTTTGAAGAAACATCTGGTTTATTATCTTCTCCACAAATTAATTGCCCAACCATACGATCTGAAAAGCAATAGAATGGATCAAGATCTGTTCCAATTGCAATTAATCCACCAGGTCTTACAGTTTTAAAATTAACTCCATCTGAGTTTAAAGATTTAATAATTAATTCTATAGGTTTATTTATCCCAGGATATAACCAAACCTTATCCCCAACTGATAATGTTCCTGAAAGAACTGCTCCACCAAGAACGCCACCAATTAATTTATCAATATCAGTTCCTGGTTTATTAACATCAAATGATCTAACTACTTGCATTCTTAACGGTTGTGTTTGATCAAAAATAGGTGTTGGTATTTTTGTAATAAGAGCATAAATTAGCGCATCTATGTTTGTATCGAAATGAGCAGATGTTGGTATTATTGGTGTTTGTGAATAACCAACTTCATCTAAAAAATTTCTTAATTTAGTATAATTTTCTATAGCCTTATCTTTTGAAACTAAATCAATTTTATTTTGTGCAACTACTAAATTAGTTACCCCGTGCATTTTTAAAGCAAGAATATGTTCAACAGTTCTTGGTTGTGGACAATCTTCATTTGCTGCAACAACAACAATTGCACCATTTAACAGCGCAGCACCAGATAGCATAACAGCCATTAATGTTTCATGGCCCGGAGCATCAACAAAAGATACTCTTTTAACAAATTCAGTTTCAGTTCCACAAAGAGGACATTTTTCTTTTGTGCTATATGCTTGGAAACCAGAACAAGTTGGGCATTTATAGAAACTTGCATCAGCATACCCTAATTTAATAGATATACCTTGTTTAATTTCTTCAGAATGCCTATCTGTCCATCTTCCTGTGAGTTTAGAAGTTAATGTTGTTTTACCGTGATCAACATGACCAACAACACCAATATTAACTTCAGACTGAATTTCTTTTGTCATTATTTTTCTATCTCTTTTTTATTTTTAAAATATTTTTTTTCTAAGATTAGTTCCAAGAGGATGTTTTTTCCCAGAACTAAACTTTTCTTGATTTAATTTATCAAGCTTTAAAGATTTATCTTTATTATCTTTAATTTTTCTTAAACTTATGTTTTTGTTCTCTGTATTTTTTGAAACATTCATATTTTTATTTCACATAAATTTAATTTATTTCTTTTTTCCCATTGGTTTTGGAATTGAATCTTCATTTTTTACTTCTTTTGGTTTTAAGTGCTTTTCTTCTAATGTTTTTGTTGTTCCTGCAATTATTTTTAAATTAACTTGCTGTATTGTATTATCAATGATTTTACCAATTATTCTTTTCTTTCTTCTTTCTCCCTTTCTTGTAGGACGAAAGCCAACTCCCTTTGTTAACAATACTCTTTTTGATCCTGTTTGATCAAGAGTAACAACCATAGGAAAACCTTGCTTATCAGACCCGCCTGTAATTATTCCTCTAAGACCTGCTTCAATAAAAGATAAATCCACTTCATCCTTTATTTTCTTTCCTAAAAGAGAAAGAGCGGTTTTTTCATCAGCTTCAACTGAATATGATTTTGCAGATTTTGAATCAGATATATTTAACTTCATAATAGATTACACCTCAATTTTTTAAAATTTTATTTTCTTATTTGCTAATTATTATTCTTTTGCTTGATATCTTTTTTTAAGAGCATCAGCAATTAATCCTTCTTCTTCTCTTGTAAACTGATACCCGATTTCTTCAAGCCTTTTAATGGAATCAAGAGATAAATTAACTGTAAAGATTGATTCTTCAGAAAAATCTTTTAAGTATGTTGCACCTTTAATTGAAATTGCAGCTTCTTTATCATACTCTAGTGTACTTAATTTATTTCCATCAGTTTGAATTCCTTCAACAATACCAATTTCTTCTCCATTTAAATTTAATAAAGTAACGCCCGGTACTAATTTTCCAACCAAGACTTTAACTCCCACAATTGCTGGTTTACTTACTCTAAATATACAATTCTTTAAAACCTTAATCTTGCAAGGATAGGTTACTTCCTTTAATAATTTTTCTTTTTCTACTTTATTTAATTTATCAAGATATGCTTGATAGTCTTCTATTAATTTATAAATAATATTGTTTTTAAATATAGGGATACCAAATTTATTTGCTTCTTCTTCAATTTCTTTTGGTATATTTGCATTAAATAAAAATAATGCACCTTTTTTTTTATCTCTCTCATAAATAATTTTTAATTCCATTAAATCTTTGCTTGTAACATCACCAATGTCTGATCTAGCTACACAAATACTACTTTTACCCATTAATTTTAATAATGCTTCAAGAGAACCTAGTGTATCTGTCTTAACAAATGCTCCTTCTGCCTCTCCATTTGATAAAATACATGCTAGTGGCTTTGATTTGAGATGCTCCATTGCATCTATATCTTCACAAGAAACAATTATTGACCCGGGAATACATTCTTCAAGTTCAGGTGCAACTATTTTAACTCCAGATGCAGCTGATACAAAATCAACAGATTTATAATCTCTTTTTTTATTAACTGCCGACATTACATCAATCTTTAGTAAAGCTTTTACTTTTGTTTCAATAACTCCACTCTTTGATAAAAATGCAATTCTATCTTTTACGTGTAATACTCCTTGATAAACAATAATGTCTGCTGTTGGACCTACACCTTTAATTTCTCCACATTCAAGAATGGTTGCTTGAGGATAACTTTTTTCATCAAGCGTTAATCTTGAACCTAAAAATTTTTGTGATAATGTTGATAAAAAAATAATTGCTTCGGATAGCCCCCAGCATTTTTCAGCCGAAATTGGAATAATCGTAATTTGCTTTTGAAAGTCCGTTACTCTATCAAATCTCTCGGCAGCAAAACCATTATTATACAACTGCCCAACAATTTTGTAAATTTTTTCATCAAGCCTATCTGAAACTGATTTTGATTGTTTATTAATAACAGTTGAAATATCACTACCTTCTTGATACCAGCCTTGTATTAAATCAACCTTATTTGCAACAACAATAAATGGAACCTTATACATTTTTAAAATATTTAGAGTTTCAATATCTTGTGCTTGAAGTCCTTTATTAATATCAACTACTAAAACAACAAGGTCAGCAAGAGAACCTCCTCTTTCACGAAGATTATCAAATGCATTATGCCCTGGTGTATCAATAAATAACAATCCTGGAATTGTTATATCAAATTTAAATTTATCTAACAAATGATTACACATCATTTTTATTACATCGTGTGTAATTTCAGTTGCGCCTATATGTTGTGTTATTCTTCCTGCTTCTTGACCTGTAATACAAGTACCTTTGATTTTATCTAAAAATGATGTCTTACCAGAGTCAATGTGCCCCATAATTGTAATTATTGGTTGTCTATACAACAGTTTTCACCACAGGTTTATTTATTTTTATATTTAGATGTTAAAACTATAATCTTGTAAATCCCAAGAAAAACAAAAAAATAAAAAAGAAAAAAACCTATTCTTTTTTTTGTCCTCTACCTTGTCTTGTTTTTTCAACATGGTATGTTTCAGTCCATCTTGTTTTAAGAGGCTTATATTTCTTTGCAAGTGTATTTTTTTTACACTTTGAAGAACAAAAATTACTTACATTTCCTTCTTTTTTTGCATATATTATTCCAGTTCCTTTTGGAATTTCCTTACCGCAAAATGTACATTTCATCTTATTCCCCCTTTAGTGAATTCTTATATCCTTTGCTTCTGTTTCTGGGTTCATAAGTATAAGGACATCTCCCTTTCTTACTGTTCCACGTACATTTCTTTTTTTAATACGGCCTTTTTCGTAACCATCAAGAACTTTACAAAGAACTTGAGTTGCTTCTCCACGGGAACCAGTTCTACCTACGATGTCAACAACTTCAGCAGGTATTCCTTCTTCAGCCATATAAATCTACTCCTTATTCCTTGTCTTCTTCTTTTGGTTCTTCAGCCTTTGGTGCAGTTTTTGGTTTTGGTGCAACCTTATGTTCAGCTTTTGGTGCTTCTTTATGTTCAACTTTTTGACCAGTTAATTCAGCAAGCTTACTTACAAGTGATTGTAATTCTTTTAAATTAACTCCAGCATCCATTACAGCAATACAACTAGCTTTAGCTGATATACCAACTGCCTTACCAAGTTCATCCTTTGTTTTTACGTATGTAAAAGGAATGTTCTTTTCTTTTGCAATAACAGGGATGTGCATTACGATTTCAACAGGTGTAACATCTTCTGCAATAACTACAAGCTTAGCTGAGTTACGCTCAATTGCTTTAGTTACTTCATTTATACCTATCTTTATCTTACCTGATTTTGCTATTTTCTTAAGAGTTTCGTCTTGCAAAGCTCTAAGATCATCTGATACAGAAAACTTTATGTAATCTGACATATTTACTCTACCTCCACGATTTTGTCATCGGTTTTCTAGTGTTAAAAAGTAGTTTTAACTATATATATTATATATAGAGGAAAGTTTATAAAGAGATATTTAAAGTAAAAAATTGTGTTTTTTTCTCAAGATTAAAACTAAAAGTGTCCAAGAAATATAGCAACAATTATAATAAATTAAATTTAAACCCTAAATTAATATCTTTTATGTAAGATTTGGAATATCAACAACTGATAAGTTAGGAGTTAATAAATTTGCAATATTTATTTGAGCAATTTGTGCTTCACTATTATCCCCCCAACACTTTATTGTATTATCAGCTAATAATGCACAAGTATGATTACTGCCTGCGCTTACTTCTATAGCATTACTTACGCTTTGTACACTTACTGGAACTGTACTTTGAGTAGTGGTGCCATTTCCTAATTTACCATAACTATTATCTCCCCAACACTTTATTGTGCCATCATTTAATACTGCACAAGAATGAAAAGAACCTGCGCCTATTTCAGTAGCATTATTTATTCCAGAAACACTTACAGGAGTAGATGAATTAGTTGTGGTTCCATCTCCTAATCCCCCATAACTATTATATCCCCAACATTTGATTGTATTATCATCTAATAATGCACAAGTATGATTATTGCCAGATTTAATTTTTAATGCATTATTTATTCCAGAAACACTTACTGGAACTAAACTTTGAGTAGTAGTTCCATCTCCTAATTGTCCCGCAAAATTATATCCCCAACATTTAATGGTATTATCAGCTAATAATGCACAAGTATGATTATTGCCTGCGCTAACTTCTATTGCATTACTTATACTTTGTACATTTACTGGAACTGTACTTTGAGTAGTGGTACCATCTCCTAATTTACCATAATTATTATTCCCCCAACATTTAATAGAACCTGTAGACAATAATGCACATGTATGTGTTGATGTTGAACTTATCTGAGTTGCAGTAGTAATTCCAGAAACACTTACAGGAGTAGTTCTATTTATTGTTGTGCTATCCCCTAGTTGCCCAGAATTATTTGCACCCCAACACTTAATTGTTCCATCAGATAATAATGCACAAGAATATTCTCCACCTAAACTTACTTGAACAGCATTATTAATTCCAGAAATAACTAATGGCACATAACTCCGATTAATTGTTCCGTCTCCTAATTGCCCAGAATAATTATAACCCCAACATTTTACAATTCCATTATCTACTACACAAGAATGATTAAATGGTGATGAAATACTTGTTGCAGAATTTATCCCAGAAACACTTAATGGGGTGTAACTTACAATATATTTCCCACAACCTAATTGGCCATGATAATCATAACCCCAACATTTGATAGTACCATTATCTAATAATGCACAAGAATGATTTGTTCCTAATTCCATTTTTGCAACATTACTTATTCCAGAAACACTAATAGGTGTATTTCTATCGATTTGAGTACCATTACCTAATTGACCTAAATGATTACGTCCCCAACATTTCATAGTTCCATCACTTAATATTACGCAAGAATGGCTATATCCCAAACCAAATATATTTGTTGCAGTAGTAATTCCAGAAACACTAACAGGAGTAGTTCTTTGAGTAGTAGTTCCATCACCTAAATTTCCATATTGATTATTTCCCCAACACTTTACTGTTCCATCACTTAATACAGCACAAGAATGATATGCACCTGAACCAATTTTTATTGCAGTAGTAATTCCAGAAACACTAACAGGAGTTCTTCTTGTTGTAGTTGACCCATCACCTAAGTTACCATATCCATTATAACCCCAACATTTCACAGTCCCATTACTTAATAATGCACAAGATTGTCCTTCCCCTAACATTATTTGAATGGCAGTAGTAATTCCTAAAACACTAACAGGAGTTCTTCGGGTAGTTATCGTATTATCTCCTAATGTTCCACTACTATTATTTCCCCAACATTTAATTGTGCTATCGCTTAACAAAGCACAAGAATGACTGTATCCTAAACTTATTTGTATAGCATTAGTAATTCCAGAAACAAAAACAGGTGTGTTTCTTTGAGTTATTGTTCCATCTCCTAATTGCCCAGAATTATTACGCCCCCAGCATTTAATAGTTCCATCATTTAATAATGCACAAGAATGCTCATAACCTAAACTTACTTGAATAGCATTAGTAATTCCAGAAACAAAAACTGAAAAATATGACGTTGTAGTTGTTCCATCTCCTAATTGCCCATAATTATTATATCCCCAGCATTTTATTGTACCATCTGTTAGTACTGCACAAGAATGAGCTGAATATGTATTTATTTGTGTTGCATAAGATGCATATAGATTACAATCATCTGAACTAGATTGTAAATTTTTGGTTTTAAAATAAATTACTTCATTATCAGAAGTATATAATTCAATGATAATTTCTTTTTCAGGATAACAGGGGATATCCAAACCAAATTTTGAATTAACTGGAATTGGCTCATCTAAAGTTATTACTGAATTAATAAAATTAAAATTATTCGGATTACTTGAAACAATTTTATAGGCAGTAATATTTGTATCTAAATTATTTAGTTTATCAACTGGCAAAGTATTTTCAATAATAATCTTCTGTCTAGTTGCAGATTTATCTGCAGAAATTGGCAATATATCCATTGGTTTTAATACGCCTTGTAAATCAGAAACATTATAAACTTTAATTATAGTATTGTTTAATGAATTGGTAGTAAATCCCTTACCCCAAGTTATAAGAATTACAACTAATGAAACAGCAATTACTATTAATAATATAGTTGCAATTAAAGCAGAAACTAATTTTGGTCTATTTGGTTGTAATAATTTTTTTTTCTTAACCATACTTTACCAATATAATAAGATAAATAACGTTTATAAAACGATCCTAAACAAAATTAAATTACTGAAAAAATTTATTTCTTCCAGTAATCATCAAAATGAGAAAGAAGAGCGCTAACAAGACTTGGATTGTTTTCAAGAACTGTTAAGTGGTATGATTTTCCAGGAGCAGAAACATTATTAAGTGCCATTATTACTTTCTTTTTATCAAGAACAAAAACATCCATAGAATGGTTTGTTTCTTGAACATTAAAATGCTTTGGTAAATCATGAACCTTTGTCATTGGTTTTGTTAAAAGCTTAACTGAAATATTTTTATTTGCAATTAATCCTTTAAATGAATCTATTCTCTCATCTATATGAGTAAACCCATGTATTTCTTTTTGCACACTTTGGAATTCTTGTGCTAAGAATTTATTATAATCCTTAATATTATTAACTTGAAGTATCTTCTCGCTTGGCCCATTAGATTTTTCTGACCAATGTTTTCCAAGAATTATATCATCAACCTTACCTGCAAGTTCTTTAAATTCTTTATTCTTAATATCAAGTAAACTTTTAAATATTTCTTCAGGATTAATTACCTTGTATGTTTTTGGTTTTTTATAAACTTCAAGAACTAATCCTCTTTCTTTTAATTTTTCTAAAACATCATAGATTCTAGTTTTAGGTATTTCTGAATTACGACTAATAGTTGGAGCATCACACTCTGAAAATTTAAATAGGGTTACAAGTGCCTTAGCTTCGTACTCAGTTAAATTAAGCTCTTTTAACAAACTAACAAGATTATTATCTTTCATGTCATATCACACTTAATTTATATATATAATTTTAAATAAATAACTAAAATATATATAATACCATATAATTTATATAGTTAACTATTACCGGTTAAAATAAGGATTAAAAAACAATCCTTATTCAGAAACTTCTCTTTCAAATCTTTCGAATCTACCTTGACGTCTTGGTGGACCTCGTCCAAACTTAGAACCAAATCTACTACTTGGTCTTCTTTGCATTTCTGGATCATCCTTTGAATCATCATTTAGTGTATAAACAAAATCATCAACTTTGTATGAATAATCAGCTTCTGTTTTTATTATTCCATTTTGTATCATTAATTCTCTATTTAATAACCAAAAGAATAATGCAACAGATTTTCTACCTTTATTATTGAATGGAACGATTAAATCAATATCTCTAACATTACTTGAAGTTGTTGAAAGCCCAATTATTGGAGCTCTTATCTTTTTAGCTTCTAAAATTGCTTGTCTATCTATATTTGGATCAACAACAAAAACTAACTTTGGTTCAATAAAATGCTCAGATTCAGGATTTGTAAATGTACCGGGTATAAATCTATCCAGTTTAACATTATATCCAAAATTCTTTTCAAGTAATTTCATTCCAAATAAAGCATATTTTTTTCTTGAAACAATAATTACATCACTTGGTTTATATCTAGAAATAAAATCAATTGCAACTTTTATTCTTTTATCAATTATTTGAACATCCATAACATTTAGTTTATCACTTCTAGATTTAAATATGAATCTTCTCATTGCACCATTCTTGTACTTAGTACCAATGTGTATTCCATTCTTTAAATACAGATCAACATTAACTAATGTTTTTATTCCAGAAGTAACTGGAGGAGTTATATCATTTATTTTTGAATCATTTGTTTTTTCCATTTGTTTTCACATTTTAATATTTCATTATTTCGTCAACAATTTCTACGTGTGAGAGAAACATTCTTCTACAACAATATTTTTTAACACCTAATTGATCAAGAGCTTGTGCTTCAGTTTTCTTGTCTTCATTAATTAATCTTCTATATTCTTCATACTTATCAGCAACAACCTGACCGCATGAAAAACAACGCACTGGAACAATCATACAATCTTCACCTCTTAGAGTGTTGTTTCTTCTTTCTAGCACCAAGACCTAATTCTTTCTTTGGTTCCTTATTTCTTACATCATCAACTAACATATATCTATCATATGCAATGATTTTATCTCTTAATGTCTTTTTATTACCACTTGCAAGTAATATTCCTTTAGTAACACAAGATCTAATTGCTTGTACTTGACTTGAAAATCCACCACCAGCAACTGTAACAAAATAATCAAATTTACTAAATTCTTCAGGAATTAAACTAGCAGGTTCTAAAATTAAATCTTTCTTATACCCACTTGCAAAAACATCTAGTGCTTTACTATTTATTCTTATGTTTCCTGCTCCTGGTTTAATTACTGCTCTTGCCATTGCCTTCTTTCTAGAAGATTTAACTGTATAATTCTTTACCATAATTTCTCATATTTTTATTTATATATTTTTATTTAAATTATATTTATTTTAATTTAGCACCTAAATATATTGCCAATTCTTTTAAAGTTACGTGTTCTAAATTTTTTAACTTTTCTTCTTTTGGAGTCTCTTTAATATATTCTTCAGGAATATCATAAAATACTTTTAGTCTTCTTAGAGCTTGTTCTCCTTTTGGGCTTCTTGGAAGCATTCCTCTAACTGTACGCTTAACTAACATATCTGGATATCTTGGATACTTTGGATTATTCTCAGGGTTTCCATGTTGACCTTTATTTGTTCTTTCATGATATTTCTTAAGAACTGATTTTTTATCTCCAGAAATAATTACATCAATTGCATTAACAACAACCACTTTATCTTTTGATTTTATTAATGTTTCTGCAACTTCTGTTGCTAATCTACCTAAAACTCTATTTTTTCCATTTATTACAATCATAAATAACACCTAAATATAATTTTATTTAACAATAATTGTTTTCTTATAGTCTATTGTATCCTTACAAAAATCTTTTAATGATTTTATATTTTTTAATTTTTCTTTAACTGAAGAAGAAAAACTATACGCATAAACTGTTACTTTTTTATTTAATACTCCTGTACCTAATAATTTACCTGGAACAATAACAATTGATCCATCTGTAACGAGTTCTAATTTTTCAAGTTTAACTAAATTAACTTTAACTGCTCTTCTTTTTGCAGTATTTAATATGTCTGCAACTCTTGAATAAATTTCTTTTTTCTTTGTTTTTGAAGTTTGATATAATATATCAATCATATTTTTCTTTTCAACATTCATTACGTCTTTTTTCATAGTCATATAGATCATCTTTTTTAAACTTTATTTTTAATATTCGTTCATTATATTTTTTTTAAATTTTAATTATATATGCAGGGGACAGGATTCGAACCTGCGAAGCACTAAGCACAGGATCTTAAGTCCTGCCCCTTTGACCACTCGGGAACCCCTGCCTCAACTGGTTCCGGTCAGTTGACACCCAACTACCAAAACATTGGCAAGCAAAATCAATGCTTTTAATTTTTGAAATTAAAAATTACTTTAACTTCTTTTTAAATATTGAAATATACTCTTTATTATATCTTTCAAATAATTCTAAAAGTTCTTTTATATTTGTTTGACCAATTAATTCTATACTTAATATATAATTATTAGTACCATTAAGTTTTAAACATTCTTTTTTACAAGAATCAACACATGCAAGACATCCATCGCACATTTCTGGATTTTTTAAGGTTGGCTTACTTCCTGTCAGGTCAATACATTTTTTTGGACAAGCTGCAATACACTCCTTACATGAATCACAACCCTTTTTCATTTCAAGCTCATACATCTGAGTATATGAAACAATTGCAGGAGAAAACTTTGCATGATCGTGTCCAATACCAAGTATTGCATAAGCGTGCAATTTAATTCTTTCATTCTTATTTAATTTTGTTAATGGAATTGTATCATAAACTGATTTAATATCATGATCACTTGAAACTAAATCCTTTGAATACACAACTCCAGGGCCTTCTTTTTCAAGAGTAAATGTAACTTTTTTACCTGTATTAACAAGAGGTGTATTTATTGGAGTTAAAGCAATTCGGTTAGCTAACATTTCATCCATTATAGCAGAATCATTTTCATAGAATTCAATTTCATCTATTGCATATGTTGGAAGACGATAACCAATAACTCTTCTAAGTGTGTTAAGATAAACTGTATCTGTGTTTTCAACAATAAATCTGTATGTTTTTTTATCATTATCTAAAAACTTTACTTTTACCATTTTTACACACTCTCTTTTTTTATTTTAAGAAACTAAAATAAATTTAGTTCTTCTTTCTATATCCTTTCTTCTTTCTACATCCATCATGTGGAATAGGTGTTGTATTTTGAATACTTAATATTCTAAGCCCATATCTTGTTAATGATTTTAATGCAGGTTCTGCTCCTTGTCCAGGATTATTATATAAATTTCCACCAGGTGCTCTAATCTTAACATGAACTTCTCCAATACCTTTATCTTTTGCTTTTTCAGCAATAATTTGTCCAATTTTCATAGCAATATAAGGAGAACCTTCTTTATGCTGTGATTTTGTTAATTGTCCACCAGATGACTTAGCAATCATTTCAGCTCCAGTTTCATCAGTTAATACTACAATAGTATTATTTCTTGAAGCAAAAATATTTACAATCCCAATCTTATCTCCAGCCATAATCTATCACTCCATTGACTCCTTGTCTTTCTCAGTCTGAGCTGGAATTTCTTTCTTTATTGCTTTATCTTTATCCTTTGAAATTGGTTTTCCTTTCATTTCAATTGATTTATCAATTACATTTTTAATTTTTGAATTGGTATAAGATATTGTTTCATCAGCTCTAACAATTGAACCAGGAATTGATCTTTTTCTACCATTTATTGCAATGTGTCCATGTGTGATTAATTGTCTTGCTTGTGATGGAGTTAATGCTAATCCTTTCCTAAAAACAATTGTTTGTAATCTTCTATCTAAAAAATCTGTTAAAGTTAATTTAAGAACATCTTCGATCTTATGCTCTTTTGTAAAGATACCAAGGCTTACAAGTCTTCCAAGTAATTCTTGCTTTCTTTGTTCAAAGTTTTCAGATCTACCAGCAAGAAGAAGTCTTGCTCTCTTTCTTAGTTCTCTAACTTCAGTTTCAGCTTTCCAGAGTTCTTTTTTTCTGGTTAAACCATACTCATCCATTATCTTTCTATCAGAGAGAATTCTCTGTTTGTTCCACTTCATTCTCGGAACATCATAAAGCCTGTTTAATCTTTTTGGGTCACCCATAATTATTCACTTCAATTTAATTTTATTTTTTTGCTAATTCCTTTTTCTTTGTAACTCCAACAGAAGCTCCTTTTCTAAAAGTTGATCTTGTTTTTTGACCTCTTACTGGTAAGCCCCATTGTAGTCTAAGTCCTCTATAACTTTTTAGTTTTCCTAATTTTTGTATTTCTTTTCTTTGAGCAAGTTTTAAATCAGCCATAATTAAATGTGCTTTTCTTGATTCTATTCCATCATCAAAATTTGATCTATTAAGTAACCAGCTTGGAACTTCTTTATCTAAATTTTCTATGATTTTATCTAAAATTAAAACTTCATCATCTGTTAAGTATCCGATCTTATTTGTTTTTTTACCTGTTTTTTCCATAAATTTTTTTTCAATTATTCTTCCAAGTCTTAAATTAAGCCCATAAATCATAACAAGCCCCTCACCAATTGGAAGATAACCTGGAATATCTGTGTAACAAATTCTAACTACTCCTCTAAAGTCCTTTCCTTCCTTACTTAAATCAATGTGACTTGGAGTTGGTCTCTGCTTTGAAGATAAAACTCTTTCTGGTCTATTATCTTTAATTGCAGATTCTTTCTTATCAGATTTTTTATCTTTCTTATCTCCTTTTGGAGAATCTTTACCTTTATTTTTATCAGCCATATTTAATCAATTTTTAATTTTGTTTTATTCAATTGGAAATATGTGAAGAATATTTATTTTCTTCTCATTCTCGCCATCATCGTAATATACATTATTGCTATCTAATTTTTTTATCTTGATTTTTTTACCAAAATCATTTCCCTGAATAATAATGCAGGTCTTTCCAGTAGTTAATGCACCCATATATCTTCATTTCCTTTAATTTTATTCAATTCTATTACTAATCATATCAATATATTTTGTATATCTATAATCTACTTCGTCTTTTGTTAATAATTTATATTTTAACATAACAGCAGATAAATAAATTTCTTTCCTACAAACTGGACAAATCATTGATGCAAGAGGAGCTTCAGGTCTTCTTTCTGTTTTTGAAAGCTTTGCAACTTCAAAAACACGTTTACCGTGTGGCATACCATGCAACATCCCTTTACAGATTGCACACTTATGCATCCCAGTTTTCTTTTTAACTAAAGTTCTTTTAATTATTCCTCTTGGAGATCTAACTTTTTTGTGTTTCTTAAATTTTTCATTTGGTCCTGGCATAAAGTCACCTTTTTTTAAATATTATTTTATTTTTAAATCTTGTCAACTACGCTTTCGGTAATATATTTTTTCATTAATAACTTATCATATAAACTTGAAATAATTAAAGAAAATATTACTCCAAATATAACGTAAGCCCAAAATCCATTTACTGTAAAGATTATAAAATTAAATTTAGTTGTAAGATAAAATTTATTTACAAACCATAATAATGGAAGAGCAATAGCAAACATAATAAACATTGCTTTCATTTGTATTCTAAATTGATCACCAATCATTGCAAAAGACTCACTTTGCTTTTTCTTCATTTCTTCCATTTTTTGTTCTTTTGCTAATTGCTTCATTTCTTTTTGTAAATCTTTTGTTTTCTTCTTCATTTCAAAATATTTACGAGGATTAATAGTTAAATGCTGTACAAGTTTATTAATTCCTGCAAAAACAAGTGAAATGACAATTATGTCAAACCACACATTTACGATTGGAATTTCAAACATGTTTAATCCTCAATTTTAATTATTTTTACCCATTACTTGTTTTAAAAAAGTACTTGATTCAAATACTTGTTCTTTTGCTAATTGCTCGTAGAATCTATATATTATTCCAACAGTTAATAGAATTCCAATTCCAGAACCTATTGCACCTGTCAGATCAGAAACAAATGCTAATAACCCTACAAAAATGGATCCTAGAATCGTAATTGTCGGGATGTATCTTTTAAGTACAGTTGCAAGAACTCTTTCATCTCTTCTAAACCCAGGTATTGACATACCTGATGCTTGTAATTGACGTGCAACTGATTCTGAATTTTGCCCACCAAGTTCAACCCAAAATTTACCAAATACAACACAAACTATAACAAAAATAATTCCGTAGATTAATGCTTGCCCCCAAGCACCAAGTGTTGCACCACCGAGAAGCGTGGTTTCAAGTAACCCATATTGAGGAGTTAATAATTCACCCATCTTGAAAAAGAAATTTTCAAGGAAAGTTCCTTTAGCTAAATTCACAAACAAAACTACATTTGCGAATAAAGTAGCAGTTAATATTACAGGCATGTTAGAAACATATAATAGCTTCACAGGGTACTTTGCACCCATTCCACTTCTTCCAACAGTCAGAGGAATATTAACATGCATTCCTTCAACATAAACAACTACAAAAAATACTAATAATGTAACTAAGATTGGTAAAATAACTGATGATAATAATTGTAACATGGCACCAGTTCTTAATGTTTCAATTGCGATAAAAATTAATCCACCAGAAGATACTGCACTTGGAAAAGAAAATATTCTCCAAATAATTACTTGAGATACTCCTGCTGCAATAAATAAACCAATTCCGGAACCAAAACCATATTTACTTACAACTTCATCTAAATATAATAATATTATTGACCCAATTGCAACTTGTATAACAACAAATAACCACATTCCTGGTAATGGAACAAGCATTCCAACACTAACTGCAACAATAGCTTCAACAAATGCTAAAATTATTGCAACTAATTTTTGTAATAAACTAAATTTTGCTCTATCTTCTGTATTTGAAAAATTAAGATTAATAACCTTAACTCCAACTAATAATTGTAAGATGATTGATGCTAATACGATCGGACCAATTCCAAGACTAATTAATGTACCAAGATCACTTGCCATAACCATTTGGAAAAATTCTAAACTAGATAACGCGCTTGGAGATAAACCAATAAGCTCTATACTACCAAGTACGAAGAATAATGCAAGAACTAAACCTGTCCAAATTAATTTCTTCTTAACAGTTGGAACCTTTGTTGGGTCTGCAACTGATGGTAATATCTTACCTAGCATATCGTAAAAACTCATTCAATCTTACCCCCAGCTTTTTCAATTTTTTCTTTTGCTGTTTCTGTATATTGTGCGTTTTTAATTATCAATGCTTTTGTAACTTTTCCAGTACCAATAATCTTATCAAAACCTAACTCTCTTAAGTTGATTTCTTTATTATTACCAGCAAGCATCATTAAATTATAAATTGAAATTTCTCTTAATTTAGTTTTAGCTTTCATTCTAATCTTAGTGTGTGAGTTTGTAAATGCCATAAATAAGCCTCTCTTATGCTTAAATGAACCTGCTCTTCCTCTTCCACCATTAGAACCAGCACCTCTATGATTTTTAGTATTACCTTTACCATGAGTTCTGTGTCCTCTTAATCTATCTATTTTTGTTTTACTCATAACATCACAATTGTTTTTAAATTTTAATTAATCTGCATATCTTTTTTTATTATTAAAATCTTGTTTATCAGAAAAATATAATCTCCCTTTAAATACGTGTTCAGGAGTATTTAATTCATAATTTTCTATATACTTTCCATTTTTATTTTTTGCGATTTCATCTTTTATTGTTCGAATAATTATTTCAAAATCCTTTTCCGCTCCAAGGAATTTATTTACATCTATTTTTCTTCCAGAACCCATTTTTTCATCAAGTACAACATCAATAAAAACGAATCCTTTTTTATAATCAAATCTATATGATCCATACATTTTATTATTTACAAATTTTCGTTTATTAAAATCAAATATTAATTTATTTTCAATTAATTTTAATCCTTGTTCATTTGTTCTTAATTTTTCTTTAATTTCACAAATTCTTTTTTTTGTTGCGTCAAATATTTTTTTTGCAATTTCTGATTCTGTATGTTTATTTTTCTTTCCAATTATTTCATGTAAAAGCGGATTTTTTTCTCTTCTACTTTTATACAATACATCTCTTGCTTTTGGAGACATAATTATATCCTTTAAATCATTTTTGAAATTAATAAATTAATTTTTTCTTTACGATTACCAAGTGCCCCGCCAATTGAAAATGGTTGCTTAACGCCTTTTCTCTCATATCCTTTTCTTGGTGGTCTTAATCTAAATACTGGTTTTATATTTAAAGATTTAATTGTTGATTTTCCACTAATCAAGTCATCTGCAATTTTTTTCATTTTTGCAACATCAGGATAAATATCAGAAAGATTAATTAGTTTTCCGGCCTCATCATAAAATTGACCTCTTTTTAATAAAAGTTTAATTAATGTTTCAGAATCAATACTACCCCAGGTAATTAAATCTTTCCCTTTATGAAGCATACCATCAATTTTTTCAGATTCCTTGTACAAAACACAATGATTTACTCTAGTTAAATGTAATAACTTCAATGTATCTTCAATATCGTGATTTACACTTATGCTTCCTCTAATTCTAATTATTGCATACATATTTAATCAAACCTTATTTTTAATTTTATTTATTCGTCTCTTTCCTTCATTTTATTTGATGCTTTTAATTTAGATAAGTTTTGTAATGCATCAATTGTTGCTTTAACAAAATTTAATTTAGTATCTGTTGATCCTCTTGTTTTTGACCAAACATCTGTTATTCCTGCGATTTCAAAAACTGGTTTAATTGCATCTGAAACTGCAAGCCCAAGTCCATTAGGAGCTGGTAATAATTCAATTCTTAATGATGAAGATTTACCTATTGTTAAATAAGGCACAGAATGTTTGTTTGAACAATTACATTCCCAACTTCCACAACCTCTCTTAACATAAACCATATTTAGTTTAGCATCTTGTATTGCCTTTTCTTGAGCATTTATTCTTTCAATGTTCTTACCCATTCCAATTCCAATATGCCCATTTCCGTCTCCAACAATAGCTGCAACTCTAAATGAAAAATGACGACCGGATCTTGTCACTCTCGTTGTTTTTTTAACATCTACAATTTTAACTTTTAAATCAGGAATTAAGAAATCAATTATTTGTGGTTCCATGATTTTTCCACTTCTTTGTGCTTCATCAAGAGATGTAATTACACCATCCTTAACTGCGTGACCTAATTTAGTTTTAGGTGCCCAACGAGCAGAATCAAATGGAGGATTTAGTGTTCTTTCAGATTTTATTCTTCTTTTAACAACTACCTCTTCAATTACTTTCTCAAGGTTATTTTCCTTTTCTTTCTCAATTAAAGTTTTTTTATCAAATGGCATAATAAATCATTTTTTACATTTTCATTATTTTTTGTTTTAAATCTTCAAAATCTTTAGTTAAATCGTGCTTAAAATGCTTTGTTGCTTCTGTACCTTTTATTCTATCATCACTAGGAAATGCTTCTTCACTATAAGGTACGTTTATACCAGAATCAACAATTGCTTTAAGCCCAGCAAATATTTTAGAACCTGAAGGAACATTATTTCCAATATCAAATACAACTTCTTTAACACCTTTCTTTTTTGCATTAACACACAATAGAAGTGAAGTTAAATATATTGCAGAAGTATTTTTCAAACTATGCTTCCAACCGAGTTTTTTTAAATCAGACCCGTTTGCTGATAAGAATGTAAAATCTCCATCTTTTTTGTATTCAATTATTTGTGCTCTTGCAAGTTTATTTGAAAGTCTAACAACAAATCTTAATTTATTTGATTTTAATAATGCTAATCTCTTAGTATAATTTGTTTTTTGTTCTCTCTTTCTTCTAAATTCAACAGAGTATATTGGACCGCTTTTCATAATTATTCCACCATTAACTTAAATTTATTTAGTATTAATATATTCTTCCAAATGTTTCTTTCCTCTAAAATAATTTCCTTTAACCATCTTATATAATTTACGATAGTTCTTTTCTTTTAATTCATCTTTTTTCTTAGTTTCTTTAAGCTTTTTTCTAAGCCCTCTTATCTTTTTATTATATTCATTTGACTTTTCTCTAGCTTTTGGAGTTCCTTTTCTTTTTCCAGGACCTCTTTTTCTTTTTAGTTTCTTTTTTGCAAGAAGTACTCTAGCCCTTCCTCTTGATTGACCTGTATCAGGTCTTTTTTCAACAACACCAGAGACAATTATTTTTTTAACATCATCTCTTGTAATTGCATCATCAACAGTTTTCTTATTATCTTGATATTTTTCAAGATTAATAACAAGTCTATGTTTTCCTGTTCTAAGCAACTTACTTGCCATATTTTTTAATTTATCTTGCTTCATAAAATTTCACTTATGATTTATTTAATTTAAAACTTTTAATCCTTTTTCTTTTGCTAACTTAGTTAATTCAATTTTCTTCTTTTCGCCCATTCTTCCAGAAAATCTAATTGCAATTTTTTCTTCAAGAATGTTTAATAAATCAGTTTTTGAAGAAACCAATATTTCTCTTAAGTTACATGGATGTTTGAATCTATCTTCTTTAGGATGAGAAAAACCCACAGCTGGCATTGGGCCTCTAGCTGATGAGAGGGATCTATCAATACCTCTTGGGAATCTCCATTGTTGAAGATCTCTTCTTCTTACATGTCTCTTATTTGTTAAGGAATAATGTCCTCTAAAGTTTGGTCTGTCATTACTCATAATCTATTCACATTATTTTAATCTTATATGTCTCTTTCTGTGATGTAACATCCATCATCAAATATTCTATAATCTCTTCCAACAACTCTTGTTGTTCTCTCAATGTTTCCTGCTGTTTGAGAAACATTATACAAATTTCTTCCTGATATTGTAATATCTTTACCAGAAATTACAACTTTTACTCCAGGTAATATTTGTGTTTTTCTAGGTCTTTTTTCTCCTAAAAAATTCAATATAGAAATAATATTTCCTTCTGCCTTAACTGTAATTGGAAAGTGAGAATAAACTACAGAAAGCTTATAAATAAATTCTTTACTAAAACCTAAATATGCGTTCTTAATTAATTTTGTAGTTGTATTTGCCACAGACACAAATCTTTTCGGTGTTTTTCTAGGAGTGATTTTTAATTTATTATCTTCTTTTTCAATAGAAATATAAACTTGATTAACAGGAATTAATTGAATGATACCTGCCTTCTCTAAAGTCAATACTTGTGGTTCAATTGTAACTTTTACTCCTTCTGGAACTGAAATAAAATTACTCTTTGGCACTTTCTTTGGCTTAACTTCTGCCTTTTTTGTTTTAACTTTAATTTTTGCAACCATAATAATACACTTTTTAATAATTAAAATTAATAAACGTACGCTATTAATCTTCCACCTAACTTACTCTTCTTTGCGTCAATATGTGTAGTAATACCTTTAGTAGTACTAACTATTAATAATCCAACATCACGAGAAATTAAAAATGATTTTTCAAATTTTTCATAATCTCCATTCTTTACAGCAAATCTTGGTTTTATTGCTTTACATTTATTTATCTTACCATCAAGATAAACAATTAATTTTTTATGTGGCTTTTTATCTATAACCTTATAGTTAGATATATACCCTTCATCTTTAAATACCTTGATAATTCCTTCAAGGAAATTAGAGTGATTTAAGGCACATGTCCTCTTAGCTACATTTTCTGCATTGTTTATGTTATTTAATGCATCTGAAACTGGATCATTTAAACTCATCAACTTCACCTAACAAATAAATTTTATTCCTTTAATCATATTTTTTGAAACCTAATTCTTCTGCGTTGTCATTAAAACATCTTCTACAAATATAAAGATTATATTTTCTAATAAGCCCTCTTTGAGCACCACAAAATCTACATTTTCGAGATCTTTTTAATTCTCTATCAGTCTTACTAATATTTGGTCTTTTTGATTTATTTTCTGAACTCATTCAACCACGACCTTAAATTTATCTTTTGCAAACTCCATTGCATCTTCTTTTGTAATTAAATGTGCTTTTCCAACTTTTGCACTTCTAAACTTTCTTAATTTAATTCTATACCCTCTACGTCTCAATGAAACACAAACATCAAATCCTCTTATTCCAAGTTCAGGATCATATTTTACTCCGGGAACATCAAGATATTCTTTTATACCATATGAAAAATTACCATCTTTTGAAAATGATTTTTTCTTAATTATGTGCTTCTTTGGTTTTAATGTTAAATCAATAAAATCTTCTGCTGCCTTTCCTCTCATTGTTGTTTTACACCCAATTGGAAGTCCTGGTCTTATTCCCCAAGTTGGCAACTTAACTTTACATTTAGTTTTAACTGCGTGAGTTTTAGTTACTAGTTCTAAAATTTTAACTGCTTTTTCAAGTTCAGCACCAGATTCTCCTACTCCGATATTTACAACCACTTTATCAACATAGATATCTTTCATAGGATTCTTTTCTGATTTTACTTTTGGTTCTTTTTTAATTTCTAATTTATTTTCTTGCATACAAAATCACAAAATATTTTAATTTATTACGATTACATTCTTTTCTATAGTTTCAAATTCAACATTATTAGTTTTAGCTTTAATTAATGCAAACTTTTGCATAGTTCCTTCTGTTACTTGAGTAATTTTTGCAACCAAACCAACGTGTTTACCACCAATAACTAAGATTTCACGATCTTTTTCAAGAGGGAAGTATTCCTTTATTTTATTTTCTTCTAAATCTAATTTAATTGAAGCCTTTGGTTTATATGCTTTATTTGTTGTAAGTATTACTCTACCATCATTTGTAACTAATTGAACAACACCAGATTTAATTAATGTCTTCTTTATTATCTTACAAATTTTATAATTTGATTCATCTTTTGTTATTTCTTTAACAGTATAAGCTCCATTACTTGATGAAACTACTCTGTACAATTTATTTAATTTTGGAATTTCAATAACATCAAATAATCCAACTGGTAATCTGAAATCAGATACTTTCTTTTTATCAACTAATATTTCTTTATTATTAAGTATGAATTTAACTTCTCTAACGTTATCTGCTAAATGAAGAATATCTCTAATTAAAAAACCAATTGAAACAGCAGTTTTCTTTGTGTGTTTTCCAGGTCTTGGATTGATTAAAAATTTCTTAGTTTTATCAACACCAGATATTTTATGAGCTTTTTGAAGCTTTAAACATTTTGTTTCGCCTTTATTTGTCATTTTATTCCACCTTTTTATTAATTGGTGTTTTCTTAATTATCTTTTTTGAAGTTCTTTGATTGTCTGTAACAATTGCATCTGTTATGATTAAATTAGATGCTACAAAAGGTATTAATTTCTCTTGCCCTCTTGCATTCTTAACTTTAATATCTTTAATAAAAATTCTTTCTTTAGTATAATTTACTCTTTCAACTTTACCTGATTTGCCTTTATTATTTCCAACCATTATTTTAACAGTGTCTCCTTTTCTTACAACAATTCTTTTTTTACCAAGTATTGCTTCTATTTTTTTATCCACAGGAGAAACTAAATTTTTTCTTTTATTTTGATAACTTGCGTTATACATTCTCTTTCTTTGTTTATTTGGTTTAATTGTTTTTTCCATTTAAAATCTTTCTTTTAATTTTTTTATAATTATAATTTAAATTACAGCAGAAGCAAGACCTGCAATTTTTGAATATCTTTCTCCAACTTCTTTAGCAACACAACCTTTTATTTCAGATGCCTTTGGAAATCCCTTTGGATCTGTTAAAACAACTGCATTATCTTCAAAACAGATTCTAACTCCGTTTTTTCTTCTATATTCTTTTTTAACTCTAACAACAACTGCTCTTTCTATTTTTTTTTTCATTGCTGGATTTCCTTTTTTAACAACTACATTTAACATAGTTCCAATTCCAGCTTCTGGATGTTGTCTTTTTCTTGTTTTTTGATTGAAAACAGAAACAATTTCAACTATTTTAGCACCACTATTATCTGCACAATTACATCTTGATCCAACTTGAAGACTTCTAACTACATTTGCACTTATTTGTTTCATTCTTCATCACCATCATTTTTTGAATCAACAACTGATTTTGTTTTTAATTTTTCTTTTTTTGGTTCGTTTGTTGGATCTACCTTTTTAATTATTATCATTGATTTTGTTTTACTAATTTTTCTTGTTTCACCGCAAAGAACAATATCTCCAACAACAACATCCATACCTTGTGGAACATGTACAGAAAAATGAGATTTCTTTAAAATATATCTTTCATACTTTGGTATAAACTTAGTATTCTTAACTTCAACTGAAGCAGTTAATTTTGATTTCATTCTAATTATTTTTGCTTCAATTAATTTCCCTCTTATGCTGTATGTGGGATTAGTTTTTACTTTAATTTCTTTTTTCATTTTAAATCACATTAAACATTCATTTTTAATATTTCTTTTTTTTTAATTGTAATTAAACTATTATCTTTTTTTCTGATTATAATAATATTTTTTGTTTCATTAATTACGGATCCATTTATTCCAATTTTTGTAATATCACTCGAATTTAAAATTTTAATTTCTTTCCCAATCAAATCAATATCTTTTAAATTAAGCATCAATCAATTCCTCTAAATATCCTTTTTCAATTAATAATTGCTTTACCTTTTCTTTCTGACTTCCTTGAACTTCAACAACATTATTTTTAAAAGTACCACCGCACGCAAGTTTCTTTTTTAAAAATTTTTCAATATCTTTTCCTTCTTCACTTGTTGAAAATCCAGAAATTGCAGTTACAAACTTTTTGAATTTCTTTCTTTCAATAATAATCTTAATATGCTGAGATTCTTTTGATCTTACTCCGCAAGTACATATACTTTTAGGTAAGTGGCATACCGGACAAATTTCATTTATCATTATCTTGTCTTCTCCAAATATTTATTTCTTTTTTACAATCTCTTTTGCTTTAGGTGTAATTACTTTTTTTACAATCTTAACTTTTGGTTTTTCTTTATTTATTTGATTTTCTTTTGTTAATAATCTTGCAATTTCTCTTTTTAATAATCTTTTCTTAGCAGTATTATTAGACTTAGTCTTAGATGCAAGTAAACCTTTAAACTTAGATAATTCAATTTTTAATTCAGTAACTTTTGCATTAATTGCCTCAGTTGTATTTAACTCAACTCTTCTTTTTTTAACCATATAAAAATCACTTACTTTTATTCTTCATCTTCAATTACTGTTTCTGTTTTTTTAACAATAACTTCTTTTATTTCTTCTTTATTTTCATTTTTTTTTTGTTCAACAGGTTTACCTACTTCTGAAAGTCTTTTTCTAGAAACTTTTTTTTCAATAACCCCATCTTCTTTCTTAATATCAGTTTTAACTTCTTCTGATTTAACTACTTTTTTATCTTTTTTAATAATTTTTATTTTTGATTCTTGAATTTCTTCTGTAATCTCGATTTTAGGATTTGCTTTTTCTTTCTCTTGAGATTCCATCTTTTCCTTTCTTTTTTCAAGAACTTCTTCTTCTAATTTAATTTTAAAATCAATTGCAAGCTTTTTAACATCAACTTTATCACTAAAAAGTACTCCTGGTTTTACGATTCTAAGTGTAATTCCAATAGTTCCAAGTCCAGGAAAAGTTGTTCTTTTTTCACAAATAACAAGATTCTTTTGATCTCCAGCTTTTTTCATATAACCAAAGAAGAATCTAGACTTTCTTTTTCTTTGTCCTTTACCGCTTGTGTTTCCTTTAGCAATAATTTCAGCACCAATAGCACCTGCTTCTTTAATTCCTTTTAAAGCATTATAAACAACAGTTTTCCAAGCAGTTCCTCTGCCTATTTGTTGTTGGATACCTTCCATTATTACTTTTGCATCAAGGTTTTTATCAGGTATTTCTCCAATTTCAATATGCACTTTAGATAAACTAAATTCTCTTTCTAAGTCATCAGTTAATCCTCTAATATTGGATCCTTTCTTTCCGATTATAAAACCAGGTTTTAATGCATAAATAACTACTCTTGTATACATTGCAGATTTAACAACCTCAACATCTACAAAACCAGCACCTTTAAGTCTCTTTCTTAAAAAATTTGATATAGCTATCTTTTTCAGCTTATCTTTAACAAAAAAATTTTCTTTCAAGATTTATTCCTCCAAAACAATAACTTCTATGTTTGTGGATTTAGATTTTCTATTCTTTCCGCCAATTCTTCCAAGTGGTTGCATTTTTGTTCTTGTAACACCCTTTGTTGCAAACATATGGATGATTCTTAGTTTTTCTGAATCTAAATTCTTATTTTCTGCATTAGCTTTAACGCCTAATAACAGTTTAAGTATTTCTCCAGCAGCTTTAACTGGAAATCTTCCTGATGGAACTCCGCGCTTTGCGTCTCCTTTTCTATGAGCAACTTTTTTTCTAAATCTAACAAGTGGAAGATGTTCTTTCTTCTCAGCTATACTTGTACAAATCTTAATTGCCTTATCAAGCTTTAATCCATTAAAATAATTTGAAAATTCAATAGAATATCTACTTGATATTGGAAGATTTTCTCTTTGTGCTCTTGATGATCTCTTAGGATCAACTACTTTTTGATAATTATAATTGTGAGTCATACATTTTTCACTTTACTTTCTTTCGCTAATTGCAGTACTAGACTTTGTAGCACCAATACCAGCTTTTCCATGTTTAACTTTCTTTCTTGTTAATGCAAATTCACCTAAATAATGTCCGAGCATTTCAACTTGAATATCAACAGGTAAAAATTCTTTTCCAGTATAAATATAAATTTTTTTACCAACCATTTTTGGAGTTACAATAATATCTCTTCTATGTGTTCTAATATTTTTATCTAATTTCTTATTAGTTTCAAATCTTTGATAGAATTGTGAATTACCATCTCTTGTAAGAGTTCTTCTTGCACGTGATGTAGTTATACTTGCAAAATCCCTTAAAGACATTTTTTGTAATTCAGGAATTGTTTTTCCTTTATAATTAATTTCTGCATCCATTTAATTTCACATTTATATTTATAAAATATACTAAAAAAAGAAGAAATTTACTTCTTCTTTCTTCCACTCCTACTTGCTGCAATTGAACCAACCTTTCTTCCTGCTGGATCATTTCTTGAAGTTGACTTAGAGTGACCTACGTGATGTTGAGATCCACCGAATGGGTGATCAACAGCATTCATTGCAACACCTCTTACTCTTGGGTAAGGCTTGCCTTTTGCTTTCATTGCATAGAATCTATGTCCTGCAGTAACAAATGGTTTGTTAATTCTTCCACTTGATGCAATAAAACCTATTGTTGCTCTTGCATTAAGAGGGAATTCTTTAATTTTACCAGATGGTAATTTAACTAAAACAATATCTTTTTTTGAAACAATAGTTGCATATTGCCCGCTTGCTCTTGCAAACTTTCCACCATCACCAAAATTCTTCTCAATATTAAAAATTTGGGTTCCAGGTGCAATTTCATCTAAGAATAAAACGTTACCGACCTCTTGCTTTGCTCCACGTCCAAACTCAATTTTTTGACCTGTAATCATTCCTTCTGCACAAATTAAATTGGTTTTTTTTCCATCTGCAAGAAGAATTTCAACAAGTGGAGCTGATCTGATTGGATCAGTATACATATTAATTACTTGTCCTCTTACTAAATCTGTAAAAAGATTATAATTAACATCGCACTTTGAATGTATTGTTGCCTTGTATTTTGGAGATCCTTTTCCTCTCCTTTGTAACTTTAATCTTCTACCCATAAATCATCAACTTTAAATTTTAGATTATTCCAAGCTTATTTGCAACTTCTTGAGCATTACTTGTTTTTGATAAAGTTACAAATGCTTTTTTTCTATTTTTTGTATCAAGTAATAAATTTACTGTCTTAACTTTAACAGAATACATTTTTTCAACAGCATCCTTAACTTGTGCTTTTGTTGCTCTTAATGAAACAATAAAAGTTAAACGATTGTGTGCTGTAATTAAATCAACTGCTTTTTCAGTAATTACTGGATATTCAATAACTTCATAATATTCAGTTTTTTTAGTGCTTGCTTTTTGTCTTTTCATCTTAATTTCACCTAACTAAATCTCTCAGTTAATTTCTTAATAGCATCTTCTGAAAATAATGTTAATCTTCCAGCGTGTGTTCCAGGTGCAAGTTCTTTAACAGATACAAGTTTAGCTTCTACAACATCAACACCTTCAAGATTAGTAAATGCCTTATAGTTTTTAGAATCTCCAAGAACGAAAAGAATACTTTTTCTTTTCTTGTATCTTCTCCCTCTCATTTTTCCTTTACCTGCTCTTTCAGTCTTTGCAATCTTTGCTTTTTCAATATTTTCAGATAAACCTATTTTTTCAAGGAATTCATAAATGTCTTTTGTTTTATTAATACCTTCGAGCTTTTGTTCAATAATTACAGGGAACTTCATTCCTTCAGGAATAATGCTTCCTCTAGTAACAACAAGAGCAGGATTAGCAGTTGCTCCAATAGCTGAAAGAATAGCTTTAGTTCTTTCTTTAGAATTTATTTTCTTAATTAAAATTTTTGCAATCTTTGGTGGGTGTGCAGAAGGACCTCCAACAGCATGAGATACACCAGCAACACGACCAGCCATTAAAACTCTTCTATTCTTAAGTCTTGGTAATCTTGCATGTCCTGTATTAATGCTTTTGTTCATTGGAGAACCGTACTTTCTTGAACCATTATAATAAGCTGTATTTAATCTATTTGAATAAGGAGAATTACCCTTTGGTTGATAATCCTTACTTTGACTAGATATAACTGCTTTCTTAATAAGGTCTGGTCTGTATGCTTCTTCAAAGAAGTTTGGGATTTCCATTTCCTTTACAACTTTCCCTTCAAGATTATAAATATTTGTTTTCATGCTAATTCCTACTTATTAATATCTTTAAATTTTATTTTGCTATATAGCTTACATCCACTACTTCAAGCATCTTTCTTTGTGGTCTTATTGCATTCCTTAATGCAACCACTCTTTTTGATGGGCCAGGTACTGATCCAGCAATTAATGCATAACTATTCTTAACAACCCCATATCCTTCAAATCCGCCTCTTCTATTAACTTTTGTTGGATCTGATTCTATTGAAATAAGCTTTTTACTAAATGTAGTCCTTGTATGGAACCCATGTTGACCAGCTCTTGCAACAGTGAACATAACAGTTGCTGGATGCCATGGACCAATTGAACCAACGTGTCTTTGGTGTTGTTGTGTTTTTGGTCTTTGTACTTTAATACCAAATCTTTTAACAGGACCTGTATAACCATGCCCGATTGTTATTGATTTAGCATCTAAATAAGTATCTATTTTTGCCATTTCATTAAGTGTAATTCCTTTATTTAATTTTTCCTTTAAATAATTAATTTTTGCATCTAATGTACTTGATAATTGAACTTCAACAATAATTGGTTTTTTCTGGCCTGTTGTTGTTTCTTTAACTTCAAGAGAACATAATAGAACTAAATCATCAGCACTATCTTTCTTTTTTAAAAATTCATCTAAATGATTAGTTTTATCTTTTGATTTATTACCTTTTATAGTCTTAGAAACAGAATTGTCACGAACAATAAATTCTGAAATTGATTTTTTTCCAGAAACATAAGAATTAGATTTATAGAATCTCGCACCAATAATTTTCAGAGTAGGTGTTTCAATAATAGAAACCGGAACTGCAATTTCTGAACCATAACTTGAGGAGTTCTTATGAGCATCCTTTGCTATGATATGAGTCATTCCAACCTTTACTCCAAAGAAACTTAGGGGTTTACATTCTTTTTGTTCACTAAAGACACCAAAATTATCAAACTTAGGAATTATATCCTTAGCTCTTACTCTTGGGTAATATGCCATTGAACCTTCTCTAGGTTTAGTTCCACTTGCCATAAATTAAACACATTTAAGTTATTTTTTCCTTATTTATAATATTATTTTCGAGCCTAATAGCATATAAATGCAAAATAGGACTACATTTTTGTTTTGTATAAAAAACATATAAACAATTGCTTTGTATTTATATGTTAACCAATTTTTATAAAAAATGGTTAATTTTGATGTACAACTGTTAACATGCAGTGTACAAAGCATAAATTTCTTATTATTAAATATAATTCTTGTTAAGAAATGTTTATAAATGGTTTGTTTTTTTTCTCATTCAAGCACCCAAAAAACAGCTCCTTAGAACCGATAACTTGCTTTTGAGCTTTGTTTTAGAAATAAAGCAAATAAATAATCTATTTCCTGATTTAGAACTCTAATTAATGTTTTCTCTTAAACTCCTTTCTTTTCTTTTTAATTTAATTTTCTTAACAATATATCTAATAATTAAAATAATAATAATTATTAAAACTAATAAACCAATAAAACCATGAACTGTTCCTAAACTCAAAAAAGCTGTTATTCCTCTTCCTTTCTTGGATTCTTGATAGATTACTGTATCTGAAACAATTTCTTTTCCAGAAGTAAGTCCAATTATTGAAAAAGATATTTCGGAATTATTAACTAGTTTATTCTTTGCAATTATCTTATAGCTTAAAGTAACATTACCATCACTTGGAAGAAGAGTAAATTCTCTGTTTCCATCAATAAAATAATTATTATCTTTATTGAATATTACTTTATATGAAGATGAAATTTTATTATTATTATTTACTACTAGTTCTAAATTATATACATTCTCAAAATCATTTTCTCTTACTAACATTTTAGAAATAATATCTAGTTCCTTTGAAATAGGACTAAAATCGATTGTTACTGGGCTTTTTGACACAACAGCTCCAGAAATACGATCATAAACTTCAAAATAACCATTATACTTCGTTTTCATAGTGGTTTCGGGTGCAATTATTGCAAAGTAAATTGTTTTGGTTTGATTTTTACCTATAGTAAACATAGTTTTAGACGTAGTACTAGACTCAATAAAATCTACGTTGATTATAGAATCATTTGAATAAATCTTCCAATCAGATGGAAATCCAGCAAGTTTAATTGAAATGTCTTTATCTGTATTAAATGTATTTAAAACTGAAACATTTGTTAAAAATCTGTTCTTTGTTGGAGTTATTATTTGAGGATAAGATGTTAAAATTATTTTCTTATCAGAAGTAACATTTGAATTTAGCTTTGTAGAATAAATGTCTTCTGCACATCCATTTAATTTTACTTTATAAAAAATATATGTTGGGTTATCAAAATTACTTAAAGTCAAAGGTCTAGTAAAATCATCTTCTCCTTCAAGATAGATAACGGGAGTATCAATAACTGAACCAAGAGTAGAAATATTAATCATCCCTCCTTTTATGGTATTATTTTTAAAAGTTAAATAGAGAGATTCTCTTGAGTTTAAAATAGTTATTTCTTGAGGATAATTTATTTGATAATCACATCCATTATCTTGGAAATGTATTGTATCCTTTGTGCTTATTGTTCCGGGTGTTGTTTGATTATATGCACAGGTTTCTCCGTCTTTAAACTTACCTGCAATTGCAAGATCAGCACTACCATCTCCGTTAACACCAATTCTTGCATTCTTTGTTGAATTAGAATTAATTGTTGTGCTTTTATCAACTATATTTACGTTTAATCCATTTTTATTTAAAATAATTATATCATTAACTATAAATTCCGTATCAGTATTGTTTTGTAAAACAATTGTATTTTCTCCAGAAATTACTTTTTGATTCAAAACACTTATCTTTGAACAAGCATCGCTTGAATCCAATATATTAAAAGTGAAGTTTTGTTTAATATCAGAAAAAGTACATGTTTTTCCATTCTCAAACTTACCCATAATAGATATGCTTGAAATTGATGTTTCAGTTGTAGAAACTGGAAAAGATTTAATTGCAAAATTAATAGATGACTGTGCATTTGAATTTATTGAATAATTCATTGCGTTCTTTATTACTTCTGCGTATTGAGAGTTATCACTTATACTTATTTGAGAGATTATAAACTTATTACTAGATTTATTTAAGATATAAAAACCATTTGATGAATTATAGTCTTTAGTTATATTTTCTTTTTGAGAAATACTTTGTGAATGTATTTCAATTAATGAACAATCATCGTTTTTTGTTCCAGAATCATCTTCAATCTTTATTGTAAGATCAATGTATTTCTTACAATGCTTATCTTCGCGCCCATTTCTCTTCATGTACCCATCAATTGTTAATCTAAGTTGTTCTGTTAAATCTTGAGTAACAAAATCAGCATCAAATCTAATTTTTATATTTGCATCAGAGTCTTCATTAACTTTGTTTGGAGTATAGGTAACTTCTGCGTCTACGTTTGTTCCATCCTTTATTGTGGCATCATCAATAACATACTCATAATCAAATGATTCGTTTTCTATAGTTAATGCTTTAGTTAATGTACTATCTTCATCTAAAATTATACTTGAACTATCAACTTTAATATCTGAACAGTCTGCATTACTTGAATTTGATTGATCATTTATATGATAATAAACTGTATATGTTTTTGTACAATTTAAAGAATCGTATCTTGCATTTACACTAATAATAAATGAACCTAAATAATCGTCTCCAACAGTATCAGCTGTAAGGTCTATATTTGCAGATCTAGTTGCGTATGAACCAATAGTATATGGATAATCTATATTATCGATACTTAAATTTTCTGGGTTTGTTGTAGTAACTGAAGTTATAGTTACTTCATTTTCAATGGTATTAATTAAATATAAATCAAAAGTAGATGAATCATCTTCTTGTAAATAAATATCTGCTTGTCCAGAAACATAAAAGTCCGAACAAGTTGGGATATAATTACTTCCTGAATTCCCGCCACCATTACCATTATTATTTCCACCTTGTTGATTAGAACCTGTATTATAAACATAAGCAGAATCATTTGTTAATGGATTACCGCTCTCATCAGTTACATTTAAAGTTAAATTATAAGACAAATAATCTTCATCAAAATAAAATAAATTATTATAAATATAATTATATGGTGTTCCAGGGTATAAATAAACTGGACTGGTTGGAACAACCATAACTTGAGTAGAATACCCATTTGGTCTTATTCCATAAATTACAGGAGAAATATACACTTTTTGCATTCCAGTTAAACCATAACCTGCTAATTGATAAGAAAAATCAATATTATCGAAATAATTTGCATATTGTACGTTTAAAAAATCAGGATACGAATTGCTTCTAACATATGCATAATCTACGTCAACATAATACGCACTTATGTTTCCAATCATAAATAAAAATGCAATTGCACTTATTGTAAATAATAAAATTTTATTTTCCATAAATTATTCCTTTTCTTAAATTATTTTATATTAAAAAAAATTAAATATTGGATTACAGATAAAAATAAATTTATCTCATCCAACTAAAAGTTATGCTTGATTGATTATCTGAATAACTTATTGAATTACTATAATATCCATAATTATATCCATAATTATAATTATATCCTGAATAATAAGTTGTTGGATAGTAGGTAGTTGGATAATAATTTACTGGGTAATAATTTGTAGGATAATAAGTTACAGGGTAATAAGTTGAATTAATAATCATTCCTGTGTATGGGTCCACATACCCACCAGCAAAATAAGCGGGACCATAAGCTGGGTATCCATAACCAACATATGAATAGGAGATATCTGTTACATCAAAATCTTTAGCACTAACTCCAGAAGTAAAAACTAAAAGTGTTGCAAAGATTACAGAAATTAAAAATATTTTAAAGTTCATAATTTATTTCCCCCTTTATTTTAAATATATTTAATGACCAAATAGTTTTTAAAGCTTCTTAATTTAGTTGAGTTAGTAAATTAAGTGTACCCCAAGTATAAAGAGATAATCTTTAAAACTAAACTCATTACATATAAATAAGGAGAAATATATTATGGAAGAACAACAATCAGGATCAATTCAAGATATTAAGGCTCTTCAATCAAGTATACTTGTGTTATCACAAAAAATCAAGTATCTAGTTCACAATGAAAAGATCTTAGGACGTAATATACTTATTTTAAATAAAAAGATTGCATCAGGTCCTGGTGCACAATCAACAGGAACTGGAATTAATGATTCAGAGATTCTCGCAATTCAAGAAAAGCAAAAAGAAATAGATTTAAGATTAAGACAAATAGAATCTACTCTTGAGCTCTTTTCAAAAAGATATGCAAGAAACGAAGATTTAAAAGAAATCAAATATATAATTGACAACATTAATCCTCTTGAGTATACGACAGTAGAACAGGTAAAGAAAATAATTAAAGAAAACCAAGGGAAATAAAAAGATCTTATCTTTTATTTGCATTTCTTAAAAATAAATAATAAACACCAATAATAATTAACACCATAAAAAACCTAAATAAGAAACCGTGGAAAAAAGAAGCAGTTTCGAGATTTAACTTGGTTATTAAAAAGGTAGTAAAACTAATCCTAATTATATTAAATACAATTACAACACCAAGAGAAACAAAAACCCAAGTTAATCTCTTTTTCCAAGAAATAAAAGTTGTTGCAAGAATTGCAGAAACCAATAAAGATAATTCTAAAATGCCAGTACATAGCGAATTAATATAAATTGGATAATTAAGAGAAGTTATTGTAATTACAGATGTAGATGAAAAGACATTAAAACTTAAAGAAGAAGGAATTAAAAAAATATGATTAACTATAAAGTTTGAAGTTATTCCAAAAAAATAATTTATGTAATTGTAAAGAAAGCTTAAATTAAGAATAATATAAATAAATAAGAAATATAAAAGAAAAAGACCTAAAAAAATAAACCCCTTTCTTAAAATGGGTTTATTTGTCTTCTTCTTCATTTAATCACTTAAGTCTACTTAACAAGGACAGCAGAGACTTGGCCTGATTGCCCAGGACGTGATGTTACCTTAGCAGTAGCTTCTTTACCATCTATTGTTACTTTAATTAAAGCACCTTTTGTTAAAACTTTTTGTCTAACAAATTGCTTGTTTGCTTTGTTTTCTGCAACATCAATTATCTTAGCTTTAATTGTTTTTCCTGCTTGAGAAATTAGAGCTGTTGTTGCCTTTGTGATTTTAACCTTTGCTCCTCCTCCTCTTGTTTTTGTTTGATGTCTTTTATCTATTGCAGCAACAGTAGTTTTAGAAAATAATCCACCTTTATCAGATAATTTTTTAGTATTAGCATTAACAGCGTTATTTATTCCACCACTTGCTTTTCTTCTTGATATTCTTTTCCATTCAACCATTTTATATTCACCTTAATATTTTTATTCTTTCAATTTTAAAATAATAAACCTTTTAATATCTTTCTTGATAAAGATATGTTTATGAAAACAATAAATTTTCAAATAAGTGACCATGACACTAGAAATCTTGAAATAATATATTGCTCTATAGATATAAATAGTATAGAAAAATATTTAAAAAGGGTTGGAGAAGTAGAAAGAACGCAAAAACTTAAAATTTCCTTTGTTCCTAATAAATACCTCTATTCTTTTAATCATCTTCTCTTTGCGTGCTTTATTACTGAGAGCAAATTTATAGATTCAATTAATGTTTCAAATAATTTCTCCACAGAAATGTTACTAACCATTTCTTACTCAGATCAAATAAAGAACATAAGTAAAGAGCTATATTTAAAAGAAGGAAAGAACAAAGATGTGTTTATGCTAATTCTTTCTGAGAAAATAATTGCCGCAAAAGAACGAGAAAAAATAAAAAATGAATTAAACATAAAAGAACAAAACGATAAATCAATTAAGTTTAATATTAAAGAATCTCTTTTGTTTTATAAAGTAAAAGAACCAAATGCAGAGGATAAAATTATTGAAAAAATGGGCTTATCAACTGTAGATAAATAAGGAATAAAATAATTATGAAACTAAGCATTAAAAGAAAAGCTCCAGAAAAAGCAATTGTTAAGAAGGGCTTTTGGGGAGATCGCGAAGTTGCAAAAAAGAATCCTGGTTTTAAATCGTTTATTGATGAAGCTGCAAAAAGAAGATTTTATCATTCAGAAGGAACTCCCTATGGAGTAAACTCTAGAAATATAATTTACAATGATTATATAAAAAACATAATTAAATCTGTTCCTGGGCTTTTAACTAGTTTTTCTAAGTTTTCAAACAGTAAAGAAAGAAGGTTTGTTGATTCGAAAGGAAGATTTGAAATAATTAATGTTGTAGAACAACTTGAAAATAGAGGTAATATAGGATACAAAGGTTCTCCGAAATATGATTTAAACAAGGCACATATAATAATAATTAATGATCCAATCAAAAAAGTATTTTTTGTTAAACAAAAAGGAGATACTAGTAACATAATTACATTAGGAGAGATGCTTATCCAAAATATAATGAAAAAACAAGGAATAAAAACAATAGATTCTCATGCAGCATATTATTCTGTAGATTTAAAAAATTTAAAACACAAATCATTAGTAATATATGATTTTACAAATATGCTAACTGTATTAGATGCAATTAAATTACATAAACTAAATAAAACAGAAATACAACAAATAGAACAAAAATTAAAAAAGTTTGATGAATTACTTATTAAAAAAAGATATCCAATATGGGATTATGCAGAAAAAAAACATTGTTTTATTGATCTAAATACAAAAGAAATATACATGTTTGACCCAAGAATATATGAGACAAATACATTATTTAATAATTTATATAATCTTGCACAAAAAGAATTAAATCTGATTAAAAAATAAAATTAATTTATTCATCTTTATCATCACTAAACTTTCTCTCAAAAAGATATTTTATTTTATCTGCTTTCTTTGGCCCAAGCTTTGGCACCTTTTGAAGTTCTGTTATTGATGCGTTGGCTATATTTTTTAATGTCTTGAATTCTTTAAGAATTGATTTTGCAACAGTTGGACCAATATCTGGAAATGATTCCATAATAAATAATTGCCTTTGAGAAAAACTCATTCTTGTTTTTTCAAACCTTAGTTTAAGGTCTCCATTACTACCGTTACCTATCTGCTCTCGCTTTGCAATACTATACAAAAAATCAGCAGTCTCTTTTTGGTTTCGTGTATAAAATATTGGAATCTTATAATCCAAACCGATTGAAGTAATTAGCCCAATTATTGCTTTCTTTTGAATTCTTGATGAATCAGAAAATAATTTTTCAAAATTACCTTCTACAATTAAACCAGGCTTTTTTACTTGCAAGAGGTTTTGAAGCTGAGAAAATATTCTTCCATCAATTATTGATATTTCTAGATCTGCTATTGTTTTACGTTCAATAACTACATCATCTGAGAGTATATAATCACCTACGCTTAATTGCTCAAGCTTAACTTCAACTTGATATTCAAGACTTGATAATCTTTCAAGCTCTAGATTAACTGCAGAAGCACACTCACGCATATCGCAAATTATTTTTATTCTTGTATTCTTTGGTGTTGGTATTTTGTCTTCACTCATGAAATATCACTATTTTATTGTTTTAAAATAATTATTTAATTAATCCGCCATGGTATTCGCATCTGTAAACTGTTTTTTCTTTGTAATCTATTCTCTCAACACCAACAAACCTTTCAAGATTTCCCTTTGGTTCATTAAAATACTGGTAATCTCCATCTTTAAAATATCTTGGCCCTCTATAAGGCTCATCTTCTTTAACATTCTTTAAAGCAAGCTTTAAAAAAATATAGATATCTTTACTTGTAACTTCGAAAGATTCAGAAAAACCATAATAATTCATTCCCCAAATAAACTTTTCATCTTCAAAGACAAGCTCTTGACCAAAAAAAGGATTTGTACCAAAGTATTTATCTGTATATAAATAATTATCTTCTTGAAAAATGAATTCTTTTGCTCCATCTTTATTAATTTTATTTGTTAATCTCCCCGAAGAATATGTGTCAACCTTTGCTTTAACTAAAAATTCACGTAAGTTCATATTTTCACCTTTTACTTAAAATCACTTATGCTCTTTTGAATCTTTTTCTTTTTTGGAACAGATGCTACTTTATTATAATCACGTAAAACCTTTTTCATTTTTGCTTCTTTATTTTGAGAAATAAAATAATAATGTTCATCAAGTGTATCTTTATTTAATAGAACAATTACTTTACCTGCATTAAACCTTCCTGTCCTTCCTCTTCGTTGTATTGATCTAATTTCAGAAGCAACAGCATCATAGAAAACAACTAAATCAACCGATGGGATATCAAGACCTTCTTCTCCAACTGAAGTACAAACAAGTACATTTGATTTACCTTCTCTAAACTGTGTAATTATTTCTGCTTGTTCCTTTTGGGAAAGGCCAGAGTCGTTTTCTTTGTTTGCTTGTCCAACAAACCTTACAGCTTTTATATTTTTATTTAAATTTAAAATTGAAACTAGATGAGTAGCATTATCACGAAAGTTAGCAAAAACTAAAACTTTTGATTTCGGATTAACTTGCAAAAAAGAATTAACTACTTCAATTAATTTTTCTGTTTTTGAATATAATTGTTTATCAAGTATTGTTGAATTTAATATACTTTTAATTTCAATAAATTGCTTTGAACCAATTACTTGAGCAATTGTTCTTGATCTTTTCTTGGAAGCACCTTCTTCTTCAAGCTTAGTAATATAATGCTTGAAAGGAATAAGGCCTTGAGTTTCAATTAATTCTTTTGCATGATACATCTTTAAAATTGCAGCAGTAAAAGATAAGCCCAAGAAATACATTGGGGACTTAGACTTAGATATTCTCGCTAATATCTGTGCTTGAACCATTAATATTTGCTTTTTAGTGTAGTTTTTGGAAATAGATATATTTAATTTTCGCAATACACTAATCTTTTGATCAATGAATTCTTCAATTATAGTTGCTAATTTTTTTGAAAAAGAATCAAGCTCAGTAAAAATAATTTCTGTTTGGACATCATTAACATAATCCTCTACATCAATATCGTTTTCTGTTCTGATTTCAACATGTGATATTTTTAGATTATCAGCAACTTCCTTTATTTTTTGCTTGTTTGAACCAGGAGAAGCAGTTAAGCCTAATCTTTTTGTATCTATAAAAAAGTTAGATATATCAACATAAGAATAATCTCCAATTGCTCTATGTGCCTCATCAAAAATTACTAAATTGAAATCATCTTTCTTTAATAGACCTACTTTAATATCATTTGCTATTGTTTGAGGAGTTGCACAAATTATTATTCCGCTTTGAGAATAAACCTCTTTTCTTTTTTCTTGGGTAATTTCTCCAGTTAAAAGAATAATATTATCTGGTTCTATTGTTAAAAGCTTATCTAGACTTTTCTTATGTTGTGAGATTAATGGTTTAGTTGGAGCAAGAAGAATAATTGATTTAAGTGGATCATAAGTATAAGCAATTAAAAGAACAGCTATAATTGTTTTGCCAAGGCCAGTTGGAGCAACAACAAGAGTGCTTTGGTTAATAGCTTCAGCTGTTAGAAGCTCTTGGTATAATCTTTTTTCTACAGCATCCTTTACCAAATAAGGATGAATTACATAATTTGATTCTTCTTGCATAATAGTACCATATATATAATATGGATTAGAAAATAAATAGGTTTCGGAAGGGGGGGGTCTTGGCCACGCAAAAAACAGAAGGTAAAGAATATAAATACAACACAACATATATTTTATTTGATAAATATGCTACAAAAACCAAAAATTAAAGTTGTTCTCAAAAAAAGAGATGGAGGTTTAACTAATTCAACTTCTGAATTAAATAAAAGACTAACCACAATAAAAAATTCAAAAATAGGAATAGTTAAAAAAATAAATAAGGCATTATTAAAAAGATCAATGGAATATGAATCCAGATTACTTGATTTTAAAGATAATAAACGAAGAACAAAAATTTCAGAAAAAAAAGATATTGAAAAACTGATTTCAGAATACAAAGAAAAAATAACCCCTGGTAAAACCATGCACCTAACCCCTGAAGGCAAAAAGATTTATCTGCAAGTAGTAAAGACCCATTTTAACTTTCAAATACTATATAGAAAAACAATAAAATATATATTAAATTCAACAGCAATAGATAATCCAAAAAAAATTAAACTACATGAATACACAGATAGTGTATTTTCTTATTTAAATATAATGAGTGAATTAGGGCTTAAACACCAAACCACAACTAAAAATGTAATTGAATCCACGCATAATTTTTTACTAGAATCACTTAAACAAATAAATAAAATTGATTCTAAAGACAATCTAAAGAATTTAGATGCAATTATTAATATTTGGAAAGATCTAAATATAAAAATAGAAAATAAAATCCAAACCAATAAACATATAGATAATATTATAAATAATAATTAGTTCTTTTTATAAAAAAATAGAAAAAAAGGATAGAAAAAGATATTTATCTAATCCTATCCTAAGATGCTTTTGAAAATTAAAGTTATTTCTAACTTTAACCGAAAAGAGCACCAAGTCCTTCAGCAGCAGCTTCTTCAGTTACTTCTGGAACTTCTTCTTTCTTCTTTTCTGCCTTATGTTCAACTGGTGCAGCTGAAGCTACAGGCATACTTGCCTTTGCTATTGCATCATCAATATTAATTTCTTTTAATGTAGCAATAAGCCCTTTTAATTTTGCTTCGTCAGCAGTTACTCCACATGAAGCTAATACTTTTTTCATGTGTTCGTCGTTTATTTCCTTCTTTGCACTATGAAGTAATAATGCAGCATATATATAATCCATATTTTCACCTTTCACTTATAATTTTTATTTATTCTCTCTCTGTGGGGTTTTTTGTAGCAATAGCACTCTCAAGTGCTTTTGCTTTAAGTTCTGCCATCATTATCATTGGCTCTATTGTTAAACTAGTTGCATAACCAGCTTCAACACCAATTCCAATAGCAGTTCTTACACCTATCATTATGTTAGATAATACTTCGTCAGCATCAACTGATAATACATCTTTCTTATAAATTAATCCTGCTTCTTTAATGCACATAACATCAAGCATTAATTCAATAGGCTTAATTCCAAGCTTTGATAATGTACTTACAACATCTGAACTTACAATTGCACCTTTCTTTGTAACAATTGCATCTTCAACAATGTGTATAGTTGGTCCTTTAACTTGTGCTTTTAGTCCAACCTTTTTAAGATCAGATAAAGCTGGTCCTGGTGGTAAGCCTGTATCACATTCAGGTATTATAATATCTATTGGAGAAATCATTCCAACCTTTGCTTTTGATTTAGATCTATTCTTCTTAATTGAAGCATAAACTTCAAATGCATTCTTATTTGATAAAATCAAAATTGGTTGAGCAGGTAACTCTTTTACTAAATCATTATATCCGCCTGCTTCTAAAACTTTTTTAAGAACATTCTTATTTGTAACTTTTAAAGTTACGTCAGGTAAATTCTTTTTAAGTTTATGAAGAAGAGCAGCAGGATAGTTTGTAATTGAACCAATACCAACAACCTTGTGGTCTTTAATTAATTTATCAATTATTGCAAATTGATCTAGTCTCCAAACTTTTATGTGTCTAGTCATTCTGCATCACCTACTTTTTGTGGTTTACTCATTGTAGTCTTAACATACAATGCTTTTACATTATGTTTACCAGCAGGTAATTTTTCAATTATAGAATTATAGATTGCCATTACATTATCAGCAACTTCTGGTTTTGCCATACTTCTTCTACCAATCTTTAATTGAAGAGCAACTGATGATTTGTTTTTTGTGTTTGAAACTTTAACTTTTGAAGGAGCCGCATCAATTAAAACTTTTATTGCTTGTGGATTTGGTGGAGCAATAGTTGGCATCTTTCCTCTAGGACTTAAAACCTGTCCAAGATATTTACCAATTGTTAACATAACTGGTCCTTCAGCTAAAAATACATCATACTCGGCTGACATTTTCTTTGCGTCTTTCTTTTGTATTTTTGGAATTTCTTCATCTAATATGATTTTATCAACTACTCCTTTTAGACCTTCAGCTAAATGCTTATCTTTAACAAAAACAAGAGATCTTACTTTTGATAAGTAAGGATGTGGAAGAGCAACAAAATAGTCAACCCTATGTTCTTTATTTTTGATATTAAGATTCTTGAAAGTCATAATAAGTTCAATTGATTCATCAAACTTTCTTTCTTTTGCACTTGAATAAACGTTATCCAATGCACTTTCTATTGATTTTTTATCCAAAACAGTCACACCTCCTGCTCTAAGGCAGTTATTACGGTTTATTAATTAATATAAATAATATAGGTAAAGAAATGTTTATAAAAGGAAAGGATAGAAGAAAAAAATAATTTATTTCTTCTTACGTATTCCACCAGATAAGGTATACGCTTTTTTAGATTCGGTTCCAATAAATGTTCCTTTTTTACTTTTAAAATTATAGATTTCAAGACGTCTTTTAATGTCTATGTACTTTTTATTTAATTCTATTAATTTTTTACGTAATCCTACCTCAATTATTTTATCCATATTAGGCATTTTACAAATACATTCTTCAATACATTTTTTTTCAACTTCTAATGCTTTTCTTGCCATTTCTGCACTTTCTGAAGTTCGTTTAAGACTATCAATTTTAGAAATTTTCGCATTTATTTCTGCTAGTTTAGTATTTGCTAAATCAATAGTTTTATTTAAATTCAATACTTTCTCGTGATATGCTCTAGCATCACCGTATATTTCTTTAATTACCTTTTTTTCTCTATTTTTGTGTTTTTCAAGCTTTCTTTTTATTGGTTTTGAAATTACATTTGGTTTTGAAATTACATTTGGTTTTGCCATTCTCATTTAAAGTCACCTTAAATTTACTTTATTATTTATTATTTTAATCTCTTATAACTTACTTCAAATATTTTAATGTATTAACAAAGATTGCTTCTGATAATCCTGGATTGTAATTAAAGTAAATTACTTTACCAAGTAAAAGAGGTTGTTCAACAATTGCAGGATAAGTAATTCCACTTCTTGCATCTTGTATATAAGCAATTTCTGTTCCGGTTGGATTAACAGCATATGTTTCTGTTTGGATTAATCCTGCAGCTTCAAGAGCAGGAACTCTTTCAATTCCATACATGATCTTATATCCAGATTGTTTAGAATCTGATCTTGATGCATAAATTACACCATTAACTCTTAATGTATTCTTACAACTTGGAACACTATATAATGTTGGATCACAAGAAACTGGTATGATATCTCCAAATGTTGCTTTCCATCCAATTACTGAAGTATCTCCTGGTCTTTCAATACCTGAGTTTAATACAAGTATGAACTTTCCACCAGATTGAACATAGGATTTAATTGCTTCTCCAACTGTTCTTGTTATTGTTTTATCTGAGGATAAACTTTGATCTAAGATAATTATATCATATTGCTTAATTCTTTCTTTTGGATTTTGTTGTATTGAATCTACTGTAACAAATCTTAAGCTTTTTATTAAATCTTTATTTTCAGCATCGTTTAATACTCTTACAAATTCTGGACTTGGAGAACCAATCACTAGAACTGCTGAACCAGTTCCTTCAAATAAAGGTATCCCACCAGAAAGAACATTTGTCTTGAAAACAATTAATAAAATAACACCAATAATTACAATTATTGGGATTATTGTTTCCAACTTAATTTTTAAATTACTTGAAGATCTTTTCTTATCTGAAAATTCTTCTGCATCGAAAGCTTCTTCTTCTGCCATTTTATTTTCACCAATTTAAGTTTAATTAATATATATTACTACACTAATTGTAAATAAATATATTTATAAATAAATGCATATTTAAAGGTATCGTTATCTCTTGAAGTTAATAAGTTATATTTGATACGAAATTAATTAAGTAAAACAAATGTTTATAAACTATTTGGGATTATCTAATATTAATTACATTAAAATTAAAAATAAAGGGTGGTTATAAATGGGTTATTCACAAGTTAGTAAGAAGAGTGGAAAGACATACTATTTACATAGTAAAGGACATTTATTCTTTTTCTCAAGCGATCCTAAAGGCGGAATTGAATTACCAGCAGGATATAAAACAATTGAGAACGCAAGAACTGGCCTTCCAATGATGAAGAAGAAATAAATCTTTTAGCTTAAAAAAAGATTTATCTTTTTTTACTTTTTTTTCTAAATTTTCATATTTTCTATTTCTAATAAACGATTGTATTTACTTGTTCTCTCTCCTCTTACAGGTGCACCAAACTTAACATAATCAGAAGAAAGGCCAACTGAAAGATCAGAAATAAAAGAATCTTCTGTTTCTCCAGACCTATGAGAAACAACTACTTTCCAACCAGCTTTTTTTGCAATATTAAATGCATCAATACTTTCGCTTAATGATCCTATTTGATTTGGTTTTAATAGAAGAGAATTACAATAATTGTTTTTAATAGCTTCTCTAATTAGTTTTGGATTTGTAACAAGTAAGTCATCTCCAATTAAATTAATTTTTTTATTAACTAAAAAATAAAAATCAGTCCAAGCTTTAAAATCATTTTCAGAGAAAGGATCCTCAATGGAAGTAATCTTGTATTCTTTAATTAAATTATAGTAATAATCAATTAAATTTTCAGAATCATAGGTTTTATTATATATATTATATAACTTAGTTTTTGAATTATAAAAGTTTGTGGCTGCACAATCAAGACCAATAGTTACATCTCTACTATGCCCAGTTTTATCAATTGCATCTTGAATTATTGCAATTGCAACTTTAGGATCACTTATACTTGGAGCAAACCCTCCTTCTAAACCAACATTAATCGAACTGGATCCAAATTTATCAAGAAGAGTTTCTTTTAGTTTATGATATATTTCAACTGAAGAATGCATGTTTTCATTAATATTATTTTTATTAGGAATTATTTGAAATTCTTGAAAAGGTAAGGAATTACCAGCATGTGCCCCACCATTAATAATATTCAGAATAGGTGTTGGAATTTTAGATTTATTTGTTTTATTTAATCTACCAATATATTTGTATAAAGGCATTTCTAGTTCTTGAGATGCAAGGCGAGATACAGCTAGAGAAACACCAAGAATGGAATTTGCGCCCAAATTGGATTTATTGCTAGTTCCATCTAGTTCAATCATTTTATTATCAATTGATCTCTGATCAAAAATAAATTCTCCCTTTAAGGCCTTGTCAATCTTAGTATTAACTTGAGAAATTGCACAAGTTACATCTTGCCCATAATAATTTTTAGTTCTATCCCTTAGTTCCAGTGCTTCACGACTGCCTGTACTTGTCCCGGATGAAACAGAAGCAGACGCAAATGAATCTTCAGTAAACACAAAAGTTCTAATTGTTGGAAGCCCACGAGAATCAAATATTCTCATTGCTTTAATTTTTTTAATAATTCCAAACTTAGAATCTTTTTTAATTATTTTTGGCATATTAAATCAATCCTTTTTTTCTTGCTCAATAACTAATCCTTGTTCTTTTTCTCTTTTTAATCTTTCTTGCTCTTCTTTCTTTTTTAATATTGCTTGAATATCAATTTTTCCAAAATCAATTGCTCCGATTAAGTTTCTTTGTAATGCTTTTGTTGCATATGAATTTAAGTAATTATAATTAAACTCTTTAGGTTCTGTTAAATAACTTTTAAATAACTCATACTCTGGAGTAATTATATGAAGGTGCTTTATTTCTTCAATAAATGGTTTATGATTATTGGATAATGTATCTTTTACAAGGACTACATTTGTTTTTGTGTATCTTCTAACATAGAATGCATCTGTCCAAACATCGTGACCAATAAATAAACTATCAGGTAAGTCTAAATTTCTAGTCTTTAGAAAATGAATTTTATGATAATCGTCTTCTGCATTAGGATTCTCTAAAAACTTTTTATTTTTTAGTGCTCTATCATCTTCTGATAAAGTATTAAGATATGCATCATCAACATAAGATATATTATCTTCTGAAAAATAAGTTGTTAGATTATTGTTTTTAATAATTGGTTCACCTATTTCTTTACGTAAACCAGTTGCTAAATACATACTAATATTGTTTTCTTTACAAAACTTAGACAACTCTTCTAAATAAGATAATGGCATATCCTTGTATTGATGGCCTTTAGTTAACACATCATATAATCCAAAAATTAAGTGTTTCATATTTATTTCCTCTTCTATAAACATATCAACTATAAAATAGTTTATATCTTTTTCTATTTCAACAGTTAATTATAAGAGTCTAAAACAATAGAGGGATCTCCATAGAGAACAAATCCATCTATATTTAAGCCAAATTTACTAGCAGAATTATTAATGCTTGTATGGTATAGAATATGATTTTTAGCAAATTCTCCTATTGTTCTTTCATGATTTAAAGTATAAGGATATGCATATCTGGAAAAGACAAAAGGATAATTTATAAATAAATTTCCAAAATAATATTTCACTCCGTGCTCTATTGCCATTGGGCCATAAATATATGCTGTGTTACAAGCGTCTGTAATTATGCCTGTTTTTTTACTAAATCTTAAATCAGATATATTTTCCCCCTCATAAGTAGTTGTGCTATCTATAGGTAAAGAATTAAAACTATCAAAATAATTCTCACCTCCATGGCTATACACATAAATATTACTAAAATTGTTATCCAATAATAATTTTTCCAAAGTATATTCTTTACTATTAATAAACAATAAAATATCTGGATTATAAATTAAATTAAATTTAGTCATTAATGCTAAATATAAATAAACCGCAGAATTATTTGAAACATCATAGACTATTGGATTAATCCCTTTTCTAAATAAATCCAACAAAATAACAGATGGATATATTGCATAATCAAACTTAGTTAAATTACTATCCCCTTTAGGTTCATAAATAAACATTGCTTTTGTAGACTTATAATTATATTCAAAATCCGAATAATAATTCAAAATATCATTTTCTCTAAATAAAGGTAACCGCCCAATATTCAATCTAGAATAATTGGAAACATCAAAAGGATCATAAAGCCCAGATTGTTGATTACCATAAAATGAATCCACAATCAATGTTTTTTCAATAAATGTATCAGCATTATTTGTAAACCCCGAAAACATAGGAAAAGAATACATGTCCCCAATGATTAATAAATATTTATAATCTTTAGATTTTGAAAAATCGTTTATTTGCTTATTAATCTCATCAAAACTAACTATTGAAGAAGGATAATTATTTAAAAATTCATCTGTGGGCATATCAAACGAAAAATCAATTAATTCATTATTTGTATCATATTCAGAAGTATTAATTAGTACGTTACAATTAATTTGATATGTTGGCAAATTATAATCAATTAACTCTATAGAAATGTTTTTATCATTATTACTTCTACAATTAAAAGGCCAATTATAACAAGTAAAAGATAACCCCTCTGATATATTATACCCCATAAGAGTACCATAAGCTGAACTAAACAAATAAGATATATTCTCATCTAATTTATATTCATAATTTTCTAACAAATAATTTCCACTAGGTTTATTGTAATCAATTACATAAATGTGATTATTATATTTAAATTTAATGTGAATTAATTGGTTAGAAATTATTTTAGAATTACAATAATAAGTTTTATCCTCAAAATTAGTTGCACTATTGGTATCTGTCATTAAATTAAAATCAACGACACTTGTTTGCCCATAATAATCATCTCCACGATATACTTCTAATGCATAGGCATTTATTCTTGGCACAATTCTATATCTTGAATTTACATAGGTTTTATTTTGATACTCACCGTCAGGATTAATATCCTGATATGTAAATAACTCAGATAAATTTGTGGTTGCATTTATGTACGTTAGATTAGAATTCATTTTATTTGGCATATCCTTATCTATACTAATAGATTTATTCATGTGATCTAATATTACTGGAGAGATAGTTGGAGAAAAAATAGTGTGATTATCTTTATTTATTAAAAATAACACCTGATTAGAAAGATATATTGAATAGTCAGACTTAAAATGTTTTTGAATATTACGATCATAAAAATTAACCTGTTTATAAGTCACTTCATTGGGGATATCTTTCTTTAAAAACACTTGAAGATCTTCTCGTTTTGTAAAAGTAATAATGTAATTTCCACTCTTTAATATATAATTATCTTTTATTGGAATTATCTTTTGTTGATTATTTATATCTAATATAAAACTGCGTTCAGAAACATAATCTCTAAATATTACTTCTGGATTCATAGAATTAGTATTATCCAAATATCCAACTAAATTTACATTTCCATCTCCTAATGATAATTTGTATTGGTTTGTAAAATCATACGGAGAAGTATATACAAACACTTTAGTCACATAATTACCAGTATACTCAAATTTAAAGAAATAAATGTAATTTAAATCATAATCAAAATAATATGGTTTTTCTTTAGTAATATAATTTACTTGATTATTTATATTTAGTTTATGCCTGTCTTCTCTGTCCTTTTTTAATTCAAATCTAAATTTAGTAGAATTAAAATCAATTTGTATAGGGCTGTAATTATTAACTATTGTTTTCTGTAATGTAGGGTTATTCGAGAATTTAATTGTTGTAATAAATAATTTGTGCTCAATTTTTTTCTTAGTTATTAAAAAATAATCAGTATTAATATACTTAAATAATATATTGTTTGCATCTGTAGTTAAAGGATATAACGAATAAACATCACTAGAGGGATCAAATATAAATTTTAGATAATCTTCTCCTTTGAAAAAATATCTTAAATCACTATATAGCGCATATACTTCAAAGGTATCAATTATTTTTTCATAATTATAGAATGAATTATAATCTATACTCAATAAATCCCAACCCTTTTCTTGTGCAACCAGTTTTACTGCATTTGTATTTTCGGTAGTGGGTACATAAGTTATTAACCCACTTGCAATATAATTTATATTTAATCGTATATCTTGATTATTAACTAAAAAAGAATCATCAAACTTAATTTTCCCAAAAATAGTACATTCGCCAATAAAATAATTTGAATTCACACTTACTTTTAATAATATATTTTTTGGAATTAATACTTTATCTTTAATTAGCAAATCTATAGCTTTATTATTAAAATTTGATCTTAAGTAATCTTCTGTCCTATAAATTAAATCAAGTTTATTTTCAATAGGATTAGAATAATAAAAATCTAAAATTTGTTGCATATTATACTGTAAAGGATTATTTGAATTTGCAACAAAGTAAGTTGGCACATAATCTCTAAGAATATCATAATTAAGTAAATAAACATCAATTATTTCTGCTTTCGCAAAAAGATCAGATTTATTGGTATTAATCCCTGTAATAGTTTGATTATCAGAAGGTAAAGTATTGAGATTACTATTTAAATTATTATCTAAAAATGATTTAAATGTCTCTATGTACTCTGAATTGTTTTCATCTAGAATTATTCTGGGGGTGGAATTTAGATCTAAATCAAGATTAGAAATTAAAGGCACAAAAGTAAAATTACTTATGTATTCATGGGTAATATTTACATTTATAACTTGAGGATAAGTAAAATTACCATCCTCAATTGATTCTAGTTCCATAGAATAAACTGGAGTAAGCAAAATAATTAAAAAAAATAAGATAAATGCTTTTTTCCTTAATCTTCTATTAATATACTTTTCATTTTTAGATTTAGTGAATATAAAAAATAAAACTAAAATTAAAAGTATCCCAAATAAATACCAATATTTAGATAAACTAAATTTTGATTTAGAATCTTTTAATCCTAAATCAGGAAATATTTGCGAAAAAGTGCTTCCTTCTTTGACTAATAGATCATAATCTTCTTTTTCCATAAATAAAGGTTTATCTGAATAATCCACCCAGTCTTCTGATCTAATAGATAAATATAAAATTTTGGTTGAAACTAAAGAATTAAATTTATAAGTAATTACAACCTCATAATCGCCTTCTTCCTCTAAATAAAATTTAACATCATTAATTGATTTAAATAGGGTATCATTTTTAATCAAATCAATTTTGGAAATAATGATTGAATTTGAAAATACCCAAAACTCTCCAGGTACACTTAAATTATCTTTAATTATAAAATTACAATCTATATCCTTGCATAACAATATATTTGGAAGGGACGCATCAGATAAATCAGAAGAATAAAGTAAAGGAATTAAACAAAAAAATAAGATTCCAAAAATTAATTTTTTATACATATTTCCACCAAAACTAAAATAACTATTGCAAAGCGCAAAAAATAACCCCAATAAAATATACTTAAATATAATATACTTTAAATCCAGATTTATAATATATCTTTAAGAAACAAATGATTATAAATATAATTGAAATATATATATATTGATAATTATATAATATTAAGGATAAAAAGGTGTGAAATTATGGGTAAACAACTTGCAAGTGGAATTTTAATTGGAATTGGGATTGGATTATATATACCTGATCTTCCAGGAATATTATCTAAAGTAAATTTATACCTTGGTTTAATTGTAATTGTAGTTGGGATAATATTACTAATAAACTCAAAAGATTAAAATAGAAAAAAAAGAAATTAATTTCTTTTTTCTTTTATTGCTTCTGCAATATCTTTAAAGATATCATTAATTTCATCTACTGAATGAAGTTCTTTTTCCTTAGAAGTTCCTTTAAACAATACTTTAATTGCTTCAATTAGTCCACCTTTCTTTCTTTGTGTAATTGTTCTTCTTTCTTCAATCTTATAAAAGTCAATTATAGGTTCAAATTGAGATGATTTTTCTTTAGATACATTTACTACTTCTTTAATATCTATTACTTCCCCTTTTGGCCTTGAATGATTAATAATCATTGAATTATTTCCAGATCCTTCTTTTATTGATGAAAACTTAGTTTTTGCATTTTCAATTGCAAGTGCTTTTCTTTCATTTTCTAATTGCAATTTATTTCTCTCTACTAATTCCTTATCTAGATCTACTTTATTTGCTTTTGATGCAAACAACGTATTAATAAACTCAGCAATCCTATTTGTTTTGGTTTGAACTTGAGAACCAAATACAACGCCTGTAGTCTTTATTTTATCTATTACGGCAATTGCAATATCCCCTGAAAAAGATTCGTCTTTTATCGCAAGTTTAATTTCATCTTCTGTATAATATTTTGCTCTTGGCAACAATAAGGTATATAATGCATCAATTTTTTTTTGTTTGTCTCTTGTAATTGTACTGTTTTGTTTTTGAGATTGAGTACTATTAACTATATCTTTTGAAATTCCTGCAACTAAATTATAACTTGCAATTTTAGATTTATATTCTGGAAATTTAACTAACGCAGAAATTATTCGTTCGTATTCTTTAGCAGCATCAAATTGTAATGAAACATATTCAGAATAACTTAACTTTTTATTAGAATACAAATCATCAATATCCCCAACTTGCTTTCTAATTTTTTTATATTGATTAAATAATTCTTCTGGGTTTTTCTTAGCTAAAGGAATTATAAAATAGAATAGAATAAAATAAAAATAAATTAATAAAAGAACTAATAAAATATAAAATAAGAAGCTTTGAGGAATTGTATCAATTATACTTTCTTTTACTGAGTTACTAACTAATGAATCCCCAGAATAAAATTCAAGTATGATTTGATACATATCCACACATAAAACGAAATTATATTGAAACCCAAACAATGTTGTCTCCTCTTAATAAAGTTTCAACATACTTGGTTTTTGGTTTTCCATCTTTTAACTCTTCTGCGTCTTCAAGCACAATATTCATGTGCACATCGAATGCTTGTAATTTACCTCTAATTTGAATATTATCTTTAAGAAGTATTAATACTTGTTTGTTGATTGCATTGTTTAGCATATCAAATGGTCTTGTTATTTTTGAATTTTGTTCAGTCATTAAATCACCTTTCTTTAAAAAATAAATAAATGTTATTGTATTATTATGTTGATTTCATTTAAATACTTTTCTTTTTTCTCCTTTTTCTATATTTTTGATTTTTTACTGGAAAATAGTCTTTTTAAAAATGCAAAAAGACCCCCTCCACTTTTTTTAACTAAATTTTTTTCTTTTCCGGTTATTTTTTGTGCAATGGCTCTAAATGAATTAGCAGATATACTGCTTGGTGAATGCACTAATAATGGTTTTATTTTTTTTAATAAAAATGATTGCCTTATATCTTCTGCATAAGGAACTTTACCATAACAAGGAAGCTCAAGCATTTTAATTATCTCTTTTTCAGAAATTTCTCCAGAAATATTACTTACTTTATTAATTACTACCCCAAGCACTTTCAAATTTAATCGTTCTGCAACGATTTTAACCTTAAATACATCTGCAACAGATGGAGCAGTTGGTTCTGTAATCAATAATAATTGAGTTGAAGCAGACATTGCAGCAATTACATTTTTATCAATTCCTGCAGGAGCATCAATTAAAATATAATCATATTGATTATATAAGCTTTTAACTACTGAAACTAATCTTTCAATATCTACTCTTTGATAAGTGGAAATAGATAATCCAGAGGGAATAATTTTTATTCCTCCAGGGCCTTCATAAGTAGAATCAGCAGCAGATGAAGATCCTAAAAGCACATCATGTAAAGTAATTGGTGGATTATCAACTCCAACAAGTAAACTTAAATTAGACATAGCAACATCTGCATCAACTAAAAGAACCGAAAAACCAAGTTCTTTAATTGATAACCCCAAATTTGCGGTTAATGTTGTTTTTCCAACTCCACCTTTCCCAGAAACAATTGTAATTATTTCACTCATATCCATTCACATTTAAATTACATAATTTGAGACATTACTTTGAGATAGTTTTCTAAATCATTGATTAATGCTTGAACTTCTATTTTAGATAAACTATCATTTGCTTTAATAAAATATACCTTATCATTAAATTTAAAAATAATTTGCCAACCCTTTGATTCGATTAATATAATTGATAAATTATTAAATTCACTATTAATATAATTGTACATAGCTGCACTTTTAAAGCCTTCTTTTAGATCTTTTTCAGTACTCCCAATTACAATCCCATTCGTATTTGTTACAATAATGTGATTAACTAAATGCTTTCTTCTAAGTTTCATTAAGAAATCATCTAAATCTTTTGAACTTAAATTTATTCTTCGGTATTCCATAAGAGAAGATAAACTAGCAATATCTGATTGATCTTCGATATTTAAAACTCTATTTGAAAATTTTGTTAACATCTTAGTAACTATATTTGCCATAATATTCACATATTTAATCTAATAATAAATCTGAAAGATTAAATTTATTAAATACATCTGTTTTTGATTCTTTAATCTCAATTTTATCTTTTAATAAATTATCTATTCTTTTATCATCATATTTGAAAAGTATTTTTGAAATGGCATTTTTATCAAACTTATAATTGAATTTAATCTGATCATTAAAAATTAGAATTAATTTAATCTGATCATCTGTTAAATTATAAATATTAAGTAATCCTTCTGAGTGTCCATATGCATTAACCCCGTAAACAAATGCATTTCCTCCAAACAATTCTAAGTTATATCCATCAATTAGAAAAATTGATCCAACTACTTTTCCTTTAATAAATATTATTATGCTTTCTTCAAACCCATACTTACCATTAATTACTAAATAGGTATATCCAGAAAATTGTTTTTGAGATAAATCAATAAACAATCTATCTGGAATTAATTGATCTAAAAAAACATTTTCAACTAAAGGAACATTAATTGGAATATTCATCTTTATACCTTTCCTATCTTAATTTATCAATAAAGACTACAACATCTACTGTATTTTTTAATGCAGTTGCTGATCCTTCTTCAACTAAAAACACCATAGTTTTTTTACCATGAACTTTTGCTTTTAAAATTGCAGGCAAGTAATCAGAATCACGTGTTACAAAAACAATGGTATCAATTTCCTTATTATGCACAATATCTGTTGCATCTACAGCCATAGCAACATCAACATCTCCTACAGTAATAACCGTCTCAAATCCAATGTTAACCACAGCTTCTACTAGTTTATCTGTAGCATATTGATCAAGAAATACTTTTGCAACTTTAATGTCTCCTTGTGCTTTCAAATAACTCTTTATTTTAGAAAGATCAATATTAAATTCTTTTCTTAAAATATTTGGACCATCAACAAAAATGGCGATATTATTTCGTCTGGATTGCTTTGGTGCACTATCTTTACTAATAAATAAACGTAATAATTTATTCATAAATTTATCCCTTCTTTATATTTTTATACAGCCCAATAAACTGACAAATAATAAGAATTTAGAATGCCTAAATTCAAATGTGATTTCTACAATCGAAATCATAAGTAAAATATATATTATCTTTTAATTAAAATAATTTATAAAGGTATCTTAATTAAAGTAATATTATGAGTATAAAACAAGTATTTTCAAGACCATTTAATTTAGTTTATGAAAAAGATTATCCATCTCTTTTTCTTGGACCTGGAATATATACAGATTATTTAAATGCAAAATATTCATCTCCAAAAGAATGGGTAAAATCTGATATTGCCCATATAGAAGAAAACAAAAATAAACAAATCTTTTCTTTTGAAAAGTATAGCAAAGATGAAGCCATTAATCCATCAAAAGAATTAGCAGATATTCAATTAATTACACAAAGCATAAAAACAACAGAACTAGAAATTAGCTTGAAGGATGGAGAGAGACACATCGTTGATAATATTTCAGGTATAAATAATTCATTTTATAATTTAGAAAATCTAAAAATTGTGGAAAATATAAGTGTCCCAAAATCAATTGATAAAATTGTTAGTGATCCATCAATTCCAGCAACACAAGGAATGATTTCACTTTATAAAAAACTTGATGACGTATATAAAATTGAGCAACTACTATCAGTGGGGTTACTTGGAAATAAAATAAAGCGAAGCTTAGTTCCAACCAGGTGGGCAATAACTGCAGTTGATGACACCTTATCAAAAGAAATAATTGAAGAAATTAAAAGGGAACCCACAATTGACAAATATGAATTATATAATTTTGAATTTTATAAAAATAAATTTTATATTCTTATTTTACCTTTCCCATGGTCATTTGAAATGATTGAATCCACTGGCAATTTCGAATTCACAATTGATTTTGAACATTATGATGGAAGGCATAATTATGCCACAAATGTCATGGGAGGATACTACGCAGCAAGACTTGAAATTTCAAAAAAATTAAAAGAAAGAAAAAGGCAAGGAAGAATAATTATTCTTAGAGATATGGATCCCAGTTATGAATCTAAAGGCGTTTGGGTAATTAGAGAAACCATTTGCGAGGCAGTTAAAAAAGAACCTCAGGTATTTGATACGCTTGAGCTATTATTAAACTATTTAAATACTGAATTAAAAATAAATAAAGGCACAAAATATTGGGTAGATAAATCAACAATATTAAGAGAAAATAGAATGCAAAAAAGATTATTTGAATTTATTTAAAATACGAAAAAGAACAATGTTAATAAAGATATAATTAATTGAATTACATAAAAAACAAGAACTAAATTTTTTTCATTTAATTTGCCTTTTCCAAATCTTAATACTACGTGCGTTAGAGAGCCACCTTTTGGGTTTGCTTTTAATAATCCGTTTTTATTTGGAATTCCAAAACATTCTGTTCTAAATCTATGATTTGCTTTAATAATAAATTCAATAATAAATAATATAATTAAAAATGCAATTAAGAATTCTAATCTTAAAATAATTGCAGAAATACCCGCAAGAACACCAGATACTAAAGTTACAATATCACCTGGAAATATTTTTGAAGGATATTTATTGAACTCCAAAAACCCAAGAAGAGCACCAATCCATGCAGCAAGAATAATTAATAAAGTAATTTCTCCTCTAATAAATGCAATTATTGCTATTGTTGTAAATATAATTGCTGAAAGCCCAGATTCAAGACCATTAAAACCAGCAAGAAGATTAAATGAATTAGTAGTTGCATCAATTGCAATAGGAACTAAAATCCAAGCATAAATTAAACCTAATTGAAGTACTCCAAAAAATGGAATATAAATACTATTTATATGATAAATTATTGCAAAAACAATCATTGGAACTGAAAACAAGATTGGATAAATAAAATGTTGTAATTGGGAAATGCCTTTCTTCCAACCAAGAACATCATCTACAAAACCAATAAACATCATAAGCGACATAGTTATAAAAATCAAAACCAATTGAGTTAAATTAATAAAACTAAAATGATAAAAACTAAATAAATAATAAATAACCAGAACAAACATTAATGAAATTACAAAACCAATATAAACTGGAATACCACCCAGTTCTGAAACTTCATTTTTTTCTGGCTTGTTCATATCACGCCCAAGCCAACCTCTCTCTCTTGTAACTTTAATAAACCAAGGAGTGATTTTTAATAGAACATACCAAGCCATAAATAAAGTTGAAATAAAAATAAGAAGAGAAAATAATGTGGCCTGATACATTAATTATTCACAACTCCTTTAATTTAATTTATCCTTATTTACTTTATACACTCTAACAACCCCGTTTACATATGCTAAACTTACCATTCCATTTAAACTAGGATCTGAAAACCACATTCTTGCAAGCATAGTATTGTTTGCTGCTGCATTAAATATGTATAGAGAAGTATTATTTGAATCCCTATAAATGTAAACTGGTGTGTTTTGCATTAACTCATTTGGTGTGCTTTGCCAAGTATCTGGTAATTTTAAAAATTCTTCTTCTGGAATTGTATTTCCTCCACAAGAATAAGTTGTGGAACCAGATATATCTGTTTTATAAGATGTACAAGACATCGGTGCTCCAAAATACTTTGTAATTCTTGGATCATTTGTGTTTGTTGTCCAATAAGCATACATTCCAAAAGAACCAAGTCTTCTAAAATAATCTTGTTCAAGTGGGATGTAATCTGCATTATATTCTTTTAAAATTGATTTTGCTTTATTTGCATCATCTGTTATTAAAAACATTGCTACATCTTTATCTCCCTTAGCATAAGAATTGGTGTTATCAGTTGCAACTTTTCTTTCTGAAAAATAGGCTATCCAGTGTCCGTAATCCCACCAATTAAAGATATTTGCATTAAGATCTGTATTATCGTGTAGCCAGAAAACAGTTTCTTTCCATTCGGGTTGTTCATCAATTGGAGGTACATTTGTTGAAACAAAAAATGAACCAGCAGCAATTGAAATTAATAGTACAGCAGAAACTACAATTACATAAGCTCTTTTTGAACCTATACTTTTATTTTCAATCCATTCAGAAACTAAATAAAATAAAACTCCTACACCCACTGCAATTGGTAGTCCTAAAGTGTAAGTGAACTTAAGTTTAGACCAGGCCATAAACAAAGCAATAGCTATCCAGAAAAATAATAACCAAGTAATATAATCTTTTTTCTTAGTTGTAAATAAATAAATAATTATTGCTAATAACGCAGCAAAAGGAACCCATAAAAAGAAACTATACTTTTGTAAGAAAAACTGACGACCAGTATTTTCTTCTCCAACAGTTGCACCAATAACGTCTTGTGAATCAATATTTGTTTTTTCAAGTCTTGCGATGTTATCTGAATTTATGGGAATATATTGAGTAACATAATATGTTGTGTTTTTTATCCAAGTAGTTCCTCCTGTTGCAAGAGTTGCACCAACAGTAAAAAGTGCCATAACAATAAAAAATATGGTTACAAATGAACCAATTTCTTTATTTGTTGCATTTGTGTATGCCATATAGATTACATTAACTATAAAATAAGCAATCAAAACTAAAGGAATTAAAATAAACATACCCCAGGTTGCAGCCATAATAATGAAAAATGCAGCTGAAACTAAACTATAAATTATATACTTCTTTGTTGAATTTAAATTTTTAATTGCTTTAACTAAGAAAATAAAACCTATAATTAACCATAAAAAACCAAGTGCATCATCTTCGAAAAATCCAGCCATTGTTCTGTAAACAAAAGCAGGTATTGTTGCTGCAACAACAGCCATAACAAATCCTGTTTTTCTATTATATATTTCTTTACCTAAGAAATACATTGCCACAGAAATTAAAGCTCCAAAAACCGCAGGAAGAACTCTTGCATAATCCATTAATAACCATTTACTATACCCGGCTCCAAATGTAGTAATCGAGTAAATTATTGCTGTAAAATACCATAAAAAAAGGGGCCTATCTCCTCCTGTATAAGGGGAGCCACCTTGTTGATAGAAACCAAGTGGATCATTATCTGGAAGACTGCCATCTTGAAGAAGATAACCAGTTGCACGAAGATGCCAATAAGGATCATACTCGTACATGTAATCATACTTTAATAAATGACCTCTAATTGAAAACGCCATTATAAAAATTAGAATTATTAAAATAATTAATTTATACTTGCTTATGCTTGTTTCTTTGTGTTCAGTTTCATGCTCAGACATATAATCACAATTTTAACCCCAATAAAATATTAATATGCATATATAGATATATATCATAACGTATTTAAATGATTAAGGTCTTAAAGAGTGGAAAGATTACTTCTTAGGTTTATTATTTTTATTAAATAAAATAATATTAAGAATTAAACCAAAAAATGCAGCTACAGTTATTATATAATTATAATTTAAAATTTTAGTTTGGGCAACTTGATTAATGTTTAAAATCAAATTAATTAAACTGTAAACTGCAGCCCCTTACCAAAAACAAATACCAAACCTATATTTATCTTTCATATAATTAGCTCTAAAGTAAGCTTTAAGCTAGAAATAAATTATTTTTTAGATTTAAATTTAGTAAAATCAATGAACAATAGAAAATGTAGAAAATCTAAAAACAATAAATAAAGCCAAGGGTTATACGATCCTAGAAATCCTAAAAATCCAAGGAATCCTAAAAAGCCAGCCCAATTAATTTTTTTCTTCATAATACATCTATTAAATGAAAGATTTAAAAAGTCAGCTCCATGAGGATACGTTCTTACCCTAAAGTGAAAAAGCTCCTGATTTTGTACTTTCAAAACCTACTCAAACCATAATTTAAACCAAAATATGCCTTGCTTTTGGTCTTAAATTTGGAAACCCAGAACTCATTGAATAACAACCTGTATTTAATAATCCAAGTATATTTCCTTCATTTACAGTGTTGATCAATCTATCTTTCCCAAAAATATCTGTTTGAAGAACAGTATTAGCTCTAATATTTACAAGTTCTTTCTTTTTTGAATTAAGATTACTATAATTTATAATTTCGTGGTATCCATTTGTGTTATAACCATAGATATAGGGTCTTGCAAATTCACCAAAACCAGAATCTACGTATACTTGTTTAATGTTATTTATCTGCTTTACTCTTGTAACTTTAGTAAAAAATATTCCTGCATTTGAAAGTAAATATCTACAAGGTTCTATTTTCAATCTTATGTCTTTATTTAATTTCAAGGATATTTTAGTAATAATCTTTGAATAATATGTGCTTACTTTCTTAAAATCAAGTTTGTTTGGATTATATTCTGATGATACTCCAAATCCACTTCCAAAATTTATATATTCTATGTCTGGAAACCTCAAAGCAACGTCATACAATATATTAGCTAATTGCTTAAAAGGAACAAATGAAGTAATATTTGACCCAATATATCCATGTATTCCTATTATCTTTATATTATATCGCTTACATATTTCGTGTACTTTACTTATTTGATTTAAAGAAATACCTATATTTGAATCTTCTGATGAATTAATTGTATTTTTAGAATGAGATATATTTTCTAAATATATTCTAATACCAACTTTTCTTGATGAATTAAGTTTATTTGAAATAATTCCAAAATCAATTAATGCTTCTATGGATTCTAAATTTAAAATAATTTCTTCTTTAATTAATCTTTTTAACAGGCTTTTGGATTCTCCAGATGAAGTAAATGATATATATTTTTTATTAAAACCAAGTCTTTTAACCAAATTTAATTCTTCTATTGATTGTATTTGAGCCCCTATGCCAAGTTGTTTAATATACTTCAATATATTTACATTATGATTTCCCATAATAGCATAATGAATATCTAAATGTTTATAGTGAAAGCTATTCTTTATAGTTGTATAATTTTGTTTAATTATTTGTTTACTATAAACAAAAACGGGTGTTTTTAATTTAGAAATATTAGTTGTCATAAATATATATGGCCAATTTGATATATTTATGTTTACCCTTATATATGAGGTTTATACAGAATTAGTTAATTGAATTAGTTAATTGAATTAGTTAATTGAATTAGTTAATTGAATTAGTTAATTGATTTAATTAATTCAGGGATTAATCTTTCTTCTGCTCTTTTTAGATGCTCTCTATAAGTTGATACAGATATCTTTTGTAGTTTTGCTAATTTTTGTAGATTAGTCCTTTTTGGCCAAGAATAATATCCATACTTGTATGCTAACTCAATTGCATTTTTTTGATTAGTACTAAGCTTTGGAGATAAATGAGAAAAATAGACATCTGTAACTTTCTTATCTTCTATTTTTAAAATTTCTATAAAGAGGATGTTTTTTTGTTTTTTTAATTTTGAGATAAAATCAGTTATATTTGATTTATTCCCTGAGGCTACTTCCCAATATTCATATCCGTTTGTATCAACAAGAACAGGTTTAACGTAAATTAGTTTCATTGTGTGGAAACTGGAGGGAATTTTATCTAACCTAATCTCTGTAAAAAATATTGTGTTCCCTTCTTGTTCAAAGTTTTTTATTCTCTTATCTTTTTTAATATCAATTATAAATTCAGCTACATTCTGATCTGTTCCGTGCAATGTTTGAATTTGAGTAGAATAAGTAATACCTTTTTCAATATATACATTAAACGGCATTCCAGATGTAGATACATTAAATTTACTACAACGATTTCCAATAACACAATCGTGTTTAATCTTTAAACTTGTTACCCACATAATTAATCAATAAGTAGTAAATTTTAAAAAGTGTACAAATTCACTTTAGAGGTTAAAAGCTCACCCAAAGCTCCAGAGGAGCTTCTACCCTAAAGTGAAAAAGTTCCTGATTTTGTGTTTCAGATTAGGGAAAATATTAATCAATAGTATATGCTTCATCTGTATGTCTAAACTCAAATTCATTTTTATTTAATTTAAATTTAATAGGGTTTATTCCTTGTTTAATTTGAGACTTAACATTATCTAAGGATTCAGTTAATTCTTTTAAACCTTTTTGTTCTAATTCGGAACTATGAAGGGTAATTCCATCTATAACTTCTGCAAGTTTATATGCTTTTGTGAAACTTTTTCTTGGTTTAGCATAATCCAATGGAATCTCAGTTAAAATGGCATTTGATAAATATGCCAAAATTAATTCCTCTGTAGCAATCCCAAATCCTTTTGATTTACTATTTTTTAAAATAATATCTGCAAAATTTCGAGAATATCCTCTAAAACCAGATACTGAATCTCTAATTGTGTATCCAAAATAAGAAAATAATATTGTTTGAATTTTATTAATTGATTTTCTATAATTCACTATATTTTTCATTTCCGGAGCAGAATATCTATCTCCAATAACCAAATAATTATCTAAATAATTTTTAGTTTTGAAATAATCTATAAATTTTTTTGTTTCTTTTGGATCTTGATCATTATCTGCATCTATTTCAATAATAAACTTTATGGTTGGATCAGATAAAAGATACTCTATTCCTGTTCTAATTGCTCCCCCTTTACCTATATTAAGACTATGCTTTATTAATTTTGCATTATTTATTGATATCAATTTTGTGCCATCATCAACAACCACAATTTTGGTAGTGTATGGTATTATTGAATCAATAGTAAATTGTAGTCGTTTTATATCATCCTCAAAATTATCACTAAGATAATAAAAGGGAATCACAATTCCAATATCTGAATTCATTTATAGAAAACCTCAAAAGTATAATACTGCATAATCTTTAAATAAGCTAAGGTTCAAAGCTCATCCTAAGCTCCAGAGGAGCGTTCTTACCCAAAAAAGAATAATATAACTAAAAGGAAAGAAATTTAAAAGAAAAAAGAGTTAAAATATTTAAAAAAAAGTAAATATTAAATGTTAGCAACTATCTAGACGCGCCTTGCAGGAGCAAGTAGCATACAAAACCGGAAATGAACTTAACTTCTGGGTTCGGAAAGGGTCCAGGTGTTTCTTCATTCCTTTGGTCGCTAACAATATAATTATAATAGGTTAAGTTTAAAAATAGATTGTTTGTATATCTATAACACAAAAAAGAAAAAGATTATGCCTTTTATTCGGCATCTCCTTTTACTGACTTAAGTAAAGCCTTAACTTTGTTAACACTCTTCTTTATGTCGTCTTCTGATTTTGCACCAGCACATATTAATTTACCGTTCTTGAATAAAAGAAGGGTTACCTTTGGATTGTAAAGTCTTATTATTGCACCAGGAAATTGTTCTGGCTCGTACTCAATATCATCAAGAGTAACAGCTGCTTCAAATAAATCAACAGTCTTACCAAGGCTTGAAGTTGCAACTAAATTAACAATCTCGTACTTTGGATTGTTCTTAATAGAAACATCCTTTTGAATCTCATTAATTAATTTTGTAGCTTTACGAATACCTGCAACAATATCTTTTTCAGAAGCTGCACCAGAAATTATAATTTTCCCATTTTTAAATAATAAAAGAGATACTTTTGGTTCTTTTATTTTAAATATTGCACCTGGAAATTGTTCTGGCTCGTACTCAACGTCTGGTATTGCTGCGGCTAAATTATATAAGTCAAGAGTTGTGCCAAGTGAACTGGATGCAACTAAATTAACAATTGTATAGTTACTCATAATTTAATAACCTCTTTTATATTTTTTAATAGAATTTGAAAATAGTATGATCTTTATTTATATATATATAACCAAAACATTTAAAAAGGAGTTTTTAAAGGAATATAAATAAACACATTTATTACACTTTACTTAAAATGAAAATCCTTTAAAAAAGTAACTATACATTAATATATATAGAAGTATATCAAAAATAAGATAAGATTTATTCATTTATTAGTGTAATAGATTTTAAAGTTTTGTTTTTTGATTAAGAATAATATTACATATACAAAAAATTAAAAGAAGGGATTACAATATGACAAATAAAAAGCCAGTTGGAAAAAGAGCAAGAACAAGATATAAGTACAGTAGAGGAGTTAGAGATAAAACTACAATTAATGATATTATTAAACCAATGAAGATAGGAGATATTGTTGGAATTAAAGTAAATAGTTCATTCCATAAAGGAATGCCATTTAGAAGAACACATGGACTAACTGGTAAAGTTGTTTCATTCCAAGGAAATACTCCAATGGTTGAAATATATGATATGAATAAAAAAAAGCAAGTTTTAGTACATAGAGCACACTTAAAACAAATAGTTAATAAACCAAAATCAGAACACACAATTGCAATTAAAAAGAAAAAACAGGTGGATCATAAATGAATAGTGAATACATAGAAGATGTTCCTGTTTGTGAAGTTAAAAGATTATTAATTATAAAAGCAAAAGATCAAGAACTAAATTACGAACAAAAACTAGCTCTTGAACATGCTAAATTATTTTCAAAATTAACTCCAGCAAACGCAGAAAAATTAAAAACAACCTTAATTGAGAAGCTTGAAATGACAAATGAGCTTGCAAACAAGATAGCAGATATCTTGCCTAATAAAGTTGAGCTTGATTTAATCTTTGAAAAAGAGGAAAAATACAATGATGAGCAAAAAGAAGAAATAATTGCTCTTATTGAAAAATATAAAAAAGAATGAAATATGGTACTAAAAAAAGAAGCAATTGTTCTAGATAAAGTGAACAAGGAAATTAAGTTTAAACAAACACCAGTAATTTATTGTATTGGTACCTCTAACTTCTCTTTACTAGAAGTAATTGCTGAAAGTCCAGTTAAGATTCTAGATGTTATTGATACTGATGGAATGATTGTTAGAAGAGTAACATATGATCGTATATCAAATGATTCTAAAAAAGAACTTGAAAAGGTTGTTGAAGGAATTGTTAAAAACAATCCAGAAAAATTTGTTAATTTTTTTAATACTGCAAAACCAATTAGTTTAAAGAGACATCAACTTGATCTTCTTCCAATGATTGGAAAGAAACACAGAGATGCAATTCTTGAACACATTAGAAAAAAGGGTAAGTTCAATTCATTTGAAGACATTAATCAAATAGAAATGATGCCTGATCCATTAAATATTATAGTTAATAGAATAATTGAAGAAATAAAAGAAGGCCCAGAAAATAAATATTGTTTATTTACTATGCCATTTTTAAAAAAATTCTAATTTTTCAGTTAAAATAAATATAAAAAGAGTGATGTGTGAAAATATGATAAAAGACCTTTATGGTTTGATGTTGAGATATGGATTTAAACCAGACCATAAGCTTGATCAAAACTTCTGCGTAGACGATGATGTTATAAAAAAAGTAATTTCTCTTCTTGAAGTTCAACCAGATGATGTTGTTCTTGAAATTGGGCCTGGACTTGGATTTTTAACTAAAGAACTTGTTACTCGTGCTAAAAAAGTAATTGCAATTGAAAAGGACCCTGTAATGGTAAATATCTTAAAACAAGAAATTACAGAAGAAAACCTAGAAGTTATTGAAGATGATTTTCTAAACATTGAAATTAATAAATTAAAACCAACCAAGATTGTCGGGTTTATTCCATATTCTATTTCTCAAGAAATTATGGAAAAAATAAATGCAACGGTACCAAGTGTTATTGTAGTGCAACGAGAGTATGCCGAAAAGTTAACTGCTTTTGAAGGTTACTCAAACTATGTTGCTCAAAGCGTTCTTGCTCAAAGTTATGGAAACGTATTTATTGAAAAAACAATAAAGCGTAATGCTTTCTATCCTGTTCCTCCTTGCGAATCAGCAGTTGTTGGAATTACCCCAAAAGAGAAAAAGCAAGACAAAGAGTACAATGAATTTGTTAAAGAAATATTTCGTTATCCAAACAAAGATTTAGGAAATGCACTATCTTTTGGAAAAAAAGAAGCAGGATCCATCTTTAATAAAATTGACGAAAGTAAGTTAACAGATCGAGTAAAAACACAAAAAGTAAAATCAATTTCAGTTAGAGAAATAAAAGAAATATATAAAAAGATTACAAGTAAATAAAATCTCTTTATTTCTTTCTTTAGTTAATTTCTTCAAGTAACATGCTCTCAAAGCTTAATGCTTTATTTTCTTTGTAAAACTTTTCTGAATAATCAAGCTTGTCTTTTGAATTAGAATAAATTTCAAGAAGTTTATCTCCAACTTTTACTTCCTCTCCAATATACCTACAAAGAAGAAGCCCGGCTTGCATGTCTTCTGGGGCTCCTGCAATTCTTGCAAGCTTTGTTAGAACCTCAATATCCCATGTCTCTATCTTTCCGCTTTCTGTTGAAAGTATTTCTTTTTTGAATTTTGCATCAAGTATCTCTTCAGAAGATTTTATAGTTCCTCCTTGAGCAATAATTATTTCTTGCATTTTAATTAATGCTTTACCACTAACTAAAATGTCCTTTGCTAAATTAAATCCTTCTCCTTCCTTACATCTTCCTGAAAGCTCAAGAAGTTCTCCTGAAAGAATACAAGATTTATTTGCTAGATTATCAAAATATCTACCTTCTAAGATTCTTAAAGCCTCACGTGCTTCTAGAGCTGCACCAAATGCTCTCCCGCAAGGTTCTTCTCCATCAGTTAATAAGGCTCTTGTTTTAATTCCAAGAGACTTACTTACTGCAATTAATTTCTTTGCTAACCTTTCTGCGCTTTCTTTATCTTTAACCTTCATTTTACTTCCAACAGGAATATCAATTACAAGGTGTGTTGCACCAGCACTTTTCTTTTTTGAAAGAATGGAAGCTATCATTATTCCTTCTGGATTAATTGAAAGAGCATGTTCAATCTTAATTATAGTGTTATCAACTGGGCATAAATCAAACTTACCTTCCCAAGCAATAACTGCTCCTGTTTTTTCTAAAATCTTTTTTATTTCTGGTAAGGTAAAACCAACAGGAGCTAGTGCTTCCATACAATCAGCTGTTCCTGCAGCTGATGAAATTGAACGAGATGCAGTCTTTGGCATAAAATAACCAAGAGAAGAAATAATTGGAGTTAATATTAAAGAAACTCTTCCATTTATTCCTCCAATTGAATGCTTGTCTAATATTTCTTTCTTACCATAGTTTAGGGTTTCTCCAGCATCAATTAATGCATTACAAAGATAAGTTGATTCTTCTAGGTTTAGTCCATTAAGATAACAGGCAGTAACAAAAGCAGATAACTCAACTTCAGTTATTTTATTTCCTTCAATGTCTTTGACTATTTCATAAACTTCTTCTTTAGATAATGATTTATTTTTTATTTTGTTTGTAATGTAAGTTACAGACTTAATTGGAGGAAGAAGACTAATCAAAACAACAGTTCCATCTATTATTTTAAGATCATCTGCTGTATTTTTAAAAATACCAAGTATTCCTTGCTCAACAAAAGTAATTGAAGTATTTAAAATACAAGTTCCTTTTTCTTTTTCAGTTGAAATTTCAATTCTTGAGAGATGCGTTGCGTCTATTTTTCTAGCATCAATTTCATGAAGAACACAAACAGGAACCTCTGCAGTTATATCTAGGACTTTAACTTTTAATTTTATTTCTTGAACCATAAACAACCATTCTTTCTATTTTAATTCTTATAATCTATAATGAGTCCACTATTTGCTTTAGCATGCTTTTTGGAACCATTCCAACTTGAGTTTTAACTAACTTTCCGTTCTTAAAAAACATAATTGCAGGTATTGACATAACTTGGAATTTAGATGCTAGATCCTGCGAATCGTCAACATTAACCTTTGCACAATATATTTTTGGGTTTTCTTTAGCAAAATCTTCAAGAACCTTACCAAACATTTGACATGGCCCGCACCAAGCTGCCCAAAAATCAACAATTGCTATTTCTTTATTCTTTATTTCTGTATCAAAATTGGATGATGTTAAATGTGCAATTTCACTCATAATACTCTACCTCTCCTATATATTACCATTAATAATAATTTTAGTACGCCAATATATTTAAAATCATAACATATATATAGTTATTTATTAGATTTATATTTATTAGATAAGAAAAGTATTTAAAATTAAACAGATGAAGATAAATTATGCCACGAAACTATCATGCAAATACAGAAAGAATTATTCAACAGTTTAAAAAAAGTAAAATATATAAAGTAAATAGAATAAAAAAAAGTATTGAAAAAATGGATGCAGCAAAGTTAGAACCGCCAATTGAAAGAAAAAGACATGGAATAAAAATCAAGCCTATTGAAAAAAGAATCACACCTGCAGAAATAAGCCATTATAAGATTGAAAGAACGGAATACAATAAAAGACTAATTCATGAAATTGTAGAAAAGACAACTGATGGAACAATTAAAGATGTTATTGATGTCCTAAAAATAATTGAACCATTAAATTCAGAACAAAAAGAAAGCATAATCAAATTTATTAAAGATAAAGACAAAGAAATCATAAATAAATTTAATTCAAGTAAAATTAATAAACTAGATCAAAAACAAAGAGAAAGCTTAATTAGATTTCTAAGAACTCAAGAAAAAGATATAAACGTAGTTAAAAAACAAATCTATGTTATTGTTGATTTTATGACAAATAAAAGCAAGTTAAATAAACTATAAAACAAAATTAAAAATTAATGAGCTAACATATAGTAGAACATAAAATACACCGAGTCCCATACAAAAGTATGAAAAGTTAACTTTCTTTGCTATTTTTAAAACAACATCAATCATAATATAACCAACAATAAATGAAACTGCAATTCCAAGTAAAATAAACTTGTTAAACACAATTCCATTAAGGATAGCAAACCCAACCTCACCAATTAAAACTGTTGGAATTGAGAGAAGAAAACTAATCTTGAATGCATCTGTAGGATTATAGCCTTGGAAGAGAAGAACAGATGTTGTTGCCCCGCTTCTTGAGATTCCAGGTATTATTGTTAATCCTTGGACTAAACCAAGAACGGTTGCATTTTTTGTTGAATAATTTACTTGCCTTTCTTTTGATCTCCTACTTACATATTGAACAAGACCAATAATAAACAAAAGAATACCAATTCCTAAAAGAACAATTGATGCGTCCAGTTTATCTAAACTATTTCTTGCAAAAAGATAAATAGGGCCCATAATTAAAAATGTAAGAAAAACCGAAATTATAATAAACCTTAAATAATTTGATTCTTCCTTATAATTATGATACTTTAAGTTCTTTGAAAAAACTCCATAAATAACTTCTGATTTTAAAAAAGTACTTATTTCTTTTCTAAAATAGATTATTGCAGCAAGAACAGTTCCAATATGGAGCATTATTGTTATACTAAAAATGGTTGTTAGGTTCATGCTTGAAAAATGCATGAAAAAAATAACTAAGTTACTTTTTGAGCTAACTGGAATCCATTCAAGTAGCCCTTGTATTATTCCTGCTAAAATATATAATAAAGTTTGAATCATAAGTATTGAAATTAAGAAACAAAGGTCTTTAAAACATTATTTAATTATAATAATATATATGAATAAACTTGGGCATCTATTTTTTGGAGTGGTTTTTTTTACTGCTATCTATTATTTAGTTTCACTTTATTATCCAATAAGACCAGAATACTTTATTATATCTTTAATTATTTGTCTTATCTATTCATTAATTCCAGATCTTGATAAAGGAGACTCATGGATTAAAAAAAAGCTTGATATAATTATTTTCTATTGTATAATTATATTAGGTGTATTTTACTTTTCTAACCACAATGTAATCTATCCAATTATAATATTACTTGGAATTGAGGTTCTTCTTCTAACAACAAAGCATCGTGGGTTCTTGCATTCATTTGCTTTTGCGGTTTTGATTTCTGCGCCTTTATTATTTGTTAATTTTATTTTTTTTATAGCTGCAATAATTGGAATCTTCTCGCACTTGTTAATTGATAAATTATAAAAAAAGTTTAACTAAAGAATCCTTTTATTTTGTTTAAAACATTTAATATCCAATTTCTTACATTCTCTCTAAATTTTAGAAGCTTTTCTTTGAAGGTGTTTTTTTGAGGCTCAATAGATTGACTGGAATCCGAAACTTTATTAACATCTTCTCTAATAACAATTGCTTCATCTAAATAGTTTAAAGTTATTTTTTTTAAATCAAATAAATTATCGCGATTGTATGCGTAACAGTTTATTTGATAAACCCCTTTTTGTAAATTACTGGTATTATCTATTGAGATATTTAAATCAAACTCATTATCCCCAACATATGTTGTTCTTGTAATTAAACCCATGTTATCTGCATTACATTTGATATCATAAACATAATTGTAATCACTATATGATTTTATTTTAATGTAATCAATATCATTTTGGTTTATCAAATAAGATACATCTCTGGAATAAACAACACCTTTAAAGCCAGGCTCATCTCTTTTTTTTGTGTATGTGAAATCATCAATTGAATTATTTGTAATTAAGGTAAATGTTTTTGAAGATGATTCAATAATATTATCATATTCATCATAAAGATCTGCGCTTAACTTTAGTTTAACTATATTTTCTGTGAAATTTTTTGCAATAACATCAATACCTATTTCTGAACTTACTTCAGAAATAATTGTCTCTTCTGATTTTGATAACTTAAAATAAGTGCCATTTGTAACTTCTTCTTCTGGATAAATCGTTAATCTATATTTTATCTTTAATGGCTTATAAACTTGAGAAGAAAGATAATCTGAATGAACAGAAAAATAAACTGGCCTTATTGTATTCTGAGAAACATAAAATCTATCTGGAGAGATATCTGGTTGAGTCTTAAACTCAAGAGTTAATGGTTGATAAGAAAATACTATTGGTAAAACCAATAATACTGAAATAAATAATAAAATAAACTTTTTATAATTGTACATTTTTTTTCGCCTTTATAATTAATAATGGTTAATAAATAAATAAAGATAAAATATCTATTTAAATGCTTCTTTTGTATTAATAATTAACTATAGATGAGAGATTATGAAAAGAGATATAATAATTATTGCTGAATCCGGTGGAATGACAGTTGGGTTTGGAACAGGAGTTCTTGAAGCACTACAAGAAAAAAACGTATATTCTAGAATAGATTCTGTATATGGGTCCTCTGCTGGAGCACATCAATTAACTTATTTTATTACAAAGCAAACCAATTTAGCAGGAACTGTACCGATTAATGATTTAAATAATAATAAATTTATTAAAAAAAATAAGTTCAAAAAGTTTATTAGTACAATAATGCATGGAAAAAAATATAATTTAATGCATCTTGATTATTTAATAGACATTGAACAGCATCAGAAAAGATTAGATGTTAATTCAATCAAGAGCTCTCCAATTAAGTTATACTTTAGAGTATTTGATATTAATAAATTAAAATCAAAAATAATAAATGGAAAAGAGCACATATTTAGTGGAATGTTAGCATCCTCTGCTTGCATACCTTATTATAATGTGCCAGTAAGAATAAATAATAATTATTATATTGATGGAAGTCAAATGATTACTGAATCTTTTGAAAATATAATTGAAAAAAACCAAGACAAAAAGATAATTTACATAATTAATCATAAGAATACAATATTTAATGCAATAATTAAGTATCCTATTAGGTTACTAGAGTCGATTTTAATCTTTAGGTTATATGGACTTAAGTTAGCTTTCAGGTATGCAACAACAATGGATGCAACAAAAATACACAGATTAAGAAAATATAAAAACGTAATTCTAGTTGTAAATAACTGCAACAATGATTTAAGTTGCACAGATAAAGAAAAGTTAATTAAGTTATATACTTATGGAAAAGAACAAGGTAAGCAAATAAATATTTAAACTTATTTTTTTGAAAAGAAATAATATTTTTGAAATTTGTTTTCCATCAAAGCTTTTCTTTAAAAAGAAAGGTTTGACGCAGAGGGTGAGATTCGAACTCACGGATGGGGTTACCACCACTTGTTTTCGAGACAAGCACCTTCAACCACTCGGCCACCTCTGCAATAACTTCTCCACCAAGTTTGACAAACATAGTTAACTCGCATAGTTAACATGCAAATATATATTTATAGAATAAGAAGTTATTTAGATATATTCTTTTTCAGAAATTATTTTAATTCCATTTTTCTTAAAAAGCTTAGTTGTAATTCCATCCCCTTTTTTTAATTTATGAGAAAAAGTACCATCATAAATTAAATTAGAACCACAAGAAGGGGATTTTGATTTTAAAATCGCAACTTTACAATCAAAAGCTTTTGCAATAGCTAAGGCCTCTTTTGCACCTTTATTAAATTCCTGAGTTCTATTTTCCCCATTTATTGAAACTACTTTATTACCTTTAGTTTCACAAGGAGATCGGGGAGTGGAAAGTCCACCAAGTTGTTCTGGACAAACAGGAATTGCTTTTCCAGATTTAACTAAATCAAATATCTTCTTATTATGAGAATTAGCACCATCCCACATACAATTAATTCCACATAAACAAGCAGATACAATATACTTTTTAGTCATAATTATTTATTTTACAAGTAAGCTTTTGTTTATTAAAATTAATAAATCTAATACTATCTTCTTTGCCTTATCTTCATCTGTTAGATCTTTAATAATTATTTTTAAGGATGAGAAGATAGTCATCTCTCCATCTTTAATTTTAACATGTATATAAAAAGGAGAATTATCTTTTGAAATATAATACCCATCTTTTGTTAAATGCTTGATTAATTCCTTAACATCTATCTTTTTGTTTTTTTTTGGATAAAATTCAAACCCAGGTGTTACCTTGCATGAATCTAAAATAAAATCTGATAATTCCATAAATATTTCATTTCCTTTTGTTTTTCGTTTAATTAAACTTAGATGCTTTGTCCTAAAACCCCATCAATTAAAATTGTTCGCTCTTCTTTACCTGATTTATCCACAAGAGTAATATGCCAAATTGGCCAATAAACCTCATCAAGACCTAAGAACTCAAGTTCTCCAAATAACTTTTTTAAGTTTTCTTCAACCAGTTTTGGAGTATATTTTATGTTTTCAATAAATTCAATGTCTTGCTTACGTAAAGATAATTCCCCCACAGATAACATCAGTTTATGAAAAACGTTGTAAGGTACATCAAACTTTGGAGAAGTCTTATAAAATTCTTTCTTGTTCTTTTCAGTTATTGTTAGAAGCTTGTTTCTTTTAAAAACTTCAATTCTGTTCTTTATAATTGATGTTTCTAGATCCAGCTCTCTTGCAATAGATTCTGGTGTTTGTGAAGCCTTACAAACAAATAAAATATCCAAATCAATCTCATCCATGTTATTAACTAGATTAAACCCTCGAGATTCACGAAACTTATCTCCTAAGAAATGAAGGAATTCTCCACTAACTGAATCAATGTAACTTGATGCACGCTTAAAGTTTCCTTCAGGATCATAAACATTGAAATTAAACTTATAGACTGTTCTGTACTTAAGTACAATATTTTTTATATATTCTTTTGGAGAAAATATAATAAATGATTTTTTTATACTGCTTCTTGCAATCTCATCTATTCTATCTTTTGTAATTCTTAATTGAAAGGTCTGATGTGTTTTAACCTTAGATAAAAGATTTGGTTTTTCTTCTGTTATTTCTTTTTCAATTTCTTCAAAGGATTCTTCTCTTTCTGGTAACTGAGAGAGTGCATCTTTTAAATCTTGAACCTCTGCAGTCTTATCAATTAAATAAAGAACATCTTTTTCTAAAGTAACTTTTTGCTCAAATAATTTTTCAAGAACTGCATTGAATTCTAGGTTTGATCTATACTTAATATTAACTACTTCAAGAATGTCTTTTGCATATATAACTTTTAATTCTTTTGACTTTTCAAGCTTTTTATAAATCATGCTTACTGCAATTGTTAGAACTTGAGAATTATTTAGTTTCTTAACATCTCTTATTGTTTCTGCGTCACGTCCTTCGTGCTGAGACTTTCTTGGTGCTGCGCGCAAAATAAATGCACGAGAGGTTTCTTCTGACCTGTCCCCTACAAGAGCTGTTGCAAAAGGAATTGTTTTAATGAAGTTTGGATCCTTGTATTGATCAGGAATTATTGCTGGCATTCTTTTCTGAATTGCAGAAATATCATCATTAAAAACTAATTTATTTGAAATTAGAATATCAACCTGAGATAGAACTTTAGTGTTAATTGCTGATGGTTGCTGGGTTGCAAAAACAAGTGAACATCCAGGCCTTCTACCTTGCTTAACATACTCAATTATTCCTGCAGTTGCTGGTGTCTGTGTGTTTCCTGATGGTATTAGTGTGTGTGCTTCATCAATGTATAACCAGGTAGGTGGAATCTCTGTTTCTAAAAGTTCATCTGCTCCAGGATCATCTTTATTTTCAATTTTTTTGCTTGCATCTTCTCTTGCTGCAACTTTTCTTGCTGATAATAATCTTCTTGCAAGAATACCAATAACAAGAGCAGTTATGTTTTCATCAAGAAAAGAAGTGTCCAAGATTGTTAGCTGATTTTCTCTTGATAATTTAGATAAAGCTGTACCATGATCAGAAAAAATACCCCATGATTTTGCTGCATCAAATCTTGAAATTAATGCTCTTATTGAATCAGGCTTATATCCTTTCTTTTGAGAAGTAAATTCAGAGTTTGTTGCAAGACAACTAATAATATCATCTAAAGTAAACTGATTACCTTTTGGTTTTATTTTTTTAAATTCTTCTCCTTCTTTACCTGTTCCTGCAGTATATCCCTTCTTAACAAACTCAATGGTTTTTTCTAAAAGTAAGCCTGAAGGAGAAAATCTTTCAATACCAAAAGTTATACACCAATCTTCTGGAGTTAATAGAGAAGAATACATTGAAAAGGTATCATCATAAGTATCTTTTGAAACTTTATCGCAAACACCTTCTGGAACAAATACTTTTAGGTTTTTTATTCCTTCTGGTTTCTGACCCCATTCTTCTAAAATTTTAATTTCTTTTGCTTCTTTGTTTTCGTATTTCATTGACCAGAAAACTCCAACTGGATCAATTACAATTTGGCCAATATAAGGATTATTTCTTGCTAGTTCTTCTGCAATAACACCAAGTAAATAACTTTTTCCTGTTCCTCTTGCACCATCAAGAAAAACCACGTGTGGGTTTAGACCATCTAAATAAACTTCTTTATCTTTTTCTTGCTCTTCTGCAACTCTTCCAATTAAAGCAAGACCAGTTTGACCATATTGTTTTTGAACAGATTTCTTTCTTCCAATATAAACTTTATTTGGGTTTTCAGGATCAGTTAAAAACTTTAAAAGAGGTTTAATTTCTTTAATTTGTGATGATGAGCTTGTTTTAGATGTTGAAGATAAGGATAAAAATGGTTTTACAGAAGAGGTATCTTTTTGATCTTTTTTAATTTTACTTAATATTTCTTCTTTTTCCTTTGCATCCATTTTTGGTTTAGAAAAAGGATGGTTTGAGAAATCAGTTGGAGTAATTATTCTTTCTTTCTCCATTTCCTTGAAGAAGTCATCTTCCTCTTCTCCGTCTTTTTTGTATTTTTCAACAGACATAAATATCATTAATTTAGTTTAGTTTAACCAGATATATCTTATACTATATATAATAAAAAAAGATATATAAAGGTATGGAATTAGAAAGGGGATAAAAAAGAAGAAATGAATTTAAATTATACAACTACTTAAGTTTATTAAGTGTAATTTTATTTTCTGAATCCAACTTCGCAAATGCAAACCATTTTTTACCTAAATCTTTGATGGATGCCCCCATATGATAAACATCTTTTTTATCAATTATTAAAAACCTATCATGTGATTTTTTAAATTTCTTAATCTCGATTGGATTGGATTTATACTGCAAATTATATTTCTTCAAATCTAATTCTAAATTAGGAGTTATATTCTCTGTGTATATTTTGATTACAATGTTTTTCCTTGCTTTTGTAAATAACATTAGAACGGAATCATCTATGTAATTATCTACTAAGATTATTGATTTTTGTGCACTGCGTATTATATCAGAGATAAATTTATGTGCATCAAATACTTGACCATCATAAAAAATACCTTGCTTTTTTATAATATCTTTATTCTCGATTGCATCAAAGACCTTTTTAAAGTTTTTATTTGTTTCTAATTGACAATCTAATTGTTTTCTTTCAACAGAGTCTAATCTATTAAAAATATCTGCATTTTTGGAAATGAACTTTCTCATTGAAACAAATGTCCTCATAATTAATATATTCATTTCAATTGCTTGCTTACTTTTTAATATGCCTGATAAACTCGCTACGCCTTGTTCAGTAAAAGCAAATGGCAGAACCCTCTTTTTTGCCCAATCTACATTTGTGGTCGCAATTTGCGACCGCAAAATATACAATTCATTTTCAGTTAATTGAAAACAAAAGTCTTTTGGAAATCTATCTTTATTCCTTTTAACTTGTTCATTTAACCTTTTAGTTGATACATTATACAATTCTGCAAGATCACTATCAATCATAACTTGCGAATCTCTAATTGTATAAATCTTATATTTTATATCTTCTAGAACAATTATATTATTTTTAGCCATCTTCTCACTATTTTGTTTAAATAATATATATATTATACAAAAGTAGTATATATACTTAGAGAGAGGGGTGCTGGCCACGCAAAAAATAATAAATAATAGTAGTTATAATTTAATTTTATAATTTTGATATACTTCTTTTTCTATAACTATCTTATTATTTTTTAGAACTCTGTGATCCATAGTTACTTCTTTTAGAAATCTAAAACCAGATTCTTTTATATTATTTATACTATAGTTGTTATTTGGATCAACACCAATAAAAGCAAATTTCTTATTTTTCGTCTTTAAATAATCTAATCTTTTTTTAATTAAAAATCTTTGAAGACCATACCCCCTGTATTTTTTAGAAACTGCAGTGGCTGCTAAAAAACCCACAAACTTGCTTGTCTTTGATGTTAATTCTAAATTTGAAAAAGATTTTTCATTAATAGTAGTAAAAACTATTGCCCAAGCAACAAGTGTATTATTATAAAAAACAACTATGATTTTACCCGAATTTAATTTTTTTAATAGATTTTCTTTATCATGTAATTGATAATATTTTTTATCATCTAAATCTTTATTTATTATTTGATCAAATCTATAGATTTCATCTATATCTCTTTTTGTTGCAAACCTATAATTAAAGATTTTATCTTTTAATTTTATTTTCATAAAACTACCATGAATTAGAATTTCCTTTCTTTTCCAATAGTTCTTTTTAAAAAGAAAGGGAACTTTTCTTTCCCTAGGCTTTCTCATTGTGAGAAAGGCTAAAACGCAAAGGACGAGATTCGAACTCGCGTAGTCGTGAGACTCCAGCTCTCTAGGCTGGCGCGTTTGACCACTCCGCCACCTTTGCATACATATAATTAATATAAAAAGGATATATAAATAGATTTTATTTCTTACATTCTTTCTCTGTATTAAACAAACATCTTAGACCCAAACCAAAAATAATTTATTTTTAATTTAATGTACCCCAGAACCAGATTTTACTGTTTCTGTTGGAACTAATAATGCATCAACATCATTATCTCCAATTGCTAAAATCATTCCTTGGCTTTCTTGACCAAATATTTTTCTTGGTTCAAGATTAATAATTACTGGTAATTGTTTTCCAAGTAAATCTTCTGGACTATACTTGGTTCCAATTCCTGCAAGTATCTGTCTTTTAAATGTACCAAAATCAAATATTAATTTTAATAATTTATTACTACCGTCCACTTTTTCTGCAGATTCTATTGTTCCTATCTTTATGTCAAGTAACATAAAATCTTGAAAAGATATGTTTGGTTTAAGGTCCATAAAATTTCACTTTTTTTTTATATTTCTTTCTTAAAGTTTTCTTTCTTTAAAAAGAACAGATTAGTTTCTTTCCCTATGCTTTCTTTTTTCAAGAAAGGCAAAACCTCTTTCCCTAGGATTTCTCATAGTGAGAAAGGCTTAACCTCTTTCCCTAGGATTTCTCATAGTGAGAAAGGCTAAAACGCAAAGGACGAGATTTGAACTCGCGTAGTCGTGAGACTCCAGGTCTCAAGCCTGGTGCGTTTGACCACTCCGCCACCTTTGCATAAATGTTTTTCTGATTAATATACGATATCTAAACTTATTTATAGATATATATAATATATAAGAGATAAAATATATAAACTAAATGTTAATAGAAAGAAGATTAAAATACACATAAATATAGATAAAAAAAGTTCAAGATTGGGGGATTTCACACACATCATATATATTATATCTATATCCTAGATTAAGGTTATCCCCCAAACTATCGGCTGGATTTCGCACTGTCATATACTCTCTACATATCCCCCCTGGACGAAATAACTCAAATCTTAAAACCCAACTTTTTTGATTTTGTGTTCCAAGATGTTACTTATTTCTTTTTGTGGGTTAATTTTGTGATTTCTAATCCAATTAGTATTAGAGGAAGAACATATATATTAATGACATCAAAAAACATATACAAAAAAATACATCCTAAATTAATTGAATGTGCTAAATTTTAACTAAAGAACAATTGAAAGGGAATAATTTATTTAATAATTAACAAAGTTAATTCAAACATAACTAAATTAAAGCAAGATACATAACAAAAATAAAAAAAGAAAAGAGATTTTAAATTAAAAATCTCTCTTTAGCAACAAAGAACTCACTTAAGAAATCAAGCACCTCTGTTTTTGCAAGATATAAATTTCGTATATCTTGTCCAACAAATATAACAGTTTCTAAATCTATATTTTCAGGAGTATAATCAATTAAAATAGATTTAATATCTGTTTTTTCTCTTTGCTTAATACAATACCATCTATTATCTTTAATGTAAGGTCCAAGAACAGCTTTTGTATTATCTAAATAATTTTGAGAATTCTTCATGTCACAAACAAGTGGGCCAACCATCATTTTATTTCTAGGCAATACCAGGGATTCACTCATCATTACCATATAGGCCTTATTTTCTCCTTCTTTATAAAAAATATCCCACTTCATTATATTAAAATCACAAAACTCAAGATGAGCAACTATTTTTTTTGCATTCTTTCTAACTTTTGACCAAACTATTTCTTTTAGCATATCTTTAACTTCAAACTCTAGAATAGTTAAAGAAAAACTATCTAAAAGCCCAACCATTTGATGATAAGTTATTTGCTTTACTGGTCTTTTATTAAAGAAATCTTTATGTGGATGTTGTAAGAAGCTTCTTGATGCTGCAATAAAAGTTGATAATTGCTTATCTGAAACTGCACTTGCAACATTACGATTAGAGTCTACTGGATCAATAACAACTAATGGATCTGAAAACTTTGCAAGATTTACTTCTTGCTCTTTAACTAATGTAAACTTAATTGGTGGTTCCCAATTTGCAGAATGAGTTAATAAAGTTATAAAATCACCATAGAATAAAATTAATAATTCACATAAGTACCCAGAGAATCCAAACACTTCTGTATCTGCCCCATAACAATCAATTGCTTTCATGAATTTTTTTAATATTCGCACTTCATCTTTTTGAACTGCTTTCATGTTTTTTAAAATAAACAACAAATGAAGAGAAGTTCTATCAACTGCTGAAATTATATCTTCTCCTGGCCCAATCTTATAAGCTGGAACAACTTCAACTTTATAATTATTAATTATTCCTCTAATGTAAGGATGCTCAGAATATGCTTTTTCAAAAAAATATCCTTTGAAAACAGATTGACCTAAGGCTAAGCCTGCTTCAACAAACTCTTCTCTTGGCAAGTCTGTTGGATAAAGAACAAATATATCAAAGTCTTTTGTATCTGCTAGGTTTGTTCCTTTTCCAAATGAACCGGCAATAACACATGAAACATGTTTACCTGGGGTCTTATTTATCTTATCAAGAATAGAATCAACAAAAGCAGTTTCATCTGTTATTTGCTTTGAGCTTGGTTTAATAACTCTTAATATCTCTCTACGAGCTAACTTGTAATCTTCAAGTTTAGATTTATCAATACTTAATTGGGCCATATTTTAAGTCTCCTCTTTAATAGATTAGTAACATTAATTATATAAATCTAATCTACGCTAGTATTATATTACTATGATTAAAGAGATTTTAAAAAAAGAGCTTAAAGGTCTTAAAACTAAAGAAAAACCAATTGCAATCCAAATTCCTGAGGGCTTAAAGCAATATAGTACAGAAATACTTGATTTTTTTAAGGATAACAAACCTATTCTTTTTGTTGATCCTTGCTATGGCGCATGTGATACTAAGGATGTTGAAGCTAAAAGACTAGGTTGTAAGCTATTAATTCATTTTGGACATGAGCCTATGAATAGCCAAGTTATTAAAACTATTTTCGTTCCTCTTTCATATGAGCTTAAAGGTTCAGAAATTAAATATATTATTGATAGAATTAAATTATTTAATTTTAAAAAAATAAATTTAGTTACAACCACTCAATATCTTTCGATTATTCCTATACTTAAATCTGAATTAAAAAAAGTTAAAATTGAAGTATTAAGGGGAAGAGAAACAAAAAGAGTTAAAGAGAACATGGTTTTGGGTTGTGATTCTTCAACAATAATTGATCATACTTCTCCAATTATTTTTATTGGAGATGGTGCTTTTCACGTTAATAATCTCGCATTTATTTTTGGAGAGACACAAAAGATATATTCAATTAGCCCAATACTAAAAGAAGTTAAAGAAATAAAAATACAAGATGAATTTTTAAGAAAAAGATATGCAATGATTGGAATTGCAAAAACAAAGCAAAGATTTGGTATTCTTGTTTCAAGTAAAGCTGGGCAAGAAAGACTTAGTCTTGCAAGAAACATACAAAAATATTTAGAAAAACATAAGAAAGAAGCTTATATTTTTATTAGTGATTACATTAAAGAAGATTATTTAGTTGGAGTTAACATTGATTGTTATATTAATACTGCCTGCCCAAGAATAACTTATGATGACAGTTCTTCATTGAGAAAACCAGTTATTTCTGCAAGTGAAGCATTAAAATTATTTGAAAAAGAAAAAATAGAGATTGATCAAATAAATTAAATGTTTTGATCAATTGTATTTGTATCTATTGGAATATTTGCATCGATTACTTGATTAATGTCGATTACAGTATTGGTATCATTTGACTTATTAGTATCTATATAGTTTATATCGTTATCTAGATTTTGTCTAACATAATTTATTGCTTCTTCAATTTTATCAATATCTGAAAACAATTGTCTTACAGTTAGGTATATTGCCCTATCAAGCTCTTGAGAAGTTTTTGTTTGAATATAAATATATCTTTGCCCAATATTTGCATTAACTGTTACAATTGATTCTTTAATACTTGAAGTTGGAAAATCAATAATAATTGAAGATGACCCTGAATTTAATAAAGCTAGACAATCTTCTCTATTTAATTCTTGATTTGTATAAATATCCCCTAGATTTGATTGACAACTAATTGTTGCTCGTTTTGAGTCCATGATATTAATAATAAATACCACATTTTTATTCTTTGCAGCAAAAATAGACAAAAGATAAGACATTTGAGGAGCAATACTTGAAATACTATTTGTGTCTTCTGGCAATACATTAATAACTAATAAATAATTGGAATCATTAGAAATACTATTCATTGCATCAACTAAATAGAAATCACCTGAGGAAAAAGTTATTCCACTTTCTTTATCTACAAATCCATATTTATTTACTTGAATGAAATGATACACAAAATAAACTAGAATTAAAAGAGCAATAATTATAAAAACATAAATTACTATGTTCTTTCTAATCTTTTTTTCTTTTGCGCGTTGAGTTATTTCTTTTGCAGTTTGTATTTTTGCTTGAGAGATTGCTTGTTCCATTTTGTATTTTCACTTCTTTCTAATTTTTGGTTTATAATTTATTTTTGTTTCTATTTCTTTGAAATTTGTTTTAAGATCACTATTAACTTTTATCCCTGTGTATTTAACGTCTTTTTTCTTAAATATGTTTTCAACATAAGAACTATCTTCGCAAAGTAAGTTTTCTTCAATCTTAACTTCAGAATATCCTCTTTCCTCATATCTTGATCTTAAGATCTTACAATCAGTTTTAAGAAGAATAATTTTATCAAATAAATTAAGATTAGCCTTTGACATTTCTGGCCAAAGATGGCCTTCAAAAATAAAGTTTTTATTTTGATTATCTCTAATAAAATCAGAAAATGATTTATTTAAAAGAGCAATATCAACAACATACTCTTTTTCACGTTTATCATCAGTTCCAAGTCTATTTGTTTTTGCATAGTTTTTATCATTAACAACTTTAAATGGATGTCTCTTTCCATAAAGGTTTGCTAATGTTGATTTTCCGCACCCTGGTGTTCCAGTTATTAATACATACATAATTTACATCTCTCTTTTTTATCTTAATCTTACAGATTCTAGATTTTGTATTGACATTGTGTTAATATGAAATTTCTTTTGTAAGAACTTACCAAACTCAGGGCAAGAATCACCATGATTAACAAGAATATCCTTTGGTTTTGGATGAAGAGAAGAAATATAATTCAATAATTCTTGTCTATATGCATGACCTGAAAACGCATCTGCAGTTTCGATTCTCATATTAATATTAAGTGTTTTAGTTTTATTACTTGAGTCTGCAATAAGCATAGACTTAAGACCTCCTCTCTGGAGTTTATGACCTAATGAATTCTTAGCTTGATAACCTACAAAAACAAGAGTGTTATTTGGATTATCTGCTAATTCATAAAAATAACCTAAAGATGGCCCACCAGTTAGCATACCTGATGATGCAATAATTACTGCCCCTTTTGTATTTTTAACTGCTTCTCTATTGTTTTCTTCATTATCAACAGTCTTAAATAACTTAGATTGGAATGGAGAATTATTTTGAAGTATTCTAGTTTTAATATTTTGCTTTAAGTATTCAGGATAAACAGTATGTATTGCTGAAGCTTCTCTTGTCATCCCATCAATAAAAACATTTTCGGTTTTTAATTTACCATGCCTATAAAATTCTTCAAGAACAATCATAACTTCTTGAGCACGACCAACTGAGAAAACAGGTATTAGAGTAGTTCCTCCTTTTTCAACAGTTTCATTAATTAAATCAACTAAGTCTTGTTCTGATTTCATTCTTGCAGGCATTATTGGTTTACCACCATAAGTTGATTCAACAATTAATGTCTCAAGTCTTGGATAACTAGAATCCATATTATTAAAGAGTCTAGTAAAACCATACTTAATATCTCCTGAATAAACTAAATTTAACTTACCCTCCCCTATATGCAAGTGAGCAGAAGCAGAACCAAGTATGTGAGAAGAACAATGATATGTTAATCTTATTCCTGGTGCAATATCTGTTACTTCTCTAAAATTTCTTGTAACACAATGCTTTATTGTTTCTTTAACATCAACTTCATCATAAAGAGGTTCACGCCCACTTTTTATTGAAACATCAATTGCATCAAATAATAAAAGAGCCATTAAATCTCTTGTAGGTTCTGTACAATAAACAGGGCCCCTATATCCTGCTTTAAATAAATAAGGTAAAAAACCAACATGATCAATGTGAGCATGAGTAATAACTACTGCGTCAAGTTCATCGAGAGGAAATCTTAATACACCTAAAAATGGTGTTTCTTCAGATTTATCTGCTTGATTAATTCCACAATCCATTAATATTTTAGTATCTGGAGTTTCTAGGAGAATTGAACTTCTACCAACTTCTTGAAATCCACCGAGAGCAGTTACTCTTACCCAATCTTTATTACTAACTGGGGGTGAATATATTTTTCTTGCAACTTCTTTTAAAAATAATTTACGTTCAGCACTACTTTTTAAAATAAAACCTCTAACTTTTTTTAAAATTTCAGAAGGTTCTGTTGGTGCTCGAAGTATTTTTGGTATCCATTTTGTTTCAGTAATAATATCTTTTGAAACTTGACCAAGTTTACCAATAACAATACCTGGCTTATGTGCTTCAATAATTACTTCAGAAAAAACAGGATCAAAAAAGATAGATTTAATTCCAGCATCTTCTGGAATAATTTTTTTAATCTTTTGCAATGCTTCTGCAGGATCCATTAAAATAGATTTTTCACTTCTAACATTTATTCTTTTCTTAAACGCTTCCGCAACTTCACCAACTACACTTTTATTATCAAAATAAACTTCAGGAGTTGTTGTATAGATTGCAATTTCACTACCTTCAGCTTCAACCTTAGTGTAATTCACTTTTTTTTCATCAAGCATTTGTGTGATTTGCTTTTTTATATCATCAAATAAATCCATAATATTTCACTTATAACTAATGTCCTTTTATTTTAAAATAGAATATTAACCCAAAAATAAAAATTGGTTAAATAAATAAGTATTTTTTAAAAAACACAAATACCTTTATTCGTATTTTGTTGTTGGAAGCTCTTCAATTCCGTCCTTTCTTAGTATAACTACTTTAATTCCATCCCCGCCTGAAAAGATATCTCTCTTCTTTGCAGAGTTAACAGCAGAAAGTGCTAACTTTATAGCATCAGATGTACTTAAATTAGGTTTATAATTTGCATCAAGCACTGATAACGCAAGCTCTGTTCCTGAACCTGTAGCAGTATATTTCTTTTCGTTTATTATTCCCCCACCAATATCGAGAGAGCACATAGAAAAACCATCTTGGCTTCCAGCTAAAATGAATTGTGTTAAAAAAGGAACCATCTTATTTGAATTTAAAATGTTTGATAGAAGAGTAGAACAAGCTTTAGTACTCATTCCTCTCTTATGTTCAAGCTCATATAAGTTTGCTTGAACCTTTAAGTGCCTAACAAGAACTTGAGCGTCTCCAACCCCACCAGCAATTGTCATTGCCAAATGATTGTTTATTTGGTATATTTTTGTAACATCAGTGTTAATTGCTAAGTTACCCATTGTTCCTTTCATGTCTGAAGCAAGAATTATTGAGTCTTTTGCAATTATTCCTACAGTTGTTGTTCCTGTTTTAAAATTTTCCAAAACATTTCACCTTTCTTTAATTTTTATTCTTATCTTCTTTTCTTATAAAAACTTGTGAGAATTTAATTTTATTTAGTTTTGTAGAATTAAGTATTGCTTCTGCAAATATTTCCTTAAAATAATCGAATTCTTTAGGTAAACCGATTGGTAATTCAACTTCTACTTCTTTTTCTGAATCAATTATTTTATAGCTTAAGTGTTCTGGTTTCATGAAATAGAATACCTTTTCAACAATGATTGGCACCTTGTCTTTATCTTCCTTATATATCTTATTAACAGTAATAGTATATTCTAGGTTTCTTCCTGCAAAAATAGGATTAAAATCTACTTTTACTCTTCCACCAGAAACAGAAATAACTTTTCCTGTTTGGTTACCAATTGTAACCTGCATTCCTGGTTGAGGGTTAATCTTTTCTTGCTTAAAATCATTAAAAGGAACTATTTTTGTATTGTTTGGATTTTTGTCTCCAAATGCTTCTTTTTTAGTTAAAACAAAGGTTTTTGTTTTATTCTCTTCAAGATCTTTAATCTTATCTTCTACTGATGGTAAAAGCTCATTTGTTCCAAAAACAGCTTTAATTGGTTTATATTCTGCTTGTGCATTTAAATTATTCTCTTTACCAATCTTTTCAATTGTTGTATCAAGTACTTCCTTTGTATCATTATCCTTTAATATTAAGTTTATTTCTATTATATCCCCTTTTGTTATCATATTAAGTCATTTCCTTCTTTGTTTTGCTTATTCTTCTCTCTTAACCTCTAAGTTAGATTAAGGCAAGAATTAATTAGTATCATAAAATTAGAATATTTAATAATATAATTATAAAGCAAATAGCTTAAAAAGCTTTCTTTAAAGGTAAGACCTCAAGAATTCATTAGTTTACCTTGATTGAATTAATTAAACAATGCTTACAAGCAATATAATAATTGCCCAGAATAATAAATAAGTTAAAAACATAAATTTTCTAGATTCATTTCTATTCCAGTTTTGTATTTCGTACCTAATAATTAAAATTAAGCTTATAATTATGGTTATAATTAAAATACCAACAAATAATATAGCTAATCCATATGCTGCACCCCAAGAATCACTTGTATTTATTATCTTAAGTAATAAAAAGGAAATTAATAGTATTCCAAAATTTAATCCAATTAAAATTAAATAAAATTTTAATCTTTGCATTTCAAAAATTCCTTTTGAAATAGTTATTTTTCTTTTATTTTCCATAATAACACCAAACTAATAGTCAAATATATTCTACAAAATATATTCTCTAATAAATATAAATACCAATAATTATATATTTAGTTACATTTTATATATATATGAATATGAATACTAAAGAAATTATTGAGAAGATACTTGAAATTAATAAATATCCATCTTTAAACCCTGCCCAAGAAAAGGCAAGCAAGTACATTGGAGAAAACACAATTATTTCTTCTCCTACAGCATCAGGAAAAACAACAATATTTGAGATGTATCTACTTGATACAATAGTTAATAAAAAAAAAAAAGTAATTTATATTTCTCCTCTTAAAGCATTAACTAGCGAACATTATTTTGAGACTAGAAGAAAGTTTTCTAAAGAATTTGATTTGAGAATTGGCTTATCAACTGGAGACCTTGATGAGAGTGCAAAACATCTGGAATCATTTGATGTCTTGTTTTTAACTTATGAAAAGTTTGACTCCGTTCTTCGCCATTCTCCTGAATGGTTAAGTAATGTTGGACTATTAACAATTGATGAAATTCATGAAGTTGGTGGAGGAAGAGGAGCTACTCTTGAAGTTCTATTAACTGAAATTAAAATAAATTATCCATCAATTAAGTTACTTGGATTATCTGCAACAATTGGAAACTCAAATGAAGTTGCATCCTGGCTTAACTCTAAATTAGTTAAATCCGATTATAGGCCGGTTCCACTGGAGATGGGTGTGCTTTATGATAATAAAATTTATGTTGGAGAGAACATAACAGAACTAAATGATGCTAAAAAAGATTATTCCTTAGAATCGGTCATAGTTGATACCATAAAACAGAAAAAACAAATAATTGTATTTTGTAACTCCAGAAAAAATGCAATGAGCCAAGCTGAAAAATATTCCAGAGAAATTTATAATTATTTAAGCACTGAAGAAAAGATTAAAGGAAAAGAAATTGCTAAAGACGCAATTTCTGCAATTGAATCTCCTACTAAGCAATGCTTGCAACTTCATTCTGTACTTAATCACGGAGTTGCATTTCATCATGCAGGACTTATCTCTCATCAAAGGCATGTGGTTGAAGAAGAATTTAAGAAAGGAAATATTAAAGTTATTTTTGCTACACCAACACTTGCAGCAGGAATTAATCTACCAGCATATAGAGTAGTAATTAGTTCAGTTTATAGGTTTGAAGCAGGTGGCTCTCAACCAATCTCAATTAATGAATTCCTTCAAATGGCTGGACGTGCTGGTAGGCCAAAATATGATAAAACCGGTCAAGCACTTGTTGTTGCTTCTAAAGAAGGAGACATTAACAGAATTTATGAATCGTACATACTTGCATCTCCTCAAGATATTGATTCACAATTATCTAAGCTTAATTTACTTAGAAGTCATTTGCTTGGAATAATAATAACTAATGAAATTAAAAATATTGAAGAAATAAATAAGTTTATGTCACATACTTTCTATTATAAAATATTTGGCTCAACTCTTGAAATTAAAGAAAACATTAGAGAGATAGTTGATGAATTTATAGAGTATAAGTTTATTGAAAAAGAAGGAAAAGAAATAAAAGTAACTGAACTTGGACGAAAGGTATCTTTATTGTATCTTGATCCAATCTCTGCTCATAATATTATTGAAGATCTTGAAATCAAGCATGAAAATTCAGATGAAGTTAATGATTTATCTTTAATATACACTCTTCTTAACACAAATGAACTTCATCCATACCTTAACTATAAAGAAGATAGAGAGGATATATTGTTTAAAGAATTTGAAAACATTAAGCAAGGAATATATTTCTATTATGAAGATATTTATCTTCTTGCTAAAATTAATGAAGGAATGATGCTAAGAGAATGGGTCTTGGAAACTTCTGAAGATAAAATAATTGAAGATTATAATACAACTCCTGGGCAAATTAGAGAAATAATAAACCGAAGTGAATGGATAATACATTGTATAATTGAGTTATGTAAATTCACGAAGGGAGATTTGCGATTAATAAAGAAATTCCAAGATCTTAAACTTAGATTAAAGTATGGGATAGCACCTGAGCTTGTACCTCTTGTTGAACTTAAAAATATTGGAAGAATAAGAGCAAGAAGCTTGTATAATCGTGGAATAAAAACACCAAATGATATTAAACGCGATGTTGATAAGTTTATTTCTGTTGTAGGAAGAGCTGGTCTTTTAACTTTAATAGAATTAAAAATAGATTATAATTCTTCTAAACTAAAAGAAGATGCAGAAATCCCAATAAAACCTTTGGAACAAAAAATAGACCAAAGAAAGAAAAAAGAAAAAACAAACAAAAACGTAGAAAACTATAAAAAACAAACCTTCCTTAAAGATTATTAATAAGAAAAGAATGCAACTATAGTCTAGTGGTTAGGATGTAAGCTTCCCAAGCTTGAGACCCGAGTTCGAATCTCGGTAGTTGCATAAAAAAATAAAAAGAGAAAATTTATTTTCTCTTTATTTTTGAAATTACTGCTGTTTTTACTTTTGTTTCTAGTTTTGCAGATATTGCATCTGCTCTTTCAGTTAATTTTGCCATTCTCATTGTTACCCAAACAGCAATAACTGTTACAAGAATCGCATAAAATATCATAGCCATAAGTCCACTTGCGGTTCCAAAAACCCTCTTAAATATTTCTTGAATTGCTGTGTTCCATGCAAGAGCAGCAACGAGACCAAATGCAGCAATAACAAGTGCATTTAATTTTTCTAAAACATCTTTCTTCATATTTTATTTCTCCCCTTTTCTTTTTATAATTACCCTATATTTTCTTGCTTAATTAATTCTCTTAAAAGAACTGTCGCATAATTGCCTTTGCTTAATGTAAATGAGAGCGTTAATTTTTTTAAACCTTCGCTACCAACCCGTTCATCATCTGAAACTTCAATTAGCTTAACATCTCTTGCTTCTGTTTTAATATCTCTCCATTCTCCTTTTGAAGACAGCACAGAATAATCTCTATTAAAAAATAAATCGAAATTAATTCCTTCTTTTTCAAATAATTCTTTTTCAAGTTCCCCTGCAAGCCCGTCTGAAAAAGTAGATTGAAATCCAAATAAAGGTAATTGAACCATTCCATTAACAACCCTATCCCCATCAAGCCTTCCAAGCCCGTAACCTCTGTTCAATCTCATGTTAATTAATTCATTAAAAAGATAAGATTGATAAGCGTGTATGAAAAGATATTGAACAGATTTTGGCAAAACCTTAATTGACCCTAAATAATCTTCTGGATTCTTTGCTAAATGATTTAACATTGCAGATTCATAACCTGAGTTTGCTGGAAAAGAAGACGCGTGTTTACCAAAATCTAAGTCTTTAGCAAGTTCTTCTCTAGCAGTCTTTAGTTCTTGAATTTCATGCTCATTTGTTTCTGTTAAATACAAAAGAATTGCTTCCTTGTATTTATTTTGCATTAAAAGTTTACCAACACGGTGAGTTACTTCTCTTGTTCCACCAAACCTTTGTTCTCCAAAATAATTAATTAATCCATTTTCTTTAATTTCATTAAGACAAGTATCTGTAATTGTTTGAATTTCAGGAATAGATAGGTCTTTAATTTTTCTAATGGTTACAATAAATTTATTTTCAAGTAAATCTCCAATATCTATTCTATCCCTAGTCCAGATTGGATCATATACCTTTATTGTTTTAAAATAAAACTTTTTTAATCTTTCTTTATCTGGAAGATAAATTGAAATTCTTTGACTAGTTAATGCTCTTTTATCTTTTAGTCCTGCATAACCAATTCTTTTTTTGCTTGTATGTAAAAATCTAGCCATTTGAGAGAGAGCAACTGTTGTTGCAAGATTATTCTTCTCCATTGTTAAAAAAAGATAATCTGCTTCTTCTGGCTTATTTGAAAAAACAAAGTCCCAATCTATTTCTTGAAGAAGTTTATTTGGAAGATATTTAACTTCTGTAGTAAAATTAATCCCCACTTCAGAAACAATAAAATCTTCGCAATATTCTTTTATTCTCCCGTTTATTGGAGGTGTAGTTGTAATATATTTAAAATTCATAATCTTTCTTTTTCCTTTATTTTATATTCTTTAACATCAAAATACTTAAAATTAATATAATTTGAATGCTTAATTTTTACATTTAATTCTCTTAAAATAATTGCAAAGTGTGCAGTTAAACAATTTAAATAAACATCATGCCTTTTTTTAAGATTTGTAATTAATTTTAAATAATTGGAATCATTAATGTCAATTATAAAGTCCAAGTAAATTGGCTTATTTCCTTTATATTTAAATAAATCTTCCTTTGATTTAATTACCTTACAATCAAGATTAAAATCTAAATTAAAATCAAATGGAAGTTGATAGTAAAGACCCATAAAATTAATATTATTTTCATTATTCTGATTTAAATCACAAACAAGAGGATTAGCTTCTTTTAATAAAATATTTAATTTTGGTTTTAATTTAATTATCTTTTTTCCAAATTCCTTTAATGAATCCATGGTATTTGGATTTGCAAGGTACACTTTTTTTTCAATATTTAGAGCATTTCTTTTTTTCGTGTATCTGTAGATTTTAATACACTCGTTATTAATTTCAATAAAATCCACTGGTTCTGATTTTAAAGATGTCTCTTGTACAGGCATTCGAATTCCAGGAAACACAGAAATAATAATTTTATCTCCATTATAATATAATTGACAAGTATTTATTGGAACAATTAATTTATGCACAAAAGAAATATATCCTTTGTGTTTATTTGTGTAATTTATAATTTCTTGAATTGAAAAAGTTCCAAAATAAAAAGGGGGATTTACATCCTCTTTTTTGTAAAACCTAATTGCAATTTTATTATTCTTATTTTTAAATCCAGATTTAATTAATAGTTCTTTCTTTTTTAAATCAGAATCATTTTTTAAAAAAATAACTAATTTTTCTTTAAATAAACCAAGTTTAGAAAAAAGATAAGCACCATAAACTTTTGGGCCTAACTTTTTTAAAGAATAATCCATAACTTATTTCCTATCTTTTATCTGTATCTTAAAAAAGCACCAAGTCCACCAAACGTATCAAAAAATTGTTTTCCTTCAGGAGATTCAATTGAAATTAATTCTACTTTTGTGCTTGTGTTTTGCGCAACCTCTACAAAATAATCATAAATATCGAGTTCTTCTATTAATTCAGATTCTTTTGAACATGCAGAACAGATTCCAGAATCCATTCCTTCCTTTCTATCTGTATCTCTAATTATCTTATAATCTATAGTTCCACAAGCAATACATTTATACTTGTAAACTTGCCAAGTTAAGCCTTCAGATAAAAGCACAGAATCAACTTTACCTAAGTTTAGTGCTTCAACCACTTCACGATAACCGTATGTTGCAAGTTCTCCTTTTGCAACTTTTTCAACAAACTTACTAACTAAATTTCTTTCTTTAATTAATCCAACTTCTTGAAGTATTTCTCCAGATTTATCTAAGATTTCTTTAATCCCGGATTCATCAGTATAAGATGTATCAATGGTACCAATAACTTTATTTCTAATTCTATGGTCAAGTCCACCAACTTCTAAAAACCAAGTTTTTGAATGGCCTGGCCCACCAACAATTATTCCTTTAAGTTTTGGAATATCAACATAACTAGCATTAACTTTTTCTCCAACCCTTTTATAAAAATCTTCTTCTGCTTTTTCTCTTAGTCTTTCAAAACGATGAGAAGATTGACCACCAGCACGTGATTTTCCAGGAACATTTGAAGACTCATGACTTGCAATCTCTATTGCTTTTCCACGTAAGATTGCAATTGTAGCTTCACGTTTATCAACTGCAATTATACCATACACTTCATCTGTTTCACCCATTTCCTCAAGTGGAACTGTATGAAAAGTAGAATCACACCAATAAAGTTTTGTAGTTAATCTTTTTGGTGGAATAACTTCAAGAAGAGTAACATCTGATTTTGAAGGGTTTGTTGAAACGTCTCCTGAAAATAAAACTAAGCCTGTTTCAGGTAATTTAAAATCAATTTGCCTTAAGTAATTTATTATTCTCTTTAATGCAGCTTGAACATTTTTTCTTGTCTGCGCACTTTTAATGTTTGATGATTGGCTTTGTTCATCAGTTAGCTGTTTAGTAACTGAACTTCTATCAGCGTCAGGTGGAAGGTACACACTAATTAATTGAGTTCCAGTTCCTCTAAACTTCTTAATTGCTTTTAATTTCTTTTTTAATAATAATAAATTTGTTTCATCCATACTTATACCTATTTTAATAATAATTCCTAAAAAAATTGAAAAGGTTATCCTTTTATGTCTTTAAATAACATAACAGAAACAACATCGTTATTTTGATAATCATAAACTATTCTTAGACTATCATAAATTATAACATAATAATCTTTATTTTTCATTTTATTAACAAAAGGATCTCCAACCATGTATTGCTTGTAGCTTGAAAGAATAATACTATTGTTTGTGGAGAGCTTTTCTAAAACTAATTTATCTGTAACTGGGGTATCTTTATTTTCATTAATTCCCAAGATTAAAGAAAAAACAAATAAAAGAACAACGAATATAAATAAAATTATTTTAATGGTCTTAGTTATAGAATAACTTTCTGATTTAGTTGCTCTATGGTGCTTTTTTTCAAGTATTATTTTTTTTGCAATAAAACATCACCTTTATTTTAATCGTCTAAATCTTTATTTATTATTTCTTCTTGATATGGAAAGACTATGGTTAATCTATCTTTTATTTTATTAACATAATAGGTTGGAACAAACTCATTTTCAGATCTATAAAAAACAGATGCTAAATCTATTTTTTTAACTTCCTTTTGTATTTTTTTTATTTTTTGAATTATTTCTTCTGATTCTTTTTGCTCAAGAACATCATCAACTAAAAGAACATCTCCCTTAATATCAAACAAGCAAGAGATAGTATCATCAACAACATACTTGTTATTAACAAACTTTGCAGAAATTACTCCTAGCGGTAAGTTTAATAAACCAGATAATAGTCTTCCAAGAAGTAATCCCCCACGAGAAACACAAATAACTGCACTATATTTCTTTTTATTATCAATTATCTTTTTTCCAAGTTCTAGAGACAAAGACTCAAACTCATTCCAAGATATATAATACATAATATAATATATTAAACATAAGATATAAAAACATAAGGAAAAGAAGATACCAACAATATATTTTTAAATACATGCAAAACACCTATATTTATTATTTAACAAGTAAAGATTGATTTAAATTATGGAGATGAATAATTTATGCCAGTAAAAATGCCATTAAAACAAAGATTAAATATAATTGGAAAGAAATTAACAAAAAAACCAATATCATTTAAAGAAAAAAGAGAAGCATTAGGAATAGAGAGAAAAGTTCTCGCAACGTATCCAAATACAGCCAAAAATAGTAAATTTGAATCCCAAATAAATAGAGAAGTATCTTTACATCCAAAAATAAGGAATATAGATGCTAATAGAATAATTGCCACTATGGATATTGACAGCGAAATTTCAAGAATAAAGAAAACAAAACCAAAAAGCGAAAGAGAAGTAATCTTAAAACAAAGATTATTAGAAAAACTAGACGCAAAAAGAGATAAAATTTTATCTAAAGCAGTATCTAAAACAAACGTAATTTTAAATAAAAGAATTTCTGAAAGAGAAGATAAAAGAAATAAAATATTGGTTGAAAAACTAGATTTAATTGGTGGTAAAGGTGAAACATTTGCACAATTAATTACGCAGGCCCAACAAAAATATGAAAAATATAGTTACGACAAATCAGATGTTCGAGCTAGCTTACATAAGATTTATTTAGATTATATTACAACCACACCTAAAAAATACACTGACCTAACTAAAGATGATATCCAGCTAATAAAAAATAAATTCAAACAAAAGTTTAATTTAATAAAATATTTATAAGAAAGATTCAACATCTTTCTTTTCTTCTTCTTTTTTGCTTTCATAGTTCTTTGCAAGACCGCTTAAGGTTACATCAAGAACTGAATCTTGTGACTTTTTCTTTCTTACCTTAAAAAAAACAGGATAATTGCTTGCTTCTCCCACAACTAGTGCTTCTCCTACTCGAAGAGTTGTTATCATCTCAATTGATTTATTATCAAGACCTTCACTGGACTCACCAATGTGCTTTAAATCATAAGGGTTTGTTATACGAAGAATTATATGAGTGTTTGCTTGAGAGAGAACTGTTGTTGATAACCTTACTGGCCTTTGAGAAATTAGGCATAAACAAGCTCCAAACTTTCTTCCTTCTCTGGCTATTGTTTCTAAAATCCCTTTAGCAAGAGCTCTATCCTTTTGAGCCATTTCAGGAGCAAACTGATGTGCTTCTTCTACAACTAAAAGGAAAGGAGGAACTCTTTCTTTATTTACTCTTCCATGGAATAACTTATGAGCAAAATAAGATAAAATCAATTGCTTCTTTTTTTGATTTATTTCATTTGATAAATCAATAATAGTTAATTTACCAGGAGATACCACATCATAAACTGAAGGGGAGTCTGTTTTAGAAAACAAACGTAATTCCATTAACTCATACAATGCATTAATTAATGGTCTTGTTATAGTATCTTTAATATCTGTTGAATTTTCTATTTCTTTAATAATATCTTTTAAATCAAATGGACCAGCACCATGCTTTTTATCTTCATTTAATTTTTTAATTGCAACACCGAGTTCTCTCTTTTGAGCTGATGATAAGGAAGTTAATAAACTATATAAGAAATAATCTGATAAACCTGTTACTCCAATCTTAATATCATTTGCTTTTATTTTTATTGTCTGAAGAGAATAATCTTTTTTTGTTTTATCTTTTGTGGGTTCTGAAAAATTAGAATATTCTCCATGTGTATCAACAAGAACAACTGCAATTCTTCCTTTATCAATTGGAACATCAAGTAATTCTTCTAAAATAACACTTGTTAAATAACTTTTTCCTGCACCAGATTGAGCAAGAATAGCTAAATGCTTTTGAAGAAGCCTATCTAGATTAAACTTAACATCAAGACTTGGGTTTTCAATTGATCCTAGATGAAGCCCACCTTCTTGAAAATGTAAAAACTTTGATAAAATTAGAGAATCACATTCTTCAACTTTATCTCCTGGCGAAACTGGAAGAGTGGACCTTGTAAACCTTTCATCAGTGCTTAATACTCCTAGTGGTTTAATTATTCCTTCTAAAAACTCCCATTCGTTTGTTGGAAATTGTTCAAAGATGTTTACGTTATTTAATTCAAACTCTTTAACAGATTCATTATTTTCAAAATATCTATTTCTTTTTAGAACATCAATAACTAAACCCACTAGAGTTCCTTGAGAATATTTAATTTGAATGTATTCTCCTTTATGAACTGTTTTATTAATACACACAAAACTAACTTTAGAAGTTGATGGACTATCTTCTGTTGAAATAATAATTCCAAGTTCATTTTGTTTCATAAATATCTTATTCCTTATTATTTAATTATAATCTTACTTGTCTTTTAAGTAATTGATTTATTTTTAGCTTTACTTTTTTTTTCTTTTGTTGTAGTTCTCTCTTTTCATGTTTTGGAAGCACTTTTTTTCTAAATCCAACTAATCCTTCTGATTTAAATGATAAAGTTCTTTCAGGAATCACATATTCGTGTACCTTTATATCTTTTTTCCACAAAAAATTAGAAATATTATTCTTCCAAGCATTTACGCATCCTCTAGAACTATGAGTTGTATTATATTCTCCAATTACTGTTAAAGTTATATGCATACTTAAATTACGAACTATATCAGCTGAGAGAATTGGGCTTGTAGATGACTGTCCATAAACATAATCTGTAACATATAATCTGTTTTTAAATATAGATTCATAATGCTTAATAAAAGGGGTTAATAATTTATTATATAATTCTACATCAGATTTTAATTGTGCTTTAATTTTTAATAGTTTTAAAGGCAAGACAATGGAAGGTTCATAAAAATCAGGGCGGGGAATATAAATAACTACACATGCATTTGATTTAGAGATATATTGATTTAAAAATGCACCATATATTCCTAGGGATTTTTTTATTTGATATTTTAAATTTGTTCTTAGTTGCTTTCTATCTGTGTTTGGATTAAATAGGGCATCAGTATTTTTATTTATTAATTTATTATTTTTATCAAAAACACCAGTTTCATCAAGCAATTTAGAAGTGTACACAACATCATATAATGGATGAACTAATGCAACTATATCAGTATATTTTTCTACCATGTTTTATATACACGCATTTTTATCTTATATAATTATTTCGTACTTGTACATCTTCCTTTGGAGCTTGGTTCATTTTCTCTATATCCTTTGCAATTTTGGAAAATGAATCTTCTATTTTTCTTGCGCTTTCAACAATTGATTTTAAATCTAATGAAAGATCAGGGAAAAGCTTTAGTGCAATCTCTAGAACTTCCTTAGCTGAAGCAGGATCTCCGTAAGTTAGCTTACTATCAGTTTCTCCCATTAAGCAAGCACCAGATATCTTGTATTTTAGATGAGCAACGCCTGGAAGAAGACCAGCAATACCTGAAATTAAAGTATCTTTATTATCTTTATCAAAATAAGTATTTTGTATTTTTTTCTTTTCGATTTCTTTTTTTGTTGCATCATCAGAACACACAAAAGCAACTCTTGGTTTTGCTTTCATTCTATTTTCTCCAATATTAAGTCCTGCAAAAGTATAAATTTCTTTAACCCCGAGTTTATTTGCAAAATCAGATAAAGTTTCAGAAAATTCATAATGCTCATTTGAGTTAGGTAGATTCCCTAAAATTGGTTGAACTGGGCCAACTAAGAAAAGATAATCTCTTTTTTTTGTTGAATAACAAAAAAGTTCATCATGAATGATTTCAAGAATTGAGTTTTTAGCATGAACTGCTGGTGGAAAAGAATTTGAATAAATTTTTGCAAACAATTGTGGTTTAGGTTTAAGTTCACTTACCATATAATCAACTGATATCTTACCAACAAGCCCAATACCAGGAAGACCTGCGATTAAAACTGGATTTTTTAATTTCTTTTTTAAAATAACATCAATCTTTGTATTCATAATTAACTTTCCTTTCTTTAGTCGGTATCATTTTTTATAACTTCAACTGGTTCGCCTTTAAATGCTTTAATTATTTCTTTAGAAATTGCATCAAAATCACGAGATGCAATCTTATAGTCTTTAGCAATAACTGCAAGAGAGTATCTTCCAGATCCCACATAATTAAATTTGGCTCCAGGATAATCTTTTTGTAATTTTGTTAATGCTTTTTTAATAATTTTAATTCCACTAGGATCAGATGATGAAACCTTAATAACACCAGTTATTGTTTTATCTTTAACAGCTATGTTTTTTGAAAGAATATCAAATAAAGTACTTCTGTATTCTTCTTCAATATCTGCATAGAAGTCTTTACCATATTTTAAAATATTAACAAAACCCTTGTAAAGGCTTGGTTCTTTGTCAAGAATAACATCTCCAATCTTACTCCATGTAAGTTCAGTAGTTATTCCAAGCTCTTTAGCTATAACATCCATTAAGCTTTGTGCTCTTAAGAATAATCTATAATCAGAGATCTTTCTTTTTTCATCAGCAGCAGTAACTCTTGAAAAAGATAAATCAATGTGCTTTTTTTCTTCATCAACCTTTAAGACTTTTGCGGCTTTAATTTGACCTATCTTTACGTGGTTATGAATGTTTTTAATCCAGGTTGAAGAAACTTGAGAGATATGAATAAATCCTTCAATATCATCAAACTCAAGAATATTTGCAAAAACTCCAAAGTCAGTTATTTTTGTAATTTTACATACAACTACATCATTTAATTTAGGGTATTCCATTTTAATTTCACTATTCCTTTTTTATTCTAATTTGCCTTTTCAATTATTTGCTTTGATTCTAATATCTTATAAATATCTTCTGGAATTTCAACAACCGCCCCTGCATCAAATGGGCCATACTCTTTCATATCTCCCCCAATAAAAGCAGGAATGTCTTGCAAGAACTTAACTTTAATTGTATCTTGTGCATCTTGAGCTTGAGATTTCTTTGTAATACCAAAAATGATATTAGTCTGATCATTTTGCTTATCTATTAATTTCAAAATACCTTTTGCAAAATCAACTTCAAAATCAACTAAGCCTTCATCTGCAAAATCATTTGTTCTACTATACATTAAGCACATGTTCATTATTTTTTTTATTCTTATTTCTCTTATTTTTTCAGTTACTCTTTTTAGGTTTTCAAACCTTTTTAGAGTATTTGTTGAAAAAGAATCTTCAATTGAAGAAATATATTTCCCTCGCTCTTCAGTTAAGAACTTCTTTAAAGACTTATAAAAATTAGAATCAAGTTTAGATAATTTAGGGGACTTTGTTTCAAGCCTATATATCTTTTGTAATTCATCGTAGTCTATCTTGTAATCATCACTCAAAAGTACCCACCCCTTTTAATATTAAATAAATGCAAACGTGTTCTTCTAAATCTAAAACATCCCCTATATTATAAGGTCCATATGTTTTATCTATTAATCTAAACTTTGGTGTTGGTTTTAATAATTTTATTTTCTTTTTCAGTTCTGATTTAAAAATAACTGGGTCTGTGAAGGGATCAAATTTCTTTAATTCTTCTATGTTTTTAATAGTTGTTGCTAAAAAGCCTGTCCCTCCATGAATGGTATCTGGAACTCTAACTATTTTATATATATCTTGAGCAACAGAAGGATCAATCTTTAACTTTATTTCCTCTATTGCTTGAGAAATAAAATTACTCCAAAACTTATCTTGACCTTGAAAGTCACTCCAAAGTATATTATTATGATACATCTTATTTAAAATTACTTCCTTATTTTCATGTATAAGTTTTGCTTTTTGAGAGCTTATATTTAGTTTTTCTTTTAATTGTTTTACATCATAGTTCTCTAAAATATCTAACATATAGTTAATTATTTTTTTACCCCAGCCCTTTGCATTCTCAGGAGATGGAATACTCCATTGTTTCTTATCAAGGATAAAACCAAGCTTAACTAAGTCAATATCATTTCCTAAAATATAATGCATCATAATCATTCTTGATGACTTAGATAAAGGAGTAATCTTAGGATCAACTATTCTTACATGGTATCCTTTTGAACCAGAAAAAGAAATAATAAAATTATTAGGGTCTAGAGAAAAATCATCTTGTAAAAACTCAATTAATCTTATTGTTTCTTGCTTTGCTTTATTCAAGCATTTATCGCAGGTCCATTCCATAACTTCAACTACAGAACCACAAGTAGGGCATTTATCGAGATGCCCATAACCTTGCTTCTTGCATTCTTGATTTTTACAAACCCAGATATCATGTTCTCCTTTACAAGGAAGATCGAAATCATCAGCATCAAACTCATAAACAATGTCTGCTCCAAACCATTCTTTTAAGTCCATTGTTCTTTTTTCTGGAAACTTAAAATATCCCACAGAATAAGATACAAAAAATGGAATAGTTGTTCTTAAATAAGCATTAAAATCAGGAATAGACTTAAAGAAGAGATGCCTTGCGCTAATTTTTTTACCAAACTCCCCAATACCAAGTTCTCTTTGTTCAATTGAAATTACTGAAGAACACGTATGATTAATATAGTAATCTTTGAATTTATTTCTAACATAGTTAACAGAAGCAAAGTTAACAAGAGAAGAATCTAGATTAGACATAAATAATATATAGAAAGAAAGAATTAAAAAGAAGAATGAAGAGAAAATTACTTATAATTTGTTACGTGCGTATTCTGTTGCAGCTTTCAAGAGATTACCTACCTCTACTACGTTTATTGTCTTAATTTTTTGAGGAGTATAATTAGCTAATGCTGTGGTTATAAAAAAATTAAAATGATTTAAAAATGCGATTCTTTCATTGTTTTTTTGAAAATTTAATAAATCTCCTTTTAAATAACTAGAAAATGATTGTTTAAGTTTTTCTTTACATTGCTTTTCAAAAAGATCTGCAATTTTATAATCTATAGTATGTTTTACGTTAGGTTTAATCAATAATTTTTTTGGCTTAGGCTTTTCTTCAAATAAAACTTTAAGTTTATGTTCTGGTGCTTTTGGTTTTCTACTAAATAATCTTATTGCCATATTATTTCACTTCATTTATTTAATTCTGATAATAAAGATACTAAGGGGGGATTTATTTATAAACATATCCTTGCTATTGAATTTTAACTTCTGAGATGCCGTCATTTTCTTTATCTCTTTCTATTATGAACTTATGAGAATTAAGCGTTTCAAGTAGCTTTCTATCATGAGTAATAATAAATACTTGGTTAATTAAACCTGGCAATTCTTCATCAAGAACTGTACCAAGCATTTCAATTGATTTAGTATCTAGATTATGGGTTGGTTCATCAAGTATTAATAAACCAAGGTTCTTGGTTAAGATTAAAGCAATTGCTATTCTAATTGATATAGCAGAACATGCTCTCTCTCCCCCACTTAACAAACCTTCAACTCTTATCCATTCTTTGTTTTTTGTTTGAACCTCAAGAATATAATCATTTTCTGATCTTAAGCGAGCAGAAACATAATCCTTGTAAGGATATACTTTGGGCCAAATAATGTTTAGTGCATCATTAATATTATCTATTAAAACCTTTCTTAATTGATGTTGAGAAACCTCAAGAGATTTTGTAAAATAAGAAAGATCTTGCTTTTTAATTAAAAAAGATTTCTCTTTTTCTTCAAGAACAATCTTTTCTGCATTTAGTTTTTCATAATTTTTTATTTGAATATCTAAACTATCTAACAAAAGATTATTTTGGGATATTTGGGTGGCTATGGATTTAAGACTTGATTCAATATTATAGAAACTAGAACTAGTTTTTATATATTCTTCTTCGTTATAGAATAAATCTTTAAGCTTAAGAGTAAAATTATTTATTTCTGAATTTAAGATTGTTGATTCTTTTTTCTTGTCTAAAATCAAGCTAGTGTCAGAAATTAATTTCAAGGTGGTTTCAATTTTAGATAAAGATTCATCATTAACAAGAATAGAACTTATTTCTTTTTCCACTTTTAATATTTCTTGAGTTATTTGTTCTTTTCTTTGATTATTTTTAGCAAGATTTTGAGATATTGATTTAAATAATAAATCAATTTCTTTTTGCTCTTGAATGGATTTATCAAGGAGCTCATCTTCTTTTTTTAAATTAATTAATTGAAGATTAATAGTCTCAAGATCTTTTTTTATATCTATTTCCTGATCTTCTTTTTGCTTTAATTTAAACGTAATTTCATCTTTTGAGAGTGGGCTATCGCAAACTGGGCAATTTGCAAATCCTCTTCGTAGTTCAGAAATGGATTTTTCAAGCTCACTTAAAGAAGAAAGAAGTGAAATTCTATTTTGCTTTTTAATAGATAATTTATTTTCAATTTCCAATTTAGACTCTAATAACAAAGCAAGAGGCTTATTTAATAATTTAGCTTTATTATTTTCTTGTTCTTTGGTTTCAGTTATAATTACTAAAGATAATCTTGAAAGCTCATTTTCAAAAGAAATCTTTTCTGCAAGTAATTTTGTTTTCTTATTAAGTTCCATTTTTAGATTTAATTGCTCCTTAATCAACTTATCCTTTTCAAGAAGTAATGATTCAATAGTTGCTGAAGAAAAGAGAGGATTAAGCGTATTTTTTAAGAAAAAAGAATCAATGTCTTCTAATTTTGATTTTTTAGAAATTAATAAATTATTAATTAAATCAAACTCTTTCTTTTTTTCTTTTTGAGATTCAAGATCCAAAGCTAATGTTTTTTCTTTTAGTTTCTCTTGCTCAAGAAGAGATTTTAGTTCATCTTGCTTTTGAAGAAGACCTATCTTTTGATTAATCTTCTCAGTATATTCAAAGGAAGTTAGTTGAGTGGATATTTGAGAAAGAAGCTTGTTTGTTGTATTTAGTTCATTATCAATTAATCTATCCAATTCTCTTGATCCTACTTTTACATCTTCAAGCTTAATTATTCCAAATAAATCATCAAATGTTTCTTTTCTTTTTGTTGGTGGTATTTTTAAGAAATAATCAAGCTCATTTTGTTCAGAATAAACAATCTTAGTAAATAATTTATATGGAACTTCTAGAATTTCTTCTATTTTTTGTGTAACTTCTGTTTGCTTTGGGCCTGCTATTAATTTATTTTCAAGATATAGCTTAGCTGATGTTCCTTTCTTTTCATCAATTTCTCTTTCAACTTTATAATTTTTAAAATCAATTATGAAGTTTAATATAACTCTCGCTTTTTCTTCCTTAACTGGTTTGAACATTATAACTTCAGAAGTATTTAATTTCTTGTTTGAAAGAGATGGGAACGTTCCATAGAGTGCATAACAAATTCCATCAATTATGCTTGACTTACCAGATCCAATTTTACCAATAATAAGATTTGTACCATTAGAAAAGTCAAGAGTAGATGAATGGTGAGTCTTAAAGTTCTCAAGATAAATAGACTTAATCATAATAAATATAATATATAATAATCAATTTAAAATATGAGCTTTTACTTAAGTTATACTTTAGTTATATGGTTTTAGTTAAAAACTCCTCTTCTCAATAAATAATTTAGGAATGGATTATGATTCTAAAAAAACTTCTTACTGATTCAAAAGCACAAATATCTGCTGAAATGATTATTCTTCTTGCAGCAATAATTGCAATTGTTCTTGTTGTTGTTACTCAATTACAAAAAACAACAGCTAAAGCAAACAAGAAAGTAGATACAGAAGCAGATAAGGTTTTTGAGAAAGTAGATGATATCACATAAACTAAGAAAAGAAAATAAAGGACAAATATCTCTTGAATACATTCTAGTACTGGCCTCAATTGTTGCTCTTCTTGGTCTAATTGTAACTACCTCTTCTGTAATATATAAGAAAAACATAAATGCAATTGATAATCGTGAGCTAATTAAAACAGGAAAAGAACTGCAAGAAATTTTTGATAGTATTGAACTTATGCCAAGTTCTATTCAGGAAATAAAAGTCAATCCTGAGAACGAATGGAATATAAAATATAAGGATTATACACACACAAGCATAACTCTTTACAATTTAAATAAACAAATAGATATTTATTCTATATCAAATATAAATATATTAGAAAATAAGATTGAAGAAAAGTCAATCATATTAATTAGAAAAGAAAATAATAAAATTGAAATTGATATAGAAAAGGTCGAATAGTTTTATGGACATTAACAAAACATTATCATACATCTTCTTTCCAGGCATTATCTTGCATGAACTAAGCCACGCAATAGCTTGCGTTGTTCTTGGAGTAAAAATAACTAAAATCCAATGGATTAGTAAAGATGGTGGTTTTGTTGTTCATGAGCACAAGAAATCATATAAAACAATAATTATTTCTGTAATTCCTTTCTTTCTTAACATTGTTTATTCAATTGCTTGTGCATTGTTATTTAATCTAGATGTTGGGCCTCTTCTAAAAGTTATTCTTATATGGGTTGGTGCTTCATCAATCTTTTTTTGCCTTCCATCAAAAGAAGATGTAAAAAACGTTTATGATTCAATAAAAGAAACATATACAAAAAAGCAATCTCTTCTAAAATGGTTATACAAGATTATTCTTTTACCATTAACTATTTTTATTTTAATTCTTTCTTGGTTGTTTACGGTTCTTGATGAATCTCTAATATTTAGATTGCTATTAATTATCTTTTGGATATTTATGTTTATTACTTGAATAAAAAAGGTGGTTTAGATTTAATTCAAAAAGGAGCCCAAAAAATCCAAAATAGATACAAAACCAATGTTTAAAAATCATTTTCTATACTATATACATACCTAATAGAGGAAGTTTGTTAAGATATATATAGCTTATGTTACATATATAATTTAGGGGGCTTAATATTATGATTAGACTAAGTATTAAAGATATTAAAGAGTTCAACAAAAGTATTGATGCTATCGGTGTTTTAATTAACGAAGGCCTATTTACTGTTGATAAGGAAAAGATATATTTAAGAGCAACAGATCCAAGCCAAATAAGCTTAGTTGATTTTGTAATGCCAAAAGATGCATTTGATGAATTTGTTGTGGATTTAGGAAATGAAACAAAAATCACATTTGGAATAAATATTAATAATCTATTACAAATATTATCTCACTCAAACCCAGATGATAAACTAATCTTAGAAATTAAAGAAAACAAAGCAAATATATTAATTGAATTAATTGGTAAATCTAGAAGAGCATTTACTGTTCCATTAATTGATGTTTCTGATCAAGAACAACCATTACCAAAAATACAATTTGATGTAACTATCCAAATAAACGGAGAGCAATTACTTGCAGGAATAAAAGATGCAACTCTTTTCTCTTCACACATTACTCTAAAGGCTGAAGATAATAAGTTTATTATGGAAACACAAAGCAGTAGAGGTAAGTTCAAGCAAGAAATTGATTCTGAGTCGAAGAATGTAGTAATATCAGGTAAGGGAGCAAAAGCAATGTATCCACTTGATTATTTACAGAACATGATTAAGAATTCAAAGGGTGCATTAACAATCAAGCTCAAAGATGATATGCCACTTGAATTAAATTACTTAATTGGTAAGGCTGCAATCAGATACTTTTTAGCACCAAGAGTAGATTCTGAATAACAACCGGTTTCGTTCGGTTGATGCGCAATTAATTTTAGGGAAAGAGATTCTATCTCTTTTTTTCTATTTTTATTTAATATAAAAAAGATTTACATTCTTCTAAGTAATTCTGGATCCATACGAAGGGATACTCTTCTCTTTTGTGCTTTTCCAGTTCTATAACTATCTATTTTTATTAACTCTAGTTTTTCTAAAGTATCAAGATACCTTCTAATAGCTCTCTCTGATAAGTTTAGTTTACAATAAAGCTCAGTTGTAACTATTCCATCATCAATTGCAAGAAGAACATCTATTTCTTCTTTTGATAAATATTTAATTTTCTCAGATAACTTTTGAGAATCAACAAACTTAGCAGAATCAAGAAGGACATCTCTTGTAATTTCTTGTAAACCTTGCTTTTCGGCTTCTTTTCCAGCCTTGTAAATTAAATCAATTGCAATTCTAGCGTCTCCTCCTCTTGCAGCAGCAAAACCAGAAATGTACCCTATTAAATCATCATTAATTGAACCAGGAACAAGACCATAATCTATCCTCTCTTTTAAGATATCTTTAATCTCTGTGGGTTTATATTTTGGATATTCTATCTCTGAGAGAAATAAAGAACTTTGTGTTCGCTTATCTAAATCAAGAATAAAGGATTTATGATTTGTGATTAGTATAACTGTAAAAAATTTATTATTAACTGAAAACCTTGTTAAATCATATAATAAATTTGATGAATCTACAATATCCATTTTATCAATTTCATCAAGTATAATTACTGGCGAAAAATCTGATTTTGAAAAAAATTCATTTAATCTAGATAGAATTTCATCAATTGCAAGCCCACGCCTTGGAAGTGCATCTCCAAAAAATGAAACCAAACCAGACAAAACAGAATATCTTGTATTATCCTTAATTACATTAAAATAAATATACTTAACTTTTGTAGTATATTCACATAATTCTTTAAGTACAAAAACTGAAGTTAATGTTTTTCCAGTTCCTGGGGGACCATAAATTAAAAGATTATTTGCTTTTTTTAAATTCAATAATGGTTTTAATAAATAAGTTAATTCTTTTAATTGAGCATCTCTTGAAAGTATTTTTTCTGGAAGATAGTCTGGATAGAAGATAGTTTCATCCTTAAAGATGGGTTTATCGTATTTATTATTCATTCCTGAGAATATATTTTTTTTCATAAGCAATATAAAAGTACATGAAAATGTATTTATACTTATGGTTTTAGTCGGCATAACACACTAAATTTTGCGTGGCCAGCACCCCCCCTCCCATAAGCATATAGCCTCAAAAACAGATAATATTAAGCCAAGAGAATGGCAGAATATAAAAAAAGAAAAGGGTGTAAAAAATATGATTATGAATAAAATATATAGAAAAGAACTAAGTGACTTAAATACAAATTTCTTACTAAGAATCAAGCATAATATATTAGATAAAGCTGAAAATGATAAAGAGCTTTCAAAAAACCACACACATATGCTTGTTGATGTATTATCTGAACTAGAATATAGAAGAACACATAATAGAGCTTGTAAATTTAATTGAAGTATAGTTATAGCAAAAAAATTAAAAACATAACTTGCCAAGTATAATAGATATATGGTTCTATTAAATAACAAAAAAGCATTTGTGTCTGTATTTACAATCTTTTTTATTACTGTATTTTTATTTTGTATTTCAAATGATAAAGAAGAATCAATTAATGATTTTATTGTTATTGAACAAGCAAAAATTCAAAAACAAAATGAATTGCATAATCTAGAACAGATTATAGTAAATAGTTTATCCCTACCAGGAGATAATCCAAAAATAATTAAAGAGATAACCAATAACAAAATATATAATTATACAATCAATAAAGAATTTTATGTTTATAATAAAGTAACCACAAAAAAAGAAAGATTAAGCATAAATAAGCTTAACAGCTTATCAAGAGTAATTATTTATAAGCCAAATAATGTGGTTGTAATTAAAAAGTATATTTTAACTAATGGAATATTACAAAATCAATCTATTTCTTTTGAGATTAAAACCAGAAATTATCAGACAAGTCAAATACTTCCAAACAATTACGAGGTGAGCATAATTGCTAACTCCTAAAAATAAAGGACAAGTATCAATTGAATTCTTATTATCTCTATTAATATTAATCATCATAATTTCTGCATTCATTAACATTAACACAAAAATAAAAACCAAACTGGAAACAAGTATAAATTACAATGAATATAATCTAAAGGTGTGTGTTCTAAAGCAAGCAAAATTAATTGAAGAAAATGGAGTAATAAATTATGATTCTTGCAAAAAAGAAGAAAGCTCAAGTTATGGTTCTTGATGTTTTAGTTTTATTTATTGTGGTATTATTAATTATTTCTATTGAAGAAAAAAACATAACTAACTACAGCACAAACATTAAAAATAAGAATAATAAATTAAAAATACTTGAACAAGAACAAATAGTTGATATGATCATATCTGATTGTAATTATCTTGCTCAATTAAATAATAACACAAAAATATGCTATTCAAATATTATTGAAATAAAGAATTTAGACCAATTTCCTGAAAATATTTGCTACTTGTCGGCTAATTCAAAAAAATACTTGCAAACAGAAAAATACATCACAAATATCTATAAGAGAGGAGTAATTTATAATAATGCATTTTCAATTATAGAGGTTGGCTTTTGTGAAAAATAAAGGAATTATTTTTACAATAGATGCTCTTCTTGCATTATTATTTATATCTCTCTTATTTCTAATGAGCACCCCCTCAAATAAAGAGTTAGATTATTTTGAAGAATACCAAGTTAGTCAAATAATTGGAGATCTATTAATTACTTCCCAAATACAAGATATCGAAAATATAAACCAAATAAAACAAAATTATACTAAATTATTAGGTAATAGAGAAGGGTACATAAAGATAAACAATACCCAAATAACTACTGGAACTAAAAATAAATTAAAAAATAAGCTAATTAGTCAAAGGATAACCTATATTAATATTTCTAATAAAGAAATATATATTGAGATAGGAGTGTATATTTAGATGTTTTATATTATTGGAATTGGGCTTAACGTTAATCAAATAACTAAAGAAGGGCTAGATGCAATTTCTTCTTGCAAAGAAATATATATTGATAATTATACAAATATATTTTCAGAAAGTAAAGTAGAAGAACTGGAAAAAATAATTAATAAAAAAATAATTTTACTAAAAAGAAGTGAGCTTGAAACTGAACAAAAATTCATTAAAGATAATTCCGCACTCTTGGTTATTGGTAACCCGTTTTCAGCAACTACTCATTTTACTTTATTAAAAGACGCTAAAGAAAAAGGAATTGACACACAAGTAATTCCAGGAATTTCAATTTTTTCATATAAGGGATATATTGGATTATATGAGTACAAATTTGGAAGAACAATATCCATTGTTTACCCAGAAGCTAACTTCAAGCCAACTAGTTTCTATAACACTTTAGTGGATAACATTTCTATTGGAGCACATACGATGTGCTTACTAGATATAAAAACTGATCAAAATAGATTTATGACAATCCAAGACGCAGGAACTATACTTGATGAAATTGATAAGCAAGAGAAGAATATCTTAAAAGATAGATATTGCGTAGCTCTCTGTGGAATGGGTGGAAGTAAACAAGAAATTGTTTCATTTAAGTTTTGTGATTATAATAAGATAAACATAGACAAATTTCCGCAAACTTTAATTGTTTGTGGAGATATTAATGAAGTTGAAAGAGATGGAATAAATGAATACAGACAAAAGTGAAGATAACGTTGCAGACTTAAAAGAATACACTACAAAATACAAAAAACTATTAAAATTAGCACTTCAAACAATAAAACCAAACATAGAAAATGAATCTCATTTTAAAAATATCTCAAACGATTTTCTAGAAATGGCAAACAACTATTTAAAAGATGGAGAAACATTAGAAAAAAAAGGAGATTTGGTTAGAGCGCTTGCTTCATTCTCTTATGCATATGCATGGATTGATGCAGGTGTTAGAATGGGACTATTTAACGGAACAGACAGAAAACTATTTACATTATATAAATAAAAGAGATTAGATATGAGTGTAATATTAAATAATAAAAATTGTGTTGTTAATGACAACAATATGAAAAGTAATCTTATACAGAAAGGATATGGGTTCTTGAAAGAAAAAGAACTTCTTCTGGACTTGTTTGAAAGTTACTATCTTCTTGAAAAGAAAAAAATAAACATAATTGATTTAAAAAACAAAAAAATTACAAAAGAACAATTATTGGATTACTCTATAAAAGAAATTAAAGACTTTAGAGATAAGTATATTGTGTTTAAGAATTTTAGAGATGAAGGATATGTTATTAAAGATGGCGCTATATTTGGGTTTGATTTTAGAATATATGAAAACAAGAACCTAAAAGAACACACACACACCAAATATGTTGTAGACGTACTAAGAAGTCAAAAAGATACAATAACTAAACTTATTAAATCAGAAAGATTAGCAAATAACATTAAAACTGCTTACATTCTCGCTATACTTGACATGGAAGATAAGATAATTAAAATAAAAATAGAAAGAATGATCTAAAATTAATTACATAATTTTGACCAAAAATAACCATTACATTGTGTATTTCTTAATTCTAGTTTGATTGGAACTTCTCCTTGATAGCTACTAATAATAACTGTCGCAGATTCTCCAAGACCAAGTGCAGCAGAATTCAATACGTTTAAATTTGAACTATTTAAATCATTATTTGCATCAATTAATAATACATTAAAATTCGTATCTGGCTTAAATATAACTGATCCAGAATTAACTAATGTAACTTTTATTGTTTCTGCAACAGAATTATAATCACAAGAAATTATGTTTACAGATGCTCCATTACAACTTGTATCTATTGTTTCGCTTGCTTGACTAGTACCCTTTAGAACAAAATTCTGTCCCCAAGATAATAGTATACCTACAAGCACAACAGCAACTACAATTAAAAGTATTGTTGCAATTAATCCGGATATTCCTTTAACCATATTTTATTCCTTCTTTAATTATAAAAATAAATTCAAGAACTAAAGAAATCTAGTTCTTGAATTGAAATTTATTTACTTGTGACAGTTCTTGAAAACTGCGATTGCGTCGTTTGTACAAATAGCAGATTTAACAGTTACGTTAATATAATCTCCATTTATATCATTAGCAATTCTATTGTAATCAACTTTTACCATTTCACCAGGAATTAAACCAGCCCAAACTGTTGTTGTGTAATCTGACATAGTTACATTTGATGCAAAACCACCAATATTGTCTGTTAAATCGAAAGTAAATTCATCAGTTGATAAGAAAGAATATGTTGAACCTATATTCTTTACAAAGAATACTAAGTTATTATCTGAATCTATTTGACAATCAGACAAAGTAATTGCAGCACCAGTACAACTAGTATCAACTACGTTTGCAGTATCAGCTAAACTATCTGTTGTAAAAGACTTACCCCAAGTTAATATTATTGCAATTAATGCAACAGCAACTACAATTAAAAGAATTGTTGCAATTAGGGCAGAAACTGATTTTCTATTATTATTTTTCATTTAATCACCTTATTTTTTTTAAATTTATTGTTTTTTAATTTTAAATACATTTTGTGGTATAGGTCATCTTGTCTGGACAACTAGTTACATAAATCTGAACTTTCTTAATAGGCTCAACTAAGTCTTCAAAGTCCGTTGGATTTGCATAAACTGTATTATTTACAGACATCGCATTACCTATGAAATTTGGCAAAAATGTAGTACTTTTAATATTATTATTTCCATCAATTACAGTCATAACTAAATTATTATCTATTTGAACTGTAGATTTGTCATATAATATTAAGTTTACTCCATTTGTAGAATCATATTCACAACCATAATCAATAAAAATGTCTACTGCTCCACAATCAATCCATTTATTAGTAGTATCAGATAAACTGGTTGTTGTTTCCTTTGCATTCTGGCTTGACCAGGAATATAATATACCTGCAAGGGATAATGATACTGCAATTAAAAGAATAGTTGCAATAAGTGGAGATAATGCCTTTTTGATTATTGTAAACTTCATATTTAATCCTTACTTTTTATAATTATATATTATAGATACATATATAAATATATCTTAAATGCAAATATTACTCGTTAAGAAATGAATAACATGGAAACAACAATGTAAATTGGAACTGAAACTGAAATTAAGATAACTGTATGTTTTACTCCTGCTATAGAACTACCTTCTGAAATCTTACCAATAACTGGGCCTGCAAATAATCCTTGTATTATTATTAAATATAAAAAATACTTATTAAAATTTACATCAGCCATAGAACTATTAGATGTAGCACTACTACTACCCCCAGTCATAGACATAGAATTCGAAGTTAACATTGGAAGAAAGATTATTTGAATAACTAAAATTATTGCAATAAAAACAAAAAACATAAAATAACTTGAAAAAACTGCAGAAAATGTTTTTGATTTTCTTTCTTCAATCATATCATTTACAGTTCTAACATATGTTGAAACTGAAGCAAAAACTTTTATTATATTACCCCCAACTTTAGTTGTTTCTGAAATAATCTGAGTTACTTGCTCAAACATAGGAGAATCAATCTTACCAAAAACTTCAGTTAATGCAACATCAAATGGAACACCAATCTTAACTTGAGCAGCAAGTCTCTTTAATGGTTCATTTAATGCACCATAATCGTGATCAGTTGTAATTTCAACAGCAGTAACAATATTCATACCACCTTGAAGAAGATCCTTTAGATCATCTAAAAATACAAATAAATTACGTTCATATGATTTAATTTTTGCAGAATATATCTTAGATGCTAACCCAATAGAAAATAATAGAGGAAATAAAGAAAAAATTAAGAACTTAGTTTTAATTAAAAGTATGAATACAATAATACTTCCTATTGCACCTTTTATAGCGTAGTTTAAGAAAAACTCTTGCCTTGGTGTTAAATTCATTTGAAGTTCTTTTTTCCAATCAACCATATTTATTATCAACCAATTTTATTTTTATCCAACCAAATTAAGTATTACAAGAAAAATTATATTAATTAATGGCACAACTAAAAAAACACCCAACATTACAAGAACAGAAATACTAAGCCCCCCAACTCCTCCACCACCAACCATTCCAAGTAACATTATACCTGAAAAGATAAATAATGGTCCAGCAATAACAACTGTAGAATAAATGTCTCCAAATGCATCTGCTTTTTTATTTTGATTATCAAGCATTAATTTATATTCAAATCTTGCATGATCTGCTTTTTTTTTCATGAATTCAGGAAGAGAACCACCAGATTCAATATTAGATTTTAAATCTAATAAAAACTTTTTAAGCTCAAACGATGGAGTTCTCTGAGCAACTAAGTCTATTGCTTCAAGAAGAGAAATACCTAAATTATCAATATAATATATTATTTTACCAAACTCTTTACTTAAATAAGCATTTCTTCCTTTAATTGATGAAAGAGTAAAAATTGCTTCTGGAGGTGCACCTGATTCTGCAACACTTGACATTCCAAGCACAACTAGTGGCAGGTTTGTTTTTATACTATTTACTTTTGAGCCTACGATGATATATGGATTTGCAACCCCATAACCAATACAACCAATTAAAGAAATAAAACTTAAGATTAATAGAGTTCCAAAAGAAACTAATTTAGGAATAAATAAATTTAATATTTCTCCACAAACAATAATTAAGATAAAAGAAGCAACTGCATAAAATAACCATCTTGAAAGATAAACGTCTGTATCTTGCCCTATATCTGCTTGCTCAAGCTTTGTATCCAAATCTGGAAACTCAATTTTACGAGTGATAGGTAAAAAAAGGTCGTACATTCTCTGTTCAAGATCAGGTGTTTTTATTTTTGATTTTAAATTAGCCATTATTTAGTCATGTATTTTAATTTACAAAAATATATTTTATATTATATAGTTATCTATTTTATTTTTATACCTTTCGATAATTAAAAAATAAGAAAAAACAAGGTTTAAACTGTAAATTCAACAATATCTTTGTTTTTTAAAACATAGTTTTTTGAAACGGTCTGTCCAAGAAACTTTGTAGAACCCCATACTTTTGCATATTTTAAATCTTTTGCAAAGGTCTTGTGTATTGATTTTGCGGCAGCAAGAACAGTTGAACCATTATCTAAAACTAATGGTTCAGTTTTATCTACTTTCTGACCTGGTTTTTTTGTATAAACAATCATTTTATCAACTAACTTAAATATCTCTTCGGTTATTTCTTGCTCTTGAGAAAAATCATACACTTTTATGTTTCTATAAATAAAAGGATTAATCTTCTTTGTAAAAGGAAGAGAAATACAAATGTTCTTTGCAAAGCTTGCTCTTGGATTAATTAATCTTAATAAATCATCCATTCCTGTTTTCTCATTTAAAACAATATTGTGTGATCTTATTCCTGAGTTTTTCAAAAAATCAATTGCTTTCTCTCTGGGGATAGTTAAGTTTTGCTCATTAATAAAAGATACTCCAGAATATTCGCTTTTTATAATTTCAATATTTGGTTTAGAATGGGTTATAAAAACATCTTTGTTTTCAAGCTTTGTAATTAATGTATCCAGTTCGTCTCTTGAACCATCTCTTATAATTAAAATAAGCGCATCAGCAACCCTCATCATAGAATATACTTGGGTGGAGAGTTCTTGATTTTCTAAAAAGGATGGAACTTCAATTAATTGAATTATTGCACCCCCAAAATTAATTACTCCAACTTCTGGTTTTTTAGTTGTAAATGGATATGGTGCAATTAAAGGTTTTGCATTTGTAAATTTGGTTAAAAAAGTACTCTTTCCAGAGTTTGGCAAGCCAACAACAACAATCTGACCAGCTCCTTCTTTTTTAATATTTATGGTGTTACCTGATTTTTTTGCAGCAGCTGCTTGTTTTTCAATTTTTGCTTTTAAAGATGCTAGTTTTCTTGATAGCTCTTTACGTAGATTTTCTGCACCCTTATGGCTAGGTGCTTTAGATATCATGTCTTGAAGAGCAACTATTCTTTCTTCATCAGTTCTTGAATCATCATATCTTTTTTGTGCGATAGCAAATTCAAATGATACGTTTGTTGGCATATTTCTATTTTCCTTTAATTGTAATTTTTAAAATTATTAATCTTTCAAAAAATATATTCTTCTCACTTAATACTTTATAGTTAAGATTATTTTTTAATATTTGCTTAAAGATGTAATGAGGATTATTAAAGGAAGAAATTAATAAATAACAAACTCCATCTTTACTTAAATGCTTATTTAAATCAATTAAGAAACTTAAAATTATTTTTCTTCCAAAAGAACCACCATCTGTTGCTAATCGTTCAAGCTCATTTTCTTTTGGAATTGATTCACTTGGAACATATGGTGGATTAAATATAATTAAATCATACTTTTCTTTTATGTTTTTGAAAAGATTAGATTTAATTACTTTTAATTTATTTAAATTATACTTTTGTTTTAGATCTTTAATATAATCAATAACCAGAGGATTAATATCTGTTACTTTCATGTTATTAACTTGATTATAAAGACCAAGAGAAATATAACCAGAACCAACTCCAATTTCTAGAGAAGAATCAATTACCTTGTTTTTTATATCTTCTTGTATTGTTTCAAGCAAGAGATAGGTATCTTCACTTGGGAGATAAACATTATCTGGAATATCTAAACAATACTCTTTATAATTTAATTTTACCATATATATATATGATTACTAAAGAATATAATGCTTATCTTGATCTTCATTGTCATTACTATGACCTTTCAATTGATTTTCTCAAAAAAGAATTACAGAAAAATAATATAATTGGTCTTACAGCATGCGCTGGCGATGGTAGTTATCAAAAACAAGAAAAATTAAAAAATGCAAACATTAGTGGGCTATATTTTGCAAATGGAATTTATCCTGATGAAATACTAATAAAGCCATTACCTTTACTTTTAGAAGATTTAAATAAAATTAATTTTAAAGAATCAACAGCAATTGGAGAAATTGGGCTTGACTACAAAATTACAAAAGACAAAATACTTTTAGACAATCAAAAAATAATTTTTGGTAAGCAACTTGAAATTGCAGAGAAACTAGATAAGCCAGTTATTGTGCACACAAGATACGCTACAAAAGCAACTCTTGATTTTCTAAAAGATTATAGTAAGCTTAAAGTTGTTCTTCATTGGTTTTCTGGTACGCCTGATGAAATAAATGAAGCACTAGATAGAGGATATTATTTAACGCAAAGATATGCAAAACCAAAAATAGAAAATATCACTGAAAGAATAAACCAAATATTTATTGAAACTGATTATCCTGTTTTTAAAGATGGAGATCCCACAGAAATTACAGGAATAATAGATTCATATGATTCTTTTTGCAAAGAATATAATCTTGAAAAAGAAGAAGTAAAGAAAAGGATTATTAATAACTTCTATAAAGTATTTAATATAGAGAAATAAAAATATAGGTAGATAATTATGGCAGAAGAAGTAGTTTTTCAAGATATAACCCCACAAACAAAAATAAAGAAGCATAATGAAGTTAGAGATATAATTATTGCTTGGATTGCAATATCTATTTGCTTTACGTTAGTTATTGGTGGATTTAATGTTTTTGATGGAGCGTCTTCTCATTGGGCTTTTAATTGGAATAAGCTTGGGTTGTATATGTTAATATCTTTGTTTGCAACAGGAACTGCTTTTATCTTACATGAACTAGCTCATAAGTATTCTGCAATATACCTCGGAGCAAAAGCAAGTTTTGTAATGTGGAAGAATTCATTATTAATGTCTATTGGTTTTGCTGCTCTTGTTGGTTTTGTTTTTGTTGCACCTGGTGCAGTTTATATTTTTGGAAAAAGATTAAGTGTTAAAGAAGACGGGCTAACTTCTCTGGCAGGACCAGCAACTAACATCACACTTGCAATTTTATTTATTCTTATTTATTTTATATTAGGCTCTCCAAGCACAGGAATTATAGCACCTATCCTTGGGTTTGGAATAATAGTTAATTTCTGGATTGCATTCTTTAATCTTCTTCCAATTGGGCCACTTGATGGAAAAAAGATATTTATTTGGAATCCATTTATTTGGACAATTTGTATAATTGTTTCAATTGGTGGTTATTTATTATTTAGTGGAATAATTCCTTTATAGGTGGCGTAGGAATAAACATGACTCTAACAATAAAAAGAATAGCATACAAATTAAAAGAAATAAAAAAAGTTGAAAAAAAAGAATTCAATAAGATAGAAAAAGGAACGCCATTATTTAAAACAAAGAATCCAAATAAAGAAAGATTAAATGAGTTCTGGAATAAATTTATATTATCTGAAATAAAAGGCAAAAGATTTGGAGATTATGAACGGAAATATTATAAAATCACTCCAACAGTACTTGGGACAGTAAGATTTACAAAAACAAACAATACAAAATTATATGGATTCGAAGACCCATATCTTAAAGCAATTAAAGAACTATATAACGTACATCCAAAAGTCACTCCACAAAACTATATTTTAGCCCCTGTTGAAATAATTGACTATGTAAAGCTAGATAATAAAAGTTATATTTTAGAAAGAGTAATACCTGCAATAAATGGGGATAAATTAATTAGAGAATGTAGTGGGCTTAAAGGATCAAGTAATCCTTATGTTAAAATACTTCTTAAAAAAACTGGATTTTATCCTGATGAATTAGCACAAAAATTTAATACAGCATTCAATGAACTACTCAGAAACTTTGGAAATCACGCAGGTACTTTTGATATTCATAAAGGTAATATATTAATTTCAGATTATGATGTTAAACAGAAAAAATTCATATTACATTTTGTAGATATAATATAACCTATTCAACTAATTTTATTGTATGTATCTTGCAATTGTCCTATCTTCCTTAAATGAATCATAAATGTTTGAACTAGATTCCTTTAGGTTCTTTTTCATTTTCTCAAGTATTGAATAAATGTGCTTTTCTTTTAACTTGGTTTCTTTATAGTCAGCTTCTTTAATTGCAAGAAGAATAGCATCTGTAATTAATAAAGAAAGATCAGCTCCAGTAAAATCAGGAGTTTTCTTTACAAGCTCATCAATATTAATTTTCTCTATGGGTGTCTTTTTTAGAAGAATTGAAATTATTTCTTTTCTGTCTTTTTCAGTTGGTATCTTAAACTCAATAATCTTATCTATTCTTCCTGAACGAAGGAAAGATTTATCTATTAAATCAGGCCTATTACTTGCTCCAACAAAAATAATGTCTTTTCCAGTTAAGTTATCAAGCTCAGATAACAATTGATCAAGAACCTTTGTGTGATTGTTTGTAAGACTATCTTTTGTTTGAGTTATTGAATCAATTTCATCAAAGAAAAGAATACAGGGAGAAACTTCTTTTGCTTTCTTAAAAATATTTCTTATGGTCTTTTCACTTTCCCCTAAAAACTTATCAAGTACTTCTGGACCTTTAACATAAATAAAATTAACTTTAAATTCTTTTGCTGTCGCTTTAACAAACATTGTTTTTCCAGTTCCTGGTGGGCCGTACAATAATATTTTTGATTGAGGTTTAATATTCATTTTTATTAATAATTCTTTTTTCTTTAGGTTAAGATTAATTATATCTTTTAATATCTCTTTTTCGTTCTTTAATGCACCAATGTCTTCATAACTAATATCTGGAATTTCAACAAATACCTCACGAAGACCTGATGGTTGTATTAGTTTTAGAGCTTGTGAAAAATCATCTTTGTTAATATTTAGTTTTTCAAGAACCTCGATTGGGATATCTTCATTTTTCTTTTTCTTTTCAAATAAATTAAGATCTTTAACAGTTCGCTTTATTGAAATAATTGCTGCTTCTTTAACTAAGTGAGATAGATCAGCTCCAACAAAACCATGTGTTGTTCTTGAAAGATCTTTTAGAGAAACATTCTTATCAAGTGGAACGTTACGAGTGTGTATTTTTAAAATATCAAGCCTACCTTCTTCATCAGGAACAGAAATATTTATTTCTCTATCAAACCTACCAGGACGTCTAAGTGCTGGGTCGATATCTGTACTACGGTTAGTTGCTCCAATAACAATTACATCTCCACGATTATTCATTCCATCCATTAAAGCTAATAACTGAGCAACTACTCTTCTTTCAACTTCGTTTATTTGAGAATCTCTTTTTGGAGCAATTGCATCAATTTCATCAATAAAAATAATTGCTGGAGTTTTACTTTGTGCTTTTTTAAAAATAATTCTTAATTTTTCTTCTGCTTCTCCAACAAATTTAGCCATAATTTCAGTTGCATTAAATGCAATAAAATTTGCTTTTAATTCATGAGAGAGTGCTCTTGCAACAAGTGTCTTACCTGTTCCTGGTGGACCGTACAAAAGAATACCTTTTGGTGGAGTTACATTTAATTTAGTAAACAACTCAGGATACTTAAATGGAAGCTCAACCATTTCTTTTATTGCATCCATTTGCTTACGAAGACCACCAACATCTTCATAACCTGTAATTTGTTCATCTTTTTGTTTTGCTCCTGGTTTTTTATTAACTAAAAAGTTTGTGGCTTCTCCTAAGATTACAACTCCACTTGGTTTTGTTTCTTGAACATAATAAAGATAGCCTGTTCCAAAAACATTAATCATTATTGTATTTCCTTCTAAGAACGGACGACCTAGAAAATTTTTTTTAATTATTAGATCATAGTTTTCAGATAATAGATTTACTTCCTTAAGAGGAGTAATTAGAATTTCTTGAGCAAGAACAGGAGTTATCTTTTTTATGATTACAAAATCACCTATAGTTACTCCTGCGTTTTGTCTAATATATTGATCCATTCTTATAATGGGTTCACTATCTGGAATGTTCTTTTCTGGCCAAACTTGAGCAACTGTTCTTTTTTCTCCAATAATTTCTACAACATCACCAGAAATAATACCAAGCCTTTGTTTAAGTGTAACAGATAAAGTAATAATTCCTTTTCCAATATAATCTCCAAGTGCTTCTTGAACTCTTAATTTAATTTCTTGTTCTGGCATAAATAATCCTATTTTTAATTCAATCTTTCTATTTCAAAATAAGGTGCACTCGTTTTATTGTAAAAAACAAAATCACACTTAAATTCTAAATTAGTTTTATTTTTTGTATTATATGACTTAATTAATCTATTTACTGCTTTAATCATAAACGGAAAATGCTTTGTAACATTATAATTTACTCCCCCGCCTAATGAACGAGGAACTAAATAATGTTCCACATTTATTTCTACATATGCTTTACCACCTTTATTCAAAAGCAAAGCTGATTGAAATGCATTATATTCTGGATGCTCTGTAAAAACACTTACTGATGAAGGAGCTACAACTAAATCATATTTAAATTTTATTTTTTCAGCTAATGATTTATTTAATGCAATATTTTCAAAATATACGCCAGTTGAATAATCATTTTCTATTGTGCGTAGAACTTCTTTTTTGTTTTGTTTCAATTCTTTTGGAAATATTGTATTTTTAATTTTAGTTAGAGAAAAAACATCAATTTGTGGGTTCACTTTATTTTTTAACAATTCTTCTTTTAATTTAATTATATCCAATCCTAGGGCTGCTCCTAAAATCATTATTTTTGGATTTTTTTTATTCAGCGAAGTTAAATGATTAATAGGCTTTTTTTGTAAAATATTAAAATATACTGCCTGAAATCTTTCGGTGTTTCCTTTATACCACCAATTATTTGCTTCGTTTTTAAATGGTCTGTCCCTATCTAAAAAATATTCGTGTACTTTTTTATTTTTTATGACTTTTACCATATTACCACTTATTCAATTAATTTACAATCTCCTGGTGGGAGCATTGAATCTATTTCTTCTGTGCTTACTTGTATTTCTTTTTTTTCTAGTTTCTGCTTTAACTCATAAACAATATCTGATTTCTTGGTATCCCCAGGGGTTAGCTTAAAACAAAATTTGTGCTTTTGTTTAATGGGGTTGTAAGGCCCAGAAACAATACCAAGGAGAGGATCAAAACTTAAACCTACAACCATGTCAAGCTTTCTAAAATAATCTCTTTTCCCTCTAATTACAAAAGCACCTTTTCCAACAGACTCACCAGTGTTTGCTGTCTTTGAAACTTGATCAGGGGTTGTACAATAAACATCCACTGAATAAACTTTAGTCTTCCAAGCTGAAGAAAAGATTCCTGCAAAAGTAGCTGCTTCAAGCTTGTCCTGCTCACTCACTTCAACTTTATTTGGATTCTTTAAAACTACGTGAGGTGCACCGTGCACATCAGCATGGAAATAAAGATCGGATTCGTCCATGTGCTTTTTTACAAGTGTCTCATTATTTCTAGCATCTCGCCCTGCAAGAACAAGAAAATTATTGGTTGTAAAAAACCAACGAAACTTATGATACCATTCAGGAGCTATTGCTTTTTCTTTTTTCTTTGTAAATATAATTTTTTCTCTTTGAGCTTTTATTTCGTTTTTCTTCTCAGCTAATTTATTTTGAGTAACAATTAAAGCATCTCCTAAACGACTAAGCTTACCTTTATACTTATTTCTTTCATTGTATTTATTTTCTGCATTCCTTCCAGCAGATAAGGTATAATTAATTTCAACTTCCATTTTAATTTCAACTCTATTTCTCTTCAATACCATATTCTTCTTCTAATAAATCAATGGTTACATCAATAACATTCTTTCTCTTGTGATGTGGACTTGAAAGATAGAAAACAGAATTCTTTTTAACAAAATCATAATAATTCGGAATTACTTGAGTGTATTTCGTTTTAATATTATTATAATAGTCCTCTATGTTTTTAGATATAAGCCCGATTGCAAAGTTAGTGTTGTTCTCAGAAATAACTTCTGAAGCAATAAATGCATGTTTATCTTTTTCTAAAATTGATAAAAATTTCTTATAGGCGTCCTTTTGACTAACATCTAATTGCAAGTAAGAGTATGAATTTAAGTTAAACCCAACAACACTTGGATCAAGTAATGGGCGATAACCAGTTATGAACTTTTCAGATTCAAAAAAATCAATCGATGATTTGATTGTTGCTCTATGAAAGCCAGTTACTTTCTTAATTTGTCTTATATTTGGAGTAACACAGCCTTTTTTTTTCATTGCAGATAAGATTTTAACTCTTATTGGATCTGTAATTTTCTTAACAATTGCCATAATCAAGTCACAATATAAATAGTAGAAAGAAACTAATTTAAAGAGTTTGATTGTACGAAATAGACTAGTTATACCTAAATAGAAAAAATAAGTATATTTAAAATAGTTTCTAGTAATATATTTATTATATAAGTCTATTTTTATATAAAAATATATTAAAATTAGGAAAAAATATGAATAAATTAACAAAATATGAAACCACAAGATTATTATCTGCAAGAGCAGAACAAATATCTGCTGGTGCACCACCTCTTGTAAAAGCTAAAAAAGAGGATAATGCGTACTCTCTTGCAATAAAAGAACTTGAGAAAAAAACAATACCACTTGCAGTAATTAGAATTGTAAATGGAAAAAAAGAAATTATAAGTGTGAGTTGATTATGGGAAAAGCAATGTCAAATGCCATAAAGGCAAAAGGAAAAATAATATTAAATGAATTCAAAGATAAACTATCTATTGATTTTAAAAAAAATAAGGATTTCTTAAAAAGTATGAATCTTCCATTATCTAAGTTAACTATTAACTTAATGGCAGGATACATTACAAGAAGTTTAAAGAAAGCTAAAAAAGAAGCTGAAGAACTTGCTAATTTAGGTAAGCCTAAAGAAGGAAGAACACCAATGAGAGAATCAAGAGATACAAGGATACACGGGTAAAAGCCTGTATCTTTCTATTTTATTTTATTGGCTTATGAGCAATAATTAATTTACAGAATTCTTTTAAAACTAAATTTTTTTGCAATTCTGGAAATTGTCCTAAGCTTTGAAAAATGATTTCATTATCATAATAAATAGTTTCTGTATTAATAGTATAATTTAATTGTTTTAAAATATCACAATATACCTTTGAATCAAAAATCTGTTTTCCTTGTTCTTTAAGTCCTAAATATTGACTACCACTAATTAAAATAGTTCCTCCTTTTTTTGTAATCCTATCAAGCTCAATAAAAGTTTTACTAAGATACCTTGGATGAATATAATTAATTATAAATGACAAATTTAATGTATCAAATTCCGCATCTTTAAATGGAAGCTTTTTACCAATACCTATTTTATTTAAATCCAACTGTATTCGCTTGTTTGCTTTACTTCTAAGTAACATTTCTTTAGATGCATCAATTGCAGTTATATGGCTTGATGATTTTTTTTCATTTAACTTAGATTTAAAGTAATTCCAAGACCCTGATCCAATATCTAAAATTCGGCCATGTGCATTTTCTCTAATTTTTTTGCCCAAAAATTCTTTTCTTTCTAAATCCACAAATTGCCAATCTTGTATTGCAGAAATATCCCAATCTATAAATTTATTTTTATTTAACCAGGGTAATTTAGATATTTTTAACTTAAGCTCTTTTATTTTTAAAACATCTTTGGTTTCTATTGCTTTTTTTAATGCAGTTACATAAAAGTTATATTGCTTTAAAATAAGTGAATTATTTTTTAATTGAAAATAATGCTTGCTCTCTCCAAGATAAGAAATGGGATTATTTCGCAACATATTTGATAACTTTGAATTTAATTGATTCCAAGATAATATTTCACCCGTACGTGAATCAACGTGAACATAACTTTCAGACCTAGTCAATATTTCTGATTCTCTGGGCATTCTTTTTTTAATAATTGAATGTTTTATTAACCCAGGCATGATTATCACTTGTAATAATTACTATTAATTAAATTCCAGTTTATATCTTAATACTCCAATTATTCCTCCAAAGGAAGATAGTGCTTGAGAAATTGGATGAGTTTCGTCAACTATATGCACTTTGGTTTTTATTTTTTCTGCATCCTTAATTAATAATTGAATCTTATCTATATCTGTTTTCCAGAGCTTTTCTGAAATTAAAATAAAATCAATAGCACCTGAAGAAAGAATAGAATTTATTTCTTTAAGACCATACACTGCCTTACCATTATCTTTTCCAAGATATTCTTTAAATATGTCCAACATTTCTTGTTCTTTAAAAATAATTGAATTTTCAAATAGCTTACTTACCTCTTTTTTTGAAAAAAGTTCTTCAATTGATGCTCTGGATGTATTTAAAGTTTGTATTTCTATAAATTTAAGCTTGTTGTTTTTATTTTTTAAGTAATTTGAAAATATTCCTTTAACATGACCTGGACCTGCTACAATTAATTGATAAGTTGTGTCTTTTATTAATTCATAAATACAATTAAAGAATATAGAATAATCAAAGCTTTCATTGTATCTTTTTCCTTGCTTACCTGATTGAATACAAGATATCTCTTTAATTCCAATATCTGAAAGAACATAAACATCTGCTTTTTCATCATCTAATGCAACAAGATACAATTTATTTGTTATTGTTTCTGAATCTTTAATTAATTGTATTTCGTGCTCATATAAGTTTTGTTTAACTAAAGTATATTTTTCACCCATAATTATTTCAAGAGTGTGATGATCTCCAATAGGTGCAATGTCTTCTGGTCTGGATTCAATAATTGTTCCAGTGTATCTTAAAGTATCTGAAGTAGAGGAATAATCAAACTTTTCAATTCTAATTGAAACAAAAATAGGTATTCGCTTACTATCCCCTGTTTCTGTGATTTTTGATCTTCGATAACTGGTTCCTTTAATTAAATCTCCTGTTTCAGAAATACTTTTTAACACCCATAAATCTTCTATTGTTTGAAGTGTGAAAACAATTTCTTTTTCACGTTTATTTAAATGTATTATTTTCATAAATTATCTTTTTACTTAATTAATGGTTTTGACATATAATCTGGTATCTTTAAACCAAGTATTTTTAATATTGTTGGACCAACAGAAGCAATAGACCCATTCTTTAGCTCTTTAATAATATATTTGTTTTTTGACACAATTATGAATGGAACTTTATTTAGACTATGGGAAGTAGATATTGTTCCATTTGGATAAATCATTTCATCACAATTTCCGTGATCTGCAACTAAAAGAAGAGCAGTATCTTTAAAATTAATTTCTTTAATTATTCTTCCCAAACATTTATCGATTTCTTCTACACCTTTTATTGCAGCAGAAATGTTTCCAGTATGCCCAACCATATCTCCATTTGCAAAGTTAACTAAAATAAACTTATAATCTTTATTTATTTTAGAAATTAATTTAGTAGTTATTTTTTCAGCAGACATTTCTGGTTCTAAATCAAAAGTTTTAACTTTAGGAGATGGGATTAATATTCTCTCTTCTCCAACATTTGGAAATTCTTGGCCCATATTAAAAAAATAAGTTACATGTGCAAACTTTTCAGTTTCTGCAATCCTTAATTGCTTAAACCCAGCTTTACTAATTAGTTGACCAATCCCTGATTTTAATTTTAGAGGAGGGAAAATAACATTTGCGTGCTTTTCAAGAGAAGAATCATATTCAGTTAATGAATAAAAATTTACTTTCAGTCTTTTTCTAGTAAACTTATTGAAATCTTTATTAACAAACATGTTTAAAAATTCACGAGCACGATCACTTCTGAAATTGAAAAATATAATTGTGTCATTATTTTTTATAGTGCCTTCTTTTAGGAAAAGAGTAGGTTCTAGAAATTCATCAGTTATTCCTCGCCTATAACTATCTCTAATAAAAGAATTTGGACAATCGTGAGTCTGAACCTTGCCAGAAACAAGAGTATCGTATACTTTTTTTTGCCTATCCCAATTATTGTCTCGATCCATTCCATAATATCTTCCAGAAACAGAAGCAATGTGGACTTTTGACATTAAGTTTAATGATTCTATTCTATGCTGAAGAGTAGTTATGTATGCAATCATGCTTTTTGGTGGAACGTCACGCCCATCTCCAAATAAATGTAAATAAACATTTGAGATATTTTTACTTGCAATTACTTTTAAAATTGCAAACAAGTGTTCTTGATGAGAATGAACACCCCCGTCAGATAAAAGCCCAATTAAATGAAGAGAATTGTTTTTCTTAACTTTATTTATTGCAGACAATAAAATTCTATTCTTAAAAAATTCTTTTTTTGCAATAGATTTATTTATTCTTGAAATATCTGATTCTATAACACAACCAGCTCCAAAAGTAGAATGCCCAACTTCTGAGGAACCAAGTTGCTTTGAAGGTAAGCCCACATATTCTTCACTTGCCCCTAGAGCAGTATGTGGATAGTTACTCATTAATTTATTAAGAATAGGTTTTTTTGCTCGAGAAAATGCATTCCCTTCATAATCTTTATTTATTCCACAACCATCAAGAACAATAAGAATAACTTTATTTATTTTGTCCATTTGTTTCTTCACCTTTATCTGGGTTATCTTTCTTTTTATTTTGAGACTTATTAATTAATTGAAAAGGATGCTTTACATTACATTCAGCAACACAGAGTCCATTTCCTTTCAAGGTATCACAATTAGGCACTGCATATTTTTTTTCCATTAATGCTTTTATTTGATAGGATGCAATTTTCTCATCAAAATTTGGAAGATGCTTATAAACACTTAATATTTCCTCATAGGTATAACCAATATTTGCTAAGAAAACAGCTAATGTAAAATTTTCTATATGAGATAATTTTTGGGAGCTCATAATCTTATTATACATATTTGCAAAACAAGGAGGAAACTCACCAACATTTATTTTTGAAATGATTTTAATATTATAGGTGTTTTCTTTTAAAATTTTTTCTTTTATATAACCTCCATATTCAAGAAATAGTTTTGGAATTTCAGCTTTTGGTAGATTAATATTATTTAATATCTTTTTTTTTAAAATTACTGATAATAAATCAATTATTTCTCCCTTCTCGAAATAAATTATTCCATTTTTTAGATTAATATATTGTAACTTATATTCATCTCCAAGCTCATATTTTAAATAGTCCATTAGATAAATAAAATAATTATTCTCTTTTTCATTGTATTTAATTTCTGGAACAATATCTTCTAACAATTCTTCAAATTCAGATTCATCCTTTGAGTTAATAATAAAATATTTAAATTGTTTTTGATAATGCACTCCAAATTGTTGATAGAGTGGATTATAATCTACAATTGATAAAAGAATACGAGAAAGAGGATAAATTGTAACATAGATATTTGCTATCTTTTCATCATTTTCAGATAAGTACATCTTCCATTGCTTTTCTTTTTCAGAAATTGAAAGATTAATTGTATTTAGAAGGAAGAGTACTGCTTTTTTAATTAAGTTTTCGTCAATATTTAATAAATCAATATCTTTTGCTTTAAGATAATCTCTAGCTTTCTTTGAGAAAGGATATTTTATTAAATAATTATACTGCAACATAACTAAGATATATAAGTAAAAGTTATTAAATTAGTTTGTTTTATAAAAAATAAGAGGCTTCAATTAATGCACCAATTGCTAAAAAGATAGCTGCTAATAAAAACAAATAAAGGAAATCAAGAAGAGCAGTCCATTTAAAATCAGTTGTAAAAATGCCTCTAAATAAATCTCTTGCAAACATTGCCCCAGCAACACTAACTAAAAAATAAGCAATTATTTCTGGAAGACCATGAGGGAGATAACTAAAGAAATTTAAAATTGTATTATATATTCCAGTAAAAATTGAAACAAAAGAACTAGATACTCCTGCAAAAGAAATAACAATACCTTTAGCAATAACTGTTGAAAGAATTGATGCATTCCAAGCAATTAAAAATAATCCACCAGCTCCATAAAAAAAAGATAAAAGAGTAGCCGATAAAACAACCAATAAATTATTTATTAAGATTAAGAAAAAAACTTCTTTAAACACAGATGGTGCACCTGTTGGACCAATTAGGTTTCCTGTTCCAATTGAATTTTGAATCTTTGCAATCCCATCAAGTTCTCCAACTTGAGCAGAAAATACATTTGCTGAAACAGTACCTGGAAGAACAAAGTAAGCTGCAACATAAGTTACAAATATACCTAAAAAGAACCATAACAGCAAAAGAATTATTGTTTTGTGTCTTTCAAAAAAGGACTTATCAAAATTACTTAAATATGAGTCATGCGAATATAGTTTATTAAATAAAGGAACAGCACCAATTGTAATAAATGCTAAAGCCGCAATACTTGTATTACTATTTGGGAATAAAAATATAGCAAATATAATAGAAATAGTTACAAGTATGACTGCATCAAGAAACATTAAACCAGGAGATTGCCTTAATTTATTTGTATTTATTAATAATTCTAGTACCATTTTAGTAATTAACTATAGAATGTAATATTATATAAACGTTTCTTATAATATAATATATATAAAAACTAATTTTTAAATTAAAATATAATGAGTGTGTTAAACTTGAAAGAAGAACATTTAGAAAGAGCAGAATTACAAAAAATATTCAGTAAAATCAAACAAAAAGAATGTATTGATGTTGAAGACATTGTATATGGTAGAGTTGCCTCTGTAACAGATAAAATGGCATTTATTGATGTTGATTTCGCAGAAGGAAATAAAGTTTTAGCACCATCAAATACAGGAATTCTTTTTGTTAATGCAATTAATAATGATTATTTAGATAAAGCAAGTGATTTAATTAAGAAAGGAGATTATATTAAAGCAAGAGTAACTGATGCAAATAAATTTGGACTTAAATTAACAACTGGAGAACGAGAATTAGGAGTAATTAGTGCAGTTTGTACATCTTGCAAGAAACCACTTATACTAAACATAGAAAGTAATGAACTTAAATGCATGAAATGCAACTCAACTCAAACAAGAAAAATAATAAAGATATAAGGTGTTATAAAATATGGATATAGAATTTATTAAAAAAAATAAAGACGAAATTGAATTAAAAATAAAAAATGAAGACACTGCTTTTTTTGATTTGATAGTTACAATTGCAAGTTCAAAACGAGATGTTGATTTTGTGTCTTTAAAAAGAGCAGATAACTTAGTTGAAGAATTTAATTTCTATCTTAAAACAAAAGGAGAAAGCGCAAAAGATATTCTTCTTGAATGTATTGGAGAAGCTGAAGAAAACCTAAATTCTCTTGTTAATTATTTAGAAAAGAGTTTACCTGATAAGAAAGGTAACTAAATTATGAAAAAAAATAAGATTATTAAAAATAAACGTACAGAAACAAAAAAATGGTACTCTTTCCTTAATTGGTTAGACCCATTTACTTATTTAGATTTATTTTTAAACAAAGTTTTTGGAGAACCAAAAACAACAGATAAGCAAATTATATTTTGGTTAATCTATATTATTTTTGCTTTCGGAGTTGCTTATCTACTTTATAGTGTTATTGGACTTATTCTTGGATCAGGAATGCCACTTGCAACAGTTGTTTCTGGATCAATGGAACCAACCTTTAAACGTGGAGATATTGTAATATTAGGAAGTCCAAAAAACATAGACGCACAAGTAATTGATTTTAATGAAAATATTGCTAATAAAGACTTGTCTTCTTTTGCAGAAATGACTTATAGAAAAAATGAATATGGGCTTGATGAAATAGATACTATAACCATTGCAAACCAAACAATAAAGATTGATGATATAAGAACAAACAAAAATTCAGTTATTGTTTATGTTTCAAATATTAGAGGAATACCAATAATACATCGAACAGTTGGAATAATTAATGCAAACGATGGAACCTATGTTATGACAAAAGGAGATAACAAAAAAACAAATAGATTCATTGATCAAGATTGTGAAGTTTCTGAATTTACTGGAAAACCCACAAAAGGATGCTTGAATTTATATCTTGTAAACACAAAAGATCTTGTTGGGAAGAAAATTGGCTTAATCCCATACATAGGATACATTAAACTATTTTTATTTGGGTAAACTTACAAAAAAAATTAATTTAACTAACAAATTAAAATAATTTTTCCAAATCAGATAATTTCAATTTATTAAAATCAGAAAAAATTAAATCTGCATTAGAAAAATCTAATTTTTTATTGTGTTTGTTTAATTTTGCAACAGATTTCATCTTTCCTGCTTTTGCTGCTTTTATACCATTAAGTGCATCTTCGATTACTACACAATCTTTCGGATTCACTTTTAGATTCTTTGCAGCTTTTAAAAAAACATCTGGAGCTGGCTTATGTTTTATTACATCATCACAAGTAACTAGTGTATCTAATTTATTTAAAATATCTAGAGAGTTTAAAATTATCCTTGCTCTCTCTTTTGGACTAGAGGTAGCAACTGCTAGTTTTATTCCTTTTTTCTTTGCAGCAGCAATAAACTTATGTAATATTTTATTTGGTACAAGATCATGTTTCATAAATTCAAGTTGATATTTTAATGCCTCTTTTGAAAATTGATCGTGATCAATTTCTTCTTTTAAATTATAATCTTTTTCGATTTGCTTTAATTGGTCTCTTAATGATCTTCCAAGATGTTTTTTAAGAAAGTCTGTATTTTTTAGGACAACATCATATTTTTCTAAAACCTTATTAAATGATTTAAAATTATAACCAGTAGAATCAATTAGGACTCCATCCATATCAAATATTATTGCTTTTAACATAAAATAACCACCAAATAAAATAAATTAATTTAACTAATAAATTCTTTTGCTAAAAGATCTTGAATGGATTTTGGATCAACTCCAAGTTTTATTAAAGTTGTACTCCCTCTCATTCCTTTTCCTGATTCAGTTGTTGAAATAAAACCATATGTTTCAAGCTCATTAATGTATTCACGAAACCATCTCATTGAAACTGGTTTTTCACTAAACTTCTTTGTTAATTGTAAATAACGATCGTAGATTTCTCCAGAATAGAGAACATTCTCTTCAAGTGAACCATCTATTTTTAAAATTCCTCTTGGCTTTTCAGATTTTTCAGAAATTGCAAGTAAAACTAATTGCAATTGAACTGGAAGAGTTAAAACCATGCTCTTCATAACTTCTTGTTCAACTTTTTCTTTTGCTAAATAAACTTCTTTATCAGTTACATCTTTTCTTGCTGTTGCATCTGATAATTCACCTGCACGTAAAAGAAGCATAACAGCTGTTCTTGCGTCTCCTGATTCTTTTGCTGAAATTGCAGCCGCTGCTGCAATAGCAGAATCAGTTACTACTCCATCTCTAAAAGCAAGAGATATTCTTTGTCTTAAGATTTCAGTTAACTCTTCAGCATTATATGGAGGATAAACTGCTTCTTGCTCACATAACGTACTTTTAGTACGAGGATCAAGTCTTTGTTTAAAAAATAAATTATTTGATATACCAATTAATGAAACAGAACCGGTATCAAGCTCATCATTTGCTCTTGTCAAGGTATAAACTAAATCATCTATTTCTTTATCTTTAATTTTATCAATTTCATCTAAGATTGCAATAAAGTTTATTTTTGTTTCTTTAATATATGAAATAAACTTATCATAAATAAAAGAACGAGAATAACCTATAAAGTTTTTATCAGGATAGAACATTTGAACGCAATAGAAAAGAACTGCGTATTTTGTTTGATAGTTTCTACAATTTAAATAAATTGACTGAAGAGGAAGATTGTTCTCTCTTGAAACATCTAAAAGCTGATCAACAACGTGCTTAACAACAGTTGTTTTACCAGTTCCAACTTTACCATAAATAAAAACATTATGTGGTTTTTCTTTCTTTAATGCAGGAGATAACCAAACAGATAGATTTCTAATTTCTTTATCTCTAAATGGTAGCTTATCTGGAGCATAATGAGGAGATATTTTATTTTTATCTACAAAAACAGATTCTTGGTTAATGAATCCATAAAATATATTTTCACTCATTTGTTTATAGCACCTTTAAAATAAATATAATATATAAGATTCAAATGATTTTTATATGTTTGTTTAAGGAAAAGCAAAAGTAAAGATTTCTGCTTTTTCTATAGCTTCTTTAATTAACTTCTCTTCTTTTTGATTTATTGCTTCTTCAAATTTTAAGATATCGTCATACCATGCCTTTGTAGTTGGATGATCTGAGTTCATAAATGAACAACAATCAGGGTAAGGAATAATTGAAGACTCATATGTTCCTATTCTTTTTGCAATCTCAATTATCTCGTCTTTGTTCATTCCAATTAATGGAGGAAGAATTGGAATATTGCTTGCTTTATAAATACAATTTATGTTCTCGAGTGTCTGAGAAGCAACTTGACCTAAAGAATCGCCAGTTACTATTCCTTTAGCTTTTTCATCTCTTGCAATAGAATTCATAATCTTAAACATATACCGTCTATAAATAATCATACGATAAGTTGAAGGAATGGAAGCAATTATTTCTTTTTGAATATCTGAAAAAGGAACAATGTATAATTTAGATCTACCTTGAAATAAAGTTAATTGATTAACAAGTAACTTAATCTTATTTTTAACTTCTTCTTTAACTAAAGAATTATTATAAATATGAACAAAAACAACATCACATCCACGCTTCATCATCATATACGCAGAAACTGGAGAATCAATTCCACCTGAAAGAGAGCAAATAACTTTTGAAGTTGAACCTACTGGAAGACCACCAATTCCATTGATTTTATTTATGTAAAGGTGAGTTTCTTTATCTCCAACATCAACATATAAATTAACTTCTGGGTGATGAACATCAACCTTTTTATTATATTTTTCAAGAATGTATTCTCCAAGTCTTTCATTAATTTCTTTTGAATTAAGCACAAATCTTTTGTTTGATCTTTTTGCAATAACCTTAAAAGTATTAAATGAAGAAGAAGAAACTAAAATATCTGCTTTTAATTTTATGTCTTCAAAATCATTTTTAGCTTTTAGAGAAAAAGAAAAATTAGCAATGCCGGGTACTCTTAAAAGAATTTCTTTAAGTTTATTAATATCTTTTTCTGGAAGAAAATTAAGATCAATTAAAATTAAACCATACCTTTTATTCATTCCTCCTTTTTTTACACCTAAAAGAGAAGATATATTTGAAACTAACTTATCTTCAAAAAGATAACGATTATCTCCTTTTATAGCTATTTCATTATAATGAACACAAATTGAATCAAACATACAAAAATCACCAAAAACTAAGAATTTATTAATAAAAAGCAATACTTTAAATAATATATCCTATATAATAGTAATAGAAAACCTATAAAAAAGCATATTTTTACTTAAAACAAGTAATAAATTTGTTTTTATATATTTTGGTTCATAAATTAATATACTAATTTATAATTATTAAAAAAGGAGTTAAAATTTGAGGTGAAGTATCATGGCATTTTTAGACAAAGTTTTTGCAAAGAGAGAAGATGTAGATATCGAGGATATCTTAAATAACATGGACGTTGATGTTGTTGAAGAAGATGTGGACTTTTATGTTAAGCCAATCATTTTACAAGCAAACACAGACGTTGAAGCAACAATTAAAGAATTAAAAGATAGAAACTTAGTTCTTTTAGATATTGAAAACATTACAAAAAGAAACGCACAAAGAGCAAAGCAATTTGTTGGACAATTAAAAATGTTCGTTGCTGATAATGGCGGAGATATGGCAATGTTATCAAAGAACAAATTATTACTTGTTCCATCAAAAGTAAAGATTGTTAAAAAAATAAACTAAAGTAATTGAAAATGGAAATAGAAAAGAAACGTTTTCCAATCAACATCAAAGAATCTAAAGATGCAGCTAAAATATTCCAAGCTGCACTTAAAAAAAAAGGACATATTGAAGAAATTAAAAAGGAAGACGTTTATTTAACTATTACCCCCTATTGGGTCTCATTCTACGATATTGGTTATACAGATAATGGTAAGTACACTCATGTTTCTGGACAAACTGCAATTAATGCTGTAACAAATAACATTAATGATTATGTAATTAAATTATTTAATATAGCTAAACCTGCAATTTTTAAAAACGTAAACATTCAAAAATCAGAAAACCTAAGAGTTGTTCTTAAAGAAGGAATAATTAGTGAAGAAGAAGCTAGAAGAACAATAATTAAAGACTTAATGCAGAAATATAATGCTGAAGAAAAAAATATTTCTCTTTCTGGTGTTGAAGAAATTCTTGTGCCTTTTTGGAAACTAAAAACAAAAGAGCATAGTAAAATTAAGTTTGATGCAATTGATGGTAGTTGTAATAACTTCAAAACAATTGGAGATAAAGAGCAAACATATACGGATGTTTACAAAGAAATGCTAAATGATTTAAAAGATCCAAATAACATTTTCAAATATATTGGAAATATATTTAAAGCAATCTTTAAAGCTATTGGGTACATGCTCCAAGAAGCATGGAAAAATATTAAATGGTTATTAATTATTCTTGCAATTGCTCTTTTTATTTATCTTTTATTCTTTTTATAATTTCTTGAATATCAGATATTGATTTTGCTTGAGATAGATTATTTCTAATAACTGTACTACCAGGAATTTCTTTAATAAAAAGAAGAGACGCTATTTTTAATTTTGTAAAAGGGATTGGATGCTTTTCACACAATTTAATGTATTCGTTTAATGTCTTTAGCCTATCTTTTATTTTTATTTCTTTTTTCTTATTATCTATTAAATCAAATATTTGAGGGCACCCAAGAGCACCTCTTCCAACCATTAAGGCAGGTAAATCTAGAAAAGTAGAGTAATTCTTTTCATTAATATCTCCGTTATAGATTATTGGTATTGTTGCGTCTTTAAGTAATTGTCTTATTACTTCTGGTTTTGATGGTGTAGAATAGTTTTCTTGAGCAGTTCTTGCATGAATTGCAATCCCATCAATCCCTGTTTTTAATAACTCAGAATAAATAAAATTTATTTCATTTTTAGAATAACCAAGTCTTGTTTTTACAGTTATTGGTTTTGAGCAAGTCTCTTTTAATTCTTTAATTACAGGAATTATTGTGGTTATGTCTTTAAGATGAGCAGAACCACTTCTTCCTGCGATTATTCGCATAGATGGACAACCAAGATTAAGATCAATAATATCGAAGTTCTTATTAGAATCAATTATTCTTGCAGCCGCAAGAGTAGTTTTTTTATCAGTAAAGTCTCCAACCAATTGTAGAGAAGTGTGTGTATCTTCTTTTGTTGAAGCTAGAAGCTCTTCTGTTTTTAATTGTTCTAGGCTTAGATTTGCAATGTGATGAGTATGCACCATTTCTGTGTAGCAGAGATCACAATTATGTTCTCTAACAAGTAATCTATAGGGAAGAGTAGAATAATCAAGAAGAGGAGCAAATATCCCTCTTTTGGAAATAGGCACTTTCCCAATTTTAAAGTATATCATATTTAATTATAGTAAATATAGATTTAAAAATAAGTGAGTAATAAAAAAACAAAACACCGCATAAAAAGAAAATGCTTATAAAAAGATTTAATTACAATATATATACTAATTATTAGATTAAAATAATTAAAAAATATAAAATTAAACGGGATATTTATGAAATGGAATAAAGAAACAATCATATCTTTAATAATCGTAGTGTTATTTGTAGGATCAATATTTGGAATGGCAGTTGGAAGCGGAACAAGAAATGAAGTAAAAAATGAGGATACAGACATAACTCCAGCTAACCCTGATGAAAATAAACCTAGTGAATTTTTTACAGCAAGTATTGATACTAATGTAGTGGATATTTATCCCCAACTTGTAGTTGTTGGTCAAACAACAGAGTTTGACGAAAGCACAATTGATGCTAGATTTAAAAAAATAGATGGTGTTAAAAAAAATACAATAAGCTTCCAAAAAGGAAATGATGGAAACATAATCACAATGATTAAAGTATTAATTGAAGCCGATAAGAAAGACACTATAATACCAGAAATTCAAAAAATGGAATTTTTAAAAACTCCAGAAATATACCAAAGCGCAATTCTGTCTATGCCAAAAGGAGTAGTTGAACTTGCAGGAGATAATAATACTACAAAAGATTATGAGTTTACAGAAACTAAACTTGATGGTATGATTGCAAGCTCAACAATTAAAGGAGATGAACTTAAAGCACAAATACAAATTGTATTCAAAGGAGAAACTCCTATTAGATTTTTAGCAATTGAAATGCAAAACATGTCATCTTCCCCACAATTATTAAATATTGAAAAAGAATTAAGCATATTATCTTGGATACCAGATATCAGAGTATTTACAATAGGTCCAATAACAAAAGATCTTGATGAAAACCAATTAAAAACAATTATTGGAGATAACAACTCAAACCCTGGTCGTTCAATTGAAGGAAGCTTAGATTTCTTAACACTTAACAATACAAAAGTTTCAGACATAAACGGATACTTAACAGGAATAAAAGATCAAAACAATAGTGTAATTTCAAATTTAACAATTGATGAAAATAATGCTTCAATTGAATTTAGTTTAGAACTTAACGCAATAAAGTATGCAGAAATTAAAAACAAATTAATTGAATATGGAATTGATGGAAATAAAATAACAGCAGAACCAAAAAACATATATAGAATTAATTTCAATAAAGATGCAATTGATTTAAACACAATAAAGAATAGACTTACAGTCGCAGGATTAACTTATAGAAATGCAGAAAAGAATGCTACTTTTGATGTAGAACAAATTGAATACCAAGGAAAAATAATAAATTACGAACAAAAAACAAGCACAGCTTGGTTATTATACCCCGAAGACCTAAATAAATCAGAAATAAATATTATGATACAAGGATATTATTCAAGAGATAAGTTTTGGTTTATTCAATTAAATGAGAAAAGAGAATAAAATTCTCTTTTTTATTTATTTTTATTTGCTAGTTCAATTGCGCCTGCAATATCCCCTTCTGTTTCTTCAAGAAATTGTCTAGATTTATCTTTGGATATATTTGCACTTTCGGAAACTAATATTATGTCATCTTCTGGAATAACTAATTCTTCATTTTCAGTAACATCTCCAGCTACTTGATAACTTTTTTGACCCTGCATTGTTATTTGAGTAACAGATGGATTAGTAATTATTATTTTACCTGAATCGGTTTCAATTATTACTCGCTTAGCGGATATTTCTTTGTTATCAATACCCATTTGTTTCATCATTGCGTTTATTTTTCGTGGGTCAAGTCCATTCATTCCTGGCATCATAATAAATTCTCCTTAAATATAATTTATCTTATTATAGAATATATATGTAGAAAGCTATAAAAAGTATTTATTTAACCTAAAATATAGGTTTATATTACTTAGTATACTATATATTTTTCATAGATTAGAGTATAAAAAGGTATGATTTATGCAAAACAATGTTTCAAACAATCTAGAAGTTATTGAAAAACAATTAAATATTAAAATCCCAGAAACAGACAGGGAATATTTAACTTACTTTCTTAAGAAGAAAGCAATACACATAGTGGATAAAAAAATTGTTTATCCTAAAATTAATGACATTAAATATAGTATCCTAAAACTCGAAACATTAATTAAAGAACTTAAAGGAACAATTGATTTTTGGAAAAAAGAGAGGAACATGGCTGAAAAATACCATAAGCTTCTTCCAATCAATATGGTCTTTAAAAAAAATTATTGGAGACACACAACTAAAAAGCTACTTGATAAAAAGTACAAACAAGATATGATTGATGCAAAGCTTAATGATCGAGTATTATTGGATCCGGAGTACAAGAACCTATTTGAAACATTCCTTGTAGACCCAGACTATAGAAAAAAACTAAAAGAAACAGTAAATACATCTATAATTTATAAAAATAATAAAATTGGAGATTATTCAATTAGAAAACAAGAATTCAAGAAATCAAGCGCAGAAATTAAAATTAAACAAATAGAAGATCAAATCAAAGATGCAAATTATAAATTGAAGGTTTTTGAAAAAATAAAAGAATATTTAAAAAAATATAATTGAATAAAACATAAGGAGAAGATAAATTATGAATAAAAAAACAATGCCAGCCCTTCTTTTGGTTATTGGATTAATTGTAGGACTTGTTGCAGGATGGTTATTATTTGGAAATGGATTCAGTAATAGCGGAGATGCAAAAAAAGTAATTAATAGTTATTATGAACCTACTGTAAATCCAGTTGAATGTGCACCAACCCCTCATCTTTGTTCAGGAACAAGCACAACTTGCTACACAAGTTCTTGTGTATCTCTTAGTGGTAAATTATGGTGGGATTGTTCTAAATGCCCTTATTCTTGGAACTAAATAAACTGGAAAACAATTTAAAAGCAGATTACTCAATTAATCTGCTTTCCTTGTTTATTTTAAATCTCTCCGAAAAACAATAAAATATCTAAATCTCCTTATTTTAAAAATATTTATAATCTCTTCTATGGTTAATATATAATATACATAGTTAAATGAATTATAATAAACTAATGGAAAGATTGCATGATACAAGATAAATGGACCAAGGATCTTGAAAAAGAAATTATTGATGATTTCATTAATAAAAAAATATTTGATTTTTCACTTGAGGATCCAAAACCAGTTTATAGTATAGATACACCCCCACCATACTTGAACAGACCAGTTCATATTGGACAAGCAACTACCTACGCAATTATGGATATGATTGCAAGATATAAAAGAATGCAGGGGTTTAAAGTAATATTCCCATTAGGGCTTGATAGAAATGGACTCCCAATTGAAATGGAAGCTGAAAAAAGATACAAGGTTTCAGTTCTTACAACCCCAAGAGAAGAATACATTAACAAATGCAGAGAACTATTGGAAGAATATTCTGGAGAAACACAAAAAAGCTTTAGACAAATTGGTATTTCTTTTAGTTCATGGGACAATTATGATAACATTGGAGGAATGTATGAAACAGATTCTCCAAAATACAGACAACTAACTCAAAAAACATTTATTGATCTTTATAAACGAGGTTTAATTTACGAAGATGAAAAAATTGCAAATTATTGCCCAGGATGCCTTACAACAATAGCAGATTCAGAAATTGATTATAAGGATGTTGATTCTTTATTTAATACTGTACTTTTTACTGTTAAAGAAACTGGAGAAAAAATACCAATTGCAACCACAAGACCTGAACTTATTTGTTCAATTGGAATGGTAATATTTAATCCAGAAGACCAAAGATGGAAAGAGCTTGAAGGAAAAACAGCAATAACTCCGTTATTTAATATTGAAGTGCCTATTAAAGCACACCCACAAGCAAAAATGGATAAAGGAACCGGCCTTGTTATGATGTGCTCAGCAGGAGATTATTCGGATATTAGATTCTTTCGTGAACAAGGAATTAAACCAATAATTTCAATTGATATTTCTGGAAAAATGAACAAAAATGCAGGTGAGTTCCAAGGACTTTATGTAAAAAAGGCCAGAGAAGCAATAATTGAAAAATTATTAAAAGATGGATTAATAACTGAACAAAAGAAAATATCTCACGAAGTTCCTATTTGTGAAAGATCAAAACATGAAATTGAGTTTATTGCTCAAAAAGAATTTTATTTAAAACAACTTGATTCTATTCCTGAGCTTAGAAAAATTGTTAATCAAATTAAATTTACAAACCCGTTATCTAAAAGAATATTAGAGGATTGGTTCGATATTGTTTCAACGGATTGGCCAATTTCAAGAAGAAGAATATATGCAACAGAAGTTCCTTTGTGGTATTGTAAGAAATGTAATGAGATTATTCTTGGAGATGATACTAAGTATCAGAGGCCATGGTGTGAAGAACCATCAATAAAAAATTGTCCTAAATGTGGAGGAAACGAATTTATTGGAGAAACAAGAGTACTTGATACTTGGTTTGATTCATCAAATTCTGCATTCTATATACAAGGATATGGAACTCCTTTCTTTACAGCACATCCAATATCATCTCTTAGACCACAAGGAAAAGAAATTGTTAGAACATGGTTATATTATACGCTTCTTAAAGGATACTTAATAAATAAAAAACCAATGTTTGAAACTGTTTATGTTCATCAACACATACTTGATGGAAATGGATTTAAGATGTCAAAATCAGCTGGAAACGGAATTAATCCGCAAGATGCAACTACAAATTATGGAGCAGAAGCATTTAGACTGTGGGGTGTTTCAGAAGGTAATCTTGATCAAAAGGATTTAAAATGCTCACTTGATAAAATATCTGGAGAACAGAAAACTCTGAATAAATTATGGAACGTAGCTAAGTTTATTTCTCAATTTAAGAAAATAGAAAATAAAGAAACATGCTTTACAGAAACAGATAAGTGGATACTATCTGAAGTTAATAATTTAATAAAAGAAATAGAAGATGGATACAATGAATATGACTTCCACAACCCAATAATTAAAATTAAGCATTTTGTTTGGGATACTTTTTCAAGTCATTATCTTGAATTAGTTAAAAACAGATGCTATAATCCAGAAGGAATATATAATCAAGAAGAACAAAATGGAGCAATTGAAGCACTTAATTATTCATTAAAAAGAATATTATTCATATTATATCCAATAACTCCATTTATTACAAAAAGAATACTTGAAGAGAACTATAATATAAATATTTATAACGAAAAATTTCCAGAAGAAGAAAAATTTGTTTCAAAAATAAAAACAGAAGATATTGAAAAAATAAATAATGCAATCTGGAAAGCAAAAAAAGACGCAACTCTTTCATTAAAAGAAAAGGTAAATAAAGTTATCCTACCAAATATATATAAAGAAATTGAATCTGACTTAATGAAAACACATAATATTCAAATAATAGAATATTCAGATATTACTGACCCAGAGGTAAAAATAAATGAATAAAGAAAGAAGCAAAACAAGCTTTTTAGGAGATATAATATTCATTATTATTCTAGTAATTGCAATCTATCTTGCTATGAATATTCTTGCAAATAATGAATTTAAAAAAATTGAATTAATTAATGAAAAATACGGGGTTACACAAAATAACCTACTTCCTGCTAACCAGGCAGAATATATTTCTGAACTATCTGCATTAAATAATACCAAATACACAAAACCAATTATAGATTATATTAATTTAAATGAAGAATCAATTAAACTAAATAACCTAGTAAATTATGGCGTACTCACAAATGAGGGATGCATATCTAAAAAATTACAACTTAAAGTAACTGTTTTTACTCAAAAACAAGACATGCTATTAACTAACTTTGAAAGCATAAATGCACCTAAACTTGAAAAAATATATTGGAACCAATACATCTCAAAACTAAAAAATACAAACGATTATAGAGATGCAAAAACAGAAATTATAAAAAAACAAATTTGCTAAATTCATTTTGATGACTTATGTTTACTGAAATTGCAAATGGTGCTGAAGCTAAAATAATAAAACACAATATTTTTTCTAAACCAGTAATTACAAAACTACGAATTTCTAAGAATTATAGAAATAAAATACTTGATAATAAAATAATTAAACAAAGAACCAAAAGTGAAGCAATTCTTCTTAAAAAAGTTAAAGAAATAAATTTATTTGCACCAACTATATATTATGTGGGCCCTAAAAAAATAATTATGGAATACCTAGAAAACAAAAATCAACATGAACAAATGCTACTTGAAATTGGGAGATCAATTGCTATTCTTCATAACAACAATATAATACATGGAGATTTAAACCTAATTAACATAATTACAACTGAAAATAAAGTTTATTTTATTGATTTTGGGCTTGGTTTTATTTCAAATAAAGTTGAAGATAAAGCAACTGATCTTTTGGTTCTTAAAAAAACACTCCTCTCTCTTAAAAAAACAGAAGGATTATGGAAAGATATGCTTTTTGGGTATCAAGAAAAGACAAATAATAAAAACATAACACACAAAATTAAAGAAATTGAAGGAAGAGGAAGATATCTATAGGTGAAAATGCAAAAAAACCCAAAAATACTAAAAGATAATATATAAAAAGAAATCTATATATAAAATATATATTAATATCATCTTTTTGTAGTAATTTTTATTACGTTAGAAAGATAAATTTAATTAACATTAAAAATAGGAATAAAATTTTAAAAGAGTATGATTAATTATGGATGAAAGAACAGGAACAAATGAAAGCAGAATAGATAAGTTTGATAAAAATGAAATTTATAATAAAATTACTGAGCTTACTAAGAAAGGAGAAACTAAATCAAAAATAGGTTTAGAATTCAAAAAACAAAAAATACACTCAATTAAAAGAGTAACAGGAAAAAGAATTAGTAAAATTCAGGCTGAATTAAACATTCTTAAAAAAGATGAAATCCCAGATGATTTAATGGCATTAATTAAGAAAGCAGTTAAATTAATTAAACACAAAGAAGCAAACAAAAAGGACATGACATCAAAACACGGATATCAATTAACTATTTCTAAAATAAATAGACTAAGAAATTATTATATTAAAAAAGGAAAACTTCCAAAAGGTTGGATATACACAGACAATAGTGCAAAATTATTAGTAAAGTAAAATTAAGAGTTGAGAAAAAATGGTTGAAAAAAAAAGAACAGTTGATAATTGGAAAAAGAAAAAATGGTACGTTATACTTGCAGACCCAATCTTTGATAATAAAGAAATTGGTAAAACAATTGCTATTGAAGGAACAAGTCTTAAAGGAAGAACACTAAAGAAGACACTTGATAGCCTAACTGGCAACATTAAAGATTCTGCTTATGTCATAACTTTCAAAGTTGATAAAGTAACAGGTGGAAAAGCAGAAACTAACATTTTAGACATGGAAGCTAAAGCTGGTCACTTAAAAAGAATGATTAGACGTCAAAAATCTAAAATTGAAGACATAATATACCCAATAACAAAAGATGGAAAAAAACTTAAGCTTAAACTTCTTTTTATTACAGGTAATAAATATAGTACACAAACAAGAACAGAAGCAAGAAACCTAATGGACAAGTTCTTTATGGATGATATTAAAGAAAGAGTACTAAAGGAAGCTTGGTCTGAAATCATTTTCCAGAAAATATCTGAAAAATGTAAGAAAAAGTTAACTAAACTTGGTTTTGTAAACAAAATAATTGTTTGTAAAGCTAAAATAATGGAATGATGTCTTGATCAAAAATGATATCCACCATCCTCCTTTATTTTTTAATTTTTATTTTTCTTGGGATCTTACTTAACTTTATAGGTAAATATGATCTAATTACAATATCGGTTGTATATATTGTTGCAAGCCTATTTCTTTATTTTTTAGACATATATGCAGTTATTTACTTGATTTTATTTTTTGGAATAGCTGAAAGCATAACAAGCTTATTTGATAAAAAACACTCTCACCGTAACTATAGAAATGTGCTTGGAAATTGCTTGGCAAGCATCTTATTTTTAATTGCAGGAGGGATTGCAACCTATTTTTCACCTGGTTCTTTTGTTTATTTTGGAGTAGCTGCTCTTGCAGGGATATCTACTGCCTTTGCTGACACTCTATCTTCTGAAATTGGGCAATTATCTAGAAAAAAGCCAGTATTAATTACTAATTTTAAAGAAGTAGAGAAAGGAATTGATGGAGGAATTACTTTTTTAGGAGTTTCTTCTGCTGCACTTGCTTCACTAATTACGGCTATGTTCTTTTGGTTTATTTCAACAAGCTTAAAGACTGGATTTAGTTATTCAACTAAGATTATTATTATAATCTCTATTTGTGGAGTTATTGGTTCGTTAATGGATAGTTATCTTGGAGCTGCTTTCCAAATTAAAGGCTATCTTTCAAATAATCAGGTTAATTTCTTAGCAACCTTTGTTTCAGCATTAATTGCATTAGTATTAATGACAATATAAAAATACATCTTTTTTTAATTATTTAGAATCAATTATCTTTTAGTGACTTATAGTTATGAAGAACAGAAAAGAAAAAATTACTTTTATAATTGCTTTTATTTTAGCTTACTTCCTTCTCTTAACTTTAGGATTAGCTCTTTTTGGAAAAGGCCTAATGAATTTTGAAATAGGCATAATAAAATCAATAATTAGCACACAAATTAACTATGATTCTTTTGTATTTGTTGGAGAATGCAGTGGAATTGTTGCAATATCTTGCTACTTAGCAATCATTATTGGGCTTTTTGTAATTAAGCAATACAGAAAGAACATTAAATGGATTACTGTTATCTATTCATGCATTATTTTATTTATTTGGAATATTATTAGAATAGTTATAGTACTGTTATCAGAAAGAATAAGCTTCTCTTTTGCAGAGGTTTCTCATGTACTATTATGGTTTGTAACCTTTCTAATAATTGTTTGGTTAACAATAAAAAGCTTAAGAAAAAAATAAACTAAGGCACAATTATACAACGAAATCCAACACTAGCAGACGCTAAACTTGGATCATAAAACAAAGACAAGGCTAAAAGTCCAGCATAAGCAGCTGTATTGTTCCAAGTACCACTACGCATAAACCCATAAACTGTAGTATCTGTATCTGAACTATCACTATAGATACGCATTCTACCAATTCCGTTTATCGAAGCATTATAATTGTTTGAACTCAATAAAAACAAATCATTATATGTAAAGGTTGTATTTCCTAAATTATTACTTTTCAAATAATAAGTACCGCCACTTGCTTTATTATAATCTTCCCAATTCCAACCACCAGTATAAGGCTCATCAGTTGAATTTAAATAACCGTCAGGCATATCTTTTCTCTGAATTATATTATTTGTCCACTCATAAACATTCCCTGCTAAATCCCAAATTACTTCTCCGTTTGTTAATGTAAGAGTTCTTCTTTGATTACCGCTTGTGTTTCCAGTTCCATAATATCCACTCGCATCAATTTCAGTTATTGAAATATTATCTACTTCTAATACTTGAGTTGTATTGTTAGCAATTACATAGAATGCAGTATTTCCGGACATTGTACCATAAATTGTAACTGTATTCCAGTCACTATTAACATCAATTAATTGTTGATTTCCTGTTCCTAACCACACAGTAACATTCCCACTTCCGCTAATTCTTCTAATTTGTAATGTTACTTTATAATATTTTCCAATAAAAAAATTAGGTTGAACTATATAATAAGTACTTGAGCCAATTGCATTTATAGTGCAAATCCCTCCTGCTATTGTTGAATTTACTAATCCCCAACCTGTATTTACATCAAAACCACCATTAGTTACAAGCTCGCCTTCTGATATTGCACGTGAAGGTGCATTATCATTATGCCCTGAATAAATGTAACCAGTTCCTACTATTCCACTTGACCAATTACTTGTAACCATTTCTATGTTTCTTACAATTGTCATCCACTCATTATTTGTTATTAAGTGCCCACCAATACTAGCACATGCTGTTGCAGATGTTGTTTGGTCAATTTTGGCTAATGGATAACCACTTGCACTAGATACCAGCGCCCTTGTCCCAAAATTATACCCACAAGTTGAAACATTATTATCCCAAACACCAACAGTTGTATATTGACAAAAAGAATTACTATCTCCTACTCCATCTCCATTTTCATCTATCTTCATTTCATATTTAGCAACACAAAAACCACCATTTCCTTCTACTGTACCATATAAATAGTTTCCTGGAACTGGAATGAATCCTGTTGGGCAATCAATTGCTCTTGGACTTAAATTTGTGTTTTTTAGGTTTTGCTTTGTTATTATTGTATTATCATCTAAATATAAAACTAGATCAAAAGAAGAATGAGTTATTCCTAAGTCAAGTGCTTGTGTTTGACCAGCATTAATATCTATTGGGGTATTAAAATTAATTATATTATTATAATCAAATAATCTATATCTGGTTATAGTTATACTTTTTTTATAAAAAGAAAGAGGAGGATTATATTTTACTAAATACCTTCCATTTAGCCCATCTTCAATTGTTAAGTAATATTGAGCATCACTTGTTGGAGCGTTTAGTAAATTATTTGTTTTTGTTAGGTTTGTGTTTGTAAAGCTTTTACCCCAAGTTAAGATAACTGCAATTAAAGCTACAGCAATGACTACTAAAAGAATGGTTGCAATAAGAGCAGAAACGGATTTCTGATTTTTATTAAACATATTTATCTAAAAAATAAAAGAAGATAGTATTTAAAAATTAATCTAAATAATACTTAAACTAAAAATAAATTTATCACGTAAAATTAGAAGAAAAGAAAAAAAACAGGAATAAAAATAAATTTATTCTCCTGCTTTTATTTCTGCATGATGATGAGAATGCTCTTCATCAGACAACAATACTCTTCTTGCAATTTGAGAATAAACTGGTCTTGCAATAAAAATACCAATCATTGTTCCAAGAAGGATAGTTACAGCAAACCCAATTAATTTACTTATTCCCCCACCCATAATGATTATTGGAAGCATTGTTGCAATTACTGTAGAAGCTGAAGCAAACACAATAAAAAACGCATGCTTAATTTTTGTTTTTAAACTCTCAGTGGTATGCCCAGCAACTTCTGATTTATTATGTTGCTTGCCTTTTAATAATTCATCAATAATAATTATTGATGAATCCGCACCAGTTCCAATTGTTGCAAGTATTCCAGCAACTGCAGCAAGATCTAACCTAAAATTAATTAAAGCCAATATTCCTAAAAGAATAATTATTTCAGAAGAAGCAGTAATAATTATTGGAATTGCTAATTTAAAATATCTGTATCTTATGAAAAGCACAATAGCTACAAGAATAATTGCTATTATCCCAATTAATAAAGAATAATTTAAAAAGTCTTTACCAAGATAAGGAGATATTGATTCAGTACTTATGCTATCAATTGGTATTGGTAATGACCCTGATTCTAAAATTAATAAGATATCATCAAGTCTCTTACTTGCATTTTCTTGACCAGATGCATTTCCTGTAATTGTTAATTGAGAAAATGTTTTAAATCTACTAGATTCAATTGTTGGAACATCCATGTTTGCTATTCCAGGAGTTATTGAAACAATTGATTTTAATCCTGTTGCTTCCCAAATCCAAGGTTGAGTTTCAGGTTTTTCTTTAACAATTACTTTGTAACCAATATCTTGTAATTGTTTCTTAACTGATTCAGAAATAGCTGGAGAAACAATTGCTTTTTTATAAGTGTTATAATCTGTAGTTAATTTAATTACTTCTTCATTAGTTAATGAATTTGCGTCTATTGTATAATAATTTGTGTTTAATTGATCAAGAACATCCTCAATTGGAATAAATTGACTTGCCATTTCGGGTGCAACTGGAACTTCTTGTTCTTCTAAATAAAGTTCCTTATCCATAATTATTATTGAATCTGTTGGTCTATCAATAAAAAAATATGTTTTTGAACAATCATAATCATCTTCACTTGACCCAGAACCTGTTGGAGTGCATTTGTGAAATGTCATTTTAGCAAATCTTTGTGCGCCTTCAGGAGATAATAAGAAAGGCATAGTCCATTGATAGGTATCACTTGATTTATCAATTTCTTGTAATCCATAACCTTTAGATGCATCTTTAAATATAGATTTAATATCTTCACCAGAGAATAAAACTTCTCCGTCAAGAACTGCTTCAAATTTACCTTGCTTTAATAAATTATTTTTTAATTTAATTATTTCATCAGGATCGGACTCTGCTAACTGTGCAATAATATATTGATTACCAGATGGAGTTACTTTTGCGTCCTTTGAACCAGACCAATCAAGTCTTCTTGAAATAATTGATGCTGTTTGATTTATTTCATCAGGAGAAACTGGCTTTTCAAGAGCAATCTGAAAAGAGGTACCTCCTGAAAAATCAACACCGTACTTTAAGCCTTTACTTGCAAGTAAAATTAAAGCAATTAATATTAAGATTACCCAGAAAATAATTATTGGTTTTTTTATTAATGTTCTCATATTTATTTCACATTTTTATTTTAAATTTAAGCACCTTGTCTTTTTTTTTCTTTACCAAGCACATAGTTCAATAAAGTTGGAGCATTGAATAACCAAGTAGCCGCAATATCTCCAAGTAAACCAAATAACAATATAATTGCAATTTCATAAACTACAAGCATTTGAGCAGCATATGAAACAACAAGCATTGCAATAACAGTTACAATTGTTGCAAAAGTCATAGTTAATCCTGTTTTAATTGATTCGTTTGCTGCATTAACTGGATCTCCTGTCCTGTCCTTTAATACTCTTGTAGTTAATAGAATATCAGTATCAACTGAAAAACCAATTAACATTAATAAAGCTGGAATTGTAACTAAACTTAATGGAATATTAAATAAAGCCATACCAACTAACCCTAGAATCATATCAAAGATTGCAGAAAATATAATTAACATTGATGGCATAAACTCCCTAAAAAATAAGAAAATAACAATAATTAAGAAAATAAAAGCAGTAACTCCAACTTTAATTGCGGTTTTAATAAAATCAGAACCAAGTGTTGCTGCAACTTCTCTAGATTGTATTTTTGCATTATCATCAAGAGACAATTCAGTTTTAATCATTGCATTTACGTTTAAATTAAAATTATTTGATGCATCCATTATTTTTTGATTAACTATTAATTTTAAATCATCTTTTGTGTTTGCATTATTTACTTCAGAAATATCCACAGAAGATAAAAGCTTGTTTTCAACAAGAGGCATCAAAATAGCAGATCCATCTGTTTTTAAAGAATCCAAATTTGCATTAATAAAATCTAGTTTCTGACGTTCAGATTTAGCAGTATCTATTAACTTTGGTTGAGCAAATTCAATTAAAAGCCCATAAGAATTAATTGCTTTTGTTTCGCTTATATGAACTTCAGATAAATCATATTGATTTACTAATTTATCTTCTAAATTTGAATAATCTTTTTGAGAATCATAATTTACGATTATCTGATATCCTCCTTTAAGATCAATTCCTTTCTGGATACCAGGATAAATAAAAACTAGTACAATTGCCAGTAATAACATGATTGCAGGAACAATCATTAATTTATTGTATTTTTTATTATGATCATATAATTTAGCCATAAGTCTCATCAATTTTAGTTTTGTTTTTTCTTAAATTTAAATAAAAACTAATCTTAAAATTAGTATTATATATTATATATATGTAAAGAAATATATATAAATGTTAATTAATTTGTTTTATTGATTAAAACCATTTAAATACTATTTCTTACCTTAGTTATATATGAAATATCCACAATTATATAAATCTAAGGAATTAATAGATATTATTATTGGACAATTAAAAAAAGATCCAGTAACTAATAATAATATATTCAAGTATATTGATGAGTTTCAACATAAGATTACTGATAAGTATGATGCAATTGTCAAGCAATTACCAGATTATGAGAAAATGGAACCATACTATCTTATGATGTGTAAAAACATAGTCCCACAAACAACTATGGAGAAGCATAAAAATCATTATATTGTAACTATGGGTGTTATTAATCAATTATCTGAAAAATACAAAAAAAAAGTAAGAGTACAAAGACAATTAATTGATAAAATTAAATTACAAAAAGAATATCTAGGAAGAGTAATTTCTGCAATTAAAAAATTAGATAAGACCACAGAAATATTAATGGGCTATCAACCAGAATTTAAAAGAATACCAAATCCACGAAAACTATTTACAATTGTTCTTGTTGGTGTTCCAAACGCTGGAAAAACTACTTTTTTAACTCAATTAACAGATGCATCTCCTGAAATTAATAGTTATGCATTTACAACTAAATCCCTTAATTTTGGATATTTTAAGAAAAGAGAAGAAGTAATACAAGTAATTGATACGCCTGGATTAATACACTCTGAATTTAAAGACATGAACTCCATTGAAAAGCAAGTTATTGTTGCAATCAAAGCACTTGCAGATGTAATTATATTTTTATATGTAAAAAATCAAACATACGAACATCAAAAAGAAGTTATTGATAAAATTATATCTGAAAATCCAAATAAATTAGTTAGGGTATATCCATCATTTGGTGGGCAAATGGAAGGATATCCAAACATAACAAAAGAACAAATATTAAATAAAGAATTTTAAAGTTTGATATTAAAAGTAAACCGATATATTAAAATATATATTTGTAAGTATTATTTATTATTAACACTAATTTTATATCCAAAACAGTAACTACCAAGAGGTGAACAACAATGGTATCCAAAATTAAAAAAGAAGAAATGTGTCAAACTATTGTAAAAGAAATAATTAATGAAGTAGAGTACCTTCTTGAAGACAGATCTATTCCAAAAAATATTTCACAAGTAATTAAATCTGTTGAAGAGAGATTAAAACAAAATTTAACACAGGTTGAAGTTTCAACAATTCTTTATGAACTTGAAGATACAGCTAACGGAATAAATGCGCCAGAATATAGATCAGTTGTTTGGTCACTTATAAGTAAGCTTGAAACATTAAAGGAAAATATGAAATAAAATGGATGCAGATATTATTAATTATGCTACAAAAAAGAGTATAATACTAACAGAAGAAGCATTAAGACTATTAAATAATTATAACTATAAAGAAGTAATAGATAAACTTGTTGAAAAAAATAAAATATTTGTTCTACCAAAAGACATACAAGAAGTGTGTAATGATGATGCTTGCAAGAGAAGAGAAGATTATATTAAAAATTATCATATAATGGACAAATACGATGTAACTAATAAAAAATACAGTCAAGGGAGAGTTGAAGATTTCCTTAATCTTTTTATAGACAAATATAAGACAATTTCAGAAATAATTAAGGAAAGAACGAATTTTGAACAAGTCCAAATTAATGACGCAAAACATCTTGGAAAAAATAAACCTGTAGATATTATTGGAATGATTTATGAAAAAAGAACAAGCAAAAACGGAAATCTTATATTAAATGTTGATGACTTAAGTGGATCAGTTAATCTAGTAATAACAACTAAAAATGAAGAAATGTTTAAAGAAGCAAAAGAAATACTTAATGATAATGTTATGGGATTTAAATGCAATGTAATTGCAGAAAACATGTTTATTGTTAATGAAATGATTTACCCTGATATTCCATTGCAAAATAATAAACCTCATTTAGAAGATGATTGTTATATCGCAATGATTGGAGATACTCATGTTGGAAGCAAACTATTTCTAGAAAATGAATTTGCAAGTTTTATTGATTGGATTTCTGGAAATGTAGAAAAAGATAAAGAAATTGCAAAAAATATTAAATATTTAATTATTGCAGGAGATCTTGTTGATGGAATTGGAGTTTATCCTGCTCAATTTGAAGAACTTGCAATAACAGACATATTCAAACAATATGAATTATTTGAAGAATACATATTAAAAATCCCAAAAGAAATAACTATATTTATAACGCCTGGAAATCATGATGCAGTTAGATTATCAGACCCACAACCAGCAATAAAAAAAGAGTTTATACCCAGACTATATGATCAGCCAAATATACATTTACTTGGGTCTCCAACGTGGATTGATATAGAAGGATTTAAAACAATCATCTATCATGGAGCTGCGCTTCACGGAATATATGCAGAAATTAAAGACGCAACAATGTCAAAACCAGACATTGCAATGAAAGAAGTATTAAAAAGAAGAGACTTAATGCCACAGTATGGAGAAAGACAAACATTTATTCCAATGGAAAAAAACTTAATGACAATAAATGAAGTTCCAGATATTTTTGTAGGTGCTGATGTGCATCATCACGCATATTCAAAATACAAAAATTGCCATTTAATTAATGTGTCTTGTTGGCAATCCATTACTGCATACCAACTTGAAAAAGGACACAAGCCCACACTTTGTAAAGTGATGTTATTTAATTTAAAGGATCAAACTCTAAAAATAAAAGATTTTGAAAAAAGCCAAGAAGAAAAAATACAAATCTAAAAATGTAATGGAAAATACATGGATCTAAAAAACTTAATAGCTAACGAAGATGTAAAAAAATATTTTACTATCCTATCAAGTAAGATTGATTTAGCAGTAAGTGCAGCAAAGGATGCAAAGAGTACAGGAAAAGACATAACCAATGATATTGAATCAATACCAGCAGCTGGTATTGCAGAAAAAACAGAAATTTTAGTAGGCCCACCAGGTGTTGCAAAAATATATAATGAACTTTGGGATAAATATAAAGATAGATTTAAAATTACAATTATTATTTTTGATATGATTCTTGATAGACAATTAAGTGACATTGAAGACCCAGAAAAAAGACTGGAACAAGCAATTAGGACCGCTCTTGTTATTCAAACAGATGGGGTTGTTGTTTCTCCAATTGTTGGACTTCCACACATAAAAATATCTAAAAACTTCGATGGAACAGAATATCCAGACATATATTATGCGGGACCAATTAGAGCAGCTGGAGGAAATGCACAAACGCTACCTTTACTTTTAGCAGACTATGCAAGAAGTAAATTACACTTAGATAGATATAAACCAAATCAAAAAGAAATAGAAAGATACATTGAAGAAGGAATGATCTATCAGAATGATATTGTTGCAAGACAACAAAGAGTTACTGAAAAAGAAGTAAGAATAATTGTTGAAAATTGTCCAATCTGTATTAATTCAGGACCTGATTCAGATATTGAAGTTTCAGTTAATAGAGATATTGAAAGAATCCCAACAAACCGAATTAGAGGAGCAATGTGTTTAGTTTTAATTGATGGGCTTTATGTTAGAGCAATGAAAATACAAAAAACTGCAAAAAAAATGGGACTTAATTGGGATTGGCTAGAAAAACTAATTAAAATAAATAAAACTGCAGAAGGAGGTTTTGTTCTTAAACCTAGCACAAAATATATTGAAGGACTAGCTGCAGGAAGACCAGTTTTTTCATATCCGTTGACTCCAGGCGGATTTAGAGCAAGGTATGGAAAAGCCAGAAACACAGGTTTAATGGCAAAAGCAATAAATCCTGCTGGTATGTACGTTTTAGATGAATTTATTGCAGTAGGCACACATGGACGTATTGAAAGACCAGGTAAATCTTTACAATATTTCCCCTGTTCAACTATTGATGGACCCATTGTTAGATTAAAAAATAAAGATGTTATTAAATTAAATAACGTAATTGATGCAAAAAAAGTATTAGATGATATTGATAAAATATTATTTGTAGGAGATATGCTAATTGATATTGGAGACTATAAAAAATCAGGACATCCATTAATTAAAACTGGATATGTGGAAGAAGAATGGATTTCAGAAATTAAATTTCTTCTAAAAACTGAAAAAATAGATGAAACAATTTATAATGATGCACTTGAATTTTATGACTCTCAAAATCCCTATCAAGCAATTAATTTAGCAATTAAATATAAATTACCTTTATTTCCAAAGTACATCTGGTATTATGATTTACTAAATAGTGAAGAATTAAAAATATTAATTAGTAAATTTAGAGATGCTGAAAAAATATTTGAAGAAAATAAAATAATAGGAACAAAAATAAAATACAATAATTTAATTAAAAATATTCTAGAAAAAATTGGGCTTCCACATAGATTTTTAGAAGATGGATACCATATATTGATTGGTGAAAAAGAAGCATACCCTCTTCTTAAAACACTAGGGTCATTAAATCCAATTGATCCAATCGAGGAATTTAAAGATATACTAGATAATAATCAAAGTATAGTAGAAAAACTAACAAAAATATCTGGACTAGATATTAGAGAAAAATCAGGAACTTGGATTGGCGCAAGAATGGGACGACCAGAAGCAGCTCATGAAAGAGAGATGGCAGGAAAACCAAATGCATTGTTTCCAATCGGAAAAGGTTTTGGAAATAACAGAGACTTAATTAAAGCAAGTATGAAAAAAAGTAGCGAATCAAAAATAGATTCTGGATTTGGAATATCTGAAGTTGAAATTAAATCATATATTTGCCCGTCTTGTAAAAAAGTATTATTTGCACCGTATTGCTTTGAATGTAAAACACACACAAGAGTTATGAGATATTGTCTTAATTGTAATAAGCAATTGTATGATGAAATATGTCCTACATGCAACACTAAAACAAAGCCAAATACAAATCACATAATTAATCTAGATTCATTAATTGAACAAGCTGCAAAAAACCTTAAAGTAGGAATTCCTGAATCTCTTAAAGGACTAAAGACGCTAATTAGCGAAGAAAAAAATGCAGAACCTCTTGAAAAAGGAATCTTACGAGCAAAATATAGTTTACAAATATTTAGAGATGGAACAGTTAGGTATGAAGCATTAAATGCAACAATTACTCAATTTACCCCAAAAGAATTAAATCTAAGTCTTGAGAAAATTAAAGAACTAGGTTACAAAACAGATTATCAAGGAAAACCTATAACAAGTATAGACCAAAGATTATCTATTTTCCCACAAGATGTAATTATTGATGAGGGGGCTGGAGAGCACTTTGTAAGGGTTAGTAAATTTATTGATGACCTTCTTGAAAAATTCTATAATAAACCTAAATTTTATAATAAAAACACAAAAGAAGAATTAATTGGAGAATTAATTATTGGGCTTGCTCCACACACCTCTGCTGGAATTGTAGGAAGAATAATTGGATATTCAAAATCTCGCCTTTCTTGGGGACATCCTTATTACATTACTGCAAAAAGAAGAAATGTAGATGGAGATCAAGATTCAATGATGTTATTAATGGATCCTATGCTTAATTTTTCTTATGGTTATCTTGCAGGAAACAGCGGAGGAAAAATGGATGCACCACTTACATTTACAACAATATTGAATCCATATGAAATTGATGATGAGTGTTACGAAATTGAAACTGTTACTGAGTACCCATATGAATTTTATCAAAATAGTAAAATATTTGGAGATCCATATGATAAGAACGTAGAATATGTTGCTAAGGTTCTTGGTACTGAAGAACAATATAGTTGTATTAAATTTACTCATGACACCACTTGTTTTGATGAAGGCCCAAAACAAAGTGCATACTTACAGATTAAATCCATGGGAGATAAAGTTGATAAGCAAGCAAAACTTCAAGAAAGAATAGTTGCAGTAGATAATAAAGATGCACTTGAAAGACTTCTTCATTATCATCTTTTCCCAGACATTATTGGTAACACAAGAGCTTTTGCTCGTCAACAATTAAGATGTGTTAAGTGTAATAAAAAATACAGACGAATGCCTCTTTCTGGACACTGTTCTTGCGATGGGAAGCTTATTTTAACAATAGCTGAAGGATCAATTAAGAAATACGTAAATATTGCAAGAGAAATTATTATTAAATATAAACTAAAGCCATACCTTCTTCAGAAAATAAATCTTGCAGAAGAAGAAATAAACTCTTTGTTTTCAAACAAAGAAGAAAAAAATCAAAAAAATTTATCTGAATTCTTTTAAATAAAATAGATTGACTTGCACAAGATAAAGAATAATAAAAGAAAAAATAGAAAAAGAAAAGGAATAAATTTATTCCTTTAATTCAATTGACATTGAAACATCAGCTGGAACATCAACTTTAACAACTCTTCTTAAAATCTTGTCATCAGCTTTAACATCAATTATTCTTTTATGTATCCTTAGTTGCCATTTTTGATAGGTTTCAGTTCCCCCACCAGAGGTACCACGTCTTGTAGGAACCACTAATTTCTTTGTTTTTAAAGGGATGATTCCTGAGTGCTTAACTCCTGACTTTTGAGCAACATCTATTATCTCGCTACAAAAATCAGTAAGTTTCTTGTAATCTGTGCTTGTCACAATAATTCTTGCTGTTTGCATATTATTTTCATCCCCAAGTTTTTAAATTACTTTACCTTTTTCTTAACCTCTATTACAATTCCAGCAGCTACAGTTTTACCCATATCTCTGATTGCAAGACGCCCAAGTTGTGGGAATTCTTTGTATGTCTCAATACATAAAGGTTGATTTGGTCTTATTCTAACTATTGCAGCATCTCCTGCTTTTAAGAACTTTGGATTTTCTTCTTTTACTGCACCTGTCTTTGGATCAATTGATCTTATTAATTCAGTTATTGTACAGGATATTTGTGCAGTGTGCATGTGGAACACAGGAGAATAACCAACAGTTATTGCTGAAGGATGATATAATACAACTATTTGAGCTGTAAAGTCTTCTGCAACTGCAGGTGGATTTGTTACGTGACCAATTACTGATCCTCTCTTAATATCTTTTGGTCCAACTTTTCTTAAGTTGAATCCAATATTATCTCCAGGTTTTGCTTCAGTTAATTGTTCATGGTGCATTTCAATAGATTTAACTTCTGTTTCTACACCTTCTGGCATAATAATTATTTTATCATTTGGTCTCATTATACCGGTAGATATTTTTCCAACAGGAACTGTTCCAACACCCTTAATATTATAAACATCTTGGATTGGTAATCTTAATGGTTTATCTGTTGGTATTGCTGGTGCTTCAAACATATCTAATGCTTCAAGTAAACATGGGCCTGTATACCAAGGCATGTTTTCTGTTGGCTTTTTAGTAATGTTATCTCCAGGATATGATGCGATAGGAATAATTTTCATATTTTCGTCTTTAAATCCAGATCCCTTTAATAATTTAGTTGCATCATCTTTAATTTGATTAAATCTTTCCTGTTTATATTCAACTTCATCCATTTTATTTACCGCAACTACAATTTGTCTAATACCCATTACTTGTGCTAAGAAAGCGTGTTCTTTTGTTTGAGCTTGGATACCATCTTTTGCAGCAACAACTAAAACAGCAGCATCTGCTTGAGAAGTTCCAGTTACCATATTCTTAATATAATCTTGGTGACCAGGAGCATCGATAACTGTGAAAAAATTCTTTTTAGTTTCAAACTTCTTGTAATTAACATCGATTGTAATTCCTCTTTCTCTTTCTTCTTTTAATGTGTCCATCATGTAAGCGAAAGCAAATGTACCCTTACCTTTTTCTTTAGCAATAGCTTCAAGTTTTCTGTAATCTTGTTCAGGTAATGCACCTGTATCATACATTAAACGACCAACTGTTGTTGATTTTCCGTGATCAATGTGTCCGATGAAAATTACATTGATGTGTGGCTTTTCTGATGCCATATTTATTCCTCCGTTATTTATAAAGCACTATAAAATTCTTTAAATTTTTTTCAACTTGCCTATAAAAATAAGACATTTATATTGCAAGATATCATATATATATTAAGAAACCAAAGTGTTTTTAAATAGAAATGCAGAAGAAAATTAATAATTTAAAGCAAACACAATATATATAAATTCTATTAGTCTAAATATATATTAATGATGATGGAGACGAATGGAGAAGTAAGACATGCAAGCAGACTTTATTCAGATTATTTCTATTGTCGTGGTTATTATTGTATTTGGAGTTGGTATGACGCTAATTAATTTAAGAAAAAAAGATAAAACTCCTGCAGGGCTTGAACAAAACGCTTGGCAAAAAATAGAAATATTAAATTCAAAGAAAAAAGAATTACAAGATAAGAAAAAAGAAGAATCCTACAAATATACTGCAAAAACAATTAATGATCAAGAATATAATAATTTCATGAAAATAATTAATGAAGACATCGAAAAGATTGATTCTGAAATAAATTCAGAAATTACTACATTAACTAAATTGCAATCAAAAAATACAGACATAGATTCAGATATTAGATTCACTAACATAAAAATAAAAGGAGAATTATCTGAGTATAAGCAAGAAAATAAAAATCTTAAAGAAAAAATTAACGAGCTCGAAGGATTTATTAAAGAAGTCTCTAAAAACAATAGTAGTAAAATTACAAGTGAAACAGATACTGCATTATTAAAATATTATGAATTAATTCTTAATAAATACAGAGATGAAATTAATGAACGCGAGAAAAAAACTATTTCTGAAATTAAAGATATGGTAAGACCGACTGATCTCACAATTAAAAGTATTGTTGCAAAATATCAGCCAATCGGATATGATTTTAATAAAGATTACATTGCAACCATTAGATTAATATATAATTATTTAAAATCAGAAGTTGAAGTTATAAGAAATGAACTAAAAATATTATTTTGGATAGATTACTCTAATGTAATTAAAAATAAAATAGCAGACGAACAAGACATATCAATTATCTATTGCTCATGTATGCAAGCATTAACCGACGAAAACGCAAGAGTAGAAATAATTATGCTAGAAGATGAAAGAATACATGCGTTCATTAAAACAAAATATAAAAATACATTTTACATCTTTGACCTAACCCAAAAAGTGCCTTTTGATACATTCAAGAATATAGATGAAAAAGCACTATACCAAGAGTATAATTTTAATGGCCAAAAAATAGCTAAACGAATATACGCATATAATCAATATGAATATACTGATTATAGAGACGAATAAAAACTCATTTTAATATAATGCGGATGTTAAGGATATGGACAAAATAAACGCAACTAGTACTGTTTTCTACTATGTAATTAAAAATCTAGAAGAAGAATTAGTTAATGGATACATAAACAATATACAATCAATTGATGAACAAACCATTAAAATAAAAATACACAAAACTAAAACTAAACAATTAATTGTAAATCCAAATATTTGTTTTTTATCAGAATATATTTTGCCAACCACAGATACAAATGGACTTATTTCTTTTTTAAAAAAGAAATTATTTAATCAAAGAATCCATGAAGTTAAACAAGATAAAAACAATAGAGTGATATATTTTAAATTAGATAAGTACTATCTTATTTTTGAATTTTTTTCTAATTCAAACATAATTTTAACTGATCTTGAATTTATAGTAGTGACTTCCAAACAAAAGGAAGAATGGAAGGATCGAATAATTAAAAAGGGAGAAAAATATAATTTCCCAAACAACATTGATTTTAAAGAACAAAGTGAAAAAGAAATAATTGAAATAATTGAAAAGGAATTAAATAAAAAAATTAATGAATTAACAAAAAAGGAATTAATTTCTTTTCTTGTTAAAAAATATAGTCTTCCCCCTGTAGATATTGAAGTTGTAGTTGGAGAAAAAGAGAAAATAACAAAAGACACAATAAAACACATTAAAGAAATTTATAATTATAAAAACCCAAGAATAATTATATTAGATAGAAATGAACAAAAAATAATTTCTGTAGTAAATGAAGAGGGACAACTTTACAATGAACTTGAAAATTATTATTTAGAGATATACAAGGACCGAGCCGCAGAAACAAATACCACAAAAAAGGAAAAAAGAGAAGTAATACTTGAAGAACAAACAATAGCCAAAACCAAATTTGAAAAGGAAATTGAAAGACTAAACAAAGAAGGGGAATTAATTTATTCTTATTTTACATATATAGATCAAATAAACAAGCAAATAGAAATTGCAACTACAAAAAAAGTTAATGAAAAGGAAATAATAACAAAGATTAATGATTATCTACTTAAAAGTAAGCTTAGCTTTGAAATTAAATCAATTAATCAAAAAAAGAAAACCTATACTATTGAATTTAAATAATAATTCTAACTATATTATCGACTGATAAATAGGAAGCAAATAATCCAATTAGAAAAAGATAATAAAAAATAAAGAACCTATTGTTCTTTATTTACTTGGCCTTCATCAACGATGAAAACATCACTTACAGCCATTATTGCTTTAAATGGAACTTCAATCATATTACCTTGTAAGTTTAATTTTTGAATGTATGCAGATGTAGGATCAACTTCAACTAAGATAGTTTCTATTTCTCCAGTAACTTCATTAACCATTAAATCAATTAAACGTCCAACGTTATCTCCTTTATTTGTTATTAGCTTTTTTGTAGCTAATTGTCTTGCTATTGCGTATTTGTACATACCAAATCCTCTCTTTTTAATTTTTATTGCTTTTATATTATTTATATAATTTTAATCTAATTATATGTTACTAAATATATTTATAAAGGAATCTGTTTTGAAAACCAGAATTAATACCTTTTATTGTTCAGATTATTAACTCGATTATAAAAAATAAATTCACCTTAATTGGCAGATTTTTGTGAATTATATATTTAATAATATAGCTTAATAAATTTAATATAAAACAATAATTATTTAAAGATATTTATTTTACCTTAATTACGAAGAATGATATAAAAAAGAGGAAAAAATATGGATTTTGAAAAAGAACACATAATTCTGTTTATTGTGTGTATAATTATAGGAATAATTATTGGATTAACAATTAATGGAAATGAAATTACACTTAATAAAAATAATAACGACATAAGTAATGAAAATAATATTTTAACAAAAGAAATAAATGATTGCTTAAATCAGCTAAATCAATGTACAGAAATAAATTCAGAAAATAAAGATGTACAAAATTAAAATAAGAATAAGATAGATGGGCTAAATAATTATTCTACCATCACCTAAAATAAAGTTCTTTCTAGAAATAACTTTAATAGAGTGATTTGTTTTATCTTTATACCTAATTATTTGTTTCTTTTCATCAACAGAAACTACCTCTCCAATCCATAACCCATATTTGGATTGAACTGGAAGTCCAACTAAAAGAGAAGTTACTTCCCGCTTTATTGAAAAAAGAGCAGTAAACTGACTAATTAAAACTAAAATTACAACCCCAATAATTACGGAGTAAATTAATGAAGTGGTGCTTAATTCTTCAATTAACCATTGCAAAAATAAATCTATCAATGTAAAAAAAACAACTATAAAAAATAAATTAAATACATTAATCCCAAACTTATACAATTTTTTAAAATAAAACAAATCAATAATGGATCCTAAAACCCAAGAACCAAAAGCAATAACAAGATATAAAAGAACGGCTCTAAACACATAAACTAATCTATGCAATAAATCAAAAGAAAGATTACTTGAAAATAAACTAAATCCTTTTATGATTGCAAAAACTAGAAAAAATAAAAAAGCAACATAAAATGGCAAACTCACACGATTAATTGAAAATTTTTTTAAAAAATTAATATATAATTTATATAATTTAGGTTCTAGATTAAATCCCTTAATTAAGAAATATAGTCCGAAAAATAAAGCAATTATCTGAAATGCAAATTGTCTTGCAAAAACAAATAATAATAAAATTATTGCAGGAACACCATAAACTATTCTTGCAAAGAATGGATCTTGCAATGCTTTTTTAACAAAGTAAAATGTGTTTTCTATACTCTTTTCTTGTCTTACAATTATGGTTTCTTTAGACATTATTGGAACAAAATTTTGGATGATTGGCATTACTTGATCATCTTCTGCTCCATCACTTACAAACACAACTGCAGTTGCTGGAAATAATTCAAGAACTTGCTTTAATTGTATAGTTATATTTTTATCAGCATAAAAAAAATTATCTTTTGAATGCCCAGTTAATGTTGCAATCTCAACCTCGTTTTCACTTTGTAACTCGTAATATTTTTTAATGGCACCAAAAATAGAATTGGCATCAGATTCTTCGGGATCTGCAATTGCAAGTGCAGTTGCTAATTTCTTATTATTATTTATTCCAATTATCGGTCCACTTATTCCAGTTTTTTGACCAACATCATTATCTCTATCTACAGAAAGAATAAGTATTTTTTCAGTACTATCTGAAAATGACTTTGCCACAGCTAATGAAGGGACTAAATTAATTTTGGGTTTTTCTTCCTTGTTTATTTTTAATTTAATTTTAGAAGCCATATTATATACTTTTTTTAAATATTTTTTATAAATATATCTTACTATATACTTTTTTATATTAATTTAATATATAGAAAGATATAAAAACACAACAACTAAATTAATATTTAGTTAACTATAAAAGATTATAAAAATATGACTAAATATGGATAAACAAAAAATAAAAAACACTTTTTTCACGATAACCTTCATAATATTATTGATTATAATATTCTCATTAATATTTTTAACTAAAAACGTAGGTGTGGGTTTAATTTGGGCACTTGCTTTAATTGTAGTAATTTACGCAATATTTAAATTTAAAATAATTTTACAACTAAAAGATTATGAAAGAGCAGTGATTTTTAGATTTGGAAAGGTTGTAAGAGTTGGTGGTCCAGGATGGACATTTATATTCCCCTTTTTTGAAAGAGGAGTTCTTGTAACGTTAAGAGTAGAGACAATTGACATACCACCCCAAGAAGTATTAACAAAAGATAATATTCAATTAGTTATTGATGGTGTGTTGTTTATTTCAGTTAAAGGAGATCCTGAAAGCGTAGTTAATTCAGTTGTAAAAGTAGAAGATTATAGAAAAGCAGCAACTATGTTTGTTATTGCTTCATTAAGAGATGTGGTTGGAGAATTTGATTTAAATGAAGTTATCTCAAGTATTGAAAAAATAAATTTAACTCTAATAACAAAACTTGCAGAAGTATCAAAAGAATGGGGACTTAAAGTTAAATCTGTGGAAATTAGTCAAGTTAGAATACCAGAAGAAATATTGCAAGCAATGCATGAACAAAAAGCAGCTGTACAAAAAAAGCTTGCAGTTTATGAGCTTGCAGAATCAGAGAAAGCAAAAATACTTGCAGTTAAAGAAGCAACAGAAGTTCTTTCTGATAAGACTGTTACTTATTATTATATTAAAGCACTTGAAAAAATGGCAGAAGGACAATCATCTAAAATTATTTTTCCAATGGAACTAACAAACCTTCTTGAAAAAGTTACAACAAACTTAATTGGAAGTAAAAAGATTGATTCAGGCGAACTTGAAAAAAACATTAGTCATAAAGATTTAGAAAAGTATCTTCCATTTATTCAATCATATGTAATGGCACAAAAAGTAAAACCAGGAAAAGAAAAAGAAGATAAAACAAAAAGCAAAGGTAGAGGAATAAGATAATTATATTTTAAGGAAGTGAATTAAATATGCCCATAAATCCAATTGCAAAATTAAATTTTATGAGAAAAAGATTAGCACACGGAATAAAAAGAACAGGTCAAAAAGCAACAACAGGAAAAATTAAAATTAATCGCGACACAAAACAAGCATATCCTGTTAAAATTAAAAAACATCAATTAAAAGAAGAAAGATATGCCAAACAATATATTAAATTACAAAAATCTATTAGCGAGATTAAAAAATCAGTAAATAGCAAAGGCGAAATTGCAAATAAAAATGCTGACGAAAAAATACAAAGATTAGAATCTGCTTTTAGAGCTAAATTCAAACATCTAGATTATTCAACAAGAGCAGAAGCAAGAAATTTAAGAAGAGCAAACATTGTTTTAGGTAAACTAAAATCATTAGGTACAAGCGTAGTTGAGTTGCCAGGAGATTTAATGAATAAAACAAAAGATGCAAATCTAGCCAATAAAATTACTAGTGCATATGTAGATTATATGAAAGATAAACAACTAACATTTGCAGAATTAAATAGAAAAGACGCAGCGCTAATAAAAGCAAAAATAAAAAAAGCAATTTCTAATAACGCAATATAACTAGTAATATAAGTGTAAAATTAAAAAGAAATAGATAACTATTTCTTTTCTTCTTTTTTCTTAAACTTTTTTACAAATTCTTTTTCAAACTTATCTAAAAGAGAATAATTCGCTTCAAGTTTTTTATTTCCGCGATCAAGAATAAAATGAAGATAAGTCTCATCTACAAGAACCTTATTATTTACTTTTAAAGGCAGAGCCATGTATTGAGTTGCAGTTGCTTCAATAATAAATTTACCATCTTTTGCTGTAATTATTCCTGCTTTCTTTAACCCAAATTCTGCACAAAATTTAAGAACCTCTTTTGCTTTATCGTAATCTTTGGTTCCAAAATGAAAAATAAAAGGCTCAACCTTAAACCAAATATCCATTTCTTTTGTGTCCTCTTCTAAAGCAGATTTTAATTCATTAAAATTTATTGTTCGGTGATACCTCTTATGAAAATGAGATACTTCTTTATCTTCATGCTCATCTGTTGAAAGAAGCATTATTCTTCCAGCACAAGAAGAAGATGTAAAAATATCTGGAATATCAGCAATCTTTAGAAGAAAAGGAATTAATATTTCATCAACTTTCTTTTCTTCTATTGCTTTTTGAAGAGTTGCTTTATGGTGCTTTTTGGTCATATCAAACCTTTGGGAAATGGAATTTTTTGTTTCTGATCTCATAAGTATCACATTTAAAAATAAATATAAACAAATACATTTATAATAAGTTAGATTATATATAGTATATACAACAGAAACTATAAAAGGATAACTTTTTTAAAACAACAAGAAGTGAAAAAAATGAAATTTAAAAATAACATATTATTTGGATTAATAGCAATGGGACTTATTTTATTTTTCCCTGAAATTAATGGACTTGCAATGCTTGAACCAATCTCTCAAGATTTAACATACATTGATACTGTTGATGTTGGATTTGCAGCACCTAATGAAGATTTCATGGTTAGTTTCTTAGTTGCACCTAATGAAGATTATGACACAATAGATGTAATTGACACTCAAAAAAAAGAAATTATTATTGAAAATACAAAAAAAACTTCTGAAAGTATATATACTACTATTAAAATAGACTCAGATATCTCTGGAGCATATCAATTAAATTTAGTGCTTAAAGGAGAAACAAATATAAAATATATTTCTTTAAAAATGGATGTTACTGATGAAGTAATTTATTCAATATTAAAACCATATGATAACATAACTAAGTATAACGTAGAAAAGGAAATATATTTAAGAATAATTAACAAATCAATTTGTACTAAAACTATTATTGTTTCATCTGACCTATCAGAATATTGGTTTCCAGATAACGCAAAAATTAAAATATACACATTACAACCAAACAGTACAACAGATATAAATTATACTTTTGTTCCAAAAGAAATCGGAAAGAAGAACTTTGAATTAAAAGTATATACTAAATATGTAGATAGTCAATTTTTTACAGATCAAGAATCAAATTATAAATCATATCTTATTAACATTGAAGTTGTAAAGACACTTGGCGGAGTTTATGGTTCTCTTGATCACATATATCCTTTATTTAATGCAAACATGATGCCAGTTTATTTCTTTAATAAAATAGTTAAGTTGATTGTATCATAAAATCAACACCACTTTTTTTTATACTTTTGGAAAAATAAATTATGGATAGACAAAAAGAATTATATGAGTTTTTCAAAAACATAGATTCAAAAAATATAACTCCAAAAGAATTACAAACACTAAAAACAAAGTTTGCTAAAAAATATAAACTTAAAAATATCCCACTAACTTCTGAAGTATTAGCAGCTTTGAATATAAAAAAACCCACAAATACACTTGTAACTAAACCTCACCGAACACAATCGGGAGTTACGGTTATTGCAGTAATGACAAAACCAGATCCATGCCCTGGTAAATGTATTTATTGTCCAAGCTACAAAGATGCACCTAAAAGCTACACAGGTTTCGAACCTGCTGCAATGCGAGGTAAATTAAATAACTTCGATCCAAAATTACAAATAAAAGAAAGATTAAAGCAATTAGAAGATACTGGACATCCCACAGATAAACTAGAAGTTATTGTTATGGGTGGTACATTCCCATCAACAAATAAAAAATATCAAGATAAGTTTATGCAAGGAGTCTATCAAGCAATAACTAATAACAACGAAACAAACATAATCACCTTAGAAAAAATAGCAATGAAATCAAAAAAAAGAATGATTGGACTTACTTTTGAAACTAGGCCAGATTATTGCAATGAAAAAATAATTAAACGTCTACTAAATTACGGAGGCACGAGAGTAGAACTTGGAGTACAAACAGTTTATGATGACATATTTAAAACTATTAAGAGAGGACACACAGTAAAAGAAGTAATAGATGCAACAAAAAAACTAAAAGATGCCGGGTTTAAAGTATTATATCATATGATGATTGGCTTACCAGGATCAACTCCAGAAAAAGATTTAAATGCATTTAAAGAAATATTTAATAACCCTGATTTCTGCCCAGATATGATTAAAATTTATCCTTGCTTAGTTACAAAATACACACCTTTGGAAAAAATGTATTATTCTGGAAAGTATCACCCGTATGATAACAAAACACTAATTAATTTAATCGCAGACATTAAGGAAATGGTTCCAAAATGGATTAGAATAATGAGAATACAAAGAGACATACCTGCAACTAAAATAATTGCTGGTTCAAAAATAAGTAACTTGCGAGAACTAGTTCTTAGAGAACTTAAAGCAAGGAACAAAAAATGTAATTGTATTAAATGTTGTGAACCTGAAGAAAAATTAAAATCCATAGAAGGCCACGTAATTAAAACTATTAGATATGTTGGCTCAGATGGAGAAGAATATTTTATTTACGCAGAAAAAGAAAACTATCTTTTGGGATTTATAAGATTAAGATTTCCAAATAAGCCATTTATTAAAGAAATTAAAAATAATACCTCAATTGTAAGAGAATTACACGTATATGGGCTTGCAACTTCATTTCAAGACAAAAATATACAACATAGTGGAATTGGAAAAAAACTATTATTAGAAGCAGAAAAAATATCTAAAATAAATAAATATAATAATATAGCTGTAATTAGCGGAATTGGGGTAAGAGAATACTATAAAAAACAAGGATATAAGCTTATTGGAGCATATATGATTAAAAAATTGTGAATTTATTATGAATGAAAAAGATAAACTAATTACAATGATTGAAACTGATCCTGAATTATATAAAATAATTAATTCTAAAGAGCATATATTTGTTTTAGAATTATTTAGTACAGAACCAACCACTTTTGAAGAAATATTGCGAAAAACAGATTTTAAAAAGGTATCTATACTATATAATATATTAGATAATCTTTTAGCTAAAAAATATCTTAGAAAATTAAATGTTAATAAAAATGACATGTATTATATAACTGCTGAAGGAAAAAACTTTCTTAGTTTAGTAGAAAGTGCAAAAAAAGATTTTAATCTTTCATAGGAGAGTGGCATGATGAAAGCATTTTTAGGTGTTTTAAGTACAGGAAAAGGAACTTGGGGACAAGTAGCTCATATTGTTGATCAATCAGATTATGATCAAGTATATTTAGTTTCAAATGAATGGGCAAAGGATAAGTTTACTTGTACAAAGAAAGTTAATTGGATAATAGTAGATCCAAGAAAGGGATTTTCTGAAATATTTGATGATATTGAAAAGGAATGGCCAAAAGACGTTAAAGAATTAGACTTAAATATACACTCAGGTAGTGGTAAAGAACATAGTGCAATACTTGCCCTTCTACAACAGAAAAACATTAAATTTAAAATCGTAACAATTAACTCAGATGGAATAAAGAGGTACTAAAGAGGAAATGCGTGGTAAATAAACCATTTATTTTAATTCCTATAATTTTGCTTTTGATTGCCTTATCTGGTTGCATACACATACTAACTACTGCAGAAAGACAAGCTTGTCTCTCTGCAACTCATGCTTCAACTAATTCTATCACAGAATGTAAAACCCAAAATGAATGTTATAATAAATTAACTGAAAAAACAACTATTTCTACAAAATTGCCAATTAGTATATATAATAATAATGTAATTTATTTCAATAATGTGGCATCTGCAACACATAATTTTAATAAAAGTAAAAATGATTTAGAAAAACTAAATGAATCTTGTAATGTTGAAGATGTTGATGAAATAATTGATTCCGCAAATGATTTTTTTCTGTATTTGAGAAACATATTTTCATTTATTGATAAATCGAATCAAACAAGTATAATTTTACTTAAAGATTATGCTATATATCTAGAATCTCAAGGAATAAATAAAATTCCTGAAGAAGATATTTTTTTAGATTACGTTATAATTAATGAAAATCTAAATGAACTTAAAATTAGTTCTAATAATGAAAATTATATTTCTGATTTATTAATTAAAAGTAAAGAATTAAACAATATTGCAAAAGATTTTGGATTTAAAAAAGATTACATATCTAACGTAAATTACTTGGACTTAACTACATATTATCTTAAACTTATAGATTCCCCTTCTGGTAATTTAAAAGTGCCAACTATTAGTCCAGGAATAAACTATATGATTAGTGAGCTATCAAATATTGAACAATTAAAAAATATAACTAAAAACTTACAACGAGCAAATAGTTATAATTTATATGTGACACTTGACAAATCAATTGGGAGTACAAATTCATTGTATTCGGGATTTAGAGAAATTAATGAAAGCATAAATATTAATCTTGACAAAATATATGAACAAATAGATGAAAAAGAAATAGAAATTGAAAAAAATAAAACGTATATTTCAAAAAAAACACAATATCAATATACTGAATCATATGTAAGATTTAGAAATAAAGAAATTGGATTTGGAGATTACTTAGCCCAACTAAAATTTATCGATTTAGAAATTGAAACAAATAAAATAACAGAGGAAGATCAGAATATAGAACTAAAAATTGGGCAAATTAAATGTGACGAAATAATTTTTAATGCCAAAAGGATAAATAATAGTTACATAAATAATTTAATTACTAGATATGAAATATCAGATAACTACCAGAATAAAAAAGAATATTGTGAACAAATAAATAAAGCTACAAAAACAACATCCTGCAAACTAGAATTAGCAAAAGTATTAGACTTGAGAGAAGAATCAATTAATAAATTAAATATAGAATTTAATGAAAATTTGTCTGAAATTGAGTGCATAAATAAAATAAATAACATAAATCAAATACTAGAAAATAATACTGAAATAAAATTACTTAAAGATATAGTTAAAGATAATAAAAATATTATTGTTGAAATAAAACAACAAAATGAATGGATGGAATATGAAGATAAATACATAGTTGAAGAAATTAATGAGTTAACAAATGTACTAGACACCAAGCCAAATTATGAATTAATAATAAATTTAAATGAAGAGATAAACAAACAACAAACAAATAATAGAACACTATTAAGTATATGTGCAAGAATAGAGGAAAAATATCTAATTAAAAATCACAAAATTGAATTTGCCGCGGGAGAATATTATTTAATAATATTTAACTTATTTTCAAAATCATTAAATGAAATTAAAATCCAAATTCCTGAACTTGGAAGCATTAGCAAAGCAGAATTGTATCCAGGAACCAACTACATAAAGATAAGTTACGAAAATAAAAAAACAATTACAAAAAGCATATTAAAACTAGGTTTGGATAAAACTCTATTTGAAATTATAATAAAAAATACAGTAACAGGGATATATGATCAAATATTTATTGATAAAACCGCAACATTAATCTCAGGAGCAGAATCAGATGGAAACGGAAACGCACGATATTTTAGCGAAATAGAAAATAGAATTTTATTTTATCAGTATATGTTGGACAGTACACACACAAATACAGAGTTGCTGGATATAGGCGCAGGATACTATAAAATAATAAATGAAATAAATATAAAAAATAAATACGACAAAGAAATAAATGGACAATTAGAACTACAAGAAACTAGTGATAATGAAATTAACGTAATTAAAGAAAATAATCAAATTATTCCATTTGAAATAATAAACAGTTACCTTAGTGTTCAATTAAAACTTGGTCTAGAAGAAGAAACTACCTACCAAATACAGACGTTAAAAGACAAAAAAGAAATAATACAAATCGCAAAAGAAGCGCAAAATAACGCAAAAATATTAATCGCATCAAGATTTAAAAATATAAGCGATATTGCAAACCAAGAATTAGGAAAATATGCAATTCAGGAAATAAACGAAAATACCACGTTGGAAGTATTTAGTAATGCATTATTATTAAACACAAAAATAATAGAATTACAAGCTCAAGAAAAAGAATGTCTAAATTTAGAAAATGAGTATTTTTTAATATATACAAGTATTTAAAAAACAGAAAATATAAATGAAAGCATACAAAAAGAAATAAATAAAATAGATGATGAAAAATACAAGGACATATTAAATGCAGTTAAAAAAATTAAAGAAATTAAAGCACAAATAGACGAGGATAATGAAATAAATACAAAACTAAAAATTAATAATGAATATAATAAATTACAAGAAATTAAAGATAAAATATACAAATATAATTTGGGGGATTCAAGTTTAATTAACGAAATTGAAAATGCACCCTTTTCAAATCAACCAAATCTAACTGAAAAATTAGAAAATCAATTAAATGCAGAAATTAAAGAGCAAGCCAGAAAAATAAATGAATTAATAATTACTATTGACGATACCATCATTAATGATATAGAAAATAAAATTGAACTAGGCAAGATGCAATTTCAAGATTTTGATTTACAAGAACTATATGTACAAGGATATTTTCCTTTGATTTCACTACCTGATATTGAAAGACTAGAAAAAAATTATAAATTTTTAAATACAATTACTTTAAGTCAAGAAATAAATAATTTTAAATCAAACTATGGTGCCAAAAATTACGAACAAGCCTTAAATTCAATTTCAGAAAATACAATTTTTAGATTAAAAAACATATTGCTTGAAAAAGAAAATATTGACAAAGGAATTTTAAAAATCAAAGAAGATGCAAAAAACAAACTAAATAAATATATCGAAGATAACCAAAATACAAAAAATATAGATATTAAAAATAAAATAAATTTAGCCAAAGAATATTATGCTCAAGAAAAATACCTTAACACAATTGCATTAACTAGTAGTAAATTAAATTCCGAACAAAAATCTAAAACTAAACAAATGGTATTAATTACTCTAATGACTCTTCTTTTTTTAGTAATAAGCAAATATTTTATAACAGGAAAGAAAAAGAAAAATAAAGAAGATATAAATGATAGAAAAAAACACATAATTAGGCACAATTAAAAATTAGTCAATATTAAAAAGCTTTCTTATCAATATTATATATTATAAAATTAAACAGGGATTAATCATGAAATCAATAAAATTTGTATTATTATTTATGCTGATTATAGCAATACCATTAGTTGGAGCTGAAAAATTATCTGAAAAGAGTTTTATAGAACTTGGATATGGGGATTATACCATAGATAAGGGAAATAACTCTTGTGAAAATTATACTATAACTGAAATTGAAATGCACGTTGATGCAACATATGTATTAAAATTAGAAATAGCTAATTATATACAACTAAATAAAAATGATGAAATCACAATTAAAACATATTTAAATAATAAATTAGTGTCAGAAATTAAAAATGAAAGTATAAAAGAAAAAAATATCATAGAACTAAATGATTTTAGCAATAGAAATGAACTTAGTGTTTGTGTAGAAAATAAATTTCTTCCAAGAATGGTAATTTCAAAATATAGTACAGTTGGTAGTTACTTTTTACCAATTATAAAAACTACTGATTTTTACCAAACAGTTCCGGACAAAGTATATAAAAACGAATTAGTGCCAATTATTGTAAATGTAAAAAATAGTGGAATTAGAGATGTACAAATTAATATAACTAATGCAAGCAAAGAATACTTAAAAAATTCCAGTTTAGAAAATGTATCTGGAGAAACTGCGTATGAAGGTGTATTAAAGGCAGGAGAAACAAAAAGCATTAAGTACTTTATTAAAACGTCTAATGATACTAATTATGTAACTCCTAGGGCAATATTAACATACACAAATGAGTTCGGGGAAAAAATAACCCTATACACTAAGCAAGTTGGGCTTTCAATTACTGATATTAAGACAAAATTAGATGCAGAAATAGAAATTACCAGAAATATAATTACCAACCAAGAAGTATATGGGAAAATAGTACTAAGAAATATTTCTGAAGATGAAATTAAAAACATAACTATAATTCCTAAATTTGATGGAACAATAGAAATGTATAATTCAGAAATAAATGTATTAAATAAAAAAGATGTAATAGAAATACCATTTAAAATAAATACAGTAATTTCAAAAGAATATAGTTTAAGTTTTAATTTATATTATAATACACTTCAAGAAGAAAATAAAAGTGTAGGTACTCAAAAAATAACAATTACATCTTTACCTGAAGACAACATAAATAAACAAATAATTGCGGTTTTAGTTGCAATTACTGTGATCTTATTTATTTGGGTAGTTAAATTATAAATTAAACTATCCTTTTAAACATTTTCTCTAAATCATTTAAAGTGAATTGTATTATAGTTGGTCTACCATGCGCACAAATGGTTTTGTCTTCGCATTTATCCAAATCTTTAATTAAATTTAGTTGATCAGAAAAAGAAAGGGGTACGTTAGCTTTAATTGAATTCTTACAAGTAAACAACTTAATTAAATTGTCTTTTAATTTATTTACAGAATCATCCCCCGACACAAAATCATCTAACAAATTAATAAACATATAATCATCAAAAAATTGATTAAACAATTTAGGAATAGTAATTAGATAATATTTATCGCCATCCAAAACATAATCAAATCCAAGCGATTGAATTACTTCTTTTTGGGTATCTAAAATAAATTTTTGATTCTCAGACAGTATTGGAATTAATTTTTTAATCAATAATCTTTGTTTTACAAATCCATTAGAGTGAATAGATCTATTTTTCTCTAAATTAATTCGTTCTGCTGCAGCATGTTGATCAATAAGTAAAAAACCACTAGTTGTTTCGCAAAGAATATATGTATTTTTTATTTGACCAAGAATTTTGGTAATTTTATTATTATTCAACATTAAATCTAAAGCAGGAGATTGATTTTCAAAAATTGGAAATTTAGTTGTAATAATTTTTGTTTGTAAGGTGCTATTTAAATCAGAATAATTAGATTTAGTTGAATTTAATGACTCAGAAACTATTTTTTGTTCAAAGTTGGAATCAGAAATAAAGGAGCTAGTAACCTGTTCTTTTAGTGTGTATTTAAATAAATTGTCAGACTTAATTTTATTTTCAACAACTGGATAAAGTCTATTTTCTAATGTAGCTTTTAAAATAGATAAAAATAATAATTCATTTTGGATTTTAACAATTCTTTTTTTGGGGTGTACGTTAATATCAATTGTATTTGAATTGAATTTTAAAAATAAAACAAAAAAAGGTTTTTGTTGAACCATTAAATAATCTCGATAAACTGAACGGATTGTTTTTTGAACAATTGTAGAATAAACTAATCTGTTATTGATAAATAAAAAATTTGTTGGAAAATAAAATTGATCTTTTGGATTACTTATTATTCCAGACAATTCAAATAATTCATTTGACAGTTCAAGGTTTATAGTTTTATTTTTTATTTCAGACCCAAATATTTGTAAAAATCTATTTTCTTGATTTGTTTTTTGAAAAACAACATTCTTTTTTTCGGAATTAAATATAAATCTAATCTCTGGAAATCTTAAAACAAAAGCTAAAAATAAATCATAAATTTGAGAATATTCTGTTTGCTTTGATTTTAAAAATTTTTTTCTAACAGGTAAATTATAAAATAAATCTTTTATAGAAATTATGGTACCTTTATTTGAGTTTATTTCATTTAAAATATTATTTTCCAAAATATATCCTTTTCCTGTAGAAAAAACCGAGGAAACTATAGTTAAGTGAGATACTGCAGATATACTTGCTAGTGCTTCGCCTCTAAAACCAAAACTGTTTATCGAATAAAGATCATCTATTTTATTTAACTTGCTTGTGGTGTGCCTCTCAGTACAAATTTGTAAATCGTCTCTAGAAATACCAGTACCATTATCTCTAACTTGTAAAAAATCAATACCTGAATTTTTAATAGTTACTTCAATTTCACTAGCGCCTGCATCAATTGAATTTTCAAGTAATTCTTTTAAAATATCACTTGGGCCTTCAATTACTTCACCGGCACTAATTAAATTTATTGTCTCAGCACTTAATTTTTTTATAATCATAGAATCACAAATAAATATTATTCTTTATATTCTTTGTCCTTAAATTCATTACCTTTTATTGTATTTAAGAAAACATCATTTTCAAGATCTTTTTGAATTTTTATCGCATTGTTTATTATGTGTAATGGAATTCCAGACATTTTTGCAACTTGAATACCATAACTTTTATTAATCCCACCTGCAATTAATTTATGATAGAAATGAAGATTATCTCCTTCTTCTTTAGCTGTGACATGAAAATTATTTATTCCAGTATACAATACACTCATTTTATTTAATAGATGATAATGAGTTGCAACTAATGATTTACAATTTACTGAATTATTTAAATGCTCAATAATCGCCCAAGCAAGACTTAATCCATCATATGTGCTTGTGCCTCTTCCAATTTCATCTAATATTACAAAAGATTTACTAGTTACGTTATTTAGAATATATGCAACTTCTGACATTTCAACTAAAAAGGTACTTTGGCCATGTAATATATCATCTGATGCACCTACACGAGTAAATACTGCATCAATGACGCCGATTTCTGATTCACCTGCTGGAATTTGAGATCCGATGTGACTTAAGATGATTGCCAAACAAACACTACGCATATAACTACTTTTTCCAGCCATATTTGGTCCAGTTATTATCATAGTTCTATTTTCTGCATTTAACTCACAATCGTTTGGAATATAAGGCACTAATTTCTCAATAATTGGATGCCTTAAATCTTTAAAATAAATTATATCTGAGTCAGTTAATTTTGGTTTAGTATAATTGTTTAAAATTGCGGTTTTTGCATGAGATACATAAACATCAAGATCACCAACTAATTTAGATAGAAATTGTATTTTTTCTTGATAAATCAATACATCTTTGCAAATATCCATAAATAAGTTATATTCGAGTTCTATTCTCCGATCACTAGCACTCAATGATAACGCCTCTTTTTCTATTAATTCCTTTGTTGTGTATCTTTCAGAATTAACAAGTGTTTGCTTTCTTTCAAAGTAATCAGGAACCATTTTTTGTTGTGCTCTTGGAATTTCAATATAATACCCGAAAATTTTATTATAATCTACTTTTAAAGTTTTTATCCCTGTATCCTGTCTTAATTTTGTTTCAAATTCAACTAACCAAGAATGAATTATTTTATTTGTATTAATTAACTCATTAAGTTGAGTAGAATAATTTGGTTTAATAAATTTACCTTCTCTAACAGAAAATGGGGGCTCATCTACTATTGCATTTTCTAATAAATCTCTTAATTGATTAAGGTCAAATAAGTTTTCTTTAATAAATAATAAGTTTTTAGACTTAACTAACTCCAAATTTAACTTTAGTTTTGGTAAAGTATTTAAACTTTGTTTTAAAGCAATTAAATCTCTAGGAGATGCATTTCCAAAACCAATCTTACTAATTATTCGATCAATATCTCCAACATATCCTAAATCGTTGTAAAGTCCATTTAATAGACTATAATCGTTGATTAATTCTTCAACAGAATTTTGGATGTTGTTTACATCTGTTTTGTCTAATAATGGATGAACAATATCAAACAATAATTTTCTATAACCCATTGCGGTTTTTGTATTGTTTATCAAAAAAAATAATGAATCTTTTATTGAATGGTCTTGCAAGTTAGAAATCAATTCTAGATTTCTAACAGTTTTTTTATCTAATTTAATAAATTTATTTGAATTGTATTCCTTGATTTTATTTATGTATTTTAAATTAGAAAATTGAGTTTCTTTAAGATACTTAATTGCATTATAGGCAGAAATAGACAGATAAGGTTTATCTATCATGCCAAATACATCTAATGATTTTAAATTAAAATGAGATTGCAATGCAGAAACAGATAAATTTGAATCCAAATTATCTGTATAATTAATTATTGTGTTTGGTGTACTTTTTTTAATTGAATCAATAATCTCTTGTGATTTAAGTATATTTTTAGTCAATAACATTTCTTTTGGTTTTATCAAGATTAATTCATTTAATAATTCAGATAAAGAATTAAAACTTATTACTTTAAATTCGCCAGTGGTTATATCTACTAGCGAAAAACCAAAAGAGGTATTTATCTGGGAAATAGAACACAAAAAATTATTTTCATATGTGTCAGAAAATAATGTGCTTGGAGTAATTACTCTTGTAACTGCTCTCTTAACTAAACCTTTTGCAAATTTAGGATCTTCTGTTTGCTCACAAATAACTACCTTTTTACCTGCTTGTATTAATTTATTTATATATGGGTCAATTGAATGATAAGGAATTCCTGCAAGTGGAGCTTGACCTTCTCCTTTTCCTCTTTTAGTTAAGGTAATATTTAAAATACTTGCTGCTAATTTCGCATCATCATAAAACATTTCATAAAAATCACCTGCACGAAATAAAAGTATACCATCTGGGTATTCCTTTTTAGTAGCAACATATTGCTTCATCATTGGTGTTAATACTCGTTCATCCATAAATAAAACATATTTAATTGTAATATAAGAAAATTATGAAATGGGTTCGGAGGGATTTGGACCCCCGACACATAGGTCTTCAGCCTATTGCTCTCCCAGGCTGAGCTACGAACCCAAAATATTAGTTACCTGGTAATTTTTTTGAAAGAATGAGCTTGAGGGGATTTGAACCCCTGACACCCGGATTAAAAGTCCGGTGCTCTAGCCAGACTGAGCTACAAGCCCTTTTCTTAGTTTTATTTAAATTAGATTTGATGAGCTCGGGGGGATTTGAACCCCCGACACCTGGATTAAGAGTCCAGTGCTCTAGCCAGACTGAGCTACGAGCCCAAATTAATCAAATCTAGAATTTAAATAAAATTAATATAACGCACACATTCTTATTTTATATTATTAAATTAATTAACATTTATTTTTAAAATGTATTTTGTATAATATATTTATGATTAAAAAGATTTATAAAGTAAATATATTGAAGCTTGATCACAGACCAGAAAGAGATAAAAGAATAACTACTCATTGTGCACTAGTTTCTAGAACTTTTGGTGCAAATCAGTTCTATTATTCAGGGATTGAAGATGAAAAACTTAGAAACGGAATTGAAAAAATATCTAAAAAATGGGGTGGTGACTTTAAAGTTAACTATTTGACAACTCCACTTTCATTTGTTAGAAAGTTTAAATTAGAAAAAGATTCAATAGTAATTCATCTTACTATGTATGGAATGCCAGTTTCAAAAGTAATTCCTAAAATTAAACTAAATAAAAATATATTATTTATTGTTGGTGGGCCAAAAGTACCACGTGCATACTATGAAGTTGCAGACTATAATGTATCGGTTACTAATCAACCACACAGCGAAGTTGCTGCACTTGCGATTTCATTATATTTATTAGATCCGGAAAAATTAGATCAAAATGATTATGAAGGATCAAACATACAAATAATTCCAAATGCAAATGGAAAAAATGTAATCAACTTAAAATAAGATTGCATTATAAAATATATATGATTAAAGGTAGGGGTTGAAATATTATGAATAAAGTAAAGAAAGAATTAATGGATAATAAGAATGCAACTTCTTTTTTAGAACAAATTGCTGGGCCACTTGCACCAAGCATAGTAAAGATATTTACTGAACAAGCAATGTCACCAGAAGATATTTCAAAGAAACTTAATCAAAAAATAACTACCGTTAGATCTACATTAAATAGTCTACATTATAGAGGTATTGCATGTTATAAAAAGAAAAGAGACGATAAAAACATGTATGAATTCTTGTGGGAAATTAAGTACAAAAAAATAATAGAAATACTATTACTCCAAGAAATGAAAAAATTTAAAAATAACGAATTAATGATAAATGATAAAGAAACCCATGATTTCTTTTATTGCCCTAATAAATGTATTGATGTTGCTTTTGAAATTGCCGCAGCATATAATTTTCATTGCCCAACATGTAACAAAAACCTAGAACTAACCAATACAAAAAATAAATTAAATAATTTAAAAAAACAAAATAAAGAAATAGAAATTAATATTAAAAAATTAGAAGGACTTCTTGAAAAAATACAAGATAATACAACAGGATATATTTGTGAATAAAAAGGACCCTTTTATATATATTTTGGTGTCTAAGATAAATAATTAGTAATACTTTTTTCATTAGTTATATAATTTAAAACAATTAGCGGGGTGGGGCAGCCTGGAGTGCCCGTCGGGCTCATAACCCGAAGGTCGATGGTTCAAATCCATCCCCCGCTATATCTAATTTTAATAAATTCTAATTAAATAAATATAACTTTAAGTGTAAAAACAAAGAAAATCTGTTATATTTCTTGGACACCAATTTACAATACAACCACCAGTTAAAAAAAAACAAAAAACACTTTAAATTAGGATTAAAGTACAAAAAGAAGGTAAATTTAAAAATAAACACCAAATAAAGTTTTAAATATAATAAAACCACTAAAAAACACACTAAAAAGATTAATTTTGAGGTAATTACCATAAATATTTAAAGTAATTACCCAATTTAATCATAAATATAGAGAAAAAAGAACATAAATATACATAATTTTATATTTTATAAACTATGTTTTTTATATGTTGAAAAACAACATAATTTAAGTTATGTATCATAAGCCGTAATTATAGTAATTACCAAAAATAGGGTTAAGTAATTACCATTCTTACCGATACCTTTATAATAATTACGGTAATTACTATAAATAAGAAGGCATATGAAATTTAAAGATATATTTACTGGAATAGCAAACATCTTCAAATCAAAAAATGAAGATAATAAAATAAACAACACTAATTATCAAATAGATAAAATACAAAAACAAGATATAGATGAAAAAGAAATAAATTTTGAAAAACTTAAAAAAATAAAAGATCATGAAGAAATATATAACTATCATGAGAACAATATTGAAAATAAAGAAATACAATATACAGTAAATAAAAATTTACAAACTAATACTCAAATACAAGACAAAATAATTACTAATACATTACAATCTAAAACAGAAGATGCAATAAGAACAATAACAATAAAAGAATTAAAAAATGAAATAAATACAATATGGGATATTATAAAAATTAAAGAAAATACGCAAGCAGAACACATCATAAAATGCATGCCAACAAATAAATGGATAACAATGGATGAGCTTAGGCAAAATATAAAACTAGAATTTAATGTAGAATATACTAATGAAAAAAGTCTTTATCCATACCTTAAAACATTAGTAGATGTAAATTTAATTAAAATGAATAATATCGGGAAAAAAAGAACTTGGAAAAAAAATATTATAATAATAGAAAATAAAAATATAAAATAATATTATAAATTATATTTTATTTTAAGTTTATTAAAATTATCATAAAAATTAGAAATAAGTGTAGATTGTTTTTGTGATTCACTAAACCAATTTAAAGAAATTATTACCTTCATTAAATTATATATATATGATATATATGTGGGTGTTAAATTATCTTTAAATAAAATAATTTTTATTTCATCAATTAATTTTACTTCTTTATTTTCATCATTAATTATTTTATAATTATTTAATAATTGTTCAATTGATTTAATAATACTATCTATATCAATATCAATAAAATCTTTAGTATATTCTACTTTCCAATCACCTTTGCTTTTCCAATTATGTGTTGGATTTTTACCAGTATCAAAATATTCAATTAATTCAGTATCACAACCAAGTGGCAAAATAACTGCGTTTTTACTATTTTTAATATATGGTGTATTAGACAATATTCCATTTCTAAAATAACTATAAACTTTATTATTTTTTTTAGTTACATTTTGAGTATATCCATAAATAGATCTAAATACTTTTTGATATAAATATGATGAATGTTTAGTATTTTCTATAAAAGAAAACTTATATTTTAATAAAACAGATCTAATTTTAGTCAAATGAGATACACCCAATACTTCCTGTATTAATATTACTTATAATATAAAAAATTGTTATGTAGTATATTATTATATATATAATTATGTTAATTTAGTTAAAAAAGTTAAAAAAAGAAGATAATTACTTATCTTCTAGATGCAGCTGATGAATATTTACTTCTATATCCAATATATTTCTTTCTTATACTTGCATCTCTTGGGTTTTCTTCTTCTTCTGGTTCTGGAGCTACCATTTTTGGCTTTGGTGCTGTTGGAACGTTACCAGCATTAATTAAGATAATATCATCAACAGATATAACTTTATTATATGGTATTGAATGGTCAGTTATTATCTTCTTTGCTTCAACTTTAGAATTAACCTTTAATGGTTGTGTTGTTATTGTTTCAATAACACCTTGTTCTAAGTTAACTATTAAATCGTGTACTTTACCTCTATAGGTAGCATCTGTTTGGTATAAATCCATACCAAATAATTTTGAAATTCTTGTTGTCATGTTTATTCCTCCAAACTAAGTATTAGTTCTTGATTTTATTAGTTATAAAAGTGTTATACAAAATCTTTTTAAATCTATTTATTTAGTTTATAATATTTAATGCTAAAGATTATTAGTTTTCCTAATTATTATTGATTTTCGCTAAAATTAGAGTAATATTCTATATTTATTTGTTAAAATATTACTTTCTTATCTTTATTTAATATAGGAAGTGTTGGGTTACTGCTTTTTTGTTTTCTTGGATGCAAAATATCCTTTAATTTTCTTATCTTTATTTAATATGAGAAGTGTTGGGTTACTGCTTTTTTGTTTTCTTGAATGCAAAATATCCTTTAATTTTATTATATAGTTCTTCTTTTGTAATTAGTTGTTTTGCTATTTGTTTATTTAGATCTCTATTTGTTAAATCTATTTTTTTAATCAAAGTATTAAGTTCATCTCTTCTTCTTAAATATTCTTGTAATTTTAGATATTCTTTTGTTTTTTCTGGATTTCTTAAATTTATATCCATTAATTGTTTATTAACAATTGTATTTAATTTGCTTATTTCTTTATTTAGTATTTCAATTTTATTCTCAAGTTTTGGTTTATATATTTTTATTTTTTTTATTGCATTTGCGGTTTTCCTACTTGCAAGAACTATTCTAGTCAATTTTTGTTTAATATAGCCAAGTTGATAAGCACTAGATATTTTGTTTAGTTTGTGTGTCTCACTAATTTTTGCACCTAGCTTTTTAATCTTTGTATCAAATCTTGAAGTTGTTCTTTCTAGTTTTCTTCCAGGCATAGTTATCATCTTTTTCCTATTCTTATTATTAATTTATATTATCCAAAGGATTTTTAATTTCTTTTAATTTGTTAGTATTTACTTTTGTGTATATTTGGGTTGTATTTAGGTTTGCATGTCCTAAAAGTTGTTGAATATATCTAATATTTACATCGTTTTCTAAAAGAGAGGTTGCAAAAGAATGCCTTAATTTGTGTGGGCTTACTGCTTTGTTAATTCCTGCATTTGTAGCAGATATTTTTAAAAATTTTTGAACAGTATCAACAGATAGTGGTTGTCCTTCTTTATTACAAAAAAGATAATCTGATTTTATTTCTTTATTTCTTTCTTCAATGTATTTTTTATATGATTCAACCCAGTTTTTAGATAAAATTATCATTCTATCTTTATTTCCTTTTCCAGACACAACTTTACCTGTAAACTCATTAAAATCAAGATCTGATATTTTCATATTTATACATTCTGAAATTCTAACCCCTGTTGAAAAAATAAATTCAATAATTAATTTATTTCTTGGTGAAGTAGTTGCTTGGATTAAATCTTTTATTTCTTTTGGAGTTAAAACAATAGGTATTTTTTTTGATTTTTTTGGTAGTTTTATATTTAATTCAATTGGTGTTTTAAGAAAAACAGAATAAAAGTGTTTTAATGCAGACATAATAAGGTTTAGAGTAGAAGAACTAACCCCACGTTCTGATTTTAGGTTAGATAAAAAATTAATAATATCTTCAGCTTTTACTTGTTCTAGGTCTTTTTTAATATATTTATGAAATAACTCAATATACATTGAATATGTTTCAATCGTTTTTTTACTAAATCCACCTAAGTTTAGTTCATTTTGAAATTTTTTGATTATTTCTGGTGTTTCTTTAATTTTTGTGTCAGTCATTTTTTAACCCTTTTTTAGTTTGTGGTGTCCAACAAATATAGCGTCTTTTTCTGTTTATCTATATATTTTGGATTTACAAATCTTTTTTTCCCAGTAAACATCTCTTTATTTTTAGTTAATTTGAATTTTTTTGTAATTAATTTATTTATGCCATTTTTTATTATCGAATCTTTTGATTTTTTAATTATTTTTAATATATATTCATCATCTTTGTAAAAATCATTCATTGTTATTAATTTTAATTCTAGTGCTCTTTTTAATACTTCTACAAATATATTATAATTTATCATGTGTTTGATTCCACCCCAATGGTTTGCTTGAAAGTAATCATATAGATTATAAAAGTCTTTTGCAGATTTTTTTGTTTTAAATATAATTTCATTATTTATTATAATAAAGTCATTAATTATATTATTTATTTTCTTTTTATCTTCTTTAAATGCTTCAAGTTCTCGTAAAGTATAATCAATTCTATCTGCACAAAGATCAGGTGAATGTCTTTCTAACAATTTGAATACTTCTAAATCCTTAAATTCTTCAATTGAATAACCATATTTTATTAATGTATTTTGTATTTTTTTGTTTTTTTGTAAGTATTTAAAAAATTCATCATCTCCGTGCGATTCATTATAATTTTTAATAAGATAATCATAAACATGAGAAAATGCCATATGAGAAACATCGTGTAGTAATCCAGCAATTCTTTCTTTTAATGGCGCGCCTAATTTATCCAATAATATCATTACACCAATACTATGATCATATCTTGTAAATTCTACTCCATAGTGCCATTCTTTTGGTAGACCTTGTTGCCTTATTTTCTTTAATCTTTGAATTGCTGGAGTTTTAATTAATTCAATTAATACTTTTTCTTTAATATAATATTTTCCATATACTTTGTCTATTACTTCCACATAACCACCTAAATTATATTCGTCTATTTAATATTATGCCGACTTAATTTTATAAACCTAACTACTATCTATTATCAGATTATCAATCTTATCTTTACTAAATTTAACTAAATCAAAACTTATTAGAGAAGTTATTTAAAGCAAACCCTCTATTAATTTATAACATTAAATTTTATTTAAATTTTTTGGGGTTATAATGTTTTCAATATATACAGGGGATGGTAAAGGAAAAACCACTGCTTCAATTGGGTTAATTATTAGGGCTATTGGCTCACATAAAAAAGTTAGATTAATTCAATTTCTAAAACCAGGTGTGAGTTCAGAAATAAGAATATTAAATAAATTAGATGTAAACGTTAAGCGGTTTAGTGAAAAGCATTTTATTATTAAACAACCAAGTAATAAAGATATTAAAAAAGCAAAAGAAGCAGTTAATTATATACGTAAAATTATAGTGAATGAAAAAATGGATTTGTTAGTTTTAGATGAAATTAATTTGGCAATTTATTTTGGGCTAGTTTCAATAAATGATGCAAAAATGATTATTGAAGACTGCACTAAACGAAATATTGAGTTAGTTTTTACTGGGAGAAACGCAAATTCAGAATTAATTAAAATTGCTGATTTAGTTTCTGAAATAAAAGAAATAAAACATTATTTTAATAAAGGAATTATTGCAAGAAAAGGATTTGAATACTAAAAAAGGGATTTACTATGTTGACACAAATAAGAAAGATAACTAAAATTAAAAAAAGAACTGGAGAAGTTGTTGATTTTAATAAAGATAAAATTAAACTTGCAATATCTAAAGCAATGATTGCAACCGATTCTCAAAATGAGTTAGTGTTGGAATCAGTAGTAGATAAAGTGGTTTTGGTTTTAGAATCTAAATTTGTTAATAAAATTCCTGCTGTTGAAGACGTACAAGACGTAATTGAATATGTATTAATTGCATCTGAATTATCTGCGATTGCAAAAGCATATATACTTTATAGAGAGGATAGACGAAAAATAAGATGTAGTCAAGAAAAAATAGAAGATACTGCTCTTGTGAAATCATTACGTGAAAAAGGAGTTGATTTAAGTAAACAAGCAGTAAATGTTCTAAATAATTCCACTCAATTTATTGACTTAGGACTGATTATATTCTTAGATAGATATTCTCTTAAAACAAAAAGAGAGGACATAAAGGAAGGAGATTTAGTAATTTGTATTTCAAAAGATGATGTTAAATATCCAAAAAAAGATATTGGAATTGTTAAAAAAATTGTGGATCGTAATTTAGTTTTACATATGATTACTGGTTTATTTGCAGATGAACAAAATAAATTTGAATTAATTCAAGAAATAAGTAAATGTGAAAAACCATCTGAAGCAGTAAATGACACTTATAGAAGAGTTGCAAAAGCAGTTGCTTCTGTAGAAAAAGATGATACTAATAAAACAAAGTGGTTTGAAGAATATTATACTAATTTAAAATTTGGATATATTTCTCCTGGTGGAAGAATTTTAACTGGGGCAAATGTTGATGAATTAGGATACACCTCAAATTTAACTTTATATAATTGTTTTGTTATTCCATCTCCAAAAGATTCTAGAAAATCAATTATTCAAGATGCAGCATATAATATGGTTGAAATTTTTTCTAGAGGTGGAGGTGTTGGTATGTCTTTATCTACATTAAGGCCAGCCTACGCATATGTTATGGGTGTTCATGGCAGATCTTCTGGATCAGTTTCTTGGGGTGGGCTATTTTCATTTATTACTTCTTTAATTGAGCAAGGTGGTTCAAGAAGAGGAGCATTAATGTTGATGCTTGATGATTGGCATCCTGATATTTATAAATTTATTGATTCTAAAACCAAATCAGGTGTACTTGAACACGCAAATATTTCAATAAAAGTATCTGATTCTTTTATGGATGCAGTTAAAAATAATGAGATATGGAATTTTGAATTTCCAGATTATGAAAATCAAGCATATAAAGACATTTATAATGAAGAATGGGATGGAGATTTAAAAGCTTGGAAAGAAAAGGGATACCCCACTAAAATTTATGGTACAGTTAATGCAAAAGACATGTGGTTAAAAATAATTACATCTGCATGGAAAAGTGCAGAGCCAGGAATTGTTTTTATGGAGAGATATAACAAATTAAGTAATAGTTATTATTATAATAAAATTGTTGCAACAAATCCATGTGGTGAACAAGGACTTCCTGCATGGGGTGTTTGTAATTTAGGGCATTTATATCTAGCTTCTTTTGCAGATAAAATTGGTGTTGACGAAATTGGTCCTGTTTATGAACTTAATTGGGATAAACTTAAGAAATCTGCACGAGTTTTGACTAGGTTTTTAGATGATGTAATTGATTTAACACCTTATTTCTTTGAGGAAAATGAAAAATTACAAAAATCAGAAAGAAGAATTGGTGGAGGTACTCTTGGTTTAGCTGAGCTTTTAATTAAATTAAGAGTAAAATATGGAACTCCAGAAAGTTTAAAATTAATTGACAAAATTTATGAGACAATAACTACTGAAATGTATTTAACTTCTTCATTATTAGCAGAAGAAAAAGGTTTTTTCCCTAAATTTGATAAAGAAAAATATTTAAATGGAAGATTTGTTAGGGAATTACCAAAAGATGTTCAAGAAAAAATAAAAGAAAAAGGAATACGAAATGTAACTCTTATAACTCAAGCACCAACCGGTTCGACAGGAACAATGCTTGGAACATCAACTGGAATTGAACCTTATTTTGCATTTAAGTTTTATAGACAATCAAGACTTGGTTTCCATCAAGTAAATACACCTCTTGCTGAAGACTATGAAAAAGAGGGTGTTTTGCCTGATTTTTTTGTTTCTGCAATGGATTTAAGTCCTGATGATCATATAAAAGTTCAAGCAGTTATACAAAGATGGACAGATTCATCAATTAGTAAGACTGCAAACGTTCCTGCTAATTTTACAATAGAACAAACTGGTGAATTATATCTAAAAGCATATGAGCTTGGGTGTAAAGGGGTTACAATATATCGTGATTCATCAAGGGATGAGCAAGTTTTATCTTTAGATAAAAATCAAGAAAAGAAAAATGAAGAGTCTACTAAAAAGCAACAAGATGCAAAAACAAAAAAAGGGAATGTGCAAGATAGAAATAAAGAACAAGAGCAAGAATCAGAAAAAGATAAAAATGTAATTTACGGAACTGATGCAGGAAATACATGCCCTAATTGTAAAAAAGGAATAATGATGAAACTCGGGGGCTGTACGGAGTGTTCATTAGGCTGTGGATTTAAGGGTTCTTGTGATTTAAAAAATTAAAATTAAATTGGTGAAATAAATATGATTAAAGTAAAAAGATTAACAAAGAGCGCAATTATTCCTACAAGAGCATATTCTACTGGGGCGGGATTTGATTTGTATTCTGATAAAGAAGACACCATAATTCCTCCTAAATCCAGATTATCTTTTGGTACAGGTGTTTCAATGGCGCTTCCCGAACTTCAATATCCTATTTTTCAATTATATTTAAGAATTGCGCCTAGGAGCGGATTGTCAGTTAAAAAAGGACTTGATGTTTTTGCAGGGGTAGTTGATTCTGATTATAGAGGGGAAATTATTGTTTGTCTTTTTAATTCTAGTGATGAGCCTGTTGAAATTAAAAAAGGAGATAGAATTGCTCAAATAATACCAACAGTAATTTTAAATGATTCTCTTCAAGAAGTAGATGAACTAGATGATACCATGAGAGGAGATAAAGGCTTTGGGTCTTCTGGGCAATAAATTATATCTTATTTAATTTTAAGTAATTTTTCACATTAAATTTTAGTTGTGTTAAGATAAATTTACTGTTCGTAACTTCTGTATTTTGTTTTTACATTATTTCTTGGACAGTATAAATTATTTTTTTACTCCTATTTTTAAAAACATTAAAATAAACCTATTTTTAAAGTTTAATTCTCATAATATTATATATAATAATATTTAAATGAATTAAACTAAGGGGGTTTATTATGGATAGAGTTCCAATAGGTGTAAAAGGTTTTGATCAATTAATACAGGGTGGCGTGCCTAAGGGTTCGACAATCTTAGTTTCTGGTGGAACTGGGTCTGGAAAAACTATTTTTGCAACCACTTTTATTTATGAAGGTGCTAAAACGTTTAATGAACCAGGATTATTAGTTACAGTTGAGGATAATTTAAGAAATTTTGTGTGGAATATGGAAAACTTTGGGTGGGACATTAGATCATTAGAAGAAAAAAATTTAATGAAGATATATAGAATGCATATTGATCCACGCAAACCAATTGAGCCACAAATAGACAAAGAACTAGATATTATTACTTCTATGGTTAAAGATCTTGGTGCTGTAAGGTTAGCTGTTGATTCAACAACTGCTTTTGGTGCATGGTTATCTGATATTGGAAAACTAAGAAATCTTTTATTTAGGTTTTCAGATACTCTTAAAGATCTAAATTGTACAACAGTTTTAACTTCTGAAACTAATGGAAAGGATTTTTCTGCGTATGGTGTTGAAGAATTTGTAGTTGATGGAATTATTATGATGTATTTTATTCCACCAAACAGATCAATATTTGTAAGAAAGCTAAGAGGAACCAAGCATTCTCAAACAGTTCATCCTTGTCAAATAACTTCAATTGGTGTTGAAGTAAATCCAAAAGATGAAATCATGTGGAGTTCAATCAAGCAATATTAATTTTATTGTTTAACAGAATAAAAGGAATTGAGTTATGCAATTCCTTTATCTTCTGGAGATTTGTTTTTCTTTTTTCCATCTTTTTTTTCTATTTCCATTATTTTTTCAATCGCATAATTGAAGTCATCTTTAATTATGAAACTTTCTTTTTGCTTTTTTTCAATTATCCTTCTAATTGCATTCATTCCTGCTTCTCTTGCAATTGCTTCAATGTCAGCACCACTCGTTCCTTCTGTTCTTTTAGCAAGCTCTTTAGCAGTAATTTTATCTTCTGTTTTTAGATTTAGCTTTTTTAAATAAACTTCAAATATTTTTTCTCTTGAATGAATATCTGGTAGAGGAACATACATCTTAATATCAAATCTTCCACTTCGAAGAAATGCTTGGTCAATTATGTCTATTCGGTTTGTTGCGCCAATAATTACAATGTCTTTAAGATTAGATATTCCATCCATTTCTGTTAATATTTGAGCAACCACATTATTTTGAACACCACTTGATAATTCATTGCTTGATCTTGTTGAAGTTATTGCATCAATTTCATCAAAGAAAATAATTGATGGTGCAAGTTGTCTTGCTTTTTTAAATAATTCTCTTATTTTCTTTTCTGATTCTCCAACCCATTTATTAAATATCTCTGGGCCTTTAATTGAAATGAAGTTTGCATTAGATTCTGTTGCTACTGCTTTAGCAAGTAATGTTTTTCCAGTTCCTGGCGGACCGTACAATAGAATACCTTTAGGTGCATTTACTCCTATATTAGTGAATAAATCCTTGTGTTTTAGAGGCCATTCAATCATTTCTTTTAATTGTTGTTTTTGTTCTGCAAGGCCTCCAATATCTTCCCAAGCTACGTTTGGGATTTGAACAAGTACTTCTCTTATTGCACTTGGTTCAACTACATTTAATGCATCTAAAACATCTTTATGAGTTATAACTAGTTCATCTAAAAGCTCACGAGATAAATGTTTTGTAGGTTCTTTATTTATTTTTGGCATTAGTCTTTTAATTGCTTTAAGTGCTGCTTCTTTACATAAAGAAGATATGTCTGCTCCAGAAAAACCATTTGTTAGTTCAACAATTTCATTTAAGTTTACTTTTTGTAATGGCATTCCTCTTATGTGAACTTGAAGTATTTCTTTTCTTGATTCTTTATCAGGAATGCTTATTTCAAGCTCTCTATCAAATCTTCCAGGGCGTCTTAATGCAGGATCTATTGCTTCTGGCATGTTTGTTGCACCAATAACAACAACATCTCCTCGATTTGACATTCCATCCATTAATGTTAAAAGCTGAGCAACAATTCTTTTTTCTGTTTCTCCATGTATGTTTTCTCTTTTTGGAGCTATTGCATCAATCTCATCAATAAAAATAATTGAGGGTGCTTTTTCTTCTGCTTCTTTAAATATATTTCTTAAGTTTTCTTCTGATTTACCATAAACACCTGAAACAATTTCTGGGCCATTTATTGTCGTAAAATGTGCATCTGTTTCTCCAGCAACAGCTTTAGCAAGTAATGTTTTTCCAGTTCCAGGTGGCCCATAAAGAAGAACTCCTTTTGGTGGAGATATTCCTAGTTTTTTAAATATTTCTGGTCTTTTAATTGGCAGCTCAACCATTTCTCTAATTGCTTCTATTTCTTTTTTAAGTCCACCAATATCATCGTAGGTTATGCTTATTTTATGTTCTTGTGCTTCTTGAGCAACAGATATTTTTGTATCTTGTGTAATTCTAACTCCACCTTTTGGAAGAGTCTTAGTTACAATTAATTGTAGATCTCTGTACCCATCAGCTGTTAGAATTGGAAGGCCTGGAATTCTAATCATATTATTTTCAATAATGTTTATGTTTATTATTTTATCTTTAATAAAACTAATTATGTCATCACTTAATTTAATTTTTTTGTCTTTATCAATAACAGGGGAGAGGTTTACTGTTAGTGCTGCTTGGCAAACAATTTTTTCAATATACACATCTTCATCTATTCCTGCTCCTGTGTTATATCTCATTGATCCATCAAGTCTAATAATGTTAAGCCCAGTATCTTCAATTCCACCTTTGATTGCATAAGATATGGCTGATTTACTTCCATCAATTCTTATAGTGTCTCCTGCTGATAGCTTAAGTTTATCAAACACAATTGGATCTAGTTTTGATAATCCTTTACCTACATCTTTGATGTCTGTTTCTTTAACAGTTAATATTATTTTTTCAACCATAATAAATTGCTCGTTTCTAGTTTGTGCTTTTACTGTCCAACAAATATTACATTAATTTATATTTGTTTGTGCTAATGCTAAATAAAATATAGATGTATAAGATTAAAAGGTTTTTGGAAAAGATTTTTAAAATTAGGCCTAGATAGTTGTTTTTTTAGATTTTGTTTTAACTTCTTTAATTGTTTTCTTAACTTTTCCATTTTCTTTTATTATTGTGATTTCTTTTTTTTGCTTTTCTAGCTTCTTGTTCTCTTTATCTTTAGTCTTTTCTTCCTTTTCTTTAATTTTTTTCTCTTTTGCAATCGCTTTTTCTTCTCTTGCGGCTTTACGTTCTTCAATTTCTTTTCTTAATGCTTCTTTAGTTACACAATTTGGATTTAAGCACATTTCAAAATTAAGCCCACGTTTACCAGTCATTTGTACCATTGGAGCATTACATTCTGGGCAGGATTTATTTAATGGAGCTGCTTTCTTATTTTGTGGGAGGGGATAAGTCGTTCTACACTTAGGAAAACCAGAACAGCCCACAAATTGTTTTCCACTAGTTCCTCCATATCTAACAATTAAATCTTTTCCACAAGTTGGGCATTTACCTAAATACGAAGAAGTGTGTATTCCACCTTTTAGTTCACTTGCAATTGCATCCTTTTCTTTAAGAAGAGTATCAACAATTGTTTTAATTATTTCACGTGTTTCATTAACTACTTCAACTTGTTGACGTTTACCTGCAGCAATTTGATCCATTTCAACTTCTGTATGCGCAGTAAGATCTGGCTTAATTATTTTTTCACAATGCTTATTTAATACAGAGCAAACAGCAATGGCAATATCTGTTGGGGATATGCTTTTTGTTCCTTCAATATAATTTCTATCTTTTAATTTTTGTATTATTGCAGGCCTAGTTGATTTTGTTCCAAGGTTTTGTTCTTCCATTAATTTAATTAATCCACCTTCACTATATTGTGGTGGTGGGGTTGTTTCTTTTTTATCTAATAAAAGTTCATCAACATTTACTTCTTCACCTTTAATTAGTTCTGGAAGAATAACTTCATTAAGCTTAGAATAATAATATATTTCTTTCCAACCAGCTTGCAATATTCTTTGTCCCGAAACTGAAAAAGGTTCTTTTTCAACATCAATTATAGCAGATATGTTTTCAGTAATTGCATCTTTTGATAATGTTGCTAGAAATCTTCTAACTATTAGTTCATATATTTTTTGAGATGTTCCAGATAATTTATCTGAATATCCAACTGGGTATATTGGTGGATGATCTGTTGTTTCTTTATCTCCTCTAGAAGGATTTAGTGGTTTTTTAGTTATTTCATCGATATATGTTTTGTATATTTTATTTGATTTAAGTTTATCAAGTATTTCTTTTAAATCAAGGCTTGGAGGATAAACTGTATTATCAGTTCTTGGATAACTAATTAGCCCTTCTTGATATAAGTTTTCAGCAATGGATGTTGCTTGGCTTGTACCGATACCAAGAGAGCTTGCTGCTCTTAAAAAAGAGGTTGTATTAAATGGGGGTGGGCGTGGAATTTTCTTTTCTTGTTTGTCAATTGATTTTACGAAACCAATTTTTGCATTTTTAATTTGTTCATATATTTTGTTTGAAAGATCTAAATCAAACATTTTCCCATTCTTGTGTATTCCTTCAAACTTAATTTTTCTTTTTTCAAATATAATTCTTAGAAGATTATATTTTTCTGGAACAAATGCTCTTCTTTCAAGCTCTCTCATTACAATAAAATTAAGAAGTGGAGTTTGTACTCTACCAGCTGATAAAAACATTTTTCCTTTTCTGTTTCCAACAACCGAAAGGTATCTAGTTAATATTGCACCCCATAGTAAATCAATTTCTTGTCTTGTAAAAACCGAATAAGCGTAATTAAAATCTAATTTTCGTAATTTAGAAAACGCATCATTAACTTCTTTGTCAGTTAATGCACTAAAATATGCTCTTGAAAGAGTTGCATTCTTGTTTTTTTTAAGAACATAATTGTATGCTTCAAGACCAATTGCCTCTCCTTCTCTATCAGCATCTGTTGCAATTATTATTTCTGTTAAATCTTTTCTTTCTCTTTCAAGTTCTGTTATTATTCTTCTTTCAGTTCCAATGTATGCAAATTTTTTATCTGCTAGTGCTTTTAGTGTGTAAATATTCCAATATTTGTCTTCATCAATAAAATCAACTCTATTGATGTGCCCTTTTAATGGTATTAGTATGTTTGTTTCTCCTTTTGTAGTCCATTTAAAGAATGCAAAACCCGATTCTTGAGTTGTTTCAAAATTATTTCCAGATAAAATGCCAGCAATTCTTTTTCCTGCAATGGGTTTTTCAGAAATAATTATCTTCATTTTTAATGTTTCCTTTCATTTAAAAATAATTAAAAAGTAGTTTGTATTATTTTACTTGGCAGATTTTTACTTGATTTATAATCTTTTAAATGTGTCAATATATTTACTCTTGTTATACCATCAATAGAATAAATATTGTCTAGAATTTTTTTAAGGTTATTTTTATCTGTTGCAATAATGTCTGCAACTAAATTGTATTCTCCAGTTACTCCTTTAAGTTTGATTACATCCTCTGTATCTTTTAATTTTTTTATAATCTCGTTTTGTTTTGGAGGATCAACTTGGATTAGTACCTCAACTTGTTCTGAGAAGCCAATAATATAGTAGTCAACTTCTGCAAATATAGACTTAATTATTCCTCTTTGTTTTAATCTTTCTAAACGTTTCTTAATTGCAACATCTGTTAAATTTATTTCCTTTGCAATATTAGCAAAGGATATTCTTCCATCTACAATTAATTTTTCAATAATGTGTTTGTCTATTTTGTCTATAACTTGCATATTTAACACCTTGCGCGATAATGTTTACTTTTAATCTTATAATTGATGTCTTGGTTTTAATAATCTATATTTATTTAAGTATATTTCTGTTTTTAATATTTCTATAAACGGAATAATAAATATTACAAATATTAATGTTGATATAATTGGGCCCATAACATGACCAAGTGCAATGTCAATAACATATGTTAAAAACATTAAAATAAAAGCGGCTACAAAAAGACTAATCATAAAGAACCAACCTCTTTTCCAATATTTTGCACTAACTATCATTGATGTGCCTATTGCTTCTTTTTCCATAATTATTACTTGTGGAACAAACCAAAACAATAATGAAATAACTAAAATGATAAAAGATACAACAATATTATTTAATAAGAATAAATCATATAACGTAACTGATATCCCATAGATTAATAAAAAGAAAATCCAATTGAATTTAGTTAATTTTATAAAATGGGCTTTAATATCTCTTAATTGTACTCTATCACTTATTCTGTATTCCGATCCAATTCTGTATATTAATACTGTCTGAATTAGACTATATACGAAAATTAATACTAGACAAGAAATGATTGTTAATATTATATCTCCTGGTGCTTGGCTTAAAATATTATAGGATACATTAAGGTTTCCACCATATATACTAAATATTGGGTTTATTAAAAATAATAAAAACAAAAATAGTATGCTTAATGATAATATTATTTTGTAATTTTCAAAATATTTTTTAAAAGTAACTTCTAAATCCATAATTATTCATCTTTCTTAATTTATAAATTTGTTTTCTATATATTAACTGTAGCAAATAATTTATATATTTAACATTTAGGGGTTGTTTTCTTTGGTTTTAGAATATGTGCGAGATATTTAGATTTATTCTCGAGTTATTTCGCCAAAAAGATAATATTCTTTTTGAGAAGTAATATTCACTTTAATAAAGTCGCCTATTTTTGTATTTTTTGTTTTTTTAATAACTACAGGAAGATATTCTTGGCTTTTTCCTACAATTGTATTTTTGTCTTTGGTTTCGTTTAATAAAATAATTTTTTGCTGTCCAACAAATATTGCGTTGTTTTTAATTACTATTGCTCTGGCTATTTTTGAAAGCTCTCTTGATCTTCTTTTTTTTTCTTGCCCATTAATTTCTTTTAATTTATTTGCTTCTATTCCTTTTCTTTTACCAAATCTAGAAATATTTACTATGCTTGGTTTTATTTCACTAATGTATTTTAATGTATTTTTAAATTCTTCATTTGTTTCTTGAGGGAACCCAACAATTACGTCTGTTGCAATAGTTATATTTGGGTGTTGTTCTCTTAGGTATTTAATTATTATTTTTGGTTCTTTTGTGGTGTAAAATCGATTCATCATTTTTAGAGTATTATTATCTCCTGCTTGAATGGGGATGTGTAAGAATGTATACAATTTTGGATCATTATATAGTCTAGATAATTCTTTGTAAAACTTAATTAAATGTTGTGGGTTTGCCATTCCTAGTCTAATTCTATATTCTCCTTCAATTTTTAATATTTCTTTTAATAATTCAATTATATTTGTATTAATGTCAAAACCGTAACAGCCGGTATCTTGCGCAGTTAATAAAATTTCTTTTGCTCCGCATTTTATTGCATTCTTGACTTCAGTTATTATTTTGTTTTTAGGTTTACTTATTAGTTTCCCTCTTGCAAATTTAACTGCGCAATAAGAACAAGATCCAAGGCATCCGTTTGCGATAATTATTGTTTCAGTAATCTTAGATGTTTTATTTTTTAGGTTATTTGAATTTAGAATCTTTTTTAATTTTGATTCTTCTTTTAATCCTAATAGAATAGATTTGGGGTTATTTGCTTTAAGTTTACTATTGTCGATATCTACCAAGCACCCAAATAATATTATTTTTTCTTCAGGCACATTATTTTTTTTTAATTCATTTAAATAACTTATAATTTTATATTCTGTTTGTTCTTTAACTCCGCAGGTATTAATAAATATATAGTCTGCCTTTTTTAAATTCATAATTATTTCTGAATGTGCTGTTAATTCTTCTGTTGTCTTTTGGTTTAGTGTGCATCCAAAAGTTTTCACAAATATTTTTGTCATGTTCTTCTCAAAAATTGATTTTTTTTTAGTTATTAGAATTATTTTTCTGAAAAAATAATTCCAAATATACCTGATATTATAAGTTCTAAAAATGCTGAACTTTTAAGCACCATAAAAAATTGTAATTGCATTTTCCAATCAGGATTTAATAATTTTATTTGCCAAGCGTAAAATAAAACTGCAATAAAAACCGCAAATAAACCTAATATTGCAAAAATTAATGCAATTTTATATTTATTCTTGTACGCAGTATACTTTTCGATTATCGGAGTTAAATAGTATAATCCAATAAAACCTACAATAGGTAGAAATATGTACATTGGAGTTGTGAAAAAATTTTCTTTTGTTAATAAATAGATTAATGCTTGCGAAATTATAAAAGATACAATAAACCAAACAATAAAATTAATTACTTTCTTACTTTTTTCTGCATTCATAATTTTTCATTTTTTATTTCTTTTGCGTTGTTTATAAATAATAAACTAATAATAAGTGTTATAAATATATTGTGTTACTATTTTTATTGAAAAAAGATAAATATATTTAAAATATATAGTAATAATCGTGATTTTTAATGACTCAAAAAAATGAAAATACTTTTCCTTGGACTGAAAAATATAGGCCAAAGTTATTGTCTGAAATTGTTGGTCAAAAACATGTTGTTAGTAGATTACAAAAATATGTTGAAAAAAGATCAATTCCAAATATGTTGTTTTCTGGACCCCCAGGAGTAGGTAAAACTTGCTGCGCAGTAGCACTTGCAAGGGAACTCTTTGGGCCTACCTTTAATCAAGACTTTTTAGAATTGAATGCATCTGATGAACGTGGAATAAATATTGTTCGAGGAGAAATTAAAGAATTCGCAATGACAATTCCACTAGGGGCTGATTTTAAAATTATTTTTCTTGATGAAGCAGATGCATTAACTGTTGATGCTCAGCAAGCACTAAGAAGGACTATGGAGAAGTATACTGGAACTGTTCGTTTTATCTTGAATGCAAACTATTCCTCTAAATTAATTTCTCCGATTCAGAGTAGGTGTGCATTATTTAAGTTTAAACCTTTATCTAAAGAAGAAGTTACTGAAAAAACAAATGAAATAGTTAAACTTGAAAAAGTAGAAATTGATTCAAATGCAATTGACGCAATTTATGATGTTTGCGAAGGAGATATGAGAACAGCAATAAATTATTTACAAGGTGCTTTTTCAACTTCAAATCACGTAACTACTGATGTAATTTATAATATTTCTAATTCAGCTCAACCAAAAGATGTAATTAATTTAATTGATGCTTGTTTAACTGGTAATTTTTTAGATGCGAGAAAATATTTAGAAATATTATTGTTTGATCAAGGTTTATCTGGAGAAGACATTATAAGTCAAATATACAAGAAAATAATTAATTATCCTGAAGAAAAACTTAATATAAATACCAAAATAAAAATTATAGATAAGATTGCGGAAATTAATTTTCGTTTAGTAGAAGGTGCAAACGACCGAATACAATTAGAGGCTTTGTTAGCACAGATAATATTGATTAATCATGCGTGAGTGTGTATTTAATTAAAAATGGATTTGAGAAAAAAAATGACTGACTATATTGACGCCTTAGTTTCAAAGTACAATAAGATAAAAACAGAAGATAAAATCAAAGATTCAAGTATAGCTCAAGCTCCAACTTCACAACCATCTGAATTAAAATCAAGTCCGAATTTAATTGATAATTTTAAATTAAATTCATCAAACATAGCTCATACTACTGGAATTAAAGAAAAAGTGATTACTCTTGATTCTATTCCAAGTATAACTCCAATAGCACCAATGTCCACAACACCAACACCTGAAATTAAAAAGAAAGAAGATATCAATGATTTATTTAAAATGGATTCTATTAAAGGACTTGTTGCAGATAAACAAAAAGAAGGAGTATCTGAAAAGCAAAAGCAAGCAGATGAGCAAGAAAACTTTGAAGATTATTTGTCTACAAAAAAATCAACTTTAATAACTAAGTATGGTTTTGCTGAAATTTATAGAGTGGAAGGAGAACAATTATTATACTATAAAATTCCAGTTCCAAAACCAAACCCAAGTCAAAAAATGATTATTAATTCATTAAAAGAAGCAGCAACTAGATTAATTTCAACTGATCCTTATAAAATTAGAGACCCAGTTCAAAGAAGAAATCTTTATTATCAAAAGATTATTGAAATTCTAGAAAATACTTCTGAAATAAATATTCCAAAGCACATGTTTGATTTTTATGCTGATGCTGTTGTTAAAGAAATGACAGGGTATGGAATAATTGAACCTTTCCTTCAGGATGATAAGCTAGAAGAAATTATGATTATTGGCCCAAAAAAACCAGTATATGTGTATCACCAAGAATATGGAATGATGGCAACTAATGTTTCTTTTTATTCTGATGATGATATTGGGGAAATTGTAGATAAGATTGCTAGAACTCTTGGTCGTCAAGTTGATATTTCAAATCCATTACTTGATGCTAGATTGCCTGATGGTTCTCGTGTTAATGCAACAATGCCTCCAGCTTCAATTGATGGAGTAACAATAACTATTAGAAAATTTAAAGCTGATCCTTATACAATTGTGGATCTATTAAATTATAGAACATTAAACATAGAAGTAGCTGCATTTTTGTGGTCTATTGTTGAGGGGTTTGGAGCAAAACCAGCTAATCTTTTAATATCTGGTGGAACAGGTTCAGGAAAAACAACTTTATTAAACGTACTTGCAAACTTTATTCCTGAAAAAGATAGAATTTTAACTATTGAAGATACCGCTGAACTTCAGTTACCATTAAAGCACGTTATACGTTTTGAAGGAAGACCACCTGGTGTTGAAGGAAAAGGAGAATTAAGTTTAGATATATTAACTAAAAATACATTGAGAATGAGACCTGATCGAATAATTGTTGGTGAAATTCGTCATAAGGAAGCAAATGCATTGTTTACTGCAATGAATACTGGACACGATGGATGTATGGGTACAATTCACGCAAATTCTGCTCGTGAGACACTTGTAAGAATTACATCCCCTCCAATGAGTGTTCCAATTCTTATGCTTGCTGGACTTGATTTTATAGTAATACAAAAAAGATTAAGTACTCCAAAAGGGCAAGTTAGAAGAATAACTGCAATTGCTGAAGTTACTGGTGTTTTAGATAATGATCCAAAAGCAAATATAATTTTTCAATGGAATCCTCAAACAGATGTTCTTGAAAGAACAGAAGTGCCAATACATTATTTTGAATTAATAAAAACATATACAAATCTATCTGATCTAGATATAAAAACTAAAATTCAAGAAAGAGTAGATATTTTAAACAATATGGTTAATACTAAAGTTAAAGGAATAAGAGAAGCAGCAAAAATTATACAAGGTAGTTATGCTGCTAGTCAAAAAAAATAATTATTTCAATGATGTAATATGGTTGATCAAAAATTAGAACGATTAAAAGAAGATACCTCTAAAAATCCCACTAAATCAAATGATATTGATTTAGATGCTGTTCAAAATATTGTTGCAAAAATGAAAAAGAAAACTGCCTCACAAGGGGTTAGTGGAAACGTGGTTTCTGAATCTCACCTTAAAGAGCTTAGGGATTTAATTTCTGGTGGTAAATTAAATGAGCTAGATGTTAATGCTGAATCCAAATTAACAAATTATTCTGACAATCCAATTGAAAAAAGTGTTGCTAAATTTTATTCACCATTTAAAAAAATTGTTAATTCTATTGTAACTTTAATTGCAAAAAATCCAATAGGTAAGAAAATATCTTTTTATTTAGTTTCTGCTAACATTAAAAAAACAATTGTTCAACATCTTGTTTTTTCAGTTTTAATGTCTTTGTTAGCATCTTTATTTTTGTCCTTGCTTTTAACTGTAATTTTAGCATACTATAATCCAATTTTATTAGTGATTATTCCTTTTTTCTTTTTTGGAATTTTAGGCCTTTTGATTTTTATTACAGCGTATGTTGTACCTATGCAAAAAGCAAAAATGCGTGGGGTCTATATAGACGTAGAACTACCTTATGCTCTTCGTCATATTGCAACTGAACTTCAAGCAGGAATTGGGCTTTATAAGGTTTTGCAATCTGTTGCTAAAAATGATTATGGTGTATTATCTGAAGAATTAAGTAGAACTATTCTTGAGATTGAAAACGGAACAGATACAAAAACTGCTCTAAGACATGGTGCACTTAGAAGTCAATCTAAAAATTATAATATTGCTCTATTCCATATAGTTAGAACCTTAAACACCGGTGGAAATTTAGCAGAAACAATTAATGGGGTAGCAGATACTGTTTCATTTGATTTAATGGAATCTGCTAAAGTATTTGGAGAAAAAATGAATTTTTTCGGAATTATTTTTATTTTTATTGCAATCATTCTTCCTGTTTTTGCAGCAATACTTGGTGCAATTGCAAATGCTCCTCTTGGGCAAGATGGTGCTCTTTTCCTACCAGGAATTATGACTCCAACAACGCTAACCTTAATTTATATGGTTGCTCTTCCAATTATATTTATATTCTTAGTATTTTATATTAAAATGATAGAACCAAAAATGTGATCTTATGAAGTTTCTTGAAAAATACCAAATTTATTTGTATTCAATGAAGGTTAAGGTTCCTTCTTCATATTGGCTTGGAGTTGTTGTTTTATTTTCATTCTTACTTGGTGGTGCAGGGTATTTGGTATCTCCAAAACTTGGTATTTTAATGTTTGTAATTATACTTGATTTAGGAATTGGTATCCCAATTTATTTATATGATAGGCATATTAATAATATAGAAAGATATTGGGCTGAAGCTTTAAAGTTAATTGCAGACACAATGAAAGCTGGTTCTTCTTTTGATTATGCACTAAGAGAAGTTTGTGTTGCAGATTTTGGTGAATTATCTTTTGAAATAAATGAAGTTATTAGAAGAATTGAGATGGGTGATTCAACAACTAAAGCATTAGATGTATTATCTTATAGGGTTGAATCAAAAATAGTTAGAAGAACTGTGACATTAATTAAAGAATCATTAAGAACAGGTGCTCCTTTAGCTGAGGTTCTAGAAGAAATTGCACATGATACTCAATATATATTTAGAATTAAAAAAGAAAGACAAACAAAAACAATGTTGCAAACAATTTTTATTGTTGCAACAAGTGCTGTTGTTGCCCCCTTTATTTTTGGAATGACGCGAGTAATAACTAAGTTTTTAACAGAGGTTGCAACAACAACTGGTATTGCAAGTGCTGATGCGCTTACTATTGCAATTACCACTCAAAGCACAATATTTATGCTACTTGATATTTATATTGTTATTGAGGTTCTTGCAGCTTCTGCAATGATTGCTGTAATGAGAGAAGGAAAGTTAAGTCCAATGTATGTTTATTTTCCTGTATTATTAGCTTTGGCATATGGAGTATATTCAATATCTCAAGTTATACTAAATGCAATGCTTGCAGGGATGGTTTAATTTTTCCAACAAGATTGATAAATATCAAAAATCAAGATATAGATACGTTAAGTTGTAAAATAATTGATGATTATTATGATGCGAAATATTAAAAAATTGATTAAAGAACAAAGAGGGCAACTGTCTTTAGAATTTCTCGTAATTCTTGGTATTGTTGCTCTTGCTGCAATTGCTGTTGGATTTTATTTAAAGCAAGTTTCAGCAAAGAATGCAAAGCAAGCAGGAGATATGCAGAGTAAAGCTCTCGAATGAAATGATTAAATATTTCTTTTAGTATTTGTTTTCCGAAACAGAAATATATATAAATATGATGTTATTATATATAAAGTAATAATTTAGGGTATCTGCATTAGTTTGCAGGTAATATTTAAAAAATAATATCAAATAAGATTTAATTAAGACGTACGTAAAATAGGTGAAATAAAATATGATGAATAATAAAAAAGGACAAGGAGCTCTTGAATACCTTTTGTTAATTGGTGGTGCTGTATTAATCGCAGTTATTGTTATTGCTCTTTTAGTTGGAATGGGCGGACAATCAAGAGAAACAGCTCAAGACCAAGCAACAAAAGCTTCAAAGACATTAGATCAACCACAACCAGCAACAATTGTTAGTGTTATGCCATTAAGTGGAGCAGCAGCAACAATTACAGGTACATGTACTGAATTTGATGCGGTGGTTCCCGCAAGTGGAGATGGGCAAATTAATATGAACTGGCAAAAACTAGGTGAAGGCGGAGTATACACAGTAAGAGTATACAATTATAACAATGTTGCATTAAATATTGGTACTGCAATAAATCCCGCAACTACTTCAGTTGAAGTTTCTGCAAGTCCTGTATCATTAGTAATCGATAGAGTTGCTGGACAAGGTTCTTGTAACGATTCATATTGGGTTGAAATGACTACAGAAAAAAATGGTCAATCTGTAACATCTACAAGAATGAAATTTAATTGGTAAGTTTCAAATATTTGAACTGGGCGTTCCAGTTCAACTTCTTTTATTTTTCGCACATATCTAAAAAGAAAGATATATAAATATAATGCATTAACATTTAATATAATTATTTTTTAAAAATAATATATATATATTAAAATAAAAAAATAGGTGAAATAAAATATGATGAATAATAAAAAAGGACAAGGAGCTCTTGAATACCTTTTGTTAATCGGTGGTGCTGTATTAATCGCAGTTATTGTTATTGCTCTTTTAGTTGGAATGGGCGGACAATCAAGAGAAACAGCTCAAGACCAAGCAACAAAGGCTTCAAAGACATTAGATCAACCACAACCAGCAACAATTGTTAGTGTAACTCCTGCAGCAGGATGTACTAGTGGTGTTGGTGGAACAGGTGCAATTACATTTAATTGGCAAAAATTAGGTGAAGGTGGAACATACACTGTTAAAGTATATGATTACTCAAATGTATTACAAACTGTAAATATAACTGCAGGGGGTTCAGGAACAACTTTAACAAATACATCTGCAACAGCAACAGCAACAATAACTTTACTTGCAGCTGGTAATAAATGTCAAGATACATATTGGTTAGAACTTACAACTGCAAAGAATGGACAATCAATTACATCTACAAGAATGAAGTTTAATTGGCCATAGGTACAACACAATTTAAATAAAATATATAGATTTGGGTTTTTATATAAAATCCTCTTCTTTATTTTATTTTTTTAAACAAAATACTAAAGCACTATTTTATAATCAATAAATAATCCATTTTTAATACTAAAATACAAGAAATGATACTTATGTTTGAAAAGTTTTTTAATAAAAAAGCGCAAAGCTCAATTGAATATCTTTTAATTATCGGTGGTGCATTATTAGTTGCTGTAATTGCAATTACTATTATTGTGTCTCTGGGCAAATCAAATAATGAAACTGTGGGAGATAACCAACAAGATTATCAAGAATTAGTTGATAATCAAATAATGATCCCATTAATTACTGATGTAGAATGTAGTACTACTCAAATTATAGTATATACTTCTGGCTCAGTCACTGAGGGGGTTGTAGGATATAAATATAGTTTAGATGGAGCTGCATTTATAGATACACCTGCATTAAATAAAGCAACAGGAAGTATTACTATCCCGCTTGTTCTTGGAACTCCTATTGCAATCGGAGAAATTCATGAAATAAGACTTGTTGCAATTAAAAATAATGCGAGGTCAGTTCCAACTATTCAATTCAATTGTACTGTTAGGTAGGCTAATAATTAATTAAAATATTTAAATGAAGATGATTTTAGTTTATGAATATATTAAAAAGATTAATTGAAGATCAGAAAGCACAATTATCTGTTGAATATCTAATTATGGTTGTTTTTGGTATGATGCTTGTAATTACAACTGGTATTGTAATTATTAATTTGAGCTCGCTTGTTAGTGCTGCAAAAGCAAAGGTACTAACCTACCGAGATAATATTCTTTCATCATTTGCTTAAGTGTAAGGTGTTTAACTCTTATTAAAACTTGGAGATAATAGAGCATGTTTAATTATATCTTATTTTCTTTTTTTACTACTCTTTTATTTTTAATAGTGTTTGTTATCTTTGATCTAAGATATCGTGAAATACCTAATTATTTAGTATTTTTATTTTTTAGTATTGGTCTTCTTTTCCAGCTTGTTATCAGTTTCTTTTTGTGGGATTTTTCATTTATTTTAAATTCTTTAATTTCAATAGTTATTACATTTTTGTTATGTTTTATTTTGTGGGAGCTAGGTTTATTTGCAGGGGGAGATCTTAAAGTTTTTGTTGCAATTGCAACACTTAATCCTCTTAACTTAAATTTTTTTGGGTTTGTTTTTAATTTTAGTGTGCTATCAACCCCCATTTTCGGTATTTCTTTAATTATTGGAAGCCTGCTCTGTACTTTGCCTTATTTATTATTATTTACCACTTATATAATAATTTCAAAAAATTATTTTGCAATTATTGCAAGAAATTATTTTTCAAAATTTACAATCTGGTCTGTAATTAATTCTATTATTATAATCTTTTTAATAAATTCATTCACAAACATATTCTCTCTTGAAACACCAATTGTTTTAATTTTATTATTGTCATTTGTTTTAATTATTTTATTTTCTAAAATATTAAAATATAATAAAGTTGCATTTTATTCTTCAATGATTTTATTGTATGGTTTTTTGCTTGGATATGTGTTTGTTTTTAATGTTACCTTTAATTCTATATTTAAATTATCTGATTTGTTTTCAATTTGTGTTTCAGTACTAGTTATTTATCTATTAATTATAATTTATAAAGTGATGAAAGAGAAAGTATTAGTTAATGAAATTTCTGTTTTAGAACTAAAAGAAGGAGACGTTACTTATTTTAATTATTATTTAAGTGAAGGTGCAGTTATTGAGCGAAAAAGCACTTTTTTAAATTTAATTAAAGAAAACATTAAAGTGAATCCAAAAGAAGAATTAATTATTAATTCTAGAAGAATTGGGGGCTTAAATCGTAAAGAAGTTACCTTTTTAAATGATTCATATAAGAATAAATTAATAAGTAAAGCAATAAAAACAAAAGTAACGTTGGCTTTTACTCCATCAGTATTAATTGCATATATTTTACTGAATATATTCGGGGATGTTTTTTGGACTATATTTTAAAATTAAGGTTGATTAAAAATGAATAAAAAAATTAAAGGTCAAATCGCAATAGAGTACATTGTATTTATTGCTATATTCTTACTTTTCTTTCAAGCAATTCTCAAACCAACAGTTGATTTTGCAGAAGTTGTAATTACTGATGTTCAAAGTGTATCTGTTTCAAAAGAGAATATGACTAATTTAGCAAATAATATTAATTCTTTAGAATCATCTTTAGGCTATGGTAAACGCATAATGTTTTTGTATTTACCTGGAAATGCAATTTTAACGAGCTGTTCAGATTCAGCCCTAACTTATGAAATTACAATTTCAAAAGTTAAACCTGATCCACCAAATCCACCTTGCCAAAATGGGATTTGTACGTTAAGTGAAGATTTATATCTAGGAAGTAATAGTATATCTTGTGACGTAATTGGTCCTGGGTTTACAGGTAATGTAGTAATTGAAAAAACACAAATAGGAGATATTGATGTTTCCATCCAATAAAGCTCAAGTTTCTGTTGAGTTTATAATTTTAATTGCAATTTTAATATTGCTTAGTTTCTTTTTTGTTTCAAGCTTATATGTGACATTTGATAGTACTTATGCAATTCATAAAATAAAGAACCGAACACTTGAAGTTTTATCTAGAGAGGATAGTGGTGCTATTGTTTCAAGAGTAAATTCTACAGTTACAGATGATCGTATAAGTTTAGATTTAATTTTAAAAATTAGTGATTCATCAGATTATGTGCCTGTTGAGGATGATTATGTTGCCGAAATTAATGCAATTAAAAGTAAAACTGTTTTTGAAACAGTAAACCTTTCGATAAATACAATTGATTAAAAGAAGTGTGAAAAAATACATGGTGGATAAAAATTTACTTTATTTAGAAATAATATTTTTACTAGGAATTGCTCTCTGTGTTTTTGTGCCCGGCAAAATATTTCTTAAAATCTTGATCTTATTTATATTGTATCTCTTTGTTATTAAAGAATTAGATATTTATGTGTATAATAGAAATAAATATTTATATGTAGGATATGGATTTATTGGTTTGTTATTTTTATTTAATATTATTGAATATATTAAAAGCATTTATTTCATAGTATTTTTGATTTGCTTGGTTGTAGTTTATCTTTATTTGTTTAAAGTTTTATTTAATACCACTTACGGGCGGGTTATAAAAGTAAAAGGCAGAAAAGTGTTTTTTTTAATTGAGGATTCTTTTTTTAAACCAAAGCGTGAATTTACTTTAAATTATTCTGGAAAAACCAAAAAAGGGGATGTTGTAATAATTGAATTAACTAAGTTCCCTGTTAATAAAAAACCACATAAAATTATTAAAGTAATAATTGAAAAGAAAGAACAAGATAAATGAATGAGATTGATTTTAGAAGACTAGTAATCATTTTAGTTATAATCGGGTTATTATTGTTAATAGCCAGAACCATTTTTTTTCAGCCAAGACAATTATCTATTTCTCAAGCTTTGACATCTACTGACTTTGATGTGGTATCTATTTCTGGAATAATTAAACATTTAAAGATTGAGTCTGGCTATCTTTATTTTGATTTATGTGAAAATCAGAAATGCATTAAATCCATTCTATTTAATCCAAACAAAAACCAATCTCAATTAATCCAAGAATATAGTTTAAGTAAAGAAGAGATAACTATTCTTGGGAAGTTAGAAGAATATAGGGAGAACGTGGAACTAATAATCTATAGCCTGGAGTAGTCTATGATCTTATTTGAAATTATGTTGGGGGTTATTTGTGGGTTTATAATTGGTTTAATTCCAAATATGCATCTTAACACAATATCATATATTTTTTTGTTAGTTGGTTTTTATAATTTAATCTATAGTAATTCTTTTTTCTTTATCTCTCTTGCAATTTCACAAACAATAACTAGCTATATTCCTACAACGATATTTGGAATTCCCACTTCTGAGTCGGTTATGCATTTGTTTCCTCTTCAGAAATTAGCTTTAGAGGGAAGGGCAAAAGCAGGGATTTATTTTTGTTTAGTTGGTTCTTTTTTTGGAGGAATTATTGCTTTATTTTTTTTGCCTTTTCTTTATTTTTTGTTTGCAATATTATTTAATTTTAATATTTTTATTTATGGATGTATTATTTTTATTCTTTTTTTATTTATTTTTCAAGAAAAAGATATAAAAACTAAATTAGTTGTAATGAGTATAATTATATTTTCTGGCACTATAGGGATATTAACTTTGAAATTTAATTATTTTATTAAAGAACCCTTAGTGGTTTGTTTTGCGGGCTTATTTGCAATTCCTTTTCTTATTGAGTCTATTTTTAGAAATTCTCCTTTTGTTAAACAACGTGTGGGTGATAATATCTTTGATTTTAAATCAAGCCTAATTGATTCAGTTTTGGGGGCCGTGGGTGCATTATTTTTAATAATTATTCCTTCTTTTAGTTCCTCTCAAGCATCTTTGTTTATTTCCAAAATAAAAGCCGAGATTACACCCGAGCAGTATTTAATTATTTATTCAAGCGTAGTGATGTGCTCAATTATTTTTTCTTTTTTTCTTGCAATTTATTTTTTTAAACCTAGAATCGGGTATGTTGCAATTTTATTATCTCAAAACATAGTTTCTATTAATTTGTCTTTGGTGTACTTTATTATTACAATAATTTTGTCTGTAGGTGGGTCTATTCTTTTGGTGGGATTTACTTATGAAAATATAATTGATTTAATGTCTAAATTTAATGTTCGTGCAATTAACATGATAGTTTTGGGGTTTATTATTTTCATTGTAATTTTAATTTCTGGTATTGAAGTTATTCCATTATTGTTTTTGTGCGCCGGAATTGGTTTTCTTCCTATTTTGTTTAATATAAATCGAATTATTTTGTTAAGTTATATTATGATGCCAACACTGTTATTTTATATTTAATTTTCTTCCAAAGAAATTAATTATTTTTTTAGTTAACGTACATCTTAATAACAAAACCATGAATTGGTTTTTCCAACCTGGAATAAACACTGAACTTTTTTTAATAACCTTGTGAATTGATTTTTTAACCACTACTTCTTTTGTCATCCACATAAAACTGGGGGCATAGCTTGCATCATAGTTTTTAAAAAACGGGGTTTTAGTTAGGCCCGGGCATAATGCTTGTGCATGAATTTTATTTGTTTTTATTTTTAATTCATCAATTAATGTTTCTGTAAATATTCTTTCATATGCTTTTGTAGAATTATATATTGCATTACTTTTAGCGCTAGTCACAAATGAAGCAACAGAAGACACATTTATTACATATCCTTTATTTCTTTTAATCATCATTGGTGTTATTGCTTTTGTTAATTCTGTTGTTGCCATAACATGCACCATAATCATGTCTCTCATTTTATCTGTATCCATTTCTGAAAAACCAATTCCTGAGAAATGCGCTTTATTTCCAAATCCCGCGCAATTAACTAAAAAATCTATATTTTTAATTTGAGTAACATATCTTATTATTCTTTTTATTTCTTGTTCTTTAGATAAATCACAAGTAAACACTTTTGTCTTTACTTTGTGTTTATTTATAATATCTTTAGATATTCTTTCCAGTTCTGCTTTTCTTCTTGCAATAAGTATAATACTATATCCTTTTTCTGCTAATTGATAAGCAAACTCTTCTCCAATCCCGCTTGATGCTCCTGTGACTATTGCATATCCCTTATTCATGTTCACACCCATTCTTTTCTATTAATGTTTTATTCAAACAGTTTAATAATTATTTTGTTTTGTATTATATTATTTATGAGCAAGGATAATTTAAATGAAGGATGGAAAATTAAACTACCTGTTTTAAAATCAATAATGGAATTTTCTAAAAGCTTTTATCCTAATGAATTTTCGGGTCTGTTATATTGTGATATATTTAGTAAAACAATAAAAGATATTTATATTCTTCCAGGAACGCAGAGTGGAAGAACAAGTGCAGTTTTACGTATGGATCTCGCACCAATGACTTTTAATTTAGCTGGTTCAGTTCATTCTCACCCTTCAGGGTTAGGTGAAGCATCACATGCAGATTTGTCTTTCTTTTCAAGTAAAGATGTTAATATAATAGCATATCCTCCATTTGAAATATCTTCATTTAAGGCTTATAATAATAAAGGAAATATAATTCAATTGATTTTAATTAAATAATTTTATTTCCTAAATTAATATTCATTAATTAACTTGTAAGAAAGTAATATAAATCTGTTGGCATTTATTTTATATATAATTATTTACTGGAATTAAGTGCGATTAAAACATGATTAAAAAGAAAATAAATACTATTGCAAGAATGCAGAAAAAGAAATCTTTTAAACGCACAAATCCTGATTTATGTGATTCTCAAAAAACAAAAGTAATAGATGTGTTAAATAGAAATATATATATTCTATTGATTTTATCTGTTTTAATATTTTGTTTATTAGGCTTTTTATTATTTAAGTTAAATGATTTATCTGTGGTTTCTATTGAGGGTAATTCATCTAGCGTTCTTGGAACCGGAAATGATGCAAATAACGAAATTCCAGATTCTAATATAGATGTATTTGATGCTTCTTTTTCAAATGAAATGGTTGATTTTAGTAATACTAAGTTAACAAAAACAAAAAGCATAGTTTCTAGTCAGGCTCAAGATAGAGTTGATACTCAAAATCTAAATGTAGTTTATAAATTTAATGAACCCACTTTTAGTCCTCAAGGAGACTATTCAACAGTAGTTATGGATGATCTTGAGAACATAGCAGAAGATGAAGGTTATCCTTTAATTCCAGTAAAAGGTGCAAGTATATTATTACCAATAGGTTATGCAGTATCTAGTGTTGATGTTGTTCCAAAGAATTTAGTTTCTTTGAGTGGAAAACACAATCTATCCTTTGCAACCCAAGATGTTCCTTTACTTTCAGAAACAGATCTTGCAAGTTTAGGTTTTGAAGTTAAAGACGTAGTTGAAAATCCAGATCTTTATTCCAAGTCTTCATTTTATCCAGAAAAAGCATATTCAGAATATTCTATAAGCATACAACGTGGGTACACGTTTTTAAATTTAAATTTATATCCTTTACAATATAATCCAGTAACTGGAGAAGTAAATTATTATAATGAAATTGAAATTACAATAAATCTTGAAAATACAAATCAAGTTCCATATACATTTAGAGGAACAGAATACGATAAGCAAGTTATTGAAAACAAACGTTTAGCAAGTTTATTTGATAGCAAAGATTATCAAGGAGATATTTCAACAGCAATAAAAGAAATAACCCTACAAGAAGATGAAATTAAACTTGATGTTCTTTCAAGTTATGAAGATATCATTTTAGATGTTCCTTTTAATGATCCTGAAGGAGGATATAATCCTGACGGAGATGCTGGTTCTGATGGGGGAGCCTATGCTCCATTTGATGGAGGCACTCGTGATTCTTGTGAGTATTTAATAATTACAACACAAGATTTTGCATCTGCTTTTCAAGTACTTGCAGATTATAAATCCACAAGAGTACAAGACCCATTAAGTTCATGCGTTTTTACAGTTCAAGAAATTTATTCTAATCCAGATTATTCTTGTACTGGTTATTGGAATCTTGAAGATGGATGTGGATCTCAAAATCAATTCAATGATAACTCTGCTAGAATTAGAAATTTTATAAGATATGCTTATGATCAATTACAAACTAAATATGTTTTACTTGGTGGAGATGCTGACGCAGATGTAGTTGGTGGAGAAACACAAGAAGTTATTGTTCCTGTAAGATATCTATTCCCTACTGGTGCAAGTAGTGCTCGAGAAATCGCATCAGACATATACTTTTCAAATTTAGATGGCTCTTTTGATGCAGATGGAGATAAAGTATTTGGAGAAGATGCAACTGAACTAGATTTAGATTCTGAAGTTTATGTTGGACGTGTTCCAGCAGATTCAGTTCTTGAAGTTAATAATTTTGTTGAAAAAATTATATTTAATGAATTAAACCCAATTAATGCCAAGCCTTTAATGGCTGGTGAATATCTTGGTTTTGGGGGCCCTGCACAATATGCAACGGGTGCAATGGAGCAGATTAGATTAGGTACCTCTGCAGATGGATATACTACAATTGGTTTTTATCCTACCTTTGATCCTAATTTATTGCCTGTATTGTACGATAGTTCCGAATATACTTGGGAATATTTAGAGTTATTAAATTTAATGAACAATCAAGTAAATATTATTAATCATTTAGGGCATGCTAATAATACTAATGTAATGAGATTAAATAATAATTTTGTGGATAATTCTTTATTTAATCAGAATCCAATTTTTATATATTCCCAAGGTTGTTATCCTGGTGGATTTGATAATTTAAATTCTAGTTTAAATACAATTGCAGATGATTCAATTGCAGAACACCTATTATTTTTATCATCCCCTAGAGGATCAGTTGCTGTAATGATGAATAATCGTTATGGTTGGGGTTCACGAAATTCAATAAATGGACCTTCCCATTGGTTTGCAAGATGGTTTTGGGATGCTCAATTTAATCCATTAGTTTTAGATAAATCTGTTGCATCATTAAATTCATATAGTCATGAACAAAATAATTATAGAATACTAGATGGTAGTAGTATTGCTAAGTTTGTTTATTTTGAAACCAATTTGCTTGGAGATCCGGAATTAAAATTAAATATTTCTAATCAATATTCTCAAAATTTAAATATTCAATTAATAAATAATTCAGGAAGTTCATCTTTTGATATTGATGCGAATATTTCTAATTTAGAAATTAATCAAAATTACACTTATACTTTAGATATGGGTTATTTTGAAAATTATGGTATTGTTTGGGTTTCTGATTTAGTAATTGAAGGTAATTTTAGTCCAACAGCAGATAATTATTTATTAAACTTAAATTCAATTAAATATTTAGATTTATTACACGCTGGATTTTCGGAAGGATATTATATATTTAAACTTACAATTAGTGATGGAGATAATTTATCTTCTGCAAGTACTACTTTAAATTATATTACAAAACAAATTTTAAATCCATCTGGAACTTTGTTTTCAGGAGATCAACTTATTGTTGAGGGCTCTGTATTTGTAGGTGAAAATTATTATTATCAAACTTCGATTCCTGCAACTAAATTGTATTTTGAAGGTGAAAATAAATGGTTATTGCATCAAGTAGGAAATTCGAAAAGAGTATCTAAATTTAATGATGATTTTGAATTAATTTATTTTAAAGACATTAATGTTAATTCAGATTGGGTGAATAAGGATTTTAGTTTTGATGGTGAATTTTGGTGGGTTTTAGATAATGCCAGTAAAAATATTTATAAATATGATTTTAATTTTAACTATTTAGGAATAAATTATTCTATAGCCTCACAATTAGCTAGCCCAATATCTATTTTTAAAAAAGATGATGTTTGGTTTGTAATGGATGAAATTACTCAATCCATTTTTGAGTTTGATTCTAATTGGAATTATTTGCAAGCAAATCATAATTTAGGTGTAGGAATATATGATATTTTTTGGGATGGTACTAATTGGTTTGGGTTACAAGGCAGAAATGTATATAAATTTAATTCTAATTGGAATCAAATGATGATTTATAATTTGCCTGTTCAAATAAAAAATGTAACAAAATCTATTTTTAATGATGGTGCTAATTGGTGGGTATCATCGTCTTATAATTCAGATATTTTTAAATTAAATGCAGATTTTAATATCAGTAATTTTGTTCCATTTACTGTGGAATATAAAACTGAAAATTTAAACTCTGATTGGGCAAGTACAAATATAATCTTACTTGAAAATATGGCTCCAATTAATTCCTCAAATTTATTTTTATTTGATTCAACAGATTTATCTGAGGGCAAGTATATATTTAGGTTTGTATATGAAGTTGATGGAGTTAATGTTTATGATAATATTAGTAATTATTACACATACATAAAACCCATGGAAATTACAGCGCCCTTATCTTCTGGGTTATATTCAACTAATTCAGATATAAAAATTTATGGATCTATTTACCCTAATGATTATAGTGAATTAACTATTTCATATAAAAAATCTACTGAATCGGAGTGGATAAATACGAACACAGTATACGGAGATTTAAATTACCATCGTCAAATAAATATAGAATTAGGGTCTGTTCCTTTTACTGTTTTAAATAATTCCGACTTCTTTGATTTTAAAGTTTCGCTAACTAATAATTCAGGTGTAGTTTTTGAAAAAATTATTTCAAGCATAAAATTTGATAGTCGTTTAAAACCAAATTATCCTTTAAATTTAACGGTCCCAACGTATTTAAATGGTAACTTGTTAGCAGGTAGGATTCCATTTTTAATAAATTCTGATCTTGATAATGATGGTAATCAAGAATTAGTTACGATTGTAGAAAATGTGTTATTTGCATATAGTGTAGATGGAGAATTATTGCCTGGGTTTTCAATTACTCTTGGATCACAATTAAGTAGATTGGCAATAGGTAATATTGATTCGGATCCAGAAAAAGAAATCATAGTAATAAATGATATACAAAGAACAAATACAACTGCTACGAATATATTTTTGTCTGCATATAATTTTAATGGTAGTGTTGTTTCTGGATTTCCAAAAACTAAAAATCAATTTAATTATTACTTAGGTGATGAATTTCTTTTTTTACAAGGTTGTTCTTTAATTCTAAATGATATTGATAATGATGGAATTGATGAAATTATATTTGGAGCTTATTCTGAAGATAATCTTGAAAATTCAAGAGTATTTGTTTATGAAGGAAATGGATCTCTTAAATGGACTTATATGTTTGAAGATCGATTAATACCTAGCGCATATACAATGATTGCATCTGGAGATATTGATTGTGATGGGGTTAATGAAATTGTTGCAACAGGTAATTCTACTTTTGCATATATATTAAATGGTAATGGGGGTTTAAAATCTAAATTTATTTTAGCTCCTGTATCAGGTAGTGAAATATTGCCAACTACAATTCCTCCAAAATTAGTTAATATTGATTTGGATTGTAAAAAAGAAATATTTTTGGCATCAAGAGGAGGCACAAATGTAGGTGGAATATTTATACTTGCATATGATGTGAATGGAGTAATGGATTGGTATGAGGGACCGATAAGAAATTCTAATGTATATTTTATATTAACAGGGGTTCCTCATTATATTTATGATTTTGCAATTCAACAACTACCAGCAGATATGAATTTTTTTAATATTATTTTATATAAAAATTATCTTTATTCTTCTGGATCGGATGTAAATTTAACAGTTGTTAATTCAAGTACCCATGAGATTCAGGTGTATTATGATGATAATTCTGGTAATGGTTATCGTGATTTAGAATCATTAATTGAAATAAATGTTCCTGGAAATTCTATTTTTGTAAAAGGAGAAGCAACTCCAATTTTAATTGATTTAACCGGAGATGGAATTAGTGAGTATGTTGTAAATGTTGGAGTTAAAAAAAGTAATTCTAATTCTAATGGAGATTTGCAAAAAATATATGCGTTTGATATGCAGGGAAATTCAATATTTGAGTTTCCATTATCTTTTCCCAATTCTTCTAACTGGCCATATTCAAATCCAACCGTAATTGCTGATTTGGATTCAGATGGATTATTAGAAGTAGCTATAATTGCACCAGGAAATTATATTAAAATGTTGTATGTCTGGGATTTAAATATTCCAAAGTACAATATTGAATGGGGTAATTATCAACAAAATCCAGCAATGACTGGTCTTGCAAAAGATATGACTTTTGGGCCTATGGTTACAATTCCTGTTGCAAACCCTGCTGCAGGCAATTATGCATCTGCACAAAGTGTAACTTTAAGCACAACTACAAATGATGCAAATATTTATTATACACTTGATGGAAGTGAACCAACTCAAGTGAGTACAAGATATACTTCTGCAATTTCAATTTCAACTACAACAACTTTAAAAGCCAAAGCATATAAAACAGGCATGAGTCCAAGCAATGTTTTAATTGCAACATATACTATTGGTACTCAAACACAAGTTGCAACTCCTGTTGCTGCTCCTGCTGCTGGCAATTATACTTCTGCACAAAGTATAACTTTAAGCACAACAACAAGTGGTGCAAGTATTTATTATACAACAAATGGTACAATACCCACAACAAGCAGTACATTATATTCTTCTGCGATTTCAATTTCAACAACAACAACCTTGAAAGCTATTGCAGTAAAATCTGGAATGAACAATAGTGCAGTAATGACTGCATTGTATACAATAACTATTCCTGGAACTGTTGCAACTCCAGTTGCTGCTCCTGCTGCTGGGTCTTATACATCTGCACAGAATGTAACTTTAAGCACAACAACAAGTGGTGCAAGTATTTATTATACAACAAATGGTACAATACCCACAACAAGCAGTACATTATATTCTTCTGCAATTTCAATTTCAACAACAACAACCTTGAAAGCAATTGCAGTAAAATCAGGAATGAATAATAGTGCAGTAATGACTGCATTGTATACAATAACTATTCCTGGAACAGTTGCAACTCCAGTTGCTGCTCCTGCTGCTGGCAATTATACTTCTGCACAAAGTATAACTTTAAGCACAACAACAAGTGGTGCAAGTATTTATTATACAACAAATGGTACAACACCCACAACAAGCAGCACATTATATACTTCTGCAATTTCAATATTAACAACTACAACATTGAAAGCAATTGCAGTTAAATCTGGAATGAATAATAGTGCATTAATGACTGCATCATATACAATTACAATTCCAGGAACAGTTGCAACTCCAGTTGCCAGTCCTGCAGCTGGTAATTATACCTCTGCACAAAGTGTAACTTTAAGTACTACAACAAGTGATGCAAATATATATTATACACTTGATGGAAATGAACCTACTCAAGTAAGTACATTATATACTTCAGCAATTTCAATATCAACAACAACAACCTTGAAAGCAAAAGCATATAAATCTGGAATGAATGCAAGCAATACTTTAGTTGCAGATTATAATATTTATCAATCACAAGTTACAACTCCAATTGCAACTCCCTCAGCTGGAACTTATACTTCTGCTCAAACTATAAGCTTTTCTTTTGTTAGTCAAGATACAAACATCTACTACACACTTGATGGAAGCGAACCAACAGACTCAAGCACAAGATACACCTCTGCAATTGTGATTTCTACAACTACAACTCTAAAAGCAAAAGCATATAGGCCAGGCTATCTTCCAAGTAATACTTTCACATCCACATATGCAATTAATATTGATGATGGCGGTTCTGGTGATAACGGTGGAGATTCAGGAGGTAGTAGTGGCGGAGGTTCTGGTGGAAGCTCAAATCCAGTATCTACAGTTGTTATTGATTTAATTGGAGGCACATACACCTCTTCACAAACAATCAGCTTAAGCACAACCACAAGCGGTGCAAGCATTTATTATACACTTGATGGCACAACACCAAGCACAAGCAGTAGCTTATATACTTCACCAATAACCATAGACAGAACATGCACATTAAAAGCAATTGCAGTCAAGTCTGGATATTTACCAAGCTCACTTGCAAGTGAGGCATATACAATAAACAATCCAACAATCATTGATTTAATTAATCCAACTCCATCCCATTCTTCAGGATCACGAGTATCTAAAGTCCATGAAACAGAAGATAGCGTATCTTACCAAGTAACAAGTATAACAAGTGAAAGTTCAGACATCCCAATTAATCTACTTGGTGTTTCTTTATCCAATCTAAAAATATTCAGTAAAGAAATAACAGATGCTAATGTTTCAGTAATCAAAGATATAACACAAGAAGACTATAATTTATTATATATAGATAAAATATATAGTGTGTTTAATCTAAACATAAGCAATCAAGAAAAAATAACATATGTAAGCTATGATTTCATAGTTGATAGAAGTTGGTTAACAGAAAACAAAGTAGGCGCAAGAGATATGGTTGCATACACTATATCTAATGATCGAGAATCAGTTCTTAAAATCAAATA